>ERZ1699650.1-NODE-1-length-928395-cov-167.097632_pt1 | contig 928395 bp, 799 predicted proteins | sample MGYA00581512_ERZ1699650 | MGnify/ENA primary metagenome ERZ1699650 (study PRJEB42348, sample SAMEA6618698) | metagenome | isolation source: Polyester-degrading enrichment culture growing on monomer terephthalic acid, Te | collected 2019-05-17 ...
TAGAAAACGCTAAGAACTTGAGTCTGGCGTTCTGAAATTTATGGGACAGCAGTGACACCTAGTAGAAAACTAACTTGGGTTTCTTCAGCCTAGGGTGTTCCCATTTCCAGGTCTTTAATCACTTTCCTAACTGCCTGGTCTGACAATCTTGTCGTCTCTGGTAATCGATAGTTTGGGGAAAGTTCCAGTACCCATTGGCAGGCGGTAGACAGAGATATTTTATGCCCAATTGACACATAAATTGGCTTTATGCCAGTTTGGGTCCTTAGTGCGGCGCCTATCACTTCATCCTCGTCCACAAGCGGTGTCATGGCGCCGCGCTCTTTGCCAGGTTCCGTTTCCTGACCAATTAACCGGGATTTACCGCATCCAATGGTTGGAATATCGAATAAAACGCCGAGATGGCAGGCTAGCCCAAACCTTCGCGGATGAGCCAGGCCCTGTCCATCGCATACCACTAGCTGAGGCGTGGATGATAGCTGTTCGAATGCCTTGATAATGGGTGGCAGCTCGCGGAAAGAGAATAGGCCAGGTACATAAGGAAATTGCTCCTGGTCTTGAATGGTGACTGTTTCTAACAGTTCACCTGAGGCCGCATCCAGCACTGCCACGGCCGCAACAAGCGTGTTGCTGTGTTTTGAATAGGCAACATCAACACCCGCAACCAGTTTTACAGGGTCGAGCTGGTCCGTACGAATGACTTTGGACGCCAGGTCTTTCTGTAGTGCTATGGCTTCTTGCTCACTGATGTTCCAGGAGTGGTGTATGGCTGGTTGCACGTTTTTTATACCTGCTTGTAACCGTTGAAGCTTACTATGAGTTTATTTTTGGAAAGCGTTTTATTGTACAAGATTTGACCTCGCAACCGAAATGCAAATGTCGATTATTTGGAGTGATCTACACTATCGGATCATTTAGCCGTAGTAGCGCGATTTTTCGGCGTCAGAATACCAACAAGATATCGCAAAGTAATGCCAGTTTGAAATGGGGAGGGTGTGATTTCGTCGAGAGCGTTTCATCAACCTTGTGATCGAGTTATCAACGTTTGCCCGTGAGTGTCAGTATCCTTTCCCGCGGTTCAAAGGCAAGTGCACGCACAGGCTATAGATTCTCGCGCTGTGCTTGTTTGCAGTCATTTCAATGAAGCGTTGCAGTTGTAGCAGCGAACTCATTGCAGGTGTAAAGGATAATTGTTGTTGAAAGGGAGCATTACCATGGATTCGATATCATCTATTCCGGTATTGAGAGAACTGGATTTCAGTCAGAAATTGAGCTTGCAGCGGTTGTATCAAAAGGAACAGAAGGGTAGGGCCCTGAGCATGCAAGAGCAGGACTTTCTGGATCAATACCGGGAAGAGCTGATTCGTGAGTTGTACAAAACCCGGTCGGTTTGGCCGACAATAATCTTAATGTCGATTAGTGTTTTGCTGTATCTGGTTTACAGCACTTAGCGGTCTAATGCCAGCCTGCGCTAAGCGGTGCAGGCTGGCATGAACCTGAGAAAGTTTGATTAGCTTGCTCAGGTTTTCATACGCAGGTCATATGGATCAACTATTCGGCATGCACACTTGCGAGCCTTTTTCTACGGCAGGTCGCGCGTAGAAGCGTTCGCAGTACTGCATAACGTTGTTATAGGCAGCGGTATCCAGCGCTTCATGCCCTTCGTAAAAGTCGAGCGCCTTTATCCAGGGGGCAATGGCCATATCGGCGATGGTCAGTTCATCACCCATGATCCACTCCTGGCCTTCCAAGCGCTGGTTGAGCACGCCCAGAAGACGTTTCGATTCGCTGGTGAAGCGTTCCACTCCATAGCTATCGGATGTTTTGTCAGCGGCAAACTTATAGAAGTGACCAAACTGACCAAACATTGGTCCAACATGCGCCACCTGGAAGAACAGCCATTGCAGGGTTTCCCAGCGTTTTACTGGGTCTTTGGGCAGGAACTGTCCGGTTTTTTCCGCCAGGTACAGTAGAATGGCGCCGGTTTCCATCATGGCGATGCGTTCACCATTGGGACCATTTGGGTCGATGATGGCGGGTATCTTGTTGTTCGGGTTGAGTTTCAGGAAGTCTTCATCGAACTGGTCGTTTTCAATAATATTGACCAGGTGCGGTTCATAGGGAAGGCCCGTTTCTTCGAGCATGATAGACACTTTCTGGCCATTCGGGGTGCCCATGGAGTAGAGCTGAAGAACGGTCGGGTCGGCGGCGGGCCAGCGTTTTGGGAAGTTGGACATCGTATGCTCCGGTTTGTTGTAAGGTAACTTTCTAAGAATGGGTCTTTTTTGACGGTAGACAAGCGGGTAATCTGCCAGGCTTCCACAAACACTTTGACCGAGGACTTCAAAGATGGTGAACAACCGCTCCCGACTGCTGTTTCTGGGCGATTCAGTCACCGATTGCGACCGGGATAGAAGCATTCGACAACCCAATCGGCCCGAAGCCCTGGGAACCGGCTGGGTACACCGGGTAGCAACCGAGTGGCTGGCACAGAACCCGGAGGCGCAGGTCTGGAACCGGGGGTATTCCGGTTGTGAAACAGGGGAGCTGCTGGATCAGGAAGGCTGGCAGCCGGTCAAGCAGGGCGGGTACGACATTATTACCGTAATGATTGGCATCAACGACATCTGGCATCCGTTTGAAGAGAACCAACCGCACCAGATTGCAACCAACCTGGCCGATTTTCAGGCATTAATAGAATGCCTGAAACCGCTCACCAGCCAATTGATTCTGGTCGAACCCTTTGCCATACCGGGCAGTGCAGTTACGGAAGCCTGGTGGCCGCTGCTGGCCGAGTTGCAAGCAGGGCAGCGCGCAATAGCCCAGAAAAACGGCGCTCTGTGGATGCCGGTGCAGGCCGACTTTGAAGCAGGCAGCACCACTCATCCAGTTTTATGGGCCTACGATGGCGTTCACCCTGGTGTATTGGGTCACCGATGGTTGGCGCAGCGCTGGCTGGATACGGTTCTGAGTTAAACACTGACCCGCCCTGGTGTTTGCAGAGCATCCATTTCCCATACCAGCCTCGCTGCGAGTTTGGCGGTGCGGTTGTCCTGATCGTAACTCGGGTTCAGCTCTGCGATATCGGCCATTAGCCAGTGGCAACTGGCAAACTGGCAACACCGTTGCACTTCTGTCAGGCAACTCAACAAGAATGTCGGAGAAATACCAACGGCAGCCGGGGCACTGACGCCGGGGGCATACCCTGCAGGTAGCACGTCGAGGCACACCGTCACGTATAGATAATCCAGCTCGCCTATAAACCGCCTGATAAAGGGCGTGGCGTGCACATCGGTGCAGTTCAGGTCGCGCAGGTAGTGAACGCCCAGGTCTTTGGCGGTATCGAACAACAGTGGAGTGTTGACCGCTTCACTAATGCCGATACAGGCGTAATGGAATGGCTGCCTACGTTGCAGGCAATCCTGCGCGATCTGGTAAAACGGTGTGCCCGAGGTGGCGTCGGGCGCGGGTTCGCGCAAATCAAAATGGGCATCAAAATTGAGAATACCCAACCGCGCATCGGGGTCGTTCTGGTCCAGCCACTGTCGCAGCCCGGTATAACTTGCGTAGCCAATTTCATGGCCACCGCCCAGGCCGATGACAAAGTGGCCCTCATGCAACCGGGCTGCCACCCGGTCACCAAAAGCGATCTGGCTTGCTGGCAAATCCTCATCGGCACAGTGCACAGTGCCATCGTCATACAGTGCACGATCGGAATGGGCCGCCAGGCTGGCCAATGCCGAGCGCAGGGCGGTTGGGCCTTCAGCTGCCCCGGTGCGGCCCTGGTTCAACTGCACACCCCGGTCACTGGCGAAGCCAATCAGACAGGTGCCGGGTACCTCGGCCAACGGTTCCGCAATGCGTTGGTGCCAGCGCTGACTGCGGGACCCCACGTCGGGGTCGATGCGGCCTTGCCAGGGTGTTTTGTCAAAGGGTTGCCACATGGGCCTCTCCCGTTAGTTTACGAATGTACGATCACTCAATGCCGTTGATGTCGGTTCGAACTTGACCTGCCTGAAGCGCTGTTTCACCATGCGGTTATTGCCAGCGACACCCGGTTGTTGGCCTTCACCACCCGAGTACACCGACTGTGAGTTCACGCCAGCCCCGCTATCTGCAAATCAAAGCCTATCTGATGACGCGGATTCGCAGCGGTGAATTTGCACCGGACCATCAAATTCCCCCCGAAGAAAAGTTAGCTCAAAGTTTTGGTGTTAGCCGCATGACGGCCAACAAGGCCATTCGTGACCTGGTCCAGGAAGGCTACCTGGTGCGCCAGGCCGGTCTTGGAACCTTTGTGACCGATCAGAAAGCCGAATCGCCTCTGAACGACGTGAACAACATAGCCGACGAAGTACGCCAGCGCGGCCACCAGTACAGCAACCGGGTGCTGCGCTGCGAGGCCGTTGCCGCCGATGACGAAACCGCGCTCAAACTGGGCGTGCGCATGGGCGCCAAGGTCTTCCACAGCGTGCTGATCCACCTCGATAACGGCCGCCCGATTCAACTTGAAGACCGTTTCGTCAACCCGCGCTGGGTGCCGGATTATCTTGAAACCGACTTCAGCCTGCACACGCCGAACGAAATTCTCGTCGCCCGCTGCCCGATTACCGATCTGGAACACGTCGTCGAGGCCATGCTACCGGACGCCCAGACCGCCAACTGGCTGGAAACCGACACCGGGCAACCCTGCCTGTGCATGACCCGGCGCACCTGGTCGGGCGAACATCTGATCAGCTACGCCAGACTGATCTTCCCGGGCGACCGCTACAAACTGCGCAGCACCCAGAAACGAACCTCTGATTAGTTTTTAATGTATATACAATTTCTGGCAATGCTGTCAATCCTAAGATGCTTCAAATCCCTGGGCATATCTTGATATCCCCCCTTAGCACCAGCCTTTAATTCACGGTTTTTTACATTTCGCCGGTTGACTTCTCAGTCATTTCGATCAAATGTATATACAAATGACAACGACAGGGGCCTAAGCCCATGACCGGGACACCAATCACCCAAGGCCAACCCCAACTCTGGGTTGGTGTCACTCTGTTCGACGGCGTTCGCACCCACGAAGAGCCGATGACTCTGGTGGTCGACGACGGACGCATCAAACACCTGGTGCCCAGCCACCAGCAACCCGCCGAGTGGGAAAATGATTGGCCAGTCGCAGGGCGGGGCGGTGTTGTCACCCCTGGGCTGATCGATTGCCACACCCATCTCGTCTTTGGCGGCAACCGCGCCAGCGAATTCGAGAAACGGCTCGAAGGCGTCAGCTACGCCGACATCGCCGCTCAGGGCGGCGGCATTCTCAGCACCGTCAACGCCACCCGAGCCGCCAGTGAAGATGAACTGTTCGCCAGCGCCAAACCCCGGCTCGAAGCACTGATGGCCGATGGCGTAACCACCGTAGAAATCAAATCCGGTTACGGCCTCAGCCTCGAACACGAACGCAAAATGCTGCGCGTTGCACGCCGACTGGGCCAGGCATTATCCGTCGATGTCGTCACTACCTTTTTGGGCGCACACGCCTTACCGCCCGAATACAAGGGTAGGGCAAATGACTACATCACGCTGGTGTGTGACGAAATGATCCCGGCACTGGCCAAAGAAAACCTGATCGACGCCGTCGACGTTTTCTGTGAAAACATCGCCTTCACCGTCGAACAATGCGAACGGGTATTTCAAACGGCGCACAACCATGACCTGCCGGTAAAAGGCCACGTAGAGCAACTGTCGAATCAACACGGCAGTGAACTCTGCGCTCGCTATAAAGCATTATCCGTCGACCATATTGAATGGCTTGATGACGCTGGTATTCAGGCCATTAAACAGTCAGGCACCGTCGCTACTCTGTTACCCGGCGCGTTTTACACCCTGCGCGATACGCAAGTGCCACCCATCGAAAAGCTGCGTAAGGCGGGCATTCCCATGGCCGTCGCGACCGACGCGAACCCGGGTTCATCGCCCATCTTCCAGCTCACGCTAATGCTCAACATGGCCTGCACCCTGTTCCGTCTAACCCCGACTGAAGCCCTGCAAGGCGTTACCAAAAACGCTGCCCAGGCACTCGGCTTAAGCGACAGCCACGGCACCCTGGCCGAAGGTCGTGCTGCCACGTTTTGTCATTGGCAGATCGATCACCCGGCTGAATTGGCTTACAGCATTCAGCCAAACCGGTTGCTGCACCGGGTTTATAACGGGGAAATAACGTCCTAATAAAACGGGAAAAAATTCAGGCCTCTGATATTAGGTGGCCGAGGTACGGAGAGGCTAGCGCCGGGAGCCGGGTGTGTTTTTGAAGGGCGTCTGTCCACAGGGATGTGGACAGTCGAGCCTACAGGGAGGTACTTGCGGCGACCTTCAAAAACACACCCGGTTTCCGGCGCGGGTTATCCCACCAGACAAACAAGAACCACTGAGGAATATTGTTATGACAGACCACAGCAGAACGGATACCGGCCGTGTTATTCGTGCCGCCACTGGCACTAAGTTGACCGCAAAGAGCTGGCTCACCGAAGCCCCGTTACGGATGTTGATGAATAACCTTGATCCGGATGTTGCCGAAAATCCCGAATCGCTGGTGGTGTATGGCGGTATTGGTCGCGCAGCTCGCAACTGGGCCTGTTACGACAAAATCGTTGAAGTTTTGCAGCGGCTCGAAGACGACGAAACCCTGCTGGTACAAAGCGGCAAACCGGTCGGTGTGTTCAAAACTCACGCCGACGCCCCCCGGGTACTGATCGCCAACTCCAACCTGGTACCGCACTGGGCCAACTGGGAACACTTTAACGAACTCGATAAAAAAGGCCTGATGATGTATGGCCAAATGACGGCCGGCTCCTGGATCTACATTGGCTCCCAGGGCATCGTTCAGGGCACCTATGAAACCTTCGTCGAAGCCGGTCGCCAGCATTACGATGGCGAACTCAAAGGCCGCTGGATTCTGACTGCTGGTCTCGGCGGCATGGGCGGCGCGCAGCCACTGGCCGCCAGTATGGCCGGTGCCTGTTCACTGAACATTGAGTGCCAGCAAAGCCGCATCGACTTCCGGTTGCGCACCCGCTACCTCGACGAACAAGCCACAGACCTCGACGACGCCCTGGCACGAATCGACCGCTACACCGGCGAAGGCAAAGCCGTCTCCATTGGCTTGTGCGCCAACGCGGCCGACATTCTGCCCGAAATGGTCAAACGCGACGTCCGCCCCGATATGGTCACCGACCAGACCAGTGCCCACGACCCGCTGCACGGCTACCTGCCCCAGGGCTGGACTTGGGAGGAATATCAGGCCAAAGCCGAAAGTGAGCCGGAAGCGGTGGTTCAGGCCGCCAAACAGTCGATGGCCGAACATGTTCGCGCCATGCTCGCCTTTAAAGCTCAGGGCATTCCAACCTTCGATTACGGCAACAACATCCGCCAGATGGCGCAGGACATGGGCGTCGATAACGCCTTCGACTTCCCTGGCTTTGTACCAGCCTACATTCGGCCGCTGTTCTGTGAAGGCATTGGCCCGTTCCGCTGGGTCGCACTCAGTGGCGACCCGGAAGATATTTACAAGACCGACGCCAAGGTCAAAGAACTGCTGCCAGACCACAAACACCTGCACAACTGGCTCGACATGGCGCGTGAGCGCATCAGCTTTCAGGGCTTGCCTGCCCGCATCTGCTGGGTGGGTCTGAAAGACCGGGCACGGCTCGGCCTGGCGTTCAACGAAATGGTCAAAAACGGCGAACTGAAAGCGCCTGTAGTGATCGGACGTGACCATCTCGATTCAGGCTCAGTCGCCTCACCCAACCGCGAAACCGAAGCCATGCAAGACGGCTCCGATGCGGTATCGGACTGGCCCCTGCTGAATGCCCTGCTGAACACCGCCGGTGGAGCCTCCTGGGTAAGCCTGCACCATGGCGGTGGGGTCGGCATGGGCTTCAGCCAGCATGCGGGCGTCGTGATTGTGTGTGACGGCACCGATGCCGCCGCCAAGCGCATTGGCCGGGTACTGCACAACGACCCGGCGACCGGCGTTATGCGCCATGCCGATGCGGGCTATGAGAGTGCGATAGACTGTGCCCGTGAGAACCAGCTCGACCTGCCCATGATTACCAAGGAGCCCCAATCATGAGTCACACCCTGAATCTGACCCCGGGTACCCTGACCCTGGATGACCTGCGCCAGGTCTTCCAGTCGCCGGTCACGCTCAAGCTGGACCCGGCTTGCTACGCTGGCATGGAAGCCTCGGCCGCAACCGTCGCCGCCGTGGTCGCCGAAGGCCGCACCGTTTATGGCATCAACACAGGGTTTGGCCTGCTGGCCAACACCCGCATTGAACCGGCCGAGCTGGAAACCCTGCAACACAGCATCGTGTTGTCACATGCAGCGGGCATCGGCCAGTTCATGACCGAACGCACAGTGCGGTTGATGATGGTGCTGAAAATTAATTCCCTGGCGCGCGGTTTTTCCGGCATTCGGCCTGAAGTGGTCGACTTTCTGGTTGAGCTCGTCAATCGCGGCGTAAGCCCGGCGATCCCGCAGAAAGGCTCAGTGGGCGCATCGGGTGATTTGGCGCCTTTGGCCCATATGAGCGCCGTTTTGTTAGGCGAGGGCGAAGCTTTCTGGCAGGGCGAGCGCTGGGCCGCTGGCGACTTGCTGAAAGAGCTGGGTCTGTCGCCGGTGACTCTGGCTCCGAAGGAGGGGTTGGCGCTACTGAACGGCACCCAGGCGTCTACCGCCTTTGCACTGGAAGGGCTGTTTAACACCGAAGTCGCCCTGGCTTCCGCCACCCTAATCGGCTCAATGTCGCTGGAAGCGGCGATGGGCTCACGCAAGCCATTCGACGAGCGCATTCATCTTGCTCGCGGCCACGCGCCACAAATTGAAATGGCGCGCCGCTATCGTGAAATTCTGGGCGAATCGGACATCGAGCACAGCCACGCGGATTGCGAAAAAGTACAGGACCCTTATTCATTGCGCTGCCAGCCCCAGGTCATGGGTGCCTGCCTGCAGCAATGGCAGTTTGCCGCCCAGGTATTGCTGACCGAAGCCAACGGCGTCTCCGATAACCCACTGGTGTTTGATGATGGCGACATTATTTCCGGCGGTAACTTCCATGCCGAACCAGTGGCGATGACGGCCGACATGCTGGCCATTGTACTCTCGGAAATCGGCGCCTTGTCGGAACGACGCATGGCCTTGCTGATCGATTCCGGCCTGAGCGGTTTACCGCCGTTTCTGGTCGACAATGGCGGCGTGAATTCCGGTTTCATGATTGCCCAGGTAACCGCTGCCGCCCTGGCCAGTGAAAATAAAACCCTGGCGCACCCGGCATCGGTGGATTCATTACCGACCTCGGCGAACCAGGAAGACCATGTCTCCATGGCGACCTTTGCGGGTCGGCGGTTGGCGGATATATACGAAAACGTCGAAGGCATTCTGGCCATCGAATGGCTTGCCTCAGCCCAGGGGCTGGATTTCCGGGCACCGCGACACACCAGCGACACCTTGGAACAGGCCAAAGCAGCCCTGCGCAGCCGAGTGCCGTTCTACGATAAAGATCGTTATTTCGCCCCGGATATTCAAAACGCCGCCGCTCTGATTCGCGAGCGGGCGCTGGCTGATTTGATTCCCGTTTTTGAATGATCGTACAGGCTAATGAACACCTGGGCGGGGGCCCGGAATGCCTCCGCTTCCGGTTAGCCTGCTAGACTGACAGGGCAGTTCATTCTCAATGGCAGGAGGTAATCATGTCGAACCGGCGTTTCAGCGAGATGCTCAATCAGTGGGAAGAGCAGCGTCAGCAAAAACAGGAACTTGTGACCGTCCCTGTTTCTGTTGCCAAAAAGGATCTGGAGCGTTTGCAGGCTCTGGCCGACGTATACGACCAGCCATTGGAATCGATCATGGCCGATCTGATGCATGCGGCCCTGGCCGAGGCGGAATCCAGCATCCCCTATGTGCCGGGTTCCAGGGTGATTCGCGTCGAAGACGGCGAACCCTGCTACGAAGATGAGGGTAAAATGCCCGATTATCTGGATGCGCGGCACCGCGCTGCGCATCCGGAGAATTAACCTCCCAGATCAGGGAAGCAACACCGTAGAACCAGTCGTCTTGCGGGCTTCCAGATCCCGGTGCGCCTGAGCAGTGTCTTTCAGGGCATAGGTCTGGTTCACCTGAATTTTGACAATGCCCTTGCTGACCACGTCCAGCAGGCGCTCGGCGCCTTCAACCAGCAAGTCGCGGGTAGCAATGTGCGTCGCCAGTGTCGGCCGGGTCACATACAGGGAGCCCTTGGGCGCGAGAATACCGGGACTGAACGGGTCAACCGGGCCGGTTGCGTTGCCGTAGGACGCCAGCACACCAAAGGGCCGCAATGAATCCAGCGAGGCCATAAAGGTTTCCTTGCCGATTGAGTCATATGCGACGGCCACACCCTCTCCGTTGGTCAGGTCGCGCACGCGCTGGGCTATGTCTTCCTTGTTGTAATCAATTACATGGTCACAGCCGTTATCCAGCGCCATTTTGGCCTTGGCTTCACCGCCAACACAGCCAATAACCGTTGCGCCCAGATGCTTGGCCCATTGCGTCAGAATTAAGCCGACACCGCCTACGGCTGCGTAAACCAGCAGAGTATCGCCCGGCTTGACCGGGTAGGTGCGGAACAGCAGGTAATGGGCGGTCAGGCCCTTGAGCATCATCGCCGCAGCGGTAGTGTCGTCAATCGAGTCCGGCAGTTTGATCAGCTTATCGGCGTCGATCAGGCGGGCCTCGGCGTAGGCGCCAACGTTCATTGGGTAGGCGACCCGGTCACCCACGGCCAGGTCCGTCACGCCCTCACCGACGGCCTCTACCACACCTGCTGCTTCCATACCCAGCACCGCCGGGTAGCTGGGCTGCGGGTACAAACCAGTGCGCATGTAAACATCGATGTAGTTCAGGCCCACGGCCGTCTGTTTCAGGCGCACCTGGCCTTTGGCCGGTTCTGGCAGAGTAATCTCATCCCACTGCAAAGCATCGGGCTCGCCCGGGGTGTGAATGCGGATGGCGTGTGTCATTGGTGTCTCCCAATCTTGTTGAGGTAATTCAATTCGGTTGAACGTTGCGACAATTTATCACGAACGGACGCCCAGTGTGTTCCCTGTAAGGGTCACTGCGTTGCCTGTCGGAGCGAAGCGTACTGTATTAACCACCTAATACCCCCTGTTTGCCGGTTATTGATAATCTGGTTTCAGTCGCCATACCTTTCTAACGCCCTGTTCTGAAAGGCGCTGTAAGCGACGACAGACAACACTCCCTACAACACTCTTTACAACAAGAACAGGAGAACCGACATGTCTAAAAAACGCATTCTGATGATCACCGGTGACTACACCGAAGATTACGAAACCATGGTCCCCTTTCAAACCTTGCTGGCTGTAGGCCACCAGGTCGACGCCGTGTGCCCCGAAAAGGCCGCTGGAGACAGCGTGGCCACCGCGATTCACGATTTTGAAGGTGACCAGACCTACAGCGAAAAGCCCGGGCACCGCTTCGCCCTGAACGCCAGTTTTGACGAGATAAGGGTCGAAGACTACGATGCTCTGGTTGTTCCCGGCGGGCGAGCACCCGAGTACCTGCGCCTGAACAAAGACGTATTGGCGATGGTGAAGCACTTTTTCGATGCCAATAAACCCGTCGCCGCCATCTGCCACGGCGCCCAGTTGCTTGCTGCTGCCGGTGTTCTGCGCGGTCGCCACTGTTCAGCGTACCCGGCCTGCCGGCCCGAGGTTGAAGCCAGCGGAGCTGACTATGCCGATATTGACGTGACCGATGCGGTAACCGACGGCAACCTGGTCACCGCCCCCGCCTGGCCTGCCCATCCGGCCTGGCTGATGCAGTTTATGGCCGTACTGGATAAACACTGAGTATCTGAGCAGCAGAATCGGGCTGATGCATTGAACCCTGGTTATCATGAACGACCGGTGTTTCGCACGGCTCGATTCGTCACAGAGGGCTGACCCATGTGTAAATTGTTCATCAAAGCCGACCCCGACCTCTGGGTTAGCACCACTCATTCATTACGCATCGACGGCATGGTCACCAGCGTTCGGCTGGAGAATTATTTCTGGCAAATACTGGAACAAATAGCCCAGCGCGATGAAATGAATCGGGCGCAGATGATTACCCGTTTGTACCATGAATCTATCGATGCCGGTCACGACTTGGGGAACTTCACATCTTTCCTGCGCGTCTGTGCTCTGCGCTATCTGGCACTGCAACTCTCCGGCGACATACCGGCACGAGACGACGTCGCCATCGCCACTCTGGATGCCGAGACCATCCTCGCGCGCGAAGCCAATGGCCTTCACTGAATCAGTCTTTAAACACCACAGTCCGGCTGCCATTCAAAAACACCCGTTTCTCGGTGTGATACCGCACCGCATTGGCCAGCGTCTGGCTTTCGATATCCTGACCGCGGGCAATCAGGTCTTCCGGGTAGTGGTTGTGGTCTACTGCCTGAACGCCTTGGCTGATGATGGGGCCTTCGTCGAGGTCGTCGTTAACATAGTGGGCAGTAGCGCCCACCAGTTTGACGCCTTTTTCCCAGGCCTGGTGGTAGGGTTTTGCACCCTTGAAACCTGGCAGGAGAGAGTGGTGAATGTTGATCGCCCAGCCGTCGAGCTTCTTCGACATGTCTGACGACAGCACTTGCATGTAGCGGGCGAGCACAACCAGTTCGCACTGGTATTGCTGAATCAGTTCCCAGATCTGCGCTTCTTGTTCCGGTTTGGTTTCCGGTGTGATGGGCAGGTGGTAATAGGGAATCTTGTGCCACTGCGCGAGTGATTCGAGATCCGGGTGATTGGAAATAATCACTGGGATTTCGATGGCCAATTCGCCGGTGCGGTAACGATAAAGCAGGTCGTTCAGGCAATGATCGTAACGGGACACCAGGATGGCGACCCGGGTTTTATGATCGGGCGCGGTCAGTTCCCAGTCCATGTGAAAATGGTCGGCGCGCCGGGTAAAGAGGTCGCGAAAGCGTTGCAGGGAATCCTCGTCTTTAAGCGGACGGAATTCCACGCGAATGCTGAACAGGCTGGTTTCGCGATCATCGAACGAGTTCATCGTGACGATGTAGTTTTCGGTTTCTGCCAGGCTGCGTGTCACCACATCGACCGTGCCCAGTGTGCTGGGGCACTGGGCCGTGAGTATCCAGCGTTTTTCGGTAACGGCCATGGTCAGGTCTCGTCGTGTTCGGGTTGACCCAGATGCAGGCCGTATTCACGGCTGGCATCGGTTAACCAGCGCCAGGCATAGTCGGCAAAGCTGCGGCGTACCGTTAGCTCCCAATCTGTGCTGTCGATGCGACGCACCGTCGCCTGAGTTTTAGACAACGCCGTGGTAACCACTTTGCCGACTGGAAAATGAGCGTCGCTGACGGGATAGGGCATGCTTTTTTGCAGCACACGCGCGGCAGCAGACCCCGCCAGGCGAATTTGCGTTTGTCCACCGCTGACGTTGATGACGGCATAGTGTCCCGTCAGCGCGTCGCGCAACCGGGTTTCAATGGCGAAGGCTTGCTCCAGATCGCACAACAACAGCCACTCATCCGGTGCTATCCAGAGCAGGGCCATGGTTGCGGAAGCGCTACTGGTCAGTTGGCCTGGCAGAGCCAGGTCCAGAGCACTGCTGACGCCCTTGGCAAAGTCGGTATTGCTCGCATCGCCTCGAATAACCAGCTGGCCGCGAAGAGCGTCTTCCCAGAGAAACACCTGGGCTTGACCGGGCCCAAAAACGGGTTGCGTGGCCGCCTGGCTAAAGTGCAGGGCACTGCGGGCAGTGACGTCGGCTTCAGGCATCTGGTTCATGATTGAAACCCGGGTGTCGGTTTGCAGTTCAGACATTCTGGCGCTCTCCTTTGGGGTCGAGGAAGAGGGTGCTGGTGATTTCCGCTTCGACCACCCGGCCGTCGGACAATGGGTAATAAACGGTATCGCCGCTGCGCTGATGGCCGCCGCGAATCACGCCCATGGCAATGCTGCGACCGAGGTTGGCGCTGTAGTAGCTCGAGGTTACATGGCCAAGCATGGTCATCGGAACCGGCTGCTTCGGGTCGTCCACTGCCTGAGCGCCTTCGGGCAACACAATGGACGGGTCTTTGGTTTTCAGGCCGACCAGTTGTTTGCGGTCCTGGCGCAGGCAATCTTCCCGCTTCATGCCGCGCTTGCCGATAAAGCTGTAGGGCTTGTCTTCTTTCACCGCCCAGTCCAGACCGAGGTCGTAGGGGTGCATGGAACCATCGGTATCCTGTCCGGCAATGATGAACCCTTTTTCGGCGCGCAAGATGTGCATGGTTTCAGTACCGTAGGGCGTGAGGTTGTAGCGCTCACCTTTTTCAAACAGCGCCTCCCAGACGTGCAAGCCATAGTTGGCCGGCACGTTGATCTCGTACGACAGTTCACCGGTAAAGGAGATGCGAAACACCCGGGCCGGAACGCCGGCTACGGTGCCCTGACGCCAGTCCATAAACTTGAAGCTGTCTTTATCGAGATCAATGTCGTCGGTTAGTTCTGCCAGCAATTTGCGGCTGTCTGGCCCGGCGATGGTCATCGTGGCCCAATGGTCGGTGACGGTGTTCATATACACTTCAAGCTCGGGCCATTCGGTCTGGTGATACAATTCCAGCCACTCCAGGACATGAGCGGCACCCCCCGTGGTGGTGGTCATCAGGAAATGGTTTTCGCCGAGGCAAGACGTAACGCCATCGTCGAACACCATACCATCCTCACCGCACATCAACCCGTAGCGGCATTTGCCGACCGCGAGTTTGGCCCACGCATTGGTGTATACCCGGCCGATGAACTCACGCGCATCCTTGCCCTGAATGTCGATCTTGCCCAGGGTTGAGGCGTCGAGAATGCCAACGCCGTTGCGCGTGGCCAGGCATTCACGGTCGAGCGATTGCTGCATGGTCTCCCCGGGTTTCGGGTAATACCAGGGGCGTTTCCACTGGCCGACGTTTTCGAAGAGGGCACCGTGGCGTACATGCCAGTCGTGCATGGCGGTGTGGCGTTCGGGGTCGAACAGCGCATCGCAATGGCGACCGGCAATGGCGCCGAAGGTGACCGGCGTGTAGTTCGGACGGAAAATGGTGGTGCCGGTCTCGGCAATGGTTTTATTCATCGACTTGGCGGCGATGGCCATGCCGTTGATGTTGCCCAGCTTGCCCTGGTCTGTTCCGAAGCCGAGCGCGGTGTAACGTTTAACGTGCTCGATCGATTCGAAACCTTCGCGGGTAGCCAGCTCAATGGCAGCGGCGGTTACGTCGTTCTGGAAATCGACAAACTGCTTTGGCGCGCGGCTGATGCGCTGTTCATGCGGAATGCAAAACAGAGCCATGGCGTTGCCGGTAGCGGGTTCTTCTACCGTGGGCAGCGCCGCTGGTTTTGCTTCATAGCCAGCTTGCCTGGCCGCCTCGGCACCCTGCTGCGTGCCCTGTTCGAGGCAGCCCGCCAGATCAAAGGTACCGGCAATGGCGCCCGCGATGGATTGGCGCTGCAAGGTCTCACCGGGTACAAAGCCGATTACGTCGTCATTCCAGACCGGGCGTCCGCCTGTGTGGCAAGACAAATGCACCGCCGGACTCCAGCCGCCGGAGCTGGCAATGGTATCGCATGCCAGCTTCTCGGCCGGGCCGGTCAGGTGCTGGCCGTCTTCCGACAGCGGCGCGACCCGGGCTGCGCTCACGCGGGTGCTGCCCTTGGCTTCGATCACAGCGTGACCGGTCAGCAAGCGAATGCCACGGCGACGGGCTTCTTCCACGCAATCACCGGTGGGCGCCTGGCGGGTGTCGACCAATGCCACGACCTTGCGGCCTGCATCCTGCCAGTCGAAGGCGGCCTGATAACCGGCGTCGTTGGTGGTCATCGCCACCAGGCTGTGGCCGGGGATAACCGCATAACGACGAATGTAGGTGGAGACAGCCGAGGCCAGCATGCAGCCAGGCAGATCGTTATTGGCGTACACCAGGGGCCGTTCGTGGGCGCCGGTGGCCAGTACCACCCAGTCTGCCCGTACGCGATGCATGCGCTGACGCGTCTGGTGCTCGGGAGCCCGGTCGCCCAGGTGGTCGGTCCGGCGTTCATGAATGGTCAGAAAGTTGTGATCGTGGTAGCCGTTTACCGTTGCGTTGGGCAGCAGTAATACGTTGTCCATGCCGGCCAAATCCTGCAGGGTATCCGCCACCCACTGGCTGGCCTCTGCGCCGTTAATCCGGCTGCGGCTGCTCAGCAGGGAGCCGCCCATTTCAGCCTGTTCGTCGGCCAGAATGACGTGTGCACCGCTGCGGGCTGCCGTGAGAGCCGCAGAAAGACCGGCAGGGCCCGCACCCACGACCAGCACATCGGTGTGCTGGTTCAGGTGATCGTATTCGTCTACATCAGGCTCTGTCGGTGAACGTCCAAGCCCGGCTGCCTTGCGGATGTGTTTTTCGTAAAACTTCCAGGCCGCTTGCGGAAACATAAAGGTTTTGTAGTAAAACCCGGGTGGCAGGGCACGGCTGAACAACTGGCCGCTGAAGCCCAGAAGATCAAATTTCAGGCTTGGCCAGCCGCTGGTAGGCTGACTGACCAGTCCGTCGAACAGGGGTTGCTGCGTCGCCCTAACATTGGGTACCTGGGTGGCTTCGGTGGCACCCAGCTGGACAATGGCATTGGGTTCATCGGCACCGGCGGCCACAATGCCACGAGGGCGGCCGTACTTGAAGCTGCGGCCAATAACATTGACGCCGTTGGCGATCAGCGCAGAAGACAGGGTGTCGCCTTCGTACCCCGAGTACTGGTTTCCGTTGAAGCTGAACGTCATTGGTTTTGAGCGATCAATTCGTCCGCCGTCACTCAGTCGATTGGTTTGCCTCATGCCTGATCCCCCGAAGTGCGCGCCTGGTCGGGCGATTCACCCAACCGGTAAGAGCCTTTAATCAAATAGGTCTGGGTGTCGCGGGTCACGTTGAAAAACTTGCGACACCCCAGCGCATGCACCCAGAGTTCGTTGTGCAGGCCGCGGGGGTTATCCCGAAAATACAGGAAGTCGCCCCATTGCTCATCGGTGCAGTTATCCGGGTCGGCAGGGCGGGCAAGGTGCGCCGGGCCTTTCGGGTGAAACTCTTCTTCTTCGCGCAGTTCGCCACAATAGGGGCAATAAATCCGAAACATACAGCAGGCTCCTTACTGTGGCCGGTTAGTGTGCAACACCGGCCGCGCCGTGTTCATCAACAAGGGCACCGGTGTGGAACCGGAACATTGAAAAAGGTTTGGCCAGTTCGCTGGCTTTGCCTTTGGCGAGCGTTTGGGCAAATACGTGACCCGAGCCGGGTGTTGCCTTGAACCCGCCGGTCCCCCAACCGCAGTTGAAAAACAGGTTTTCAACCGGCGTGTCGGAAATGATGGGGCAGGCATCCGGAGTGGTATCGACAATGCCACCCCATTGCCGGTTCATGCGTACCCGGCTGAAAATGGGGAAGAGTTCAACAATGGCTTGCAGGGTATGCTCAATAGTGCTGTAGGAGCCGCGCTGGCCATAGCCGTTGTAGCCGTCGATGCCGGCGCCAATCACCAAGTCGCCTTTGTCGGACTGGGAAATGTAGCCATGCACCTGGTTCGACATAACCACGGTGTCCAGAATGGGCCGAATCGGTTCGGAGACCAGCGCCTGCAGCGGGTGCGATTCAATCGGCAACCGAAAGCCAGCCATTTTTGCCAGTACACCGGAGTTACCGGCCACCACACAGCCGATGCGGTCGCCTTTTATGGCACCGTATTCTTTGGTCATTACGCCGGTGGCTGCACCATCTTCGGTCAGAATATCGGTGACTTCGCACTGTTGAATCAGGTCGACACCCAGCGCATCGGCGGCGCGGGCATAACCCCAGGCAACGGCATCGTGCCGGGCGACCCCGGCGCGAGGTTGCCAGGAGGCACCCAGAATCGGGTAGCGGCGGCTGGTCGTGCAATCCATGATCGGTACGATTTCCTGCACGCCCTGGGTATCGAGCGCAACGCTGTCGATGCCGTTTAGACGGTTGGCATTCACCCGGCGCTCAATGTCGCGCATGTCTTGCAGGGTGTGGCCGAGGTTCAGTACGCCACGCTGAGAGAACATGACGTTGTAGTTCAGGTCTTGCGACAGGCCTTCCCAGAGTTTCATGGCGTGTTCGTACAGCAGGGCCGATTCGTCCCAGAGATAGTTCGAGCGCACGATGGTGGTGTTGCGCGCCGTGTTGCCACCTCCCAGATAGCCTTTTTCGATGACAGCGACGTTGGTGATGTTGTGGACTTTGGCTAAATAGTAGGCCGTGGCCAGGCCGTGCCCGCCACCCCCGACGATGATGACGTCATAGTGTTTTTTAGGTTTGGGGTTACGCCATACGCGCTGCCAGTTTTCGTGGTGGCTCAGGGCGTGCCTAAGCAAACCGAATCCGGAATATCGTTGCATGCTGGGTGCCTCTTGGGTGCGACCAATGGCCTGAATACCAGGCGAACTGTGAGCTACCTTGCCGCCACTAGGGGCCGGATGCAAGAACCAGCCTGTTCAGGGGAGCTTGGCTTTACAGCATGGTATGGGGAGGGGGGGGGCGGTCATGTGCTTGACGACGACACGCCAGTGATAAATCGCGACATTCTTTTTGTTGTGTTTCCGTGGCAGGGGTTCGTGTTGGCTACCGGGTAGGCTTGTCCGGGGTCGGCATGAACCCGTCCATGGGGCCTAGGCTTCGGCATCCATGCCTCAGACTACCCCGGACAAGCCTACCCGGCATCCAACACTTAGCCGGGAGAAAACCAAGGCAGGGCATTATCTCTCTTAGGAAGCCATTCACCCCACCCGAAGTTCAGAAACCCCAGCTTCATCCAGACTCTCAGTCGAATTGGCCAGCACTTCCTTGCAGTACCAATTCACAAAATTGATCACCCCAAATTCATAGGTCTCGGAGTAAGGCCCGGGTTGGTAGGCAAGAGAGTTAACGCCGCGCTGATTGTTTTCGGCCAGGGTTCTGTCCTGGCGGTTGGTGGCATCCCAAACCTGGCACAAGCGTTCCTTGTCGTAGTCTTGTCCCTCGAGGGCGTCTTTGTGGACCAGCCACTTGGTGATCACCCGTGTTTTCTGAGCGCTGACGGGCAGTACCTGGAACACAACGGCATGGTCGCTCTGCATGTGGTTCCAGGAATTGGGCAGGTGCAGAATGCGCAGCGACCCCAGTTCCCGGTTCTGAATGCGGCCCATGGTTTTCTGGCTGCCGGCTTTGCCATCCATTGTCATTACCTGGGTGCCTTCTTTAAGCGGCATCCGCACCAGGCGGTTTTGCAGGCCGTGTTCAACGTGTTGGTGAGGAATGCCTTCGGCGTCCCAGGCATTGGCCTGACGTTCACAAAGGGCTTTAAACTCGGGGGTCGCTCTTGGGTCGTTGGTGTCGTCCCATTCGAGCAGGGAACGCAGTAATTCAGGGTGAGAGCCGGCACAGTGGTAGCACTCGCGGTTGTTTTCAAGCACCAGTTTCCAGTTGGCGTTTTCATCGAGATGGGATTCAACCGCCACCTTGGCGTTCTCCATGTCGTAGGGTTCCATATAGTTCGCCAGGGTTTCCAGGTAGGGGTCGATCTCCGGTGCCTCCCCCTCGGCCAGGCAGATGTAAATGAACCCGCCAGCGGTCTTGCAGTGCGCGGGCTTCAGACCAAACTCGCTTTTATCGAAGGTGTCACCCATGGCATCGCCGGTGTAGATGAGATTGCCTTTCAGGTCGTAGGTCCACTGGTGGTAAGGGCAGGTGAGGTTGGCGACCTTGCCCTTGGCTGAAGTGCAGAGGCGCGAGCCACGGTGCCGGCACACGTTGTGGAAAGCACGCACTTCGCCGTCCCGGTCACGAACCACCAGCACCGGGTTTTGGCCGATGTCTGCAGTCATGTAGTCCCCTTTGCCAGGCACTTCGCAGGTCATGCCAACAAACAGCCACTGTTTCATGAAGATGTTTTCCATATCGAGCCGGAACATCAACGGGTCGTTGTAGAACGGCTGTGGCAGCGATTCGGACCCCGAACGCTGTTGCAGCAGAGAGCGCATCGCCTGTCGGGCCTCGGGTAGTGAGGAGTAAGTCAGGTTGAGCAGGTCGGTTTCATTCATTGTGCGGCTCCTGAGGCAGCAGGGTGGGTTCGGCAGGCGAACCGTCGAACGATCATTGGTGCGCTCATTCTCGGTACGGCAGCCCCGCCTCATTTGCCCGATTACGACATTTTATGCTGTCAATTCGACGCTCTGGAGATGCCAGTTCGTTTTCCGGCCAGTGGAGGAGTTGATCAACGGTATGTCGCATTTGGTTAACCGGGCCGGGGGTGTTTTGGTAACAATGGAACCCATAACAACCGACCCCGATTAAGGATGCCTCATCATGACGCAAATTGTTGACGCCAGCGAACCGGCACCCGCGTTTAACCCGCTCAACACTCGGGTTTGGGCTAATGGCCGGCATCAGGTGCGCTGTGTTCGGGTCATCCAGGAAACCTGGGATGTAAAGACCTTCTGCTTTAATGCGGAACAGTCGATCATGTTCTTCTTCAAGCCGGGGCAGTTCGTAACGCTGGAGCTGGAGATTGAAGGTGAGCAGGTGTTGCGCTCATACACCATCTCCAGCTCCCCCTCGGTGCCATACAGCTTTTCGATCACCATCAAGCGGGTCCCCGGTGGGCGGGTCTCGAACTGGTTGCACGATAACCTGAAACAGCACGATGAACTGGCCGTTCATGGCCCGGTGGGCAATTTCAACTGCATCGACCACACCGCTGAAAAGATGCTGTTTCTGTCCGGTGGTGTAGGCATTACCCCGCTGATGTCGATGGCGCGCTGGTATTTCGATACCAATGCCGATGTCGACATGGCCTTTGTGCACAGCGCCCGCACCCCCAGTGACATCATCTTTCACCGGGAGCTGGAGCACATGTGCTCTCGGGTGACCAACTTTAACCTCAGTGTGATTTGCGAGCGTATCGAGTTGGGTCAGGCCTGGAACGGTTATCGCGGTTATCTGGACAGAGCCAAGATGGACATGGTGGTGCCAGACTTCATGCAGCGGCGCATCTTCTGCTGTGGTCCGACCCCCTACATGAAAGCCATTCGACACCTGCTGGTAGAGGCAGGCTTCGATATGGACTTTTATCACGAGGAATCGTTCGGAGCGACGCCTGCGGATGTTACTCAGGAAGCGCTGGAACAAGCGGAAGTGGCGGTCCGCGAAGCCGAAGACAAAAAAGACGAGGCGACCTTCACCGTCGAATTCACCGGCTCCGGCATGAGCGTTCAGATGTCGCCGGATGAAACCGTACACGCCGCTGCAAGCCGGCTCGGGCTGAGCATTCCCAAAGCCTGCGGTGTGGGCATTTGTGGCACCTGTAAGGTGCTGAAACTGAGTGGCGATGTTGAAATACAACACAACGGTGGCATCACCGATGAAGACCTGGCCGATGGCTACATCCTCTCCTGCTGCAGTACGCCCCTGTCAGATTTGACCATAGAAGGGTGACGTACGTCTCAAAGCCCCCAGCTGCCCGGTCGGGGGCTTTTACAAAAACGTCGTTTTTGGATACGTTACAAGACCTAAAAAGACGTTATTAGACTGTTTTAGCCCTCGGTTCGGTCGTATGATGTTTTATCGGTACGTGCTGATGTGTTCTATAGACGGCCGCCTGACCTAGTGTTATCAATGTTCGACGACTGGCTCGCAGAAGCTGGCGGCGGATAGCACGGGTGGGCAGGGTTGTCATACAGCAAAGCGGGCAAAGGCGGAGGGCCAGTCCATGTTTGAAACCACCGAGAAATTTACCAGTGGTGAGGCACCCAAACCTTACCGGGTCGGTTTTTTACTCATCAATAACTTCACCCTTGTTTCGCTGGCCACCGCGATAGAACCCCTGCGTATGGCCAATCAGCTATCGGGCCACGAACTTTACACCTGGCAGTTGGTGTCGCAGGACGGAAACACCGTAACGGCCAGCGATGGCATCTGCATTGCACCGGACGCCTCGTTTTCAGCGGGTCTGACCTTCGACATCGTTATCGTCGTCGGCGGTGTCGACATTACCCGCAGTTTTACCCAGAAAGAAGTCAGTTGGCTGGTCAGTCAATCTCACAAGAAAGTATTGATTGGTGCTGTTTGTACCGGGGCTTATGTGCTCGCCAGTGCCGGCCTGCTCGATGGCTACAAATGCAGTGCCCACTGGGAATGCCTGGCCGCCCTGCAAGAGCGTTTTCCGCGCGTCAACGCCACCAACAACCTCTACACCCTCGATCGTGACCGCTTCACCTGCACTGGTGGCGGTGTTCCGATGGACATGATGATCAGTCTGGTTGGGCGCCAGCATGGCAAGGCACTGACCAACGCCATATGCGACATGTTTCTGTGCGACCGGGTACGGCTCGACAGCGAACAGCAACGCACCCCAATGCGTCGCCAGCTAACGACTTCCCAACCCAAGCTGGCGGAAGTCACCGAACTGATGGAAGCCAACCTGGAAGAGCCCATTGAACTGGAAGAACTGGCCAGTTTTGTCGGCATTTCCCGGCGCCAGCTCGAGCGGCTTTTCCTGAAACATCTGGATTGCACGCCCTCGCGCTATTATTTGAAGCTGCGGCTCGACCGGGCGCGCCAGTTGCTCAAGCAAACCACCTGCTCCATCATCGAAGTCGCCTCCATGTGCGGCTTTGTTTCTGCACCGCACTTCAGCCGGTGTTACCGCAAGTACATTGGCGTCTCCCCCAAGGAAGAGCGCGCAGCCGTCTGGTCACTGACCCAGTACGACGGCCCTGTAGACGCCAACCTCGCTGCAATAATGCCCACTACATCGCTAACAGCCCTGCGCAAGGCCCAGGCCGAGCCCACCTATGGGGCAGTTAAGTTCGCGCCAGCACCTGAGTTGGCTGACCTGGTGGCGACCAGCGGCTAGTTCCCACTGGTCTTTGGGCTCGTAGAAGGAAGTATTCGAGCGTAAGTCGTGGCAGATGTTCAGCCGTGTTCAAAGCTGGAAATTCGTGTGGGAATAACCAAGGGTTACCGAAGGAGCATCGAGCGCATCTGCTGGAGGCCGTTAGACCGCGCGGACGGGCTTACGGCGTGCCGTCAAAGGTGTGCCGGACAGCCCCTCTGGTACCGGAGTGCCGGCAACCACCGTCCCACCTTGACCCCTCCGTATTTGTAGCCCTGGATACCAGCCTCCGTAGTAGAAAAACCTCATGCCGATTTTAAGCTTGCCCGTGTCGCTTCCAGTGACTCCCGGTACAGGGCGCCCGGATACACTGAGTTTGTGGTTATTTTACTGACTCCCGGGAGGGCGACATGAACGCAGCCGACTTGCATCAGGAATCGATCATTATCGATGGTCTGATCATCGCCAAATGGAACCGTGAACTCTTCGAAGACATGCGCAAGGGCGGGATCACCACCGCTAACTGCACCGTGTCCGTCTGGGAGAATTTTCAGGACACGGTCGACAACATTGTCGCCATGAACCAGTTGATCGAGGCCAACTCGGACCTGGTCACCAAGGTCTACACCACGGCCGATATCTATCGCGCCAAAGCCGAAGGCCGCACCGGCATTCTGATGGGCTTTCAAAACGCCCATGCCTTTGAAGACAAACTCGGCTACATCCAGGTCTTTAAAGACCTCGGCGTCGGTGTCGTGCAAATGTGCTACAACACCCAGAACCTGATCGGTACCGGCTGCTACGAACGCGATGGCGGCCTGTCTGGCTTTGGCCGCGAGGTCGTTGCCGAGATGAATCGGGTTGGCATCATGTGCGACCTGTCTCACGTGGGAGCCAAAACGTCCGAGGAAGTCATACTCGCCTCCGACAAGCCGGTGTGCTATTCCCACTGCCTGCCATCGGGTCTGAAAGAACACCCGCGCAACAAGTCTGACGAAGAGCTGCGGTTTATTGCCGAACGCGGCGGCTTTGTCGGTGTCACCATGTTCGCCCCGTTCCTGAAAAACGGTATCGACTCCACCATCGACGACTACGTCGAAGCGATCAGCTACATCGTTGACATCGTCGGTGAAGACCAGGTTGGCATCGGCACCGATTTCACCCAGGGTCACGGCCCCGATTTCTTCGACATGCTGACGCACGACAAAGGCTACGCCCGTGAGCTCACCCGCTTTGGCAAGATCATCAACCCCGAAGGCATTCGAACCGTCGGCGAGTTCCCCAATTTAACCGAAGCACTGTTGCGCCACGGTTATTCGCCGGAACTGGTTAAGAAGATTATGGGTGAGAATTGGGTGCGGGTATTGGCTGATGTATGGGGCGAGTCAGCCTAACCAGATCACATAAATGCTCAGTTTTGGGGTTTCCACACTGTAAGCGATGGGTGCCGGTAATGCTTCTGCGAGGGAGTCCGCAGCATGGATGCTGCGGTCTAGGCCCCATGGAGGGGTTCACGCCGACCTCGCAGAAGTATTACCGGTACCCGTCGCGGACCATAACCTCCAAAGCCCAACTAAATTGACCAGAATAATAGGGTTAACCGATGTCCACACACGCACCTGAAATGCCTATTACCGTTGATGATGAAACCGGCGTCTGGACGACCGATGCGTTGCCGATGCTGTATGTGCCGCGCCACTTTTTTATTAACAATCACCAGGCGGTTGAAGACGAGATCGGTGCCGAGCGCTATGCCGAGATTTTGTATAAGGCAGGCTACAAGTCGGCCTGGCACTGGTGTGAAAAAGAGGCTGAATTGCATGGCATGAGTGGTGCGGCCGTCTTTGAACACTACATGCTGCGGCTGTCTCAACGCGGCTGGGGGTTGTTCAGCATCGAATCCCTGGATCTGGAAGCTGGCAAGGCTCAGGTTCGGCTCGACCACTCGGCCTTTGTGTATCACTACGGCAAGGTAGGTCGAAAGATTGATTATATGTTCACCGGCTGGTTTGCCGGTGCCATCGACCAGATTAATGGTGCGCTGGGAAATGACATTAAAACCGTAGCCCGCCAGGTTCAATGTGCCGCCGAAGAGGGCATTGAGTACGGTCTGTTTGAAGTTACACCGCTGACCTGATCGACGTCAGTGCCGTCATTGTCGCGCGACCGTTCATCCGGGCGGTTGCGCCACCGGGAGTTTGACCATGGCCAATTTTGAATCCTTGTTCCGGCCTCTGGCCATCAACAAGCTGACCATCCGTAACCGGATCGTCAGCACCGCCCACGCCGAGGTCTATGCGACTGACGGTGGTATGACAACGGACCGCTACGTTCGTTACTACGAAGAAAAAGCCAAAGGCGGTTGCGGTTTATGCATCTGTGGTGGCTCCAGTGTGGTGTCGATCGACAGCCCGCAAAGCTGGTGGAAATCGGTGAATCTGTCGACCGACAAGATCATTCCGCACTTCCAGAATCTGGCTGACGCCGTGCATCGTCACGGCGGAAAAATCATGATCCAGATCACCCACATGGGCCGTCGTTCACGTTGGGATGGCGAAAACTGGCCCAACCTGATGTCGCCTTCCGGCATTCGTGAGCCGGTACACCGCGCGACCTGCAAAACCATTGAAGAAGAGGAAATCTGGCGCATCATCGGCGACTTCGCCCGCGCTGCCAAGCGTGCTCAGGATGGCGGTCTCGACGGCGTTGAATTGTCTGCCGTGCACCAGCACATGATCGACCAGTTCTGGTCGCCCCGTGTCAACAAACGTACCGATCAGTGGGGCGGCACCTTCGAAAACCGCATGCGCTTCGGCATGGAAGTATTGAAAGCCGTACGCGAAGCGGTGGGACCCGATTTTGCCGTGGGCATACGCATGTGTGGTGATGAATTTCACCCCGATGGCCTGAACCATGAAGACCTTAAAGAGATTGCCGCCTATTACAACAAGACGGGTATGGTCGACTTTTTCGGTGTCGTCGGTTCCGGTTGCGATACGCACAACACCCTGGCCAACGTCATCCCCAACATGGCGTATCCGCCAGAGCCGTTTTTGCATTTGGCAGCAGGGATCAAAACCGTTGTTGATGTTCCGGTGATTCATGCCCAGAACATCAAAGACCCGAACCAGGCCGAACGTATTCTGGATGCGGGCTATGTCGATTTCGTGGGCATGACCCGCGCTCACATTGCCGACCCGCACATCATCGCCAAGATCAAGATGAATCAGATCGATCAGATTCGCCAGTGTGTTGGTGCCAACTATTGCATCGACCGGCAGTATCAGGGCCTGGATGTATTGTGTGTGCAGAACGCAGCTACGTCGCGTGAATACCAGGGCTTGCCGCACATCATTGAAAAAACCGAAGGGCCGATTCGTAGCGTGCTGGTTATCGGTGGTGGCCCGGGTGGAATGGAGGCAGCCCGGGTTGCGGCAGAGCGGGGCCATAAAGTGACGCTGGTAGAGCGAGCGGATGCATTGGGTGGACAAATCACCCTGGCTGCCCAGGCACCGCAACGGGATCAGATTGCCGGCATTACCCGCTGGTATGCGCTGGAACTGGCCCGTCTGGGTGTGGATGTTCGCCTGGGCACCAGCGCCGATGCCGCGCTGATTCGGGACGAACAGCCCGAGGTATGCATTCTTGCCACCGGTGGTCAGCCGTTCATTGACCAGGAACCGGAATGGGGAGCCGCCGAAGGGCTGGTGGTGTCTTCGTGGGATATTCTCAGCGGTGCCGTCGAGCCGGGCAAGAATGTCCTGGTGTTTGACAGTATCTGTGAATTCAGTGGCATGTCGGTTGCCGATTACCTGTCGGCCAAGGGCGCTCTGGTGGAATTGGTGACAGACGACACCAAGCCCGGCGTGGGCATCGGTGGTACCACCTTCCCGACCTATTATCGCAGCCTGTATGAGAAAGACGTCGTGATGACGTCGGATCTCAATCTGGTGCAAGTCTATACAGAAGGCGATCAGAAAATCGTTGTTCTGGAAAATGAATACACCGGGCAACAGGAAGAGCGGGTGGTGGATCAGGTGGTGGTCGAAAATGGCACGCGGCCGAATGAATCCCTGTATTACGAATTGAAGCCGGAGTCGGTTAACAAAGGCCAGATTGATGTTGAAACCCTGTACGCCAATGCCGCCCAACCGGTATTGAGCAAACCGCAGAATGGCATGATTCTCTGGCGATTGGGCGATGCGGTTTCGCAACGCAACATCCACGCTGCCATCTATGACGCCTTGCGGTTGTGCAAGGATCTGTAACCGGCCTACGGACGCGAGAGGTGTTGGATGCTGACTGACTGGTTATTGCCCATGTTGCTATTCGGCGCCCTGGCGCTGATGCTGATCGGCGCTACTCGGCGGGTTCTGGCCTGGCGAGCGGGTCGCAACGAACCGGTAGCTGTCGTCGCAGGGCTGCTGGCCATGCCACGCCGCTATCTGGTCGACCTGCATCACGTGGTTGAGCGCGACCGATTCATAGCCAAGACTCACGTGGCAACCGCCGGTGGTTTTGTTGCGGCCTTGGCGCTGGCGTTTCTGGTTCATGGTATTGGCGTTGATTCCGCCATTTTGAACGGGTTGATTCTGCTGAGCGCGGCTGGCATGTTCACCGGCGCCTGCTTCGTTGCCTGGCGTCGGCGGCAACCGCCCAGTCGCCTGTCACGCGGGCCCTGGATGCGGCTGCCGAAAAGTCTGCTGGTATTTTCTACGTCATTGTTTCTGATCACCCTGATGACGGCTGACTGGTTTCCAGCCGGGCTGGTCGGTTGGTTACTCAGCGGACTGTTGCTGATTGGCCTTGCTTTGGGGCTGGCGGAAATGCTCGTCGGCATGGGGTGGGGCGGACCCATGAAGCACGCCTTTGCCGGCGCCTTGCATCTGGCGTTTCACCGGCGGCCGGAACGGTTTGGCGGGGGGCGGTCAACCGGCCTGAAACCCCTGAACCTGACCGATACCACCCTGGGCGTCGCCAAGCCCGAAGATTTCGCCTGGAATCAATTGCTCGGGTTTGATGCCTGCGTTCAGTGCGGCCGCTGCGAGGCGGTTTGCCCGGCCTTTGCTGCAGGCCAGCCACTGAACCCTAAGAAACTGATTCAGGATATGGTCGTCGGCCTGAGCGGTGGAACCGATGCGGGTTATCACGGCAGCGCTTACCCCGGAAAACCGGTAGGCGAGGCAAAAGGCAACCCCGGCCAGGTCATCGTCGATGGGTTGGTCAGTGCCGACACGCTCTGGTCCTGCACCACCTGCCGTGCCTGTGTTGAAGAATGTCCGATGATGATCGAGCACGTCGATGCGATCGTCGATATGCGTCGCTTTTTAACCCAGGAACGCGGTGAGACACCGGGCGCCGGTGTTCAGGTTCTGGATAACCTGATCGCGACCGATAACCCTGGCGGGCTTGACCCGGCGCGGCGGTTCGACTGGGCGACAGACCTTAACCTGCCGCTGATCGCGGATGTGGGTAAAGCCGACGTCTTGTTCTGGATCAGCGATGGTGCCTTTGACCAGCGCAGCCAGCGCATTTTGCGCGCCTTTGTCGCCGTTATGCGCGCTGCCAATGTCGACTTTGCCGTGCTGGGCAACGACGAATGCGATTCCGGCGACGTTGCTCGACGGCTGGGTGATGACGCCACCTTCCAGCGGCTGGCGCGTCATAACATTGAAGTCCTTGGCCGCTACGAGTTTAACCGCATAGTGACGACCGACCCTCATGCCTTTCATATACTGGCCAATGAGTACGGCGATTTCGGTGGCCATTACCGGGTTCAGCACCACAGCATGTTCATCAATGAACTGATGGAGCAGGGCCAACTGAATTTACAACCGAAGGCACTCGGACGCGTGACCTATCACGATCCCTGTTATCTGGGCCGATACAACGGTGAGTATGAATCCCCGCGTTCGGTGTTAAAAACACTGGGCATCGATGTGCAGGAAATGACGCGCTCCGGCTACCGGTCGCGGTGCTGCGGCGGCGGGGGTGGGGCGCCCATTACCGACATACCCGGCGAACACCGCATTGCCGATATGCGCGTGGACGATGCTCGGGCCGTTGAAGCCGAGACCATCGCCGTCGCCTGCCAGCAATGTACGGCCATGCTCGAAGGGGTGGTGGAACCAAGACCGCAAATTAAAGACCTGGCCGAACTGGTAAGCGAAGCCCTGGTAACGGAGGAGCGAGCATGAGCCTTCGAATCAGACGCAACCCACGGCTGGAACGTATTCGCCGCAACCGGTTGCACCCGGAGTACACCGCATTAATGGCGGCAACGGTTCCAGCCATTGGCCCAACCGGGCTGCGCCGAATCAATCCGCATCAAACCGGCTTTGTCATGGTACAGGGACGCAAGCGCCTGAATCGCTTGAATCCGGGCGGAGTTGGGTTCGCTACTTCAAGCCAGCCCGGCCAAGCTCAAGCCAAAGAGAAGCCGCTTCACAGCGTAACCGACCCGCGTGGTTATGTAGCCGTTGTGATGGATCTGCCCGGCGGTCGGCTCAGCAGTCACGACCGGGATGTGCTGGGTCTGGCTCAGCAATTGGCACAGGCAAAGGATGACCCCCATGCGGTATTGGCGATTGCTCTGGGCGACGTTCGGGAAACTGACCTGGGCGGTGCCGGTGCTGACCGGGTAATTCAACTGAGCCAACTGCACTCCGAGCCCCTAACCGGGTATTGCCCCGAACTGAAATTGTCGGTACTGACCGCGATTGAAAAGCACTATCAGCCGGCCTATTGGTTGTTCCCGGACAGCATCGACGGCGGAGCCGATCTGGGCTCGCGCTGGGCCGTACTGCAACACGAACGTGCCGCCGTACAGGCCTGGCAAGTCAATAATGAAAGCACCATATGCCGGGGCGGCAGTCAGCTGACCGACTGGCATCGGCCAACGCCTCGTGTTTTGTTGCTGGCCCCCGAGTGCGCCGCGCCGGTTGAGGAATATCGATACGAAGCCTTGCCGCTGGAACTTACACCGCCTGAACCGATTTCTGCAACCATCGAAGACAGGGGTCCGGTCAGTGTCGACCCGAGCCAGATCGCTCTGAGTGAAGCCGAATTCATTCTGGCTGCCGGTAACGGTGTGCGTAACTGGGATCAGTTCCATCAGGTGGCCACTGTGTTGGGGGCAACCGAGGGCGCCAGCCGGGTCGCGGTTGACGATGGTTATATGCCACGCCACCGGCAGGTGGGCGCGAGTGGTACCTGGGTGTCTGCCCGGGTCTATCTGGCGGTAGGTATTTCCGGTGCCATTCAGCATTTGCAGGGCATTGGCCAGTGCGAAACGGTCATCGCTGTCAATCTGGATGCCGGTTGCGACATGGTACGCCGGGCCGATTTAACCGTCATCGCTGACAGCGAAGCCGTGTTTGCTGAATTGCTGAACCTGATGACTGAGCGGCAAACCGGCGTCTCCCATCAAAGTGACACCGCAGATGAAGGAGAGGCTCGCCATGTTGCCTGAATCGCTTTCAAAAGCCCTGGCGGGTCAGCCGCTGAAAATCGCGGCGCTGGTCTCTGTTGGTCAGCATCCGTTGTCGCGCCGTGAGCGCCAGGCCGGTCAGGATTCCCGTGCGGTGGAGTTGGCACTGTCGTTGTCACCACAGTTGCCCAGCCTTATCCATGTGGGTTCCGCCCAGAACAATGCCCTGCGTGCCTATCTGGGCATGGGGTTGAATAACGTGACGGTGCTGAATGCAGACCCGGATGCCGATGCCGTACCGGCGTTGGCAGACTATCTGCGCGACCAGGCACTGGATATTGTGTTAACCGGCGTCCGTGCCGAATGTGGCGAGGGCTCAGGCTTGTTGCCCTACGCAGTGGCTAGTCAATTGGGCTGGCCGATGGTGCCTCGCATTGTATTGGTGGTCTCGATTGCTGACGGCCATGCCGACGTCTGGCAAGCATTGCCCCGGGGCCAGCGACGCGCCTTGCGCGTGCCGCTGCCGTTCGTCGCCAGTGTCGACCCGGCGGCCGATCCGGCTCGCCAGTCGGCTTTCGGCCCGGCTCAGCGCGGTAATATCGATTTCCGGCCTTGCGCCGCCGAACCGGATCAGGCCCGTGCAGACTGGGAGCAACATCCCGCCAAACCCAGGCCCAAACGCCTGGCCGTCGCCAAAGGCGGCACCGCCGCAGAACGCATGAAAGCCGCGACCGCCAAACCCCAGGGGCAGGGCGGACAAGTAATGACCGAAGGAACAGACCGGGAAAAAGCCGAAGCGATTCTGGCCCGGCTGGTGGCCGAGGGCGTGGTGCGTTAGCGAACGCCGGGTTCCACCGAAAACGGCCGGCTAACCGTATTGCGTTCAACCAGGGTGGGTTCAAATTGACGGGCTTTGCTTTCCGCCTTGTTGTAAATGCCATCCAATGCCATGCGCGCCGACGTCTGTGCCATTTCAAACATCGGGAAATGCAGGGTGGTCAGTTTTGGGTTTACATACTGGGCGGTCAGGCTGTTATCGAACCCGATGACGGACAATTGGTCCGGCACCCGAATGCCATGGTGTTCGGCGGCTTCCAACACGCCAAAGGCCATCTCATCATTGCCGGCAAATACGGCCGTTCCTTCAAACTGGCGCTCAAACAGGGTTTCCATCGCCTGGTAGCCGCCGGCGAGTTCGAAATAAGTGTTAACGACCCAGTCATCCGGAACCACAACTCCGGCTTCCGCCATGGCACGACGATATCCCCGCAGCCGGTCTTGGGCATCCGGCTTCCAGATCTGGCCCATAATGCAGGCAATGTGCCGGTGCCCCTGGTCCAGCAAATAGCGGGTGGCGCGATAGCCACCGAGTTCGTTATCGAGCGACACACAACGGTGACTGAGCGCGGTAACCGGGTGGTTGATCAGAAAGACCGGCACGCGCTGGTTTAACTCGACCAGCTCTGCATCCTCGAGGCGTTCCACCATCAGCAACAACCCATCGACCTGCCGGTTGACCAGGAACTCAATGGCTTCACGTTCAAGGTCAGCGTCGCCGTGCCCGGCTGCGATGATCAGGTGCTTGTGTGCCTGGCGCAGGGCATTTTCAACTCCGGCCATCATCGGTCCGTAAAATGGCCCCTCCAGCTTGGAAACCACCATACCAATGGCGTTGGACCGATTTGAGGCCAGCGACTGAGCCGCCGAATTGGGCCGGTAACCAAGCGACTGCATAGCCTGGTTGACCCGGATCCTGGTTTTTTCCGTTACCCGGTCGCTGCCATTGATCACCCGGGACACAGTCGCCTGGGATACTCCCGCCAGGTCGGAGACCTCTTTCATGGTGATCATTGTGTGCCCTCGCCGAATATAGCTGCGAGCATTATTCAGCCGGGCCCGGGCGTCAAGTGTTCAGGGTTGATAGCCCGCTACCGTCTCTGCATCGGGGTCTCGCGTAGCGCAGCCGGCACCTGTCACGGCATCCACATCGCACTGGTATACCCGAACGTAGTCGACTTTCATCGTTTGCGGGAATACATCGGCATTGATGCCCCGCTCATTCACATTGGCTGCCCAGTTACCGCCCACGGCCAGGTTTAGAATCAGATGAAACGGTTTGTTGAACGGCGCGCTACCACTGCCTATGACCAGTTCTTCGGTATCCGGATCCGGGTATTGCGAATACCAGCCGGCATCGGTTTGGGTGGCGTAGTGCTGGCCGTCGACATACCAGCGAATCTCGCCGGATTGCCATTCGATGGCGTAATGATGAAACCCATCGGCTGGGCTTTCATCCGTCCCAAAATCATAGTACGTGCCAGAGTGCACGTTATCGGGCCATTCCTGACCGTAGTGCAGGGTACCGTGAACGCGATGCTCAGGCGTGCCCGGCGTTGCCCCGTCGGCGTCGCTCTGGGTTTCCAGATTGACCGCTTCCATAATGTCGATCTCACCCGAGGCCGCCCAGCCACCATAAACCCAGTCGGTCGGCAGCATCCAGATGGCAGGCCAGGTACCCTGACCGGCGGGCAACTGAGCGCGGATTTCAAACCGGCCGTAACGCCAGTCACCTTTGTTTAGGGTGCGCAAGCGGGCGGAGGTGTAGGGCAGGGTTTGCGTATTGTTCGGGTCGAACCCGGGGTCTTCCTGGTTGGCAATGGGGCCGGTGAAGTCTTCTTTGATTGCCTTAATAACCAATGCACCGTCTTCTATGAACGCGTTGCTGGCCTGGTCGGTGTAACACTGTTGTTCATTATTGCCACCACCCCAGCAATTTAGTTCATAGCTCCACTTGGCCGGGTCAATCGCTGCGTTTTCAAATTCATCCGACCACACCAGTCGCCAGTTTTTATCGACCGGATGATGCATTGAATGTTCAGATTCAGGCTGTGGTTCGGGCGTTAGGTCTTCAGGGTCTGTCTCTGCATCGTCGTTTGATTCAGGGCTGGTTTCCGGGTTGGTTTCCAGGCAAGCCGAGAGCAAAAAAGCCGTCAGAATAGTGGCTGGAAGCACCCATTTGCTGTGTGAACGTTGGTTGTTTTTGAAGTAGTCAATACGGTTCATACGTCCGGTCCTTTAAGCCTGGAATTTGAGAAGTCTTTGGCATGGTAAAGGGTTGGGGCTTACCCGTTCTGCAGAAATACTGACCAAACCTCCAATCCGCTGTTCCGCTTTTGCCTCACCCCCCATGATCTGCGTTGGCTCGATTCACGGCACGAATCAAGACAAAGAAGACCTGAATCCCTACAACAAGAAGCGGGACTACGATGAAACAGATAACCACAGTACTGACGGTGAGCGCACTGGCGCTGTTGGTGGGCTGCGGCCCCTCCGATAAAGATGATAACGACAATGGCAATGGCGGCGGCAATGGTGGGGGTGGCAGCGAATCCATCAGCTACCGCACGGACCATAACGACTGGCCTGATATCACCAGCAAAGTAGCGCTCGACCCGGCCATTGAAGCCGAAGTTGATGCTTTGTTGGCAGCCATGACATTGGAAGAAAAAGTCGGCCAGATGGTACAGCCGGAAATAAAAAGTGCATCGCCTCAGGACGTGATCGACTATCACCTGGGCTCCGTGCTGAACGGCGGTGGCTCCTGGCCCAACAACGATAAGACAGCCAGCATTGCAGAATGGGTAGAGCTTGCGGATCAATACTGGACAGCCTCGATGGACACCACCGACGGCAAAGCAGCCATCCCGTTAATCTGGGGCACCGATGCCGTTCACGGCCACAGCAACGTCTATGACACCACGCTGTTCCCTCACAACATTGGCCTGGGTGCCGCCAACGATGCGGATCTGATCAAGCGCATCGGCGTAGCCACGGCCAAACAGGTTGTGGCAACCGGCATCGACTGGACGTTCGCGCCAACACTGGCGGTGGTTCGGGATGACCGCTGGGGCCGCACCTATGAAGGGTATTCGGAAGACGGCGAACTGGTCTTTCAATACGGCGGCGCCATGGTAGAAGGCCTGCAAGGTGATTTTTCCGAATCCCACGTGGTGGCGACCGCCAAGCACTTCATCGGCGATGGCGGCACCGACCTGGGTGATGACCAGGGCGATAACCTGGCCGATGAAAGCACACTGATCAACCTTCACGGTCAGGGCTATTATTCATCGCTGGAAGCGGGCGTACAGACCGTAATGGCAACGTTCAACAGCTGGCAGGGTGAGAAAATTCACGGCCACGAATACCTGATGAACGATGTGCTGAAAGAAAAAATGAACTTCGATGGCTTTGTCGTCTCCGACTGGAACGGCCACGGCCAGGTGACCGGTTGCTCCAACGACGATTGCGTGCAAGCGGTGAACGCGGGCATCGATATGTTCATGGTGCCGGATGACTGGAAAGCCTTCATCACCAACACCATTCAGTCGGTCAACGACGGCGACATCAGCATGGCGCGCATTGACGATGCCGTGCGTCGCATCTTGCGCGTAAAAATGCGTGCGGGCTTGTTCGACAAACCCAAGCCCTCCGAGCGTGATGGCGCGGGCGACTCCGATCTGATGCACGGTGAATCTGTGCAGGCACTGGCGCGTGAAGCGGTTCGTGAATCCCAGGTGTTGTTGAAGAATGAGGGTGGTGTACTGCCTTTGGGCAAAGACCTGAACATCCTGGTTGCCGGTAACTCGGCCAACAGCCTGGAAAACCAGACTGGTGGCTGGACGCTAACCTGGCAAGGCACCGGTAATGACAATGCCGACTTCCCGACCGCAGACACCATTTTTGATGGCTTGGTTGAGGTGATGGGTGCCGGTACGGGCGCACTGACACTGGATGAAGACGGTTCCGAAGCCGACGACAGCTACGATGTCATCATTGCTGTTATTGGTGAAACCCCGTACGCAGAAGGCAACGGCGACATCTCCAAGTTCGATACAATGGCGTTCGATGAGCACTACGAAGACGACGCCCAACTGCTGGCAGATCTACGTGCCAGTGCACCGGGCACACCGATTGTGACTCTGTATGTTGGCGGTCGCCCATTGTGGATGAACCCACAACTGAACTTGTCGGATGCGTTTGTCGCCTCCTGGTTGCCAGGTACTGAAGGCGCGGGTGTCGCCGACGTTCTGTTTGGTGACCACCCCTTCACCGGTAAGCTCTCCTACAGCTGGCCTGCCAGCGATTGCCAGGTACCGGTCAACCGGAACGATGGGGAAACGCCTCTGTTTGCCTATGGCTATGGCCTGACGACGGGCGAAGACGGCAGCGTGCCGGTATTGGCAGAAGACCGTTCAGAAACCGGCTGTGATGCACCCGATGTGTCTGATGCAGGAACCACCGAAGAACCGCTCGATATTTTCACCAACGGCGCCAGCCAGGGTGACTACACACTTCGCATTGGCGGCCCCTCTAACTGGGGTGGCGTACCGGTCAGTGTCGACCCGGCGGCTACAACCACCCTGCCGGGTAACGAACTGACGGTGACTACTCAGGATGGTACGGTTCAGCACAGTGCCAAGCGGATTGAATGGGCGGGTATTGGCCAGTTCTACAGTCAGAATCAGGAAGCGGCTGTTGGCACGGATCTCTCGCCTTATGCCAACTCAGAAACCAGCATTGTATTCAGAGTACGCGTAAACGAGGCGCTGACCTCGAATGCCCTGGCTCTGAGCGCGCATTGCATCCACCCGTGCCTGGGCGAGATCGACATTGCCAGCCTGATCAACGATCTGACACCGGGAGAGTGGTCTGAAGTCTCGGTGCCGTTGCAATGCCTGATCGACGATGGCCTGGACATCACTAACGTCAACACGCCTTTCCTGCTCTATACCGACGATGCGTTTGACCTGTCGATAGAAAACATTCGCTGGGAACCGTTCACCGCCGGTGAAAACCCGGATTGCGAAGCCATAGCACCGACCGAACCGAACCCGACTATCACCGAAGCGACCGATGTGTACATCGATGCTATCTCTGATACCGACGTGTTCAATGCACCTTCTGTCTGGGCCGCGAACATCAACGACTGGTCAGGTGACCCGAGCTTTGTGACCCTGGACCCTGCCTTTGATGATGGCGATAGCCTGGTCATCGACGCCCAGTACGGCGCTACAGCGGATCGCAAAGGTGTCGTACAGCTGATGATGAAGGGCGCAACGGATCTGTCTTCCCTGGCGGCCACAGGCCGGGTTCAGTTCGACCTGAAAGCGGTCGACCTGGCCGGCGCTACTGGCATGGTGGGCAAGATTGTCTGCAACGCCAATACTGAAACCTGCAGCACCGGCGACGTAGCGCTGACGGTGACAGAAGGGGTCTGGGAAACCAACGAACTGGTGTTTGCGGACTACCCGGATCTGAACTTCGTCAACATCACCTCAATACTGGAAATCCTGCCTATCTGGGCAGACGACCATGCCAACGTGCACTTCCAGATAGACAATGTTCAGATCCTGACCGACTGATCACCTGAACACTGTCTCATAACGCTTTCATTGCGTGTTTGCCGGGCCCTGGGCCCGGCTTTTTTATGCGTATCACCCCGGTTACACAGGTTACACTTTGTTATAATGTAAGCGCTTACATTTTACCGGGCAGGGTGTAGTCTCCTTTCAAGGCTGGTTCGTACGTAAAGCCGCAGAGCCTGAAACACGATGTACAAAAACAACAACACGTGTGAGGAATTTAGGGATGACGCATGTCAATGCCTTGCTGGCGCTAATGCAATTCAAAACAGACGGTAAGCACTACCAGTCCCGCATTATTCAGCCCGGGCGTGAAGAGATCGAACTGGTGCTGGATGGCCAGGCCGTATGCCAGGTAGAGGGAGGCTGTTATACCGTGGGCCCGGGCCATCTGGTCTGGCACCGCAGTGGTGACCGCACCATCTTCAGCAACGCCCGCTCAGACGACTACGAATGCCTGGTGCTCGCCTTTGCAACGGACCCGGTCAACAAGCCGCCGCTGTCGCGCGTATCCTACTGGCACAGCCGCATCAGTCCGCGCCAGTTTTGTGACGATGCCCTGGGCTACTACGACCTGGCACGCTCAGCCCAGTCAACGCCTGGCCAGCCCGTCCCCATAGATGCCGATTTCTGTCAGTATCTTTATGGCTGCTGCAAAGTGCATTCACAACCGGTCGATACCGGCGGAAGCCTGCCAGATCGGTCGTTGCACCGGGCGCTCTCCTACATTGCGGATCATTACAGCAAACCCATTACCGTGGATGCCATTGCAGCCGCCTCTCATGTCAGTGCTTCGCAACTGTATAGCCTGTTTCGAGCGCAACTGGGCAAAACGCCGCACCAGTCACTGCTGCAATACCGCATGGAGAAAGCCGTGCAGTTACTGATTCATCAGCGACCACTCAAGCAGGTAGTGAATGCGTGCGGGTTTGAATCGGAGAGTGGGTTTATTCGGGCGTTTAAGAAGCGTTACGGGATACCGCCGGGTGAGTATGTGCGGGATGGTGCGATTGTTTGATCCGGATGGAGGCATCCGGTTCAAACAGGGCTAAGTCTGGTGTTGATCAACTTCAGTCTTAATGCAGCGCTGGTAGTCAGAACTTCGTCATTTCGCTGATAACGACAGACGCCACAGCACCTTCCGTTGCTGCCTGGTTAGCCACAATGTGTGGGCTTTTCAGGTGGTCCTGCCAAAGCTCGCGGTTTTCCCATACTTCATAGAAAAGAAATATGGCCGGATTGTCGTTATCCTGGTGCAAATCATACTGAATGCAGCCTGCTTCTTTCAGCGTTGGCTCTATCAGTTTGGACAGCGCAGTGCGGACCTGGCTCTCCTTGCCGGTATTGGCTTCAATTCTTGCGACAATGACCAGTTTTTCGCTCATGTTATATTCCTCGTTGCGGTGCCACTTCAGCGACAGCTATGTTTTTTCAACTTACTGATAGGTCCGGCCCTGGTGCTTTAGCCAGCCATCGGCATGGCGTCCGTTGGGGTCATGATGCGTCCAGTGCAGAACGCCGCCCTGACTGTTCCACTCATACTCTCCGAAAAACGCAACGGTGTCACCTACGGCTAACGTCGCAATTCTAGGTGCCAGGTCAATGTTATGCGCTATCAGCAAGGTTTGATTGCTGTCGAGTCTGAGGATGAACCGCTGATGCCGTGAGCCATCGATGTCATCGGGAAGAATGCGAATCACCTGGCCGTCACCCTGAACTTGAATATCGCTTTGGCGTGACTCATAGGCTTGTTGTAATACGGCATCGTTTGCATAAGCAACGTTGATGCTTAGCGATATACAGCAGATAAGTATGGAAAACAAAAGTTTCAATTAAGAGTCCTTAAAATTGGGGTTACACATAGGAAAACCTATATTCTAGCAGGAGTGAACAGGCCATTTTCAGTCAGAGCATTCATAGTCCACGTTTGACCGCCAGCACTGAATAGGTATGCCACTGTTTTATGCAACCCATCGAGGTTGAGCCTTCTTCGTTTCGCTCATGAAAACGGACGATTTCGAAGTTTTCAAATAAGTCCATTACCTGTGTTTGCGTCAGCGTTGTGGTGGCGAGCCGAAAACCGTCGGCCCAGCTATCATCAACTCCCATAAAGTCGCCACCAAAGACACCGCCCACCGCGAGGCTGTCGGTAATTGCACGCCAGGCATTATTGAAAACGGATGGCTCAGCGAAAAACAAGCTTGAATTGGCCAAAATGACACCCGCAGTTGGATAGGTAAAGTCTTCAAACGAAGCCTCTGAAACCTCTATCAAGGCGTCATGCCGGAACCGTTTGTGGCAGATGGAAATGGCGTCGGGGTTAATGTCAAAGCCGTGAACCCGATAGCCTTGCTCTGCAAGGTAAGCGATGTCACTGCCGGTACCGCAGCCGCAGTCGACCGCGACGTTTAATCCTGACGTGTTCAATTGGACAGCCCGCTCCGTTCTGGGCGAGTACGTTCGACTCATGGCCTTGTTATAATATTTCCGCCAAATCTCAGTGTTCTCATCCACTACCACGGTCCTTTACAGTTTCGTATGGATTTTGTGCAACTCATCATAGGCTATTTAGCCTCTTTGGCGGCAGGGCTTACTTGCAAATTATTGAGGCTACTGCCACTCAAAGCTGGTGATAGCGGGGTCTGACAGCTCAACGTTAAGACCTGTCTTTAGTTGGGTTTCAATAATAAAGTGTTCTGCCGTCCATAGTACACTGATGCGCACTGCCGAATGACTGCCCAGAGGAAAGAATGTCGACTGAAGCCAATACCGCCAGCAAAGCCCCCTGGAACAGCACGTTGGCTGGCTGGTTACTGCTGTGGGTGGTGATCGCGGCTGTGTTGGCGGTGATTCTACCGGGTTTCCAGGCGGCCATTGCCGGTGGCTTGATCTGGCTAGTGGCTGTATTACTCAAGGGCGGCGGCATCAAAGGGCCCCAGCGTATTCAGGTGGTCGTGATGCTCAGTGTCGGCAGCCTGGGCTTGCTGGCCGGGTTGCTGAACGGGGCCGATGGCCGTCATTTGCTCCGTGCCCTTGAGGCTAACCAGATGGTGATCGCCATGCTGATCGGTGTGAGCTTTCTCCGCCTGGTCACGTCCGGTGAGCTCAACGGTACCGATACCCTGCCTACCGGGCGGAAGGCTTTACTAAGCACGCTGGCCGGGCCTCACCTGTTTGGTTCGGTCATCAACATGTCGGCACTGTTCATTGTGGGTGATCGGCTCAGCCAGCGGCAGCCCCTGTCGATTCTCCAGGCGTTAATCATGAGCCGGGCCTTCAGCCTGTGCGCCCACTGGTCGCCCTTCTTTGCGGCGATGGGCGTCGCGTTGGTCAATGCTCCAGGTGCGCAATTAGCCACCCTGGCCAGTGTGGGTATTCCCTTGTCGCTGGTCATGCTGGGGTACACCTATTGGGAGCTAAGCCGGGCACCGGAAGCCGATCAGCTGACCGGGTACCCACTCAATTCCGGTTCGCTCTGGCTACCCTTGCTTTTGGCGGTGCTGGTGTTGGTGGGCCACCAGATCTGGCCAGAGGTGCCGGTGCTGACGCTGGTGACACTGATTGCTGTGCTGGTCGCACTCGGCTGGTCTGTGTTGCGCGAGGGTGTCTCCGGCGTGTACAAGAGCGTCCAGCATGTGCAGACGGCGCTGCCGCGCCAGGGCAACGAAGTCATGTTGTTTCTGGGCGCTGCGGTGCTCGGTGCGGGTGTGGCGGCGTTACTCGATTCTTTTGATATTCAGCTCAGTTTTGCGACCTTTGGGGCGCACCAGGCCTTTGTGGTACTGCTGATTATGGTGACTCTGGCGATGGTCGGTATGCACCCGGTAACATCGGTCACTCTGGTGGGCAGTTTGCTGGCACCGGTGGTAGCAGACCCAAATCTGCTGGCGCTGGTTTTCCTGATGACCTGGGCGTTCGGGGCCGGTATTTCACCGTTTTCGGGCCTGCAGCTGAGTTTGCTGTCTCGCTACCACGTTAATGCAATGGCGTTGCTGCGCCGTAACTGGCGCTATGCTCTGATGCTGCTGTTGGCGGACTATCTGGCCTTGTTGGTGTACGGGTGGGTCTCGCAGTAGAACGGAAAGCCGGGTATGAATGACAACTTGGACTGAACGGAAAATACAATGGGGCGCTGCATGGACTGTACAGAAGTCGATTTAAGCCAGGAACCCGCCTTACACGAAGAAGCGGCATGCGTGCTAATGGACGCCTTCCTGGCCAAAGGCAACACAGCATGGTCAACCCTTGAGCGAGCACGGGAAACGGTGGCTGAGTGCATCGCAGCCCCGAACCACTGTCTGGCCATACTGTGCAATGGCACGTTAACCGGGTGGGGAGGGCTGCGGCCCATGTACGACAAGACCTGGGAGCTACACCCCCTGGTTGTTGCGCCGGCGCACCAGGGGCAGGGTGCCGGCAGGGCACTGATGCGAGCTTTGGAGCAACGCGCCAGAACGCTTGGGTTGAACGGCATCGTATTGGGGTCGGATGACGAATTGTTTGAAACCAGCCTATCACAAGTGCACATCACAGGCGGTAATGCCCTCGTCGAAATGCAACGGCTAACGAACCTGAAACGTCACCCATTCGAGTTTTACCAGAAGTGCGGTTACAGCGTTGTTGGTATGATTCCCAACGCCAATGGCAAGAACAAACCGGATATATGGATGTGGAAAGACCTGACGGTAGAGTGAGCCATCGGCGGTCGATCATAAGTCCGGGTCGAAGTAGTACTGCGATATAAACCTCGCGAAGGCAGCAGGGTCCCGGCTGGCATCGTTGCACAGGATAACAATGGAGAATTCAGACTCCGGATACCGTTCATAGTATGTTCTTGATCCGGCGTGCCAACCGTCGTGTGCATAGACCGGTTGCTCATGGCGTTCTGAAACAAACTGGTCATTGGCGTACAGGCTGTCGTTGTCCCGAATGGAACTGTTGGGTTGGTTAAACGCTTCAATCAGTGATTTCGGATCAGATCCTAGTTGCGGATTATAAAAATGACGATCCCAGGTTAGCATGTCTTCAATTGACGTGTATAAATTGCTATCGCCGACCTCGTACTGGTCGATGTCTAACCTGACGTAACGCCCTCTAACCTTGTCGTAACCGGTGACGCGATTTTCAATGACGGGGTAGGGACTATCCAAAAACACGGTGTCAGACATTCCAAGCGGTTGGAAAATAGTCTGGTGAGCATAGTCCGCCAGGGTCTGGCCGGTCACTTCTTCCACCAGCATGGAAAATAGAAAATAGGTAACATTGCTGTAGTGGAATTGTTCGTTTGGTGAATACCTGAGCGGCACGTCTTGAAAATAGCCATACAAGTCACTGGTGGAAAGGTAATGTACGTCATCAAATTGAAACGGGCCACCGCCTACAGACGTAAGCTCTAATGCGTCACCACCGGGCTGGGAGATCCAGTACTCATAGTCACTGTAGTTTGCCATACCACTGACATGACCCAGCATGGCATTGATGGTCACCGGCTCGCCGTAATCCATCAGGGCGGGCAGATAAGTTCTAATGTCTTCGTTGAGATCAATTTTTCCTTCGTCTGCGAGTAAGTGCACCGCCATGGCCGTGAACTGTTTGGAAACCGACGCCAGGTTGTGAACGTTTTGCGTGGTCATCGGTACCTGAAGTTCCAGACTGGCTAATCCGTAGGCGGCCTGGAAAATCCATTCTCCGGATTCGATCACGCCCACCGAGCAGCCCGGCTCGTCATCTTCGATAATGTACTGGAAAGTGGTGTCTACCCGCTCGGTGAATGAATCTGCTTGAGCATTCAGGCAACCAATAACCGACACAGTCGCTGCCAACAGGCTTTTCTTGAACATAGTGCTTCCTTGTAACTTGTAAAGAGCCTCTATCTGAGAATAGGATCCATACCCGAAGAACGACTGCAGGGGCGTCTATTGTCGCAGTAAATAGCTGGGTCAAGACAAGTAGTGACGATGGCAGAAATTGCCCTTTAGCCTCTTCTACCGGGCTGATGTCACATACGTGAGAATCTCAACCACCTGCTCCGGTGTTTGTGCCCACCCCATGGCGGAGGCGTCGACTTCCTTCAGCGGGTGAATGATGTCGTCGTTATGCAGGGTGATATAGGGAGTGCCCATAGCGGCACAAAACCCGGCATCGAAGGCAGCGTTCCACTGTTTGTATTTGTCACCGAAACGAATGACTGCCAGGTCGCACTGCTCCAGCATGGTTTTGGTGCGAATGCTGTTGATTTTGGATGACTGGTGGTCACGCCAGAAGGCCACGTCCGGTTTGCCCAGCATATCGCCTGCGGCATCGCTGGCATCGTGGTTGGTGACCGGTGCGGTAAACTCTACCGGCAAGCCAGCGGCCTCGACGCCCGCTTGAATTTGTTCGCGCCAGTCTGTGTGGATTTCGCCAGAGAGATAGACTGTCCAGATCATGCGTTTCTCCTCAATTGCCATTTAGCCGGGTTAACAGAAAGCGTTTAACGTTATGACCCTACCATAGCCAGCTGGATTACAGAATTACAGGCGGCTCCCCGCAACAGACGCTCAGCCTGATAGCGCCGGTAGCTCGGTGCTTACAAGTCTTGTGTATATAAATGCCAGTGATGCTCTTTCGGCGCTGTGACGGTAAAGTCCTGAAAGCCAAGGGAGGCGTACAGCGATTTGGCAACGGCGTTGTCGTCTTCAACCTCCAACGTCACCTTGGCGACATTGGCCGTTTTGGCTTCTGCCAGCACCCACTCCAGCAATGCCCGGCCTGCGCCCAGGCCCCGTGCCGAGCGCGAAACCATCACGTCATGCAGGTTCCAGACGTACTTCGATCGGTAGGTTGAGTAGGTTTCATAGCACACACAAAAGGCGATCGGTTTGCCGTCGTCGAACGCCATGAACCCTCTGAAACAGGGGATGGTTGCGAGTTCCTCGGCAACGGTGGGGCTCATGTCGGGCTTCACTTCAGCCGCGTATTCCTTAAAGAGCGTTGACAGCAGGCTGATGTCGCTCCTAGATGTTCGGTCAATTTCTCGCAACTCCATGAAAACCCCCAGTGGTATTCAAACCCTTATAATGACTCGCGCATGATGGCTTCTATTACCTCTGTTGGCAAAACCACCGGGTTAGCCTTCATCGACGATGAACTGGCCGCGGTGCGGGCCGTTGATGCGATGTGTTCTTCCGTTACACCCAGGGCCGACAAACCGGGTAACCCGCTGTCTGCAATCCATTGTTGAAATACCGGTAACGCCTGGTCGTGAGCGGTGTCGAACACCTCGGCTATCCAGCCGATTACGCGGTCAAGCCGGGCTCGTATCTCGGGGGCCTCTACATGTGCCCGGTTAGCGGCAATGCCCGCCGGTAACAACGCACCGCATATTGCACCGTGAGGGGCTCCGCATAGCCCACCCAGCGGGCCGGCAATACCGTGAACTACGCCTAGCCCGGAGTTGGCCAACGCCAGCCCGCCAAAGAGGCTCACCTGGGCCAGGTCGTCACGCGCCTGTTCAGATTCGGCCGTCATCAGTTGCCGGAGCGCTCGCAGACCTTTGGGAATGGCCTCCACACAGAGCAGATCGGTGAATACGGTGGCGCGCGATGACACATAGGGCTCGATGACCTGGGTAATGGCATCCAGACCTGAATGCAGGGTCACGAGGCGAGGGCAGTGGTCGGTGAGGGCCGGGTCGATCAATGCCAGGTCGGGCAGCAGTTGGGCATCTCGCAGGCTGACTTTTCGGTGCGCGTCGGGCACATCGATCACCGCATTGCGCGTGACTTCGGCCCCCGTACCTGAGGTGGTGGGTACCAGTATCAGCGGTAACCGCCGTGTCGACAGTGGTAGCCCTTGCCCGACCACCTCCAGGTGGCTCAGCAGCTCGGTCGTGCTTGGCAGCATAGCTGCCAAAACTTTGGCTGAATCCATTACCGAGCCACCGCCAATCCCAAGCACCAATTCAACGCCAAGTGATTTGCCTTCGGCGATCGCGTTGATCAGTGTCTCTAAATCCGGCTCCTTCCCGATGGAGAGCGTTTGCACGATCTCAAGATCGGTCAGTGATGCGAAGACTTGCTCAAGCCGGCCCGGGCTGCGGCCATGCACAATAAGGGCACGAGTGCCCAGTTGTTTGGCGCGTTCGTTAAGCTGAATAACCTGCCCCCGGCCGAACACGATCTCCTGTGGGGTGAGAAGGGTAAAGTTGTTTGTCATCCAGGCTCCTACCAGTGTCTCGTTCCCGGGGCACCTTTGATCTGCCCCTCCAGATTTGGAGTAACCCAACCGCCATAGAAGTCGCCCGGCTGAGGGATGACTTTCATGTCGCCGACCCAGGCTTCGTCGATCAGCCCGGCGTAGAAGGCGAGGTAACTTGCCAGAGGTGCAAAACGTTCGGTCGGGTTGTCATAGGCCCAGGCCGCCCGCTTGGCGGTGGTTCCTCCAACGATAACATCAAAGTAGCGAGCATTGCCTTTCCACTCGCAAAAGCTGGTGCCTGCTGCGGGCTGAAGTTCAGCGCTGACATCGTCTGGCGGCAAGTAATACGTGGGCGCATGATGGGTTTCCAACACCCGAAAGGCGCGGGTTGACTCGGCGATCAACAGGCCGCCAAGCATGATTCGGATGCGCTGTGGCACCGGCTCCAGAGCCGGTGGGCGTGGGTAGGACTGAACGTTTTCGCGGAGCAAGTCGGTCATGATGTGGGCCCTCGGTAGCCAGTAATGGAGCTGATTCAACAGCGCCTGTGGTTACCTTACGAGTAAACCGCACCAACCAGACGACAACTCCCCCCGGCTTATCGCGATTGATACGCCGGGGGCATGACTAGCGCAGTGGCAAAGTGGTTTTTTGAGCCTTGGCGATAACCCCTGCTATGACGACCAACACCAACAGTGCGGCCTCTACCGCCCAGGCGGTGAGAATGCCCGTTGATGGCAGGCCATCGACTATCAGCCCCAGCAGTCGGCCAGCGACAAGAGCCAGGTAGGTCCCGATGGCGACGATCAATGCCGTGCCTTGCAGTGACGGTTTAATAACTCCGGCCAGCATTAGGCAGCTTGCCAGCATGAGTAAGGCGCCTAGGGTTTTGAGTTCACTGCGCAGGCTCGCGGACTCGGGCACGGTAATCCCGTAAGACACGTAAAACCCATCGGGCATCAGCAGAATACCCAGTCCGACAAGGCCCGTGAGCGCACCCGCAGTCATGAGCGTTAACTGAACCAGCCGTAAGTTTTTCATTTTTCAGTGCTCCCTAAGCGTTGTTCCAGACACCGCTTTCATGCGTGGCGATTACATAGTCTGCGAACCGCCGTGGTAGCCGACCCAGCGCCTCTTCGATGCCGTGCGTCGGGTAGCTGTTTCGGCCATCCAATACCTGGGTGAACAGCTCCCGCATCAGCCAGAGTTCGTCTTCACTCATGCCCAGTTCGCTCAGGTAGGCCAAATAAGGTTCCAGCGGTACCGGGTTGTAAATAATGGAACGACCCGTGACTTCGGCTATTTGGGCCACGCAGTCGGCAAAGGTCATCAGCTCCGTCCCGGTGACTTCAAACAACCGATTGGCCAGTTCCGGCCGCGTCAGCGCGGCAACCGCGACCTCGGCGATGTCGTCACAGTCAACAAAGGGTTCGATCACACCATCGACGGGAAGGGAGACCTCGCCTGCTATGACTGAGCCGGTCAGAAAGCTCTCGCTGAAGTTCTGAAAGAACCAGGCAGCGCGCACCACGTTCCAGCGCAAACCACTGTCGATCAGCGCGTTTTCTGCGCGAATGGCACCGTTTTCACCCCGGCCGGACAGCAGCACCAGATGCTCAACGCCGTGCTCCCGCGCCGCCTCAATAAAGGCGCGCAGCGTCGGCTCTGCCGAGGGTATGGCCAGGTCAGGCTGGAAGGTTACGTACGCCTGCTTCACGCTCTGCAATGCGGCAGACCAGGTCTCTGGGCGATTCCAGTCAAACGCCGGTTCGGTAGAGCGCGATACCGGCCGGGTAGCGAGGCCGTTCTGGCGCAGTAACGCATCGACGCGGGCGCCGGTTTTACCGTTTTTTCCAATGATAAGAATGGGTGTTTGTGTCGTCATGGGGTATTTCCTCAGTTGTGGATGGATCAGAGTGCTTGAAACTGAGGGCCATTCTGAGGGAGGGCAGATAGACGAACCATAATCAAAACGCTGACATACTTGACTATTCGTCTAAAACTATTGGATTACTGATCAAATCTGAGTATATTTTCAAAATCAGCCGTCCAAGCAGGCTGGTCATTCCCGTGTTGAGCAGGCAGGTTAACCGTGACAGAGCAACGAAGCGTTCCCGAGCACTCCGACTACCTGGGCGAGGCATTGCACCTGCTAAAGCTCAGCGGCACTTTTTATTGCCAGTCAGAACTGCGCTCTCCATGGGGCGTTGACATGCCGCCATTCGACGATTGCCTGATGATGCACATCATCACCGCCGGACATTGCTGGCTGATGGTAGAGGGCGAGGCCCCCATTCACGTGCAGCAGGGCAGCCTGGTGATGCTGCCGCATGGCAAAGGCCACGTGATCGCCAGTTCACCGGAGCAACCCAGCACGCCACTGTTTGACATACCCGTGCACCACATCAGTGACCGATACGACCTCATGTCATTCGGCGGAAGCGGAGACGTCTGCCGTGCCACCTGCTGCGTGGCCCGTTTCGACCATGTGGCAGGCCAGCAACTGATTCGGCATTTACCAGCGGTGATGGTGGTGAATTCCTGGGAAGAGGCCGAGGGCAGTTGGCTGCAAAGCACGCTGCGCTACATGGCGCACGAAGCGCAAAAACTCAGCCCGGGCGGCGAGACCGTGATGTCTCACCTGGCCGATATTCTGATCATTCAAGCCATCCGTACCTGGCTGGAAAAAGGCTCCCAAGCCCACATCGGCTGGTTGGCGGCACTGCGCGACCCGCAAATCGGCCGCACCCTCGCAGCCATGCACCGCAACCCGGAAGCCGACTGGACCATTGAGCGCCTGGCCGATGTGGCCAGCATGTCGCGTTCTGGCTACAGCGCCCGCTTTACCGACCTGATGGGCGAACCGGCCATGCGGTACCTCACACGCTGGCGAATGCAGATGGCCCGGTTGCAACTGAAAAACAGTGCCGATTCGATGATTGCGATCGCAGAAAACCTTGGGTACCAGAGTGAGGCTGCGTTCAGTCGGGCGTTTAAGCGCGTGTTTGGTGTGGCGCCGGGGAGTGTGAGGAAAGAGGCGAGGGTAGAAGCCTCTGGTACGGGTGTGATGATCGGTAGCAGCTATTGAAGATTCAGAGCTGATGTTCTAGCAGCTAGTTTTGTGGGTTTGATAGGGCCTAAGGTACATTTCTCGACAGATGTATATTGAAGCCATCACAATGGATGGCCGAAGAGCCTTAGCGCCACCTTTCGGCGGAGTGGCTGACTACCGATTACAGAGTTAAGCTGCCTTGTTGTTAGCCTTGTATGCACGGTATAGCCGTTCTACAAGGAACATAAGCCCAACCAATACGCCCACGGCCAAAGACAACAAAAAGCCATCCACAAGAGTTGCAAAGTACGCTTGAAAGAAACCCTTTTCCGGAAAAACGGCACCAACGACGATCATGGCACCTATTCCCGCCCATATCTCCAACACAGGGGCGAACTGGGTGCAGGCTTTTACCACCGTGGCAATGCTTAACCGGAGCACAAAGGCGTTCCAGCCTTTCTGAAGGGCCCAGCGCTCCAAAGCCACATAGAAACCGATGAAAGTGACCACTCCGGCAACCATAGCGGTAATTTCAGATGGCGTTCTCGATTCCGACAGTGCGAAGGTGAAGCTGATTACGGCATTCAGGCAGACAAGTATGGTCCATTTGGTGATCAGTTTAGCCATGGTTTATTCCTTTTTGGCTGCCAATGACAATGCTGCGGTAGGTGTCCGGAGCACACTGCAGTTACCGGCGATTGGATTACAATGAGCAGCGCCCGCATTCAACTGGTGCCAGGCACCGCTGTAGTTTGTCTCCGCTCTCCGATTTGAAAGACTGATTTAACAACGCCGGACATTACCAGGAAACAGTTGGATTAAACATTAGGGGCAGGACACGATAGTCTGATTTTCTTCACTGAACTCAGGTTTTGTGATGGTCTCAGTGAGCTTGCCGGAAGACCTTTTGTTGCACCCGCGTGAAGAAACGATGGAAGGTCATGCGAGTGGCGCAGACGGCCATCAGACCGGCCACAGCCGAGTGGCGACGGTATCGAGCGTTATCGAGGCATAGCCAGGCCATTGTTAACGCTCTTCGCGCGGCCAGTGCGTAACCGGGTTCTTACTGTCAGTGTTAAGACACCCCCAGAAAGAATCAGCGTAACCAGGTTTGCCAGCAGCATTGGCAAGTCACCAATGATGATTGCATAGATCAGCCAAAGTGCAACGCCCAGGGTGAAAATGGCGTACATGCCCAGTGAGATGCCTTCAACATTCTTGGTTTTCAGGATTTGTACCACTTGAGGTACGAAAGCAGCCGTCGTGAGGCACGCGGCAGCCAGGCCGATTAACGTCATTAATTCCATGGGGGGGGAGCTCGATAATTGTTCAGCGTTGTAGGTGCAATTAGGCAATGAGCCTGCTGGCAAGTGTCAACAGAGCCGTTCCGTGATCGACCGACTTTGTCGGCCGAATGGTAATTGTGGCGGTACCCCTACGCAATGGATAACACCCTAGGTTAGCCTGATACTTTCTAAGCTAATAGGTTATTAATAGTAACCTATGGAGTGATGGAGGGTGCCACAGCAGGCCGCCCTGTTTCGCCAGTTACCAGCCGCTTCGCCGGGCACTCACTAGAGGTCTTCAATAGCAGAGCGCTGAAGAGGGCATCCATACAGGCATATTACTGATTAATGGGCATGTCCAGAAGAACCATAGCCTTGTGAGGGGCCGAAGCATCACCCAAACAAGATACCCAGCTCTATATGGATATATAAATACTATCAACGATATAAAGTTTATAGTATTTATATATGGTTGTCACAATAGTTAACTCGATATGAGTACCGAGCCAAACTAAAGAGTACGACTTAAAATGCCTCTAACCTCTTCATAATAAGGAGTGTACAAAGAGTTCAGCTCTGCATTCTCCAGTGCGGGCCGGTATTGTTCATCGAGCAGTTCGAGATGCTTTTGCTGAACCGTAGCGCCCCCAGCCATTAAAGCTTGGATAACGGCGATTTCTTCTTCATGAATGCTTCTAATGCGATCATTGCAACAGTTACTGAACAGTGATAACCGTTTAATACTATAGACGAGGGCATCGTCTCCCTGGCTGTCTATTGCATTCGCATCGGCACCATAACGCAGTAGCAAGGCAACGGTGGCTGGGTTATATATTTCCGCTGCTTTTATCAGCGGCAGCGACCATGAAGAAGAGAAAAAGTGGTGGGGTTTGTTCACTGCTGCACCCTGTTGCAACAGATACTCAAGGATTTCGCCCTCTGGCTCTCTCATTGCCGTTGTTAAGGCGGAATGCCCCAGCTCGTTAACATGATCGAGGTCGGCTCCTCGGGTAGACAGCACTTTAACAACCGGCAATTGCAGTGCGGTGACCGCGCGTAGCAAAGGCGTAACCCCAGCCGATTGGTAGTTAACATCAGCCCCTTTATCAATAAGGTATTCAGCAATTTCCTCGTGAGGCGTCAATGCCGCCAGCATTAATAGACTATGCTGCATATCCATAATAGGCTGGCCTACCTTGAGATTCGGTGAGACGTTTCGCACTTCTATATAATCCCGCAGCAAAGCCAAGTCGCCCTCAACGATCGCCGCTTCGATTGAACCAGGCTGGTAGCTACCAATAGCAATGTCGATCAACGTGGGCCTATTTTCAAGTGCATCAACCAGAGCTTGCTCAAAGGGAGAAGACGCCGTTTCATCCAAAACCACCTCGCTGTTATTGTCCAGGAGGTTCGTAACGGTGGGTTCCTCGGTAACTAGATTCTTAAGCGGATTATGCAAGACAGCGTCTAATTTTGCCTGCACCTCGGTCGAGTATTGAGCTCTGCGACCTTTGAGCAGGTTGGCCGCTTCACGGCGAACGAAGTCACTTTCATCGTCAAGCCCGTTGATAATGTCTTGCTCTACTATGGCTAATTCATACTGCCACAGCGCGCGAAGCCCTGCGGTGCGTACAAACTCGTTCGGGTCATTGGATAGTGCCCGCAATATTGGCAACGATTGTTCGCTGTTGATTAACCCCAATACTGCGGCAGCGGTCTCCCGCTCAGCGTCCTCATCGCTCTGTGCTTGCCGGTGAAAAAACTCCAGTGATTGGATATCTTTTTCATCTATATGCAAGTAGCCTTCACGAAGCACTCTCATCCGGGTATCACGCCGCACTTCCGGATCAGGGTTTTGCCAGCCATTAACTGCTTCGTCCAGCCAGAGGTTGGAATGGGGTGGTGCCTCCTTCGCGCAGGCTGCAAGAAGTAAAACAACCAGGGTCAGTGTTGAAAATAAATAGTTCCGTTTATTCACCTTTACTCCAATTTGCCTTAGGTCTAAGTACATATCCACGAAACCCGGTCGCGTTCGATGAGCGGAGGGTCATTCTGCCGAGGTGAGCATACCCCAAGGCACTAGCAAAACTATCACTGCGGGCCAACCGCCGCTTCGAATGCCAGCCGCTTCTGGTAATCCAGCCAGTTGCGGGCACCGAGAATGCCGATAATTCCGATCGGCACGAAGGGGATAGAAAAGATGATGACGATAATCGCTCCAGCCTTGTGCACCGGTGTCTGCATCATTAATGCGCCTATCCAATTCATGCAAGCCAAACCCATTAATACATAAGAAATGGCCATCGGCATCTCCGGATCGCCCAGGGTCAGCGCAGATATTGCCAGAGTAATGAAGGCTGAAACGAAAACTTTGCCCATACCGGGGTTCATACGGCTAGCTCCTCAGTGCTCGGTTGGGTATGTTCACTAAGGACTTTCCATAAGCGTTCCACATCGCCAGGTTTGAACGTTTCAATGGGAAGATAAACGGGTTTCCTTTGGTAGGAGGACTCAACAACAAAACGGCGTTTCTGGCGACTGACCGAAAGAATGGTATTAAGAGGTATGAGTTGCAGCGCTCCCAGGGGGGCGGGGCTTTTGAATTCCAGCGCATTGTTTCTGATGGTACAAATAGGGGTATCTTCGCGACTCAGTATAATGAGCCCGACCACTACCATGAGCAAAGCCGATGCTAGCGGAAGCACCACTGGTATACCCAGTGCCAGAATAATAAAGGTTAGAAAGCCGAGCGCTATTCCGAGGCCCAGTTGAATTTTGGCCATTTTGCTGATTTTGGGGTTGCGCATGAATACGATGGCATCATGAGTGTCACTCATGGAGATCTCCTTATCTATGAGGTGGGTTTCCCTTGGTTTAGCTACCCAGACCGAGCCTGTGGCGGCAGCAGGCACTCTATAGAGATGTTTTTTATGTTTCCAGCCTGCTGAACGTGATCAGTTGCTATCAATTCCGTATTTGTGACGAAGGTCACTGCTACCTCATACGAGCCTGATGGCAGAGACGCTGGAATCATCCGAGTTCACTTCAGCTAAAGAGCGGATAGCTACCGTGTAGAAAGCCCCGGAATCACCTGAGCCACGTCAGCCAAGACCATTGTTCCCGTTTGTGGGTTACCCGCGCCAGGATCTGCCCGCAGGCCTTCCGTTTCGACTGCAAGACTACCTGGAGCCGATCGACTGGACCGGGCGCCAAATCCGGGATGACAAGCGCGGGAGTATAAACAACAGCAATCCGGTTACTTTCGAACGCTTAAACATCGATGTAGAACACTGGGTCCTACAATACATAGCACTTTGAGAGCCAGTTCAAAGGGCTGGTGGGTACCGCAATATCAATCAAGGCTAAATTTCAACAATTTGGTTATCAGCGAACCCCTGGGCTTGGGTTAGCTGAACTGCTGACTTAGATGATCACCAATTAAAACACTCGTCATGGGCAGCCTGCGGCTTTGTTGTGCCTGAAATCTGAGATTTCTACGCTTTTCTGCAATGTCACCTGCTACTACCCATTTTTAAAGCTCTATTGCGAGACTTTATAATCGTTCGGCCAAATTCTCGATAGTGTTCACTGTAGAGAGTGTCCACTAGTCGCGGTGAGTGTCCAGCAAGTCAGCTAGTGCAATAGAAGCCGCTTAGAGCCAGACCAATATCTGGCTTAACGGACTACTTGGGCATTACAGGTGTCGGGTGCCCATATATGTCCAGTTGGTTATTTTGATAGCTGTCTAGTGTGAGTGACCGGCTAGTCTTCAGCTGGCCTAGAAAATTCGGTTTTAACCGCTTCACTCTAAACCCAGACCGACTAAGAACGCGGTTATTTCAAGTTCAGAAATGCCATCTTCTTCGATTTCAACACTCCCTGCGACAGTCTGCAAGTTGTTAGATAGCACACTGATGGAGCTTAGACTGTTTAACCGGATTGTTAAGTCACCCGCGACGCTATCCAAACCACCCAGCCCAGTTAAATTCGTTAGGGACTCATTCCGTTCGATCTCAACATGGCCAACACTTGTCAGGTTTTCCAGGCCAATGAGAGAAGATAGTTCGGAGTTTCTACCAATGCTTAACTTGAAGGGCAAACTAGTAAGGCCTTCCAGTCCTTGTAAATCTGTTAGATCTGTATTTTGAATTTCTAGGTGCCTTACAGAGCTTAAGTTCTGCAATGGTAGCAGTGAACGAATAGGTCCATTAAGTGTAAGCTTATTACCAACGTTCGTCAGTTTTCCCAACGGTTCAATATCGGTCAGTACGTCATTGCCATCGATGCGCAAATCCCCTGATATATCATCGAGATTATCCAAACCCGATAGAGAGGACAATTTCGGATTGCCTGTAATTTGAACGTCATCGTTCAAAAAAGTACCAACAGATGTTAAGCCAGATAAACCAGCGATGGACTGAAGCGCATCATTGCCACTTAGGTCTAGGTTTCCTGCAATGAGGGACAAGCTCACTAGGTCATCGAGATTGTCGAGAACAGGGTTGGCCGAGATCGTAAATTCGCCAACTTCAGTGAGACTTTCAAGCCCCCTCATTGAAACCAGAGAATTATTCGAGCGCAGAACAAAATCTGACCCTACGCTTTCTAGTTTTTCTAACCCACTTAAGTCAACCAAGCCGTCTGCATTTTCAATAACCAAACTGCCGCCAATAACCTCCAATTTTTCTAAACCCGCCATCGATGTGATGGCAGGGTTACTATCAATCCGAAGCCGGCCCGAAATGCTGGTAACATTGCTTAGCAGGGTAAGATCACTGGGTTGGCCTCCGTCATAGCCTATGCGCACAGAACCCGCAATTCTGTCACACTGGCTGAGGTTGACACTGCTGATCACAGTATCGCCACTTACGAAATCCGTTACTTCTCTTACCGCGAAATCGATAAAGAAGTCGCCGGTACAAACATTCCCCCCGACCAAATCTGGATCTCCACTGTCGTTTCCAGGGGTTGTGTCTGATCCATCATTTCCGGTACCGTCGCCTCCAGTACAGGCAGTTAAGAATAAGGTAAGCAACGCTAAGGAAATGGGCCGTAGAGCGGATTGAAGTCGCATGAGAGTCCTTTCTATGCTGTTTGATAAAAATGCTTGAGCAATTTACACATCGTTCAGATAGACCATATTAAAATTTATTGACCGATGTCAATGACTATTTCTTGTGACCTACTGTTGGCCAATAACATGGACTCACACTTAATATTCTAGATTGTAACCTTGTGCTGTCAGTCGTTAGCTTTCTCTACACAATACACAGGTACGTGAAGGGTGCATGACCTGGTCAATGTGGTATTCATAAGACACCTATCTGACGAACATTAATATAATCTATCAGGAACTGTTTTTTTATAATCGAATATGGGCATGCTGGGACGTCCACTGGAAAACTGACTTCCTAGAGTTTGTACAGCTCTATATACAGTGGTGCGATAACGGGCCGTCAGAGTAAGACACAATGCCACGTTCAAGGAAAAGCCAGATCGCCCTGGAGGCGACACCTTACTATCACTGCACCTCCCGGTGTGTGCGCCCCGCGTTTCTGTGCGGGCGAGATGAACATTCAGGTAAAGACTATGAGCACCGTCGTAGCTGGATAGAGCAGCGCATGCTGGTTTTGGCAGAAGTATACGCACTCGATATCTGCGCCTATGCCGTCATGTCCAGCCACTATCATATTGTCCTGCACATCAACGCTGAAAAGGCGAAAGGCTGGACGGATACCGAAGTGATTGAGCGTTGGCACAGGTTATATGCCGGTAGCTTCCTGATCCAGCAGTACCTGGCCGGGAAAGATCTGTACGACGAACAGCTCAAGGTCATAGCAGAGTTGGCGGCGGAATGGCGTGAACGCCTGATGTCGATCAGCTGGTTCATGCGTGCTCTGAATGAAGACATTGCACGCCAAGCCAATGCTGAAGACGGTTGTACAGGCCGCTTCTGGGAAGGCAGGTTCAAATCCCAGGCCTTACTTGATGAAAAAGCTCTGGCAACTTGCCTGGCCTACGTTGATTTAAACCCCATACGAGCCCGGATGGCAGAGACGCCGGAATCATCCGAATTCACTTCAGCTAAAGAACGGATAGCTACCGCGCAAAAGGCCCCGGAATCACTGGAGCCACATCAACCAAAATCACTGTTTCCGTTTGTAGGCTACCCGCGACAGGATGTGCCCGCAGGCCTTCCGTTTCGACTGCAAGACTACCTGGAGCTGGTTGACTGGACCGGGCGCCAAATCCGTGATGACAAACGCGGGAGTATCAACAATAGCATCCCGCCCATTCTTGAACGTTTAAACATCGATGCTGAGCACTGGGTCTACAACACTCAGTACTTTGAAAGCCAATTTAAAAGCCTGGTGGGTACTGCAATTTCCATCAAGACCAAGTTTCAACAATTTGGTTATCAGCGAACCCCAAGTCTTGGGTTAGCTGAACTGCTGATTTAGATACTCACTCTTTAAAGTACTCGTCACGGGCCTGCCTGCGGCTTGTTGTGCCTGAAATCTCTGATTTTCGAGCCATTCCGTAATTTCACCAGCTAACTACCCGCTTTTTGCATTTTATTGCGAGACTTTAAAATCGTTCGGGCAGATTTTCGCCATTGCTCACTGTGATGGGTGTCACGCTAGTTCAACGGTAACCGGCACCTGGAACGAACTGCACAGGCGTGCCGATTTGCGCGATGCTAATTTTTACTTCTTTCTACTTGCACCGCACTCGAAATTTAAAACAAAGCCCGATGGCAGAGCACATTAACGCCTGCAGCATGCGCGCCCATGAAGTGAAGCCGAAGGCGCAATGTAATGGGCGTCGCCGTGCCTGCATTGGTTAGGCACTGTCTCGACCAATTCAAGCGATGGTTACCAGTAACATAAAAGCTCACCAACTGGAGAACCGCTTTCGCTTTTTGATTTCCTCAGCATACGAATAAAATGTTGGATGAACTTGCCAGCTATATTTTTGAAGCTCGTTAAATTTAGCTAGGTCAACCAGATCAGGGTAATCCTGATAATTATAGTGTTTGTACTCATCTCCCGCGTCTATTCTTGGGTTTATAAAGCATGCCATGTGAAGTAACCGTAGTATTTTTATAGCATCCTCTTTTGTTTGCTTTAATGCCACACCGTCAATTTGCATCGCTCGGCGAGCTGGAGACTTTTCCAATATTTCCATAATTTCCAAGAATGAATATGTATGCTTTCCAGTCAAATCATTTACGGCTTCTTCGATTTGTGGACATATCTGCCCATATTCATCAATAATATTGGCTACCCTCTCTCTTCCATATTCGTAAAGAATAGAGTGCGCTTGCTCGTTTCCAATCACATCGCCTGAAGATTTACGAGCTGAGCTGATAAGCATCTGGACAGCTTTGACAAGATCTCGAGGGCGATTTCTCGCTATTTTTGACAGCCATTGGTCCCACGATCTCCGTTGCCCCGTTTCACCAGGCAAAGTGACATTGTGCTGCTGAAAGAAATCCCATATCCCTGAATTTGATTTCGCATCTCTTCCAGCAAGCGATATTCTTTTATTGAATATTGCGCGCAGCTCTTCTTCACTAAATTTTAGTTCATGGATATGACCAAGTTTATCTCTTCTTTCTATTCCATGACGATGCGTTCTAGTCATGAGATGCCAAATATCAGATCGCACCGAAACCACGCACTTCAACGAGCTTATGTCTTGAGCTAGATCAAGTGCCGCAGAAACTATCGCCCAACAAGCCGCATAGTCGAACTCACCCTTGCTCCCTTGAGACACAGCTGCATCTATATCATCAACAAACAACCAAATATTGCTATTCCGATCTGTAAGGTAATCATTAACGATATCTGTCAGATTATTCTTTGCTAGCACTCGAGATTGTTCTTCAAGAAGCCCTTGCGCAAATTTAGCTCCAGATGGAAGTGCCTTTGCAGCAATCTTAGCGAACTTGGTGACGACATCCGCCTTTGAATAACCCTCATTAACAGCTAAATTTTGTAGCGCCGCAACATCTGAAGAGATCGCCATTTCGGTTGCCTGAGAATGACGTCCGATAATTCCTGCTATTGCTTTCAGCATTTGGGCATAAGCTGCACTCTTTCGATCTGCCAAAGTTCTCTTATCTAAAATCGTATCGCATTCGAGGTCGTCAGGAGTAAGCAATACCGATAACTCATTATTTTTGAGATAGGCCTCGTGGAGAACAGATACAAAAATCGACTTTCCAACCCCCTTATTGCCGAGAAGTATCACGCTTGGGTGAAAATCAAATGCCATCAAGTCACTGACGTCAGTCGGAGGAACAAAAATTTCACCTCGAATATCCCTCTCGGCCTCAGCACTTCCGCCTTTGAAATATTTAGCTAAACTCGAGAGATTAGACATGCTTATTTCTCCATTATTTTATGTGGCTATTTTTCTGCCTAACCGCCCGCTGCAGCTGCGCTAAAGCTGGAGTGTTTTTGTTTGATCACAACGAGTAACACAAAAACACGGAGGTTTCGGCGTCGGGGTGAAAGCGCTTGTTAGGCCACGTTATTCTCATAACTCTGGTTAATCTTTCGATGTATCTATATCTCCGTTTTCTTTCACAACCAAATTAGCCTTAGCCATGAGCCAGTCTAATGGAAATTGATTGTCAGCACCACAATGTTGGCATTCAATTAACTGCGAAACAAATAGTCTCGGTCTCTTTTTCTTGGTAAGCCTTATTTTTTCACCACAGAACATGCAGTGAAGAAACTCCTTGAAAAAGGTACGCAACAAAATTGCCACATGTGATTTTCCCGTGAGACATAGAGCTTCATATACTCCAACAGTAGATATGATAAATCTACTCACCACCTTCTTATCCATTTCACATGTTTTTGACAGTGTCTTCATAGATACTTGGGTAAGAAATACAAGAAGATATGGCAAATTCTCATAAAGAAGTTCGAAATAGAAATCATCAGACCTATCTTCAAATGCAAAATTTAAAGAATAATTACTTTTTTTTATAAGTCCTTGCGACGTCACCAAGTGAGTCGCCATTTGCCAAACTGGTTCAAATCCAGCACTGCAATTTTTATCGAAGATGTAAGACCATAAAACAGTCGAATCAAACATATTCGTTAATTCAATCGACTCAATGGATGTGTTGAAAATTTCTAGCCGTTTATCCTTACTCAAATTGTTTAAAGTTTTATATACATCACCCTCAAAACGATCTATAAAATCTCTCTCGTCGGCGAGAATCCAGCAGAGGAAAACCAAATGCTCTTTGAATACCTTACGAAGGAGGGAAAAACCAACTGAAAACCTACGTTTTTCGAAAGCTTCGAGAGACGAATGCAGAAACTGATGCATATCGCTTAATAGTGCTAAAACAGTATGGCCAACGACGTGGTGCTGGTAGGCTTCGTCCAATTCCCCACCCTTCAGTAAATCTATTAGATCAACTTCTTCTACATCTGGGTAATGCTCTGCAATAATTTCTTGAACTAAATCTTCGATTACTAAATGTGACCCGCTGAGTTCGTAGGCACCAGCGGCCTCCATGAGGCTATCGTGCAAGTAAAAGCAAAACTCATGTAGAGGCCAGTATTTCTCAGGGACTAATGCTAGCCTTTCAATGTCAAGATAATCCAGTGGTCCCATCTATTTTCGACTCTATTCTCAATTAAAGTAGAGACTTACGCTCATTGCGCCTAACGCTTACATAATGGGCGCGCGGTTTTTTGCGCGTCCAGCCAGCTCTGCTGGCGATCATTGATGTTTTTGTTATGCATTGAACGGCCACAGTAATTCAAAAAAGTAGTCTCCGTAACTCCAGAATGCAGTGCCTAAAATGAGAACTATAAATCCTATATGAATTGCATGAGCATCAATTTTTTCACCTAGATCATCAAACATACCTGACGGACTAAGTTGATTTCCATTTACAACTAAGGGCTCTTTCTCTTTGTTGCAATTAACTGCACCCAGTCGGTGAAGACGGTGCAACATAAGAGAGGCTCCAAATATTGTAAGAATACCACCCATTCTCGATATGTGTGTCCAATCTCTATCGAGAATCGAAAATATTACAGCAGCGCCCAAAACAAGAAGAACAGTAAAGATATACTTCTTTGCTCCCGCTTGGCGGTAATACATCCATTTATATTTATTGTTCATCAGCTTCTCTGATTGCATAACATTTTATTCATCGTCGTTTCCGCCGGTGATCCCGATAAGCTTGATTCTAAACCTATCACACCCAACCATTGAGACCCAGTAGCAGAGGGCCTTAAGCCGCTATACACCTCGAAAAAAATCGTATATCAAAACCGGTAAAACCGTCGTATCAGACGACTATTTCTGGTATCAGTGTCTCTCGCGACACATATTCCGGGTTATCCCCGGCATCAGCGTCGCACCCTCAATATTCTATGTGATCAACTTCTCATTCCCATGTCGTCTAGGGCGGGATACGGCGATCAGGTACAAATAAATGATCCTGTTGTCACTTGTATGTACAGGCGTTGATTTTGCGAAAAACCAATTTTCGCATTACTCAGGAGGTTCTAAGGCGCGCAGATTATTTGGTTATAGAGATTTATTCTCATGTGATGCGATCGATTGAACTAGGTATCATGCGTTGATAAATATCGTCTAGACTCGCTACCGCCCGGCCGGTTACAGGGCACACCAAGGCGAAAAACGTTGTTTCGACACCATCTCACTCTGTGATTCAGTTGGCAAGTATTTATTGAGTAGGGGTGTAACATCTGTCCGCTTTTTGTTTGCTGGGCTCAATTCAATGGTTTCTATACTCCCCAAGACACTTCGACAAGCTCAGTGCGAACGGGAATGGGGGGTTGGGGTTGGTTTTGGCTTGTATCGGCCACCAGCCTTTTTAGGGCCTGTTGCCTGCCTCGGCTTACGCTTCCTACCAAAGGCTTTCCCAGGCTTCCTACCCAGGCCTGCCAACCCTTTAGGCACCAGGGTTCTGAGCTGGCCGCACAGTTCGGTTAAGCCCTGTTCTAGGGGTTTCATCAAGTCATCGTAACGGGCCTTTTTTGTAGCTATGTCACCAAGCACCGATTCCCAGCGTGCGGTTAAATCCGGCTGGGTAATGCGCTCGGGTAGGGCGTGTATCAGGGCTTTTCCGGCCTGAGTGGCATGTATGTTCTTGCCCTGTCGCTGTAAGAAATCACGCTTGAACAGCAGCTCAATAATCCCCGCCCGGGTGGCTTCGGTGCCCAGGCCGTCGGTTTCTTTCAGAATGCTTTTCAGGGAGGTATCGCTTACGAAGCGGCTGATGCCGGTCATCGCTGCCAGTAAGGTGGCCTCGGTGAAGGGTTTGGGCGGGGTGGTGTGTTTCTCCATGCATTCGGCCTGAAGCGATTGAAGGGGTTGGCCATCTTTCAGTGCCGGTAAGGGTTGGACGGTTGTTGCCTCTTCTGTGTTGCGAGCGCTCGGGAACAGGGCTTTCCAGCCCAGGTCGTGGGTATCGGTCTGGCTGGCGCGGAACAGGCCGTTTTCTATGGTGACGTCTACTTTGGTATCGAGCTTTTTCCACACCGGCATGAACTGCGCTAGATAGTTGCGGCAGACCAGGCTGTAGACTTTAAGCTCATCGGCATTCAGCCGGGTAAGGCTGCGTTGGGTGGGGATGATGGCGTGGTGCGCGCCTACCTTGGCGTCGTTCCAGGCTTTGCTTTTTTGTTTCAGGTTCAGGCGGCCGCCGGTGTCGGTAAAGCCCGAGTGGTTCAGGTTGCTCAGGCTGGTCTCTATCGCTTTGGTTACCGCGGCCGCTTCGGCAAAGTGTTCCGCAGGCAGGTGGCGGCTATCGGAGCGCGGGTAGGTAATGGCTTTGTGCGTCTCATAGAGTGACTGGGCCGTGTCGAGCACTTGCTGGGCGCTCATGCCGAAGGCCCGGTTGGCATCCATCTGCAGGCTGGACAAACTGTGGGGCAGGGGGGCTGGCTGGTTTATGGTTTTCTGTTCCAGCCGAGTGACGCTGGCCGGTTTGAAGCTCACCCGCTGCACCACGTTCTGCGCCAGGGGTAGAGAGAGGTTGCGGCCTTGCTCATCCAGCCAGGGTTCACAGGCTTCGCTGGGCACCCATTTGGCGTTGAAGCGCTCGCCCTGCTCGGTTTCCAGCAGGGCTATCACCTCGTAGAAGGGTTTGCTGACGAAGGCCTCAATGCTGTCGTCCCGCCCGACCACCAAGCCCAGCACCGGCGTTTGCACCCGCCCGATGGATAACACGCCCTGATACCCGGCGGCTTTGCCCTGCAGCGTCATCGCCCGGGTCAGGTTAATGCCATACAGCCAGTCGGCCCGGGAGCGGGCGAGGGCAGAGGTGGAAAGCGGCTGAAAGTCGGCATTGGGTTTTAACTGGCGTAATGAACGCTCTACGGCAGCCTGGTTCAAGTCGGCAATCAGCAGGCGTTGGGTGGAGGCTTTTTTGGCAGCGGGGACCTTTAAGTAAGCGATTACTTCATCGACCAGTAGCTGGCCTTCACGGTCGGGGTCTCCGGCGTGTACGAGTTGGTCGGCTTCTTTCACCAGTTTGCGCAGGGCACTTAACTGAACGCCCACCTGCTTTCTGGGTACCCATTGCCATTGCTTGGGGATGATCGGCAGGTGATCGTGACTCCAGCGTTTAAAAGCCGGGTCGTAGGCATCCGGGTCGGCCTGCTCCAGCAGGTGGCCGATGCACCAGCTCACCACATCGCCACTGGCAAAACGGATGCAACCGGCTTCTTTCTTGCCTGTGCCGGGCAGGGCATCGGCAATGGCGCGGGCGAGGCTGGGTTTTTCGGCAATAAAGAGGCGCATGAAGGGATATCGATAAGTATGGATGGATATACAGTAATCTGACCGACGCTGAGGATCAAGGGTTTGAGAGATGAGCTGGGAGTTGAGAGCTATTAGGGAAAGTTTGAGCAACTCCCCCGGGGCTCTGGCTTATCCGAAAGACGTTGCCGCAGTGGTGCGGCATCCCGACGGACTCATGCAGGAATGTCTGGACCTTTCAATTGAGTCCAACGAATTGGCAGCGATCCCCGGAAGGTAGGAATGCCACCCGCTTGGCCAAGAGGTTTCAGCTCGCGTAGAGCCCTGGGGGCGTTGTTCAGAGGCTTCCTAGCGGCGGCTTTTGGACTTCTTATTTTGGTGCTCTGCCTCGGAGGAGGTAATCTGACCCATTGTGGCAACGAATCTTATGCGGTTGACAAAGGTCTTATTATCGCAGGTATTGGAGACTTATTCAGAATCTCCTAACGCCAGGTTTGACGCGACAAGCCAGACAAGGCGCCCGCTGAATACATATCCGGTTGGCATTTGCCAATGGCGTTTATTTTGTTTGAAGTGGCAGGCCAGTCCCCCACAGCCCGGACATGCCTTTAGCCGCTGCCTCGAAATCTGTGGCTTTGCTGATCTCGTTTCTCTCTGTACAAAACGCTATATCCCGGTTAAACAGAGACGCTGCAAACCCTCGTGCAGCCATCGTAATCTGTGTTGTTTTTTCGAGCCTCATGGCTGTGAATTGCTCAAATGCTTGCTGCAGGGTATTGAAAGGCTGCGATAAACGATCGGCCAGGTGCCAGGCATCTTCCAGGGCCTGGCAGGCGCCCTGGCCGGATGTAGGCAAGGGTGCATGGGCGGCGTCTCCAATCATGATCAGATTGTGCTTATGCCATAGATTGGCCGGGTCGTGGTCATGTACGTGGATCTTGTTAATGCGCTCGACCGGAGTTCCTTCGATGATGATCTTCACAGGGTCGGGCCAGTCCGAGAATACAGACATCAGTTCCTTCTTATAGTCGGCAGGGCGGCGTGGTGTGCTGTCGGGGCTGGCGATACCACCTGCCCAGTAGGCCTTGTTTGGCGCGACCGGAACAATGCCAAAGCGCTCGCCAACCCCCCAGTAGTCAGCGATTGAAATATCCTGGAAGACGTTTATTGACGATTCAAAAGTGCCCGTCCAATTGATGAACTTCTGATAGGTTGGCGTGTTGTTACCCAGCACATAGTGACGTGCGTAAGAGTTCATTCGCCCATCGGCCCCTACAATGATTTCCGGGGTTATTGATTGACCGTTCTGGAAATGAACTGTCGTCGTTTTTGGGGCGATTGAATCAATTCCGGTAACGCCGTGGTTATAGTGAATATGGCCCCCGAGTGACATCAGCTTTGAGGTCAGTATTGCCTGCAAGTCCTTGCGGAACACTGAGTAGCTTGGGTAGTTCATGTGCCGGTTGATCTGGCCAATATCGATTGCCCCGAGTGCTTCACCCGTGCGCGAGATACGCCGCATGTAAGACGGGCGACCCGACACTCGGGCTACATCATCCAGCACCCCGAGCTGATCCAGGATATAGGCTGCATTTGGCCAGACGACAATACCGGCGCCCTGGTGGGATGGTGAGTGGTGTCGTTCATACACCGTGGATTCGAAGCCTTTTTGTTTCAGTGCTATAGCAGTGCTTATGCCAGCGACGCCAGCTCCTAGTATGGCTATGTTCATGCCGTGGATTCCCGCAAAGTGTGTTTTCTTAAGGTCATCGTCACCCGTGATGTTCGCAGGGCACTTATGTCCATCGTGCTGACGCCTGGTCAAACCAGTCGATCAGGTCTTTCGAGTCTGGGTTGCGGGGTACCGTTTTTATTGTCCGTCCCTGAACATAACTGCCGCTGGCAATGCCTGTGTCAAAGGCTGAGTTCAAAAGGTTGCTGGCGGCCTTTTCTGGTGTTTTGAACAGGGGCCGAACCCATTTAACCCAGCCCGGCATGGCATTGGATGCCGACATCGCGCTCTTGGTGGGCCCCGGGTCTATGGTTTTTATGGTTAGAGGCTGATAGTCAGGTTGGTCGCTAAGAATCATGGTCAGTTGTGCAAGCGCTAGCTTGCTGTGCGCGTAAGGCCCCGACATTTTTTTGAAGTGCTGCTGATGCCAGCCTGGGTCCAGAGTCAACTTGCGCGCCATGTACATGGCACCTGAACCGAGGTTCAGTACCATCGAGTTCGATTTGAACGATAGTTGCCGTGCCAGTTGAAACGGAGCCAGTGTGTTAACCTGAAAGTGCTCTTCTATACCATGGCCGAGTGATCGTGACTTTTCACCAGCATGCCCTGCATTGTTGACCAGCAAAGAGATATCCCCAAATTCTTCGGCGACACGCTTCGCTGCCTGATGAATGCTGTTCGGGTCAGCCAAATCAGCCTCTACCCAATGCATGTCGGCGTTCTTATTTATATATCTCAGGCTCTTGAATTGACTGAGTGTTTTCTCCTTGTTCCGGTTTAAGGCAATCACCCGATAGCCCCTGGATAAGAGCTGCTCGGTAAGCGCGTGCCCAATGTCTGAATAACTGGCGGTAATGACTGCAATCATCGTCTTCTCCTAATAATCCATGGATTTATATTCCATGGAAGATAAATAGTTAAAGTTGTCCCATCACACCTTTAAGGGTGGTTTATGTCAGGAAGTTTGGCGTAGTTGAGTGAGTAGCTGGCTGAGTTGTTCAAATTGCTCGGTTGATAGGCAGGCGAGCTTTCCCATTCCGTTATCCAGCGCGGCCTGACCTTCATCGAGCATTTTTTCACCGTTCCCGGTTAATCGGATATAAACGACCCGTTGATCTTCAACACTGCGTACCTTGGCGATCAGCCCACTGTCCACCATCTTGTTGAGCAGACGAGATACGTTCGACATTGGGTCATACATGGCCTGTCGAATGGAGTTGACGGTAGCTTTTGCCTCTTTCTGACTGGCCACAATGGCCAGGATGCGTAACTGTTGCACGCTGATCTGGTAAGGCGCCAACACATCTGTCATCTGAGCCTGAAGCCAGTTGGCGGTGTTGACGATCTGTATAAAAGACTGTTTAGCGACGTGTTGTTTATCCATGGATTGAAACTTATCTTCCATGGATTATAATGTCAAGGACTATATTTTGACTGCACTAGATGCTAAACGGGGTGTTGGCTTTGGAGTGAGGCTTGCTGCAACCGGGCAAGGGTGCCTCTAAATAACTCGCCTGATGCCAGCATGGATTCCTGACAGCCGATAACACTCTGTTAGCCTCCCACGCCTTACCCGCCAGCAATGAACCCGCTATAATGCCCGCCTTTGGGTCGCCGCGCGCGGCCCGCCCTGACTTTACTCGACCGACCCGGGAGTTTCTGTTCACATGAGTGACAAGCCGTCCAACTTTCTCGCCACCATCATTGAGGATGATCTGGCCAAGGGTAAGCACGATAAAATCGTCACGCGCTTCCCGCCAGAGCCCAATGGCTATCTGCACATTGGCCATGCGAAATCCATCTGCGTGAACTTTGGCCTGGCTGAGCAATTCGGCGGTGTCTGCAACCTGCGGTTTGACGACACCAACCCGGAGAAAGAAGAACAGGAATACATCGATTCGATCAAGGCCGACATTCACTGGTTGGGCTTCGAATGGAACGAGACCGAAAAGTACACCTCGAACTACTTCGATACCCTGTACGAATACGCCGTGCACCTGATAAAGAACGGCGACGCCTATGTGTGTGATCTCTCCGGTGACCAGGCGCGGGAATACCGCGGCACCCTCACCGAGCCCGGCCGAAACAGCCCGTACCGGGATCGCACCGTTGAAGAAAACCTCAACCTGTTCGAGCAAATGCGCAATGGCGAGTTCGACGAAGGTGCCTGCGCCCTGCGTGCGAAAATCGATATGGCCGCGCCGAACATGAACCTGCGCGACCCGATTCTGTATCGCATTCGCAAGAAAGCGCACCACCAGACGGGCAACAAATGGTGCATTTACCCGAGCTACGACTTCGCCCATGGCCAGTCGGATGCGCTTGAAGGCGTTACGCACTCCATCTGTACGCTGGAATTTGAAGACCACCGGCCCCTGTACGACTGGTTCATCAGCAAATTGCCGGTGCCTGCGGCGCCGCGCCAGTATGAATTTGCCCGCCTGAACGTGAACTACACCATCACCTCCAAGCGCAAACTCAAGCGCCTGGTCGACGACGGTGTGGTCGATGGGTGGGACGACCCGCGCATGCCGACCATCAGCGGCATGCGCCGCCGGGGTGTGACGCCTGCTTCACTGCGCCACTTCTCTGATATGGTCGGCACCAGCCGCGCCGGTGGTGTGGTAGACCTCGGCATGCTCGACTTCGCGATTCGGGAAGACCTGAACGACAACGCCCCCCGCGCCATGGCCGTGCTGGACCCGTTGAAAGTCGTGTTCACCAACCTGCCGGAAGGGCATCGCGAAGTGTTCACCGCCCCGGGCCACCCGAACCGGGAAGACCTGGGCGAGCGCGAACTGCCGTTTACCCGCGAAATCTACATCGACCGGTCCGACTTCAATGAAGACAGCAGCCTGTCGCGCAAGAAGTTCAAGCGCCTGGTCACCGGTGAATGGGTGCGGTTGCGCAATGCCTACATCATTCAGGCCGATGAAGTGATCAAGAACGACGCCGGCGAGATTACCGAGATTCGTGCCAAAGTGGTCGAAGGCACCGTGGGTGAAGACGCCCCCGAGGGCGTTCGCCCGCGCGGTGTGATTCACTGGGTCTCGGCCAGCGAAGGCATACCGGCCACAGTGCGCTTGTACGATCGCCTGTTCGATACCGAAACCCCGGATCGCGGTGGCGACGATTTCATGCAGTACCTGAACCCCGAATCGTTGAAGGTGCTAACGGGCTGCGTGGTCGAACCGAGCCTGGCCGAGGGCGCGCCGGAGCAGTCGTACCAGTTCGAGCGGGAAGGGTACTTTGTGATCGACCGGTTCGAATCCAAACCGGATGCGCTGGTGTTCAACCGAACCATCGGGTTGAAAGAGGTTTGGGAGCGCAAGGTATAACGTCGGTTTCGGAGTTCGGGGGTGCTTGGTACCTGTCGTCCGCGTCGGGCACCGGTGGTGCCTCTGAGGGGTCGGCGTGAACCCATCCATGGGGCCTAGATCGCATGATATGAATCCCATCCATGGGATTCACCCTTCGGGCTCGCTGCGCTCATGCTAAAACGCTCCCGGCGTTTTAGTCCCTGTTGCGAACTACCCCGCATAGGTAACACTGGCACCCACCGCTCGCAGGGTGGGAACTTCTAAGCTCCTACAATGAAAGCTGCCAGGTTTTCACTGGTATTTTCTGTTTCATTGACCTTAAACAAGTCAAAACTCGATCAGTGATCTAGACTGCGGGGTTGAAAAACCTCTGTCTGGAGCTTTGCATGCTGTCTGTTGTTTATTCACTGGCTTTCCTGCCTATTGTACTGGCTGGCATTCTATTGGTTGGCTTTCACTGGCCCGCCAAGAAAGCCATGCCGGTTGTGCTGCTGGTTACCCTGGTACTGGGTGGCTGGGTCTGGCAGATGAGTCTGATGCGGATGACAGCGTCTGTGCTGCAGGGGCTGATTCTGACTGCGGGTATTCTCTGGATTATTTTTGGCGCCCTTTTGTTGTTGAACACCCTGAAAGCCAGTGGTGCACTCTCGGCCATTCGTGTCGGGTTTTCCGACATCAGCCCGGACCGTCGGGTGCAGGTGATTCTGGTGGCCTGGATGTTCGGGTGTTTTCTGGAAGGGGCTTCCGGGTTTGGCACCACAGCCGCCATTGCTGCGCCGTTGATGGTTGCGCTCGGTTTCCCGGCCATGGCTGCGGTGGTGATGGGCATGATGGTGCAGTCAACGCCAGTGTCGTTTGGCGCGGTGGGAACGCCTATTGTGGTGGGGGTAACCGGGGGACTGGACAGAATCGCAATAACCGAATTACTGGTTGCCGACGGCAGTAGCTGGAGTGATTTTTACCGGCTGATGACCTCTGAAATTGCGATTACCCACGGCATTATCGGCACGCTGATGCCATTTCTGATGTGCCTGATGCTGACGCGTTTTTTCGGTGAGAAAAAGCAATGGCGCGAAGGCTTTGCGATGTTTCCGTTCGCGCTGTTTGCCGGTTTGTCGTTTACCATCCCCTATGCGGCGGCCGGTATTCTGCTGGGGCCTGAGTTCCCCTCAATGTTGGGTGCACTGGTGGGCCTGATGATTGTGGTGCCGGTTGCCAGGCGCGGCTGGTTGCTCCCGAAAGAATCATGGGATTTCTCGGCCAAACAGCACTGGCCCGAAGCCTGGAATGGCAGCATTAATATCCCGTTGGATGACACACCCCCCGAACAACGCATGCCGCTGCTGCGCGCCTGGGCGCCCTATGCCATGTTGGCGATATTACTGGTACTGACTCGGGCCATTCCCGTTTTGAAAACCTTTGTTGAAACCTTTCTCGCCTTTGGCTGGACCGATATTCTAGGTGAAAGCGGCATCAGTGGCAGCTTGCAGCCGTTGTATTTGCCCGGCGGTATCATGGTGGTTGTGGTTGCGCTTACGATGTTGCTGCAGCGCGTGGGTTTGCCCTCGCTGGGCCATGCGGCCAGCGAGAGCACCAAAACCCTGATCAGCGCTGGCTTTGTGTTGGTATTCACCATTCCGATGGTGCGAATACTAATCAACTCGGGCGTGAACGCGGCCGACTTGCCCTCGATGCCGCGTGCCATGGCGCAGCTGGTGTCGAACGGCGTCGGAGTGGTTTACCCGATGTTTGCTTCAACAGTAGGTGCCTTGGGTGCTTTTATTGCCGGCTCCAACACGCTGTCGAATCTCATGCTGTCTGACTTTCAGTTCAACACGGCTCAGTTGCTTGGGGTTTCAACCGCGATGCTGGTGTCCGCCCAGGCGGTGGGTGCGGCTGCCGGTAATATGATCGCCATTCATAATATTGTGGCGGCATCGGCTACGGTTGGTTTGATGGGACGCGAGGGAACCATATTGCGTATGACCATTATTCCGACGTTGTATTACCTAGCGTTTGCGGGTGTGATTACGTTGATTGCGGTGTATGTGCTTGAGGTGGGAGATCCGGTGATGAGTGCGATGCAGTAGGGTTTAAATAAAGGGGTTTGGGATTGTGCAGTATCTGGTGTCGCTCAAGTTCCGGCGTTCGCTGGCACATAGTTAGCGCCGGGTGCCAGGTGGGCTTATCAAGGGTGGTCCGCAGCAGGGATGCTGCGGTCCAGGCCCCATGGATGGGTTCACGCCGACCCTTGATAAGTCCACCTGGTGGCCGGCGCGGGTTATTGGCCACGAAGCCAAACGCGAACGCCGGAACTTGAGTTTTGAACTACATCTGGGATTGAAGGTAGTTCGGCAGGCCGATCATCTTGATCAGGCGCAGCTGCTGTTCCAGGTAGTAAGCGTGGTCCATTTCGGTGTCGTCGAGCAATGGTTCCAGCATATCCCGGGTTCCGTAGTCCTGTTCCTTCTCGCAGAGGGCGATGGTGTCGGCCAGCATTTTTTGTACGGCGTACTCAATGTCGAGATCGCTTTGCAACATGGACGGCACGTCGGAACCGATGTTGATCGGCTCGCGGTCTTTCATATTGGGCGTGCCTTCAAGAAACAGAATGCGTTCAATCAGTTTGGTGGCGTGGCCTTTTTCGTCGTCAAACTCGTGGCTGATGCGCTCGTAGAGTTTGTTCAGGCCCCAGTCGCGGTACATTTCGGAATGCAGGAAATATTGATCCATCGCCGAGAGTTCATTGGCGAGCAGGGCATTTAGGGCCTTGATGATGGTTGGATTGCCTTTCATGGTCAGTCCTCATCCGTCAGGTTGGCTTGAAGGTAATTTGGCAGCGTTACGTTGGCGATCTGGTAGTGCTGGGTTTCCAGCCAGTCGAGGTAATCTTCCTCGTATTCCAGCAATTCGACCAGCATGTCGCGGCTGACGTAATCCTGCTGCGTTTCACACAGGGCGATGGCGTCTTTGAGTTGGCTGATCTGCTCTAACTGGAAATCGGCATCCAGCTTCAGCATCTCTTCGGTGTGCTCACCAACCATCAGCCGGTTCAGCTTTTGCAGGTTGGGCAGGCCTTCCAGAAACAGTATGCGCTCAATCAGCTCATCGGCCTGTTTCATGTCCTTGATGGATTTCTTGTAGCTGTGCTCGTTCAGCCGCTCCAGCCCCCAGTTGCGGTACATCCGCGCGTGAAGAAAATAACGGTTGATGGAAGTCAGTTCGGTGGTCAGCACCTTGTTCAGTGCGTCGATCACCTGACGGTCACCCTGCATTGGAAAACTCCTGAAACGCTGTATCAAAATAGGTTTCGGGGGAGTATAGCTGACTGAAGAGTGATGTGGGAAATAACAACCAATGGAGGTATTAATTCAGTACTTTTACGTGTTTTTACTGAAGATGTGACTGATTATTAAAGACAGTTACGTTCGTGTTGCATTCAAACGATAACGCGCCCGGTGCCATAGCTTATACAGATAACCACTGCCGCAGGCTCACCCAGTCACTCTGAATAACCGATGCTCAACACGCGGTTGTTTTTATCGTTACTGGCTCGGGTCAATCCGGTTTTGTATGGAATTGTTATTGCGGTACCAGCCGGCAATGCTGAACCGGGTGCGTTCGGCCGCCAGTACTTCGTGCGGGAACTCTTCGCTCAGGAAGATGACCATGCTGCCCAGGGTTGGCAATAAACGGCTGATCAGCTGGTTTTGCTCATTGTAGAGCAACAGCTCGCCGCCCTGGTTGTCTTGCCAGTCGGGGTTCAGGTAGGTCACCGTCGTCAGCACCCGGTTGGTGCGGCCGCGGAAGGCATCGACGTGCTTGCGGTAGAAAGCGCCGGTGTCATAGCGGGCGTAGTGGCATTCATAGTCCCACAGGCCGAGCATCAGGCGTTTGTTGAGTTCGAGTCGAAGTTCGTCGGCGGCCGCCAGGTACTGGCTCTGCGCGGGTGTTTCCCCGGTTAGCCAGTGGGTGCTGTCGCGACGAATCAGGTCGTTGGTGTGGTTGTCCTGCTTGCGGCCAATGCCGGCCTGGTCCCATTGGTCGGGCTGGTGCTGGTGGATGTCTTGCAACAGGTCCAGGGCCAGCCGATCGCTGATCCCATTGGGCAGGTGCACCCAGCCGTGCTGGCGCAGGCCATCGGCGATGAGGTCGTAATCCCACAAAGGGGTCTGCAGGGCGGTCGTGTTCAAGGCCGGGCATCCAGAAAGGGTGCGCTATAGTACGAAAACTGACCGCCGGGTAAAGCGTTTTTACGCGGTTTTTTTATGCCGCTGTGTCTTCTCTGAACAAGGCTTCAATTTGCTGCTCATACTGCTTGGCAATGGTGCTGCGCCGCACCTTCATGGTAGCGGTGACTTCGCCGTCGTCGTGGTCGAGTTCCTTGGTCAGCAGGGTGAAGCGTTTGATCTGCTCAACCGGCGCTAGCTGGGCGTTGCCCTTGTCGACTTCTGCCTGTATCAACGCTGTGACGGCCTCGTTTTCCGACAGGGATTTAAAGGTGGTGTAGGCCAGGTTCTGGCGTTCGGCCCAGGTGGTGACGGTGTCGTAGTCGACCTGAATCAATGCGACCAGGTATTTGCGCTGGTCGCCGATGACGATGCATTCCTTGATGAACGGGCTGGCCTTCATGGTGTTCTCGATCACGCTCGGCGAGAGGTTCTTGCCGGCGGCGTTGATGATGATGTCTTTCTTGCGGTCAACAATGGTCAGGGTGCCGTCTTCATGTTCTTCGACGACATCGCCAGTGTGCAGCCAGCCGTCTTGCAGGGTCTCCGCCGTCGCTTTGTCGTTCTTGTAGTAGCCCTTGAAGATGATGGGGCCGCGCAACAGTAATTCGCCGTCGTCGCCCACGCGGGATTCAACGCCGGTAATGGCGCGGCCGATGCGGCCCTGGCAGTTCAGGTCCATCGGTTGCAGGGTGGCGGCGCCGGTGGTTTCGGTCATTCCGTATATTTCAATCAGCGACAGACCCATGCCCCGGAACATGGCCAGCAAATCCGGTGAAATCGGTGCTGCAGCGGTCATGGCAATGTTGCAGCGGGCGAGGCCGAGGTAACCGAGTAGGGGCGCATACAGAAACGGGCGGTAGAGTGCGTAGCTCAGTTTCTCCTGACGGGTCCATTGTGACTTGGGTTTGGTGCCGCGTAGCTGGGCCGATTTCAGACCCTTGTGCAGCAACCAGCGGCGCAACGGGCCGGTGCGGTCGCCGAGCACGGTCAGTTCGGACTGCATTTTTTCCCAGATGCGGGGCACACCGAAAAACATCTGCGGGGAAATTTCCTGCAAGTCGGTGCGAATGGTGCGCAGGCTTTCGCCAAAGTTCACCACCATGCGACGCGCCATGGCGTTCATGGTCGAAAACGCCTGCTCGGCGACATGGCACAGCGGCAAGTAGGATAAAATATTTTGATGAGTCTGAGAGGGCACGGCATCCCACAGCAACGCCATTTGCGACCAGATGTTCTGGAACGAAATCATCGCGGCCTTGGGCAGGCCGGTGGAGCCCGAGGTAAACACAATCAGCGCCGTGTCTTCCGGTACCTGCTGGGCCAGGCGGTCTGTGACGGCCTGGGGCGAGCGTTTCAGTTGGGTTTTGCCACGGTCAATCAACTCTTTGAGCGTCATCCATAGGCTGGCGTCGTAGCCGTACAGGCCTTTGGCGTCGAAGACTATGATGTGTTCCAGCAGCGGCAGTTTGTCGCGTATCTCCAGTACCTTGTCGACCTGTTCCTGATCTTCGCAAAATACGACCTTGCAATCGGCGCTGCTCAGCAGGTGTACCACTTCGCTGGCCGGGCTGGTCGGGTAAATACCGCAACACACAGCGGCGGCACTGTTGATGCCCAGTTGCGCGACAATCCACTCCTGGCGGTTTTCGGAAATGATGCCGACGTGATCGCTGTGTTGAATGCCCAGATCAATCAGCCCGGCGGCAATGGCGTGAGTCTGGTCGCGGTATTGGCGCCAGGTGGTTTCCTGCCAGATGCCCATGTCTTTCTGACGCATGGCCACGTCATTGGGCACGGTTTGGGCGTGGCGCTCCAGTAACTGGGTGAGGCTGATGTAGCCCTGATCGTGAAACGAACGTTCAGACATCTCGGCGGCGCTCCTCAGTTGAGCCAGCGCTTGCGGCGCTTGTAGTGCTTGATGTTTCGGAACGATTTTTGATCGTCCTGCTCGCCAACACCCAGGTAGAAAGTTTGGATGTCGGGGTTTTCACGTAATTGCTCGACCGGCCCTTCAAGCACCACCTTGCCATTCTCCAGAATGAAACCCCGGTGAGCGATGCGGAAGGCGGCACTGGCGTTTTGTTCGACCAGTAAAATGCTGGCGCCCTGTTCCTGGTTTACCCGGGCGATGTTGTCGAATATTTCATCGACCATGCGCGGGGCAAGGCCCAGTGAAGGTTCATCCAGCAAAATGAGCCGGGGTTGGCCGATCAGCGCGCGGCCGATAGCCAGCATTTGCTGCTCGCCACCCGATAACAAACCGGCCGTCTGGTGCGCCCGCTCTTTGAGTTTCGGGAAAAACGCGTAGACGGCGTCGTAATCCGGTTTTTCCTTGCGACCGGTCAGTGCGTAAGAGGCCGCAATGAGGTTATCTTCCACCGTCATTTCGGCAAAAATGCGGCGCCCCTCGCGAACGTGAATCAGGCCGGCACGGGCCAGCTCGTGAGGGGCGACCCGGTTAATGGGGTCGTCGTTGAAGCGAATCTGACCGGCGTCGATGGAACCGTTTTCCAGCGGCAGTAGGCCGGAGGCGGCCTTGAGAACCGTGGTCTTACCGGCGCCGTTGGCACCCAGCAGGGCGACGACCTCGCCCGGTTCGACCGATAACGTCAGGCCTTTCAGCACCTGAATGGCGTGGTGGTAGGCCACTTCAATGTTTTCAATGCTCAGCATGTTTGCATCCGAATTCGGAAACGGGGTCGACCCGGGTTGCCCCGGGCCGCCGTGAGGGTTCAGCTCTGACTGTGAAGCCGAGTTCGATCAGACCTGAATCCAGTCCGAAACCGGGTTGTACAGGCGGGTTTCGGCGTCGTAACGGTACACCCGGCCCTGGCCGATCTTGTTATCGACCACATCGACCGGTGCACCGAAGAAACCGCCGCTGTCCCAGTTGCGAATGCTACCGAGCTCGGCCATCAGGTTGTCGGGCGTGACTTCTTTGTCGGCTTCGATCACCCGCTCCATGCACAGTTTCCACAGTTCCAGGCACAAGCGGCCTTCCAGTTCCCAGGCGGTAACGTAACCGGAAAACCCGGGATTCACGGAGCGTTTGAACGCCCCGAGTTCCTGATAAAACGGGGCCTCCTCCTGGTCGTAGAAATAGCGGTAGGGCATAACGCCCTGGTAACCGTCGAGGAACGGGCCTGCTTGCTCGGTCACCCGATCGGCAATGATTTTTTCCATGCCCCAGAAGGTGCCCATGAACTGGGTGGTCAGGCCAAATGCGCGAGCCCCGCCGATCAACTGCGGCCACACGCCGGTCACGTAGCCCTGCAGAATGGTGTATTCCGGGTTGGCCTGGGCCAGCTTGGTGACGTGGTTTTCAATGTCGGCGCCTTCGGCCCGGGTGACTTCTTCGAGCACCACGTCAATGCCAAGTTCTGCGGCAACTTGCCGGCCATGTTCAATGGGGTCACGCCCGAATTCAGTATCGGAATACACGAAGGCGACGGTTTTGCCGCCTTTATTGGCGATGTCACGCAGTAGAATTTCGAACTGGTCTTCGTAGGTGGGGCCGGCCATGAACTGGTAGGGCCGGTTGGCCGGGTCGGAGAGCGCCGAGGCAAAGGAGGTGGAGCCCATCATCACTGCGTTGTCGCCGGTCAGCGTTGGGCCGACCAGCTCCATGAATCCCGTGGAATCACCGTAGTAAAAGTGCAGGTCACCGGCCGCCTGAGCACGCTGGAAATTCGCCAGGGCGTTGCGCGGAATGTAACCGGAGTCGGCCACCTCGACCCGAATTGGCTTGCCACCAATGCCGCCGTTGTCGTTAACCTGTTGTTCGAACTCGCTGAAGGCCGGGGCTACAAGCTGGCCCGCCGTCGCGAAGGGGCCCGTCATTGGCAGTGACGCCGCCACACGCCAGTGCGCACCTTCCGCCCGCACAATGCCCGGGGCCATGCTGGCCGCCGTGAGAGCGGCGCCGGTTTTTAACAAGGTTCTTCGGTTCAGGGCCATGATAGCCTCCTATTGTTTTAGTTATGAGCTGCGAGCTTCGAGCTGCGAGTTTTGAGCTAACAGCTCGCAGCTTCTTCCTACTTCGCAAACGGCCAGCGCGACATAAAGCGCCAGAAACGGTCCCAGATGTTGACCAGTCCCATTGGCTCGAATATCAAAAAGCCGATGATCATCAGGCCAAACAGAATATCCCGCGTCGGGCTCACCCAGGTCTGGGCGGTTGCGTCCCCACCGGTAATGCTGGCAGCGACAATCTTGAGCAGCTCCGGAACCAGCAGAATCAGAATGGTGCCGAAAATCGGCCCCAGCGTGCGTCCCATGCCCCCGGCGACCAGACAGACGACCAGTGTGATCGACATGTTCAACCCAAAGTCTTCCGGCAGTATAGCCGGGAAAAAGTAAGCCCACAGGCTGCCCGCCGCGCCGCAATAGGCGGCTGAGATGGCGAAGCTTTTCAGCTTGTAGCTAAACAGGGCAATACCCAGAATCTCGGCCGAATAGTCTTTGTCGCGAATGGCGATCAGGGCACGGCCAAAGCGGGTGCGGAACAGGTTCTGCGCGAACAGCAGCATCAGCACCATCACCGGCATGATGAAGAAGTATTTGGCCTGCTGGGACACCAGCTCAACGCCGAAGAAAACGGCGTTGGGGGTTTCGGTGCCGCTGATCCCTCCGGTCCATTCGGCCAGCCACTCCTGTTCGATCAGGAACAGGATGATGAAATTGGCAGATAGGGTGGCCACAGCGAGGTAGAGCCCTTTCACCCGCAACGACGGCAAGCCGAACAACACCCCAAAGGCCGCGGCAACAACCGTTGAAATAACCAGCGTAATCAGAGGAAAAGTGAGCGGCCACTCATGGTGGATGGCAACGGTGGTGTAGGCGCCGACTGCAAAGAAAGCACCGTGGCCGAGCGACATCAAGCCGGTGTAGCCAATCAATACGTTCAGACCCACCACGGCGACGATAAAAATGCCGATCTGACCGGCCAGCAGCAGCGCATAGTTGCTGGCCATAAACGGGAAGATCGCCAAGCCAATTAAAGCGGCCACCAACCCCCAGCGTTTCGGCCAGTTCGACCAGATGCCCTCATCGGCACTGTAATCCGTCTTAAAGTGTCCGGTGATCATGGCGTTATCCTGTGCTCAGGGTGGTTTGTGTCGATGTCATGGACAATGTTGGTCATATTCGCTCGATCTCCTCTTGGCCCATAAAGCCATGGGGCCGAATCAGAATGACCACCAGAACGGCCACGTAGGGCACGATCTCAGCCACACCGCCGCCGAGTTTCCATTGCGCCATTGAACTGAGAATACCCACCAGCATCGAGGCGATCAGCACACCGGCAAAGGAATCCAAACCGCCCATTAACACGACCGCCAGAACGGACAGGCCAAACAGACCTATGGCGGGTGACAAGCCATTGCGGCTGGCCAGAATGGCCCCGGCTACGGCACCGGTTGTTGAAGCAACCAGCCAGGCGGTAGAAAACACCCGGGGCACATTAATGCCCATGGCGTAGGCGGTGCTCTGGTCTTCTGCCGTTGCGCGAATGGCCACGCCGGAGCGGGTATACCGCAGTACCAGCATCAAACTGGCGAAGAGGAGCAGGGCGACGAGCAAGTTGACCAGCGAGCCGCTGAACAAAAACAGGTTCTGGTCGAACAGCTGGAAGCGGATTGGGAAGTTGGGCCCGAGCGCAGGTACCTGCTCGGCTTCCGCGGTCCAGATAAGGCCTGCGCTGCCTTCCAGCACCCAGATCAGCCCCACGGTCGACAGAATCATCGCAAAGGCGGACTGGCCCAGCAGTGGGCGCATGATCAGACGCTCAATGATCAGCGCGAGTACGGCATTGGCCGCCAGGGCACCCACAAGCCCCAACAGAATGCGCGGCAGGTCACTGACCCAGCTGGCAATGGCGGCCCTGGGTGAGAACATGGGGGCATCGCCCGCGTAGGCCATTAACCAGGCCGGTTCCCAGCTGCTTACCCAGGCTGGCATAAAGGGCGCATCGGCCAGAACGACGGAAAAGGTGAAATAGAAGTAGGCACCGAACAGAATCAGGTGGCCGTGGGCAAAGTTAACCACTTTGGTCGCCTTGAATACGGCCACAATGCCCAGGGCGATGAGCGCCAGAATGCTGCCGGAGATGACCCCGTTGATGATGTACTGAATGAACTGGCCCATCAGGCGGTCACCTCCCCGGCGTTGGTTTTACTGCGGTCGCTGGTGCCCAGGTAGGCTTCTATAACGGCCGGGTTGGCCTGCACCTGATCCGGCGTGCCCTTGGCGATCTGGCGACCAAAGTTGAGCACCACCACCTGGTTGGAAATGTCCATCACCATGCCCATATCATGTTCCACAAGCAAAATGGTGGTGCCCCACCGGGCCTGAATATCCAGAATGAAACGGGCCATGTCTTCGGTTTCTTCCCGGTTCATGCCGGCAACGGGCTCGTCGAGCAACAGTACCTGCGGCTGCATCGCCAGTGCCCGGCCCAGTTCAACCCGTTTCTGCAGGCCGTAGGGCAGGGCAGCGACGGGGGCTTTGCGTATGTGGTCCAGCTCCAGAAAGTCGATCACGTCCCGTTCGATTTCGGCCCGCAGCCGGGCTTCTTCGCGCCGGGCTCCACCATAGAAGAAGCCGGACGCCCAGAAACCGGTGCTCAGCCGGGTATGGCCACCGAGTTTGATGTTCTCCAGCACTGACATGCCTCGAAACAGGGCGATGTTCTGGAACGTACGGGCGATGCCAAGCTCCGCGCGCTTGTCGGCCCGCATACGGGTGATGTTTTGCTTATCAAACAGAATCTGCCCCTGCTGCGGCCTGTAAAACCCGGAGATGATATTGAACAAGCTGGTTTTACCGGCGCCGTTGGGGCCGATGATGGCGGTGATTTCGCCGGGCGCGGCAGTAAAGGACACATCGTCCAGCGCCTTGATCCCGCCAAAGGCCAGGCTGGCCTGGGAAACACTCAGCACAGTCGGACTCTCCCGGCCAGGCGAGGGGGTGTAAGAGATAGCATGGCAGCGACTCCGGAACGGTTCAGGTTGGCCCTGACCACTCGTTATTGTTGTTGTTCGTCTTACGTTATAACTAGTCCAGCCTGAGTGTTTTGTAAACGAAAGGTGGCAATTTGTTATTTTTTTGCATCAATAACGTGCCTGACATGGGACCCGTGATTCGGTGTCACGAAGGGTGGCCGGGCCTTGTGGGCTTTTTAACGGGCAATAGTTGACTGTTTTACTCAGGTATTTATAATTCGCGCCCATAGAGCCTTGCCTGCGTCTTGGGCAGGGGCTCGACTTCATTCATAGACAGACACTTCCGGCTACTCGGGGGATCACCCGCATGAGACTGACGACCAAAGGCCGCTATGCGGTAACGGCGATGCTGGATCTGGCGCTGAACCAGGAGACAGGCCCGATCAGTTTGTCCGACATATCCGAGCGGCAGGGCATTTCGTTGTCTTACCTTGAGCAGCTGTTTGCCAAACTGCGCCGTCATTCTCTGGTGACCTCAGTGCGCGGGCCGGGCGGTGGGTACCAGCTCGGCCGGCCGAGCGAACTGATCAGTGTGGCCGATGTGGTGGATGCCGTCAGTGAGTCGCTCGATGCGACCAAATGCCAGGGCAAAACCGGCTGCCAGCAAGGCGAGGTCTGCCTGACACACCACCTCTGGCAGGACCTGAGCCAGCAAATCCATGATTTTCTGCACGGTATTTCCCTGGCCGATCTGGTCGGGCGGCGTGATATTCAGGCCGTTAGTCAGCGCCAGAATCAATATTTGAAAACCGGGCGCACCGACGCCCCGAATGAAGCCACTATTTTGGCCAGTCAGTTATGAGCATGCAACCGATCTACTTTGATTACGCCGCCACCACGCCGGTCGATGAACGCGTCGCCGAGCGGATGATGGCGCACCTGACCCGCGATGGCATCTATGGCAACCCGGCCTCGCGCTCCCACCTGCTTGGCTGGCAAGCCGAAGAAGCCGTGGAAGACGCCCGCAATGAGGTGGCCGATTTGCTGGGAGCCGATAGCCGCGAAATCGTCTGGACCAGCGGCGCGACCGAGAGCAATAACCTGGCGATCAAAGGCGTTGCTGAACAATTCGCGCCGCAAGACTGCCATATCGTGGTGGCTGCAACAGAACACAAAGCCGTGCTTGATCCGGCGCGGTACCTGGAGCAAAAGGGCTATGGCCTGACGGTGCTCCTGCCCGACGCCGATGGCGTTATTTCGGCTGAAACTGTCGCTCAGGCGCTGCAGCCCAATACCCGTGTGGTTAGCATTATGGCCGCCAATAACGAGACCGGTGTGCTGAACCCGGTCGCCGGTATTGGTCAGGTGTGTGCCGACCATGATATCTGGTTTCATGTCGATGCGGCCCAGGCCGTTGGCAAGATTCCGGTGAATGTTGATGACTGGCAAGCCACCCTGGTGTCGGTTTCAGCCCACAAGTTTTATGGCCCGAAGGGCGTTGGCGCCCTTTATGTGCGGCGTCGTTCCAGCTTGACGCTGTTGCCCCAGATTCACGGTGGCGGCCATGAACGGGGCATGCGCTCGGGGACCCTGGCCACGCATCAGTTGGTCGGAATTGGCACCGCAGCCAATCTGGTGTCCGAACACCTGGCAGATGAAGGCCAGCGCATTGCGACACTGCGCGATGACCTCTGGCAGGGCATTGCCGACCTTGGCGATATTCACGTCAACGGCGGCCAGGCCCCGCGTACGCCGGGCCATCTGAACGTCCATTTTGGCGGCGTCGACGGCGAATCGCTGATGATGGCGCTGCGCGACATCGCGGTATCTACCGGCTCCGCCTGTACGTCCGCCAGCGTTGAGCCTTCGTACGTATTAAAAGCCATGGGCTTGAGTGATCAGGCCGCACACGGCTCCTTGCGCTTTAGCCTGGGCCGTTTCACCACCCGTGAAGAGGTGGACCAAGCCATACACCGTATTAGGGACGCCGTGAAGGCCTTGCGCACGCAGGCAAAAACGGCGACCACCTGACCTTCGCAGGGGAATACCATGAGTGAAAACATAGACCAGTATTTGAAGTCGGAGTACTCGGCCGGTTGGATAACCGATATCGAGTCGCTGACCATTCCGCCCGGTTTGAACGAAGACGTGATTCGTCTGATCTCAGCCAAGAAGCAGGAGCCCGAATGGATGCTCGAGTGGCGTCTGAAGGCCTATCGTGCCTGGCTGGAGATGAAAGAACCGGAGTGGGCGCATGTGGTGTATCCGAAACCGGATTTTCAGGCACTGTCTTACTATTCATCGCCCAAGAGTATGGAAGACGGTCCGCAATCGCTGGATGAAGTCGACCCCGAGTTGCTGCGCACCTATGAAAAACTGGGCATCCCCGTGCACGAGCAGGAAGTGCTGGCTGGGGTTGCGGTCGATATGGTGTTCGACAGTGTGTCTGTCGGAACAACCTTTCGCCAGAAACTGAAAGACGCCGGGGTGATCTTCTGCCCAATCTCAGAAGCCGTGCATGAATACCCTGAACTGGTTAAGAAGTACCTCGGTTCGGTTGTGCCGCAGAAAGATAATTTCTACGCGGCCCTGAACTCGGCGGTCTTTTCCGACGGCTCTTTCGTCTACATTCCCAAGGGCGTGCGTTGCCCGATGGAATTGTCGACCTATTTCCGCATCAACGAAGCCAAAACCGGCCAATTCGAGCGCACCCTGATCATTGCCGACGAAGGCAGCCAGGTCAGTTACCTCGAAGGCTGCACCGCGCCAATGCGCGATGAAAACCAGTTGCACGCGGCTGTGGTGGAACTGGTAGCGCTGGACGATGCCGACATCAAATACTCGACCGTGCAGAACTGGTATCCCGGTGATGCCGAAGGCAAGGGTGGTATCTACAACTTTGTCACCAAGCGCGGTATCGCCCACACCCGGTCGAAAATTTCCTGGACACAGGTTGAGACTGGCTCGGCGGTTACCTGGAAATACCCGTCCTGCATCCTGAAAGGGGATGACAGCATCGGCGAGTTTTATTCAGTCGCGCTGACCAGCAACCACCAGCAGGCCGATACCGGCACCAAGATGATTCATCTGGGCAAGAATACGCGTTCGACCATTATTGCCAAGGGCATCAGCGCCAAGCAGAGCTCGAACAGTTATCGCGGTTTGGTAAAAATGAACCCGGGCGCTGAGGGTGCGCGTAACTACACCCAGTGCGATTCTCTGTTGATTGGTGACAAGTGCGGGGCACACACCTTCCCGTACATTGAGTCGAAAAACCCGACGGCAGTGATCGAGCACGAGGCGACTACCTCGAAAGTCAGCGACGACCAGCTGTTTCTCTGCCAGCAACGCGGCATCGATGCCGAAAAAGCGGTCTCGATGATCGTCAACGGCTTCTGCAAAGACGTGTTCCGCGAATTGCCGATGGAATTCGCCGTTGAAGCCGGCAAGTTGCTCGAAGTCAGTCTGGAAGGTGCCGTAGGTTAAGTTCCCGGGCCGGTTTAGCCGGCCCTGTGCGCACTCGCGATGAACCGAATTTGAATGAAAGAGATGGAAACATGCTGAACATTAACGATTTGCACGCCCGGGTTGAGGATACCGCCATTCTGCACGGTCTGAACCTGGAGGTTAAGCCGGGTGAAGTGCATGCCATCATGGGCCCGAATGGGGCTGGCAAAAGCACCCTGGGCAACGTGTTGGCCGGTCGCCCCGGCTACGAAGTGACGGGCGGTACGGTGTCCTATAAAGGCAGCGACCTGCTCGAACTGGAAGCCGAAGAACGTGCCCGGGCCGGTGTGTTTCTGGCGTTTCAGTACCCGGTTGAGATTCCCGGCGTGTCCAACATGGAATTTTTGAAAGCCAGCGTCGATGCCATTCGCACCGCACGTGGTGAAGAGGCGATGAGCTCGATGGATTTCATCAAGCTCGCCCGCGAGAAGTGCAAGGCCGTCGATCTGCCGCAGGATTTCCTGAAGCGCGGTGTGAACGAAGGCTTTTCCGGTGGCGAGAAAAAGCGCAATGAGTTGCTGCAAATGATGTTGCTGGAACCGAGCCTGTGCATTTTGGATGAAACCGATTCCGGCCTCGATATTGATGCACTGCAAGTGGTTGCCCGGGGCGTGAATGCGCTGCGCAGCCCGGACCGCGGCATCATCGTTGTTACTCACTATCAGCGCTTGCTCGATTACATCGTGCCGGATTACGTGCACGTGCTGGCCAAGGGCCGCATCGTGAAATCCGGTGGCCGCGAACTGGCGCTGGAGCTGGAAAAACACGGTTACAGCTGGATCGACGAGGAGGTGGCCTAAGTGTCCGACCCGATGCAGGCAGAACAGGCCCATCAGGGCTTGCAGGCACAGTCTGACTGGGGCTGGCTGAAAGACTGGCGCGCGAGCGCCTGGTCGCAATTTGCCGCCACCCCATGGCCGACCCGCAAGACCGAAGCCTGGAAGTACACGCCGCTGAAATCCATGCTCGATACCGAGTGGTCGCTGGCGGAACAGCCCGGCACTGGCACCGGAACCGTCTTTGAAGACTGGGACCGTACGGTCATTACGCTGGTCGATGGCAAAGTGGCTGATCATGACGCCTTGCCCGAAGGCGTGACCGTACGACTGCTGTCAAAAGCAACGCCTGAACAACGTGCACAGTTTGAAGACCGGCTGTCTAAAACCCTGGCGGGCGATCAGCTGTTTACCACCTTCAATCAGGCCTTGTTGGCGGAAGCCGTGTGGATTGACGTGGCACCGGAAACCGTTCTGGAAAAACCGCTGCACATCAATCAGGTGCTGTCGTCCAGTGCCAACGGCCGTGCCGTGCCGGTAAGGCTGATGCTGGATCTGGGCGGGCGCAGCCAGATGACGCTGGTGGAAACCTTTTCGAGTGAATCGGACGGACCGGTGTTTATTAATCCGGTGACTGAGATTGAGGTCGGTGACAGCGCCAAGCTGACGCACTATCACCTGCTGCTCGAAACCGGGGATGTTCGTCACCTGGGCTCGGTGCAAGCTGTATTACGTGCGCACAGCCAGATGAACAGCTTTCATATGGCGTTGGGCGGTGTACTGAAACGCAAGGACATTGTTGTTCGCCATTGCGGCAGCGGCGCGCATTTGCAGTTGAATGGCGTCTACTTGCCCAAGGGCAAAGAGCACGTCGATTACCACACAACGCTTGAACACGAAGTACCGCACGGCACGTCGAATGAAGTGTTTCGCGGCATTATCGGTGATGAAGCCAAGGCAGTATTTAACGGTCGCATTCATATCCATAAAGATGCGCAGAAAACGCTGGCCGAGCTGAGCAACAAGAATTTGCTGACCAGTCACAAGGCTGAGATCAATACCAAGCCGGAACTGGAAATCTACGCCGACGACGTCAAATGCGCCCACGGTGCAACCGTCGCCCAGCTCGACAAAGGCTCGATGTTTTATTTCCTCTCGCGCGGTATCAGCCGGCAGGAAGCGGAAGTGATGATGAGCTTCGGGTTCATCAATGAGCTGCTCGAAACGCTCGATGATGAACCGGTCAAACAGTTGTTGCGGCCCATGCTGGCCGCCTTGTTTGCCAAAGAAGACGAGTTGGCGAGGCACCTGGTATGAGCTTTGATGTTGATGCCTTACGTGCTCAGTTTCCGATACTTGACCAGCAGGTGAACGGTAAACCGCTGGTGTATCTGGATAACGGTGCCACAACGCACAAGCCGAACGCCGTGATTGACGCCATTGCCGGTTATTATCGGCACGACAACAGCAATGTGCATCGCGGTGCACACACCCTGAGTGACCGGGCCACCGCCCGGTTCGAACAGGCGCGTGAATCGGTGCGTGGCTTCATCAACGCGCGCAGCACCGATGAAGTGATCTGGACCAAGGGCACCACCGAGGCGATTAACCTGGTGGCGTTCAGCTGGGGTCGCGATAACCTCAAGCAGGGCGATCGGGTACTTGTCTCCGGCATGGAGCATCACGCCAACATCGTGCCCTGGCAGATTTTGAGCGCCCAGACGGGTGCCGAGCTGGTGCCCATTCCGGTGGACGACCGCGGGCAACTGGATATGGCCGCCTTCACCGACTTGCTCGACGAGCGCGTCAAGCTGGTGTCTATTGTTCATGTATCGAATGCGCTGGGCACCGTTAACCCGGTTGAGGCCATTATTGAAAAGGCTCATGCCGTTGGTGCCAAAGTGATGATCGACGGCGCACAAGCAGTGGCGCACTGGCCGCTCGACATGCAGGCGCTGGATTGCGATTTTTACGCCTTTTCTGCTCATAAAATGTACGGCCCAATGGGCATTGGCGTGTTGTATGGCAAGCGCGAATTGCTGGAGGCGATGCCGCCGTTTATGGGCGGTGGCGAAATGATCGAAACCGTATCGTTTGAGGGCACAACCTACAATACGCTGCCGTTCAAGTTTGAGCCTGGCACGCCGAACGTGGCCGGTGCCATTGGTACCGGGGCGGCGATCAAGTTTATTAACAGCCTGGATCGCGACGCGGTCGCCGCGCATGAAGCCGATGTGCTCAACTATGCCGTCAGCCGCGCCAAAGACTACCCGGGGCTGACGCTGGTCGGCGATGCCGATCATCGTGCCGGCGTAATGGGCTTTGTGCTCGAAGGCGCTCACCCGGCAGACCTGGGCATGTTGTTGGACCAGCAGGGCGTTGCAGTGCGCACAGGCAACCATTGCGCCATGCCGATCATGACCCGGTTCGGGTTGACCGGCACCGTGCGCGCCAGTTTTGCGCTGTACAACACCCGTGCCGATGTCGACGCGCTCTTTGCCGGGCTCGACAAGGCCAAAACCTTTTTGATGTAAGCGCTGTTGACCCCATATCGTGTCTGTGGCCCCCGGTGGGTTGTAGACCGACAGGCAAGCAGCCCCTTTGTGAGACAGGAGTACGACCATGAGTGTTGAATCCTTTGATCCGCGTCAGTCAGCCCAGCTGACCATGACCGCCGCCGCCGTGGAGCACAGCCGCCGCCAGATACAGGATGCCGGTGCCCAGGGCATTCGCTTGTCGATCAAGGAAAGCGGCTGTTCCGGTTATATGTACATTGTGGATCTGGTGACACAGCCGGATGAAACCGATGTGCGTCTGAGCATGGCCGATGACGTCACACTCTTTGTGCAGAAAGACGCCCTGCCCATTGTTCAGGGCACTGAGATCGATTTCGCGAAAGACGGCATCAACCGGGTGATCAAGTTCCGTAACCCGAACGTGACCGCCGAATGCGGGTGCGGTGAAAGCTTTGTGGTCGACGATAAATCGGCCGACAGCGACCTGGCGGAGACCGCGCACTGATGGAAAAACGCATGGTGGTCACCCAGCGTGATGTTGAAGCCCGGCTGGTGCCGGTGGGTACGCCCATCACCATCCCGCAGGACAGCTTTGTTACCCTGACACAGTCGCTCGGCGGGAATTACACCGTGGTGCACAACGGTAACATGGCCCGCATTGACGGTACCGACGCTGATGCTCTGGGCTTTGAACCGCAGCGCCTGGAATTCGAACCCCGGGCCGATGGCGAGATCGACGAAGCCCAGGTCTGGGCGGCGATGGAGACCATTTTCGACCCGGAAATTCCGGTGAATGTGGTCGCACTGGGGCTGATCTACAAGGTGGCCATAGAAGGCCATCACGTTATGGTCGAGATGACGCTGACCGCCCCGGGCTGTGGCATGGGTCCGGTGCTGGTCGACGATGTAAAATACCGGGTGGCCAAGGTGCCCGGTGTCGAGTCGGTGACGGTTGAACTGGTGTTTGACCCGCCCTGGAGTCGTGACAAAATGTCCGAAGAAGCCCAGCTCGAGACCGGTCTGTTTTTTTAGCAGAACTGCCTGAACCAACGAGCCAAAAAACGACACCCCACTAAAGTACTACTCTACCCATTTTCAAACAAACAGGTCAGCTATGAGCACCGAATTCGGCACTGATGTCACCAGCGACGACATCGTTGAAACCTTGTCTTTCTTCGACTCCTGGGAAGACCGATACCGCTATATCATTGACCTGGGGAAGGATTTGCCGGCGATGGACGATGCTCTGAAAACCGACGAGCGAATCGTTCGCGGTTGCCAGAGCCAGGTGTGGCTGGTCGATGACGTCGACGGTGACCAGATCCGTTTTCAGGCCGATTCCGACGCCCACATTGTTCGGGGCTTGCTCGCCATTGTTTTAGCTGCCTACAATGGCAAGACACGCCAACAGATTCTAGACTTCGATACCGAAGCTTATTTTTCGCAGCTGGATCTGGTCAAACATCTCAGTCCAACGCGCGGTAACGGATTGAGAGCCATGGTTGCCCGGATCAAGGACATAGCTGCCCACTGATATCAGGGTAGAACCAAACCGGCGGATTGCCTGTGCGACACAAACGTTGGATCAGTTTGGGCTTATTGTTGCTTTGGCAAGGTGCCGCCTGGTGGTCACTGCAGTCGCTGGCCATGCCCTGGTCCGTCTGGGTTGCTACAGCGACCGGCCTGGTGTTTGGCGGTGCCATTCTGATGCTCTGGTCACTTCACTACCGGCGTCTCAAACGCGCTGCCGACTACCGGGTGCTGGAAGCGCACCAGCAGCTCGAAACCGTCCGTCAGGAGGCGAACAAAGATCCGTTGACCGGCCTCAACAGCCGCCGTTACATGCGGGAGCGGCTTGAGGAAGCCTTACACGTCGCGATAGAACGCAATCATCTGTGTGCCGTGCTGATGATGGACCTCGATTTCTTCAAAGACATTAACGAAGCCCTCGGGCATCAGTTGGCCAATCAACTGCTGGAGAGCGTTGCGGTGCGGCTGCGGTCTGTCGTTAAGAAAGGCGATTTGCTGGGCTATTACGGTGCTGATGAGTTTATCGTGCTGTTACCGCACATCCAGGATGGTATGGCCGCCGAACTGGTGGCGCGGCGCATTCTGGCCAGCATGTCCGAACCCTTTGCCGTCAATTCGCATTCGTTGGCCGTATCGGCCTCCATTGGCGTCAGCCTGGGGCCTTCCGATGGCCGGGACGGTGAGACGCTGATACGGGAGGCCGACAGCGCCCTGGCTCAAAGCAAGGCCAGCGGCCGCCGGGGTTACCAGTTCTTTACCCAGTCGATGAACATTCAGGCGGCCGAGCGGCTGCGGATCGATCAGCATCTGCGCGGGGCGCTGGAGCGGGGCGAGCTGGCACTGGTTTACCAGCCTATTGTCGCAACGGAAGATCGCAGTCTGAAAGGCATGGAAGCTCTGATTCGCTGGAACAACCCGGCGTTGGGGCGGGTTTCTCCGGAGGTGTTCATACCCATAGCCGAGCAGATAGGGGTGATTGGCGAGATTGGGCAGTGGGTGCTGAAAGAGGCCTGCGCCCAACTGCGTCACTGGCAGAGCCAATACGAAATTCCGATGCTGATGTCGATAAACGTCTCCCCGCGCCAGTTTCAGGACGGGAGCATTCTGGCTGCGGTTAAGAGCGTATTGGGTCAGATGTTGCTGAACCCCAATTCGTTGCAGTTGGAGGTGACCGAGGGGCTGCTGGTTAATGCATCCGAGCGGGTCGTGCGTGAACTGAATGTGCTCAAGGACGCGGGCGTGCAACTGGCGCTGGACGATTTCGGGACGGGCTATTCATCCCTGTCCTATTTGCGTCATTTGCCGTTTACCGTGCTGAAAATCGACAAAACCTTCATTAACGACATCGCCCAGCGCAGTCAGGATGAAGCGATGGTTGGTGCCATGGTGAAGATGGGTCACAGTCTGGACATGACCGTGGTGGCCGAAGGCGTGGAAACCGCTGCCCAAATGCACTGCCTGGAGACCCTGGGCGTCGACAGCATTCAGGGCTACTATTTCAGCCAGCCACTGTCACCGCGTGAGTTTGAGAACCGCTTTCTCTCGCGGGGCCGGGCGACCGGCGTTGCGCTGGATGCCTCGGTGTGGGACCGCCTTTGACGCTTTGGCCCCTGTTTTGGTTTATTTACAGCTGCTCCACCGGTCGGCCCTGACGCCCGTCGCCTTGCGACTTGGGTCCGGCCCGTGTCAAGTCGGGTAAAACCCGCCCCGGAGCCATGGTAACGGCGGCTCCAGCCACGTATAATCCGCGCCCGACTCAATTCGTACACAGTGGAGCTTTACTGAACATGGCTATTGAACGCACTTTTTCCATCGTTAAGCCCGATGCCGTTGCCAAAAACCTGATTGGTGCCATCTACAGCCGCTTTGAGGCCGCTGGCCTGAGCATCGTTGCCTCAAAAATGGTTCATTTGAGCCAGGAGCAGGCTGAAGGTTTTTACGCCGAGCACAAAGAGCGTCCGTTTTTCGGTGCTTTGGTCCAGTTCATGACCTCTGGTCCGGTTATGGTTCAGGTTTTGGAAGGCGAGAATGCCATTGCCAAGAACCGCGAGATCATGGGCGCAACCAACCCGGCCGAAGCCGCTGCAGGCACTCTGCGTCACGACTACGCTGACAGCATTGATGCCAACGCCGTACACGGCTCTGATGCTCCGGCCTCTGCCGAGCGCGAAATCGCCTATTTCTTCTCGAACGATGAGATCTGCCCGCGCGGCTGAAGCATCGATGCGGGGCAGTATCAGGCTGCCCCGGCAGGCCCACGCTGGCATGCTTTCGGGTGTGCGGGGCCTGCTGTTTTAGAACGACCTACCGAATACAAAGGTGAATTCATGACTGAACAAACGGCACAGAAAGTGAACCTGCTGGGGATGGGACTGCCCGCCCTGGAGGCGTTTTTTGTCGACCGTCTCGGCGAAAAGAAATTTCGCGCGATTCAGGTTTTGAAATGGATTCACCAGCATGGCGTCGACAATTTCGACGACATGACCGATATCAGCAAGGCCACGCGGGCCAAGTTGCACGAGTGCGCTGAAATTGTCGCGCCCGAAGTCACCTACCAGAAAGACTCGAAAGACGGCACCCGCAAATGGGTCATGAAAATGCCGGGTGGCAGTGCCATTGAAACGGTGTTCATTCCCGAAGACGACCGTGGCACCCTTTGCGTTTCCTCCCAGATCGGCTGCGCGCTCGATTGCTCCTTTTGCTCCACCGGCAAACAGGGCTTTAACCGGGATTTGAGTACCGCTGAAATCATTGGCCAGGTCTGGATTGCGGTCCGATCGTTCGACCAGCCGGGTGAAAAACGCCAGCGCCGGGTCACCAATGTGGTGATGATGGGCATGGGCGAGCCGCTGCTGAACTTCGACAATGTAGTCGAGGCGATGGGCCTAATGATGGAAGACAACGCCTATGGCCTGTCGAAGCGCCGGGTTACACTGAGTACCTCAGGCGTCGTGCCAGCCATATACGAACTGGCCAAGGTCACCGATGTGGCGCTGGCGCTGTCGCTGCATGCGCCCAACGATGCCCTGCGCAATACGCTGGTGCCGGTGAACCGCAAGTACAACATCCAGTCGGTGCTGGACGCCTGCAACCATTACATGAGCCGGTTCTCGGAAAAGCGTGTGGTCACCATAGAATACACGTTGATGAACGAAGTGAATGACAAGCCCGAACACGCCCATGAACTGGTTGACGTACTGCGCAACACGCCCTGTAAAATCAACCTGATTCCGTTTAACCCCTTTCCGAATTCAGGGTATGAACGCCCCAGTAACAACCGGATGCACAAATTCCGGGATATCCTGACGGCGGCAGGCTACAACGTCACGATTCGCAAGACGCGTGGCGACGACATCGATGCGGCCTGCGGTCAGCTGGTTGGTGAAGTGACGGACAAGACCCGTCGTTCCGACCGGTTTATCGAAGCAGTTCAGTTGGGCCAGACGGCGGCCGAACTGGCGGGTGCCCGTTTTCAGAGGAATGTACTATGAACGTGATCCGTGCCCTGGCGCTTGTTGCGGTGTCGGTGTTGTTAACCGCCTGTGTGACCACAACCCAAAGCCCATTCTCCGGCAAACAGGATCTGGACAAAGCCGTAGAAACCTATATTCAGATTGGCTATGCCCACTTCGAAAACAACAACCTGTTCGAAGCCAAGCGCTCGTTGGACCAGGCGCTCGACATCGACAGCCGAGCCTCGGGTGCTCACTTAGGTCTGGCCCGTGTGTATGAAGTCGAACGGGAAGTTGACCTGGCCGATCACCATTTCCGCCGCGCCATTCGGTACGACGGCGGAACCGAGGCACGCTTTCAGTATGCGGTTTTTCTGTATAACGAGCGCAGCTATGAAAACGCACGCGAGGAATTTGCCGAGGTCGTTACCGACACTTTTTATCAACGCCGTGCCCTGAGCTTCGAATATCTGGCGTTGAGTTCGCGCCGCGTTGACCGGGTCGATGAAGCCATTGCTGCCTATGAGCGGGCCATTGTGCTGGATCGGTTGCTGGTGAACAGCTACATCGGACTGGCCGATTTGCAATTCCAGCAAGAGCGTATGCAGGAAGCCTTGCGAGCCTACCGAGGGTACATTTCACTGGTACGTGCCAACCGGGCGAATCAGAGCCCCTTTACGCTCTGGCTGGGTGTCCGCATCGCTCATGCGATGAACGATGAAGATCTTTATTCATCACTCGAACTGCAATTTCGCAACCGTTTTGCCAACAGCCCCGAATTTCGGGAATTTCAGCGCTGGAAGCAAGAGCAGGGTGTTTCATGAACAAGCAACACGTTAGCCCGATTAAGCGTCGGGTATCGCGCAAAATATGGGTGGGTGATGTGCCCATTGGTGGCGATGCGCCCATCGCCGTACAGAGCATGACCAACACCGAGACCTGCGATGTCGATGCCACGGTCGATCAGATTGAGCGGCTGCAATCGGCGGGTGCCGATCTGGTGCGGGTCTCAGTGCCCAGCATGGACGCCGCCGAAGCGTTTGGCGCCATTCGCAAACGCGTCAGCCTGCCGCTGATCGCCGACATTCATTTCGACTATAAAATCGCACTGCGAGTCGCCGAACTGGGTGTCGATTGCCTGCGCATCAACCCTGGCAACATTGGCCGGGAAGACCGGGTTCGGGCTGTCGTTGAAGCTGCGCGTGATCGCGACATACCCATCCGTATTGGTGTGAATGCCGGCTCTCTGGAAAAAGACCTGCAAAAGAAATATGGCGAACCGACCCCGGAAGCGCTGGTCGAATCGGCCATGCGTCACATCGACATCCTGGACCGGCTCGATTTCCAGAACTTCAAACTCAGCCTGAAAGCCTCCGATGTCTTTATGACCGTGGCCGCCTACCGGCAGATTGCGAGCCAGATTGAACAGCCGCTGCACCTGGGCATTACCGAAGCCGGCGGCCTGCGCTCGGGCACGGTGAAGTCGTCGGTAGGGCTGGGCATGCTGCTGATGGACGGCATTGGCGACACGCTGAGGGTCTCGCTGGCGGCAGACCCGGTTGAAGAGATTAAGGTTGGCTTTGATATTCTGAAAAGCCTGCGCCTGCGCAACAAGGGCATTAACTTTATTGCCTGCCCGAGCTGCTCGCGGCAAAACTTCGATGTGATTGGCACCATGAATGCGCTCGAATCGCGGCTCGAAGACGTGCTGACGCCGCTCGACGTTGCGGTGATCGGCTGTGTGGTTAACGGCCCGGGCGAAGCCAAGGAGGCTGACCTTGGCCTCACCGGTGGCAGCCCTTCTAATCTGATCTACGTCGATGGCAAGCCGGACCACAAAGTGCAGAACGACACCTTGGTGGATCACTACGAACAATTGATCCGCCGTAAAATTGCCGAAAAAGAAGCCGAAGAAGCGCTGGTTATCGCCAAGAGCCAGTAATATGGGTCGGCGATTCCGGAACCTTGGATTCTGGGCCGAACGCATTGATTGAGGGAGAGTAAGGTTGTCCACATTACAAGCCATCCGTGGCATGAACGATATCCTGCCGGAGGCGAGTCCGGTCTGGCAGTACCTTGAAGGCCAGATCAAAACCGTTTTGGGCCAATACGGCTATCGTGAAATTCGCATGCCGGTGGTTGAACCAACGGCGCTGTTCAAGCGCGGCGTGGGCGAGCATACCGATATTGTTGAAAAGGAAATGTACACCTTTGAAGACCGCGGTGGCGACAGCCTGACACTGCGTCCCGAAGGTACGGCCGGTTGCGTCAGGGCGGCGTTGCAGCATGGCTTGCTGCACAACCAGATACAGCGTCTCTGGTACAGCGGTGCCATGTTCCGTTACGAGCGTCCGCAGAAAGGGCGTTACCGCCAGTTTCATCAGATAGGCGCTGAAGTTTTTGGCGTGGCCACACCGGATATCGACGCCGAATTGATTCTGGTCAGCGCGCGCCTACTGAACAACCTGGGCCTCGGCGACCATGTCACCCTGAACCTGAATACCCTGGGCAGTTCCGAAGCCCGTGGTCGCTATCGCAAAGCGCTGGTCGATTACCTGGAGACGGTGAAAGAGCAACTTGACGAAGACAGCCAGAACCGGTTGTACAGTAATCCGTTGCGGATACTCGACAGCAAATCGGAAAGCACTCAGAAGCTGCTGGACAGCGCGCCCAAATTCGATGCCTATCTGGACGACGACTCGCGACTGCACTTCCAGAGTTTGTGCACCCGGCTAGACAGCGCCGGCGTCCGCTATACCGTGAACCCACGGCTGGTACGCGGGCTCGATTATTACTCACAGACGGTGTTTGAGTGGATAACCGACAGCCTGGGTGCCCAGGGCACCGTCTGCGGTGGTGGCCGGTACGATGGCCTGGTGCCCATGCTGGGTGGTAAGCCGACCCCGGCGGCCGGGTTTGCCCTGGGGGTTGAGCGGCTGCTGTTGATGCTGGAGACGCTCAACAAGATACCGGCTGAGGTGTTTGAGACCGTCGATGCCTATTTGATCATGGCCGGTGATCTTGCCGAAACCCAGGGCCTGGCGCTGGCCGAAACGCTGCGCACCGAAGTGGGCGGGTTAAGGCTGATCTCCCATTGCGGTGGTGGCAGTTTCAAGAGCCAGATGAAGAAAGCCGACAAGTCCGGTGCTCGCTGGGCGCTGATTCTGGGTGAAGACGAAGCCGCAGGCAGTCAGGTGACCGTCAAATCCTTACGCGACGACGCACCGCAGCAAACCCTGGCGCAGGGGGAACTGGCGAACTGGTTGATGAATCAGTATGGTAGCCAGTCGCAACACGCGGTTACGCACGCACAATCATAAAACAGACCCTCCGGCAGATGCCGGAGAACCGGGTGCCAGGGGTTCAGGTTGAACCACCTCGCATCCGCCAGAGGAGAAAGACAGGGTGTACGATACCGAACAGGAACAGATTGAAGCGATTAAACGCTGGTGGGCAACCTACGGCAATGGCGTTATTGGTGGCATTCTGGTGGCACTGATCGCCTACTTTGGCTGGTTGTATTACAGCAACTCGGTACAGGCCAAACAGGAAGCGGCCTCGGGCATGTACATCACCCTGATGGAGCTGGTGGATGACACCAGCAGCGATGCCGGTGAACGACTCGCCCTCGCACAAACGCTGAAGTCTGATTTTCCAGACACCACCTACGCCGTTTACGCCGCGTTTCAAGCAGCCAAAGAAAAAGTAGAGCAGGGTGATTTGGCCGGTGCTGAAGAGGAATTGAGCTGGGCTGTCGACAACAGTGATGCGTTGTTGTCACCCGTGGCTCGGGTTCGACTGGCGCGGGTTCAGTTTGCTCGGGATAATACCTCTGCCGCACTGGCGACGCTCGATAGCGTTGAGTCCGAAGGGTACGAGCTGGTGATCAACGAGCTGCGTGGCGACATTCACAGCGCCGATGGCGATGCTGAAGCTGCCCGCGAAGCTTACCGTCTGGCCTATGAGCAGGCTCAGCAACAAGGTGTGGAAAGCCCTTACCTGAAAATGAAGCTGGATGATCTGGCTGCAACGACGGACGACGCTTGATGCGGCTGACTGCGATACTGACACTGGTCGCCAGCCTCACGCTGGTTGCCTGTTCGTCGGGCCCCCTGCGGGAAGCGCCAACGCCGCTGCCTGAAGAACGGCCCGAAAAGGCCCGGCTGACGATCGACTGGTGGCATATCCTGGTCGACTTCTACACCGAAGTGCCGTTGAACCGGATTACGCCAACGGTCACAGACCAGGGCATTCTGACGGCATCGCCACTGGGCGAAATTGTTTTGTTGAACGAGCGCGGCCGGTTCATCTGGCGCCACCAGGTGGCCGACCAGATCGTGTCGCCGGTGGCAGCCGATGATCGCAATATGGTCGTCGTGACCGGCAATGGTGATTTGCTGATGCTCGACTGGGATGGTGAGCCGGTCTGGCGCAACCCACTCAGTGCGTTGGCAACCGAAGCACCGGTATTGCTTGATGACCGCATCATCGTGCAAACCACTGACGGCCGCGTGACAGCGCTCGAGCGAAATACGGGTCGGGCTCTCTGGGCCTATCAGGACGTCGAGCCGAGCCTGACGGTGACCGGCACCGCTGCTCCGGTTGTGGTCAATGACTGGGTGGTCACTGGCCTGGCCAACGGCAAGCTGGTTGCACTGAATATAAACGATGGTTCGCCCGAGTGGGAGTATCGTCTGGCACGCGCCTCGGGCAAGACCGATGTCAGCCGACTGGTCGACGTTGACGGCTCCATTACCGTGGTCGATGGGTATATTCTGGCAGCGGGCTATCAGGGTGATATGCTGGTCATCGAAGCTGATTCTGGCCGAGTGGTCGCGACCAAGCCGTTTTCCACTTACCGGGCGATCGTTGCCGGTGAACAATACTGGTATGGCGTGAACGATCAAAGCCACGTCATCGCCATGGACCCGCAAACGCTGGAACCGGTCTGGACTCAGGAGCAGTTTACCTACCGCCGCCTGACCGAAGTGGTTGAGTGGCCGGGGCAAAACGCCCTGGCCGTTGCCGATGGGGCTGGTTTCGTTCATGTTCTGGATGCCCAGTCCGGTGAATGGCTGGTCTCTCAGCCGATCGACTGGACCGGTATTTACACTGCACCGGTACCGTTTGGTGATCGCCTGTTGCAACAAGGCAATAGCTCGCGCATCAAGATGATGAGCTTGCGCCGGCGCGATCAGTAGCGGCCACCGGGTGCGACCCGTGAAAACGTGACTAAAATACAAACCGCGAGCCCCGTATCGGCCTCGCGGTTTCTTGCATTTTAAAGCCTGTAGAGGCACTGGAAGACATCATGATCCCTGTAATAGCCCTGGTCGGGCGACCCAATGTGGGTAAATCGACCCTGTTTAACCGCTTTACCCGTACTCGGGATGCCCTGGTGGCCGACTGGGCGGGCCTGACGCGTGACCGCAAATACGGTGACGGCAAGTTGGGCGAGCGCCCCTTTATTGTCATCGATACCGGTGGTATCAGTGGGTTTGAGCAAGGGTTGGACGCCAAAATGGCCGAGCAGAGTCTCGCTGCCATTGAAGAGGCCGATGTCGTTCTGTTTATTACTGATGCCCAGGCTGGCGTGACCGCGGCAGATAATCATATTGCCCAGCATTTGCGTAAAACCGGCAAGAAAACCGTGCTGGTGGTGAACAAGACCGATGGGCTGGATACCGATGTGGTGCTTGGTGATTTTCACGAGCTAGGCCTGTCGACCGATCCCTTGCCGATTGCCGCCGCCCACAACCGGGGCGTGCGTTCGTTATTGGAGCTGGCCCTCGAAGACTTCCCCGAGCCCGAACCCATTGAGGGCGCTGAAGACGACGAGCACGATAACATTCGGCTGGCCATTGTCGGGCGCCCGAATGTGGGTAAATCGACGCTGATTAATCGTATTATGGGTGAAGACCGGGTCGTGGTGTATGACCAGGCTGGCACGACCATGGACAGCATCTACATTCCCTACGAGCGCGACGGCCAGGCCTATACCCTGATCGACACCGCCGGTATTCGCCGCCGGCGCAGTGTGTCCGAAGCCGTTGAAAAGTTCTCCATTGTGAAAACCCTGCAGGCAATTCAGGACGCGAACGTCGTTGTGCTGGTGCTGGATGCTCGTGACGGCCTGGTCGAGCAGGACATGCACATGCTTGGCTTTGTGCTGGAATCGGGTCGTGGCCTGGTGGTCGCCATCAACAAATGGGATGGCCTCAGCGAAGACGAGAAAAAGAAGATCAAGGAAAGCATCGACCGGCGCATGCCGTTTCTGGATTGGGCCGACATGCACTTTATCTCGGCCCTGCACGGCACCAACGTCGGCCATCTCTACAAGTCGGTTGATCTGGCCTACCACTCGGCGCGGCGCAAATGGAGCACCAACCAGCTGACCACCATCATGCAGGGTGTCATTGAGCTGCACCAGCCGCCGATGGTGCGCGGCCGGCGAATCAAACCCCGCTATGCGCACCAGGGTGGTTCAAACCCGCCGATTATCGTGATTCACGGTAACCAGTTGGGCGATTTGCCGGGCAGCTACAAGCGGTATCTGGAAAACGCCTTCCGCAAGGCGTTGAAAGTACGCGGCACGCCGATCCGGTTTGAATTCAAGGTGGGCGAGAACCCCTACGCCAACAAGCCTTCAGGCTTTGGTCCCAAGGGTGGACGCGGTGGCAAGCAAACGACCAAGAAAACTCAGCGCGCTCGTCGCTAGCAGCGTGGCGCTGTTGAGTCTGGCGCCGGCGGCTCTGGCCGACGCGCCGGTTCAGCTGGAGCACTGCTACGAGGAGCTTGCCGTGCTCAGCGAAACCCCGCTGCGCACGCTCGACCGCTATCCCCGCTACCTGTTGCAACGCCACCAAGCCTTGCCCGGCGGAGAAAACTCTGTAGAGCTGGCCGCCTGTGAAGCCCGGCTTTCAGCGCTTGTGACCGAGAACCGGCAACTGCATCCGGGGCTGCTGAACCAGCTGTGCAGTCAGTCGGAACGCGTCCCACGGGACTACGCTGGCCTGCAAACCTACCTGATGGGCATTCCCTCCCTGCAGTGCGAAAGCCGCTGGTTTGATGCACTCACACCGACCCAGTGGCAGCAACTGCAACCGCAGCTGGCGCGCATCAACAATCTGGAACACGACTGCACCCGGGCGCTGGAAGCGCTGGCCCGGGGCGGGCGGTTGCGTGAGCAACTGGCTCAGACCACCGGTCGATTAATCAACCTGTCACGCCGGGTGTTTACTGCCCAGTGGCGAACCACCCTGGCTGGCTTGCCGGATGATGTCGCCGCGGCACTGGTCGAACGCGAGCAGCAGCTCGACCAGTGTGAACGCTTGCTAACGGACCAATTGGCGGCCGCCCATGTCGAATGACACCTTCGCTCTGAATCAGCAGAACACGCCGCTCGATCACCTGGAAGACGTCTGGTTGTTCGGCTATGGCTCCTTGCTGTACAAAGTCGACTTTCCGTATCTGGAGTGCCAGCCTGCGAGTATCCGTGGTTGGGCACGCCGCTTCTGGCAAGGTTCGCTCGATCATCGTGGTACGCCGGAAGCGCCCGGCCGGGTGGTCACACTGATCAAAGCACCCAATGCGGTTTGCCACGGTTTGGCCTATCGAGTAACGCCCGATACCTTTGCGCATTTGGATGTGCGGGAGAAAAATGGCTACCTGCGCTTTTTTACGCCCATGACGTTCAGCGACGGCCAGCAGGCAGAAGGCCTGGTTTATGTGGCCAGCGACACCAATGCTGCCTTTCTGGGGCCGGACTCACTGACCGGGATGGCGCGCCAGATCGCCCATAGTCACGGGCCGTCCGGTGCTAATGCCGAGTACTTGCTAAAACTCGACGAAGCCCTGGCAGAACTGGGCGCCAGTGATGCCCACGTGGCCGAACTGGCCATCCAGGTCAGGCAACTGCTCGAATAACCTTGTTTATCGAATGCCGGTGAGGCCCATGCTCAGACTCAACCAGGTCGTCAAACACTTTGCCCAGCCCGATGGTGAGGTCAGGGTGCTCAGTGGCGCCAGTTTTCACCTGCCGGCCGGACGCTCGGCTGCATTACTGGGCGAAAGTGGCAGTGGCAAAAGCACTCTGCTGCATCTGGTCGCGGGGCTCGATACGCCCGACTCCGGTGAACTGGTCATTGATGGGCACAGTAACCTGAGCATGAGCGCCGGCGACTGGAACCAGCTGCGACGTGACCGGCTCAGCCTCATCTTTCAGCAATACCATCTGGTACCGACCCTGACGGTGCTCGATAACCTTCAACTGCAAGCCCGGCTAAGCCAGCGCCTCGACCCGGTGTTTCGCGATCATTTGATTGACCGGCTCGGCCTGGGCGACCTGACCCGCCGCTTGCCACACCAGCTCTCCGGTGGGCAACAACAGCGGGTTGCCATTGCCCGGGCCCTGCTGCACCGTCCTGCCCTGGTATTGGCGGATGAGCCCACCGGCAATCTCGATGAAGCCACCAGCGAACGGGTGATGGGTGTACTGGTTGAGCTGGTGCGTGAAACCGGCAGCAGCCTGTTGATGGTCACCCACAGTGCCCACATGGCCAGCTTTCTGGATGAACAGTGGCGCCTGCAACATGGCCAGTTGCATCAGCAACATGAGCCGTACAATGGGGAGCCTGCCCTGTGACCGGGACACTGACCCGGCTGTTGCGCGTTCTGATCACCCTGCTGAGTCATCACCGCCGCCACCCGTTGCAGACCCTGTTTCTGCTTACCGGGCTGGTAACCGGGGTGGCGCTCTGGTCAGCGGTTCAGGTTATCAATGCACATGCCCGCGCCAGCTACGCCGAAGCCGATCAGGTACTGGGGGCTCAGGCCAGCCACTGGGTGCGGTCTGGCAGTGGGGCAGGGGTGTCGTTGGACGATTACGTCAACCTGCGCCGCCAGGGCTGGCGTTCGGTCTTCCCGATTCTGGAACAGCGCCTGACCACTGCCGACCAGTCGGTCATTAATCTGATTGCAACCGACTTGTTGGCGTTACCGGATGAAGAGAGTGGTACGGCGACCGGGTTACCGGCCGGTGGTTGGATGCAACTGGTTACTCCGCCTCATGAAGCCTGGTATCCGGAAGCTCTGGCTCAGCAACTGGGTCTGGAGGACGGTGACCGGCTGACCCTGAATTCGGGTAGGGCATTGCCACCGGCCCGGGTATTCAGCCGCGAACAGCAGGGCTTGCGAGTCTTTATGGACGTCGGTGCGGCGCTGACCCTGCTTGAGCGGTCTCACCTCAGCTATCTGGTCGTGGCTGAGCTGCCCGGCGATGCCGCTGCCCGGCTTAGCGAAGATCTGGCGGCCCTGAACCCGGATCTGAGGCTGGTCGCCAATCAGCAACGGCTTGATTTGACCGAGCTTACCCAGAGCCTGCACACCCAATTGGCGGCAATGAGCTTGTTGTCGTTTGCGGTGGGGCTTTTTATCGTGTTCAACGCCGTGCGGTTTTCGCTGTCGGCGCGCCGGCATACGCTGACCACCCTGCGGGAACTGGGGGTCAGTCAGCGTTTGCTGCTGGGCGCGATTGCCCTGGAAACCCTGGCAATGAGCGTAATCGGAACCTTGGGCGGGTTGGGGCTGGGGTATGGCTTGAGCCAGCTGCTGTTGCCGTCGGTCGCCGCGACGCTGCAAAACCTCTACGGTGCCGTTCTGGATTACACCTTGCTGGTGCAACCGATTACGGTGCTGCAAGCCTGGTTGCTGACTTCGGCTGGCCTGGTGCTGGCATTGGCCTGGCCTCTGTGGCGCCAGGCGCAGAGGTCGCTGCAGGATCAGCGCGACGAACCGTCGCAATGGCAGCAGGATCAGCGCGCCCGGGGCCGGCTGGCGCTGGGCAGCCTGGTACTGGCCTTGCTCGCCCTGGGGCTCTATTTCCAGCTTAATTCCATTGCCATGGGTTTTACCGTGCTGGCGTTGATTCTGTTTGCCGGGGCCGGCCTATTGCCCTGGACGGTTGCGTTGATCTTGCGAGGGGTGCAACGGGCATTGCCGGACTCGGCCTGGCGTTTGAATTGGGCTTGCGGCGAGGGGCTGGCGCAACTGGGGACTTTGCGCACGGCGCTGATGGCGCTGTTGCTGGCGCTGACCGCCAATTTCGGCGTCGATTCACTGGTCGACTCCTTCCGTACTTCGCTTAGCGACTGGCTGCAACAACGCCTGGCCGCCGATCTGTTTGTGCAAAGCGATACCCTTGATATCGACGCCTTACTGGCGAACCCCGGCGACTGGCTGGTCGAGTCGCACCGCCGTAATGGTTTAACCGTGCGCTGGCAAAACCGGCCTACTCAGATTCGCGGCCTGAACACTGAGACCTCCGACACCCGGGCATTGCCCTTGGCCGCTGAAACAGACCGGTCATCTGCCTGGTTCGACGGCGACCCGGGCGTTGTGCTGGCCAATGAACAGGCGCGCTATCTGGCGGGCATTGAACTGGGTGACACCCTACAGATACCGGTGGGCGAGCAAACCGTGGCCTTTGAAGTGGTGGGTTTCTATCACGATTACGGCAACCCGGCGTACCAGTTTTATTTGCCGTACCAGCGTGTCGCCGAACTGTGGCCGAACGCCGGTGAGCAGGGCCTGGGGCTCTGGCTCAGTGACGAGGATGATGCCCTGGCCAGCGCCGAAGCGGCCCTGGTGGCAGCCGGTGCCCGACCCGGCGACTGGACCCGGCGCGAGGATGTGCTGGCCATTTCCCTGCGCGTGTTCGACCGCACCTTCGCCATGACCGCCGCCATTAATGCCCTGACCTTTACCGTGGCCGGCATCGCGCTGCTGGCCTCGCTGTTGGCTATTCACCAGCAACGCCTGCCCAGTTACGCTCACTGGCGCAGCATGGGGGTAAGTAACCGGGAGTGGCTGTTGATAGCGGGGCTGCCGCTCGGCATCGGGCTGCTGGTCACCTGGCTGTTGTCAATTCCGCTGGGCACCTTGCTGGCCGGCTTGCTGATCTACGACCTCAATGTGCTGAGTTTCGGCTGGACCATGCCGCTGATCTGGCAATTTGAACCGGCCCGGTCATTGTTCTGGCTGACGTTGCTGGTGGCCGGCTTTACCTTTGCGCTCAGCGCCGTGCAGGCGCGGCTGAAGTTGCCGCAGGCACTGAAACACCTGGGAGAGGATGCCGCCTGATGGGATTTTTTCGATTAACCTGTGCCGTGGTGCTGTTCAGTGTCGCCGCTCTGGTAACGGCCGAAAGCCGGGACACTGACCCCAGTGCCGCCCTGGATATCATGCGCGCCAGTGGCGAAGGCTACCAGACCGCCCAGCCCGGTCAGCCGATCCGCTTTCCCGAAGATCACCTGGCACATCCGGATTACCGCATTGAGTGGTGGTACCTGACCGCCAATCTGACCGATGCCGAGGGCCGCCCTTACGGCGTGCACTGGACCCTGTTCCGCACCGCACTGCGGCCCGGAAGTGACGCTAAGGGCTGGACCAGCAACCAGATGTGGATGGCCCATTCGGCGATACATACCCCCAGTGGTCATGACTACGAAGAGCGGTTTGCCCGCGGTGGAATAGGGCAGGCAGGCGTAGGCATAACGGATGAAGGGCGGTTTGATGCCTGGCTGGATGACTGGCAATTGCTGGGCACAAGTGATTCGCCCGTTCCGGGCAGCCTGACCACCACGGTCAATGAGGTAACGCTGACACTGAACTGGCAGGCGGAACAGCCCTGGGTGTTGCATGGCGATAACGGCTTCAGCCAGAAATCCGGTCAGGGGCAGGGCAGTTACTACTACAGTCAGCCGCGATTACAGATTACCGGCCAGGTAACGATCGAAGGCACCTCAACCCCGCTGTCGGGCGAAGGCTGGCTCGACCGGGAGTGGAGTTCACAACCGCTGGCATCGGACCAGTTGGGCTGGGACTGGTTTTCACTTCAGTTTGACGAGGGTGCATCGCTGATGGCGTTTCATCTGCGTCAGGAAGACGACGGGCCCTATGTGCGGGGCACCTGGATTGATGCTGACGGTCAATCGCGGTCGCTTGAAGAAGGTGACCTGGTGGTTGAGCCGCTAGAGTGGGGTGAGGTGGTCGTGGCCCAGGGCGAAGACGCCCGAAAATCCCTGCCACTGGTCTGGCGAATTGAATTGCCCGGTCAGGATGCCCGCTGGACAGTCCGGGTGCGTGAGGCTGATAGCTGGCTGGCGACGCTGGTGCCCTATTGGGAAGGGCCGGTTAGGGTTGAAGGCAGTTCCGGCGGGGTTGGGTATTTGGAGATGACTGGGTATTAGGAGTTCCAGTTCCGGAGTTCGGATACCTTGAGTGGCAAGCGTCCGCGTCGGCTACCAGTGGCGTCTCTACGGGGTCGGGCGGAATGCCGCCCACTCAATCCATCCATGGAGCCTAGACCGCATGATATGAATCCCCTCCATGGGATTCACCCTTCGGGCTCGCTGCGCTCATGCTAAAACGCTCCCGGCGTTTTAGTCCATGTTGAGGACTTCCCCGCAGAGGCACCACTGGCACCCGCCGCTCGTACTGTGCGAACTCCGAAACTGGAATCAGGAGTCTATTCCACCCGACTGGTCAAGGTACCATCACGCAGCAGGGTGGTGATCCGATCTCCGCTTTTGGTCTGACTGGCCTGTTGGATGACCTGGCCATCCTCCGCCCGGGTAATGCTGTAGCCGCGTTCCAGGGTATTCAGCGGTGACAGGGTGTTCAACTGGCCAGCCAGGGTGGCCAGTTGCTGCCGGCGCGGCTTCAGCTGTTCCAGGCCGAGCCGCTGCAACCGCTGACGCCACTGGCTCAAACGCTGTTGATCGGTTTTCAGCCGCGCCAGCGGGCTGGCCCGGTGCAGTCGTTTTTCCAGCGACTCGAAGCGTTGTGTGCGCAATTTCTGTTGGTTCTGTAAGGCATGAACCAGGCGCCGTTCGCGGTCGTCGAGCCGTTGCTGCCATTCGCGCAGCAGAGTGCCCGGGTCGCGCAGACGCTGGCGCAGATGCGATAGCCGCTGTTGCGCATGCTGGCTGATGGTCAGCCAGCGCCGCACCAGTTGGTCGCGCCGATGGCTGATCTGGCCATACAGGTCTGCCTGGTCCGGGCTGACCAGTTCGGCCGCCTGCGACGGGGTCGCGGCCCGGACATCGGCGACAAAATCACTGATCGACACATCCACTTCATGGCCAACGGCCGAGACAATGGGCAGGCGTGACGCAAACACCGCCCGCGCCACACCTTCGTCGTTAAAACTCCACAAATCTTCCAGCGAGCCGCCGCCGCGCCCGACGATCAATACATCGACCTGATTCAGCCGGTTGGCGGTTTCGATGGCGTTGATGATCTGACCGGGGGCGTCGGCACCCTGTACCTGAACCGGGTACAGGATCACGCTGATCGCCGGAAAGCGGCGTTTTAGCACCGTCAGAATATCGTGCAAGGCGGCCCCGGTGCGGGAGGTAACAATTCCGACGCGGTGAATGACCGCTGGCAGGGGTTGCTTGTGCTCGGGCGCGAACAGCCCTTCGCGCTCCAGTTTCTCTTTCAGTTTGAAAAACGCAGCCTGTAGAGCGCCTTCGCCCTCCGGCTGAATGCTGGAGACAATGATTTGGTAGTCGCCGCGGCCCTCATAGAGGCTCAGCTTGCCACGCAGCAGCACCTGGTCGCCTTCTTTGGGCTTGTACGTCGAGCGTGCCAGTACCGATTTGAACAGGGCGCAGCGAATCTGGGCGCCCTGATCTTTCAGCGTGAAATACATATGGCCCGACGCCGGGCGGGAGACGTTGGACAACTCACCCGTGACCGGTACAGCCGGGTACTGGGTTTCCAGCAGAAATTTCACCTGGCGGTTAAGCTGGCTGACGGTCAGGGGGGCGTTTGGCTCGGCAAGGCTCATGAACAATGGAATCCGAAGGCGGGTCTTACCAGGCAAAACCACCCTCTGACAGGGCGTGAACAGGCAGGGCAGGCCGGAAAGAACCCGGTGCATTTACCGCGACCGCATTAAGGTACGGTATATAAGCGCGTTATTTAACCACAAAACTTTGTTTGCAGGCAAAACTGGTTATAATGCCGCCGCAACTCGGACCTGATGCTAGTCAGGTCGTTTCCCACACACCCCGGAGGGAAGTCCACCATGTTGCGTATTGCCGAAACCGCCCTAACCTTTGACGACGTCTTGCTTGTGCCCGGATATTCCGAGGTTCTGCCCAAGGACGTTACGCTTAAAACTCAGTTAACCCGCAACATCAATCTGAACATTCCCCTGGTCTCCTCTGCAATGGATACCGTCACCGAAGCGCGCCTGGCCATTGCCATGGCCCAGGAAGGTGGCATTGGCATTATCCACAAAGCCATGACCATTGAGCAGCAGGCCCAGCAAGTTCGGCTGACCAAAAAATTCGAAGCCGGCGTGGTGCGCGACCCCATCACCATCGACAAATCGGCCAGTGTGCGCGAATTGCTGGCGCTGACCCGGGAGAACAACATCTCCGGTGTTCCGGTGATGGAAGGCAACGATCTGGTCGGCATCGTTACCAGCCGTGATGTCCGGTTCGAAAAAAACCTGGATGCCCGCATTGAAACCGTCATGACCGGCCGCGACCAGTTAGTCACGGTTAAAGAAGGGGTCAGCCCCCAGGAAGTCCGCGATCTGTTGCATGAATACCGCATCGAGAAGGTGCTGGTTGTTGACGACGATTTTCAGCTGCGTGGACTGATGACGGTCAAAGACATCAATAAAGCCGAAGCCTATCCAAACGCCTGCAAGGATTCCGATGGCCGCCTGCGCGTCGGCGCTGCTGTCGGCACCGGTCCGGAAACACCAGACCGGGTTGACGCTCTGGTGCGTGCCGGCGTCGATGTTATCGTGGTGGATACCGCCCACGGTCACTCAAAGGGTGTGATCGACCGCGTACGCTGGGTTAAGGAAAACTACCCGCAGGTTGATGTCATCGGCGGCAACATTGCGACGGCTGACGCCGCCCTCGCCCTGGCGGAAGCCGGAGCAGACGGCGTAAAAGTGGGCATCGGCCCGGGCTCCATCTGCACCACCCGTATCGTCGCTGGCGTCGGTGTGCCGCAAGTGTCTGCGGTTGCCAATGTGTCTGCCGTGTTGCGTGATAAAGGCATTCCGGTCATCGCCGATGGCGGTATCCGGTTTTCCGGTGACCTGGCCAAGGCCATTGTCGCCGGTGCCTCGGTCATCATGGCCGGCAGCATGTTCGCCGGTACCGATGAATCCCCGGGCGAGGTGGAGCTATTCCAGGGCCGTGCGTATAAGAGCTATCGTGGCATGGGGTCCATTGGCGCCATGGGTCAGACCCAGGGGTCGAGTGATCGCTACTTTCAGACCGTTGAAAGCGGCGTAGAGAAACTGGTTCCCGAAGGTATTGAGGGTCGTATCGCCGTAAAAGGCCCGTTGCACGCCGTTGTGCACCAACTGATGGGCGGGCTTCGTGCGTCCATGGGTTATACCGGCTGTCGTACCATCGAAGAGATGCGCACCAAACCGGAGTTCGTGCAGATCACCGGGGCGGGCATTAAGGAATCTCACGTTCACGATGTGCAGATCACCAAAGAAGCGCCGAACTACCGGGTCAGCTAAACCCGATTCACGAGCGGCCCGCGGGCCGCTTTGTTGTTTACTACGTATCAAACCTCATTCAGAACAACCAGCCGGAACCCGCCATGAGCCACCTCGACATTCATGCCCAGAATATCCTCATTCTCGATTTCGGATCCCAATACACCCAGTTGATCGGCCGCCGCGTGCGCGAGATTGGGGTGTATTGCGAAATCCGTCCGTACGACATGACCGATGATGAAATCCGCGAATTCAACCCGAACGGCATCATCCTCTCCGGTGGCCCGGAATCGGTTCATGCCAAAGATTCTCCGCGCGCGCCCCAGGCTGTGTTTGAACTGGGTGTGCCGGTGCTGGGCATTTGCTATGGCATGCAGACGATGGCCGAACAACTGGGCGGCTCGGTGATTGGCTCCAAAGAACAGGAGTTCGGCTACGCCGAAGTCCAGATCGATACCGCGTCAAGGCTGCTTGAGGGTCTGAGTGATAAAACCTCAAACGATCGGAACTTTCTGGATGTGTGGATGAGCCATGGCGACAAAGTCAGTGCCATGCCCGACGGCTTCTCGCTGATGGCCTCGACCCCAAGCTGCCCCATTGCCGGTATGGCTGACGATGAACGTCGCTTCTACGGTGTGCAGTTCCACCCTGAAGTGACCCACACCCTGAAAGGCCTGGACATTCTGGAGCGTTTCGTACGCACCCTGTGCGGCCTCGATGCGCTCTGGACACCCGCCAACATCATCGACGATCTGGTCGAAAAGGTGCGTGAACAGGTGGGCAGCCAACACGTGTTGCTCGGTTTGTCCGGCGGGGTCGATTCTTCTGTCGTAGCGGCCTTGCTGCACAAAGCCATTGGTGAACAGCTTACCTGCGTATTCGTCGACAACGGTCTGTTGCGTAAAAGCGAAGGCGACCAGGTCATGGCCACCTTTGCTCGCGAAATGGGCGTTAAAGTCATTCGCGTTAACGCCGAAGAGCGTTTCCTGAACGCCCTGGCCGGCGAAGCCGACCCGGAAATGAAACGCAAGATCATCGGTCACCAGTTCATTGAAGTGTTCGACGAAGAAGCCTCAAAAATTCACGACGTCGCCTTCCTGGCCCAGGGCACGATCTACCCGGACGTCATCGAATCGGCTGCTTCAAAAACCGGTAAGGCGCACGTGATAAAATCCCACCACAACGTGGGTGGCTTGCCGGACGACATGGCGTTGAAACTGGTTGAACCGCTGCGCGAATTGTTCAAGGATGAAGTGCGTAAAATCGGTCTCGAACTCGGCCTGCATTACGACATGGTCTACCGCCACCCCTTCCCGGGCCCGGGTCTGGGCGTGCGCATTCTCGGCGAAGTGAAGAAAGAATACGCCGACCTGCTGCGCGAAGCCGACGCCATCTTCATTGAAGAGCTGCACCGTGCCGACTGGTACCACAAAACCTCACAGGCCTTTGCGGTGTTTCTGCCGGTGAAGTCAGTGGGCGTCGTTGGTGACGGTCGTCGTTACGAATGGGTCATCGCCGTACGCGCCGTTGAAACCATCGACTTCATGACCGCCCGCTGGGCGCACCTGCCGTATGAAATGATGGAGCGGGTGAGCAACCGGATCATCAATGAAATATCCGGTGTCTCTCGTGTGGTGTATGACATTTCCGGCAAGCCGCCGGCGACGATTGAGTGGGAATGATAGATCGTTGATTCACTGGCTCGGGCTGGTCGGTTCGGAGGCCGCCCGTAATAGGTCGCCGGTAACGATCATTCAGACGAATTCGGGGCGCAAACCCGCAAAACCACGCGTCGTCGGGAGTTTGCTATTCTTGCCTTCCGGAATATCTCTTGTCTGGGGTGACGGTATTCGGGTTTTTGGGGGTAGAGGCTGTGGCCGATAACGACGCGGGTAAGCTGGATGATAGTGCAGCAATGCAGTTGGCACTGAACCAGGCCAGGCTGGCAGCCGCCGAAGGCGAGGTGCCGGTTGGCGCGGTCGTCGTGTTCGAGGGTGAGGTGATCGCCTCGGGCTATAATCGTCCAATCGGTGCGCTGGACCCGAGCCAGCATGCCGAAATGCAGGCCATCCGACAGGCGTGTCTTGCGGTTGGGAACTACCGTTTGCCGGGCGCGACGCTGTATGTCACCGTTGAACCCTGTACCATGTGCACCGGTTTGCTGGTGCACAGCCGTATAGCACGGTTGGTATTTGGTGCGATCGAGCCCAAGAGTGGGGCGGTTGTTTCCAACCTGAATCTGTTGCAAAACGGCCCCTACAATCACCGTATTGACGTGACCGGTGGCGTTCTTGCCGACGAATGTTCGACCTTGATGTCTGACTTTTTTGCCGAGCGGCGTGCCCGTCAGAAGGCGCTGAAACAGGCGTCCGGTGCTGCAAAGCCCGAATCCTGATCTACGCTTGACCCTGTATCTTCGAGCCACCCCCTAACCGGTTTTTGTTTCCCGACAAGGATTTTATGACCGACACCACCACACTGAGTTTCGCTCAGAAGTCGCGACGGCTATCGCCGATGTACGCCGCCTATTTCACCTTGTTCGGCGTTTTTACACCCTACCTGGCGCGTTACCTTACTGCGCAAGGGCTGACGCCCCAGCAAATTGGTGTCATTGTCGCTACGGTCTTTGGTGTTAATGTTTTCGCCCCTTTTCTGTTTACTCTGATCAGTGATCGCACCGGTCAGCGCCTGCCGCTGATTCGCATTGGCTATGTGCTGATGGGGGGTTTTTACCTGTTGGCGCTAAAGAGCGGAGACTTTTTCTGGTACCTGACGGTATTCGGGCTTTTTGGCGTCTTTATGTCGGCGGTATTGCCGCAGATGGAGGGGGTGGCGTTAAACGTTCTGGGCAAAGACCGGTCCCGCTATGGTCAGATCCGTCTCTGGGGCTCGGCCGGTTATGTGGTCATCGTCTGGACGCTGGGTGCAGCGCTGGACCGCTATCCGGTCACCATTCTACCCATTATAGGCGCCGTGCTCTGTGGTCTGATGTGGGCCTCCACCTGGCTTATTCCGAAAGAGACCCGATTGCGTGCTGAAGACAGAAAAGCCTCAAAAGGACTGGAGACTGCCTATATTGACTGGCCGCAAGTGGCCGTATTAATGGCGGTTGTGTTTCTGTGGCAGCTGGGCCTGGCGCCTTATAACACCTTTTTTGATCTGTTTTTGAAAGACCGGGGCTTCAGTGCGACGACCATCGGGTTTCTGATCAGTTTCGGTTCTATCTGTGAGATTGTGGTGTTTCTGTTTATCGCTGGCTGGTTTCAACGCTTTAGCGAGCGACTGCTGATCGTCTTTGCACTGGGCATTACTGTCGTGCGCTGGGTTCTGCTGGCCAATTTGGAGCAAAGCTTCGCCTCGGCATTGCTGATACAGGGCATGCATGCCCTGACGTTCGGTGTGGTGCACTCGGTTGCGATTCACCGGGTAGGGCGGCTGTTCCCACCCAGCCGACAAGGGTTTGGGCAGGGCCTGTATGTTTCGATGGGGATGGGCGTCGGGCTGATCTGCGGCAACCTGATAGCCGGTTGGCTGTGGCAGGGCACCGGCATTGTGTATTGGTTTGCCGCTGCCATGGCATTGGTGGCCACCTTGCTGGCCTATTTTGGGTTTAAGCCCATCCGCAGCCAGGGGTAGTGCCGGGGCTGCGAATGGGCAAGCCTCAGTGCCGGGGTACTTTCAGCAGTTTCCGGTACAGGCTGACATAGTCCTTGGCCGCTGTTGCCCATTCAAAACGCTGCTTCATGGCGGTCTGTTGCATGTCAAGCCACACCTCTGGCTGCTCCTGGTAGACCCGGATCAGGCGATGCAGTTCGGTGATCAGGGCGTCCGGGGTTGGGTCTGCAAACATGAACCCGGTGGCCTGGCCGGAATTGGTGCCATCGTCGGCCAGCGGGACGACAGTGTCTTTCAGACCACCCACCGCCCGCACCAGTGGCAGCGTGGCGTAGCGCAAGCTGTATATCTGGTTCAGGCCACACGGTTCGAAAATCGACGGCATCAGAAAGACGTCACCACCGGCCTCGAGCCGATGGGCAAGGGCGTTGTCGTAGCCTTCCACGAAGGCTACCCGGGTGGGGTATTCACGCGCCAGTCGGTGCAGTTGGGCCGCCAGGTTCGCATCGCCCGAGCCCAGCAAGGCAACCTGAGCATCGGTACTACGCAACGTTTCCCATAGCGCCGGGATCAGCAGGTTAAAGCCTTTCTGGTCAGCCAGCCGGCTGATCGACACCAGCAGGGGGGCCTCACCTTCTGCCAGCTCGAGTTCCTGTTTCAGCAACGCTTTGCAGCGAGCCTTACCGCCATCGTTCGGGCTGCTGAAGTGTGCCGGTATGTCCGGGTCGGTTTCTGGCGACCATTGGCCGTAGTCACAGCCGTTGAGTATGCCGCTCAGGGCGTCGGCCCGTTCGCGAAAGATAGGCCCCAGACCGTGACTGCCGAGATCACTGAGCAATTCAGCCGCGTAACCCGGGCTCACTGCGTTGATGGCATCGGCAAACCGAATTCCCCCTTTGAGCAGGTTGATCTGGCCGTGGTCTTCGAAGGCCCCCGGGTGGAAAAACTGTTCGTGAATGCCCAGCGTTCGTAACCAGCCGGAGCTGCACTGTCCCTGGTACGCCGCATTGTGCAGCGTCAGAACGGAACGGCTGTGGGCAAAGAAGGGTTCATAGCGAAAGTGCTCGGCCAGATAAAAGCAGGCCAGGGCAGCCTGCCAGTCATTGGCGTGCACAATGTCGGGTTGCCAGTCGTTGTCGCGGCACCATTGCAAGGCCCCTTTGCTGAGCAGGGCAAAGCGCCGGGCATTGTCTTCATAGGGTGTGGCACCGTTGTCGTAGATGCCCGGGCGGTCGAAGCTGTCGCTGTGCTCGATCTGCACGGTTGGTATGCCCTGGTGCTCGCCAGTGCGAGTGGCCAGCCAGGTTTCCTCAAACGCATTCAGATGAACGCAAAGACTCTGGTGCGGCCACTGCGACCAGACGGCCCGGGTTTTGGCGTAGGCTGGCGTCACCAGCCGGACGTCATGCCCGAGGCGTACCAGCTCGGCTGGCAGCGCGCGGGCGACATCGGCCAGCCCGCCTGTTTTTACCAACCCCTCAACTTCAGAGGCAATGACCAGTACCTTCAAGGGAGATTTATTCGAAGCCAACCTGGGCTCCTTTTGGAATGGTGACGATGCCGTTCGGCGACACGTGGAAGCGCTGGCGATCGTGCTCGGGGTCTTCACCGATGACGGTGCCCGGAGCAATGTTCACGTTCTTGTCGATGATGGCGCGGCGAATGCGGCAACCGCGACCGATGTCGTTGTTGCCCATCATCACGCAATTGTCGACGTAAGCATGGCTGTGAACATGGCAGTTGTAGCCCAGGATACTGCGGTGCACGATGCTGCCGGAGATGATACAGCCCCCGGATACAATGGAGCTGATCGCCTGGCCAGTGCGGTTGGCCTCGTCGTGTACGAACTTGGCTGGGGGCACGGCCGGATGGTAGCTGCGCAGCGGCCAGTGCTTGTTGTACAGGTCGAAGGGGGGTTCGACCGCCAGCAGATCCATGTTCGCTTCGTACAGGGAATCGAGCGTGCCCACATCCCGCCAGTAGCCGCTGGTGTGTTCCAGCTCGCCACGGATCACGTTGGTGGAAAAGTCATAGACGTACACCACACCAGCCTTGTACAGGTCGGGAATGATGTTGTGGCCAAAGTCGTGCACGGAATCTGAGCTCTCGGCGTCTTCTTTCAGGCACTGCACCATGGTGGGCGCGTCGAATACGTAGTTGCCCATGCTGGCCAGCACGTAGTCGGGTCGGCCGGGAATGGTTTTCGGGTCTTTTTTCGGCTTTTCCTGAAAGCCAATCATCTTGTTGTTTTCATCGATTTCGATGATGCCAAACTGGTCGGCCTGGCTGATGTGAACCGGAATGGCGGCAACGGTAAGCTTGGCGTCGTCGAAACTGCGATGAAATTCCACCATCTGGCGGACATCCATCTTGTAGATGTGATCGCCCCCGAATACGCAGACGACCTCCGGGTCCATGCCTTCAATGAGCTCGATGTTCTGATAAATGGCATCGGCGGTGCCCTGATACCAGTGCTTGCCCATTTGCATCTGGGCCGGTATCGGGTCGATGAACCGGTTGGTCAGACCGGTCACGCGCCAGCGCCGGCTCATGTGTTTCATCAGCGAATGGGACTTGAACTGGGTTAGAACGAAAATTTGCAGCAAGTCCGAGTTGACAAAGTTGTTCAACACGAAGTCTATGATGCGGTAGTTGCCGCCGAACGGTACCGCCGGTTTTGCTCGGACCGAAGTAAGTGGTGCCAGGCGAGTGCCCTCCCCACCGGCCAGAATCATCGAGAGTATGCCGGACATAATGTATCCCTTTTTCTGTCTGTCTTGTTGTTGTCGTGATGCGCGCCGGCCTGCCCCTGAGTCCTGAGACGGCGGGCAGGTGAGTGTTTGGCGATAGCTGCTCAAAATCAGTGTAGGCAAAAGCGCATTGATTTGCCGTTAGTTTCTTGCTTAATTTCTTCTTAACACGCCGGTGTCAGGCCCCGAAGACCAGGCCAAGGGAGCTGAAGAAAACCTCAGACCCCCAAGGGTTGGTCCGGTTCCGGTCGTAATAAACCAGCGCAGCAACCACCGCAGCAACAACCAGCAGAAAGAGCAGCAGCTTTTTATACATTGGGCAACGTCATCCTGGAAAGGTGCGTTTCATTGTGTACCGAATCTTTTCGTGTTGGCAAGGCATGAGGTCTGCCTGATGCCGCTGATTCTGGTAAACTGGCGCCGTTTTTATCGGTTTACTGACGTGAGGATGAACATGAAAGCGCCTTTTGAGAAATCGCTGAGCTGGTCGGTTGGCATGCTGATGCTGGTACTGGCTGGTGCGGCGGTGGCGGAAACGGAAGGCTCAGGGGAGGCAGCCATCGCCCTTTCTGAGACGGCAAAAATTCGCCTGGTACCGTTGGTGGACCAGACCCTGACGGAATCCGGGACGGTCACGGTCCAGCCCGAAGACGATGGCAGCCCGGATGGCGCTCTGAGTGAGGCGTTGCCACGCCACTGCCTGATGTCAGTTCGGGTCTCACTCGGGGGTGACGAAGCTCAACTTGAAGCCGGTAAAATGGTGTGTGTAACCGAAGACCGTCGGATTCTGGAGCTGATGCCTGAAGCGACGATTGAAGGGCTGGGTGAGTGCCAGGCGTCCGGCGGGGCCGATTGTGGCCGGTTTGTGATCAGTGCCCAGCAGCACGGAACCCTGTCGTTGCAAACGGCCGGCAGGCTGGTGCCTCAGCCTCGTAACGAGCAGAACTAACGCACGAAGTACCGGCTTGCCGTCGCCTGTCAGGGGCGGCTCAGCCGGATGTGGTTGGGGTAGGGAAATATATCAGCGACCACACCGGCGTTCAGTTCATCCTGTACCCCGCGCCAGTAGTCCGCATCCAGCAAAGCGGCGTGGTAAGTCACAAAGTAACGTTCCAGCCGGGCTTCGTTGAACAGGAAGGTGGCAAACTCTTCCGGAAAAATATCGTTCGGCGCCACGCTGTACCAGGGTTCGCTGGCCATTTCGTCTTCCGGATAGCGTGGTGGCGGAATCCGGCGGAAATTGCAGTTGGTCACCCAGTCGATTTCATCGTAATCGTAGAAAATCACCCGTCCGTGACGCGTCACCCCAAAATTCTTCAATAGCATGTCACCCGGAAAGATGTTGGCCGCCGCCAGCTCCCGTATGGCCTGGCCGTATTCCCTGAGAACGGCTTCCTGTTGCGCTTCCCGGGTCGGGTCTTCCAGATAGAGGTTGAGCGGGATCATCCGGCGCTCGATGTAGCAGTGGTTGATGATCAGTTGGTCGTTTTCAAAGCGAATACTCGATTCCGCCACCCGCGCCAGCTCTTGCTGCAGCTCTTCCGAAACGCGATTCAGAGGCAAGGCAACCTTGGAAAATTCCCAGGTATCGGCCATGCGGCCAACCCGATCATGCTGCTTGACGCGGTGATATTGATTTTTGACATGCTGACGCGTCATGTCTTTCTGGGGAGCAAACTTGTCTTTGATGATCTTGAACACGTAGGGGTAAGAGGGCAGGGTAAACACCGTCATCACCATACCCTTGATACCCGGTGCGATCTCGAACTGATCGTCGCTGACCGCCATGTGTTGCAGCAGCTCGCGATAAAACTGGGTTTTCCCCTGCTTGTGCAACCCGATTGATGAGTAGAGCTCGGCTCGGGTTTTGGTGGGCATCAGCTTGCGCAGGAAATTGACGATGGCCATGGGGCTGCCGGTGTCAACAAAGAAGTAGGCCCGGGCAAAGCCGAATACGATGGCCATGGCATTGCTGTCGAGCAGCAGGGTGTCGGCATAGAGGAAACCGTCTTCGTTGTTCAGTACCGGCACAATAAACGGGAGTGTCCGGTTAGACAGGTTCAACCGCCCAATCAGATAACAGGCCTTGTTGCGAAAAAACGGCGTGGTGATCAGGTCGATGCTGTATTTGGAGGCGGTTTTTGCCAGTTCCGGTTCCTGCGTCCGGAACCGGTGAATCAGGTGCCGGACATCCCGGTGGGCGTTCTCGAACGGCAGGCCGATGTCCATGTCTTTCAGCAGTTGCAGTATGGTCGCTTCCAGGTTGCCATCGACCGTATAGCGGCGCACCAGGTCTTCGTCGGTCTCATAATGGCGCCACAGCGCATCGGATTCGACGAAGATGTATTCGTTGTTGAAATAGCGTCGGTCGAACAGCCGGCAAAAGACCGAGTTGAAGAAGGTTTCTGCCAGGTCTGGCTGAGGGTGATGGCGCAGCTGCTCACTGAGCAATTGTTTGACGCCTTGCCAGTGCTTTGGATCCAGTCCTTCATTGCATTCACGCAGCGACTGCACGCACAAGTCGACCTGGGCGTCATAGAGGTCGACCCTGTCTCTGTGAATGGCTTGCAGCTCAAGCCATTGAGCGTTCAAAAAGCCTTGATGGGCACGCTGGCAGTAAGATCGGAAAATCTGATAGTGCTGGTCGAACCCGGCCAGGATGCGCCCGGCCAGTCGAACAGAGGGTGACTCAGTCGTAGACATTCTTTTTCTTCCAGCTGTCCTGGTCATCAATCAGGCCTTCCATATCGGCCGCCAGTCGCTCGGCCTGACCACTGGATTGGGCTTTGCGGTCGTTTCGCCAGGCTTCAATGATTTGTTTCAGTCGGGTACGCAGCTCAATTTCTTCCTGCTTGAACAGTGGCGCCTGGCGCGAGGTGGCGATGGTATCTATGGCTTTCTGGTAGGCGACGCGCGCTTCCCTGAAGTGCTTGGTCACCATGGCTTGGTCGGCGCGAGTCTTGAAGTAATCGAGGGCCGTTTCAACCAGTTTGTATTCCACCTGGTTCAGCAGTTTGTCGGCGTCGGCTTTGTTCAGGCGGCCACTGTCGTAATTACGTTTAATGAATAGAAACAGGGACTTGAGCGTTTGCCGGTGCAGATTGGTCTCTTCCGAATTCAGGCGCGGGGCTACCGCTGAAGGTGGGTTTTTGCGCAGCCGGGCGCGCTCTTTGGCCAACTCCTGAAAATCCTCTTCCAGCAACTTGGCTTTGTCAGCCGACAAGGGGATCTGTGCCTTGATGTTCTGCAGCAGTGCCTGGTAGATAAAATCGCGTAACTCGGGCGATAGAAAAGACGAAGGCAAGCCACGCAATACGTTGTTCAGTTTGCGTTGCTGATTAAGCAGGTTTTGCAGCAACTCTTTATTAGCGGCGCGGGCTTTGTGACGGCCCTGGGCAATGAGCATGCCGATAACCATCAAACTGATGATGGCGACTGCGATAACACCAAGCAATGTCGTAGTGGACGCGCCCATGTGGCCTCTCATTTTCTTCCAGCAGACGACCCGGCCCGGAGGGGCGGCGGCTGAACTTGGGTTGATAATCAGCAGTGTAATCTAAAAAAACGTATAAAAACAAAGATTTGCTTGACAGTATTCAGACTCGACCTTAAAGTTCCCACCGCTTTTGACGTGTCCCGTTCGTCTAGTGGCCTAGGACACCGCCCTTTCACGGCGGTAACAGGGGTTCGAGTCCCCTACGGGATACCACTCAAACGCCATCCCGCGAAATCACCTGCTCATCCGTTCCGCCTTGTGCCGTCTGCACACAGTATAGCCTCACCTGATATTCCTGGGTGCGCGTTAGGTCCATTGCCCCTGGTTCGTTATCCTGGCCGGCCCCACAGTTTTTCCATAACGCCCGAATGGCGCCGCAGCCGTGACAGCCTGCAGCGGAAGTGACACACTTCAGTCTCTATGCAGCAACCCAAGTGAGTGAAACGTTCATGAAGCCGGTTTATGCCTTTGGTGAAGTGCTGGTCGATGCCCTGCAAAACGGAACCGTGTCTGAGCAGGGCCTGGCCATGCCTCAGGCCGTGTTTTACCCGGGTGGTGCACCGGCCAATGCCGCTGTTGCGGCCGCGCGCCTGGGCGCACGGGCACTGTTCATTGGTCAGGTCGGCCGGGATGGCTTTGGCCATTATCTGAAAACGGCCCTTAATCACTACGGCGTCGATACCCGGTATCTGCGGTCTACCGATGTGCCTACCCCGATGGCCATGGTGACACTCGATGACCGCGGCGAGCGCAGCTTTCAGTTTTACCGCCAGGGCACGGCCGATGTGATGCTCGCGGCCCATAAATTGCCCAACCCAGCTGAATTCGCCCCGGGCATCCTACACTGCTGTTCCAATACCCTCACCGAGCCCGGCATCCGCCGCGTCCATATTGGTTTTATTGACCGGTGCCGGGCGGCGGGCAATCTGGTCAGCTTCGATGTGAATTTGCGTAAGAATCTTTGGCCCGATCAGACCAATTTCCGCGAACCGATCCAGTCGATGCTCAAACGCGCCGATGTGATCAAGGTCAGTCGCGAAGAATTGGATGAGCTATGGGATGGCGATGCCGAATCCGAGCTGGTGAACTGGGCCTTTGCTCATGAAGCCAAGGCCATCTTTATTACCGATGGCGCCAATCCGGCGACATTGATAACGCCCGATGCTCGCCACCAAATGCCGGTGCCTGATGTTACCGTGGTTGATACCACAGGCGCCGGTGATGCGTTTTCCGGCGCTGTGCTGGTCAGTCTTTGCGAGCAAGAGACGCCCGACTGGGCGGCGACGCTGAGTTTGGCCGTTAAATGCGGTGCCTGGGCAGTCGGTCGGGCAGGGGCCTTTCCTTCATTGCCGACGGTCGACGACATTCAGTGACCCTTATTCACAGCTCTTTTTGTTGATAGCCGCTGAATAGCCGGCCGCTTTGGTGAACAATGCCGTGTTCTGGATCAGTGCCGGTGCCGGGCTGTAATGATGTTCAGACCGGCCAGATTGTACGATTTATCGTTGCATTAAATAGGGGAGCCCTGTGTTTCTAGACGCCTTTCACACCCAGCACACCGACAACACCATCAGCATCAGTGCTGAGCAGGGCAGTGCCTTTGCCAAGGAAATCGCTGGCGATTTCAACCCCATTCACAATGTTGGCGCCAAGCGGTTTGTGGTGCCGGGCGATCTGTTGTTCGCGCTGGTTCTGAACCGCTACGGGCTGAGCAAATCGATGTCGGTGCGCTTCTCGGGCATGGTCGGCGCCGATCGGACACTGGTTCTTCCGGAAGTTGACAAGGGCACCATTGATATTGTCGATGCCGAAGGCAAGGCTTATCTGCACCTGGAGCACAGCGGTGAAACCAGCCACGATGCGGCCCTGATCGAAGACCTGACACGCAGTTACGTGGCGTTCTCGGGCCAGAATTTCCCTTTCATCATGGTTCCCCTGCTGGAAAAGCATCAGGTGATGTTCAACCCGCGCCGGCCGCTGGTGATTTATGAGAGCATGGCATTCGAGTTGACTGACCTTGATATCAGTCAGCCATCGCTCGAACTGGCCAATACCTCATTGATCGTCAATGGCAAGCGGGGCGATGCCCTGTTCGAGTTCAACATTGTCGCTGGTGGGCAGCGTGTGGGTACGGGCATCAAGAAGCTGATCGTCAGCGGCTTGCAGCCCTTCGATGCCGAGCTGATGGATGGCGTTATTGCTGAATTTGACCAGCTCAGGGCACAATACGCCCGCTGAGTGTTGCTCCACTCTCGCTGGGTTGGCCCGCGCACTGTCGTCCGGGCCGTCATTTCCTGTTCTTCCCCTGTTGTATCCCGATCCCTGAATCCTTGTATTCGTGCAGGACCCCGCGCGCCATTAAGGTGCTGGTGGGCGGCAAAAATGGGGCGATGCTCATCCTTTGCACCAATTCAGTGCAAGCAGCGCGCTAGTTCCACGGTCAGTCCTGGCCGGTATCTTGCTGTGTCCTATTCTGTAGAGCGACTGACGCCAATCAGGTTGGGGCAATAGGCCCTGACCGCAGGACAGGATTTTCATTATGGATCCGACATTCGCAGACTTTATTCAATCCGCCGGTTTGCCCGAGGCCTTGTTGGCCCATCAGGCCAGCCTGTATCAGCCATTGGCCGATTGGGTGATTGCCAGCCGGTTAACGCTGGTGGGCATTCAAGGCACTCAGGGGTCGGGTAAATCGACGCTGGCTCAGGTGTTGAAGTGGCACCTCGAAAAACGTGGGCTCAGAGTTGAGGTGCTGTCGATTGATGACCTGTACCTCAGCCGGGCGGATCGGCAAGCGCTGGCACAAAGCACGCACCCCTTGCTGGCCACGAGAGGTGTACCGGGTACGCACGACGTTGTGCTCGGACGGGAGATATTTTCCTGGGTTCTGTCTGGCACTGGTTCCCGTGCATTGCCCCGGTTCGATAAGGCTCAGGATGACCGGGCTTCACGAGCCGACTGGCACCATTGTGAAACACCACCCGATGTCCTGCTGTTTGAGGGCTGGTGTGTCGGCCTGACGGCTCAGCCGGAAATCGAGTTGACCGAACCTGTTAACAGCCTGGAAGCACGGGAGGATTCCACCGGCGACTGGCGTCACTACGTGAACGACCAGTTGCGGCAGTTCTATGAACCCTGGTTCAACCAGCTGGATGCGCTGATTGTGTTGCAAGCGCCCGGGTTTGAACAGGTGTTTGCCTGGCGTAAAAAGCAGGAAGAGGCATTGCGTGCCCGCAAGCAGGGCCAGGGCGTTATGGATGAGGTGGCGCTGCGGCGTTTCATCTCCCACTACGAACGGCTGACGCGGCACGCGCTGACAACCCTGCCCGACACGGCCGATGTATTGATTCCGCTGGGGGCCGATCAGCAGCCCGGCCGGATGCAATGGCTCAAAAAGGGACCCAGCCAATGACGCAGTGGATGGTACTGACCGACCTGGACGGCACCTTGCTCGACCACGACAGTTACGACTGGCGACCGGCCGAGCCCGCGCTTCAGGCATTGCAGGCACTGAACATTCCGGTCATCGCGGTCACCAGCAAAACGGCTGCCGAACTGGTCTCTTTACGCACCGAAATACCCTATCTGGCGTCCCTGATGGCCTGCGAGAACGGGGCCGTAGTGATTGATGATAGGCCCGGCTCTCAAACACGGGAGGTACTCGGCGAAGCAACCGAGACTCTGATTGACCGGTTCAACCAGGCAAGCCTGGAGAGTGGCGCACGGGGCATCGGGTTTCACCAGGCCAGTGACCAGCAGGTGGCCGACTGGACCGGTTTGAGCCTGGCCGACGCGGCCCAGGCTCGTGCCCGGGAGGCCTCGTTGCCGGTCTATTACCCTGCCGACTGGCCCGGGCGAGCTGCCTTTATCCGTGCCGTGGAAGCCCGAGGTGGACAGCTGCTGGAAGGAGGGCGGTTTCTGCATTTGGCCGGCCGTGCTGACAAAGGTACCGCGCTGGACTGGATGGTGCGCCGCCTGAGCATCGAACACACGGTAGCGCTAGGCGACGGCGGCAACGACGACGCCATGCTGGCCCGGGCCACCATCGGTATTCGCATTCCCACCGCCGGCACGCGCCGGCTCGAATCCCTGACGACCATTAGACGTGCCAGCCAGCCGGGCCCTGCCGGCTGGAACGAAGCGATGGTGTCTTTGCTGAACCAGGGGCTGTTCAACGACCCCCGAGGAGAACGAGATGAGTGATTTTTTCCAGAACGGCGTGATTGCCAATCTGCACAACTTGGTGGACCGCCCGCTGGCGTCCATGGAAAAGGAGTTGGTCGGTTTTTCCCATCAAAACCCCATGGCACTGGTGTTGCCGTCCCTGTATTCCGAGCTTGAACAGCCGGCTCTGGAAAACATTGTTCAGGAGTTGATTCCGGTGCCGTATTTAAACGACATCGTGGTCGGACTGGACCGGGCCAATCGTGACGAGTTCAAGCATGCCCAGCAGTATTTTTCGCGGTTGCCGCAACAGGTGCGGATTCTGTGGAACGATGGCCCGCGCTTGCAGGCCATAGACCGCTTGCTGGCCAGCAAAGGCCTGGCACCGGCCGAGATGGGCAAGGGCCGCAACGTCTGGTATTGCTATGGCTATATCCTGGCTGCCAACCGGGCCAAGGCCGTGGCCATGCACGATTGCGACATAAAAACCTACGATCGCAGCATGCTGGCACGGCTGATCTACCCGGTGGCAAACCCGGCTTACCGGTATCAGTTCTGCAAGGGCTATTACGCCCGTATAGCCGACAATAAAATGAACGGGCGGGTGTGCCGCTTGCTGGTGTCTCCGCTGATTCGGGCGTTGAAGATGGTGAAGGGAGAGAATGAGTTTCTCGAATACATGAGCTCGTTTCGCTATGCGTTGTCCGGAGAGTTCAGCCTGCGTACCGACGTCTTGCGCAACATTCGCATCCCGAGTGACTGGGGCCTGGAGGTAGGCGTGCTGGCTGAATTGCACCGTAATTATAGCCCGCGCAGCATCTGCCAGGTGAATGTGGCGGATATCTATGATCACAAGCACCAGCCGCTGAGTCCGGAAGACGCCCGTCAGGGGCTGTCGAAGATGTCGCGGGACATCAGCAAAGCGTTCTTTCGCAAATTGGCGACCCAGGGCCTGGTGTTTACCGAAGAGCATTTTCGCACCATTAAGGCGACTTATTACCGGGTTGCGCTCGATTACATCGAAACCTACTACAACGATGCCGTTTTCAACGGGCTGTCGCTCGACCGACATGCCGAAGAGGAGGCCGTGGAGCTGTTTGCGCGTAATGTGATGTCCGCAGGACAGGAATTTCTGGAAAACCCCATGGCGACACCTTTTATGCCCAGCTGGAGCCGGGTGCAGTCGGCCATTCCCGACATTCTTGAGCAGATTTTCGACGCTGTGGAGTTGGATAATCAGGACATGAAGTAATACAAGGCTCGCCTCTGGGCGCCGGACGATCAATAATACCCACCTGAGCAGCGTCAGTCCGCTCAACCCGAGCTAGCCGATCCGCTGGGATTTACTCAATGTCAGCGGTCTGCTGCTCATCTAATAACGAGCCCGCTCTGCAGAAGCGGTCCGAAAACAGTCAAACCATCAACCTGACAATCAACCCGACATAAACGTTAATAACACCAGGGAAGCACCATGAAACAGCAATTTATGCAAACGCTGGGCGAATTTATTGTCGCCAATCAGAAAGATTACCCCAATGCCTCTGGCGAGTTTTCCGCCCTGTTCTCTGCCATCCGTTTGGCGGCCAAGATCATCCATCGGGAGATCAACAAGGCAGGCCTGGCTGACCTGGCCGGCTTGGCCGGGGGTGACAATATTCAGGGCGAAGCGCAACGCAAGCTGGACGTACTGGCCAACGATACCTTCAAGGCTGCTCTGGCTGCGCGGGGCGTTGTCTGCGGCATTGCCTCAGAAGAAGAAGACCATTACATCCTGCTCGATGACGGCCTGAATACTGACAGCAAATACATCGTGTTGATGGATCCGCTCGACGGTTCGTCGAACATTGACGTGAACGTCTCTGTGGGCACGATTTTCTCGGTATACAAGCGCCGCTCACCTCTGGGTACCAAGGTCACCGATGCCGATTTCTACCAGCGCGGCAACGAACAGGTTGCGGCCGGCTATGTGATTTACGGGTCCTCCACCATGATGGTGTACACCACCGGTCATGGGGTGAATGGCTTCACCTTCGACCCAACGCTGGGCGTGTTCTGTTTGTCGCATCCGGATATGAAAACCCCGGAGCTCGGTCAAATCTATTCCGTTAACGAAGGCAACTACGTGCACTTTCCGGACGGGGTGAAACGCTATATCAAGTACTGCCAGGTGGAAGACGCGGCTACTTCACGTCCCTATACCAGCCGCTACATTGGTTCACTGGTCTCTGATATTCACCGTAACCTCATCTATGGCGGCATTTTCCTCTACCCGTCGTCAGCGCCTTATCCTCAGGGCAAGCTTCGCCTCTTGTATGAGTGCAACCCCATCGCCTTTCTGGTGGAACAGGCCGGTGGCCGCGCCATCAGCGGTTCCGGGCAGCGCATCATGGACATCCAGCCCGAATCTCTGCATGAACGAGTGCCTTTTTTTGCCGGCTCCCGACGCATGATTGAAGACCTGGAAACCTGTCTCGATGAGTTTGGTGGCAAAGGCTGATATTGCACAGAGCTGTGCGGGGGCCGTGGCGGCTCCCCACATGCCTGTTGTTTATCGGTCGGTTTGCACCAGCCAGGGTTGCGAGAACCAATAGAAGAACGAGCCACTGCGTGCCTGTGAGGTGCAGTTAAAGCGGTGGCGTCCATCACTGAGGACGTCCGGTGCGCTTACCCGAAACCGGGTATCGTCCAGCCATTCGGCGTCGACCCAGGCGCTGTCGACAAAGCAGTTCAGGCTGCGGCTCATGTCGGAGGTGTCCGTCAGTTCCACGGTGACACTGGGGCGTGTCTCGGCCGTCAGCATGTCGGGCAGGGCCGTCCGGTTCACCGGCATCGGCTTGCTGTTGATTTTGGTGATCAGGGTTTCCGGGTTGGCGTAAACGCCTGCGGCCGCAAAGCGGGGTATGGCGCCCCAGTCACTGTCGGCATTCATGCCGCCCGAATGTTGTGCAAAGGCAATATAGTCTTCTTCCAGCAGCGCCTGCTTCAGCGATTCGTTGTATTCCCCATAGGGGTAGGCAAACCAGCGCGGAACGCCATCGCCCAGTTCGTCGGTCAGGCGTTGCTGGGCATGGCTGATGTTGTCGATCATCGCTTGCAGCCAGGCGTCATCGAGCGGCGAGTGGCGGACCATGTAATCGTGATCCCGGCTGTGATTGGTAATGGTAGCGCCCCAGTCCTGCAAGTCCCGAAGCTGATCCCAGCTCATCATTTCCTGGAAATTCTGGTCGATCGGGTCAGTGGCGACAAACACCGTGAACGGTACGTCAAATTCCTTCAACAACGGAAAGGCGTTGGTGTGAATGTTTTCATAAGCGTCGTCAAAGGTAATGGCAACGGCTTTGTCGGGCAGGTCGATGTCGGCATCGCCGCGCAGTGCAGCCAGCGCATCTTCCAGCGGTACCACGGTCACGTCATTGTCTCGCAACAACTGCAGGTGCTCCCGAAACCCGGAGGGGCTGATCGTTGTACTGGCCGGCGTGTCATTGGCGACGTGGTGGTAAACGAGAATATTGACCGAATCCGTTGCGTGCACGGTAATGCTGAAAAGCATCGCACCTAGAGTCACTAGCAGACGCTTGATCATAAAGCGGGCTCCTTGGATGGGGAGGTTTCAATCGGATGCTGCGGATCGGTGATCCATTCACTCCAGGATCCGGCATATAAGCGAGGTTGCGGGTAGCCTGCCAGCGTCATGGCCAGAATCGTGTGGCAGGCGGTAACGCCAGAACCGCAGTAACTGACGGTGTGCGGGCGATTGCCAACGCTGGCAAAACGCCTGGCCAGGGCTTCCGGGTTCAGGAAGCGACCGCTGGTATCCAGATTGCCGGTAAAATCGGCGCAATGTGCACCGGGAATATGGCCGGCTTTGGCATCCAGGGGTTCCTGCTCGCCGAGAAAGCGGGGCAGGGCTCTGGCATCCATTAGTGTCAGGTCAGCCAGCCGGGTTTGTACGTCTTTGCCCGATATGACCCAGTCTTGTGGGCAGGTAACGTTGATGCTCCCGGCCCGGTGCGGGTGGCTGTCGGCCCCCGATTGCAGTGGCCCTTGCCAGGCATCCAGCCCACCGTTAAGCACCTGAACCCGTGCAACACCCGCCCAGCGCAACAGCCACCAGGCTCGTGCGGCGAACATGGCATTGTTCTGATCGTAGACCACAACCGTCGTGTCAGCGTTAATCCCCCAGTCGCGCAAGCGGGCTTGCCAGTCTTCCGGGTGGGGCAGAGGGTGACGACCGGTCTGGCCAGGAATGCGGGTGCCGGACAGATCCCGGTCCAAATGGGCATAGACTGCCCCGGGTAGGTGTTCGCGCAGGTAATGCTGTTCGCCTGCAGCCGGATCGGCCAGATTGAACCGACAGTCCAGAATCAGGGGAGACACAATGCCGGGGTTGGCCAGCTTGTCGGCCAGTTGATCAGCTTCGATAAGCAGATGAAGTGCATCAGACATGCGTCGGCTTCCTTTCAATTGACCGGTTACGATAGCGACTAATGGCGTCAATGAGAAGCGCAGGGGCTGTCATGAAAGGGTAAGCGTTACGTGCGGAAGGAGGTATGGCTGGGCCGGCAGGATTCGAACCTGCGGATGACGGGATCAAAACCCGTTGCCTTACCACTTGGCGACGGCCCAATAGAATACATTAACAATACCGTCTACAGAGGGGAGATGATACCACTGAAGGCGGGGAGATGGCTGGGCCGGCAGGACTCGAACCTGCGAATGACGGGATCAAAACCCGTTGCCTTACCACTTGGCGACGGCCCATTAAGAAGTTGGTGGCTATGGCTGGACTTGAACCAGCGACCCCAGCATTATGAATGCTGTGCTCTAACCAGCTGAGCTACATAGCCTCCGTAACGGCTGCGTATTATGCGAATATTTTCCAGTGTGTCAACACGAACATCTCGTTTTTTTCAAAAAATTCAAGGGCTTAGAACCCTGAATCCGGAGATGAAACCCAGTCGATAACGCACGGAATGCGATGCCGGTGTTGGCGCCCTCACACAACGGCCAGGCCGGTCGGCGATTTTCGCAGGATTGACCAAAAAAACAAGGCATCTGTCCAAATGGAGCGGAGCGGCGATTTTGTGACCGGGTGCCGAATACGGCTCGCGGCGCTATTGTTTCCAGCCGCGGCCCGCTAAACTGCCGGGCAAAGGCTGCCTCCTGTTATCAGGCCGGCTTAGCCCTGTTCGGGAATTCTGTGATGTTACCGCATTGAAGGAGAGTAAAATGGAGTCGTGGATCAGTACTGTTATTACCTGGGGTATACCTGCCGTCATCCTGATCGTAGGTGTGGTCATATACAACCGTCTGGTCGCACTGCGCAACCGCTTCAAGAATGCGTTCTCCCAGATAGACGTGCAGTTGCAACGCCGACATGACCTCATTCCCAATCTGGTCGAAACCGCCAAGAAGTATATGGCGCACGAGCGGGAAACGCTGGAGAATGTGACGTCGGCCCGAAACCAGGCCGTGGCGGCCCAGAAAACAGCAGCGGCTGACCCAACCAATGGTCCTATGGTCGACATGCTGAGCAAGGCCGAGGGCATGCTGAGCGGGGCACTGGGGCGATTGTTCGCGGTCTCTGAAGCCTACCCGGATCTCAAGGCTGATGGCACCATGCGGGACCTGATGGAGAGTCTGGAGACGACTGAAAACAAGGTCGCTTTCTCCCGTCAGGCCTATAACGATTCGGTCATGAACTACCAGACTTACAAGGAATCCTTCCCTAACAATTTGCTGGCGGGTGTCACCGGCTTTAAAGATGCGGCTTTGTTTGAACTGGAGAACCCCGAAGCTCGTGAGGCGCCCAGGGTTCAATTTTAAACAGGCGCTGATGGATGGATTTTTTTGATCATCAGGACCAGGCCCGGCGCAAGTCCGGACAACTGGTATTGCTGTTTGTGCTCGGTGTGCTTGTCACTGCCTTTCTGGTCAACCTGTTAGGCTTTGGCATCTGGCTGCTGATTCAGGGTTACGCCGGTGCTGGCCTGCCGGCGACGGTGTGGCAGTCGTTGCAGGGGTGGCTGACCAGTCACTATGCCTGGCAGCTGGCGCTCGGCACTCTGCTGGTCATCGCCGTTGGTTCACTGGCGGCCTACTGGCAACTGCGCCAGGGCGGGGGTGAGGTGGTGGCGCGCTGGTCGGGCGCACGCCAGATCGATTACCAGCAGAATGAGCCGGCTGTTCAGCAATTCATTAATGTCAGCGAGGAAATGGCCATCGCCGCCGGTGCTCCGGTGCCCAGCCTGTATGTGATGGAACAGGAAACGGGGATCAATGCCTTTGTTGCCGGTTACCAGGCCGACCAGGCTGTGCTGGTGGTATCCCGCGGGGCGCTTGACGCTCTGAGCCGGGATGAATTGCAGGGTGTGGTGGGCCACGAGTTCAGTCACATACTCAATGGCGATATGCGTCTGAATATTCGATTAATGGCGGTACTGGCGGGGCTGATTCAGATCGGTCAGGCAGGCCGCTGGATGTGGGACTCGATGCACATCGGGTACCGATCCAGGCGTCGAGATCGCTCTGACGCTGCTCTGGCAATGCTGGGGCTGGGGTTGATTCTGATTGGCTACGTCGGTGTGCTGACAGCCCGGGTAATTAAAGCGGGCGTCTCGCGTCAGCGCGAGTATCTGGCTGATGCCAGCGCCGTTCAGTTTACCCGCAATCCGGATGGCATCGCCGGGGCGCTCTACAAGATTCGGGAACACGTTCAGGGTAGCCAGTTGCACCACCGACACGCTGAAGACATGTCGCACTTCTGCTTCGGAGAGAGTGTGGCATTGTCGAGCATGATGGCAACACACCCGCCGCTGGATGATCGCATCCGCAGGGTGAATCCGACCTTTATGGCTCGGGAACGCCATCGCAGCCGCGCCAGTGAGCAGGCTGACAGCGCAGTGGCGCGCACCGCACCGGATGCCTTCGAACAGGTGATGGGCGTGGCAACGCTGGGCGCCCTGGCTGGCACCGTGCGCCCGGATCACCTTGATTACGCCCGGCGGCTCTACAAAAACATCCCGGAGCAAATCCGCCACTCGGTGCATCAGTCGGCCGGAGCCCGGGCCTTTTGTTACAGTCAGATCATGCTGGCCAGTCCGGGGCATGAACAGGCACTGCTGAACCTGATTAAACAGGAAGATGTATCAGCCGTTGAGGTGCTCAGGCGGTTCTGGCCCTTTTATCAGAAGCTCGACCCGCAATTGCGGTTGCCGTTGCTCGACATGGCAGTGCCAGTGCTCAAGCGGCTGGATGAGCGTGAACGACTGGTGTTTCTGGACCGGCTGAACCGGTTGGCGGATATGGATCAGACGCTGGCACTGCGCGAATGGGTATTGCTGGCGCAAGTGCGCCGGCATTTGCCCGGGGCCGGTGCAATCGGGTCGGGGTATTCCCGGCCGATTAAAGAGTGTGGGCAGGATCTGCAGACCGTACTCTCGGCACTGGTGCATGTGAACCGTCAGCCAACACTGGCCAGAGCCGCCTTTGACCAGGCAATACAACCCTTCGAGCTTGCCGACAAATCCCTGCTCGCGCCGGAGCAGGCCAGCTTTGAAGCGGTAACCGGCGCGCTGGAGCATTTGGGGGAAATAGCCTATTTCTGGCGCCGGGCAGTACTGCAGGCTTGCGTTGATGTTATTCGTGCCGACGGTGTCATTCATCAGGACGAATACGAGCTGCTTCGGACTCTAGCGGATTGCCTGGGGTGCCCGATGCCGCCGATGGTCGAGCATGAGTGGCGTCCGGGCAGTTAGTGCACTGTAACAGACTAAATGGCCTCACCGGCGTGGTGCCGGGCGGCCAGATGCAAGGCGCACTGGCCCTGTTTTTCTTGATTCTACCGCCAGCATTCTATATTATGCGCGCCCTTCCGGCCTGTCTAAGGCAGGGAGGTTTGTGCCTTTTGCATGCGCGGGGCCGGGCGGTTACGCCGTTTCGAGCCGGGCCATAACAAGGGCTGAAGAGTCACTCCTTACCTTACTGCGGCCGCACCGCAGGAGGTTGCCAAAACCGCAAGGAGATTTTATGCGTCATTACGAAATCGTTCTGCTGGTCCATCCTGACCAGTCAGAGCAAGTACCGGCCATGATCGAGCGTTACACCTCTGTTGTAACCGAGAAAGGTGGCAAGGTACATCGCCATGAAGATTGGGGCCGCCGTCAACTGGCTTATCCGATTCTCAATGCTCACAAGGCTCACTATGTTCTGCTGAACATCGAAGCTGACAACGACACCGTTGAAGATCTGAAGAGCACCTTCCGGTTTAACGATGCCATCATCCGCAACATGATCATGCGTCGCAAAGATGCCGTGACTGAAGCATCCCCGATGATGAAGAGCGTTGAAGCCAAAAAGGCCAAAGACGAAGCTCAAGCCGCTGTTGCCCGCAACCGCGCTGAAGAGACTGAGTCTGAGCCTGAGAACGACGAAGAGTCTGAAGAAGCCTAACAACGAGGAGCATTCACATGGCACGTTTTTTCCGCCGCCGCAAATTCTGCCGCTTTACTGCAGAAGGCATCCAGGAAATTGATTACAAAGATGTAGACCTGTTGAAGGGCTATGTTACTGAAACCGGCAAGATCGTACCTAGCCGGATCACCGGTACCCGTGCACGTTACCAGCGCCAGTTGTCTTCGGCCATCAAGCGTGCTCGCTACCTTGCCTTGCTGCCTTACACCGACAGTCATCAGTAAGTCGGATTAAAGGGAGGACCCGGGCATGATGGGCTTGGCTCGCTTTGCGATGAAAAGCCAACTGAACGCTGGGGTTCTTGCTGCAGGTTTTGCTGCGCTGCCGATGCTTTATGCACTCAGCGCGGCGCTGGTGGCACTGGTCACGCTCAGGCGTGGCGCCACCGAAGGCACCAGGGTGCTGATGTGGAGTTTGGCAGGGGGATTGGTTTCCTGGCAATTGACCGGGATGATCTTGCCTCTGCTGGTTTTACCCGTCACCGCGCTATTGGCGATGGTGATGCGATCGGTGCAGAGCTGGTCGGTGTTGTTGACAGTGGCGGCCCTGCTGGGCATCGCGCTGGCTTTAGCCGCCCAGGGTTTGCTGAACGACCGGTTTGAAGCGGTGATTACCCAGGTACAGCAGGGTGTCGCTGGCGCCGATACCTCTCAGCCCATGTGGCAGATGTTGGAATCGGTGAAGCCCAACGCGGCTTTTCTGGTAATAACCGTAGAACTTCTGGAAGCGCTGTTGTGTTTGGTGCTGGCGCGTTACTGGCAAGCCGGGTTGTACAACCCGGGTGGGTTCCGACAGGAATTCCACGCGCTGCGAATCAGCGGCCGCTTGCTGATAGCGCTGGTGTTGCTGGCGGGCCTGGCTTACGTAGTTAAGCCTGCAGCCATGCTGTTGTTGCTGTTGCCCCTGTTATTCGCCGGTGTGGCGTTGGTGCATGGGGTGATCGCGAAAACGAATATGGGTGGGCAGTGGTTACTCGCATTTTATGTCGGGGGTCTGCTGCTCAATCAGTTCATTTTACCATTGCTGGTACTGGGTGCTGTGATTGATGGTGTGCTTGATATTCGAGCCCGCCTGACCAAAGCGCCGGACCAGAATGACGAATGAGGTAAGCGAGATGGAAGTTATCCTGCTTGAGAAAGTTGGCAAGATGGGTGTTCTGGGCGACACCGTTAACGTAAAAAACGGTTACGCACGTAACTACCTGGTCCCGCAAGGCAAGGCTGTGCCTGCTAGCAAGGACAACGTTAAAATTTTTGAAGAGCGTCGTGCTGAGCTCGAAAAAGCCGAGGCCGAAAAACTGGCTGCTGCTCACGAGCGCGCCGAGAAGCTGGCCGAAATCGAACTGACCGTTCAAGCGAACGCCGGAGACGAAGGCAAGCTGTTCGGTTCTATTGGCCCGCGCGATGTGGCCGATCTGGTTGCTGCCGCTGGCGTTGAAATCAGCAAGGCTGAAGTCAAAATGCCTGCTGGCCCGATCCGTAACACCGGTGAATTCAACATCACCATCCAGGTTCATCCGGATGTTGAAGCCTCGGTTCACATCATCGTGGTACCAGAAGCCTGATACAGCAGTAATTCACTGCTGATAGGGTTCTGACACAGAACGGGAGACAGGAGCGCACTTGGTGCGTTTCCTGCCTCCCGTTTTTTTGTGCCTGGCGTCCGTGTCAGGTGGTTGCCAATTCCAAACATGATTCTTTGCGATCTATAGGATGATCAAGTTGATTGGAGTTAGGCCGAGGAGTTCACCCGGGGGTCATGAGTCAGAAATTCTTTTGATTAAGCTACGTATGATCCAAGGAGTGTTGGGTGCGTCTACTGGTGGCCGTTAGACCGCATGGATGCGGTCTCCGAGCCCCCATGAAGGGGTTTACGGCGTGCCTCCAGTAGACGTACCCGACACTCCGCCTGGCACATAGAGAGGCTAGCCACCGGAACAGCTTACCCTCCGAATTTCTGACTCATGATACCAGCCACGGACACTTACGCCTCTCCCAATTAGAGGCTCAAACCGATACCATAGTTGGCTCTGTTCTCTGTGCTGAAGATCCCGATGAGTAACGCTCTATGACCGACACCCTCGAAGACGATCTGTTCTCCCACAACGACGAGTTGGCCGGGCTTAAGGTGCCGCCGCACTCGCTGGAGGCGGAGCAGTCGGTGCTGGGTGCGCTGATGATCGACAACAGCCAGTGGGATAACGTCGCCGAGATCCTACTGCCCGACGATTTCTACCGTAACGAGCACCGCCAGGTGTACCGGATGATGATCCGGCTGGCCGAGCAAACTCAGCCGCTCGATGTGATTACCCTGGGTGAAGCGCTCGACAACGAGAAACAGCTCGATGCCGTCGGAGGTATGGAGTATCTGAACGATCTGGCTGAAAACACGCCGTCGATCGGTAACCTGGTCGCCTACGCCAAGATCGTGCAGGAGCGGTCGGTGTTGCGGCGGCTGATTGCCGTTGCAAACGACATTGCCAGCAAAGCCTATGACCCGCGTGGGATGGATGCCGAATCCATTCTCGATGATGCCGAACGTCAGGTGTTTCAGATTGCCGAGGAACGGGCCGATCAGGATGGCGGGCTGGTACACGTTAACCCGCTGGTCGACCGGGCCATTCAGCGCATTGATGAACTCTTTCACTCCGACAGTGAGATTACCGGGGTGTCGACCGGTTTTACCGATCTCGACAAAATGACGACCGGTATGCAAGCCGGTGACCTGATGATTCTAGCCGCGCGGCCCTCCATGGGTAAAACGACCCTGGCCATGAACCTGGTGGAAGAGGCGACGCTGAACCAGGAAAAGCCCGTCGTCGTATTCAGCCTGGAAATGCCCGCAGACCAGATCATCACCCGGTCCATCGCGTCACTTGGGCGCATCGATATGGGGCGGGTTAAAACCGGTAAGCTGCATGAAGACGACTTTCCCAAACTGACCAAGGCGGTCAACCTGCTTAAAGACCGTAAGCTGTTTATTGACGATACGCCTGGCATCAGTCCGAATGAGATGCGCAGCCGTTTGCGTCGGCTGGTGCGGGAGCATGGCGACATTGGTTTGATCATGATCGACTATTTGCAGCTGATGAAGATCAAGGGCTTTACCGAGGGCCGTACCGGTGAGATTTCCGAGATTTCGCGGTCGCTGAAGGCGTTGGCGAAGGAATTCAATTGTCCCATGGTCGCCCTGTCGCAGTTGAACCGTAGCCTCGAACAGCGCCCCAACAAACGACCGGTCAACTCGGACCTGCGGGAGTCCGGCGCGATCGAGCAAGACGCCGACATCATCATGTTCATCTACCGCGATGAAGTTTATAACGAAGATTCCACTGACAAGGGGATTGCCGAGCTGATTATCGGCAAGCAGCGGAATGGCCCCATCGGTACCTGTCGGGTCGCATTTTTGGGGCAATACAGCCGATTTGAAAACCTGGCGCCGGAGCAATACGGGAGCTGGCAAGACGAATGAGCCGGGGCACTTGCGCGTACATGGACCCCTCGGCGTTGCGGTACAACCTGCAGCGGGTCCGAACGCTGGCGCCCGGGGCTCGGATCTGGGCGGTGGTAAAAGCCGATGGCTATGGTCACGGTGCGGTTCAGGCGGCTCAGGCGCTGCATCAGGCCGATGGCTTTGCTGTTGCAACTTTGGCAGAGGCTCAGACACTGCGGGATGCGGGCATCAATGCGCCCATACTCTTACTGGAAGGCACGCTGGGGCCTCTGCAAGCGCTGGATGCGGTGCGCCTTGGCTGCGATACCGTCGTTCACCAGACAGAGCAACTGACCTACCTCGAAACCATGGCAGACCGGCTCGGGCAACAGCGCATTTGGCTGAAGGTCGATACCGGCATGCACCGGTTGGGCGTATCACCCGGCCAAGTGCCCGACTTCGTCAAACGAATTCAGGCCATTCGACCCCTTCAGCCAGTCAACCTGATGACGCATTTTGCCAGTGCCGATGAGCCCGAGGCCCCCTTTACCTCAACACAAATTGCCCGCTTTAATGCATTGGCCAGGGCACTGCCAGGCGTGCATTTGTGCCTGGCCAATTCGGCTGGCGTCATGGCCTGGCCTGAAAGCCATGCCGACTGGGTTCGGCCCGGTATCATGCTGTATGGCGCCTCGCCCGGGTTCGGCAAAACCGGGTTGGAGCTGGGGCTGAAACCGGCGATGACCTTAACCGCGCCCGTTATCGCTCTGCGTCATATCCAGGCCGGTGAGAGGGTCGGCTATGGTGCTCGCTGGCAAGCCGAACGGGAGAGTCGCATCGCTACTCTGGCCATTGGCTATGGCGATGGCTACCCGCGTCATGCACCCGATAACACGCCGGTCTGGCTGAGCGGGCAGCGCGTGCCTCTGGTGGGTAAGGTATCGATGGATATGCTGACTGTTGATGTGACCGATGTACCCCAGGTCCAACTCGGAGACTCGGCTGAACTCTGGGGCGAGCACCTGAGTGTCGATGAAGTCGCCTCACATATCGGTACCATTGGCTATGAATTGTTGACGCGGGTTTCACCCCGTGTCGATAAACAATGGCCCACTGACTAAATCAAACCCGGTTAGAATTACAGGAATGCGACCTGGGTTTAATTTTTAGCGATTTCCGAGCAAAGATACTTGTCAACGCCCCCCGACTACACCTACATTGGAAGTGCTGATTACGCAGATTAAAATCATGCGAAGGCAACCAGCAAAACGTAACGCACAGCAGTCAATTTGCACAGCGTTCACGTTCCAAGATAACAATAAATGCCATCAACACGAGGGTAAAGGCAACCGACCCGGCTGCCGTAAACCATTATGATGACCAATGTAAGAGGCCATTATCGGGCCTTCCCCTGCAAAGCGTATTACCTCAGCGAGTGGTTCGACGAGTAGCCACTGCCTGTCCTTTGAGTCGTTCCTGGTCTCTGTTTCATTCTGAAGTCTGATCGTTAGCGAGCCACGATCCGGTTGCTGTTACCGCTGTGTGTGCCTGCCTGTTACAACGTGCTGACTGTTTGAAACGTCATGGCCCAATCTGATCAATTCTCAAATTTTTACGTGATGAACTCGCGCGGTTCGTCGTGGACAGGTGAATCTATGAAGTCGAATAACACGCCTATATCGCTGGCACTAACGCTGGCCGCCGCTGCTGTACTGGCAGGCTGTAACGCCAGTTCGAAGGATGATACTCCCGAAACTGTGCAGCCACCTTTTAAGGTCAGTGTTGAGTTTCCATTAACGACAATCTCAGACGGCCAAATGCGTTCTCAACTCGTGGGTGGTGCGGGCAGTGTTTGCTCGAGTGTCCAACCAGATGATTGTGATGACTGGGATGAATATTGGGCATACTACGGCGATACGTCGGCAAAAGTCGCCGTCGCACTAACCGAACCGGTCGAGATGAGTCAGGTTAAAATTGATGCATTGGTGGCTGACCCCTCATGGGAAACGGATCCGGATTTCAAAGTTGGCGTCGAGCTGATACTCAACTATTTGCAGGGCCAATTAGGAGACGACTTGGAGTATGCCGATTGGCAGGATTTCAGAGCTGACTTTATTGGCACCACAAACGCGGAAGTGCCTGCGCTGCCCGATGACGTTGATGGTGAGAGTATTTGGTTTGACAGTTCCTCTGCCCAGTACGCCACGTTTGAAGGCTTGAAAAAAGCGGACCAGCGTCTGAATTATACGGTGACAGAAGCCAAGTCGGCAGCGGTCAGTGCCATGGTGAATGCTCTGGCCGCTGATATACTGACCGACGAACAGGATGTGATTAAAACCGTTGTTGCCGGGCTTGTCAGTACCGATGCTCGTAAGCAGGATGAGCTGCTGCTCGCCCTGAAAGGTATAGATGCGGGCGGAACGCTGCTTGCTGATGGCGATGCACTTTATAACTCAGACCTGAGTTATCTGGTTGACGACGATAACGCCGGTGACTTCTTCCGTTTGGTTGATACGCTGGATGCCAATAGCTTTATTCTGGATCAGGCGATCATCGACGCCATTGACGTACAGTCTGGCTGGGACAGCAGCGAACACCAAGATGAGGTGGTGTTGATCCTGCAGGCGATGCTGGATGAATCCGGTGAAGTCTCAGTCGATTACAGCAACAATACTGGTGAAGGCAAAAACCGAGATGTGTTTGGCGATGCATTTTCCGACGTGGTACTGCGTGATGGTTATGAAACCGGACTGGATCTTTGGAACGACTTGCCAGGAACGATACGGTACAAAATACTTGAATTGCTTATTGATGACCTTACCGACTATGAGAGAGCGGTAGAGTATGTAGGTCTTTCGAATTCGGTCAATGGCGATGCAGTAGGTTTGTATCAAGCGTTTGTTGAGCAGGCTCGTGATGCCAGTGGCAAAGAGACGCCGACCATTCTTGTCATGACATCTTCTTCAGCAAACAGTTACGCTGCTGCCGATTATTATCAGGGTGTGTTCGAACAGGCTGGAGCTGAAGCACGCTGGTTACCGCTTGACCGTGCCTACCGCAAGGCACGCGATGAAGCCCAGTGCGACTGGCTGGCCGCTTACCACAGCGATTATGCGTCAGCGGCCCACCTGGATCTTCTCTATCCGGATTACTTCGAGTCACACATGACCGCTTGTGAGCAGGGGCTGGCAAGTGAAATCGAAGCAGCGGATGGTATAGTCATCAATGGTGGTGATCAGGTTCGCACCTTTGATGCACTGGTGACTTTCGATGGCGCTGTCCGTCAGGATAGTGCTGAGCTGACTCAGATTCTGGCCCGCCAGGCGGCCGGTGATCTGATTATTGGCGGCACCTCAGCTGGTGCGGCAGTTCAGGGGGGTGGCAAACTGCTCAATGCGGAACCCGTAAATCCGATGATTACGGCAGGCTCGGCCTATGATGCGCTGGTAAATGGTTACGACAGCAGCAATCACGAACCTACGGGTGGTATGGGCACCTTTCCATGGGGTGTGACCGACACGCATTTTTCGGAGCGCGCCCGTGAAACCCGCCTGGTTCGACTGGTCGAGGAAGCCGATGTTCGGTTTGGGTTCGGTGTGGATGAGACCACAGCCTTGAATGTAGCCGAGCACAATGGAGAAGGTACCCACCGTGTTGTGATGCAGGTAACGGGTGCTGGTGGTGTCTATATCATCGACGCGGCTGAACTGGTGGCGACTGCCGATGCACCGTTCGAGGCAAACAATGTCATCACTCACTACCTGACCGAAGGGGACCGGTTTGTCTGGTATCCGCAATCAGAAACGTACGACATCGAGTTTGCGGACACGGGTACGGAACTGACCCTGGATCAGACGCCGGCAGTCGGTGCCACCAATAACGATGTCTTGTATGAAGACAACTATCGGACCTGGGTTCGCAATACCCTGGTTGCTGGTGAGACCGGTGCGACGGGAACCTCCTTTGAAGATGACCCACAATACACCCTGACGATCTCTGCCGGTGCCGACACGGTGGCGGTGCAGAAGGGTGACCAGGTGTCGTATCAGAATCTGACGCTGGATATTGCCCACGACTGAGTCGTCCAACGTTGATCTGAAAGCCGGGGCAACCCGGCTTTTTTATGGGGGTGTAAATGCCTGCCGCCTACCCCGGTAAACCACTGAACGCCAACCGTCGTAACGTCTATACGCCAAATGGATGATCTTTGTTTGGCGCTTTGTTCAAGACATTTGTTACAAAATCCGTATAATTCGCTGCGGTTGGCTTAACTGTTGGCGATGCGGGTTAGCATACACTCGCTTTAATCCGTCGCCATGGTGGGCTTTCACAGTTTCAGGAAGTGGTTTGTTACTGACTGACGCTTGTACAAACCGATGGTCGCGGGCTTGCCGCGCATCGTAAAAGTGTCGCAAACGGCTTTCCAATGCTTACTTTTCAGCGGGCGATATCCTAATGACTGCAATCACTACAGACGTTGTGTTAGTTGGTGCTGGCGCCATGAGCGCTACCCTGGGAATGATGTTGAAACAGCTGGATCCCAGTTTCGAGATCCTGATGCTGGAAAAGCAAAACAGCGTCGCACAGGAAAGCAGTGATGGCTGGAATAATGCAGGCACGGGCCATGCCGCCTATTGCGAGCTCAATTACACGCCGGTGAAATCCGATGGCAGCATCGACACCACCAAAGCGTTCAACATCAACTCCGCCTTTGAAGTGAGTCTTCAATTCTGGTCTTACCTGGTGGAGCAGGGCGCCTTGCCGGAACCGGCCCGGTTTATTAACACTGCGCCGCACAAAAGCTTTGTTTGGGGGGACGACAACGTTGCCTTCCTGAAAAAACGCTATGAAACGCTGAAAGCCCACCACCTGTTCAAAGACATGGAATTCACCGACGACCCGGAGGTGTTGCGCCAGTGGATGCCGCTGATCATGCAGGATCGCGATCCGCACCAAAAAGTGGCAGGAACCCGCGTTCGCTATGGGTCTGATGTCGATTTTGGGGCATTGACCCGGCATTTGGTGAGCAACCTGGAACAACAGGAAGGCTTCGAATTGAAGCTCTCGCACGAAGTGGTCGACCTGAACCAGAAAGACAACGGTCGCTGGGCCATTACCCTGAAAGACACCAAAACCGGCTCGATACAGGCCGTGGATGCCCGCTTTGTGTTTCTGGGCGCCGGTGGCGGTGCTTTGCCCCTGCTGCAGAAATCGGGTGTACCGGAAGGACACGGCTATGGTGGTTTTCCGGTCAGTGGTCAGTGGCTGGTATGCCGCAAGCCAGAGATCGTTAAGCAACACCACGCCAAGGTGTATGGCAAAGCGCCTATCGGCGCGCCGCCAATGTCTGTACCACACCTGGATACCCGGATTATCGATGGTAAAGAGGCGCTGCTGTTCGGCCCCTTTGCCGGGTTCACTACCAAGTTTCTGAAGCAGGGGTCCTTCCTTGACCTGGTCAAATCGGTCCGGCCCAACAACCTGAAGCCCATGCTGATAGCGGGTCTGGGCAATATGGACCTGACCCGCTACCTGATCAGCGAAGTGATGCAATCCCACAAATCCCGGGTCGATGCCTTGCGTCAGTTCTACCCCAATGCGCGGGATGAAGACTGGGAACTGGCCATCGCCGGCCAGCGCGTCCAGATCATCAAGAAAGACCCTGAACTGGGCGGCAAACTGGAGTTCGGCACCGAAGTGATCTCAACCGCCGATGGCAGCCTGGCGGCACTGCTGGGCGCGTCTCCGGGTGCATCAACGGCGGCGCAGACCATGATCAACATCATTGAGACCTGTTTTGCCGAGCGCATGACCAACGCAGACTGGCAGCAAAAGATGAAGACGATGGTGCCTTCTTACGGCAAGTCACTGGTTAACGACCCTGACTTGCTGGCTGAGGTGCGTCAGCGCACTCTGGAAACCCTGAAACTGCATCCCTGATACCTCTAATACACCCAGCCTGCGAGTCGTGGGCTGGGTGTATTCCTTGTTTGTAACTCAAGTCACAGAATGCGCTGAGGTGACAAGCGGCGGCTGCCGGGGGGCGGACCCATGCCACTTAGTCAACCGCCAACTCCGAAACGTGAGTTATCCAAAAATCCTCTTTCCTGGCACGGCTTCTGCTAACTTAAATTCTGACCGAACGGTCCAGAGGTGCTTGCGCGTGTAAAGTCTGCGAAAATCGCCGCTGTTACAAAACACCACAGTGGTTACACACCATAACCGCTGTTACGGAAAATCATAAAAACAAGGCGACTGACCAGTTGGCTGCGTTCGTACAGACGCCCATTTGGGTTGCCTATAATAGGAATCATCATGCTGGAACAATTCTTCAAGCTGAAAGAACTCGGAACCGATGTTCGCACCGAAGTGCTTGCGGGTATTTCTACTTTCCTGACCATGGCGTATATCATCGCCGTGAACCCGGGCATCCTGTCGGCGACAGGCATGCCGTTCGACGCTGTGTTTGTGGCTACCTGTATTGCCGCTGCCCTGGGCACCGGCATCATGGGTTTGCTGGCTAATTACCCGGTGGCACTGGCCCCGGGCATGGGTCTCAACGCCTTCTTCACCTTTGGTGTTGTGATGGGCATGGGTGTTAGCTGGGAAGTGGCGCTGGGCTGTGTGTTCTGGTCCGGTATCCTGTTTGTGCTGCTCAGTGCCTTTAAAGTACGGGAGTGGATCATCAACGCCATTCCCGGGTCGATGAAAACCGGCATTGCCGTTGGTATTGGTTTGTTCCTGGCCATTATTGGCTTGCAGGGTGCGGGCGTAGTGGTCAATAACGATGCCACCCTGGTTGGCCCGGGCGATCTGAGCTCACCGCAGGTGATTCTCGCGTTTCTGGGTTTTGCGCTGATCACAGCCTTGCACCACCGGGGCGTTACCGGCAGCGTCATCATAGGCATTCTGGCTACCACGGTTGCCGGCTTCTTTTTCGGTCTGGTTGAATACAACGGCCTGGTATCCATGCCGACGGGCCTCAGTGCCACCTTCTTCCAGCTGGATATTCTTGGCGCCCTGGAACTGAGCCTGATTGCTGTCATTCTGGCGTTCCTGTTTGTGGATGTGTTCGATACCTCGGGCACGCTGGTGGCCGTTGCCAAAGAAGGCAAGCTGCTCGACAAAGACGGCAAGCTGCCGCGCCTGGGTAAGGCCCTGATGGCTGACAGTACGGCCTCTGTGGCGGGGTCATTGCTGGGCACCTCGACCACCACCAGTTACATTGAGAGTGGTGCGGGCATCGCGGCCGGTGGGCGTTCTGGCCTGACTGCACTGACTGTGTCGGTACTGTTCCTGCTGGCTCTGTTCTTCTCGCCGCTAGCCCAGATGATTCCTTCCTACGCGACGGCGTCGGCCCTGTTGTTTGTCGCAGTGCTGATGATTTCGTCGATTTCCAGCGTTGACTGGAAAGACCTGACCGAAGCCGCTCCGGTCGTGGTGACAGCCGTCATGATGCCGCTGACCTATTCCATTGCAGAGGGCATCGCGGCCGGTTTCATCACCTATGCTGTCGTCAAAGTATTCGCCGGCAAGGCGAAAGACGTGAACATCAGCGTCTACATCATTGCCGGTGCAGCCTTGCTGAAGTACGTCTTTCTGTAACAGCCTGACGGGCTAAGCCCGTCAGAAGCATCGCGAAAATAAAACGGGGCCGCTACAATGGCCCCGTTTTTTATGTGAAGTGGAATAGTCAGTGCCAAATAATTCAGTACAGAACAGCGAAAACCAGGCCGGGTTGTTTGACCCCAAAGCTCACATCCGCACCGTGCCGGACTGGCCCAAGCCCGGGGTGCAGTTTCGTGACATCACTACGCTGTTGTCTGACGCGCGGGTGTTTCGTCAGCTGATCGATGCCTTCGTACACCGGTATTTCGAGTATGAAATCGATGCCGTGGTCGGTATTGATGCCCGTGGTTTCATTTTGGGTGCGCCACTGGCCTATCAGCTTAATACCGCCTTTGTACCGGTACGCAAGCAAGGCAAACTGCCGTTTGACACGCTGGAAGAGGCCTATGAGCTGGAATACGGTCAGGCGGTACTTCAGATTCATGCGGATGCACTTAAACCAGGTCAGCGTGTACTGGTGATCGATGACCTCATTGCCACCGGTGGCACTCTGGTCGCGGCCTGTTCACTGGTCCAGCGGCTGGGGGCTGAGGTGGTTGAATGCACGGCCATTGTCGATCTGCCCGACCTCGGTGGCAGCCAGACGCTGAGGCATGCCGGCTATACGGTTCGTGCTCTGTGTGAGTTTGAGGGCGACTAAAGCGGTATAACCCGTTCATCCCGTATGTGGTTAGACTGATTCTTGCCGGAGCGTTTCGGTTCCGGTATCCGCAGCAGACAGGCAGGGGGCAACCATGACCACTTATCGAGCATTACGAATACACCTCACCGATGACGGGGTGACTCGCGCTATTGAAGATCGGGCAATGAGCGAACTGCCCGATCACGATGTACTGATACGGGTGCACTGGTCGTCGCTGAACTACAAGGATGCGCTGTCCGCAAACGGCCACAAAGGCGTGAGCCGCTACTACCCCCACACGCCCGGCATCGATGCCGCGGGCGTCGTTGAACGTGACCGGTCCGGTCAGTTTCAGCCGGGGACCGAAGTCGCCGTGATCGGTTTTGATCTGGGCATGAACACCCAGGGTGGCTTTGCCGACTACGTCTGTGTTCCGGCCGACTGGGTGGTGACCCTGCCAACGGGTCTGAGCATGGCCGACAGCATGCGGCTCGGTACCGCCGGGGTAACGGCGGCCTATTGCCTGGAAAAACTGATTGAAACCGGTGTCCGTGCCGACGATGGCCCTATACTGGTTACTGGCGCAACGGGAGGCGTCGGCAGTCTGGCAGTGCATTTGCTCTCGACTTTGGGCTACAAGGTGACCGCTGTCACTGGCAAGACTGAGGCCCATGACTGGCTGCGACAACTGGGTGCCACAGACATACTGCCCCGGGAAGCGCTGAGTGAACCGGACCGGAAGGCCTTGCGACCGGCTCAGTTCGCCGGTGCCATCGATACCATCGGGGAACATACCCTGGTCAATATTCTCAAGAGCTTGCGTTTTGGCGGGTCAGTAGCGGCCTGTGGCATAGTGGGTGGCACGGCGCTTCCCGCCGATATATTCCCGTTTATTCTGCGAGGCGTGAACTTGCTGGGTGTCGCGAGTGCCGATGCGCCACTCGATGCCCGCACCCGGGTGCTGGCCAAGTGTGCCGGGCTGTGGAAGCTGCCTCTGCTAAGTTCGATGTGTGACACCCTGTCGCTCGATGAACTGGGGCCCCGTATCGACGCCATGCTGTCCGGCAAAATTCAGCGTCGCGCGCTGATCCGCATTGCACAGGACTGATCCGATGGTGCAACCGGATCCAACCACACCGGGCTGGACACTGGACCCCGACCTCGCCCTGACTGACCCGGGCTGGAGGGCAGCGCTTGGCCCCATTCTCGCCGAGCCGCAACAGCGCACTCTGGTGCAATGGCTTAACCAGCGCGCGGCCGGGGGCGCGCAGCTGTATCCGCCCGCCGAGTCTGTGTTCAGAGCGCTTAATGCCACACCGGTCGAGCAGGTCAAGGTCGTCATTTTGGGGCAAGACCCTTATCACGGCCCAGGTCAGGCACAGGGGCTGAGCTTTTCAGTCCCTACCGGGGTTCGGTTTCCACCCAGCTTACGCAATATCTTCAAGGAGCTGGCCAGTGATGTGCCGTTCAGCCCGCCTGACAGCGGTGATCTGACGCCCTGGACTCAGCAGGGTGTATTGCTGCTGAATGCGGTACTGACGGTTGAGCAGGGCCAGGCCAATGCGCACCAGGGCAAAGGCTGGGAAGCCGTCACCGATGCCGTGATCGACCACATTAACCGGCACCGGGACGACGTAGTGTTTATGTTGTGGGGCAGCTACGCTCAGAAGAAAGGTCAAATGATTGACCGTCAGCGTCACTGTGTGTTGACGGCTCCACATCCATCGCCTTTGTCAGCACATCGGGGCTGGTTTGGATCCGGGCACTTTTCGAAGGCAAATGCCTATTTACGTGGCACCGGTCAAACACCCGTCGACTGGCAGCTTCAGGCGACGGTTTCCGACTGACTTTCAAGGGTCAAAAACACGCCCCCTGCTTTGCTATCCAACTGTAAATTCTCAAAAAATACCGTTATTTGCCTGCCATTGCACGGCGTCTGGACTAACCTTAAGAATGTAAGAAGACAGGAACTTCCGGCTCGAAATGCATTCAGCCAGAGTTCATCTTTCTTCGCTTGTTCATTGCAAAAAACGGAGTACGCCGGGCGGCCGGCACCTCATCTTAACCTGTCTGGTTTTTTACACTGGCGCGTACTTTGCAGCCAGGAAACCGTTGGATTGATAAACACTGAAGCATGATAGACATCGCTCATGGAAAGAGCCTAATTGTTAGCGTTTTAGGGGGTCGTTCATGGATATTTTCAAGCACTTTCAGTCACGTTACGAAGCCAGGTTGCTGGAGGAGTATTCCCTCGAGGAGTACCTCAGCCTTTGCAAAGAGGACCCGATGGCCTACTCATCGGCACCCGAGCGCATGCTCGCCGCCATTGGCGAGCCTCAGGTCATCGATACCGCCAAAGACTCGAGGCTCAGCCGCATTTTCTCCAACAAAATCATCCGGCGTTACCCGGCCTTTGAAGAATTCTATGGCATGGAAGAGCCGATCGAGCAGATCGTTTCCTACTTCCGCCACGCCGCTCAGGGGCTGGAAGAGAAGAAACAGATTCTTTATTTGCTGGGCCCGGTGGGTGGGGGTAAATCGTCGCTGGCCGAGCGATTGAAGCAATTGATCGAGACAGTCCCGTTCTATGCCATTAAAGGCTCGCCGGTGTACGAGAGCCCGCTCAGCCTGTTTGACCCGGATGAAGACGGTGCCATTCTCGAAGAGCGGTACGGCATCCCGACCCGGTATCTTCGGTCCATCATGTCACCCTGGGCGGTTAAACGCCTGCATGAGTATGGCGGCGACATCAGTCAGTTTCGGGTGGTGAAGCTGTTCCCATCCATCACCGACCAGGTCGCGGTTGCCAAGACAGAACCGGGTGACGAAAACAACCAGGATATTTCAGCACTGGTCGGTAAAGTCGATATCCGCATGCTTGAGGATTTCCCCCAGAACGACCCGGACGCCTACAGCTTCTCGGGCGCCCTGTGCAAAGCGAACCAGGGCCTGATGGAATTTGTCGAGATGTTTAAGGCGCCGATCAAGGTGCTGCACCCGTTGCTCACCGCCACACAGGAAGGCAACTACAACGCCACTGAAGGCATGAGTGCCATACCCTTCTCGGGTACGGTGCTGGCGCACAGTAACGAATCGGAGTGGAAGGCGTTTCGTAACAACAAAAACAACGAAGCGTTTCTGGACCGTGTGTTCATCGTCAAGGTGCCGTATTGCACCCGGGTCACCGAAGAAATCAATATCTATCGCAAGCTGATCGAAAACAGTTCACTGTCGGCGTCACCCTGTGCACCGGATACCCTGAAAATGCTGGCCCAATTCTCGGTTCTGTCTCGTCTAAAGGAACCCGAAAACTCAAACGTTTATTCGAAAATGCGCGTCTACGACGGCGAAAACCTGAAAGACACTGACCCCAAGGCCAAAACCATTCAGGAGTACAAGGATTCCGCCGGTGTCGACGAAGGTATGGACGGCCTCTCGACCCGGTTCGCGTTCAAGATACTGTCGAAGGTGTTCAACTTCGACGCCACCGAGGTGGCTGCCAACCCGGTGCATCTGCTTTACGTGCTGGAAGAACAGATCGAACAGCAGCAATTCCCCCAGGAGGTGCACGATCGTTATCTGGCGCACCTGAAAGAATACCTGGCGCCACGTTATGTGGATTTCATCGGCAAGGAGATTCAGACCGCTTACCTCGAAAGCTACTCCGAGTACGGACAGAATATATTTGATCGCTACGTTACTTATGCTGATTTCTGGATACAGGATCAGGAGTTCCGCGATCCCGAAACCGGCGAGATTCTGGACCGCGCGGCACTGAACGAAGAACTGGAAAAGATTGAGAAACCCGCGGGCATCTCCAACCCCAAAGACTTCCGCAACGAAATCGTCAATTTCGTGTTGCGCGCCCGGGCCAACAACGAGGGTCGTAACCCGAGCTGGCAGAGCTACGAGAAACTGCGCGCAGTCATCGAGAAGAAGATGTTCTCGAACACCGAAGATCTGCTGCCGGTGATTTCCTATTCGGCCAAGTCATCGACCGATGACGAGAAGAAACATCAGGATTTTGTGCGGCGCATGGTCAACCGTGGTTACACCGAGAAGCAGGTGCGTCTGCTGAGCGAATGGTATTTGAGAGTGCGCAAGTCGTCCTGATCGTTTTCGCAACGGCTGGCCAGCAGGCAACACCCTTGCCCGCCAGCCGGCCAACCCGGTCAGCCCGACACACAGAGGTCACAGTATGATGAATTCCTACGTGATTGACCGTCGGTTAAATGGAAAGAACAAGAGTGCGGTTAATCGTCGGCGGTTCCTGGAACGGTATCGCAAGCACATCAAAAAGGCGGTGAACGAAGCGGTGAACAAGCGCTCAATCACCGATATGGAACACGGCGAATCCATTTCCATTCCCTCGGAAGACATTTCCGAGCCAGTCTTCGGCCATGGCCGGGGTGGCAAGCGCAACATCATCAACCCGGGCAACAAGGAATTCCGTTCCGGTGACCGCATTCGCAAGCCTCAGGGCGGCGGCGGTGGCCAGGGGCAGGGTAGTGGAGAGGCTGGCAACAGCGGGGAAGGGCTGGACGACTTTACCTTCAACATCACCCAGGATGAATTTCTCGAGTTCCTGTTTGAAGACCTGGAATTGCCCAATCTGGTGCGCAAAGAACTCAAGGAAATGAGTGACCACGTCTATCGACATGCCGGTTTTACCAGCCAGGGCGTGCCCAACCGCATCAATATCGTTCGCTCATTGCGCAACGCCCATGCCCGGCGTATTGCCCTCAGCGGTAAATCCCGGCGTCGGCTAAAAGAGCTCAAAGCACTGGTTGAGCAAGAGATGGAGAAAGAGGAGGTTTTGCGCGATGGCCACTCTTTGCTGGCCTGGCAGGAGGAAATTGAACGACTGGATCAGAAGATCCGCCGAATGCCATTTATCGATGATTTTGACCTGCGCTTTAACCGCAACGAACGGGTGCCGGTGCCCAGTAATGCCGCCGTCATGTTCTGCCTGATGGACGTCTCCGGCTCCATGACACAGAACACCAAAGACATGGCCAAGCGCTTCTTCTTGTTGCTGTACCTGTTTCTGCGGCGCAACTACGAGAAAATTGACGTTGTCTTTATCAGGCATCACACCAGTGCCAAAGAAGTGGACGAAGAAGAGTTTTTCTACTCCCGTGAAACCGGCGGCACCATTGTCTCCAGTGCATTGAAGATGATGGGTGAGGTGATAAACGACCGCTACCCGTCCAATGCCTGGAACATTTACGCGGCCCAGGCATCCGATGGCGACAACTGGAATGACGACTCGCCCCAGTGCCGTGAGCTGTTGGCCAAGGCGATCATGCCACTGGTGCAGTACTACTCCTACATCGAGATTACACCGCGAGACCACCAGGCGCTCTGGCATGCCTATGAAGATGTTCAGGCTGCGTTTCCGGAACAGTTCGCGATGGAGCAGATTATTGATCCGTCCGATATTTATCCGGTCTTCCGCCAGTTGTTTCAGAGGAAAACCACATGACACAGAAGCCTATCTCGACCGGCAGTGAATGGACCTTCCCGCTGATTCAGGAATACGATGAGGTGATCGGCCAGATAGCCCAGGAATACCGGCTCGATACCTACCCCAACCAGATCGAGATCATCAGCTCGGAGCAGATGATGGATGCCTATTCATCCATTGGCATGCCACTGGGCTATCACCACTGGTCTTATGGCAAGCAATTCCTTCAGACCCAACAGAATTATCAGCGCGGCTTTATGGGCCTGGCCTACGAGATTGTGATCAACTCCAGCCCGTGCATCGCCTATCTGATGGAAGAGAACACCATGCCCATGCAGGCACTGGTGATTGCCCATGCCTGCTACGGTCATAACTCGTTTTTCAAAAATAACTATCTGTTCAAAACCTGGACGGATGCGACCGCGATTATCGATTACCTGGTCTTCGCCAAACAGTACGTGACCCAATGCGAAGAGCGGTACGGCGTGCGTGAGGTCGAGCGGATACTGGATTCCTGCCATGCGCTGCAGAACTATGGCGTCGACCGCTACAAGCGGCCATCCCCGATTTCAGCGGCCGAAGAACTCTCCCGTCAGGAGGAGCGCGAGGCCTACCAGCAACAGCAGGTGAACCTGTTGTGGCGCACCATACCGGTATCGGAGGGCAAGGAAACCCAGCAGGAACGGCGCACCTTCCCGCCGGAGCCTCAGGAAAACATCCTGTATTTCATTGAAAAAAACGCCCCCTTGCTGGAACCCTGGCAACGTGAGCTGGTGCGCATTGTGCGCAAACTGGCCCAGTATTTTTACCCCCAGCGCCAGACACAGGTGATGAACGAGGGCTGGGCCAGCTTTTGGCATTACACCCTAATGAACGAGATGTACAACCGGGGGTACATCACCGAAGGCTTCATGATGGAGTTTCTGGCCAGTCATTCCGCCGTGGTCTACCAGCCCCCCTATGATTCAAAATACTATTCCGGGCTGAATCCTTACACCCTGGGCTTCAACATTTACCGGGATCTCAAGCGCATGTGTGAACACCCGACCGATGAAGACCGGGAATGGTTTCCGGATCTGGCGGGCAAGGACTGGCTCGATACACTGCATTTCGCCATGGAGAACTTCAAGGACGAGAGCTTCATTCAGCAGTTCCTGTCACCCAAGGTCATGCGTGATATGCATCTGTTTGCGGTCTATGACGATGAGGACGAGAGCGAGTACGAGATCAGCGCGATCCACGACGAACAAGGGTATCGCAAACTGCGAGCGATGTTGGCAGAGCAGTACAACCTGAGCATGCGCGAGCCCAACATCCAGGTCGTGGACGTCAATTTGCGCGGTGACCGTTCACTGACGCTGCGCCATACCCGGCACAATAACGTACCGCTCGACAAAGACGCCGACAAGGTGCTCAAGCACGTACACCGGCTGTGGGGCTTCGACGTGCACCTGGAATCATGCCAGGGCGATGAAGTGCGCCAGCGGTTGCACATGCCACCCCGGGAGATGACACCAGAGCAGGCCCTGGAGGAAGGACTGAAGTATGTGTAGAACCACGGCCATTGTGCACCGGCAGCGGCCTGGGTATGATTCCAGCAACCTGATTAACACGCTCACCCAGTGAGCGGAGGCGACAAACAGACAGCACAATACTCTGAACTACAAACCACCGAGCCCTGGTGGTCTACGTCAATCGTGATATGACGCCAGGGCCTTGTTCGACACCTGCGGTGAAGAACAACAGGGTTGCCGCGGAAACGCGTCAGCCTCCCGACTTGGAAAGGTGATGCATGTTAGAAGACGCGATGGGCCGCCGGTTCTATTACCTGCGGCTGTCGGTAACCGATGTGTGCAATTTTCGTTGCACTTATTGCCTGCCAGATGGCTATCAGGGTAAACCTGATCAGTCCTTTCTTACGCTGCCCGAAATCAGACAGACGTTAACGGCCTTTGCGGCCCTTGGTACTGAAAAGGTCCGTATTACGGGCGGGGAACCAGGTCTGCGCCGTGATTTGCCGGAGATCATCAGTGCAGCCGCTCAAACCCCGGGTATCCGGACCGTGGCGCTCACGACCAATGGTTACCGGTTGGCTGAGCGCATTGCCCGCTGGCGACAGGCCGGGTTAAACCAACTGAATGTTTCCATCGATAGCCTGGACCCGGCCGAATTTCATTCCATAACAGGGCATAACCGCTTGCCAGAAATACTGCGCGGGCTGGAGGCGGCACTCGCAGAGGGCGTGTCAGTCAAGGTCAATGCCGTGCTGATGCGTGGTCTGCCCGATCAACTGGCCTCTTTTCTGGATTGGCTGAAGACCACCCCGGTCACCTTGCGGTTTATCGAGGTTATGGAAACCGGCGACCACCCGGCCTTCTTTCGCGAACATCACATCAGCGGCCAGTCCGTAAAGCAGCAGTTGCTTGCCGCGGGCTGGCAAGCCGTACAACGACGCCGGGATGCCGGGCCTGCCGAGGAGTTCTGGCACCCGGACTATCAGGGTCGTATTGGCCTGATCATGCCTTACAGTCAGGATTTCTGCTCCAGTTGCAACCGGCTGCGCATTTCCTCAACGGGAAAGCTGCATCTGTGCCTGTTTTCAGACGGTGGGCTGGACGTTCGTCCCTGGATGCAACCCCACGTGGCCACGACGGAACTGCAAGACAGACTGACCGCGTTGCTCAGGCACAAAGCGCCGAGTCATTTGCTGCACGACGGCCAAACCGGTGGCACCCAGAATCTGAGCATCATCGGAGGCTGACGGCGGTGGACAGTCATGACTGAACAGGGGGCTGTGCTGATTCTGGCCGGCGGCCGCAGCCGACGCATGGGTACCGACAAGGGGCAGCTGCCAATCGCGGATACCACCCTGCTGAACTGGCAACGCCAGCGCCTGTCCGCACTCGGCCTGCCGGTCTGGCACAGCGGGCCAGGCGGCATCGCCGATGCCTGGCCCGATTTTCGGGGCCCCCTAGCCGGATTGTACAGCGCACTGAGGCACCATCCGGAAGCCGCATTCTGGCTGGTCATACCGGTGGATATGCCCGCGCTGCCGCTGGACCGCTTGCGCCGGCTGGAGCAATGCATGAAGGCCGGGTCACCCCCCGTGGCTTACAGCAATGCACCGCTACCGCTGGCTGTGCCCGCTGCAGCAGCACTCCGGGAAACACTGGCCACCTGGCTGAATCAGCCAGATGGTCCCAGGTCCCTGCGTGCCTTGATGTCACATTTTAACGGGCGGTGGCTCACTGAGCCTTTGGATGAACGCGACCGCCTCAACCTAAATACGCCTGAAGACTGGGCTGCGTTTCAGGCACTGCGCCTGAGATGAAGCGCAAACAGCCAGGCATGCCCAGAGGAGAGACCGGTGACTAAGCCGATAAACCCGGAGACAAACCCATCGCCGCAAGCCCTGAACGTGGTGGTGCTAACGGTGTCTGATACGCGTGGCCCGCACAACGATACGTCCGGTCAGTATCTGGCAGACGCTGCTGCTGCGGCCGGGCATAAGGTCATTGAAACGATGATCGAAAAAGACGAGGTATACCAACTGCGGGCCCACCTGTCACGCTGGATCGCCTCGGCCGATGCCCAGGTGGTACTGATGACCGGAGGCACCGGCTTTACCGGTCGTGATTCGACGCCCGAAGCCGTTGCACCTCTGTTCGATAAGCACATTGAAGGCTTTGGTGAATTGTTCAGGCAGCTTTCCTACCAGGAAATTGGCACCTCGACGGTACAGAGCCGGGCTCTGGCCGGGCTTGCCAACGGTACGCTGGTGTTCTGTTTGCCAGGTTCAACCGGCGCCTGCCGAACCGGCTGGGAAGGCATCATTCGCGAACAGCTCGACTCCACGCACAAGCCCTGTAATTTCGTCGGTCAGTTGAAGGCGGTGGTCTTATGAGCGAATTCAGTCACCTGAACGACCGGGGTGAAGCCAACATGGTCGATGTCTCCGGCAAGGCGGTGTCGCAGCGTGAAGCCAGGGCCGAAGCCTTTGTGACCATGAACGAGGCCGCGCTGACCCTGATCGAACAGGGCGGTCACCACAAGGGCGACATTTTCGGGGTGGCCCGGGTGGCTGGCATTCAGGGTGCCAAACTGACATCTCAACTGATTCCCCTTTGCCACCCGCTGATGTTGAGCAAGATCGGCGTCGAGCTTGAACTGCAGCGTGCGCAGGGGCGTGTGCGCATCGAAACCCGGTGCAAGCTCGATGGCAAAACCGGGGTCGAGATGGAAGCGCTGACCGCGGCTTCGGTCACTGCACTGACCTTGTTTGACATGGTCAAAGCGGTCGACCCGGGCATGTGCATTGAAGGCCTTAGGGTGCTGGAGAAACAAGGCGGCAAAACAGGTCACTGGACAGCGGACGAGGTTGCTGATGTCTGAACCGGTTCAGGTAAAGTTTTTTGCCCGTTTGCGAGAAGAGCTCGGGGTCTCCAGCCTCAACATTCCGGCTGAGGAAGTGCCCGACCTCGATGCACTGCTTGACTGGCTGGTCAAGGCGCACCCTCAGTGGCAACCGGCACTGCAGGGTAAGCTGATGACGGCCGTGAATCAAAACATGACCTCATCTAATGCGACGCTTCTACCGGGCGACGAAGTCGCACTGTTTCCACCCGTAACTGGAGGTTGAGTCATGCGAACAACGGCTATAGAGGTACGCGTTGGCTCGGACGATTTTGATGTTCAGGCTGAATACGATGCCCTCTGTTCTCACAATACCGATGACGGCGCCGTGGTGTTCTTTGTCGGCCGGGTGCGAGACCTCAACGAGGGAGAAGCGGTTCATGGCCTGCATCTGGAGCATTATCCGGGCATGACCGAATCGGTTCTGCAACATCTGGCAGAGCAGGCGGCCGGGCGCTGGCCGCTAAACCGGGTGCGTGTTGTTCACAGGGTGGGCGACTTACACCCGGCTGACCAAATAGTCTTTGTCGGTGTCAGCAGCCCCCACCGGCAAGCGGCGTTTGATGGTGCAGCTTTTTTGATGGACGTTCTGAAAACCGAGGCACCGTTCTGGAAAAAAGAAACCGGTCCGGACGGTACCTCGCGCTGGCTCGATGCGCGACAGAGTGACACCACACTGGCGGAACGCTGGCGTTAACCCGCCTTTGAGTGAGGCTGGTGTTCCCTCAGGCAGGCTTCGATGAGCCCGTCTTTTCGAGCCCAGATGGAATGCACCCACTCCTGCACTTCCTGGCGAAAGACATCGTCATTCTGGTAATCGCCCCGGCTGAAGTGATCGGGAATGGCGATTTCTTCAACGCTCATAATCACATGGTTCATGCGCCCGCACAGCAGATCCCAAAATGAGGGGACGCCCTGAGGGTAGACGATGGTGACGTTGGTCAGCGCGCTGAATTTGCTGCCCAGCGCCCTAATGGTAAAGGCGATGCCGCCGGCCTTGGGCCTGAGCAAATGCCGGAATGGGGAGCTCTGTTGCTGGTGTTTGAGCGGCGAAAATCGGGTGCCTTCCAGAAAATTAACGACGCTGGTAGGCATTTCGGAAAACTTTTCGCAGGCGCGTTGAGTGGCCAGCAGATCCTGACCAGCTTTCTCCGGGTGTTTCTCCAGGTAGGCTTTGGAATGACGCTCCATAAAGGGAAAATCGAGGGCCCACCAGGCCTGGCCGACCACAGGAATGCGGGCCATTTGCTTCTTGATAAAAAATTTCAGCAGCGGAATCTTTCGGTGATAGGCCTGGAACAACACAAATATATCGGCCCAGGACTGGTGATTGACAGTAAGCAGATACCAGCCCCTGGGGTTGAGCTGGCCCAGTCCCTGGATGTCCCAACGGGTTGTTTGCATTCGCCGCATCCACCATAGGATACCGCCCATCCACAGTGCGGCGATTTCAGTGATGCAGGGGTTAACCCAGCGTTGCCCGGCCGGAAACTGAAGTAACAACCGCAGCAGGATAAAGATATAAAGAAAGACCCCGAGAAACAGGGTATGGCCCAACAGGGCCAGGGCAGCAACAGCGCCCATCAGGTGTGATGCAATGGCGTGAACCATGGAGCGACTCGGTTGATCGGATGGCCGCTCAGTTTATGAAAATGGCACGGCGCTGACAAATCAGCGTCACAGTGGTCGAGTCAGAAAGGGGATTCCACGAGCAGATAACCCTTGCCCCGCACGGTTCGTATTGCGTTCTCCAGCCCAAGCTTCTGACGAATGCCGGATACCAGAATGTCCACGGTGCGTGATACCCCATCGTACTCTATGCCGCGCAGTGCTTTCATGATGTCATCGCGGCTGTGAATCACGCCGGGCTGATCGTACAGCAGGCACAACAGGTTGAATTCCGGCTGGGTCAGTTCAACATCCCGGCCCTGGCAGGTGACTTTTAAATTGCGCTTATCGACGTTGAGCCAATCGAGCACAGTGCCGTCGCTGACGCCCGATGGAGCGGTGATACGGCGGCTGCGACGCAGATGCGCCTTGATTCGTGCCAGCAGGACCCGGGGTTCGACGGGTTTGGTCAGGTAATCGTCAGCCCCCAGTTCCAGCCCGAGAATTTCGTCCAGGGATTCACCACGAGCGGTCAGAAACAGAATTGGCCCCTGGTAAAACTTTTGGATCTGGCGGCACACTTCCAGGCCATCCTGCCCCGGCAACATAATGTCCAGAATCACCAGGTCTGGTGCCCAGGCCTGAATGCGGTCCGGCGCCTGAAGGCCATCGGCGACGGTCTGCACCTCGAACCCTTCGCGGGTGAGGTATTGTCGGGTCAGATCGCTCAGGGCGACATCGTCTTCAACCAGAACCAGTCGGCCATAGCTGGCCTGACTTGCTTCGGCTTCGCCGGTCGTTGTTTTATCACTGGAGTTGGAGAACGTCATGGTCGGGTTCCTATGGGGTCCATCGCAGGCTGATCGATGCAGCATAGCTCAGTGGATCGGTCTCAGTCAGGTCGGTCAGATCAACTCGCAGCCGCAAGCGCCAGTCCGGAGCAAGCTGCCAGATGATGCGGTTCTCCAGTCCAAGCTGGTCGCGGGTCAGCGATTGCACCAGGTTGAATTCCGTCTCCCAGGCGGCAAAGTCGCTGCTGATGCCGACCCCCAGATCATGGTCGGTGGTGGTGGTCGCGTTGGCGTCCAGTCTGCGGTGCTCGCTTTCCCAGAACAGGCTCGCCCGGCTGCGCGTGCCCACTGCCGCCGATAGCGCAGCGCGGCTGTCGCTTTCGAGGCCCTGATCATGCCAGAACTGATCGTGGGCGAGGCGTACTCGAAACGCCCCCATGCTTTGTGCGAAAGCGACCCGGCCGAGCCAGCCATCCAGAGTGTCGTCGTGTTGCAAACCCAGGGTCAGTTGTACTATGGCGTTGGGGTTGCGCACCGAAAACCCGCCCTCCAGCCGCCCAAGCCAGGGCGAATCGGTTCTGCCCGGGTAATGGCGGGACAAGGCCGTCATCTGAATCAGCGGTCGCACGGTGTAGGATTGCCGGGTGGAGTAGAACACGGTTTTAGGCAGCAGTAGCTGGCCCTGGCCTCCAACCTGAGCATAGCCACTGTTCGCCTGGTCAGTCTGTCCGGCACTGAGCTCCAGATAACTGCTGAACTGATAGTCGCTTACTGTCTGGGCCTCCTGAGCCTGAATCAGCAGCACCTGGGTGTTGATGCGCACCCGCACCGGTAAGTCGGGGTCGGTCAGTACGTCAGCCAGATAGCGTTCAGCGGTGTCTGGCTGGTTCAGTTGCAGGTAAAGTACTGCCAGTTCCAGCTTCAGGCGGGCAGCGGTCGGGTTTTGGCTGTGCAGGGCTTCCAGGTCGATGACGGCTTGTACGACGTTCCCGTCGGCCTGCAATTGCTGAATGGCGGTCAGTTCCTCTGACCAGTCGGTTTCGGCGATAGCCATAACTGGCAGCAATAAAATCAGCCACAGGGCAGGTCGCAGACGCTTAAATAGTAATAGGCGTTTATTCATTGTCATCCTCGTCCTCTTCATCCCTGTCATCGTCTGTGCCGCTGTCTTCCAGCTCGGTATCATCGTCCAGATCGTCGTCATCTTCATCATCATCAAGATCGTCGTCGATGCTATTGACCCCGGAGTCTTCACCCAGTGATTCATACCAGGTTTCAAACTGATCATCGGTCCAGTCTTCCGGCAGCGACAGCAGTGTATCGAGTGACAGCGATTCACGTTCATCGGGGGCCAGCTGGCTTAACCAGCGCTCCAGCAGGCGCTCCTGAGTGGACCCTGAAGCGCCGGCCCGGTCGGCAATTAACTGATCCAGTTGTTGCGATAAATCCTCAAGTGACCGGACATCGTTTTGCGATTCAAGCAGATTGTCGGGAAGATCGTCCCACTCTCCCCAGTCGTCTTCGGCCAAAGCCGGGCCGAGGCTCAGCAGGAGCATGAACAGCAGCGCCTCAAACAGCCGGGTGCACACTTCACGGCCCATCATGAGGTTGCCACAGCTTGATGCGTCAGTGCTGGGAGTGACACCGTTACCGAGGCACCCCCCAGCTCGCTGCGACCGAGCGTCAATTCACCCTGGTAATGACGAACCAGGGTGGCGACCAGGGCCAGCCCCATGCCATGACCGTTATGGCTCAGGTTGCGCGCTTTGTCGCCACGCACGAAGGGTTGAATGGCGTCATCAAGGCTCATGCCCCTGAACCCCGGGCCGTTGTCTTCAACGGTGAGCACCAGGTGTGGCGGCTGGGCGCTCAGAGTGACACGCGTTTGTCCCTGTCCGTACTGAAGAGCATTGCTGATCAGGTTGCGGCACAGTCGACGCCAGTGGTGGGCAGCGATACTGCCGCGATTGATGGGGTCGAGCACCAGATCAAGAGTGCCACTGCCCGGTTGCATGCGATCAACCAGGTCGCTCAGTTCATTGCTGACAAAGCAGTAGGCCGCGTCTTGATCGCTACCGCTGGCTGGGCTTTGCTGGCTCAACTGATGGTACAGCAACAATTCGTCAATCAGTTGGTTCAATTCGCGGACATCAGCTTGCAGTTGCGCCGTCAGAGGGGCATCCGGGTCGAGCATGGCCAGCGCAAACTGCATTCTGGCCAAGGGGGTTTTCAGATCGTGGGAGACCGCCTGGTTCAGTTGCTGGCTTTGCTCGGCAAGTTGAATCAGACGATCAGCCATCGATTGAATGTGACGCCACATCTCGGTCAGTGCATCGTTCTGATTTTCCGGCAGGTCTGGCGATGTCCCCGTTTCGGCGATGGTATCGATGGCCTGGTTCATACGAGTCAGCCGAAATTGCAGTGGCCTCAGCACTCGCCAGAGCGCGAGGGCCGTAATGCTCAGAAAACCGATCAGCAAGATCAATGTCATATCGGGCGTTAGCCAGACGAATTCCTGAAATGGCCCGAGCCTGAGCGCTTGCTCGGAACCGGCCGGTACATAGACAAAAAACTGTTTCAGGGTGTTGTTCCGGTCGACCACGACCTGTCCGTTGTCCAGATCACGTTCAAGCACAAACCCCAGGCCTTCATTGCGCCAGCCCAGGCGCTCAATGCCGATGCCCAGGTCGGCATTCAACTCGGCCAGGCGTTGTTCCCGCTGCACAGCCGGAACCAACGACAGCTCGTTAGTCACCAGTAAGCCGAGACCAGTGGCCAGATGCTCCCAGTCACTGATGGTGACGCTAACGGCCTGCCGGTCATCAAGCGGATGGATAAAGCGCGCCGTTTCGCTGACCCAGTCAACATCACTGTATTGGGCTTGCTGTAGCGGATTGTCGGCGGAGACCCAGTTGGTGCCGGTCAACGTTGATACCAGGTCCAGCCAGGACTTGCGGCGTTCGTCTGTGTCCTGGCGCTGGTATCCCTGTTGCACAAACCGGGCGGTAGAACTCAGCAAGGGGTCAGAGAAATGTTTGAAACGGGCATCGTTGACCAGTGTGACGGCCACAAACAACGCAAGGCCGGCGATCAGTAAGATGCCAACCCAGGTGCTGTAAATTCTGGCGAATATCGAAAACATCAAGTGCCCTCAGTGAGACCACACTATAACGGTCCGGGCGTCGGCTGAGAACGCTTGCCAACAATCCCGGTACAGTATTGAAACATGTCATACAAAGCTGGGGCGTAGGCTTGGTTGCGAGTCAGATCAGCCCGTCGGGCATCACATTGATCGTGAGTGGCAGACAGCAAAAGGTGATAACTATGACTAAACCATCGCAATTGAAACAGACACAAGACAGCACGCTATCGCATCGCGGTATCCGGTCTTACCGCCCCCGTCCGCTGACGATGGCCGTTATTGCCGGTACAACTACCTTGCTGGCAGCCTGCAACCCGGGAGGTGATACCAGTTTGGGACGCGCCACTCTGGATATTCAAGCCACGGCACCCAGCTACAGTGCGAACACAGCGCGTTCTCTGACGGTGCGGGATGCGGGCGAACCGGTTGTATTGCCCGTCATCAACCCGGACAGCAGTAAAGCGGGGGACCTGACCCTAACCAAAGCCTGGATCGTTGTGCGCTCCATTGAGCTAGAGCAGGATGACGACGATGATCAGGATGACGATGACGACAGCGACGACGATGAGATCGAATTTGTCGGCCCCTTTGTGGTTAATCTGCTCACCAATGAGGTGACGCCCAATTTGCCAGAGCTGAGTTTGCCCCGTGGCCGATACGACGACATCGAAATCGAGTACGGTCCGTTGCGCAGTAATGATCAGGGTGCAGACGGGCAGCCACTGATGGATCAGTTCGAAGACCTGGGCGCAAATTACAGCCTCTATCTTGAGGGGCAATATACGCCAGTAAACGGGGCAGTGAACGCGTATGACTTTAAGCTGACCTACGACGATGATGACGATTTCGAGTTGTCGGGGCTGGATTCCAGTCTGGGCTTTGACGTTGATGGCTCAGTGGATTTGATCGTCGCGTTCCGCATGGCACGCTGGTTCCGGTTTGACGACGATGACACCAATAGCGATGGCGTTCGTTTTGAAGATGGCATCGCGCAGGGAACCAATGAGATTTTTCTGGACGATGATGACAGCTCAAATGACGCTGCAAAGGTGTATGACGTTATCGAGGAAAACATCGAGGAGTCGGCCGATTACGGTGAAGACGACGATGACGACGGAGACCTGGATTCAGACGAAGATGACGACGACGATGATGATGGCGACGACGACTGGGATGACTGGGACGATGACGACAACAGTTGAACCCGTTTTTTTAACCGAACCCGTGTAAGACCCTTGGCCAGACTATCGTCTGGCCTTTTTTATGGCAGAACCGTCTGCATTCCGGTAACAGGCCGCAATCGATCGATGACCTTAAGCCGCCTTAACGATTGGTCAACTTGATCTCGATACGCCGGTTATTCTGAAACGCTTCTTCGGTGAAAGCCGGGTCAACCGGGTGGTGTTCGCCAAAGCCTGCGGCCGCCATGCGGTTCTGATCGATGCCCTGTTGTGCCAGATAGCGAACAACCGACACCGCCCGGGCTGTGGAAAGCTCCCAGTTGGAGGGGAAACGCTCGGTGTTGATCGGGCGCTGGTCAGTATGGCCGTCGATGCGCAGTATCCAGTTGATGTCGTCGGGTATGTCAGCGGCGATTTCCTCGAAAATATCGGCCAACTTGTCCAGTTCGCCCTGGCCCGCAACGCCCAACGTCGCCGACGCTGACTCGAAAAACAGCTCGGAAGGCAGCAGAAAGCGATCGCCCTCGATCCGGATGTTGGGGTTATTGGCCAGCGCCTGGCGCAGTCGGCCAAAGAAATCGGACCGGTATTGTTCGAGCTCGTTGACGCGCTGTGCCAGAGCCGAATTTAAACGCTCGCCCAAGTCTGCCAGTAAGACCTCTTGCTCGGCAGTCAGTTCCTGCTCCAGCGCCAGGGCGGTGCTGATCTGGTTAAGTTGGGCTTGTAGGGCATCAATTTGCTGACTCAAGCGGTCAATCTCAGCCTGGGCCCGGGCCGACAACCGTTTTTCCTCTTCAAGGGCTTCTTCGCCTTCGCTGGCGATGGCGACCAGGTCTTCAATGCGCAGCTCTTGTTCCTCGATCTCACGCTGGGCGAGCAGGGTGCGCTCCTCTTCGGTGGCCAGCCTGGCTTCCAGGGCCTGGCTGCGATCGCGCAGGGAACCGACCAGCTCATCCCGGGCGGCCAGTTCGACTTCCAACTGATCGACGGTTTCCTCGCTTTGGTTCAGACGGGTAACCAGGCCGGCAATTTCCTGTTTCAGTTCGGCCCGCAATTCGCGCAGGGTCACGATATCCTGCTGCAGTGCGGCTTTTTCCCGAAGCTGGACTTCAATGGTTTCCCGGTCGGTCTCAATGGTCTCCTCAAGCGCGGCTACCTGTTCCTCTAACCCGGCCTGGCGTTGCAGGCTTTGGTTATACTGAGCACGCAGTGACACCAGGCGTTCGTTCAACGCTTCATTGCTTTCTTCCTGAAGGCGCAGGGCATTGCTGATTTCGGCAAGGCGGGCATTAAGGCGGTTCAGCTCCGCATCCCGGTCCGAGACGGTTTCGGCCAGAAAGACCTGTGCCAGCGTGAAAATGAGCAACATGAAAATGACCAGCAACAACAGCGCCGACAGGGCGTCGACGTAGCCGGGCCAAACATTGACGGTGGATTGAGCGCGTCTGCGACTGCCTAACATCAGCGGGGCTCCGTTCAGTCGTCGTCAGAAAAACCCAGCTTTTCTTTCAGCTGGCGATTTTCTTCTTCGAGGATCAGGAGTTCTTCGGCCAGTTCCTCACGGGCCTTCTGGGTCCGTGGCAGGCCGGGCTCTTCGGTCAGGTCGCGCGCGTCAATCAGGTTGGTTAGTCCCGTCAGCCATTCTTCAAGGCTGTCATAAAACCGGTTCTGCGCATGGCCAGCCTGAATATCCAGAAAGCCCAGTACCAGTGACCCCCCCAAACCGAGCAGTGATGAACTGAACGCAGTGCCCATGCCATCGAGTGGTCGTAGCAGGCCAGCCTGGAGTTCGCCGAAAACCTGCTCAAAATCCTGATTGCCGATGTCGAGGTTGATGATCACCCGGCCCACCGCTTCAATGGTGCCCAGCAAACCCCAGAAGGTACCCAATAGCCCCAGAAAGACCAGCAGGCTGATCATATAACGGGAAATCTCGCGGGATTCATCGAGTCGTGAGCGAATGCCATCGAGCACGGTGCGCAGCGACATCGCCGACAGGGTAAAGCGGTCGCGCTTGAAATCTTCACCCAACTGGCGCGCCAGCGGCTTTAGCAGTCGTGGCTCCTGCTTAACTGACAAGCCGCTGCGGCCGGTTCGAAACAGGGCAATCCACTGCAGTTCCGGACGCAGAATGAGGACCTGGCGGTAGGTCAGGCCAATACCAATCAACAAAACGGCCAGAATGAGAGCATTAAAGACCCAGTTCGCCATAAAGGCTGATTTGAGAGGTTCATAAATCAGAGCACAGACGGTGGCAACGATCAGCAGGTAGACCGTCATCCAGAAAAGGGTATGTTTGGGGTTGCTCATGAACACTCCTAGATGCGACATCAGACGGACGGAAAGTACCTTAGCACACTGTTCTTAACGTTGTCCTACCGACTTTAATTAAGCGTACAGGGTTTGAGTTTTAAGGTATCCATTACCACACTGGAACATTAAAAAGGTCGGTAACACGGCGATATTGTCGCAATATTTAGGAATTGGTACAGGCCGAGTGTCGGCTATCGGGTGTGCCTATCCGGGGTAGTCCGCAGCATGGACTAAAACGCCAGGAGCGTTTTAGCATGAGCGTAGCGAGCCCGAAGGGTGAATCCCATGGATGGGAGTCATATCCTGCGGCCTAGGCTCCATGGAAGGATTTACGCCGAGCGATGTGTCGCACCACCCGTATAGGCATAGCCGGTGGCTGACACGCCTTTTTGGCACCTTAGTAAAATGGGCCGGTGTATTGGAGTAAATGAAACCAGACTAGTCTCCAATTGCCTACAAAGTCGGTGTAATAGGGGTTTGGTTTGAAAAAAGCACTTTAAAGTTCGTTTATGCGCGGATAAACTTCAATATCGAACAAAAAAGAAAATAACGGCGTTACAGAATCCGGGGTTCCTATGACAGATTTACTGCTAGCCATTGATCAGGGCACGACCAGTACCCGAACCATTCTCTTCAGTCGGCAGGGCGACAGCCTGGCCAGTGCGCAACAGGAATTTGAACAGCACTTTCCAGATGATGGCTGGGTTGAGCACAACCCGGAAGACATCTGGCAGTCAACGCTCGATACCCTGAAAGAAGTCGTTGCCAGGGCAGGAGAGCACGATGGCACGATTCGGGCGCTGGGCATTACCAATCAGCGGGAAACCACTCTGGTGTGGAATCGCAAGACAGGTGAGCCGCTGTATAACGCCATTGTCTGGCAAGACCGGCGAACAGCCCGGTACTGCGAAGAGCTTCAGGACCGTAAGACCGAAGGCTGGGTGCATGAAAAAACCGGGTTGCTACTGGATCCATACTTTTCCGCCTCGAAGATCGCCTGGATTCTCGACAACGTCAAAGGTGCCCGGGCCCAGGCAGAAGCCGGTGACCTCCTGTTCGGCACGGTTGATACCTACCTGATCTGGAAGATGACCGGCGGCAAGCGCCACGTCACTGATGCGACCAATGCCTCCCGGACGCTGCTGTTCAACATTCATACCCAACAGTGGGATTCTGCACTGCTGGATCTGTTTCGAGTCCCCCGTTCAATGATGCCGACGGTGCTGGACTCGGCCGCCGATTTTGGCACCACCGATCCGGATGTCGTGGGTATTGAATTGCCCATTGCCGGGGTGGCCGGCGACCAGCAAGCCGCATTGTTCGGCCAATGTTGCTTCGATAAGGGCATGACCAAGAGCACCTACGGCACCGGCTGTTTTATGGTGATGAACACGGGCTCGCAACCGGTTAATTCAAAGCACCGCCTGCTGACCACCGTTGGCTACCGGATCGATGGCCGGGTGACCTATGCACTGGAAGGCTCCATTTTCATGGCCGGGGCCACCATGCAATGGCTGCGGGACAAAATGGGGTTCATCAAACACGCCGCCGACAGTGAAGCCATGGCCGAGAAAGTAGGGCCGGATCAGCATGTCTACCTGGTCCCGGCGTTTACCGGGCTGGGCGCCCCGCACTGGGACCCCGATGCACGCGCCGCCCTGGTCGGGATGACGCGGGATTCTGGCATTGAGCATATCGTGACGGCGGGTTTACAGTCGGTTGGGTACCAGACCGCTGACCTGCTGGGTGCCATGCTCGATGATGGCGCCATTGACGAAGTTGAACTGCGTATCGACGGTGGCATGGCCGCGAACAACTGGGCAATGCAGTTTCTGTCGAACGTGACTGACTCCAAAGTGACCCGTCCGGTCATTACGGAAACCACCGCACTGGGTGCGGCGATGCTGGCCGGATTGCAAACCGGGGCCTACAAGTCGACCCGGGAATTGTCTGAATTGTGGCAGGCAGATCGCACCTTTGACACCGACATGAAGTCGGATCAGCGTAAGCGGCTGGTATCTGGCTGGCAGCGAGCGGTTCGATCAGCGTTGATGGATTGAGACGGGCAATAAGTTAAGGCCACGGTTCAGGAGCGGTATTTGTAAACGGTATTGCGGCTGACCCCGGCAGCTTTAGCGGTTTTGGATACATTGCCGTGGTGCTCTTTCAGCAACCGGGGTATCAGCCGTTCCAGAGGTTCTACCTCTGGCGTGTTTCCTGGCTGGTGCGGGCTGTCGAGCTCATCGAAAAAGTCGTCAGGCAGGTGCCAGTCTTCCAGTTCATCCCCATCGGCCATGGCCATGCCCACTTTCAATACATGGACCAGCTGGCGCATGTTGCCAGGCCAGGGGTGTTTGACCAGCATCTTAAGCAAGTGCTCACTCAGCGGCTGGGCGGGCTCTTCCAGGCGCAAACGCTCGAAAACGTAGCGGATCAGTTCGGCCTTGTCGGCCCGGTCGCGCAGTGAGGGCAGTTCAATGTTGAGGCCAGAAATGCGGTAGTACAGGTCTTCCCTGAAACGGCCCTCGGCGACTTCGTCTTTCAGAATCCGGTTGGTGGCTGAAATCAGCTTGATGTCGACTGGAAATACCTCGGTCGAACCCAGCGGAGTAACCATGCGTTCCTGCAAGACACGCAGCAGCCGCGACTGAACCGTCAGTGGCATTTCCCCAATTTCATCAAGAAAGAGGGTGCCCCGGTGGGCGCGACGTATCAGGCCAATCGAGCCCTTGTTCTGAGCGCCGGTGAAGGCGCCGCGCTCGTAGCCAAAGAGTTCAGACTCGACCAGCTCCGACGGTATGGCGGCGCAGTTAACCGCCACCAGCATCTCACTTGCCCGGCTGCTGTGATAATGAAGGCTACGCACCAGAATTTCCTTACCGGCGCCAGTTTCACCGTGTATCAGAATCGGAATGTCCTTTTCCATAATCTTGTGCGCCTGACGCACCGTCCGCCGTACCCGCACGTCCCCATGTTCCAGTTGCTCCAATGGAATGACATTTGGTGGTAGCGGGCGTTGTGGCTGGGCAGCCGTTGTCTTTTGGGCTGGCGATGGCTCTTCATGAGCCTCTGTCGCCTCTGACCCAGTGCCTGGTTCGGTGTAAGCCGTCAAATCGAAAGTGGTGGTCTGAGTCTCGGCATCCAGTGGGGTGACTGGTGGTATATAGTCGGCCCGATTGCGGAAATCGGGCACCCGCATGACCGGTGCCAGCGGCGGAATGACTTTCACATAGATCTGAAACCGGCCCATGGCACGAAGTTTCATCGGCGCGTTGGGAGGGTGGTGCTTGATCTCCCGCATGGAGCAGTCAAAGACCTGGTTGATGTTCAGCAAGGCGAGATCCTGCGCCAGGACGACCTCGGCCCGGCGGTTGGCCGAAACAATGACGCCATTCTCATCGAGCACCAGAATGCCGGACCAGTGACTGTCGAGACTGACGACATTGGTATTAAAGGTGAGGATAAAGTGGTCTTTCTGAAACGCAGAGTAAATCAGCCGGTTTTCGACACTGAGCGACATCAACTTGACCATGCCCAGGGTGTGGTCTTGCGGCAGGTAGGCATCGGAGGAAATATCCAGAACCCCTACCAGGTCATTTTTGGTGTCGTAAATGGGGGAAGCTGAGCCCACCATGAAGCGATTGGCACGCAGGAAATGTTCGTCCCGGCCCACCTGAATGGCGTGGCCGGTGATCAGGGCGGTACCGATAGCGTTGGTGCCAACCCCCACCTCTGTCCACTGATTGCCACCCACCAGCCCGTGTTCGGAAGCGGGTCCGAAGCGTGATTGCCCCCAGGTGTTGAGGACATGCCCTTGCCGGTCGGCCAGAACAATCATGCATGATGAGTTGCTCAGGATGTTTTCGTAGTAAGGAAGGACTTCTTTTTCCGTTGTCTCCAGCAAGCTGTGATGCTGTTCGACCCGGTCCTTGAGCTCCCCTTTCGGCAAAGTGGCAAAGTTGGGCTGGCTACCGTGTTCCAGACCATATTGCTCACACCGGTACCACGACTCCTGAATCACCTCTTTGTGATCTTTCGTGTTCGTATCGAGACTCTCATGCCCTGTGACATCAGGACTTGGCTGTGCGTTTTGTTGTTGTTTAGACCGGCTTGTATGTTCGTTTTTGTCCATTTTCCGGCTCCGATACCCCTGATTATCAGGGTGGAGCGCCAAGCCTTGTTCAACATTCTGCATTGGTTTGCGGGCAAGTCAACTGTGAAGCAGTGTTCATGGACCTATATCGGCGGATTCAGGCTGACATTCCCCCGGTTGTGAAAGCCAGGTTCAAATGGGGTCATGCGCTCAGGAACATGCTGGGGCATGGTCAGTTGTTCACAAAAGTGTTCATTTTTACAGTTGCTCTGAACACTTTGAACAGTTTTGAACACTCCTGGTACAGCGACAGGATGTCTACGCTTCTGGGCTTTCTCTGGTTATCAAGGCGCGAGGCCCCATTGGCTGAGGGTGTTGGAAAATATTCGATAATTTTCGTTTCTTCTGGCACGGGTCTTGTACTACAGATATCACAGAACGCCGGAGTCCGATCTGTCCGCGGCAAGCCAGTAACGCAGTGACCGGGTTCCGGCAGGTAATCGCAGTCACAGACTGATATAAAAATAAAAGGCCGATCAGGCTATCCACCCCGCTCAACCTGTGAGTGGGGTTGCAAGACCAAACAATAACGACAAAGGGTAAGTAGCATGTCACTGACGCTGCAAAACGTGTCACGGGTCGTCGATGGAGAGACCTGGATTTCGGATGTCGATCTGACGCTGGAACCGGGTTCCTTTAACGTGTTGCTGGGGCGAACGCTCTCCGGCAAAACCACTCTGATGCGTCTGATGGCTGGCCTCGACCGGCCAACCAAGGGCAAGGTTCTGATGAACGGCGTGGATGTCACCGGCGTGTCGGTGCGCGAGCGGAACATCTCCATGGTGTATCAACAGTTTATCAATTACCCGAACCTGACCGTTTACGAAAATATTGCCTCGCCGCTGCGTCTGGCCAAACTGGATAAAGACACGCTCGATCGGCGGGTGCGTGAAACCGCTGAAATGCTGGGCATCGAGTCCATGCTCGATCGTCTGCCACTGGAGCTTTCCGGGGGGCAACAGCAAAGAACGGCTATGGCCCGTGCTTTGGTGAAGGACGCCCAGGTGGTCCTGTTCGATGAACCCCTGGTCAACCTCGACTACAAATTGCGCGAAGGGTTGCGCGATGAGTTGCGCAATTTGTTCAAAGCGCGCAATTGCATTGCCGTTTACGCCACTACCGAGCCCAACGAAGCCCTGGCTCTGGGCGGCAATACCGCGGTATTGCATGAAGGTCGCTTGCTGCAAATGGGCCCCACGGCTCAGGTGTATCACAAACCGCGCGATATTATCACGGCAGAGATGTTCTCGGAGCCGCCGATCAATGTGGTGCCGGGTGAGGTGACAGAAAATGAAGTCACCTTTGATCAGGACGTGCACTTTCAACTGAACAATGATCTGAAAATGCTGCAGCCGGGGCACTATCAATTTGGGGTTCGGGCCTCGCACATCGGTCTGGTGCCGCATTCCGACGATGACCTTGAACTGCCGGTAAAAGTGGACCTGGCAGAGCTGTCCGGTTCGGAGACCTTCCTGCACGTACGCAACCCTCACTTCGAGCTGGTGCTGCATCTATCTGGCGTTCATGAATACGAGGTGGATCAGGAGATCAAAATCTATTTCCCGACCCACAAGTTGTATGCCTTCGATACCCAGGGCTCGCTTGTTCACTCGCCCGCCCGACTTGTGGAGGCCTGATCATGGCGCAAATTACCTTGAAGTCACTGGCGCACACCTACAGTGCCAACCCCAAAGGCCCGGAAGACTATGCCATTCGCGAAATGCAGCATGTGTGGGAGCAGGGTGGGGCTTATGCCTTGCTGGGCCCTTCCGGGTGTGGCAAGTCGACGTTGCTGAACATCATCTCCGGTCTGTTAGAGCCGTCTGATGGTGACATTCTGTTCGACGATACCCGGGTTAATAAACTGAAACCCGAGCAGCGCAACATCGCTCAGGTGTTTCAGTTCCCGGTGGTGTACGACACCATGACGGTGTTCGAGAATCTCGCCTTTCCACTGCGCAACATCGGCGTGCCTGAGCATAAGGTCAAGTCCAAGGTGTATGAAGTGGCGGAAGTGCTGGAGCTGACCGAACAGCTGAATCGCAAAGCCAAAGGGCTGAGTGCCGATCAGAAGCAAAAAGTATCGATGGGCCGTGGCCTGGTAAGGGACGATGTCTCCGCCATTTTGTTCGACGAACCGCTGACGGTCATCGACCCGCAACTGAAATGGAAGCTGCGACGCAAGCTCAAGCAGATCCACAAACAGTTCAACACCACCATGGTGTACGTAACACACGATCAGTTGGAGGCCTCTACCTTCGCCGACAAGATCGCGCTGATGTTCGAAGGTCAGATCGTTCAGTTTGGCACACCCCGGGAATTGTTTGAAAGCCCGAAACATACCTTTGTCGGCTACTTCATTGGCAGCCCGGGCATGAATTTCATCACGCCAGAGCTGACGGATCGCGGCCTTGAATTTGAAGGCCAGCTGATGCCGGTAGCGGATAAGATGGTTGCGCACTTGCGCCAGTCCGGTATTACCAACATCAAACTGGGCATTCGCCCCGAGTTTGTCCATGTCTGGACAGAAGCCAATGACGATGCCTTTGAGGTCACCATTCAGGACATTGAAGATCTGGGTACTTACCGGATCATGTCGTTCCGATTCGGCTCTATTCCGATGAAGGCACGTTTGCACGAAGATCAGAAGGTGCCGGATAAAAAAGCACGCGTCAGCTTTCCCGAGCAATGGCTCAAAGTCTATGCCGACGAATATTTGCTGGAGCTTCCCCATGAATAAGATTGAAAGCAACAAGGGGTGGTTGTTTGTTCTGCCCGTTTTTATTGTCGTCGCATTTTCAGCGGTTATCCCGCTGATGACGGTGGTGAACTATTCGGTTCAGGATGTGTTCGACGCCAATACCCGTTTCTTCACCGGTACTGAATGGTACCGGACGATGTTGAACGATCCGCAATTGCAGGGGGCGCTTGTCCGGCAATTCATTTTCTCCTTCACCATTCTGGCCATTGAAGTACCGCTGGGCATTTTGGTAGCGCTGATGATGCCGAAAAAGGGGTGGCAGGCATCGCTGTCTCTGGTGCTGGTCTCGTTGCCACTGCTGATTCCATTAAATGTGGTGGGCACAATCTGGCAGATATTTACCCGGACAGACATTGGTTTAATGGGCTGGGGGATTCGTGAACTGGGTTATGCCTATAACATTTCACGAAACTCAGGAGATGCCTGGGCCACCATCATTCTGATGGACGTCTGGCACTGGACACCGCTGATTGCCTTGCTGTGCTACAGCGGTCTGCGGGCCATCCCTGAGGCTTATTATCAGGCTGCCCGTATTGATCGGGCCTCACGCTGGGCCGTGTTCCGTTACATCCAATTGCCGAAGCTGACCAATGTTCTCGTTATTGGCGTGCTGATTCGCTTTATGGACTCGTTCATGATCTATGCCGAGCCTTTTGTGTTGACCGGGGGTGGCCCTGGCAGTTCAACCACCTTTCTCAGCCAGGCGCTGACAGCGATGGCCATCGGGCAGTTTGATCTGGGCCCTGCGGCCGCTTTCTCGATCATTTACTTTCTGATCATTCTGGCAGTGAGCTTCGTGTTCTATACCACCATCATGCACATGCAGAAAGACAAAACGACGCAAAAAACCGGGGATAGCTGACATGACGATGAACACGGCAAACGGCGCCTCGATACCAAAGTCGAAATCCGCCTCTTCATTTGATGTTCGTGCCCGGTACAAAGGAGACTCTGCCATGAAGTCACGCATTGGCCTGACGATCTATCTGGTACTGCTGATCTTGCCGATCTACTGGCTGGTCAACATGTCATTTAAAACCAACCAGGAAATATTGGGCGCACTGTCATTCTTTCCCAATAATTTCACGCTGGATAACTACCAGCGCATACTGACGGACCCCAGCTGGTACAGCGGCTACATAAACTCCATGACCTACGTGGCCATGAACATGACCATCAGCTTGCTGGTAGCACTGCCGGCGGCCTATGCGTTCAGTCGCTATAAGTTTGTCGGTGACAAGCACCTGTTTTTCTGGTTGCTGACCAACAAGATGGCGCCACCGGCGGTTTTCGCTCTACCATTTTTTCAGCTGTACTCTTCGATCGGCTTGTTTGATACGCACATTGCCGTAGCGCTGGCTCACTGTCTGTTTAACGTGGCACTTGCTGTGTGGATTTTGGAAGGGTTTATGTCGGGCGTACCCATCGAAATTGATGAGACGGCTTACATCGACGGCTACAAGTTCTGGAACTTTTTCCTGAAGATCTACATTCCACTGATTCGCTCGGGCATTGGGGTCACCGCCTTCTTTCTGTTCATGTTCTCCTGGATAGAACTGTTGCTTGCACGCACCTTAACGGCAACGGAGTCACAGCCCATTCAGGCGATTATGACGCGCACGGCCGGAGCATCTGGCATTGACTGGGGGCTGTTGTCGGCGGCCGGTGTACTGACGATCTTGCCTGGTATTTTTGTTATCTACTTTGTTCGTAACCACGTCGCCAAGGGCTTTGCCCTCGGCCGTACCTGAGGAGACTTCCAATGAACTGGATGGTCTGGACATTACCCACAGCCGGCTTTTTCTCTGCAATAGCGGTGATTCTGGCGGGCATGACGGTGTGGCAGTATTTTTCGCCGTCGATCGAACGGAAGGGTTTTTTGCCCATCAGTACCACCCGGGGTGATCGATTGTTTATTGGTCTGCTGACCAGCGCTTTCTTTCATCTGGGGATGATTGGGTTTACCGAATTTCACGTGTTGGTAGCAACCGCTCTGTCAGTCGTCTGGGTAGTCGTACTGATGCGCTGGGGTTGACCCAAAGCAATGTGAAACAAAAGGAAAAGGACGATGTCAGTAAAGGGATGTAATTCAAGAACCAAGAATGAGGTCATCATGAACAATAAAAAAATGAAGTACCTATCGCTAGTAATGTCAGGTTCTTTCCTGATCGCTGCCCACACTCAGGCCGAAGACCAGTATCGTCAGGCGGCCGAACGCTGGGTTGATAACAACTTTCAGCGCTCCACTCTCAGCCGTGAAGAGCAGATTGCTGAACTTGAGTGGTTTATTCAGGCTGCCGAACCGTTCCGGGGCATGGAGATCAGTACCGTTGCAGAAGGGCTGACAACGCACGAATATGAATCGAGCGTGTTGGCCGAAGCCTTTACGGAAATCACCGGTATTGAGGTCACGCACAACATCATCGGCGAAGGCGACGTTGTAAACACCATGCAAACGCAGATGCAGTCCAACCGAAGCATTTATGATGGCTTCGTCAACGACTCGGATGCAATCGGCACGCACCTGCGCTACGGCAAGACCATCGCTATTTCAGATGCGATCGAGAATGAATGGAGCGATTTTACCAACCCCGGTTTGGACCTGGATGACTTTATCGGCATTCAGTACACCACTGGCCCGGACGGTAAAATTTACCAGTTGCCAACTCAGCAGTTTGCTAACCTGTACTGGTTCCGCGCCGACTGGTTCGAGCGCGACGACCTGAAGGCGGCATTTCGCGATGAATACGGTTACGACCTGGGCGTCCCTTTGAACTGGTCGGCCTATGAAGACATTGCCGAGTTCTTCACCGGTCGGGAGATCGACGGTCAAACGGTCTATGGTCACATGGATTATGGTCGTCGTGATCCGTCACTGGGCTGGCGCTTTCACGATTCCTGGTTCTCCATGGCCGGTATGGGCGACCCGGGTCTGCCGTTCGGTAACCCTGTCGATGACTGGGGTATTCGTGTCAATGAAGAGGGTAACCCGGTTGGTGCCAGTGTTACCCGCGGTGGTGCGACCAACTCGCCCGCGTCTGAATACGCGCTGCGCAAAATGGTTGACTGGTTGCGTGACTATGCACCGCCAGAAGCACAGGGCATGACCTTTGGTGAAGCAGGGCCGGTACCGGCGCAGGGCAATATCGCCCAGCAAGCGTTCTGGTACACAGCCTTTACGGCAGACATGACGGATCCGTCTTTGCCGGTAACGGAAGACGACGGCACGCCGAAGTGGCGCATGGCGCCCTCGCCAGTCGGTCCGTACTGGGAAGAAGGCATGAAAGTCGGCTATCAGGACGTAGGTGCCTGGACCTTCTTTGATTCCACGCCTGAAGACCGTCGCACCGCTGCCTGGTTGTTTGCCCAGTTCACTGTGTCAAAAACGGTGTCGCTGGAAAAAACCATCCGCGGTCTGACACCCATTCGTCGCTCTGATATCAACTCCGATGAAATGACCGAGCTGGCTCCCAAGCTGGGCGGTCTGGTTGAGTTCTATCGCAGCCCGAATGAAAGCATGTGGACACCGTCTGGTACCAACGTACCTGATTATCCGCGGCTTGCTCCGCTATGGTGGCAGAACCTGGCACCTGCGGTTAGTGGTGAGATTTCTGCTCAGGAAGCACTGGATAACCTGGCCGGTGCGATCGACAACACCATGAGCCGACTGGCCCGTGCCAATGTGTTTGAGCAGTATGCGCCGATCCTCAATGAAGAGCGTGATGCCCAGTATTGGCTCGATCAGCCGGGTGCACCCAAGCCTCGTCTGGACAACGAAAAGCCGCAGGGCCGTACCCAGCCATATGATGAAATGATGGCTGAGTGGATGGCTGCCGGTACGATGTAACGGACTGGGGTTTGCTCGCCGTATGAGCAAACCCCGGATTTAACATTCTCAGACAGATCAACTAGACACGAAAGCCAAGACAAATGAGGCGGCCGGACTATTCACCCGGCCGGGAGTTTCTGCCTGAAATCCCCGCCTCATTTGTACCCACGAGTGCTGAGTCCTTGGGCTGGTTTCCAGCCCCTTTTTCGATAACACCCACTGAAGGCTAATAGCCTGCGTTTACGTGATTTATTGCGCCGACAATGTGCGTTCAAATAATGACAGTACCCGAACGTCGTCAACCTCAATGGCCACCTTCACCAGAGGCCGGTTCTCCCAGCCTTCCGTTGGAAAGGTACGCCCTTCGGGGGCCATCATCGTCTGGCCGATGGCCAGACCATCGGTCGCCACACGAATGGCACCATGGCGGCAGCCGAACAGAGAGGGGTCCAGCACATAGGCGATGGTAGCGGCGTCGTGGAAATAACAGCCGTCGATGCCCATGGCTTCACGGTAAAAGTCGAAATAATGTTGTGCCGCCTTGTTCAAAAACCCGCCCTGTTCCGGATTTGCAGCTTCGATGCGCTCCAGTACCCCCGCTTTGAGCAGTACCTGATGGGTCACATCCAGGCCGATCATGGTGACTGGCCAGTCGGCTCCGAAAACGGCATCACCAGCGTGCGGGTCGTTGATCAGGTTGGCTTCAGCCACCGGACTGACGTTACCGGTTTCGTGCACAGCGCCACCCATTAACACGACTTCCTTTACCTTACCGGCTATGTCCGGATCCAGTTCCAGCGCCAGTGCCAGATTGGTCAGCGGCCCCAATGCAACCAGGGTTACTTCGCCCGGGTTGGCATTGACGGTGTCGACAATAAAATGCGGGGCACTGCGTATATCACGTTCACAGGTCGCTTCCGGCCACCCTATGTTGCCAAAGCCGTCCTGCCCGTGCACGTAGTCGGCATGTTGGCGCGGTTCCATCATCAGCGGTGTTTCGGCCCCCTTGGCGACCGGGACGGGTTTGCCCGCCCACTGGCTCAACGTCAGTGCATTCAGGGTGGCACGCTCGGCACTGACATTGCCGAATACCGTGGTCAGACCCAGTACCTCGATCTCTGCAGCACCAAAGGCGAACAGGATGGCCATCGCATCGTCGATGCCCGGGTCTGTGTCGATGATGATCTTGTGCGTCATGCCGGGTCTCCGTTTGTGGGTTGGTGTGCAGCTTTGCTAATAAAGGCCTGGGTTTCTTCCAGCGTAGGGATGGAAGAGGATGCGCCGAGGCGGGTTACACAGATCGCAGCAGCAGCCGACCCCAAGGCCATGGCCTGTGCCGGGCTATTGCCTGCAGCCAGCGCCGACAAGGCATAACCAATAAAGGTGTCACCGGCGGCGGTGGTATCGAGCGCCTCGACAGAGTGTGCGGCAACGCTGTCTCTATGCGTCTGGTGCAAATACACCACACCCGCTTTGCCAAGCGTCAGCAGCGTATGTAATTGCGGGTAGGTGTTGACCAGGGCCTGCTCTGCTTCGGCAACGGTCCGGGTTTCGGTCAGGTCCATCGCTTCAACTTCATTAACGATCAGCCAGTCGATCTGGCTCAGCAGTGGCCTGACCCGGTGCACATCCATAGGGGCCGGATTGAAGGCAATGGTCAGCCCCTGTTGACGCGCCTGCAAAATGGCTGCTTCGAGGCCGTTGGTTTCATTCTGCATCAGCAACCAGTCGCCGCGTTGGCCGTTGGCCAGTGCCTGCGCCAGTTGCGCTTCCGTCAGCCGGTGGTTGGCACCCGGGTACAGAATGATGGCGTTTTCGGCGGCTTTGGTCAGCTGGATAATGGCATGGCCACTGGCCTCGGGCAGCAGAACCACCTGGTCGGTATTGACCCCGGCCTCCTGCAGCTGTGTCAGGGCCCAGTCATCCTGCTGTCCCAGCGCGCCAATGTGCCTTACGTCGGCGCCGGCGCGAGCCAGCGCAATGGACTGATTGGCACCCTTGCCCCCCAGTACGGTCTGGTAATCGGTTGAACCCAGGGTTTCTCCGGGGCGGACAAAGTGGTCGACCTGGTACAGATGATCGATATTAATGGAACCGAGGTTGTAAAGGGTCATATAGGCATTCCGGCCGAATGAAAAGGGAGAGTTGGGCACCACCGTGAATCAATAGTATGGCAGTGGTTTAGCTAGACTGTGAAGTTCGCTAAGATTAGATCATGAACAGTAAACCAATCGGTCAGGTTTTTAAACCACCAGGCTGACTACAGGAGTGTGTTATGGCCTACGATCCGAACAACATTTTCGCCAAAATGCTGCGCGACGAAATTCCCTGCATCAAGGTCTATGAAGACGACTACACACTGGCGTTTATGGATATCATGCCACAGACCGATGGCCATACCCTGGTGATTCCAAAAGAGCCTGCCGAGACCTTGATGGACTTGTCCGATGAAGCGGCAGCTCACTGGATACAGAGTACCAAGAAAGTCGCTGCTGCGGTTAAGGCAGGGCTCGAGGCACAGGGCGTGGTGTTGTTTCAGTTGAATGGCAAAGGGGCGGGGCAAACCGTTCCTCATGTTCACTGCCATGTTATCCCGGGCTCCATCGCTGACCTGCGCCAGCCTCACGCCACCAAAGAAGCCGATATGGAGCACTTGAAGTCGCTGGCTGAAAAGATCAGGGCGGCGCTGTAGCACCGTTTAAGGCTCAGGCCGGAACCGTCAGGGTTTCCGGCTCATCAGCCAGATTAGTCAGCCAATAGCGGCGGCGCACGCGCCAGTAGACGCCCGCCGCTTTGACGACTTCTTCGCTCAACACCAGAGCGTATACCCAGATAAAGGGCAGCTCCCAGATAAAGGCCGCTATCCAGGTTAATGGCAGGCCAATCAGCCAAAGCGCCACCATGTCCATGCCCAGACAAAACTTGCTGTCGCCGCCGGCGCGCAGAATGCCCTGAATGGCGGTCATGTTGAACACCTTGATCCAGAAACCCAGACACATGATGACCATGGCCCATTGTGTTTGGCGAAGGGTTTCACTGTCCTGGGTAGCCAGAGTTGCCAGTAGAACCGGTGAGCCGACCAGCAGTAATACTCCCACCATCAGTGAGCCCAGCGGTGCCATCCACATAAAGCGGTTGGCCAGCCATTGTGCTTCGTCGAACTGGCCGCGCCCGAGACGTTGGCCAATCATGATGCCGCAGGCGTTGACCAGGCCAAAGAACAGCGAGTGATACATGCCCTCAATGGGTGCCAGTAGGCTCATGACGGCCAGTGGTACGGTGCCCATGCGACCGGCGATCAGGGTGTAACCCAGCGAACCCACTGACCAGAGGGTAAAATTCAACACCAGAGGCCAGGCCAGGGTGAAAAACCGTCTGGGCAGGGTAGAGTGGCGCAGACCAGTAAAGGCGCTGACCGACAGATGCAGGGTTCGGGTATGTTGAACGTCAACGGTCATCCAGCCGATCTGAAATACGCGCGCCAGCACTGTCGCAACCGCCGCTCCGGTGACACCCAGGGCAGGCACGCCCAGCCCACCGTTAATAAACCAGTAATTCATGACGATGTTCAGCACGATGGCTACGATCGCGTACTTCAGCGGCCAGCCGGTGCGGCCGATGGCGCGCATTGCTGATTCATAAACGATGATGCCCTGGGTTGTGAATAAGGTCAGGCCGAGCAAAGCCATGTAGGGAGTGCCCAGTTGGATAACCGCAGGGTCCCGTGTTCCCAGGCGCACCAGAAACTCAGCGTTTAAAATCACCAACAGGGTAAAGGGCAGCATGATCAGGGCGCCGACACACTGCGTCAGCGCCAGCGTTTGCCGGACTTTTTCATGGCGACCGGCGCCAAAATACTGGGCACAGAGAATGCTGCATCCAGTCCCCAGCGCGGCCATGATCAGAATCAGTACAAAATTCAGCTTGGCCGCCAGACCGACGGCCGCTACCGCCTCACTGCCCAGATGCCCGACCATCAGCACGTCGGCCATGGCCAGTGCGGAAACCAGGGCTGACTGAAACGCGACCGGCAAGGCCAATGCAAAAATCTGTTGCCAGAATGCCCGATAGCTCATCGATTCTCCGTGTGCACACCAACAGGTGCGTCAGGTTGATACTGTGAAAAAGAATGTTCCGATCGAGTAGGGGCTGTATAACAGCGTAAGAGGTTGTTCAGGAATCGATGGAATAGGCTTGTATTGAGCTATATTCTAGGGCCAGGTAACCCTGGGGGCTATGTGCAGATGAATCAACTACCTGTGAATATGGATCATGAAGATTTTCAGGACATTCTGATTCTCGGCCCCGAATGCCGGGAGCGCTTTCTGATTACTGAAGAGATACCTGAGCTTAGAGACCATGACATGCATATGGGCGGGGTCAGTTGGCTGCGTGGGCATTATCACGTCGGACGAAAAGATCCCGACATTCATACCCTGCTGTTTACACTGGGCGGCGGCGGTCAGGTTCGGTTGCCGGGTCGATCAGAAATGATCACCCCTGGCAGCGTTACCCTGTTGCCCGCCCATCAACCTTTCCTGTTTGAACTGGGTGCCGCAGAACAGGAATGGCGAATGGCCTGGCTACTGCTGGACGACTCCGAGGTTTGGTCTGCCTTGCGGGGCCAGCCGGCCGATGTGTTTCAACATGATCAGGTTTGGGCTATTTCACCGATGATGGACGCACTTTATCACCAGATTAAGACACCACGCCGACGCCGCATGGTCGGGCTGATCAGTGAGATGCTGACTGATTTGTTGCTCAGGGAATCGGGCTATAGCCGGCTAGAAATGACGGTGCGTCAATTGTATGCCCAGCTCGAAGACCAGTTGCATCACCCCTGGTCTCAGGCCCGACTGGCCGAACGGGTACATTGCTCGGTACCGCACCTTAACCGGGTATGCAAGAAGCTATATGGTCAGGGGCCCATGTCGCGCCTGGCCGATCTTCGGTTGCAGCGCGCCGGTGAACTGCTGGCCAGCAGTAACTGGCAAGTCAGTCAAATTGCTCAGCGGGTCGGCTATGCCGATGCTTTCAATTTCAGTCACTGGTTTCGTGGCCGAACGGGCATGTCGCCGACCCAGTTCAGGCGCTATTCGCGCCGCCGTTCGTCACAGTACGAGGCGTAGGTGTCACCGTACTAGAAAACCACCCTGGTTATTAATTAGTCAAAACGATGGCTGTTTTTTGTTCAGAATGGAATGACCTTCCTGCTTGATTCGCATGTTTAATTTCCCGCTGTTTTTCAGGTTTTCTGGCGTTTTTAAAGCAATTATCAGCGCCAATAACATTCATTCAATGCACATCGATTACCTGCTCGTATGTAAGACATTGCCGACAATTTTTGAGTATGACGAGTCAATCACAAAAAAAAAAATTGGTGAATATCACCGATTGACTTGAGTGGCCCGAAACCGTTTCATACACGCGCCGAATGCGAGCATGTCGTCGCGGCACACTGAACATGAAGTTCAGTAGCACGATCCAACCTCCGGAGTCCTGATCAGCTCCGCACAGGTTGCGAAGGGAACAGCTACAGACAGGGAAAGACAAGGACGATGCGTCTTTGATCTATTTTAAATCCTACGCCTGCGGGCGCAGAGATCCTCTATTTCCCTCTCTGTCTGTGACTCTCGATAGCGTATCGCGCTGAATTCGTATTGCGTGAAGGAATGCAATACGACACCTGAAAAGTCATAGGAGAAGGAAATGTCTGAAGGCATTTGGATTAAAAAGTCACTGGTTGCTGCGGTCGCAGCGGGTACTCTGGTTCTGGTTGGCTGTGGTGAAGATGATTCCAACAACAGCAACAGCTCCACCAGCAATGAATCGTCACAGTACGTCAGCGTCAACAACCCCCGCGGTTCCATCACTGGCCTGGTGACTGACACGAACGGTATGCCGATCGAAGGCGCAACCGTATACCTTGGCAATCAGTCTGTTGTGACCAACGCCGGCGGCCAATACTATTTCAGCGATGTGGCTGTCAGCCAGACAGTTCGCAACGACAACGATTCCTACGCCCAGGCACTGGCACTGACCATTGTCCCGCCGGCCCAGTACCTGAAAGCCAGCGTTACTGTTAAGCCGCAAGCGCAACTCTTCAATGGTTCTGAAGCTAATGCAGACACCAGCGAAGTCACCAACCCGGTAACCACCTTCATCGATGGCTTCAATGCCTCAGCCGGAACCGCGGTATTGCCTGAAAAAATGGCAACCGTTAAAGGTGTTCTGCGCAGCGCCGACAGTGGCGAAGCGCTGGCTCAGGTGAACCTGGCGCTGGACATGGTTTCTACCGCCTCTGGCGTCGACCAGGAGCAGCAACAGGATGGCGTAGTAACCAGCTACGGCATTGAATCTGTTACCACCACTACTTCGGCCAGCGGTGCGTTTGAATTCACCAACGTGCCTGCTGACGCCATTCTGAAGCTTGCAGCTGAAGGCTATACCGTCACTGCTCAAGCGGATACTTCAGATGAGTACACGCCCTACGAGCTGGGTAACGTAGAAGCCACTGAAGTACAGAGTGAAGATGAAATTTCACCCTGGGTGAAAGCCGTTGCCGAAGTTGTCGATCAGACTGCGGGTCGCGGTATGTTGAACGATGACGTTACTACTCAGTTCACCATCGAATTCAGCGAAACCATGGCTAACATCGATGTGTCTGGTAACTCTCTGCTGGTTCGTGACGTTGACGGTGGTGCCTACCTGCCGCACAGCGCCAGCCTGAACGGCAAAGTGCTGACGGTAACTCTGGATTCAGCTCTGGTCGCTGGCAATGAAATTGACGTGCTGCTGCTGCGTGACGACTTCCGCGATACTGCCATGCCATCCAACTCTGTTGGCACCACCATTGCGAACGGCGACAACTCGCCTGTTGGCTTTGATGAAGGCCTGACAACCAGTGTTGGTAGCAGCTATGTTCGTATCAAGCTGAAAGCCTACATTGAAGCAAACCAGAATGCCGAAGCCGTTGATCTGACCGATGCCCAGCAAGCTCAAGACGTAACCGGTTTCGGTTCTTTGCTGCAACTTCAACAAGACAACGATGCCTTCCTGGATGTTGATGACGAGCGCGACGGTATTCAGCAACTGAACACTGCAGACGACAACGATTCAAGCAATGTCGCCGATGCAGCAGAGCGTATGGAAGATCTGGCCAGTGCCATTGCGGCGACAGTTGGCTACATTGATGACACCAGCGTTGAAGCCAATGCTGCGGGTATCGAATTTGCCTCTACCGTTGCTGACTACTATGAAATGGACGTTATCGGCAGCAATGGCCTGTCCAAGTTTAACGGTCTGGTCAACAAGCGTCTGGTCGGTGCGACATTCGACGGTGGCGTTGCCAACCGTTTCGTATCCGATGTAGCCGAAGGTGAGGCAGTCTACCTGGTGGTTCAGGGCGTTGAGCCAGGTGACATCGTAACCATTACGCCGTTCGATCAGTTCGGTTACGAAGGCCAAACGGCTTCGCTGACCCTGGAAGACAACGTAGCACCGACCACCGTGCTGCAGAAGGCTTATGGTGTGAATGCTGACAACAACAACGGTTCTGTCTCGAGCCTGCAATACGGTAACGGTGGCGAACAGTCATCGACTCCGGATGTTGAGCCGGGTATTCCGTTCCTGAACATCACTCCGCGCATGTTGAGCGTGGTTGATGGCACCAGCGACGGTACCGAAGAACTGGGCGTTGAAGGTCTGCTGACCCTGAAGCCTCTGTTTGACCTGAACCTGGTTAACGACATCGCCGACAGCAACGACCGTGGTGAATACTTCATCGACGAGCTGGACTTCGACGCTGCTAACATCCCGGGCTCTACTCCTGGCATCTACGATGCTGTTGCTTACACTGCCTGGATCGGTGACACCACTGCTCGCACCCGTTCTATTGGTGTCGCAATGTCTGAAAATGTTGAACTGACTGGAACGGACCCGGTTGTTGATACGCTGAACGCTGGCCTGAGCAACTTTGTTGCCAACAGCAACGTCAACATTGAAGACGATGGCGAATCAACAACGGCCGATCTGGTTCAATTCGACATCGACGATGTGGTGACTTTCGGTAACACCGATCACGGCTCCATCATCGACTTCCAGGCTTCCATTCAGGATGCAACCGGAAATGCCGGTTCAAGCAATGCCAAGGTTGTCGTTGGTGATGCACTGCCGCCGATGGTTGAAAGCGCCAGCTATGTAGGTAACGAACTGGTCATCAACTTCAACGAAGCGGTTGCTATCGATACAACGACTCAGATCGTTCTGGGTGGTCAGACCATCACCATGGATCTGGATACGGTTAACGCTTTCAATGCACAGGCTGATCAGTCTACCTTGCGTGTTTTGCCAAGCGCCTGGGGCGAAGACCTGAACCGCACTGCTATCTTCACACTGGCACAGTATGACGAAAGCGATGCAACCGCAGGGTCTTTCCCGTCGGATCTGTACCGTCACGCCCGTCTGGACTTCAGCGACGTGGAAGACGTGCTGGGCAACAGCTGGAATGATTTCTCGATCGGTAACGCCGCCGATGACAACGAGTTCTTCTTCCACCAGCCAGATTTCGCCGCGATTGATCAAACTGGTTCGTTCCGTGTAACCGGTGTCGACAACGGTACAACGCTGAACTCTGATACCATCTCGGTTCAGTTCACGGGTACCCACCCAATCGACCTGTCTTCCTGGGACGGTAACAACGACGGCACCATTGCTCAGAATGAGTTCGAAGGCCGGTTCACCTTTACTGATGACAATGGTGGCACCGCAGACATCAACGCAGCTGACGATACTCACTCTCTGGTAGTCAGCAATGGCGGACGTACTCTGACCTTTACCTTCGTGTTGGGCGGTGACCCCGTTGAAGCTGGCGATAACCTGATCGTTGACGCTCCCTGGGAAAGCCAGTGGGACGCGTCCGAGACTTCGGCTCCTGCCAACTCAGACGTTGATTTCGAGTAATCCCTCTCGAAGCCATCAGGTAGCTTCGGCTACCTGACTTTGAAGGCCCGAATCGTTTGATTCGGGCCTTTTTTTGTCTGCTATTTTTGAAACGTGGTTATCAGGCCAAAAAAAACCCGCCTCAGCGGGTTTGATTGAATAGCCTTTGCCCGTTAACCGACTTCTTTTGCCAGTATCTTGGCCGCCCATTCTTTGGGTCCTGTCTGGTGTACCGAGCTGCCTTGGGTATCCACAGCAACGGTTACCGGCATATCCACCACATCAAACTCGTAAATGGCTTCCATACCCAAGTCTTCAAAGGCGACAACTTTGGCCTCGCGAATGGCCTTGGATACCAGGTAGGCTGCACCACCCACTGCCATCAAGTAGGTTGCCTTGTGGCGGGCAATGGATTCAATCGCTACCGGGCCACGCTCTGCCTTGCCCACCATGCCGATCAGACCCGTGTGTTCCAGTACGGTGTCGGTGAACTTGTCCATCCGTGTGGCTGTGGTCGGCCCCGCTGGACCCACCGCTTCATCACCCATGGGGTCAACCGGGCCAACGTAGTAGATCATCTTGTTGGTGAAATCGACGGGCAGGGATTCACCCTTGCTGATCATATCGACCATGCGCTTGTGAGCGGCATCGCGGCCGGTGTACATCTTGCCGTTGAGCAACAGGGTTTCGCCGGGTTTCCAGTCGAGCATCTCGGCTTTGGTCAGGGTGTTCAGGTCGACACGGCGCGCCTTGGGGCCGGCATCCCAGACGATATCGGGCCAGTCTTCCAGCTTGGGCTCTTCGAGTTTGGCAATGCCGGAACCGTCCAACACGAAGTGAGTATGACGGGTGGCCGCGCAGTTGGGGATGATGGCGACGGGCTTGTTCGCCGCATGGGTCGGTGCGTCCATGACTTTGATGTCGAGTACCGTCGTCAAGCCACCGAGGCCCTGAGCGCCGATGCCCAGTTTGTTCACTTTTTCAAACAATTCAAGCCGCAGTTCCTCGCCCCGATTGCTGGCCCCCCGTTCCTGCAGTTCCTGAATGTTGATTGGTTCCATCAGGGATTCTTTGGCCATCAGCATGGCTTTCTCGGCGGTGCCGCCGATGCCGATGCCGAGCATACCCGGCGGGCACCAGCCAGCGCCCATTTCAGGAACCACTTTCAGTACCCAATCGACGATTGAATCCGAGGGGTTCAGCATGGCGAATTTGGATTTGGCTTCACTGCCACCCCCCTTGGCTGCTACCTGTACATCGACGGTATTGCCGGGCACCACTTGGGTGTGTATCACGGCCGGGGTGTTGTCTTTGGTGTTGGTGCGCTTGCCGTCCGGGTCGGCCAGTACGGAAGCACGCAGCACGTTGTCGGGGTGCAGATAAGCACGACGAACGCCTTCGTTGACCATGTCTTCAACGCCCATGGTGGCGCCATCCCAGCGAACGTCCATCCCGATCTTCAAAAACACGGTCACGATGCCGGTGTCCTGACAAATAGGGCGGTGCCCCTCGGCACACATCCGGCTGTTGATCAGAATTTGGGCCATGGCATCTTTGGCGGCCTGGGATTCTTCGCGCTCGTAGGCCTGATGCACGGCCTGAATGAAGTCTTTCGGGTGATAGTAGGAAATGAACTGCAAGGCGTCTGCGACGCTCTGAATAAGATCGTCCTGCTTAATGACGGTCATGAAGGGCTCCTCTGCCGGTCTGCTCGGTGGCGCGAAGTGTACAACACTTTTTCAGAGATCGGGTCAGTACAAAAGCATTAGCTTAATTTTTGAGCTGAAGGGTTAGCACATAGTAAGCGGTGGCTGCCGGGGGGTGCCTCTGCGGGGAAGTCTGCAGCAGGGATGCTGCAGTCTAGGCTCCATGGACGGATTCACGCCGACCCCGCAGAGGCAACCCCGGTTGCCACTGCGGACCATAGGCACCCTGTTAATTAAGGTGACTGACCAACGGCACTTGCAAAATTCAAACGCTCGTTTAAATTGTAGGGTATCTGATACCAACAGGAGCTCCCATGAGCGAAATTATACAGCGGGTGCATAACGGCGTTCTGGAACTGACATTGAACCGCCCCGAGAAACGCAATGCGCTGACCGAGGCTATGTACATCGAGTTGAAGTCCATACTCGATGAAGCCAAGCACAACCCAGAGGCTCGGGTAGTATTGTTGTCGGGTCAGAAGTTCTGCTTTACGGCGGGCAACGATCTGAAAGACTTCATGGAACACCCAATGGAAGATGATGATGCCCCGGTGCTGCGCTTTCTGCGCACCATGGCTGATTTTCCCAAACCCATTGTTGCGGCGGTCAATGGGCCTGCCGTCGGTATTGGCACCACCTTGTTGCTGCATTGTGATCTGGTGTACAGCGGCGACAGTGCAGTGTTCCAGTTGCCGTTTGTCAGTTTGGGCCTGGTGCCGGAGTTTGCCTCTTCTTTTCTGCTGCCGTTAAAAGTAGGGCATGTCAAAGCGGCCGAGTGGCTGATGCTGGGCAAGAGCTTTGGTCCGCAGGAGGCGCTTGAAGCCGGGCTGGTCAACGCTGTTTTTGGCGATGAAAACTACCTTCAAGCCGCTCATCAGCAGGCGCAACTGCTGGCTGCGCAACCGCCCAAGGCGATTGAGCTGACCAAAAAGCTGATGAAGCAGCACTTTATGAGCATTACATTGAACACCATTGACGATGAAGCCCGCCACTTTCAGGCACAATTGAAGAGCGACGAGTTTCGCCAGGCCGTCAGTGCTTTTTTTGCCGCCAAGTCAGGCGCTGAATAAGCAGCGCCAGGTAGCGGCGGTCCCGCACCAGATAGCCAAACACCAGCCCCCAGAAGGCCCCTCCGATTCCGAATAGAGTGACATTGGCCACGGTGACCAGGAAGGTCACCAGGCTGGCTTCGCGTTCTTGCCCATCCTGCAAGGCGATGACCAGGCTGTTGGCAATGGTTGGCAGCAGCGCCAGGCCCGCCAGCGTCATGATGTAGGCACCTGGCAAGGCCCGGAAGAGTCCGATAACCGAGGCGGCCAGCAAGCCCAGGATGGCGTACGTAACGCCAGCAGATACCGCAGCGGTGTAGCGTTTTTTGGGGTCTGGGTGGGCATCTGACGTCATGCAGATGGCGGCGGTGATGGCGGCAAGGTTCAAGGCAAATGCGCCGAAAGGCGCCAGTCCCAGGGTTGTCAGCCCGGTCCATTTTAATACCGACGAGGTGGGGGAGCGGTAGCCGGCAGCGGTCAGCGTCGCGATGCCGGGCAGGTTTTGCGAAGCCATGGTGACGATAAACAGCGGCAGGGTCAGGCTGAAGGCGGCTTGCCAGGTGAATTCCGGCCACTGCAGCACGGGTTTGGTCCACGACCAGGCCCAGGCATTGTCAGCGACCTGATTCAACGCCAGTGCCAGCATCAAACCAACCAGCGCTACCAGCAATACCGCGTAGCGCGGGATCCACAGCCGTGCCAGAAAATACACGATTGCCATGGTTCCGGCCAAAACCGGCGCTTCGGTCAGAGAGGACGCGGCATTCAGGCCAAAAGGAAACAGCACACCAGCCAGCATGGCACTGGCCAGGGCCGGGCTCAGCTTTTGAGTCAGTTTTTCGGCCTGTCCGGTAAAACCGGCCAGCGTTATTAAAGCGCCGGTCAGAATAAAAGCACCGATCGCCTCAGCCAGTGAAAACCCCGAGAGACTGACAATTAATACAGCGGCGCCCGGCGTTGACCAGGCGGTTACCAGCGGCAGCCGGTGCTGCAGTGACAAGCCCACCGAGGTGATACCCATGCCAAGCCCCAGCGCCCATAGCCAGGAGCTGGCCTGGGTGGGGGTGGTACCCGCTGCTTCAGCGGCCTGAAAGATCAGTACGGCTGAGCTGCTGAAACCAACGAGTACGGCAACAACCCCCGCACTGACGCTGCTGAGTGACAGATCCTGCCAGAATTGACGCCAAAGCGGGGTGCGCATGACCAGTTCTCCTGTGGTTTTACGGCTGTGCGTTATAACGTACAATGCGCGCAGACTAACAGTGTGCGCTATAGCGCACAAGCCTTTGTGATCAGGAGAAGTCACCATGTCGGACATTCAGCAACAGTTTGCCGCCAGGCTGAAAACACTGCGCGCCCAGCGGCGCTGGAGTCTGGATAGGGCAGCGACGGAAACCGGGGTCAGCAAGGCCATGCTGGGGCAGATCGAGCGGGGGGAGTCCAGCCCAACGCTGACCACACTCTGGCGGCTGGCCAAGGGTTACGGCGTTGGCTTTTCAACATTAATTGAGCCGATTGAACAAGGTCTGAACACGGACAAGGCGGCGAGGGTTACCCCGCGAGACAGTGCGCTGGCGGTAAAAACCCTGCTGCCGTTCGACGCCGGTTTGTATACCGAGCTGCTCGACGTAGAGATAGAACCCGGTGGCTTGCGCGAATCCGATGGACACCGCAGCGGTGTGATTGAGTGTATTCTGGTTCAGGGCGGTGAGGTGTCGGTGTTCAGTGACGACCAATGGAACAGGCTTCGAACGGGCGAGGCCCATCGTTTTCGAGCCGACCAGCCACATGCCTATCGCAATGAATCTCAGGTTGAACCTGCCCGGTTCTTAAATGTACTTGTTTATCCCTGAGGCTGGTCGGGGTGAGAACTCAAGTTTCGGAGTTCGCGAAGGTGACAAGCGGCGGCTGCCGGGGATTCCCCTGTGGGGTAGTCCGCAGCAGGGATGCTGCGGTCTAGGCTCCATGGACGGATCTACGCCGACCCCACAGGGGAATCCCCGGCAGCCGTTGCGGGCCATTGCCATCCAGCCGACCCCGAACTCCTAAAGTTGAGTCAGAACAACCCCAGCTGTGGCCCGTCATCGGAAGGAGGGTCAGGTTCTTTCTTTTCATTACTGTCTTCTGCCGGTGTCTGGGCTGGTGCCTCTCTGTTGGCATCTTCAGTCGCCACCGGTGCCGGTGTTGCTGTCGGTTCCTGGAGCCAGCGTTTGTCCTGCTGCTGCAGCCAGGTTAACACCTGTGGCAGATCTTCCCGGTCCGGGTGCTCGCTCATCAATTGTTCCGTTGCCGCTATGGCATCGCTGAGCGTCAGGGTGCTGCCCCAGTCCGGGTCAGTCAGATGGGTGCGTACCTGGTCGTGCCAGTGTGATTGTTCAGCGGCGCTGAGGCTGTCGGGAAAATGCCGGGCGCGGGCCAGAAACACCAGGGCTTGCTGGCGGTCGTCCTGAAGGCCATCGGCCAGGCCCGGCCAGGTCTCGGGGTGGCGGTCATTGCGCCGAATCTGATTCAGAATGCCGCGATCGTGATCACCGATGAACCCCTGATAAAGCGCCTGCTGAGGGTCGTCCGGGGCAGGGCGGTCGGTGGTTTTGAACACGTCGCGCGCCAGCGATACCAGGTCATGCCAGCGATCCAGGATGGCCAGGTGCTGCGCAATGCGGGTCGGGTCAATCGCGAACCGCTCGCAGGTGGCTTCGTCCAGCATGCGGTAAGGGGCGATCATCGGGCAGCGGTTTAAACGCAGGGTTCTCAAGGGTGGCCTGGCAATGCCCTCAGGTAATGAGTCGGTGGGGGTATATAGCCAGTCGCGAACCTCATCGGCATTGTGATCCAGTAGCCAACTTGGGTCCTGCATCAAATCGAGCACGATGATTTCGTTGCGCCGATCCGGGTGCTCCATTAGAGGCACCTCGACTGTCAGACAGCCTTGCCGGGCTGGAATCTTGCCACTGACATGCAACATGGGCTGGCGTGATTCCAGCGGTAACTGCCGGCGCACTTCATGTTTGAACCGCAAAGACAGGGCGTAGTCGAACAACTTTGGCTGGCGGTCTCGAATCAGTCGTGCCAGGGCTATGGTGGCCAACACGTCGCTGACGGCGTCGTGCGCTTTTGCGTGTTCTATGCCATTGGCGGCCGTTAGCTGTTCTAGCTTGAACGAGGGGTCGCCATTGTCATGCCTGGGCCATTCGATGCCCTCCGGGCGCAGCGCATACGTCAGGCGTACTACGTCGAGCAGGTCCCAGCGGCTGTTCTGGTTACGCCATTCACGACTGTAGGGGTCGAGCAGGTTGCGGTAAAACAGGAACCGGGTGAATTCGTCATCAAAGCGCAGGCTGTTGTAGCCCACGGTGCAGGTACCGGGCTTTGACATGATGGCGTTGATGCGACTGGCCAGTTCCCATTCGGTCAACCCTTCCTGTTCACACTGGCCGGGCGTGAGGCCGGTTATCATCACCGCTGACGGGTCGATGACCGCATCGGGTAATGGCTTGCATTTCCAGTCCATCGGCTCACCGATGATGTTCAGGTCGGCATCGGTGATCACGGCGGCAAACTGGGCAATGCCATCCCGGGCCGGGTGAATGCCCCAGGTTTCATAGTCGTACCAGAGAAATTGCCGGGGCGCTGTTGAAGAGGGTTTGCGCATGGGTTCCGGTGTCCTGTCGGTGCAGTAGTGCTCGCTCCTGCATGGGTTTACACTGTAGCAACAGCCCGCACAAACAGGCTGGCTGCGGTGATCCGCAAGGGCGCCTAACCTCGGCGCCAATTTCGTACAGCCTATCATTGATGGGCGTTTCCGGCACGGTGAACACGCGTTCCCGGCCTGGCTCAATGGCAATCAGGGAGATCGTTACATGGTGCTCAGCAAATTTTTTGGCAAAAAGTCCAAACCCGCAAAACCCACTGCGAAATCACCCGGAAATACCCGAACAGAAACTGTCAAGCCCGGTGTAGATCAGTGGCTGATTCAGGTTCGGGCGGTCGACCCGAAACAGCGCAGGGAGGCCATGGCTGAACTGGCCAGGGGCCTGGATGAGGGCAAACTGACAGCGGAGCAACGTCTACAGTTACCCGCGGCCGAACAACTGGCGCTGAACCTGCATGCGAATACACCGGTGTCGGATGTCAGTGATGCTCTCTGCGTCGAGGTTGCTCGCCACGGTTTCTCGGCACGGGTTCGAACGGCGGCCGCGGGGCTGGTCAGTGATATCGATGCACTGGAACAGCTGCTGAAACATGCCAAAGGCCGCGACAAAACCGTGTATCGGCTGGTAAAAACCCGACTGGATGACCATAAACACGAGCAACAAGCGCTGCAATCCAGAGTCGATCACACCCGCCGACTGGTTGAGCAACTCGAGCGTCATGCCAAAGCCCCGGTCGATCCTCTGTACAGCGGCAAGTTGCGCGCGCTTGTGGACCAGTGGTCTGCCAATAGCCTCTATGCCGACGAGGTACTGACTGAGCGCTGGCATCAGGCCATCAGCGACGCTCAGGCCCGGATTCCGGTGGAGTCTGACATCGCCAGTTCCGAACCGGAAGCGGACACCGCCTTACCGGTCACGGAGCCTGGCGGTGCGGGTTCAGAGGGTGTTAGCTTTGCGGAAGCGAATGACGACGCGACCCCGGATGTCGAAAGCACCGAGAAAGACCCGCGTCGCACCCAATTAATTCAAGACCTGTGGCATGACCTTAAAGACCGGCTCGATCAGGCAGACCCTGACCAGGCACAGGTACGCGATGCCTTGCTGTATCTGACAGAGCAACAACATCAGTGGCGCCAGACCGAGCAGTCGCAACGCGCCAGTCGCGAAGAGGAACGAGCCTTTCATCAGCTCTGCACCACCTATGAAACGTCGTTGAACGCACTGGTTCTGCTGATTGAGCGTTACGGTCCGCTGGCTGACCTGTTGCCTGCCATTGAGGCCGATCCGGCTGGTCATGATGCTGCTGCCCACGCGTTGGATGAATGGCTGCACAGTCTGGATTGGCCGGAAGGTGAACCGGAACCTGCCCTGAAAGGCAGGGTTGAACAGGTGGTTCGAGTCCATCACGACCAACTGGCTGAGCACAGAAAACAGAGCATCCAGGCCGTTCGTCAGGCACGCGGACTGATCCGCCGTTGCCAGGGGGCGATCAACGATGGCCACCTGAAACGTGCTTCGGGTCTGTTGCAAGGCATACGCGATGCCGTAGTGGATCTGAAACCTGAAGAACACCATGGGCTCTTTCGCCAGTTTGAAGAGACTGAACAAGCAGTCGAGAAATTGCGCGACTGGCAAAGTTTTGCGGTACTGCCCAAAAAAGAAGCCCTGATCGAACGCATGCGTCACTTGCTCGACCAGTCGTTACCGCCAGAAGACCGCGCCCGGCAAATCCGCGACATGCAAGATGAATGGCGCATGCTGAGCCGGGGCCTGCAGAACCAGCATCAGGCGCTGTGGGAGACCTTTCACGATCTGGCACAACAGGCCTATGAACCCTGCAAGGCGTTTTTTGAAGAGCAGGGCAAGCTGCGTTCATTAAACTTGCGTCAGCGCCAGGCGCTGGCCGACCAATTGGGTCAGTATGAGCAGTTGATCGACAGCAAGGGCCTGGATCTGAAAGAGTTGGACCGGGTGCTGACACTGGCCCGGAACGATTGGCGCCGGTTCTCACCGGTAGACCGGGCGGCCAACAAGGCGGTGCAAGCCCAGTTCGACGCCGTGTTTCAACGCTTGCGTGATCGGTTACAAGGCGAGCAGCAGGTTTTCCGTGAGGCCAAGCTGGCCATCATCGAGCAGGCGCAAGCCTTGCTGGATGAACCCGATTCGCGCCAGGCTACCGAAAAAGCCAAGCAACTGCAGCGCGACTGGCAGCAGGCCGGGCATTTGGCCCGGCGCGACGAACAGGCGTTGTGGAAGTCGTTCCGGGCGATATGCGATGAGCTCTTTGCCCGTCGCGAAGCAGCGGCAGATGCCTTTAAAGCAGACCTGAACGCCCATAAGGCCCAGGCCGACGAGATATTGGCGGGTATGGAAGCCATTCTGGCTGACGCTGACCCGCTGGCCTCCAAAGCCCGGTTTGATGACCTTAAAGACCAGTACAGCGCGCTGGGTACGTTGCCTAAAGCCGATTATAAAAAACTGCAGGATCGGCTTGACCGCCTGAACCGGGACTTCCAAGCCCGGTGTAACGCTTTCAAGGTTCAACAGCAGGATCAGCACTGGCAGGCCCTGTTTGACTGGAATCGGCAGGCCCGGTTTGATTGTGATTCAGCGGAAGCGGCGACGACGGAGTGGCAAGCTTTGAGCAAGATACCGGCACCGGCTAGCGGTTTGCTGTCGTCGCTGCCGAATTGGCAGTCGCCAGAAGCCGACAATGATGCCTTGCGCCGTAAGACCGTTGAGCTGGAAGTCCTGACTCGGGCAGAAACACCAGAGGCCGACAAAGCTTTGCGCATGGAATTGCAGGTACAGCGTCTGACGGATGGTTTGGGCCAGCAAGTGGATCAGAATGACATTGACCAGGCCGTTGTCGCGTGGCTCGCCACTCCAGCGAGCAATGAAGCCGAATTCGATGCACTGATGAGTCGGATGAAGCAGGCCCGACAAACCTGGATGACGTCGGACTGATTGAAAAAACTGAAAAAAATCATAAAGTTAGTTGACAGCTACCGGGGTCATCATTAATATGCGTCCCCGTTGAGAGGCGATGACCAAACGGTCAGCAAAGCACAGCATCCGAACCAGAAACGGGTGATGGTTTCTGAAAATACTCGATCAGAAGCACTCTCTAAACAGGTTATTGCGGGGTGGAGCAGTCTGGTAGCTCGTCGGGCTCATAACCCGAAGGTCGTAGGTTCAAATCCTGCCCCCGCTACCAAACAAAAAAGCCCGAACAGCAATGTTCGGGCTTTTTTAATGCCTGGTTAACAGTGGTACCAGATTAGTTCGTCGGGCTCATAACCCAAAGGCAGTAGCCGGAGCGTCGGTCGGTTAAATCCCGCCGCCGCGACCAAACAAAAAAGCCCGAACAGTTATGTTCGGGCTTTTTTGTTTGGGTATGAAATGGGCAGGGTCTACTGGGCTTGAAAGCCGTAATACCCTACAGATGTCGGGTGAGCGCTTGGGTCATCAAGCATTACAATGTGCGCGTTTTTGACACCAGGGGCGCAGAAGTAGCCCAACGGGGGGTTATACTTTCCGGGCTAAAATCAGTCGCTCCATATTGACAGCATCGTAAAATCGGGTCATTTTGCCCTTTGCTCACCATACCTGAGTCGGTATTTATCGATTTGGCTCTGGTCAGAGGGATCTTTCACAGCTATGAATCTGCGTGCTTTCGGCCTGAGGACATTATTACCCCACAGCGGGCTGGTTAGATTCAGCGGGCTTTTCTGCCTCGTTCTCTTTTTGGCTTACCCGGTTCAAGCTGAACGTACCCCGGCTTCTTCACACTTGAATGTCGACCTGTCGATGCTGGACCTCGACCGAACGGATGGTCGCTACGCACTTGCCAGTAACTCTCACTCGACCGGTTTTATGCCTGCTCCAATTGGGCAGAAGCTGGAAGACGCACCCCATGAATTCAAGGGTGAACAGGGGGCCGGTCTGACCGCGAATTTCAGACAACACAGTCGATACTGGTTGTCTGCGCGCGTTATTAATCAGACTGAGACCCGTGACTGGTACGTGCACATCAGTAATTTCGGCTTTCAGCAACCTCGCATCCTGATCCGGGACTGGGAGGGTCAGACCATTCATACCATCGATAACTCAGTGACTTCCGGTGCCACGGAAATCAATGCCATCGGGCGTGCGGCCAAAGTCACGCTTGAACCGGGTATGTCCTATCAAATCGTGGTTGAGTTATCCGCAAGTCATGTCACCTGGAAACCTTACATCGGCCTGATGAGCGCAGACTTTTATCAACACTGGCAGATGCAGATGGATTTTGCGTTCAAGCTGGCCATCGGGATCATGCTGGGGATCATTCTGTTGGGGTTTGTTGCCTGGGCTCTGACGTCTGACAAAACGTTTTTTTGGGGAGCTGCGTCTTCTCTGGTGATGCTGTGCTATTACCTGGAACATAGCAGTCTACCAGCGATTTTGGGGCTAGCCAGTTACGAGAAAACGGCATTTTTCTGGTTGCTGGTTACGTTCTCGTTACTGACGATGACCGCCTTTGCCGCCAGTTTCCTGCAGATCAATCGACGGTCAGGACGATCATACTCAGTGTTCTATTACACCGCACTGGCAACCATGCTGGTCGGGCTCGCTGGTACACAGCTTTCGTTCAACGCAAACGTACTTGTATATTCTCTGAACTATTTCGCGGTCTCGCTGGTTATTCTGGGATCGGGAATCTCCAGGGTTCGATCACAGGGGCGTTACTACTGGATGTACATTCTGGGCTGGTTACCCATGGTGTTGTCGATGGTACAGGTGATCTGGGTCGTCAATGCCCCCCGGGAGGCCGTTGAGGAAATCGGCGTTTCCTACAAAATGATCCATGTTCTGTATATTCAGATTTTGCACATGGTACTGCACATTGCCGCCATCGTTTTGCGCGTCAAAGCGCTGAATGAAGAAAAGCACCGCATGGAGCAGATCAGTCAGGCCAAATCGCGCTTTATTGCGCACAGCAGTCACGATCTCAGTCAGCCATTGCATTCGATGAATGTCTACATGGAATCTTTGAAACCCCATGTTCATGGCCAGGCTGGCAACGATCTGTTTGTACGGCTCAAAGAATCCCATCGCCAGATGAGTGAATCCTTCAGCGCCATCATGGATCTGACCAAGCTAGAGTCCGGCGTGATCAGACCAGGCCTGGAAACCGTGTCACTGGAACGTCTGTTTTCAAAGTTGAAGAGCGAGTATCTGGGGCTGGCCATGTCCAGGCGTCTTGAGCTGAGTGTCGAAGCCGAATCGCTGCAGGTACGCAGTGATCCGGTTTTACTGGAGCGCCTGCTGCGTAACCTCATTTCCAATGCCATCAAGTACACCGACGCGGGCAAGGTGAGGGTGGTTTGCCGTAGTGTGGACGATCAGGTGGTCATCGAAGTTATCGACACCGGCTGCGGTATTGCCAGTGAGCACCAGGAAGCCATTTTCGATATCTATCACCGGTCACTGGACGCTCCGGATACAACCAGCGGCTCTGGCATTGGTTTGTCGATCGTCAGGCATATCTCCCAGTTGCTGGATCATCCGGTGTCGTTAACGTCAGTGCCCGGTGAAGGCAGCTGTTTCGCGATCCAGGCTCCGCTGGCGGAAGTACCGGCTCAGAGCAGAAACCCTGAAACACCGTCAACGAAAAGCAGTAAGTTTGTGGTGGCACTGGTACTGGGCAATACTGGTCTGAGAGATCCGGTGTGGGATCGGCTGAAACAATGGAATTGTTCGGTATTGATTTTCAACTCGGCAGACGAGGTGCTGCAGTCTCGGCTACCAGTGGATATCGTGATGTGTGATGACGCCAATCATCGAGACATCGCGCTGTTATCTGATCGCGCCGACGTTCTGACAAAAGACTGCGTGACCGCCTGTATTTGCAAGCCCGGATTCACGTTGCCCGAGCACTGGGTTGCCCTGTCGGCGCCGGTGATGCCCGCTCAGTTGCGCGCGCTTTTGAACTTTGCGGCACGGAAGCGTCAGTCTCAGGCACCGACAGCAGTTGCTGCCCAGTGAAGGTTGACGTCATGGCTACGGTTTTATCGACAGTAATGCGACCACAAGAGTCGAAATCATGAGCGTGAAAATAGTGATTACAGAAGATCACGAGTTGTATCGGGATGCGCTGGGTACTCTGGTGATTGAGGCATTTCCGGGGGTTCAGGTGATTGAATCGGGGGATTTTCCCACGACACTATCCCTGCTCGACTCACACTCAGATGTAGCGCTGGTGTTGTTTGACATTCATATTCCAGGCACCAGTGGCCTCAATGGGCTGAAAGAGATCAAAGCCCGTTATCCGGCACTGCCGCTGGTGGTGGTGTCTACGGTTGATTACCAGGCCAGCATTCAGCAGATGCTGCAGCTCGGAGCCGATGGTTTTATCGCAAAAACCAGTTCGCGCGCCATGATGGTTCGGGCGCTCAGAGATGTCATGGAAGGCGAAGTTGTTATTCTCAGTGGTCGCGACAGCGACGACGTCGTAGCACTGTCACCCCGCCAGATCGATACCCTTGAATTACTGGCCCAGGGGCTGCCTAATAAGGAGATCGCGGCCAGACTTAACATCGCTCCTACCACAGTGCGGGAATACGTCTCCGACATTCTCGGGCTGTTCAAATGCGATAACCGAACGCAGGCCGTCCTGAAAGCACGCCAGCTTGGTTTTATCCTTTATTGATGCCGCTGTCTGTGCCCGTCATAACCACAGTTTAATAGTGCCGAGTACCCGGAGTGTGATTAGAGCGTTCCCCCACATTCAATCCGGTAGCCCAGATCTATGATCGAATCGCCGACCTGTATACCTTGAATGCGTGCGAGCAGCTCGCGCGCCGCCCGTTCGCCAATGGCTTCCCGGGGGGTAACGACGCTGGCCAGACGAGGGGCCATAACCTGACCGACATCGTGCCCGTGAAAACCAGCAATGGCCATGTCGTCGGGGACACGCAAATTTTGACGCAGACATTCGAAGTAGGCGCCAATGGCCACGTCATCGTTGGTACAGAACAAGCCATCTGCTTTGGGGTAGTCGGATGTGATTTCACGCAACAGGGCAGCGCCAACGCTGAACGATGAACGTTGTGCGCTTTGCAGTGTGGTTGGGGTCAGGCCATGTTCCAGCATGGCTTTTCTGTAGCCCTCCTGTCGCTGCAAGGTACGGGCGTCCATGCGTACCGCCAGGTAGAGAATCTTGCGCCGGCCGGCTTTTATCATGGCTGAAACCATGTCGTAGGCTGCGGTGACGTTGTCGTACCCGACGGCCTGGTGCAGAGGCGCGTTGTGTGTGTCCATGATTTCAACGGTCGGAATGCCGGCCGTCTCAAGCATCCGCAGGCTGCGATCGGTATGCTGGTTTTCCGACAAGATAACGCCATCGACATTATAGGAAAGCAACGACGCCAGGCTTACTTCTTCCATCTCGACGCTGTAACCATAATGGGCCAGCATCAGATGGTAACCTTTGGGTTCAGTGACGGTTTCGATACCCTTGATGATATCTGCGAACACCAGGTTAGTCAGCGAAGGCACCAGTACGCCAATCGCCCGGCTGGTTGATTTGGACAGAATATCGGGCCCGCGGTTGGGAATGTAACCCAGGGTTTCGGCCACATGGAAAATACGCTCGCGCAGCGCCTCAGAGACCGTATCCGGCTCTCGCAGACAACGACTCACCGTCATTTTGGTGGCGCCAACCTGGTCGGCAATGTCTTGTAGTGTGGGTCGTCTTTTTTTCACGTTTCGGCCCTTTACCCGTCGCCCGGCACAGTGTCTGGTGAACTGCGATAATACACCGAAAGCCCGAGTTTACCGAAGGCTGTCCAGACATTGTTGAAAAACAGCCTGAGGCGGCTGGTCAATGTCGATGACCGTGGCTTCGCCCTCGGTCGGTTCTTCCAATTGCGCGAACTGACTGAGCAGCATGCCCTTGCCGGCAAAGTAGTGGTGCTGACGTTGCACCAGTCGTGGCCAGATAACGTCAATATCACCCTTCAGGTACAGAAACTGAACAGACGAATCCGCCGAGCGCAGCCGGTCCCGGTACCGGGCTTTCAGGGCAGAGCAGGCCAGTACTATGGCTTCCTCTCTAGCCAGCAAATTCACCAGGTCACTGAGCCAGCTTTCGCGGTCATCATCGTTCAGTGGTGTGCCACTGGCCATCTTTCTGATGTTGTCGGGCGTGTGAAAGTCATCCGCGTCGATGTAGAGGCACTTCAGCGCGGTGGCCAGCTGGTCCGCGATCAGGCTTTTGCCGCTACCGGAAACGCCCATCACAATTATTTTTCTAAAAGCCATCCATTGTTCGCCAATATATGCACCACGGCCGGTTTGGCCGGCCTGGTGCTGGTTAGTGTCGTAAGACGTTACGAGCCGTCAAGTCGGGTGGTTTACAGACGTAGGGTAGACTCGGCATCAAACAGGGATCCTCGAGCCGGATCAAAACCGATGTCGATACTTTGCCCGGGTGCCAGCAACTGGTCGCTGTCACAACTGAAGGTCACGGCCTGGTCGGCCACCCGGGTCCAGACCAGTGTATTGGAACCCATGGGTTCCACAATTTCTATCTCTACCCGGGTGCTGAATGGCATTCCCCGGGCTCCTTCGCCGGCGATAATGTGCTCCGGGCGAATACCCAGCACCGCCGAGCATGAGTCAGACGATGCACGGGCAAACTGATAGCTGCTGGTCGGAATGTGCGTACCGCTGTCGGTAACGAAGCAGGTTTCATCGCCGGTCTGCAAGGTTCCCTGAAAGAAGTTCATTGAGGGCGACCCGATAAAACCCGCAACGTACAGATTGACCGGCTTGTTGTAAATGGTATGGGGGTCTGCCAGTTGCTGAATAACGCCGTCTTTCATGATGGCGATGCGATTGGCCAGCGTCAGTGCTTCGATTTGATCGTGCGTCACATAGATCATGGTGTTTTTCAGGCGCTGGTGCAGCCGTTTGATCTCAACCCGAAGATCCGACCTCAGTTTGGCATCGAGGTTGGATAGCGGCTCGTCAAACAGAAATACTTTCGCCTCGCGTACCAGAGCCCGCCCGATGGCAACGCGCTGGCGCTGACCTCCAGACAGTTCAACTGGCTTGCGTTGAAGCAATTCTTCCATTTGTAAGATCTCGGCTGCCCGGGCGACGCGCCGTTGAATTTCATCCTTTTTGTAGCCGGCGACCTTCAATCCGAATGACAGGTTTTTTTCAACCGTCATTTGCGGGTAGAGCGCATAGGATTGAAACACCATGCCGATGCCGCGATCTTTGGGTTCTTCCCAGGTCACGTTACGGTTGTCGATGTGAATCTGACCGTCGCTTATGTCCATAAGGCCTGCGATGCAATTCAGCAACGTAGATTTGCCACATCCTGAAGGGCCTAGCAGTACAATAAATTCCCCCTGCTCGATATCGAGATTCAGGTTTTCCAGTACCCGGGTGTTGCCATAGTCCAGGGTAAGATCCCGGATGGATACACTGTGTTCAGACATGTTCATTACCCCTTGACCGCACCGGCTGCGATGCCTCGCACGAACCATTTGCCGGAAATAAAGTAAACGATGAGCGGAACAGCCGCTGTTAGAATGGTGGCGGCCATGTGCACGTTGTACTCCCTCACCCCAGTGGTGGTTTGTACAATATTGTTGAGTTGTACGGTCATCGGCATGTTCTGACGACCGGCAAAAACCGTCCCAAACAGAAAATCATTCCAGATGCCCGTCAGCTGCAGGATGATCGCCACTATGGTGATGGGCACCGCCATAGGGATCATGATGCGGAAGAAAATTTGCCAGAACCCGGCACCGTCGATCCTCGCCGCCTTGAACATTTCCATGGGCAGGCTGGCAAAAAAGTTGCGGTACAGCAGTGTCAGAATGGGCATTCCGAAGATCGAATGGACAAGTACAATACTGAGCAGCGTCGAAAAGATACCCAGTTCGCGCATGGTGATGATCAGCGGGTAAATGACGACCTGGTAGGGCACAAAGGCACCAAATACCAGAATGCCGAACACCAGATTGGCATACCTGTAGCGCCAGAAAGACAGCGCATAGCCATTGATAGCTGCAATGGTAATGGAGACCACCGTGGCGATGGCGGTGATCTTGACTGAGTTCCAGAAACCCGGTTGCAGACCGTTGCAGTCGCGCCCGGTACAGGCGCTGAACCAGGCCTTGATCCAGGGCTCAAAGGTCGGGTCGCTGGGCCAGTTGAACAGATTACCCTCACGGATTTCCGGCAGGGTTTTCAGCGAGGTGACGATCATCACCCAAAACGGCATCAGAAAAAACAGCGCTGCCATGATCAGAAATCCGTAGATGCCAAGGCGAGCAATACTCAGTTGGCTTTTGCGAGGGCCGCAGGGGCCCTCCAGTACCCGGCCGGATGCACCCGGCACCACGTTGTTGACAACCAGTGTCATGACAGTCTCTCCCGGTTGCGCTTCATTCGCCATTGGATGAAACCGTTCAGTGCCAATAGCAAAATAACGGGCAGCAGCATCATCATGGCGGCGGCCATGCCCAGTGCAACATTGATTCGATTGGTGATGTGCTCAATGACGAAAACCGCTGGCATTTGTGTTGCAATGCCCGGCCCGCCCTGTGTCATGGCGATGACGATGTCGAATACCCGAACGACGCCTACGCACTGCAGTACAAAGGCGGTAAAGAGTGCGCCTTTCATCATTGGCAGAACGATGAACAGATAGGTTTTCCAGGCGGGTATGCCATCGATGCGCGCGGCCTTCCAGATCTCGGTGTCGATACCCCGCAACCCGGCAAGGATGATGGCCATGGTGACGCCGATGCTGTTCCAGATGGCACCGACGACCAGGCCGTAAATGGCGGTATCGGCATTGACCAGTGGCGCGAAAGTAAAGTCGGTAAAGCCCCAGCCGCGTACGGCCGCCTGTATGCCAATGCTGGGGTCCAGTATCCAGCGCCAGGCCAGGCCGGTAATTACCAGTGACATGGCAAAGGGATACAGAAAAATTGAACGCAATAGCGATTCACAGCGAATTTTCTGGTCCATAAACACGGCGAGCAGAAAACCGAACATCATGCTCAACCCGACCGAAAGCAAACCGAAAAACCAGAGGTTGTTGGCGGAAACTATCCAGCGACCGGTTGACCACAAGCGCTTGTACTGATCCAGACCAACAAAGTTGAAGCTCGGGAACATCCGCGCATCGGTAAACGACAGAAGGCCGGAATAAACAATGCAGATAACAAAGACACCGATAGCGGTAATGATCATCGGTGCGGTGCCCATTACACTCATCAGCGCGGACCAGCGGATCCGTCTGGGTTTTGGGTACTTTGCGGGCGACCGGGTCCGGTAACGGCCGGAACCGGCAGAAAGTGTCTGTGACATGTTGATACCTTTGGAGCGCCACCTGAACGACGACAGGTGGCGCGCGTGCTGATGCAAACGGGGAGGGAAGCGCACAGGGTGTGACTTCCCGAAGCGCCGGATACAGGCTACGAGACGATCAGTCGGCCTGGGCGATAATATCGACAAACCGGCGTTGAATGTCCTCGGTACTCAGGCTCGGGTTAGCCCAAGCTTCCAGCCACAGGTCGTCCAGTTGGCCAAGGCCGTCTTCAGTGAAAAACATGTTGGCTGAGGGCAGTACACGGTTGCGATCTTCGAGAATGTCGAGGCCCACTTTCATGCAGTCATCCGCGATGCTCATGTCGACATCATCACGCACCGGCAAGGAGCCTTTGGCGTTATTGAAGCTTGCCTGAACTTCCGGGCTGAGCATCATGGAGGCCAGGGCCAGCTGGGCTGCTTCTACGTCGGGGTCAGACTGCTTGGGAAACAGGAAAACATCACCGCCGGTGTCGAGGTAAGGGTCTTCCGAGGGTCCAGCGATGCAGGCGTAATCAATGCCGGGTTCAAGACCGGCCAGTGCGAATTCGCCCCGGGCCCAGTCGCCCATTATCTGCATACCGGCCTGGTGGGTAATGACCAGGTTGGTGGTGTCGTTCCAGTTGCGGTTCGCCGAACCGTCATCGGTATACTGTTTCAGGCTCTTGAAAAGCTCGATCGCAGAACGCACTTCCGGGCCGCCAGCGACGTCGAGATCGCGGTCCCGGTAGAGTGCTTCAAACCCGTCCTTGCCCAGTTGCGAGACCAGTACGACACGCGCGGCACCGCTGATTTGCCAGCCTTCACCGCCTATGGCAAAGGGCGTGATGCCCGCTTCCTGAAGGGCAGGTGCAGAGGCTATGAAATCGTCAAGGTTGGTCGGCAAGGCTACTCCGGCCTTTTCGAAGGCGGGAATGGATGCCCAGGCCCATTGCCAGGAGTGGATGTTCACTGGCAGACAGTAGATTTTGCCATCGTATTCGCACACATCGAGGATTGAATCCGGGCGAATAAAGTCGCGCCAGCCTTCCTGTTCCGCCAGCTCGGTCAAGTCGAGCAACATGCCGGCTTCGGCCAGTTCTTCATATTGCCGTGAAATGTTGAACTGAGCTGCCGCCGGGGGATCGCCACCCAGAATACGTTGCAGGGTGGTTGAGCGGGCATTGGAGCCACCGGCGATGGCGGTATCGACCCAGTTGTGAGGGGTACGAGCGTCAAACTCATCGGCGAATACGGTCACCGCCGCCTGCTCACCGCCCGAGGTCCACCAGTGAATCACTTCCAGATCAGCTGCCTTGGCGCTGGCCATTGTGATGACCGATGCGGCCGTCATAGCCGCCCATTTCGTTGTTTGCTTCATGATGTTCTCCGTTTTTTATTGCAGCGCCGCTAGGGATGACGCTATTTATAATGAGAAGGTTACCGGTAACATTGCTAAGCATGTTACCGGTAACTTTTAAAGTCTATAACAGGTTTTAACCGGTTACAACGCTTTCAGGTTGAATACTCCAGTGCACTTAGCAAACCACCTTGACCTGGTAGAGTTTTCCGGCCTGGATGTCGCGAATGCAATGCCCTTCCAGCGGCCGGCCGTCGACCCAGATGCCCCTCTGCTCCGGTTTATCAGTGCGTAGATAGCGAACAGCGAAACGTGCACTGCGGAATTGCCGGACGACCTTTACCTCGTTCCATTCGGTGGGCAGGGCGGGGCGTACCAGCAAGCCTTCCTGGCTACCTTGCAAACCAAAGAGCGACTCGATCAACGTTCGATAAACCCAGGCAACGGTACCGGTGTTGAACAGCTGACTCGACCGGCCAGCGGTGCGCGGAAACTGGTAGTAGGCACCTCGATAGTAGTTGGGAATATAAACCGGCATTTGGCCGCGCTGGCGGTAGTCCGCCTCGGAATCGCCGGGAATCATCTGTCTAATCAGCCGATAGGCGCGGTCGGTTTCACCGGTCTGGTACAGGCTGTAGGCGTAGAAGGCGGCGGCGTGGTTATAGACCGATCCGTTCTCAGCCGAACCCGGGTGTTTCTGGGTGACCCGGCCGACGTCATCGCGCATGGCGGTGTAGGCTGGCGCGAACATCATGACGCCGTAGGGGGTTTCCAGTTGGGCTTCAATGGCCGCAATCATCGACGATTGCTGTTCTTGCGTGCAGGTACCGGCTAGAATCGCCCAGCTTTGCGGGTTGAGAAAAATCCGCCCCTCGGCATCATCGCTGATGCCGAACGTGACGCCATCGTCGGTAATGCCCCGGCCATACCACTGGCCGTCCCAAAGATGCCGGTTTACCGCCGCGTCGATGTCACTGGCGCAGGCCAGGCATTCTTCAGCAACGGCATTAGCCCCCTGGTGCTGGCACATTTGCGCCCAGAGTTTTAGGGCGTAGGAGGTCGCCACGCTCAGCCAGCCAGACACGCCCTTGCCCTTGTAGCCAACCATGTTCATCGGGTCGCACCAGTCGCCCTGGGCAATGTAGCTGAGCCCGCGTTCATCCCGCGCCTGCATCAGCCAGCGCATGGCTTGCGTCATTCGGTCGAATACACTGCGTTGGCCGTCACCCTGCCAGTGGCTGACCAGTTGTGACAGTAAGTCGTAGTCACCGGTTTCATCAAGATAGGCCTGCAGCGTGATCGGTAGCCAGACGCAATGGTCGGTATGGGGAATCTGGTTGATGTATTTCAATTCGGTCTCAGCGCTCAGGCGAATGCCATCGGGCATCGCACCGGATGCCTCTTGCTGACTGAGGGCATAAACCAGAGCCTCACGGGTAACCCGGGGGTTGATATAAACCATACCCAGTGCGTCTTGCAGATAATTCCGGGTTTGCGGGTCCATGCTGAGCCGGTTTACATCGCCGTGATAAAACACCTGGCGTGGCAGCCAGTGGTTAACAACGTCGTTCAGCAGGGCATCGGGTGTTTCGATATGGAGCACACCTTCCCCCTGTCCAATATAGCGGGCATAACGGGATTGGACCTCGCTGAAATCCGGGGCGCTGAAATAGCGCTCCCGCATTTGTCGGATGTGCGCCTCGTCCCGTGCCGGGCCGATCAGAAAACGATACTCCTGCTGGTCTCCCGGTTCGAGCTCAAGCCGGTATTGCAGGGCTGCAACCGGTGATTCATACAGCGCGTCTCCTTTTGACAGCATTGCCTGCTGCACGCCATCCGGCCGGTGCAGCCCACCTTCGCCCTCAAACTGTTCACGCTGGGTCTCAAAGCTCAATGGCGGCTGGTCGTGCAGAAAATAGGTGAGCTCCTGAAAGTCTTTTTGTTTGAAATAATCGTCTACTTTCTGATAAGGCGTGACGTACCGCGCAACGATGCCGCCCAGATCTTCGCGGTAGCTGGCTGACTGATTCATCCAGCTCATGTAGCCAAAGGGGGTGTAAGGGTAAAAGCTGAGCGCTCGCGTCCGGTCGGATTCGTTGATCAGTTTTACCTGCCACAATTCGACCACGTCGTCCTCGGTCAGGCTCAGGGTCAGTTCAATGTTGATACCGGAATAGCGTATGCGCCAGCGAATGTCACTCTGACCCACCGAAAACACAAAGCGGTCCGGCGTGGCCCGAACCGGCTCATAGGGTGCGGAAAAGAGGTCGCCGCTGTGTTCATCTTTAATGTAGAAGAACCGGCCCGGGTGATGAGCGTAGTACGGTTGCTCGGGCTGCATGAAGGTTTTGGCTTCTAGGTTCGGCGCATAGATGTACTTGGCCGGTTCGGGCTGCATGAACTGTGCAGTGGCAAAACCCCGGCAGTTCATCTGTATCATCATTTTCGGGTTCCAGAGGAACCCGGCAGCGCGTGGCATGGCGGTGGGGCTGTGTAACTCAAAACGCTGGCCAGCCTCGGTGGCTTTTATCATTGTTTTGGCTCCTGGTGCCTGTTCAGTGCGAGCAAGGTAAGCGGTCTGGCTTGTAATGTTACCGGTAACTCATTAGAGTTTACTGAAATGAAACCGGTTACACAAGCTAGGGAATTTAAACGTTATGTCTGCACCGAGTGTCTTTGATGACCGTTGTTGTCAGTTGGGGGAGGGGCCCTTGTGGCACCCTCGCCGACAACAGCTGTTCTGGTTCGATATCCTGGAAAACCGGCTGCTTAGCCGCCATCGGGGCGAGACACTGGGTTGGTCGTTTAATGAGGCGGTCTCGGCGGCAGGCTGGGTCAGTGAGACCGAGCTGCTGATTGCCAGCGAAACCTCGCTGTACAGATTTGATCTGATCACCGCTGATCGGGTTCCTGTGCACTCGCTGGAAGCCAACAACCCTGCAACCCGCAGTAATGACGGGCGCGCCGACCCCTGGGGCGGGTTCTGGATCAGTACCATGGGCTGGCACGGGGAAGCAGGGGCAGGCAGTCTCTATCGGTATTACCAGGGTGTACTGAAAAAACTGGTGTCTGATCTGAGCATCCCCAATGCCATCTGTTTCGCGCCAGATGCCTCCTGTGCCTACTGGACCGACACCGCCGAGGGGCAATTATGGCGTCAGCCACTCGACCCGGTTCATGGCTGGCCCTCAGGCGACAAGCAGCGAGTGATCGATTTTGCTGCCCAGGGGCTTAACCCGGACGGCGCCATTGTGGATGCCCGGGGCGATATCTGGAGTGCCCAATGGGGCGCTGGCCGTGTGGTTCGTTACAGCCCGGAGGGCAGAGAACAGCAGGAGGTAACGCTGCCGACCCCACAAACGACCTGTCCAGCTTTGGGCGGGGAAGCGCTGGATACACTCTATGTAACGACGGCTGCCCAAGGGCTGGAGGCGGCAGATGGTTTGGGCGGGCGGGTGTTTCAGTACCCTGTGGGTATTCGTGGGCAGGCTGAGCACCAGGTAAAGCTGTGAGACGGGTAAATTTCACCACGGGATAACGCCAGCAACTTTTTTTTGAACGCCCAAAGGTAATCAAATCAAGCAGTTAGAACCAGCGTTCGAAATATTTGCGTTTGGGTGCTGAGAAACCTTTGACATCATCGGTGGAATCTATATCCTTGGTCACAGCTTAAAAAGAAAGACGCAAGATAGTTTAATTGCTCCATGCCGGTTTAGTTTTATTCCTGCCTTGAAGTTCTTAAGTACGTCAGCTCCAATTTTTATGCTAAAAGAGCTCAATTTCGGGCACAATTGTTAATTGATAGGAATACGACTATGTCTACAGTAACTGGCACCGTTAAGTGGTTTAACGAAGCAAAAGGTTTTGGTTTCATCGAGCAGGAAGGCGGCAAAGACGTCTTCGCACACTTCAGTGCTATCACTGGCTCTGGCTTCAAAACCCTGACCGAAGGCCAAAAAGTTGAGTTCACTGTAACTCAAGGCCAGAAAGGTCCTCAGGCTGAGAACATCACCCCTCTGTAAGGGCTGATTGATTCTACGAAAGGCTCTGCTTAGGCAGGGCCTTTTTTGTATGTGTCCGATTTGTTAAGCCGTAGTTCAGGCGGTTTCCCTTACAAACCAAGACTTTACAGTACCTCTGTTTTTAGTGTAAAACCTCGACAAAAGTTCTACACAGCCCATTCCCGCTGCGCTTTGATTTTGACTGGAAGTCTCGTACACTGTTTCAATCATTCGTTTTTCAATCCCCGGTCGGATGAATGTCGGCCGTGAGTCGCCAAAGCCGACCCATTGAGCTAATGTAAGATCACTGTGAAGGCCTGTGTACAGTTGTGACACCCCTTTAACCGTTTTGTAAGAGGTCACCAGTTCGATGCGACGAGAGTCTGACCTATCCTGGAAAACTTTTCTGGAGATGATTTCCAGTCTGTCTGCGCAGTTTGTTGCGACGCCTCATCACAAAGTCGACAAGGTTATTCAGCAGGCGTTGGATCGGGTTGGGCGCTATTTCAATGCTGACAGAAGCTACATCTTTCTGTTTTCAGACGATGCCCGGCTGTGCAGCAATACCCATGAATGGTGTGCCGACGGGGTGACTGAGCAGATCGAGGGTTTGCAGAATCTCGAAGCGGACATCTTTCCGAACTGGCTGCGTTCGTTCAACGACGCCAAACCGGTTCATATCCCTCAGGTAAACGACATCCCCTCCGATAGCGTTGAGTACGGTATTCTGGCCCACCAGAGTGTTCAGTCAGCCCTGATGGTACCCATGAACACCAAAGACGGTCTGTTTGGCATGTTTGGGCTCGATCTGGTGCGCACTCACAAATCCTGGAGCGATGACGAAATAGCGGCCATTCGGCTGTTGGCAGGCAATATATGCAGTCTGCTTCAACGCCAGCGTGCCGAGCAAAAAATTGATCGTCTGGCATTTTTCGATACGTTAACCGGGCTAGCCAACCGGTCACTGATTCGCGAACGCATTCGCCAGAGCCTGCGATCCAGCCAGCGCTCATCGCTTTACAATGCGCTGATCATTATTGATCTCGATCGCTTCAAATCGTTGAACGAAGAATACGGACATCATTGCGGTGACGAACTGCTCAGTCAGATGGCGGAGCGATTGCGACGCTTTATTCCGGAAAGCGATTCACTTGCCCGGCTCGGTGATGACGAGTTTGCGGTTCTGGTTGACAGTGTTTCTTCAGAACTGACCGATACACTGACCCGGGTTAAAAAGCTGTGTGAAACATTGAATGAGGTCTGTACGGAGCCTTATGAGCTTGACGATCAGCGGGTTCATGTCAGCATCAGTTTTGGTATCAGCATTTTCGACGGCGATATTACCGACGTCGAAGTTCCGTTGCGACAATCTGACATAGCCATTCGCCGTGCGAAGGCATCTGGTGGCAATACCATCCGTTTTTACGACAATCACCTCGAAGTTCTGTCCGTCCAGCGGACCAGTCTGCTGCACGACATGAGACAGGCCTTGCTGAATGATCAGTTCGAACTGCATTATCAGGTATTGGTTGACGCCAACCAGAAGCCAGTTGCGTGCGAAGCGCTAGTGCGCTGGAATCACCCGGAACGTGGGCTGTTGTTGCCCGGCGTTTTCATTCCGTTCGCTGAAGAGAGTGGTCTGATCGTCCGACTTGGTCGCAAGATTCTCAGCCTGGCGTGTGAGCAGTTGCAGATTTGGCAGGATGACCCCGTGCTTGGCCAGCTGCCAATGTCGGTCAACATCAGTATGAAACAATTCAGAGACCCGGGTTTTGCCAGCTTTGTTGCCAGCCTGGTCGACTTTCAACCCCAACTTTGCCGGCAGTTGAAACTCGAAATAACCGAGTCTTTGTTGGCCGTAAACCTCGACGATGTCATCACCACCATGGATAAGCTGGTGGCTCTGGGGCTGACCTTCTCGCTCGACGATTTTGGCACCGGCTATTCTTCGCTCTCTTACCTGCGCAGCTTGCCGCTTTCGCAGTTGAAGATTGACCGCAGTTTTGTGCGCGAAGTCGCCGACCAGGCGCAATCAAGAGCCATTGCTCAAACCATTTTGACTCTGGGTACCAACCTCGGTCTTGATGTTGTGGCAGAAGGCGTTGAGACGCCGGAGCAACGCGAAGAACTGGTGTCGATGGGTTGCCGGATCTTTCAGGGCTATCTGTTTGCCAAATCGTTGCCGGCGGCCGAGTTTGAGGCGCTGGTGCGCTCTGATAACATTACCGGGTAAATCGTTCCGCTTGATCACGACCTTTCACCTCTCCAGTGGCAGCACATCCACCTCAACCGTCAGTTCGTGCGCACCGCCGCCATTCATCACACCGCGCAGGGGCGTGACATCGCCGTAGTCCCGGCCCCAGGCCAGAGTAAGGTAACGCTCGCCGGGCAGGCTGCCGTTGGTCGGGTCGATATCGAGCCAGCCCCAGTTTGGAATGAAGACGCTTAACCAGGCGTGACTCGCATCAGCGCCGACCAGCTTTTCCTGCCCCGGCGGGGGAAAGGTTTCCAGATAACCACTGACGTACCGCGCTGCCAGGCCAATTGAGCGCAGGGCGCCAATTGCCAGATGGGCGAAATCCTGACAAACACCTTTGCGGTCTTTCAATACATCGTCCAGGGGCGTGGCCAGCGTGCTGTACTCAGAGTCATAGCTGAACTCCTGGTTAATTCGTTGGTTCAGGGCCAGCACCGAGTCACACAGGGAACGTTGCGGCGTGAAGCAGTCGAGTGCGAACTGTCTCAGTGAGTCGCTGCGGTGAATAAACGGAGAGTTCAGGGTGAACAGACGTGCCTCCTGGCTATCCGGGTCTATTGCCGTGGCAATGCCACCGCGCCCCTGTGCCAGTTGTTCAACCACGGCTTCCCAGGCGGTGTGAACCTCATCGCCAGCCGGGGTTGGCCGGGGTTGCGTAGTGACTTGGCTGCGTATCGTAACCTCCAGGCTGTCGTGGATGTCCTGAATGGCGAAGTAGACGATGCGATTGCCAAAGAAATCGAGCCGCTCATGTTGGCGCAGGGGCGTGGGCGATATCGACAGCCGGGTGTTCTTGCAATGCTGGTAGTCGAGGTCTCTGGGCAGCAGGCGCGCCTCGTTGTGGCTGAGCGTCACCGGACTGCTGTAGTCGTAATGCGTAGTGTGACGCAGCTGGTATTTCATGTATCGGATCCTTGCAGGGTGACCAGTTGTTTTGGTGTCTCGGCATGGCTGAAGTGGCTGTGGGAAACAGCATCCGACAGGGCACACAGCGGTGTGAGTAACTGATCGAGCAGGGTTTCCAGTGCAGCCTGGGCTTTGGTTGAGTTCTCCAGGTCAGTCAGCGTGTCCAGATCGACGAGGTGCAGGTAGCTGGTGGCCTGAATGATCAGACGCGTTTCCTGGCTGCGAAAGGGGGTGGTTTCCGGATGGGGCAGATGTTCTATCTGGGTTTCCAGGCGTTTCAGCATGTAACCTACCGAGCGGGGGTTGGTTTCATCAAACAACAACAGATCGAGAATGGCAGCCGGGTACAGTTGCGACCGGTAGCGGCGCCGATAAACCGTTAAGTTATCGGTGGTGGCCAATACCGTTTCCCACAGATCGGTACCCGGTTTGCTGGCGCTGATCATCGCCAGTTTCAACAATTCCAGACTGGCAATGCAGCGTTCGGTAATGCGGCCAATGTCCATAAAACGCCAGCCGAAGTGGTGCGGCATGGTCTCGTTGCAGAGCCCGAAGAAGGCCGCCAGCAGAGTGATAATGTCTTCCAGTTTACGCTGGCCGGCGTTGGCGCCCTGGGTATTCGGTAGATCACTGAACGTCTGGTGTAGGGTATTAATGGTGCGCCAGGCATCGTCACCGAGGTGGTCGCGAACGGCACGGCTGTTGCGCAACATGGCGTTAAACATTCTGGGCAAGCCTTCGTCGTCGGCATTCTGAAACAGCCCCAGCAGGCTCTTACGCAATATCATGAATTGCTCGACTGCCGGTGGGTGCTCGCCCTGTGGATCGGTCGCCGGGTCGTGTTCCGGGTCCAGAGCGTCCGGCAGATCCAGTTTCAGCGCGGTATACAGATCGGGCAACAGAGTGTCGGCCAGACGCAACTGACCTTCCTCGACCAGGCTGGTGAGCGATTCCCTCATCAGGCGCGAGCGGTTGTCGAGGCGTTCGCCGTAGCGGCCGATCCAGAACAGGCTCTCGGCTACCCGGCTGGGTAGATCCATACCGTCACGCGTCACCAGAATGGGCCCTTTGGCGCGTTGCAGTAAGCTGACATGAGGTTGGGCGACCGGTGACAATACCCAAATATCCTTGACGATGGTGCTTTCCATCACCGGCGTTCCCGGCTCAGCCACCCAGGCCAGGCCGCCGGGCATGATGCGATGCTGACGGCTTTCCGGGTCGGATGTGCCGTCACCCGGGTCTGCCAGTGCAAAAAACCGCAGACAGACGGGTTGTGGCGTTACCTTGTTGTCTTTCAGGTTATAACTTGGCGATGAGGCGGGTTTTAACGGTTGTTCGGCCACATAGAGATGAGGCGCCTGCCGGATCGACTGGTGCAGGCTTGCCAGGGCGTCGGGCGTCAGTTCAGCGGGTTTGATGGTTTGGGTGACGTCGTTCACGGCCCGTATCCGCCAGACGCTCAGGTCGTTCAGCACGGTACTGAGGTAAGTCGGTTCACCGCACCAGAGCACGTCGCGGCCGGCCAGTTGCAGGGGTTCACCGAGCAGGTACTGACACAAACCCGGTAAAAAGGCGGCCAGTGCGGGGTGTTCCAGAACACCAACCCCCAGACTGTTGGCGATGGCGACTTCTCCGCGGCGGGCGGCTTGCATTAAACCGGGAACGCCGAGCAAGGAATCGCCGCGCAGTTCCAGCGGGTCACACCAGGGGTCGGTCACTTGCCGGACGATGACATCGACAGCCTTCAGGCCACCCAGGGTGCGCATCGACACCTGACCGTCGCGCACCACCAAATCACCGCCTTCCACCAGTGAGAAATTCATGTAGTTGGCGAGCCAGGCGTGTTCAAAGTAGCCCGAACTGCCTGGTCCAGGGGTGAACAATACAATATTGGGGTTCTCGCGGCGGTGCGGCGCAAGTTCCGACAAGCAGCGATGGTAAGCCTGCAGAAAGCCAGCCAGGCGGCTCAGGGGCGCATCCCGGTACAGTCGCGACAGGGCGCGCGAGAGAATAATGCGGTTTTCCAGAGAATAGCCGACGCCGGAGGCGGCTTGCGTCCAGTCGCCCAGCACGCGCCATTCGCCGTGCTCGTTGCGCATCACATCCATGCCCTGAAAAATCACCCTGGGGCGCTCATACAGGTTGCCACTGTCTGCGGCCGGGAACAGCCAGCCCGGGTGGGTATAGATCAGTTCGGAGGGGATAATGCCGTCTTTCAGCACTCGCCGCTCGCCGTACAGATCGGCCACCAGGCATTCCAGTAGCCGGGCCCGTTGCTTAAGACCTTGTTCCAGCATGGTCCAGCTTTGCGGGCTGATCACGTAAGGGATCGGGTCCAGTTGCCAGGAGCGCAGCTTGCGTACCTCATCTTCGTAAACGTTGAAGGTGACGCCGTTTTCATAGAGGAGGTTCTGGGCTTCGAGGGTCCGTTGTTGCAGGCCATCCAACCCCAGTTCATCCAGTTCTTCAACCAGCGGCTGCCAGCGGGCCCTGAACTGGCCTTCGCGGGTGACCAGGTCATCGTACTGAAGCGTCCCCTGCGGTCGTTCGGCCTGGTAATCCGCTAGTAGGTGTTGCAGCAGGGGGCTGTGCGGGACTGAATTGCGCATGATCGGTCTATGTCCGCTGGACGATGGGTAAGTGGCCGGGACGGGTTTTCGGGCTGTTGCTCCGAAACCGCTTGAGTCTGGCTGGTAAAGGTTATATCTATGGATGATAAACCAACAGCACCCGACTGAGTACATTATATGCAATTGTTCCGGTGCGAATCCTGTGGTCATCGGGTGTACTTCGAAAACACCCAGTGTACCCAGTGTGGCGCCGCTCTGGGGTTCGACCCGGACCGCTTCGACATGGCGGCGATCAGGCCGTTGGGCAATGGTCGCTGGCAGTCGGTGGCGACCGGCACTCAGGGTAGTGGCGTCTATCGTCAGTGCAGTAATTGTGCAGTGCAGGGAGTGTGCAACTGGCTGCTGCCGGATGGGTCACCGGAGGATTTTTGCGTCGCCTGTCGTCTTAACCAGACCATCCCAGACCTAAGTATAAGTGCCAATAAAGTGCTCTGGGCCAGGCTGGAAACCGAAAAACGCCGTCTGGTATACAGCCTGCTGAAACTGAACTTGCCATTGACGCCAAAAACCGATGAACAACAGGGGCTGGCGTTTCAGTTTTTGGCCGATACAGCGCCCCGGTTCAATGAAAGTGGCCGGGTGATGACCGGCCATGAAGATGGTGTGATCACCCTGAACATTGCTGAGGCCGATCCGGTTGCGCGCGAAGCCATGCGCAGCCAAATGGCGGAGCCCTATCGCACCATTCTGGGGCATTTTAGGCACGAATCCGGGCATTATTACTGGGACCGATTAGTCTGGAATACGCCCTGGCTCGAGTCGTTCCGACAGTGTTTCGGCGATGAACGACAGGATTACAGCCAGGCACTCGATACCCTGTACAGCCAGGGCGCAATTGCAAACTGGCAGGAGCATCACGTTAGCGCCTATGCCAGTGTGCACCCCTGGGAAGACTGGGCGGAAACCTGGGCCCATTACCTGCACATGGTCGATACCCTGGAAACCGCCTACCAGTTCGGGTTGAGCCTGCAACCCAGGGTGACCGAAAACGCCGAAACGAGTGCGGAACAGGACTTTAATCCCTATTTCGATACGCACATAGATCGTCTGCTGGAGCACTGGTTACCGTTAACCTATGCTCTAAACAGCTTGAACAGAAGCATGGGACATGGCGATTTGTACCCTTTTGTGCTTTCACCCGGTGCAGTGCGCAAGCTCAGCCTGGTGCACGACATCATTCACCGGGCGACGCCACCGCTCACCGCCGATTCAGTGGTTTAGCCAGAGTTAACTGGCGTAGCAATTGCTACGTCAAACTCATACACTCAAGGATTGGAATCATGACCCTTCGCGTTGCGCTCAAGCACTCCACCCGCTACGCCTTCGACCGGTCCGTCGCGCTCAGCCCGCACCTGATCCGTCTGAAACCAGCGCCGCACTGCCGGACACCCATTGATGCCTATTCGTTAAACGTCAGCGGTGGCCCGCATTTTATTAACTGGCAACAGGACCCGTTCGGCAATCATCTGGCTCGCGTAGTGTTCCCCGACAAAGTCCGATTTCTGCAAGTGGATGTGGAACTGATCGTACCGATGACGGTGATCAACCCCTTCGACTTTTTTCTGGAAGACCACGCCGAAGCGTTTCCGTTTAACTACCCGGCCGCCTTGAAAAAAGAGCTGACCCCTTACCTTGAAGTCACTGAAGACGGCCCTTTGCTGAAACAGTGGCTGAGCAGCGTCAGTCTCGATAAGCGACCGACCGCCGATTTTCTCGTCAGCATCAACCAGCGCCTGCAACAGGACATCGAGTATCTGGTGCGCATGGAACCCGGTGTGCAAGACTCCGATGTAACGCTCGACATCAAACGCGGCTCCTGCCGGGATTCCGCCTGGCTGCTGGTGCAAATCTTCCGGCATCTGGGCCTGGCGGCGCGTTTTGTCTCCGGTTATCTGATCCAGTTGAAAGCCGATCAGCAAGCGCTCGATGGCCCGTCGGGAACCGAGGTCGACTTCACCGACCTGCACGCCTGGACCGAGGTGTTCATTCCCGGTGCCGGCTGGATCGGGCTGGACCCCACCTCGGGGCTGTTTGCCGGCGAAGGGCACATTCCCCTGGCAGCCACCCCGGAACCGACCAGCGCCGCGCCCATCACCGGTGCCAGTGATAAAAGCGAGGTCGAGTTCAACTTTTCAATGAGCGTGACCCGCATTCACGAAGACCCCCGGGTAACGCGGCCCTACAGCGAAGACCAATGGCAGGGCATTCTCGCGCTGGGCGACAAGGTAGATGATCAACTGAACCAGCAGGATTTGCGGCTCACCATGGGCGGCGAACCGACCTTCGTTTCCATCGATGACATGGACGCCCCTGAGTGGACCATTGCTGCTTTGGGCGACGACAAACGCCGCCTGTCGGAAACCCTGCTGCACAAACTGCGTGCTGAATTTGCGCCGGGCAGTCTCGTGCATTACCAGCAGGGCAAATGGTACCCCGGCGAACCCTTACCGCGCTGGGCGCTGGCCTGTTACTGGCGCAAGGATGGCAAAGCTCTCTGGCAAAATGAACAATGGCTGGCGACCTTTAACGAATCAACTGCAACCGAGGGTAAAACCAAGGCCGCACCGGTCAGCATTGCTACGGCCAGAACCTTCGCTGCCCTGGTCGCCAATCGGCTTGGCGTACGTGACCGTTTTCTGGTTCCCGGTTATGAAGACGCCTACCACTATTTGCTGCAGGAAGCGCAGCAACCGACCGATGTGGATTTAAGCAGGGAAGACCTGAAAGACAGAGGCAATCGGCGTCGCCTGGCGGCCTTGCTGCAACGCGGTTTGGATGAAATTACCGGTTTTGTGTTACCCCTTGGGCGTGATGTGCGTCGCGATCGCTGGCAATCCAGCGAGTGGCCACTGCGCCGCGAGGCCCTCTATCTGATTCCGGGCGACTCGCCCATGGGGTTGCGTTTGCCGCTGGACAGCCTGCCCGAAGCCAACCGGGCTGAAGAGCATCAGCCACCCAGTGCCTTTGAATTACGCCAGCCACTGGCTGACATTCATGGCGAAGTGGCGGCGCGTTATACCGCCTGGCAGAAAGACACTGGCACCCCACATCCGGTGAGTGAACAACACCTTGATCAGCCCGCGTTAACGGATGAGGCCGAGGGCATCATTCACACCGCACTCTGTGTGGAACCGAGAGATGGTCAGCTTTTTGTCTTTATGCCACCCGTTGCCAGACTCGAAGACTACATTGACCTGCTGGCCAGCGTTGAACAGACCGCCGCGGAATTGAAGCTGCAGGTCGGCATTGAGGGCTATCCGCCGCCTTCAGACCCGCGCCTGGAAAAATTCATGATTACCCCCGACCCGGGCGTGATTGAAGTCAACATTATGCCGGCCAGCAACTGGCCCGATGTGGTTCGGGTGACCGAAACCATTTATGAAGCCGCCCGGCAGACCCGGTTGGGTGCCGATAAATTCATGCTCGACGGCCGCCACACCGGAACCGGTGGGGGTAATCACGTCACACTTGGCGGCGCCACGCCAACGGATTCGCCGTTCCTGCGCCGGCCCGACTTGCTGGCCAGTATGGTCACTTACTGGCAGCACCACCCGGCACTGTCGTATCTGTTTACCGGCATGTTCATGGGCCCGACCAGTCAGGCGCCGCGCATCGACGAAGCGCGCCATGAAGCGCTGTATGAACTGGAAATTGCTTTTCAGCAAATGCCACCGGGCGAGGTACCGCAGCCCTGGCTGGTGGATCGGCTGTTGCGCAACTTGCTGACCGATATTACCGGCAATACCCACCGCGCTGAGTTCTGCATCGATAAACTCTACTCGCCGGACAGTGCCACCGGACGCCTGGGTCTGGTCGAATTGCGCGGCTTTGAAATGCCGCCGCATGCACGCATGAGTGTGATGCAGCAGTTGCTGATCCGGGCGCTGGTCGCCCGTTTCGCCGCCGACCCTTACCGCAAACCGCTGGTGCGCTGGGGGACAGCGCTGCACGACCGGTGGCTGTTGCCGCATTATTTGTGGGCCGACATGCTCGATATTCTCACCGACTTGCGCGACCACGGGTTCGATTTCGACCCCGACTGGCTCGCGCCCTTCCTGGAATTTCGGTTCCCGCTTTATGGTCAGGTGCAGTACGACCAGATGTCACTGGAACTGCGGCAGGCGATTGAACCCTGGCACGTGCTGGGCGAGGAAGTCAGTGGCGGTGGTACTGCACGTTATGTCGACTCGTCCGTTGAACGGTTACAGGTGAAGGTCAGTGGCCTGACACCGGAGCGCCATGTGCTGACCTGCAACGGTCGCCCGGTTCCGCTGCATGCCACCGGCACCAAGGGTGAAGCCGTGGCTGGGGTACGTTTTCGGGCCTGGCAGCCTCCGTCAGCTCTGCATCCAATGATTCCGGTGCATGCGCCGCTGGTGTTCGACATCGTTGATACCTGGAATGACCGCTCACTGGGCGGTTGTACCTATCACGTGTCACACCCCGCAGGTCGGAATTACGAGCACTTTCCGGTTAACGCCAACGAAGCCGAGGCGCGCAGACTGGCCCGGTTCTGGTCGCACGGCCATACCCAGGGTCCATTACCGGTGACTGCATCGGTACCGCGCAGGGAATACCCTCACACCCTGGATATGCGCTTCGATCACCTACGCGAAGCGGCACTCAAATCGGGCCGTACAGGCCAATGAACGGGCGCGTAAAGGAGAACCATCGATGAGTAAAATAAATTGGTCGGAATACGCCTGTAAGGGGTTTTACGATGAGCTGCTGGCTCAACCCGGCGTGCCGCATCCGGCTGCAAAAATGCTGTGTGATTATCTGGCCGAGCTCGGTGGCCGTGAACTGGCCGAACTGAAAAACGCCTCGGAAGTGGCGATTCAGGTGATGGGGATTACCTTCACCGTCTATTCCGAAGGCAACATGATCGACCGCGCCTGGCCGTTCGATATTGTACCGCGAATCATACCGCTCGATGAGTGGCAGCGCACCGAAGCCGGCCTCAAGCAACGGGTCCAAGCCCTGAACCTGTTCATCAACGATCTGTATCACGATCAGAAGATCATTCGCGACAAGGTGTTTCCGGCTGAAGTGCTGGCGCAGTCGGCGAATTTCCGCAAGCAATGTGTGGGCATTAATCCGCCTAACAACATCTGGGCGCATATCTGCGGGTCGGACCTGGTGCGTGACAAAGACGGTACCCTCTATGTGCTGGAAGACAACTTGCGGGTGCCTTCCGGTGTGTCGTACATGCTTGAAAACCGCAACGTCACCAAACGCATTCTGCCCGAGTTGTTTGCCACCGGGAAAATTCAGCCGGTGGACGATTACACCGGTCAGCTTTACGACATGCTGGCCTCCATGTCGCCACGGCCGGGTGACGATCCGCAAATCGTGGTGATGACACCGGGTATCTATAATTCAGCGTATTTCGAACACTCCTATCTCGCCCAGCAAATGGGGGTTGAGCTGGTCGAAGGCTCTGACCTGGTGGTCGATGACGACGATGTCGTTCACATGCTGACCGTCAACGGGCTCAAAAGGGTGGATGTGATTTATCGCCGGGTAGACGATCTGTTCCTGGATCCGGAGGTCTTTCATCCGGACTCGGCACTGGGGGTGCCCGGCCTGATGCGCGCCTGGCGCAGTGGCAAGGTTGCGCTGGTGAATGCGCCAGGTGCCGGCGTCGCCGATGACAAGGTAGTCTATGCCTTTGTGCCCGAGATCATTCGCTATTACCTCGATCAGGAGCCATTGCTGGCCAACGTGCCTAGCTACCTGTGCATGCGCGACGACGACCGCCGCTATGTGCTCGATCATCTGCATGAGCTAGTGGTGAAGCCCGCTAACGAGTCGGGTGGTTACGGCATGCTGGTTGGCCCGCATTCTACTAAAAAGGAACGGGAAAAGTTCGCTGAACTGATCAAGGCCGACCCGCGCAATTACATGGCGCAGCCGACGCTTAAATTATCGACAACGCCCACGCTGATCGATGATCAGCTGGAACCCCGCCACGTGGATTTGCGCCCCTTTATTTTGTCTGGTAAAGACAGCACCTACGTCACTACCGGCGGTTTGACCCGGGTGGCGCTGACCAAGGGGTCGCTGGTGGTGAACTCGTCTCAGGGTGGCGGCAGTAAAGACACCTGGATTGTGGATTTGAACTGATGCGGCCCACACTGGACCAAACCGAGGTGATTTATGCTTTCTCGTGTTGCTGAAAATATATACTGGCTGGCACGCTACCTGGAGCGTGCGGAAGACACCGCCCGACTGATCAACGTCACCAGTAATTTGTTGCTCGATTTTCCAAAAACCACCCGGCTGGACTGGGACTCGCTGGTGACCATTACCGGGGCGGAAGATGTATTCGACGAGCATTATGAAACGCGCAGTGCGGATAATGTTCTGAATTTTCTCTGTGTTGATCTGCATTATTCAGGGTCAATCATTTCGTCGCTGGAGTCAGCGCGCGAAAACCTGCGCACCACGCGCGATATAATGCCACGCGAAGTCTGGGAGGAGTTGAATACGCTCTACCTGGATACGCTGAAACAGGTGGAAGCGGGCATTACCTCGCGCAAGCGGGATGCGTTCATGAAGCGCGTTATTCGCAGTTGCCAGGCGATCAATGGCCTGATCGAAGGTTCGCTGAGCCACACGCAGGTGCACACCTTTCTGATGCTTGGCCGTAACCTGGAGCGTGCCGATATGACGACGCGCATCATCGATGTGCGCTCGGCCAACCTGCTGCCTCGCAGCCCGGATGATCTGACACCCTTCGAGAATCTACAATGGATGAGCGTGCTGAAATCGCTGACCGGCTACCAGATGTACCGCCAACAAGTGCGGTTGCGCGTGCGCGGCCCAGATGTGTTGCGTTTTCTGTTGCAGGATGCACTCTTCCCCCGTGCGGTAGCCAGTTGCCTTGGCCAGCTATCCTTCGAACTGGAAGACTTGCCACGGCACGAGGAGGTACAGGCCCTGGTGGATGATTTGCTACCGCGCCTGGTCAATGCCAACATGGAAAAGATGGCACACACGCCCGATCTGCTGCACGATTTTATTGATACACTGCAAATCTCGTTCAACGAATTGCACCAGGCCATCGCCGACCACTATTTCAGCGGCGAGTACCGGGGGCAGTCTCAGAGCCAGTCCGACGTTGCCTGATGTTTGTTGCCAGGAACTCGTACCAGGCACCGGGTGTGCTTCTCCGGGGTCGGCGTGAACCCATCCATGGGGCCTAGGCTTCGGGATATGAATCCCATCCGTGGGATTCACCCTTCGGGCTCGCTGGGCTCGTGCTAAAACGCTCCTGGCGTTTTAGTCCATGCCTCAGACTACCCCGGAGAAGCACACCCGGCACCTGGCACTTGGTTTCTTGGCAATTTTGAAATTGGAATTACTGACTATCAGAGCTATTGGATTGCGTTATGACATCAGCATTGATCGACCTCGCCAGCAAGGCACCTAAAGTTGAACTGCATCTGCACATTGAAGGCAGTCTTGAGCCTGAGCTGATGTTTGCATTAGCCGAGCGCAACGGCATTACCTTGCCCTACGCCGACATAGAGGCAGTGCGTGAGGCTTATCAATTTGGCAATCTGCAGGAATTTCTGGATCTGTATTACCAGGGCATGTCGGTGTTGCAAACCGAAGCCGATTTTTACGACCTTACCTGGGCCTATCTGAAACGAATTCATGCCGACAACGTCGTTCATACCGAAGTCATGTTTGACCCCCAGGCACATATGGAGCGGGGCATTGCGTTTGACACTGTGCTTAATGGCATCGAACGAGCGCTGCAGCAGGGTGAGCGGGAGCTGGGTATCAGCTATCGGTTGATCCTGTCGTTTCTGCGGCATCTATCCGAAGACAGCGCTTTTGAGACCCTGGCCATTGCTGAGCCGTATCTGGATCGAATTCATGCCGTGGGGCTGGATTCTGGCGAAAAGGGGCACCCGCCAGAGAAATTTGAGCGAGTGTTTGCGCGCTGCCGCGAACTGGGGTTGATCATCACCGTCCATGCCGGTGAAGAGGGGCCGCCGGAGTATGTCTGGCAGGCGATTGATCAGCTTGAAGTAGACCGGATCGACCATGGAAACCGTGCGATGGAAGACCCGGCGCTGGTGCAGGCGCTGGTAGATCGTGGTTATACTCTGACGGTTTGCCCGCTATCGAATCACAAGCTGCAGGTTATTGATGATCTTAAGCAGCACCCGATAACTGCCATGCTGGCCGCCGGTTTGAAAGCCACCATCAATTCCGACGATCCGGCCTATTTTGGTGGTTATGTGAACGATAATTACTGTGTGCTGATTGACCACGGCCTGATCAACCGAGACCAATTGCTCACGCTCCTGGAAAATGGGTTTGACGGTGCCTGGATTGACGACACCACCCGGGCAGCGCACAAGGCCAGGCTGGCTCAGGTATTTGCCTGACAGTCCTACTATTGTTCGATGGTAGTAGAGTCTGTGAGGGGTAAGCTGGACGCTAACAAAGCGCCCGGAGAGCGTGCATGTCACAGTCTTTATCGGCCGATGCATTCGATTACATCGTTGTTGGCGCCGGCTCCGCTGGTTGCCTGCTCGCCAATCGGCTCAGTGCGAACCCCGAAAACCGGGTGTTGCTGATTGAAGCCGGTGGTCGGGACAATTATCACTGGATACACATTCCCGTCGGTTACCTCTATTGCATCAATAACCCCCGCACAGACTGGCTTTATCGTACCGAGCCGGACCAGGGGCTGAATGGCCGCGCACTGATCTACCCGCGCGGCAAAGCACTGGGCGGATGCTCCAGCATCAACGGCATGATTTACATGCGCGGGCAAGCCCGGGATTATGATGGCTGGGCCCGGGTGGTTGGCGATGAGGCCTGGCGCTGGGATAATTGCCTGCCGGATTTTATGCGCCACGAAAATCACTACCGACTGGATCCCGGTGCCGATGCAGATGAAAGTCACCGGGACTTTCACGGCCATGGCGGTGAGTGGCGTATTGAAAAACAGCGGCTTAACTGGCCGGTGCTGGATGATTTTGCGGCCGCTATGGTACAGGCCGGTATTCCCTACACCTGCGATTTCAATCGCGGCGACAATGAAGGGGTCGACTATTTCGAGGTTAACCAGCGAAAGGGCTGGCGCTGGAACACGGCCAAGGCGTTTTTGCGCGATATTCGACACCGGTCCAATTTGAGTGTCTGGGATTCGGCGCAGGTGTTGAAGTTGAATGTCGAGCCCGGCATTGACGGTCAGCCACACTGCGTAGGAGTGATGCTCGAACGGGACCGGCAGACCCATTCAGTACAGGCCCGACGTGAAGTCGTGCTGTCGGCCGGGGCGATTGGCTCGCCACAGTTGTTGCAGGTTTCGGGCATTGGCCCGGCCATTCTGTCTCAGTCTCACGGAATCGAGGTGGTGAAAGATCTGCCCGGTGTCGGCGAAAACCTTCAGGATCATCTGCAAATTCGTTCGGTCTACCGGGTCAGCGGCGCCAAAACATTGAACACCATGGCCAGTTCCTGGCCGGGCAAGGCGCGCATCGGGTTGGAGTACCTCTTTACCCGCTCCGGTCCGATGAGTATGGCGCCCTCGCAACTGGGAGCTTTTACCCGCAGCTCGCCTGACTACAAGCATCCCAATCTTGAATACCATGTACAGCCGCTGAGTCTCGATGCCTTTGGCCAGCCGCTGCACCCTTACCCGGCGATCACCGCCAGCGTCTGCAATCTGAACCCAACCAGCCGGGGCCGGGTTCAGATTCGCAGCAGTGATGCGCGCATGGCGCCCGGCATCGCTCCCAATTACCTGAGTTCAGAGGAAGACCGAAAAGTGGCCGCCGATTCTCTGCGGGTAACCCGCCGCATTGCAACCCAGCCAGCCTTCGCCAAATACACGCCGCAGGAAATTAAGCCCGGCCTTGAATATCAGACTGACGACGAACTGGTGAAGTTGGCTGGTGACATCGGTACTACGATTTTTCACCCGGTGGGTACCACTAAAATGGGCGCTGTCGATGACCCGTTGGCGGTGGTTGACGCCCACTTGAAGGTGTGGGGTGTAGGTGGTTTGCGCGTGGTGGATGCGGGCATCATGCCCAGCATTGTCAGCGGTAACACCAACTCACCGACACTGATGATCGCAGAAAAAGCCGCCTCCTGGATTCTGGCCGGTGAGTAGGGAACTTACTGGTCTGTCTGGGGCGGCTGCCGTCTGACCAGTTTGTCAATGCCTTCGCTGTTGCGAAGATGGATGTCGATCTGTTGAAAGGCAATCTCGATACCGGCCAGTTTGAATTCCCGGTCGATGTAGCGGTTGATTTCGTCGATCACGGGGTTTCTGTCCTGCAGTTCCTTCACATGAATGCGTAATTCGTGGTCCAGTGTGCTGGCCCCGAAATTGAGAAACAGAACCTGGGGTTCCGGATCATCCAGCACGCGGTGGTTTTCCCTGGCGGCACTGAGCAGTAGCGCTCTTGTTTTATCGAGGTCTGATCCATAGGCAACGCCGACCCGGACGATGACCCGGGTGACGGTATCGGTAAGCGACCAGTTAATGAGCTGATCGGTCACAAAGGTTTTGTTGGGGACGATGATGTCTTTGCGATCAAAGTCGGTAATGGTGGTGGCCCGAATGCGAATCTGGCGGACCACGCCTGATAAATCACCCAGGGTTACGATATCGCCAATGCGTATCGGCCGTTCGAATAGTAGGATCAGCCCGGAGACAAAGTTCGCAAAAATCTCCTGCAACCCAAAGCCAAGCCCGACGCTGAGGGCGGCCACCAGCCACTGCAGTTTATCCCAGCTTACTCCCAAGCTGGACAACGCCAGCACCAGGCCAATACCGGTAATGATGTAGTTGAGCAGGGTGGTCATGGCATAGGCGCTGCCTTGCCGCAAACTGAGCCGGGATAGCACCAGCATCTCCAGCAGGCCGGGCAGGTTGGCGGCAAGAAACAGTGACAGCGAGACGATGAAGAAGAAAGAAGCCAGATCCAGCAGGCTCATGCTGCCCGGGCTTTCAGCGCTGCCGTACTGCCAGATGACCAGTGAGTCGAGATAGCCAAATACTCCGACCAGATCAGCCCATACCCAATACAGCAAACCACCAAAACCGGTGAGCAGCAGAAAGCGAACCAGTCGCTGGGTTTGTTGCCGCACTTGCAGCAGTTCGGCCGTGGTGTCGGGCAACGGCTCCTGAATTTTGTCCGGGTCTTTGGCGCGTTGCGCTTCGCGCTGTTCCCTTAGCACCTGGTTTTCGGCTTCCCGCTGCAGGCGCAGGCGGTTGCTGGAGACGTCAATGGCCCGGCGTGCGCTGGCCTCCGCAATGACCCAGCCGCTGAGAACATAAAAGGTGGCCAGAAAGCGCCCGGTCAGTTGAAGGCTGGTGTAGTAATACCCCGACAACGTCAGCACCACCAGGCTCAGTGGTAGCAGCACCAGAACCAGATTGAGTACCCAGCGCACTCCGGCCGGGGCGAAACCGGGTGGTAGCTGTTTTAGCAGTACGCGGAAGTAATAGGCGACCAAAGCACCCGCCACAATCAGGATGACAGGCCCCAGCACGTCATTGCTCAACGTCGCACCCTGTTGAACGGCCAGCGTTAATACCGCACTGGTCGGTAGCAGCACCCAGGCAAAGCGTCGAACAAAGGTGCGCAGCGTTTTTCGGGCGTGGTCCGGCCACTGAAAGTCGACCTCGGCGATCTGTCCGGGCGCCAGGATGCTGCGCAAAAATTGCACGACGAACAAGCTCAGCGCAATGGCGGTCAGGGCCGGGCCCAACACCAGAGTGTCGGTTTCCTGAGTGCCTGAGAGCAGGTTCCCGATGGCCAGCAAAGCCAGGCTGGCGGGTGCTGTAATCGCCGCAGTGAATGCCAGCGCCACCAGTGTGGACCAGGGGCTGGAGTTCGTCGTTTCTGCGTCCGATGTTGGCTCTGCCCGGGGTGAAGTTGGGTAGAAGGCGGCAGTACCCGTTTTTAACGTTGTTGCCAGTGCCGTTTTCAAACGAGGTTGCAGCCAGTACAAGGCGATAGCCGGCAGAAACAGCAGCGTACCCAGCCATTGCCAGAGCGACAGGTCACCCGGCGTCAGGCTGACGGAGAACTGGGCAGGCAGGCGGGTAAGTTGATCCACCAAAGCACCGGGGGCGGTGGTGAACCAACCGAGGCCGATGGCCGGGTTGCTCGGTATCCAGAACAGCTGTTCAATAATGCTGGAGCGAACCCGGTCAGCCGTCGCTGTAAGCTCTTGCTGGGCCTGTTGCAGGCTGACCGCAGTCACTACCAACTCCTGCAAGTGGTCCTGCAATTCAGACAGTCGCAAGTCGGCCGGGTAGTCACTTGGGTTGTCCTGTATCTCCCGTTGTTGCTGGCTCACCGTAAACTGTCTCAGTCGCGCATCGGCGATCAGATCAGAAAGCCCGGGGTCGAAATCGAAATTGGGCAGGTTGGTGTTTTGTTCCTGTAGTACGCGGAACACCTGGCCACTGCCTCTCAGGGCAACGATATGCTCATTCAATGCGGCTTCATTGGTCAGCAATCGGGCATGTTGTCGTTGAACGGAACTCAGCCGCTGGTTCAACTGGTTGGTCTGCGTGCCTAGCGAGTCCAGCGTTTCCTGGATGCTGGCATTGGTCGTGTACTCTGCCAATACCGACGGGCTGAGCAGTAAACTCAGGGTGAGTAGCCAAAGCCCTGTGTTGCATCTTAATTGCTTGAGCATTTCCCGGTCCGAGCCATAGGAGTTGCGGATCAGTCTATCGTGGTTTCGATGAAGTTGTCTGCTTTACCGATGGTTTCAAACCGGATTGCACAGCCACGGTCAGCGCGCAATAATCCTACTAATGAGACCATGACAGCGAGCCAGACAATGACCGTCAGTAAACCACAGACTAAACCAGACTTCCTGATTCGGATCGATGACCTGACCGGACCCGAAATAGCTCAGCTACTGGAAGAGCATCTGGCGGACATGAATGCCACCTCTCCCCCGGAAAGCAAGCATGCCCTGGATCTGGATGGCCTCAAGCAACCGGATGTCACCTTCTGGACGCTTTGGGCAGCCGACAATGAAGGGCAGGGCGAACAGCTCGCCGGGTGCTGTGCGCTGAAGCGACTGACGGCGGAACAGGGTGAAATCAAATCGATGCGCACAGCAACGGCTTTTCGGCGCCAGGGCGTCGCCCAGCGTTTACTGCAGCATTTGCTGGAACAGGCAAAAGTTCAGCAGCTGACTCGCCTAAGCCTGGAAACCGGCTCCATGGACTATTTCGCAGCGGCCCGGGCACTCTATAGCCGCTTCGGCTTCGAAGCGTGCCCGCCGTTTGGCGACTATGTTGAAGACCCAAACAGTGTGTTTATGACGCGGCTTGTTTAGTTCGGTGGTTAGGTTGACTGTATAGCCGTTCGTTCGTGCCCGGTGGCCAGCACTTGATCCTGCGATTGCACTAAGTTCGAAACATACAAAAACAAGAGGTTCAAAATGACCAATGCATTAAATGCCGTTTCAGGCGGCTGCCTATGTGGCGCGGTTCGATTTGTAGTCAACGGGCCGGTGTCGGCTTTTCACCTGTGTCATTGCGACCGATGCCGGCATTCAACCGGGTCGGCTTTTGCCGCCAATCTGTTTACCGTGCCGGATGCCATCACCTGGGAGCAGGGTGAGGATCAGATCAAACGGTTTGAGTTGCCTACGGCCAAGCACTGGACGCGGCAGTTCTGTGCGACCTGCGGGTCTGCGCTGCCCTATGTGAACCGCAGTGGTAAGTTTCTGGTGGTACCCGCCGGTAGCCTGGATGGGGACCCGGCGGTGACGCCGGACGATCGCATTTTCTGGTCGGAGCGTCCGCATTGGGTTGATGCTATCGAGGAATCACCGGCTTTTGAGCGGTACCCGACTCGCTGAATTAACTTAGCCAGGTGGGTTATTACTCCAGTTTTGGAGTTCGCTGAGTTGACTAGCGGCGGTTACCTGGGGTGCCCCTGTGGGGTAGTCCGCAGCAAGGATGCTGCGGTCTAGGCTCCACGGATGGATCTACGCCGACCCCACAGGGGCGCCCCAGGTTGCCGACGCGGGCGAGTGCCAACATAGCCGACCCGAACTCCAAGGCCTGAGTCACTGCTGCACAATCAGCCAGCGTACCTGATGGGGTTGAAGCGTTTTCAGGTCAGAGCTCGGTTTTGTTTCCAGTAGGTCGGTGGGTTTTCCGCCGGTCAGTAGTGAGTCGATCAGTGACTGATCGAGACTTTGTTCGAAGTCGGCGAAATTCGCCAGCACCAACAGGGTTTCCGCATCCCGTGTTCGGGTAAAGCCGAACACATGGGGGTTGCCCGTTTCGATGATATGGGTGTGGGCGTCACCGAGTAAGGGGGTCGCCTTTCGAATGGCAACTAGCCGTTGCAGGCCGGCGTAAACCTGGCCATTGGGCGTGTCGGGTTGGTGTCGCAGCTCCAGATCGGCGTCTTTTACGGCCACCCGGTTCACCCAGCGGCTGTCGTTCAGTTTGTTGACGTCTTGTTGATAGCTGTAGTCGTTGAGCAGCCCGAGCTCATCCCCCAGATACAACAACGGCACACCGCCAATGCTGAGAATCAAGGCGTGCATCAGCATGATGCGGTTGATCGAACGCCTTACTTCCTCGGCATCCTGATCGTTCAGAGCCTGTTCAAGGCCGGCGAGTGACGCCAGTTGCCCGGCCACGCGGCAATCGCCGGTGGTTTTGTTTTCCTGAAAGGGAACGCCCCGGGCGAAACTGCCGGGGAACTGGCCAGTGTAGAACTGGTTCAGGAAACGGCGGTGGTGATCCGGGTCGGTGCCCAGACTCCAGGCGATGGTGTCGTCGAAGGTCCAGCCGATGTCATCGTGGCCGCGAATGTAGTTGACCCAGGCGGTGTCGGGCGGGATCGGGAAGCGCGCCTGCAGGCTGCGCGTCATCAGGGTGACGTCGCGCGTGGCCAGGGTGTTCCAGAGCATGGCCATGGTCAGGGGGTTGTAGGAGAGCTGACATTCATCGGTGTTGATGTAGCGCACCACGTCATCTGGGTGGACGATGGCTTCGGATTTGAACAGCAACCCCGGAGCGGCAATGCGGGCCGCGGCATTGAACGCCTGAATCAGTGAGTGAGCCTGGGGCAGATTTTCGCAGGTCGTGCCGGCTTCCTTCCAGACGAAGGCGAGGGCATCGAAGCGCAGTACGTCGGCGCCAGCGTTCGCCAGAAACAGCAACTCGCCGAGCATGGCATTGAACACGGCCGGGTTTCGGTAGTTGAGGTCCCACTGAAAGCTGTTGAAAGTGGTCCAGATCCAGCGTTGCATGTCGTCGCGCCAGGTGAAGCAGCCCTGGCGAATCTCCGGGAAAATCTCGCGCAGGTAGGGCTCGTAAGGGGCCATCTGGCTGCGGTGGTCGAAGCAGAAATAGTAATCGAGGTATTCTTGCTCGCCGTGCTGGGCTCTGACGGCCCAGTCGTGCTCATCGGAGGTATGGTTGAACACGAAATCGAGCACCATGACGATGCCTTCCTTGCGCAGGGCCGCGGCCAGGCGTTTCAGGTCGTTCATGGTGCCCAGCGCTGGGTTTACCTGGCGATAGTCGGACACCGCATAGCCGCCATCGCTATTGGCCTCAGGCGCTTTGAACAGCGGCATCAGGTGCAGGTAGGTGAGGCCCAGTTCTTTCAGGTAGGGAATCTGTTCGCGCAGGGCTTTAAGGTCACCGGCGAACAGGTCGACGTAGCAGGCTGCGCCGAGCATAGTCTCGCGCTTGAACCAGAGCGGATCGGCCTGGCGTTTTTTGTCCTGATTGCGCAATACAGAGGGTCGTTCCTGGTAGGCAATCAGCAGCGTTTCCAGGGTGTTTTCCAGATGATAGTAAAAGTCGTACTGGTCTCCGTATAAGGAGCGCAGTAGGGCGAATAAGCGGGGAAACTGAGTGTTCAGGTTCGCTTCAAAGGCCGCCCATTCCTTATCGCTGTTGGCTTTGGGTTTCAACCGGGGGAGCAGGCGTTCAAGGGTGATGCGGACGTCGTAATCGAGCGAGTGATCCATGGGGTGGCCTTCCAGCAAAAATGCAAAGTGAACAGGTGGCTATTCACTCAGTCTAACCAGCTTGGCGCTTAATGTTAACTTAATCGGTTAAGTTAGGGTGTTGTCAGGGTTTGGGGGCCTGCGCGGTGCTGGCCCGCACAATCAGTTGAGTGCTCAGCACTTGCTGATGAGGCACCTGTTTCTTGCGCAGTACATCGAGTAATAGCCGCATGGCACAGCGGCCAATCTCGTCTCTGGGCTGGCTGACGGTTGTCAGTTCCGGCTGGCAGTATTCGCTGAGGCCAATGTTATCGAAGCCGATGACCGAAAGGTCTTCTGGCACCCGAACCGAGGCGTCTCGTGCGGCTTTCATCAGGCCAATGGCCATTTCGTCACTGTGGCAGAAAATCGCGCTGGGTCGTGCTTCGGGTGGCAGGGCCAGCAACAGCTGACCTTGCTGATAACCGGAAAGGAATCCGAAATCGCCCTCGACGATCCAGCCCGGGTTAACGGCCAGCTGCTGGCGCGCCATTTCCGACTGGTAGCCTTTCACCCGATCGATGCAGATAGGGTTCTGCATCGGGCCGGTTATGGTGGCAATGCGCCGGTGCCCGAGCGATGAAAGATACTCGACGGCCCGGGCGGCGGCCAGGGGGTTATCGATGCGTACCGTGGGCAGGGCGAGGTGATCAAAGTATTCACAGGCCATGACTAAGGGTATCTGGCTGCCACGGGCCTGCTGGGTAACCAACGACAGCGGAATTTCAGCGGTCAGCAGAATAATGCCATCGGCCTGATTGGTGGGCAGTAAATCGAAGTAGGCCTTGGCGCGGCCAGTATCGTGTTCGCAGTCGCCAAGCAACACCCGGTAACCTTCACGGTGGGCCACGTCTTCGAGGCCCGCAATAATCTCCGAAAAAAACGGGTTGGCGATATCGGGCAGTAACACCACGATGGTGCGCGATTCACTGCGGCGCAGATTGCGCGCGGCGAGATTCGGAGAATAACCCACTTTCGCGATGGCGCTGGCCACTCGCTTACGCGTGGCCTCGGTCACTTTTTCCGGGTTGGCAAGCGCCCGCGATACAGTGGCGGTAGAGCAGCCGGCGGCCAGGGCAACGTCTTTAATGGTGGGCATGGTGCGCATCTGCAACGTGAACAGGGGCGATGTTACCACAGCGATGCCAAGCAGGATAAACCGTCCCGGATTTGAGCGTTTGCTGTTCAGGATTCTGAGAAGAGATGTAATCCATTACATCCAGTAACAGATTTTTCTGCATAAAGTGATAGCCCGCCATGGCGCATTTCTTGCCGAATATAAGCCATTTTGCATGGTTTCTCAAAATAAACTGAAGGTGAAGGTGTTGACCTCGCCAAATCTCTCTGCTTGAATGTAATGCATTACATTATACAAAAACAAAAATGCAAGGTGTCTGTATATGAAGACGATCAAAGGGCCTGCGCTCTTTCTGGCGCAATACGCCAGTGACCAAGCTCCGTTCAACAGCCTCGACAGCATTGCCCGCTGGGCCTCCGGTTTGGGGTTCAAGGGAGTGCAAATCCCCAGTGGCGACAAACGCCTCTTCGATCTGGAGCGAGCCGCCGAAGACCTCGATTACTGCCGTGAAGTAACCGCCTTGCTGGCCGGTTATGGCCTGGAAATCACAGAGCTTTCGACCCACCTGCAGGGCCAACTGGTCGCCGTGCATCCGGTGTACGATGACCTGTTTGATGGTTTTGCACCGGAGTCTCTGCGCAAGAACCCGGAAGCCAGGCAAGCCTGGGCTGTCGATCAACTGCTGCTCGCCGCCAAGGCCAGTAAAAACCTCGGGCTGACTGCTCACGCCACCTTTTCGGGCGCGCTGTTGTGGCCTTTCCTATACCCCTGGCCCCAGCGTCCGCCCGGCCTGGTGGAAACCGGCTTTGAAGAACTGGCCCGTCGCTGGAAGCCGATTCTCGATGCATTCGACGACGCCGGGGTCGACCTATGCTATGAAATTCACCCCGGCGAAGATCTGCACGATGGCGCCACCTTTGAGCGCTTCTTAACGGCCGTTGATCACCACCCTCGTTGTTGCATTCTGTTCGATCCCTCGCATTTTGTGCTGCAGCAGCTCGACTATCTGGGCTTTCTCGATCACTTCCGTGATCGGGTCAAAATGTTTCATGTTAAGGACGCGGAATTTAACCCGACGGCGTTGCAGGGCACTTACGGCGGTTATGAAGGCTGGGTCGACCGGGCCGGTCGCTTCCGCTCTCTGGGCGATGGTCAGGTCGATTTCAACGGCATTTTCTCGCGCCTGGCACAGTATGATTTTGAAGGCTGGGCCGTTATCGAATGGGAATGTGCGCTCAAACATCCGGAGCAGGGTGCCGAAGAAGGCGCTCGCTTCGTGGAAGACCACATTATTCGGGTGACCGACAAGGCGTTCGATGATTTCGCCGCCGCCGGTACCGATGAAGCCACTAACCGGGCGTTGCTCGGTCTCTGAGCCGCCTAGCCGATAAAGGATGTGTGTGATGACCCAATCAACTCCCCTGCGCCTGGCGATGATCGGCGGTGGCCCGGGTTCCATGATCGGTGCGGTGCACCGGTTTGCCGCCCGAATGGATAACCGGTTTGAGCTGGTCGCCGGCGTTTTCAGTACCCGGCCCGAGAGCAACCGGGAAACCGCTGCGCAACTGCGACTCGACACCAGCCGCTGCTACGACAGCTACGAGGCGTTAATTGCCGCTGAAACAGAACGGGACGATGGGGCCCGTGTAGTGGCGATTACCACACCGAATTATTTGCATTACCCAATTGCGCTGGCTTGCATTGAGGCGGGACTGGATGTGATTTGTGAAAAGCCGATGACGGTGACACTGGCCGAAGCTGAGCATTTGGCCGAACGCGTGGCTGCGCGTCAGGTACGCTTTGTGCTGATGCACAATTATTGCGGATACCCGCTGGTGCAGCATGCACGCGAGTGTGTTCAACGCGGTGAGCTGGGGCGCATTCGCAGCCTTCAGGTTGAGTATTTGCAGGAATGGCTGAGCGATATCCCATCAGCCGATAACAAACAGGCTGACTGGCGCCTCGACCCGAAACGAGCCGGATCTGCTGGAGCTCTGGGGGATATCGGCACGCATGCCTTCCAACTGGCGTGCTTCATATCGGGATTAACGCCCGAGGCCGTCAGTGCCGAATTAACCTGTCAGGTGCCGGGGCGCGTGCTGGATGACAACGTTCAGGCATTGTTGCGCTTTGAAGGCGGGGCTACCGGTATGTTGTGGGCCAGTCAGACGGCACCGGGGTTTGAAAATGCCTTGCGCATTCGTGTGGTTGGTGAAAAGGCGTCACTGGAATGGGCGCAGGAGAATCCAAACGAACTCTGGTTCTCGCCCCTGAATCAGCCACGGCAACGTATAACACGCCGGGGTGACTGGTTCAGCGACACTACCGGAGCGAGTGTACGCGTACCACCAGGACACCCGGAAGGGTATCTCGAGGGCTTTGCCAATCTGTATCAGGCCCTGGCGGCTGATGTAGCCACCGCCTCGCAAGGTGGCTGGTTACCCGATGTCTCCACCGGTGTTGATGGCCTGAAATTCATCGCGGCCACGTTGCGTTCTGATCAGAGTAATGGTGTCTGGACACCGCTTAACGGTGGGCCCACTTCATGACGGAGCCGGTTATTCGATTGCATGGTTTGGGCAAATCCTTTGGCCCCAATGTGGTGTTGCAGGACATTAATCTGGATATTCATCCGGGTGAGATTATCGGCATTCTGGGTGAAAACGGTGCGGGTAAATCGACCCTGCTGAAATTGATCAGTGGTGTTTATCAACCCAGTACCGGCTCGCTGGAAATGGGTGGCAAACAGTATCAAGAACTCGACCCCGTGACCTCGCGCCGGCTCGGCATCGCGATGATTCCGCAAGAATTTAATCTGGTGCCCACCCTGCGCGTTTACGAAAACGTTTTTCTCGGCCAGGAGGTGCGCAAACGCGGTTTTCTCGATCGCGCCACCATGCGCCAGAAGACCCGCGAGGTTATGGCCACTTTGCAATCAACGCTCGACCCGGAAGCGCCGATCAGCAGTCTCAGTGTGGCTGAAAAGCAAATGGTTGAAGTGGCGCGAGTGTTGGTCGATGACGCCCGCGTGGTGATTCTGGATGAACCGACCACGGTTTTGACCGACCCGGAAGTGAAGGTGTTGTTTGATGTCGTGCGCCGTTTGCAGGCTACCGGCGTTGCGGTGCTGTTTATTTCGCACAAGCTGAAAGAAGTGAAGGATCTGTGTCATACGTTGCTGATCCTGCGCGATGGGCAGGTGGTTGAACAATGCGCCACCGACGACCTGGATGAGGAAAGCATGGCCCGCAAAATGGTCGGCCGGGAATTGTCACAGGTGTTTCCTGAAAAACAGGGGCAGCAGGGCGAGGTTGCACTGGAGGTTCGCCGGCTGTCGCTTGATTCTGTGTTAAGCGATGTGAATTTCACGCTGCACCGCGGGCAGATTCTCGGCTTGTCCGGGCTGGTGGGGTCTGGGCGAACGGAGATTGCAGAAACCATTATGGGCCTGCGCCAGAAAACCTCGGGGCAGATTTTAATCAACGGAGAACCCTGCACGATTCAGTCACCGGAAGATGCGCATCGTCGCAACCTGGCCTATTTGTCGGAAGACCGGCAGGGCAAAGGCCTGGTGATGAGTTTTAATCTGATAGAAAACATCACGCTACTGAGCCTGAAACGTTACATAAAGGGGCTGATTCGACACCGGGCCGAGCGTCGCCAGGCAGAGTACTACCAGAAAGCCCTGAGCATTCGCACCGCCAGCCTGATGACTGAGGTTGGTCTGCTCAGTGGCGGCAATCAGCAAAAGGTCTATCTGGCCAAATTGCTGGATATTGAACCCGAGATACTGATTCTCGATGAACCCACACGCGGCATTGATGTGGGTACCAAACACGAATTTTACCGGCTGATCCGAGGGCTCGCCAGCGAAGGCAAGGCGATTCTGGTGATCTCGTCGGAGCTGGAAGAAATCATTGGCTTGTGTGATCAGGTGTTGGTGGTGCGCGAAGGGCGTATTGTCGCCGACCTGCACGATGAACAGATAACTGAGGAAGACATCATGTTGTATGCAGCGGGCGCCCGGGGCGCGTCGGACGTTACTGAGGCAGGAGTGGCGTTGTCATGAACCAGGCAAGAACCCTGACCGATCGTTTCTCCAGCAGCGTCAACCGCCTCGGGCTGGATCTGACGATTCTCGCCCCGTTGATCGCACTGGTTGTGTTGCTGATTGCATCGTCACTGGCCAGTGAATATTTCCTCAATACCCGAAACCTGACCAATGTGATGCGTCAGGTTTCCTACACCGGCATCATCGCCATTGGGGTCACCTTTGTGATCATTGGTGGGGGTATCGATTTGTCCGTCGGGTCGATGGTGGCATTGGTGGGGGTGTTGTTGCTCTATGCGTTGAATGCAGTCACCGATCCGGTGATGGCGATTGTGGTCGGTATTCTGGTGGCACTCGGCAGCGGTGCGCTGTTCGGGGTCTTCAACGGCTTGCTGGTCACGCGGGGCAAAATCACTGCCTTTATTGCAACGCTGGCCACCATGTCCATTTTCCGCTCTGTGGCCTTGTATCTGACCGATGCCGGTGAAGTGGTGTCCCGCAACCCGTTGTTTCCGAATCTGGGTGGCGGCTATTGGCTGGGCGTGCCAATTCCGGTCTGGGCGTTTCTGATACTGGCTGTTGCGGCCCATATTCTCCTGTTCTACACCCGCTTTGGTCGTCACCTTTGTGCGGTTGGTGCCAATGCTCAGGTCGCTCGTTATTCGGGCATTCGGGTCAGAACCGTCATCCTCGGCAGTTTCACCATTGCCGGTGCCTGCGTGGGTTTGTCGGCGATCATGTTGTCGTCGCGGTTGAATTCAATCAGCCCGAGCGATGCCGGGGTGCTTTATGAACTGGATGCGATTGCCGCAGTGGTGATCGGCGGTACGGCGTTGTCGGGTGGCAAGGGCTCTATTTGGGGCACGGTCATTGGTGCGCTGATTCTGGGCATCATCAACAACATGCTGAACTTGCTGGGGGTATCACCCTATTTGCAAGGGCTGGTGAAGGGTTCGGTAATCCTGATTGCCGTGCTGGTGCAGTACAAACGTCAGCAGTAGGTCGGGGTTTAATGAAAACCATGGCCGGTTCGTCATCGGCCTTGTTCGGCGCAAGCCAGGTAGGCATCTCCCTGTAACAGAGGGGATGGAATAATAACAACCAGAGATGGGACGGAAATCATGACATTGAAAAAACTGTTAAAAACAGCGGCGGTCGCCACTGCATTATCGGTAACGCCTTTTGTTGCCTTCGGCGAAGACAGCTACCACATTGGGGTCAGCGTACCGTCGGCGGACCATGGCTGGACTGCCGGTCTGCTGTGGTGGGCGCGTCAGGCATCGGAAGATCTGTCGGCGAAATACCCGGACATTGAGTTCACCATTCTGGCGGCAAACTCGGGTACGGCTCAGGTGGGTGATGTGGAAGACTTGCGCGTGCGTCAGATCGATGCGCTGGTCATTCTGCCGCACAACCCGGCCACGCTGCAGCAGGTGATTGCCGAAACCTATCAGGATGGTATTTACACCGTTGTGGTTGACCGTGAACTGGAAACACCGACGCAGGATGTGTTCCTGGCCGGTGACAACCCGGGCATGGGTGAGCAGGCGGCTAAGTACATGGCTGAGGCGATGGACGGCGAAGGCAATGTGGTTGTGATCGAAGGGCCTTCTATTCCGATCAACAGCCAGCGCGTCAATGCGTTCAATGCAGAAATGGAGCGTCACCCGGGCATCACCATTCTGGATTCGCAGTCCGGTGAGTGGAATCCGCAGACGTCTTTGAACGTAATGGAAGATATGCTGGCCCGGCACCCGCACATTGATGCAGTCTGGGCCGGTGATGACGATGCGCTCAAGGGTGTGCTGACGGCGATTGAAGAATCCGGTCGTGATGACATCAAGATTCTGGTCGGCGGTGGTGGTTCCAAGGATGTCATCGGTATGATCCGTGACAACCACCCGATTGTGAAAGCAACGGTAACCTATCCGCCCAATATGATTGCATCCGGTATTGCACTGGCCGTACATGGCGTGCGCGGTGAGAAGATGGGTGACATGTACCACGGTGTACCATCACGCATGGTACTGGCAGCCGATCCAATCACGGCCGACAATGCGGATGAATTCTACGAGCCTGATGCGGCTTATTGATCAATCGTAGTTACTGAAAAAACCCGGCTAGTGATAGCCGGGTTTTTTTGTTTGCGGGGGCATAAGTTAGCTGCTCAGCACATATCCGGTTAGTAACTGAGTAACAGCGATCAAACTTTTCTGATGAGTTCGTTCGTAACCGTGGGTACTGTCTGTGCCAAAGCCAATCAGAGCCGTGGATGCATCGTAGCCTGCGGTTAATGTGGAGGAGCAGTCGCTGTGGTAGTGGCGGAAAACGTCTCGTACAAAATCAACCTGGTGTTCTGTGGCTATGTGGTCGAGTCGGTCGAGCAGTGAGCGGCTGTGGGGTCCGAGGGCGTCTTTGTACCCGAGAGTGGCGCAGTCTTCCCGGCTGGCCTGGTTGCTGGCTACCGGGGCGATGTCGACGCTGATTAATTCTTTGATGGAACGGGGCAGGGCGGTGCCTGCGCCCAGGCCAATTTCTTCAGCGTTGGTGAAGGCCAGTAACACCGGTTGTGCCGGCGTCAGGTTGTTTTCCTGCAGCATATGCAGCATTTCCAGAACACAGGCGATGCCGGCTTTGTTGTCGAGAAACCGGCTGATGAGGTAGCCGGAGTCGTCGAATTCCGGGGCCGGGTCAATGCTGACGATGTCGCCGGGTTGAACACCGAGCGCAAGGGTTTCTTCCCGACTCGTGGTGGGCCGGTCGAGTCGGGCGCTCAGTTGTGACCAGGCTATGGGTTGGGTATCGACGGCTTCGTTCCAGGCATGGCCGGATGACAGTAGGGGTAACAGACTGGCACGGATCGGGCCCTGGCGGGTTTTTACGGTGACCCGGGCACCTTCTGCGAAACGGGCGGACCAGGTACCCAGCGGTGTGACTTCAAGCCGACCATCGTCGCGAATGAATTGCACCATGGCGCCCAGGGTGTCGAGGTGGGCGGCGATTGCGCGCTTGGGGTTGTCGCCCGATTGCGCCAGTACATTACCCCGGTGCGTTTGGCTGACTTGCCAGTCAAGGGGAGCCAGGCGCTCGCACATGGCTTGTTCCATAGCAGCTGTGTCGCCGGTGGGGCTGTCGATGCCTAGCAGTTGATCGAGGATGGTCAACAGTCGTTTGATATTGACCGGGGGCAGGGTGCTCATGCCGGGGTCTCCCAGTTCAGCAGGGCGTGTTTGATAACCTGGGCTGCGGCGTCGGCGTCGGCGTCGGTGATTGCTTCGTCCGGGTGGTGGCTGAGGCCGTCGGTGCAGCGCACGAAGAGCATGCCAATGGGCATGCTGCGGGCCATGGCCAGGCCGTCGTGACCGGCGCCACTGAACAGGGTGTGAGGTTGCCAGCCGCAGGCGGTGATGGCGCTGTGCAATTGCTGTTGAATCACCGGGGAGCAGTCGACTTCCTGTTGCTCATAAACGAGCTGATGTGTCCACTGGCAAGCATGACTGTCGATGCGGTCATTCAATTGGGCAAGCAGTTGCTGGCGGGCGGTTTCACGAATTCGAGTGACTGGTGAACGCAGTTCAATGGTCAGATCAACACCGCTGGGGATGACATTGACAGCATTAGGCGTCACGTTCAGTTCGCCGACGACGCCGACCAGGTCTTCGGTGTTTTGGCACAGGTCGTTGACGGCGCGTACCACGTCGGTGGCTGCAAGCAGCGCATCCTGCCGCAGATGCATGGGAGTGGTGCCAGCGTGTCCGGCCTTTCCGGTGATGTGCACCTTGTGGCGTTCAATGCCGGTGATGGCCGAGACCACACCCACGGGCAGATCGAGCGATTCCAGAATCGGCCCCTGCTCGATGTGAACTTCAAGAAAACCGGCCAGTCCAGTTGGATCCCGTTTCAGGGTCGGTATCTGATCCGTATTGGCACCCAAACTGCGAAGCGCACTTTCCAGTGTCGTGCCGTCACGGTCAGTCGCATTGAGGATATCAGGGTTGAAGGTGCCGGCCAGCGCTGAGCTGCCAACCAGAGTGGATGAAAACCGGGCGCCTTCTTCGTCGCTGAAGGCGATCAGTTCAATATTGACTGGCAGGGTTTCATTCTGATCATGAATGTCTTGCAACACGGCCAGCGGCAGCAGTATGCCGAGCATGCCGTCGTAGGCGCCGCCCTGGCGCACGGTGTCCTGGTGGGAGCCGATGATCAGGGTTTTGCGGCCTGGTTTGGGTTCGGTGCGGCCGACCAGATTGCCGGCGCCATCGAGCTCAGTGGTCAGACCGGCCTGCTTCATCCAGCCTTCAAGATCCGCCAGCAACGCCTTGTGTTCCGGTGAACCCAGCAGCCGGGTGACGCCCGGCCCTGGTTCGGAATGGCGTGCCGCCTGATCAGACCAGGCCATGATGCGGTTGCCCAGAGACATTAACGAACCTCCTTGCGATTGACGTGCCCGGTTTTGGTGGGGTGAGCCAGGGTAGGTACCCCTGCCAGAAACTCCTGGAAGGGCTCGCTTTGGGTTTTGTGGTATAGGACCTTTAATTGCTCAATGCAGTCGCGTTCGGCCCAGTCAACGCGCAGATCGACCGGTGGTTTGTCGGGGTAATGAACTTTCAAGGCTGCGCTGTGTGTACCGCGAAAGTCACCGCCAATGCGTTCGCCTTCCATCATCGCCGCCAGCAGGCGATCGTGCAGTGGCGCGGCCGATAATTGCTGAAAGGCGCGTTTCATCGCCAGTACGATGTCGGTGCTGTTAAGCATGTTACCGGCGACGGCAAAATTCGGTTCGCACAGGTGCAACTTGGCATCGAGATTGTTTGAACCGGTGTGGCCGGCGGTGTTGCCCCAGCGATCGCAGACAATGAGTTGCCGCTGTGCCTGACCTTCATCGGCCTCTATCAGTTGGTCCCGGACCTGATCGGCCTTCAACCCCTCTTTCAGTAATGCCAGGCCCTGATCGCCATAAAGCCAGTTGGTGAAGGCTCCCTGGGTAGCGATGGCGCCCTGACCACAACGCACATGCGGCACAAAGCCGCCCACCGCGACACTGCCGGTGGCCGTGGCAACGCCGACCGCGCCGCTCGCTGGGTCTGTGGCGATGATGGAGTAGGTCATGCAGGTATCCGTTCAGGCTGTCGGCTTAATTTATCATCATAAAATTTATTGCGTCCACTAATTTATAGTGATAAATGTAATAGGACAGTCTGATTGACCCTGACCTTCCTGACTTGTGCAGGATGAGAAAAAGGGGCGCTGGCTGCACGCAATCACAATAAAAACAGAGGAGGCCCTTAACAATTCACGAGAGACTCTGCGGGAGCCAAAACGTTCTGGCACAAGGCGCACTTCGCAGCGCAATGGCCGTAGCCCTTGTCAAGAAGTGCAACGCCGGGGCAGGGCGTTTTGGCCCCGCTCTTCGGGGCTTTCCGAGGAACCTTGCCACTTCGTTGGACTCATTTGAAAGGTCTGGACCTTCCGGCATGAGTCCGCCTCGCGGCAAGGTCCCTCGGATAAGCCAGAGCCCCGCGTGAATTATTCAGGGACTCCTCACAAACAGAGAGGCACTCAAGGTGAAACGCGTCGTCCAATCCCTGCTTTTCGGACTGGTTGTACTGACCAGCAGTCCACTATGGGCCGAAACGCCCCCCAACGTCCTGATTGTCGGTCAGATTGCCGAGCCACAATCTCTGGACCCTCACGCGGTTACCGCGGTTAACGATTTCCGCATTCTGGTGAATGTCTATGACGGGCTGGTGCGCTATGCCGACGGGACCCTGAACGTAGAGCCTTCGCTGGCGACAGATTGGACCATCAGTGACGATGGTCTGGAATACACCTTTAATCTGCGCGACGACGTGTCATTTCACGATGGCTCGCCCTTCAATGCAGAAGCCGTGGTGTTCAATTTCGAACGCATGCTGAACGAAGACCACCCCTACTACGACACCGGCCCCTTCCCGCTGGCGTTCTATTTCGGTCAGGTGGATACCGTTGAAGCAGTCAGTGAATATCAGGTTACATTTACGCTGACCGAGCCATTTGCTCCTTTTCTGTCGAACCTGGCGTACCCCACCGGTCTGATCATTTCTCCGCGAGCGGTGCGTGAACATGGCGAGGAAGTCGGGCGTAACCCGTCCGGTACCGGTGCGTTTCAGTTTGAAGAGTGGCAGGCCAATCAGCGCGTGGTCGTCACCCGCAATCCGGATTACTGGGACGGCGCGCCGTCGCTGGAAGCCGTTGTCTTCCGGCCCATTACCGATGCCAATACCCGGGTGGCGGAAATGCTCTCCGGTGGTATCGATCTGATGGTTGAAGTACCGCCCGATAACGTATCGACCTTTGTCGATGACGGCTCATTTGAGCTGTACGAACAGGCTGGTCCGCACCTGTGGTTTCTGATTCTCAACATGAAGGAGGCGCCTTTTAATAATAAGGCGATGCGCCAGGCCGTGAACTACGCCATCGACAAGGAATCGCTGGTGAACGATATTCTGCAGGGTACGGCCACGGTCGCCACCGGCCCAACACCGCCGGCTTTTGGCTGGGCGTACAACGATGATCTGGAGCCGTACCCCTACGATCCGGACCGCGCTCGCGAACTGATCGCCGAAGCCGGTGGTGAGGGCGCTGAAATAACCTTCTATGTCACCGAGGGCGGCTCGGGCATGCTCGACCCCATTTCCATGGGCACCGCCATTCAGGCCGATCTGGCTGCCGTAGGCCTGAATGTCAGCATCGAAACCTATGAGTGGAATACCTTCCTCGGCGAAGTAAACCCGGGGCTGGAAGGCAAGGCCGACATGGCCGAAATGGCCTGGATGACCAACGACCCGGACACTCTGCCGTTCCTGGCATTGCGCACCGAAGCCTTCCCGGAAAATGGGGGGTTCAACTCCGGCTACTACAGCAACCCTGAAGTGGACGAGCTGCTGAACCAGGCCCGTACCAGTACCGATCAGGATGAACGTGCGCGGCTGTACCGGGAAATGCAGGCCATTGTTTATGACGATGCACCCTGGGCCTTTATCGCCAACTGGCAGCAAAACGCCGTGGCGACCGACGCGGTCGAGAACTTTAAGTTACAGCCCTCCTTCCTGTTGCAATTGCAGGATGTGAGCAAGCCGTAATTGAGCTGAGGTCGGCCTGTGTGCCGACCGAACCCTGTCGGCCGGTGCCATGAAGTGAAGCACTGGCCGGGGGCTTCTATTACCAACTCAAGTTGGGTGGCTATCGTCCGCGTCGGCCACCGGTGATGCCTCTGCGGGGTCGGCGTGAATCCTTCCCTGGAGCCTAGACCGCAGCATCCCTGCTGCGGACTTCCCCGCAGAGGCATCACCGGCACCCGCCGCTAGCATTGTGCAAACTCCGGGACTTGAGTTATCAAGAGCTTATTATCAGGCAGGGTGTTTTATGCGCAGTCCTATCTGGCCATATATTGGTAAACGACTGGTAATGACCTTACCGGTTTTACTGGGCCTGACCCTCATCGTCTTTTTTATCATGGCGCTGATTCCGGGTGATCCCGCGACCGCCATTCTGGGGTCCTACGCCACGCCCGAAAACGTGGCCCGACTCAATGCCCAATTGGGTTTGGATAAGCCCCTGGTCAGTCAGTATGTCACCTGGCTGGGCAATCTGTTGCAGGGCGATCTCGGGCGTTCCTTTAACCAGAACCGTGAGGTACTGGACATTGTGAACGAACGGTTTGGGGCTACGTTGATTCTAGCCGGTACGGCCCTGGTGTTGTGTTCGATCATGGGGTTGCTGGTCGGCATTATTTCAGCTGTTAAACAGTACGGTTTCGCCGATAAAGTGCTGACGCTGATTGTACTGATCGGCATTTCCACGCCCGCTTTCTGGCTGGGTCTGCTGATGATCATGTTGTTCGCGGTTGAATGGCGGCTGTTGCCCGCCAGCGGCATGTACGCCGTTTATGGCGGAGGTGACTTGCCCGATCTGATCCGGCATCTGATTTTACCGGCCGGTACGCTGGCCTTTATTGCCACCGGTGTGATTGCGCGACTGACTCGCGCCAGCATGCTGGAAGTACTGCGGCAGGATTACATTCGCACCGCCCGGGCTAAAGGTCTGGCTGAGCGACGGGTAATTTATCGACATGCCTTCAAGGCAGCCCTGGTCAGCATAGTGCCTGTCATCGGAATACAGGCGGGCTTTGTGCTGGGTGGTGCGGTTTACATCGAAACGGTTTTTCAATGGCCGGGCATCGGCAGCATGCTGGTGACGGCCATCTCCACACGCGATCTGTTGCTGGTGCAGGGCGGGGTGCTCGTTGTGGCGGCTGCCTATGTGTTTTTTAATCTGCTTGCTGACGTGGTACAGGTACTGCTGGATCCGAGAGTGACCTCATGACAGTTGCCAATGTTGCCGGGTCTGGCATGACCCGAAAATCGGGCCGGGCCGGGCCTTTTAAACTGCTGATGCGCAATCAGTTGGCGGGTTTTGGGTTGGTGGTACTCGCCGTTGTCTTGGTGTTGGTTGCGGTAACACCCTGGTTACCGCTGGCCGACCCGAATATTACCGACCCGGCACAACGGTTATTGCCGCCCTTTACACCGGGTAATTGGCTGGGTACCGATCAGCTCGGTCGCGATATGTTGTCGCGCCTGCTCTGGGGTACCCGGGTCTCCCTGGCGGTGGGCATTGTCGCGACGCTGGTGGCAGCAACGCTCGGTTCAACCATTGGGATACTGGCCGGGTATTTTGGCGGCCGGGTTGATGGCACGCTGATGCGCGGCATCGACATGCTAATGGCCTTTCCCTACATCCTGCTGGCACTGGCTATCGTTGCGGTGCTCGGGCCCGGCTTGTTGAATGCGCTGTACGCCATTGCCATCGTTAATATTCCCTTTTTCGCCAGAAACGTTCGGGGTGTGGTGGTGACATTGCGCAACCGGGAATTTGTAGATGCGGCCCGCTTATCGGGCAAGGGCGATGCGTTGATTGTGCTGACCGAAGTCTTGCCTAATGTGCTGCCGGTGATTGTGATCACCATGTCGACCACCGTTGGCTGGATGATTCTGGAAACTGCGGGCCTTTCGTTTCTGGGGTTGGGTGCTCAACCACCCACCGCCGATCTGGGCTCCATTCTTGGCGAAGGCCGACGGCTGATCATCAACGCCCCTCATGTAGCAACCTTGCCCGGTCTGGTGATCTTTATTCTGGTGATGAGCATTAACCTGCTCGGTGACGGCGTGCGCGATGCGCTCGACCCGCGCTTGAAAGCCGGCGCTCTGATGCGCCCGGCAGCCAGAACCCGGGTTGCCAGTGCGGCCAGAAAATCGCCGGCTCAGGCGCAACAGGGGCTACTGGACGTGGTTGAATTGCGTACCGAGTTTCACATTGGTTCCGAAGTGCACCGGGCGGTTAACGGGCCCAGTTTTACCATCGCGCCCGGCGAATGCCTGGGCATCATCGGTGAATCGGGTTCCGGCAAGTCGGTCACGGCGATGTCGTTGCTGGGACTGGTGGCATCGCCGCCGGGCACCATTATGGATGGCCAGGTGAATTATCGGGATGAAAATCTGCTGGCGGTTGACGATAACCGGTTGCGCACCCTGCGCGGCGGTGAATTGGCCTATATCTTTCAGGACCCGCTCTCGACCCTGCACCCGCTGTTTTCAATTGGTGATCAGTTGGTGGAAGCACTGAGAGCGCACCAGCCGTTGAGCCATCAGGCTGCCTGGCAAAAAGCTGTGGCCCTGCTTGAACAGGTGCGCATACCCAATGCGAAGGCAAGGGCGAAGGTCTACCCGCATCAGCTGTCGGGCGGTATGCGCCAGCGGGTCAGCATTGCCATGGCACTGACTAACGAACCGCAACTGATCATTGCCGACGAGCCGACCACCGCACTGGATGTCACCGTTCAAGCGCAGGTGCTGAAATTGTTGAATCAGCTTCGTCACGAACAAAACTCGAGCCTGATGTTCATTACTCATGACTTTGGCGTCGTGGCGGAACTGTGCGACCGGGTTGCGGTGATGTATGCCGGCGAACTGGTTGAGGTGGGCCCGGTCGCCGAGGTATTGGCCCGGCCAGTTCATCCCTATACCCGGCGACTGATCGCCTGCGTTCCGGATGTGAACCGGGTTGCAGACCGGCTGACTGAAATACCCGGTTTGCCACCCAAGGTGAACGACTTGCCGGTCGGCTGTAAGTTTGCCGATCGCTGCGACCAGGTAACCGACGCCTGCCGGGCCGCCCCGGTTGAACTGGAGACATTGACCGACAGTCGGCAGGCACGCTGCATCTTTGCGCGGGAGGTTTTATGACAACGCAGACAAAGCTGGACGTCAGTGATCTGGTCAAACACTTTGGTGGCGGGCTGACGCTGTTGCGCAAGCGCCGGCCATCCGTGCAGGCGGTGCGGGGTATTTCGCTGAAGGTGGTGGCCGGTGAAATATTGGGTGTGGTTGGCGAATCCGGGTGTGGCAAGTCCACACTGGCCAAAATGCTGGTCGGGCTCGACCAGCCCAGCGAAGGCACTATTCAACTGGATGGCAAAGACCTGGTGGGCGCCAACGGCAAGGTGAACCTCAAGCAACACGCGCGTCGGGTTCAGTACATTTTTCAGGATCCTATTTCCTCCTTGAACCCGCGTAAAACCATTCGCGAGATCCTGTCGGCACCGCTGATCTATTTGCAGGGTTTGTCGGCAGAGGAACGCCAGAAACGCCTGGATGAACTGATGACGCAAGTGAATTTGCGTCCGGAATTTCTGGAACGCTACCCCCATGAGTTTTCCGGCGGTCAGGCTCAGCGCATTGGCGTGGCACGGGCACTGGCGGCTGAGGCGGACGTGCTGATACTGGATGAGCCGGTCTCTGCTCTGGATGTCTCGGTTCAGGCGCAAGTGCTGAACCTGTTCAAGGACTTGCGCGAATCGCTGCATCTGACCTATGTGTTTATCAGTCACGATCTCGGCGTGGTGCGAAATTTCTGCGACCGGGTCGCGGTCATGTACCTGGGGAGAGTGGTCGAAGAGGGACCGGTCGAGGCTATATTCAGTCAGCCACGCCACCCCTATACTCAGCGGTTGCTCGACAGTGTTCCCGGTCAGTCGGTGCGCCAGTTGCCAGCAGAGGACGATGCGGTCGAATTACCCGACCCGATGCATCCGCCGGCGGGATGCGCCTTCGCCGCGCGCTGCCCGGTGGCGACGGCCGAATGCCGGCAGTCTGATCCCGAGCTGGAGGCACTGGCGACTGGTCACCGGGTGGCGTGTTATCATCCGTTGTCTCCACCGGATGCGACGACTAATGACTAAACGTTCCGACCAGGTTGCCGATGCGTTAAAAGGGCTGATCGCAGAGCACCGGTTGAAGCCGGGCGACCGGCTGCCGCAGGAAAAAGACCTGATGGTGCAATTTGCCGCCAGTAAAGGCACCGTGCGCGAAGCGCTGAAGGCTCTCGATACTCAAGGGCTGATCGTCACCCGAACCGGCCCTGGCGGTGGCGCCTTCGTTGCCGACGTACCGCCAGACCGCGCGATGTCGCTGCTTGCCAACTACTTTTATTTTAAAGACATCACCATTCACGATATCTACCAACTGCGTGTTCATCTGGAACCGGAGCTTGCCGCTTCAGTTTGTGGCCGGTTGTCGAACGACGATTTTCAGCGGCTGCAGAACACCATGACCATTTACGATGCACCGCCAAAAAACCAGCAGGAAGAACACTCACAGCGCCTGGCAGAATTGAGCTTTCATGAAGTGCTGGTCGATTTGTGCCCCAACCCCATTCTGAGTTTTACCTGTCATTTTTTACTGGGCTTGTTGAAAAACCTCCGACTTTGCCATGACATATATGACCTACCCAACCCGGAGCTCTGGGAAACCGGCCGGCATTTTCAGATGCAGCTGCTGGGTGCCCTTAAGCGCAAAGATGAGGAAGAGGTTCGTCGCGTTATGCGCGCGCATATGATTCGGGCGGAAAGCCTGATGCAGGCTCAGGAAACCATCGTCCTGGATGAGTTTTTGCCATCAAAACGACTGATTTGACAGGGCGTTAGCTGCCTCTCAACAACGCAGCCAACTGGTCGAACGGCATCGGGCGGTGCAGCAGGTAGCCTTGTAGATAGGCGCAGCCCTGTGCCTGCAACCAGTCTGCCTGGGTTACTGTCTCAACGCCTTCGGCGACCACCGACATTCCCAACCCCCGCGCCAAACCAAGGATCGACAAGGTGATGGCTTTATCGTCCTGTTTGTCGGGCAGGCCCGAAACAAAAGAACGATCAATCTTCAGGTGGGTAAACGGCAGGTGTTTGAGTCGAGACAGGGAAGAATAGCCGGTTCCGAAATCGTCAATCGACAGGCTGGCACCCATGTCGACCAGGGTAGTTAGATTGTCGAGAAGAGACTTGGTATCACTCTCAATGGCGTCTTCGGTAACTTCGAAATCCAGTGTCGAGGCCGGAAGCTGGGCGCGTTGTAACTGGTTGCGCACGGAACCGGCGAACTCAGGGTCGAGCAATTGCTCGGCTGATAAATTCAAACTGATGCCGGGAATCGATACACCCTGGTCACGCAGTGTCATTACGTCTTCCAGTACGGTTTCCAACATAGCCTGGCCCAGTTCTTTCATCAGGTTGGCGGAGCGCACGAGGTTCAGAAAACCATCGGGGCTGATCAGTCCCCGTTCCGGGTGTTGCCAGCGCACCAGAGCTTCAACACTGACGATCTTCTGACTAAACGCATCGACGATCGGCTGGTAATGGGCCACCAGTTCGCGCGAGGCGATGGCGTGGCGCATTTCAGCTTCGGCCTGGAATTGCTGGCGGGCTTGAATGGACAGATCGGCATTGAAAAACCGGGCCTGACCGCGCCCGCATTCCTTGGCCTGATACATGGCCGCCTCCGCTTGTTTGAGCAAGCTCTGAGGGTCTTTGCTATCGGCCGGGTAGAGACTGATGCCAATGGAGACGGTGGTCGCGACATCGACTTCCGTCATCGACAAGGGTTGGGACAGCAGCGTCTGAATCTGGTCGGCTACCTGACGCAGCGCCTCCGGTTCTGTTGTGTGGCGCAGCAACAGTAGAAATTCATCGCCACCACTGCGGGCCACCTTTTCCTTGCCACGGATGCGCAGAGACTGAAGCCGGCTGGCTGTTTCTTGAATCAGATGGTTGCCAATGGTCTCTCCCATACCGTCATTGATGCTTTTGATTCGGTCGATGTCGATCCAGAATACGGCCATTGACGGTGTGGTCTTTTCAGTTTTGCACAGATACTCCAGGTGCTTGCGAAAGGCGCGCAGATTAGGCAGGCCCGTCAGTTCATCGTAGTGGCTGATAAAATCGAGGGCTTGCTGGGAGGCATGCCAGGCTTCGTAGGAGTTGATAAGGCTAATGGTGTCGGCAACCACCGTAACGATTGAAATTTCGGGCAGTGTCCAGGCGCGATGACTGGTCGCTTCCAGACAAATAACACCGCTGAGATTGCTGCCATCGAACACCGGCGCATCCAGAATGGACTTAATGCCCAGCGGCTGCAGGTAGGAATGGTTGAATTGCCGGGTTCGGGGGTCGGTGGGGGCATGGCGGGCGTCGATGACTTCCGCCGTCAGCATGGCCTCGAAATAGCGCGGGTTTTGTTCGCGGCTCAGGGTGGTGGTGTCGGTAAAGATGCCGTCGCTGAGTGTATTCAGGCACTCGAGATTAATGGCGTCGCCGTTGTCGGTCAGTTTCCACACGCTGACGCGTTCTACGCGCAGCAGACGGCCGCACAGATCCAGCAAAGCCGACATCTTTTCAATACGGGAACTCTGGATGAACGCCGAGTCATGGCTGAGTGACATCAGAGCTCGGTGGTATTCAATGAACTCTTCATTTTGATTCATTACGGAGACTGTACTGCCCGGGTCCGTTGTGCAAGGGGGTATCATCCGGATACGCCCCGGTCACGGGGTTAGAACCAACAGTGGTACAACCGGTACCGCTGCTTACAGGAGGCTGGCGAACAAGCGCCCTATGTTACAATTAAGCCGGTTAAGGATGGCAGCCTGCCGGGTGTTTGTCTAGCAACTGCTCGTTCCCACCCAACCGTTGTTCAAGCAACGCGCGAACCGGCAGAGCGACGCCAAGCCGCTGCGCCAGCAGGTAAAGCCCTGCGAGCTTTCTATGTAGAAACAGCGAAGCGACCGGAGGGCTGTGCCAGTAACCTTGCTTCATGCTTAGCTCAAGGCCCTGTTCGCGGAGTCGAGTTGCGATATCACTGCTGCCAAAGTCGTACTGGGTGACGCGAAGCGGTTCTGTGGCGATGATGAACAGATCCAGTACCGCTTCGGCCTGGGCGTCATCAATGCTCTCACTGAAGTAGCCGATTCGACGGGCAGCCTCGAACAGCGCCGTGCGGTCTGAATGCATGGCGGCCATAAAAAGCGACTTGTAGCCGTCGATCATCTCAGGCTCATAGTCACGTACGGCGCCAAAGTCGAGCAGGGTAATAACCTGGCGTGCGTCATCGTATAAATAGTTGGCGTAGTTGGGGTCGGTTTGAACGCTGCCAAAATGGAACAGTTCCTCGAAGAAAAGCTCGAACAGGCGGCTCACCCAGCGTTTCCGGGTGGCGTGGTCAGCCTGTTCCAACCGCTCCAGTGGCTCACCTTGTGCGTAGCTCATGGCCAGCACCGTCGGGCCACTCAAGTCGGTATGTACCTCCGGCACAGCCCACTTAGTTCGGCCTGTCAGGCGGTCGCTGAACCGTTGCATCGAGCGGGCCTCCAGCTGATAGTCCGTTTCTGCATGAAGCTGGGCTTTGGCATCGGTCAGCAAGGGAGCCAGATCCAGTGAATCAGGCAGCAAGCGGGACCAGCGCAGCAAGGTGGCCACGTTGTCGATGTCGCTGTCGATGCTGCGGCGGACGCCGGGGTACTGCACCTTGATGGCCAGCGTTTCACCCGTGCGTAATACGGCTTTATGCACCTGGCCGATGGATGCTGCGGCGATAGGCTGGTAGCTGAATTGACTGAACTGGTTGATCCAGTCGTTACCCCAGGCGTCGGCCAGCACCGGTTCGAGCTGCGACAGTGGCAGGGCATCGGCGTCCGATCGCAGTCGGTTCAGCAGAGCAGACAGCTCTGCTGGCATTAAATGCCCGGCATCCATGGACACCAGCTGGCCGACCTTCATCGCAGCGCCTCGCATTTGCGACAGCCGGTCGGAGACCCGTTCTAGATTAGCGGGCGTCAATGCCAGCTCCCGGGCGCTGAACCCTTCACCGTTCGACCAGCGTTTCACCCCCTCACTGAGCATGCCACCGGCAACACCGCGGGCCAAACGGCCCAATTGGCTGAACCGGCCCAGTCGGCTTTGGTGTAAACGACGATTTTTCGGTTGGCTCATGGAGAAGGCCCAATAACAGCGTGTATCAGGGTGTACGAAAGGATACCGGTTTTGGAGCAGTACAAACACTAACCCCGACAATCGGGCGATAAACCCGTATACTGTGCCGCTGTGTCATTTTCAGCATTCGGGGTTAAACCATTGTCACTGAACCATCTGATTGTCCACCAACTGACCCGCCTTGACGCCAAAACCGACCTTCATCTTCAGGATGAAGCGTTGACGGTTGATGATGCCGCCCTGACGCTGGTCGCGGAAGTCAAAAGCAGTTTTGCCGGGAGAGCCAGCAAGCGCTATGGCGGTTTCTCCGAGCAAGCAGGGCACTTCAAGGCACTGACCGGTCAGTGGTTGCGCGACGGCATCACCTTCAAAACCTGGAGCCAGCAATTGATGGAGCGACTGGCGCTGGCGCTGGAAAATGAAGGCGTGGAATCAGACGGGTACTGGCTGTTTGCCGATGAACAACTGGAATCCGGCCGTCAGGTCTGGTTTTTTCAACTGCGCCACAAGCATGGCTTGTCGGTCACTCACGACTTGAACCTGAGCGACAGCCGCCTGATCGACTATGGTCGTCTGGGTTTTGGCGCCTGCCTGAATGTGACAGAGTGGGAACAGGAAGCGCCCGGCCAATATCTGACGGTCAGTTTTGGGTTTGGCGATAAGGCGTTGCAGGATGCGTTGCTGAATTTTGTGGATTTTGTCGCTACTGTCGATACCAGCGCCGATACCGAGGCCTTTATGGCAGTGGTTGATGCGTTTTCGGTGCAGTTACCGGCTGATAAAGGGCAGAATTATCGCAAAAAGGCAGCCGAGTTCTGCATTGAACAGGATAAGATGGGCGAGCCGGTCTCCTATCGGGTGCTGTCGGAAGAACTGCAAGCCGATGCCGACGCTTCCTTTTCGCAGTTTATTGAACAGGAGCAGCCGAGCCTCAAGGAAAGCTTTATCCCGGACCGGAAAAGCCTGAAGAAATACATACGTTACTCGGGTCGCAGTAAGGATGTCTCCATCAGTTTCAGTAATATTAATTTGGGGAAAGATGTGCAATTTGATGCGGACAATGAACGCCTGATCATCCATGAAATACCGGCCAGTCTGCTGAAACAGTTGAAAGGCGAATGAGGTCTTCTGGAGGGTTCAAACGCCGGCACTTGCCCGAGGTTACCGCCGGTTCGGAAGCCGGCGTAAAATTTGCTAAACTTCGGGTGAGCGGGTCCAGTCAGCCGAGGCCAGTCGTGAAGCGTCCAGTTGATAAAAAAGACATTCGCAAAGATCTGGAATCTCAGGTTGATGCGTTCTTGCGCGAAGGCGGCAAGATAAAACCGATTGAGCGTGGTGAAACCGGGCTCGACCGTAACAAACCCTGGTCCAATCCGTTCCAGTCGGGTCAGAGCCACGAGCCGCCCAAAGAACGCACGCCTGTCCCGGAAGTGTTGGCCGCCATCGACTCGCGCAAGCAAAAGGAAAGCCGGAAAGTGAAGAACCGGGGTCCCAAAAAAGTCTGGATCTACGATGATTTTGGCGAACCGGTTCGCTGGGTCTGGAAAGAAGGCTAAGCGTTTTTACACAGCCGGAACACCCATTGGCCTGCGCTACTCCCCGTGGCGAATCCAGTCAGCAGCCCGTTCGGCCAGTACTTGAGTGGGCGCATTGGTATTACCGCTGATCAGCGTTGGCATGACGCTGGCGTCTACCACTCTTAACCCCGCAACCCCCTTCACCCGAAACCGGGCGTCAACCACTGCGCTGTCATCCACGCCCATGCGGCAAGTGCCCACGGGGTGGTAGATGGTATCGGCTCGCGTTTTGATGGATTCGATCAGAGCCGCATCAGAGGCGTTGTCGTCAATGTACAGGGGCTTGCCGCGCAGGGCTGACAGTTCCGGGCGCAGCGCGATCTTTCGGCTGAGCTTCACACCGGCAAGCAGCGTTGCCAGGTCCCGTTCATCGCTTAAGTAACGCGGGTTGATCAGTGGCGGTGTCAGCGGGTGCGGGTTAGCCAGCCGGACCTCTCCCCGGGAGTGCGGTTGCAAGGCGCAGGCATGCAGACTAAACCCCTGGCCGTAATGCAGCGTGCGATTGTGGTCATCGGCCAGAGCGACGAGAAAATGCAATTGAATGTCGGGTTTGGTCAGATCAGAGCTGGATTTTACAAAGCCACCCGATTCCGCAACGTTACTGGTGATGATCCCTCGGCGGCGAAACAGAAAGTTAGGCAGAGCAGCGGCTACCCGGGCGATACCGGCTAGCCCGTATCCGATCAGATGCGGCGACGGGCTGCGCCAGGCGCTGATGTAGTCGAGGTGATCCTGAAGGTTCTGGCCGACCCCGGGGGAATGAACCTGGGTTTCAATGCCCTGCGCCTGCAAGTGATCACCCGGGCCGATGCCGGAGAGCATCAGCAGTTGAGGTGATTGGAAGGCGCCGGCACAGAGAATAACCTCGCGGCGGGCGCTGAACAGCCGCTGTGGTCCATTGCCGATCTGAACCCAGGCACCGCTGGCCCGGCCACCGCTCAATGCCAGTCGGAATGCATGGCTGTTGGTGAGCACGCTCAGGTTGGGGCGTGAGAGGGCGGGAAACAGGTAAGCGCGGGCCGCACTGCAGCGTAAACCCTCTCTCTGGGTGACCTGATAACGGCCAATCCCTTCCTGATCGCCCTGATTGAAATCGGAATTCAGCCGGTACCCCGCGCCGGCCGCTGCCTGATGAAAGACGTCGACAACGGGGTTGTGATAACGAATATCATCAACGCCTAGCGGACCGTCCCGGCCATGCGCGTCACTGGCACCGCGCTGGTTGCCCTCATTTTTAATGAACCAGGGCAGCATCTGCTCCCAGCTGAAGTCGGTTAACCCCAGGCTGGCCCAGTGATCGTAGTCCTGAGGGTGCCCGCGGGTATAGATCATCGCATTGATGGCACTGCTGCCGCCCAGACCTCGCCCTCTGGGTTGAAAAGTCTGACGATGCTTCAGGTGTGGTTGTGGTGTGGTTGAGAAGTTCCAGTTGTGGGCATAGCCCGGCACGGTTGCCGCGGTTCCCAGCGGTATCTGGATCAGGGGGCTGCGGCCACCTCCACCGGCTTCTATCAACAATACACGGCAGTCGGGATCTTCAGACAGACGTGCCGCCAGAACGCAGCCGGCTGAACCGCCACCTATGATCAGGTAATCGACGCAGTGTTCGGCCTGGAGAGTGTTTTGCCGGGTCATCCGGGTGAGGCTCCGCTGGGTGTATCTGTCACGCTAGCCCGTTGGTTTGTGCTTGGCAAATAACGCGGCTGGCTCGTGATTTTCCGACAAAAATCACGCTTGGTCCGGTTCAACATCGCGCAGAACAGACCAGAATAAAAACTTTTCAGGGCCGGTTCTGATGCAATAATTACATAGGATTCAAGGTGTTAGTTAACCCTTGAAACCCCTTTGGAAGCCCGCCATAGCGGGCTCGTCCCATTATTTATTGACAACATTAAGCAGTCGGTTACCATGATTACAGCTTGAAAGTACGTCTTACTATTTATGAATGTTAGCTCGATGTGAACGCTGTATGTTCGGTTCTCAGTTGAACTCGTCGGTTATCCATAAGTATTAGCAACACTGAAAAGCAAAAAGGTTCCCCCGGGATGGTTGGCCGCTAACGCAATCCACCGTTCGGGAACGACACATTACTTGTAAATTGATAGGTTATACTTATGTCTACGACTACCGGCACTGTTAAGTGGTTCAATGAAACCAAGGGTTTTGGCTTCATCGAGCAGGAAAATGGCCCAGACGTTTTTGCTCATTTCAGCGCCATCTCTGGTTCTGGATTCAAGACTCTGGTTGAAGGCCAGAAAGTGGAATTCACCATTACCCAGGGCCAGAAAGGTCCTCAGGCAGAGAACATCGTCGTTCTTTGATTCCGGCGCATGCCACCGCCCGGCGCTGTCTGTTCTGATGAGCCAGACGGCATTGGGCGAGTCGCTGTAGAGCGACATAGTAAAAAAGGTGCTGTCTTCGGGCAGCGCCTTTTTTTGTGTCTGTTTCCAGGTGATTCGTTGTTTGAACCAACTGTTTTGCACTCTTCGGGTGCCCGACAGCGAACGCGTTCAGCGTGTCTGTTGGTTTTTTCAAGTCGGTCGCTGGACATCTCTTTTCTGTCGTTTTCTGGCATGCTGAAAGCCGTGTCGTTCTTGCAAAATGCAGAAAACAATGTTTACTGTAATAAGAGAATGCTGGCCTGAGGTTGTGCTGGCCAGGGTTGTGTAGATGGGAGATATTTGGGCATTGCCCCAAAGTTGAACATCATGCACCATAAGCCTGCACTTTATTTGACCGCAACTGACTGCAACCTGTCCCATTCAGCGTTGTAACAACAAAAAACTGGTCAAAAAGCCTGCGGTTAAAAAAAATCGACAAATCTAGACAGTCGGCAAAGTATTTGCATACGCTTAGAGCACGATTGATTGGTCGGGTTGTCCGGTTTCATGAACCTGTGTTGACTGACACCCTAACGGGGTGCGTTTCGCTCAGAGTGTCATCAGGGATTTCATCGACAGAACCTGCTGGGCAGGCGCATGTTAAAGCAGTCAAAACAATACAGGAGATGCCACGTTGGAGAACGAAAATCCCGGTGAAGTATTCGTAGCCTTTGATCGTGTTCAAAAGAGTTATGACGGGGAGGAGCTGGTTGTCAAGGACCTGAACCTTGCCATCAGCAAAGGCGAGTTTCTGACCATGCTGGGTCCCTCCGGCTCCGGCAAGACAACCTGCCTGATGATGCTGGCGGGGTTTGAAACAGCGACCTACGGTGACATTCTTCTCGATGGCCAGGCAATTAATAATATCCCCCCTCACAAACGCGGCATTGGCATGGTTTTTCAGAATTATGCCCTTTTCCCCCACATGACCATTGGCGAAAACCTGTCGTTCCCGCTCGAAGTTCGCGGTATGGACAAGAGTGAGCGCGAGGCGAAAGTGATGAACGCCTTGGCGATGGTGCAGATGGAAGCCTTTGCGGGTCGCCGCCCGGCACAGCTGTCTGGTGGCCAGCAGCAGCGGGTGGCCTTAGCGCGAGCGCTGGTGTTCGAACCTGAGCTGGTGCTGATGGATGAACCGCTCGGCGCGCTGGATAAAAACCTGCGTGAGCACATGCAATATGAGATCAAACACCTGCACGAGAAGCTGGGTATTACCGTGGTTTATGTAACGCACGACCAGACTGAAGCGCTCACAATGTCTGACCGCATTGCCGTCTTTGATGATGGTCGCATTCAGCAACTGGCGTCCCCGGCAGACCTCTATGAACGACCAGAGAATGCTTTTGTTGCTCAGTTTATTGGTGAAAATAATCGGATGCAGGGTGAGGTTGAAAGCATTGAGGGCGACTTCGCTCAGGTGCGTCTCGACGATGGTTCAATGGTGAAAGCCCTTAAGGTCTGTGTTAGCGAGGTTGGTGATAAAACGACTTTGTCGTTGCGTCCGGAACGCGCGTTAGTGGTTAAGGGTGATGCTCAGTACGCGAATATGTTTGACGCCACCGTCAAAGAGTTGATTTACCTGGGCGATCATATTCGCTCCAGAGTCAGTGTCTGTGGCCGTGACGATTTTATTATGAAAGTACCCAATTCTTCCGATCATCATTCCATGCGAGTAGGGCAGTCTGTTCGCATTGGCTGGTCGGAGCATGATTGCCGCGCACTTGATGCAACCTGAGTGCGAGGTGAATGATTCGCTGAACTCTGGGTCGGATGCTTCAGTTTCCGGCATCTGTCCAGTAGGTTTGGTGGCAAAAAGCGGCCAGGCAGTGTTGCCTGGTTTATATCCAAAGAGGAGTTACCCATGAAACAGCCGATGCTTAGAATGCTTGGAGTCAGCAGCGCGATCAGCCTGTTGGCTGTGACAGCGGTACACGCAGAAGACCCCGTTGACCTGACTATTGTCTCCTGGGGTGGTGCATACACGGAAAGTCAGGTTCGCGCCTACCACGACCCCTACACCGCCGTTAAAGATCACATTACGATTATTAACGATGATGGTTCAGCCAATGCCCTGGCAGGTTTGCGCTCACAGAGCATGGCCGGAAACGTAACCTGGGATCTGGTTGACATGCTGCCGTCAGATGCGCAGCTTGCCTGTGACGAAGGCATCATTATGCCGATCGATGCCGATGAGATGCTCGCACCTGCACCCGATGGTACACCGGCCAGTGAAGACTTCCTCCCGGGAAGCCTGGGTGAGTGTTTCATTCCACAGATCGTTTATTCCACCGTTGTTACCTACAACACGGAAATGTTCCCCGCAAATAACCAGCCGGGAAGCATTGACGATTTCTTCAATACTGAAGACTTCCCGGGCCGCCGTGCCATTCAGGACAGACCTGCCGGTAACCTCGAATGGGCTCTGTTTGCCGATGGTGTAGCACCAGACGACATCTATGATGTGCTGGCAACACCCGAAGGTGTAGATCGTGCCTTTGCCAAGCTGGATACCATTAAAGACAACCTGGTGTTCTGGACCGAAGGTGCACAGTCTCCGCAGTTGCTGGCAGACCAGGAAGTCGCTTTCTCCACCGGTTATAACGGTCGTATCTTCAACGCAGCACAAGTTGAAGGCCAGCCGTTTGAAATCATCTGGGATGGTCAGATCGTCGAATGGGACGGTTGGGTAATTCCTTATGGCCCGAACCAGGAAGAAGTGCTTGAGTACGTTTACTGGGCGACGGATACACAGCGCCTGGCAGACCAGGCCAAATACATCTCCTACGGCCCGGCCCGTGCTTCTTCAGCGCCACTGGTGAGTGAGCACGCTGATTTAGGTATCGATATGCGTCCGCATATGCCGACCAACCCGCAAAACTACGAAACGCCCATCGTGCTGGATAACGATTTCTGGACCGATTATGGCGATGAGTTGCGTGAGCGGTTCTCCAACTGGATGTTGCGTGGTTAAACCACAGTGACTGACCGGCGAGCCGGATAACGCCGTACGTTGTTCGGCTCGCCATTTCTACCATTTAACAACAGGCAAGAGTCATTCTGAACCAGGCTTTTTCGTAGTAGAGGTGTCTTATTTAACGCCCGTCGTTAAGAAACCTGCTTCAGAGCAACTCTAGTAAGCATTATCTGTACAGCCGTTTTAACAACAACGATAGCGGTGCAGTTAGAATCAGAACCAGGGTGAACAGGAGTGAGTATGACCCAGTCAGACGGTACCCATAGCGGATCCGACGCCGGCCATATGGTCAATGGACAGATGGTGACCGTTGACGGTACGCCGTTGAAAGCTAGCCTGAAACGAGCTGAGCGCAAGCGCACCCTCATCGCTTTTTTGCTGGTCGCGCCGCTTCTGACCTATTTGTTGATCTCCTTCATTTTCCCCATCGGGCAAATGATGTGGCGCAGTGTGGATAACCCTCAGGTTGTCACTACCTTGCCCAAAACTCTGGAAGCACTCGACGACTGGGACGGAGAAGGCTTGCCCGACGAGCCTGTGTTCGAGGCACTGGCAGAAGAGCTGGCCATTGCCAGTGCAAACCGGACAGTCGGACAACTGGCCGTTCGACTGAATTATGAAATCAGTGCGGCACGTGGCGCACTGATGAGGACGTCCCGGTCGGTGGAAGATTTCGAACCGCCTTACAAAGAAGACTTTCTCGATGCTCACAGGCTCTGGAACGACCCGGCGTTTTATCGAATCATAAAGCGGGAAGGCAATCCGCTGACGGCCTCCTATTACATTGCAGCGTTCGATGGCACCTACAACGAAGACGGTGAGGTGGTACTGCAAGATGAAAACCGCCGTATTTACATCGATTTGTTCATACGAACCTTCGCCATGAGTCTGGGCATTACGCTGATCACTCTGCTGCTGGGTTTTCCAATCTCATTTCTGATGGCCAGTTTGCCGATGCGGCATGCCAACTTGCTGATGATTTTCGTCTTATTGCCATTCTGGACGTCCTTGCTGGTACGTACCACGTCCTGGATCGTGCTGTTGCAGCAGCAAGGGGTTATCAATGAATTGCTGATCGCTTTGGGCTTCATTGGTGACGATGGCCGGTTGGGCATGATTTACAACATGACCGGAACCATTATCGCGATGACCCACATTTTGCTGCCCTTTATGGTGCTGCCACTTTACAGCGTGATGAAGACCATTCCGCCTTCCTACGTTCGCGCCGCGAAGAGTCTGGGAGCCACGCCCTGGACGGCGTTCTGGCGCGTCTACGTACCGCAGACGCTGCCGGGTATCGGAGCCGGGGCCGTACTGGTCTTTATTATTTCCATTGGTTACTACATTACGCCCGCGCTGGTGGGTGGCCAGTCTGGTCAGATGATTTCCAACCTGATTGCGCATCACATGCAGACGTCTCTGAACTGGGGGCTGGCGGCCGCACTGGGGTCGGTATTGCTGATCAGTGTGTTAATTCTCTATTGGGTCTATAACCGCCTGGTCGGTGCAGATTCCCTGAAGCTGGGTTGAAGGAGCGTTTATCATGGCAGTACCAACGTATGCAGGCCCACTGGAAAGAATCTGGTATTACGCGTTTCGTGTATTGTGCGGGCTTATTTTCTTTTTTCTGATTGCACCCATTCTGATCATGGTGCCCCTGAGTTTTAACGTAGAGCCATATTTTACCTATACCCGGGAAATGCTGACATTCAACCCGGACGGTTTTTCACTGCGCTGGTATCAGGATTTGTTCTCCTCGGAATCCTGGATGACCTCGATCCAAAACTCTCTGATTATCGGTGTCGCCTCTACGTTGATTGCGACGTTCCTGGGTACTTTGGCGGCCCTGGGTCTCTCCCGTTCCGAGATGCCTTTTAAAGGCCTGGTCATGGGGTTGCTGATCTCGCCAATGATCGTGCCGCTGATTATTTCCGCCGCGGGTATGTTCTTTTTCTATTCGAGCGTCGGCCTTGCCAATACGCTTCCCGGTGTCATTCTTGCGCACGCAGCGCTGGGTACACCCTTTGTGGTAATCACCGTCACTGCAACCCTGGTTGGGTTTGATCACTCACTCACTCGCGCTTCTGCGAGCCTGGGTGCCGGGGCAGGGCGGACGTTTTTCAAGATCCAGATGCCGCTGATTCTTCCGGGTGTGATTTCGGGTGGCTTGTTTGCCTTTATTACCTCTTTCGATGAAATTGTCATTGTGCTGTTTCTGGCCGGGGTTGAGCAGAGAACCATACCGCGTGAAATGTGGTCGGGCATCCGAGAGCAGATCAGCCCGACGATCCTCGCCGTGGCCTCCATTCTGGTTGCCTTCTCGATATTGCTGCTGACGACGGTGGAGGTGCTAAGGCGTCGCTCTGAAAGGTTGCGGGGCATGTCACCGGGATGATCCGGTGACTTACCCGTGTATCTGTCCAGTCTACATTACCGGTTGTCGTAAAGGTTGACCTGACGACAACCGGCTTTCTCCAAGCTTCCTTCAGACTTCCGGTGCGTAACCGATTCGAAAGCCACCCCAGTGCTTGCCATTCACATAGATGGGGGACGAAAGGTCGTGCATGACTTCACCGGTATCCCGCTTGTAGGTTTGCAGTAGAAAGCGCTCGGTATTGGAGCCGCAGCGGGCACCTGTGTAGTCGTTGAATAGTCGCTTGGTGCGGTTGGCCGCCAGATCAGTCTCTGGGTTGCCGGTTAGTGGTTTCGAGAACTTGAGATTATGAGTCGGGAAATAGCCATTCACATCAACCGCACCCGCGTAGACGATATCGGAGTTGGCCTGAAGAATGGGCTCCTGAATGTCTGGTAGAATCTTGTCGGTAAAGGTGTCGAAACCGGTTTTGTACTTGGGTGGCTCGGTGTTCGGTATGCGTTGATAGTTAAAATCGAACAACGCCTCGCGGGTGATTTCCCCTTGTTCAATGGCCTGTTCGAACCGCTTGCCAATTCGCTCTGCGGTTGTCAGGCACAAGGCCTGAATCTTGTGGTTGCGATCGTCCAGCTCAAAGTCGTGCAGCTGTCGAAAAATGTCTTCGGTTTCGTGACTCAGTTGAATGGCCTTGGCCGAGGTTTCTTCCAGGTCCTTGTCGATTCTGGTGATGGATTCGTGCAAGGCCGTGACGTCGCTCGAGATGCCTCCCTTGGCTTCATCAAAGAGTGCCAGTGATTCACTGACCGACTCCATGGCCTGGCTGGCTTTGCGGGTGCTCTCGGCCGTGTTGTTGACATCTTCGCTGGCCTGGCTGATCTGGGCTGACATGGCGTTGGCGATGTCGGTCAGGGTCGACATGGCCGCAACGGAGCTTACACTGTCTGCGGACACTCTGGACAGCAGGGTTTCAATCCCTTTGGTGGCTTCGCTGGTCTTGTTGGCCAGGTTGCGGACTTCATCGGCCACAACCGAGAAACCACGACCGTATTCGCCGGCGCGGGCCGCCTCAATGGCTGCGTTGAGGGCAAGCAGATTGGTCTGGTCGGCCAGTTGATTGATGGTGTGTGTGATGTGGCTGATGGAGTCGGCCTTGTCTTTCAGCTCGGTTAGTACCGCGTTAGTGCTCTCCATTTGGGTCAGCAAGCTGTCGCGTTGTTTGGCGATATCCACCAGAGCACTGTCGATGCGGCTCATGTCTTGAGTGGCGATGGATACATGCTCATGTGACTGGCTGACATTGGACGACAGTTGTGCACCCGATGTTTCGAGCACGTCAATGCGGTCGGCGACCTGCTGGGCGTGTTTAACTTGCATTGCCAGTGCACGGGCCAGTTTATCGAGAAAATTCGAGAGTGTGGCGCCACCGATGGCGATACGCTGAGCGGCACCGGCAATGTGCGTTAGGGATTCCGAATCGGCTGATACCGGTTGCTCAGGGTGGTTGGTTTGATTTCGCGGGGCGCCTAGCCGACGGTGAGCTTCGTGACTGGCTACCACCAGCACTGCCAGCGCTACCGTAACTTGCCAGGCTGGCAGTGGGACGAGAAGCAGTAACCAGGCCGCCAGGCCCAGAATAATTCCGGAGAGGAGTGAGAGCAGCATCGATAGTGGTCTTCTGTTGAGACGTTACTCTTAAATTAGCATTCCAACAGAAAATGTCTATTCCACTAAGGTGGGGGGGCGGCGGCCCGGAGCAGGCCACCTGTGCGGGGCGATTAGCAGGTTGTTGAAAAAGGCCTCCTGTCTTTTTCAAAACATGAGAAGCAAACAAGGCGATTCTTGCTTCTTTCGCAAAATCAATGACTTGGCAGTCATCGATTGTTGCCGGAACATCCGTGCTCCCCAATCAGTCCCGCGACATTCCGCGAATTTCAACAGCCTGCTAGACGTTGAAGCGAAAATGCATCACGTCGCCGTCTTTTACGATGTATTCCTTGCCTTCTAGCCGCCATTTACCCGCTTCCTTTGCTCCAGCTTCACCGTTGTAGGCGACAAAGTCGTCGTAGGAGATGGTTTCCGAACGAATGAAGCCTTTCTCGAAGTCAGTATGAATGACGCCAGCAGCCTGAGGTGCCGTTGCTCCCACCTTAACGGTCCAGGCGCGAACTTCTTTTACACCGGCTGTAAAGTAAGTTTGCAGGCCAAGCAGAGAATAAGCCGCCCGGATAACCCGATTCAGGCCGGGCTCTTCCATGCCCAGGTCAGCCAGGAACTCGGTTTTTTCATCGTCTTCCAGCTCCGCAATCTCCGATTCGAGCTTGTTGCAAATGGCCACGACCTCGGCGTTCTCGGCGGCGGCGATTTCCCGCACCCGGTCGAGCATGGGGTTGTTGTCGAAGCCATCTTCATCGACGTTGGCGATGTAGAGCGTAGGTTTGGTGGTCAGAAAGAAAAAAGGCTTTAGATCCGCTTTTTCGTCGTCGGTCAGCGCTACACTGCGAATCGGGCGTGCTTCGTTCAGGGCCGGGCGGATCTTCTCCAGAACGGCCACCTGGCGAATGGCGTCTTTGTCTTGTCCCTTGGCTTTCTTCTGCAGTTTCAACAATTGCTTTTCGAGCATGTCGAGGTCGGCCAGGGCCAGCTCGGTATTGATGATTTCGATATCCGATGCCGGGTCGATCTTGTTGGCAACATGGATGACGTTGTCGTTCTCGAAGCAACGCACTACGTGCGCAATGGCATCGGTTTCGCGAATGTTGGCCAGAAACTGGTTGCCGAGCCCTTCACCTTTGGACGCACCGGCGACCAGGCCGGCAATATCCACGAACTCCATCGTAGTAGGAATGGTACGTTCGGGTTTGACGATCTCGACCAGCTTGTCCTGACGCGGATCTGGTACCGGCACGACACCAGTGTTGGGCTCGATGGTGCAGAAGGGGAAATTTTCCGCATCGATACCGGCCTGGGTCAGGGCGTTGAAAAGGGTGGATTTACCGACATTGGGTAGTCCGACGATGCCGCATTTAATGCCCATGCTGGGGGTCTCCTGAAGGCAGAGGTCAGTCTGCTTTGAATTGGTGTAATTGGTTCATGGCTTTTTGCCAGTGTCCGGCAACGCACAGGGGTGTCTGCTCGACTGCGGCGTCCAGGGCTCTGGCCAGGCTGATCCGGTCGTCAGGGTGTGCTTTTGACAACACATAGCTAACCACCTGGCTCGCCGATCCGGGGTGGCCAATGCCCAGGCGCAACCGGTAAAAATCCCGATTGTTCGCCAGGCAGGCAATGATGTCGCGCAAACCATTGTGACCGCCATGGCCACCGCCTTTCTTCAGGCGGGCTACGCCGGCGGGCAAGTCCAGTTCGTCATGTGCTACCAGAATTCGTTCGGCCGGTATCTTATAGAACTGGGCCAGCGCAGCGACGCTCTGGCCGCTGCGGTTCATAAAGGTCATGGGTTTGAGCAACCAGACGTCGGCGTTGCCAATGCGGACTTTTGCGGTCATTGCCTGGTATTTGCTGTCGAGTTTCCACTGGCCACCGACGGCTTCAGCCAGTGCATCGACGTACTCGAAGCCCGCATTGTGCCGGGTGTGGTCGTATTGGGTTCCGGGGTTACCCAGACCGACAATCATCTCAATAGGGTCATTCATGAGGGTGCCACTGTGCAACCTTGGTAATAAAAGCAGTTTGGGAAATGGGGGCATTTTCCAAAATGCCTGAGCAAAAAAAGGGCCCTGAGGCCCTTTTTGCGTTCAGATGGCGCTGCTTATTCTTCAGCAGCGTCTTCTTCGGCGTCGTCTGCGTCGTCAATAATGCCAGCTGGCTTAACGACAGAAACAACCGGCGCGTCGTGGTCTGCACCCTTGTTCAGTTCAACCAGCTCGACACCTTTTGGCAACACCAGGTCGCTCAGGTGCAGCACGGTACCCAGTTCAATCTTGGCCATGTCGACTTCGATGAACTCGGGCAGGTCACTGACTTTACAGGTGATGTCAACGTCGGTGGCGCTGTGCTGAATCTTGCCGCCTTGCAGTTTCACCGCTTTGCACTGGTCTTCATTAACGAAGTGCAATGGCACTTTCTTGTGGACTACGCTGGATTTGGTGACACGTTCAAAGTCAGCGTGCAGCGGGTGACCCTTGGCAGGGTGGCGCTGAAGGTCCATCAGAATGGCCTGTTCTTCCTTGCCATCAATGTTGATGGTCAGGACGTGAGAAAAGAAGGCTTCGTTGTTCAGTGCCTTGACCAGTTCGCGCGCTTCCAGAGTCAGGCTGGTTGGCTTGCGGTTCTTGGCGCCACCGTAAATGATGGCAGGTACTTTGCCTTCTTTACGCAGGCGGCGGCTCGCACCCTTTCCTGCAAGCTCACGCACTTCGGCGTTTAATGCAAAAGAATCGGACATGGTGTTTCTCCAAATATAGGTACCACAGACCGCGACCAGTCTGGGCGGTACCGTTTTTAAAAGTATCGGGTGACTCCCGATAAGCGAATTTAGCTGGGAAAAGTCGGTAAATGTTCCGAATTAACGGAACATTGCACTGATTGATTCCTCATTGCTAACACGGCGCATGGACTCAGCAAGAATCCCTGCCATAGAAAGCTGGCGGATATTAGCACAGTTTTTTGCAGCATCCGAGAGGGGAATCGTGTCGGTGACCACCAATTCGAGGTTTGAGTTGGCAATGCGCTCAACGGCCGGCCCACTGAGTACCGGATGAACCGCATAGGCAACCACTTTGTGGGCACCGTGTTTGACCAGCGCCTCGGCTGCCTGGCACAGGGTGCCAGCGGTGTCGACCATATCATCGACAATAACGCAGGTTCTGTCTTTGACATCACCAATGATGTGCATGATTTCTGCCTGGTTGGCCTTGGGCCGGCGCTTGTCGATGATGGCCAGGTCGGCCCCCAGTTGCTTGGCGACGGCCCGTGCCCGAACCACGCCACCAACATCGGGCGAAACCACGATCAGGTCATTAAAGTCCTGCCGCTGTATGTCGTCGAGCAGTATGGGCGAACCATAGATGTTGTCGACCGGAATGCTGAAAAAGCCCTGTATCTGGTCGGCGTGCAAGTCTACCGTCAGAATGCGGTCGATCCCCACTACCGTCAGCATATCGGCAACTACCTTGGCTGAAATGGGAACGCGCGAACTGCGAGGGCGACGGTCCTGGCGGGCATAGCCAAAATAGGGCATGACGGCCGTAATACGGCCTGCAGAAGCGCGGCGCAGGGCGTCGGCCAGCAGTATGACTTCCATCAGGTTATCGTTCGTCGGAGCGCAGGTGGGCTGAATAATGAAGACGTCGGCGCCACGAACATTCTCATTGATGTCAATGGCGGTTTCACCATCGCTGAACTGGGTTATGGTGGCGTCCCCCATGGGAATGCAGAGACGCTCAACCACCTGGTTGGCGAGTTCGGGGTTGGCGTTCCCCGTGAATACCATCATTTTCGACACTTCGAACCACCCTTGTTGGCGTTTGCTTGAACATACGTCAGGTGGTTCTCGCAACCACCTGCCTGGAAACTGGTGTTGCGATTAGCCCTGTCTGGCCAGGGCCCGGTGCAGAGGCGACTGATTAACCCCCCTGGCGGCAAAAGCGCGATAGCCGGGGTGGTGATCGTGAATACTGCTCAGAATCTGTTGGGCTGCCATTTCGCTTCGCGTCTTAATGAACATACAGGACCCGCTCCCACTGAGTCTGGTCGTTTCGGCCCCGTCGCCGGCTAGGGCGTTGAGCGCCGCAAAGGCAAGATCAATATCGGGATAGAGTGCTCGGACCAGGGGTTCAAAATCGTTGTGTCCGGCCCCGGTCAGCGCGGAGCGTATTGTGCTGACTGGGGTATGACGTGTCAATTGAGGATGGCTGAACAATTCAGCCGTGCTGACGTGAACCCCGGGGTGAACCACAACAAACCAGTTCTGCGGCATGTCGACAGGCGTTAATTGCTCGCCGATGCCCTCAGCCCAGGCGGAGTGACCTCGTACAAAAACCGGAACGTCAGCGCCGAGCGACAAGCCAATGTCTGCCAGCTCGTCAACGGATAGGTTCAGAGACCAGAGCTGGTTCAACCCCAGTAGCGCAGTCGCGCAGTCGGAACTGCCGCCACCTAGGCCGCCTCCGGCAGGCAGCCGTTTGTTCAGGTACAGCCGGGCGCCGGTGCGGTTTCCGGTAAGCGGTTGCAGGGCCTGGGCGGCGCGCATTACCAGGTTGTCGGCTGACGCCAGCTCAGGGTCTGAGCAAGACAGTTCAATGTTGGGCTGCGCCAGGGGCTCGAGCGTCAGAGTGTCGCCAAAATCAAGGAGTTGAAACAGTGTTTGCAGGCGGTGATAGCCGTCTGGCCGGCGACCGACTATATGCAGCATTAGATTGATTTTGGCGGGCGCAGGGAGGGTCAGCACCGGTTTGAACTCCTGATGATGGGGTAAAGTGGGGTTGCAGGCGCCAGTTTACCGCATTGTGGCAGCACTGACTGCCCCGACTTGGGGTTTGGTGCAGCGTCGGCACCGCTGTGTCCTCATGGGTCTACAGAAAATGGGTGGGTTTACACCCACAGTTCGCTTGCCGGTGGGTAATAGCTGACCCAGTGTAAGCGGTTCTTCTTTCTGAAAGCCCCGATTTGCCTGCTTTCGGTGCATTGGCCCGCGCCTTGCAACCGTCTTGGTGCGCAGAGCCGGAGGCCGGTGGAAAGCCGGTCAACTGAACGCTCGAATAAGAACGAGAACGCACTACACTGGTAGCCACCAGATGTTAACCCTAACGTTCATGTGTTAACCACAACGACAACAACAAACTGGAGTTTCAATGATGTCCAAACGTATGTTTGCCCTTGCGGCACTGTCTGCCTCTGTTATGACTGCCGGCGTTGCAATCGCCGAAGACCGGTCAGACTGGCCTACTAACTTTACCGTCGGAACGGCCAGCCAGGGCGGAACGTATTTTGCCTACGGCACAGGCTGGGCTAACTTTGTGGCAGAAAATCTGGGTGTAAGCGGTGGATCGGAAATTACCGGCGGGCCGATGCAGAATATGGCGCTTGTTCATACCGGCGAAGTGGCGTTTGGCCTGACCACGATGGGCCCTGCCCGTGAATCGATGGAAGGGAACAGCCCGCTTGCTCCAGGCTTGATGATGGATAACGTCTGCGCCATGTTCCCCATGTACCAGACTCCGTTTTCCGTGACGGCGCTGTCTGACTCGGGCATTCAAAGCATCAGCGACATTCCTGCCGGTGCCCGCATTGGTTTTGGCCCTGCAGGTTCGACCTCTGACACCTATTTCCCGGCTATGCTGGAGACGCTTGGTGTGGACTTCGAACGCCGCAATGGTGGCTGGAGCGACCTGGGTACTCAGCTGCAGGATGGCTTGCTGGATGTGATCGCCTTTGCTGCCGGTATCCCAATTCCTGCCGTGAGCCAGTTGGAAGTGCAAACTGATGTGAACATTATTGAGTTCACCGAAGGCGAAATGAACACCGTCATGTCTGAATTCCCGGTTTCCGAGTTCAGAATTCCGGCCAGCACCTACACGACGCTGACCGAGGATGCCCGCGCGGTTTCTATGTGGAATTTTGCGATTGCAGACTGCTCGTTGCCAGAAAGCTTCGTGTATGAAGCGACCAAGCTGACAATGGAAAACAATGACGACATGGTGTCTATCCATAACTCAGCCAGAAGCTCAATCCCAGCGAACTACGACAAAAACACCTTTATCCCGTTCCACGCTGGAGCAGCACGCTGGTTCAACGAAAATGGTTACACCATTGACGCCAGCCTGATCAAGTAATCATTCGGATTTTATAAAAGCCTTTGTTCCAGAAACAGGGTGGCCATTGGGCCACCCGTTTGCCTGTTTGGGTATGGGTCAGACTTATGACAACAGAAAAAAACACCCCGGAGTCGGCGGAAGTCGAGTCCATTGACGAAGTAGTTGTGGCGGCAGGGGTTGATGACGAACCGATTGAGCCTAATCGCCGACAGTTTGTCGGCCCGATGTTGTGGCTGGTCATGGCATTGTCGATACTCTATTCAGCCTTTCATCTATACACGCTGAACATTGCACCACTGGAAACCTGGGCGTTTCGTATTCTTCACGTCTGTGGTGCTTCCATTCTCGGTTTTATCCTGTTTTCCGGAGCTCGCTTTGTAGAGCGTGAGAAAGGTGAGCAGGGCGCATCATGGACGACCTGGGCGGGCGTTGCCTTGCTGGTGCCAGCCTTCTACATACTGGTGCAAACGGCCATCATGCAAAATATTTTGTCTGGCGGCACCTTGCGCTTGCCGGTTGAAATGGAAACCTGGCGATTCGGCTGGCCACTGCTGGCCGTGACGGGCCTGGGCATTGTGCTGAGCTGGTTGCATCGTCGTGACCGAAGCGTGTTCTCTGTGCCAGACCTGGTATTGGTGGTATGCGCCATGTCGGTGGCCAGTTATCTCGTGATCGTCTTTAATACCCCTATTCGTATGAGCACAGGTACGTCTTTCGCACCGGTTGGTATTTCATTCGCCGCCGTTGCCGGTACGGCGCTGATTTTTGAGCTGACGCGCCGGGTCGCAGGCTACGCGCTGGTGATTATTTCCCTGGTGTTCCTGGGCTATGTTTTCTTCGGTCCTTATCTGCCGGGCTTTCTCGGCTACCCCGGTCTGAGCGTGCAGCGCTTCTTCAGCCAGGTATATACCGATGCCGGTGTCCTGGGGCCAACCACGGCCGTATCTTCGACCTACATTATTCTGTTCATTATATTTGCTGCCTTCCTGCAAGCTTCGAAAGTGGGTGACTACTTTGTGAACTTTGCGTTTGCGATGGCCGGACGTGCGCGTGGCGGCCCTGCCAAAGTGGCCATTTTTGCATCCGGTTTGATGGGGATGATCAACGGCACCAGTGCCGGTAATGTGGTGTCCACCGGCTCGCTGACCATTCCGCTGATGAAAAAAGTGGGCTACAACAAGACGTCAGCCGGTGCGGTGGAAGCCGCGGCGTCTACCGGTGGCCAGATTATGCCACCGATCATGGGTGCTGGTGCCTTTATCATGGCTGAAATTACCGGTATTCCTTACACAGAAATCGCGATTGCCGCCATCATTCCGGCCATTCTGTACTTTGCCTCGGTCTATTTCATGGTCGATTTGGAAGCAGCCAGAACGGGCATGCGCGGCATGCGCGACGATGAACTGCCTTCGCTGCGGCGCATGGTGCGCCAGGTGTATCTGTTTATCCCCATTATCATCCTTATCGGGGCTCTGTTCATGGGGTATTCGGTCATTCGTGCCGGTACTCTGGCGACGGTGTCTGCGGCGGTTGTCAGCTGGATTTCGCCGAACAAGATGGGAATAAAGTCGATTCTGAAGGCGCTTGAGATAGCCGCCTACATGTCGATACAGATCATTGTCGTCTGCGCTTGTGCCGGTATTATCGTCGCCGTTATTTCGCTGACGGGTGTGGGCGCGCGCTTCAGTTCTCTGTTGCTGGGTGTGGCTGAAGCCAGTCAGTTGTTGGCCCTGTTCTTCGCCATGTGCATTTCCATTTTGCTGGGCATGGGTATGCCAACGACAGCGGCCTATGCCGTTGCGGCATCGGTGGTTGCGCCAGGCCTGGTGCAGATGGGTATCCCGGCACTGACGGCGCACTTCTTCGTGTTCTATTTCGCGGTAGTGTCTGCCATTACGCCACCGGTGGCGCTGGCTTCCTATGCGGCGGCGGCGATATCCGGGGCCAAGGCCATGGAGACGTCCGTTGCGTCGTTTAAAATGGGTCTGGCTGCGTTCATTGTGCCCTTTATGTTCTTCTACAACAGTGCCTTGTTGATGGACGCAGAACCTTTGGCGATTATCCGTGCGCTGGTGACCGCGATTGTGGGTGTTTACTTGCTGTCGTCGGGTGTACAGGCCTGGTTCTTGCGGTATGCCGCGCCCTGGTACCTGCGAATCTTGTTGATCATCGCGGCGTTTTTGATGATCGAAGGCGGTATCTATACCGACCTGGCAGGCGTCGCGGCCGGTGCCATCGCTTTCTTTGTGCAGAAGGTGATCAACGGGCGCCTGGTTCAAACTCAGCCCTGATGACGCAATGCCAATGAAGGCGGGTTGATTCAGCCGCGCCGAAGCTGATATCAACCCGCAAGTCGACCCCGGCTTGCGGGTTGTTTTGTTTAGGGCGTCGGCGGTTGGTTCGGTGACTGGGCGGCTGGTTCAACCGGGTCACTGTCGGGCAGTAATTCGGGTAGAATTGGCGGATTGTTGAACGCGTTTGCTGACACCTTCAAGAACTGTGATGGGAACCGAGCATGAAATACCGTACCTGGGGTCTGTTGTTGTTTGCGCTGACCTGTCTGGTGTCCTGGGTGCTGGGCTCTTGGGTGGGGTATCGGCAGGTGGAGCGGGAAAGTCTGGATGAATCTTTCCGGTACTCCCAACTGGTCGCCAACGAACTGAACCGTTACCGGCCCATCCCGGAGCTAATGGCCCAGCACCCCGTGATGCTGGACGTGCTGCGCGATCCGGGCAATCCGGACCTGGTGCTGGCTGCCAATGAAGAAATGAAGCGCATGGCGACCATTGTCGCCAGCTCCGACGTCTATCTGATGAACACCGACGGGCTGACGATTGCCGCCAATAATTATGAGTTGCCGACCAGTTTTATCGGACGCAACTTTGCGTTTCGCCCCTACTTTTTTGAAGCCATGGAGCGCAATGGCGATGCGCTGTATTACGCTCTCGGCATTACCACCAATGAACGCGGGCTGTACTTTTCACACACGGTAACCTCGGAACAGGAACCCAAGCGGCCTCTGGGTGTGATCGCAGTAAAAATTCAGGTCAACGAGCTTGAATCGCAGTGGCGCCGGCCAGAATCCTTTTCGGTAGCGGAGATGGTCGTGCTGGATCTGGACGGTGTCAGCTTTCTGGCCAGCCGCCCTAACTGGCTATATCGTGCGTTCGAACCCATCTCTGACCAGCGCCTGGCTGAGATTCGGGCGCAACGCCGGTATTTCGATGAACCACTGACACCCATTCCCAAGGCAGAGCGTGGCCGCCCCTGGGGAGTGGGAGAGCAGTCAGTTCGGGTGGCCATCAATACCGGTGACAATCAGCAGGAATACCTCAGCGTCGATACGCCCTTGCCGCAACTGGACTGGACGCTCAGGGTACTGATAGGTACCGATCAGGTCCTTTGGACTCAGGTGCAGTTTTTGATCGCCGGTACCCTGGTTTACCTGGGCTGCTTTCTGACCTGGCTGTACCTGCGTGAGCGGTACCGACGCGAAGCCGAACTGGCCGAGCGGGGGGTGCAACTTGAGCACCGGGTGGCCGAGCGCACCGCGGATCTCGAAGCCTCGAACCAGCAGCTCAAGGCTGAAATCCACGAGCGGGAAAGGGCCGAAAAAGAACTTAAAGAAACCCAGCAGGAACTGATTCAGGCCGCCAAGCTGGCGGTGCTGGGCCAGATGTCTGCGGGGCTTAATCACGAAATGAACCAGCCATTAACCGCTATTCAGGCCTATGCGCGCAACAGCCAGCGTTTTTTGGAGCGGGGAGATTCGGAAACCGTACAATCCAACCTGGGTGAAATTGTTGGGTTGTGCGACAAAATGGCTGAACTGACCCGCCAGTTTAAGGTGTTCGCGCGCAAGTCTGAAGGGCCGCCTTCAACCGTCGATTTGCGCTTGCCCATCGACGCTGCGCTGAAAATCATTCAGGCTCAGGGCCTGAGTGACCGTGTTCAGATCGACTGGCAACGGCCTGACTTTCCGGCTTACGTGCATGGCGACCTGATTCGCATCGAACAGGTGCTGGTGAATCTGGTAGCCAATGCGTTACACGCGGTCGAGTCGAGCGAGTCACCGACGGTAACCGTGCAACTGGTTGCTAAGCCCAGGCATTGGGTGTGTCGGGTGCTGGACAATGGCCCGGGTTTACCGGCTAATACCGAACAGTTATTCGAACCGTTTTTTACCACCAAATCCCTGAAGCAGGGGTTGGGTTTGGGGTTGTCCATATCGCGGCAGATTGTTGATGCGCTCGGTGGGCAATTGACCGGACGCAACCGGACCGATGCCCGGGGGGCTGAGTTTATTGTAGAGCTGAATCGAAGAGAGACGTCGGAATGACTGCCATTGATGTATTGTTTATTGATGATGAATCGGCGCTACGGCAGGTCATGTTACAGACGCTGGCGCTGGAAGACTTAACGGCACGGGGGTATGCGGACGGCGCCTCGGCCCTGGCCGAGCTCAAGCCGGATTTTCAGGGCGTGGTACTGTGCGATTATCACATGCCCGGACTCGATGGGCTGGGCGTGCTGAACCGTGTGCGGGTCATCGATGAATCCATTCCGGTCATCATGCTGACCGGCCAGGGCGACATCAGCACAGCGGTCACGGCGATGCAGCAGGGTGCCTATGATTTCATCGAGAAACCGTTCAATCACGATGAATTGATTGAACTGCTCAAACGAGCGATCGAAAAGCGGCAACTGGCGCTCGAAAACCGAATGCTGAAGGCGCAACTGCGGCAATTTGTACGCCCGGGCCCGCGCTTGCTGGGGGGCGAGTCGGCCAGTATGAAACGGGTGATGTCGATGCTCGACAGTCTGGCCGAAACCTCGGCCGATATGCTGTTGCATGGCGAGACCGGTGCCGGCAAGGATGCGATCGCCCGCTACATTCATGAGACCAGCCCACGCAGCCAGTACAACTTTGTGGCCATCAATTGCGGTGCCGTGCCTGAAAACCTGATTGAAAGTGAGCTCTTTGGCCACGAAGCAGGCGCTTTCACCGGTGCTGATAAAAAGCGTATTGGCAAATTCGAACATGCCCACAAAGGCACCATTTTTCTGGATGAGCTGGAAAGCATGCCGTTGCCGCTGCAGGTAAAACTTCTGCGGGTTCTGGAAGAGCGCAAGGTGGAGCGACTGGGCAGCAACACCAGCATCGATGTCGACGTGCGCATCATTGCGGCGACTAAAACCGATCTGAAAAAACTGAGCGAACAGGGTGATTTTCGGGAAGATCTCTATTACCGGCTGAACGTGATACAAATCGATATTCCCCCGCTGCGCGAACGCAAGGAAGACATTCCCATGCTGTTCCATCACTTCGCGCTGATCGCCGCCGCTCGTTATGACCGGGAAAGCATTCCGCTCAATACCCAGCAAGTTGGCCAGCTGTTACGTCACAGCTGGCCCGGCAATGTCCGTGAATTGCGCAACCGTGCCGAACGCTATGTGCTGATGGGCCCAAGCGCGCTGGAAGATTCTGAGAGCTCCTATTCAACCGAGGTGGCCGGTCGACAAACCCTTGCAGAGCTGGTCGATGCTTTCGAGCGCTCAGTGCTCGAGAATGCGTTGCAGGCATGCCAGGGCAGTATTAAAGACACCATGGTCCACCTGGGGCTGGCGCGCAAAACGCTCTACGACAAGATGAAAAAGCACGGCCTCGACAAGGCTCGTTTCAAAGATGACGGTGGCACTGATTAAGTTTCATTGCCAGCCTTTGTCCTTCCTTCGAGTTACGTTCAGAGTCAGGTCTAAATACGTCACCATGAACCTGCACCGGGAGGCAGGGATGCTTCTGCGGGGTCGCCGTGAATACCTCCATGTAGGCTTAGCTTCGGGATATGAATCCCATCCCTGGGATTCACCCTTCGGGCTCGCTTCGCTCATGCTAAAACGCTCCGGGGGTTTTAGTCCATGCCTCAGATATCCCCGCAGAGGCACCCCTGCCACCCGGCGCTAGCCTATAGGGAGCCTCACTATCTGATTAACTCAAATTTTGGAGTTCGCTGAGGTAGCAAGCGGCGGCGACCTGGGTTACCCCTGTGGGGTAGTCCGCAGCATGGATGCTGCGGCCTAGGCTCCATGGATGGATCTACGCCGACCCCGCAGGGGTAACCCAGGTGGCTGGCGCGGACCAATGCCACATTGCTGCCCCGAACTCCGAAACTTGGGTGGCTACTTGCTGGTGTGTGTGTAGGTTCCGTCCCAGTCTGGTGGCACGCCTTCAGCTTCCAGGTCGGTTAGCCGATGCAGGTAGACCTGATACAACGCAGGGCTCTGGCTCTGGTTGATCAGTTCATATAGTTTCTCGCGGGTGTGTGCCCAGTTCTGGTTCAGATAGGTTTGGTAGGTGTCTGCCCAGAGGGTCAGTTCCTGTTGCCACGCATCTGAGAGCGCTTCTCGTGGCGCGATTGGCTCGTAGACGGATACCGGCTCCAGCTTGCCCTTGACCCGAATACGGTCAATGGGGCGGAAGACCCAATCGTCAATGGCGGCGAAGGTATCCGGGCCGACCAGAATTTTTACGCCGTAGAATTTGGTCAGCCCTTCCAATCGCGCACCGAGGTTGACCGCGTCGCCGAGCACGGTATAGGCACGGCGAAAATGAGAGCCCATGTCTCCGACGTTCATCGGGCCGGTGTTCAGACCGATGCCGACGTCGATCGTAGGGTAGCCCAACCGGTTCAGTTCGGGGTTGAGTGTTTTCAAAGTGTTGATCATATCGACCGCGGCTTCGAGTGCATGGCGGGCGTGATCCGGGTCTTTGAGTGGGGCGCCCCAGAACGCCATCACCAAGTCCCCGACGTATTTGTCGATGGTGCCCTGGTGGTTGAAGATCGATTCGGTAATGGGGGTGAAGTAGCGGTTCAGCAGGTCCTTCAGTTCGGTTGCATCCAACGATTCCGAGATGGTGGTGAAAGACCGAATGTCGGAAAACAGCACCGTCATGTCCCGGGTCTCACCGGCAAAGCCGAATTCGTTCGGGTGGGCGAGCATGTGGTCGATATGGGCCTGGGGCACATACTGGCCAAATACCGAGCTGATGTGCTGTTTGGTCCGCCGCTCACCCAGAAAACCCTGCAGCAAATGCAGGGCGCTGAGGCCGATGGTCAGCAGCAGGCTGCTGGCCAGTGGCAGCGCCACTTTTTGCTGTTGCCAGAAATAGAAGTTCAGCCCGACCAGTACGGCCAGCAGGATCAGTGTGGCCGATACCAGGCCGAGTGGTCCAATACGACTGGAAATGAACGAATAGATGACGCCCAGAATCAGCAGGATCAGCGCTGTCAGAGTATGGGCGATATCCGGCGTGTAGGGGAAGTCTCCGGCGAGCAAGGCGTTGAGCAAGGTAGCGTGAATCTCGACGCCGGGGAACTGCGTGCCCACCGGTGTTGTGCGCAAGTCGGCAAGTCCAACTGAAGACGTCCCGATCAAAACCAGGGCATTGTCCAGAACACCCGGTTCAATGCGCTGGTTGAGTACATCGGTTGCCGACAGGTAAGGGAACTGACCCTGCTCGCCCAGATAGGGAATCAGCACCCTCCCGGCCACGTCGGTACGGATGCGCTGGTCGGCAAATTGCAGCCAGTCGATTACATCGAGCTGATCGTTGTAACGGGCGACCGACAGGTCGATACCCTCAATGAAGTAATAGGCCAGACCCGTAGCCAGCGAGAGTGACGGGTAGAGCGCGCCCTCATACTGCGTGACCAGTGGCGCGCTGCGCAGCACGCCATCGCCGTCGATAGCCGGGACGATAAAACCAGCACCAACCGCAGCATCCTGTAAAACGGGCAGTGCGCCCGTATAACCCTGGGCTTGCACTGCCAGCAGGCGTTCGGCCTGTTCCGGGCTGAGCGAGTAGACCGGCGCGGGCAGTTGCCCGGTGCGGGTTGTCGCCTGTTCATGAAACAGAAACGGCATGACGACATCGATACTGGCAAAGGTGTTTGCCAGTTGCTGGTCGTATTCCGTCCGTTCGACAAAGGGTGCCAGTGCGTCTGCCATGGCCTCATCGCCTTCCTGTCGGGCTTGTAACTGCAACCGCCGGGTCGGGTTTTCCTGAGGTTCGGACATCAGGATGTCGTAGGCGATGACGACGGCGCCAGCGTCCGTCAGGTTGCGGGTCAGGGTGGCCAGTTTGTCTCTGGGCCAGGGCCAGCGGCCCTCGGCGTAGAGGCTGGCCTCATCAATGTCGACGATAACAATGTTGGCGTCGCTGCGGGCAAAATGCTCATCGCTGTTGAGCAGGTTGAAGCGCCAGTCGTACAAGAGGTAGTCGAGCCGTTTGATCAGAGAGGTTTGGTCGTACCGACCTTGCAGCAGATGGTAACCGGCCAGTGACAGCGTTATTAGAATGCCCAGCAGCAGGGCGCCCCAGCGCAACCCCCGGGGCGTAATAGTCGGTGACGTTGGCCATGCCATAACGCGTTACTACCTTGAGTGGCTTGTCGTTGTTCAGAGGCTCTTTGGTCCTCAGGATATGGTAAAGTATCGCCTGTGTCCTGTGTCCTGCGTACTGGCCAGTTAGGCCGGTTAACGCTACTTGCCCGGGAGGGGTCTTTTTTTGACGATCAACTGGCGCCGGTTAATGTCGCCCACCGTGATCCGGATCTTGTTCTGGATGCTGTTCCTGACCATCATAGCCTTGTCGCTCGCGCCGCTGGGGCACCCTGAGTTCTCCCCTAACGACAAGGTGAATCACCTGCTTGGCTGGGGTGCTCTGGGCATACTGGCATGCTTTGGCTGGTCAGCTCGTTGGCGCCTCATACTGTCGCTCTGGTGCGCCAGTTTTGCGCTTGAAGGGGCCCAGGGGCTAACCAGCTACCGGGTGTTCAGTCTGGCCGATGCCGTCGCCAATGGCGCAGGGCTGTTGATAGGCCTGGCGCTTGTCTCCCTGTGGGACCGACTGAAGCTCCGTATTAACCCGACTCATTGAGGAATCACAATGGCCAAACCCAATCGAAACGTCGCCCTGGTGGCGCACGATAACAAGAAGAAAGAGCTGGTTGCCTGGGCGCAGGAGAACCAGGCGCTGTTTGAATCGCTGGGCATTTTTGCCACGGGTACAACGGGCAAGCTGATTGAGCAGGGGTTGAACCGGCCAGTGCAAAAATTGCTCAGTGGTCCTCTGGGTGGCGACCAGCAAATTGGCGCCAAAATTGCTGAAGGCGAAATCGATTTGCTGATCTTTTTCTGGGATCCGCTCGAACCACAACCGCATGATCCGGATATCAAAGCGCTGCTGCGCATCGCCGCCCTGTATAATATCCCGGTTGCCTGTAACCGGGCGAGCGCTGACTTCATGATTCAGTCACCGCTGTTGCACAGCGACTACACACCGGCGAAGCCTGATTTTTCCATTTATACCCAGCGCATTACACCGGCCGACCTGTAACAACTTGCCTCGCCTTGGCAATTGATCCGGAGATCTTTGTTGAAACAAAAAAGCACTCACTCTTTGTTGGAAGATTTGTTTGCGCTGACCGTCGGAGCGGCCTTCGTATCTTTTGGTTTGTTGATGTTTCAGTATCATGGCCTTCTCACCGGCGGAACGGCGGGGTTGGCGCTGGTGCTTGCCAGAGTAACCGGGGTTGAATTCGGCCTGTTGTTTTTCGCCATCAACTTGCCCTTCTACTGGCTGGCCATTCGGGGGTTGGGGTGGCGATTTGCCGTTAATACGTTTATTTCAGTGGCCTGCGTCTCGGTGATGGTAGAAGGATTGCCCTATGTCATCGGTCTGCAAAGCCTGAACCCGGTGTTTGCAGCACTGATGGGTGGCTTTCTGATCGGTACCGGTATGCTGATTCTGTTTCGTCATGTTGCCAGTCTTGGAGGCGTGGGTATTCTGGCGTATTACTTACAGCAGCGGTTCGGCATCAATGCCGGCAGAGTGCAGATGACCGTTGACGTGTGCATTGTGGGCATCGGGTTTTTTCTGGTGTCGTTGCCGATGCTGGCGCTGTCTGTCGTTGGGGCTTTGGCGTTGAATATGGTGATTGCATTGAATCACAAACCGGGTCGTTACCAGATTACCTGACACCCGTTTTCATTTATCGTGTGGGTTGTCTTGCGGGTAACTTACAATGAACAGGATCTGACCTATGGCCACAATTCGTGAGGTTTCCAAGCGAGCCGGTGTTTCCGTTGCAACCGTAAGCCGGGTTGTTAATGGTAATCAGAAGGTGGTGGAAGCGACTCGCCAGAAGGTCCTCGAAGCCATGTCGGAACTGGGTTATGAACCCAACTCTTTTGCTCGCAGTCTGGCGACTAACAAGTCGGAAACCATTGGTATGGTGGTGGGTGAGCTGGCTGGCCCGTTCTTCGGTGAAATGATGCAGTTTGCTGAGCGGGTCATTCGCGATGAAGGCAAGCACCTGATCATTACCAGCGGTCACGCCTCTCTGGCTGAAGAGCGGGATGCCATTGAGTTTTTGCTTAAACGCCGTTGCGATGCACTGATTCTTCACCTCGATCTGATGTCGGATGCCGAGATACTCAAACGGGTTGACGCTGAACAAACGCCCATTATCCTGGTGAATCGGCTGGTTCCGGAATTGATCGATCAGTGCATTTATCTCGATAATGAAGCCGGTGGTTATCTGGCGACACAGCATCTTATCGAGCGTGGTCACCGCCGTATCGCCTGCATTACCGGCCCCCTCTACAAATCCGATGCCCGCGACCGCCTGGCCGGCTATCGTAACGCCCTTAAACTGGCCGACATCCCCTACGACGATCAACTGGTGGTGGAAGGTGATTACCTGGAGCAGGGCGGGGAGGCTGCTCTGGAGCGCTTGTTCCGTCGAGATACCCGATTCAGCGGCCTGGTCGCCGGCAACGATTTGATGGCCATCGGGGTGATCAAGGCATTGCGCCGTAACGGCCTCAGCGTACCCGATGACTGCAGCGTCGTGGGTTACGACGATGTCGTTATGGCGGGCTATATTGAGCCTGGGCTGACCACGGTTCGCGTTCCCATTGAGCAGTTTGGCGCGGAGGCGGGTCGTTTGGCGCTGAACTTGGGAGAAGGGCACAACTTTACCGTACAGCATCGGTTTCAGCCGACGCTGGTTGAGCGAGCTTCGACAAGGGTTTGCCTGCCTGTGAAGCAAAAGCCCGGGTAACGGGCTGATTTTTTTGTTACCACTTGTAACCGGTTACACTTTTTGCTGTTGATCCATCTTGTCTAAAGGCCCAACGGCGCTTCATCCTGCCTTGGAAGTGCACCAATAGAGCAGTTGGCAGTTGACACCATAGTTTTCTCTCTTTATCGTTATGTAACCGGTTACATGACATTGCTTTCCGAAGCAGTCGCATCGGCCGCTGTGCTGTCACAGGGCGCAGTTGCACTACCAAACCACAAAAACAAGAAGTTGTCTGGAGAGAATATTATGAAGCATACACAAGGACTGGGCCTGGCACTGGCCTCACTGACGCTGGCTGGCGGCGCTATGGCGGCCGATCTGAGATTGGATGGTTTCCCCGACTATGACAGCCAACTCGAAGCGATTCTGGGCGGGTTCCCGGCGCACAATGTCGACATGCTGATGAACGAGCACGGCGGCCACCACGATAAGCTCAAGACCAACCTGGCGACCGGTAGCGGCGCGGGTGACGTGGTACTGATCGACCGGAACTTTGTGGGTTCCTTCGTGAACCAGGGCGGCTTCGTCGACCTGACTGACGAATTCGCCCCTTACCGAGACAACTTTGCCCCCTATGCGGTTACTCAGGGGCAGGGCAATGATGGCAATCAATATGCCGTACCGGTCGACCTGGGTCCCGGCGTCGTCTATTACCGCCGCGACTACATGGAAGACATGGGCTATGACCTCGACGAGGTAATGACCGACTGGGATTCCTACCTCGATTACGGTCGTTCATTGAAAGAGGATGGCATTCTGCTGATCGGCAACGCCAATGCCGTCGCGACCGCCTACTGGAATTTTAACGTTGAACCCGGCAATGGCCTCTATTTCGATTCAGAGGGCGAGCCTCTGGTCACTTCCGACCGCTTCAAGCGTGCCTTCGAACTGGCCAAAACCGTGCGCGATGAAGGCATGGATGGCAACATTTCAGAGTGGACAGAAGAGTGGTACGCCGGTTTCCGCGAAGGCCGATTTGCGACTCAAATGTCGGGTGCCTGGTTGCTGGGTCACCTGCAAAACTGGATGGCACCGGAAACCTCGGGCAACTGGGGTGTCAGCAATTTGCCGGACAACACCTACGGTACCTGGGGCGGTTCCTTCCTGGCCATTCCGCGTCAGTCAGAGCAGCCTGAAGCAGCCTGGGACCTGATCGAATACATGATCAGTGAAGACATACAGCTGGCTGGTTTCCAAAACATTGCGGCTTTCCCGGCGCACACGGCCACTTACGATGACCCCATGTTCAATGAGCCCATCGACTTCCTGCGCGGCCAGAGAGCACGTGTTCTGTTTGCCAATATCGCTGAAAATGTGACACCGGTCGAGCCGCATGAAGGTGATCAGATCGCCGAGTCACTGATCGGCACCGCGCTCGAACAAGTGCTGAACGATGGCATGGACATCGATACGGCACTGGCCAATGCCGAACGTCAGATCAAGCGTCGCGTACGCTAATTTGACGGGTTAGCGCCAGGGCGGCATCACCACTGATGCCGCCTTTTTATTTCCAATTCATTCAACTTCCCGGATTGCGGCCATGACGACCACCGAGATGACTGATCCGACGACCGCGCAGGAAAACGCCCAGCGCGATAAGTCGGACCGTCAGCGTACTTTCTGGCATAAAACCACCCCTTATTGGTTTATGTCTCCCTACATCATTATTTTCGGCACCTTCGGCATCTTCCCGGTGCTGTTTATGATCTATCTGTCGTTTCACACCTGGAATCCCGTCGCCGGGCTGGGCACCATGGAATACGTCGGCCTGGAAAACTATGCACTCAGCCTGACCGACCCGACCCTATGGCAGACATTGTGGAATACGTTCCTGATGGCACTGTATTCCGGCATCCCCCAGCACCTGGTTGCCTTACCGTTGGCTTACTTGCTGGTGCAACTGGGCAAACGCGCGCGTCACTGGCTGACCACGGCCTATTTCTTACCCTACGTGACCTCGACCATCGCCATTTCGATGATTTTCTTCGTCATGTTTTCCAAAGAGAGCGGCATTATTAACCAGGCGTTGACCGGTCTGGCCAATGGTAGCCTGACGGGCTGGGCCTTTGGCTGGCTGAACGATGTGATGCCTCTGGGCTGGGTACAGGAAAACAGCCTGATCCGTTACTCCGTCTCTTTTGTGGTGTTCTGGAAATACGTGGGATTCAACATTGTTATTTATACCGCCGGCCTGGCCACCATCTCCGATGAGCTCTACGAAGCCGCCATCATCGACGGTGCCAACAGCTGGCAACGCTTTACCCGCATTGCGCTGCCCTTACTGCGTCCGTTCATCTTTTTTGCGGTGACACTCACCATCATTGGCAATATGAATCTGTTCGACGAACCCTATGTACTGACGCGTGGCTTGCAACAGGCGTCCACCAACGGCATGACCATTTCCAACTATCTCTATCGAGTTGCCTGGGAATGGCTCGATATGGGCAGTGCCGCTGCCATCTCCTGGATTCTGTTTATGGTCATTGGCCTGTTTACCGGGCTGTATTTCTGGTTCTTTGGCCGTCGTGGTCTGGGGGGAGAGTAATGAAAGCGCTGACGCCGGTACAAAAAGAAAACCTCGACGGCATGGTCCGCATGCTGGGAAAGGCGCTGTTGTGGACCGCTCTGCTTACCGCAGTTGTGTTCACGGTCTTTCCTTTCCTGTGGTCATTGTTGATGGCCACGCACGACCGCACCACCATGTTCAGTTCAGGCTTGAACCTGACGCTGGGAGATCAACTGGTTGCCAACTATCACCGCCTGCTGGATATCATGGATTTCTGGGTGGGGATGTTTAACAGCTTTTCCGTAGCGCTGCTGGGTACCCTAACCTCATTGCTGTTCTGCAGCATGTGTGGCTATGCACTGGCCGTATTTGAATTTCGAGGTCGTAAAGTACTGTTCGGCATGATGATTTGCTCTATGATGCTGCCGCCCATTCTGACGCTGATTCCTTACTACATGGTGATCAACGCCATCGGTCTGAGCAACACCCATCTGGCTGTCTGGTTGCCGTTCAGTATTAACCCCTTTGGTATTTTTCTGATTCGCCAGTACGTGGTTGCCTCTGTTCCCAAAGATCTGCTTGAAGCCGCCAAGCTCGACGGTGCCAGCGCCTTTCGCACCTACTGGAGTGTGGTTTTGCCCCTGTTGCGGCCTGGCCTGGCAACACTGGCGATCGTGCAATTCGTGTTTCTGTGGAACAACTTCCTGCAACCGCTGGTGGTGCTGACCAGCAGCGACAAGATGGTGATCACTCAAATGCTGCGTAGCGTCCAGGGGGTTCCGAATACGCCCTGGGGTGCGCTGATGCTGGGCACCTTTATTTCGATTCTGCCCCTCGTGTTGATTTACATGGCGGCCAGCAAGCAAATGATCAGCGGCCTCACCAGCGGTGCCGTAAAAAATTGATGAAGAATGCGGGGGTGGAGTCTGCCCCCGGTATTTAGGAGAATGGTATGAGTTTTAAATTACCCGAAGCGTCACCTTTGCAGCGTTCCGACTTCCTGTTTGGTGTTGCTACCGCGTCCTTTCAGGTAGAAGGGGCGACGACTGAAGATGGCCGGGGCGAGAGCATCTGGGACCGGTTTTGTGATACACCAGGGCGTGTTTTGGGTGGCGACAACGGTATGCCCGCCTGCGATCACTACCACCGCTGGGCTGACGACCTGTACATGATCCAATCACTGGGGTTTGATGCTTACCGCTTCTCGATTGCCTGGCCACGCATCGAACCGGAATCCGGCGTCTGGAACGACAAAGGGTTTGATTTCTACGACCGATTGGTTGATGGCATGCTTGAGCGCGGCATCAAGCCCTATGCAACGCTTTATCACTGGGATTTGCCCCAGTATTTGGGCGAACGCGGCGGGTGGGTCAATCGCGATACCGCCTACCGCTTTGCCGATTACGCCGATCGGGTTACCCGGGTGCTGGGCAACCGTGTGAGCAGCTACGCCACTCTAAACGAACCCTGGTGTTCGGCTTTTTTGAGCTATCGCCTGGGCATTCATGCCCCGGGTCTGAAAGACGATCGGATGGGGTTCCAGGCGGCTCACCACCTGCTACTGGCGCACGGCCTGGCGCTACCGCGCATGAGAGAGAATGCGCCGACCTCGGAGCATGGCATTGTATTGAACTTCACCCCGGCCTACCCGGAAACCGATTCGCAAGCCGATCGGGCCGCAGCCGCTTACAGTGATGAAGAAAACAGTCACTTCTACCTTGAGCCGTTGCTGACCGGTCACTACCCGGTTGCGGTTGCCGAACGCCACCCCGAGTGGATGCCTACGGTTTACCCGGGGGATATGGACACCATTGCCGCGGACCTCGATTTTCTGGGCATCAATTTCTACACTCGTGCCGTGATTACCGCCAGTGGGGAAAACGATTACGATGGGGTGCCACAGCAAGCCGCAAAAACCGACATTGGCTGGGAAATCTATCCACAAGCCCTGACTGACCTGTTAACCGGGTTCAAGGCGCGTTATGACAACCTGCCGCCGGTCTACATCACCGAGAACGGGGCGGCCGACAATACCCCGGTCACCAACGGCGAAGTGAACGACCAGTTGCGTGTCGGTTACTACGATGCGCATTTGAATGCGGTTGACCGCGCTGTTCAGGCTGGCGTTGATGTACAGGGCTATTTTGCCTGGAGCCTGATGGACAACTTCGAATGGGCCGAAGGCTACAGCCAGCGCTTTGGTATTGTGCATGTAAATTATGACACTCAGGTGAGAACGCCCAAGGCCAGTGCGCTGGCGTTCAAAGCATTTCTTGCCGCTCGCTGATGACGATGCTCGCCCGGACAGCTGTCCGGGTTTTTGTGATTTTTCATTTGCCCATCTATTATTGACGCTGAGGTTCCGGATCAGGGAGGAGCAGGGGCACAGGCGTTCAATCCGCACCTTCTGAGTGAGTACATGATCTTGACGGCTCTTTTGTCCGAATCGGGGCACGCATACATAATGATCAATAGAGTAACCGGTATGTTTCAACGTCTGGTGATGGTGTGTTTGCTCGGCACCCTGGCCTCGGTTCAGGCCGAGCAAGACCGGTCAGACGCAACAGCGGCGGTAGCATCAGAGCACAGCTGCACGCGGCTGACCGCGACAGGCAACCCCGAATACCCTCCTTATCTGTGGCAGGAACCCGGCTCCCGACGCGGTTTGATTGGCGCCAACAAAGCCATCATGGAAGCGCTGAGTGAGCGATTGGGTATTCCGATTGAAGTGATCTACACGGGCCCATGGTCCCGGGCTCAGGAAGAAGTTCGGGTAGGCCGTATTGACCTGATTGCCGGTGCTTTTTTTACCCTGCCGCGACTGGCCTACATGGATTACATTGAACCGGCGTTTCTGACCACTCGCTCGGTCGTCTGGAAGCGGTCTCTGGTCGCCTTCGAGTACACAGAATGGGCGGATCTTAAGCCTTATGAAGGCGCCACGGTCATCAACAACAGTTTCGGACAGAGTTTCGATGAATTTGCCAGCGTCAATCTCAGCATTGATAACGTCACTAGCCTGCCCCAGGCGTTTCGCATGCTGGCACAGGGGCGGGTCGATTACGTACTGTATGAGGAATACCCCGGTCTGGCCTATGCGGCGGAATTGGATCTCGACTTTGTCATCGAGCAAATAGAACCACCGGTCAGCTCGGAAGGATTGTTCCTGACGATCTCCCGACGTTCACCCTGCAACACCGAGGCTTTTCGGGCCGAACTGACGCGCATCATGACGGAGCTGGTTGAAGACGGCACCGCACAGCGCGCTGTGAACGAAGGCTTGGAAACCTGGTCTCTGAACAGCCAGTAAAGCGGGTCAGGCGCCGGGGTAGTGCCATTCGAGGCGTTTCCCCAGGGCAGAGGACTGTTCTGCCAGTTCCAGGGTATAGATCAGCGCGCAGGCATCTTCAGGGCTCACTGGCGGTGCCGTACCGTTTTGGATGGCATTGGCCAGAGTGCTGAAATAGGCTTGGTAGTGCCCTGCTGAACAGTCATCGGGCAGTCCGGTCTGGGCCCCGTCTTCAGTGGCGCAATACCGGTGCGCTGATTGTGGCTGTCCGGCACCTGGGTACTCCGGGAGCCAGGGCATCTGACCCGCGCGCAAGGCTTCCTCCTGCGGGTCGAGCCCCCAGCATTGCCAGCTGCCCCGTTCAAACCGGGCATTAAAGCGCTGCATGGGGCCAGCCTCAAACGGGGTTGAGCCCAGGGTTACCAGCAGGCCGGGGTAATAGAGCATGACTTCAAACCAGTCGTGAGTCGTGCCTCCCGGTCGCAGCGTCTTTAACGTAGCTTGCAGGGATTCTGGCGAGCCCAACAAGTGCAGTGCCTGATCCAGCAAATGCGGCCCCAGGTCCCAGAAAATGCCACTCGCCGGGCCGGGTTGCTCGCGCCAGCGATTCTGAGGCGTGGGTCTGAACCGGTCGAACCGGCTGGTCAGATGCCTGAGCTTACCCAGCTCTCCGGATACCATCATCGCCTTCAAATGCAGAAAGTCGCCATCGAATCGCCGGTTTTGATAGACCGTCAGTAGACGTCCGCGCTGGTCTGCCAGCCGCGTCAGCGATTCAATCTCCTGCAGAGAGGTGACCGAAGGTTTCTCCAGCAGCACATTTTTGCCAGCCTCAAGTGCGGCTTTGGCCAGTGGGAAATGCAGGGCGTTGGGCGCGGTGATGATGATTAGGTCGAGCTCTGGCGATGCGATCAGTTGCCCGGCATCCGCCACGACATGAGTCTCCGGGTAGCGTTCCAGCACGGCATCCGGTTGCCGGCTGCATACGGCGCTCAATTCAAATTCGGGCAGGCCCTGAATAAAAGGCGCATGAAAAACCCGACCCGAGAGGCCATAGCCAATAATGCCGGTTTTAATAGCAGGGTGTGCCATGGGTGAAGTGCCTTTTTTATCGTTTGACCCGCATTTAACCCAGTCGGTCTGGTCCGTCACAAGTATCAAACTGTAACAGGCTGAGGCGGGTGAAAGATGTCATACAATAGTGCGCCAAAAAAGTGTCGCTTACGGAGTGGCTGAAAAGGTGCGATGGCAATAGCCAATAGATTGACTGATTGAGCCGGGTGAAAAGAGTCGAAAGAGTGACACAGTCGACACTTCAGGGCTTTGCCCGGTTCGGTTCCGGAACAGAGTGAACTGGGTCCCAGAATTTGACGAATGAAACCGTACATTAGGCAGCCTAACGTTACTCCAAGTGGATCGACCATGAACACAGCCAAGGTTACAGACCTGCGCCAACACCTCAGCAAGGTACCGCACAAAGCCGATACAGCCAGGCTGGACGCGATATCGCGACGCTTTGTCGCGCTGCTGCCGGCCTTGCTGGATGAGTTCTTTGTTGCGTCCGATGATTTCCTGTTTCGACTCGCCGAAAAAACCACCGATGGTTTCGAATCCGGCGCCTACTTCGACAGCTTGCGCGCCCTTCGGCTCGAAAAAAACAGTATCCGTGAAGCTATTATCAAAGGGGTAAAAAAATACACCGATGAAGTGGCAGAAGGTCAATTGGACGCTGAGTCGACCGATGCAGCCCCCAAGGCGACAGAATTGTCGCTGATGGAAGATGACACGCTGGAGCGTGGCCTGGCCATCGACAGCTTTACCAACCGGATTCTTGAGCGATCCGGTGACCAGTGGCTGGCGTTCCGGGAGCGCCTGGGTGTGCTGACCGGCCGCAAAGACCTTAACAATGAACAAACCCCTTACAACCCTGAAGTGCTTGGGCGCATTGCCATGGGTGCGCTGGAGGGGGGTAACTGGTCGCTGAAAACAACCCTCATGCTATTCCGGTTGTTTGATCAGAAGGCCGTATCCAAGCTGCTGGTCTTTTACCAGTCGAATAACAGCTGGTTAATCGAGGAGGGCATTCTGCCCAATCTCAAGCTGTTGAATGCGTCAGCACCAAGCCGTCCGGATGTCACCAGTGCCGATACCTTCGAGCAACTGGGCCAAATGCTGAATCAGCGCTTGTATGGCGACAATCCGGGCGGGCAGGCCGTGCCAGGCGGCTATGCCGGCGGGGGTGGCTATGCAGGATCGGGCCCGGGTAGCTTGGGCGCTGGTATGGCCGGGCAGGGCGGGCCGGGTGTTATGGTCGGTGCCGATGCATTGCAGGCGCTGATGGGCAATCTGACCCGAGTGCAGGCTCAGGCCAGTGCCGCACCGGTATCGTTGGATCTCGGTGAAATGAAACTCTGGGCCCAGGCTCAGGCACAGCAAGTCACCGCCCAGGTTCAGGGAACCCAGGAAGCCGGTACGGTTTCATTGGTGGCCATGCTGTTTGAATACATTCTTGATGACCAGAAATTGTCGGCGCACATGAAGCAACTGATGGCGCGCATGCAGATTCCAATCATTAAGGTGGCCTTGCTCGATAAGGAGTTTTTTACCGAGTCGGAACATCCGGCCCGGCTGTTGTTAAACCGGATGGCGCGTGCGGCGATAGGCTGGCAGCCAGACGAGCAACTTGAAGACGATGTCCTGCTCGATGGCATGGAGCGCATCGTTACCCGACTCAATCACGAGTTCGAAACCGACCTGGCCATGTTCGACGCAGCCCTGAGTGAGTTTGATGATCTCAAAGCCGAGTACGATGCGCTTCAGGAAGCTCGCCTGACGCCCATGGTCGAAGCTGAGGAAACTCAGTTTGAGGCGCATCAGAATCAGGACCGGGCCCGGCTGTTTATGGATACCTTACTCGAAGGTGAGACGCTGCCAGAAGATGCCGAGCATTTGCTCAAGCGTCACTGGTACCGGCTGATGCGGGGTATTTACAACGCACACGGTGAAGGCAAGGCCTGGAAAACCAGTGCCCGTATTGCCCGCGAACTGGTCTGGAGTCTACAACCAAACATTCAGGTGACCGAGTCGGTGCGGTTCAGCAAATTGTTGCCCAATTTGAGGTCTGGTTTGCTGGATGGCCTGAAAGCCCTGGGTCTGAACGAAGGCGAACGCGACCGCCTGGTGTCTGCCATCGATGAATGGCACCAGCCGCGCCATCAGCCGCTGACGGAGAGTGTTTGGGCCGATCAGGAACGACTGGACGCCTTTGCCGAGCGGTCAGCCCGTGCCGATGAACTGGTCGAACGGCCGCAACCGCTGCCGGTCGATGAACCCGTTGTTCAGCACAAGCCAGCCGACCTGACCTATTACATGGATATGGTGGCAACCTTTGAAACCGGAGGCTGGTTCGAGATTGAGAACCAGTCGGGCAAGATCGAACGGGGGTGCCTGACAGCTATCGTGGGCCTGGGCAGCAAGTATATTTTTACCGACCATCAGGGCAACAAGGTGGCAGAGCGCTCGGCGATTGGTTTGGCCATGGCGTTGCGCAACGACGCCTTCAAGGTGGTGGACGACGCCCCGCTGTTTGATCGCGTTATCGACACCCTGGTATCAGAGCTTGGCGAGTCGGGTAAAACCCGGCATTGATCTGTCGACGGTGGTTGCTGCAGAACCCGCTTCGTTAGGTGGGTTTTTTTATGGGCCCGGAAGCCGTTGGTTATGCCGCGAAGACGGTAGGCAAAGGACCATTGACGACGCTAAGTTATAAATGTTTGTCTATTTCATGTGCAGAAATTAACCAGTAGTCAGAGTAGAGTATTCCTGTACCCAATCTCAATCTGACACGCACAATCTGACGGTAAAACGGGGTACTAAACCTCAGAATTCTGAGTTCAAGGTGAACACAATGGAGAAGAAAGCAACCGCCAAACAGTCGTTCCTCGCCTTTTTGGGTGTGGTCAGCAAGTCCAAGTCGCGTCGTCGTGGTAACCACACAACGCTGGACCGGCTATCACGTCCTGAAGTGCGCGACGAGCTGTCCCTAAAGGGTGTAGCGGTTCTTAGCGACAACTGATCGTCGCCGCCCGGTGAATGGAAGGCCGGGCAATGGCAGGATGCCAACCACAGCGATACCCGAAAGGGTATCGTCAGGGTGCTTTTGTCTTTACTCGGTTGTTGAAATAGGCCTCCTGTTTTTTTCAGCACACGAGAATCAAGAATCACAATTTTACTTCTCTCCCAAAATCAATGACTTAACGGTCATCGATTTGCCTGAACAGCCGTGTTCCGATAGCAGCCCGCCGACATCCAGCGAATGCCAACAACCTGCTGTAAATCGCCCCTGCTGTTCTACCGGCCGCTGACCCGCTATGCTGTTGTGTCTGATTCACAGACGGGACTGGTACCCAGCGGGAGGCGATCATGGCCAACAACTCTCTCGAGACCTGGTTAAGCGAATACGGCGAGAGCCATCAAAACCCAACCAACAAAAAGATTCACTGGGTGTGTGTGCCGCTCATCTTCTGGTGCGTACTGGCGTTGTTGTGGCAAATTCCGCTTGGTCCGAACCCGGTCATGAATGCGGCGGTCGTGCTGATTGCCGTCTGCATACTGTATTATTCGCGTTTGTCATGGACTCTAACCATCGGTATGGGCATTCTGGTCGCGGTGTCGGTGGCACTGATTCTCGGTTACGAATCGCTGGGGCTATCCCTGCCACTGTGGATCTTTGCGCTGATTCTGTTTGTATTGGCCTGGCTAGGTCAGTTCTGGGGGCACCGTATCGAAGGCAAGAAGCCCAGCTTTTTCAAGGATATCCAATTCCTGTTAATTGGCCCGGCTTGGCTGCTCAGTTTTGTTTACCAGCGCCTGGGAATTCCATTGAAGTAACAGGGTTTGCTCCCCCTGACCCATTTGCGATTAACCCGTTTTAAGTAACCGGAGAAATTCCTTGTCTAACAATTCCCTGTCCAGGCATCAAATGTCTGCCCACGGTCTGACCTTTTTAAAAGCCAGTCATCCGGTAATCAAAACCCTGAAATACAGTGTTGGCGATGCCAACCTGCACGGTAATAAAGTCTGGGATTCCAGCTTTGTATTAATGGATTACCTGTTGATCGACCCGATTCCCAAAGAGCGGGTGGTGTTTGATATTGGCTGTGGCTGGGGACCAACCAGTTTGTTTTTGATGAGCCAGTTCAAGTCCAGAGTCATGTCCATTGACGCGGACGCTTCTGTCGAGCCCTACTTGCAGCTGCATGGAGAACTGAATGAGTTAAAACCCGTCTTCTGGCAGCGTAAAATCAAGCAGTTGAAAACGGCTGATCTGTCGATGGCAGACACGGTGGTTGGGGGCGATATCTGCTTCTGGGATAGCCTGGGTGACGAATGGAAAACGCTGATTAAACGGGCCAAAAAAGCCGGTGTGCGCCAGATTCTGATCGCAGACCCCGGGCGCCAGCCCTTTTACGACCTGGCTGACTGGGCGGTGAAGAAGCACAGCGCTGAGCTTTGGGAACACGACATCACCAAGCCGGTGAAAGCCACCAGCTATGTGCTGGATATTCCATTGAACGCGGAATGACACACCCTGCTGTGTCGTGCAAATGGTAATCCTGGCTCAACTTTTGGGGGCAGCGGGCGATAACACTGACAGTGTCATTTGCCGGATCCTCCAGATATGAAACAAGCCACTGCCACAACCCCTATGAGACCCCGCCCATGAGCCTCGCCAGCGCACTGCGACCGCTGCTGCTGGGCTGGGCTGTTTTGCTGCCATTGTCGGCACCGGCAATGGAGTTCAGTCTGGATCTTGGCCTGGCCAGTGGCGAAAATGCAGTCGGCTGGGGTGTGGCCAGCCATGCCCAGTTCATGCAAAGCACCCGCTGGGGGCTGGATCTGGGTTATCGCTATCACAGCGAGCTGGAATACCCGACGGACAACGGTACCCTGAGCCACGATTTCAGCCAGTATGAAATGGGTCTTATCTGGCAGCAGGGCCATATTGGCGCCCGCTTTCAGGGCGTCGCAGGGATTATTCTGGCCGGTGGCGATGTGGTCGGCAACGCCGGAGAGGCGGTGTTGAATGCCGGAACACTCGGTTATCACCTCGATGCAGACATCAGCGCGCCTGTGGTAGAGGGTTTGCGGGTGTTTGCCAATGCGGGTTATCAGAGTTATTACCGTGGTGATATGCCCGCCCAATGGCGCTGGCGTTATGGTCTGCGCTATGTGTTTGGCGAGCGCATCTCGGCAGCAGAACGGGATGCCCGGGCTCGCGCAGAGGCCGCCCAGGCTCAGCCAGAGGTTACTGGCGAGGGTGCACCGACCGCTCAACCAGAGCGACGGGTGCAGCCGATTCCAACCTATTTGTCCCAGTCTTTACCCCCCATCATAGAGCGCTCTGAACTGTGCAAGTGCTTCCCGGCCGGGCCCTACACCCTGCAACTGGGTCAGTTCCCCAATATGGAACGAGCGGTTCGTGCCATGGAATATCGGGGCTTGCGTCAGTTTTTTACCACGGTCGCTTACGATCGGGATCCGCAACCGGTCTTCCTGGCTCAGGCCGACCCCGATGGCCCTGTCGGCCTGTTTCTGGGCGAATATGAACAGTTGGCCGACAGTGAAATCTGGCGACGCCGGTTGCGGCTCAGTGGTATTGAGGGACGCATTCGCCAGGTCGTGGGCAGTGACGGACGCATTGAAAACCGCACGGTCGATGCGAGCGCCCAGGCAAGAGCGCCGCAGTACACAGCTGAAGAAATACGCCGGATGAATTCGGTGCAACCAGACGCCGGTGACACTGCAGAACGGGATCGTCAGGCCATGAATCAGGCCCCGGCAAACAGCGTGGCAACGGCCAGTGCTGCGACATCCTTAACCGACGAATCGGGCTACGTGGCAGGAACTCTGGTGCTGGGGCCTGTCAGCGCAGCGACGCTGACCGACTGGATGTCGGAACCACCCATACGGGACGCACTGCTGACCGACACCAACCGCCGCTTGCCCGGTCGTCACAGGCTGATTTGGGATGCAGCGCGCAACCAGGCCTGGGTCTATCTGGACCAGTTTGCCTCCACCCGACAAATTGATGAATGGCAAGCCTGGCTGGAGCGCAATGGTCAGCAGGCAAGCTTGCAACAGAGGCCTCGGCTGCCCGTCGGTGATATCTATGTGTATCATCTGGGCAAGGCGTTACAAGGTTACAGCCTAGAGCTATACCAGCAAGCCGATGCCGGCGATATGTTGCAGCGGCTGGTGTCTGCGGAAGTGCTCTGGTTTCAGGCCTACCAGTCCATCAACGATGAGCCACCGACTCTGGTGGTGCAATGGCAGGCCTCAGATCAGCGTTACCATTTGATCGCCACCGGCTTTGCCCGCGATAATGACGCCCGGCGGGCCTGGCAAAACCTGAGCAGCGTTGGCCTGATGCCGGTGCTTCAAGAGTAGCACTGTCCACTCGAGTTTTAACGACGCTGACGGCGTTTGCACAATGCGAGCGTCGAGTGCCGGTGGCCTCTGCGGGGAAGTCCGCAGCAGGGACTAAAACGCCAGGAGCGTTCTAGCATGAGCGAAGCGAACCCGAAGGGTGAATCCCATGGAGGGGATTCATATCATGCGGTCCAGGCTCCAGGGAAGGATTTACGCCGAGCGAGTGTCGCACCACCCGAAAGTCACCACCGGTGGCCGTCGCGGACCATGCCACTGTAAAGTGCCGACCCATCGTCTTTTTATAGATTTTCCCCCCAAGGAGATTGAATCCATGGAGTGGTCTTTCACCATTCTCTTTATCTTGTTTGCGGTCGCCATGCTGGCTGGTTGGGTCGATACCCTGGCCGGGGGCGGTGGCCTGATTTCGTTGCCGGCCATGTTGTTGCTGGGCGTGCCACCGGTCAGTGCGCTGGCGACGAACAAGGCCCAGGGCGTGGTGGGAACACTGACTGCGTCGGTGACGTTACTGTTGAAAGGCCATTTGCGCGGGCAAGCCTTGCTCTGGCGCCTGGTTGCTGCGGGTTTGGGCGCTGCTCTGGGCAGTTGGCTGGTGCAGGGCGTGGATACCGGCTGGCTGGAATGGCTGGTGCCGGTGTTGTTGATCAGCGTCGCCGCGTATTTCTGGTTTACTCCGAATCTGGGCAGCATCGAGACCAAGGCACATCAGTCTGAACGGCAATGGACAGTGACCTGGGCGCCGGCAATTGGTTTTTACGATGGCTTTTTCGGGCCGGGGGCCGGCTCGTTTTACGCGGCTACCGGGGTGGCATTTCGGGGGCAGACATTGCTGGCCGCGACGATCTCGGCCAAGCCCCTGAATTTCATGTCGAATGTTGTGTCGCTGGCGGTGTTTTCAGCGGGCGGACAGGTGGTATGGATCATTGGGTTTGCGATGATGCTGGGGCAGGTACTGGGGGCCTTTGTTGGCAGTCATACCATGCTCAGCGGTGGTGCGCGCCTGATTCGTCCAATCGTAATCACTATGTGTGTGCTGATGTCGGTCAGTCAGGTGGCGCAATCGATGGGCTGGATCAGTCTGGCGGGCTAACGGGCTCTGTCCTGGACTCGGCAGTATCGAGTTCATAAGCACCGGCTTCAAACGCATCGAAGTAGGATTGATAACGCCCGGTGTCTTTGAACGCTTGCAACTGGGCGTTGAACTCACCAAGCAGGGCGGTACTGTCTGGTGCGGAGCGCGGCAGCAGCAAATAGCTTTTATTAATCAGCAACGCCTTGGGGTGGTGGGTAATGCGCGCTGCTTCGTCGGGGCGCACGGTTCTCGAAATATTGAAGTAGCCGACGTTGATTTCTTGCGGGTAGGCGTCAATGCGCCCAGCCAGCAGCATATTCACCGTGGATGCCTCGCTGGCAACCCACTCTATATCCAGAACCCCGGCTTCCACCGCGGCATCGAAGGCTGTGCCGTAGCTGTAACCCAACACGCCCGCCAGTTTGAGGCCCGACAAATCAGAAAACTCTTGCCACTCGAACGCCTGGTCGGCCCGGTGAAAAAAAACAAAGCGTTCATCCAGTATCGGGTCGCTGTAAAGCATGTCGTTGTGGCGGTCGGGTGCATCCATCCACACCGCCGTTGCGTCGTATTCGCCGGATACGGTGCCTAAATAGGCCCGGCGCCAGGGCACCAGTCGATACTCAACCTCAATGCCGGATTCGGCAAATACATCGCTGATCAGATGAGCAATAAAGCCGAAATGCTTTTGCTCCGGTGTCAGGAACGGTGGCCAGCCCCCTGTACTGATCACAACCTGAGCCTGTGCCGGGCCGATAAGCAGCGACGCTGCCAGCAGGATGATTTTGAATCGGGACCGCATTAGTCATTCCAGTGTTCATCTTGTTGAAACAGTATAGCCAATTCCGCCTTGAAAGGCTGAATTGATTGGGCGCTGACAGGTGCGCATGCTCTGGGTTAAACGCTTTATGCCCCTTACTATTAGGGGCCTAATGGTTATTCCCCTCAAGAAACGTAAAACCGGAAATACCGTGAAAATTGTGCGTCAACAAGTGAGAATTCAAGCGCTGCTTTCACGGCGGTATGACCCCGTTTTCGCGTCAGTTGAGAACCCGGGAAATACGTCGTAATTACTTGATATAAAAAGAAAAAATACTGCTCCACAGTCTGCTTGAATACGGCCGGTCTAACACCGGTAAATCCACTGGAGTTAACCGGGTTACCCACAGGCCGGAAAAAAACCTTGCAAGGCTTCCGCTTATGAAACTAGGGTGGGTTAGAGGCTCGATGACAGGTCTGTGGGGATCAAAACATTTTACCGGCAGATCTAGGATGTTCAGCAATAACGACTAGATTGATAGAGACAAACCAATAGACAGAGGTAACTCGAAGGTGTCAGCACGTACTCCATCGTCAAACGATTCAAACTGGGCACTGGCCATTGAAGATGCAATCGCGTTGCGTCGCGATTTGCATCGCCAGCCCGAGTTGAGTTGGTCTGAGCAACGAACGGCGGCAACGCTGCGTCAGAAGCTCACGGCGCTGGGGATCGACTGGCGGGTCTGTGCCGATACCGGCACGGTGGCGACTCTGGCCCCCCGGGCCCCGGGCCGACACATAGCGCTGCGTGCCGATATTGATGCCTTGCCCATCGAAGAGAACAGCGGCGTAGCCTGGGCATCTCACAACCAGGGCTGCATGCACGCTTGCGGGCATGATGGGCATGCAGCCACGCTGTTTGCCGCCACCCAATGGCTGAAGTCTCAGGAAGACGTTTTGCCCGGCCCGGTGACGCTGTTGTTTCAGCCGGCCGAAGAGGGCGGGCACGGCGCCAAACGAATGATCGAGGACGGTGCCCTGAACGGCGTTGATGCCGTCTTTGGCTGGCACAACTGGCCGGCGATTCCCTTTGGCCAGGCGGTGTGTCCGGATGGCGCTGTCATGGCCGGGAACGGCACCTTCAAGCTGGTGGTCAAAGGCCAGGGTGGCCACGCCAGTCAGCCTGAATTGTGTCGGGATCCGGTTCTGGCCGGGTCCGCCATTGTTGTGGCCCTGCAGCAAGCTGTGAGCCGTCGGTTACCGGCACAGAATGCGACTGTGTTGAGCGTTACCTCCTTTGATGCACGCAGTGGTGTTACGGTGATTCCCGATCAGGCCGTGCTTGAGGGCAGCTTTCGGCTGGCTGATCCTGCCATGCGCGAACCGCTGACCCGGATGATTGAGGAGATTGCCACCGCCACGGCGCAGGCTTATGGCGTTACCTGTCAGGTAGAGGTATTTCCGCGATATTCGGCTACGGTTAACCATGCGGCTGAAGCAGCGGAATACCGGGCAGCACTGGTAGCACAGCTGGGTGAGGGCGCATTGAGCGACACCACCCGGTTGCCGATTATGGCCTCCGAAGACTTCAGTTATTACTTGCAGGCGTGCCCGGGTGCCTTTGCGCTGGTCGGTTCCGGAGACGGTGAAACGGCGCATGAAGTGCCCTGTCACAGTCCGCATTACGATTTTAACGATGCGCTTATTGACCCGGTGGCACGCATTTATGCCCGCCTTGCCGGCGTCCCGATTCCGGAATAACCGGATTATCTGGCCAGACACTGATGGGTCTGGCCTGGCACCGTTTCATGGAAACGGTGCCACCCAACACACCCGATGTCACGGTGCCGTGAATTAGAACCGAACAGACCGGGTTATAAAAATGATTTTATCAACACACAACTGGAGGGGTTGAAATGGACGTATTTGAAAAGTGGGAATCTGATATCCGTGGCTACTGCCGGTTGTATCCGACAGTGTTCAAGTCGGCGTCGAATGCACGCCAGGTCGATGAAGCGGGCAAATCCTATGTGGATTTTTTTGCCGGTGCCGGTGTACTGAACTTCGGTCACAACAATGAGCGCATGAAAAAGGCGCTGATCGAGTTTATTCAGAACGATGGTGTGGCACACAGCCTCGATATGTATACCACGGTCAAACGCGATTTCATTCAGGAATTTGCACAGACTATTCTTGAACCGCGCAAGATGAACTACAAAATGCAGTTCATGGGCCCGACCGGCACCAATGCGGTTGAAGCGGCGATGAAACTGGCGCGTAAAGTCACCGGCCGGCAAACCATTGTGGCTTATAGCCATGGCTTTCATGGCATGACACTGGGGGCACTGGCGGCCACCGCAAACAGCTATTTCCGCAATGCCGCCGGCGTGCCGCTGAACCACGTGCTGCGTCAACCCTTTGGCTGCGAGACCCAGTGCAAGGGCTGTACCCTGGGTTGTGGCGTCGATTCGGTCGATCGTCTGCGTGCGCTGTACGCCGACCCGAGCAGTGGCCTGGAGCCACCTGCTGCCTTTCTGGTTGAAGCCATTCAGGCCGAGGGTGGGGTGCATGTTGCCTCCAAAGAGTGGCTGCAAGCGGTGCAAAAACTGGCGCACGACCTGGGTGCCCTGTTCATCATCGACGACATTCAGGCAGGCTGTGGCCGCACTGGCAAGTACTTCAGCTTCGACGACATGGGCCTCGACCCGGACATCGTAACGCTGGCCAAAGGTATTGGCGGCTTTGGTACACCGCTGGCGATGAACCTGGTGCGTCCGGAGCACGACAAGTACTGGGGCCCGGGTGAACACACCGGTACCTTCCGCGGCCAGGGCTTTTCATTTGTTGCCGGCGTTCAGGCGCTGAGCTACTTCAAAGACGATAGCCTGATGACCGAAGTGGTCACCAAAGGCAAGGAAATGAAAGAACATCTCGATGGCATCTGCGCCGAGCACAGCAGCAAGGCCTTTCAGGTGCGTGGTAAAGGCATGATGCAAGCCATTGATCTGGGCGACGGAGCCCTGGCGAAAGACGTGGCACGGCGGTGTTTTGAAGCAGGCTTGCTGATTGGTGCCTGCGGTATCGGCGGGCGGGTGCTCAAACTGATTCCACCACTGACGATTCCCAACGCCGACTTGCACGAAGGCCTGGCAACCTTGTCGAAAGCCATCTCAGCGGCACTGGAGGCGGCATGAAGCAACGCGAGGACATGACGTTTCCATTCGATGAGTACGTGCGTCGACTGGACGGACTGCGCGAGCGTATGGCCAGCCGGTTGCTGGATGCAGTGGTGATCACCGACCCGGAAAACCTGATGTATCTGACCGATTATCAGACCACCGGGTACTCTTTCTTTCAGGCACTTGTTGTGCCGCTGGAGGACGAGCCGTTCATGATCACCCGGGCGCTGGAAGAGTCGAATGTTCACGCCCGAACCTGGGTGGAGCGTACCCGGCCCTACCCGGACACGGGTGATGCCATTCAGATGTTGGTCGAGGCGTTGCGCGAGTTTGGCCTGAACGGGAAGAGCATTGGCTACGAACGTAACAGCTATTTTTTCCCGGCCTATCATCAGGACAGCATTCACACCACCTTTCTGGACGGTTCCCTGAACGATTGTTTTGGCATTGTCGAGGAAGGGCGCATCTGCAAGTCACCGGCCGAGCTGGATGTGATGCGCAAGGCCGCCCGGGCCACCGAGGCCGGTATGAAAGCCGGTTTCGAAGCCACGGTGGCCGGAGCCACCGAGAACGACATCGGTGCGGCCATTTCGGCCGCGATGTTTCGGGCCGGTGGCGAGCCGCCGGCCGTGATGCCGTACGTGACCTCCGGTCCCCGGTCGATGATCGGCCATGCCACCTGGGAAGGGCGCACAGTGCAACCGGGTGAGCATGTGTTTCTGGAAGTGGGCGGCTGTTACCGGCGCTATCACACCGCCATGATGCGCACCATTGTGCTGGGGGATTTGTCGGCGTCGATGCACCACGCCCAAGAGCGTATGAAGCATGCGCTGCGTGAAGTGAAGAAACTGATTCGACCCGGGCTGACGGTGTCGGACGTGGATAATCTGGTGCGCAACATCATCACCGACAACGACGTCGGGGCGCGGCTGGTCACTCGTTCCGGCTATTCGATCGGCATCGCCTTTCCGCCAAGCTGGGACGAGGGTTACATCATCAGTCTCAAGCAGGGTGACTCCCAGGTGCTGCGCGAGGGCATGACGTTTCACATCATTCCCTGGATGTGGGGAGTCGATGGCAACAAGACCGTTGGGATATCAGACACCATTTATGTGACGGATCGCGGTTGTCAGTCCTTTTTCGATCTGGATGAGGACTTCGTCGTCAAACCGGAATTTGCAGCGCGTGAGCTTAATGCGAATACGCCAGCCCGGTTAACCGATGTGTCGGGCAAGCCACTCAGCGCAGAATCGCAACTCAAGGCAGATGAGAATACGGCCAAGCGAAAGGGAACGTCTCGCGATTCGTCCAAAAACGTCAGCAGCAAGAACAGCGAAAAAGCCAGCAGTGAAGTGGCTGGCTCTTAAGCCATAGCGATAAACCGAGGAGAACGAGACATGTTGACCGCCACCGATCCGTCCACAGGCAAGCTTCTGCATGAAGTGCCTGCGGCCACCTCCGCACAGGTTGAGGATATCCTGTCGCGTGCCGAAACGGCTTTCAAGAGCTGGCGGACCCGCTCCTTCAACGAGCGCGCCGAGGTATTGCTGAAAGTCGCCAGGCTGATGCGTGAGGATGTCGACCGTCTGGCCATTCTGATGACTGAAGAAATGGGCAAGCCGATCAAGGAAGCCCGTGCTGAAGTCATCAAATCGGCCTGGTGCGCTGAGCACTATGCGGAAAACGCCGAGGCCTATTTGCAGCCGCAGACTCTGGGTTCCGATGCAACGCTGAGTTACGTGCAGCATTTGCCGCTGGGCGTTATTCTTGGCATCTTGCCCTGGAACGCGCCGTTTTGGCTGGCGTTCCGATATGCCGCGCCGACGCTGATGGCGGGCAATACCTGCGTCATGAAACACGATCCGCACGTGCCTGCCTGTGCTCAGGCGATTGCCGATCTGTTTGTTCAGGTGGGTGCACCGGCCGATATTTTTCAGAACCTGCCGCTGGAAACGCCAGCGGTTGAAGCGGTGATTCGCGACAAGCGCATTCAAGCGGTATCGTTCACCGGCTCCGAAAAGGGCGGCGGTGCGGTGGCGTCCATTGCCGCTTCTGAAATCAAACATTCGGTACTGGAACTGGGCGGCTCAGACCCCTGCATTGTATTGGCGGACGCCAATCTCGATGAAGCGGCCGACATCATTACGTTGTCGCGCATCATCAATGCCGGTCAGAGCTGCATTGCCGCCAAACGCATCATTGTTGAAGCATCGGTCTATGACAGCCTGGTCGAAAAAGTGCATGAACGGCTGGCCCGGTTGAAAATGGGCGATCCGCGCGAGGAAAGCACCGACATCGGCCCGATTGCCCGGTCTGATTTGCGCGATAATCTGCATCGGCAGGTGGCTGCGTCGGTCGACGCCGGGGCCCGCTGTTTGCTCGGTGGTGAAATGCCCGACGGTCCCGGTTACTTTTACCCGGTTACCTTACTGGTTGATGTGACCGAGTCGATGGTAGCCAGCTGTGAAGAAACCTTTGGTCCGGTTGCCGTGATTATGAAGGCCGAGAATGAAGAGCAGGCCATCGCCATTGCCAACAACAGTGACTACGGTCTGGCGGCAGCGGTCTGGACCGGAGCTGATCGCGGCGAAGCCATTGCTCGCCGGCTTGAAGTTGGCCAGGTTGCGGTGAACGGGATTGTCAAAACCGACCCGCGTTTGCCCAGTGGTGGCATCAAACGATCCGGCATTGGCCGGGAATTGGGGCCCCACGGCATTCGCGAATTTGTTAACGCCCAGCAAGTCTGGATAGGCCCCAAACAGGGCAGTTAACGCGCTACAACCGTGCCTCCGCCCGGAGGCACGGTGTTTTCGGAAAACCGGACTACACTCTGCTTATTGCTTCATGGGATGAGTGGGTCTGATGCGTTCGGCCAGTTTGAAGGTGTATGTATCATTGCTGATCAGCTTGGGTCTGGGCAGCGTCTCGTTTGCTACCAGGGCCGAGACGATTCTCCGTTTGGGGACAGACATCATGCCACCGTATTTGTTTGAATCTCCCGATCAATCGTTACGGGGCGATGCGAAGCATACCCTGGACTGTGTCTTTGAGCAGTTGCCCGGTTACCACTTTCAGACGGCCATTGCACCCTGGCCCAGAGTGGTGCGTCTGGCTCACCGGGGTGATATTGATGGCTGGTTTCTCTATGTGCAAAACGCGAGCAGCGATGATTTTGCGGTATTGTCCGATCCGTTGCTGCTGGAATCCTGGTACTGGTACAGCCTGGATGATGTGTCGGATGCCACCCTGGAAGACCTCAGGGATGAAACCGTTCTGGTCATGAACGGCACCTATCAGGCCATCTGGCTGCAAAGTCAGGGGTTTAGCGATTTCTTCAGCGTTGGGTCGACCGATAGCCTGATTCGTGCCTTTCTGGCGGGCCGCGCGCGGCATTTACTGGTGAGTGAAACCGTTTTTAACGAGGCCGTGGCTCGTTTGAATGGGGAACTGTCTGCCATCAATCAGCGCTTTGTTGGGTTTATTCCGCTTGGTTTGTACATTACCAAGGCGTTCTCCCGCGAACACCCCGGGTTTATCGGTGATTTCAACACCGCCGCTACCGGATGCCGTATTGAACAGGTTGGGTTAACCGCTGAGAATGAGCAGTCGCTGGCCAATCTGGTTGAGCCCCTGTCGCGCTGGCTGGCGTCGGACTGGGTGCGCGAGCCGGTTCTGCTGGCCAATGCGCGCAACCAGCATTTACCCCCTGATGAAATCAGCCGGATTGACCGGCAATGGGTCGACGAAGTTCGAACCGGTGATTTCGACCTGATCGCCGAGGTGCTCAGCCGTGACCTCTCGACCCGCTTGGCGCTGATTCGTCGCCAGTCTCAGGGGGTGTTCAGTGAACTGTTCATCACCGATATTCACGGCATCACCCTAGGCACCAGTAACATCACGTCCGACTGGTTTCAGGGCGATGAGGGGCCATTCGACGCCATAGTTACCCGGCGCGAGCCGGTTCAGATCGACGCCATTGCCTACGATGAATCCACCCGTCAGTTTTTGTCCCAGATCGCCTTGCCGATCCGCGATACCAACGGTGACCTGATTGGCATGCTGGTGGCTGGCGTGAACGTTGAAAATGCCCTTCGGGGATTGCAATAGCTTCAGGCGGTTTCGACCTGTACGGGTGTTACTTTGCACGCCTGCACCAGGGCACCGACTTCCTCCAGGCAACTGCCGCATTGCGTGCTGCATTTCAAGGCGCGTTGAAGCTCGGCCAATCCGGCCTCCGGATGTCGGGTCAGGTAAGTCTTTATGTCCCGTTCGTACACGGAATAACAGGTGCAGATCAGATTGCCACGCGGGTCCGCTTCACCCGGTTTGCCCGCCAACCAGTCCTCCAGAGGCACGTCATCATTCTGCCAGTGTTGCTGCAGCCAGTCGGTATCCGGCACCGGCCGTTGCCGGTCACTCAGGCCGAGCCAGTAAGCGGGTGTCTGGCCCGGGGGGCTGGCCTGTTGAAACCAGTGCTGCTCTGAATCCGTCAGGGTAATGCCAGTATCGGACACACCGTTTTGCCAGTGTTCAGATACCTCACGTAGAGTTCGATCGGTATAGAACAGGGTCCACAGCCACAGCGCGCCCAGCGAGCGTTTAAACCAAACGGCTCCTCGAGAGAGGGCGTCGGGCAGGTACTCGCCAATGTAGACACCCGAACACCTGAGTGACATCGGCTCCACTGACACCAGAGCATGTTTGCTTTCCGGCTGACCCGATTGCGGATCGACAATGGGTGGAATCACCCGGGCGACACCGCCCGCTGCGGCAAAGGTATCGTTCCAGTGCATGGGTGCAAAAGCATCTCCGCGGCGCTGGGTGCTGTCCAGAGCCAGAACGGCGACAAACTGGCCAATCACATTGGTTATTGTGACCGGCTGGCCCTCGATCAGACCACGTTCGGCTGCATCGGCCGGGTGCAAGGTGAGGCAAAAATCCGGTCGGTGTTGGCCAAGGCGACTGACCAGACCCGTGCGGGTCATGGTGTGCCACTGATCGCGCAGACGACCAGTGTTCAGCCTCAACTGTCCATCTGCCGTGTCGGGCTCGGCGGGCGCGACGGGTATAAACTGCGCACGGCCATTCGGCGTTGCAAAGCGGCCATCACCAAACAACCTGGCACGGGATTGGCCCTTGGCGTCATAAGGCCACTGGCCGGGTGCCAGGTTGTCATATTCACGCGGCGTCAGCTTGGTTAACGGGTGTAAGCCAAATTGCCGGTTGGGTGCCGGTTCAAAGACGCTCAGAGCAGCGTGTTCGGCAAAGATGTCAGCTGGGCCACTGAAGTTAAAGGCCGCTTTATAGCCAAGCCGTTTTCCGACCTCAGCCAGGGACCACCAGTCGGGTTTCGCCTCACCCGGTGGTAACAGAAAGCCACGCTGTCTCGACAGGCAGCGTTCGGAGTTGGTGACGGTACCGTCTTTCTCGCCCCAGGCGAGTGCCGGCAAGATGACATCGGCGTAGGCCAGAGTGTCGTTGTCAGTGACCACATCCGAGACAATGACGGTCTCGACCCGGGCCAGGGCTTCGCGCACTCGGTTGGCGTCGGGCAGGCTGGCCAGCGGATTTGTGGCCATGATCCACAGAACTTTTATGTCTCCTCTGGCAGCTGCTTCGAATAAATCAACCGCTTTCAAACCGGGTTTACGGGCGATGTCGGGTGCATTCCAGAATCGGGCTACAGCATCGCAATCCGTTTCGGTAAAACCCCGGTGGCTGGCCAGTTGATTGGCCAGGCCACCGACTTCCCGGCCGCCCATGGCGTTGGGTTGGCCGGTGATGGAAAACGGCGAGGCGCCCACTTTGCCAATGCGGCCTGTGGCCAGGTGCACATTAATAATCGCCTGGCTTTTGGCTACACCGGAGCGGCTCTGGTTAATGCCCATCGACCAGGCGGTGACGGTTTTGGGTGTCGTGGTTAACCAGTCAAAGAATTGCTGCAGGTCACCCAGTGCCAGTCCACAATCGTCAGCCAGGGTCGCCCAATTCACGCCGGCATGGTGACGGGCGGCGACCAGGGTGTCTTCAAATTGCTCGGTATGGTGATCAATAAAATCGGCGTCCAGCGCGTTGTGTTCCGCAAGCCAGGCCAGTGCGCCGTTGAACAGCCGGCCGTCAGTGCCGGGTTTGAGTGGCAGGTGCAAGTCGGCCGCCCGACTGGTATCGGTAGCGCGCGGGTCAATAACCACAAGCCGCATGTGTGGCCGGGCTTTACGTGCTGCCTGCAACCGCTGAAACAACACCGGGTGGGCCCAGGCCAGGTTGGAGCCCACCAGTATCACCAGATCGGCCTGTTCCAGGTCGTCATAACAACCGGGTACGGCATCTTCCCCCAGCGATTGCTGATAGGCGGCAACGGCCGACGACATGCACAGTCGTGAATTGGTATCCAGGTTCGCAGTGCCAAGAAAGCCTTTGGCGAGTTTGTTGGCGACGTAATAATCTTCAGTCAGAAGTTGCCCGGAGAGATAAAGACCAAGGCTGTCGGGTCCCGTTTCAGTGCGGGCTCTGTCGATTTTCTGGCTGATAAAGTCGAGTGCGGTGTCCCAGCTGACGGTCTCCCCCGCCAGCCTGGGTCGCAACAGGCGTTGTTGCAGCGGCAGTACCTCACCCAAATGCGTACCCTTCACACAGAGTCGCCCCTGGTTGGCCGGGTGATCGGCCAGGCCCCGCACCTGAATATCACGGTCGCCGCTGCGCGGAATTTCCACGCCGCAGCCAACGCCGCAATAGGCGCAGGTGGTGTGCAGACGGCGATCGGTCATACCCACTCGATCTCGACCTGGCCATCGACAATACGTGCCGGCCACACCGGTACTTGCCAGCTGTCGTCTTCCAGGCAACGGCCGGTTTCCAGCGAAAAGTGGTGCTTGTACAGCGGAGCCGCGACAACGCGTTCGCCGTTGATGTCGCCGAGCAGACCACGGGCCATGACGTTGGCGCCGCTGGCCGGATCCTGATTGGCCAGGGCGTAGACTCGTTGCGACTGAGTCAGCTGTCCGTCACCCGGTAAAAAGAACAGGGCAATCTGCTGCCCGAGCACCAGCGCAGCCACGCCGGAGCCGGGTACCAGATCATCGACGGAACAGACCTGAACCCAGGGGCTGGTTCCGGACCGGTGTGTTTGAGTGAGCGATTTAGCATTGGCAGTCATGTCGGTCTCCTAGGCGGTAGCGATCAGTCGGGCTTTTTCTTCATCGCGCGCGGGGCGAATCTGCTCGCGCTCTTTAACGAACACCACATTGCTGTCGGCACTGTCGCTGTTGACGAAGGTGCGGAAACGTTTCAGCTTTTCCGGGTCGTCCAGCACGGCTTTCCATTCGCACTGGTAAGAGTCGACGATGCGCGCCATTTGTTGTTCCAGCTCAGTGTTTAACTGCAGGGAGTCGTTGAGGATGACGTCTTTGAGATAATCGAGACCGCCTTCCAGATTTTCCATCCAGCGGGCAGTGCGTTGCAGCCGGTCGGCGGTTTTGATGTAGAACATCAGCAGCCGGTCGATGGTTTTGATCAGGGTGACGTCGTCGAGGTCGGTTGCAAACAAATCGGCATGACGCGGTTTCATGCCGCCGTTGCCGCATACGTAGAGGTTCCAGCCGTGTTCGGTGGCGATGACGCCAATGTCTTTGCTCTGCGCTTCAGCGCATTCGCGGGTACAGCCTGAGACGGCGAACTTCAGTTTGTGCGGTGCGCGCAACCCCTTGTAGCGGTTTTCCAGCAAGACCGCCATGCCTACGCTGTCTTGCTGACCATAGCGGCACCAGGTGCTGCCGACACAGGATTTCACGGTGCGCACCGATTTGCCATAGGCCTGGCCGGTTTCGAATCCGGCGTCGATCAGCCGTTTCCAGATTTCAGGCAACTGATGCAGCTGGGCACCGAACAGGTCGACACGCTGGCCACCGGTAATTTTGGTGTAGAGGTCGTATTCTTTGGCCACTTCGCCAATCACAATCAATTTGTCGGCCGTAATTTCGCCACCGGCAATGCGCGGCACCACCGAATAGGTGCCGTCTTTTTGCATGTTGGCCAGGAAGGTGTCGTTGGTGTCTTGCAGCTTGACGTGCGCCGGTTCCAGTACACCCTCGTTCCAGCAACTGGCGAGAATGGAGGCAACCGTGGGTTTGCAAATGTCGCAGCCGAGGCCCTTGCCGTGTTCGCGAATCAGCGCATCGAAGGTTTTGATCTGGCCGACCTGCACCAGATGAAACAATTCCTGGCGGGTGTAGCTGAAGTGCTCGCACAATGAATGGTCAACTTCAACGCCGCGCGCTTCCAGGGTGGCATCGACCACTTGCTTGAGCATGGCGGCGCACCCGCCGCAGCCGCTGCTGGCCCGGGTTTCGGCTTTCACTTCTCCGAGGGAGCAACAGCCTGAATCGATGGCGCTAACGACATCGCCCTTGGTGACGTTGAGACAGGAACACAGCGTAGCTGTGTCGGGCAACGCGTCGACGCCCAATTGAGGCACGCCTTCGCTGCTCGGCAGAATCAAACTGTCAGGCTCTTTGGGCAGGGTAATGTCGTTCAGGTAATACTGCAGCAGGGTGTCGTACAGGCTGTTGTCGCCCACTAAAATGGCACCCTGCAGCCGGCTGCCATCGGCACTGGTCACCAGCTTGCGATAAACCCCCGTGCGTTCATTGCTGTATCGGTAGGACACCGCGCCGGCGCTGCGAGCATGGGCATCGCCAATAGCACCCACATCGACCCCCAGAAGTTTCAGCTTGGTGCTCATGTCGGCTCCGGTGAAGGAGGCATCACCTCCGGTAAGGTGTGCAGCGGCCGTTTCGGCCATGCGATAACCGGGGGCGACCAGACCAAAAATGGCGTCGTTCCAGAGTGCCACTTCACCCACGGCGTAGATCGCCGGATCGGAGGTCTGGCACCGGTTGTTAATGGCGACACCGCCGCGTTCACCCAGCGTCAGACCAGCGTCACGGGCCAGGGCATCTTGTGGGCGAATACCGGCAGAGAAGACGACGACATCGGTGACCAGTGGTTCCGCATCGGCGAAGGTAAGCACGGTGCGCCCCTGTTCGTCGGTGGTGATCGACTGAGTGGCGGTATTCACATGAACCTGAACCCCGAGTGCCTGAATTTTATCGCGCAGCAAGGTGCCGGCATCGGCGTCCAGTTGCACCGGCATCAGTCGGGGGGCGAACTCGATGACATGAGTATCGAGCCCCAGTGACTTAAGCGCATTGGCCGCCTCAAGGCCGAGCAAACCACCACCGATAACAACACCGACACGGCCATCGCTCGCGGCGTTACGAATCGCATCGAGATCATCGAGCGTTCGGTAAACCAGGCAAGAGGGCAGGTCGTTCCCGGGGATTGGCGGTACAAAAGGGTAAGAGCCTGTCGCCAGAATCAGGGCGTCGTAGGGCAGCGCTGTGTCGTCTGCCAGCACGACTTTCTTGGCATCGCGATCGATCTGGCGTGCGGCTACGCCTAGGTGGGTGTGGATGCCGCGTTCGTTGTAGTGTTCGAGTGTGCCCAATGCCAGATCAGCGTGTGTCTTGCCCTGGAAGTACTCGGAGAGATGCACCCGGTCGTAGGCGCTGTAAGTCTCTTCGCCAATAATGTGGATGGCCCAGTCTGTTGCTTCACCACAAGCCTCCGAAAAGCTCATGGCCGCGTGGTGACCGACCATGCCGTTGCCGATAATGACCAGTTGGCGTCGATTCAGGGTGTCTGTGAGTATCGGTTGCGCTGTCATGTGCTTCTCCTAGGCCGCCTTGACGCTGCCCAGCATCACGGCGCGGGCATCGTTTATGGGGGTCTGTTGTTCAATCAGGTGTTGGTAGAGCTCAAGGTGGGTGCGTATGCCGACCATCTCGGCACCGATCAGCCGGTCGTTCAGAAAATGCAGTCGCCGGCACTGGTTGAGGCCGGGCGCGTCCAGGGTCAGGTGCCGGGCATCGGGGTGGTCGATGCAGCCATGAGAGACCACGTCGAGCCCGGAAATTTTTAAACGGGTGGTGCATTGCTCGGGAGACCAGTGCGCCGGTTCGGCACAGAGCACCGAGGCTAACACCTCAGCTTGCTGATAGGCCGGTGCCACCAGGCCAAAGGTCTGGCCATTGAATTCGGCGCATTCACCCAAGGCAAACAGCTGTGGGTGGCTGGTGCGCATCTGGTCATCAATCAACACGCCGCGATCGACGCGCAGCCCGGCTTGGCGAGCGAGGTGTTCGTTGGGCTGAATGCCAGCGGCGGCGATCAGCACATCGGCAGCCAGAGTATCGCCAGTGCTTAATTCAACCGAGAAAAGTTCCGGCTCGGCCTGGATGTGGTTCAGTTCACAGCCAAGGTGCAAGTCGATGCCAGCTTGCACTGCTGCGCGTGCCAGATAGGCCGCCGTTGGTGCCGACAGTTGCCGGTTCATCAGGTGGGTGTTGCGGTGAACCAGGCTAACGCGGTGCCCGCAGGCTCGCAGCCCCCAGGCAGCCTCCAGACCCAGCAGGCCACCACCGACCACGACCGCTGAGCGGTTCGCGGGCAGTGCTTTTAACCAGTGGCCGTCGGCTTTGCTGCGAAAGGCTCGAATCGCAGGCTGCGTGGGAAAGGGCAGGTCGGGAAATCGGGGCAGGGCGCCGGTTGCCAGCACCGCCTGATCAAACTCGAGGGTGCGGCCGGAGTTGAGCCTTACCTGGCCTGCCGGGTTCAGAGCGACGACCGCATCGCCGTTTACCCGGTAGATCCGGTGCTGGCGATACCAGGCGTCGTCGACCAGGTCGAGACTCGCTTCGCTGACGTCACCGGCGAGCCAGGGCGTCAGCTGAATGCGGTTGTAACCAATACCGCCTTCCTCGCTGACCACGGTGATGGACCCCGGATACCCGCGCTCGACCAGCTGTTGCAGCAACCGGGTCGCCGCCATGCCATGTCCGATGATCAGTAACCGCTTCTGGTTCATAGGCCCCTCGCCAGTGTCTGACCTTTTCGGCCAGACAAAAAAAAGACGCTCTTGGGTTTCCCCAAGAGCGCCAATGCTCGATACGCAAATCACAGTGTAAGGCCATCTCATCTCAGAGAACTGGCAAGCCAGACTCTGATTTGTGATGACTGGTTTCTATATAGCGAAGGGCGTGCCAACTTTTAAAAGCGCGTAAATTCAGGCGATTAGCGGTTTTTCGCAGGAGGGAGTGTGGATTTTTGCACCAAGAACGGCCAGGAAGACCGCTGACGTGTTCGGTGTTGGGGCATAGGTACCTTTGTTATTCGTCTTCCCGCGCCAGGCGCACAATCTGATCACCCTCGGTCACCACGACCATGGGCTGGCAGCAGACTTCACAGTCTTCCGTATATTCCTGGCTGTCTTCGGTGGGGTCGACAATCAGATGAATACTGGCGTCACAATACGGGCAACGCAAATCCACCAGTTCAGTGGACAGATGATCGAGGGACATAGTGGCCTCCGCAAGATTGGCATGGCGATACGACAAAAAGTAGTCCATGGGGCTTCTATCTGCACGGCTTAATTCGGTGGCATTGGTCCGCGATGGCCACCGGTGGTGCCTCTGCGGGGTCGGCGTGAATCCATCCATGGAGCCTAGACCGCAGCATCCCTGCTGCGGACTTCCCCGCAGAGACACCACCGGCAGCCATCGCTCGCTACCTGCCAACGCAGTAATCAAGATTTGGTTTTACTGCCAACTTCTTCGTCGAGATCAGGAAAGAGCGTGTCCTGCGGGGGAGAGGGTTCGGATGACTGGCTGGTTTGGGTTCGCTCGAAACGAAGTTTACGAACCTGGCAGGCACGAATGATAAGGCGCTTGGCTTCATCGTCGGCCTGAAACCAGTACTGGCGCTCGGCCCGGGAACGAAAACAACCGCGACAGTAACCTCTGGCACCGGATTCGCAAACACCGATGCAGGGGCTGGGTATGTCGAAAAATTCGAGCTGTTTCATGGCACCACGTCAGGTTGTTTAGTTTTCTGGTTTTGGAGTTCGCCACAAACGCGAGCGGCGATGACCGGGGTTGCTCCTGTGGGGTAGTCCGCAGCAGGGATGCTGCGGTCTAGGCTCCATGGACGGATTTACGCCGACCCCACAGGAGCAACCCCGGTTATCGGTGCGGACCATCGCCACAGAGTAAACCCGAACTCCAAGACCAGGGTCAGCCAGTCAATTGCCAGTGCTGGCTTCAGGCCGACTGAGTTTCAGGTAAATACCGAGCCCGATCAATAGTGCCACGGCGGATAACATCATATAGACCGCCTGGATCAGTTGGTCGCTCTCACCCAGCAGTGACTTGAACATCAGCAGTAATGCCTCGATCGAAATCGCTATCAGGATAGCAGACATGAAGCGGGTAATGGTTCTTTCCGTTGATCCGTGGTGGTGAATGTCTTTATGAACGAAGACTTCTTCATCGATGATGGTTTTGCCGAGGTCAAAAATGGCCAGACTCAGTGTGATCAGAATCACGACGCCGAATGAGTCAGTGGCGATGTGGCTGGGTGTCAGCAGGGTACCCAGCAATGATTGCAGCGAGGCCCAGAGCAACAGACCGGATACCGCTATCAGCACCGATCCGATCAGGGCGTAGACGGTTCGAAAAATTGGGTGGAACCGGTAGCGCAATTGATCGTTGTTCAGATAGGCAATCAGCGCCTGCAAGTTCAGGTTCAATACCAGATAACCGGGCGTTGTTGCTTCAGTCTCATTGGAGTCGTTGCGGTTGAATCGCAGCACGGCAGAAATGGCCAGGCGGTGCGTTGCACTCGACAGGTAAGGTTCGGAGACGGTGATGGCCCCCGGGTTGTGGTGCGCGGCCTGAAAGTAGGGCCGGTGACTGCGATCGCTGTGCTGCCCCAGGGTGCGACGCGCTGGCTCGGTGACACCCTGGCCATAGGCGGAGGGCAGCAGTTGTTTGCCTCGGTCGTCCAGACTGTAGAGCATTTCGATGAACGGATAAGCCTTGCTGAGGTGGGCCACTTCCTCCTGCTGTGCGTTGGGGTCGGTGAGCAAACTGATGCGGTCGAGGCTGGAGACGATTGATTCGATCAGGCCATTGATCGCAACGCGATCTTGCTGGTAGCTCGATACCAGGTGCAAATAACTGTGGTACGCCATGGGGCGTTCAAGTCCTTCGGGAGTGAGTGAAGGCCTTTACGCTATCACCCCTCGGGATGCTTCTCCAATGGCGACGGTGGCACCCGGGCCTGCCCGACAGGTCAGCTTTGTTGCTCAGTAACAGCCTGATGACCGATGCGTGCTGTGGTGGGCAATACTGCCTGTTAAACCGTAAGGAAATAACAGAAGCAGGTGGAATGATGGGGTATTTGTTCTGGCAAGTCGGAGGTGTTGTTAAAAAATAGATCAATAAAGAGGGTGTGTTTTGCACCCTCTTTATTAAAAAGCGATCAGGCCACTTCGGTATTCTTTTTTGCCTGAGCGGTCGCCGTTGCCCGTGCTGAAATCGGTTCGATCTTGCGTTGTTTTTCGTACAAAAATGTCAGCACCTCAGAGCGTAAATGGTTGTAGTGCCCATCATCGGCCAGTGCCAGACGGTTGCGCGGGCGTTCAAGATCCACGTCCAGAATCTGACCGACCGTTGCCGAGGGACCATTGGTCATCATCACGATGCGGTCTGACAGCAGCACGGCTTCGTCGACATCGTGAGTGATCATAATCACCGTTGTGCCCAGCTGTGCCTGAATGTCCATCAGCGAATCTTGCAGGTGGGCGCGGGTCAGGGCGTCGAGTGCGCCAAAGGGTTCGTCAAGCAACAGCACGCTGGGCTGCATCGCCAGTGCCCTCGCAATGCCGACCCGCTGCTTCATGCCGCCGGAGATTTCACCGGGGCGCTTGTGCATGGCGTGGCCCATGTGCACCAGCTCCAGGTTATGGGCAATCCAGTCTTTCAGTTCGGCCCGGCTTTTGGTTTTTCCGAACACACGCTTAACCGCCAGTTCCACGTTTTCCCAGGCAGTGAGCCAGGGCAGCAGACTGTGGTTCTGAAATACCACGGCGCGTTCCGGGCCGGGCTCGTCGACTTCCTTGCCGTTGAGCAACACGCCACCACGGGTTGCCTGGTGCAAGCCGGCGACAATGTTGAGTACGGTACTCTTGCCGCAACCGGAGTGCCCGATCAGTGAAACAAATTCACCGTCGCGCACTTTCAAATTGACGTTGCTGAGGGCTGTGAAAGGCCCCTTTGGGGTCGGGAAGTCGATTCCGACGCCACTCAATTCGAGATGTGTCTGGGTCATGTTTAATCTCCTGACGCGTAAAAAATTCGGGTTGTTTGGGTTCAGCGTTGCTCGCTGGTCTTGTCCCAGCTGACGGCCTGTTGCAGCATCAGCATGATGCGGTCGAGGGCATAGCCGATCAGGCCAATGGCCAGCACCGCTACCATGATGCGACCGAGTGAATCGGAACTGCCGTTCTGGAATTCATCCCAGACGAATTTGCCCAGGCCCGGGTTCTGCGCCAGCATTTCAGCGGCAATCAGCACCATCCAGGCGATGCCCAGCGACACACGCAAACCGGTAAACATCATCGGAATCGCCGAGGGGATGACGATTTTGCGAATGTGGGTGAAGGTCGGTAGCCGCAGAACTTTACTGACGTTCAATAAATCACGATCGATATTGGCTACACCCACGGCGGTGTTGATCAAGGTAGGCCAGAGCGAACAAAGGGTAACGGTGAACAGCGAAGTGATGAAAGATTTCTCGAACATCGGGTCGTCAGATACATACACCGCACTGACCACCATGGTCACCAGTGGCAGCCAGGCCAGGGGCGATACAGGCTTGAAAATCTGGATGATCGGATTGACGGCCTGATAGGTCGAACGAGACAGACCGATGATGATCCCACAGGGAATGGCGATCACACTCGACACCAGAAAGCCGGCGAGTACCGTGACCAGGCTGGTAACAATCTGATCGATGAAGGTCGCCTTGCCCGGGTAACTGTGGATGGTTGGGCTGTAGCTTGGATCATCGGCCATGCGCGCGGCGTTGCGGTCTTCCTGGCGCTGGTAGAAGGCGGTTTCTTTTTCCCGTTCGGCCACATGGCCTTGCCACAGTGACTGGCTCTGTTCCACCACATCGACCGGGCCCGGAAAGGTGCCCAGCGACGTATTGATTTGGCTGGCACCAACGTGCCACAGCATCAGAAAGACAACAATGCCGGTCACGGGTAACAGCAGTGATGTCAGCCATTGCACCGGGTTGATGTCGGCCAGGCGATGGCTCAGGTTGAGCTTGAGTTTCCGCCACGGGTGGCTGGATGTCTGCGCTGTCATGGTTTTCTCCTGTACCGTACTGGAGTGCACTGCGCGTGAATTACCCACGAGCAGTGCACGATCGACGATTACTCGTTGCTGCCTTGCAGGCCGATGGGAAACCGGCTCAGGTACGCATTGGGTTCACGGCCGTTGTAGGGAATGCCGTCGATAAATTCAGATTGCTCGGGTTTAAAGCCGGTTTCGCTGGCAAAGGCCGGGAACTGGTCGGGGCTGAAGGTGCCTTCTTCAATCAGGCTTTCAGCCGCAGCCTGGTAAAGGTCTGGCCGGTAGACCTGTGCCGCCATGTTGAAATACCAGTCGTCGGGTTTTTGCTCGCCGATCTGGCCCCAGCGGCGCATCTGGGTCAGGTACCAGATGGCATCGGAGTAATAGGGGTAGGTTGCGTTGTAACGGAAAAAGACATTGAAGTCGGGGACGGATCGTACATCGCCACGTTCGTATTCAAAGGTACCGGTCATGGAATTGGCAATGACTTCTTCATCAGCGCCTACGTACTTGGGTTGCGACAAAATACGTACGGCTTCTTCCCGGTTGGCGTTGTCGTCAGCATCCAGCCAATGGGCAGCCCGAATCAGTGCGCGCACCACCCTTACGGTGGTATTCGGATAAGCCTCGGCGAATTCTTCGGTAATGCCAAAGACTTTTTCCGGGTTGTTTTTCCAGATCTCGTAGTCGGTAATCACTGGCACACCGATGCCTTTGAACACCGCTTGCTGGTTCCAGGGTTCACCCACGCTGTAGCCTTTGATGGTGCCGGCTTCGAGTGTCGAGGGCATCTGTGGGGGCGGGGTAACACTCAGTTCGACATCGGCGTCGATCAGCCCGGAGGTATCACCGTTGGCCGGGTCGTAGTACCCCGGGTGCAAGCCGCCCGCAGCGAGCCAGTAGCGAATTTCGTAGTTGTGGGTCGAGACCGGGAACACCATGCCCATCCGAAACGCCTCGCCACGATCGCGGTATTCGGTGACGACCGGTTGTAACGCCTCGGCACTGATCGGATGCACCGGGTTGCCGTTTTCGTGGGGAATGTGTTCTTTCATGCTTGCCCAGACATCGTTGGAGACGGTAATGCCGTTGCCGTTCAGGTCCATCGAAAAAGGCGTGATAATGTTGGCCTGAGTGCCGTAGCCAAGCGTCGCAGCCAGTGGCTGACCGGCGAGCATATGGGCACCGTCGAGTTCGCCGGTAATCACGCCATCGAGCAGAACTTTCCAGTTGGCCTGAGCTTCGAGCGTGACGTAGAGCCCCTCGTCTTCGAAATAGCCTTTTTCGTAGGCGATGGCCAGCGGGGCCATGTCGGTCAGTTTGATAAACCCAAAGGTCAGGGCTTCTTTTTCCGGCCAGCCGAGGTCGGCCTGGGCAACGCTGACGGTGGCGCACAGTGCGGTGCCCACCAGGGTTCGGGTGAGCCGTTTAGGCACGGAAGTCGAAGCGTGGTTTAAGGTCATGGTGTCTGTCTCCCCAAGGTTTAGCGTTGCACTCAGCGTGCCGGAATGTGGTCTGGCTGCTGACGAGCGCCCAAAAAAAAACGGCACCGAGTTCGCGTTTTGCGAACAGGGCACCGTTGCCAAGTAGACTGTGTTGTTATTGCTCTGTGCGCAGCGTTTACGCATCTGCTGCGGAGCAATGGATCTAATCTGAACAAAGCGATAACCGTGCCAGAACCGAACATCACCTCTGAAACACGGCAGTGGAGCGGCTTGGAGGGTTAGCTGAGGCAACTGTGCCCGTGGATTGCGTGCGACGTTAATGCGCTATTTATGGGCTGAATGAGGGCAGTCGCACCATTGCGGGACAATTTTGCGGCAGAGAAGTGGGTGAGTTTGAGGCGGTAGCTGTCGTGTAAGTAATGGGTGTGACGCAGAAAGCCGGCGCTGGTGGCCACCCAGCGCCGGTTTACTAAATGACGGTTAGACCAGCTCTGCTTCGTCCATCAGTGAGGCGTGCAAATGCCCCTGGGAGCCGATCAGCAGGCTGCCCTGGCTGTCTTCAACCAGAAATTCGAGTGCGTCTTCATCGTCGACTGAAATGGACCCGTGAAAAGCATCCAGGGCGGCATCGGCCCAGTGTTCCTTGCCCAGCTTTGCCGAGACATCAACCGAGTAAGAGCCGACCACTTCCTGATCCCACTCAGACAGGTCCTCAAACACGCCCCGCGGGCTGACGTGAATGAGAACTCGAATGGTATCGACTGTGAAACGGATCATGATATGGCTCCCGGTATCGCTTTGGACACGTTGGGTTAATGTTATGCCCAGTCTGGGCGGTGCTTTTGGTACCCGCGTTTGGCCGACTTTTTCCGGTCGGTAAAGGCCTGGCCTCGGTGCGGATTGAACCGGGCAACCGGGTTGTGCCGTGAAGGCTCCGGTGCCGACGCTGCTTTGCTCATACAGGTCTCCCGTCAGCGTCCTGGCACTCTGATACCAGGGGCTCAGTGGTCAGCGGGTCGCGCATAATACAGAGGAGAAGGGGGGCTGAAAAGAGGGTTTTTAAAGAAAAAGGGAGGGGATTGAAGCCGTTTTTTTCAACGGCTTTCTAAGTCTCTGAATCGGTTGGAGTTTCAGCTTTCGGTACCGTCGTCATCTTTTTGAAAACTTTTTCCCAGATCTCTGGCTGGTACGCCCGGTCTATCACCTCGGCGTCAGAAACCCGTTTTTCGGGCAATTGCCGGGCGGCTTGCATTTGGGTCAGCATCCAGCGGGCGTGATCCGGGTTGGGGTAGGTGGCCCGGTTGCGGAAGAACACCTTATGCCAGCGCGGCTGGCTATCGTGCCAGGGAGCTTGCATGGCTTCCAGCAGCAGGTCGGAATCGCAATTGAGGTAGTCGGGTTTCGCCAGCCAGTGTGCGACCGAGGCCAGGCTGTTCGGGCCATCCAGCCACTGGCAGGCGCGTAACAGGGCACCAATCAGGGCCTGATGGGTGTCGGGCTGTTGCTCGGCAAAGTCGGCATGAACGGCCAGCACCTTTTCCGGTGCATCGGGCCAGATATCGTAGCCCAGTAAGGCCAGGTTGCCCTGGCAGGCTCGAACCGCATCGGTGTTCCAGGGCTCGCCGACGCAAAACCCGTCAACATCGCCTTGAGTCAGGGCCTCGACCATTTGCTGCGGCGGTACCACACGGATCCCGATGTCCTGGTTGGGGTCGATGTTGGCCTGTTCAAAAAAGGTGCGTAATAAATAGGTGTGCATCGACATTGGAAACACCGTACCAAACACCAGCTTGGGCAGGCCGCGCTCGTGCCGGTCGTCGATCACCGCTTTCAGCGCTGGCCCCAGTTCGGCCTGCGTGGCGGGCAGGGCGCAGTTGAGTGCCGTTGAGAGTGCATTGGAGAAGGTAATGGCATTGCCATTGAGCCCCAGTGACAGCGATGTGGTGAGACGATTTCTAACAGCGGTGCTGGCCAGCGAGGTCTGGCTGGCGACCACCAACGGCGCCAGTAAATGGGCGGCGTCGATCAGTTTCAGCGACAGCTTGTCCCTCAGGCTGGCCCAGTTGCCCTCCCGGTGCAGGTGCACCTGTAAGCCGGCGTCGGCAAAAAAACCGGCTTCCTGGGCAACGATCAGCGGCGCCGCATCGAGCAGTGGCAGAAAGCCGAGGTTCAGCTCGGTGCAGTCGGTGCCTTGGGGTATGAACGGGTTACTCATGGCAGTGTTCTCTCGTCATCAGTCGCAGGTTGGCATACTGGGGCCGCCCTGGCGTGAAGGCGTTTGCGGGGGTAAGACGGCTTATTCATCGAATAGCACCAGTATGTCCTGGGCGATCTCGACCAGGCGCACCTTCTTGTTCATGGCCATTTTGCGCATGGCGCCAAATGCCGCGGCCTCGTCGCACTGGCGATGTTTCATCAGCAGGCCTTTGGCCTGGTCGATGACCTTGCGATCAGCCAGTTCATCGCGGGTTTTGCGCAATTCGCCCCGCAGCGCCTGAAAGGCCTCGAAACGGGAAATGGCCACCTTGATAATGGTGTTTACTCGGCTGGCCTGAAGACCATCGACAATATAGGCACTGACGCCGGCGTTAATCGCATCGCGGATGACGGTGTCGTCATCATCTTCGGCAAAGAAGATGATCGGACGCGGCGTTCGGTCGGAAGTCAGCGCTACATCTTCGAGCATATCCCGGTCGGGTGACTGGGCATCGACGATGACAACGTCAGGCTGAAAGGACTCAACCAACTGATAGATGCGGTGTTCGTTCGGCGATCGAATCACCACGGCATAGCCGAGCGCGGTGAGCGCGGTTTCCAGAATTTGGGCGCGTTCGAGTTGTTGGTCAATGACAAGAATGTTCATACGCGCACGGTGGGGTCCTGCATTTATCGGGCTGAGACGGGGCTTGGCTTGTCACTGCAAGGCCTGTGCCTATAAAATCGCCGTGATTGGGCGATTCAGAGACTCAAAGCGCTGCACTCTGGTGCGGCTGCGCGTCTTTGGGGCGGCTTTTTGCACCGATTCAGAGCGCCGTAACGCGTCCGTACAGACTTTAATACCCTGGATGACTTGGCGACAGCGTTGGCGGGGCGTATGGTATGAGACTAAAGTCGATGAAGGTGTGTCACCGGTATTGGTTCATCACCTCTGGGAGCGTGCTATGTGGTTGGGAGGATTGAGTCGTTTGGAGCCCATGCCCCAAACGGGTGGTCGCCATCATCACAGTCATCACCAGGTTGTTCTCGGGTTCGAGGGCAATGCCGCCTTTGAGCTTGAAGGTGAGGGCGGTGACCGGTTGTGTCTGGGAAATGGGTGTCTGGTTCCCACCCAGAGTGATCACGCCTTTCAGGGTCTGGGCGATAACCGCATGGTGGTGCTCGATTTCTCGGTAGAAGCCTCCATCGACAGCAGCATTGACCATGAAATGCTGTGCCGTTTGTTCGATCGCCCCCATTATTTCCAGCTCGACGCGCAATTCGGCAGCCTGCTGACGGCCATGGCGCGTGAGATTGATCAGTTCGGTCACGATCCGCACATGCAACAGCATGTCAGTGCGCTCTTGTTGCACAGCCTGTACCAGCGCCTGACTGGGCGGGCGGTACCCGGCCAGGAGTCTCTCGGTCGGTTCGATTTGTCGAGAATCGACCAGATGATTCGTCACCGCCTGCAGGAAAAAGTCTCGGTGACCGAAATGGCTGACCTCTGTCACATGAGCATCAGCCAGTTTCATCTCCGGTTTCGCCAGGTAACCGGCATGACGCCCTACCAGTATGTCATGAAACTGCGGCTCGACCAGGCCATCTGGCTGCTGCGCTGTTCTTCTCACTCCATTGCCGACATTGCACTCGAAACGGGCTTTAGTAACCAGAGTGCACTGACTCACGCTGTTAAAAATCGCACCGGCCACTCGCCGGGTCAGATTCGCAAGCAAGCCAGCGCCCATTAGCAAAGGGAGGTAGGGCACGGTAACCAGGCCCGCTTCCCACATCACCTGCGCGTTAATAGCCCTCGCTCGAACCTGTTCACTCCCGACACTTTCGGATTATTTAACAAAAAAAGCCCCGTTTTTGACAATCGCTAACCTGAGGGGCTCGGCTACTGTCTCTGCATAACTCCAACTAGATTGCAGGCAGGATGGTTATGACGCAGTTTGACGCCACTCGGGCGGTATCGGGAGACTACCGGGATCTGACACCACAACAGTGGTTTCAGTTTATTGTGGACCAGTACGCCGTTGATGAAGACGAATACATGGCGCAACTGGTTGAGGTTGCAGAACCTGGTGACGACAGTGCCCAAGCCATTGAGGCCACTGCCCGTCGCATTGTGGACCGGGTTCGCAGCCAGGGTGATGTGGCCCATGCCGTTGACAAGTTGTTGCAGCAGTACAGTCTGGATAACGAAGAAGGCGTGATTCTGATGTGCCTGGCCGAAGCGCTGATGCGTGTGCCCGACCCGGATACCGCCGACGACCTGATTCGCGACAAACTGTCCGTTGCCGACTGGAAAGAGCACATGGGCAAGTCGGATTCACTGCTGGTCAACGCCTCTACCTGGGGCCTGATGCTGACCGGCCGGGTAACCTCACTCGATAGCCGTGAAACCTCACCGGCCAACCTGTTATCGAAGCTGATTAATCGTGCCGGTGAACCGGTCATTCGTGCTGCGATGAACCAGGCCATGCGCATTATGGGCAAGCAATTCGTGCTCGGGCGTACCATTAAAGAAGCGATCAAGAACGGCAAGTCGTATCGCAAGAAAGGGTACACCTACTCGTTCGACATGCTCGGCGAAGCGGCCTTTACCGACCCGGATGCCGAACGGTATTTCAAATCCTATCGTGATGCGGTGCAAACATTGGGCGCGCGTATGGACGAATGGGGCAGTGACGCACCGAAGCCGACCATTTCCATCAAATTGTCGGCATTGCACCCGCGCTATGAAGAATCCCATCAGGAATGGGTGATGACCGAGCTTGCCCAACGCGTCACCGACCTGGTCAGCGAAGCACGGGCACTGGGCGTAGGCATTACCATCGATGCTGAAGAAGCAGACCGCCTGGAACTGTCATTGCGCCTGTTTGAACAGGTTTACCAGAGCGAGGCCGCCAAAGGCTGGGGCAATTTCGGCCTGGTTATTCAGGCTTACTCGAAACGTGCCCTGGCGGTACTGGGGTATTTGACGTCGCTGGCCAAAACACAGGGAGATCTGATTCCGGTGCGCCTGGTAAAAGGGGCCTACTGGGATACAGAAATCAAACACGCCCAGGTACTCGGCCTGGCTGATTACCCGGTATTCACCCGCAAGGAAAACACCGACGTTTCCTACATTACCTGCGCGCGTTATCTGATGAGCGCAGAGGCCGATGGCGCTATTTACCCGCAGTTTGCCACCCATAACGCCCACACGGTCGCGGTGATTGCCGAGTTCTCACGGCAGCGTCCGGAACGGGATTTTGAGTACCAGCGCCTGCATGGCATGGGCGACGCCCTGTACGACACTCTGCTCAGTGAAGACAAACACCGTGTGCGCATCTATGCCCCGGTCGGTGCCCACAAGGATTTGCTGCCCTATCTGGTGCGGCGCCTGCTGGAAAATGGCGCTAACTCATCCTTTGTTCATCGGCTGGTCGATGCTGAAACGCCGGTGGGTGACCTGGTGTCATCGCCGGTTGAGCTGGCGAAAAGCCGGGCCGTTTTCCGCAACCCTAAAATCGTACGTCCCTCTGAGATCTACGGTGACAGCCGCCGCAATTCTCAGGGGTATAACCTTGCCGTAGCCTTTGAACGAGACCCCTTAATGCACACCATTGATGCCTGGAACGACACCCAATGGGTACAGAAACCGCTACTGGCGGGTAAAGCACAGTCAACCTCTGAAGTGATTGACGTTAAAAGCCCGTATGACACCCGGCAGTCCGTGGGGCAGGTGCACTTCGCCGATGCCGAGATGGCGCAACAGGCGCTGGCAACCGCCGATTCAGCCTGGTTTGGCTGGAACCGGACACCGGCGATCAAGCGTGCCGCCTGCCTCGACAAACTGGCCGATTTGCTGGAAGCCAACACGGCCGAACTGATGGCGCTCTGTGCCCGTGAAGCCGGTAAGTCGTTGCAGGACAGCATCGATGAAGTACGTGAAGCCGTCGACTTCTGCCGTTACTACGCGGTGCAGGCGCGCGCCAACATGAACGAGCCAACACTGCTGCCTGGGCCGACCGGCGAGAGTAATGAACATTACTACGAAGGCCGGGGCGTTTTTCTGTGCATCAGCCCCTGGAACTTTCCGCTGGCCATTTTTACCGGCCAGATCTGCGCTGCGCTGGTAGCGGGTAATACCGTGCTCGCCAAACCGGCAGAAAGCACGTCGCTGATTGCCGGTCGCACGGTCGAACTGTTTCACCAGGCGGGTGTGCCAGGTGACGTGCTGCAATATTTGCCGGGTGCGGGCCCGGTTATTGGCAATGCCGTGCTCAGTGATGAGCGCCTGGTCGGTATTGCGTTTACCGGCTCAACCGAAACGGCACAGCTGATTAACCGCACTCTGGCAGCGCGGACTGGCGCCATGCCCACCTTCATCGCCGAAACCGGCGGTCAGAATGCCATGATCGTTGATTCAACGGCCTTGCCGGAACAGGTAGTTGCCGATGTGATGGGCTCGGCTTTCGCCAGTGCCGGTCAGCGCTGTTCAGCCCTGCGAGTGCTCTGCGTTCAAGACGATGTGGCCGACCGCATCATTGAGCTGATCGGCGGTGCACTGAGCCGCATTGAAATGGGGAATCCGCAGCTATACCAGACCGACTGTGGCCCGGTGATCGACCAGAAAGCCCTGACCGGATTGACCGACTATGTAGACGGTTGGCGCAAGAAAGACCGGGTACTGGCGGAAGCCAAGTTGAGTGAACACACCCGGCATGGCTATTTCATCCCACCGGTCGCCATTCGTATTGAAAGCCTGAGTGAACTGGGACGCGAACAGTTTGGCCCGGTACTGCACATCTATCGCTACAAGGCGCGCGAACTCGATCAGGTAATTGCCGACATCAATAAAACCGGTTATGGCCTGACACTCGGCATTCACAGTCGCAATGAAGCAACGGCGGCCTACATCGAAGCCCGGGTCCGGGTCGGAAACTGCTACGTCAATCGCAACCAGATTGGTGCGGTGGTCGGTGTTCAGCCGTTCGGTGGTCGTGGGTTGTCGGGCACCGGCCCGAAAGCCGGTGGCCCGAATTACATCAAACGCTTTGCAACCGAACGGGTCCGTACCATCAACACCACGGCGGTCGGCGGTAACGCCAGCTTGCTGTCACTGGAAAGTGACGATTGAAGACTTTGCTGTGCCGGTAACTGCCGGCCTGGCGATTGAATCGTTCCACCGGCCTACCGGCCGGAGAATGACACCGGAGCCGGAGCGTTGAAACCCAGCCTCCGATCCCGGTGAACAGTGGCTGCCTGAACAGCCACGAATAACTGCCCCGACTGGATCCGGCATGTGGAGTTGTTAGGAGTCTGCATCCCGGATCGACCCCATTGCACAGGACAGCGCTGGTATTCGGGAGCAGCACGAGAAACGCTCGATAGCTTAATCGATCACAACAACTAGAACTCGGAGTACATTATGAGCAACACCTTAGCGGTCAGTGTGACCTTTATTATTTACCTGGCGGGTATGATGTGGATCGGCCTTTGGGCCTATCGCCGCACGACAGACCTGTCTGACTACATTCTGGGCGGCCGTTCTCTGGGTGCCTGGCCTTCAGCGCTGTCGGCCGGTGCTTCCGATATGTCTGGCTGGTTATTGCTGGGTCTGCCGGGTGCTATTTATGCCTCGGGCATGGGTGAAGCCTGGATCGCCGTCGGTCTGCTGGCTGGCACTTATCTGAACTGGCTGATCGTCGCGCCACGCTTGCGTGCCTATTCACAAGCCGCTTCAGACAGCCTGACGTTGCCGCAGTACTTCAGCAACCGGTTCGAAGACAAGGTGGCCATTCGTGCCATTTCAGCCTTCTTCATTTTGCTGTTCTTCCTGTTCTACACCAGTTCCGGTTTGGTAGCGGGCGGCAAATTGTTCGAGACCGTCTTCGGTTGGGATTACACCATTGCCGTTACCATTGGCACCATCATGGTGGTTTCCTACACTCTCTTTGGGGGTTATCTGGCCGTCTCCTGGACGGACCTGGTGCAGGGCCTGTTGATGGCGGCTGCGCTGATCATTGTGCCGATCTTTGCACTCATGGTGATCGGTGAAGGCCCGACGGCCGTTCTGGAAGCGAAAAACCCGAACCTGGTCAGCATGTTCACCAGCGCCGATGGCTCTTCGCTTGGGTTGATTGCCATTATCTCGTCGTTGGCCTGGGGCCTGGGTTACTTTGGTCAGCCACACATTCTGGCGCGTTTTAAAGGCATTAAAGATCGCAACGAAGTGAAGCGTGCGCGTCGCATTGCCGTAACCTGGACGTTCCTGGGTATGACCGGTGCACTACTGGTTGGTATTGCGGGCATTGGTTATTTTGAAACCGGTTTGCCCGATGGTGAGACTGTGTTCATCAGCCTGGTGCAGGCACTGTTCCACCCGCTGGTGGCAGGCATTTTACTGGCGGCGATTCTGGCAGCGATCATGTCAACTGCCGATTCTCAGTTGCTGGTGTCTTCGTCTGCACTGACTGAAGATTTTTACAAGTCGATCTTTAGAAAAGATGCCGATCCGGCCTCTCTGGTCAAGATCGGTCGCGGCGCTGTGGTACTGATTGCCTTGGTAGCCTGGTTCTTTGCGCTGGATGATGACAGCTCGGTACTGGCGCTGGTGTCTTACGCCTGGGCCGGTTTTGGTGCTGCCTTTGGCCCTGCGGTGATTCTGTCGCTGTACTGGAACCGCATGAACCGGGTTGGCTGCATTGCCGGTATTCTGGTCGGTGGTATTACCGTTGTTGTCTGGAAACAGATGACCGGTGGCATTTTCGATATGTACGAAATTGTACCGGGCTTCCTGTTCTCAGCCATTGCGGTTTATGTGGGCAGTGTTGCATCGCAAGAGCCTTCGAAAGAAATGCATGCTACGTTCCAGGAAGTGAATGGCTGATGTTAGCCAGGCACAATACTGTGTCTTAGGGGTAACCGAGGTTACCTGAAAAAAACCGGGCATTTGCCCGGTTTTTTTTTGTTTTACTGATCAAACTCAACTTGTCCTGCGGGTGCTTGCCTATACTGGTTGTCTCATATACTAGGAACTGTACCCAATGAGTATTTTAAAAAAGACCAATGACCTGACCCCTCACCTGATTGCATTGCGAAAAGAACAGCCTGCCACCTACGATGCTTTTCAGTCAGTCGGCAAAGCAACCTATGTGGATAGCGAATTGACTCATTTAACCAAGGAACTGATCGCAACGGCCATCGCCATCAGTGTGAACTGTGAGCCCTGCATTGGTTACCACGTGCGCTCGCTGGTAAAACTGGGGGTGAGCCGGGAAGCCTTCACCGACATGCTGGGTGTGGTTATACAAATGGGCGGAGGTCCGGGACTGATGAAAGCAGGCGAAGCCATGTCCGTGTTTGAGGAATTAACGGCTTAATGCGGTTTGGGCATTCCTTTCCCTTAATACGAATGGCGCGGACCTGCAGGCCCGCGCCAGGGTTGCTTGCAGCGATTACACAACCCACTGATAAAACAGGGCGCCACCGATGTACCCCATCAACGCCAGCGGAGCGATGTGCTTCAGGTACCAGAAGAAACTGATGCGCTCCATCCCCATGGCGGCTACTCCGGCGGCTGAACCGATGATCAGGCAGCTGCCTCCCGTTCCGGCAGAATAGGCCAGAAATTCCCACATTGCGGCATCGGTTGGGTAAATCGACAGGTCATACATGCCCATGGTTGCGGCAACCAGGGGGACGTTGTCGATAACGGCAGACATCAGCCCGATCAGAAAGACGATCAGGTTAATGTTACCGATCGATTGATCCAGGGTACTGGCCAGGGACGATAGCAGCCCAGTGGCTTCCAGCGCGGAAACGGCGAGCAGAATACCCAGAAAGAACAGCACACTGGGTGTATCAATGCGCTTCAGCACCCGGGTAATGTGCAGTTCGGTGTCGTCGTCGTAGTCGGCTCTGTGATGAATGATTTCACTGACGATCCACAGTACCGAAAGGCTCAGCATCATGCCCATGAAGGGCGGCAAGTGGGTGACGGTTTTGAACACGGGCACGAACAGCAACCCCAGAATACCGACTGCAAAAATAATATTGCGATGGTGGCGGGTTACCTGATCGGCATCCTGTTTGTATGGCATCACCTGGGGCGGGTGAATGGACTGGCCGCGTAATGACCAGGTCAGATACAGCATGGGTACCAGCAGGCAAATCAGCGATGGTAAAAACAGGGATTTGATGATTGCCATGGTTGTGATCTGTCCACCAATCCACAGCATGGTTGTGGTCACGTCACCTATGGGTGACCAGGCACCACCGGCGTTGGCGGCAACGACAATCATGCCGGCAAAAAACAAACGTTCCTGACGGCTGGCGATAAGCTTTCGAATCAGCGATATCATCACAATGGTGGTGGTCAGATTGTCCAGCGCGGCTGACATGAAGAAGGCGAGTATCGCAATCATCCACAGCAGGGTAACGGTGGAGGTTGCCTTGATTCGGTCGGTAATAATGGCAAAGCCGCCATACGCATCCACAAATTCCACGATGGTCATGGCGCCGAGCAGAAAGAACAGAATTGAGCCAATTTCACCCAGGAAAGTCAGCAATTGATGCTCGCCAACCCAGGTATGAATCAGCGCGCTCTGGTCGAGGTTGGCATGCTCTTCCAGAAACCAGGCAGGCAAAGTATCTACAGCGATCAGATCGCCAGCGAACAGTATATAAACCGTCCAGCACAGGACGGCGCTCATAATCGCCGGGGCTGTCTTGTCGATCTTAAGACTGTGTTCGGCAATGATGGCGAGGTAGCCAAGAGTAAAAATACCGATAATCAGGATTAACGCTAAGGGCACAGAATCGCTCCATTTACAGAAGGTGTGACTTGGCAATCACAATGTGGGCCTTGGTGCCAGGAATCCGTGATCGCGACCGGGTAGACTCATCCGGGGTCGGCGTAAATCCATCCATGGAGCCTAGGCCGCATGATATGAATCCCATCCATGGGATTCACCCTTCGGGCTCGCTCCGCTCATGCTAAAACGCTCCTGGCGTTTTAGTCCATGCTGCGGACTCCCCCGGATGAGTCCACCCGGCAGCCATCACTCAACTTGCTAACACCTCAGAAACTTCAATTTACAAGCAAACCATCAAACAGACAGATTAGCTCAAGTCGCTGGAGGTGCCTGTGGCCAGGCCTTGAAATGACAGCCAGTGCGGCGTTGTTTGCTTCCGGTCGGAATGGAGTCAGAGGTGGTTAATGGCAGGCGAGCCAGTAGCAGCAGAGAGGGCAGGGAAGCTGGCTCGGATCGGTCGTCCAGTGAAAAGTCGGGCGTTAAACCGGTTTCCGTCAGTAAAAGGTGAGTGTCAGCGGAATGCTCAGACTCGGTGTCGATATCACTCGCGCAAACCGGTTCGGAGGGCGGTTGGGCGAAGGCGGATGCCGAGAGGCTGAGCAATAGCCATAGCAAGGCCACTGGAAGCGTGCTTCCGGAGTGTCTGAATGAGAGCAACCCTGACATGGCAGTGGCGAAACCCGGTGATAGGTGGGCGAAACAGGCCGCTATTATTCAGTTCTGGAGCCAGAATGCAAAATCTGTTTGTGCCTGGCTCTGTACCACCCGGGCCCGGCCCGGTAAGCTCTGCGCTGCGACCGGCTTATTAAAAGGATGCCTGTGAATACCAAAGCCATGATGTTGTCGATGCTCGCCACGCTTTTGCTGGTGGCCTTGCCCTGGGTCTTGGGTGCCCGGGTGCCGGGATACAGCAGTGTTCAGTTCATCAGCGAGCTGGGTGCCATTGATATGCCCAACCGATCGGCCGCCAACGGTGCTTTTTTGCTCATTGGTGCCTTCTGGATGGGGGCTGTCGAGGCCGCCCGAAAAGCGTTGGAGCCCAACAAAATGGACCCCTGGGTGCGGTTCGGGGCCATAGCGTTTGCTGCCAGCTACATCGGCAGTGTGGTGTTTCCCTGTGATCTGGGTTGCCCGGCTTCGGGCAGCGCCAACCAGTTGATTCACAGCACGCTGATCTGGGTGCTCAGCGCTGGTGCCGTTGTCTCGGGTGTCCGGCTGGTGCCAGCGACCTCCATCAAAGGCATGAGCGCACTGAAAGTGACGCTGGTGGTAATCTTTCTGGTTCTGCAAGTAGCTGCCTGGCAGCGCGGCTGGTACCCGGGGGTGTGGCAGCGGCTGTTTGAATTGAATTTTGCCCTGTTGTGGGTGCTATGGGTCTGGCGTTTGCCCGGGCGCCAGTCGCGCCTTTGAGCGGATTACCGGCAGGACTCTCTCTGGTTAGACAGGTTGGTTAAGCGTCATGGTTGAGCGTATTGCGGGCATTGTAGTGCCCATTTTTCTGGTTGTACTGATCGGGTTTCTCTACGGGCGCAAGCACGCCCCAAACATGGAAGCGGCCAATCGCATCAACATCGATGTATTCACACCCTTCCTGATTCTCAGCGTGTTCGCCTCGCGCCCGGTTGATTTGGGCGACTACGCGCCACTGGCACTGGGTGCCATACTGGTGACCTTGCTGCCTGGCATCGGTGCCTATTACCTGGCCCGGGCCATCGGGGTGAGCTGGAAAACCTTTGTACCGCCGATGATGTTTCGCAACAGTGGCAACACCGGGCTCCCGCTCATGCTCTTCACCTTCGGTGAAGCATTCATGCCTGCGGCGGTGATTCTGTTTATTGTGGAAAACACCCTGCATTTTACCGTGGGAGCCTGGTTGCTTAACCCGCGAACTCATCTGCTGCATGTCCTGAAGAACCCCATGATCATCGCCGCCGCTCTGGGTCTGGCCATAGCCGGCTTCAGCGTAAACTTGCCCGAGTGGTTGATTCGTTCGCTCGCTTTGCTGGGCGACATCGCGGTTCCGCTGATGCTCTTCGCATTGGGTGTCCGGCTGGTGAATCTGGACTTAAGTGGCTGGCGCATAGGGGTGGTCAGTGCAGTTGCCTCGCCGATTCTCGGCTTGATAGTGGCCTGGCCGCTGGCGCTGCTGCTGGATCTGTCGCCCGTGCAACAAGCCATGCTGATACTGTTTGGTGCCTTGCCACCGGCGGTCTTGAATTATCTGGTTGCGGAACGGTACAACCAGCAGCCGGAACAGGTGGCCGCCATGGTGATGTTTTCCAATGCACTGAGCATTGTGTCGATACCCCTGGTGCTTGCCTGGGTGCTAGGCGGTGTTTGACTCTTCCTCATGGCTATGACCTATTATTGCCAGGAACTCGTGCAGGCCACCGGGTAGGCCTATCCGGGGTCGGCGTAAACCCGTCCATGGGGCCTAGACCTCAGCATCCTTGCTGCGGACTTCCCCGGATAGGCCTACCCGGCAACCTGCACTTGATTGATTGCCACTTTTCGATTCCAAGAGATTCAATTATTTATGATCGCTTGATACTCTGTTAATCCAGTGCTTAGCTAATACTAACGGTAAGTATTCATTGCCCGGAGACAGTCGGTGTCACCGCCGTGTGAAAGGTTAGTGGATTACCCTGGTCACAAGTTAGTTCGGTTACCCTGAAAAGATAGTCTGTCTTGCTGAATACAGATTCAGAGGGGATAGCGATGACGACAAAGATGACCCATGATCATTCCACTGCGAATGAATATCGCCCGGCCAGACGCCCGGTCGATACCTCCCGTTTTGCCCATGAAACCCCATCGGTTGGTGCACAGCCACCTTCCTGGATCAGGAAAGTACTGGATCAAGCCGACATTCGGGTTCAGGGCGACCGCCCCTGGGATCTTCAGGTACACGATCCTCGGCTCTATGGACGCCTGTTGCGGCACGGGTCTGTTGGATTGGCCGAAGCCTATATTGACGGCTGGTGGAGCAGTTATCGAATTGACGAGATGGTCACGCGCCTGTTGAGAACCGGTGTTCAAGGCCATATGCCGGCGCTGGTTCGGTTTAAGGATGCCTGCCGTGGTTTGGCGTACCGGCTTATAAACTTTCAGAGTGACCGGCGTGCCTTCACCGTCGGCAAGGTGCATTACGACATCGGTAACGACCTGTTTCGACACATGCTCGACGAGAGCATGATGTACAGCTGTGCCTATTGGGCGCAGGCGCAGACACTGGCCGACGCTCAGCGGGCAAAAATTGATCTGATCTGTCGCAAGCTTGACCTCAGGCCCGGCCAGACCGTACTGGATATCGGCTGTGGCTGGGGTGGATTGGCCGGGCACCTGGCACGGCACTATCGGGTCAATGTGGTAGGCGTTACGGTCAGTAAGGAACAGCAGGCTTTCGCCCGGCAGAAACTGGCCGATTTGCCGGTGGACATTCGGCTGGCCGACTATCGCAGCCTGACCGGGCGATTCGACCGGGTCGTCTCGGTGGGCATGTTTGAGCACGTCGGTGCCAAGAACCATCGTACCTTTTTTGAAACGGTTCACCGGTTGCTGGCCGACGATGGCCTGTTTTTGTTGCATACCATCGGCGATGAAGCCGACAGTGCGGCACCCGAGCCTTTTATCAACAAATACATTTTCCCCAATGGCAAGGTGCCGTCGCGGCGCGAGATTAACAACGCCAGCCTGGGTCTGTTCCGGCTGGAAGACTGGCACAACTTCGGACCCGACTATGATCGCACCCTGATGGCCTGGGCGGAGCGAATCGATGCGGCCTGGCCTGAGCTGTCAGACCGCTATGACGAGCGGTTTCAGCGGCTGTGGATGTTTTACCTATACAGCTGTGCTGCTTTCTTCCGCTCCCGGCAGGGGCAGTTATGGCAGCAGGTCTATTCGCCAGGAACGTCAGATCAGGAGTATCGAAGTGTTCGATAGCAATAATCGCCTGTTCATGAAGTAGCGGGCGAAGGCTTTATTTTTTCCCGCCAAAGGGGTAATCACCACCTTGTCATCAAAGCAAAAAGAGCACCACACCTACCGGTGTTAGTCCATTCAATGTTCAGGCTGTGAGAGAGTTGGCAGACCCGACAAAAGAGTAACGGTTATTTCTAAAAAACCGAGCTTATGTGCATTGCTCGATGAGTTATTCGGGCATGCTAACGGAGTTCGGTAACCCCGAACAGAGTTCGAGCCTGTCTCAACTCAGGGTTTGTGAAAGCAACGGTGTGCGATTCCCGCACAGTGTCCGTTGGCCAGTCTTCTGACGTCTTACCTTCTGAATTCCGTTACGCCAATGTGCAGTGTCGCAATCCATCAGGGAGCTTGATGGGTGTGCTGCTGTCACGAGGTGATCCCTCATGGAGGCGCACTGCGCTCCGTGGCAACGGTAAAAAAATAATAGAAGAAGGAAACCAATCATGAAGCAATTTTCGAGGATTACTCTGTCTCTGGCGGCGACGCTGGTTGCCGGTGTGCAGGCAGCCGACCGGGTGCCTGCCAGTGCTGACATGCTGACATCGCAAGGCATAGCGGCGAGTCAGAGCGGTGTTGAGATGACATCGGTTAACAGCCGGACACTGGCCAATGGCATGACAGTGACGCGGTATCAGCAAATGCACCAGGGCGTTCCCGTCTGGGGGCAGACGGTGACGCAGACCGGGCAGGGCATCGCGGCCGACGTCAGTGGCGATGCACTGATCGGGCTGGCTGCAGAAGTACCGTCCGTCATCCCCTCCATTAAAGTAACCGACGCGATAGACCGGGCGATGACGCAATCGGTTGTAGAGCGCAATCAGCAGGGCATCAGCGCCGGCGCTCTGTCGTTTGAGGCGTTAAAGCTGGCCGCAAAGAATCAGGATCACGCGCTGTATATTCATGTCGATGAGCAGGATCAGACGCGGCTGGCCTATCTGATCAACTGGGTTGAGTACGGGGAAGAGCCATCGCGGCCTTTCTACTTTATCGATGCTCATACTGGCGCCGTGCTTGAGCATTGGGATGGCATCGCGCATCAGGAAGCAACCGGGCCGGGCGGAAACGAAAAAACCGGCCAGTATGTCTACGGGACCGATTATCCGGCGATGGACGTCGACGACAACTGCCGAATGTCGACTGACAATGTCGAGACGATCGACATGGGTGGCGCCACCAGTGGTGGCAACGTGTTTTCCTTCACCTGCCCGAACAATGAAAACCGTTACACCAACGGTGCCTATTCCCCGCTGAATGACGCCCATTATTTTGGCAATGTGGTGTTCAATATGTATCAGCAGTGGTACGACACATCGCCACTGGCCCAGAAATTGAGAATGCGTGTGCATTACGGCAACAGTTATGAGAATGCCTTCTGGGATGGCTCGCAGATGACCTTTGGTGATGGTGCCAATCGCTTCTACCCGCTGGTCAGTCTGGATGTGTCGGCGCATGAAGTCAGCCATGGCTTTACCGAGCAGAACTCTGGCCTGCAGTATGCCAATCAGTCCGGCGGTATCAACGAGGCGTTCTCGGATATGGCCGGGGAAGCAGCCGAATATTTCATGAAGGGCAGCAACGACTGGATGGTAGGTGCCGATATCTACAAAGGCCAGGGCTCGTTGCGTTATATGGACGACCCGACCAGAGACGGCAGTTCCATCGGCCACGCATCGGATTATGTCAGTGGCATGGACGTTCACCACAGCTCCGGCGTGTTTAACCGGGCGTTTTATCTGATCGCGACCAGCGAAGGCTGGGACACGCGTCAGGCATTCGATATTTTCGTACTGGCCAACCAGATGTACTGGAACCAGTCGACCAATTACGAATCGGGGGCTTGTGGTGCAGTCGATGCAACGGAGGCGCTGGGGTATGACCTTGAGGTTGTCGTCGATGCCTTTGATACCGTCGGCGTTTCCACAGCGGCGTGTGTGCCAACCGGACCCGTCGAATCAGAGCTTGAAAACGGCGTACCGGTAACGGGTCTGCAAGGTGGGCAGGGGTCTGAACAGCGGTTCACCGTATTGGTGCCTGCCGGTGCCAGCGATCTGACCATCAGCATCAGCGGTGGCAGTGGTGATGCCGATCTGTATACGCAATTTGGCAGCGAGCCGTCGACGTCAAACTACGATTGCCGCCCCTGGGAAGATGGTAATGCAGAGTCCTGCACAGTTGCTTCGCCCGAGGCTGGGGTTTATCACGTCATGGTGCGCGGCTACAACAGCTACCAGGGTGTAACGCTGCTGGCTGAATTTGACGAAGGCACTGATGGCGGCGGCCCGGATGCGGGCACCGAGTCGAACCTGTCGGCGGCTCAGGGCCAGTGGCTGTATTACACGATCGATGTGCCTGCCGGTATGTCTTCGTTGAACGTAGGCCTCGAGGGTGGCAGCGGTGATGCTGATCTTTATGTCAGGCAGGGCGATCAGCCGACCAGCAACCGTTACGATTGCCGGCCCTATCGCAGTGGCAATACAGAGCAATGCAGCTTTACCAATCCGGCTGCGGATACCTGGACGATTGGCATCAGAGCCTATTACGCCTTCTCGGGAGTGACGCTGAACTGGTCTTATAACTAAGCCAGCACAACGTTGTGATTAGCAAGGGGCTACGGCCCCTTTTTGCGTTTGGTGGCCTGGTTGACCAACTTGGATGCCAGCCTTAATTGACGGTTCGAATGCGGTCGCGCAAACCCTTGTCGACAATGATGCGCGTGGAGATTTCCTCAATCGACAACCGTGTTGTATCGATAAAGGGAATGCCGAACCGCCGAAACAGAGCCTCGGCCATGCGTACTTCATCTTCACACTGACGCAGCGATGCGTAGTCGCTGTTGGCTTTGCGCCCGTCGCGAATCTGGTTCAGCCGTTTCGGGTCGATGCTCAGGCCATAGAGCTTGTTGCGAAAGGGCTCCAGTGCCTTGGGCATGCGCGCTTCTTCAAAGTCATCGTCGGTCAGCGGGTAGTTGGCCGCGTAAATGTTGGCTTGCAGCGCCAGAAAGATACTGGTCGGAGTTTTACCGCTGCGGGAAACGCCGACCAGAATAATATCGGCCTTGTCGTAATGATGCAGTCGCCGGCCGTCGTCGTTCTCCAGCGCGAATTGCATGGCATCCATACGGCGCTGGTAATGGCCAAAGTCGGCTGACACCTCGGGTCGGCCGATGCGAATGTTCGACGCCTGCCCCAGCAACTGCTCCAGGGGGCCCAGAAAGGTCGAAATGATATCGACTGTATGGGCATCGCTGTCGTGCACAATGTCGCGAATCTTCGGGTCGATGATGGTTTCGATAATGATCGGTTGCAGACCCGATTCGCGGGCCGCCCTGGCCACCCGGTCAACCGCATTGCGCGCTTTTTGTTCCGTATCAATAAACGACAGAATCGTTTCGGTAAACTGGGTACGGTCGAAATGGGACAGCAGACTGTGGCCCAGCGTTTCAGCGGTGATGCCGGTGCTGTCGGAAATAAAAAAGACGGGGCGGTTGGCACTCATGAACAATTCCTTGAATCCGGAGCGGGTCAGTGGGGGTCACATCCCCATGTCGATGTCCTACACTATAGCGGCGCTGTCTAGGTATAACAGCCGTTCCGACCATTCCGCAAGGCAATGGTCATCATTCATAGAATAAATGCACAACGCCCTCGATCTGAGGTTTAATGAATGCACTGCCCGGCAACAGGGCAGGCAACCCTATCAAGTAGCACGTGGAGATCAGCATGGAATTCGTTAAGGACTTTACCGAACTGGGTATACGCGACGTACCCACCGTGGGCGGCAAGAACGCCTCCCTGGGTGAAATGATCAGTCATCTGTCGGCCCTGGGCGTGACAGTGCCGGGTGGTTTTGCAACGACCGCAGAGGCTTATCGCGAATTCCTCGCTTTTGAAGGGCTAAAAGAGCGCATTGATTCACGCCTGTCATCGCTGGACGTCGACGACGTCGAAGCACTGGCAAAAGTGGGCCGTGAGATCCGCAAGGAAGTCATGCTGGCGCCGTTCCCCGAGCGTCTTGAAAAAGAGGTGCGGGCGGCCTACCAGACACTGACCGATGGTGACCCGGGCCGGTCACTGGCCGTGCGCTCCTCGGCGACCGCAGAAGACCTGCCGGATGCCTCCTTCGCCGGCCAGCAGGAAACCTTTCTGAACATCCACGGCATCGACGAAGTGCTGCAGGCGATCAAGGAAGTCTTTGCCTCCCTGTTTAACGATCGAGCCATTGCCTACCGGGTGCATCAGGGGTTCGACCATGCCCACGTTGCTTTGTCGGCGGGTATACAGCGCATGGTGCGCAGCGACATTGGTGCCTCCGGGGTAATGTTCACCATGGACACCGAATCCGGTTTCGACCAGGTGGTGTTCATTACCGCGGCCTATGGCCTGGGTGAAACCGTGGTCCAGGGGGCGGTGAACCCCGACGAATTTTACGTCAGCAAGCGTGCCCTGGCCGACGGTTACCATGGCATTCTGCGTCGTACCCTGGGCAGCAAGCTGATCAAGATGGTCTATGGGGCATCGGCCGAAACCGGCAAATCCGTTGAAACCGTTCAGGTTGACGAAGCCGACCGGTCGCGGTTCTCTCTTACCGATGACGAAGTGGAACAACTGGCCCATCAGGCCATGACCATCGAGAAGCACTACAAACGACCGATGGACATCGAGTGGGCGCGCGACGGCGAAGACGGCAAACTGTATATCGTACAAGCCCGACCGGAAACCGTGAAAAGCCGTGGCTCGGCCACCGTCATTGAACGCTATGCGCTGAAAGAGAAGGGCAAGCTGCTGATCGATGGTCGCGCCATCGGCCAGCGCATCGGTCAGGGCCCGGTCAAGGTGATCAGTGATCTCAGCCAGATGCACCAGGTGCATGCCGGCGATGTGCTGGTCACCGACATGACCGACCCGGACTGGGAGCCGATCATGAAGCGGGCCTCGGCCATCGTCACCAACCGCGGTGGCCGTACCTGCCACGCCGCCATCATTGCCCGCGAACTGGGCATTCCGGCTGTGGTCGGCTGCGGTGACGCGACCGATAAACTGATCAGTGGCGACGACGTCACCGTCTCCTGTGCTGAAGGTGATACCGGCCGCGTTTACCGGGGGCTGCTGGACTTCAACGTCGAAGAGAACGACCTGAGCACCATGCCGGATCTGCCGTTCAAGATCATGATGAACGTCGGCAACCCTGACCGGGCCTTTGATTTCCAGTCGTTGCCCAACGCCGGTGTCGGCCTGGCCCGGCTTGAGTTCATCATCAACCGGATGATCGGCGTGCACCCCAAGGCGCTGCTGCATTACGACGAAGCGCCGGTCGAAGTGCGCGAGAGCATCGACCACCGAATGGCCGGCTACCCGAGTCCGGTCGACTTCTACGTTGAGAAAATCGTCGAGGGCGTTTCGTCGATTGCGGCGGCGTTTTACCCGAAACCGGTGATCGTGCGTTTGTCCGATTTCAAATCGAACGAATACGCGCACCTGGTCGGTGGTTCCCAGTATGAACCCCAGGAAGAGAACCCCATGATTGGGTTTCGCGGCGCCTCGCGTTATATCGACGATTCGTTCCGCGAGTGCTTTGAGCTTGAATGCCGGGCCATGAAAAAGGTACGCAATGAAATGGGGCTGACCAACGTCCAGTTGATGGTGCCTTTTGTACGCACCGTTGATGAAGCGCGTCAGGTGGTCGAATTGCTGGCCGACAACGGCCTGGAATCCGGCAAGGACGATCTGAAACTGATCATGATGTGCGAACTGCCGTCCAACGCCTTGTTGGCCGATCAGTTCCTGGAGTACTTCGATGGCTTCTCCATTGGCTCCAACGACCTGACTCAGCTGACCCTGGGCCTCGACCGGGATTCCGGCGTGATTGCGCACCTGTTCGATGAACGCAATGATGCCATCAAAATCCTGCTCAGCATGGCCATTCAAGCGTGTCGCAAGGCCAATAAATACATTGGTATCTGCGGCCAGGGCCCGTCAGACCATCCGGACTTTGCCGAATGGCTGATGGACCAGGGCATCGAATCGGTGTCACTGAACCCGGATTCAGTGCTCAGCACCTGGATCTACCTGGCCGAGCATCACGGCAAGGCCTGATACCTCAGGGCCGGTCTGGCAGGGCAATATCCAGCCAGACCGGCCGATGATCGGACGCCCGCTCCAACGCAGCACTGAGCGAGTGCTCCGGTGCTGGCCAGAAAACACCTGTCCCGAGAACCGCCAGTTGAGTCGACGGCAATACGTAGTCGGCTCGCATTTTCCAGCGTGCGGTCAGGTCATGGCCTCTGTCAGAAAGCGGCCGAAGTGGCTGAACAGACGGATGTGTGACCAGGCGGTTAATCGCTCCCGGTTGACTGTCGCCGCCCGCCGATGACGCATTCAAATCGCCCGCCACGATGAATGGCTGCTCGGCTGCCAAACCGCCAGATAACCCCCGGTCATCCGTCATATACGACGCCCCACTGATGTAGTCCACCCAGAACCGAATCTCATCATGATTGCGGCAAACGTTGCGCCGCTCCGGGCCATCAAAGGCTGGAGGGGTGGGGTGGCTGATCAGCAAATGGCACAACCCCGAGGGCAATGCCAGCGGCAAGTCCCAGTGGGACTTGCTCGACAGGCGCATCACCGCCAGGTCATCGTCCGAATAGAAGGCCGAACCGTCCGGGTTTTCGGGCAACAGGGCGCCGGGCATATCGCGCCATAAAAAGTGCTGAAACGTCCGGCACGCCTCAGTATCGAGCGGAATGGTGGACAAAACCGCCATACCGTACTGGCCCGGGAAGTCGCCGAACCCAAATGGGGATTCCCGGGTGCTCGTTATGTCCTGTTTTACCAGATCCCGCCCGGACGGCACGCCGGTGTTCACCGGCGCGGTAAATCGATAGGGGAAATCCATGCCCGCTTCACGAAGCCGTGCCTGAAAAGCCGTTAACGCCCGTTGCCCGGGATCGTAGTCCAGCTCATTGATGACCCAGACATCGGCATCGACGTGCGCCATTACTTGCAGCAGCGCAGCTACCTGAGGCCCCGGCTTTTCCGTCAGCTCGGTCGTCAGATCGCCAGCGCGGGGGCGGTTGAGTGCGACGTTATAGGTCGCCAGTCGGAGCCTGTTCACCCAATTTACCTGTTGATACACACTGGAGCAGTGTACGACCTCGCCCAGGTGAATGCAGCCTTATGCTGTCATCGCAGGCTTAGGCTTGTCCTTGTGCCTGCCGACAGCAGTACCGCAGTTAGTGCCAGCCCGCTGCCGGGGCATTTAACAACGTCTACGTTGCACGAGCCCGGGGCATCGCCCTCAGGGAACCCGGCTGAATGCACTTGTTTGCAGCAGGAGGCTACAGTGTGACCAGACTGTTATCGACCGGCAGGCCAGCGGCTGGTACGTAAGCTTCAGCATTCCAGTCGTTTTCCCACTGGCTGCCATCGATGCAAAAGCGATACTGGTATTGCTGGCCGACCGGCAGGTTCAATTCAAGTTTAAAGTCGCCGGATTTTAGCCGTTTCATCGGATGGCTGTCGGGTGACCAGTCGTTGAAGTCACCGGCCAGGGCAACGGTACTGGCGTTGGGAGCAGCTTCGGCAGGTAACACAAAGGTACACCGACATTCGGGTCTGGAGGTTAGGTAGCGTTTTTTTACCGTCATGGGATCATCCTGTATCGGTCAGCCAAATTCAGACAAGTACAATGAGCATAGTTACAGCGGTCAGGTCTCGCCAATGGGCAGGCGACGCCTGCGAAGCTCCTTGCTAAACTCGGGCCACTGCTGTGTTTATTTTTGCAACGTGCCGGTCTCAAACCGGCGATCTTAATAGGACTCCATGACACCACCACGACCGTCTTTGAAGACATCACCCTCCCAAGCCATCGACCTGGGGTTGCGCTGGTTGCGTGCCGAACCCGAGCTTCGTTCAGGCCCGGCTACGGACAACTGGTTCGAGTTTCTCGGACACGCCAGCACCTTACCGGCTGAGCGCAGGATGCCGTGGTTTTTATGGTGGTTCTGGCTGGGAGCCATTAACGGCATTCTTGCGTTCAGCGGGCTGATGGTCTGGCCCGATGGCAGCGGCATCCACATGCTGATTTTTTTGCTGGTGTTCTGGCTGGCTCCGTTGCTGGTGCTCGTCTGGACACTGGTCAATGCCTGGTGGCGCAAGCGCAGCCCCTGGTGGCGCCACTGGCTAAGCAGCGAAGACGATGCAGTGATCGCCGCCTGGTGCGCCACCCAAAGCCTGAAAGCCCAGGCGCTGTTTGTGGTCGCCGGCATGGCCTGGATGTGGCTGATGTTGCTGACGCGGCAACTGATCTTCTACTGGAGCACCTCATTGCAGGGTGCCTCGGCGCGAGTCGACGATCTGTTCGCGCTGCTGACGCTGGGTATTTTGAACGTGCCCGAACCGCTGGCGATCAGCGCGTCGCAGGCAGGCAGCATTACCGGGTGGGAAAGCGATTTGCTGAATTTCTCAGAGTACTGGGCGGTATGGCTGACCCAGGTCACTCTGCTTTGGGTATTGCTGCCGGTGGCCATCGCTTTGCTGGTGAATCACGGGGTACTGAGGCGCCGGCTGGCGAACTGGCCACGCTGGAACCGGCAGCTGCACCAGCGCTTTGAACAGCAGCGACCCGAAGCGTTGCACTTTGAATCGCTGACACCGGAGCAACCGTCCACCTTTACGGCCGACGAGACGGACCTGCCGACCGCTGGGATGTCGCCTTCGGTACCGGTACTCGCCTGGCAGGACCCGCTGCCCGGCAGGTTGCCCGCTGGCTCAGTCAAGCTCGGTCGCGGCAGTCTGGCGGAAGACGAATCGACTATTGAGCGGCATATCGAGCAGGAAGAGCCGGTGTGGGTGATTTCCGCACAGGCAGTGCCCACCGGTGATCTGGCCGACCTGATCACCCTCAGCGCGGGCAGCCACAAAGAAGTCAAAGTGTTGTTAAGCAGTTCGGCTGAACCGGGTTCCGGACAGCGGGCAACCGACCGCCAGAGCTGGCAGGGCTTTGTCAGCACCCAGGAGTTGCCAGTGCAATTGTACTGGCTGGAAGATCAGGCAACCGAGCCAGCAGCCGGGAAGGGGGCATCATGACCCGGAACCCCGCAACTGCCATGGCTACCCCGGTATTCGCGGTGGTTGGACACCCCAATCAGGGCAAATCCAGCCTGGTGTCGACGCTGACTCAGGATGACCACATCGCGGTATCTCCTGTCAGCGGCACTACCCGGGATGCCCATCGCTATCAGTTGATGCTTGAGCAAAGCGTTCTGTATGAACTGATCGATACACCCGGGTTTCAGCGTGCACGCCAGATCATCGCCTGGTGTGAACAGCACAGTGAGGGTGCCGCGGGCCGGCCTGAGGCGTTGCGGCGGTTTGTCGAGGCGCATCGCGACGACCCCAAATTCGCAGACGACTGCACTCTGCTGACCCCCGTGCTGGAAGGAGCCGGCATTGTTTATGTAGTCGATACCAGCCAGCGTTTCGACGCCACCTTTGAAGCCGAACTGACGCTGCTCTCCTGGACCGCCCAGCCGCGACTGGCGCTGTTGAACCCAATACGGGCAACCGGACACGAAGCCGAGTGGCAACTGGCGCTGCAGCAGTATTTTTCGCTGGTGCGCACCTTCAACCCTTTGCAGGCACCGTTTGAGCATCATCTGGGTTTGTTGCGCAGCATGGCGGAGATTCATCTGCCCTGGCGTGAGGGTCTGATGCGCAGCGTTGAGGCCTTGTCGGAGCAACGCCAGCAACGCCATCAGCACAGCGCTGAAGCCCTGGTGTTGTACTTGCAAAACGTGCTGCAACACCGTCTGCGTCTGCCCCTGGCCGGTCCCAAAGATCAACTCAAGCAGCAGGGGCTGGCTCAATTTAACCGCGATATCCAGCGACAGGAGCAGCAACTGCAGGTCACCCTCGCGGGCTATTACGGGCATCGCAATCTGGACTGGACTGGCGAATGGCAATCGCTGGCGACCGATGACTTGCTGGATGCGCACGAATGGCGGGCCTGGGGCTTGTCGCGAACCCGGCTGGCGTCACTGAGCGGTGCGGCCGGTGCGGCTTCCGGTCTGGTTGTCGACGCAGCCGTCGGGGGCACCTCCCTATTTCTCGGAGCGGTTGTGGGCGGCGCACTGGGCAGCCTGGCCGGAGGCTTTGCCGGACGCGACCCGCTGAGTTTTGAGGTGCTGTCCCGGGTGCCCGGCTACGAGCAATGGCAACTAGGGCCGGTCTCCAATCTCGAGTTTGCATTGGCCCTGGCGGGGCGAAGCCTGCGCATCTGGTATCAGTTGCGTTGCCGTAACCATGCCCGGCGTGATGCCGTGTTACTCAACCAGTCTGATTTAAGCCACTGGCTGGACGGCCTGGGTCGCAAACAGCAGGTCCAGTGGGTGTACTGGGTCCGTAAAATGATGAAAAGACCCTTGAACGAGAGTGAACAAAATCAGTTAATGGGGTTGATTGTTGCTCTTGGGGAGCAAATGGATAAACCTGAGTCGAATCCGTCTTAGTAAAAAGCCATCAATGTGATACTCTTTTGCCCTTATTAACCAAACGTGTAAGGACGCCGTAACGTGATCTGGATTGTGCTGGGCCTGGTAGTCGTTTTATTGATCGTATTGGGCCCGAGGCCCCGAGTGGCGTTGCGGTGGGTTGTCGATGAACTGCCAGTCGAGCTTGGTGGATTGTCCGACTGGCTGGCAGAGACGGAGCAATCACGGGGCGAAGTTACTGAAGGGGCCGAAAAGCACGTTCGGTTCGCCAACCCGAACGCACCGGCCAAAACACCGCTGGTGGTGCTCTACCTGCACGGTTTTTCCGCAACCCGCCAGGAGCTGGCGCCCATTCCCGAACGGGTCGCCGAGGCCATTGGCGCCAACTATTACGGCGCCCGTTTGACTGGCCATGGCCTCGACAGCGAAAGCCTCGGCAAGGCCCAGGCCGGTGACTGGCTGAAAGACACCGCCGAAGCCTGGCAGATCGCCCGGTCGCTGGGTGACCGTGTCATCGTCATCAGTTGCTCGACGGGTGGCACTCTGTCTACCTGGCTGGCACAACAACCATCGGCACAGGATGCCCTGGCTGCCATGGTGCTGTTCGCTCCCAACTTTCAGCCACGACATTGGGCGTCCAAGCTGTTTGGCTGGCCCTGGTCCCGCTATTGGATGCCGTGGCTTGCCGGTCAGGAATATGGCCGTGAACCAGAGGGTGAGCTGTCTGGCAAATACTGGACCTCCAGTTACCCCACCCGGGTGCTGCATCAACTGCAGGCACTGGTGGTTGCGGTCAGAAAAAGCCGACTCGACGCCATCACGGCCCCTTCGTTGTTTCTGTACAGTGAGGATGATCAGGTGGTGAATGCCCGTTACACAGACCGGGTCTACGAGAAGTGGGGTTCTGAGATTAAGGAACGTATTCGGATTGATGGGGTGGACGGGGAGTCCAACCATGTGTTCACCGGAGACATCGTTGCGCCACACCGGACCGAAGACAGCATAGAACAGGTGCTGACCTTTCTGAAACAACAGGAAATAGCAGCCACACCGGGTTAGCCTGAAGCCTGACCCGGTGTGAGCCGGGCCTACTTAGAAGTGCAGACCAACCGTGAAGTACCCATTACCCGGGTGAGCACCGCCTTCGATGAACAGTACCCGGTTGCTGATCAGGATATTGAGCCCAACTTCAGCGGCCAGGCCAAAGTCTGCATCACCATTTCCCTCAGCGCCAAGGCCCGGGCCCAGGCTCGCGTACATGTCGAGGCCGGTATCGAGCGGAAACAGAAAACCCAGTGACAGATCTCCGCCGATGGCTACATCATCGTTAAAGCCAACGCCCAACTCAAGTTCACCGTAGGTGTTCAGACCATTGTTTTGCAGTGCGGGAACGTGAATGGGGAAGCCGATGGCGCCGATAAAACCAACGCCACCGCCATAGGAGGCGAGGCCCAGCTCAGCGCCACCGCGGCCACCGGCATAGGCCGTGCTGGCAAGCGTTGCGGCCGCGAGCGTTGCTGCGATCAGTACTTTTTTCATGTGAGTATCCTCAAGCGAACAGTGTGGAGTTTCGAAGCTAAACAGCCTTGTTTAAGACTCCTGACAATGCAGTCTAGCGGGTCATCACGACAATTTGAACGCTGTAACGGCCAGAACGGCTATGGAAATCAACGCTCGGGTCACTTAAACTTTGCGACCTCATTAATCTGTGGCTCTGGATTTGCGATCCAGCCCGCTATAGGACATTTCATGACTGACACCACTGTAGCAGAAACCATTGCGGTTTCTGCAATGTATCACTTCGTTCGTCTCAACGATTACGCCGACTACCGTCAACCTCTGTTGGATAGGATGGAGGAGGAAGGCATTCGTGGCACCTTGTTGCTCGCCTCCGAGGGCATCAACGGCACCGTTGCCGGCCGACCTGAGGCCATAGAACGCCTTCTTGGCTGGATCAAAAGCCAGGACCCGTTCGCCGGCCTCAGCCACAAGGAATCTTTTTGCGATGAGATGCCGTTCTATCGCACCAAGGTAAAGCTCAAGAAAGAAATCGTCACCATGGGTGTTGAAGGCATCGATCCGCTGAATGTAGTCGGTACCTACGTAAAGCCCGAAGACTGGAACGCGCTGATTTCAGACCCCGAAGTTGTGCTGGTCGATACCCGTAATGAATACGAAGTGGCCATTGGCACCTTCAAGAATGCGCTGAACCCACATACCCAGACTTTTCGTGAATTTCCGGACTATGTAAAACAGAACCTTGACCCGGCCAGGCACAAGAAAGTGGCCATGTTTTGCACCGGCGGCATTCGCTGCGAAAAATCAACGGCTTACCTGAAAGAACAGGGCTTCAACGAGGTGTATCACCTTGAAGGCGGCATTCTCAAATATCTGGAGAATGTTTCGGAAGCCAATTCTCTATGGCAAGGCGAGTGCTTTGTGTTCGACAACCGTGTCACGGTAAAACACGGTCTCGAACCCGGCCGTTACGACCAGTGCCACGCCTGCCGGATGCCCATTTCCGATACCGAAAAAGCCCACGCCCACTACGAACCGGGCGTTAGCTGCCCGCATTGCTACGACAAGGTGACCGAAGACCGTCGTCAGCGCTTTATTGAGCGCGAACGCCAGGTGCAACTGGCCAAAGCGCGCGGTGAAGCGCACATCGGTGCCGACGCCAAAGAAAGCATCGAACAGCGCCGGGCTCGCAAAGCGGCTGAGCGTGAGGCCCAGCGGTCTGCTGGCTTGTCTGCATAGCCCAAGTTCCAGAGTTCGGGGCTGCTAGGTGGCAATGGCCCGCGCCAGCCACCTGGGGCACCCCTGTGGGGTCGGCGTTAATCCGTCCATGGAGCCTAGGCCGCAGCATCCCTGCTGCGGACTCCCCCACAGAGGTACCCCAGGTAGCCGTCGCTCGTCTTTTCAGCGAACTCCGAAACTTGTATTAGCTACGGCGATTTCAATCCTGTCCGAATCCAAACACCAGAGTGGCCCGGTAGGTTTGAACTGGGGTCAGGGTACAATTGGGGAAGTGATCGTGATTGGGAGAATCGGGCCAGGCGCCCGGTTCCATGCAGAAAGCGCCATGGCGCTGATAAGTCTCTGTATCGTTTTTCGGCGTTCCGCCCAGAAAACCGCCACTGTAAAACTGCACACCGGGCAGGGTACTTGAGCACCGCATCCAGCGACCGCTGGGTACATGCCGGGCTTCGGCCATCAACGTCAGTGGCTCTTCCATTGTGTTGCCAAACACATAGTTGTGATCGTAGCCGCCGGCCCGAGCCAGGCTGGGGTCATCCAGGCTTTCCAGTGCCTGATCGATCGGGCGCCAGTTGCGCAAATCCAGCGCCGTGTTTTCAACATTAACTAATTGGCCCGTGGGCAGTAGCGTGGCATCGATGTCGGTTACGGTATCGCTGTGTACCCGAAATTCATGATCTTTCAGCGTGCCTGCTGCCGCACCCGCAAGATTGAAATAAGCGTGATTGGTCAGATTCACCAGCGTGGTTTTCGTCGTGGTTGCCTCGTAGTCGATGACAATCTCATCCTTATCCGTCAGCCGGATTCGCTGAGTTATGGTCAGCTCGCCCGGGTAGCCGGCATCGCCGTCCGGTGACGTCAGTGTGAAAATCAGACTGGGTTCGTCGTTTTCCAGGTTGATCTGGCTGTCCCAAATGAGGTGACCAAAGCCTTTTGATCCACCGTGCAGATGGTGCCCGCCACTGTTGCACTCAAGGTCCAGTGCCTGGCCGTTGACGCTGGTTTTGCCATGGCCAATGCGGTTGGCGTAGCGGCCAATGGTCGCGCCAAAGTTGGCGTTCTGGGCAATAAAGGCCTCTAGCGTGTCGCAACCCAGAACCAGGTTTTCGTTATCCGCCATGCCGGGTAATCGAAAGCCCACGAATGCCGCCCCCAGGTTGTAGAATCGGGCTTCGCTCCCGTTTTTGTTGCGCAGCGTGAACGCTTTAACGGCGCGGCCGTCACTGAGGGTGCCAATGGTTTCTTCAGAGTTAATTGGGGGGGCGGTCACAGGGGGCTCCAGATTTATTGTTGATTTATTTATTGTCACTCAAGTCTTAAATTTGCCAGATTACGAGTGGCGGGTGCCAATGTTGGGTCTGTGGGGGAGTCCGCAGCAAGGATGCTGCGGCCTAGGCTCCAAGGACGGATTTACGCCGACCCCACAGAGCCAACATTGGTGGCCGACGCGGACGATTGGCACCATAGTAACCTTGACGTCTTTGGTTAAGGTTAATATGCGCCGTATTGTGAAAGCAGCGGCCGGGCAAGTCCATCTCGGCGCTGGCTTTTGTGGTCAGTCCGGGTAGGCACCGTCGACCGGGTGGCAGACGTAGACCGTAGGCTTGATGCCAAATTCGGCCTCGTAGCGCTGGTTTACCCGCTCGATGACGGACTCGACCTGGTGCTCATGCACCAGCGACACGACACAGCCACCGAAGCCGCCTCCGGTCATGCGAACACCGCCCTGGTCACCGATCAGGTCGGCAATCATGGCCACCAGGCCATCGATGGGCGGCACGGTAATTTCGAAATCATCCCGCATCGAGGCATGGCTGGCGGCCATCAACTTACTGATTCGTGGCCAGTCCGATTGGGCCAGGGCATCGGCCGCCGACAGGGTGCGCTCGTTTTCGGTGATGATGTGACGGGCCCGGCGGTAGGTGACCGGGTCCATCCCGTTCTTCGCTTGCTCCAACTGATTCAGTGTGGCATCGCGCAGGGCCGGTACTTCCAAGTGCCGGGCGGCGGCTTCGCACTGTAACCGGCGCTGGTTGTATTCGCTGTCGACCAGACCGCGTTTCACATTGGAATCGATGATGACGATGGCCGCATCCGCAGGCATGGGTACCGGCTGGGTGGTCAGGCTGCGGCAGTCGATCAGGGCGGCGTGGCCTTGTTGTCCCCGGGCCGATATCAACTGATCCATAATGCCGCACTGGCAACCAACAAACTGGTTTTCGGCCTGCTGGCTGAATAGGGCCGCTTGGGTGCCGCTGAGGGTTTCCCCGGCCAGTTGGGTCATGGCGCGGGCAGTCACCACTTCGAGTGAAGCTGATGAACTGAGGCCAGCGCCCTGAGGCACATTGCCTGTGATCAATAAGTCAGCGCCACAAAGCTGATAACCCGCTTGGCGCAGTACATCGCAAACACCGCGCAAGTAATCGGACCAGGGGGCGGCAGCGTCGTGCTCGATGGGCTCATCCAAGTGGAAGCTGGAGCGGGCTTCATTCAGGTCGAGCGCCACCAGATTCACAACCCGGTCTTCGCGCGGGTTGCCAACAATACAGGTGTGGTAATCAATGGCTGCCGGCAATACAAAACCGTCGTTGTAGTCGGTGTGCTCGCCGATCAAATTGACGCGACCCGGTGCCTGAAAGTGATGGTGCGCGGGGGTGCCGTAGAGCCGTTCGAAGGCCTGGCAGGCAGTGGTGTACAAATCCATTAGCGTTGTTCCCGGTAGTGGATGTCGCTGAGTGCCTGCAGCCGTTCGGCCGCTTGCTCAGGCGTTAGGTCGCGTTGCGGTTCAGCCAGCATTTCATAGCCGACCATGAATTTGCGCACGGTGGCACTGCGCAGCAGGGGCGGGTAGAAGTGCGCATGTACCTGCCAGTGATCGTTGGCATTGCCATCGAAGGGTGCACCGTGCCACCCCATTGAATAGGGGAAGGAGGTTTCAAAGAGATTGTCGTAACGGGTCGTCAGGCGCTTGAGTATGTCGGACAGGGCGTGCTTTTCATCGGCGTTCAGGTCGGTCAGATGGCGCCGGTGCTGGCGTGGCATCAGCAGCGTCTCGAACGGCCAGCTGGCCCAGAACGGTACCACGGCGATCCAGTGGTCGTTGCTGACCACAGTGCGGCTGCCATCGGCGGTTTCCCGCTCTGCGTAGTCGAGCAGCAGGGGACGACCCTGTTGCTCAAAGTATTCGCGCTGGGCTTTGTGTTCACGGGCGGGCAAGGTGGGCAAGCCATTGCTGGCCCAGATTTGGCCGTGCGGGTGTGGTTGCGAGCAACCCATCACCGCGCCCTTGTTTTCAAACAACTGCACCCAGCGATAACGGCGGCCCAGTTCCTCCAGTTGTTCAACCCAGGTATCCACCACTTTGCCAATGGCCGGCACCGACATTTGCGGCAGCGTTTGCGCATGATCCGGGCTGAAGCACAGCACTCGTGCCTCACCTTGTTCGGCCTGAACCCGCATCAGCGGGTCGTGCTCTGTCTCATAGGCGGGAGTGTCGGCGGTCAGAGCGCCGAAATCGTTTCCAAAAACGAAGGTATCGGTGTAGTCCGGGTTGCGGTCTCCGGAAATTCGCGTGTTGCCCGCGCACAGATAGCAATTCGGGTCGTGGTGGGGCAGGTCCGGATCGTTGACCGCTTCGGTCTGCCCTTGCCAGGGGCGCTTGGAACGGTGCGGAGAGACCAGTACCCAGTCTTCAGTCAGGGGGTTGAACCGCCGGTGCGGATGGTCGCTCGGGTTGAAGGAATGGGCGCTCATTGCAGCCTCCTGTTGTTCTTTGCATCGCAGTTTATCGCATTTGAAAACGTTTTCAAGATTGAATTGGTTGCCTCAGCTCCGGCGCGCGTTGTATCAATTCAGAAAAGCGGTCAAACTTGATCAATACATACTCAAAGCGTTTCAGGAGAGTAGGGCATTGGCAAATATTAAGGATGTTGCGAAAGCAGCAGGGGTCTCGGTGTCGACGGTTTCACGGGTCATCAACGATTCGGCATCGGTCGTGCCCGATAAACGCCAGGCCGTGCTGGCTGCTATGGAAGCGTTGCAGTACCGCCCGAACTCGCTGGCCCGTGCCCTGGTCAACAGCCGGTCTGACTGCGTCGGCTTACTGGTGGGCGAAATTGACTCCCCTTTTTTCGGTGCGCTGATGGCGGGTGTACACCACGTCGTGCACGACAGTGGCAAGCACGTGATCGTCACGGCGGGCTATCACCACATCGATAAAGAGCGGGATTCAATCCGTTTTCTGCTCGACCGCCGTTGCGATGCTCTGGTCATTCACTCCAAAGCCTTGCCCGATGATGAGCTGGTGCGCCTGCTCGAACTCGATATTCCCGTCATCATCGTGAACCGGCTGATTCGCGGTTGGGAACATCGCTGTGTCTATCTCGATAACGAATACGGTGCCTACCTGGCAACGCGGCATTTATTGTCAAAAGGCCACCGGGACATCGCCTACATTGGCACCAACATCGCGATTGAAGACGGTGCCGATCGGGTACACGGCTACCGGCGTGCCCTGGAGGAATTCTCCGTTCCCTTCAACGAGCGCAAGGTGGTGCGAACCTTCCCGGATGAAGAGGGGGGCCACAATGCCATGGCTGAGGTTGTCAGTCGCAACCTGGGGGTTACTGCGGTTTTTACTTATAATGACGCCATGGCTGCCGGTGCCATCACCATGCTGCAGGATTCAGGGCACCGGGTGCCGGAAGAAATATCGGTGGTCGGGTTCGACGACGTGATTCTCGCCCGCCTGCTGAACCCGAGACTGACCACCATTCGTTACCCGGTCTATGAAATGGGGGCGCTGGCGGCCCGTATCGTCATGCATCAGCTCGACAGTAAATTCGCCAGTGCCGACCAGCCGCTGCGATTCACCCCGCGCCTGATTGAACGACAGTCGGTTCGGGATGCAGCGCCGGTCGCCGTCTAGAACCAGGTCTTCGGTTATGGAACAACGCCAGCAGATGATTGAATGGTTTGCCGAGCAGTTTGATCAGCGCGGCATTCGTTTTGACGAACCCCATCGCATGCACGACTTTGACGCGCCCGATAATCGTGCCTGCGAACGCCTGCTGGTCGAGGCCGATCGCCGCTTTCGGGTGCGATTCAATCGTCCCATTGCCCCCATTGAACTGACGGAAGCCCTCTACAGCGCCTGTTTCTACCAGCACCGTGCCGATCGAATACTGCGTGAGAACTCCCTGCTTGGCCGGTTGCGCGGCTGGATCGGTAGAGGCTAATGCCGCTCCCAATGAGTCTTAGCAATAAATATCACTGTGATTAGCAGGTTTTGGCGGTTGCTTTATCGTTTCTGTTTAATTTTCTCGCAATAAGCCCTGTTTTTAGTGGTGAATTCAGTGCCACTCACCCGGGTATTTTTTTCTATACTGATTTGGTCCCCAGCGTTCTTGAATTAAGACGACTTTAGCCATTGACGTACAGGAGAAGACCATGCGAGTAGGCGTCCCAAAAGAAATAAAAAACCACGAATATCGCGTCGGACTGACCCCGACCGCGGTGCGCGAGCTTGTTCACAATGGCCATGAAGTCGCGGTTGAAACCCAGGCGGGTGCCGCAATCGGTTTCAGTAACGAGGAATATCAGGCCGCGGGTGCCCAAATACTGGTTTCGGCCGCTGGCGTGTTCGACTGGGCTGAGATGATTGTAAAGGTCAAGGAGCCACAGGCCGTCGAACGCAAGATGCTCAAGCCGCATCACACCCTCTTTACCTACCTGCATCTGGCACCGGATGTGCCGCAAACCAACGATTTGATTGAATCGGGTGCCACCTGCATCGCCTATGAGACCGTCACCGATCGCTCCGGCCGCTTGCCTTTGCTGGCGCCCATGTCGGAAGTGGCGGGTCGCATGTCCATTCAAGCGGGTGCCCATTGTCTGGAAAAAGCCCAGGGTGGCCGAGGTCTGCTGCTTGGTGGGGTACCCGGTGTGGCACCGGCACTGGTCACGGTTATCGGCGGCGGTGTCGTTGGGCAGAACGCCATTGCCATGGCGGTCGGTCTGGGTGCGGATGTTACCGTGCTCGACAAGAGCATCGACACCTTGCGTGAGCTCGACAAGCAATATGGCAACAAAATCCGCACGGTCTATTCCACGCGTGAAAGTGTTGAGCAACATGTTCTGGAGGCCGATCTGGTGGTCGGTGCGGTGCTGATTCCCGGTGCCGCTGCACCGAAGCTGGTCACGGCCGATATGATCAAACGGATGAAGCCGGGCGCGGTGGTCGTGGATGTGGCCATCGACCAGGGCGGCTGTTTTGAAACCTCCAAAGCGACCACCCACGCTGAACCGACGTACGTCGTCGACGACGTTGTGCACTACTGTGTTGCCAACATGCCGGGTGCCGTCGCCCGTACCTCCACCATGGCACTGAACCATGCAACCCTGCTCTTTACTCTGGCCCTGGCCAACAAAGGGGCCAAACAGGCCATGCAGGATGATGTTCATTTGCTCAACGGACTGAACGTCTGCCGTGGCAAAGTGACCTACAAGAGCGTGGCGGATGATCAGGGGCTTGAGTACCTAGCACCCAAAGACGCACTGGCGCTGCTTTAACGCCGTTTACAAGCGAAAGGGCAAGCCTTAGGCTTGCCCTGAGCTTAAACAGGGGCGAATGCTAGCGTGATAGGGGTTTTTGATTCGGGCATCGGTGGCCTGACGGTACTGCAATGGATTCGTCAGCGACTGCCACAGGCCGATCTGCTGTACCTTGCCGATCAGGCGTTTGCGCCCTATGGGGCCAAGTCTACCGAGTTGCTGCAGCAACGCTGCGACCGCATTGCCGACTGGCTGATCGCCCAGGGCTGCATCGTTCTGGTGGTCGCCTGCAACACGGCCACGGCGCATTGTGTGGATGCCCTGCGCCAGCGCTTGCCATTCGACATCATCGGCGTCGAGCCGGGTATCAAACCGGCTGCCCTAGGTACCCGCAGTGGCGCCATTGGCATTCTCGCCACCGAAAACACCCTGGCGTCCAGCCGCTATCAGCAGCTGGCTTCCCGCTTCAACCCCAACACCTGTGTCGTTAATCAGCCGTGCCCGGGCCTGGCCGATGCCATTGAACTGGGGCCGGATACCGAGCAGATTGACGCCATTCTGACCCGGTGTACCGCTGTCATGACCGATGCTGGCGTCGATCGCGTGGTGTTGGGCTGTACCCATTATCCGCTGGTGAAAGACCGTTTGCAGCGTCTGCTGGGCACCCAGGTGCAGTTGATTGACACCGGTGAGGCCATCGCAGGTGAGGTGGCTCGCCGGGCTGGCAGTGCCGAGTGGGGGCAGGGCAGTACGCGCTTGCTGACCACCGGCTCACTGCCCCGGTTACAGCAACTGATTGGCGCTTACCCTGTGCTGAGCTCACATTTTCAGGCCAACCAGTGCGAGGCAGCGCCCGATTTGTCGGATTTGGCTCAGACCACCGGTTCTTCCAGCGCATAGAGGTCATCTTCCATGCGGGCATGGTGTTCCTGCATCATGGCCAGTGCCTGGGCGATGGCCCGGTTGTGCAAAGCCGGTTTAAGCGCTTCGATGAAATAGTCGATCACCGATTCGCATTCAAACTGCCCGAGTTCAATCTCAAGCTCCGTCTCAAACCAGCGTTTCGTCGATAAATTAAGCGATTCCCTTGCTTCCCGGGTCATCAGTGCCTGTGTCATGTCGTGCTGCTCCAATACGCCTTATTAAGGTTCCACCTTCGCAGAACGGTGTTTAGGGATCAAATGACTTTTATTTTGCGATATACTTCATCTTAAACGATTAAGAGATGACTGTGTGCGTGTTCTCAACAGCCAGAGTCGAGGTCTCCCACCGTTAAGCTGGCCCGCAGTGCCCGCTACAACCATAAAAACAAGAGAGCGCAACCATGAAGAACACAGTGATTCCCAGTTTGGGGGCTGCCACAGTCGCGGCTGCCTTGTTGTCTGCCCCGGCATTGGCCGTGGAACTGACCATCGCCTGCGGTGCCGTCGGCATTGAGCGCGAGGTCTGCATTGATGGCGCCAACCGCTGGGCCGAACAGACCGGGCACAGCGTCGATGTCGTCGCCACCCCCCAGTCTTCGACCGAGCGCCTGGCCATGTATCAGTTGTTGCTGCGCGAACGCCACAACACCGTCGATGTGTTTCAGATCGATGTGATCTGGCCGGGTTTGCTGGGTGAGTATTTGCTGGATTTATCGCCTTACGTGCCAGACACCGATGCCTTCTTCCCCAATCTAATGGCCAATAACACCGTCGAAGGCCGGCTGATCGCGATGCCCTGGTACGTTGATACCGGGTTGTTGTATTACCGCAAAGATCTGCTCGAACGCTATGGTCACCCGGTACCTGAAACCTGGGATGAGCTGGAGACCATTGCCAGCGATGTACAGCGCAGAGAGCGTTCGCAGAACGGGAACTTCTGGGGGTATGTCTGGCAGGGCAGCGATTATGAAGGGCTGACCTGCAATGTCATGGAATGGCTGGTCAGCAGCGATGCTGGAACCGTTGTCAGCGCTCAGGGGGTGGTCACGCTCGATAATGACCGCGCCGCCCGTATCATCGAGCAGGCCGCCGGCTGGATCGACACCATTTCGCCGCCCGCGGTGCTGGAGTACCAGGAAGAGGACGCCCGGGCGCAGTTCGAGGCGGGCAACGCCTTGTTTATGCGTAACTGGCCCTACGCCTGGCGCCTAGCCAACGAGCCTGAGTCTGCGGTGTCCGGGCGCGTGGGTGTTACGGTGTTGCCGCAAGGCGACTCGGGCGCGCCCAGCGGGGCCCTGGGTGGCTGGCAGCTGGCGGTAACCGAGGCCACTCGCTACCCAGACCTGTCTGCCGATCTGGTGCGGTTTCTGACCAGCGAGTCCGAGCAGCGCCGGCGTGCTGAATTCGGGTATTTGCCGACCCGGTCGGCCTTGTATAACGAACCGGAACTGACGCAGAACAACGCCGTATTCGAACCCGTTGGCCGGGCGTTGGAAAACGTGGCGGTGAGGCCCTCGTCAGCCACCGGTCGTACCTACAAGTACGTCTCTCGCTATGTGTCCGGTGAAATTCACGAGGTATTGCGCGGCACCAAATCGACCACGGACGCACTGGCCTCCATTACCGACCGCATTGTCGAGCGCGGGCTTGGCGATTTGCAACGGCCCTGACCGAATCTGCGCGGGCCGATTGGCTGGCTGAAAGTCACATTCTGCCCGGTCGGCCTTGTATTCCAGACTGCTAGACCTGACTTGACGGGAATCGATCAGGAGAATTGCCCGTGAGTTCAACCCAAGACCCTCAGGACATTACCGACGCAACTGAGCCACTTGCCGCCAAACACCCTGGTACCGCGCCCGGGTCTGGCCCGGTATCTGCCGCCATCCCGTTTGGATTTCTAGCCCAGCTGTGGCCTTATCTGAAACGCTATCGTCATTTAATGCTGGGTGCCGCTGCGGCCCTGGTGCTTACCTCCGGCCTGACACTGGCGCTGGGGCAGGGCGTACGCCTGGTGATCGACCAGGGCATACTGGCCGAATCACTCGGTGCTCTGAATCGCACCCTGGGGTTTGTAATGGTGCTGGTTGTGGCGATGGCCGTCGGTACCTTTGTGCGTTTTTATCTGGTCACCTGGCTCGGCGAACGCGTCTCGGCGGATTTGCGAGCCGATGTCTTTGCTCACCTGGTGCACATGCATCCGAGCTACTTTGAAGAAAACGCCAGTGGCGACATCATGTCGAGGCTGACGACCGATACCACTCTGCTGCAGTCCATTATCGGCTCCAGCCTCTCGTTTGCCCTGCGTAATGCGCTGACGGTGACCGGTGGCCTGGTCATGTTGCTGATTACCAACCTCAAGTTGTCGCTGGTGGTGCTGCTGGGCGTGCCTGCGGTGCTGATTCCGGTGTTGTACATGGGCAAACAGGTGCGCCAGCTCAGCCGGCGCAGTCAGGACACCGTCGCCGATGTTGGCAGTTACGCTGGCGAGATCATCCGCCAGATCAAGACCGTGCAGAGCTATGCTCGTGAACCCTTCGAAAAGGCGGCCTTTCAAGTGGAAGTCGACGCTGCTTTGGAGGTAGCCCGCCAGCGTATTCGTCAGCGCAGTATCCTGATGGCGGTTGTAATTCTACTGGCCTTTACCGCCATCGCGGCCATGGTCTGGGTTGGTGGGTACGATGTCATGACGGGCACCATGAGCGGCGGTGAACTGGCCGCCTTTGTGTTCTACGCCGTTATGGTGGCCTTTGGTGTCGCCGGTGTGTCGGAGGTTTACGGCGAAGTGCAGCGGGCGGCGGGTGCGACCGAGCGCCTGATGGAATTGCTGGCCGAGCCCTCGATCATCGTATCGCCCGCTGAAGCCGGGCCTCTCGACCAGGAAGCCGAAAATCACCTGACGCTGAACAACGTCAGCTTCAGCTATCCGAGTCGGCCTGAAACCAATGCGCTGAGTGACGTAAGCCTAGCCGTAAAACGCGGCGAGACGGTCGCACTGGTCGGTCCGAGTGGCGCCGGCAAATCCACCCTCTTTGAGTTACTGCTGCGCTTTTACGACCCGCAACAGGGTTCAGTCACCCTGCTGGGGCAAGATGTCCGGGCGCTGCCGTTACCCGAATTGCGCCAGCATATCGGCCTGGTCCCTCAGCAGCCCGTGCTGTTCAGCAACGATGTCTGGCACAACATCCGCTATGGCCGACCTGACGCCTCTGACGCCGAAGTGCTGGCGGCGGCCGAAGCGGCCAACGCTATGGCGTTTATTGAGGCCCTGCCACAGGGGTTTGCCAGCGACCTGGGTGAGGCCGGGGTGAGACTCAGTGGCGGCCAAAAGCAACGCCTGGTCATCGCCCGGGCCATTTTGAAAGACCCCGATCTGTTGCTGCTCGACGAAGCCACCAGCGCTCTGGACGCAGAAAGCGAATATCAGGTTCAGCAAGCGCTGGAGAAATTAATGAAGCAGCGCACCACTCTGATCATCGCACATCGGCTGGCGACGGTTCAGGGGGCGGATCGAATCGTGGTAATGGATCAGGGACGCATCGTTGCTGAAGGCACGCACACTCAGTTGCTGACACAGTCTCCCCTCTACCGGCGGTTGGCCGAACTGCAGTTCGGGCAGGCCTTGTCGGCGAATGAAGATGAAGCCATTACCAGCAACTGACGGAGAAATGTCGGGAATTGATCAAAAAACAGCGCCTACAGGCGCTTTTTTTTTGAACGCCGGTTTTAACATCGAGTCGTACTCGCATAACCAACCACGATAACAATTTTGTGAGTAGTGTGACTGTCAATGGGTTGTATGGGGCGTGTCAGTGCGTTAGTCTTTAGTGCACGAAACGTTAGCGGGGTGTCTTACACCTTTCAAACCAACGTGCGACCTGTCAGCGACAAACAACCGTTGTAGCGCCCGTCCCTAAGTGCATGTCGACCTTGGGCCGTGCAGTCGATAGTCGCCACGCGTGTTATATGTAAGCGGTACGGTCAGCGTTCGCAGCAGCGCTAATGGCCGTCCGTTTGCCTTAACTCTTGATCCCAATCTGACAGTAGGGAACCTTTATGACTGAAAATACCGACATGATTCCACCCGATGGGCGTGTAGATGCCATCGACACCGACTATCAGATCGGTCAGGACAACATCAAAATGAATATCGGGCCTTTCGGGCTCGATATTCATAACCGTGTGTTCCTGATTTCCGGTCTCTCAGTCGTTGCCTTCGTCATTCTGACGCTGGCATTCCAGACCAGTCTGGGGCCCATGTTCACCAATTTACGGAATTGGCTGACAGGCAACCTCGACTGGTTTTTCCTGATTTCCGGTAACATCTTCGTTCTGGTGTGTCTGTTTCTGATCGTATCGCCCATGGGCAAGGTACGCATTGGCGGAACCGACGCAACACCGGATTACACCTACATGGGCTGGTTCTCCATGCTGTTTGCTGCTGGTATGGGCATTGGCCTGATGTTTTACGGCGTCTCCGAGCCCATGTCGCACTTCAGCTCATCTTTGGGTGGCATCGCGACCGAAGGCGGCGTTCGTACCGACTGGGCACCGCTCGGTGCTGCAGAAGGCGATGCGGCTGCTGCACAACGGCTGGGCATGGCTGCAACGATCTACCACTGGGGTCTGCACCCCTGGGCGATTTACGCGGTACTGGCACTCGCACTGGCCTTGTTTTCGTTCAACAAAGGGCTGCCACTGACCGTACGGTCCATCTTCTACCCGCTGTTGGGTGAGCGTGTCTGGGGCTGGCCGGGGCATGTCATCGACATTCTGGCCGTGTTCTCGACACTGTTCGGTCTGGCCACCTCACTGGGTATTGGCGCTTCGCAGGCCAGTGCCGGCCTGAACTACCTGTTTGGCGTGCCGATGGGGGCGACGACGGAAGTCTTGCTGGTGATTGGCATTTCCGCCATTGCGCTGGTGTCTGTGGTGGCTGGTCTTGATGCCGGGGTCAAACGCCTGTCTGAAATCAACATGAGCCTGGCGGTACTGTTGTTGTTGTTCGTCATTCTGGTTGGACCAACGATGGCTATTCTGACCGGATTCGTCGGCAACCTCTGGGGTTATATACAAAATATCCCGGCTCTGTCGATGCCTTTTGGTCGTGAAGACGACAACTTCAGACAAGGCTGGACGGCCTTCTACTGGGCCTGGTGGATTTCCTGGTCTCCGTTTGTTGGTATGTTCATTGCGCGGGTATCGCGCGGTCGTACCGTTCGTGAATTCATGATCTCAGTTCTGCTGATTCCCTCAGCGGCCTGTGTCCTGTGGATGACCGCTTTCGGCGGCACCGCCATCAGCCAGTACGTCAACGAAGGTTACGAAGCCGTCGCCAACTCGGGTCTGGAATTGCAATTGTTCGCCATGCTTGACGTGCTGCCCCTGGCGCAGATCACTTCCTTCATCGCCATTGTGCTGGTCATCGTTTTCTTCGTGACCTCATCCGACTCCGGCTCCCTGGTGATCGACACCATCACCGCTGGCGGCAAGGTGAACGCACCTACACCACAACGTGTCTTCTGGGCTACCTTTGAAGGCCTGGTAGCCATTGCGCTGATTCTCGGTGGTGGCCTTGCAGCCTTGCAGGCCATGGCCGTATCAACGGGTGCTCCCTTTACCATTGTGTTGCTGCTGTGTTGCGTGTCTCTGTTTAAGGGGTTAGCCAGCGAACCTCGCGGTTAACTGAACGGACAGATGTAAAAAAAGCGACCTTCGGGTCGCTTTTTTTTTGGTTTAGGGCATGGGTGCCGGTGTGTTTGCGGCTATTAGTTGCTTAGGGTAATGACCTTAGTCACCAGCCAGCACGTCGACCATTAGGTCTGCGGAGAGGTCTTCCAGGCCCTGAATAACACGGTCGAGACTCTGATCATCAGCCAACCCCAGTTCAAGCTCCGCTCGAAACAGTACACCACCACTCATTGAGGCCGGTTCGACATCGGTATGAACATCCACAAGATTGATGTTCATCGCCGCAAGCTTGCGAGTGACTTCCGCGACAATACCGGTGCGGTCGTTGCCGACCACAGCGATGCGGTGATGGTGCAGCGCGGTGTCTTCGCTATCGCCCACTTCAATCTGAATCGACAAGCCTTTGCTGCCGAGGGCCTGAGTGCTGGCACGTAACGTCTCCAACTGGCCGGCATCAAGATTGACCCGCACAATGCCGGCGAAGCGACCGGCCATGGTCGCCAACCGGCTCTCCTGCCAGCTACCGCCAGCATCGGCTACTGCAGAGGCGACTTGCTCGACAATGCCGGGGCGGTCTGATGCCATGATGCTGAGAATAATTTCCATAGAAGCTCCATTTTTATTCTTTGGATAGGTGTCAAAAATTGACTGGTTCATAAACGACACCCGGAAAGATTTTCAAATTTAACCACCGACATAGTGTTGGGTGCCGGGTAGGCCTGTCCGGGGTAGTCCACAGCATGGACTAAAACGCCAGGAGCGTTTTAGCACGAGCGCAGCGAGCCCGAAGGGTGAATCCCATGGAGGGGATTCATATCCTGTGGCCTAGGCCCCATGGAGGGGTTTACGCCGACCCCGGACAGGTCTACCCGGTGGCCGACACGAGCTCCTGGCACGAGAAGTAGCAACCACCGGCCCTAAATATAGCTCTCCATACTTGGGCAGGAGCAGAACAGATTGCGATCGCCCCAAACATCGTCGACCCGGTTGACGCTTGGCCAGTATTTGGCCTGGCTGACCCAGGGTCTTGGGAAGATGGCGGTTTCCCGACTATACGGGCGCTCCCAAGTGCCGATCAGATCGGCTTGGGTGTGGGGCGCATTGACCAGCGGGTTGTTGTCGGCGGGCCACTCACCTGAAGCTACCGCATCAATTTCTGCCCGAATGCAGGCCATGGCATCGACGAATCGGTCGAGTTCGGCTTTGCTTTCGCTTTCTGTCGGTTCAACCATGAAGGTACCCGGCACTGGAAAACTCATGGTGGGCGCGTGAAAGCCGAAGTCCATCAGTCGCTTGGCAATGTCGACCTCGGTGATACCAGTAGCCGCCTTGAGCGGGCGCAAATCGAGAATGCACTCATGGGCGACACGGTCATTACGGCCGGTATAGAGAATCGGGTAGTGCGGCTTCAACTGCTGCGCCAGATAATTGGCATTCAATAACGCCACCTGAGTCGCCGTGCGCAGACCCTGCGCTCCCAACAAGCGAATGTACATCCAGGAAATGGGCAGAATGGAACTGCTGCCAAAGGGCGCTGCCGAGACCGCGCCCTCAGCGGCCAGGCCGGTTGCGTTCGCCATCACGCTATGGCCGGGCAGATAGTCGGCCAAGTGTGATCGCACGCCGATTGGCCCCATACCCGGGCCACCGCCGCCATGGGGAATCGCAAAGGTCTTGTGCAAATTCAAGTGGGCCACATCCGCACCGATGTCCGCCGGGCGGGTCACACCGACCTGAGCATTCAGGTTGGCGCCGTCCATATACACTTGGCCACCGGCCGCATGCACGGCATCGCACAGGGCCTTAACGCCCTCCTCATAGACACCGTGGGTCGAAGGGTAGGTGATCATCAGGCAACTGAGTTCTTCGCCCGCAGCGGCGATCTTAGTCTTAAGATCCTCGGCGTCCACATTACCCGCCTCATCGGTTTTAACGACCACCACCGACATGCCCATCATCTGGGCTGAGGCCGGGTTGGTGCCGTGGGCTGACTGCGGAATCAGGCAGATGTGGCGATTTTCCTGCCCCTGGGCTTCCTGATAGCGACGGATCGCCAGCAAGCCCGCGTATTCGCCCTGAGCGCCCGAGTTGGGCTGCATGCTGATCGCGTCGAAGCCGGTAATGGCTCGCAACATGGTATCCAGCTCTTCCAGCAGTACCCGGTAACCCTTGGTCTGGGGGCGGGGTGCGAAGGGGTGGATGCGCGCAAATTCCGGCCAGGAGACCGGAATCATCTCCGCCGTGGCGTTCAACTTCATGGTGCAGGAGCCCAGCGATATCATGCTGTGGGTCAACGTCAGGTCCCGGTTCTCGAGCCGTTTCAAATAACGCAACATCGCCGTTTCACTGTGATGACTGTTGAACACCGGGTGAGTCAGGTAGTCCGATTCACGCTCCAGCGCTTCCGGCAAAAAGGTGGTGCCATGTTCGGTGATCTCGGCGTCGATGTCGGCCACATTGAAATCGTGGTCACCCATGAGGACATCAAACAGGTCTTCCACATCTTCGCGGCTGGCACACTCGTGCAAACTGACGCCCAAAGTGCCTGTCGTATCTTCGCGCAGGTTGATCTGCTTGGCAGCGGCTCGTTCCAGAATCAACTCGCGGTTGCCCTGGGGGTCGATGGTCAGGGTGTCGAAAAAGTGGCTATTGACGATGTGAATGCCCTTGGCCTCCAGCCCTTCGGCCAGAATGCCGGTCAGCCGGTGAATGCGCTGGGCAATGCGTTTCAGTCCTTTGGGGCCATGGTAGACCGCATAGAACCCGGCCATATTGGCCAGCAACACCTGGGCGGTACAGATGTTTGAATTGGCCTTTTCGCGGCGGATATGCTGTTCCCGCGTTTGCAGTGCCATGCGCAAGGCTGGCTTGCCATGGGTATCTTTGGAGACGCCGATCAGCCGGCCGGGAATGTTGCGTTTGAACTCATCGCGTGTGGCAAAAAACGCGGCATGGGGGCCGCCGTAACCGAGCGGCACTCCAAAGCGCTGGGAGTTTCCCAGCACGATGTCAGCCTGCATTTCACCGGGAGATTTGAGCATCAGCAGGGCCATCAGATCCGTCGCCACCACCGCCAGTGCGCCCTTGGCGTGCAGGGCTTCAATCACAGGCTCCGGATCGCGAATCTCGCCATTAGCACCGGGGTATTGCAGCAGGGCGGCAAACACCGGGTGTTCGGGCGCTTGCTCCATAGGCCCGGTCATCACGTCGAAGCCCATGTAACGGGCGCGCGTTTTGATGACGGCCAACGTCTGCGGCAATACGTTTTCATCGACAAAGAAAACGGTACCCGGCGCCTTGCGCAAGCAGCGGTGCGCCATCGACATGGCTTCGGCTGCTGCGGTGGCTTCATCAAGCAAGGAGGCGTTGGCCAGCGGCATGCCCGTCAAATCACTGATGGTTTGCTGGTAGTTGATCAGCGCTTCCAGCCGGCCCTGGGCAATTTCCGGCTGATAGGGCGTATAAGCGGTATACCAGCCCGGGTTCTCGAGCACGTTGCGGGCAATGACATTCGGTGTCAGGGTGTCGTGATAGCCAAGTCCGATGTAGCTTTTGAACACCTTGTTCTGACGGGCCATGGCGTGCAGGTAATCGAGAGCATCCTGTTCGCTGGTGGCGCGTTCGATGTTCAGGTCCGAGTTCAGCCGAATGGCGCCGGGCACAATCTGTTCCGTCAGGTGATCCAGGCTGTCGGCGCCGACAGCGTCAAGCATGGCCGCTTGCTCACCAAGGCCTGGGCCGATATGGCGGCGAATGAATTCGTCGGTACTTTCCAGATCATCAAGGGAATAGGGTGCGGTCATGGTGCTCGCTCTCGGTCCAGTAGGGCGGGATGGGGCGTGCCGGTTTCGGCAGGCACGCCCTGATACGGTGTCGTTAACGCGGCCCGCAGAGCCGCAGCACGATCAGTCTTCGGCGCACTGGTCCTGGTAGGACTCGGCGTCCATCAGATCTTTCAGCTCACCCGGGTCCTGCATTTTCACTTTGAAGAACCAGCCGTTCTCGTAAGGGTCTTCGTTAACCTGCTCTGGCGCATCTTCCAGCGATTCGTTTACCGCGATGACAGTGCCGGTCACCGGTGTGTAGATGTCGGAGGCCGCTTTTACCGATTCAACCACTGCAACCGGGTCACCGGCGACAATTTCGGCGCCCACTTCCGGCACTTCCACAAAAACCACATCTCCCAGCTGTTGCTGGGCAAAATCGGATACGCCAATGGTAATGACATCGTCACCTTCCTCACGGACCCATTCGTGGGAGGCGGCGTATTTCAAATCGGCTGGAATTGTACTCATGGAATAACCCTTTGGTCTCGGATCGTCACGGATCATGGTTTACAGGCATGGGTAAAGCGGGGCAGGGGCTCCCCAGCACCGCTTTACCGGAATTGTTGCGTAATTTAGCAGCCTGAATGCGAAACAGCCACCGCTGCTTTAGAACACAGTGATCTTGCTTTTAAAGTTTCAGCGCGGACCAAAGCCTCCCAAGCAGGAACTACTTGAGGGTCGGGGGAGTAGGTGCCTGGGGTGGGGTGCGCAGGGCGGGCTTGTGGCTGATGTAGATGCGCTCTGCCTTCATGATCCGGATCAGCAGCCAGGAGGATTCCAGCGCCGCCTCACTGGCCTCGGCCTTCAACTCGCGCAGGGTGCGGTCGTTGAGGTTTTCTTCACTGAAAGCGAACTCTATCAGTTCATCTTCGCTGATCAGATTCTTGCCAAGGATGATGGCGGCCATGCTATACGCTCGGTTGGTCAGTGCCTGAAAGAGCTATCGGCGGACGCCCACGAATATTTAGTGGTCTGTCCTGTTTCTGTGACGCGGTTCAGGCATCTTTTTTCCGGTGACGCGATTGCCACAGCACTTCCTGGGATCCATCGGCCCGGGCGAGCTGTCGTGCCAGCACGAAAAACAGGTCTGAAAGGCGGTTCAGGTACTGCTGGGCAAGCACATGGCCCTCTGCCTCCTGACGGTTAAAGGCCACCAGCGTCCGTTCCGCCCGGCGGCAGGTGGCGCGGGCCAGGTGGCAGCGGCTGGCCGCTTCGTTGCCGCCTGGCAGAATGAAATTTTTCAGCGGCGGCAGGTGCTCGTTGATGCGGTCGATGTGGTCTTCCAGGTCACTGATCAGCGCCGCATCGAGCAGTTCATAGCCGGGCATGGCCAGTTCACCGCCGAGGTCAAACAGATCGTGTTGAATTTGGCTGAGCATCGGGTATTCACTGTGGTGGTCTCCCAGGCAGACCATCAGAAAGCCGACCAGGCTGTTCAGTTCATCGATGTCACCCATAGAGGCAATGCGACCACTGTCTTTGGGCACACGCCCTTCCATGCCCAGGCCAGTGTCGCCGGCGTCGCCGGTGCGGGTGTAAATCTTGGAAAGTCGGTTACCCATGGTGGTCTCGGTCCTTGCGGTTGCTAGTGGTTTAGGCTCGCTGGCGTTAGCGAACCTCGTTAAAGGGGAGGCTGGTCTGCATCGGTATCGGCAGCCGGGCCGCGAACGTCATCGGCTGTTGTTACCTGTTCAAGCGTCTGTTTGACCAGCGGGTCGGTCAGCGGAAGCGACAGAATGAACCGGGCGCCCTGGCCCACGGTCGATTCGACCTGCAAACGGCCATGGTGATGGGTGGTGATGATAAAGAAACTCACCGACAAACCAAGGCCCGTGCCCACGCCCACATCTTTGGTGGTGAAAAACGGTTCGAAAATGCGTTTTCGGGTGGGTTCGTCCATGCCGATGCCGTTGTCGGCCACTTCGATCACGCAATGATCGTCCTGCACGTATTGCCGTATCTGGATGATGCCTTCATCAATGTCATTCAAGGTGTCGAACCGCTCGCGGATCGCCTGGGCGGCGTTCTTCATCAAATTCAGCAATACCTGTTCGAGTTCGGTCATCACACAGGGCACTTCAACCTCGGGCGATCGAAAATCCTGATCGACGAACAGATGCTGTTTGCGATAGCCCGATTTCAGATTGAAGTCGTTCAGGGCAATGTTGATGGCCTGGTCGAGCAGTTGGCCGATGGGGTAAGGCTGCAACAAACGGTCGCTGTCGCGGCTGAACTGCAGCATGTTGGTGACAATGCGCGACGCCCGCAGGCCCGATTCGGAAATGTTGCTCAGGAACTTGGGTACGTCCCGTGTGGCCAGGTATTGCTGCATCAGTTCCAGGTTCAGCCCTAGGCTGGACGCCAGTTCACGATTGCGCTTGAGGGCCGGATCGAGCCGTCGTTCAATGTTCTGGGCATTCTGAACAATGGCTCCCAGAGGGTTATTGATCTCATGGGCCATGCCGGCGGCCAAGCCGCCCACCGACATCATTTTTTCGGTTTGAACCATCACTTCTTCAAGCTTGAACTGCTCGGTTACGTCATCGAGTCGAATCACCGCCCCCTGGGAGTCGGTCTGTTGCAGCGGGTAAACCACCAGGTCGACGCGGATGGGTTGCTCTGTTGTCTGCAGTTCAAGGTTGTGCCGGCTTTGCACCTTGTGCCGGGTCAGCGCCAGTAGGATCAGATCCTGATGCTGGCCCAGAAACGGGAAGGCCTCCTGCAGCGAAAGCCCAATGGCCTGTTCCGGACGAGTGCCACTGATCAGAGCTGCTTCGGTATTCCACTGGGTGACAATTAACTTCTCGTCCACGGCGATCAGCGCTGACGGCATGGAGTTGATGATGGCGTTCAGGTAGTTCTGAAACTCGGTCAGCCGGCGCTCGACCCGGTGGCGTACCTGCACCTCGAACTCCAGTTTGTGCATGGCTTTCTGTGCCGCCTCGGCCATGGCTTCCGACTCTTGTCCGGCGAGGGTGGCCCGGTCACGTTCGGCCTTCAGATCGGCCTCGCGTCGCGCCATCTGGTCAAGCATCGCATTGAACGCATCAACCACCTTGCCCAGCTCATCCTGGTGGTGTTTTTTTGCTCGCAGCGTCACATTGGAGGTCGCCGTTACCTGGTTCGACACCAGCATCAACTGGTTCAGCGGGTTGAGAAAATGCCGGCGAAAAATCTGCAGCAACACGGCCGATCCCAGAATGGAGATCACCACGATCAGGCACATCACCACCAACGGATGCAGGTGCTGGCCCGAGAAAAAGACAATGCCAATGCTCAGACTGCTGACAACGGTGATCCCCAGTAACCACCAGAGTATACGCCCCAGCAGGGTCGGTGATGCATAGGCCATGCAGGCTCCTTGGTGTGTGGTTAAGGCGCTGTCGGTTAAGCGCTCGTCAGCGATTCAGCGGGTGCAGGCGAATCACCGCCTGGTACCAGTATTGCAAACGTGGCGCCGCCAGGCCATGCCGATCGGCAGCACACAGCAACGGGCCCAGAATCGGATCGACCTCGGTTTCCCGCCCGGCCTCGATGTCCGTCAGCATCGACGACCGGTTGCGCCCTGTCGCCCTGGCCACCATGACCACACGTTCGGCAAGATCCGATGGCAGTTGAATGTCACTGGCCCGCGCAATCTGTTGAATTTCAGCGCACAGCACCTCGATTTCACCGATCCACTCGCGCTTGGCCAGGGCACCGTTCAGGCACTGTTGCACCGCCGTAATCGGGTTAATCACGGCATTGATCGCCAGTTTACGCCAAAGCACAGCAGTAATATCAGGCTCCCAGTGCAACTCCAATGGCCCGGGCTGGCTCGCAAGCTTGCGCCCCCACTGTTCGGTCTCATCAGTAACAATGTATTGCTCCGGGCTTCCAATCCGGGTTTCCCCGACCCCGGTGTGCCGAACCTGCTGACCAAAACGACCCGCACCTTCCGTTGTCGACGCCCACAGCACCCGGCCCGGCAACTGCTGGCTAAGCCAGGCCTGAGGGCCCAGACCATTGCACAGAATCAGCCAGGGAATACCAGAAAGTTTTGGAATGAGGGGCGAAGTAGCGCGCTCGACCTGAGTGGCCTTGCAACACACCAGCACGGCATCGATACCAACGAGCGAGTCGGTCAGTGACCACCGCAGTCGATGGGTTTCCCCGTCGGATTCAACGTGGCCAGGCAACGACAAGCCGGCACGGTGGGCATACACCTTAATGTTTGCGTGGTTTTGAAGTGACCAGGCCATCAGGCTGCCGATGGCGCCGGGGCCAATCAGAAGGATCGTTGCCATATCGTCGTATCCCTGCTGGATGAGCGCATATGGTAACTGTAGCGCCCCTCCGGAGGCGACAGCGGTGGACCTAACGCTAGTTTTAAAATTGACTGAGGTGACCAGCGGCGGGTACCGGGGTTGCCCTTGTGGGGTAGTCCGCAGCATGGCCTAAAACGCCAGGAACGTTTTAGCACGAGTGTAGCGAGCCCGATGGGTGAATCCCATGGAAGGGATTCATATCATGCGGTCTAGGCCCGAAACGTCTGACCGCCATGGATGGATCTACGCCGACCCCACAGGGGCAACCCCCGTAGCCGCTGCGGACGATAGCCACCAAATGAGGCCTAGCCAGGGTCAGGCGCTTTGTCCGTTTTGCCATACGTGCATGGCATGGCGCTGTTCTACGGGAATTTTCTGTAATCGCACCAGCGCCTGCTCCAACATCCATTCGGCTGAAGCGGGTAGGGGCTGGGAGGCATCGGCCAGGTCGAGCTGAATGCAGCCCGTCAACGACATAAAACCGGACGTCGTCGAATAGGCGCGAGTGAACAAGGCATCGTAGAGGCGTCGAATCAGTTTCTGCGTCGCCACATTGCCGCCCGTAGAATGCAACAGCACGCCAATGATGTTCTCGCCTAGCCGGGCCGTGTCGTCGAGCGGGCGGGTGTGTTCAGTGAGTCGGTTGCATGCCTCGCGAATCAGTTCATTGCGCAAGGCCCGGCCGCCCTGAGTGGCCAGTTCACCGAGGTTATCGATCCGGCACAGAATCAGCCCCATTTGTCCGGTACGCCCTTTGATGTGAACCAGCGTCCGGTCCAACTGATGGCGCAGGTGCTGCGAATTACCTAGCCCGGTTGTTGCATCAAGCCGGTTCATACGGGTAACCGCCCGGAATTGGTCTTTCAACTGACGCTCACGCGAAATCAGCGAATTATGCAGCCGCGACAACCGCTGACCAGCATGAACCCGAGCCAGTAACTGGGTTTTCAGGTGGGTTTTGCCTATGAAATCATCGACGCCTTTGGCAAAGGCTTCCTGCAAGGCTTCGTCGTTCTCTTTAGCGGTCAGCAACATCACATAGGTGAAGCAGCCTCGTCGCCGGTCCAGTTCGCGAACCAGCTGAGTCAGTTCCAGACCATCCATGCCCGGCATCAACCAGTCGGCCAGCATCAACTCGGCCGGGCGCTGTTTGAGCGCGTCCAGCGCATCTATGGCGTTGTCGGCTATGCGAATGTCACGGAACCCGGCATTGACTAGCATGCGCTGAATGATCGCGCTGCTGAACTTGGTGTCGTCGACGATCATGATGGCGGTATCATGCGTCTCGCTCGGGGTCAGCCCCGGGTGCTCCGGGCCTTTGGGTGTGTCTGACATGTCCATATATCCTTGTTGTCATCGCGCCTACTGCGCACGACCTGACTGCTGTAGCCATCCGCCATGAAGGTGGGCGGCCACGTCCTTTAGAACAACCCTTTACAAAAAGGTTACAACCTCTATAGCCGCAGTATAAAGGCCGGTGCTGAGGTTGGACAACCATTGTTTGAGTCGGCACTATGCATCTTGTTGCGAGGCCCTGTTTGACGGGGGCTGCACGACGTATTCAAAAAGCCGTATAACACGATCCGCGCTGATGACAGGAGACGAGGATGGAAGTCGAGCATCTGGAAATACGGGACCAGCTCAAGCGCTTTGCCCCTTTTGACCAGTTGTCGGAAGAATGGCTCAACACCCTCGCCAGCCAAATAGAGATCGGTTATTTCAAAGCGGGGTCAGAAATCCTGGTTCAGGGCGAAGAAGTGACTCATCTGCACGTCATTCGCAGTGGAGCCGTCGAATTGTACCGGCGTAATGGCGACCTTTATAACCGGCTCGCAGAAGGTGACATCTTTGGTAACTGGGGTTTGCTGATGAACCGCCCGGTGCGCTTTCCAGCCCGCGCCATCGAAGATACCCTGGTTTATTTTATCGCCAAAGACCTGTTTGACCAGTTGTGGGAAGACAGCGAGGCCTTTGCCGAATTCGTTGAAGTTGAAGACCAGTCTCGCCTGCGTGCTGCGGTCAACCATCAGCAGAATACCGATCTGATGACCTCTCGGGTGCATAAACTGTTGTCACGCACAGCGGTCATGTTGCCGCAAACCGCAACGTTGCACGAAGCGGCCCTGGCCATGACGGCAGAGGGCGTTTCCTCACTGGTGATTACCGACCCGGACCACCCCGACCAGAGCGGCTACATGGTTGGTATCATAACCGACCGGGATCTGCGCACCCGGGCGCTGGCAGAACGGCTGGGGTATGACACTCCCATTAGCCAGTTCATGACAACCGAAGTCATCACCATTAATGCCAAGGCCTTTGTGTTTGACGCCATGCTCAGCATGTTGCGCCACAATGTGCACCACTTGCCGGTGGTGCGGCACCGGAAGCCGATTGGCGTGCTGGCATTGTCCGATATTATTCGGTACGAATCCCAGAGCAGCCTCTACCTGGTCAGCCAGATTCATCGCCAGCCGCGCAGAAAAGACCTGAGCAGCCTGATGCCCGACGTCCGGGCAACGTTTATACGCATGGTCAACGAAGGCGCCACCAGCCACATGATCGGTAGCGCCATCGCTGGTATTGGCCGCAGTTTCACGCAACGCCTGCTGGAACTGGGTGAGGAAGAATTTGGCCCGCCACCGGTGCCATACTGCTTTCTGGCATTGGGCTCAATGGCGCGGGACGAGCAATACGTCGTTACCGACCAGGATAATGCCATGATCATCAGTGACGACTTCAAGTCCGAGGAGCACGACGACTACTTCGCCAAGCTCGCCGGCTACGTCAGCGATGGTCTGGCAGAATGCGGTTACGAATACTGCAAAGGCGGCATCATGGCCACCAACCCCCAGTGGCGGCAGCCATTGTCTGTCTGGCGCGCCTATTTCAAAGACTGGATCGACAACCCCGACCCTCAGGCCTTGCTCAACAGCTCCATCTTTTTCGATCTCGACGGTATCTACGGCGAAACCGCCCTGGCAGAAACCCTCAAGGTCGATATCGCACGCAGAGCCCAGCGCAGTCCGAGATTCCTCGCCTGCCTGGCACGCAATGCCCTGAACCGCACCCCGCCACTGGGGTTCTTCAGAACCTTCGTGATGGAAAGCGACGGCAAGCATAATAATTCCATCAACCTGAAGCGGCGCGGCACCGCCCCGTTGAGCGATGTTATCCGGGTGCATGCTCTGGCAGCAGGCTCGACTGCCCAGAATTCCTTTAACCGCATCGACGCCATTGCCGAATCCCGCATTCTTGGCCACAGCAACGGCGACGACCTGCGCGACGCCATGGAATACATCTCCATCGTGCGTGCCCGGCACCAGGCGCTGGATCTGGAAGCCGAACAAGAGCCCGATAACAACGTAGAGCCCGAAAACATGACGGTCTTCGAGCGGCGCAATCTCAAAGACGCCTTTCAGGTTATCAGCAATGCCCAAAAGTATCTGCGTATGCGGTACCAGGTGAACCGGGTGTGAGTGTATTCGTGCCTCGTGGCGATCGTGATTCTCCCGAATCCCGTCCCGACTGGCCCGCTTGTTTTGCAGCCTGGGCCGAACAGGTTAAACGGCCCGAGCTTCAGCGTTTCTACAAAGCAGGCACAGTCGCGGCGGATTGCCCGTTAAAGGACGTCCCATTCATTGCCCTCGATGTAGAAACCACCGGACTGAACGCTGAGCGCCACGCCATACTCAGCGTCGGCCTGGTACCGTTCACCTTAAAACGCATCTCCGTTGCAGGTAGCCTGCACTGGGTCGTCAAACCCCAATTGCCACTGATTCAGCAGTCTATCCAGTTCCACGGCATTACCCACACCGACATAAAAGACGCTCCCGACATGGCCGAGATCCTGCCCAGGTTGCTGGACTGCCTGGCCGGGCGGGTTGTGGCCGTACACCACAGGGCCATTGAGCGATCCTTCCTGGATGTCGTCGTCAAAGCCCGCTGGAACGAAGGTCTGCAATTCCCGATGGTCGACACCATGGCCATAGAGGCGATGTTGCACCGCGACAAACCGCGGAGCCTCTGGGCTCGCCTGACCAACCGCCGGCCCACCTCCATCCGCCTGTCAGACAGCCGCTTCCGCTACGGTTTACCTCATTACCCACCCCACAATGCCCTCACCGACGCCCTGGCCACCGCAGAACTGTTTCAGGCTCAGTGCGCCTATCATTTTGAGCCTGGGACCCCGATTTCAGAACTGTGGTACTAGCCGAATGCTGCGTTGGCACTTTACCAGCTGTTAGTTATTGAGTAGGCAATTGGAAAAATAAAGCGGTGGCTGTGCAGCAAGTGCAGGGTGCTGGGTATGCCTTTCCGGGGTAGTCTGCAGCAGGGATGCTGCGGCCTAGGTTCCATGGACGGATTTACGCCGACCCCGGAAAGGCATGCCCGGTACCCTGCGCGCCCCCCAGGCTCAGAAAAAATTTAACCCCGAAGGTGTTGAAATGAAAATTTGTCGGCCCCATTAACGGGGAGCATTGGCATTCCGGGGCCGTTCAGTATCGAACAGCCCTGAAATCACAACAAAACTCCCACATGTCTTTTAGGAGATTGGATCCATGAAAATTCGTCCTTTGCATGATCGCGTCGTAGTACGCCGCAAGGATCAAGAGGAAACCACCGCCGGCGGTATCGTTCTGCCAGGTTCTGCCAAAGAAAAGCCCTCTCAGGGCGAAATCCTGGCAGTCGGCAACGGCCGGATCCTTGAGAATGGCGACGTCAAGTCGTTGGATGTGAAGGTAGGCGATACCGTTGTGTTTGGTCAGTACGCAGGCAGCACCGTCAAAATCGACGGTGAAGAACTGCTGATTATGACCGAAAGCGACATCTTCGGCGTTATTGAGTAAACCGAGCTCGTTCAACGAATTGTAAGGAAGGTAAGCACATCATGGCAGCTAAAGACGTAAAATTTGGCGATTCCGCTCGCGGTAAGATGCAGAAAGGCGTGAACCTGCTGGCCGACGCCGTCAAAGTAACGTTGGGCCCCAAAGGCCGTAACGTCATTCTCGACAAATCCTTCGGCTCACCCGCCATCACCAAAGACGGTGTATCGGTGGCCAAAGAAATCGAACTCGAAGACAAATTCGAAAACATGGGCGCTCAGATGGTCAAGGAAGTTGCTTCCAAGGCCAATGACGAAGCCGGTGACGGTACCACCACCGCAACCGTGCTGGCCCAGGCCCTGGTCAACGAAGGCCTGAAATCAGTTGCAGCGGGCATGAACCCGATGGACCTGAAGCGCGGCATCGACAAAGCAACACGTGCTGTTGTTGACGAAATCGCCAAGCTGTCTGTGCCTTGCTCAGACAAGAAAGCCATCGCCCAAGTCGGTACCATTTCGGCCAACGCCGACGCCACCATCGGCGGCCTGATCGCTGATGCGATGGAAAAAGTCGGTAACGAAGGCGTGATCACCGTCGAAGAAGGCAGTGGTTTCGACGACGAGCTGGAAGTCGTAGAAGGCATGCAGTTCGACCGCGGCTATCTGTCTCCGTACTTCATCACCAACCAGGAAACCATGACGGCTGAACTTGAAAACCCGTACATCCTGTTGGTCGATAAGAAAATCAGCAACATCCGTGACCTGATCCCGGTACTGGAGTCCGTCTCCAAGGCCAGCCGTCCGCTGATGATCATTGCTGAAGACATCGAAGGCGAAGCTCTGGCTACCCTGGTTGTCAACAACATGCGCGGTACCGTTAAAGTCTCCGCTGCCAAGGCACCGGGCTTCGGCGACCGTCGCAAGGCCATGCTGCAGGATCTGGCGATTCTGACCGGTGGTACCGTGATTTCCGAAGAAGTGGGCATGAGCCTCGAAACCGCCACCCTGGAACACCTGGGTAGCGCCAAGAAGGTCACCCTGTCCAAAGAAAACACCATCGTTGTTGACGGTGCCGGTGAAGACGCCGACATCAAAGGCCGCGTTGAGCAAATCCGTGCCGAAATCGAGCAATCCACCTCCGATTACGACAAGGAAAAACTGCAGGAACGTGTTGCCAAACTGGCTGGCGGCGTTGCGGTCATCAAGGTTGGCGCTGCCACCGAGATGGAAATGAAAGAGAAGAAAGCCCGCGTCGACGACGCCCTGCACGCAACCCGTGCAGCCGTTCAGGAAGGTGTCGTTGCCGGTGGCGGTGTAGCCCTGGTACGCGCACTGATGAACGTAGGCGAGATTCAGGGCGACAACGAAGAACAGCGCACCGGTATTGCCCTGGCATTGCGTGCCATGGAATCCCCGCTGCGTCAGATCGTTTACAACGCCGGTGGCGAGCCGTCTGTTGTACTGAACGAAGTCAAGAAAGGCTCTGGTAACTACGGCTACAACGCAGCAACCGGTGAATACGGTGACATGATGGAACTGGGTATTATCGACCCGGCCAAAGTGACCCGTTCAGCCCTGCAAGCGGCTGCCTCGGTTGCTGGCCTGATGATCACCACCGAAGCCATGATCACCGACAAGCCAGAAGACAAGTCTTCCGGCGGCGGTATGCCTGATATGGGCGGCATGGGTGGTATGGGTGGCATGGGCGGCATGATGTAGTGCGACGAGAGTCGCGATAGGTAGCTAGCCTAGCAGGTCTACGTCCCAGACGGTCATTGGCATTGTGTCCATGGCCGTCGCCCAACCTGCAGAGAATAGCAATTAGAAACCCGGTGTCCGGGCTGATTCTAGTCCGGACACCGGTCTGACCTTTTTGGGTCAGTCTGATCCCGGTATTGGATAAGCCAATATCAATCACCCTTCGGGTGACATGATATCTCTACTGTGGGGCAATGTGCTCACGGTGGCGGATTTCGTGTATCTAAGCGCTTAGCTGGTACCTACCGGCGTAAGCCATTTCTGTCATTGTCTCCCCGTACCCGTCTGGGCTTCGGTATTGAGACCTATTGTTCAGCCAATAGTAGCCTAGGGATAGTGCATCACTGGTAACGGTGTTGTGCGAAGCTTCCTGACAATGTAGCCCCACTCTGTGGCAGGTTTGACCGTGAGGTCATGCCTGGATTCTGCGAGCAATACGCGGATGAGGCGCTAGGCTGAGCGGCATGGTCAACATAAGTGAACTGCTGATAAACACCGTCAACCGCATGGAGCCAAAATTGCTGACAGGCTCTAACCAAAAGGTGCGTGGCTGGCTATCTCCTTTACATCTGGGGATACGCTGACGTACAGCCACCGGTGGATAGGCAGGACCTAACCCGTTCTTGTGACAGATCTGGAACTCGGTAAACCCGTATTTCCGCCACTCGTGGCAGGCAGACCGCAAGGGATGCTGATGGAAGTGCGGGCAAAGGAGGTTGGAAAAAGCGAATGCCCGGCTGTAATGGCCGGGATAGGGGTTCGAACTTTGCCCTAACCGGAAACGGCGCCCACTTCCAACTGGTCTTTGATCGCGTTAAGGGCTTGTAAAGCCAACAAGAGCGGCATCTTCCCCTCGGGGCAGATGCCGTAAAACCAACTCCCTCGTGGGGCAGTGTTAACACTACCCCGCGAGGGGTCCGTGTGCGCTGCTGTCCTGAGGGAATCTTCGGAGGACAGCAAGATGTGTACTTCAAATGAAGTATCTGCGGACTCCCACTCGGCCACCAGTTGGCACACGATCGACTGGGAATCCAGTCATCAACGAGTGCGTGGGCTACAGGTACGAATCGCGAAGGCGACTAAGAATCAGCAATGGCGCAGGGTTAAGTCTCTGCAACGTCTGCTGGTTCGCTCGTTTTCAGCAAAAGCCATTGCTGTAAAGCGAGTGACGGAAAACCGGGGCAAGAAAACGCCCGGAGTCGATGGTGCGACCTGGGATACTCCTGGAAGCAAATGGGAAGCGATTTCGAAATTGGAGCGTAAGGGCTACCGGCCCAGACCGCTTCGTCGCGTCTATATCCCGAAATCGAACGGTGAACGCCGTCCGTTAGGGATACCAACGATGCTGGACCGCGCCATGCAGGCTTTGTACCTGTTGGCTCTGGAGCCCGTGTCGGAGACAACGGCGGATCGCAACTCCTATGGGTTTCGTCCTCAACGCTCCACGGCAGATGCGATCGAGCAATTGTTCGTCAATCTCAGTCGCAGACACTCTGCCGAATGGGTACTAGAGGGCGATATTAAGGGGTGTTTCGATAACATCAGTCACGACTGGCTAATCGCCAATATCCCGTTGGATAAAAGCGTGGTCAGAAAATGGCTGAAGGCAGGGTACATGGAGTCCGGCCTATTGAACCCGACCGAAGCGGGGACCCCTCAAGGGGGAATTATCTCGCCGGTGTTGGCCAACATGGCTTTAGATGGTCTCGAATCGGTGCTCGAATCCCACTTTGGGAAGAAGAACACCAAGGCCAGCTACAAGACTAAGGTCAATTTTGTGCGTTACGCCGATGACTTTGTCATCACCGGGATCTCGAAAGAGCTGCTGGTGGAAGAAGTCCTCCCCGTGGTTGAAGCCTTTATGGCTGAGCGTGGGCTGGAGCTTTCGGCGCAGAAAACGGTGGTAACGCACATCGACAACGGGTTCGACTTTTTGGGTCAAAACCTCAGGAAACACGGGGGTAAGCTTCTTACGAAGCCCTCTCATAAAAACCTGAAGGCTTTCCTGAACAAGGTAGGGTCAGTGGTGAAGGGTAATAAAACGGTCCCAACGTGGATGCTGATAGACATGCTCAACCCGATTATTAGGGGTTGGGCTAACTATCACAGACATGGAACGGCCAAAGAAACCTTTAACTATGTGGATTACCGTATCTGGAAGCTGCTGTGGCAGTGGAGCAAGCGGCGGCATTTAAACCGCCATAAGCGCTGGATCCGCTCGAAGTACTTCAAACGCGTTGGGAAACGCAACTGGGTATTTTCGGAGCGGCACCCAAGCGGCAAGCTTGCAACATTGCTGTATGCGACTGACACGCCGATTAAGCGGCACACCAAAATCAGGGGAGAAGCCAATCCGTATGATCCGGCTCATGAGTCCTACTTCGAAGAGCGTATGGGTTACGCCTGGAAGAACTCAGATCAGGGTAAACGGAGGGTTTACACCCTGTGGATTCGACAGTTCAAGCGATGCCCGATGTGTAAGCAGCACATTACGTTCGAGACGGGGTGGAACATTCACCACCAGGTCGAGCGGCACAAAGGGGGGAGCGACAAGCTGGAGAATTTGGTGCTGTTGCATCCGAATTGCCATCGAAAACTTCACTCAAATAGTGGTTGAGATCGATAAAAGGCCAGTCAAAGTAATCTTTTATTTTGTTTTTCTGGCCTGTGGTGTTAAAATAATAGCATTATCCGGGTGAAACGAGGCCACCTTAAACAATCCTTCCTCGGAAAGAGTTTGGCGATGTACTCCTAAATCGTTAGTCGTGGAACCTCTTGAGGTCAACCGTCGCAGTGAGCAGGCACTATAAAACCTGTTAGGCTGCTTGCTGAAAGCAGTAAAACTTCAGTATCGGATAATGTCTAGCTGTCACTTAATCCATTCTAGACGGGATGGTGACGACCGTTTTGGCTTGACGGTATACAAATGACCAAGATTAATATCTTGGGCGCCCAAGATTGCTTTCAGAGGTATTTATGCCTAAAGCAGTCTGTAAGGTTACAGTTAACATCAATGTAGCGAGCATTCTCACATCTGTATTTACTTTTGTGTTGATGGTTGCAAAGTTGAAGGGTTGGTTGTGACCGCACCACAAACATGACCATTTGAGTGGTCGCCGGCTCTAAGTGATTTAGAGCTTACAAGGGCTTGAGCCGTATGCGGGGAAACTCGCACGTACGGTTCTTAGGGGAGGGGCGGCCAGCAATGGCTGCTTCTTACCCGACAGCCAGCCCGGCCCAATACCCGACAAGCCCGCTTCGTGCGGGCTTTTTTATGGGCGGTAAACGCCCGCCCAAGGCAGCAGCAAGGCCGCAAAGCACTGTCAGATGGGTGTAAACCGATTGTCGTGAATAAGGGCCTTCTATACACTGGCGTCCCGATATTTTGATCTGTGGGCGCAAGCCTGAAAAAGGCGCAGGGATAGTGCAGAACGGAAGTCTATGAGAATTAATCTAAAATTAGTGGTGCTGTTTGTAGGGGTGTATTTGCTTACCCTGGTGGCGACTGTGCCATTGAGCTGGGTCATCAGCTTTGCGGAGCCGTCCTTACGGTTTGCAGGCGTACGCCTCGAACAGCCGCAGGGTAACATCTGGCAGGGACAAAGCCGGGTACTGGTGCCAAACAGCCCCGAATTCAATCTTGAATGGCAGGTGAAGCCCCTGGGTCTGCTGACAGCCCGGTTACCTTACGATGTCCGCGTATCCAGCCCGGCGCTCGATGTGTCTGGCCAGATTCAACTGCGCCCGACGGGCGTGGGGGTTGAGCAGGTCTCCGGCTATGTCGACGAAGCGGCGTTTGCTCGGATAACCCGGGCTTATAACTCGACCCTTCAGGGGCGGCTGGTTATCTCTGACCTGAGCGCCAATGCTGGCTGGGGAGGGGCTTTAGGTGACGCTAACGGTGAACTGTCCTGGTCCGGCGGGCCCGTTGAAGTGCCGATGGGGCGTTCCCGGCAGCAGTTCGACGTACCTCAGATGCAAGGTCAAATTACCAGCGATGATACCGCCTGGCGCGTAGCGATCGACGCGCTGGATAACACCTCACTGATCCGCGCGCAACTGAGCCGGGAAGGGCAGGGGCAAGTGACCGTGCAACGGGCCATGGCCGAGCGCCTGGGTATCCCGGTTCCCGGCGGGCGTGAGACCCTGGTTGAAATCTCACAGAAGGTGTTTTGATGGATTGGGTCAATCAAAGCCGGCAACTATGGCTGCCGCTGCAGCGTTGGGTCGTGGTGATCCTCATTGCCCTGAGCGCCGTTTACAGCGCCCAGTTAACCTGGCTCTGGCTGCAACCGGTACCTGCGGTGAGTGCACCGCGTATTCAACCAGCCAACCTGAATAACACCGCGAGCAGCACCAACCCTGAACAACTGGGCGCCACACTGGGCGAACGCCACTTGTTTGGGCAATTTCAAGCGGTGGCGACTGCCGAGCCTGAGCAACCGGTTGAAGCCCCTGAAACGCGTTTGAACATGAAGCTGCAAGCCGTGCTTGCCCGTGGCGACGACGGCACCGGCTTTGCCATTATTTCCCGGGGCGGCAGCCAGGCCAGTGCGTTCTCGGTCGGTGACGATATTTTTAATCAGGCCACCCTGTCGGCGGTATACCGCGACCGGGTCATACTCGACCGCAATGGGCAGTTGGAGACGCTGCGCTACGAGCGGGAAGCCACATCGCAATTGTTGCAAGTCAACGATGAACCCATCGCCGAAGACAGCAGTCTCAGAGAGACGATCGACCAGGCTCAACAACGGGTCGATCGGGGTGAAGATGTACAGGCACAGGTTGAACAAATGGTCTCTTATGTTCAGCAACGTGCCAACTCCGACCCCCAGGGTTTGCTCGATGAAGTCGGCCTCGAAGCCACCGGCTCCGGCTATCAGGTAACCCAGAATGCCCGCCAGCTCGCCATGGCCGGGCTGCGCCCGGGCGATGTGGTGACGGCGGTTAATGATCAGCCGGTTGGAAACATCGGGCAGGATCAGGCATTGCTGAACCAGATTCTGCAAACCGGCGGTGAATTGAAAATACAGATTCAACGGGGTTCGCGCTCCTTTACCATCTACCAATCCATACCTCGATTCTGACAAATGCAGAACGATCGATTAAGAAAGGACAACAAGATGCATGCTTTCAGCCCGGTTCGCAGGATTGCGGAACCCCTGTTACGGTCACTGCTACTGATTCTGGCGCTGGTGCTGGTCAGCCTTCCTGTTCGCGCCGAAGAGCCAACCTATCAGTTGAACATGCAGGGTGCCGACATAAATGAAGTGATAGACCTGGTGGCGCGCGTTACCGGCAAAAGCTTTATCGTCGATCCCCGGGTGCGTGGACAGGTAACGGTGATCTCCGATCGGAACCTGACCGCCGACGCCATCTACGAGATTTTTCTGGCCACCATCGAAGTTTATGGTTTCTCTGCCGTAGAGACCGATAACGCCATTAAAATTATTGGCCAGGCCGACATTAAATCAGCGGGTCTTGACGTTGATACCGACGGATCGATGTCCGGTGAGGAAATCATCATTCGAGTCTTCCCGATTCAGAATACCTCTGCCATGGAACTTGTTCCGATTCTGCGGCCACTGGTGGCCAAATATGGGCATTTGGCAGGCGTGAGCACCGCCAATGCCCTGATCATCGCCGACCGGGCCACCAACATTGAACGCATTTCAGAAATCGTTGAATTGCTTGACCGCGCCGGCAGTGAAGAAATAGAAGTCATTGAGCTCGAACACGCCTGGGTGGGCAATGTGATTACTCTGCTAGAGCGCGTTGCACCAACGCCGGTCACTTCCGGGGCGCAGCAGGGCGGTGATGTACGTGGCTTGCGCAGCGTACACCTCGTTGGCGATGAACGCAGTAATCGTATCATCATCAAGGGAGAAGCCGATGCCCGGGCACAGATTATCGCCCTGATCCGCGAGCTCGATATTCCCGCCCAGGAGAACAGTGCCTCGAAGGTTATCTTCTTGAATAATGCCGACGCCGCACGGATGGCCGAGTTGCTCAAAGGGTTTACCGGAGGTACCGCTCAGACAGGCTCCAATGGCCAAGCAGCGCCACCTGCGGGTCCAGTCAACATACTTGCCGACGAAGATTTAAACGCCTTGGTTGTGCGGGCCGAGCCTTCGGTCATGACCGAAATTGAAAGCATCATTCGCCAACTGGACGTGCGTCGTAAACAGGTGTTGATTGAAGCCGCTATCGTTGAAGTGAATGGTAATGTCAGTGATGCCCTGGGCATTCAATGGGCGACCAACCCTGAGCGCGTGAGCGATGGTGTGCCCTTTGGTAGCACCAATCTGGGTATTGACGGTGCGATTTCCTCCTTACCCAGTGTGGTAGCTGGCGCGGCGAGTCAAAACGTAGGTGCTTTGCCGAACGGTGCTTTCCTGGGGTTGGTTGATCCCATCAGTGATACCCCTAATTTTGCAGCCATTATTCAGGCGATTGAATCCCAGTCGAACACCAATTTGTTGTCGACGCCAAGCGTCATGACGTTGGATAACAGCGAGGCCTTTATCACCGTCGGTAGCTCGGTGCCCTTCAAAACAGGTGGTAACGGCAGTGACGATAACCCGTTTGTTATTGAGCGCCAGGATGTCGGTACCACGCTGACAGTGATACCTCATGTTCAGCAAGATGGCTCAGTGCGTTTGGAGGTTGACCAGGTGGTCGAATCCATTTCAGGCAACAACACCTTCGGTGCTGTAGACATCATTACTGACAAGCGACAAGTCAAAACGGAAGTGTTGATTGGCGATGGTCGTACCATCGTTTTGGGTGGGTTAATAGACGACACCCTGATAGAGCGTGAAAGCCGTGTTCCGGTATTGGGGCGGATCCCGATCTTGGGCCACCTGTTTAAAAGTACCTCGACCGAACGTCAAAAAACCAATTTAATGATCATTATCCGCCCAACGATCATAGTGGATGGCGATGAAGATCTGAGAGCACGCCGTATGGATGGCATATGGGATGTACGCATTCAGACCATGGATCATGTAGACGATCGTTATTTGCCGCCTACAGTAGACGATTTGTTTGAAGGTCGCCTGGATGGGGGTTTGCGCCCGCAGGGCGACAATTAACGCCAGGTGCGAAAGTAGGGTCGTGTAGCATTTTATGTACAACTGAACGACTTTAATAAAAGCGACGTGATCGGGTGGTAGTGTTTACATTGCGCTGCTGAATCGTAAGATACGCAGCGTTTTGACTCTCTTGCAAAATAGTTTAGCCCGGCGCACTCAGTGCTCCGGGTTTTTTTATGGGTGTTTGCCAGAAACAACGGTTTAGCCTGCTGTCATGCAGCCTATAGGAAGTCCCGTCGATCCATCACGGCCACCACATGATGCGCAGGCTCTTCGTATGGGTGTGCGACCACCAGAGCCTGCAGTACGGCTTTGATCCGGTCTTTATTAACCACCATTTCCACGCGATGTTCGGCAACGCGCTCCAGCTGGCCGGTGTGTCCCAGGGTGGGGTTGGCTCCGGCCAAAGGTCGAAACTGACCCTGGCCCAGTACCGACCAGGCACAACGATCATAATCGCCAATGCTACCGGCGCCAGCGTCAGACAGCGCTTCAATCAGCGCCTCGGTGTGTGTTTCAGGCACATAAACAACCAGTAGGTACATAAGTGTGTCTCCGCAGTGGGCGATCTTTCTTGTTTAATTTCAGCAGCTTAGCAACTTTTTGGTTGACACCCAACACAGGTTCGTTAAGATACGCCCCGTTGTTAAGGAGAGTTGGCAGAGTCCGGTTGAATGCACCTGACTTGAAATCAGACGTAGGCGAAAGCCTACCGGGGGTTCGAATCCCTCACTCTCCGCCAAATTAAACAAAAAAGGGGTCCCCAAGGGGACCCCTTTTTTGTTTAACCTGCGCAAAGCGCAGGCCTTCGTTCGTGGCCCCCGCGGGTTACAGCCACCATCCCTGGCGGCTGCCCTTCGGGCTCGCTTCGCTCATGCAAAAGTGCTCCCGGCACTTTTGTCGACTGAACGCCGGGAGCGTTCAGGGCCGCGCCAGCGTCCGGCGCAGCCGGATCGATCACAGGAACGTGATCGAGCCAATCCCTCCGGGCTCCAGCTAGCCAAGTACTGTCTCATACCCCCAGGGGACCCTGTTTGAACCCCACCCACAAAAAAGCCCGCACAAGGCGGGCTCAAAAACTCAAAACTAGCAGCTAACAGCTCGTAGCTCTCAACACTCACCTCAAAGCTTCGAAACAATCTTATCCCGAATATCTTCAAAGCTGCCAATACCCGGTACATGAATGTACTTCGGCGCTACCTCGGGTTCTTTTTCGGCCAGGTCCTTATAGAAGCCAATCAGCGGCTCGGTCTGGGCGTGGTAGACTTCCAGGCGCTTGGCGACGGTTTCTTTCTTGTCGTCTTCGCGCTGCACCAGCGGGTCGCCGGTTTCGTCGTCTTTGCCGTCCTGCTTGGGCGGGTTATTGTCGACGTGGTACACACGACCAGAGGCTTCGTGTACTCGGCGGCCGCTCAGGCGCTTGATGATTTCATCATCGGGAACGTCGATGTCGATGACGTAATCGATGCGAATGCCTTCGTTTTTCAGGGCTTCAGCCTGGGGGATGGTGCGCGGGAAGCCGTCGAACAAGCAGCCATTGGCGCAATCCGGTTGCGTCAGGCGTTCTTTGATCAGTTCAATGATGGTTTCATCAGAGACCAGGCCGCCAGAGGCCATGACTTCCTTAACCTTCACGCCCAAGGGGCTGCCCGCTTTAACCGCGGCACGCAGCATGTCGCCCGTGGAGATTTGCGGAATCTGAAATTTTTCGGTGATGTATTGGGCTTGCGTCCCTTTACCGGCACCAGGTGCACCCAGCAGAATAATGCGCATAGATGGCGAGCTCCTCGTTAATGTTTAATCTTGAAAAACATGGTTAAAAAAGTCTGAACCGATTGAGCGATCCACTCGTTATTGCAAATTCAGTGTCCTATTCAGGGGTCGTGAGCCAGAAACCCCCTGTAAACGCCAGGAGTGCGGCTCCGGTCTGAGCATCAGTATGCTGCTCTATGTGGCGGCAAATACCGGTAAAATCGTTTAATTCCTGTTATATTTGGTGATCTTGATGCAGTGTCGAACTTATAGGCCTGCATCAGCCAGACGCTAAGATACCCGCCAAGGCCGCCAAGCTCAACCATTGGCGGTTAGACTTCAGTCGATAGGTGGAGTGTACAGGGCAATTGACCTGATGAAAGGCCAGTCCCCCAGCGACTGGGAACACCCCAACCGGTGATTAGGGCCTTGCCTACAAGGCGAGCATCACCGGTTGTTTATTCTCCCTGTCACCCTGAGGGCTGGCTGTCTACAAAAATCGCGACGGTTACCCCGTGTTGCGCATGCCGGCCGAAATGCCAGCCATGGTGACTTTCAGGGCACGCTCCAGTTGCGGGTCGAGATTTCCCGTTTTACGGGCTCGTTTCAACAGTTCCGCCTGCAAGTAGTTCAGCGGGTCGGTGTAGGGGTTTCGCACCAGAATCGATTGTGCCAACAGCGGGTCACTTTCCAGCAGTACCTGTTGTTTCTTGATTTGGTTAAGCAACACCTCACTGGCTTTCAGGTCTTCACGCAGGTCTTCGCCCAGTTCATGCAGCTCCGGTGGTACCAGCTGTTGCTCGTAATAGGCGGTGATGGAGCCGTCGGCCTTGCCCAGCACCATTTCCAGCAAGTCGAGGAAGCTGCTGAAGAACGTCCAGTTCTCAACCATGTCCTGCAGCAGTTCCGGGTTGGTCGCCAGCCCATGCTCCAGCGCCTGGCGCGCACCCAGCCAGGAGGGCATGTTCAGACGCACCTGCATCCAGGCGAATACCCAGGGAATGGCGCGCAGGCTTTCAACACCGCCGGTTGCCTTGCGTTTGGCCGGTCGGCTGCCCAGAGCCAGCATGCCCAGTTCCTGTTCGGGGGTCAGGCTTCTGAAATAGGGCACAAAGCGCTCATCGTGCCGTACCACCGCGCGGTAACGCTCCAGACTGGCCTTTGACATCGCTTCCATCAGGTCACGCCACTCGGGTTTGGGTGCGGCGCTCGGTTCCAGGGTGGCGCGCAGTGTCGCCGCCACATAAATGCTGAGGCTGCGCACGGCCACCCGGGGCATGCCGAACTTGTAGCGAATCATCTCGCCCTGTTCGGTGACCCGAATGGCACCACGGACTGATCCTGGCGGCTGAGATGCCATGGCCTTTTCAACCGGACCACCGCCCCGGCCAACGGTGCCGCCCCGGCCGTGGAAGAGCATCAGGTGAATGTCGTTATCGCTGGCCAGCTTGACCAGGCGCTCCTGAGCCTTGTACTGAGCCCAGGTAGCAGTCAGTTTGCCGGCATCCTTGGCGGAGTCCGAATAACCAATCATTACTGTCTGTTTGCCACCGCAATACTCGCGGTACCAGGGCAGTGACCAGAGTTTTTCCATGACCGACACCGAACGGTCGAGGTCATCGAGGGTTTCAAACAGAGGAACGATGGGCACGTTCCAGTCGAGGCCACTCTCTTTTAGCAGCAAGGCAACGGCGAGCACGTCTGACGGGTGTTTGGCCATCGAAATGATGTAGCTCGACAACACCTCGGCTGGCTCTTCTGCCAGAATGCGGGCGGTATCCAATACCTCCCGGGTATCCGCTCCCGGTTCCCAGTGGCGCGGAATCAGCGGGCGACGACTGCCCAGTTGTTCCAGCAAAAAGGCTTCTCGCTGGTCTTCATCCCAGTCTTTGTAGTCACCCAGGCCCAGGTAGCGGGTCACTTCATCGATGGCCAGTATGTGGCGTTCGCTGTCCTGGCGAATATCGAGCGGCACCAGGTTGACGCCAAAGCAGTGCACTCGCCGAATGCAATCGAGCAGCGACCCGTTGGCAATGCGACTCATACCACATTCCAGCAGGGAGTCGTAACAGGTCATCAGCGGAGCGAGAATGTCGTCGCGGGTGACGATAACGTCCTCCGGCGCGGCCAGCGTTTCGCCCTGAACACGGCGCTCGGCCCAGGTGAGGGTATGTTCCAGCCGGGCGCGCAAGCCATGCAGTTTGGCGCGGTAGGGCGTTGGTGTGTTACCCACCTCGGCCATCAAATCGGCACTCGCTTCGCTCATGCTGAGGTCGCCGGCCAGGTCGTGAATGTCTTTCAGGTACAGGTCGGCTGCCATCCAGCGCCCGAGCAATATCACTTCCTGAGTAACCTTGTGGGTAACGTTCGGGTTGCCGTCGCGGTCGCCGCCCATCCAGGAGTAAAAGTGGAAGGGTGAGGCGTCGACGCTCAGGCCCTGGCCCAGACGGGATCGGGCCGTGCGGTCGAGCTCGCGCAGAAATTGGGGTACCGCGTGCCAGAGCGAGTTTTCGATAACAGCGAAGCCCCATTTGGCTTCATCGACAGCGGTCGGCCGCTCGTCCCGAATCTCGTTGGTATGCCAGATCTCGTTTACCGTGCGGCGCAAGTTCGATTTCAGCTCGGTGCGTTCATAGCGCAGCAGGTCGTTGCGTTTCAGGTCGGCGAGGTCTTCGGCAATGCGCTCATGTTTGCGAATCAGGGTTCGGCGCGTCACTTCGGTGGGGTGGGCGGTCAGCACCAGTTCAATGTTCAGGTTGCGCAGGGCATCGGCCACGCTGTCTTTGCCGAGGGTATCGACCAGCTGTTCCAGGGTGTCTTCCACCGCTTCACGCTGATTGGCCTCGGCACTGGAGAAGAATTGCTGGTCGGCAATGTTGGCCAGGTTCAGGAACTGACTGAACGCTCGCACTATAGGCAGCACGTCGTCGTCTTCCAGGCTCGACAGCACATCGATCAGTGGCTGCGGGTCGCTGCTTTCGGCAGTATTAACGGCCTTGCCAAGACGGCGAATTTCTTCAACCTTGCGGAACAGCTCGGGGCCACGGGTTTCCAGAAGGGTATCTCCCAGCAGTTCGCCCAGCAGACGTACGTTTTCACGCAAGGTGTCAGGAATTACAGTCATGTGTCGATCTCTCCCGGGAAAAGGTTAACTTTGGCAACCGATGCTTTAGAATGCGCTCCCTGCACCGGTGCACCGAACAAGTGCTTGCTACAGAGGCTAACCCTGTAGTCGTACTTTTCTTTCATTTTTTTTGTGTGCAGCGTGCAAACGACAGAGTGGCTTAATAGTACTCATAACCCTGTCACTGAGCCCCTCTTTCAATACGGACGGAGCTGGCGAAGGGACGACAACGCCTGGTCGGATTGTAACTTTACAACATTTCGCCTCAAAATAGGATGACCCATGAGTGTATTCAGATCTGTGAATCCAGCCAGTCAGGAATGCCTGTTCGAGGCAAAAAGCTGGTCACAGACTGAAACGATTGAGATTCTGAATCGCCAGCAGACAGTATGGCCTGCACTGGCGGCATTGCCACTGGCACAGCGCATGGGCTGGCTTGAAGCGCTCGCCGGGTTATTGGCGATGCGCAAAGACCCTCTGGCCCGGCAGATCAGCCGGGAGATGGGCAAGCCCCTGGCCCAGTCACTGGCTGAACTGAGCAAGACGATCGATCTGATCGGATACCTGGTTGCACAGGGCCCCGCCGCACTGGCGCAAACCGATGTGCAATCGGATGCCGTGCTGAGTTTCGAACCCTGGGGTGGCATTCTCGGCATCATGCCCTGGAATTACCCGGTCTGGCAGGTGTGCCGCTTTGCGCTGCCGGCGTTGCTGGTGGGCAATACGGTGGCGATTAAACCCGCTCCGAATGTTTGGCTCAGTTCCCGTATGCTCGTTGATCTGATGCACCAGGCCGGTTTTCCTGCCGATGCGATAGCCCTATTGCAGATCGACATTGATGTGCTGCCGGCTGTCTACGATCACCCCCATTTGCGCCAGGTGCATTTTACCGGCAGCAGCAATGCAGGCCGGGCCATCGCGGTGGCCTGTGCTGAACGGCTGATTCCCAGCACCCTTGAGCTGGGGGGCAGCGATGTATGGCTGCTGACAGACAGTGGCGATCTGAACGCCTTTGTCGACAACGCCCTGGCATCGCGGCTCAATAATTCGGGTCAGAGTTGTCTCTGTGCCAAACGCTGGCTGGTACCGGAAACCCGGCTGGATGCCGTCCTGGCCCGGGTGCAGGAGCGTCTGGCGGATTTTACGCCGGCAGAGCCGGAATCCGAAGGCTGCACACTGGGCCCTCTGGCCCGTTCCGACATTCGCGACCGCCTGCTCCAGCAGTGGCACAACCTTAAGGTAACCGCGACCCGGCACAGTGAAGACCCAAACGTAGACGGGCTATACGTCAGCCCGGCCTGGGCCGTAACCGACGATCCGATGACCAGCCCGGTCTGGCCGGATGAAATTTTCGGCCCGGTACTGCAGCTGGCGGCTTACTCAACGGTTGATCAGGCGGTTCAGTGGGCCAATCGAAGCCGGTATGGGTTGGGCGGTGCGGTCTGGAGTGGGTCAGTTGAGGAAGCAACCGCCATCGCGCGCAGGCTGTCCACTCGCAACGTCGCCATTAACAAGCCTATGCGCAGTCGCATTGACGTGCCATTCGGTGGTATGGGCGAGTCAGGCTGGGGGGTTGAGCTGGGTGCCACTGGGTTGCAGGCAATAGCTAGGCGTCAAACCCGTTATTTCTAACTCGACGTTCGGTGTTCGCTCAGGAGGCTAGCGAGCACCGCGTGTAACCGGTGCCTAGCGCGGGATAGGGCTTCCCAATTGGCCGGAACGCTGAAACGTGAGTTTGGACCTAACCAGGGCGATGGCAATTACCCCATCTGCTTCGGCCGGTGAACCACCGAATTAAGCACCGGAACATGCTCGGAATCCAGGTGTTCCAGGTAATGCTCAAGCGTTACCTTGACCGTCAGAAAGGCGATTTCATCCCAGGGAATGTCCTCGCGGTGAAACAGTACCACTTCACTGCTTTCGGGCGTCGTTTCGAACGAAAAGTCGGGCATATCGATCCGGTAAAACACATGCACCTGATCAAAATCCGGCAAGCTGACCATTGACAGCAGTTGCGGGTTTTTCCCCATCACGCGGGATTCCTCGACCGTCTCCCGCAGCGCACCTTCAACCGTCGTTTCACCGTTTTCCATAAAACCGGCGGGCAGGGTCCAATAGCCATGGCGGGGTTCAATGGCCCGCCGGCAAAGCAAAATCCGTCCATCGGGAGCTACCGGTAAGGTGCCGGTGATAACACGAGGGTTTTGGTAGTGGACCGTACCGCACTGGTCGCACATAAAGCGGGGGCGGTTATCGAATTCAGGGGTGTCGAATCGCACCCGATGACCGCAATGGCTGCAAAAATTCATGGATACAAGGTTCGTTGTGGGTTCTTTGCGACAAGCCTATCAGGACTTCGGCGGCGCGTCTTGAACCGGCCGGGGAAAATCCAGTACTACGGCATTGTGATCCTGCTCGACACGGGCTCCGGCACTGGCCAGGCCATCGTAATACAGCGTATCTTTTAGGCATTCGCGTAACTGCTCGACCCGTTCATGCATGAGTTGAGACATACGAATACAGCATTGCATCGGATTCTTAGCCCGGCGGCGTTCCATATCGAGCACAAACTGAAGGCCCTGCAATTGCGCCCGCTGGTGGCTCGGTGCCCGCTCAATGACCTCGGCGACCAGTTGGCTGCGTAGGGTTTCCAGCGCTTCGGGGTCTTCATCAGCCAGCGCTTTGAGGGTATCGAAGGCGGGCAGTTCGATCACAGGGTTGGCCATCACAGTCTCCGTATGGATGGGTTGCCTATTAAGGTCTACAACCTACTTTCCGTTGCCTTATACTGGGCTGGGTGTGAACCAGACTCGTCCTTGTCCAATTTAATCTAGCACTACTGAGTGGCAAATGGCAGTGGCACTGTTCAAAAAACAGTCTATTTACGGTTGCTCCGTAAAGGTCATGAAAACGGTCGGTGCGCCAGGCCACTCACAGCGCTGTAAACGTGCGAAAATAAGAGCATGACTGCTTATTCCCCGTTTTTTCACCAACTGGAACACCGGTTGACGACCCATGAGCCACGACTGCTGTCGCTCGACCAGCCACGAGCGGGGGTGTTGGTGCCGCTTGTCGACAACGCTGGCGACCCCTCTCTGCTACTGACGGTTCGGGCCAGCCATTTGAATTCGCACCCTGGTGATATCGCGTTTCCGGGCGGAATGTGGGAGCCCGAAGACACCTCGCTGCAGGCCACTGCATTGCGCGAAACGCACGAAGAATTGAATTTGTCACCCGACCTGATTCAGGTGTTGGGCCCGTTGTCGACCGGTTTGTCCAAAAACGGAGTTCAGGTGTTTCCGTTTGTCGGTAAGGTCTCAAGCCTCGACCAGTGTGTGGCCAGCCCGGATGAAATTGCCGAGTGGTTTACAGTGCCCTGGGCGTTCTTTACCGATACGGCGCCCCGGCTACAGCCCATCGAACGTCATGGTATTTCGTTTCAGATCCCGCATTACGATTATGACGGACACCACATTTGGGGTCTGACGGCGATGATCCTGCTTGAACTGGTGAACCTCACCGAGGGGACCGACTGGCCCTTGCCCGCCTTTACCGGCGTCACCCGACCAGGCCGATTATGATGCCAGAGAGCTATGGCCGAGGCTTGAATACGTGAATAGAGGCATGTTCACCGGACGCTGTGTTATACTTCTAACCGGACTTTTTAGTGGACTTTTGCCAGAAGCGCTTGCAAGGGTCCGAGTTCATCACAGGGTTCTGCGAACATGGATGGGGCAGGTGGTTAGCAAGCATGTCTGAAACACGAAAACTGATCATGGTGGCGTCACTCGAACGTCACCTCGTGAAGGAACGCAATGTGCTGTTTGAGGCCATCATGGCACAACAGTGTGTTCCTACCGGTCTGCCGTTTCCGGCCGTCTCTGCGAATTACCTCTGGAAACTGAACCAACTTGCCTTAAGCGATGCCGATTATGTGTTTCTGCTGGTCGGCAATGAATACGGCCCATTGACGGAGCAAGGCGTCGGCTATCTGCATCAAACTTACGCCACGGTTCGCGCCCAGCACAAAACGCCCGTTGCCCTGATCTACACCGGCCATGACATTCCCAGCCCCAGCGACATCGATAAAACCCGGCTGAATCAGCTGGTTGGTTTGCTGAAGACCGGTATCTATTACGAGTGGGACGGCGAAGAAACGCTGCGTGATGTCACTGAGCGCGCCATCGAGCAGGTGATGGAAGAGCATCCGGCGCCGGGTTGGCAAAAAGCAGGCGCCGTGACTGAATCGTCTGCCGAGCTGAGTGCATTGCGGGCAGAAGTAGAGCGGCTGAAACAGGAATTGTCTGCTGGCCGTTCTTCGCGTGCCGCCGCTGATTTGTCGGCACTGACCAACCCCCGATCGGTCTGGCACAGCCAGTTCAGTTGCAAGGCGTTTCGTGAAGGGCAGCTAAAGGTGCTGACTGGCAGCGTCTCCGTTTCCTGGAAAACGGTCTTCACCTGGCTGGCTGCACCCCTGTTAACCCCGGTTACCGAAACCCGCGTCAACGCGCTACTGGCCGAGTATCTGCAGCCTCTGGCACTGGTCGACGTCAAGCGTCGCTGGCAGGGCAGCCATGCGGTAGCCGACGTGAAACTCGAACGAGCGGCACTCGATGAAGTTAAGCTGCAATTGCATTCCATGTCGCTGATTCAGTTCGACAACCTCGGCCGCTGGAGCCTTACCGACACCGGTGAGTCGGTGGCACTGAAAACCGTTCCGGCCATGGCCAGTCGCCGCGAAGCCTGATGACGTTTGCCGATCGCCTGAAAATACTGATTGCAGGCCGCACTGTCAGTGAGTTTGCACGCTCGGTCGGCCTCAGCGAAAGTCTGATTCGCAAGTATCTGAACGGCTCAGAACCTTCGCTGTCGCGGGCACACCAGATAGCTCGAGCCAGCCAATGCTCTCTGGTCTGGCTGGCCAGTGGCGAAGGCCTGCCATTTGATGCAGCACCTGAAGTCGCCATCGACGCACTGCAGTCAGCCCTGCGTATCTTCGCGAACGAACCCCGAGCTACCGATTTTCACATCCCCGATACTGACACCCTGAAACACATCATCGCGCTGTATCAATACCTGAGAAATCACCGCCTGCGTGACGGTACGGTGGATGAATTGCTGGGACAGTCGTTTTTGCAATTGCTGCAGCAAGGTAAGACGAACGACGCCAGCGGTGAAAAATAGCCTGCGTTATTCCACAAATTCGCTCAGTTAACCAGCGCAAGCGAAAATGCATTGCGCCCGAACAGACAGGCAGATGACCCGGCCATTGGGCTCAACCAAAGGTTGCCTCCCTGGGCCGTCACTATTTGGTGAAGGCGTCGAATAGCCGGGTGCTGCTGCAAAGGCTCTATGTCTCCCGCGAAGCTGGCATTAACGGCTGAGTGACTTAACCGGCTTTCTTCCAATGCTGCCTGGACCAGATCGACGATTGGGGTGATCGGGTCTTCATCGGTTGCGCGTTGAACCATGGTGTCTTCACCATCCAGAACCTGAAAGACGGGAAACGTCTTCTGGTGAGCCATGATGGATCGTTTCAGCCAGTTCAGTGGTGGGAAAGTCGGGTTGTGAGGGAACAGCATCGGGTTGGCAAACGCCGGCACACTGTAGAAGTGTCGAATTCTGGGGGCAAAGGCCAGCAGAGGCAGACGCAGTTTATCAATGGTGAGCCCCTGATCGCGATGCAAATGGGCGATCTCCTGAACCAGCAACCCGTAAGCCGCCAGCGTATGGCCGCTGTCCATTACGCGCAATCTGAAATGGCTGTGCAGGTTCGCGGCATGCCGCAGGCGGTCGAGCTGTGGTTGCAGGGTGGCGGCCTGATGATTCCAGTGGTGGTAGCCAGGGTGACGATGCTTTGCCGGCGTAATAACCAGGGTGCCGTCGCTCTGCAGCAACCAGCTGTCGTTCAAACGTTGGCTGAGGTGGGTATCCTGATGCAGCTCGGGCAATGCATCGCGGGTGGGGTGGTCTGCTGTCTGATACCAGGCATCCGTTATGGCCTTGCTGCGGTCATCGGGTGGCAGCACGGCTGGATTTGCTAACCAGGTTACGGGCAGGGTGGCCAGATCAAAGCGCTGATAAATGGCCTTTGGCAAATCGCAGCTGGCATCCAGGGCCAGAGTCAGGTACTGCATGGGGTGAACATCCTGTTCCGGGTTCCATTGTCGTAATCAGCTTAATACAGATCATTCTGTTTTGTCTTTGAACTCGCACAAATCTTCAAGGATGCAGGCACCGCAACGAGGTTTGCGGGCCGTGCAGGTGTAGCGCCCGTGTAGAATCAGCCAGTGGTGGGCGTCCATCAAAAACTCGGTAGGTATCAGTCTCAACAGTCGCTGTTCGACCTCAACCACATTCTTGCCCGGTGCAATACGCGTGCGGTTGGCGACACGGAAAATATGGGTGTCTACCGCCATGGTGGGCTGGCCAAAGGCGGTGTTCAGCACCACATTGGCGGTTTTACGGCCGACACCGGGCAGTGCTTCCAGAGCGGCTCGATCGTTCGGGATTTCGCCGGCTTCGAGGTTCAGGTCACTGTGCTGGTCGAGCAGCAGCTGACACAACTTGTTCACGTTCTCTGCTTTGCTGTTAAACAGGCCAATGGTTTTGATGTAATCCTTCAATCCATCGACACCCAACTCAACAATGGCCTGCGGCGTGTTGGCGACTGGGTAGAGTTTGTCGGTGGCCTTGTTCACCCCTTTGTCGGTCGCCTGGGCCGACAACACCACCGCCACCAGCAACTCAAACGGTGTGCTGTAATTCAGCTCGGTCTCCGGGTTGGGGTTGGCGGCGCGCAGGCGGCTGAATATGTCGGTTCGTTTGGCTTTGTTCATGATTCCGCTAACTGATGCTCCCAGTTACCCGCACGCGTTTGGAGCCAGCAACCGGCTTCTCGGCTTTTGCGGCCTTTCGTTTTTCGATACCCGTGTCCACCCGGTTCTTCACCGCAATTAACAAACCCAAGCCCACGAAAGCGCCGGGCGGCAAAACGGCAAACAGAAAATCCGGGTAATTGGGAAACAGAGTGATTTCCCAGCTTTCTGCAACGGGCCCAAAAATCAGATCCATATTGGTAAACAGGGTGCCCTGGCCAATCAGTTCACGCAGACCACCGAGCACTATCAACACCGCCAGAAACCCCAGTGACATCATAAAGCCATCGAGCATCGCCGGCAGTACCGGGTTCTTGCGGGCAAAGGCATCAGCGCGGCCGAGAATGGTGCAATTGGTGACGATCAACGGAATGAAGATACCCAGCACCTGATAAAGCTCGTAGGTGAACGCCTGCATCAACAATTCAGCGCAGGTCGTAAAGGAAGCGATGATCATCACAAAGGCTGGCAACCGCACCGAGTCCGGCACGTAATGGCGAATCAGTGAGACCGCCGTGTTGGAACCGACCAGCACCACCATGGTGGCAATACCCAACCCAAGCGCGTTTACCACCGAACCGGTAACCGCGAGCAGGGGGCACAGGCCCAGCAGTTGCACCAGGGCAGCGTTGTTGTTCCACAAGCCGTTGCGCGTCAGCTCGCGGGCCGAGGCTGTGCTTTTGGCGGGGGTCGTGTCGCTCATGAATCGACTCCGGTGGTGTCAGGGTCGGTGCTCAGCAGCACCGCCCGGTTGGTCTCGAAGAACGTCAGTGTTCTGGCCACGGCGCGCACGATGGCGCGGGGGGTGATGGTGGCCCCGGTCATCTGGTCGAAGGCGCCGCCGTCTTTTTTCACCTGCCACTGATCGGGCTCAATCGTCTCGAACGACTGGCCGTCGAAACTGAATATCCAGTCCGATTTGCTGGTTTCAATCTGGTCACCCAGGCCCGGTGTTTCCTTGTGGGTGATGACCCGTACCCCAAGCAAAGTGCCACTGGCATCAATGGCGGCCACCAGTCGAATGGGTTCGGTATAACCCTCGGGTGCAACAAAGGGCAGAATAACCGCAGTGACCTCTTCATCTTTTCTTGCCTGGTACCAGGTTGCCTCACGATTCAGTCGCAGTTGAGTGGTCTCAGTTAACGCTGGTAGATTTACTGAGTATGCGGTTTCCAGCAAGTCGTTGTCGCGCAGTCGTTCGGGTACCAGTTCATAGAGAGCGCGGGCTTCGAATTCGCGCTGGTTCGCATCTATGCGGTCGGCCGTCAACGTCTGGGTAACGGCAATAATGCCCGCCGTGAACACAGCAAAAATCCCCAGACCGATGGCACTGCGGCGAATCGCCTGCGTCAGTGTGATGGGGGCTTCAGCGCCGGTGTCCGGTTGTGCGTTGTTATCGGTTTCGTCAGTCATTCTTGAAGCCTTTCACCGATTTGTCGTGGCCGTAAACACGAGGGCGGGTGTAATGGTCGATCAGCGGGGCGGCAAAGTTCATCAGTAACACGGCAAAAGCCACCGCATCGGGGTAATTGCCCCAGGTTCGAATCAGGTAGATCAGCACGCCGATGCCAGCGCCATACACCAGCTTGCCCCGGTTGCTCGTTGCGGCACTGACCGGGTCTGTGGCGATGAAGAAGGCGCCCAGCATGGTGGCCCCGGCAAACAGATGCAGGTCGATCGGCGTGCGCACGTCGGGATCGCCGCTGAACAAGAGTGCCATAATGCCAAGGCCCGCCAGAAAGCTGACCGGAATGTGCCAGGTGATGATGCGTTTCCACAGCAAAAGACCGCCGCCAGCCAGAAACGCCAGGTTGGCCACATCCCAGCCTTCGGCGACCCAGCTGCCGAAAATGGGCGATTGCAGTACCTCAGTTGAGGTTAGCCGCGAGATATCCAGCTTGTACACATCGAGCGGTGTGGCACCGCTAGCGCCATCGACCGGGGTCTGGCCCGCAAAAATAATGGCCAGCGTATCAGCGATCGGGAGCGAAAAGTCGGGGCTGGCCCAGCGCGTGGTCATGTACAGCGGCAACGACACCAGCAGCAGGGCATAGGCGACCATGGCCGGGTTGAACGGGTTGTTGCCCAGCCCACCGAACAGTTGTTTGGCGAACACAATGGCGATCATCGTGCCCAACACGGTTAACCACCAGGGCGCCAGCGGCGGCAGCGCCAGTGCGAGCAGAGCCGCGGTCACCAGTGCGCTCAGGTCTTTCAAAAAGAACATCACCGGCCGGCCACGCCAGGCCAGCAGCAGCGCCTCGGCGATCAGCGCTGTCAGTAACGCCAGCACCATATTAATGGCATAGCCAAGGCTGAAGCTGACGATCAGAACAATCCAGCCGGGCACCAGCGCCAGCAGCACCCAGCCCATCACCCAACTGACGGAGGTGCGACCTGTTACGTGCGGTGAGGTCAGGTTAAGCCCCGTCATGAATCAGGTTCCTTGTTGGGTTCCGTTGCAGTGGAGGCTCCATGAGCGGCGTTTTCGAGCGCGGCCTGGGCCGTGCGATGTTTCTCTTCCAGTTTGGTCAGTGCTTTGCGCAGGGCAGGCACCATATCCGGCGATTCCTGTTCGGCGACCACAAGCCGCTCATTGGCTTTTTTGACTTTGGTTGCCGCCAGTTCCAGCGCTTTTTCAAGGTCTTCCCGGCTCAGTTCTGCTGTGTTCTGTGCAGCACCGGACTTTTTTGCCTTGGCGCGCGCCATGGCGGCTTTGATGGCATCGTCCTGGGCATCGGGCTCTCCGCTGCCGTTTTCAGCCTTGGCGGCGCGCGCTTCGGCCGCTGCTTTGGCGCGGGCTTTGCGGCGGGCCTCTTTCTCCAGACGCTCTTTTTCCAGCCGGGCCTGGCGGGCTTCAAAGCGCGCCCGGGCCCGTTCCGATTTGATCTGCTCTTCCTGTTCGTTGCGCAATTCACCCTTGGCGTAGCGGTAATATTGCACCAGCGGAATTCGGCTTGGGCACACATAGGCGCAGGCACCGCATTCGATGCAATCGTTGATCGAATGCAATTCGGCGGCGTCGAGATCCCGGTGTTTTGACGCCCAGAACAGCTGCTGTGGCAGCAGATTGACCGGGCAGGCTTGTTCGCACAAGCCGCAGCGAATGCAGGGGTTATCCGGCATGGGCCGGGGCAGTTCCTTGCGCGTGGGCACCAGCAGGCAGTTGGTGGTTTTCATCAGTGGCGCGGTAATGTCGGGAATGGCAAAGCCCATCATCGGGCCACCCATGATGACCCGGTCCGCTTTTTTCAGGTGAACACCGGCCTGGTTCAGTACCGTCTCGATGGGGGTGCCAATACGTACCTCGTAATTGCCCGGCGCGTCTACGGCCTCACCGGTCACGGTAGTCACCCGGCTGATAAGAGGTTCATCAAACACAATGGCCCGGTAGATGCTGGCCAGGGTACCCACGTTCTGGCACACAATGCCCAGATCGCTCGGCAAACCACCGCGAGGTACTTCCTGGCCGGTGACCAGTTGAATCAACTGACGTTCGCCGCCGCTTGGGTATTTCGTCGGCACCACATTGATGCGCAGGTCGATCCCCAGGCGGTCAGCGGCTTCGCGCATGGCGGCCAGTGCCTGCGGCTTGTTGTCTTCAATGCCAAGTCGAATCGTGTTGGCCGCGAGCAAATGTTTGGCGATGACGGCACCTTGCAGAACCTCATCGGCGCGTTCGCGCATCAGGCGGTCGTCGGCGGTGATGTAGGGTTCGCACTCGGCGGCGTTAATCAGCAGGGTAGTGATCGGCTTGTGTTTGTTGCGGTATTTCACATCGGTCGGGAAGCCGGCGCCACCCTGGCCAACCACGCCGCAATCGCGCAGGCGCTGAATCAGATCATCAATCGGTTGCTCGCGCCAGTTGGGCAGCCCGTTACGGTTGCGCCAGTCGTCCTCGCCATCGGCTTCGAGCAGAATGCAGGGGGCCGGCAAACCGGATTCATGGGCGATTACACGGTCTTCAATGGCACAGATACGGCCCGATGTGGGCGCATGCACGGCCGCGCTGATGCCGCCAACGGCCGTTGCCAGCACGTCGCCTTTGCGCACCGTAGACCCGACGGATACCACCGGGTCGGCCGGAGCGCCCAGATGCATGGTCAGCGGCAACACCAAGACTGAAGGCAGCGGCACCTCGGTGATGGGAGTGGTGTTTGAGAGTGTTTTGCGTTCATCCGGGTGAATACCGCCTTTCAGCGAAAACACCTTGTCGGTCACGATCACAGCCTGGGCAGTCATGCGGCACGCTCCCGGTCTGAAGGCTGATCGGTCGCGATCAGGCTAACCCCGGGTTCGGGTTTGTCCCAGTGCCAGCTGCGCAGGGTGACTTCAATGGGCACCATATCAATGCAGTCGACCGGGCAGGGCTCGACGCACAGGTCGCAGCCGGTGCATTCGCTTTCGATCACGGTGTGCATCTGTTTGGCCGCGCCCAGAATGGCATCGACCGGGCAGGCCTGAATGCATTTGGTGCAACCAATGCATTCGTCTTCGCGAATCACCGCGACGGTGCGGCCTTTCTCTTCACCATGTTCGGCATCGAGCGGTTCGGGTTCTACATCGAGCAGGTCGGCCAGGGCCTGAATGGTGGCTTCGCCGCCGGGCGGGCACTTATTGATCTTGTCGCCATTGGCAATGGCTTCGGCATAGGGGCGGCAACCCGGGTAGCCGCACTGGCCACACTGCGTTTGCGGCAGAATGTCGTCGATGTTATCGACAATGGGGTTCCCCTCGGGCCGGAACCGCACCGAAGCAAAACCAAGCAAGCCGCCAAGCACAGCGGCCAGAATGAGCAGGGTGACAACCGCGATCCACATAAATTACCCCAACGTCACCAGACCAGAGAACCCCATAAAGGCGAGCGACATAATGCCCGCTGCCACCAGGCCAATGGCCGCGCCCTGAAACGGAACCGGCACATCGGCCACCGCCAGCCGTTCACGCATGGCGGCAAACAACACCAGCACCAGCGAAAAGCCAACGGCTGCGCCGAAGCCGTATAAAAAACTTTCAATCAGACTGTTCTGGCGGCTGATGTTCAGCAACGCCACCCCAAGCACCGCACAGTTGGTGGTGATCAGCGGTAGAAAGATGCCCAGCACCCGGTACAGCAGCGGGCTGGTCTTGCGCACCAGCATCTCGGTAAATTGCACCATAAAGGCAATCACCAGAATAAAGCTGATGGTTCTGAGGTAGGTTAACCCCAGTGGTTCGAGCAGCCAGGTGTACACCACGTAGCTCGCCACCGAGGAGAGCGTCAGCACAAAGGTTGTCGCGGCCGACATGCCCACGGCCGTCTCCAGCTTGCTCGACACGCCCATAAAGGGGCACAGCCCGAGAAACTGAACCAGAACAAAGTTGTTAACCAGAATGGTGCCAACCAGCAAAAGCAGGTAGTCGCTCATCTAAAAGACGGCCTTAACGGTGTATGGGGTGATAAGAAAGTAGGGTGCTATTATCGTGAATTGTCATATAGCTAACAAGGTAATTGGCGGAATCGTTTTAGTGTGTTTGGTTATGGTTATAAAACGTTGGTGCCACAAACGATCGGCAGAGGTCAGTGTGTAGCCCCGTTTAGCGCAATCACCGCCACACCCGCCACCGCCAGCAACATGCCGCCCCAGGCCTTGCGACTGGCGCGATGCCCGCGTATCCGGTCAATCGAAAACGCCATTATGGCGCAGGTTGCGATCAGGGTTTGCACCACACCGGCCTCGGTACGTTTAACCGCCAATTGCTGAAACCAGATAGCCAGCAGCGTACCCACAAAGGTACTCAGCGCCAGAATTGCCCATTGGCGGCCTGTTAGCCGGGGCCAGAATGCCTTGCGTTGCAAGCCGATGATCAGGGGAATGGCGGTAATGCCGGCCGCCAGCCGCAAAAACGACGCCTGTGATGCCGGCATATCAACCGCCAGAAATACCTCGCGCATAAACACCATGCCCAGCGCCTGACACAAGGCCGCCCCCAGGGCGAACGCCATGCCCAGAAAGGGATGGCTGCGATGCGCCGGATTTTCTGGCTCCAGCACCCAGAACAGCGCCGGGATGATCATCGCCGCCCCCAGCCATTGCCACAGCGTCAAAAACTCGCTTAGCCACAACATGCCCAGGCCAATGGCAAACAAGGGCGCGCTCGATTCGGCAATCGACAGCGTCGTGCGTTCACCAATACGGTTCAGCGCCGAGAAAATAAAGGTATCGCCCAGCGTAATGCCAATGAAGCCACTGAGCAGCAACGGGGTTAATACTTCGGGCGGAATGGCGACCCACTGACCCGAAACCCAGATTAACGCCAGTAAACCAGCGCAGGCCAGCAGACCTTTCCAGAAATTCAGCTGCAACGGCGACAGGGCAGTGCCCAGATGGCGAAACCCATAGGCGGCCAGCGTCCACGACAGTGCGGCTAATATGGCAAAGAGTTCACCCATCGATAACGTTCATCCAAAAGTCTGCACTGAAAAAAGGGCGTGTATCTAACATCGGTCGTTGGGTAAAGGTCAAGCAATCGGGTGTCGCAGCCCCCAACCTCCCGCGGTAAACTGCGCGCAACCAACGTAAAACCGTCTTACACCCGAAACGTGAAGGGATAAACAATGAAGATTACTGTATTTGGTATTGGCTATGTCGGCCTGGTGCAGGGAACCTGTCTGGCTGAGGCCGGGCACGAGATCGTGTGTGTCGATGTCGATGCCAGTCGGGTCGAGAACCTGAAAAAAGGCATCATCCCCATCTACGAGCCGGGGCTTGAGCCCATGGTTAAGGCCAACTACGAATCCGGTCGACTCAGCTTCACCACCGATGCTGCTGCAGCCGTCGCCCATGGCGACATCCAGTTCATCGCCGTGGGTACCCCGCCCGATGAAGACGGCAGTGCCGACCTGAAGTACGTGCTGGCCGTGGCTCGCACCATCGCCGAGAACATGAACCGCCATACCATTGTGGTGAACAAATCGACCGTCCCGGTGGGCACCGCCGACAAAGTAACCGCTGCCATCAGCGATGTTCTGGCAAAACGCTCCGATGCCAAGCTGACTTTCGATGTTGTCTCCAACCCAGAATTCCTGAAAGAAGGCGCGGCGGTAAACGACTGCATGCGGCCCGACCGCATCGTCATCGGCACGGAAAGCGCCGACTCCATCGAAGCGATGCGCGAGCTGTACGAGCCGTTCAACCGCAATCACGAAAAAATCATCCAGATGGACGTGCGCAGCGCCGAGCTGACCAAATACGCCGCCAACTGCATGCTGGCCACCAAAATCAGCTTCATGAACGAAATCGCCAATCTGGCCGAGCGCCTGGGCGCCGATATTGAAGCCGTACGCCACGGCATCGGCAGTGACCCACGCATTGGTTACCAGTTCATTTACCCCGGCGTTGGCTACGGCGGCTCTTGTTTCCCGAAAGACGTTCAGGCGCTGATCCGCACCGCTGATGGCATCGACTTCGACGCCAAGGTGTTGAAAGCCGTAGAGGCGCGTAACTACGAACAGAAAACCACGCTGTTCAGCAAGATTAACGCGCATTACAACGGCGACCTCAAAGGCAAAACCTTCGCGGTGTGGGGCCTGAGTTTCAAACCCAACACCGACGACATGCGCGAAGCGCCAAGTCGTGTGCTGATGGAAGCGTTGTGGGCCGCTGGCGCCAAAGTGCAAGCCTACGACCCCGAAGCCATGGAAGAAACTCAACGCATTTATGGCAATGAAGAGGGGTTAACCCTGTGTGGCACCAAAGAAGCTGCGCTCAAAGGCGCCGATGCCCTGGCCATTGTGACGGAATGGCAACCGTTCCGGGTGCCGGATTTCGACGCCATTAAACAACAACTGGCCGACCCGGTTATCTTCGATGGCCGCAACCTGTTTGAGCCCAAGCGGATGCAGAAGAAGGGCATTCAGTATTATTCGGTGGGCCGGAACCCGGTATAAAGGCTTGGCGTGGGGGATGAGGTTAGAGGAGGTCATCCCCCTGGCCCGAATAGCGTTTCACACAAACGAAATCTCGGGCCCGGCGTCAGCGCCCTGCAAGGCCAGCGCCGCGGCGGTCTTCCGCGCCAGCACAAAGTAATGCGCCGCCACTTCACCATCCGGCTCTGCGATGACGGTGGGTTTGCCACTGTCGGTCTGGGTGCGAATGCTGATGTCCAGCGGCAGGCTTTCCAGCAGGCTCACATCGTAGTCTTCCGAGAGCTGTGCGCCGCCGCCTTCGCCGAAAATATGTTCAACATGCCCGCAATTTGAACACACATGCATCGCCATATTCTCAACGATGCCCAGTACCGGAATATTCACTTTGCGGAACATTTCGATGCCCTTGCGCGCATCCAGCAGGGCGATGTCTTGCGGGGTGGTGACGATCACAGAGCCCGATACCGGCACTTTTTGCGCCAGCGTCAGCTGAATATCGCCGGTGCCCGGGGGCATGTCGACGACCAGATAATCCAGATTATCCCACTGAGTTTGCGTTAATAATTGCTGTAACGCTCCCGAGACCATGGGCCCACGCCACACCATGGGCGTTTTCTCGGTTACCAGATAGGCCATCGACATACTTTGCAGGCCATGGGCTTCTACGGGCTTAAAGAATTTGTTGTCTACCGTCTCTGGCTTGGTGCCTTCGGGCACACCCAGCATGGTGCCAATGCTCGGGCCATAGATGTCGGCATCCAGCAAACCAACCCGGGCGCCTTCGGCCTGCAGCGCCAGCGCCAGGTTAACGGCCGTGGTGCTCTTGCCAACCCCGCCTTTGCCAGAGGCCACGGCGATGATGTTCTTGATGTTCTCCATGCCTGGCAGGTTTTCCCGCAGGTTCACGGAGCCAATCTCACAGTGAACGGAGACCTCTACTTCAACATCATCCACCTGGGCTTCAATGTGGCTGGCCAGCAACATAGCCAGCCCTTCCCGATATTGCCCGGCAGCGTAGTGGAGCGTTACCGAGATCTTAACCGGTGAGCCCTCGGTAATGTCGATGTCGGCCGTATCGGCAAAAGGCCGGTCGGTGTGGGGGTCTTTCAGGGTGTTCAGCGCCTGGAGTATGCGTTCAGTCGACATGCTGGGTCCTTAACGTGGCTATGACAGCAGGGTGGGGGCGGGGTAAGGGAAATAAAAGTCGTAACAGAGGTTGCCGGGGCAGTGCCCCGGGCCAAAGGTGGTGTTACTGCCGCCCATACCGGTCGGTAAAGCGCACAATGTCGTCTTCGCCCAAATAACTGCCGGTCTGCACTTCAATCAGCTCCAGCGAAATCTTGCCCGGGTTTTCCAGGGCGTGCACGGTGCCAATGGGAACGTAGACCGATTCGTTCTCGCTGAGCATTTGAGTCTTCTCGCCTATGGTGACGTTGGCAGTGCCGCTCACCACTACCCAGTGTTCAGCACGGTGGTGGTGCATCTGAACCGAGAGCTTTTCACCCGGTTTCACGGTAATGCGCTTCACCTGGTGGCGATCACCCAGGTTTATGGTCTTGTATGAGCCCCAGGGGCGGTGAACCCGGGCATGCACATGGTGCTCGGTTCGCCCGGCGGCTTTCAGCTGGTTCACGATGAACTTCACATCCTGAGCCCGCTCGCGCGGTACCACCACCACGGCATCGTCGGTTTCGATGATCGCCATATTTTGCACGCCAATGGCGGCTACCAGGCGGCTTTCAGCGCGAATCAGGTTGCCGCTGGCGTCTTCGGTGAGCACATCGCCTTGCAGCACATTGTTTTGTTCGTCTTTCTCGCTCAGATCATACAGGGCCGACCAGGCGCCGATGTCGCTCCAGTCGCCGTTGTAGGGCACCACCACAGCGCGCTCGGTGCGTTCCATAATGGCGTAGTCGATGGAGTCTGACGGGCTCTGCGCGAAGGCTTCTGCATCCACCCGAATGAAGTCGAGGTCTGCGTACTTGTTGACCATGGCTGCCTGTGTGGCGTCGTAAATGGCCGGCTGAAATTGCTTCAGTTCTTCCAGATATACCCGCGCCTTGAACACGAACATACCGCTGTTCCAGAAGTAATTGCCAGCGGCCAGGTAACGGGCGGCGGTGTCGGCATCCGGCTTTTCACGGAAGGCGACCACGGCGCTGGTCACATCGGTAGCGGCCGCTTCAATGTAACCATAGCCGGTTTCCGGGTAGGTGGGCTTAATGCCAAAGGTGACCAGCAAATCACTCTTCGATTGAATAATGGCTTCCTGAACCGAGGCACGAAAGGCCTCGGTGTCTTTCATGACGTGGTCGGCTGGCAACACCACCAGGGTGGCTTCCGGGTCCCGTTCCAGTGCCTGAAACGCTGCCAGAGCAATGGCCGGTGCGGTATTGCGGCCTTCGGGCTCCAGAATCAGCTCGGCTTTGGTGCCCAGGTCGGCCATTTGCTGGGCGATGAGGAAACGGTGTTCATCGTTGCACACCACAATGGGCTCGGCACCGATGCCTGCAGCCTGCACTCGTTTCAGCGTCTGCTGAGCCAGGCTCAGCTCCGGGTCGGCCAGGGCGATGCATTGCTTGGGGAACAGCTCCCGGGAAACCGGCCACAGCCGGGAACCCACGCCTCCTGCGAGCAAAACGGGAATAATCATCCTTGGAACTCCTTGGTTTGAACCGTTGAATATAACAATGCCTACAATGATAGCATTAGGGGCGAGCTACGAGCTACGAGCTACGAGTTACGAGCCGCGAGCTAGTAGCGAACAGCTCAAAACTCGCGGCTGAATTCAAAAAACCCCGTTTCTCAACACCACGCCATCAGGTAGAATGCCCGGCTCTGCGAAAACTCATCGCGTTTGTTTTAACTCAAAGCTAACAGCTCGCAGCTAACAGCTAAATAAGGAACCCCCATGCCCGACCGCCGCAAGATACTGGTCACCAGTGCCCTGCCATACGCCAACGGCCCCATTCATCTGGGTCACATGCTGGAACACATTCAAACCGACATCTGGGTTCGGTTTCAGAACAGCATGGGCAATATGTGCACCTACGTCTGCGCGGACGACACTCATGGAACAGCGGTCATGTTGCGGGCCGAGAAAGAAGGCAAAACCCCGGAAGACCTGATCAAAGCTGTTCAGGCCGACCACATGCGCGATTTTGGTGGCTTTCTGATCGACCACCACAACTACTACAGCACTCATTCGGATGAAAACCGTTACTACGCCGAGCTGATCTACACGCGCCTGAAAGAAAACGACATGATCAACGTGCGCACCATCAGCCAGCTGTACGACCCGGTGAAAGAAATTTTCCTGGCCGACCGCTTCGTAAAAGGCACCTGCCCGAAATGTGGCAGTGAAGACCAGTACGGCGATGCCTGCGAAGTGTGCAGCGCCACGTACGAACCGAATGAGCTGATAAACCCGAAGTCTGCTTACACGGGTGCCACTCCGGAAGTGCGCGAATCCGAACACTTCTTCTTCAAGCTGCCTGAATGCCAGGCCATGCTGAAAGAATGGACCCGCTCCGGTACCTTGCAAGACAGCGTCGCCAATAAGCTCGCTGAATGGCTCGACGCCGAACTGCAGGAATGGGACGTCAGCCGCGATGCGCCGTATTTCGGTTTCGAGATTCCCGGCGCCCCCGGCAAGTTCTTCTATGTCTGGCTCGATGCCCCCATCGGCTACATGGCCAGCTTCAAGAACCTGTGCGACCGCCGCGATGACCTGGAGTTCGATGACTACTGGAAGTCGGATTCTACGGCCGAGCTGTACCACTTCATCGGCAAAGACATCATCAACTTCCACGCCCTGTTCTGGCCCGCCATGCTCGAAAACGCCGGCTACCGCAAGCCAAGTGGCGTGTTCGCCCACGGCTACATCACCGTGAACGGCGAGAAGATGTCCAAATCCCGTGGCACCTTCATCATGGCCAAAACGTACCTGGAGCACCTGAACCCGGAATACCTGCGTTACTATTACGCGGCGAAACTCGGCTCTGGTGTTGAAGACATTGACTTGAGCTTGACGGATTTCGCACAGCGAGTGAACTCTGACCTGGTCGGCAAGGTGGTCAACATCGCCAGCCGGTGTGCAGGCTTCATCAAGAAAGCCGGTGGCAGCTTGTCTGACACCGTGGCCGAGCCCCAAATGCTGGCCGATTTCCAACAAGCTGGCACGACCATTGCCCAGGCGTACGAGCGGCGTGAATTCAGCAAGGCCGTGCGTGAAATCATGAACCTGGCCGACCGCGCCAATGAGTACATTCAGGCCAAAGCGCCCTGGAGCATGGCCAAAGAAGCAGGCCGCGAGCAGGAAGTGCACGATGTGTGTTCCATGGGCATTCACCTGTTCCGGCTGATTACCCTGTACCTGGGCCCGGTACTGCCCGATATGAACGAGAAGGTCAAAGCCTTCCTGAACGTCGAGAGCCTGAACTTTACGGATCGTGAAACCGTGCTCACCGGCCACGCCATCAACAAATTCAAGCCACTGCTTACGCGCATTGAAATGACACAGATCGATGCGTTAATAGAAGCCAGCAAGGAAGACGTAGCCGCCGATGCCAAAACCGGCACCCCGGCCGCCGCTGCCGAGCAAAGCCAGGCGCAGGCCCAACCGGCCAGGAATGAGAAAACCGCCAAGTCAGACGATACAGCGGAGCAGGGCGCTGAGATTGAATTCAGTGACTTCGCCAAGCTCGACCTTCGCGTTGCCCGCGTCGTCGAAGCCGACCACGTTGAAGGCGCCGACAAATTGCTTAGGCTGCAACTGGATGTCGGCGAAGGCACAACCCGTCAGGTGTTCTCGGGCATCAAGAGCCACTACCAGCCGGAGCAGTTAGTCGGTAAGAATGTGGTACTCGTCTATAATCTGAAGCCACGCAAAATGCGTTTTGGACTGAGTGAAGGCATGGTACTGGCCGCCGGCGGTGGAACTGAACTGTGGGTTCTGGAAGCCCACAACGATGCTGCACCCGGCACACGCATTAGCTAATGTTGGCGTGGGTGAGGGCGCGGAAGCGCGAGCCCTGGCAAGGCGTTCCTGCAGAGCGCCTTTGATTGCACTGTATGAGCAATGCGTCCCAAATCAGGGTAAACATGGCCAATGCCGTTGTTTCTAAAGGCTTTTCGACTAGAATGGCGAAGCCCATGTGGCTTGGTTCGTTTAAAGGATCGAAGGTCAACCAGGAGTGTTAAATGACTGATCAGCAAGTACGTCGCGACCCCAGTGACGACGAAATCGATATTGGTGCGTTAATGGCACGGGTCTGGGCGACCAAAGGTCGGGCCATGATCGCCTTACTGGTGGTCGCGTTGGCCTTCAGTGCGTTTCTGGCATTGCGCTATTTGGCCAGTGATAAGGATGTTACCTACAGCCAGGCCTTCGACCTGACGTTCGATGGCATCGCCAATGGCGAATTTCCAGACGGCTCCCCTTTTCTGATCAGCGATGTCGTCAGCTCCACCGTGCTCAGCCGTGTTTACCAGGAGAACCAGCTCGAAAGCACGGAGTTGACACTCGACGAACTGCGCCGGGGCCTCAACATTGAACCCTATGCGCCCGACCACTTCCTGATTGTGGAACGCTACCGCAGCCGTATGAACAACAGCAACCTGTCGGCTGCCGAAGTTGCTGAACTACAGCAGCAGATGCAATCCGATCTGCGGTCTGCCAGCGCCAGCGGCATGCTGCTGACGCTGCAATTGCCTGAAGGCACTCTAGCAACAGAGCTGGCCCGCGAGATCCTTCGCGACATTCCCAGCACCTGGGCTAAGCGCGCCATTAGCGAAAAAGGCGTGCTGGAACTGAACCTGCCCATCTATTCCGAGCGCATTTTTGACGAAGCACGCTTTGAAAGTCTCGATTATTTGGTCGGAATTGAGCTGTTACTCGATAACATTGGCCTGATACAGGAAAACATCACCGCCCTAAAGCGGGAGCCGAATGCCACCAACGTGACCGACTCTGAAACCGGCTACAAGCTTGAAGACCTCGAAAAAGCCATTGCCGACGTGGCGGAATACGACCTTCGTCAATTGATCGACCCGGTAAAAGAACTCGGCCTGGCGAGAGACCCCGACTTTGTCCGTCTTTATTACAACAGTAGACTACAAGAACTGGAGCTCGAACAACGACTGTGGCAAAAGCGCGCCGAAGTTACCCGCACGGTGCTGAATTCATACCGCAGCGAAGGGCAGGGAGGGGCATCTGGTAAAGCTGACAGCATTCCGCAAGCGAGCCTGGCTCCACAGTTGGGCGATGCCTTTCTCGACCGTCTGCTCGAGGTTTCCCGCCAGGGAGATGATCTAGCCTATCGTCAAGAGTTGACTCAGCAGGTATTGAAATACGAAAACGAAGCGCTCGACGTACAAAACGAAATGGCGGAAATTGAATTGACGCTGGCCTCGCTCGACCGGGCTGAAGAAAACGACGAAGACATTCAGCGCTATGTCGACCAGGTGCAGCAGCGCCTGCCCATGGTACTGGAAACCCTGCGCGACTATACCCGGGTGGTAGGGCGCATTCACCAGCAACTGGGCCGTCAGGCGGTGGGCACAGTGAGTGAACTGGTACGGCCGATGGGTGGGTCTTTTGCTGAATCCACCCCGCGGGCGGTCACCAGCAGCGACGTAAAAACACTGATTGCCTTGCTGGTATTAACGCTGTTTGGGGCGGTTTTCGTGAGCCTGATCGCCGATCTGTTCAGAGACCGCAAAGCGCACTGAATCACTAGGTACCAAGCAGTTAAGTGCTTGGTAGATAAGTGCTAAGTAGCATGCAGTACAAAGGGTATGAACGCCAGTTGAGCGCGTTCAACCCAGGGACACCGCCGCGGCAGGGAAGCCACCGGCAACGACAGGAGATCACGCGATGACACTGCAACCGATCACCTCGCATCATCCGTATACCGGCGAATATGAGGTGCTGCCTGGCCAGCCCGCCTGGTACCTGGTGCAGTGCAAACCGCGCGATGGCTTCCGTGCCGAAGAACACCTGAAAAACCAGGGCTTTACCTGCTTTCACCCCACGCACACCGTGCGCCGAACCCACGCTAATCGCCGTACGGTACGGGTAGAAAGCCTATTCCCGCACTACCTGTTCGTACTGATTCGCCCGCAACAAAGCTTTGCCGCTGTAAACGCCACCCGGGGTGTCTGCAAAATCGTGAACTTTCACGGTTACCCCAGCCCGGTGCCGGTTTCTCTGGTAACCGCGCTCATGCGACACAGCAGAATCCTGAACGGTCAGGAACCCGAACCCGAATTCAAACCCGGCGATACCGTTACCATTACCGAAGGTGCCTTTCAGGCGATCGAAGCCGTCGTCAAAGCCACCAAGGGCGAAGAGCGCGTCATCCTGCTGCTTAACTTGCTTAGCCAGGAACGTGAGCTGGAAATGGCCACCAGCCAGGTGCGGGTGGTTAAATAACGTGGAACATCAGAAGACGCGAAACACGTAAAGACGCAAGACAATAACTGACGCAGAACAGTAAAAGACGTCAGTTCGTGTCTTGCGTACTTTAATGTCCTGCGTCACTTCATGTTCTGCGTCTTTTCATACCCTTTATACCACTCCACCAACGCCCGAACCCCGTCATCAATGCTCGTATTCGGCTGATACCCGGTTAACGCCGTCAGCTTGCTGGCATCCGCATAGGTAATGGGTACATCGCCGGGTTGCATCGGCAGGTAGTTCTTCTCGGCCACAGCACCCCAGTGTCGCTCAAGCGTCTCGATAAACTCCATCAGGTGCACCGGCTTGGCATTGCCGATGTTGAGTACCCGGTAAGGCGCATCGCTGCTGGCGGGCGTGTGGTGGTTGCCCTTGGCAGAGCGGGTAGGGGGCGCATCGAGCGATTGCAGCACACCGGCGACAATGTCGTCGATGAAGGTGAAGTCCCGTTGCATATTGCCCTGGTTATACACATCGATCGGTTGGCCTTCCGATACCAGTTTCAGAAACTTCATCGGCGCCATATCTGGCCGGCCCCAGGGGCCATAGACGGTGAAAAAGCGCAGTCCGGTAGTGGGCAGGTCGTACAAATGGCTGTAACTGTGCGCCATGACTTCATTGGCTTTCTTGGTGGCCGCATAGAGGCTGACCGGGTGGTCTACCGGGTCGTCTTCACTGAACGGCTGTTTTTCGTTCTCGCCATACACTGAACTGGACGACGCATACACAAGATGCGCCACCTTCTGCTGCCGCGCCAGCTCCAGAATATTGCCAAACCCGACCAGATTGGCATCGATATAGGCGCTGGGGTTCTCGATGGAGTACCGCACCCCGGCCTGCGCCGCCAAGTGCACAATGCGCTCAAACCGGTGTTCTTCAGCCAGTTTGGCCATGGCCACCCGGTCTTCAACCCCCATCTCAACAAAGGTAAACCGGTCGCTTTCAATGCGCGCCAGCCGGTCCCGCTTAAGCTGAACTTCGTAATAATCGTTCAGGTTATCGATGCCCACCACCTCATGGCCCTGGGCCAACAACTGAAGCGCCACATCACACCCGATAAACCCGGCCACACCGGTAACAAGAATGGTCATCCCTGCAGTCCCCAAAAAATGTGAAGAAAAATGAATAGTTGCTGCAAATGTTAACACATCAGGTATGAGCTGCGAGCGGTGAGCTAACAGCTAACAGCTAACAGCTAAAAGCTCGCAGCTCACAGCTAACAGCTCACAGCTCGTCCCAAATCTGTGACTCCAACCAAAACTCGCACACCGAAGCTTGATACACTGTACAAACCAGTCACCCGAGTAAGGATCACTCAATGCAAGCGCGTTCCTGGCTCGCTATCGCTATTGTCACAATCAGCGCTGGCGGTGCCACCCTGTACGGCCTGAACCTCAACCCCTCCAAGCACCTGCCACGCCTCAAAGTCACCCAGGCCGATATTGATGCGCTGATCGACCGTACCTATGAACAGATGGTATTCGTAGAAGGCGGCGAGTTCCTGATGGGCGACATCATGCACGACGGGCTGTATTCGACCTGGGGTGATGACAACAAACCGGCCGTTAAAGTATCGCTCGATAGCTACTCAATTGGCGCTTATGAAGTTAGCTATGGAGATTTTGATATTTACACCGCAGCGAATGACCTACCCCGGGCAATGGATCGTGATTGGGTGGTCGGTCAGGAGTGGCGCGGGCCTGAGTATCCGGCAGGAACCAGTTGGACCCGGGCTAAAGCCTATTGTTTATGGTTGGCTGAAATTACGGGTGAACCCTTTGATTTGCCGACAGAAGCCCAGTGGGAGTATGCAGCGCGCAGCCGGGGTCTAGATGTGATATTTGGTACAGATGACGGAACGATTCGCTTGGGTGAGAACTATGAAGATGGTGCAAATCGTCAATTAAAATCAGGAGCATTCCCGCCCAACCCGCTTGGACTATACGATATGTCAGGCAATATGAGCGAGTGGGTCAATGACTGGTATGACAAAAATTATTATCAGAAAATGCCTGAAAATAACCCGACTGGTCCAAAGGAAGGTACCGAGAAGATTCTACGTGGTGGGGTGTACGGTGAATCCCCCTCAGGAAGTAATGTCATTAAGAGAACTGAATTTTTGGAATTCGATACTGAATATAGTTCGACCGGGTTTCGATGCGTATTAAATACATTACCCGATCTACTCGAATAGCTTAAATTTGATGTGCAGCTAGGCTTGGCGAGTCAGAGGAAATCCGACTTGTGCTAACTCTGCTGCAGTTGAAGCGGTGGAATCAATTACAGCGTGTTCTGGAAGGTTATCCCGCCAATCATAGAAGAACCTAGCTTCAACTCCGTCCAGAGAACCACTGATCAGATCAAATCCATCCCAGGCAGACCAACCTGTTTGGCTTGGATGCAGTGGGCCGTCTGGACCCATCCGTTCGATAATTTCTGTGTACTCTCTTTTGCAGGTGATGGTTTTAAGAAGCTTCACGATGGCTTCTTCTCTCGTCTCAGTAAAACCGTCCCAGCGCCAATTTTTGTGATGATACCAAGCTTCACTAGTGACACATAGTGTCCTTAGCATTGTTGCTTTTGACTCTGGTGGTGCAAACTGTAGTAGCCCTTCGTTGTCAGAGAGGATATTTTCCGCAAGGTTGTGCGCATGTTCATTTTCTTCATAGGGCAACTTCAAGGTGTCCCACCAGTCGCTTATTGAGTTGAAGGTACCCACTAAGCCATCTGAGAAAGCTATCCCCAGAGAAAAAATACCTGAAATTACTTTGTGCAGTACCTTAAACGCTTCACTTTCAATAATTTCCAGCTTCCCAAAATCAAACTTCATCAACTGGTGATATACAAACTGCACAAAGTCGATCAACGCATTAATACCGACTGAAGCCACCATCTCACCGCTAGCCCCAATACCGAGTGCGGCACCAGCCTTCGCCCTGAACATAAACTTGCCGTCGTCATACCCAATAAAGAGCCCGAGCATGGCCCCCGCACCCGCCCGGGCCTGAAACTCACCCCCCAACTCAGCCAACGCCCGAAACGCCGGCTCATCGTTAGTCCGCGCTTCCGGGTTATCCCATTCAATGGAACCGTTCGCACCACAGCCGCCGGAAACCCCGCTAAACGCGTTCAATTGCACATCGGTGGGCACGAAGTGCGGGTCGTTTTGTTGCTTTTGAGTGGCTTCGTTGCTACTTAGCCCGCGAATTTCTGGCTGCCCACCGTTCATGCTGATATCAATGTTGCCCGATAGCAGTACCTTGGCACCGGCGAAGCCCATCAGGTAAATGGTCATGGTGGCCCGAATGGCGCCGAAATCGAGCGGTTGGGTGCCGCCATCTTTGGTGGGCAGGTCCAGCCGCATCGGCCAGCCTTCCTTGCTGGGGAAATGACAGCTCGCCGTCGCCTTACCTTCAAACAACGCCACACTCATTTGTGCATCGGCAGAAAGGCCAATGGCGGTTTTACTGAATGTGGCGCTGGCGGAGGCACCCGCAAAGAAACGCAACATGGCCGCTTCGGTGGTGGCGGAATAGTGTTCACTGGCGCTGAGCCAGTCGTGCTGTTCGCCAGTGGTTGCGTTCCAGTCGGCCGCCCAGTCTGTCAGGCTGTGTTCAAAGGCGCCCAGATTCAGGGTAGCCCGGGTTTTCAGTTTCCCCCCGCTGAAGCCTTCCGCCAAAGATCGGGTGGCTTTGTCGGCATCGAACTGGCCCGCTGAATTGGTGTAGCGCCGGGCGTTGCGAACATCGGTAGCGAGCGAATAACGACGAATGTGGTTGCGAATTAGATCACTGCGCACATAGGTAAATTTGCGGCCGCGGTAGCCAAGCAGTTCGGTCAGCCCGGCAATCTGGTTGCTGTGCTGGGGGCCATCCAGTGCCGGGCCAAGTGCGGCCATTACGTTGTTTTTAGCGGGTGTTACCGGGTTAGCTGAACCGTTGCTACTTGTTGAGCTATTCGTAGCAGGCTGAGAAGCCTGGTTTTGCTGCGCCGAGTTCAGGGCGGTGATGGCGGAGGTGAGCGCCTGGTGATCCTGGTCTATTACCACGGCCAGTAGATCTGGTATGACCAACAGGGCATCGCTTTCCGGCACATAGGCCACTTCCAGCGCCAGTGGCACCGGATCGGGCGGTAATACCGTAACAGTGAGCGGGTGTTCTGCATCCCGGTTGCTGGCATGCAACTGATACTCCCCGGCCGCCACCGGTATATCTAAAGACCAGTCGACATCGGCCTGGTCGCGGTTCAGCGGCACCGATTGTTCGCCCTGGGTGGGCCCTTGCCACTGCACCCGCACGGCACGGCCGTAGCTTCCAGTACCGGTAACGGCCAGCACCGGCGTTCCCGGTATCCAGAGCTCCTGCCCGGGCTCGGGTGGCTGGCTTAGGGTGTAATCCGGGTGGTTCAGGTTGGCCAGCGGCGTGGCGTGGGGCACACCATAAAGTTCAAACGCCAGGTCCCACCAGCTTTCATCGGCCGCCAGGCGGTAACGTTCGCGGGCTTGTCGAATGGGGCGCTGTTCCAGGCGCAGTTCAGCGCCCGGTTCAGGCTGAACGATGCGCACTGTGGCGTTGTGCTCAACACCCCCTTCAACCGCAGGGCCGCCGCCGAAACGGGAGGGCATGGAAACGGATTTATCAGCCGTGCTACTGCCCGAACCAACCGCGGTGCTTTGTGCCGGTAGATCTGTTCGGAACGCATACACCGACCGATGGCTGTGTAACCCCTGGCGGTACCGGGTTACAGGCTCGGCCCGAACGCCATCCCAAGCAATGAACAGCCGATGCTCGTTTGGCGAGGCCTGTTGCCAGGCACGCGCCGTTTGCGCCGAAGCCTGCCAGCAAAACCGGCGATGCTCTGGCCGCTGCAGAAAATGCCGAACGGGGTGGGGCAGTTCATACCAGCGAATGGGGTGGCAGCCACCGGGTTTAGATTGAAGGGGGGCTTCTGGCTGAAGGCTATCGGTTGGCTTGGCACCGGCAAAGAAGGCGTCCTCCCTGAAGAGGGGGGCAAACCCCTCATCAAACGCCGAATCTTGCCCTGATTCAAAATGGCTGTTCATTATTCATCCCTTTCCCCACATCCCTGGGGCCAACGGTTTTTACGAATAACGCGGGACTTTAAAGGCGTGGGCACAGAGTTCCAGCGGCAAAAGGAAACCATGTGATTGGCTTCGCAAAAGACGGTTGTGAGCTGGGAGCCACAAGCAACAAACGATAAGCTACCGCCAAACCGCTCAACAAAACGGCAGCCAACCCTAATTAAGCGAATCGCTCAAAGCCAATAGCTAAAAGCTCATAACTAACAGCTCGCAGCTAAAAGCTCTCAGCTCAAAAGGACCCCCATGCCCAAGGATGCAACCCCCCAAATCACCCACCACGGCGCAGTAACCGGCGTAACCGGCTCCTGCCACCAATACCAAACTAAACACACCAACGCCTTAATAGACTGCGGCCTCTTCCAGGGCGCTGAATCCAACCGGCCGCTGCATGCCTTCGACTTCGCCGTGCCCGACGTAAGCGCGCTCATCGTCACCCATTGCCACATAGACCACGTGGGCCGCATACCCTGGCTCATTGCCGCCGGTTTCCGGGGCCCCATTTACTGCACCGAACCCACGGCTGCCTTGTTACCCCTGGTGCTCGAAGATGCCCTCGGCATCCACATACCCGACGATGCCGACCTGGTAGAGAAAGCCCTGGCGCGCATTCTTAGCCAACTGCAGCCTGTGCCCTACCACCAATGGCAGCCACTGCCCGGCGCTGAAACCGAGCTGCGCTTCCAGCCTGCTGGCCACATTATGGGCTCTGCCTACGTTGAACTGGAAACCCACGGCCACCGCACCGTATTCAGCGGCGACCTCGGTGCACCCGGCGCTGTGTTCGTAGACCCACCCCAGGCTCCCGAACGCGCCGACATCCTGGTGCTGGAAAGCACCTACGGTAACCGCGACCACGAAGCCCGGGCAGAACGCAAAACCCAACTGGGCAACAGCCTGAAACGTGCCCTGGCCGACGGCGGCACCGTGCTGATACCCGCCTTCAGCCTGGGCCGCACCCAGGAGATTCTCGCCTTCATAGAAGACCTGCTGCACGAGAACAATTTAATCCACCCCGACGGCACCGGAAGTGCCTTACCGATTATTCTCGATTCACCCCTAGCCTTACGCATGACCCAGGCCTACCGCCACCTGGTAAACCATTGGCGCGAACCCCTGCAAACCCAGCGCGAAGCCGGGCGCTTCCCCCTGGCGTTCGACCAGCTAATAACCCTGGAACGCCACAAAGACCACCTGGCCATGGTGAAACGCCTAACCCACACCCGCCAACCCGCCGTTGTGCTCGCCGCCAGCGGCATGTGCCAGGGCGGCCGCATCATGAACTACCTCGAAGCCATGCTGCCGCTACCGGAAACCGACGTCTTCTTCGTAGGCTACCAGGCCAAAGGCACCCTGGGCGCCGCCATACAAAGCGCCCAACCCGGCGACACCGTACGAGTAAACAACCAACCAACCCGAATGAACGCCCAGGTACACCGCCTAAGCGGCTTCTCAGCCCACGCAGACCGCACCGGCTTAACCAACTTCTGCGCCGACATACCCACCGCCCCAACAGAAATCCGCCTCGTCCACGGCGACGCGAGGGTGAAGCGGGAATTCCAGGCTCATCTAGCCAATAAACTCCCAAACACAAATGTGTGGGTGCCGGATTGAACTGACGCAGAACATGGACTGACGCGAAACACGGACCGACGCGAAACACGGACCGACGCAAGGGCGTCTTTCCCTGTTTCGCGTCCATTATTGTCCAGCGTCTTTTATTGTTTCGCGTCACTTCATGTCCTACGTCCCCAAAACATCCCCAATACAAACCAACAACAAAACGCAAACCAGATCCCTTGACCCCCCAACCCCAACCCCCTACAATTCGCGTTCAACAACTGAACAACCCTTTGGTGTGCCCTGTAACCGGCCGGGCGGTAGCGAATCTAATCGATTCACAGCACCTCGCAAAACCCCATTCCAGAGCCTTCAAAAAATTCGATTCAGGAGAATTCCTGGCAGATCGGCCAAAAAGGCTTGCACCAATACATACCGAATTTACGATTTTTGATCACAGCTCACAGCTCACAGCTCACAGCTCACAGCTCACAGCTCACAGCTCACAGCTCACCAACATCCGTTAACGCTCAATAGCCAGTGTGCCTATATGCTTTCCGATGAACTCCGCTACAAAATCCTTAAACGGCTTGAGACCGACCCAAACCTAAGCCAACGTGAGCTGGCAAAAGAGTTGGACATGAGCTTGGGGAAGGTTAACTATTGCCTCAAAGCCTTGCTGGAAAAGGGTTGGATAAAGGCGGGAAACTTCAAAAGCAACCCGAACAAAATGGGGTATGCCTACATCCTTACGCCGAGCGGGCTAGAAGAAAAAGCGAACGTTACAGTCCGGTTCCTGAAACGGAAGCTCGAAGAACATCAGGCAGTTAAAAAAGAAATTGAACAACTCAGATCGGAAATAAAGGCATCTGAGGAAAGCGTAGAAAATAGTACCAATCATCTAAAAGCCAACAGCTAAAGGCTCTTATAGAAAATGAAAGTCCTTACCGTATTCGGAACACGCCCAGAAGCAATTAAGATGGCCCCACTGGTCCATGCATTGGTATCAGATCCTTTTTTTGAAGCGAAAGTCTGTGTAACAGCTCAGCACCGGGAAATGCTAGATCAGGTACTTGAGTTATTTGAAATTACTCCAGATTACGACCTGAATATAATGCAGCCAGGGCAATCGCTGAATGATGTAACAGCTAATATACTTAAGGGTCTCAAGCCGGTTCTTAGCGAATTCAAACCAGATGTAATCTTAGTACACGGCGATACTGCAACAACTTTCGCGACCTCCCTTGCTGCATATTACGAGCAAATACCAGTAGGGCATGTAGAGGCAGGCTTGCGAACTGGTAACCTTTATTCGCCTTGGCCAGAAGAAGGCAATAGAAAGCTGACGGGTGTATTGGCCCAATACCATTTTGCGCCAACAGACACTTCAAAAGCCAACTTAATAGCTGAAGGTGTGAATGAAAACAGAGTTCATACTACAGGCAATACAGTAATTGATGCGTTGCTATGGGTTAAGAGTAAGCTAGAAACAAATCCAGCTCTTAGGAATGAACTTCAAAGCCACTATTCATTCCTAAAACCAGACCAAAAGTTGATATTAGTAACAGGCCATCGCCGTGAAAGCTTTGGAGGCGGGTTTGAGCGGATTTGTGAAGCATTGAAGCACATAGCTGAAGCTCACAGCGACTCACAGATTGTATATCCCGTTCACCTGAACCCCAAAGTTCAGGAGCCGGTAAATCGGCTGTTAAAGAATACCAGCAATATTCACCTGATTGAGCCGCTGGATTACCTACCATTCGTTAATCTAATGGACCAGGCCCATATTATCCTCACCGATTCTGGAGGCGTACAGGAAGAAGCGCCATCACTTGGGAAGCCAGTTCTTGTGATGCGCGACACAACTGAACGCCCTGAGGCCGTAGAGGCGGGTACCGTGAAGCTGGTAGGGACTAATGTTCAAACTATTGTCGAAGAAATAAACACCCTAATGAATAATGATGCTGCATATAAGTCAATGAGCCGTGCACACAATCCCTATGGTGATGGGAAAGCATGTGCTCGGATCATTCAAGCTCTTAAGCAGTAATAAGGAGTAGCAAGTGAAATTTAATACAATATCTGTGATTGGACTAGGTTACATAGGTCTTCCTACTGCTGCCATATTCGCTTCTCGCAAGATCAAAGTTATTGGTGTAGATGTAAACCAACATGCAGTAGACACCATCAATAAAGGTGAAGTTCACATAGTAGAACCAGATCTGGATATGGTTGTACACGCAGCCGTAAAGGAAGGTTACCTTCGAGCCACTACCACGCCTGAACCAGCTGATGCTTTCTTAATTGCAGTTCCAACCCCGTTTAAAGATGATCATGTACCAGATTTGAGCTACATAAAAGCTGCCAGTAGATCTATAGCCCCAGTATTGAAAGCTGGTGATTTGGTAATCTTAGAGTCGACGTCTCCAGTAGGTGCAACTGAACAGATGGCAGCATGGTTGGCTGGAGCGAGGCCTGACTTGACATTTCCGCAATCTCATGGCGAAAATTCAGATGTCCGAATAGCGCACTGTCCTGAGCGTGTGTTACCTGGGCATATATTGCGTGAATTGGTTCAAAATGATCGTGTTATTGGTGGAATAACAACTAGGTGTTCAGATTATTGTATAGCTCTATATAAAAATTTCGTAGAGGGTGAGTGTGTAACGACAACAGCACGTACTGCAGAAATGGCCAAGTTGACGGAGAATAGCTTTCGCGATGTTAATATCGCTTTTGCCAATGAGCTATCGATTATTTGCGACAAGCTGGATATCAACGTTTGGGAATTGATTCAACTAGCTAACCGCCATCCACGTGTCAACATACTTCAACCTGGCCCCGGTGTGGGTGGGCATTGTATTGCCGTAGATCCTTGGTTCATTGTGAGTGAGACGCCAGATGAAGCACGGCTAATACGCACTGCGCGTGAGGTGAATGAAAGTAAGCCTATATGGGTTGTAGAGAAAGTGAAGATAGCTATCTCTGACTTTTTACAAGCCAACCCAGATAAAAGCGTAAGTGAGATAACTGTTGCATGCTATGGCTTGGCCTTTAAGCCTGACATAGATGATTTGAGGGAAAGTCCTTCAATGACAATTGCTGAAAACATAGTGAGAATGCATTCGGGTGAAATCTTGTTAGTAGAACCGAATATTCGTGAGCTTCCTCAGAAGTTGAATGAGCATCGATTGGTGGAGGCTTCGGTTGCTTATGAAACAGCGAATATTCACGTGCTGCTTGTTGATCATAAACAGTTTAAAAACAGTCGTCCTTCAACTGGTGTTGTCATTGATTTGAAGGGGATTTGGGGGTGATTGATAGCATTTACAAAATTGCTGTAATTGGTTTGGGGTATGTAGGTCTACCACTGGCTGTGGAGTTTGGTAAAAAGCGACCAGTTGTCGGGTTCGACATCAACAAAGAACGCATTGAGGAATTGAGAGCAGGGCATGACCAGACTCTTGAAGTTGATGACAAAGAGCTTGAAGAGGCCAGCCAATTATTTTTCACAGCCAACAGCGCCGATTTGGTTGATTGCAATGTGTATATTGTAACCGTTCCAACTCCAATCGATGAACATAAACGGCCTGATTTGACACCTCTGATCAAAGCTAGTGAGACCATTGGTAAAACGCTGAAGCAGAACGATATAGTGGTGTATGAATCCACAGTTTATCCCGGGGCTACTGAACAAGATTGCGTACCAGTGCTTGAGCGAGTCTCGGGACTAACGTTCAATAAAGACTTCTATGCAGGCTACAGCCCTGAGCGAATTAACCCTGGGGATAAAGAGCACCGAGTAACAACAATCAAAAAGGTAACTTCCGGTTCGACACCCGAAATCGCCGAAGTGGTCGACGCCTTGTATCGCAGCATCATTACTGCGGGTACACACAAGGCAGAATCCATTCAAATCGCTGAAGCAGCCAAGGTCATAGAAAACACTCAGCGGGATTTGAACATCGCTCTGATTAATGAACTGGCAGTTATTTTCAATAAACTGAATATCGATACAGAAGCGGTACTGCGGGCGGCAGGGACCAAATGGAACTTCCTACCATTCCGTCCTGGGCTGGTGGGTGGCCACTGCATTGGCGTCGACCCGTATTATTTGACCCACAAAGCTCAGACCATCGGTTACCACCCAGAAATCATTTTGGCGGGGCGGCGTTTGAACGATGGTATGGGGGCTTACGTGGTCTCCCAGCTTGTAAAAGCCATGCTGAAAAAGCGTATTCATGTAGAAGGCTCTCGGGTACTGGTAATGGGGCTTACTTTCAAGGAAAACTGCCCAGACTTGCGCAATACCCGAGTGATAGACATTGTGAAAGAACTGGCCGAATACAATATTGAGGTGGACGTATACGACCCTTGGGTAAACGCCGCAGAAGCGCAACATGAGTATGGAATCACACCTATAGATACGCCTGAGCTTGGCAAATACGACAGTGTGATACTTGCTGTGGGACACCACCAATTCAAAGCATTGGGGGCAGAAGGAATTCGAGCATTGGCAAAGCCAATAGGAGTTGTATACGACCTGAAATACATTCTTTCCACAAGCGAATCCGACATCAGGCTGTGACCTATGACCCGATATGAGCACTTGGAAGCCGAATTATTAAATGTCCCGAAAACCTGGCTGGTAACCGGAGTGGCCGGGTTCATAGGCTCCAACCTACTGGAGAAGCTGTTGAAATTGAACCAGACTGTAGTTGGTTTGGACAATTTTGCCACAGGACACCAATGCAACCTGGAGGAAGTAAAAGCACAGGTCAGGTCCGAGCAATGGCAGCGCTTTTCGTTCATAGAAGGGGATATCCGTACACTGGAGGATTGCCAGAAAACATGCGAGGGCGTTGACTACGTTCTTCATCAAGCGGCCCTTGGTTCAGTACCGCGCAGCATTAACAACCCAATCACCACCGACGGCACCAATATAGGTGGCTTTTTGAACATGCTCGTAGCCGCCCGCGATTGCGGTGTTGCTAGCTTCACCTACGCAGCCAGTAGCTCGACGTACGGTGATCACCCTGCATTACCTAAAGTGGAAGAGAAGATTGGCAAGCCACTGTCTCCCTATGCCGTTACCAAATATGTTAATGAGCTTTATGCCGATGTTTTCGCTAAAACCTATGGGTTCAATACTATTGGGTTACGGTACTTCAACGTGTTTGGCAAGCGACAAGACCCAAATGGTGCCTATGCAGCAGTTATCCCAAAATGGGCCGCTGCGATGATTCAGGGTGACGATGTCTTTATCAACGGTGATGGTGAAACAAGCCGGGATTTCTGCTTTATTGAAAACGCGGTACAGGCCAACTTATTGGCTGCAACAGCAGAACAGAGCGCTAAAAATGAAGTATATAACGTAGCAGTGGGAGACAGAACAACCCTGAACGATCTTTTTAACGCACTGAAATCCGCTCTGGCAGAGAATGGTATACCTTATTATAAAACACCGGTCTACCGTGATTTCCGAGCCGGTGATGTTCGCCACTCCCAAGCGGATGTAAGTAAGGCAAAGAGTATGCTCGGCTATGCACCGGGCCACAAGATAAATTCAGGCATTGCCATGGCAATGCCTTGGTATATAGAAAACGTAGGTTAATTCAAAATGAAATTATTGGTTACCGGTGGCGCTGGCTTTATAGGCTCGGCCGTCATTCGTCACATTATTAAGAACACTCGTGATGAAGTAGTTAATCTCGATAAGCTTACCTATGCTGGCAACCTCGAAAGTCTACTGGAAGTGAGTAGTAGTAGTCGATATGCTTTTGAGCAAGTTGACATATGCAACCGTAGTGAAGTTGAACGGGTGTTTATTGAACATCAGCCAGACGCTGTTATGCATTTAGCTGCTGAAAGCCATGTTGACCGCTCCATAGACGGCCCAGCAGATTTTATTGAGACCAACATAGTTGGCACATACATACTGTTGGAGGCTGTTCGTCAGTACTGGCAAAGCATCGAAGAAGAGCATCGCCTAAAGTTCCGGTTTCACCACATCAGTACTGATGAAGTATATGGAGACTTAAAACACCCGTGCGACCTATTTACCGAAGAAACAGCTTATGCGCCTAGCAGCCCGTATTCAGCCAGTAAAGCCAGTTCAGATCATCTCGTTCGAGCTTGGCATAGAACTTATGGTTTGCCAATATTGGTCACTAATTGCAGTAACAATTACGGACCATATCACTTCCCAGAAAAACTAATTCCTTTGATGATATTAAATGCGCTCGAAGGCAAGCCTTTACCCATATATGGTAAAGGTAATCAGATTCGAGATTGGCTTTATGTAGAAGACCATGCACGTGCTTTGTATAAAGTGATTACAGAAGGCGAGATTGGAGAAACCTACAATATTGGTGGCCACAACGAACTTCAGAATATAGATGTGGTAAACATGCTCTGCAATCTATTAGAAGAGTTTGGATTGAAAAAACCGAAAGGTATAATCCATTATAGAGATTTAATTACCTATGTTAAGGATCGCCCTGGTCATGATATGCGCTACGCAATCGACGCAAGTAAAATACAGAAAAAGCTAAACTGGAGACCGGAAGAAACTTTCCAAACTGGAATTCGGAAAACCGTGGAGTGGTATTTGAATAATTTGGATTGGTGCCAGCGAGTGCAAAATGGTAATTACCAGCGTGAACGCCTTGGAGCAAATAAATGAAAGGCATTATTCTTGCCGGCGGTTCCGGCACTAGGCTCTACCCTATAACCAAGGGTGTATCAAAACAGCTATTACCAATATATGACAAGCCAATGATTTACTACCCAATTTCTGTATTGATGTTAGCAGGAATCCGCGAAATTTTGATTATAACAACACCTGGAGACATCAGTAGCTTTAAGCGGTTATTAGGAGACGGAAGCGATTTTGGCATTGAACTAAGCTATGCAATCCAACCAAAACCAGATGGGTTGGCGCAGGCATTTACTATTGGTGAGAATTTCATTGGTGACGACAATGTGTGTTTAGTACTTGGTGATAACATATTTTATGGGCATGGGTTTACGCCAAAGTTAAAGCTGGCATCAAGCCGAGCTAAGGGAGCCACAGTATTTGGCTACCAAGTAAAGGATCCGGAGCGCTTCGGAGTTGTATCTTTCGATTCAAATAACAAAGCTATATGTATTGAAGAGAAACCCGAAAAACCCAAATCTCACTTTGCAGTTACCGGCTTGTATTTTTATGATAATGATGTGGTCGAAATTGCAAAACAAGTAAAGCCTTCATCCCGCGGCGAATTGGAGATTACTAGTATAAACCAGGTATATTTAGAACGGGGGGAGTTGAATGTCGAAGTGTTGGGGCGTGGGTTTGCATGGTTAGATACAGGAACTCATGAAAGCCTCTTGGAGGCGGCACAATTTGTAGAGACTATCGAAAAAAGGCAAGGTTATAAAATAGCTTGTTTAGAGGAGATTGGAATAAATAATAATTGGATTTCAAAACATGAGCTAATTAAACGAATTAGTGATAAAAACAGCTATGGTCAGTATTTGGCTACTTTGCTGGAGGAAAAATGATTCTCCACATAGCTGAGTCTAATAAATTCACGGTTCCTCTGTTTAATCTGTTCCAAGCAAACGGCATGTTTAGTAACCATAGAATAATTGATATTACCAATAAAAATGAATGGCCAGAAGGATTGAAGTCATATGCGACAACAAGCAAGAGGCCCGCAAATTATTTTTCTATGATGTCTAATGCACTAAAAGCAGAGAAAATATTTGTGCATGGTCTATTCGATCCTAAAATTATTCTATTCTTGTTTTTGCAACCTTGGATATATAAGAAAACCTACTGGATAATGTTAGGGGGGGATCTATATTCAAACATTTACCAATATAATGGGGTGAAGTACAAGTTAAAAGAATGGTTAAAGAAAGTAGTAATAAGTAGACTGCATGGATTGATTACTTACATTGATGAAGATGTTGTTTTGGCGCGTCAATGGTATAAGGCTAAAGGGAAATACTACAAATGTCTTATGTATAAAAGCAATACATATGAAGGGAATTATGAAGGAGCATTCGAAGATCGTGAAAGCCTGCATATAATGGTCGGGAATTCAGCTGATCCAAGTAACAATCACATTGAAGCGTTTCATCAGTTGTCGGAATTAAAGAATAAGTTTAATTGTTTGGTGGTTCCGCTATCTTACGGTGATATTGAATATGCTCTCAGTGTAAAACAAACAGGGATGGCTTTATTTGGACAGAAGTTTTATGGTGTTCTCGAATTTATTCCTTTGGAGGAGTATAAAAGAATGCTGACCAGTGTAGACATTGCTATATTTTCCCATCGCAGGCAGCAAGGTATGGGGAATATAATCTCGTTACTCGGGATGGGAAAAACAGTATATATAAATAGTGAAACGACTACTTGGATATACCTTCGAAGCATAGGGGTAAAAGTGTTTGATTCCATGTCCATAGGCTTGTCTGAGTTAAATTCAGAAGAGTCAATTAAAAACCATGAGATAATAAAGAGTCAGCATTCAATTTATAATCTGATATCACAATGGCAAGTAATAATAGATGAACAAGTTTAATGTAGGATTTTATTTGGTTGGAAAGAAAGGGTACTTAGTACTCGATCACTTTATAGCAAAATATGGATCAGCCAATGTAGCGTTTGTCGTTGCCTCAAGGGATAGGGGGCAGCTAAACGACTGTTTTGAAGTTATCAAAGGTTTGTGTCAATCAAAAAATATCGTTTTTATAAACAAGCCAGAAATTAATGATAGTATTCTGCCTAAAGTGAAGTACAGGTTTTGCATCGGTTGGCGCTGGATGATTCCTGATACGAATAACTTAATTGTCATGCATGACTCTCCACTACCTAAATACAGAGGTTTTGCTCCCCTTGTTAACATGCTGATTAATGGAGAGAAAAAGCTAGCTGTGACTGCGTTATACGCATCATCAGAATATGATAAAGGAGAAATACTTTCCTCAAGAAGCGTTGGAATTGTGTATCCTTTAAAAATTCAGGATGCAATCGAAATTATTATCCCCTTATACATAGAGTGTATAGACGAAGTATATGATAAATTCCTCGGTGAAAGTTTGATTGGGATTAAACAAGAAGAAAAAGAGGCTACCTACAGCGTCTGGCGCGATGAATATGATTATCGAATTAATTGGTCTGATAGTGCTGAGGATATCGTTAGATTCTGTAACGCCGTTGGTTATCCATATATGGGAGCTAATACAACTCTTGATGGCGAAATGATTAATATTATGTCAGTATGTGAATATCCAAATGTTCAAGTTGAATCAAGAATGAAGCATGTTGGTAAGATTATATTTTTTAATCACGACAATCCGGTAGTGATTTGTGGCGATGGTCTAGTGGAATTGCTAGCCATAAAAAAAGATGGTAAAGAAATAAGCGGAAGAAGTATCTCTTTTAGAACGAGGTTTGGTAATTAATATGTTGGAATTTAATATACCTCTAGAGGTTGGAACAGAGTTAGGTTATCTGGAAGAAGCTATTAGAAGTAAGAAGTTATGCGGAGATGGAATTTTTAGCAAGAGGTGTCAAGCTTGGATGGAGGAAAAGTTTGATATAGCCAAAGTACTTATGACCCCATCTTGTACTCAAGCTCTTGAGATGGCAGCAATTCTCATAGATATTGTTCCTGGTGATGAAGTAATAATGCCGAGCTATACGTTTGTGAGCACAGCCAATGCTTTCGTGCTTAGAGGGGCGAAAATTGTATTTGTGGACATCAGACCAGATACAATGAATTTGGATGAAGAGCTTATTGAAAGTGCAATCACAGAAAGAACCCGTGCAATAGTGCCTGTACATTATGCTGGTGTTTCTTGTGAGATGGATCGCATAATGTCTATTGCAGACAAATATGGATTGTTTGTGATAGAAGATGCTGCTCAAGGAGTGATGTCTACTTACAATAATAGATTTTTGGGCTCCTTCGGACATATGGCCGCTTACAGCTTCCACGAAACCAAGAACTATACGAGTGGTGGAGAAGGGGGGGCTTTGCTAATTAATGATGAGAGATTTATAAAACGTGCAGAAGTGATTAGAGAAAAAGGGACTAACCGAAGCCAGTTTTTTAGAGGAATGGTAGATAAATATAGCTGGGTAGATGCTGGTAGCAGTTTTTTACCTTCCGAGCTCCAGGCAGCATACTTGTACAGCCAGCTCAAAGAAGCTGAAAAAGTTAATGATCAAAGAATGGTTTTGTGGGAAAGATATTTTAATGGAATTTACCCATTAACTAAATCAATTGGTTTAGAGTTGCCAACTGTTCCACCACATTGCAAACATAACGCACACATGTTCTATATCAAAACTAGATCCCTGCATGAAAGAACAAAGTTACTCAAGTATCTATCTGAAGTCGAGATAAAAGCAGCATTTCATTATGTACCTTTGCATTCATCGCATGGAGGGTTAAAGTTTTCAAGGTTTAATGGGCTGGATAATCATACAACTCAGGAGAGCGATAAATTATTGAGGTTGCCAATGTGGTATGGGCTTCCAGTAAATAAGCAATCAATTGTAATAGAAGCTTTGTTGGACTTTTATAAGTGACACTATTTAAAATTTTTTCGTTTTCTATAGGTCCAGTTGGCGCTGCACTTACTTCTTTATTTAGTATCCCTATAATCGCATGGCTTTTTGATCCAGCAGACGTTGGACGTATATCTATTCTTCAAATCACAATCAGTTTTTCTTTGCTGCTATTTACCCTAAGCTTAGATCAAGCGTATGTCAGAGAATACTATTTTAGTGCCAATAAGAAAGAACTTTTTGCAACGTCTAGTATACCTGGTTTATTAATAGTGTTTTTGGTTGGTATTTGCTTCTTTTTGTATGATTCTACTTTTTTATCACATTGGCTATTTGAAATTAGTTCAGCGTATATTAGTTTGGTGGTTTTACTTTCAGTTCTAGCTAACTATATATCTCGTTATTTAACATTGGTGCTTAGGATGGAGCAAAAGGGTTTTGCCTATTCGATAAGCCAGTTGTTACCTAAACTATTTGTACTTATTATAGTCGCTTGTTTGACTTTAGTTGATACCGACCTAAATTTTCAATTACTTGTAAGTATTTATGCTATTTCATATGTTGTTAGCGTCGCGTATTTGATTCCCTTGGTTTGGGATACGACAATATCTCTAAAATCTGCTTCATTTAATTGGAAAGAGCTTAGAAGGCTTTTAGGTTATAGTGCACCATTAGTTGTTGGGGGTATTGCATTTTGGGGACTGACAGCGCTCGATCGTGTCTTTTTAAATGTATACACTAGTTATCAGGACTTGGCAGTTTATTCCGTAGCGATTAGTATCTCTAGTGTTTCGATTATTATGCAAAGTATATTCTCTACCATATGGGCACCAACAGTTTATAAAAGAATTTCTGAAGGTGGAAATGAATCGATCGTTATATATGCTACTCGTTATATGACTTTAGCGGTAATTTTCTTGTTTTTTTTAGTAACACTAATATCACCTTTGTTGCAATATGTTCTTCCAGCGCACTATTACTCGGTAGTATGGTTGGTCCCTGCTTGTATGTGTTATCCGTTACTATACACACTTTCCGAAACATCTGTGGTTGGCGCAAACATACAAAAAAAGACAAAGCATCTCATGCTTCTATCTGTTTTTTGCTTGTTAATTAATATTATTCTGAATATGTATTTGATTCCAGCACATGGGGTTTCAGGTGCGGTTATATCTACATCTATTTCGTTCTGGTTTTATTTTGTTATGCGCACTGAAGTCTCATGTAGGTATTGGCGTAGCTTTCAACGAGCTGATGTGTACTTTTTTACTTTTTGTAGCGTTTCATTGACTTTTGTCGATCCATTGACTTTTGGTAATTACATATATTTGACTAGAGCACTTTGGCTGTTATTGGTTTTATTGGCACTGCTGAGATTTCGGATAGAAGTTGCTAAATCGCTATTTTTCATTAAGAAGAAACTTCACAGTATTAGAGAAAAGCTATATGGCATAAGTAAAGGGATGCAATAGTGTTAACATTATTTCCACTACTGATTGCGGTTGTTGTATATGCAATAAAGCTTAAGTTACATCGAAACGTATATTTCTATATTAACGTTTTCGTACTCTTTTTTGTGGTTTCATTAAGCTTTATTGAAAATATATTGATTTTTCCAGGTGAGATTTTTGTTAGATTAGATGAAAGTTATTTTTATAGCGAGTCAAGTAAAGGGCTTTCGTACATTTTGCAACAAGACTTGAGGTATATAGGTTACTTATTATTTAGTCATATAACGTTATCTTCAGGTCCAGATTGGATGCTTAAGCTGCAGTCCGTGCCATTTTCTCTACTGACTTTAATGGTTCTATTCGATGTAACTAGAAAGAACCTGACTTTAATACTTTATCCGATTATATTTGGTTATTTATACTTTTTATCAACATTGAATATGCGGGATTCAATGTTAATATTTTTGATGCTAGCCTCTATTAAGCTTGTTACGGAGGCGGGAATAACGAAAGCATTTGTATGTGCAGTTTCTTTTTTGATTTTGTTTTATTTTATTAGGCCCGAGTACTCATATATTTGGGTTTTTTTGTATTTATGGTATTTGTTAAGCAAAAGTCGACTTCCTATTAAATACACTGTTTATGCTCCTGCGTTGACAATTGTAGTAGCTTACGTGTGGTTTGATGAGTTTATTTACTTGTTGATCGATTACTTTCAACCTGGACGGTTGGACGTATATTTAGCGGAACGCTTTGTTGCTGACGGTAATGTGTTACTAAATCCGAATCTGATTGGTTTCATTAGACAGTTGTTTACACCTAACCCCTACTCTAAAGTTGTGGAGCTGTTTGACATTGGTTATACCGATAATCTCTTTTTCAAAGAGGTTTTTAGAATAATAATGATGTCTGGCTTTTACCTGCTTTGCTTATTGTTGGTTGTCAAATTTAGAGGATTAATCAGGTTGGTGCGAAACAACGATTTTATGAAAGTACTACTCATGTTCTCTATTATTCATACTATTTTGTATGCAATTTACGGTGATGGTGGTGGAGCAAGTCGAAATAAAGTGTATCCATACATTTTTGTTTTCTTAGCCTATGTTATGATTTCTAGAGATGTTTCTTGGAATAGAAAAGATATCCAGCAGAAGGTGGGGTTATGATCCAATTCCTATGGTTTAAGTTTATTCAGAAAATGCATTTAAAGGCAATTAGAGATAGCTCTATACATAAAACATCGAAAGTAGAAGCAGGTTCGATGATTTATAATGTTGATATGTCAAAGCATTCGTTTTGTGGATATGGAACGGAAATAATTAACTGTGAGATAGGGGCATTCTGTTCAATCGCAAATGGCGTTGTTATTGGTGGCGGAGAGCACCCAATTAATTGGGTGTCCACTTCTCCAGTATTCTACTCTGGTCGAGATAGTGTAAAAGCTAAATTTTCGGAATATGAACGAAATCCAGCTAAGCGTACTATAATTGGAAACGATGTTTGGATTGGAAGGAACGCGATTCTCAAGCAAGGTGTATCAATTGGTCACGGTGCTATAGTTGGAATGGGTTCTATCGTTACTAGGGATGTGCAACCATATTCTATAGTTGGAGGGAACCCGGCTAAATTAATTAGATATAGGTTTGATCAAACAATGATAGAGGAACTACTGAATAGTAAGTGGTGGGACCTTGATGATTCTTACTTGATGAAGCTAGCTCATTTAATTAAAGAGCCTAATGAATTCATTGAAGAGTTAAAAAAATGCGTATAGTCCATTGTTGTCTAGCTGCATTCTACATTGATAATTATGGCTATCAGGAGAATATTCTTCCAAAACACCATAAATTGCAAGGGTATGATGTTAAGATTATAGCTTCGACTGAAACCTACCTGAAAAATAGGGAGTTAGGATATACCCAGCCACGTGAATATTTCAACGAGAATGGTATTAAAGTTGTTCGACTACCATATCATGCACTTACCCCAGGGATTTTGGGTCGAAAGCTAAGGGTATATGGTGGTTTATACTCACAGCTCATTAGATTTAAACCTGATATTATATTTCTCCATGACATTCAATTTTTAAGCATATACGCGGTGGTAAAGTACGTCAGGTCCAGGCCTGAAGTTAAAGTATATGCTGATGGTCATACTGATTTCATTAATAGTGCTAGAGGCTTTATATCTAGATATGTACTTCATGCTATTGTTTATCGATTATGTGCAAAGATGATTGAGCCATATGTAATTAAATTTTTTGGAGTTACTCCGGCTAGAGTGGATTTCTTTAGGGAAATGTATGGATTGCCAGCTAACAAGTTAGAGCTGCTAGTCCTAGGTTATGATGATGCAGTTCAGGTCGATACCTCAGCAATTAAAAATAGATTTCGTTCAGAACACGGAATAGACAAAGATGATATTGTCTTTTTCTCAGGTGGAAAGATTGATAAAAGGAAAAATATAGTCGAACTGATTCAAGCATTTCTTTCTTCGGAGTTGTCTAATGCTAAACTAGTTATATTTGGTGAACCTAACGAAGAGATGCAGTATCAGTATCAAGACTTAAAGTCATCGCCAAATGTGATCTTCTTAGGATGGATAGGTTCAGATCAGGTTCGAGATGTGATTGTCTCCTGCGATATTGGCGTTTTTCCTGGTACACATTCAGTATTATGGGAGCAAACAGTCGGACTAGGTGTTCCAGCAATATTCAGAAAATGGGAAGGTATGACTCATATAGATGTAGGTGGGAACTGCATTTTTCTGGAAAAAGGCAGTATTGATGAAATAAAAAATGCTCTTGTTGGTATCACGTTAGATCCAAGTAAATTGGATGCCATGAAAAAAGTAGCAGAGGACGTAGGTAGGAGTGTATTTAGTTACTCATCTATTGCAAAAAAGGCAATTGGTTTAAAGTAACTATTTTTAGGAGAATTTAGATGAACGTGATGATTTGTTCAAACTGCGTGATGGATGAAACTGATAGTAAAATAACTTTTAATGAGCGTGGTATTTGTGATCACTGCAATACATTTTTCGACAGTATAAAACCTAACTGGCACCCAAATGATATTGGGTGGGCTGAAATCATGGAGGTCTCAGAAAAGATCAAACGTGAAGGTGAAGGGAAAGATTTTGATTGTATTATTGGCATGAGTGGTGGGATTGATAGCTCATATTTAACCTATCTTGCTAAAGAAAAGCTCGGCTTACGCCCATTAGTGTTCCATGTTGATGCAGGCTGGAACTCTCAAACTGCGGTCAACAATATCGAAAATATAGTGGATAAACTTGGACTTGATCTATATACAGAAGTTATTGATTGGGAAGAGATGAAGGATTTACAGCTGGCTTTTTTTAAGTCAGGGGTGCCGCACATCGATACGCCTCAAGACCATGCATTTTTTGCTACTATGTATAAATTCGCAGCTAAGTATAAAGTTAAATATATATTGACAGGTGGCAATTACTCTACTGAGTGTGTTCGCAACCCTCTAGAGTGGATGTATTATCAATCTGATGCGAGACAACTGAAAGATATTCATAGAAAGCATGGAACAAAACCTTTAAAAAACTATCCTGTAACTAACATTTTATGGCATAAAGTGTATTTGCCATATGTTCGTGGAATAAAATTAATCAGACCCCTGGACTTTATGCCTTATCACAAAGAAGAGGCAACTCAGTTTCTGGTGGATAATTTTGGCTATCAAAGATATGCGCAAAAACACTTTGAGTCTCGTTTTACAAAGTTCTATGAAGGGTATTGGTTACCAAAGAAGTTTGGTTTTGATACACGCAAAGTGCAGTATTCTAGCTTGATACTTACAGGTCAAATGACCCGTGAAGAGGCACTCGAGAAGCTTAAGAAGCCAGCTTTTGATGAAGAAGAAATACACCATGACTTTGAGTATGTGGCTACCAAGCTTGGTATATCTGTTGAAGAGCTTCAGGGCTACATGGATGCGCCAAACAAGACTTTTCGCGATTATAAAAACCAGCAAGAAGTATACGAGATTGGCGCAAAAGTTATGCGGATGTTTGGCTTGGAAAAAGGTGGTAAAAGGTGATTGCTATTGTAGATTATGGGCTTGGTAATATCAGCGCATTTGCCAACATCTACAAACGGCTTAACATCCCGTTTGTCGCCGCTAAAACTTCGGATGAATTACAACAAGCGAGTAAGTTGATCTTACCTGGTGTTGGTGCGTTCGATTACGCGATGGACAAGCTAAATGAGTCGGGTATGCGGGAACAACTGGATGAGTTAGTTCTAGAGAAAAAAGTTCCTATTTTGGGCGTTTGTGTCGGCATGCAGATGATGGCCTCGAAGAGTGAGGAGGGTGAAGTCAAGGGTCTAGACTGGATTCCAGGCTCGGTAAAGCTCATTGATGCGTCTAAGTTAAAACACAAACCTACGATCCCCCACATGGGCTGGAACCAGGTGAACCCTGAAAAAGATGTTCAAATATTCGAGAATATTGAACACGAGCAAGGCTTCTATTTCTTACATTCCTATTTCTTCGAATGCGAGTCAAATGACGACGTTTTGGCAACCTCAGAATATGCTGGGAAGTTCTCATGTGCTGTTCACCGTAGCAACATATATGGATTTCAGTTCCATCCTGAAAAAAGCCTGACTAACGGCGTGAACCTACTTAAAAACTTTGCGAATATTTGATTATGCTGCGTTCAAGAATTATTCCATGCTTGTTGGTTAAAAATAAAGGACTAGTCAAGACAGTTAACTTTAAGGATCCTAAATATGTTGGGGATCCCATCAATGCGGTTAAAATATTTAATGAAAAGCTTGTTGACGAACTGATTGTGCTCGATATTGATGCTTCCCAGGAAGGTCGAGACCCAGATTACAAAATGATCGAAAACCTTGCAACCGAATGTCGTATGCCATTCTGTTATGGGGGCGGTATTAAGACTGTCGAGCAGGCGGTAAAAATTAGCAATCTCGGGGTTGAGAAAATCGCGATCAGTTCCGCTGCCATCACCAATCCGTCGTTACTAACTGAACTTGCGGATGCTATTGGTAGGCAAAGCGTGGTAGTGGTTTTTGATGTTCGCAAAACAATGTTCGGCGGCTATGATGCGTTTATTTATAATGGTAAGACAAAAGTTAAGGCCGATTTTTTCAAGCTTCTGAAAGAAGTTGAGTCTCTTGGTGCCGGAGAGGTTGTCATCAATTCAATCGACCAAGATGGAAAAATGGGCGGATATGACGAAAAGCTCATATCGAAAGTAAGAGAAACAATTGATATACCTCTCACTGTTTTGGGTGGGGCGGGGCATCTGGATCATATTAGAAAGATCATTAGCGATTACAAGATTATAGGCGTAGCCGCTGGCAGCTTGTTTGTTTTTAAAGGTGTATATAAGGCTGTGCTGATAAACTATCCGTCAGTTGCGGAGAAGAAGGTTCTCAATTCATTGTCATAACCTTAGTTTAGGGTAAATCAATTCATAGTTGGGTAACACATGAAACAGATATTGCAGGATATGGCCAAAGGTGGAACAACGGTAGCGGAGGCTCCTACGCCACAAGTCTCAGGAAATAGTCTGGTGATAAGCACCAGCACCACTTTAATTTCAGCCGGTACTGAGCGGATGCTTGTAGGGTTTGGAAAAGCCTCCTACGTACAAAAGGCGCGACAACAGCCGGAAAAAGTGAAGATGGTGTTGGAGAAAGTGCAGACCGATGGCCTAATGACAACGGTAGATGCTGTACGGTCGAAGCTTGCGCAACCTCTGCCGTTGGGATATTGCAATGTCGGTGTGGTTGCTGAAGTCGGAACCGGTGTTGAAGGCTTTAAAGTAGGTGATCGTGTTGTATCGAATGGCCCGCATGCGGATGTCGTCAAAGTATCCAAGAATTTGTGCGCCTTAATCCCTGATGTCGTTGACGATGAATCCGCTGCTTTTGTCGTCGTCGCTAGTATTGGCCTGCAAGGTATACGTTTGGCGGAGCCGACGCTGGGTGAAGCTTTTGTGGTAACCGGTGTTGGCTTAATAGGCTTATTGACAGTTCAGCTTTTGCGGGCCCACGGTTGCCGGGTACTGGCGATTGACTTTGACGAATCCAAGTTGGAGCTTGCCCGGCAGTTTGGTGCGGAAACGTGCAACCCGGGGAAGGGTGAAGACCCTATTTCTGCCGGTATGGCTTTTAGCCGTGGGCAGGGCGTTGATGGCGTTATCATCACGGCATCAACTAAATCGAACGATCCTGTAACCCAGGCCGCAAGAATGAGCCGTAAGCGCGGGCGTATCATAATGGTGGGAGTGACAGGGTTGGAACTCAATCGTGCTGATTTCTATGAGAAAGAACTAAGCTTTCAAGTCTCCTGTTCCTATGGCCCTGGCCGGTATGATTCTGCCTATGAAGAAAAAGGCCAGGATTATCCCTATGGCTTCGTGCGTTGGACGCAGCAACGAAATTTCGAAGCCGTATTGGACATGATGGCCTCTGGGCAGCTAAACGTTAAGCCACTGATAACACATCGATTCGCGTTTGAAGATGCCACCAAAGCCTATGATGTTCTCACGACGGATAAAGCTGGTTTGGGTATTCTTCTTGAGTACCGTTCGGAACCTGAAAGCCGCTCAACCCGCTCCGTAATCCTGAACCCGGCAATGTCGTATGTGAGTGGTAAGCCTGTTTTAGGTGTAATCGGGGCGGGGAACTACGCTTCGCGGGTATTGATACCAGCATTCAAGAATGCTGGTGCACAGCTTCATACTTTGGTGACTGCGGGTGGAATCAGCGGTGTTGTGCACGGGAATAAATCGGGTTTTTCCGAAGCGTCGACCGACATTGACGCTATGCTAAAAAACGAAACCATCAATACGGTTGCCATTGTCACCCGCCATGATTCACATGCAAGCATGGTGAAACAGGCGTTGGTCGCCGGTAAGCATGTGTTTGTCGAAAAACCGTTGGCAATCAACCTGGATGAATTGTCAGGTGTTCAGGAAGCCTATGAATCCGCCCATAGTAGTGGCAGTGGCCCGCGGTTAATGGTGGGGTTCAACCGCCGTTTTTCCCCGCAAGTCCAGAAAATGAAAGCGTTGTTGGAGCCTGTTAAGGAACCTAAGTCTTTCATCATGACCATGAACGCGGGGGCCATTCCCGCCGATCATTGGACGCAAGATAACACCATAGGCGGTGGGCGTATCATTGGTGAAGGTTGTCATTTCATTGATTTAATGCGATTCCTTGCGGGCAGCGAGATCGTATCCGTCCAGGCGCGGCGGATGGGCGACTCCCCCGGTGTTGAAATCACTGAAGATAAAGCCAGCATTACCCTGGGCTTTGCCGATGGGTCATTTGGTACCATTCTCTACCTAGCAAACGGTTCATCCAGCTTCCCGAAAGAAAGGGTTGAAGTCTTTGCCGCTGGCCGGGTGCTGCAGTTGGATAACTTCCGTAAGTTGAAAGGCTTTGGGTGGCCAGGTTTCAGTAAAATGAACCTTTGGAAGCAGGATAAAGGCCAGGCCGGTTGCTGCAATGCGTTCCTGGAAGCTATCGAGAAGGATCTACCTGCTCCCATTCCTGAAAATGAAATTTTTGAAGTTGCCCGCGTATCGATTGAAGCTGCTCAGATTCTGCGCGACCAGGTTAACTGAGGCTAGGGCAGGGATACGTGAATCTTTCTCGATATACAAAGCTGTTTCACACTGTACGTTATCTAAAGCCAGGGCAGATTGGGTATAGGCTGTATTATCGGCTTAAAAGGCCGAACATCAGGCAGGCTGAAACCGCCAATACCCGTGTTTGGGTTTCAGAATGGGCTGGTGAGCGTTTTATGACAGCCATGACTCAGGATGGAAGCCGGTTTACCTTCCTGGGGCACAGCGCGGTTGTTGGTGCGGACTGGAATGATGCGACATTTCCCAAGCTTTGGCTCTATAACTTGCACTATCTAGATAATCTGAACAGTATAAAATCTGAACAGCAGGATGACATCAATCGAAGATTGGTGGCGCGATGGATCGAGGCCAATCCAGTGATGCAAGGCAACGGTTGGGAGCCTTACGTCATCTCCCTGCGCGCCGTGAACCTGGTAAAGTGGTTCAGTCGTCAATCTGAACTGCAAGTGGGTTGGTTGGCCAGTTTGGCAACGCAAGCCCAGGCGCTAGAAAAACAACTTGAACACCATATACTGGGTAATCATTTGTTTGCCAATGGCAAAGCGCTTGTGTTTGTTGGGGCCTATCTGAGCGGGTCCGATGCCGACCGCTGGCTTGCTAAAGGGTTGAAAATACTCGATAACGAGATAGCCGAACAGTTCTTGGACGATGGCGCGCATTTTGAGCTGTCACCCATGTATCATGCCACTTTGGTGTGGGATGTCTGTGACTTGGTACACTTGGCCGAGGTGACCCAACTGCCTGACCTTGTCGCTCGGGCGGCCTTGTGGAAAGGTGTTGTTGTGCGCGGCCTAGGTTGGCTGCAGAGTATGGTTCACCCGGATGGCGGTATTAGTTTTTTCAACGACGCGGCCTTTGGTATTGCGCCTAACCTAACGGATATTAAACGGTACGCCCAACAAGTCGGATGTCTGCCGAAGCCCGAAGCTAAGTCTGATGGTGCAGCTGAGAAGGGTTGGGTATCGATCCAGCACCGTGAGAGTGGCTATGTCACGGTTGATGAGGCCCTTAGTCAGCATCGTGCCATTCTGGATCTGGCGAAGGTTGGCCCAGACTATCAACCCGGTCATGCACATGCCGATACATTGAGTTTTGAACTTAGCCTGTTCGGCCAGCGTGTATTGGTTAACTCAGGTACCTCCCAATACGGCGACGATGCGGAGCGCCACCGGCAGCGCAGTACCGCAGCCCACAATACTGTTGAGATTGATGGTCAGAATTCTTCAGAGGTTTGGGGCGGCTTTCGGGTGGCCCGGCGGGGATACCCAAGTAACAAGATCAATGACCAGCAAGGCGGTCGTGTTCTGGTTTCCGCCAGTCATACCGGCTACCTTCGCCTGCCCGGCAAGGTGACGCATCACAGGGAATGGCAGTTTTATCCAGATACATTCCAAGTTAAAGACACATTGGCAGGCGACTTTACCCGGGCATTGGCGCGCTTTTACTGCCATCCTTCTGTTTCCGTGGCGACGCTTGATGCCAATTCACTGTTGCTCACCCTGCCCGGAGGAAAAACCCTCACCGTAAAGGTTGCGGGCGCTAGGGCATTGAATGTAATAGATTCAACTTGGCACCCGAGGTTTGGTGAAATAGTGAAGAACCAGTGCGTTGTGGTGGAATTTGGGGGCCGGGAATTAACGACCCTGTTCGAATGGAGTAACAATTGAACATCTTGTTTTTAAGTTTTTACTATCAGCCAGACTTGTCCGCAGGGTCCTTCAGAAATACGGCTTTGGTCAAGGCCTTGTTGGCGCAGCTACCGAAAGGTAGCCGAGTGGATGTAATCACGACTTTGCCGAACCGATATTCTACTTTTTCGGCCGCGGCCCTTGAGTATGAAGAGGCGGATGGTGTTAGCATTCATCGCATCGCGCTTCCATCACACCAAAGTGGTATGTTGGATCAGTCCAAGGCATTCTTGTCGTTCGCCCGGCAAGCCTCCAGGTTAGCGTCTGGTAAAGAGTATGACTTGGTTTACGCGAGTTCATCGCGCTTAATGACTGCCGCGTTGGGTGCCTGGATTGTTCAGCGTAAGAAGCTGCCCCTTTATTTGGATATTCGCGATATCTTCGTGGATACCATCAAAGACGTGCTACCACGAAAGTTGGCTATCGTGATGAAGCCGGTGTTTTCCCTCGTTGAGCGTTGGACCGTTCGTCGTGCGACCAAGATCAATGTTGTATCTGAAGGCTTTGTTCCCTATTTTCGCGAGCGATACGGTGAACTTAACCTATCCAGATTCACCAATGGTATAGATGAGGAGTTCCTTCACGTACAACCGACTGATGCTGATTGTTCGAATCCCGCCAACAAGCCGCCAACGATCTTATATGCCGGAAACATGGGCGAAGGGCAGGGGCTGCACACTATCATTCCGGGTTTCGCGGAACGCTTAGTTGGGAAGGCCAACTTTAAATTGGTCGGGGCTGGCGGGCGCCTTGATCAGTTGAAACAAACGATGGATTCGAAACCATCGCCCAATGTCAGCATAAACGCCCCTGTGCAACGGTCTGAACTGATCGCTGAGTATCAACAAGCCGATGTATTGTTCTTGCATTTGAATGATTACGACGCGTTCAAGAAAGTACTGCCTTCGAAACTGTTTGAATATGCGGCCATGGGTAAGCCCATACTGGCGGGCGTGAGCGGTTACGCTGCGGAGTTCGTGGAGCGGTATATTGACAATGCTGCTGTATTCCCGCCTTGTGATGTCGAAGGGGCTGTAGCAGCCCTGGATAAGTTGAACCTACAGACTCGGCCCAGAACAGCCTTCGTCAATCAGTTTTCGCGGCAGAATATCATGAATAAGATGGCATCCGATGTTATTTCCACAGGGGCGGCGGGCTGATATGAAAGTATTAGTCACCGGAGGAAATGGCTTTCTGGGCTCCGCTGTGTTGCGCGAGCTTCAGGCACAGCGTATCGACTCAGTTGGTACCGTTCGCAAGCACCATGGCGAGAACCCTGCGGAAGAGTTTGTCCAGGTTGGGGATATAAATGCCCAAACCGACTGGAACGTGGCTTTAGAAGGTGTTGAAGCGGTTGTTCATTGCGCGGCACGGGTTCATGTAATGAACGAAGACGCCGACAATGCACTGGAAGCCTTTCGTGAAGTCAATGTTGAAGGAACCCTCAATCTGGCACGGTTGGCCGCCAATGCTGGAGTAAAGCGGTTACTGTTTATCAGTTCGATAAAGGTAAACGGCGAGGGAACTCGACTAGGCAGACTATTCCGCCACGACGATGCGCCCGCTCCCGAAGATGCCTATGGGCAATCAAAAGCAGAAGCGGAAGCCGGGTTGCTGGCGGTTGCGCGAGAGACCGGATTGGACGTTGTTATCATTCGGCCGCCATTAGTTTACGGCCCAGGCGTAAAAGCGAATTTTGCCTCCCTAATGAGATTAGCGAGCAAAAATCTGCCGCTGCCGCTAGGGGCGATACGGAATAAACGTAGCATGGTAGCGTTGGAGAATTTGGTGAGTTTGATTGTTACATGTATCAATCACCCCAACGCCGCCAACCAGACGTTTTTAGTTAGTGATGATCAGGACATTTCCACGACTGAACTGCTGACGCTCATGACCCGAGCTGCGGGAAAAACCCCCAGATTATTGCCGATCCCTATGAGCTGGCTTTCCGTCGGTGCCGCAATGTTGGGCAAAAAATCCATCGCGGACCGATTGTGTGGGTCACTCCAAGTCGATATTGGTCATACGAAAGAATCATTAGGTTGGACCCCCCCACTTTCGGTGGAAAATGGGATTAAGCGTTGTTTTCTTTCGAGTGATGAATTCACCCAAATTTGAGGTATTGCATGTTAATCAGGTTGTTTGATTTGGTCTTTTCACTGTTAGGCCTGATCGTCGGTTTTCCCATATTGGTAGTTTTGACGCTGATTGGGTTATTTGACACAGGCTCCCCCATTTTCCGCCAGCAGCGGGTAGGTCGGCATAGAAAGCCCTTTGTTTTGGTTAAATTTCGCACAATGAAGCCAGATACAGCATCGGTCGCTAGTCATTTGGCCAGTGCGTCATCTATAACGCCGTTTGGGAGTTTTCTACGGGGGTCTAAACTGGATGAATTACCGCAACTGTGGAACGTCCTGACTGGAGATATGAGCCTAGTAGGGCCCAGACCCTGCCTGTACAACCAGGTTGAGCTCATAGAAGAGCGAGAAAAACGGAAAGTCTTTGAAGCTCGGCCTGGCATTACGGGTTTGGCACAGGTGAACGAGATTGATATGTCTACACCTGTGCTACTCGCTGAAACTGATCAAAAAATGCTCGAAAATCTCACAATGAAGAACTACTTTAAGTACATCGTTATGACGGCAACCGGCAAAGGCGCCGGGGATCGAGTGAAGGGTCAATAAAGGGATAAGTCCGTGAGAAGAAAACTGCAACGCCGTATGGTTGGACTGCGCCGATCACACAAGAAATGGATCATGGTGGCTGCAGATGTCGTGATGATTCCGTTTGCCCTATGGGCGGCATGGGCGCTTCGCTTGGGCCAATGGTGGCCACAATTCTATATTGAGCGGTTCTGGTGGTTATTTCCGCTGATGATACCGGTTGGTATCTTTGTATTCGCACGATTGGGGCTTTACCGAGCTATTGTCCGCTTTATGAGTGGGCAGGCTTTTATGGCGATTGTGAAAGGGTCGGTGTTTCTTGCACTCATTCTTTGGTCTGTCGCATTTGTTGCTCGTTTTACCGGCTTCCCCCGCTCTATCCCTATTATATTTGGCCTGGTGCTGTTTACCTTGGTGGGCGGTAGCCGAATTCTTGTTAGGGGGTTTTATCAGTGGCTTACTCGCCACTATACCAATAAGGAACCGGTAGCCATTTTTGGTGCTGGTAGTGCCGGTGCCCAGTTGGCTTCGGCCTTGCAGAAAGGGCGAGAGTTTATTCCCGTTGCCTTTCTGGATAGTAACTCTGCCCTGTGGAAGCATACCGTTCAGGGCATGATGGTTTATAACCCCAATGATCTGCAAACCCTGATCACTCGGCTTGGTGTTAAGCGAGTGCTATTGGCTGTGCCCAATGCCACTAAGAAGCAACGTAAAGCGATTTTAGATCAGCTAGAGCCTTTTTCCGTTCATGTTCAGACTACACCTTCTATGCCAGATATCGTGTCTGGTAAGGCCAGTGTAGATCAGCTGCAGGAAGTGGAACCAGAAGACTTGTTGGGGCGGGATCCGGTGCCAGCTAATGCCGCTCTGTTTAATGCCTGCATCCACGAAAAGGTAGTTCTGGTAACGGGCGCTGGTGGGTCTATTGGCTCGGAATTGTGTAGGCAGGTCGTAAAAGCGGGGCCAACTGCGCTTGTATTGTTTGAACAAAGCGAATTTGGGCTTTACCAGATCGAGAGTGAACTGAAACGTAACGAGCATGTTCTGTTCCATAGCGTGCAACTGGTGCCGTTACTCGGCTCAGTGTGTAACAGCCATCGTATCAACGAGGTCTTTCAACGCTATCAGGTAGATACCGTATACCATGCTGCGGCCTATAAGCATGTGCCCTTGGTCGAACATAATGTGTTCGAGGGTATTCGCAACAATGTAATGGGTACCAGAGTGGTGGCTGAGGCCGCTAAGAAAGCCGGTGCCGGTCATTTTGTTCTGGTGTCTACCGATAAAGCGGTTCGACCTACAAACGTGATGGGTGCTACCAAACGCATGGCTGAGCTGGTAGTGCAGGGCCTCGCAGTTGAATCCGATACTGTGTTCTCAATGGTGCGGTTTGGCAATGTGCTGGGGTCGTCTGGCTCTGTGGTACCACTCTTTCGGGAGCAAATACGCCGGGGTGGGCCGGTAACTGTTACCCACCCGGATATCACCCGGTTCTTCATGACCATACCCGAAGCCGCCTCATTGGTGGTGCAAGCCGGTGCTATGGGGCAAGGTGGGGATGTATTCGTGCTGGATATGGGCAAACCCGTTAAAATAGTGGACCTCGCCCGCAGGATGATTGAACTCAGTGGATACGATGTAAAATCGGAGGAGCATCCGGAAGGGGATATCGAACTAGAATTCTCTGGCCTGCGCCCCGGTGAAAAGCTCTATGAAGAATTGCTGATTGGTGAAGCAGTTTCTGGGACTGACCACCCCAAAATCATGCGAGCGAATGAGGAGCTGCTGCCAGAGGCCACGTTATACGCCTTTTTGGAAGCACTGTTTACTGCAGAACAAGGTCAAGATGCGCTGGCGGCGCGTGGCATACTTGAGAAAGCGGTTACGGGCTTTAAACCCAGCTCGCCCCTTGTCGATCTGTTAAGTGGCGTAGCCGAGAAGTCGCCTGTTCAGGGTGTCGATAAACAATCATTCCATTAGCGGTTTCATCCTGTTGGCAACAATTCTTTAACAATGTAGTGTCACCATGTACCGACTTTCCAGTTGGTCGCTACCTGTTACCGTAATAGAATCACCGTTGTTTCATCGCTGCATTGGGTTGGGTTCCTGGTGAACCTGGCCCGGTTGCCAATATTTTGGGGCCAAGTGCTCTGGTTGGTTTTATTAGGAGTTTTCGTTTGTATAGGTACCCCGTTAAGTCCGATTGGTTAGTCAGCTTGTGGGAGCCCGTATCTTTTGTAAAGTTACCGGTGTTGTTGTACCTGGCGATGGTGTTGTTAATTTTCATCACGTCGTTTTTCGAGCTGTTGTTTCACAGTGAAATTCAAACGCTGGCCGGTGTTATGTATATTACCGGGCTGGTTACTTTTCTCTTCTCTAAAACACCGCTTCGTCGGTCCTTCATTGCGTGGGTGCTATTGGCATCCATTCTAGTGCCGCTGGTTACCTGGTTGCTTATGAAGCTTGAGCACCCGGATATGGCCCGCAGTGCCCCGAATATGGATGATTTGATCACAAAGTTCCTGTTTATTATCCCTGCATTTATGCTTGCAGGTAGCCAAAAGAATCTGTTCTGGGTGTGGGGTGTTGCGTCAATTTCTGCCTTAATCATGCCCTGGGTAGCTGGGGATGGATGGCAGGAATTCGTTGGTGCCTGGGCCGGTCGTCGGGCTACCTATGGGGATAGCCCCATTGCCATTGGTATTGTTTACGGAACGTTGTTAATTGCCGGCTTTGTATTTGGCAAGAGGATGGTATTCAAACCAGCATTTTCTTATGTGCGGGCCTGTTTGTGGTTGTGTTTGTTAGTTTATATTGGGTTTTTAACCTTTACGACTCAAACCCGGGCGGTTTACCTTGGAATTGCCGTTGTCATCGCTTTAACAGTTGTATGCTTGGTCGTATTCTACGGCTTATCCGGGTTGGGCCGATTACCTAAAAAAAGAGTGATCTTGCCACTGTTAATGGTATTTTCGGTGGGGTTGTTGGCACTGTTTAATTCAGCCACTTTTGATAGAACAGTTTCTAAAACCCAGAATGAAATACGGAAGATTGCGCCTGTACTCCGAGGTGATGTGGAGGATATTCCACGTAATAGTGCGGGTCTGCGATTAATATTCTGGGTTGATGCCACGCAGTGGACGCTAGATCGCCCTCTCTTTGGCTGGGGGTATCGCGCCGGGCGAATGATGCATGATGAAGCCCAGAATTATTTTAACGCTCCCAGCGGCCGCCGGTTGTTTCGAACCATTCACAATACATATTTGGAACTGACCATTTCTTATGGTCTAGCGGGTTTGGCTTTGTTCACAGCCTTTTTTGTCTGGTTTTTCAAGCGAATGCACTTGGCTTGGAAAGATGGCGTGTTGCCGCTGGATATTTATGTGTTCACGGTATTTGCGTTAATTTTCTACGCTGTGTGTGGTGTTTTCTACTCTTCATTGTTTATAGGCACACCTATTTTTTTGTTCAATATGGTGTTGCTGGGGGCGGCTACATTTATTTTTAAACACATTGTAGATTCAGAAGCGTCGCCAGCTAATGAACGGGCAATTGAAGCGGAACGGTAGAGCACAGTCAGGATATAATGGGTAGACCAGTGTGTTTGCAATGCCCTGCCGTCCAAGCAGTGTTTATCAGTCTATTCGGCTTTGAATCATCTGAATAATGTCGGTCGTTGAAACGTCTTTGGTGCGCGGGAAGTAGATAACCTCGCACTGGTCTTTAAAGTGGTCGAACTTGCCCGCCCAGTCGTCGCCCATTACCAGAATGTCGGCTTTGTAGCGGCTGAGGTATTCGCCTTTCAGCTCCAGGGATTCTTCAATGAATACTTCGTCAACACAGTGTAGGCTGTTCAGTATGTGAACCCGGTGTTCTTGGCGGTAAACCGGGTACCGGCCTTTTTTATCGAAGTTCAGCGCATCGGAAGAGACCCCAACGGTCAGGTGGTTACCCAGCTCTTTGGCGCGTTCCAGTATGTTCACGTGGCCGATGTGGAATACATCGAAGGTACCAAAGGTGATGACGCGTTTGTTGGGCTTCTCTGTTGGGTTCATAGCGGCTCGTTGTATTGGGTCGGTTACTATTTCAGCAGGTGCAGTTCATCAGGTCTGTTTCACCTGGTCTCGGCCAGTGTTAGGCCTTGCTGGCTGTGGGGCTGAACACTAACCGGGTTCCAGCTGGTGCGCAACCTGACCGGGGTAGTTTACAAGCAGACTGTTGCAAAAGCATGTAAGAAGTATGACGAATGCCACTTGCATGGTGGCTGGGCAGGGGTGTGACGGGTTATTATGGGGTTACTCAGTTTTGCCCGATAGGAACCCAATGCGTTTGTTTAAGCCTTCCTCCAGTGCCTCGGTTCAGCGCCGCCAGTTGATAGACACCATCGATGTGTTGGATAGCCACAACATCACCTACCATCTGGAAGGGGGCACGCTGCTGGGCATCGTCCGGGATGGGGACCTTCTTCCCTGGGATAAAGACACCGATCTTTCCATTATGAGTGTCGATGTACCCAGGCTTCAGCCAGCGTTGGAAGCCTTGAAAGCGCTTGGCTGGCGGCTTTCTGAGCGGTCGTTTAAACAGAATGAGACCTTTGCCAACACCCAGGATGTTCGGCTGGTTAAGGTGAAAGATCACTTCTTAAGGGTGCTTGCAGGCCCTAATACACTGGATCTGTTCGTAAAATACATTCATGAAGGCCATGCCTACTGGATAGCCGCCAGCAACGTCATGCGCGTTTCCGCCCACCACTATGAAGGCTTTGAAACCGTGCCCTGGGAAGGGCGGCAGGTGAAGGTGCCGGTCGATTATGAAGGGTATCTGGAAGCCAAATTTGGTAATTGGAAGGTGCCGCAGAAGGAGTGGCACTGCGATATGGAAAACACCGTCGTCCGCCCGAGGGCGGACGGCAACTGACGCGAAACATTAAAAGACGTAGGACATGGAAAGACGCAAAACAATAAAAGACGTGAAACACGGAGAGACGCAGGTGTAGCTTGGAACGGTGTTTGGCGTCTTTTCGTGTGTTGCGTCCCTTCCTGTGTCGCGTCGTTCCATGTTTTGCGTCCCTTCATGTCCTACGTCCCTTCATATTTCCTCATCTTCTTCGCCACTTTGCGCTTTCTCAGCCAGTTGAAGGGCAGCTTTTTCAGCCCTTTGTGGCCTTCTCTCAGGTGGTAATCAATGGCATTCAGTACCCGGTTGGCGGATTGGCCGTCCTGGTAGGGGTGCATCTGGTCGGCGTAGGCTTTGCCGGCTTCTTTTCGTTCCGCGTAGTATTCTGTGCAGGTATGTATGGCGCTAGCCAGTTCGCCGGGTTCCGTGATGTTCAGCACATAGGGGCCAGGGTGCAGGGTGTTCAGGGTGATCACCGGCTTGCCGATGCACAGGCTTTCGGCCACGACTGATGAGGTATCGGAAAGCACAATGTCGGCCTGTTGCAGGGCGGGTAGCAGGTCGGTGTTTTCTACCACTCTAAAATGGTCATTCTGGGCCGCTTTATAGGCGGTTACCTGGTCTTCGGCCATCATCGGGTGGAACTTCACGGTCACGTTGGCTTTGCCAGCTTTGGTCAGTTCGGTAAGCGGCTCCAGCAGTGCGTAGGTGGAGGTGAGCGATGGGCTGAAAGTGGGCGCATAGAGCACTCTGGGCGGCGCTGTGATGGCCGTGCGGGTATCTACCGCGGCGGCGTAGGGGTCCATTTTCGGCCAGCCGGTTTCCACACTTCTGAAATACCCGTACTTTGCTTCCGCCGCTTTGAAGCGGCTGGTGGTTAGCGGGCCGTGGGTGCAATACAGGTCGAAAAAGCCGCGAATGTTGAAATGGCCTTTTTTGTCGATGCCAAAGCCATGAAACACCTGAATTTTGTGGCCGGGCCAGAAGTAGGGCACCCAGTTGCCGGGGCAGATTACGGCATCGGGGTTGTAGTTGTTCACGGCGGCGGTATCTTGCAGGCGGTGTTCTTCGGGTGTCAGGTAAGATTCAGGCAGGTCGTACAGGAACCAGCGTACCTCAATGCCACGGGCTTTCGCAGCGGCTTCCAGCGGCCTCAGAATGGGGAAGGAATAAGGCTGTTCAACGAAGAATAGAAGCTTTTGCATGGTAACCCGGGCGTGTTGGCTGGCTGGGGATTATAACGGGGGTGTATGGGTGGTTGCGATACCCGAAACCCACGAAAGTGCGCAACCGTTGCAAGTGCGTTTAAGTCAATCACGCTCACTGTTTATGCAGATACACGGGGTTGCCGTCTATTTTTAGGGTGTCGACTGGTTGTTCAGACAGTCGTTGCCCGGTCAGGTCGGTGGCCCGAATTATGTCATCGCTAAGGGTGATCTGGCCCTGGGTTAGAGAGTACACCAGGCTGAATCGCTCGAAGTGCCACCAGATAACGCCGTCTTTTTCTTCCCGGCCCTGAAAGGTCTCATTCGCCATCATGCGGTGAAAATGCACCAGGGCTGGCCAGCCGGGGCGCTCGCGCCAGCCGTTTAAGGTGTCTATTAGTCCGAAACCCGGGTGTGCCAGTCGCCACCACCAAATGCGCTCCGTGGTGCCAGAGCACAGGGCAATGAGGGCGTAGCGCACCATGTAGGCGGCGCTGTCGGCTTCGCTCACATGCAAGGCGCTTTCGCGCTTGCCTTTGGGCTGGTAGGCACCGGCCAGGGGGGAGTATTCGCCCGTGCCCTGTAGCGGCCAGTTCACTTCGGTGATGTAAAAGCCCTGCTTTTGGTAGTGGCCGACCAAGGCTTTGGCGAGCAGGCATTTCTCGAGTGTGGAAAAGCCATTTTGCTCGTTTTCTGGGGCGCCGCGTCGGTCTACGTACAAGTGGTTGGAAAGCGCATCTACCGAAGTGCCGGCGGCTTCCAGCAGCGGCGGGTAGTACTGGAATTCAAAGTCATTCACGGCCGGGCCCAGAAAAACCAGGTTCGGGTAACGGGCTTTCAGGTCGGCGGTGCCTTGCCACAGGCGGTTCATCTCTTCCAGGTTCCAGAAACCCCATTTCACCCGGTTGACGGCGTGGCCGATTTCCACGCAATGAATATAAGGGTGCACCAGGGACAGCGCGTCGGCCATGAAGGCTTGCCAGTGCTCCGGTTGCAACACTGCCTCGCGGGATTGAACCAGCCCGATGGAGACTTCGTGGCCGGCTTCGTGCAGGCGGCGTATCGTTTCGCTGGCCTGGGTGAGCCAGGGGCTGGCGCTTGGCTTGGATTCATCGTGCTGTGGTTGGCTTAAGTGGTAGTACAGCCGCACGAAAACTGGCAAACCGGGCGTTTGTGCCAGTTGTTCCAACTGGCGTTCGACGTGTTCGTCTATCTCCACGCACACGCCCAGCCGCTGGCTCATGGACACCGGCGTTTGATAGGCCGTTTTGCGCAGCGCCTGGTAGCGGCGGTAAACCGGCCAGGCGGCCTTCAGAACGCTGGTTGCCATAGGCCACAGGTCGGCCTTGCTGCGTTCGCGCCTGCGGTCTTTCACCTGCAGCATCACCGAGGGTTGGCCGGATTTTGCATCCCACAGCCAACTGTTTCGCGGTGAGGGCTGGCCGGTGGAGACCGCCAGGCGTTGCTCCTGCGGGGCGGTTTTTAGCCAGCGCTTTAGGGTGCGCACCGGGTGGCGCCATTTACGGCTGCGTTGATGCAGTAGAAAACGGTTGTGGTAACGGTTTGCCCAGCGTTGGAATTCGGCCGGTATACCGTTATCTTCAAAGTACAGGTGGAAGAAGATGTGCCGGAAGTGCGACGGGATCTTCATGCGTTCCATATCCCGGGCGCGCTGGCGCAGCGTTGGGTTCGGGGTCAGCTTGCCCCGGTTCAGGTCAATAAAGGCCGGGTTTGCCCAGTCAGCCGGGCCTGTGCGCTGCATCAGAATGTTCTGCGGCCCCAGGTCACCATGCAAAAAGCCGCTGTCGTGCATGGTGCGAATGGCATTGGCCGTGAAGCGCAGCAGGGAGATGAAGTCTTCTGCGTAAGGGCGTTCGCGCAGCAGGTAGGTCATTTCCGAGTACAGGTCGGTCGAATGGGCGATGTAGCGGGTGATCAGGTAGCTCTCAACCAGTCGGTTGCCTTCCCAGCGTTCCAGGTAGCCAATGGGTTCGGCAACGTCGGCCCCGCGGGCATACAGGTGGGCGCTGTAGGCATGGGCACGTTGTGCTTTGCTGCCAGTGCGCCGGTAAATGATGGAACGCAGAGCATCGGGCTGTTTGAAGGCTTTAATGCAGACGGAAACGGCTGAATCCAGCGGGTCGTCGAGCCGGTATACGCGGTTGCGCTGGCGGTAGAGCAGGTCGGAATCGTTGCTTTGCAGTTCGGTTTGCAGCCCGGCCAGCCAGTGGGTGCCGGTTTCGGTCGCGTAGCGTTCCAGTATCTCGCCTTCAAAGCCAGGCAGGGGCAGGTTGGTCAAAGGCGTGTAGCGTGGGGGGTGCGTCATGCGTTCTCGGGCCACAAAGCGGGTCAAAAGCGGCCGCGTAGCATAACCGAGAAGCCCGGTTCAGGCAAAAATCAAAGGTGGGAATGGCAGGCGGGTTTGAGTACCATACGCCCGTTTGAATTTAACCGGATACCCACCCTGTAATGCCCGTTCAGAAAACAGGTAAACCCTCACTGATATCGCGCTGGCGCGGGCTATGGCCAAACCGAATGCATCGGCCACTGGCCCGGTTGGCCGCCTGGTTCGACTTACTGGTTATCGATTTGGGGTTACTGCGTGCGCCGGTGAACCGACCTGTGGAGGTTGCACCGGGTGTGTGGCGCTCTAACCAGCCAACGCCCTGGCGCTTGAAGGCGCTGGCGGGCCGTGATTTCGGCACCGTGGTGAACCTGCGCGGTGAAGGTCACAGCGGGGGCTTTCATCTGGAGAAATACCACGCTGAGCAATTGGGCTTGCAACTGGTCAGCCTAAAGCTCAGTTCACGTCGTCCCCCTACGGTCGAGCAGGTGACGGCGTTGCAACAGTTGTTCGATGAGGCGCCCAAACCCATTCTGTTTCACTGCAAATCCGGTGCTGATCGTGCCGGCCTGGTGGCAGCCTTGTACCTTATTCATCTGGGGCACCCCATTGACGTAGCGAAATCGCAATTGTCGTTGCGGTACCTGCACATCCGGCAGGCCTCTACCGGCATGATGGATTATTTTATTGAGTGTTTTGAAGCCGAGCACCAGAAAACCGGTATTGGCTTTTCCGATTGGCTGCATAACGGCTACGACCGGGCTAAGATGATAAAACAGTTCAAATCGCGCCCTGGCGGCAATTGGCTGGTCGATACGCTGCTGCGCCGAGAATAAACCTGAAACCTTGTTGAAGAAGTGGTTGCTATGAAGTGGTGGTTACGTACCTGGGAAGAACAGTTGGTTGCCGGGTTGGATAGAATGCTGGGCTTCCCGCGTGAGCGTAAGCGGTTTTTAAAAGCGCACGGCTACCCGTTGAACCTGAAGCAACCGACATCGTTCAACGAGAAAATCTGCTGGAAAAAGATTTACGACAGAAACCCCATTCTGCCGGTAATAGCCGATAAATACCGGGTGCGGGATTACGTAAAATCGGTGCTTGGCGAAGCCGAAGCGGAACGCATTTTAATCCCGTTGCTGGCGGTGGCAGACCGCCCGGAAGACATCGATTTCGAAGCCTTGCCAAACCAGTTCGTTGTTAAATCGAACCACGGTTCGGGCAATAACCTGATCGTGACCGACAAATCGCAATTCGACCAAGCTGCCTTTATGCAGGAGGTTGAGGGCTGGTTGAAAGCGCCTTACGGCTTGCGAAATCATGAGTGGGCCTATACACAGATTCCCCGGAAGATCATGGTCGAAACGCTGTTACTGGATCAGGGCGGCAGCATCCCGGCCGACTATAAATTCAGCATGATTCACGGCACGTGCAGCTTCATTCAAGTAGACCAGGGCCGCTACGGCAACTTCACCCGGGCATTATTTGATGCCAATTGGCAGTATCTGGATGTTGCCTGGAAACGCGCGCAAGGTGCTCAATTGCCACCGCCCGCCAGGCTGGATGACATGCTGGCACTCGCAGAACGCCTGTCAGCAGAGTTTGATTACATTCGGGTCGATTTTTACGCCCTGAACGATCGCATTTATCTGGGCGAGCTGACCAACTACCCGGCCCGGGGACGTGGACGGTTTAAGCCCGCTGAATTCGATTTCGAAGTGGGTCGGCGCTGGTCGCTAGCCGGAGCAGCATCGGGAACAGACAGTGGCCGCTAGTCAACCATTAGCCAGTTTGGAACCTATCGATGCCGTGGTTACCTGGGTAAACGGGGAAGACCCGGCGCACCGGGAAAAGCTGAATGCCTATTTGTCGTCCATTGGCCATCGGCCTAAAATTGCCAGTGCGAACCGGTACCGGGAAACCGGTGAATTTGCCTATTGCATTGCCTCGTTGCTGAAGTATGCACCCTGGCTGCGGCGCATTCATATTGTAGCCGATGCGCAGGAACCCGGCTTTATGCCGTTGCTGCGTCAGGCTGGCTGGGCAGACAAAGTGCAGCTGGTAGATCACACCCGGTTATTTGCAGGCTACGAGCAGCACTTGCCCACCTTTAATATTCGTTCCATCAAATCAATGTTCTGGAATATTCCAGGCCTGGCCGACCAGTTTGTTTTTCTGAACGATGACTTCATGTTAATGCGGCCCGTTCAGCCGAGCCATTGGTTCAATAACGGCAAGCCCGTGCTTGTCGGCCAATGGATGCCTCAGCGGGCGGGTGTGATGGCCGGCCAGCTGATCGGCCGCGCCAGTAACAAGCCCGAAAAACGCCCTGGCAACCATTTGGCTCAGGCTTATTCGGCGCGCCTGGCCGGGTTTAAGTTTCGCTATTTCAAGGTGCCGCACAAGCCTCACCCTTTATTGAAGCCGGTGTTGGAAGATTTTTTAACGGCACACCCGGAATTGCTGGAACACAACATTAAATTCCCGCTGCGGGATGAATCCCAGTTTTTGGCCGATTCCCTGTGTAACCACCTGGCGCTGAAACAAGGCGTAGCCACTGTCGATAATCGGTTTAAAACCCTGCGTTTTAAACCGAGTGACTACCAGGAACCGCGGTTTTCTAACTTGCTTTCGAGCATCGAATCGAACCCGGCCATTCTGTACGCTTGTTTTCAAAGTCTGGAAACCATGAGCGATTCAATGCGCGATACGTTTTTTACCCGGCTGAACCAGCGAATGGGCAGACCAGACGATATTTTTAGCATTGGCCCGGCGGGGGATCTTGTATGAACTCGGGGCCTATTACACTGGCAAGTCGCGAACCCTTGCTGAACAGCAAAACCCGCTGGGTGTATGAACATCCGGATACGCCAGACCTGCTCATTAAGGTTCACATGCGCCGGTTTGGGGCCACACCGCCAACCGGCCTGAAGGGCTGGTTCGAGCGCCGAAAAGATCATTTTCTATACACCACGGGCATTCTGCGCGAGCTGAAGCAATTTGTAGAATCCCGCTATCAGGGGCCAAGCGGGCCTTGTTACCCGGAGATTCAGCCGTATATAGAGCCGGTGTTGGGCGTGGTTGATACCGATATCGGCCTCGGCCTGCTGGTGTCGGCAGCGCGGGATGCCGAAGGTAACCTGGCGCCCTCGGTGTTGCGGCTGCGCCGGCAAGGTGCCATGACGCCCGAGCGACACACCCGGTTAGACCGGTTGCTGCAAGCCTTGCTCGATACCCGCCTGATGATTGGTGACTTGAACCAGGAGAACATCGTGCTGAAAAACGCCGGTGAGCCCGATGAGCGCTTTGTATTGATCGACGGGCTCGGCGAGCGCACCTGGATTCCTACCCAAAGTCTGGTCAGTTGGGTAAACCGGCGTCGCAAACGCGCCTTTGTGGAGAAAATGCGCCAGCGTTTGCAGGGCGACCGGAATGGCTGAATCACGCGTACAAAACCGGCTTAAACAGTGGCGGCGCTACTGGGCGGCGCATTTTAATCGGCCGCTGGTGCGCCTGGCGGCCTGGTTGGATGCTATGGTGATCGACCACGGTCTGTTGCGGCCACTGTGGAACCGGCCAGAGCCATTTACGGCCGATGCCTGGCGCGGCAACCAGCCCAGTGCCGGGCAGGTACGCCGGCTGACACAGCGGGGTATTCGTACCATTGTCAGTTTGCGTGGGCTGGGGAACATTGGGGCGTCGCTGTTTGAAATTGAAGCGGCTGAAAAAGCGGGTGTAACGCTTATCTCGTTTCGCATGTCATCGCGGGGCGCCCCGCGCCCAGCACGTGTGAACGAACTGATAGAGCTGATGCAAGGCATCGAAAAGCCGGTTTTGTTTCACTGTAAATCGGGCGCGGACCGCTCTGGCTTTGCCGCCGGGGTTTACCTGCTGGTGACCGGGCAGGGCACGGTTGAAGACGCCAAAGCCCAGCTTTCCTGGCGCTATTTACATTTTAAAGGCGCAAAAACCGGCCTGTTGTATGAGTTCTTCTGCGACTATGAGCGCTATTGTGCGCAGACCCCCATGGCTTTTCAGCAATGGGTCAACGAGGTGTACGACCCGGTGCAACTGGAACGGCATTTCAAACCAGCAGGCTTCACCAGTTGGCTGGTCGATAAGGTGCTAAGACGTGAATGACGGTGTGAGTAACAAGGTGCTTCGGCGTGAATGAATTTGATTTGGAAAAACACCAGGATACGCCCCGCCTGGAATTGGTAAAACGCTTGTGGCGCACCTATTTGCGCAGCCACACGGGCGTTTTGATGGTCGCCGCCGTGCTGGTGGTGATAGAAGGCAGTGCTCTGGGTTTGCTCAGCTACCTGGTACAGCCGATGTTCGACCAGGTGTTCGTGCAGGGCAATGCCGACCAGGTGGTGTGGATCGCCCTGGCGATTTTTATTGTGTTCACCGCAAGGGCACTCGGAGGTTTTGGCCAGCGCGTCATTACAGTGACGGTTGGCCTGCGCGTAGTGACCGGCATGCAAAAAGACATGCTCAGCCATCTGGTTAGGCTCGACTCCGGTTTTTTTGGCACCCACTCACCCGGTGCGCTGATTGAGCGGGTTCGGGGCGATACCCAGGCGCTGAAAAGCTTTGCCAGCACAGCGTTGATTAACCTGGGGCGGGATTCCATTTCGCTGATTGCGCTGTTAACCGTAGCCATGTTGGTCGACTGGCGCTGGACGCTGTTTGCGCTCTTTGGTTTGCCGTTGCTGTCGTTTCCCATTGCCTTGCTGCGCCGGTTGATTCTAAAAACCACGCGCAGCTCGCGGGAAGTGTCGTCGTTGCTGTCGATGCGCTTGGATGAAATTTTTCACGGCATAAATGCGATTAAACAGAATAATCTGGAAGCCCATGAAGACGGCCGGTTCAAGAAAGAGACCGAGCGGTTTTTCAAGTTTCAGCGCCGCTCTGAAATCGGCAAGGCCGCCATGCCGGCGATGATCGACCTGGTGGCGGGTTTTGGGTTTGTGGCGGTGGTTATTTACGGCGGGCACCAGATTATTGAAGGTGAAAAAACCATTGGCCAGTTCATGAGTTTTTTCACCGCCATGGCACTGATTTTTGACCCGTTGCGCCGGCTCAGCAACATCAGCGGTGCCTTTCAGGCGGCCAGTGCCAGCCTTGAACGTATTTTCAGCGTGCTCGATCTGAAACCCAACATCGTAACACCGCCAAACCCGGTGCCGGTGCCCACGAATGTGGGCGAGCTGGACATCGTGATGGACCACCTCAACTTTGGCTATGCCGATAAATCGGTGCTGCACGACCTGAGTTTAATTGCCCCGGCCGGGAAAATGACGGCCCTGGTGGGCGCCTCGGGCGCTGGTAAAACCACGCTGTTCAACTTGTTAACCCGGCTGGTGGACCCGCAATCGGGCACCATTCGGTTGGGCGATGTGCCAGTTAACCAGTTGGATCTGATTGAACTGAGGCAGTTGTTTGCGGTGGTCAGTCAGGATTCGGCGTTGTTCGATGAAAGCATTAAGCAGAACATTCTACTGGGTAAGTTGGATGCCGATATGGACAGCGTCGACAAGGCCGCCAGAGAGGCGCTGGTGGACGAATATACCCGTCAGTTGGAAGCCGGGCTGGATACACTGGCCGGCCCTCGCGGTACGAACCTTTCCGGCGGTCAGCGCCAGCGCGTGGCCATTGCCCGGGCGTTACTGCGCGATGCGCCAATTCTGCTGCTCGACGAAGCTACCTCGGCGCTCGATACCCGCACTGAAAAGCTCATTCAGGAAACCCTGGAAGACCTCGCCAAGCGCAAAACCACCCTGGTGATTGCGCACCGGTTAAGCACCGTGATGAATGCCGATTTGATTCATGTGCTGGAAGAAGGGCGGGTGATTGAGAGTGGTACCCACGATGAGTTGCTGGCCAAGCGCGGGGCTTACTTTAATTTGCATTCTACGTTTGAGGCTTGAAATAACGAAGGACATTGAAAGCCGCAAAACACTGAAAGACGCGGAACACTGAATGACGTAGGACATGGAAAGACGCTAGACACTGAATGACGTCAGTTCATGTTGTGCGTCACTTACTGTTCTGCGTCTTTTATTGTGTTGCGTCAGTTATTGTTTCACGTCTTTTATTGTTCAGCGTCACAACCTTGCTTTAACCAACCACACCGTCACACCCAAAAACAATAACGAAGGCGCCAGTGCAGCCAGCACTGGGGTTAACCCCATTACCATCAATAAGCTGCCCGTGGTATCGGTCACCAGTTGCACGGCAATCGCCAGCGCCACGCCCTTGAACGCGGCATCGCCCAGCGTTTTCTGGCGAAAACTCCCAAACGAAAACACCAGTGCCAGAAACAGCATGGCAATGTATTGCACCGGGAACCAGAGCCGGCTCCAGAATGTGAGCTCCAGGCGGGGGTCGGGCAAGGCTTGTTCGAGTGAAAAGCGCACCTGAACCCACAGCTGCTGCAGGGTCAGTTCGCGCTCGCGCTGGCTCAGAATGCTGAGCAAGTCGGCATTGAAGTTAGCCGGCCGCCAGTTCAGCGTCTCGAAGTTACTGTGCTGCACCGAGTCGTCCAGGAAGGTTACCTGTTTCACGTTGTTCAGCTGCCACCCCTGGTCGATGGGGCTGGCGGTGGGGGCGAAGGTGACCATGGCCAGGTTATTGCGGTCATCCATTTCGAAAATGGTAAGGCCTGTGATGTCGCGGTCGGGCGAGACCAGATCGACGTTGATAACCCACTGATTGTCGCGGTACCACTGGCCACTCAGGGTTGGCAGGCTGCGGTCGAGTTTCATGGCCCGGGTGACTTCCGCTTGCAGGCGCAATTGCGGCGCAGCCCATTCGCCAATGAAGTAAACAATGGGTAACAGCATGAGCCCGGGCAGAATCAGCCGCACTACCAGGCCATAGGCACTGCGCGAGGCCAGTTGAATCACCACCAGTTCGCTGTTTTTGGCCATGCCGGCTACCGAAAGCAGGGTGCCGAGTAACACCATGGGGCCAATGAACTGGTAGACCTCGAGTGGCAAGCTGTAGAGCCGGTACAGGAAGGCATCGAAGGGGGTGTAGGTCTCGCTGCCGCGCCGGCTGATTTCATCGGCCACACCCATCACCAGCAAGAGCCCGCCAATGGCCAGTACCACAATGGTGATAAACACGGCAGTGCGCTTCAGGATGTAGCGGTTGAGAATCGACAAGCCCATCAGCCAGGCCTCCGTATCACCACAAGCCCGAGCGCTGCCAGCACAATCAGCAACCACCAGGGGCTGGCGATGAGCGGAAGCTGGCCTTTTTCGACGGCGGTTTGCACGGTATCGAGTGAGAAGGTGAATACGATATACAGAATGATCCCCAACGCGATGGCCCCCACCTTGGCCTTGCGGGGTTTCACCCGGGTGAGGCTTACGGCCCATACGGCCAGTACCAGAATCATGCCGGCGGTGAGAGTGCGTTCTATCACTTCACTGCGGTTGGTCTGGCTGCCGTTCTCCCACAGTACGTTAGAGCTATAGGCTTCGCGCGGGCTGCTGCGCGAACCGGCTTCATCGGTTGGGATGTACAGCGCATAGCTCTGGTAATTGATGCGTTCGGTCTCGTCCGGGTCGAGGCTAAACACGGTTTGCCGGCCGGAAAACAGGGTTAAATACTGGCGCTGGTCTTCAAGCTGAATGCGCGCCGAGGGTGCGGTGTTAACGGAGATGCGGTCGCCATCAACTTGGGCCACAAAGAGGTTGAGCAGGGATTCCTGCGCCGGGTTGGAAGACCGGGCATACAAGGTGGCATCGCGCTGATTCAGGGAGAAAAACTCACCGGGGGACACAATGTCGGTCAGCGGGCGGTTCTGTTGGCTGAACAGGTAGTCGGAAAGGCCCCGTTCGGCCATGGGCGCAATAAGGTGCGTAAAGGCCAGCATGAGCACCATGGCCGGTAAGGCGGTATAGGCCAGAACTTTGGTCAGTATGCCGGTATCGGAGACGCCGATGGCATGCAACACGGTGCGTTCTGAATCTTCGCTAAGCCGGTTCAGGGTGGTCAGGGCAGCGAGAAAGTACGCCGCCGGCAACAGTTCGGGCAGCAGGATGGGCAGTTGAAACCCGATGATGGCGACAATGGCCCAATCGGAATATTGGCCGGATACGACGCGGCCGAGCGTTTCACTCATTTCCCCGGCGATGAGCAACGCCATAAGAATGGCGGTGATCAGCGCAAAGGGCTTGATGATTTCTCGGCAGATGTACCAGGTGAACAATGTTGAATCCGAATGTGACGAGATGGCCCGCAGTATAGCGGGTTAGGGGGCGTCACCCAATAAGCGACGCAACCCCGTTTTTAATCTTCTTTTCTGGACCGAATCGCCATGCGGATCAGCGCGATGAACAGCGCAGCAAAGCCGGCCAGTACCGTAGCGGCAATGGCGATCAGCGGCCGGTTCGGTTTTTCGGCATTGCTAGGGATGCGCGCGGCGGCGTCTTCATCGAGCAGGGTTACGTCGCTGAGGGCAAACGTCTGGTTGCTCAGGGCCCGAATCTCGCCCTGCAACTGGCTGGGTGTGGTGGTAATGACCATCTGGTTGCCGTTCAAATCGAACATGGTTTCTTCAACGCCTTCGAGGAACAATTCGGCCGCGCCATCGGCCGAAAGACTCTCTAGTTGAGCTGTCAGAAAACGGCTGCCGTTGAGAAAGAGTTCATCGTTGGCCAACTGGTTGATCATCTGCACCTGGCCGTCGCCCAGTACCAGGGCTTCCCAACTGGTGGGTTCTTCCAGACCCAGGGAGTTGGCAATGCTAAGCGCTTGTTGCACGCGCCGGCGTTCGCGCGCCAGGCTGGCTTCGGCCCCAGCCAGCAGCTGGTCGTATTGGGACTGGGCGCTTTCAATGCGAATCGCCTTGGTGGCGTTAATGTTACTGATGGCTTCGCGCAGTGTGCGTTCTTCGGCCAATACCAGCAGCTCATCAATAAAGGCCTTGGCCCGGCGTGGCTCACTGCTCAGCAAATTGACAGACAGGCTGTTCAGCGGGGTTTTTTCGTCGGCTCCCAGTTGGTAAAACTCGTAGCGCACCGGGCCGACGGAGAGGGCATCGGCAACGTTCTGAATCTGGGAAAACGCTTCTTCGTCTGAAAGAGAATCGAGATCCTGGTCGCCGCCCAGGTCCGCTTGGCTATAAGCCTGTTCTATGAGACTGAGTGAGCGTATGTTGAGCAGAAAGCGTTCAGACAGCTCATCGAGCGTGAGTGGGGCTATTTGTTGCGCCAGCAGAGGTTGCACGGCCCCGCGAGAGGGTTGGTTAATAATGGCTTCAACCCGGTACTGCTTGGGCAGTAACAGCGCAACGGCAACGCCAATGACCGCGCCGAGTACCGTAATACCGACAATCAGTGGCCACTGGGCAATGAGCCCCCGCAGCAATTCACCCAGGTCTATGGTGTCGTCTTCGATGTAGCGCGGCGCCGTTTGGTGCGGGTCTGATGAACTCATGTGTTCCCTCTGTACTGCGTGGTAATGACGACTGGTCGTAGCGATGGTTGACCGCCGTTCTAGCTGTTGGCTGGCATGGGACGACGGGCGCTGTTTTGCCACACAAATGCCTAACCGCAGCAGTATACGGGACGCCAGAGACGGAGCCAAGCTGGCCGGGGTCGGCTGCTATTGGGTAGAGCTCGACACCAGGAAAAACCGATTTTAAAAAAGACTGCAAGGAGGGCCTTTTGCAACCTATAATCGGGGCACATCTAAAACGGAGCACCTCATGACTGAACTGACCTGTTTTGGCGCTTACGACATTCGCGGTGAGCTGGGTGTCGAGCTGAATACGGACATTGCCTACAGGATTGGACGGGCCTTTGCAGCCTACCTGAAACCCAAGACCGTGGTCGTCGGGGGCGATGTCCGCCAGACGTCTCCGGAACTGAAGCAAGCCTTTGCCGACGGCGTGCTGGATTTCGGGGCCGATGTGATCGATATCGGGCTGTGTGGCACCGAAGAGGTGTATTTCGCCACCAAACACCTTAAGGCCGAGGGTGGGTGCATGGTGACGGCCAGCCACAACCCCATTAATTACAACGGCATGAAGATGGTGCGCGAGGAATCCAAACCGATTTCCCGAGACACCGGCCTCGACGACATTCGCAAAATGGCCGAAACCGGTGACTATGGCGATAAAGCCGCCAAGCGCGGCACGCTCACCGAGCACGACAACAGCCAGGCCTATACCGAACATCTGATCGGCTATCTCGATCTTTCCGACCTGCGCCCGACCAAGCTGGTCACCAATGCCGGCAACGGCGCAGCAGGCCCCTCGCTCGACCGCCTGGAAGCCGCCCTGAAAGCCAGTGGCGCGCCGATTGAGCTGATTAAAATCAACAACGACCCCGATGGCACTTTCCCGAACGGCATTCCCAACCCCCTGTTGCACGAACAGCAGCCGGTAACCAGCAAGGCGGTTAAAGAACACGGCGCCGACATGGGCATCGCCTGGGATGGCGACTTTGACCGCTGTTTCCTGTGGGATAACGAAGGCCAGTTCATCGAAGGCTATTACATTGTGGGTTTGCTGGCCGAGGCTTTTCTGGTCAAGCAGCCGGGCTCCAAGGTGGTGTATGACCCGCGGCTGACGTGGAACACCGTCGAAATCGTCGAAGCCAACGGTGGCGAGGCCATCATGTGCAAATCGGGTCATGCCTTTATTAAAGAGAAGATGCGTAAGGAAGATGCCGTCTACGGCGGCGAAATGAGCGCCCACCACTACTTCCGAGATTTCGCCTATGCCGACTCGGGCATGATTCCCTGGTTGCTGGTGGTCGATTTACTGAGCAAGAAGAAGACCTCACTGAAAGCACTGGTCAGCGAGCGGATGGCGAAGTTCCCGTCACCGGGCGAGATCAACAGTAAAGTCGCCGATGCCGATGAAACCATGACCCGGGTTTACGATGCTTATAAGGCCGACGCCATAGCAGAAGACCGCATCGATGGCCTGTCGTTGGAGTTCACCGACTGGCGCTTTAACTTGCGTAAATCGAACACCGAACCGGTGATTCGCCTGAACGTCGAAACCCGGGGCGACAAAGCCCTCATGGAAGAGAAGACGCAGGAGCTGCTGGCACTGATTCGCCAGTAGAGCGACCGCCCGGAGAACGAGGATACCTTGTCTGAAAACGTTTTCAGTGGTAGGTTTTCCGGGATTACTCACTCTGAAAACCACGCAATGGAGTTTGCTATGACTGTTTTGGTGACCGGCGGTGCCGGGTACATTGGCAGCCACACCTGCATAGAACTGATCAAAGCCGGGCACACCGTGCTGGTGCTCGATAACCTGGTGAACAGCTCGCCGGAATCGCTGCGCCGGGTTGAGGCCATTGTGCAGCAACTGGTCGATTTCGTAGAAGGCGACATTCGCGATACTGCCTTGCTCGACCGGGTGTTCAGCGAACACGACATCGAGGCCGTGGTGCATTTTGCCGGCCTGAAAGCCGTGGGCGAGAGCACTGAGAAGCCACTCGATTACTACGACAACAACGTATACGGCACCCTGTGTCTGTTGCAGGTGATGAAACGCCACGGCTGCAAGAACCTGGTGTTCAGTTCATCGGCCACGGTGTATGGCGACCCGCATACGGTGCCGATTCAGGAGCACTTTCCGCTCAGCGCGACCAACCCCTACGGCCGCTCCAAGCTGATGATCGAAGACATTCTGCGTGACCTTCATGCCTCCGATCCGGAATGGCAGGTGGCGCTGTTGCGGTACTTCAACCCGGTTGGGGCGCACGAAAGCGGCACCATCGGCGAAGACCCGAACGGAATCCCCAATAACCTGATGCCCTTTATTACCCAGGTGGCCATTGGCAAGCGCGAGGCGTTGTCGGTCTTCGGGAGCGATTACAACACGCCCGATGGCACTGGCGTGCGCGACTACATTCACGTGGTGGACTTGGCCAAAGGCCACGTTCAAGCCATCGAGAAGCTGAACAGCAACCCTGGCTGCGTGGCCTACAACCTGGGCACCGGAGTGGGCTACAGCGTGCTCGATATGGTGAAAGCACTGGAGAAGGCTTCGGGTTGCGAGGTGCCTTACAAGCTGGTCGATCGCCGCCCCGGCGACATCGCCTGCTGTTATGCCGACCCGGCCTATGCCGAGCAGGAACTGGGCTGGCGCGCCGAGCGGGGTCTGGAAGACATGATGGCCGACTCCTGGCGCTGGCAAAGCCAAAACCCGGAGGGTTATCAGCGGTAGTGAAAGACTACGTCAATTTCGACCCGCTGGCGGAGCGGTTTTCAAAAAACATCTATGGTAGCTTGAAAGGCCGTATTCGCCAGACACTGTTGGAAACGCTGTACCCGAAGTACCTGCCCGAATTACAGCAACCGGGGCTTAGCGTGCTAGATGCCGGAGGTGGCCTCGGGCAAATGACGCTGTGGATGCTGGGGATGGGGCACCGGGTCGAGTATTTCGACGTGTCGGGCGATCTGGTGGCTCAGGTTCAACACGATGCGGCCGATTGGATTGCCAGCGGCCAGTGCCGGGCAAGCCAGGCTTCGGTATTTGATTTCGACACCGGCCCGGACCGGGACCTGGTGATCGTGCACGCCGTGCTCGAATGGCTGGAACAACCACAGGCCGCACTGGACAGAGCCATGAGCTGGGTAGCGCCGGGCGGCGTGATCGGTGTAATGGTCTACAACCGTCACATGCTTGAGCTGCGCAACCTGATGCGCGGCACCCTCGACAAAGTCAAAACCGGTCAGCTGCAAGGCCTGGCCGGCGGACTGACCCCAATAACGCCCCTAAGCCCGGAACCCGTGCGCCAGCAACTGGTGGACAGCGGCTTCGACATTCTCACCCAGGCGGGCATTCGTACCTTTACCGATTTAACCGAACCGACAGTGCTGAGCTGGTACACCGATGACGACATCATCGAGATGGAACAGCGCTTGTGCGAGCAAGCGCCTTATCGGGATTTGGGGCGGTATGTGTTGTTGCTGGCCAGAAAGCAAACCTAAGCTGAGATTTATGGGTCGCACCAGATCTTATAGGGCCTTCTGGGGGTCTTGCGGTCGTTTTTTGCGTCAGGCGATGTTAACCACCTTGTGCGACTGCAGTGTCAGCCGCCACTCGGGGTGGGCCATGCAATAGGCGATGGCGGCCTGGGTGCTGGTTTCCCGCGCCGGGTGCAGGGTTTCGATGTCGAAGGGGTTTAGCGGGCTCAGGTAGCGAACCCCGGCCTCGATGTGCGCAAACCGTTCTGGCGGCGCGTCCGGCTGCGGGAACACCAGCTTCAGTTCATCGCAGCGCTCGATGATCACCTCACTGCGCCCCTTGGGGCTGATGCATACCCAATCGAGATTGGCCGGCAGCGGGCGGGTTCCGTTCGATTCTACAGCGCACTCGAAGCCGTGCTGGTGCAGGGCGTCGATCAGCGCTTCAGACAATTGCAGGGCCGGTTCGCCACCAGTGAATACCACGTAGGGTTTTTCTCGCTGGTCTGTTACGGGAGTGGCCGTTGGCCACAGCGCGGCTATGGCGTCGGCCAGGTCGGTTTCGGTGGCGAATTTGCCACCGCCTTCGCCATCGGTGCCAATGAAGTCGGTATCGCAGAACGTGCAGATGCTGGTGGCGCGGTCTGATTCGCGGCCACTCCAGAGGTTGCAGCCGGTAAATCGACAGAAGACCGAGGCGCGGCCGGTGTGCGCGCCTTCGCCCTGCAGGGTGTAGAACATTTCTTTTACGGAGTAGGTCACGGGGTTTTGAATCTCAAAAATCGGGGTGAAAAAACGGCCTGTTCACTGGCCGTGCTAACGGGACGTTAAGGCGCGGCTGCAGCGGCCTGGGTGTTGTTGTCTTGCAGCAGGCGTATAAAATCGTCGGTGTTCAGCGGGGCGGAAAACAAATAGCCCTGGTAGCGCAGACAGCCAATCGACTCCAGAAACGTCAGTTGTTCTTCGGTTTCTACACCTTCGGCAATGGTTTTGAGGTTCAGGTGCTGAGCCATGGCGAGAATGGTTTCGACAATGGCGGCGTCGTTACTGTCGGTGGTGAGGTCGCGCACGAACGACTGGTCGACTTTAAGCACATCGAGCGGCAAGCGCTTCAGGTAGCTCAGGCTCGAATAGCCGGTGCCGAAATCGTCGATTGAAAACGAGACGCCGTACTGGCGAATTTCGTTCATCCGCACGATGGTTTCTTCGACTTCGTTGATCACCATGCCTTCGGTGATTTCCAGGTCGATGCAGCGGGCCGGAATGTCGTATTGCTTGATGGCCTGTTTCACCTGAGTAAAAAATTCGGGCTGGGAAAACTGTTGTGGGCTGACGTTGATGCCGAGCACCTGGTTTTCGTGCCAGAGGCCAGCGTCCATCCAGCGGCGCACCGTGGCGCAGGCTTCATCGAGCGCCCATTCGCCAACCTTGACGATCAGCCCCATGTTTTCCAGCACCGGAATGAATTCAACCGGGGAGACGGTGCCCCGGGTCGGGTGTTGCCAGCGCATCAGGGCCTCGGCGCCAAGGATGCTGTTATCGCGCACATCGACCTGGGGCTGAAAGGTGAGGTAGAACTCGCGGCGTTCGACCGCCAGACGCAGGTCTTTTTCCATGCTCAACCGGAAGGCGGTGGCTTCGGCCATGGCTTGTTCGAACTGAATGGCGTTGTCTTTGCCATGCGCTTTGGCCTGGTACATGGCGGTGTCGGCATTGCGCAGCAGGTCTGAGGCGCTGGTGGAACCTTCCGGATAAAGGGCGATGCCCAGGCTGGCGGTGACGGTCAATTGTTGCCCGCCAATGAAGAACGGTTCGGCCAGGGCTTTGCGAAGGCGTTCGGCGCGCTGGTAGGCCAGAATGCTGACTTCGCTTTTATCATTCCCAAGGTCAGCCATGCAGATCACGAACTCGTCGCCGCCGAGGCGCGACACGGTGTCTTCGTTACGCACGGCATCCATTAACCGGGAAGCGGCTTCACGCAGCAGCGAGTCGCCTGCGCTGTGGCCCATGGAATCGTTGATGTTTTTGAAGTTATCGAGGTCGATAAACACCAGGGCACCGAATTGGCCGGAACGTTCGGCGCGGCGCAGTGACTGGCCCAGACGATCAAGAAAGAGGTGCCGGTTGGGCAGGTCGGTCAGCGGGTCGTGGTAGGCCATATGTTGCATGCGCGACTGATTGCGCTTGCGTTCGGTAATGTCGACACCGACCGAGAGTATGGCGGGCTCGCCGCGAAATTCGATGGGCAGAATGCGCAGCTCAAGCGCCGTTAGGGTGCCACTGCTGGTCATCCAGTCCAGCTCGGGGATAAACAAGCTGTTCTGATCGGTCATCACCTGTTCGTCGGCTTCTACAATCAGTTGGCGCGACTTTTCGTCGTATTCATCGAGTATTCGGCTCTGATGCTGGCCGGTCAGTTCTTCGACCGTGGTCTGGAAGGCACGGGCAAAGGCTTCGTTCACCAGTGCCAGCTCGCCCTGGCGGTTCTTAACGTAAATGAGGTGCGGCAGGTTATCGATCAGCCGCCGCATGTTGGTGTAAGACTCTTCAACTTCGTGCTTGGCCAGTGTCTTGTCGGTGATCAGCCGTTCGGCATTGCTCAGGTAATGGTTGATGTGGGCGGTCAGTTGGCCGAGTTCGTCGCGCTCGTGGCCACTGGGTGGGGTTAACCGCTGTCCATCGGGGTTCTCAGCATCAATGCTGTCGAGCGAGCTGGACATCTTGTTGATCGGCTTGGTGACCAGCCGGTAAAAGACAATGAGGAACAGCAGAATCAGGATGAAGTTTTTGACCACCCCAAGCAGAAAGGTCGAAATCGCCCGGTCGGCGAAGCTCTTGTAGGCCAGCACCGTGTCGATCTGCATGCGCAGCAGGCCATAGACATCGCTGCCCAGGGCATTGGTTTCCAGCCGGGTTTCCAGCGTTTGCACGGGCCGGGTAATGAACAGTTCATACCAGTGTTGCTGGCGCTGGTCTTGCTCTGCAGAGCGCTCAGCCAAGGGCGATCCGAGTTCGTCAATAATGGCGACGTAGGTAACAAAGTCGTACACGAACATGCCGTTGGCCACTTCGCTGGCCAGATTGTAGTCCAGCGTGTGCACGGCGCGTGAGGCGGCAAAGCGGGAGGCGTCCATCACCCGTTCAATGGAGGCGTCGAGTGAGTTTCGTTCTACGCGAAAGTCATTGAATACCTGATACCCGGAGCTAACCAGGCTGACGAGCAGGGCCAGAATGACACCACTGCGCGAGAGCCGAAACGACAGGCGATGTAGAAATCTGGGCTTGAAAACCTGAGAGGTCATCCGATGCACGCCACCATGGGGCCTGAAAAAGGGCCGCAAACATACTGAATGCTTACAGGTTAGTCAAAATCACGCTTAGCCGCCATGCGTTTTAGGTGTTGCCAGCGGGATACACACCAAACCGCCAAAACCGGGTTGCCCAGGGTTGGCAGGGTGACCAATAACGACAGCCGTACCCAGGGGTTGGGTTCGAACAGCCAGGCCAGCGCCAGGGCAATGAAAAAACCGCTGTACAGGTCGAACAGTGAAATTTGCCCCCAGACCTGGCTGGTCAGCCATTGGCCCTGTTCCGAGAACAGGGGCCAGGGGTTGTAAATCAGCATCCAGGCTATGAGGGTGAGCGACAGGCCGGTACCCAGAATCAGAAACACCAGTGCCAGCCGGTTGGTTATCCGGTTTGATTTCATGGCTGATCAGCCCCCGTATAGTCGTACTCTATATTGGCGCTGTAGTTGCCACCACCGGGTTTGGGCAGGTTGGTAAGCCCGGCGTAGCGCATCAGGCGCCGGGTGTCGATGTCGTAGGTCAGTTCAATGTCGCTGATCACCAGGCTGAGCAGGCGGTTGCGGACGTTGAGTTCGAGTATCAACTGGCCATTGGCCTGCTCGGTGGGGCGCAGCCGCAAGCCCAGCCAGCGGGTTCGGGTAGGCGCCAGGAACTGGAATTCGACACTGTTGCCGTCGAGCAAGGTGTCGAAGTGATCGAGAATGAAGTAGTGAAAGCCTCCGTCGATGACGTAATTCTCTTCATCGGACCAGTCGAGAAAGCCGGACTCGACGGAGTCTACCCTGACGCCATTGGCTTCGGGTTCAACGGTTTCGGTTCTTTCGGGGTCGGTGACCGTCAACCGGTAGGCGGGACGGGCCGGTTCCCAGTACGTCATGTCTTTTTGGGCGAGGGTATCGCCTTCGGGCGTTATATAACGAACGGTTTCCTGCTGAGGCACACCGTCGACCCGCTCCAGCCGGTGCTCTTCGGTATACAGCAGGTCACCGCTGTCCAGATCGTAGGCGTTGCCCGTGAATTCGATCGTCTCGGAGGTTTCAGCCACACTGGTCAGTGCCAGCCCGGCCAAGAGCAAGCCCAGGAACAGGGGTTTGGTGGCCCTGGCCCGGTGGATTGTGGGTGCAGACGTAAAAAGGGAGGTCATGTCGTCTCTATTTGAGTCGGATGTGTGTGGTTTGGGCGATCAAGCCACCAGTAGAACAGGGGCAGCCAGAGCCCCCAGGCCAGCGGTACAGCAACCAGCGCCCAGGGTTCCATGGTGGCGGCCCCGAATTGGGTGCCGGCGACGTAACTGCCCCCGCCGCCGAAAACACCCAGCACAATCTGCAGGCCCAAGCGGCCTTTCAGCCAGGCCAGCGAATGGTTCAGCGTCAGCGGAAACATCAGCCAGAGCCCAACCAGCCAGAGCGGTACCGGTTGCCCGACGCCCAGGAACTGAACGGCCGGAGTCACATGCCAGATAAGATCCACCAGCAAACCCAGAATCATGATCGGGATCACCGCTTGCCATTCGCGCCGATTGCCAAACAGGGCGGCGTGCATGGCCACAAAACCCAGCGCCCAGATAATCGCCCAGGCCGACTGGGTGAGCACCAGCAGGAACCAGCCGATCTGGAAGCCGGCGTAATTAAGAACCGCTTTGCCTGCGTTGAGTTTCATTGGGCCGGGTCTATCCAGGTCTGGCGGTTTTTGTCCTTGGCGAACATCACCTGGTGTGTGCCGATGGCGCGTTCAGTGAAGCCGCCTTCGCAGTAGGCAAAGTAGTAGCGCCACAGACGGTAGAAGGTATCGTCGTAGCCAAGTTCCAGAATCTGATCACGGGCAGCCACAAAGCGGTGATGCCAGTCTTTGAGGGTGCGGGCGTAGTGATCGGTCATGTCTTCAAGGTGCACCAGTTGCAGGTCGGTGTGGCGCTTCATGTTGTCCATCAGAATCGACAACGAGGGCAGGTGGCCGCCGGGGAAGATGTACTTGCGAATAAAATCGACCGAGGAACGGTATTCCTGGTAACGCTGGTCGGGCATGGTGATGCACTGGATCAGCGCCGCACCGTCGTCGGTCAGGCGTTCCGATAATACTTTGAAATAGCTCGGCAGGAAGTCGTGACCGACCGCTTCGATCATCTCGATCGACACCAGTTTGTTGTATTGCCCGGTGAGGTCGCGGTAATCCTGTTTGAGCAGGGTGATTTTGTCGGCCAGTCCCAGTTCGTCGATGCGCTTGCGGGTATAGTCGTGCTGTTCATCGGAAATGGTGGTGGTGGTCACCTTGCAGCCGTAATGCTGAGCCGCATGAATCGCCATGCCACCCCAGCCGGTGCCGATTTCAAGCAGATGATCGCCCGGTTTCAAATCCAGCTTCTGGCAGACCCGGTCGAGCCGGTGACGCTGGGCTTCCTCTAGGGTGGACTCAGCGCTGGGGTAAATGGCGCTGGAGTACATCATGCTGTCGTCGAGGAAGGCTTCGAACAGCTCGTTGCCGAGGTCGTAGTGGGCGCTGATGTTTTTGCGTGAACCGGCCTTGTCGTTGCGGTTGAGCCAGTGTGCCAGCCGCAGAACCGGCTTGGTAGCGAGGCCCAGCGTTTTATTCAGCTTTGACGTTGTGTCGAGGTTTACCGCGAACACGCGAACTACGGTGGCCAGGTCTGAAGTGTCCCAAAACCCGGCGACGTAGCATTCAGCGGCGGCGAGCGCCCCCCCGGTGAGCATTTCCCGGTAGGTGCGGGTGTTGTGGATGTGGACGCTGGCGTGGGGGCCGTCCTGGTCCGGGTTGCCGAATACATAGGTGCCAGACTCATCGTGCAGTGTCAGTGACCCGGTGTGGAAGCGGTTCAGGGCCTTGAACAGCAGGCGCTGAGCCAGCGGACCCTGGGTCCCGTCAAAACGCGTCGGAGTGGCCGTTGTCATGCCGTTGTTTCCTTTTTCTCTTTGTTCGGGTGTGGGATGAAGGGAACCTTCTTCAGCCACAGTTTGAAGGCTTGCCAGTGGATGCCCATTACCACCTTTACGGTCATCGCCGGAAAACGGATGAGGGCGCGGCGCATGGCCCGAGCACTGATCGGCGCGGCTTCCATGACCAGAGTGGCATCGAACACCTTGTGTTGCTCACGGTGGTTTTCCAGGTGAATGCGCAGCGTCGGTTGCGGCAGACCGAATACCCAGCGGTAATCCATGTCCATCGGCAAAAAGGGTGAGACATGGAATGCCTTGCTCAGTCGGTATTCGCGATAGTGCCGGTGAACGCGGTGCGGTTCGTAATGTGGGTTGGTGGGTGTCGGGCTGGTGTTGGATGTTTCTGCCAGCAGCACGTAGGCGTGGCGCTCTTTCCAGGGCGTGTTGGTGACTTCGGGCATTACGGCCAGCAAGTTCTCGTTATGGTCGAACACGTAATAGACCGACACCGGGTTGAACACGTAACCGAGGTAGCGTACGTGGGTCAGCACCCGTACCGAAGCAATGTGCCGGGGTTCCAGTTCGCTGTGCGTGCAGACCTTGTTGATGACGGCCTGTTTCAGGTCAGGTGTGCTCGGGTCGAAGTAATCGTCCCGGCGAAAACTGGCCCAGTTGAAACGCTCGGCCGACCAGAACCGCGAACTGCCGAACACCTCGTCGATTTCATCGAGATCGAGATACAGCATAAACAGCGGGTAGGTGAAACGGTGCTCTGCCGGGCTGTAGCGGCGGTGACGCACCCAGCCCTCGTAGAGGCAACTGTTCAGTGCCATGGCTCAACTCCAAAACTGGATGCGACGCGCAAGGCACTGTTAACGCCGTCCTCGTGAAAACCATTGAACCAGTAGGCCCCGCAAAAGTGGGTTCGGTTCTGGTTACCGATCTGTTCGTATCGGTTCTGAGCGTCAATACCGGCTTTGGTAAAGACCGGGTGGGCGTAGGTGAAGCGGTCGATAATCTTCGCGGGGTCGATGTCGCCGGTGCGGTTCAGCGTTACGCAAAAAGTGACCGGCGCGTCGTTGAAATTCTGCAAGATGTTCATGTTGTAAGTCAGCCCGACCGCGTCGGCAGGGTTGCGCGGAATGTGGTAGTTCCAGGCGGCCCAGGCTTTTCTGTTTTTGGGCAACAGGGTCTCGTCGGTGTGCAGCACCACATCGTTGTTGCTGTAGGGCAGGGCACCGAGAATGTCGCGTTCGTCGTCGGTTGGTTCGGCCAGCATGGCCAGCGCCTGATCACTGTGGCAGGCAAAGACAACCTGATCAAAACGCTCGGTTTGGCCGTCGCCAAAGGTGAGTGTTACGCCGTCGGCATCGCGCTCTACGCGGGTGACGCCCCGGTTCAGGTGAATGCGGTCTTTAAACGGTTCGGTCAGCGGGGCAACATAGGCACGCGACCCGCCGCTGATGACATACCACTGCGGCCGGTTTTTAACCGACAACAATCCGTGGTTCTTGAAAAACCGAACAAAGAACAGCGCTGGGAAGGCTTCCATGTCGGTTTCGCCGGAGGACCAGATGGCCGCACCCATGGGTACGATGTATTTACGGATGAAAGTTTTGCCGAAGCCTTTTTGCTGAAAGTACTCTCCCAGCGTCATTTCGGGCGTCAGTTTGCCGGCGTCGAGGTCTTCGAGGCTTTCTTTGTTGAAGCGCAGAATGTCGCGAATCATGCCCAGAAAACGGGGGTTCAACAGGTTCTTGCGCTGCGCGAACAGGGTGTCGAGGTTGTGGCCGTTGTACTCGAGGCCCGAGGCGTCATCGCGCACGCTGAAACTCATTTCGGTCGGTTCACGGTTCACGGCCAGAGGCGCCATCAGTTTATTAAAATTGTGGTACACCCAATCGTTATAGACGATAAACCCGGTGTTCACACCCCAGGTGCGGCCGTCGATGGTGACATCCCGGGTGTTGGTGTGGCCGCCGATGTAATCGTTTTGCTCGAACACCTGAATGTCGTGATGCGGGTGCAACAGCCGGGCGGTAGTTAGGCCCGCGATGCCGGTTCCAATGATGGCAATGCGTTGTTTCATTGAGTGTCCTGTCGGTGTTATCGGTGTTGTGTTGGTCAATTCAAATCAGTTCAGTCGGCCTTTTAACCAGCCTAGCAGCGAGCCCAGAGCGGGTACGTGATCGAAGATCATCTGGTTGCTGTCGAAATAATCCTGATGCCGTGTGATTTTTTCCGCGAAGGTCAGGTAGGTGACACCAGGGACCAGAATGGGCGCACCACCTTTGAGCTTGGGATGACGAAAGGTCATTTCCCAGCGCAGCATGGCCTCGTTGTTCTGCTCCCATTCGGTAAGGTAACGGAACGAAATTTCATCGACATTTTTGTACATGCCTTCGAAATAACGCTGCAGATTATCGAGACCTTCGATCCTGTGCAGCGGGTCGATAAACACGATGTCGCGGTCATAGATGTCGCCGAGCAGGCCGTCTTTCACCGTGTCGCGGTTTAACCGGTTATACACATCCTGCATTTGTTCAAGCATAGAAAGCTCCTAAAGAGATAGTTTCGAGCTTCGAGCTTCGAGCTTCGAGCTTTTAGCTAACAGCTCATAGCTCGCAGCTCACAGCTTCTTAAAAATTTCCAACGTCTCTGCGCGGGCGCGTTTGTAGTCGATCAGCGGCCGTGCATAGCCCAGGTGTCTGGCGAGTTGCTGGGTTGGTTCGTGTATGGCTTTAGCCGGCACGCTGGCCAGCTCCGGTACCCAGCGGCGAATGTAGTCACCGCTGGGGTCAAAGCGTTGCGACTGGGTGTGAGGGTTAAAAATGCGAAAGTAGGGTGCCGCATCGACGCCGGTTGAGGCGCACCATTGCCAGCCGCCGTTGTTGCTGGCGAAATCGATATCCAGTAATTGCTGTGCAAACCAGCGTTCGCCCTGGCGCCAGTCAATTTTCAACAGTTTGACCAGGTACATGGCGACGATCATCCGCACCCGGTTGTGCATCCAGCCGGTCTGGGCGAGCTGACGCATGCCAGCATCGACGATGGGTACACCGGTCTGCCCCTGTTGCCAGTGGTGCAGGGCGGTCTCATCCTGCAGCCAGGGAAAGGCATCCCAGCGTGGGTAGAAGGGTTTATGCCGGGCGATGTCGGGTCGCCAGTAGAGCAGGTAGTGGTAAAACTCCCGCCAGATCAGTTCAGACAACCAGGTTTGCACACCGGCACTGTCGAATTTGGGGTGCGAAAAAGCACTGTGCATGCACTGGCGCAAACTGATGGCGCCGCTGGCCAGGGCAGCCGACAGGCGGGATGTACCCTCGGTAGCGGGCAGGTCGCGCTGATCTTTGTAGCGGGGCATGGCGTCAGCGAACTGGTCGAGGTGTTCGTGGGCGTCATGCTCGTTCAGCGGCAGTTCGGCGGTGCCATTCCAGTCTACCTTGGGGATGTCAGGAAGTTCGCTCAGCGCCGGTGCCCTGGTCGATGGCACCGGTAATGGTGCGGTCAGTGGCGTCTCGGCATGCTGGCTCAGCCAGCGTTTCTTGAATGGGGTGAACACCCGGTACATCTCCCCCTGGCCGGTTAGCAGGGAGGCCGGGTCGAAGCCGACCCGGTCTTCCCCGACCCAAGTGGTAATGCCGGCTAACCGGGCTTGCTCGATGGCATACTGGTCACGCTGTACTTCATCCCAACCGAATTCGCGGTGAAAGGTGAGTTGGCGAACGCTGTGCTGGCGGGCAAAGTCAATCAGCTGATCGACCCCGGATAGCCAGGTGTCGGCCTGCAGGATCGTCAGTGGAATGCCCAGTTCGGCCAGATCCCGGGCGACTGTGACCAAGGCAGAGCGAATGCTGTATTGGCGGGCCAGGCCGTAGTCGTGCTGCTGCCATTGCTTCGGCGTCCATAGAAAAATGGCTTTGATGTCAGCACCGGGCGCCTGGCAGGCTTCGGTCAGGGCGCTGTGGTCGCTGACGCGTAAATCGTTTCGGAACCAGACTAGTTGGGTCATTAAAAACTCTAGACAGAAGTTAGACGTATCATAGATACGCCTAATGATTGTGATTGGTTCAAATTATTTAACAGGCGGGTCGTTCGCACTAAATCGGGTTTCTCAACCCCAAGGCTTCAGGGTAAGGGCTTAGAAACGTCTGATTCATCAGGTAGGGGAACTGGTCGCCGTGCAGAAAGGTGTAATGCTTGAGCAAGGCGACCGGGACGATGAAAGGAACTTCGTTGGCCTTGTACTGATCGATCGAATGAATCAGCGAGGCTTTTTCCTTTTCGGACAACTGATTTTTGAAATAGCCCATCACATGTTGCAGCACGTTGACCCGGTGGCCCCGTTTGGGAATGTTCGATAGGGCTGACATCAGTTCTACCAGATATCCCTGGCCAAAGGCTTCCCGGTCTTCGATGTCTTTTAAGTTCGAGAGCTTCTGCCCCAGGCGTTTGTAGGTGGGGTAGTCGTGCATCATCAACAGGTATTTCTGCCGGGCGTGAAAGTCGATCAGCCCTTTGGCGGTGCGCCAGGGTTGCCCGGTGCGCCACTCGTGGTAAACGTAAACGCGCTGCACGAAGTTTTCCACCAGGTTCGGGTCACTCAGCCGGCCGCTTTCTTCAAAAGGCAAGGCCGGGGCGTGGCGTTGCAGCACCTCGGTGTACAAGCCGGCGGCAATTTTCTCGGGAATCATGCTCTTGTTGTACAGCTTTACCCGTTCCATGCCGCAACTGGGCGAGCCTTGCATAACGACGTAGCCGTCGAGTGCATCAAGCTCGGGGACGATGCTTTCGGCGTAGTGCTGTAACTGCTCGGTGTAGTCGTCAGTCAGGTTGTCTGAATCGACAGCACGGGTGCCCTGGTCAGTGCTGACCAGGCGGATTGGGTTGCGCGGTATGCCCATACCGATGGCGACTTCCGGGCAGTAGGGCACGAAATCGGCGTACTGACCAAAGGTTTGAGTCAGCCAGCGGTGGTGTTTGTGCCCGCCGTTGAAGCGGACTTCATCGCCCAGCAGGCAACTGCTGACGCCCAGTTTGAGTTTTGTCATTGCGGTAGATGTTCCTGTCGCCCGGTTGTCGGTGGCCATTCCTGAGGTGCGTAATCGGTTGCTATGGTCGGGCGATACGCACCTCAAGTCCAGCCTGGATCACTGTGCGCCGGCACGCAGGCTCTGCAGTTGCTGTTGAAACTCGCTGGCCAGAGTCGACAGAGTCTCGCTGAGCGTTGTGGCTTGCTGGCTTTCGCTGGCGGTTTCTTCCGACAGGTTGCGGATCTGAATGATCAGTTCAGCCAACGAGCCGGCGACGCTGGTCTGCTCTTCGGCGGCGGTGGCAATTTGCTGGTTTTTGTCGTTAATGGTTTGAATCGCGGTGAGAATCTCCGTCAATTGTTGCTCGGCCTGGGTAATGTGTTCACCGGTGGAGCGGGTTTGCATCAGACCGGCTTCCATCGCCTGGTTGCTGTTGCGCGCACCGGTTTGAATGGTCTCGACAATGGCGCGGATTTCGATGGTCGATTGCTGGGTTTTCTGCGCCAGCTGGCGCACTTCATCGGCAACCACGGCAAAGCCGCGCCCCTGGTCTCCGGCCCGGGCCGCTTCGATGGCGGCATTCAGAGCGAGCAGATTGGTCTGTTCAGCAATGCCCTGAATCACACTCAACACCGAACCAACGTTTTCAGACTCTTGTGCCAGGCTGTTGATCAAACCGGCCGTTGTCTCGTTGTCGCTGGTAAGCCTAGTCATGGTGGTCTGGGCGGTGTGCATAGCCTGACTGCCTTGTTCGGCCAGTTGGCCGGTATGGCGGGTTGAGTCGGCGGTGTCGGCCGCATTGGCGGCGACTTCGCGCGAGGCGGCTTCCATTTCTTCAATGGCGGTGGCCACTTGCTGGCTGAGGTCATGCTGCTGAGCGGTGGCTGAGGTGATGGACCCGGACATGACGTCGAGCCGGCTGGTGGCATCGCGCAGGGCGTTACTGTTGCGCTCCAGATCGGTCACCATGGTTTGCAGGAATTGGCGCAGGTAGTCGAGTGTTTGACCCAGTTGGCCAAGCTCATCTTGCCGTTTCAGTTCAATCGGCTGATCGTAACGCCCGCTGCGGATGTGGTTAACGCCGTCGGTCAAACCGTGTATGGGTTTGATAATGGCGCTGCGAACAAACAAGAAGATCGCTGCCAGAATGACCAGGCTAAGCACTATGGCGATGGCGACCGCCAGGCGCACCGTCCGGCTGGCACTGGCCTGGGCCTCGGTGTTTGCAACGATGGCCAGGCGGGACAATTCGTTGCCCAGTTCAGTCATCGCGGCTGACGGAGCCCTGTCTATGCCTGAAACAGCCGCGTCGCCTACGGTGTGATCGAAACCGCTGTTAATAAAGGCTTGCCGGCCTTCGGCGTAAGCGGTGGCCATGGTTTGGTGATCGTCTAGGAACTGGCTGGCAATGGCCTGCAGCTCGGGGTAAGCCCCGAGGTCGTTCGCCAGGCCGGCGACCAGGGTGCTGACCTGATCAGATTGTTCGTTGAAGGCCGTCCAGTAGCGGTCCATCCGGTCCGGGTCCTGGCCGCGCAGCAGAATGTTCTTCCACTCCTGCACCTGGGTCTTGAATTCAAGATGCGCGGTGTCGGCGCGTTTCTCCAGTTGTTTGACTCCCTCGGCAACGCCCACCAGGCGATTGACCGACTGATTCATAGAGAAAATACCGGCAAAGGCTACGATGGCCATGGCCAGTATGCTAAGCATGATGCTCACTAACAGACGAAACTGGATAGAACCTGTTTTCACGGTGCAATCTCCGTGTTGTGACCGTTTGAACAACGGGGCATTGTTGATAGGCCAGTCCATCTGAAACCGGGCTGACACTGGTTATACGGGAGGTATCGACCCGTTCGATCGAAGCTGTAGCAATAACAAGCGTAGTTCGATTTGGGTTATGCCCTTGAGTTTTTCTAAATCACAGGCATAATGCCGCGCTCTGCGTTAGGGTGGCTCTGCCGGTCCCCCCGCAACGAACGGTCGTAAACCCCGCCAGGCCCGGAAGGGAGCAACGGTAGCGACTTTCTCGTGTGCCGGGGTGTGGCTGGTGGAGCCGCCACCCATCTTTGTACTACCTTGCTGTTTTTTTGCGATGTCCCGTACCACCCGGTTTCATTGGGTTGCCCGGTCATGCTTAATGACTAACTTCTTGTTTTATAGACGCTTTTTTTATTCTGGCAGCCTTCCTTGTTCCAAGTTAGGATACGGTTTCGTTTCTCCAGTTTCATGAGCCTTCATGTCTTATCAGGTATTGGCCCGTAAATGGCGACCCGCCACCTTTGAACAAATGGTGGGGCAGGCCCACGTCTTGAAAGCGCTGGTCAACTCGCTCGATCAACAGCGATTGCACCATGCCTATTTGTTCACCGGCACGCGCGGGGTGGGCAAGACCACCATCGCCCGTCTGCTGGCGAAAAGTCTGAACTGTGAAGTGGGCGTCAGCTCCAAACCCTGTGGCAAGTGCTCAGCCTGTACTGAAATAGCCGAAGGCCGCTTTGTCGACCTGATAGAAGTGGATGCCGCCTCGCGCACTCGCGTTGAAGACACCCGCGAACTGCTCGAAAACGTTCAATACGCGCCGACGCGGGGCCGTTATAAGGTCTACCTGATCGACGAAGTGCACATGCTCTCGGTTAGTAGCTTTAATGCCTTGCTGAAAACGCTGGAAGAGCCACCGCCGCACGTCAAGTTCCTGTTAGCCACCACCGACCCGCAAAAATTACCGGTGACGGTGTTATCGCGGTGCTTGCAGTTCAACCTGAAGAACATGACGCGCGAGAGCATCGTCAGCTACCTGAACGCCATTTTGGGGCAAGAGCAGGTGCCGTTCGATGAACCCGCCCTCTGGCTATTAGCCGAAGCGGCCAACGGCAGTATGCGCGACGCCCTGAGCCTGACCGATCAGGCCATTGCTTATGGCGAGGGTGAACTGAACGAGACGGACGTTGCCACCATGTTGGGTACCGTCGACCTGAAGCGGGTGTTGCACCTGGTGAAAGGGCTGATTGAAAAAGACGCCGACAGCCTGATGCAGCAGGTTGCCGGCATCGCCGAACACGCGCCGGATTACCGCACCCTGTTGAACGAATTGTTGTCGACCTTGCATCGGGTAGCCATTGCTCAGGCTGCCCCGGCCGCGCTCGATAACAGCAAGGGCGACCGTGACGCCATTGCGGCGCTGGCCTCGCAGGCGCAAGCGGAAGACATCCATTTGTTTTACCAGATCGGCACCCTGGCCGCGAAAGACCTGGCGCTGGCCCCCAGCGAGCGGGCCGGGTTCGAAATGGCGCTGTTGCGCATGCTGGCCTTCAGCCCAAGCCCGGCGCGCCATGTGAATGAGTTGCCCGCGCTGGAAAGCCGTGTCAGTGCCGAGGGCGTGGGTGATGCTTCCCCAAAGCCACAACCCGCTCCGCAGACACCTGAGGAGCCGCCTGCCGTTGCAGCACCAGAGCCTGTTGCTGAACCTGGCTCTCAATCCACAGAATTACCCGACACCCGCGCAGCCGCAGCCGATGAGCCGGCCCGTTCGCAAGCTCCTATGACTGCAGAGCCGGTCAAACCGGAAGCTGGCGCCACAGAGCCGGTAACGGAACCAGCGGCTTCCGGGGTTGAAGCAGAGCCCGAAGCATCCGCAAGCCCGACTCAGACGCCGGCCAATGACGCGCGACCCGAGCCGGCCAGCCAGGAAGAAGACCGGGCACCCTGGGAAGGTGACGATGACGAAACCGACTGGGCGCCTGCCCCCCGGCCCGTTGCCGATTTGCTGGCCGATCAGCCCGCTGCAGAGCCCCAAGCCCCAGTTGATGCGCCGGAACCCGTTGCGGAAGCAGAAACCCCCGTGTCCGCTCGGCCCTCACCACTCGATGCGCTGGCTGAAACCGAGGTGATGGACTCCGAGCCTTCGCCGGTCAGCGAACCCGAGGCAGCGCCGACGCTCAAGGCGGTGGAGCCCGTGCCAGGCCAGGTGCCGGTCAACCACGACCCGAATCAGTTGATTCACCCGGAAACCAACCCGGCGCGCTGGCCGGATACCGACCTCGAGGCCGACCCGGTGTTCTGGTGGCAGGTGACCTTGCACAAGCTGGGTCTGTCGGGCATGACCAAAACGTTGTTCGCCCACTCCACCTGGGCCGGTTACGACAACGGCCGCTTACAGCTGATTATCTCTGACAACTATCGAAAACTGATGAATGAGACCCATATAGAACGACTCATGGCCGTGTTGGGCGACTTTCTACCGGGCGTGACCGGGCTCGATTACCAGTTTGGCGTGGCCGAGAAAACGCCCCAGGCCTGGTTCGACCGCCTGCATCATGCGGCCTATGACATGGCGGTGACGGCCTTGCACGACGATCCGTTCGTGCAGTCGCTGGTGTCGCGCTACGACGGCGACTTGCAGGCCGATACGGTAAAGCCAGCGTATAGCCCGTTACCGTCGGTGTCGTGAAACACCCACAGGGCAGTAAGACCGAAAACCGAATCCACGATCAGTAACAAGTCAGTTGCAATGGTCAGTAACACCGATAACAGGAGCCTTGAGCGATGATGAAAGGTGGCATGGGAAACCTGATGAAACAGGCCCAGAAGATGCAGGAAGACATGAAGCGCATGCAGGAAGAAGTGGCGCGCGCTGAAGTGACGGGTGAGTCGGGCGCTGGCCTGGTTAAAGTCACCATGAACGGCCGGCACGATGTAAAACAGGTATCGCTGGACGAATCCGTTATGCAGGAAGACAAAGAGCTGCTCGAAGACCTGCTGGCCGCCGCCGTGAACGATGCCGTGCGCAAGGTGGAAGCCCTGAGCCAGGAAAAAATGTCGTCGGCCACGGCCGGTATGCAGTTGCCCCCCGGCTTTAAAATGCCGTTCTGACGAACGAGGTCTGGCATGGCATACAGCCCGCTTACAGAGCAATTGATGGAAGCCCTGCAGGTATTGCCCGGCGTGGGTTCACGCTCGGCCGAGCGCATGACGCTGCATCTGCTGGAGCGTGACCGCGAGGGCGGTCAGATGCTGTCGCAGGCACTGCAGCGCGCGCTCGATGGCGTGATGCACTGTGCCCAATGCCGGGTGCTGACCGAGCAGGCGGTCTGTGATCTGTGCCAGAATGACGACCGCGACCACAGCCGCCTGTGCGTGGTTGAAACCCCACAGGATCGCGAAGCCATTGAGGTGTCTGGCGGCTATTTGGGTGACTACTTCGTATTGCAGGGCCACCTTTCGCCCATCGATGGCATTGGCCCGGACGAACTGGGCGTGCCTCTACTGCTCGAGCGTGTGAAAAGCGGCGTTATTGAAGAAGTAATCCTGGCGACCAACGCTTCTATGGAAGGGGAAGCCACCGCGCACTACCTGACGGAACAGCTGCAACCGCTGAAGGTGGTGGTCTCCCGGATTGCCCGGGGCATCCCGGTCGGGTCGGAATTTGGCCGCATCGATAGCCACAGCCTGTCGCAGGCTCTGCAAGATCGCAAACCACTGGGTTTTGAACATGATTGAACACTACCACTGGGTGGGTGATAACGACGCGCTGCGCCTTGCCTGCCAGCGCTGGAAAGCCGCTCCGGTACTGGCAATGGATACTGAATTTGTCCGCACCGAAACCTTTTTTGCCAAACTGGGTCTGATTCAGGTCGGGCTGGAAGGCGAGGTCTGGCTGATCGACCCGTTGGCGATCAGCGACTGGCAGGCGTTCGCGGCTGTGCTGGAAGACCCGGCCATTATCAAGGTGTTTCATTCGCTGTCGGAAGACGCTGAAGTTCTGTTCAATGGCACGGGTGCCCAGGTCGCGCCGGTGTTTGACACCCAGATTGCCGCGGCACTGCTGGGCAATGATCTGCAAATGGGCTTTGCCCGGGCCGTTGAAGCGGAACTCGGCGAAAGCCTGCCCAAAGACGCGACCCGTTCCAACTGGTTGTTGCGCCCGCTGGCTGAAGAGCAATGCCAGTATGCGGCGGCCGATGTGTTCTGGCTGGAACAGCTCTACGAGCGATTCGCGCCCCGGCTACAGAAACTGAACCGATTTGACTGGGTGCTGGAAGACAGCCAGCGGGCCGCGCTCGACAGTTTTCCACCCAGCCCTGAACAGTATTACCTGAAATTGCGCGGTGCCTGGAAGCTCAAGGGAACCCGTTTGTATTGCCTGCAACAGCTGTCACAGTGGCGCGAGCAACAGGCCCGGGAACAGGACGTGAACCGCTCGCGCATTTTGTCGGACGCCGAAATCATCCAGATCGCCCAGGCCATGCCGACCCAGCGCAGCGTCGTGGCTGGCCTGAAGGGCCTGCACCCGCGCAAGGTTCGCCTCTATGCCGATGCCGTGGTCGATATTGTGCGCCGCTGTAACGAAGCCAGTCGGGAGTTCTGGCCCGAGCGACTGGCCGGGCCGTTACCAGCCGACCAGGCTGCCCTGTACAAATCGGTCAAGGACCTGATCGCTGATCTGGCCCGGGAAACCGACGTACCGGCCGAAGTGCTGGCCCGGCGCAAACCGCTGGAACAACTTGTCAGAAGCGGCTGTTACACCGGCGACTACGAGTGGCCGGAGATGATGACCGGCTGGCGCAAGCCGTTACTGGTCGATCCGCTGACCCGTCTGCTGGAGGAGCATCACCGTGAAGCCAACGACTGACCGGGTATTGGCCAGTATTTACCGCTCTTCGGCGCGTCAGGATATGTACCTCTATGTATCCCGTCACGAAGGACTGACCCGGGTACCGGAGCCACTGCGCGAGCGCTTTGGCACCCCGATCCCGGTGATGGATTTGTTGCTGACACCGGCTCGCACACTGGCCCGGGTAGAGGTCGATAAAGTCATGGCGAAGATCGTCGAGCAGGGCTATTACCTGCAAATGCCACCGCCGCGGGAAGAGGGCATGCTCGACCTGTACCGTGAACCCACGACCCCGGTGCACCCTCGCTGATGGCTGCTCAACCCTTCTGGAAACGCAAGACGCTGGCGCAGATGACGACCGAGGAGTGGGAGTCACTCTGCGACGGCTGTGGCAAGTGCTGCCTGCAAAAACTCGAAGATGAAGACAGCGGGGAAGTATTCTATACCCGCGTGGTATGCCAGTATCTGTCCGACAGTTGTCGTTGTACGGTCTATCAGGAACGGCAACAGAAAGTACCCAATTGCGTCTGGCTGAAACCGGAAGACGTCGACCAGTTTTTCTGGCTACCCAGCACCTGCGCCTACCGGCTGATTGCCGAAGGCGAAGACTTGCCGGAATGGCACCCGCTGCGCGCGCACGACAGCCAGCGCATTCATGCGGTCGACGCCTCGGTGCTGCACCTTGACCCGGTACGGGACAATGAAGTGCCGGAAGAAGACTGGGAAGATTACATCATCGATAACGTCTAACACCGTTTTTTTGGAATTCAAATTACCCATGATTTATCAAGACATCTACTGGACGGCTGCCGTTGCCTACGGCCTGGGTGTGATTGGCTTCTGGCTGGTCGTGTGGCGAATTGGCCGGTTTCTGCCCTGGCGCCCGTTGCGCTGGTGGATCACCTGGATCTACCTCTGCGTGGTACTCACCCCCTGGCAGGGCACCGAACCTGAGCCCTATTATGCGCCCGCGATCATCGTTGCCGCGTTCGATTTTATGGACGTGGGTCTGGACGCCAGCCTGGCGATTCTGATGCCCATGTTGCAGGCCATGGTGGTGGGTACGCTGGTGATCGTGATTCTGGGCATCGTATTACGACTGCGCAGCATGAAACAGGCCGATGAGACCGCTCGGGAAGCCGGTTAAAGTGTAAAAAGACCGTCAGGTCTGGTATATCTACACGCCGTTTGACTGTTTCCGGTTCCGGTCGCGGGCATTCACAGATTCATGATCCCGCCGCCCGTGCCGATAGTGCCGGGCAGGGGAGTCACATTATCAATACCCGTTGTGGTGGTAAGGAGTAGGCATGGCCCTTCATATTTTCGTTCTGATCGCCGTAATGCTGATGTCGGGCGTTTTTGGTGGCTTGGTCAATTATTACATGTTGTCCCAGTACGATCCGGATACGACCAGCTTGCCACGCAGTCTGGTCGTGGGTATCGGGGCGGCCTTTCTGGTGCCGGTGGTGCTGGCGCTGGTCAACAGTGATCTCATCGCCCAAAGCCAGGAAGATTCGAGCCGCTTTCTGATTTTCACCGGCTTTTGTTTAATAGCGGCCATTGCCAGCCGTTTTGTGGTGACCAGCGTGTCCGACAAGATTCTGGCCGAAGCCAGAACCGCGCGGCAGCAAGCCGACCGGGTCATGCACGAGCTTTACCTGGTTCAGGCTGAAATCAAGCCGTTAATCGAAGCCGAAACCGAAGACGATCAGCCGGTACCGGCCGAAGCGCTGACGCCCGATGAAGAACTGGATGTCACCACGGCGCAAGTGCTGAAAACTCTGGGTAACGGCCGCTATATTTTCCGCTCGTTGCAGGGCCTGTGCGACGAAACCGATGCCACTGAAGCGACCATGGTCAAAACCCTCGATATTATGGTTGCCCGCAATCTGGCCGGTCGCATCATGGGCAAGCACGGCATTCGCTGGCACATCACCGAAGCGGGCCGTCGCATGCTGGCCAGAATGGGGTGATAGCCTGCCAATGGCCCGTTGATTGCACAGCCGCTGTAGTACAACGATCGTCGGCGACTGACCGGTAAAGAACGGCAACAAGTCGCCGATGATATAGCCATGGGAATCTTTGGATGACAGCTATGCTGGGACAGTCAGGTCGGCCACGCCCACTCGGTATGCGGGTATTAGGTGTGCTTTTGGGGTTGGTGCTGGGCTCGCTCGTGCCCACACAGGCAGAAACCCCACCTCAATCGACCGCCAGCGACGTGCGCATTCTGATTGATATTTCCGGCAGCATGCGCGACACCGACCCCCAGAATCGCCGGACACCGGCGATTAACCTGCTGATCGATGCCATTCCCAATGAGGCGACCGCAGGAATCTGGAGTTTCGGACGCTTCGTTAACCTGCTGGTACCTCACGACCCGGTGACGAATGACTGGCGCGTCAGTGCCCGTGCCCGGGTAGCTGATTTGCGCGCTATCGCCCAGCGTACCAACCTCGGCGCCGCCCTCGACGATGCCGCCTACGACTTTGGTTTCTCAACCTATAGCCCGCCGACCGACGTTATTCTGATCACCGACGGCCAGGTTGATATCGCCCCAAATACCGATGTGAACCGGGTCGAACGCGACCGGATTCTCGATACCGTTATTCCCCGTTTTGCCGCCGCCGGTGCCCGCATTCATACTCTGGCGCTGGGTGGTGCTGCTGATGCGGGCTTATTGGAACAAATGGCGAGTCAGACCGGCGGTGTATTTGCCGAAGTTCGACAGCCGGCAGAGATGCAGTCGTTCATAGTGCGGGTTTTGAACTCGGTTCGCCCGGGCAATGAACTGCCCTTTGATGGTCGCGGGTTTAGCGTCGACGACCAGGTCACTGAACTGACCGCGCTGGTCATGCACGATGCGGGTGAGGTCGAGTTGCGTCAGCCTGACGGCACCTTGAATTCGGTTGCCTCTCCAGGCTCACAACGCTGGCAAGCCGGGCAGGGTTATACCCTGATCAGTATCGACGACCCCGCGACCGGTCGCTGGGAAGTACTGGGCGACATCAACGATGACAGTCGCATTCAGGTGATTTCCGACGTTAATCTGTACTGGACTCAACCAACCGGTTCGGTGGTGCTTCAAGACCAGCCGGTGATACTGGAACTGGGCGTAGCTGACGCCTCGGGTGACGTGGTGCCCGACGCGCTGATTGACGTCATGACCCCAGTGTTACGCATTAATGGCAGCCAGGTTGATGGTCTGCGGTGGGATGGCCGGCAGCTTCGGGCCCAGGTTCCCAATACCTACGGTGATGCAGACATTGAACTGGAAGTGACGCTCGATGGCGGCACTTTTCAGCGCCAGATTCGAAAAACGGTGGTAAACCGACCGGCCTTGCTGTCTGAGCTGCTAGTGACGGATCAGGGCATTCAATGGCGCCTGTACCCGGCCGACCGCGGTCTGGTGTTTGAACGGGTCGATCTGCAAGCATTGATTGAAGGTCCGGTGAGACGCGAGCAAGGCTTTCAAACCCACGCTAGCGGCTACTTTTTTGTCAATTTGCCAGCCGACCTGCCAGACGGTAACTACCAGCTGAGCCTGGAGGGCGACGCCGACGTTAATGCCCGGCGCGTCTCTCAATTCAGCGTCGCACCAATAGAGCTCACACTGCCACTGCCTGCAGACTGGCCCCGTATTCTGAACCCCGAGGCCCTTCCCGGCGAGCCTGTGGCGATGGCCGAGCCTGAAACCGACGCGGCTTTCATTAAAGAACCCATGCCTGAGTTCGAAGAATTGAGCGTACAAACGCCGGTTGCGACCGACAACGCGCAAACCGATCCCATGGCTGAGACCCAGGAGCCGGCAGAGCCCTTTCCCTGGCTACGCTATGCGTTGCTCAGCCTGCCAGGGCTGCTGATATTGGGCGCTTTCTTTCTGGTTTACCGTCGGCTCGACCAGCGCAGCAAGGGGGAAGCGGAAGACTTGCTGGCCGAAGACCGGGGCATGGCCGATGTTGCCATGGGCGATCTGGATGGTCTGGAACTGACCGCTGATCTCGATGATGCCAGTATGGATCAGGGTATCGACCAGGCCCCGAACACTGAGGCCGAGGATCAGGATGCGCCCGTAATCGACGACGTGTTCGACAACAATGAGACTGAACCCTCACCGCCGGAACGCACCGAAGCTCCGCGCGTCAGTATGGAAGACAGCCTCGACACCCGGTCGCTGGATGAAGATGTCTGGGGTGAACTGGACAGCGAACCCGATCCGCTCGATGACCTCGATGCCGGAGAAGACGATGACCTCTTCGACATCAGTAACCTGGAGGATGGCCTCTCCGATCTTGAGAATTTAAACCTCGACGAGGACGATCCGTTCAAGGACAACCCGTTCGACGACGCCGAAGACGACCCCGCTAAGCGCTAACTGACGAGACTTTCGCTATTTGAACATCGGTTTGGGCTATTTACTCACAGATAGCCGGTTTACTGTGCGCTCTATTCATTAAAGAGTTGAATTCTGCTCGGTAAAAAAGAGACAATCGGCCCAGTAAATAAAACAAACGTTTGAATGAAGCCGGTGTCAGCCAGGGTATTTGAAGGCAGGCGGGCATGCAGTCAGGCGCTATACGCATTGATCGACAATAAGAACGAGAGGAGTGTCCATGAGCGACGTTTACACCCATACCCAATACCCGGGCGGTATGAAAGCCACGGTCGACCCGGAAGCCTTCGACACAGTGCTCGATCTGTTCGACCAGAAAACCAAGGAATTCGCCGATAAGCCAGCCTACACCTGCATGGGTCAGACGCTGACCTACGCCGACATCGATCGCCTGTCGGGCAACTTTGCCGCCTACCTTCAGAACGAGACCGACCTGCAACCGGGCGACCGCATTGCGGTGCAATTGCCCAATATTCTGCAATACCCGGTAGCGGTCTTCGGCGCATTGCGGGCTGGGTTGATCGTGGTTAACACCAACCCGCTGTACACTGACCGGGAGCTGGAACACCAGATGAACGACTCGGGGGCCAAAGCGCTGGTGGTTTACGCTGGCATGGCCGCCCAGGCTATTCGAGTTCAGCCAAAAACCCCTGTACAACGCATCATCGTCACCGAAATTGCCGACCTGCATCCTGGTCTGAAGCGGGTGCTGGTCAATACCGTTGTGAAGAAGGTCAAAAAAATGGTGCCGGCCTACGACACCAGCCGGGTAGGCAGCTTCCGCGATGCCTTGAAAAGAGGCAGCTCCAAAACCTACAAGCGCGCCGCCAGCGGTCACGATGACACCATTATTCTGCAGTACACCGGGGGCACCACCGGTGTGGCCAAGGGCGCGATGCTGACCAACCGCAACCTGATCGCCAACATGCTGCAGTGTTACGAGTTCTTCAAGCTGACGCTGAAAGATGGCCAGGAAACCTTTGTAGCGCCATTGCCGCTGTACCACATTTACGCCTTTACCGTGAATTGCATGACCATCATGCTGACCGGCAATCACAACGTCCTGATTCCGAACCCGCGTGACATTCCCGGTTTCGTCAAGGAGCTGGGCAAGCACCGGTTCACCGGTTTTGCCGGTTTGAACACCCTGTTCGTGGCGCTGATGAATAACGAAGGCTTCAAGAATGTTGACTTCAGCGCCCTGAAACTGACTATCTCCGGTGGTATGGCTCTGACGCGTGCGGCCGCTGAGCGCTGGGAAGAAGTAACCGGCTGCCCGATCTCGGAAGGCTACGGCATGACCGAATCGTCTCCGGTGATCTCCTTTAACCCAGCGGGTCATCAACAACTGGGCACCATTGGCATTCCGGCGCCGAATACCGAAGTTCGCATCGCCGACGACGATGGCAAGCTGCAAGGCTTCGACGAACCGGGTGAACTGCAGGTGCGCGGACCTCAAGTCATGAAGGGCTACTGGAACCGCCCGGACGACACTGCCAAGACCATCGATGAAGACGGCTTTCTGAAAACCGGTGACATTGCTGTGTTGCAGCAAGACGGTTACCTGAAGATCGTTGATCGCAAGAAAGACATGATCGTCGTTTCCGGGTTTAACGTTTACCCGAACGAAATCGAAGACGTACTGACGCGCCACCCGAAAGTGGTTGAGTGCGCCGCTGTTGGTGTTCCCAGCGAGAAAACAGGCGAGGCAGTGAAGGTCTTTGTGGTGACTAACGGACCGGTAGAGGAAAAAGAACTCTCTGATTTCTGCCGTGAAAGCCTGACGGGCTACAAGGTGCCTAAGCAGTTTGTGTTCCGGGATGAGCTGCCCAAGACGAACGTGGGCAAAGTGCTGCGTCGCGAGTTGCGTGACGCGGAAGGCTGAACGAACGTAAAACATGAACTGACGCAAGACATGAAGGGACGCAGGACATTGAAAGACGTAAAAAACGTCAGTCTATGTTTTGCGTCTCCTTATGTTCTGCGTCCTTTACTGTTTTTCGTCCCTTGATGTCTCACGTCTTGCTCTGTTCCACGTCCTTCAATGTTTTACGTCCTTTCCCCAGATGCCTATAATGCCGTCCCTTTTGGCAGACAGGTCCATGCATGCCGTCCAGTGCAGTATCAACCACGGAAATGACGCCCGATCTGGTTCAGCAGAACCTGTCGCAGTGCCTTGTTCGTGACCGGCATTATCTGACACAGCGCTGCAAGACCTGGCGTCAGCAGATTAACAAAGGGCAGGTATCGCCTTCCCTGGTAGCGGCTATTGAAAAAGCCTTTGTTCGTTCGCGGGACGGGTTTGTGGCGCGTGACCAGCGGGTTCCCGAGGTTCGACTGAACGAAACGCTGCCGGTTTCCGAGCGAGCCGAGGACATTCTCGCGGCCATCACCCAACACCAGGTGGTGGTTATAGCCGGTGAAACCGGCTCGGGAAAAACGACGCAGATTCCCAAGTTGTGTTTGCGGGCCGGACTGGGCCGTTCCGGCATGATTGGTCACACTCAGCCACGCCGGCTGGCCGCGCGCTCGGTTGCTGACCGCTTGTCCGAAGAATTAAACGTTGAGCTCGGGCACCAGGTGGGTTATCAGGTGCGATTCACCGACCAGTCCAACGACGACACCCTGATCAAGTTGATGACCGACGGCATACTGCTGAACGAGATTCAACAGGACCCGTTTCTCAACAAGTACGACACCCTGATCATCGACGAAGCCCACGAGCGCAGCTTGAACATCGACTTTCTGCTGGGTTATCTAAAGCAGTTGTTGCCGCGCCGGCCGGATCTGAAACTCATCATCACCTCAGCGACCATCGATGTTGAACGTTTCTCGGAGCATTTCAGCCAGGCCCCGGTGATTGAAGTGGCCGGGCGCAGCTACCCGGTTGAGCATCTGTACCGCCCCATGAGCCCGGATGAAGACGATTACGCCTCTGACCTGCCCAGTGCCGTGCTCAATGCCGTTGAAGAAATCGAGCAACTTGAACGGGCCGGAAAGACCGCCAACAGTGGTGGCGATGTGCTGGTGTTTTTACCCGGCGAACGGGAGATCCGCGAGACGTTCAACACCCTCAAGCGCGCCCAGTTACGCCATACCGAATTGTTGCCGCTTTATGCGCGGTTAAGCGCCAGCGAGCAACAGCGCATTTTTGCCAGCCACAGTGGCCGGCGCATCGTGCTCTCGACCAACGTGGCTGAAACCTCGCTGACGGTGCCGGGCATTCACTACGTAATCGACAGTGGGCTAGTGCGCATCAGCCGCTACAGTTACCGATCCAAAATTCAGCGCTTGCCGATCGAGCCGATTTCCCAGGCGTCGGCCAATCAGCGGGCAGGGCGGTGTGGTCGTATTGCGCCAGGCCTGTGCATTCGCCTTTATGACGAAGAAGAATTCCAGCAACGACCCGCCTTTACCGACCCGGAAATTCTGCGCACCAACCTGGCCTCGGTGATTCTACAGATGTTGCACATGCGGCTTGGCAAGGTGGAAGACTTTCCGTTTCTGGAGCCACCCGACAGCCGGATGATCCGCGATGGCTATACCCTGCTGACCGAACTGGCCGCCGTAACCGACAAGGGACATTTGACGCCGCTCGGCAAAGAGCTGGCGCGCCTGCCGGTAGACCCGCGCCTCGGGCGCATGGTGATTGAGGCCAACCGGCAGAAATCGCTGAGCGAGGTGCTGGTGATCGCCGCAGCGCTGTCGATTCCCGACCCACGCGAGCGCCCTCAGGAAAAACAGCAAGCCGCAGCCGAAAAGCACGCTCAGGATAAAGACAAGGATTCGGACTTTCTGGCCTTCTGGAACCTCTGGCAACGCTATGAAGGAGAGCGCCAGACGCTCAGCCAGGGGCAACTGCGCAAGTTCTGCAAGGCCCAGTTTCTGAACTATCTGCGTATGCGGGAATGGCGCGATATTCACCGCCAGTTGCACTTGCTTGCCAAGTCACTCGGCTTTCGGCTGAACGGCCAGGCCGCCAGTTATGAGCAGGTTCACAAGGCACTGGCTTCCGGGCTGTTATCGCAGATCGCGAACTACAAGGAAGACAAGCTCTATACCGCTGCCCGGGGCCGCCAGTGCCGGATTCACCCGTCATCGGCGTTGTCGCGCAAGGGCCCAAAATGGCTGGTCGCGGCGGAGCTGGTGGAAACCACCCAGGTGTTTGCACGCACCGTAGCGCGTATTGAGCCGGCCTGGCTGGAGCCGCTGGCGATGCACCTGGTAAAACGCAATTACACCGATCCGCACTGGGAGAAAAAGCGCGGCCAGGTTGTCGCCAAAGAAACGCTGATGCTCTACGGTCTGCCCATCGTGGCGCAGCGACCGGTGCATTTCGGGGCAATTGACCCGGCACAGGCGCGCGAGATCTTCATTCGCTCGGCACTGGTGGAAGGCGAATTTCAAACCAAAGCCCCGTTTTTTCAGCGCAACCGGGCCATGCTGGCCGAGGTGACCGGCCTGGAAGACAAGGCCCGCCGCCGCGATATTCTGGTCGATGACGATCAACTGGTGGCGTTTTACGATCAACGCATACCGCACGACATTGTCAACGCGGCCGGTTTTCATGCCTGGCTCAAAAAACAGCCACAGGATGCGCTGGACCTGACGCCCGAAGCGCTGATGCAGCATTCGGCCGATCAGGTCACCGAGCAGCAATACCCCGATTTCATCACCGTCGGTCGCATGAAACTGCCGCTGAAATACCAGTTTGAACCGGGCACCGACGCCGATGGTGTCACCATGACCGTGCCCGCGGGTGCGCTGGCGCAATTGCCGGCTGGCCGGTTGGAGTGGCTGGTGCCAGGCATGCTGCGCGATAAGATCATCGCGCTGATCAAGGCGCTGCCGAAATCCTACCGGCGCAACTTTGTGCCGGTGCCGGATTTTGCCGATGCGCTGATGAACAGCCTGGCCGCTGATGATACGCCGCTGACCAAAGCCATTGGGGAACGCCTGTTCCGGATGACCGGCATTCGTGTACCCCAGGATGAGTGGCAACCCGACAAGCTTGAAGCCCACCATCGCTTCCGGTTCGAAGTGGTCGACGAAGCCGGCAAGGTCATCGCGTCGGGCCGTGACCTCGATGCGTTGAAATCACCCGCCAATGCCCAAGCGGCGAAAGACCGGGCGACCGCTGGCAAGAGCCAGGAGCAGGACACCGGTCCAGCCCATTACACCGAGTGGTCGTTTACCGATCTGCCCGAGGTGGAGCATCGCATTCAGGCCGGTATTCACATTGATGTTTTCCCGGCGCTGGCCGACAAGGTGAACGCGGTTGCGATTGAATCCTTTACCCAGCAGCCCTGGGCGGAACAGCAGCACCGACAGGGTCTGCTGCGTCTGGCCTGGTTTCAACTGGAGCAGCCGCTGGGGTATCTGGCCAAACGTCTGCCCGCCTTCAAGGAAAGCGCCCTGTTGTTCGCGCCCTACGGCAAAGCCGACCCGTTGCGGCAGGATATGCTGTGGGCCACGCTGGCGCGCACCCTGAACCGGGGCGGCAAGCTGCCGCGCACCCGGTCGGCCTTCACCGCCTGGATCGAGGCCGGGCGGGGCGAACTGGTCGAGCAGGGTGAACAGCTGGCCCGCCAGGTGCACGATGTGCTGCACCGCCACCATCAGGTACGTAAACAATTGAAAGGGCGCGTGACCTTTGCCACAGCCTTCCTATACGCTGATGTGGCTGCGCAGCTCGATCAACTGGTGTATCCGGGGTTTGTCAGCGCCACCCCGGCCGAGTGGTTTACCGAATTGCCCCGGTATCTGGAGGGCGCCGACCGGCGCCTGAACCGGGCCGGGGGCATTCCCGCCCGGGAGCAGTTCTGGGTGGATGAACTGGCCGGTTTCTGGCAGCGTTACCAGAGCAAGCAGCGCACCCTGGCTGAACAGCAAATGGTCAGCCCGGCACTGACCGAGTTTCGCTGGCTGCTGGAGGAATATCGGGTCTCTTTGTTTGCGCAAACGCTGGGAACCCGGGTGCCGGTCTCGGCCAAGCGACTGGAAAAACAATGGCAACAGGTACTCGCTGAATGAAGCATGGCATCAAGGAATATCGGCTTAAAGTGCCGACCTGGCAGGGCGGCCAGCTGTTTGTGCGTCAGTTTTTACCGGAAACGCCCCAGGCCTTGGTGGTTCTGTTGCATGGCCTGGGTAACAAAGGCGACGTTTTTTGTCACCAGGGCCACGGGCTGGCGCAGTTTCTGGCCGATATGGGCTTTCATTGCCTGGTCCCCGATCTGATCGGCCACGGCCAAAGCTGGCCCAACCTGAGCCGGCGGCTCGACCATGACGCCAATCTGATCATCCGCGAAGACCTGCCCCGGTTGATGGCTGAAGCCCGTCGCCAGGCCGATGGCTTGCCTATTTTCCTGGTTGGCCAGGGCTTTGGCGGGGTGTTGCTGGCGTCTTCATACGCGCGCGAGCCGGGCGTTCGCCCGGGCGTTCTGGGCATGATTCACCTGGGCACCCGGCGCAATGCCACGCTGGGTGGGGTGCATCATTCAACCCTGGCCCGCCTGACGACGGATGCGTTGTTACCTGCGTTGGGCACACTCAAAGGCGCGGTTCCCATGCGCTGGCTTGGCAAGGGGCCCGAACCCGAATATCTGACGCTCTATCGGGATTTTCTGCGCTGGTCCAACGGCCCCTGGGTCGCACACGACGATACCGGTTTTGACTATGCGGCGGCCGCCCAACATCTCGACTGGCCGCCTAGCTTGTATCTGGCCCGACGCAATGGCGGCTACACCGACCACGTCGCCGATGTTCGAGAATTCATGCGCGAATTAGGCACTCACAACGGCCGACTCTGGGTGCTGGGCAAGCGCGATGGCAATTTGCGCAACTACAGCGCTCAATCCATGCTGATCCATGACGATGCCTGGGTAGACCACTTTCCCGTGCTGCTCGACTGGATCAACGAACGCCTGCGCCAACTCCCAAAGGGTGTACGCATCCGCCATCTGGTGTCGGTGGATAGCTCTAGCTAGTCGCCAGCGTCGGACCCCGAGTAAGCTTCCCGAACCTTCTGATAGGCCGAGCGAGTCGCTGTGGGTGAGAACCCTTCAGGCACTGTATCGCGCAGGAAAAATGAAAAGGCGAGTATGCCGGCGACCCATTCGTACAGGGCAGGCGGGATGTCCTGGCCGGTGTTGAGGCGGGTCAGAATATTGACCAGGTCTTCATCCTGATAGATGGGTACATCGTGCTCTTTGGCCAGGGCAACAATGGCGTCGGCCATTTCGTCGGTACCCAGGGCACTGACGATGGGGGTTTTCTGGCCCTTGTATTCGAGAGCAGCGGCCTTGTTGCCGGGCGTTTCTTCGGTCATGTGCGTACGTCCACCAGGGGTTTGAATTGGTCGGGCTCTGGCGTGGTCTTTTTCGGCGGCATGCCATGACGGGTATGCAAGTCGCGCTCGCCGAGGCCCTGAGTCCACTGTTCCAGAGTGTCCAGATTGTTATTGATGATGCTGAGAGTGCCCTGATCCTGCGACCAAAAGATTACATCGGTATGGTCGGGCGTCCAGTGCAGGTCGGCGCACAGAGGCGCCAGCGGCGCGAGTTCAAAAAACAGGCGGAAGCGAAAAGGGCGGTTACCGGGCGAATCGGATTCTGCCTCTTCACCCTCGGGTTTCTCCTGCCACCATTCCATGTTCAGCCAATGGTTTGGCCCCAGCCAGAGCATTGGAATGCTCAGCTGTTGTACCGGCGGTGCCTCGGGGTTGGCCAAGGCGCCGAGTGCTTGTTGAATAGCGTTGTTCTGCGTTTTGCCCTGCAGGCTTTCCAGCAGGGTTCTTAGCTGCAACAGCGGTTGCAGGTCGTCCTGTTTAATGGCTGAGCCACCGCTCTGGTTCTTCACAGTGACGCCCGGTGCGTAACCGGTCGGTGGCGCATTCAACAGGCGCTGAGCCTGCTGTGCCAGGGCTTGTTGCAAACTGGCCGGGTGCTGCTGAATGCGACTGTCGAGCACGGCCAGCCACTGAGACAGCCGAATCTCAACCGGCACTGCCTGTGCCGGTTCGCGACCCGCCGGAGTGGCAGTACCAGCCGGCGGTGCCAGGGTGCTAAACCGGGTTGGTGCCAGAAGCGGATCCTGAGGGGTGGCTGTTGGGTTTGCGTTAACCGACAGATTACCCGGCTGGCCTGGGGGTGCGTTCGGGGTAGGGGGCGGACTGGCACCCCCTGTAAAACCGGCCGTTGGTTGAACGGCTGCCGCTGGAGAACCGGTCGGTAACGAGACCGGTGCCGATTGCGCCGCCGACGCCATTGGATTTACTACGACAGCGATGCGTAACGCAGTGGGCGCGGCCTGGTTACCATCGGCGGACGTGCGTTGAGGCGTTGGCAACCCACCCGGAGTCGGGAGGGTTGACTGGGCTCTGTCTGCAGCCATTGTGATCACCAGCGCTGTGCCGGCGGGCAGCGCCGGTGCACCGGGTGCCAGCGGGATCAGCATAACCGGCGCCCCGGTGCCAGTTGCTGTAGGTGCCGAATTGTGCGGATTTCCGACCAAAGGCGTACCGGCCGAATGCACAGAAGCAAGGGCACTCAACAAAGTCGCCAGTGGTGCCGTGTTTAAGGTGTTGATGGCAGTGCTGGCCATCGGAGTGGAAGGCGCGCCTGGGGTAGTAATGGCTGGCTGAGCCGGTGACGGTATCAGCGGGGTCGCTGGCAAGCTGGCAACCGGCGGCCGCAACTGTGCCAGCGGGCTGAACACCTGCATCCACTGGGCCACGGTACGAGCCGACAGAGCGGGCTTCTGACTCAGCCATTGCACCAGCGACTGCAACTCGGGGGCGTCACCGGCCAGTGTTTGCAGGGCCGGGAAGGCGGGAGGGGCAGGCATTTGAGTGGTGTGCGCCCGCGGCAACGAATGTGCCTGCCAGAACTGCAACGAGGCCTGCATCATCCGGTTGAGCTGAGCCGTATCGACCTGGGGCAAAACCCGCAACTGATTCTCCGGCGTTGCTTCCACCATCAACACCGTACCGGGCGGAAAGGCACGCTCACTCTGCACCCGAACCCACTGCTGGTTCAGTGACAGCACCAGGTCATACAAGGGCTTGTCCCGACTGCCCATGACGGTTTGTTCCACGACAACGGCGAGCGCGGGCAGGGAAGGCCGGAGCGCGTCGAGGCTATCGGCACGCACGCGAACCACAGGCTCACTGCCACGATCGAGCGTACGCGGTGTCAGGGTACTGTCTGTAGGACGCTTGATCGCGTCGGTCCGATCTATGCCAGCCATGGATAGGTCCGTACTTGCAGAGAATTTCCACCATACCCCGGTCGTTGGGAAATACCAGTAAGGTGCCTGGCGAGCTTTTGAGCACTAAAGGCATACAGCTTAGCTGGGCTTCCTCAAAGTTAACCGAGCCGGAGAGCAGTGGCGGGTACCGGGTGTACCTATCCGGGGAAGTCTGCAGCATGGATGCTGCAGTCTAGGCCCCATGGACGGGTTCACGCCGACCCCGGATAGGTACACCCGGTGGCCGACACTCAATTCAACTATTGAAGTTAACGGCCCAGCGGCCAGAGACTGTAGCTTTGAACCAGCCTGCCTGGGCCAGACTTTCGTATTCCAGCCTCTGAGTAGGTATAATCCCGCGACCTTTTTTCAGAGACAGACCATGGCCCGAGTGTTGTCCGCAGTGGGACTGGATTGCGAGCGTGATGACCGGCATCTTTTCAGGGATTTGTCGTTTGATGTGGCAAGCGGTGAGATCCTGCATCTGACGGGCCCGAACGGGTCCGGCAAGACGACCCTGTTGCGTCGACTGGTGGGCATTAGCTCCGTGGTTGACGGGGGCGTTACCTGGTTTCCCGATTCTCCTGAACGCACCGCCGAACCCTGTGAAAAGATTTGGTATATCGCCCACAGGCCGGCAGTGACGTTGTTACAATCGCCGCTCGAAAATATGGCTTATGCCCTGGCATTGCACGGGATTCAGGTGCCTGAGTCAGTGGTTTGGGATGCATTGGAAACCGTTGGCTTGCGTGGCTTTGAAGACGTGCCCAGTCATCAACTGTCGGCTGGCCAGCAGCGTCGAGTCGCGCTCGCCAGGCTTTATTTGCCACTGGAGCCGGATAGGGTGCGTGCCTGGGTGTTGGACGAACCACTCACCGCCCTGGATATCGAGGCCGTTGATCGCCTTAAAGCCCGAATCATCGACTACGCCCGGGCCGGTGGCAGCGTGATAATGACCAGCCATCACGGGCTGGATAGCGAAACAGTGCGAACACTGGAACTGGGGGCTGCGTTATGACGTTCTTGCCCCTGCTGAAATCCGTGTTCCGGCGGGAAATGCAGCTTGCGTATCGGCGTCGTTCAGACCTCGCCAATCCTCTCCTGTTTTTCCTGATCGTTGTGGTGTTGTTCCCGCTGGGCGTAACACCCGATATGACCAAGCTGGCGGACATGGCGCCAGGGGTGCTTTGGGTGGGTGCCTTGCTGGCAAATTTGCTGTCACTTGATCTGTTGTTTCGCAGTGACTACGAAGATGGCTCGTTGGAACAGATGCTGCTGGCCTCATTGCCACCAACCTCGCTGGTGCTCTGTAAGGTTTGGGTGCACTGGCTGGTGACTGGGTTGCCGCTGACGATCATGGCACCGCTGTTATCGATCATGCTGGGCCTGCCTGGCAATGCCTTGCCGCTGTTGATGCTGACGCTGGCACTGGGCACCCTGAGCCTGAGTCTGATCGGCAGTATAGGCGCCGCTCTGACCGTGGGTTTGCAGAAGGGGGGGTTGTTATTGACTCTGCTCATCATGCCCTTGTTTGTGCCGGTTATTATCTTTGGAACCGGTGCCGTGCAGGCTCAGGTGGCCGGTTTACCCTGGCAGGCACAGCTGGCCATGCTGGCCGCGATGACCACCGGGTCGCTGGCACTGGCGCCCCTGTTGACCGTTGCCGCCCTACGCATTGCGGTGGGCGATTGAATTCGAACAGGTTGTCCGGACCAACCGGGCAGTGGGAGTACCTCTAGCATGTGGCAAGCCTTTGTCCGGTGGTTTCACAAGTGGTCGTCACCGAAATGGTTTTACACCATGAGCCAGCCGTGGAGTTTCTGGCTGGGATGGGCCGCGACACTGATAATCGCCGTCGCGCTGGTGTGGGGTCTGATGTTCGCGCCAGTAGAAAGACTGCAGGGCAACAGCTACCGGATCATCTTCATACATGTACCGTCAGCGTTCCTGTCCCAGGCCATTTATGCCGCCATCGCCGTGCTGGGTCTGGTTGGCCTGGTCTGGAAAATGAAACTGGCTTTTTTTGTTGCCAAGCAATCCATTCCCGTTGGCGCCAGCATGGCCTTGTTGGCCCTGGTGACCGGTGCGATCTGGGGTAAACCGACCTGGGGCACCTGGTGGGAGTGGGATGCCCGACTGACGTCAATGCTGGTTCTGTTATTGCTTTATCTCGGTTTGTGGGCTTTGCACAACGCTATGGAGCGGCCTGAAAGCGGTGACCGGGCTGCGGCGATTCTGGCTCTGGTAGGCGTCGTGAACTTACCGATCATCAAATTCTCGGTGGAGTGGTGGAATACCCTGCATCAGCCAGCAACGCTGAAGTTTACCGAAGTGCCACCCATGCATACGAGCATGCTGATTCCTTTTTTGATGGCCATTGTTGGCTTTTATCTGGCGAGCATAGCCTGGGTACTGATGCGTACCCGGCTCGAAATTCTTCAGCGCGAGCGAAAATCGCGTTGGGTTGAAGAAGAACTGAACCGCTTTGCAGAGGGCCAGTAATGGGCGCTTTTAACTCTTTTTCGGCCTTTGTCGCCATGGGTGACCATGGCCTGTACGTCTGGTCTGCCTATGCCGTGAGTGCCGCTGTAATTGCGTTCAACGTGATTACGCCGCGCCTGTACCGTCACCGTCTGATTTCCGATCACAAACGCCGCATGCGGCGGGAGCAACGATGAATCCAAAACGTAAACAACGACTGATGCTGATTTTACTCGGGACCGGGGGTGTTGCGGTCACTGTATTGCTGGTGTTGTTTGCTCTGGGGCAAAACATGAACTTCTTCTATTCACCTTCTGACATAGCCCGGGGTGAAGCGCCGGTGGATCGTCAGATTCGGGCCGGGGGCATGGTGCGCGAAGGCTCGGTAAAACGGGAAGGAGAAACCCTGAAAGTTCAGTTTGTGGTAACGGATTTCGCAGCCGATGTCACCGTCGAATATGACGGCATCCTGCCCGACCTGTTTCGTGAGGGTGACGGAGTTGTTGCCATCGGCCAACTGAACAGCGATGGCATCGTGGTCGCCAGTGAAGTGCTGGCCAAACACGATGAGACCTACATGCCGGTGGAAATCACCGATGCGCTGGAGCGGGCCGAGCAGGCCTCGAACGCGACCGGCAGTGACGCCTCTGGCGATGCCGCTTCCACCAGCAATTACGGTTACTGAGGAGAATGATTTATGTTGCCGGAGTTTGGACAGTTTGCTCTCATCCTGGCGTTTCTGATGGCCATCGGTCTGGCTGTTATGCCGCTGTATGGCGTGGTGTCCGGGCACCCCGGCTACCAGCGTACGGCCAAGGCCTGGGCCTGGGGGCTCCTCGTGTTCTTGAGCCTGGGGTTTGCACTGTTGGTCGCCAGTTTCGTCAATGATGACTTCTCGGTACGAATCGTCTCGGAAAACTCCAATTCCAGGCTGCCCTGGTTCTACAAGATGTCCGCAACCTGGGGCAACCATGAAGGGTCCATGTTACTGTGGATTTTGATACTCGCGGGGTGGGCAGTTGCTGTCAGTCTGTTTGCCCGCAGCCTGTCACTTGAACTGAGGAGCGCGGTGCTCGGCGTAATGGGCACCATTGCCGTTGCCTTTATATTGTTTCTGCTGCAAACCTCCAACCCGTTCGACCGCCTGTTGCCTATTCCACCAGGCGATGGCGCAGACCTGAACCCCCTGTTACAGGATATTGGCCTGATAATGCATCCGCCAATGCTCTACATGGGGTACGTTGGCTTTTCGGTGGCCTTTGCTTTCGCCATTGCCGCCCTCATTACCGGCCGTTTTGACGCAGGCTGGGTGCGCTGGTCGCGGCCCTGGACAAACGTAGCCTGGGCGTTTCTCACGGTGGGTATCGCGCTTGGCAGTTGGTGGGCCTACTACGAACTCGGCTGGGGCGGCTGGTGGTTCTGGGATCCGGTGGAAAACGCTTCGTTCATGCCCTGGCTGATCGGAACGGCGCTGATTCACTCTCAGGCGGTCACGGAAAAACGCAACCTGTTCAAATCATGGACACTGTTGCTCGCCATTATGGCGTTTTCGTTCAGTTTGCTCGGCACCTTTCTGGTGCGCAGCGGTGTACTGACCAGTGTGCATGCCTTTGCCACCGACCCCGAGCGCGGTGTCTTTATTCTGATGATTTTGCTGCTGACCATTGGCGGGTCACTGTTGCTTTACGGGTTGCGTGCTTCACAGATTCGGGTCGCCGGTGAGTACAAGTTGCTGTCCCGTGAGACGTTCCTTCAGTTCAACAACATTATTCTGGTGGTGATTGCCTTTATGGTGTTGCTGGGCACCCTGTTTCCGTTGCTATTCGACGCCCTGAATCTGCGCAAAATTTCGGTAGGGGCGCCGTATTTCAACGCCATGTTTAATTTCTTTATGGTGTTTTTGCTCTCTCTGGTCGCGGTTGGGCAGTTGTTGCGCTGGAAGCGGCACCCCATAGAAGACCTGTCGACGTTGCTGAAAGTCGGCATTCCGGTTGCCATGGTGGCCGGGCTGGTGTTGCCGTTACTGATGTCAGGCAGCTTCCACTGGCAGGTCTGGCTGGGGTTGTCACTGGCATTCTGGCTAGTGGCTGGCCTGGTGCGTCTGTTGCTCGACCGGACCCGCAATGCCCGCAAGCCCTGGCGCGCCCTGGCGCGCGCCGGTGGCGGTTTCTGGGGTATGTGGCTGGCCCATCTGGGGTTGGTTTTTGTGGTAGTCGGCGTGGTGCTGGTTTCCAATTATGAAGTCACCCGCGACTACCGCATGGGGCCGGGTGACCGGGTCAGCATGGGCAACTATGAATTCGAGTTCTCGGGTACTGACGTCGTGAATGGGCCGAATTTCAGAGGAGACGAAGGAACGTTGACGGTGTATCGCAATGAGCGTGAAGTCGCCCGACTGACACCGGAGAAACGGTTCTATACGGTTCAATCCAGCACCATGACCGAGGCGGGTATTGATGCCGGCCTGTTCCGCGATCTGTACGCCTCGCTGGCGGAACCGCTGGATGATGATCGCCAGGTCTGGTCGATGCGTTTGCAGGTGAAACCCTTTGTTCGCTGGATGTGGCTTGGCGCCTTGCTGATGGCAATGGGAGGCGTGGTCGCCGTACTGGATCGGCGCTATCGCAGAAAACCGGGGGTAACACTATGAGCAAACGGCTGGTCTTTTTTCTGCCACTGGTGGCCATTGCGGTGATGATGGCCCTGTTCGCCTTTGCCCTGTTGACCGGGGTAAATCCCCAGGAAATGGATTCGGCGCTGAAAGGGCGAACCCTACCTGAATTCAGACTCTCCGACGTTAACGACAGCCAGCGTACCCTGACTGAAGAAGACCTTGCAGGAGAGCCTTATCTGTTGAATTTCTGGGCAACCTGGTGTCCAGCGTGCAAGTTTGAGCACCCTTATCTGAACAGCCTGGCCAGCGAAGGTGTGCGCATCATTGGTGTGAACTACAAGGATGATCGTGATCTGGCGATGACCTGGCTGCGCGATTACGCCAACCCCTATGAAGTCGACATATTCGATCCCAATGGCGATCTGGGGTTTGAGCTGGGCGTGACCGGAGCCCCTGAAACGTTTTTTGTCGATTCAACCGGAACGATTCAGCACCGGTTTCAGGGCCCGATCGATTCAGCCCTGTGGGAAAACAAGTTAAAGGCCGTTTACGATGCGATGGACTAACCGATTTATCGTGGCAGGGCTGTTGCTGGTGTCGCTGTTCGCCGTGGCCGAGCAGCAAAGCCTGGTGTTCGACAATGACACCCTGCGCGAACGGTACCAGGAACTGACCGAGAAACTGCGCTGCCCGAAATGCCAGAACCAGAGTGTTGCCGGCTCCAATTCACCCATTGCAGGCGATATGCGCAATAAGACCTATGAGTTGTTGCACCTGGGTTACAGTGACGATCAGATCGTGAATTACATGATCGACCGGTACACCGAATTTGTGATTTACCAGCCTCGCTTCAACTGGGGCACTGCCTGGCTTTGGCTGGGCCCTGTTCTGGCGTTGGTGTTTGGTGCGGCGCTGGTGACCTGGCTGGCTCGCCGTTCCGGGGTCAGTAAGTCAGACGAACTCAGCGACGATGAACGAAAACGTCTTCAGACCCTGCTGGAAAAGGATTCTTAACCCCTATGTCCCTTTTTGTATTTGGTTTATTGCTGTTGGTGGCGCTGGTTTTCGTAGCAAGCCTGGGGCGGCGTCGAAGCGACGCCGGTGAATGGGATTCAGTCGCCGAGTCAATTCAGATCCACAAGGCCCGGCTGAAAGCGCTGGACGAAGAGCACCAGCGCGGCGATCTGGAAGACACCGACTATCAGCAATTCAAAGCGGAAACGGAACGGGCGCTGCTTGAAGACACCCGTAAAGCCGGTGACGCCGCACCCGGAAGACCGGTTCCCGGACTGGTGGTGATCGCTACAGGTCTGGTGATCAGCATTGCCGCCTGGGGATTGTATGCCTACTGGGGAGCCGCGGATGCCGTGGCGGTGCGTGAAAACTTTATCGCCCTGGCCACCGACCCGAACCCGAGTGAAGCCCAGCTGATGGAGACACTCGAAGGCTATGAAACCTTGCTGCAAAACCAGCCGGACGACATGGAGGGCTGGTTCCGGCTGGCCAACATGCAAATGGAGCTGGGCCAATACAGCCGGGCACAGCCCACCCTGGAACGTGTACTGGCGTTGCTGCGAGATGGCGCTCGCAACGCCGAAGATGAATCGATGATTCTGGCTTACCTTGGGCAAACGCTGTGGGCACAAGAGCAAGCCGAACCGGCCCTGGCACGGTTTCGTGAAGCGCTGGAATACAACGCCCAGAACACTCTGGCACTAGGCTTTGCCGGACGCCTGACCTTCGAGCTGGAAGAGTACCGCAACTCCATCAATTACTGGACACGCCTCAAACGGCTGGCCGGCGCCGAGGCCGATACCCGCCTGATCGACGAATTTATCAGCCGTTCCCGGGCCGCATTGGCGGAACAGGGCATCGACTACGAAGCCGAGGTCGGCCCCAGCATACAGGTAAACCTCACCTTGCCAGCGGCCTGGGAAGGTCTGCCGGAAAGCGCCGTATTGTTTGTGTTCGCGCGGCCCGTCGACAGCCGGATGCCACTGGTGGTAAAACGCCTGCCGGTGTCGGCGCGTGAACAGACTGTAGTGTTAACCGATGCCGATGCCATGGGCGGCATGGGCGGGCTGAGCGGCCAGGACGAAGTAACGGTGTCGGCCCGGGTCTCCTTCGAGGGCGTTGCCGAGCCCGCCGCAGGCGACTGGGTCGCCAACGACGTCGCGCTGGATCTGGCCGACAATAACTCGATCACCGTTAACCTGAACGTGCAGCAACCCTGAACAAGGGCCCGGGCAGGCATGCGGGCCGTTTTTCAGGTGACCGGGGTCACATTTCCAGCCTAAATCTAAGTCCTTGATCTGGCACCAAAAATCGCCGTCGGGAGACGGTTTCAACCTGTCGCGATTGACGCTAGAATCGAGCCTATTAACTCAAGTTTCGGAGTTGGGTTGTCCGTTGGAGCCATGAATTCGTGTCAGGCACCGGGGATACCTCTCCGGGGGCGGCGTGAACCCATCCATGGGGCCTAGACTGCAGCATCCCTGCTGCAGACTACCCCGGATAGATACCCCCGGCACCTGACACTCAATTGGTTGCCAACTGTGAAACTCAGGTAGTAATTCAAGTTTCATAGTTCACTCGGGAGACTAGCACCGGGTGCCGGGTATGACTCTGTGGGGTAGTCCGCAGCAGGGATGCTGCGGTCTAGGCTCCATGGAGGGATTTACGCCGACCCCACAGGGGCATACCCGGTAGCCGGTGCGGACCACAGGCACCGACTTCGAAACAAGAGTACCGATTCGATCGTGGGGCCTGGCATGATGCCGGGCCCGCCAGCCCTGGACTGACATCGCCCTATGCGATTGAAAAGTATAAAAATGGCCGGGTTCAAGTCCTTTGTCGACCCGACCACCATCCCGTTTCCGACGAATCTGTCGGCCATTGTTGGCCCAAACGGTTGTGGCAAATCCAACACCATCGACGCAGTGCGCTGGGTGATGGGGGAATCGTCCGCCAAGCACCTGCGTGGCGAATCGATGACGGATGTTATCTTCAATGGCAGTAATGCCCGCAAGCCGGTAGGTCAGTGCTCGGTCGAGCTGGTGTTTGATAATTCAGATCACTCGCTCAAAGGCGAATACGCCGCTTTTAACGAAATTGCCATCCGCCGCCGGGTCACCCGGGATGGCCAGTCAACCTATTTTCTGAACGGTACCAAATGCCGCCGCAAAGACGTCACCGACCTGTTTCTGGGTACCGGTCTGGGCGCGCGCAGCTATGCAATTATCGAACAGGGCATGATTTCCCGGCTGATCGAAGCCAAACCGGAAGACCTGCGCAACACCATTGAAGAAGCGGCTGGCATTTCCCGTTACAAGGAGCGTCGCCGAGAAACCGAAAACCGGATGCGCCGCACGCGGGAAAACCTGGAACGCCTGACCGACATCCGCGAAGAGTTGGAGCGCCAGCTGCAGCATCTGCACCGCCAGGCGCAGTCCGCCGAGAAGTACAAGGAATTCAAGCAGGAAGAACGCACTACCCGGGCGCAATTGTCCGCCTTGCGCTGGCAGGGGCTCGACCGCGAAGTGGCCGAGCAGGACATGCGCATCGCCGAGTTCGAAACCCGCTACGAAAGCTTCGTGACCGAGCAACGCCGCATCGATGCGGACATTGAGGCCTTACGCGAAGCGCATCACACTGCCACTGAAGCGTTCAACGACGTGCAGGCGCAGTACTACCAACTCGGCAACGAAATCGCACGCTTTGAACAGACCATGCAGCACCGTCAGGAGCAGAGCCACCAGCTGGTTCAGGATATTCAGGACGCGGAGCGCACACTGCAGGAAGCCACCCAGGCCAGCCAGTCCGACAGCGACCGGGTGGAAGAGGCCCGTGAAACACTGGAAATGCTGGCCCCCGAGCTGGAGGCCGCCGAAGAACAGGTGATGCTGGCCGCCGATGAACTGGCCGATCTGGAACAGCGCCAGCAAGACTGGCAAAGCCGCTGGGACCAGTTCAACCAGAATGCCCAGGGCCCGAAACGTCAGGCCGAGGTCGCTCAGTCGCGCATTCAGCACCTTGAGCGAGTGATCGAGCAGTTGCACCGCCGACAGGAAACCCTCTACCGTGAGCGGGATCAACTGGCGGCTGATCCGGACGCCGAGAACCTCGAAGCCCTGATCGACCAGACCGATGAACTGGAAATGCGCGCCGAGCAATTCCAGACGCGCATGGACGAACTGGCCGAACAGCAACAGCGCAGCCGCGAGCAGGCCGAAGCCAAGCGGCGTGAACACGACAGCGTGCGCCAGCAATTGCAGCAGAAACAGGGCCGTCAGGCGACCTTGCAGGCACTGATCAAGGCTGCCATGGGCGATGAAGCCCAGGGTGTGCGCGATTGGCTGGCGAGTCATCAGTTGCGCGAAGCGCGGCGTCTGGCGCAGGAATTGAGCGTCGAGCCTGGCTGGGAAGCAGCGGTCGAGGCTGTATTGGGCGATCGGTTGCAGGCCATCGCCATCGATTCACTCGATTCAGTGAGTGGCGCCATCAGCCGCTTTCAGGACGGTACTCTGACACTGCTGTCGACCGAGCGCGCCCGTGACGTCGGCGACGCCAGTCAGTCATTGCTGCGCAAGGTGCAGTGTGATCGTGATCTCTCGCCCTGGCTCGCCTCGGTTTACACCGCCACCAGCCTCGACGAGGCACTGGCGCGCCGGGAAAGCCTGGCCCCGCACGAAAGCCTGATTACCCCGGATGGTGTCTGGATCAGCCATAACTGGTTGCGTATCCGGCGCGGGGAGGGCGGTTCCGACGGCCTGCTCAGCCAACAGCAGGAACTGGAAACCCTGGTCGATGAACTCGACGAACTCGAAGCGGTTGAGGAAGACCTCGAGGTCAGCCTGAACATGGCGCTGATGCAGCAGAAGGCCATTGAGGAAGAGCGTGAGCAGGTGCAGCGCGACAACCAGCAGTTGTCGCGTCAGTTGGCCGAAGCCAAATCGGAACTCAGTGGCCGCCGGGTACAGGCCGAGCAGATGCGCGAGCGCCGCGCCCGCCTGAACGAAGACATTCAGGAAGTCGAAACGCAAATGGCCGCCGAGCGCGAAACCCTGGCCATGGACCGCGAAGAACTGCAGCAGTCACTCGATTCCATGGAAGAAGATGTCGACGAGCGCGAAGCCCTGATGGCCGAGCGCGAAGAGCACCGCATTACCCTCGACGAAAAGCGCGATGCCGTCCGCCAGGCACGCGATGCCCAGCATCAACTGCAATTGAAACAACAGACGCTTCAGACCGAAGTGAACTCGTTGAACGGTGCCCTGGAGCGCGCTGCACAGCAAAAAGAACGTGCACAGGAGCGCCTGGAGCGTCTGAAATCCCAGATGGACGACCGCCAGGACCCATTGGACGACTTGCGCGAGACGCTCGAAATCAAACTCGAAGCGCGACTGGAACTGGAAGAATCGCTGCAGGAAAAGCGCACCGCCATGGAAAGCTCAGATGCCGAAATGCGCTCACTGGAGCAGCAGCGTGTGGTGGCTGACCAGCAAGCGATGTCAGTGCGCACCGAGCTTGAGCAACACAAAATGGTAGCCCAGACCCAGATTACCCGGCGTGCGACGCTGGCCGAACAATTGGCCGAGCAGCAGTTTGACCTGGATACCGTCATCGCCAACCTGCCCGAGAACGCCAACGAAGCGGAATGGGAAGCGGGGCTTGAGCGGCTGGCGGCAAAAATTCAGCGGCTGGGGCCGATCAATCTGGCGGCGATCGAAGAGTACCAGACGCAAAGTGAGCGTAAACGTTACCTCGATGAGCAGGATCAGGACTTGCAGCGAGCGCTGGAGACACTGGAGAATGCGATTCGTAAGATCGACCGCGAAACCCGCACCCGCTTTAAGGAAACCTTTGATCGGGTGAACCAGGGGTTGCAAGAGCTGTTTCCCAAGGTCTTTGGTGGTGGCCATGCTTACCTGGAGCTGACCGGCGATGACTTACTCGATACCGGTGTGGCGATTATGGCCCGGCCGCCGGGCAAGCGGAACAGCACCATTCATTTGTTGTCCGGCGGCGAGAAGGCACTGACGGCTATCGCCCTGGTGTTCAGTATTTTCCGGCTGAATCCGGCGCCGTTCTGTATGCTGGATGAAGTGGACGCGCCGTTGGATGATGCCAACGTCGGACGTTATGCAAAATTGGTGGAGGCTATGGCCGAACACGTACAGTTTATCTACATCACCCACAACAAGATTGCGATGGAAATGGCGCACCAACTGATGGGTGTGACCATGAATGAGCCGGGCGTGTCGCGCCTGGTGTCTGTGAATGTTGAGGAGGCTGCCGAATTGGCAGCCATGTAACGGGGACCAGCGAATGGAATTGCGTGACGTACTGATCATACTGGGCATCGTGCTGATTGCCGTGATCGTCTGGGACGGGGTGCGCCGCATGAAGCTGCGTAAGCCCAAGCCCCGCCGTCCGGTAACCGACCTGGGGCCCGACCCGGAAGAAGAAAAGAAAAAAGCGGAACTGGCGCGCGAGCTGCCAAACGGCGGTGCACGCGTGCGCGACATGACCGAAGAGGAGCGCGAAGTCATTTCCTCCCGGCTGAATTTGCGCGAGCGGGTACCCATGTTGATGGATTCGGTCGATGCCGAACCAGAGGCCGAACGGGAAACACCAGCGCCTGCCGATGGCCGGGTAGAGCAACGGGCCCTCGATTTTGACCGGGAGCCCGACCCGCAAGAACCGGTGGTTGAACCGAAAAAAACAGCGCCAACAGCGCAACACGGCTCAGGTTCGCAGCCGTCGATTTCCGCCAAAGACAACGACACAGAGCACTGGGATTCTGACTGGCATTTCAGCGCCGTGGATGAAGACGCGCAGGACGACGCAGAGACAGACACTGACGATCTGGCTCCGGCAAGAGAGCCCGATGCCGCCGATTCGCCCTCTTACGAAACGGACGACCTGGCCGCAGATGACGAGTCTGACGAGCTGGAAGCGTCTAAAGAAGCAGAAGAACCCGACCAGGCACAGTCAGAACCGGAACCGGACACAACCACCGACTCGCAAGCGGCAGACCAACCGCAGCGAGACGCTGAATACAAGGAAGACACGCGCCCGGTTGAGGAGCTGGTGATCATGCATGTGATGGCCCGCGACAAGGGCGAGATAGCGGGCGGTGACTTGCTGGAACTGTTGCTGCGTGCTGGTTTGCGTTTCGGCCCGCTGGATATTTTTCACTACCGCAACCCTCAGGGCCAGATGGAATTCAGCCTGGCCAACTGCGTGCAACCGGGTACGCTGAATCCGGACGCGATGGACCAGATGACCACGCCCGGCGTGACCATTTTCATGCAGTTGCCGTTGCGTGCCGACATGATGACGTCTTTCGATCACATGTACGAAATGGCGGTGTATTTGAGCAAAAACCTGGATGCGGACCTGCTCGACGAAGAGCACAGTACCGTCACACCGCAACGGGTCGAACATTACCGCGAACGGCTGCGCAACTTTGCCCGCTCGCAACTGATTCAGGCCCACGAATGATCAGACCAACGGCATGACCGAACCGAACACGACCCATCACAGCCGCACCGACCTCGACCAACTGGTAGAGCGCATTCGTCAGCTTGATTACGAGTACTACGTGCTTAACGAGTCGAGCGTGCCGGATGCGGAATACGATCGGCTGATGCAGGCGCTGATCGCCATTGAACGCGTACACCCGGACTGGGTTCGGGAAGATTCCCCGACCCAGCGTGTCGGTGGCCAGCCCCAGGCCGGCTTTACCCAGGTGCAGCACGAAGTGCCGATGTTGTCGCTCGACAATGCCTTCAGCGATGACGACATGGCAGCCTTTTACAAGCGGTTGCAAGACCGGATGAACACCACCGAGCCGCTGGAACTGGCCTGTGAACCCAAGCTCGATGGCATTGCTGTCAGCCTGTTGTATGAAAACGGCCGGCTGGTGCGCGGCGCTACCCGCGGCGACGGCACCACGGGCGAAGACATTACCGCCAACGTCCGTACCATTCGCAGTATTCCACTGAGCCTGCGCGGAGATGGCTGGCCAGCCGTGCTGGAAGTGCGGGGCGAAATTTACTTGCCGCGCGACGGCTTCGAGCGCATGAATGCTCTGGCTCTGGAGCAGGGCGAGAAGGTGTTCGTGAACCCGCGCAATGCCGCGTCGGGCAGTTTACGCCAGCTCGACCCTCAGTTGACGGCCAAACGGCCGCTGGAAATGTGCTGCTATTCGGTCGGTCGCGTCGACGGCGGCCAGTTGCCTGCTACTCATTACGATACACTGAATGCGCTGGCGGGCTGGGGGTTGAAGATCAACCCGGAAAGTCGCGTAGTGACCGGTCTTGAGGAAATGCTGGCTTACTATCAGCAATTGCTCGACCGTCGTGATCAGTTGCCGTACGAAATCGACGGCATCGTCTACAAGATCAACAGCTTTCAGTTGCAGCAGCGCCTTGGCTTTGTTTCACGGGCGCCACGCTGGGCCATTGCTCGCAAGTTTCCCGCGCAGGAAGAACTGACCCGTTTGCTGGATGTGGAGTTTCAGGTCGGCCGCACCGGGGCGCTGACCCCTGTTGCCCGGCTGGAGCCGGTGTTCGTCGGTGGTGTGACGGTCAGCAACGCCACACTGCACAACATGGACGAAGTCGAGCGCATTGGTGTCCATATTGGCGATACCGTTATCGTGCGCCGTGCCGGTGATGTGATTCCGCAGGTAGTGCGGGTTTTGGAAGACCAGCGCCCGGCGGATGCCCGGCCAGTCACCCTGCCAGAGGCCTGCCCGGTTTGTGGCTCCGCCGTAGAACGGGTAGACGGTGAAGCGGTGTCCCGCTGCACCGGCGGCATTCACTGTGATGCTCAGCGCCGCGAAGCGCTCAAGCATTTTGTGTCGCGCCGGGCGCTCGACATTGAAGGCCTGGGTGAGAAGCTGATCGACGCCTTGCTGGAAAAAGGGCTGCTGCACACCCCGGGTGATATCTTTGAACTGACCGCCGATCAACTGGTCGAACTCGATCGCATGGGCGAAAAATCCGCCAGTAATGTGATCGCGGCGATTGAGTCTGCCAAACAGACCACCTTGCCGAGGTTTCTGTATGCGCTGGGCATCCGGGAGGTCGGGGTGACCACGGCTGCTAACCTGGCTCAGCATTTTGGTGGCCTCGAAAAACTCTGGAATGCCACGGAAGAGGCGTTGCTTGAGGTCGATGATGTCGGCCCCAAAGTCGCGGCCCATGTGCGCCATTTCTTTGAAGAGCCCAACAATCGGCTGGAGATCGAGCGACTGGTCGGCCTGGGGATCGTCTGGCCCGACCCGGCGCCGGCATCCGGCTCAATGCCGCTGGCGGGGCAGACCTGGGTCGTCACCGGCAAACTCGAAGCCCTGAGCCGCGATGAAGCCAAGGATTATCTGCAGCGCCTGGGCGCCAAGGTGGCCGGCAGTGTGTCGGCAAAAACCACCCAACTGGTCGCCGGGCCAGGGGCGGGCAGCAAACTGAAAAAAGCCACCGACCTGGACGTGCCGGTGATGGATGAAACGCAATTTTTAGAGGTTTTAAGGGAGCACCAGTTATGGCAATAACGGCCGGCGTAACCGCCGATCTAAACCGATTGCCGCGGGAGGGTTGCTGAGATGGATCAGGAAACCCTGGTGTACGGCGTCATTCGCGATGTGCCGTCAAACGACACTCGCTTTCTGCTGAACAGCCGGCTGGTCAATTGCGACGCCATTCTCAGCCTGACCGATCTGGACAGCTTTCCCTACCTGACCACCAGCATGTTCTCGATACCGACCGAAGAACTGGAGCAGGGCACTTACCAGACTCAGGTCATCCACTTTGCGGCTTCCTATCAGGCGGTGGAGTACCACTGGGAAGCCTGGATCGCCAAGTTCGAACAACTGTTGAAGAAAATGTTCTGGGTCTCGGCCACGGTGCACCTTGAAACCGAGCTGTCTGGCAACCATACCTTTCAGTGGGACAGCCCCGGAGCCTACCACGCCCCGAGTGATGATTTGTCCGTACACTGCGAATGGGAGCATGAAGTGTCGTTTGGACGAGCCAGACCGTGATCATACCCGCCGAAGAGCTGGCGCCCGAAACGCTGGATGGTATTGTCCGGGAGTGGTTGATGCGCCAGGGCGAAGACTGGGGTCTGGTCGAGGGTGGTCTCGATGACGCCATTCCGCTGGCCCGGGCCCGTGTGTTGAAAGGCGATCTGGTGATTCTGTGGAGCGAAACCGAAGAGACGCTGAACATCCTGCCTCGCGATGAAGTCCGCCGCAGCGATCAGAAAGAGGCCTGGGAAGACCAGACTGGCCGCGGTTCTGATGAGTACGACAGGGATCAGTCGGGCGATGCCTGACAAAACCCGTAATTGACCTGTAACCGCCTCTCAGCCGTATTTACAGCAAGCCCTTCATTCATCATCACCCAATCGAATCAGAGGTCGTTCCGATGAACTCCTGGATACTCTACAGCCTAGCGCTCGTCGCCATCATCATCATTGCCGTACTGGCCACCATTGCCTGGCGTCTGCAGCGCCAGGTTCGACAGCAAGCCCAGGCGCACGAGCAAGCCCAGGCCGCTTACGATCAGAAAACCGAAGAGCGCCGGGCGTTTGTGTTGCAAAGCCTGGAAATCATTTCGACCAACGTGCTTGAAGAAGACCTGAACCTGACCGAGGCGACCATTCGCTGTAAGATTCTACTCGATTCGCTGGAACTGCCAGAAGCCGAGCGTCAGTCGTATCAGGTGCTCGATCAGGTATTCGACCAGGTGCAGGGATTCGATACCCACCAGGCTCGAAAAGACCTGACCCCGGCAGAGCGCCATCGCCAGGATCAGCAACGCGAAAAGATAGAGTCGGAATTTGAAGCCGCACTGAAAGACTGCTTCACCCGCCTACAACAAATCAACCGGGCAACGATTCAGTGATAGTGCTATGAGCCCGCGACAGGTGGTAGGGATGCTTTTGCGGGGTCGCCGTAAATACATCCATGTAGGCTAAGCTTCGGCATCCATGCCTCAGATTCCCCCGCAAAAACATCCCTACCACCCGTCGCTAGTTTCTAGGTTATTGCTGCTACAGGGTAGTGAACTTTTTCAGATTATTCGCCAGCCCTGGGCACCCTCAAACGATAACTAAGCACAGCCCGTTCACCAGCAGGCAAGCTGTAGATCAGCCACTGGATATAGCCAATCTCATTGGCGGGCATCTCGACACCGGCCGGGAAGAACGTATTGCCATTACGTGACAGACGAAACTCACCGTCGCGACCGTCCAGCTTGAACGAGCCTTCTATTAGCTGAGCGCCACCAGTTGGTACGGTATTCACCAGCAACAAATCCGTGAGTGTCTGATTGCCAATATTAACCGCCTCGACTTCCAGCTCCAGCAGATCGCCAGGGCGGGCTTCGGTGATTTCAGCGCGATTAAAATTGGTGTCACCGTCTGCTTTGGTTAGGCGGTAGAAGGTTTCCTTTACCTCGATCTGGCTTTCCGCAAGGGCGCCGACATTGATCAGGCACAGCAGGGTTACCAGCCAGAGGCGGGGGTGTTTCGTCCATTCGAGCGTCCACTTCATGAGTCCCTCCCGAGAATCTGCACGGTCACTATAAAAACATAGTATCCATATATGACCGACTTTACACCGGTTGCACTCAGCTTAACGAGCTCTGGTGTCATAAGTTGGACATTCGCCATCAATCAACCACCTAATACTCAAGGACCATCGGGTGCGCCTACTGGAGGCCGTTAGACAACAGGGACTAAAACGCCAGGAGCGTTTTAGCACGAGCGCAGTGAGCCCGAAGGGTGAACCCCATGGATGGGGTTCATATCTCGTCTCCGAGCCCCCATGGAAGGGTTTACGGCGTGCCTCCAGTAGGTGTGCGCGATGGCCCGACTGGCTACCAATTAAGGGTTGGCAATAGGCCGAGTTACCCTGCGAGTTTCTGACTCATGGCACCAGAGCGAACCACTAGGGAGCCTCTGAATAACTCCCCCTGGGCTCTGGCTTATCCGAGGGACGCTGCCACAAGGCGGACTCATGCAGGAATGTCTAGACCTTTCAAATGAGTCCAACGCGGTGGCAGCATTCCTCGGAAAGCCCCGTAGGGCGCGGCCAAAACGTCCTGCCCCGGCGTTGCACTTCTTGACAAGGGCTACGGCCATTGCGCTGCGAAGTGCGTCGGAGTGCCGCCCACTTGGCCAAAACGTTTTAGCTCGCGCAGAGCCCTGGGGGAGTTGTTCAGAGGCTCCCTAGACGAATCAGATACCGGTGTCTCGCCATTGCGGGGCCAGTTTGACCAGCCAGTCGGTCAGGGCGTCGGACATCAGCAGCGCATCGGTGCGGGGGTCGTCTGAGTCGGCGCTTTGCTCGATCAGGGTGTCGGTGAACTTCAGGCGCTTCAGCGTGAAGGTGTCGTCGATGACGGCCTGGCAGTTATCATTCAGCACGATACCCATCTGGCGGATACGCATGCCGCTGTCGAGGGAGTGGCCAATTTCCGGGGCTTCCAGATCGAGGTTGCGGTAGCGTGCCTTGATCGTCGGGTCCTCAGCCATGACCAGTTCGAGGTCTTCCAGCAGTTCGGTGCCTTCCGGCCGGCGTTCGGGCTGCTGGAACCACTCTGTCAGAATGGCGCTGCCCGCGACGGATTTGCCAACGGGAATGACCGGCAGCGAGCCAATGCTTTCGCGCAGGTGAGCGGTGAAGTCATCGGCATTTTTTTCGCTGGCCGCGTTGATCACCAGCCACTGGTGCTTCAGGTCGATCCAGGCGCTGGTGCGGCGGGTTTTGTGAAACGCTCGGGGCAGCAGCTCGGCCCGCAATTGCTCTTTGAGAGCCTCTTTTTCCTTGCGGCCCGGGCGGCGGCCTTCGGCTTCTTCGACGGCGTCTATTTTTTCCGCCAGTTGTTCGTTCAATACACTGGCCGGCAGGATTTTTTCCTGAACCTGAGCGGTGATGAACAGGCGATCGCCGACTTTTTCGCACAGCATCTGGCTGTCCTTGAACGGGGCGACCCAGCCAAAGGCGCTTTCCTGAAGGGCCGTCAGGCCAGTGAAGGGCGTTTGAGCCAGTTTTTCGTTGAGTTGGTCTTCAGAACCAGACCAGGCGTCGGTGAAACGATACACACGTGCGTTTTTAAACCACATTAAGCCAGCTTCCCATCGGCAGTCGAAATCGAAAGGGGGGCAGTGTACTGGGTTCGCCCGGCCAGCAAAACCACTTTGCCGCATCCTGCCCAGGGTTTACCCTGAGGCTGTGATGAAGCACTAAACAGGAATCTTAAATGACCGTTTTACCCGGGCGCGGCTGGCCGCAGTCTGTCTCTGTGTCGATCAGAATACTGTTGTCGATCTCCGCTCTGTGCCTGCTGGGTTCTCTGGCCAGCGTGTCCGACTGGCTGGAGTATCATCGCTTTGCCGTTGCCAGCGGAGACCTGTGGCGCCCGCTGACGGCCTGGGTAGCCCAGCTAAACCCGTCTCATTGGTTGGTTAACCAGGGTGGCCTGGTGTTATTGGCGCTGTTGCTGCCTGGCCAATGGCAACGCCAGGATACGCTGGCCTTTGTATGGATCTGGTTGTTGTGTAGTCTCTGGCTGGCATTTGGGCCCTATAGTCAATACGCCGGGCTCTCCGGCCTACTTTATGGCTGGCTGATTTGGGGGCTATGGCGCAGCCCGCATTACAGCGGGCTGATTCGTTTGGTAGTAGCGCTGGTTCTGGTAACTAAAGTCGTCACTGAAAACCTGTCGGGGCCTTATGCAGGCGGGGCCAGCGGGGTGTCGGTTTTTATTCGCGGTGACATCGCCGTGCAATCGCATCTGTCGGGGCTGGTTGCCGGCTTGGTGGCCGTACTCTTAGCCTGGGGCCGGAGTGTTACGCGCAATCGCCATTAATGCTTCGGCCCCGCGGCTCAGAGTTCGCCCCTGATGCCAGATCACCCCCAGGTGGCGGGTTAGCTGTAACTGCTCCACTGGCAATACTCTTACGCTGTCATCGATCAAGCGCGGTGGCAGTAAGCTCCAGCCCAGGCCGCTGGCGACCAGAGCGCGAATGGTTTCCAGATAGTTTACCGCCAGGGTGCGCGACAGCGGCAGGTGGTGGCGCTGAAAAGTCTGTTCGATCAGCCGGTAGGTGGTGGTCTGGGCATCCGGCAAAATAGCCCTGAAATGCACCAGCTCGTTCAGGCGTATTTTGCCCTTGCGCTGGGTCAGGGGGTGATCGGGGCTGACAACAAACTCAAGTTTGTCTGTCCACAGGGTTTCTTTGCGCAACTCACGCGGCAGGGTGGTGGGAAGCGTAATAAAGGCCAGTTCCAGATCGCGCCGGGCAATAGCTTGCAGCGTCTGTTCGGATTCCAGAAACTGCACATCCAGATGAGCATCCGGGAACTGATCGGTCAGTGACCGCAGCAGAGGCCCGAGGTAGTGCAGGCCAATGTGATGGCTACTAGCAATGCTCAACTGCCCAACCTGATCACTGCCAGCCTGGCTAACGGCGAGGCGGGCGTCGCGAATGTCTTCCAGAATGCGACCGGCCCGATCAACCAGCAGACGACCACTTTCCGTCAGATAAACATCCCGGCCTATCCGGTCGAACAATTGCACCCCAAGCGATTGCTCCAGATTGGCAACCCGCTTGGAAATAGCCGGCTGAGTCAGAAACAGGCGTTCGGCGGCCCGGCTGAACGAGCCGGTCTCGGCCACGGCCAGAAAGGCTTCCAGGCTGGTGTGATCCATATGCATTCCAAGTGGTTATGGAAAATATAAAAATAATAAATTTGTATTATTCATCAGTCTACATAGACTGTGCAGCACAGACAAATACCGTGATAAAAACCTAGAATCACCAGGTACACAGACCTTTAAATAACTTTAGTTTTGGCGTTTGGTTGTCCATTGGTGCCTTGAGTCCGTGTCAGGTATCCGGTGCGGACCAAGGCCCGGATAGTGGAACTAGAGTAAAAAGCGTCGAAGGTGGTTTTCCGCAGGAGGGGACGGCATGGCCGGCAAGACCTTGTACGACAAGTTATGGGATGCTCATAAAGTATCCGAGCGTGAAGATGGCACAGCGTTGATCTACATCGACCGCCATCTGCTGCATGAAGTGACCTCACCACAGGCGTTTGAAGGCTTGCGGCTGGCGGGTCGCAAGCCCTGGCGGCTGGATACCAACCTGGCGACACCGGACCATAACGTCTCTACCGATCTGGCTGAACGCCAGGCAGGTGTCGCGGGTATTCGTGATGAGATCTCGCGTATTCAGGTGACCACGCTTGATGATAACTGCACCGCCTTTGGTGTTCGCGAGTTCAGCATGAACGACATCAATCAGGGCATTGTGCATGTGGTTGGGCCGGAGCAGGGCGCGACCTTGCCCGGCATGACCATCGTGTGTGGTGATTCGCATACTTCCACGCACGGGGCCATGGGGTCGCTGGCGTTTGGCATTGGTACCTCCGAAGTGGAACACGTGCTGGCAACCCAGTGTCTGATTCAGCGCAAGATGAAGAACATGCGCATTCGGGTGGAAGGTGACCTGGCGCCTGGCATTACCGCCAAAGACGTTGTGTTGTACATCATCGGCCAGATTGGTACCGCCGGCGGTACCGGCTATGCGATCGAGTTTGCGGGCTCTGCGTTGCAGTCTCTTTCGATGGAAGGCCGGATGACGGTCTGTAACATGGCGATTGAGGCCGGCGCCCGTGCCGGCATGGTGGCGGTAGATGAAACCACCATCGAGTATTTCAAAGGCCGCCCCTTCGCGCCCAAAGGTGAGATGTGGGATCGCGCTGCCGACTACTGGCGCACCCTGGTCAGCGATGAAGACGCGACCTTTGATAAAGAAGTCGTGCTGCAGGCGGCCGATATTGAACCACAGGTCTCCTGGGGCACCTCGCCGGAAATGGTGGCGGGTGTGAGCGGCAAGGTACCGAACCCGAGCAATGTGGCCGATGAAGACAGCCGCAAAGGCGTTGTGCGTGCACTGGAGTACATGGGGCTTCAGGCCGACCAGCCAATCGAATCGATCCGGCTCGACCGGGTGTTCATTGGTTCCTGCACCAATTCACGCATCGAAGATCTGCGGGCCGCTGCGGCCGTGGTGAAAGGTCACAGTGTTGCCAGCAGTGTCAAGCAGGCGATGGTTGTGCCTGGCTCCGGCCTGGTGAAACAACAGGCAGAAGCGGAAGGGTTGGATGCGATTTTCAGAGCGGCTGGTTTTCAGTGGCGTGAACCCGGCTGTTCGATGTGCCTGGCGATGAACGCCGACAAGCTGGGGCAGGGCGAGCATTGCGCTTCGACGTCGAACCGCAATTTTGAGGGCCGTCAGGGTTTTGGCGGTCGTACCCATCTGGTCAGCCCGGCCATGGCTGCTGCCGCTGCCATTAAAGGTCATTTCGTTGATATCCGCACCTGGCAGGAGGGCGCAGCATGAAACCATTTACAACGGTGACTGGCCTGGTAGCACCCATGGATCGCAGCAATGTCGATACCGACATGATCATTCCCAAGCAATTTTTGAAGTCGATCAAGCGCAGCGGCTTTGGCCCCAATTTGTTCGATGAAGTGCGTTATCTGGATGAAGGTCAGCCAGGCATGGACAACAGCAAACGTCCGCTGAACCCCGATTTCGAGCTGAACAAGCCGCGCTATGCCGGTGCCCAGGTGTTGCTGGCCCGCAAAAACTTTGGCTGCGGTTCAAGCCGCGAGCATGCCCCATGGGCGCTTGAGGATTATGGGTTTCGAGCGATCATCGCGCCGAGTTTTGCCGATATCTTTTACAACAACTGCTTCAAGAACGGTCTGCTGCCCATCGTGCTTGCCGATGACATCGTCGATCGGTTGTTTGACGCGGTCGCCAGTACAGAAGGCTACAAGCTGACCATTGACCTTGAAAACCAGAAGGTGGTTACGCCAGAGGGCGATGCCTTTGACTTTGAGGTGAACGCGTTTCGCAAACACTGCTTGATCAACGGTCTCGATGACATCGGCCTGACGCTGCAGGATGACGACGCTATTCGTGCCTATGAAATCCGCCGCGAGCAGGAAACCCCCTGGGTATTCGGACACATTCGTTAAGGAAACGACATGACAGCTAACAACAACGCTTCCATTCTTATTTTACCCGGCGATGGCATTGGGCCTGAAATTGTCACTCAGGCCGAACGGGTTCTGAACGCGGTGGCCGAGCGGGAAGGGCTGACGCTGACGCTCGATCATGCCCTGGTCGGTGGTGCTGCCATTGAGGCAACGGGTAAGCCGTTGCCGGAAGACACTCTGGCCAAGGCTCGGGCGGCCGATGCCATTCTGCTCGGTGCTGTGGGTGGCCCGCAATGGGATAGCCTTGATATGGCGGTCCGCCCAGAGAAAGGCTTGCTGGGGTTGCGCTCCGAACTGGCGCTGTTTGGTAATCTGCGCCCGGCAATCCTGTACCCGCAACTGGCCAGTGCTAGCTCGCTCAAGCCCGAAATCGTCTCCGGGCTCGATATTCTGATCGTGCGCGAACTGACCGGTGGCATCTATTTCGGACAGCCGCGTGGCGAGTTTGTCAATGATCGTGGCGAGCGTGAAGGCTTCAACACCTATCGCTACAACGAGACTGAAATCCGTCGCATCGGTCGGGTTGCCTTTGAAGCAGCGCGTAAGCGTGGCAAGCGCCTGTGCTCGGTTGATAAGGCCAATGTCCTTGAAGTTACGGTATTGTGGCGCAATATCATGAAGGAACTGTCAGCCGAATACCCGGATGTGGAGTTGTCGCATATGTACGTCGACAACGCCGCCATGCAGCTGGTACGGGCGCCGAAGCAGTTTGATGTGATGGTGACCGGCAACATGTTTGGCGATATTTTGTCCGATTGCGCCGCCATGCTGACCGGTTCCATAGGCATGCTACCGTCGGCTTCGCTCGACGCTGACAGTAAGGGCATGTACGAGCCGATTCACGGCAGCGCTCCGGATATCGCCGGCAAGGGCATCGCCAACCCGTTGGCAACAATACTGTCGGTGGCGATGATGTTGCGATACTCGCTCGGCCAGGCTGCGGCCGCCGATGCGATTGAGCGGGCGGTAAGTGATGTGCTCGACCAGGGGCTGCGCACAGCTGATATTGCGGCTACCGGTGAAGCGGCGGTCTCAACAGACGCCATGGGCGATGCCGTTGTCGCGGCACTGACAAAGTAATCGTCGCCCGATTCGGACGACCAATGGCCCGGATGAGCCGGGTCTCGCTGATGCTGCCGACAGGCGGCCAGCGCAAATACAGGTGACGTCGTTGCCGTGAGCAGGGCGTGAACACTGAGAGGAATAGAATGAAAGTCGGTTTTGTAGGTTGGCGTGGCATGGTGGGCTCGGTCCTGATGCAACGCATGCGCGAAGAAAACGATTTTGCAGGCATCGAGCCGGTATTTTTTACCACCAGCCAGGCCGGTCAGGCCGCGCCAGACGTTGGCCAGGGCCCGGCCGTGCTGGAAAAAGCGACGGATATTGAGGCGCTGGCGGCCTGTGATGTCATCATCACCTGCCAGGGGGGCGATTACACCTCGGAAGTCTATGAACCCTTGCGCAAGACAGGTTGGCAGGGCTATTGGCTGGATGCCGCCTCAACGCTGCGCATGGCGGATGAATCGGTCATCGTGCTCGACCCGGTTAACCGGGATGTGATTGACCGCGCCGTTGATGCCGGTACCAAAACCTTTGTCGGTGGTAACTGCACTGTCAGCCTGATGCTGATGGGTCTGGGCGGCCTGTTCCGTGAAAACCTGATCGAATGGGTGTCACCCATGACCTATCAGGCAGCCTCGGGTTCCGGTGCTCAGCACATGCGCGAGTTGCTGCAGCAAATGGGCTCGGTGCATAACATTTCTGAGCCGTTCCTGGCCGACCCGGCCTCGGCCATTCTGGAGCTGGACAAGACGGTTTCAGAATTCATCCGCAGCGATGAATACCCGCGCGATCACTTTGGCGTGCCCCTGGCGGGCAGCCTGATTCCCTGGATCGACTCGGCTTTGCCGTCTGGTCAGAGCAAGGAAGAGTGGAAAGCCCAGGTGGAAGCCAACAAGATTCTTGGCCGCAGCGATTCGCCGATACCGATCGATGGCCTCTGTGTGCGCGTGGGTGCCATGCGCTCACACAGCCAGGCAATGACGATCAAACTGCGCAAAGACGTACCACTGAACGACGTTGAGTCGATTCTGGCCAGTGCCAACGACTGGGTTAAGGTGATCCCGAACGAACGCGAAGCGACGATGCAGGAACTGACACCGGCCAAAGTCACTGGCACCATGTCAGTGCCCGTAGGGCGCCTTCGCAAACTGGCCATGGGCGATGATTATCTGGGTGCCTTTACTGTCGGTGACCAGCTGTTGTGGGGGGCTGCAGAGCCGATTCGCCGCATGCTGGCGATTTTGAACCACAAAATCTAGGCGCTGGACGGATGAGCGCGGCGAGCCGGGCAAAAGAAGCAGTTCGCCGCGTTTTTCTTTTAATTTCAATTGCTTATTTATGACAAAGCGGCGTGCCAGCGTCGCTTTTTTGCGTTTGGTCGCTAAAAAAGTGTGATCAAAGCGATAACAAAAAACCCCTTGTGTTGCGAAAAATCCTTTTATCAATAATACTTAGCGTAAGTTTTGAAAGTCCTTTCTAGTTTTCAAAGCCGTTAATTTGGGTGTGCAATAAAAATTGAGAACCAGTTCTCGAATTAAGGCGCCCTGACCATACAATAGCGAACTCCTTTTCAATATATTGGTGCCAAATGTGGTATTGATATCAGGGTTGAGGGAAGGGAAAAGGACGATGTTCAAAAAACAAGCGCTTGTATTTGCTATTTCTGCGCTGGCGTTTACAAATGTAGCGCATGCGCTTGGATTGGGTGATATTGAGCTCAATTCGAACTTGAATGAACCGCTCGATGCGGACATAGAACTTACGCAATTGCGTGGCCTGACTGCGGGTGAAATCATCCCGACCCTGGCCAGCAACGATGCCTTCGTGCGCGCTGGCATTGAGCGCAGTTTCTTTCTGTCCAACATTCAGTTTTCCCTCGAGGAGAACGAGGCGGGTGATCTGATCATCGCACTGGAGACCCGTCAGCCAGTTCGCGAGCCCTTTCTGAACTTTCTGGTTGAAGTGAACTGGCCCGGTGGGCGGTTGCTGAAAGAGTACACCTTGCTGCTCGACCCGCCTGTATTCGATACCGGGGTGGTTGGCGAGTCTCTGGTGATCGATCCGGCAGCCCGGCAGGAAGCTGCCCCGAGCCGCGAAATCAGCACGACCACAACCGTCTCTCAGAGCAGCCAGGAGACTGCACCGGTGCCGGCAGAGACCGAACCGCGTGAAGACAACCTGGCGGGTGACGAATACCGTGTACAGCGCAACGACACTCTGTGGGAAATTGCCATGCGGGTGCCGGGACGAGACGGTTACAACATGCAGCAGGTCATGCTGGCCTTGCAGGATGTTAACCCCGATGCCTTCCTGAACGACAACATCAATCGCCTGAAGGCCGGCAGCGTGCTAACGTTCCCTACGGCTGAGCAAATGGGCAGTCGCAGCGTTCAGGAAGCTATCCGGGAAGTTGAAAGCCAGAATCAGGGTCGGGCGGCTTCATCCAGGCCGACCACAGCTTCTGCGGAAGCAACCGAAGTTCAGCTGTCTGCGACAGAATCGACCAGTTCAGCGTTGCCTGAACAGGACGGCGAGCGCGACCCGGACGGTTACCTGGAAGTGTCGGCCGATGGCGAAGCCGGCACGAGCGCCGGTGGTGAATCGGTCGATCAGGGTGAGCTTGAGCGGCTCGAGAATGAACTGGCCATTGCCGGTGAGTTGAACGATCAGTTTGAGCGTGAGCGTAATGAACTGCAGAGCCGGGTATCCGAGCTCGAAGAGCAGCTCGCTATCATGGAGCGGATGATCAATCTGCAAAGTGGTGATGCAGCGGCTTTTCAGGCAGAGCTTGCAGAGCAGGCAGATGAGGCGGCTGCGAATGAACAGGACGAGTCGGCAATGCCGCCTGCGGCAGCTGATGCAACAACCGACAGCCCGGATGACAGCACAGCATCGCCAGTTGAACAAGGTGACGCTACTGAACCCGCTCAAACAGAACCAGAGGCTGTAGCGGAACCCGAGCCTCAGCCGGAACCAGAACCGCAACCTGTTGTTCCACCTGCTCCCGAACCCGGTGTAATGGGGTTCCTCCAGCCGGCGATTAACTGGGTAACCTCCAGCGTTGCCAATATGGTGGCGGCAGCGGCGGGCCTGATGGTTATTCTGCTGTTGCCTTTCTACCTGCGCAGCCGGCGTAACAAGAACGAAGAAGAAAACCTGGTTGACCTCGACGATGCCGACACAGCCGATGTAGACCCGGGTTTCGACGAAAACTTCGACGATGACATGATCGACAGTTTCGATGCCGAAGACGATTTCGAAGACCTCGCTACTGACGATACTGACGCCACCAGCGATGCGGTCATGGAAGCTGAGATGTACATGGCCTATCAGAAATACGATCAGGCTGAAGAGAAGCTGAAGTCGGCCTTTGCCGAGCAGCCGAACCGAGCTGATATTGGCCTGAAGCTGCTTGAAGTTTATGCGGAAACCGGAAACAGTTCGGCGTTTTCCGAACTGGAGAGCAAGCTGAGCTTGTCGGCTGAGCAAAAAGCTCAGGCAGATGAGTTTCGTAATCGGATGCCACTGCTCGGTGCCAGCGAGTCAATGGACTCAGAGTTGGACGATGACGATCTGGACTTTGGTAATTTCAGCGCGGACAGTGAAGATATGTCCTCCCTGGATGACAAGGCTGAATCCAGCGACTTTGAATACTCTGCATCTGTTGACGACCGCCCGGCGCCAGAGCAGCCTTCCGATTCGAAACTGACACTCGATTCACCAGGCAGTGAAGCGAGCAGTGATCTGGATTTCAGTCTCGACCTCGACGATCTTGAGTTGCCGGAAGGCGACGACGATGAAGGCCTGGATTTCGACTTGCAAGAGCTGGGTCTGGACGACGAAGAGCCGGCAGCGGAGCAGCCAAAACCAGCATCTTCCGAGCTCGATTTTGATTTCGACGAGTCTGAGGGTGGCGAGTTGTCCTCTGATCTCGACTTCAGTCTGGATGAAACATCGCTCGAACCGGAACCGGAACTGCCGAAGCTGGACAGTGAAGATGACCTGGATTTCGACGCTGAGCTTGCATCACTGGACGACGCCGATGATGCGCTCGAGTCGGTTGAGCCAGACGAGCTGCCTACCGACGATAGCCTGAGTCTGGATAATGACGAGTCCGACGACCTGTCCGTAGATCTGGCGAAAGATACCGATCCGCTTCAGGACCTTGCAGACGCCTTGCCGGGTGAAGCTGAGCTTGATGATGATGAGTTCGATTTCCTGTCAGGCAACGACGAAGCCAGCACCAAGCTAGACTTGGCCCGGGCTTACATTGAAATGGACGACAAGGATGGCGCACGTGACATCCTGGAAGAAGTCGCTCATGAAGGCACCGATGAGCAAAAACGCATGGCTAAGGAATTGATGGATCAGCTCTAATCCTTAGTCTGGTCGGGTCTTTTAAACCGACCCGAATGCTGTAAACTGCGCCGCTCCCTGAGCGGCGTTTTTTTTGGACTCATGACAGAAGCATTTCCCTTTTTAAAATCCGGGCACCGTTACCGGGTAGCCATGTGCGTGGAGTACCGGGGCACTGAGTATTATGGCTGGCAGATCCAGAAAACCGGAGTGCGAACCGTTCAGGCTGAACTCACCAAAGCCATTTCCAAGGTGGCCAATGAACCGGTTGATCTTATTGTCGCCGGTCGCACCGACGCCGGCGTTCACGCCAGCAATCAGATTCTGCATTTCGATACGGCCAGCTACCGCAAAGCCTATGGCTGGACGTCGGGCGTGAATACGGAGCTGCCCAACGACATCAGTGTGCAGTGGACTCAGGCCGTGGATATCGATTTTCACGCTCGCTTCTCAGCGCGCGAACGCGCCTACCGCTACATCGTTTATAACGCCCCCATGCCCAGCGGTATTCTGCGCGATGGGATGACGTGGGAGCGCCGCGAACTGAACCTCGAGCGCATGCAGGCCGCTGCCAATCTGCTACTGGGCGAGCACGACTTCTCGTCCTTCCGTGCGGCCAATTGTCAGGCGCACTCACCCGTGAAAGACGTTCGCGAGCTCAGGCTGGTGCGCCAGGGTCGACTGATCGTGTTGCAGGCGCGCGCCAACGGTTTCCTGTACCACATGGTGCGCAACATCATGGGTGTACTGATGGCCATTGGTCGTGGTGACAAACCGGTCGAATGGGCTCTCGAAGTGCTGGAAGGCCGGGATCGGAACCGGGGCGGCATCACCGCACCAGCGGCCGGCCTGTATTTTGTGCGAGCCCGGTACGAACGTGGCGATTTGCCCGAACGCGAAGCCGGGCCAGCCATTCTGGATGGGTTTGCCGGCCTGACAGAGGTTTAATTCCGAAAGGCTCATAATACCGCCACTCTTTGTTATCAAGGGCATTGGGACTGGCCTCCGGCTTTGGTAGACTGGCATGGATACTGTCAGGAACGGACCATGAGCCCGGAAAACACGCCTCACCCAGGGCCGCACCCGCGGACCCGAATCAAATATTGCGGCATGACGCGTCAGAGCGATGTTGAGTTTGCTGATCGACTGGGCGTCGATGCCATCGGGCTGGTGTTTTATCCACCAAGTCCGCGAGCCGTTACGCCCGGCCAAGCCGCGCCTTTGGCCAAAGCCGCAGGCGTTTTTTGCAGCCGGGTTGGGTTATTTGTAAACCCCACCGAAGCGGAGGTTCGGGAAACCCTAAGCCTGGTGTCGCTCGATGTTCTGCAATTTCACGGCGACGAATCCCCGGATTTCTGTGCCAGCTTCGACCGCCCCTGGATCAAGGCGCTGCGCGTTCGGGATTCCGATTCGCTCGCACAGGCTCTGGACCAATACCAGGACGCAGACGGCTGGATTTTGGATGCCTACAAAGCCGGCGTTCCGGGTGGAACCGGTGAAACCTTTCAATGGTCACTCATCCCAGAACGATGGCGACGCCGTATAGTCTTGGCCGGGGGGCTCACGCCGGCCAATGTGAATGAGGCGGTCTGTGCCATCAGACCGCAGGGCGTAGACGTCAGTGGCGGAATCGAGGCCGGTAAAGGCCTTAAATCGCCCGAAAAAATGACTGAATTTATGCGCCAGGTAACCCTGGCCGATGCAGGAAGATAATACCGATGACAACGATTACCGAAGACTACCACGCTCATCCGGACGCGACCGGCCACTTTGGTCCTTATGGCGGGCGTTTTGCTTCAGAAACCCTGATGGATGCGCTCGATGAGCTGTCCGCCATGTACACCAAGTTGAAAGACGACCCCGATTTTCGTCGGCAGTTCGATAAAGACCTGGCGCAATACGTAGGCCGCCCGTCTCCTTTGTATCTGGCGGAGCGCCTGACCAAAAACTGGGGCGGAGCCGACATTTATCTGAAGCGTGAAGATCTGAACCACACTGGCGCGCACAAGATCAACAACACCATTGGCCAGGCGCTGCTGGCAAAATACAGTGGCAAGCCCCGGGTGATTGCTGAAACCGGGGCCGGTCAGCATGGTGTTGCAACCGCCACCGTAGCCGCCCGGCTGGGGCTTAAATGCGTGGTGTACATGGGGGCCGAAGACGTAGAGCGCCAGAAGCTGAACGTGTACCGCATGCGGTTGCTGGGTGCGGAAGTGGTGTCGGTAACCTCCGGGTCACGCACCCTGAAAGATGCGATGAACGAAGCCATGCGTGACTGGGTGACCAATGTTGATGACACCTATTACATCATTGGTACGGTCGCTGGCCCGCACCCCTATCCGACACTGGTACGTGATTTCAACTCCATTATCGGTCGTGAAGCACGCCGGCAGATACTGGAGCAAACCGGTGAGCTGCCGGATGCCCTGGTCGCCTGTGTCGGAGGTGGGTCGAATGCCATTGGCCTGTTCTGGGAATTTCTGAACGACGAGGGTGTTGAAATCTATGGTGTGGAAGCCGGTGGTCACGGGCTCGACGGTGATGATCACGCAGCTCCGCTGAGCAAGGGTCGCCCGGGCGTGTTGCATGGCAACCGCACCTACATCATGGCCAACGACGATGGCCAGATCAGTGCGACCCATTCTGTATCGGCCGGCCTCGACTACCCCGGTGTTGGGCCCGAGCATGCCTGGTTGAAAGATTCGAACCGCGCAAAATACGTGGCCATTACCGATGATGAAGCGCTGGATGCCTTCCGCGAGTTAACCCGAACCGAAGGCATCATGCCTGCGCTCGAAAGCGCACACGCGATCGCCTATGCCAAGAAGCTGGCCAAGCAGCTGGGCAAGGGCAAGCGTATCATCGTGAATCTGTCTGGCCGGGGTGACAAAGATGTTCACACCGTGGCGGCACTGGATGGTTTGTCAATTTAAGGATCGGTGCGGGGCCCTGACAGCAGGGCCCGCTTCCGTTATCCCACCAAGGAATTGTTATGAGTCGTATTGCTGCTACCTTTGAACGCCTGAAATCCGAGGGTCGCAAGGCCCTGATTCCCTTTGTAACCGCCGGTGACCCGCGCCCCGACGTAACGCTGCCGCTGATGCATGCGCTGGTGGAACAGGGTGCCAACATCATTGAGCTGGGCATGCCGTTCTCCGACCCCATGGCCGATGGTCCGGCGATTCAGCGCGCCAATGAGCGGGCACTGGCCAATGGCATGTCGCTGCGTAAAACCCTCGACATTGTCGCTGAATTTCGCAAAACCAATCAGGACACGCCCGTTGTATTGATGGGCTACCTGAACCCGGTTGAGTGGATGGGTTACGAGACCTTCGTCAACGCTGCGCACACAGCCGGTGTTGATGGCTTGTTGATGGTTGATATGCCACCGGAAGAGGGCGGTGGTATCGTTGACTATGCAAAGGCCGTTGGTCTGGATCTGATCTACCTGGTCACGCCCACAACCACTAATGAGCGTTTCGACATTATATGCAAGCGCAGTACTGGCTGGATCTACTACGTGTCACTGAAAGGCATTACCGGGGCCAATACCCTGAACGTCGACGAAGTAGCAGAACGCATGCGCTGGATTGAACAACACACGGACATACCGGTGTGCGTTGGCTTTGGTATTCGGGACGGTGAAACGGCCGCCCGGGTGGCCAGCGTATGCAGTGGCGTCATTGTTGGCTCGGTGCTGGTGAATGCGATTGAGAAGCTGGAATCTGAATCAGCCATTGAAATTTCGTCACAAGTGTCTAAGTTGTTGGGTGATATGCGCACCGCCATGGATCGCGCATAATGCTTAATTCGAACATCGAATGATGAGGAAGCGATGAGTAGCTGGCTGGACAAAATTGTACCGTCACTGATTCGGTCGGGCGCGAGTCAACGCTCCAGTGTGCCGGAAGGTCTCTGGAAGAAATGCCCCAAATGCAGCGCCGTACTGTACCGTCCGGAGCTGGAGCGCAATCAGGACGTCTGTCCCAAGTGTGAACATCACATGCGCATTGGCGCCCGGCGCCGTATTGACCTGTTTCTCGATGAAGAAGGCCGCGAAGAGTTCGCGACGGATGTGATGCCACGTGACCGGCTCAAGTTCCGTGACGGCAAACGCTACAAAGACCGGTTGTCGGCTGCGCAAAAGGCCACGGGTGAAAACGACGCCATGGTCACCGTTAAAGGGACTCTGGAAGGCTTGCCGGTGGTGGTGGCTGCCTTTGACTTTAACTTCATGGGTGGCTCTATGGGTGCCGTCGTTGGCGAGAAGTTTGCTCAGGCAGCGACCGTTGCACTCGAAGAGCGTCGCCCGCTGATCTGTTTTGCCACTTCGGGTGGGGCACGCATGCAGGAAGCCCTGTTTTCGCTGATGCAAATGGCCAAGACCAGTGCCGCGATCGAAAAGTTGCGTGAAGCCGGCGTGCCGTACATTTCCGTCATGCTTGATCCCTGTTTTGGTGGTGTGTCTGCATCGCTGGCCTTGCTGGGCGATGTTAACGTCGCTGAACCGAACGCCCTGATCGGCTTTGCCGGACCCCGCGTTATTGAGCAAACCGTGCGTGAACAATTGCCGGAAGGCTTTCAGCGCAGTGAGTTCCTGTTGGAAAAAGGCGCCATCGATATGATTCTGCATCGCCACGAGCAGCGCGATCGACTGGCTGGCCTGCTGAAGAAACTCACCCATGCGTCCGCAGCCTGACGCCACACTCGACGACTGGCTGAGCTACCTCGAACACCTGCACAGCCAGGCCATCGATATGGGACTCGACCGCCTCCGGGCGGTCGCGTCACGTCTGGACCTGCCCCTGGCGTCAACCGGGCGCACGCGGCCATTCGTGTTCACCGTAGCCGGCACCAATGGCAAGGGGTCTACCTGCGACGCCCTGCGCCAGATGAGTCTGCTCGCCGGTTGCCGGGTCGGGCTCTACACCTCGCCGCATCTGCACCGGTTCAACGAGCGCGTACAAATCGATTCAACACCGGTAACCGATGCATGCCTGATAGCGGCTTTCGAGCAGGTTGAACTGGCCCGGGGCGAGGTCACACTGACCTATTTCGAATTCACCACCCTCGCAGCCTTTGTGGTGTTCCAGGCGGCCGATCTGGATGTTTGGGTGCTGGAGGTCGGGCTGGGTGGGCGGCTCGATGCGGTAAACCTGGTGGATCCGAATGTCGCCATCGTGACTACGGTTGATCTGGACCATGCGGCCTTTCTGGGCACCGATCGCAATCAGATCGGCGTCGAGAAAGCCGGTATCTTCCGCTCGGGCGCCGATGCCGTTCTGGGCAGTGATGACTTGCCGTCTACCGTGGTGGCCTGCGCCGAGGCACTGACGGCTCCCGTCTCATCGCTGGGCCAAACCCACGGTGCCGACGACGCGGAGCTATGGTGGGCCGATGCCGATGGCAAACACAGCGTGAAAGCGACGGGGCTGACGACAACAGTACCGTCGGACAATCTGGTGACAGCGCGTCAGGCCTTTGCGCGTTCGCCATTCAAGTTGACGGATGACCAGACGCTGGCGGCGTTTAATGCAGTGGTCCCGGCGGGGCGCATGCAGAGAATCCGCAAGCACGGATGTGACTGGGTACTGGACGTTGGTCACAACCCTCATGCGGCGCGTTACCTGGCACGTCGGCTGGGAGATCGTCGCTGGCATGTGCTGCTGGGCATGTTGGCAGACAAAGACGTCGAAGCGGTGACCCGGGCGCTGGCACCGCTGGCGGCGAGCTGGTCGCTGGTGACCTTGTCGGTGCCGCGCGGGCTAACCGCCACAGAACTGAACGCCAGGGCGACAGTCAACCCGGCCCGGTGCTATGATTCCGTTGCCGCAGCGGTGGCGGCTGCGCCGGAAGATGCACAGGGTTTACCGATCCTGGTGTGCGGCTCCTTTTTTACCGTCGCCGATGCCTTGAGTCTTTTGTCGCAATAAACGGGGCACGCGGCGTCCGGTTCATCGTAGTGTCTATTGGAGCAAGGTTTGGACGTTCGAATTCAACAGCGCCTGGTCGGGGCGCTGGTCATACTGGCACTGGTGTTTCTGATTGCTCCGGTCGTACTCGACGGAGACGGCCGCATCCCGGAAAAAATCACCCAGATTCCCCCCAAGCCCAAGCGGCCGGATGTGTCTCATATCCGGGTGGCGGAACCGGCGGCCGATGTACTGCCGGCACTGCCGGATCCGCCTCAGGCCCAGCCCGAGCAGAATGACAACAGCGCGGAACCGGCCGATACCAGCCCGGCGCATGCCGAGGCAGCGCCGGTTGAACCCGAGCCGTCAGCTGAGACCAACGTGGTTCCGCCAGAAACCCTAAGTGGGCGCGCCTGGAGCGTGCAGGTGGCCAGTTTTCGCGACAGTGCCAAAGCCGCCGAATTAAGAGACCAGTTACGTGAGCAGGATTACGACACCTATGTGAATGAGGTGTTGTTGTCGGATGGCTCGGTCTTTACCCAGGTACTGGTTGGACCAGACGGCGATCTGGGGCGAGTGAGACAGGTGCAGAAGACCATTCTGGAACAGACCGGGCTGCAGGGGCTGGTGGTGCGCTTTCAGCCATGATGGTCAGGTCGTGCGCTAACGGGCGCGGTTCACAATCGAAGCGGGTCTGTTAGAATGCCCGCGATTTCGAAATAGGATCACTATGACAGCCATCGACTGGACCATTCTGGTCATTCTTATCGTTTCGTCCCTGATCAGCCTGAAGCGCGGCTTTACCCGGGAAGCGTTGTCGCTGGCAACCTGGATAGTGGCCCTGGTTATTGCGCGTCTGTTCAGTGACAAGTTGGCGGTCGTGCTGGCCGGGCTGATTCAATCTGATGCCTGGCGTTATACGGCTGCGTTCGCCATCCTCTTTGTCGCGACCCTGATCGTTGGCGCCCTGATCAACCATTTGCTCGGTGAATTCGTTCGCATGACCGGTTTAACCGGTACTGACCGGGTTCTGGGCATGGTGTTTGGCCTGTTGCGCGGCCTGGTCGTCGTGGTTGCCGTGCTGGCACTGGGGCGGTTGTTTGCACTTGATCAATTCTGGCAGGACTCGCTGCTGGTACCTTTCTTCGAACCGGTGATCAGTTGGACCGGTGAATACATCAACAAAGCATCCAATGCCATTCTGTCGGTCGGAGGTGAGTAAGCCATGTGCGGTATAGTGGGCATCGTTAGTGATTCTGCCGTTAATCAACAGCTGTATGATGCCTTAACGGTATTGCAGCACCGGGGGCAGGATGCCGCAGGTATCGTAACCGAAGACGCAGGGCGGTTTTATCTGCGCAAGAGCAATGGCCTGGTGCGCGACGTGTTTCGCATCAACCATATGCAACGTTTGACGGGTAACATTGGCATTGGCCATGTTCGCTATCCAACAGCCGGGTCGTCCAGCACGGCAGAGAGTCAGCCGTTTTACGTCAATTCACCCTACGGCATTGTACTGGCTCACAATGGCAACCTGACCAATTCGAGTGAATTGAACACGGCGCTGTACCAGTCTGATTTGCGTCATGTGAACACCACCTCAGACTCCGAAGTATTGCTCAACGTGTTTGCGCACGAGCTGCAACTTCAGGGCAAGCTGCAACCGGGCGCCGATGATATCTTTGCAGCGGTAGCCGCGGTGCATCGCCGTTGCCGGGGTGGCTATGCCGCCATCGCCATGATTTCGGGTTACGGCATGGTTGCATTTCGCGACCCCTTTGGCATTCGACCGCTGGTGATCGGGGAACGCACCAGCGAAGGCGGTCGTATCGAGTATATGATCGCTTCCGAAAGCGTCGCCCTCGATGTGCTCGGTTATAAACTGATGCGGGATGTCCACCCGGGTGAGGCCGTTTACATTGACCCCCAGGGGCAGTTGCACACGCGCCAGTGCGCCGATCATCCGCAATTGTCACCGTGCATGTTCGAATTCGTGTATTTTGCCCGGCCAGATTCCATCATCGACGGTATTTCTGTCTACAAGGCACGGTTGCGCATGGGCGATGCCCTGGCCGACAAGATCTCCCGTGACTGGCCAGACCACGATATTGACGTGGTTATCCCCATTCCCGACACCAGCCGCACCAGTGCGCTGCAACTGGCCAACCGGCTTGGTGTGCACTACCGGGAGGGTTTCATGAAGAACCGTTACATCGGCAGAACCTTCATCATGCCAGGCCAGAAACAGCGCCAGAAATCGGTTCGCCAGAAGCTCAATGCCATTGGTCTGGAATTCAAGGGCAAGAATGTCCTGCTGGTTGATGACTCTATTGTGCGCGGTACCACCTGCAACGAAATCATCGAGATGGCCCGCGATGCCGGCGCCAAAAAGGTGTATTTCGCCTCGGCCGCGCCGGAAGTCCGCTACCCCAATGTCTACGGAATCGATATGCCGGCCGCCCATGAGCTGATTGCTCACGGTCGTGATAACGAAGAAATTCGCCAGATGATCGGTGCCGACAAACTGATTTATCAGGAACTTGAAGATTTGCGCCAGGCCGTGCAATCTCACAAGGCCGATGTGCGCGCCTTTGATTGTTCGGTGTTCGACGGACAATACGTGACCGGTGACATCGACGGCGATTATCTGGCGGCATTGGAGGCCTTGCGCAATGATGCCTCACAGGGGGAGCGACGCAGCACCGATGACGAAACGCCCATGGTTGATCTGCATAACGACAACTGATCTGCCAAGTAGACGGCGCTTCTGGCAGGGAAGCGCCGTCCGTTCAGCCCAATGAAGCCCTATCGATTAGATTACCAGGAACCGAGATGAACAAATCGCGTGAAGACGCTGTCAACCAGGCCCGGCCCGCGACGCAAGCGGTGCGAGGCGGCTACCGGCATACGGCTGAGATGGAGCACTCCGAAGCGCTGTTCATGACATCGTCCTACGTATTTGACAGCGCCGCCGATGCAGCCGCTACTTTTTCGGGAGATCAGGAAGGTAACGTCTACTCACGCTATACCAATCCGACGGTTCAGGCGTTCGAGGCAAGGCTTGCCTTGCTGGAAGGCGGCGAAGCCTGCGCCGCCACCAGTTCGGGCATGGCGGCTATCTTCAGTGTGTGCATGGCCTTTCTGAAAAGCGGGGATCACCTGGTCTCGTCACGCAGCATTTTTGGCTCGACCAATGTGGTGTTCAACCGCTACCTGGAACGCTTTGGCGTGACCACCACCTATGTGGACCCCAAGGACGTCAGCGCCTGGCAGGCAGCGATCCAGCCCAACACCCGGCTACTGTTTCTGGAAACACCATCGAACCCGTTGTCTGAGGTGACCGATCTGGAAGCGGTGTCGGCGATTGCCCGTGAAGCTAATGCGTTGCTGGTGGTAGACAACTGTTTCTGCACGCCAGCATTGCAGCGGCCATTGGAGCAGGGCGCTGATATCGTGATTCACTCGGCGACCAAGTTCATTGATGGCCAGGGTCGTGCACTGGGTGGTGCCGTGGTCGGTCGTGAAGAGTATATCAACGAGATTGTCGGGTTCCTGCGCAGTGCAGGCCCGAGCATGAGCCCGTTCAATGCCTGGATCTTCCTGAAAGGTCTGGAAACACTCAATCTGCGTATGAAACAGCATTGCGCCAATGCTCAGGCTCTGGCCGAATGGCTGGAACAGCAGCCGGCAGTGACCAAAGTACATTACCTTGGGTTGCCATCGCATCCGCAGCACGACCTGGCCAAACGTCAGCAATCCGGGTTTGGCGGTGTGCTCAGTTTTGTGGTTAAAGGCGGGCAGGAAGCCGCCTGGTCGGTTATTGACGCAACGCGCATCCTGTCGATCACAGCTAACCTGGGCGATACCAAAACCACCATCACTCACCCCTATACCACAACGCATGGCCGGGTGGATGAAGCGACCAAAGAAACGGCGGGAATTGTGCCCGGCCTGATTCGCATCGCGGTTGGGCTGGAAGACGTGGAAGACATGAAAGACGATCTGGCTCGCGGCCTCAATGCGTTGAGGTGATGGCTGGCCCAGATGGCTATGACAAAGTAATAATTTGAATCAAGTTTTGGAGTTCGCTGAGTAAGAAGTGGCGGGTACCTGGGGTGGCCCTGTGGGGAAGTCCGCAGCAGGGATGCTGCGGTCTAGGCTCCATGGATGGATCTACGCCGACCCCACAGGGGCATCCCAGGTATCCGACGCGGGCTCATGCCGCTTAGCTACCCCGAACTCCAAATACGTGACCACCGAGTATAAGGAACGCGCTGCATGACCGATATCGCCACGGTAACCCAACAATTGCTGGCACAGGCTGGCAAGGTTGTGTCCGGTAAGGACGAGGTTGTGCGGCTGGCCTGGGTGGCGATTCTGAGCGATGGCCATGTGTTGCTCGAAGACCTGCCTGGCGTTGGCAAGACGTCGCTGGCGCAGACGCTGGGTCGCCTGTTGTCGCTGGATTATCAGCGGGTTCAGTTTACCTCGGATCTGCTACCTGCCGATGTGATCGGCGCCCAGGTTTACCGGCGCGACGAGGAGGCCTTTCAGTTTCATCCGGGTCCGGTCTTTACCCAGTTGCTGCTGGCTGACGAGCTGAACCGGGCGACGCCCAAGGCGCAAAGTGCCTTGCTGGAGGCGATGGAAGAGGGTCAGGTCAGTTCAGATGGGGTGACCCATGCCTTGCCAGTGCCTTTCCATGTGATCGCTACCCAGAACCCGCAAAGCCAGGCCGGAACCTACCCCTTGCCGGAGTCGCAGCTCGACCGGTTTTTCATGCGGCTGAGCCTGGGGTACCCCGACCTGGAGTCGGAGAAAGGCCTGCTCAGTGGGACCCGGGGCCGTTCGCTGCTGGCCGAACTCAAGCCGGTGCTGACGGCAGATCAGTTACAAGCACTTAAAGCTGAGGTTGAAACGGTAAAAGTTTCGGACGCCGTATTGAGCTATGTGATGCGGCTGGTGCACAGCTCGCGTGAATCTGGCCTATGCCGCCTGGGCTTGTCGCCACGCGGGGCGCTGGCGTTGATGACCGCCGCACGCGCCATGGCACTGGTGGAAGGGCGTCGCTATGTGATGCCGGATGATGTGCAACGCGTCTTCCCTGCCGTAGCCGGGCACCGGATACAGGGCCAGCGTGAACACGATACTGCCGTACTGGTGCAGCAACTGCTGGACGAAGTGGATGTCATTGCAGCCTGAGGCGATGCTCTGATGCGCTGGCCAGCTCCCTTGCAGCGCCGTCTGGATGCCTGGGTGAGCCGTCGGTTGCCACCCGGCCGACAGGTGACCCTGAACCAGTCTCGTATTTTTATTGTGCCCACGCGCCAGGGTCTGCTGATGCTGGGGTTGGCCCTGGTCGTGCTGTTGGTGGCCATCAATTTCGAAAGTTCACTGAATTACGCACTTGGGTTTTGGCTCGTAGCCATGCTATGGGCGGCAGTGCATCTGACTTACCGTAACCTCTCCGGTCTGGTCGTTCAGGCCGAAACCGCGGGCCTGGTCGAGGCCGGTGAGAATGTGAGCTACTCCCTGATCTTGTCGTCACCGCGGTCACGGTATCGCGGCCCGCTGGAATTTCGCCATGAAGATTGGGGGCAGGTAGGGGCGGAAATGGACGGTCAGGATACGCAGGTCACCCTAAGTCGGCCCACGTCTCAACGCGGGCGACAGCCATTGCCTCGGTTCCGGCTTGAGAGCCGTTATCCCTTTGGTCTGGTCGTCGCCTGGTCTCATATCAAGATGGACCTTGATGCCTGGGCCTATCCCGAACCGGTCGAGCAGCGGCTGCAACCCGTCGGCACCGAGCCGGAAGGGGATGTCAGTAACGACCATTTTGTACAGGCAGGAACGGAAGATTTTCATTCGTTGCGCGAATACCAGGCTGGCGATTCCGTGCACCGGATGCACTGGCCGTCCTTTTCGCGGGATGAACTGGTGGTCAAACATTTCGTGGATTACCAGGCCGCAGACCAGTGGCTGGACTGGCATGCATTGCCAGGCCTGGCGGTTGAAATGCGACTGTCGGCGCTGGCCTGGCATGTGCTCCGCTGTCAACAGCAGGACCGGCCCTTCGGGTTGCGCCTGCCGGGCTATGAGATAGAGCCGGACAAAGGCCAGCGGCATCTGGAACGCTGTCGCCGCGCCCTGGCTGAATTCGGGGAGCTCAGATGACCCAGTTCGTGCCCATCATGCATCGTGTAATGCCATTGCCGGTATTGTGGGTGCTGTTGCTGGTACAGGGCGTGATGGTGGTGCCGTTTCTGTTCTACTTGCCACTCTGGCTGGGTGTGGTGTTTGTACTGGTGCTGATATGGCGCTGGCGCGTGACGCACGGCGACATGCGCAAGGCCCCGCGCAGCCTGATTGTTCTGGCCATGCTGGTCGGTATTGGCGGGCTCCTGTTGAGTGGGCTCAGAGCCTATAATCTGGACAGCGCAGTCGCACTTTGTGTACTCGGGTATTTACTCAAGTCACTGGAAGTCATGCGCCGTCGCGACGGCATCTTTCAGGCCTATCTCGGGTACTTTCTGACCGGGATTTTTCTGTTGTATAACTACACGCCGGTTGGAGCGTTAGTCGCCATCGCGATGGTATTGGCCAATACACTCGCCCTGCACGCGGTGACGGCAGATCAGACATTTCGCTGGAAACGCGGAACCAGACTGAGCCTGGCACTGATGGTGGCCGCGGTGCCCATCATGATTGCCGGTTTTCTTTTTTTCCCGAGGTTGCCGCCGTTGTGGTCCATTCCCAACGATGAGCGGGGCGCTCAGACCGGCATGTCAGACGAAGTTGACCCGGGCAGCGTGGCCTCGCTGGCGCAGAGCACCGAACCGGCGTTCCGGGTTCAGTTCGAGGGCGATCCGCCACCACGTCAGCAATGGTATTGGCGGGGCACGACACTGGGCGAATTTAATGGCCGTGTCTGGCGTGCCCGGTTTCGTGATCGAAATCGCTTTCAGTGGCCGCGAGGTCAGTTACCCTTGGCGCAGCCTGGGGCAGAGCAGTTTGAATATTCTGTGCTGCTGGAGGCAACCCAGCAACACTGGCTGTATTTTCTGGATTGGCCAACGCAGGTACGCGGGCAGGAAGCATACGTCTTGCCCGATGGGCGGGCTGCCCGGCGCAACAGCCTAAGCCAGACTTACCGCTACGAGGCGCAGTCGGCTGCGTCGGTTACCTGGCCGAATGAAACGGCTTTACAGTGGTATCAGCGTTTGCCGGAGCAGGGTAACGAGGCATTGCGGCAGTGGGGGCTAGAGCTGCGCCAGAATGCAGGGTCTGATGCAGCCTATATCGATGCGATTTTGAACCACATTCGCACTGAACCGTTTCGATATACTCTGCAGCCGCCGCAGTATCTGTCGGCCGACAGTCTGAGTGATTTCTGGTTTGACGGTCGGCTGGGTTTCTGTTCGCACTATGCCAGTGCCGTCGCTTATCTGGCCCGAGTGGCTGGCATACCGTCGCGATTGGTGGGCGGATATCTGGGTGGAACTTACAACCAGAGCGGTGATTTTATTCAGGTTCGGCAAATGGAAGCTCATGCCTGGGTGGAGCTTTGGCTGAATGGCCAGTGGCAGCGGGTAGACCCGACCGCGGCGGTAGCCCCCGGGCGTATAGATCTGAACCTCGATGACTGGCTCAGTGAAGACAACCCGTCCGACTTGCCGTTTGGGGCTCGATTTGGGCGAAATCTGGGGCCGTTTAACGACCTGCGATTCTGGTGGGACTCTGTTCAGTATCAATGGCAGGTCTCGATTCTGAATTATCAGCAGAGTAATGCGCTGGGCTTGCTCGAAGCCCGCTTCGGGCGCATTAACCCCTGGCATGCGGCGGCGTCCATGGCTGTCTTTCTGGGGGTTCTGGGGCTGCTGATGGCCTGGTTTACCGGGTTGCTGCAGTTACCCCGGCGTCAGCCGGAGCCCTGGGCCAGTTTGCGCCGGGTTGAACGCCAGTACGGTAACCGCCACACGGGCGAGACCGTCAGCGATTTTATGACTCGACTGGCCTACGAACACCCGGGTCAGCGTGAAGCGCTGGCACGATTGGCACAACTGATAGATACTTTGGCCTATGATCCTCAGGCAATGCTCGACGCGTCACGGCGCCGGGACCTCAAACAGCGAGTTGAGGCCTGCCTGAAGTAATTGGGGCCTTCCACGGGCCTGGATCTGAACGGATTCCAGGTGGATGATCACGTCACTCCCGTATCGATTTCACAACGTTGAATCCTAAATGGCCGACAAAAAAGCAGAAAAACTCGCTGAGATTAAACGCCACTTCGGGCGCCGGGTCATGGACCAGGCCCGGCTGGTTATTCAAACCTGGCAATCGCTGGACGATGTGCTGTGGAACCCCGACTGGCATCAGGAATTTGTGCAGCATTGCACCAAACTGAATACGCTGGCCTCGCGCTATGAGCTTGACGGCCTGGAGCAAACCGCCGCGCAACTGATTGCCTGCCTGGCCGATACCCAGCCCAACAAACCGCCTAACAGCGAACGGCTGCAGGCGCTGAGTGACCATGTTCATTTACTCATTGAGCACAGTGCCCGCCGCAGTGACAGCGGCGACGGTCGTCAGTCGCTGGGCGGTCGCAAACCGGTGTATGTCTGTTTCGCAGACCAGACGCTGGCACTGGCGTTGTGTGAGCAGCTGCAGTTCTTCGGGATCCCGGCCCAGGCCATCGACGACGACGAAGCCCTCGATCACGTGATGCACCATCGCTTGCCCGCTGCTCTGATCATGGGAACCGAATTTGCCGGCGACGGCATTCAGGCCGCGCGGGCTGCACAGAATATGTTGAGCACACCCATACCGGTCTTCTTTCAGTCGGCCAGCGAACCGAACATCACAATGCGGCTGGAAGCCACCCGAGCCAACGCGGTCTATTTTCAGGAAGGTACACTCGACATCGGTTTGCTGGTTCAGGGGCTCAGCAAGGTCTACAACTTTCGCGCAGAGCGCCCCTACCGGGTGCTGGTGGTGGATGATTCCCGCTCACAGAGCCTCTACACCGAACGCACACTGAATCAGGCTGGCATGATTACCCGGGCGGTGAACGACCCAATGACGGTTCTGGAGGCGTTGCAGGCGTTCAAACCCGATGCGGTGCTGATGGACATGTACATGCCGGGTTGCACCGGTATTGAGGTGGCCCGCATCATTCGCCAGCAACAGGTCTACAATACGCTGCCAATTCTGTATCTCTCGGCTGAGCAGGATGTCGGCAAGCAGATGGATGCGATGGACCAGGGGGGGGATGATTTTCTGACCAAGCCAGTGGCCAGCGATGTGCTGATTGCTACCGTAAGGCATCGCTGCATTCGCCATCGGAGCCTGAAAGACCAGATGATACGCGATAGCCTGACCGGCCTGCTGGATCACAACACCATTCTTGATGCGCTCAAACAGGGCATCACCGAAACGCAGCAGAAACAGCAACCCTTGTGTTTTGCGATGATCGATATCGATCACTTCAAGGCCGTTAACGACAATTACGGACACCCGGTGGGTGACCGGATTATCCGGTCGCTGGCCCTGTATTTGCGCCAGCGATTCCGGGCAACCGACAGCGTCGGGCGATACGGCGGAGAAGAGTTTGCCCTGGTATTGCCAAATACGCCTCTGGACGATGCAGAACGGTTGCTCAATGAGGTCTGTGCCGGCTTTGCCCGCATTGACCACGAAGCCGGCGGCACGCCACTGAAAACGACCTTCAGTGGCGGGGTTGCGGCCTATCGGGAAGGAATGGATGCGTCTGAACTGAGTCAGGCGGCCGACCAGGCTCTGTACCAGGCCAAACACGACGGACGAAACCGGGTTCGCCGCGCTTAATGTGTGCCGAGGTGGCCCGCGATGGTTGCCGGTGATGCCTCTGTGGGGTCGGCGTTAACCCCTCCATGGGGCCTAGGCCGCATGATATGAATCCCATCCATGTGATTCACCCTTCGGGCTCGCTTCGCTCATGCTAAAACGCTCCCGGCGTTTTAGTCCATGTTGCGGACTTCCCCACAGAGGCATCACCGGCAACCGTCGCTCGTATTTTGGGAATTCCCAAGTCATATCGATAGTGCTGGCTCAATGCCAGCTGTAATGCTCGCAGGCAAAGGCAACCGATAGGGTACGTGGACCCAGGTTGACTCCGCCAGACAGGGACATGGGCGTTACGATAACGTGGTTCTTGTGCTCTTTCGCGACGGCCTGCAGGCGCTGGAACTCGGGCAGGGCGGTGATGTCGTCGAGGTGTCCGGCGTAGCTGACGCAGACAAAAGGCGACAGCAAACCGTGCTGAATTTTCTCGGTCGTGTGTTCGAGCAGGGTTTTGATTGCCAGATCGTGACCGCGAATTTTTTTGATTGGGAAGGTCTTGTCGTCCAGAGCCAGCACAATGGGGGCGATGTTGAGCGTGCGGCCCACGATGGCTCCCAGCCAGGAAATGCTGTTGTCGCCTTTGCGACGCGCCCGTTCCCGCAGGTAAAACACATCGGCCGGCACCTGGTAGGCATGTACCCGCGAGCTGAGGCGGTCGACCTTGCGCCGCAATGCCGTCCCGTTGACGCCCTTGCGCAGAAGCGCAACCGTATGAGCCGCTAGTACACCCTGGCCGGCAAACACTGTGCGGCTGTCTTGCACGCGAATGGAAACCGATGTCTGTTTCTTGGCCGCGGTCTTCTGAGCCCGGTTGGCGGCTTCGGTCGCGTGTTCGAACGTCGGGCTCCGAGTGCGGCTGACGGTCTGAATCAGGATTTCCTGATGACCCTGTTTAATGGCTTTTTCAACCAGGTTCTGAATGGTTTGGGCTGACGTGGGTGCTGTGTCGCTTTCATGGCCTTTATCAAGGACACCGCTCTCATACAGCGCGATGGTTTTCTCGGTATTGCGGTAGTCGGGCATTGAATGGCCATCGTACAGAATGGTCGCCGGCAGTACTTTTATGTCGTATTTGTTGAGAAACGACTGGGGTAAATCGCAGGCGGAATCGACAAAGAGGGTGGTGCTCATTAAAAAATTATCTCCGTATACATACTGACATTTCCTATACGCACTATAGTGCCATTGTCACCCTGATACAAAGCTGGCGCATCGATCTAAACGATTAAGCAACGGCAGGCTGATCGTTGTGCAAAAAAAATAGGCGTTTTCAGGAAATAAATATCCTTGCCCGCTGGTACTAAAATTCCGTAACTCTCTTTCAAACGGTCCTTGCGAAAAATTGCCTGGTTGCGCAAGGCCGGATGTCGGCGATGGGGTAGTTGCGGGCGTACCGACCCTTTTTGCGCCGTTATGCCAGCCAACCAGAGGATTTGGGGTTCGCTGTCGATGCACATTAATGGTCACTTTGTGGTAATAAACTTTCAAAGTGGCCAGGTGATCGCAACGGGCTCACTATATTGACAATTTATTTCTGACAAAGATCCTCGAAACAGTGAAGGCCCTTCTCTAGAATCCTCTTCAACCCGGATTATATCGGGATTACAAACTACCGACTGTTCGAGTCAGCCCTGGATGGTTGTCCGAACTCAACGACCCAATCACCTGGAAAGAGGACTGAGTGTGAATCAAGCTGCCATAGATCAGACCCTGCTGCGCTGGCAGGAAAAGGAAGCCCTGGCCGAAGCCATGATCCCGATCATCGGGCGTCTGTATCGCAAGAACAACGTGATTACGTCTATTTATGGCCGTCAGATTATCAACCAGTCCGTGATACAACTGCTGAAAAGCCATCGTTTCGTGCGTCAGGTGGAAGGCCACGAATTATCGGTCAACGAAACACTGGGCGTGCTGGAAATCATTGACGAAATGAACCTGGCACCGGCGCACATCGATATTGGTAAGCTGGCACTGAAGCACAAGTCCCAGGCCATGGGCACACCGCTGCGTCATTTTCTGGAAGACGAACTGGCCGACCTGAAAAACGGGTACGATGCCAACGCACGCTACCAGACACCGGCCAAGGATGTCGTGCTCTACGGCTTCGGCCGGATCGGACGCCTGCTGGCCCGCATTCTGATCGAAAAAGCCGGGGGGTCACCGCTGCGACTGAGAGCCATTGTGGTTCGTCCGGGCGGCACCGATGATGATCTGGTCAAGCGTGCCAGCCTGCTGCGTCGCGATTCCGTGCACGGCAGTTTTGAAGGCACCATCACGGTCGATGCCGAACATGATTCGCTGGTGGTTAACGGCACCGCCATTCAGGTCATCTACGCCAAAACACCGGCCGACGTCGATTACACCCAATACGGCATTCGCGATGCGATTGTCGTCGACAATACCGGCATGTGGCGTGACCGCGATGGCCTCGGCCAGCACCTGAACTGCCCGGGCGCGAGCCGCGTATTGCTGACCGCGCCGGGTAAAGGCGACATCAAGAACATCGTTCACGGCATCAATGACACCTCGCTGACCGACGCCGATACCATTGTATCGGCTGCCTCCTGTACCACTAACGCCATCACGCCCGTGCTGAAAGCGCTGAACGATGAATTTGGCATCGAAAACGGCCATGTCGAAACGGTTCACAGCTACACCAACGACCAAAATCTGATCGACAACTTTCACAAAGGTGAGCGCCGAGGCCGCAGTGCGGCGCTGAACATGGTACTGACCGAAACCGGTGCCGCCAAAGCCGTTGCCAAGGCTCTGCCTGTGCTCGAAGGCAAGCTGACTGGCAATGCGATTCGGGTACCGACACCGAACGTGTCGATGGCGATTTTGAATTTGAACCTGGAGCAGGAAACCACGCGTGACGACCTGAACGATTACCTGCGTCACGTGGCCCTGTATTCCGATTTGAACAAGCAGATCGATTACACCAACTCACCCGAAGCGGTGTCTTCGGATTTTGTCGGTAATCGCAAAACCGGCATCGTCGACAGTGGTGCCACCATTGTGACCGGCAAGCGCGCCGTGGTGTACGTCTGGTACGACAACGAAGCGGGCTATAGTGCTCAGGTTGTGCGCACCATTCATGACATGGCCGGCATTCATTATCAGATATACCCGAAAACGGTTTAGTCAACGGCCGGAGCCTGGAAGGCTTCGCTGGTGGTCTGAACCCGGTCGACTGCCCCGACCGGGTTATCAACCCTGCCTCTGGCAGGGTTTTTTTATGGCACTGGCCAGGTTGGCGGTTACGCCTGATCCGGTGTGTTCTCGACATCAATTCGGGCTTTAGGGGGCAGGGGTGAGACATACCCGACGACCAGTAGAAGCAGCCCGACGACAATAAAGGCGATGATGCCTTCCAGCGTGTTGGCATCGCCCATATCGACCAGGAACAGCTTGGCCACAACAATACCCAGCAAGGCGGCCGCGGCCATCCAGACCGGTCGCCACCCCCGTCGGGTCGCCAGTACCATGACCGCCAGGCCAGATAACGTCCAGAACACCGAAACCGCCGCCTGTGCCAGGCTGGAGGCCAGAATGGTGTCCATGTCCCAAGCCAGCCCGGTCCAGTGGTGCAAGGTTCGGATCAACACGGCGTTTAGCCAGAGGAAGGCCAGGGCAGACAGTACTACCCAGCCCTGGTGCAGTGTTATTGTTCGGTTTGCACCGCCGCACAGCGCTTTCCAGCCCGCATAGCCGGTAAACAGAACCAGTAGCTGGGTCAGGTCCAGCGGGTTCAGCAGCGGCACATAGGGCAGGGCGCCAAAGGAGCCACTGCTCGTCGTGCTGATGAACGCCGTCCAGTTCACCAGAAACAGCAAGAGCGGAGTGCCCACCCAATCAGTATAGGTTGTCTGGTGTAAGGTCACTGGCCAGATACCGCCGCGTAACACCAGCCAGTAGCAGGGCACCACAAGCAAGACCTGTGCAACGATCGGCCAGTCCGACTCCGGGCCGGCAAAGTGCGCCACCCACCAGACCAGCTCAACCCCGAGCAGTAACACCAGCAGCAATGCGCCCATTGAATGCAGGCCTGTCAGCAGCCGGGGCCAGGCTGGCTCGCGGCGGTCTCGCAGCCACAGCAACCCATAGAATGCACTGAACAACAACAGCCAGCCGAGGGCGCCGTACTCATCCATTGGATGATTCAGGATAAACAGCGCAGGGGCAGCGGCCAGTGCCATTGCCGTGAGCAGACCGAGCGGGGTGAAGCGCAACGCTGACCAGTCCAGCTTCCATTCCAGCCAGCCGAGTGCAGCGGCTGAGAGTGCGACGAAACAGAGCACCGTTACCCACTGAACGTCGGGGTTTACGAAATAGAGAATCTCCACCAGGCCGTTGCCAAACCACCAGAGCAACCCCCAGACCAGCAGCGGTATGGTGAGAAAGGGTGTCGGCAGCGGTAGTTTCGGTGTCTGTGACCGGAGCAACAGGTAACTGCTGAACAGGCCAGCGACGGCGACAAACAGACCGCCAATAAAGACGGCATTGAGCACCATCCAGTCGGAATGCCGGTTTAAGGCCTCAGGGAAAAACAGCGCACCCGCGCCAAGTTGCAGGGCGATGGCAAACAGGGCGCCCAGGGTACGGTTCTGACGCAGACTGATCCAGAGTACTGCAGCGCCTTCAAGCGCCCAGGCCGTCGCCACCCATTCACCATCCAACGCGAAGGGAATGGACAGCGAGGCGAACACCAGCGCCAGCGCCAGGTAGGCTTCGCTCAGTAACCGATAGGCGGCTCCCCCGAAGCGGCGGCACGCCAACGTAAGCGTTGCATAAAAAACGCCCAGCAACAGCGCTGACATGGCCAGACCATACTCAAAGGTGTGGACCAGCCCTGCTTGCAAAGCGAATCCGACGACGGGCACACCAAACACCAGAGTCCCGTCGACATAGCCTTTAAGCCTGGGTGGCTGGCGGCTGGCAAACAGCAGCGCAATCAGAACATAGAACAGGAAAAAGAGAATCAGAAACGCCTGGGCACCGGGCAACAGTTCCGGGCTGTAGCGCAGCGTGCCCCAGAGGGTGCCAATCACAAAGGTAAACAGAAAGCCGATCAGGTTAAGCACGCGCCAGGCTTTGAACCAGGCCATACCCAGGATGCCAGCGTTCAATACGGCGTAGTAACTGAACAGGGCGATGTGGCTGCCTTCCCCGGTCGAAGCCAGCACGGGTGCGAGAAAGCCGCCGGTCACCGCCATAATGGCCAGGGCCGGCGCATTTTGCAGCACCGCCAGCGCAGCAGACACCACGACCATAACCAGCAAGAGGGCAAAACCGACACTGGCCGGCACCAGTTGAAACAGGCGCAAGGCCGTGAAGGCGGTAATATAGAGAATGCCGACGCCCCCGCCCTGAAGGACCAGCGCATAAACGCCCCGGGAGCGGCGCAGCCACCAGCCGAGCCCCAGCAACACCAGCCCGAGCGCAGCCACAAAAAACACCTTAAGCTCAACCGGCAGAACGCCCTGGGCGTTGGCATAACGCAATAGAAAAGCGACACCAAAGAACAGCACGATCACGCCCACCCGAACAATCAGATTGCCTTCGGTGAAGTAACGTTTCACCCGATCAAAGGCCTTATCCAGAAAAGTGGGCGCACGCGTGCTTGGCTGAGGAGGATTCGGTTGCCAGGGATTTTGCGCCACATCGGGCTCATTCAGGGTGGTGGCGGGCTCCGGCGTTGCCGGGCGAGATTCGCTTGCCGAAACGGCAGGCGCCGCAACCGGAATCTGCCCGTCAGTGTCTGCAACCGTCGCTGGTGACTCTGGTGTTTGTGACCACGCCTGATCGTCAGCCGCTGGCGCTATTGCTTCAGCTGACGGCCCGGCTTCGAGCCGCTGTTCCAATGCCCTGACGGTCTTTTCCAACCGGCGAATCCGAACCAGCAGGTAGACCAGCCCGGCGATCATTAACACCCATAAAACCATAACCGACGTTTCCCTTTGGATCGGTACAAAGGCGCATCCTATAACATTGGGGTGACTCAGCGGAAGGCGACTCATCGCCACGCCTTGCCGAGGCCCTTGGTTACGGCAGACCGGAACCGGTATACTGCCGCCTTTTCTCACGGCATAAGAGACACCATGGCTATGACTAAGATTCGCACCCGTATCGCTCCGTCGCCCACCGGCGACCCGCACGTTGGCACCGCCTACATCGCGCTGTTCAACCGTGCCTTCGCCAAGAGCCAGGGCGGTGAATTCATTCTACGCATCGAAGACACCGACCAGGTGCGTTCAACGCCAGAGTCCGAAGCCGCGATTCTCAATTCGCTGAACTGGCTCGGCCTGAGCTGGGATGAAGGCCCCGACTGCGGCGGCCCGCACGGCCCCTACCGGCAAAGTGATCGCAAAGCGATTTATCAGGACCACGCTCAGACGCTGCTCGACGAGGGCCATGCCTTCCATTGCTTCTGCACCGCTGAACGCCTGGATGAGATGCGCAAGCAACAACAAGAGACGGGCCAGTCGGGCTATGACGGTCACTGCCTGGCGCTCAGCGCTGACGAGGTTAAATCGCGGCTGGATGCCGGTGACGCTTCGGTTGTGCGCATGAAGGTTCCCGAAACCGGTCACTGTGAAGTGGCCGACTTGCTGCGCGACCCGATCGAGATCGAATGGTCGCAAATCGACATGCAGGTGCTGCTGAAATCGGATGGCATGCCCACCTATCACCTGGCCTGCGTGGTCGATGACCATTTGATGGAAATCAGTCACGTGCTGCGCGGCGAGGAGTGGATCTCTTCAACCCCGAAACAGATTCTGCTGTATCAGTACTTCGGCTGGGAACCCCCGGTGTTCTGCCATTTGCCGCTGTTGCGCAATGCTGACAAGTCCAAGCTGAGCAAGCGCAAGAACCCGACGTCGATCGATTATTACCACAGCCTGGGCATTTTGCCGGAAGCGCTGATCAACTTTCTCGGCATGTTGGGCTGGACCATGCCCAACGGCGAAGAGAAGTTCACGCTCGACGACATGATCGCCAACTTCGACGTAAAACGTATTTCACTCGGCGGCCCGGTGTTCGACCCGGAAAAACTCGACTGGCTGAACGGTCGTTACCTGCGTGAAGACCTGACCCCAGAGCAACTGCTGCAGCGTCTGCTCGACTGGAAGTTCAATGCCGACTACGTCAGCCGTTTTATGCCGCTGGTGCAGCAACGTATCGAACGGCTGAGCGATGTTGCACCCTTGGCCCAGTTCTTCTTCCAGGGCATGCCAACGCTCACGCCAGCCAGCTTCGAATCGGTAAAACTGGATGAAGACACTCTGAAGAAAACCCTGCAGTTGATTCTGTGGAAGCTGGAGGCCGAACGACACTGGGGCAAGGACAACATCATGGCCGATGTTAAAGCCGTGGCCGATCATCTGGAGCTGAAAATGCGCGATGTTATGGCGCCGCTGTTCATCGCCATCACCGGCTCCGCCGCCTCGGTTTCAGTGCTGGACGCCATGAACATTCTTGGCCCGGACATGACCCGGGGCCGTCTACGCCACGCCATTGAGATTCTGGGTGGCCTCGGCAAGAAAAAGCTCAAGAGCCTGGAAAAAGAGCTGGCTGCCATCGGCTAATCCATACAACTCGGGTGCAAGTTGTTGAATTAAAAGCAAAAACAGCTTGACACCCGAGGGGGTGCTTTCTATTATTGCGCCGACTTCGAGATGAGTGTTCTACACCGCTTTGAAGTCACCGAAACATCGGGGCTATAGCTCAGCTGGGAGAGCGCCTGCATGGCATGCAGGAGGTCTGCGGTTCGATCCCGCATAGCTCCACCATATTCTTCTAAAAAAACCGGTCTTTTGGCCGGTTTTTTTATGGTCGCTAATCTTTCTCTGTGGCTGTGGAGACGGCGGTGGACCGGGTAGGCCTCTGTCGGGGTCGGCGTGAATCCGTCACTGGCGGTCCGACGTCTCGGGCCTAGGCCGCAGGATATGAATCCCACCCATGGGATTCACCCTTCGGGCTCGCTGCGCTCATGCTAAAACGCTCCTGGCGTTTTAGTCCCTGCTGCGGACTTCCCCGCCAGAGGCCTACCCGGCCCACCACCTTAACCTGTGCCAATTCAGAAAATTACCCAAAGACTAACAAGAACCAGCTTTCCTCCACCGCCAATACTCACGGAGGTTAAGTCGAAAGACTTTACTATTGGAGGTACTGTGTTGTGTGTAGGAATCTTGTTTTTCGTATTGGTCGCGATTTGATCAGATTGGGCCAGTGAGGGTGCGGAGGGAGAGTTGCCGGGGTGGGTCTGTTTGGGGGTGTCTGAGGCATGGATGCCGAAGCCAAGCTTACATGGAAGTATTTACAGCGACCCCAAACAGACCCACCCCGGTGGCTCTCCCGCAACCACTGGGTAGAGCTCAAAAAAAAACCTACCACAGCCACCAAAACTCACCACATCCAATTCCGCAACCTAAGCAACAGTCGTTCAGGCTCTGAAAGCTCAGCTCGTTCGGCGAGCAGTGACGCGAGCAACTCGGGTCGGTCGGTGATGATGTTGTCGACGCCCTGGTCAATCATTCGCGACAAGGAACGGCGGTCATTGACGGTCCAGACGTGAACTTCCTGATTCTGCTGGCGAATCGCACTGATGCGAGCCGGGCTGATCAGCGCATCCCGCAGTGAGAGCACATCGAAGGGTTGGCCTTCAATGTCGCCGATAACCGAATGAACCAGCAGGCTGGTGCGCAGACGGGGCTCCAGTTGTTGCACCTCGCGCAGAACCGGTGGTTCAAGGGCCGCAACCAGGGTGTGTTCAAGCATTTTCTCTTCACGTAGAACCTCTACCACCCGGGGTATCAGACCCGGGCTTTGCGGGCTGCTTTTTACTTCCAGGTACAGGTGGGCGTGGCCGCGCATTAGCGCAATGGCTTCGGCCAGAGTTGGAATGCGGGCATTGCCCGGGTTGGCTGATGAGGTTCGATCGGTATCCAGTGCCTGTACTTCGGCGAGGGTTAACTCCCAGATATCCCGCGGGTCGCCAGCGACTCTGAGCAGGTCTTTATCGTGCAGCAGTACCAGTTGGCCATCGGCTGTCTGGCGAACATCGAGTTCGATGTAGTCGGCGCCGTCCTCGATCGCATACTGAATGGCCGCCAGCGAATTGTCAGGCGCTTTCAGTGAACTGCCCCGGTGTGCGGTTATGGCAATGCTTTCCGGTGTGTTCCAGCTGTTGAACACATAGCCGACCTGAACCAGCGCCAGAATAACCACGAACAGTTCTATTCCCCAGGCAAGTGCGCCCACCTGGCGGGGCTCCGGGTCGGGTGGCAGGCCGATGTGACGACCCTGTCCACGTTGATAGAGCTTCAAAATGACCAGGCTGTTAAGGCTGACACCGATAAACCCGGCCGCGACCGCGAGCACGGCGTAAATCACTATCAGTGCCACCATCACCGGGATCAGCAGGCTGTAAAATTCCGGCAGAATGGCCAGCAGTGCCTTGGCCAGCCCCTCGAACACCAGAGCCAGTACCAGGGGCAAAAGCGCGATGCCGCCACCGGCGGTCAGCAGCAGCGCAGCGATGTTCAGTCTTGCGCCTTTACTGAGCTGTGCACTGCGTTTTAACGCCTGGCGGGGGGGTAATTCTTCGAGCAACAGAATCGGCAGGGCCAGCACCCAGCGCAAGTAAAGGCTGCCATTGACCACGGCAATGATGGCGAGCATCGCTCCCATGATCGCCAGAAAACCCCAGTAGGCGGGTGGTTGCTCGGTAATAACGTAGTAAAGGTCGTAGCCAGTGAGCAGGGTGTTGAACGATACAATGATGATCAGCAAGAACGGCGCGGCAACCAGCAATTGCACGAACACCTGAATGCCCGCCAGGCGCAATAACCTGGGTAGTCGGTGTGCAACGCGCCACAGGGCGCTGGCCGAGGTATGAAAGCGGTTATCACGGCCATGCGAGACCACCAGCATCATACCGGCGTGCTGCAGGAATACTGCCACAATGGCGAGCGTTCCCGACACCAGGATCCACAGCAGCCCGGCCGGTGAGATCAGGAACCGGGCCAGGTCAACATTGCTGATCAGCGAAGCATCGGCGAGATTGACCAGCACCGACAGCAGCCAGCCCGACACCGGAGAAAGCAAGCTGAACGCCAGTATGGTGAAATAAAGGTGGAACGCGAGCAGGGGTCGCCGATGATAGCGCAGGCTGGCCAGGGCGTGTCGAAACAGATGTCGGTTGGTAACCATAGCCTCCGGGACACTGTACAGTCAGTGTCAGCCGTTGATTCAATCGATTAGCGGGGTTAGAGCGTGATTATAACTGAATGTCCCCAAAACGTCTGCGGCGCAGCAGGCGAGTGGTATTCTTGGGGCTGTCATTTACAACAAGCGGAGTTACTCATTGACGAACGTGGGACCCTTCACTAATCGGGTATGTGGGCTATTGATGGCCCTGGTTGTTCTGGCATTGCCCGCGGCTGGAGCCGACCGTTTTGGTCTGTTACTGACGCCAGCGCAACTGGACTGGGTCGGTGCGCGCATTTACCAGAACGAATGCGCCAGCCGCCCTGAATGCCTGGTGCACTGGAACGAAGGCGAAGCCTTCCCTTCGCTGGGAATAGGCCACTTTATCTGGTACCCCGGCGGCGTTGACGAACCCTTTGTGGAGAGCTTTCCCGGCCTGGTTAGCTTTGCCCGGCAGCGCGGTGTAGCTGTGCCAGGCTGGCTCGCTGAGTTATCGCCGTTGGACGCTCCCTGGCCCGACCGATCAGGCTTTCTGGCGGCGCAATCAGAGCCCCGAATAGCATCGTTGCGCCAGTGGCTGTCCGATACCCGGGGCCTGCAGGTGGCCTATATTCTGCACCGGGCTCAAGCGTCACTGGCACAGGTTGTGGCGGCAGCACCGGCCGGTCAGCAAGCCAGTCTGTCCCGGCGTCTGGAGGCACTTACCGCTACGGCAGGGGGCAGTTACGCACTGATCGATTACGTCAATTTCAAAGGCGAAGGCCTGGCACCCGGTGAAACCTACCAGGGCCAGGGCTGGGGCTTGTTGCAGGTGTTACAGCAGATGGCGCACTACGAAGCGCTGCCTGCGTTAGATGCCTTTCGCCTGTCGGCGGCCGACGTTCTAACCCGTCGCGCTGAAAACGCCGAACGCGATATCGAGCGTGAACGCTGGCTGCCCGGCTGGCTGAACCGGCTGGACACCTACCGGGAACCCTGATTTTCCCGCCCCAAGGCGAGGCTCAGAGACTGATGTTATGCCATCGCCACGACCTTAGATGACGTTTCCGGATTGCCTTCTATACTACAGTCCGAATCAGGCCTCTGGTGAGACTGGAGCCCTGTGCTGTTCAGGGATTCGAGCAGAACGATCGCGCAGTACGATTCCTGCAAGTTCGGGTTCAATCGTATAACACAGGAGGTGGCGGTGACGGCACAATTCAGAAATCTGGTATTCGAAGGCGGCGGTGTCAAGGGCATTGCTTACGTGGGAGCCATGCAGGTGCTAGCCCGGCGCGGCTATCTGGGCCACATCACCCGGGTGGGTGGGACCAGCGCGGGCGCCATTAACGCCCTGATGTTCTCACTGGGTTATGACATCCAAACTCAGCGTTCAATCATTCAGTCGGCCGACTTCAACGACTTCATGGATAATTCCTTTCTGTTCATTCGCGATATGAAACGCCTCTGGTCCGAGTTTGGCTGGAACAAGGGTGATTTTTTTGCCGAATGGGTCGGTGGCTACATCAAGCAGCAACTGGGTGATGCCCGGGCCACCTTTGCCGATCTGGCCGCGGCCGGGCAGCCCGATCTGTATGTTGTTGGCACCAACCTGTCGACCGGTTATGCCGAAGTGTTCTCCCGCGAGCGCCATGCGAGCATGTCCCTGGTCGATGCGGTACGCATCAGCATGTCCATTCCGCTGTTTTACCGGGCCGTGCGTCATGGGCCGCGTGATGATGTGTATGTCGACGGTGGTGTTCAGCTCAATTACCCGGTCAAGCTCTTTGACCGGGAACGCTACATTGATATGGACGCCGAACCGGAAGCAGCGCGCCGGCCAGAGTATTACGAGCGCGAGAACGATCGGTTTCTGCTGGCGCGGCCCGGGCGCAGCCCTTACGTTTACAACCGCCAGACACTGGGCCTGCGCCTGGAAACCCGGGAAGACATCGGGGTTTTTCGTTACGACGAATCACCCCGAAGTGAGCCGGTTAACGACTTCGGCGGCTACGCCAAAAGCCTGATACGGTCGCTGCTGAGAGTTCAGGAAAACCAGCATCTGCATGGCGATGACTGGAAACGAACGCTGTACATCGACACCCTGGATGTCGAAACCACCGATTTTGATCTGTCCGACGCAAAAAAACAGGCGTTGATCGAGCAGGGCATTCAGGGCGCCGATACTTTTCTGGGCTGGTTTGAAGACCCGGAAAGCGCGCCACCCAACCGTCTGCCGGACCAACGCGTACCGCGTGTGGTGTTGCAGCGGGGTGCAACCGGTGAGGCCGTCGTGGCATTGCAGTCACTGATGAACCGGGCCGGGACCATGCTGATACCCGATGGGGATTTTGGGCCGGGTACTGAGCGTGCCGTAACGCATTGCCAGGGCTGGGCTGGGCAGCCTCAGTCGGGCGTCGTGGATGACGCCTTATGGGCCTGGCTGGAGGCACTGCCAGAGCCGTTCCCGCCCTTGCCAACCGAGGGTGTTGCTTTTATTGCCCGGGAAGAGACCGGCGGTCTGGCGTTTTATCAGGATCATACCCGCTGGCCGCACTACCCGGGTGAAGCCAGCGGCATCACCATTGGCCTCGGTTATGACCTGCGCATGAACACCCTGGCGGATTTCAAGCGCGACTGGGCGTCGGTGTTGCCGCCGGCTGTGTTTAAGGTGTTGGCTCTGGACATCGGCAAGGCGGGCACCAAGAAACGGGCCAAGGCTTTGAAGGAAGTGGGCATCGACATCCCGTTCAACCTGGCCTGGCAGGTATTTACTGCCACAACGCTGCCACGCTATTACGACCTGACACAGAGCATTTACCCGTCACTGGATCAACTGCCGCCGTTGTGTCGCGCGGTGCTGGTCAGCCTCGTGTTTAACCGGGGGGCGTCGTTGCGCGGCGAAACCCGACGTGAAATGAAGGCTATTCAGACCTTGCTGGACCAAGCCGACAAGGCCTTGCCCGACCAGCAGCGCTGGCAGGCGATACTGGTGGGCGTAGAAGAGGAAATCGTGGCCATGAAACGACTCTGGAGTTCCGGTTCCGGTCTGGTTAAACGACGTCAGGCGGAAGCCAATTTGTGGCGTCGGGGCTTAGACATGGGTTGAATTTGCATTGTGGTGTAATGAATCGCTTTTGGTTTGAATTCACTAATGAGGGGCCAAACGGGCGTGACAGGCGGGTTGGATCATCAATAGCGGGAGGAAAAACCAAAAAAATGACATAAAAACATCACATTCTTGTCATATTTATAATAGATTCTATATTGAACGCTTGTTCAACAAAGCGCGTTCAGTCGATTGTGCGCTATTCACAGACCGGGGCTGACCGGATCTTGCGAAAAGAATTTTCAGGAAAGACAACTGGAGTGGGACCATGACCTTTACAAGACGGAAGTTTATAAAAACATCCATGGCTGCTGGCGCAGTTGCCGCCAGTCCCTTCTACATCAACCGGGCACTGGCCGAGAGCCAGGAGCTGCGGATCTACGCCTGGGCCGGCTACATTACCGACGAAATGCTGAACGATTTCCGGGAAAAAACCGGCATCAACGCAACCTTCACCCCCTATGGCACCAACGACGAGCTGATGAACAGCCTGCGTGCCACGGACGGTTCCGGCTTCGACATCATCATGCCGACGGTTGACCGCGTGCCGGGTTATGTTGATTTTGAACTGGTGCAGGCACTGGATACCAGCCGCATCAACTGGGATGGTGCTCTGGAAAGCGCCATCGAAGGCTCTGAAGTGGGTGGGGTAGTCGACGGCAAGCGCTATTTTGCACCCTCCGACTGGGGCACCGAGGCGATTGCCTACCACACCGACTATTCCAGCATCGACCGCAGTAACCTGAGCTATGGCGACCTGTGGAACCCAGATCACGGCACGGGCGTTACCGTTCGCGGCCACTCGGCATTGATCGGTATCGGTTTGTGGCTCGAACAGCAGGGTCGCCTGCCGTTCCCCTTGCTCGACATGTTCCAGACAGAAGCCGCAGCACGCGCCAACTTTGATGAAATTCTCAAGGTCGCCGTTGAGCACAAGGGCATGATTGCTCAGTTCTGGAATACCGAAAACGAAGCCCAGGGCGCGTTCCGCACCAATGGGGCCGTAGCCGGTCAGACCTGGGACAGCACCGCCTTCAATTTGATTCAGGAAGGTCAGCCGATTGCCTACGCGGCGCCCAAAGAGGGGGCCCTGGCCTGGATGGAAGGTTTCGTGATTCCCAAAAATGCCCAGAACGTCGATGCGGTGTACGAGTTCATTAACTGGTACTACACACCAGAAGCCGGCGCCATGTTTGTCAAGGCCACGGGCTATAACTCGACCTCACGCGGTGCCGAAGCCCTGTTGCCGCAAGCGACCAAAGACTTCTTCACCAACTCCTACACCGAGCAGGATCTGGCGAACCTCTGGTGGTGGCCCATCCAGGAACCCTGGTATGTGTCGATCCGCAACGAGTACCAGGACCGGTACCTGTCAGCCTGATCAGACCGGACAGAACCGCTGCAACAGCGGACTCCAAACAGCCCCGCCTCGTGCGGGGCTTTGGTCGTTCCGGGATGGAAGACCTGAATAATGTAGGTATCAGGGACGCTTAGACAGGAAGTAACTGCTATGGACAGTCGAGTCCATCTTGACAACATCTCCATGAAATTCGGCGACTTCACTGCCGTACATCCTTTGGATCTGGACATACAGTCCGGTGAGTTTTTCAGTTTTCTGGGCCCCTCTGGCTGCGGTAAGACCACTCTGTTGAACATTGTCAGTGGTTTTTTGGAGCCTACGACCGGGTCGGTCAATATTGGCAATGAACCCATGGCTGCGGTGCCTGCCAACAAGCGGCCCACCTCGATGATATTTCAGAATCTGGCATTGTTCCCGCTGATGAGCGTTGCGGAAAACATCGAATTTGGCCTTGAGGTTCGAGGTGTCAGCAAAGTCGAGCGACGCAAGGTATCCGACCGGTTGCTCGAATTGGTGGATCTGCCGGGCAGCGGCCAGTACCGGATCGATGATCTGTCCGGCGGTCAGAAGCAGCGGGTGGCCATTGCCCGTGCACTGGCGGTTGAGCCCAAGGTTTTGCTGCTGGATGAACCATTGTCGGCGCTCGACCTAAAGCTGCGCCAGCACATGCGTACCGAATTGAAAGAAATTCAGAGACGCACTGAAATCACCTTCATTTACATCACCCACGATCAGGGCGAAGCGCTGACCATGTCGGATCGGGTGGCGGTGATGTCAGCGGGGCGCCTGCAACAGGTTGACTCGCCGATCGAGCTTTATCGCAGGCCCAAAACCGCCTTTGTGGCCGAGTTCGTTGGTGAGAACAATCGGTTGCCGGGCAAGGTTGTTTCCGTTGATGGTGAGCAGGTGGTGGTCGATTGCGGCGCAGCCGGCCAGTTCAGAGGTCAGATGGGCGCCAGGCTTGAGCCCGGACAGCCCTGTGGCCTCTATGTGCGACCGGAAAGCCTGCAAGCGGCGACCGAGCAAGATATTAACCGCCTGGATGTCAGTGTCGAAACCGTCAACTTTGAAGGCGCTCATCTGACGCTGGAGACGCGCCACGCCCAATTGCCCACTCAGATTCATGTCCAGGCCGATCAGCGCGCCTACGGCGGTCAGGTGGATCAGGGGTCGTCCCTTTCCCTGGGCTTTCAGGCCGATGAAACCGTTGTTTTGCCCGAAGACAGACCCCTGGAGACGGCTGATGATTAAGCAACTGACCGCCCGATTTGGCAGGCCGATGACGCTGGTGGTCTTGCTGTTGCTGTGGTTCTGGCTGATTGTGCTGGTGCTATTGCCACAGTTAATCATGATCGACTATTCGTTCAAGCCAAATCTGATTCCGAGTCAGCTTGGCGGGCCGGAAGACGTCTACACCCTGGGAAACTACCAAACGCTGATTGGTAACGACATTCACCGAACCATCTTTTTCAAGACGATCTGGTCGAGCATTCTGGTGACGGTTCTGACCCTGCTGGTTTCCTATCCGGTGGCGTATTTTCTGGCGCAGCTGGCGACCGCCAAACAGGTCATGCTGATTGCGCTGCTGCTGGTCATTCCCTACTGGATCAACGAAATTCTGCGGACCTTTTCCTGGTACCTGATTTTGTCGTTTCAGGGCCCGCTGAATGCGCTGTTGCTGGGGCTGGGGTTGATCGACCGGCCGGTTCGCTTTCTCACCGGCGATGGCGGCGTGCTGATAGGCATGGTGTACGCCTATATCCTGTTTATGGTGTTTCCGCTGTATAACGCCATTGAGAGCCTCGATAACAACCAGGTGCGGGCCGCCCGGAACCTGGGGGCCGGGTTGCTTCGTATCCACTGGCGCATCGTGATTCCGCACGCCAAACCCGGTATCGCCACCGGCTGCATCATGGTGTTTATGCTGGCTGCAGGCAGTTACGCGGTGCCGGCCCTGCTGGGCTCTCCGGGTAGCCGCTGGTTTACCCAGATCATCTACAACTGGTTCTTTGAAGGCGGCGACTGGAACATGGGGGCGGCCTATGCCTTTGTGCTGCTGATTCTGTGTATCGGGTTCATTGCCGCGGTAATGAAGGTGTTCCGCATCGGACTGGGGGATATTGGCAAATGACCTCGCAACGACTCATGTACTGGAGCATTCGCTTTTATCTGGTGGTGTTCTTTATCTACCTGTTCACGCCTCTGGTGATCATGTCGATCGCCACCTTCAACGATAGCCGGTTTCCGACGATCTGGCCCTGGCGGGAAACCACCTGGCGCTGGTTTGGTGAACTGGCCAACGATACCGCCATGTGGGAAGCCCTGCTCAACAGCTTTATCGTGGGCCTGGGCGTGCTGGCGCTGGCGGTGCCCATTGGGGTGTCAGCCGGGTTGTTTTTGTCGACCTATGAAGGCAAGGGCAAGAACTTCTATTACAGCCTGATGCTGTCGCCGTTGCTGACGCCCGGGGTCATCATCGGCATTTCAACGTTGATTTTCTGGCGAAACCTGGGGGTGAGCGGGGGCATAGGCCTGACGGTTATTGCGCAAACCACCTTCATTTCCGCCTACGTCATGTTGATGGTGCTGGCCCGGTTGCAGCGGTTCGACCGAACGCTCGAGCGTGCGGCATACAGCCTGGGGGCCACGCATTCCCAGGTTGTTCGCCGGGTGTTGTTGCCGTATCTCAAGCCGGCCATTATGACGGCGGCAGTGATCGCTTTTCTGCAATCGTTCGAAAACTACAACACCACCCTCTTTGTCCGGGGTTTCGACACGACGCTCACCGTCTACATTGCGACCAAGGTGCGCACGGGTCTGACGCCCGCGGTGAACGCCCTGGGTCTGATTATGATTCTGGTGACTGTGGTTCTGGCGGTGGCCTATGAAGTATTGCGGCGCCGGGAACAGAACCGGAAAGACGCGGCCGTCTGAGCGTTGCTGCGATCGTAAAACGGGGTGATTCTGCCAGCACCGGGCAGAAATCACCGCGTTTCCCCTGCCTTTTTTACCCCGATATAAAAAAATTCCAATCTGCACCAATCCCCGTGATAGCGGCCTCTGCGGCTGAGTGTAACGCTGACTGTACCGGTCGTTCGGTGTACCAGGGCGGCTCACTGGCGTATGGTGGGCCCCACCAGATCTCGCTAACGAGGTTGGATCCATCTATCAATCAAAGAGGCATCTCTTATGAAGAAAGATCCAAACAAGGGTTATATAGCATTGCTGGGCTGGAGCCTGAACGCCATTGAGGCTGCAGAAAATTTCGACCGACGCTATGTGGTTGTCGCGCCCGACTGGGCCGAAGAATATTGCCTGGAACATAAAATTCCCTATGTCCCCTGGAATTTCGAACGGTTGAATGACCGGTCGATGGAAATTGCACAAACGCTGAAAGACATGGGTGTCGATGTGTCGATTCCGTTGTTCGAAGAGACCGTTGAGTGGGCTGGCGCCATTAACTCGGTACTGCTCGACAATCCGCGTCTGCTGGGGCAGGCCATGCTGATGCGCGACAAGTCGCTGATGAAGCGCCGGGCACAGCTCGGTGGTATCCGTGTCGGTATTTTCGAGGAAGCACACGACCGGGATGACATCATCCGGTTTCTGAAGCGGGTTAACCAGACACTGCTGAAACTCGACGGCGACCCGAACGACCCGATCCACGTAAAAGCCTTCGACAAAGCCGGTTGCCTCGGCCACCGGGTGATTCGCACCCCGGATGAAGTCGACAGCATTCCCGATGAAGAGTTTCCATCATTGATGGAATCCCATCTGGATGGCTGGGAATTCGCGGTCGAAGCCTGGATTCACAACGGCAAAATCCGTTTTCTGAACATTTCCGAGTACGTCAAACTCGGCTATTCAGTCTATGTGCCGGCTTCCCCGGAACTGGAAGCCTACCGCGAGAAGATCACCGCGCAGATTGAACTGCTGATCAAGACCTTCGACATCGAGTTCGGGCTGATTCACCCCGAGTACTTTGTGACCAGCGATGGCACCATGTACTTTGGTGAAGTGGCCTACCGGCCACCGGGCTTCAAGGTGTTTGAATTGCTGGAGCGGGTTTACGATGGCTTCAATGCCTATCAGGCGACCATGCTGGTGTTCGACCCGAAATCGACTGAAGAGGAGGTTGAGGCCTACTTCCCGGAGGCGGTTACCGATGCAAAGGCTCATGCCGGTTGCTTTGGTGTGTATCCGCGTCGCCGTGTAGTCAGCCGTCTGGAAATTCCGGAAGAGACAGAAGACCATCCGTATTTCGAGTCCCACGAGCTGACCACGCCTCAGGAAGAGATTGTGACCAAACGCACCGCCTTTGGCACCCACTGGGGTCTGCTGTTCTTTGTGGGTAAGGATGCGAAGGAAATGCATCGCTTGCTGGAACGTCAGCAAGAGCTTGATTTCTATGTCTAGTTGGACGGTCAGACCATGCCCAGCCAGATAAGAATCGCTGGTGATTGTACGACAGTGACGCCACAGGAGAGACAGGGTGAGTTTTAATGGAGAACGATGGTGAGTCCGGATAATACAACGCCCTCTGAAGGTTCCAGGCTGGATGGTCTGCTGGGACAAATGGATGATGCGTCCAGGAAGCTGGCGCAAGCGCCCGCTTTTTCGAAGCCGGCCAAAATTGGCCGGGTATTCGATACGGCCCGGCGAATCATGCTTCAGGACGGTGGCTGTGCGGCCCTGGAAACACGCATTAAGACGCTTGAAGACGCGGGTGTTTTCTGGGGCTCCGACTGGGCCAGCCCGTCTATTCTGATACCGACACTGTCGCGACTGTCCCTGCAAAGCCCCGTGGCTGAGTCGGTCGTGATTGAGGCGCTCAGCGAACTGCGTTTTTTGGCGGTTGCCAAGGGCCACTATGTCCATGAAGAGCTCTCGGCCGAGCAGGCCAGTCATTTCCTGAGCCAGGTTCTGGCTTCGAACCTGTCCCTGTTGTTCACCCCGCCGAGCGAGTCGGAACGGGCGACTCAGGGGCGTCTCGCGCAATTGTCGCGAAACTTGCTGAAACACCTGGCCGAACGCGTGGGTTATGAGCAGATTATCGATCAGCTGATCGATGAAATCTGGCGCATTTTAAATCAACGGCCCATCCAGGTTGATTCGATCAAACAGATGATCACTCAAATCGCCATTTGCCAGGCTAATCCGGAAATTGATTTGGGCACCAGTGGGCAGGGCGCTGACCGGCTGGTCAGTAGTCTGTATGGGCCGACTCAGGCGTGCCGGGACGACCCTGGTGTGGAAGTCTATCAACACAGTCTAGACACCATGGACTCCAGCGCTCTGCTCAAAGAGGCGACGGGCTTTGCCCGCGCCATGCACGACACCGGTCTCGTCTCGCCCTACCATGCCACGCTGTTACGGCATTTGCTGGAGACCGATGATCATCTGTTGCCGGAAGCGCTAGGTTTGTCGACAACCGGCCGAGATTGTTTGTTGTGCTACCGAGAACTTGTCTATGCCCTGATCCGCGAGGCGGTGCATCCGCAAACGGCACAGGCCATTTACGGACTGGCGCTAACGCTGGAGCGGGGCATTCTGTATCACCCGTCGGTCGCGCCCGCGATGTGGCGTCAGCTGGCGCTGATTCTGTCGGAGTGGTCGCGAACCCGGCTGTCGACGGCCTTTGGCGATGCGATTGAACCCCGCTCGCGACTGCTGGAAGGTGTGCTGTGCATGCTGGGGCAGCCGCTGGGTGTGGGGCAGGGCAATAACCCGACTTGTCAGTCGGCCCGGGCTTTATCGATGTGGGCGTACAACGACCCGGACTACCTGTTGCAAATGGTGGCCTGGGCCGCGCGGGATGACGAGATCATCATGCATTTTGAAGGTCAGCCCATTTCGTCCTGCGAGAGCGAGTCGGGCGTTGCCAGCAGTCTGCCGATCGATCTCGACGCCGTCTCTCTGTTGGTGGTGCCTCATCTCGACCGAATCTATGCCGAGATGGGCCGTCGCTGCATTGGCCGTGAAGGCGATCCGCATCGCTGGGTGAATCCGGAGTTTCATGGTTGGTGGTCTGGTCGCGGCTTCAACATTAATGTGGATGTGGCCACCGGTGCGCTGGTCGACCTGGAAGATTTTCTGCGTCATTTTTACGCTTCCTACCATCCCTATTACAACGGCAATCAACCACTGATTCACCCGCAACCGGCGGGCATTGCCGTGACCGACAGTGCAGCGCGTTTTATTGGCTGGCACGCCATAACCATACTGCGGGTGGCTATGGACCCGGAGCAGGTTATGCGGGTGTACTTTTATAACCCCAACAATGACAGCGGCCAGAACTGGGGCGATGGGGTAGAGGTCAGTACCGCTGGCAAGGGTGAGCGCTATGGTGAGGCGTCCTTGCCGTTCGCGCAGTTTGCCTCAAGGCTGTACATTTTCCATTTCGACCCGCTCGAACGGGGCGAGCTGGCGCTGATCACCCGGGACGAACTGGATGAAGTGGTGGGCTATATCCACCGAAGCTGGGGCATCGGGCGTGTGCCTGCCGGAGAGTTGCAGGCTGACTCGGGGCATGGCCAATCAACAGACTCCGAACCTTGAGGTAATACCTCAAGGTTCGGAGGTTAAATATTACATTCCGCCTAGAGCCCGCGACGGATGGCAGGTCTGCTCTTGAGGGGTCGCCGTGAATACCTCCATGTAGGCTTAACTTCGGCATCCCTGCCTCAGATACCCCCGCAAGAGCAGACCTGCCACCCATCGCTAAGCTATTGCAAAGTTAAAATCTTACTCAAATAAACTCTGTGAGTTGGTCGCTATCAATGCCGCTACGGTCGTGTAATCGGTAGTGCTACACTGTCGCGCATCTTTTCGATGAGTTGAGACCGACTTAATGCCATACCCCTATCAAACGGAAACGCTGGTGGCTCAGGCCATGGGCGATATCGACGCCACCACCGGTGCACTGATTCCTGCCATCCATAACAGCACCACCTATCAACGTGATACCGACAACGGTTACAGCCGGGGGCGCATTTATTCGCGTGCCGATAACCCCGGTTACGAGCCCGTTGAACGGGTTCTGACCGAGCTGGAACAGGGCGCCGATGCGCTGGTGTTTGCGTCAGGCATGGCCGCCTCGGTAGCGGTGTTCCAGGCGTTGCAACCGGGTGCTCACGTCATTGCGCCGGTGGTGATGTACTGGTCGTTGCGCAACTGGCTGAAGCAGTTTTCGCAGCAATGGCAGATTGGCATCAGTTTCGTTGATACCAGTGATACCGCAGCGGTAGCCGCCGCGCTCCAGCCTGGCAAGACCGGGCTGGTCTGGCTGGAAACGCCGGGTAATCCGCTCTGGACGGTGGCGGATATTCAGGCCATTTGTTCACTGGCACATGAGGCGGGTGCCCGGGTGGTGGTGGATTCAACGGTGGCGACACCCATTCATACCCAGCCGCTGTTGCTGGGGGCAGATCTTGTTATGCATTCAGCCACCAAGTATCTGAACGGCCATTCGGATGTGATTGCCGGTGCGCTGGTGACAGCCCGCGACGATGAGTTCTGGCAGCGTCTGATCAAACAGCGCTCCCAGGGTGGTGCGGTGCTGGGGCCTTTTGAAGCAGCGCTGTTGTTGCGCGGCATGCGCACCCTGGCACTGCGGGTGCGCGAGTGCTCGGCCAATGCTCAGCGACTGGCAGAGCATCTGAATGCGCACCCGGCCGTTGAGGAAGTGCTGTACCCCGGCTTGCCGGGCTTCGCCGGGCATGACGTTGCCCGCAGGCAAATGCGTAACGGCTTTGGCGGTATGCTCTCGGTACGAATCAAGGGCGGTGCAGCGGCAGCCATTCAAGTGGCAGCGTCGTTGAAGGTTTGGAAGCGTGCCACCTCCTTGGGTGGTGTAGAGAGCCTGGTCGAACATCGCGCCAGTATAGAAGGTGAAGGGACCCCAGTGCCGGATGATCTGTTGCGCCTGTCGGTTGGGATTGAGGCTGTTTCCGATCTGATGGCTGATTTCGACGCGGCGCTGGGTCAGCTATAAATTGAGCTTTGAAATTCGCTCAGATGCTAAGCGGCGGCTGCCGGGGGCTTCTGTGGTGAAGTGCGCCACAAGGACTAGAACGCCGGGAGCGTTTTAGCATGAGCGTAGTGAGCCCGAAGGGCGAATCCCATGGAGGGGATTCATATCATGCGGTCTAGGCCCCAAGGACGGGTTCACGCCAGCCCCACAGAAGCACCCCCGGTAACCGTTGCGGCCCAATACCACTGTGCCAACCCGAACTTCGAAACTTGAGTTGAACCACTGGCGCAAACTAGCCACTTGGCAAGACTAGCCACAGAGGCTACTGTAGAAGCTTATCAGGCAAGATCAGCCAGCAGGAAGGGCCTCCATGGCGCAGTTTTTCATTGCTCGACAGCCAATTTATGATCGCGCGCTCAAGGTGATTGGCTACGAATTACTGTATCGCGACAGCGATGTCAATGAAGCTCAGTTCAACGATCCCGATCGCGCCTCCAGCGACGCCATTCTTAACTCCTTTATTCACATCGGCATCGATACCCTGACCGGCAGCAGCCTGGTGTTCATTAATCTACCCAAAGCCTTTATCACAGATGGTGCGCTGACCCCGATGTTTCAGGAGCAGTGCGTACTGGAAGTGCTGGAAGATATGCGTGCCACGCCGGAGGTGATGTCTGGCCTTGAGCGGTTATCGAAACAGGGGTTCAAGCTGGCGCTGGATGACTTTGAGTTGACTGACGCGACCCGGCCGATGCTGTGCTGGGCGCATTACGTCAAGGTCGATGTGCTGGGGCGGGGACGCGATGAACTGACGGCGTTGATGGCGCAGTTACGGCGTTACCCGGTGCAGGTAATTGCCGAGAAAGTTGAAACTCAGGCCATGAAGCAATTGTGTGAGGAGCTTGGTTTCGACTGTTATCAGGGTTATTTCTTTTGCCGGCCGCAAGTTGTGATGCGCAAGGGCGTAGCAGCGAACAAGGCAGTGGTTTTTGATTTGCTCAACAAATTACAACAGCCCGATGTCGGCCTCGACGAATTGGAAGCCCTGCTTGCGCACGACATTTCCCTCAGCTACAAATTGCTTCGCTACATCAACAGCGCGGCGTTTTCATTGCGTCGCGAGGTCGATTCGATCAAGGATGCCATCGTGCTGCTGGGCATCGAGAATGTGAAGCATTGGGTTTCACTGATACTGATGACGCGGATGGACGACAGCAAACCGCGCGAACTGATCACCACGGCACTGGTGCGTGCACGTCTGTGCGAACAGGTTGCCGATCTCTGGCACCCGGAAGTACGGCACCAAATGTTCATCGTCGGGTTGTTCTCGGTGTTGGATGCTCTGATGGACCAGCCTATGGTTGAGTTGCTCGATACCATCATTCTGAGTATGCCGGTCAAGCTGGCACTGTTGGACTACGAAGGCGTCGCCGGTGACGTACTGCGACAGGTCCTGGCCTATGAGCAGATGGACATTGATTCCCTGGCGCAAACGCCACTGACACCATCGCAATGGGCGACCGCCTATTTGGAAGCGGTCCGGTGGGCCGATGAAAGCATGGTCGCGATTGCGCCCTAGTCATTTCCTCCGTCATTTCGGCGCACCCAGTCTTCGAGTGTTTCCTCCTTAAATGCGGTGATGATCGCTTGCCTGATGGCGTCTTGCGTCACCGACGTATAAGAGGGGGTGGATACTCTGGAATCGGGCGCGCGGATGGTATGCAGCAGGTCAGCCAACCCAATCTGGTCCAGCGGCCGGGCTGGGGTTAACCGGTGGTCTTCGCTGCGGACGATCAGTTGCGCATCCAGCAGTTTGTCCATCAGGCGGTCGATGACGGCCGCATCCACGTTCATTTCGCTGCTTAATGAAGCGGCCTTGACGCCCGGTTCGTTGCGGTCAAAGCTGCGCGCAATCCGATACATCAGGGTGAGGCCAACGGCTTCATCGGTTTCTGCGCTGGGCAGAACGGTCTGACGCTGACGGATAAAGCGAAAATTCTGGCTGTAATAAGCCACCGTTGCACCGGTCAGTAACACCAGCCAGGACAGATAGATCCAGACCAGCAACAGAATACCGACCGCGAACCCCGAATAAATGGCTGTGTATTGGGTGGAGCTGGTGACAAAAAGCGTGAACAGATAACCCAGGCTTTGCCACAGAAAACCCGCTACAGCACCGCCGATAAAGGCATGCCGAAACTTAACCTGGGTGTTGGGAATAAAGTAGTACAGAAAGGTAAACAGCGTGATGATGACCACGTAGGGTGCCAACCGGGAAAGCAGGCTGAATACCCATCCCAGTGGGGCGATTTCGAGCATGGTCGCTACGGTATCGGAACTGACCAGGGCGGCGGTGGCACCGAGCGTTGAAAAAGCCAGTAAAGGCCCGATCAGAATGACACTCAAGTAATTGCTGAAACGTTGGGCCAGCGGCCGAATCTGGCTAACGCGCCAGACCTGGTTAAAAGCCCGCTCCACTTTTTGAACCAGAGAAATGACGGTATACACCAGAATGCCAAGACCGACAGCGCCAAGCACCCCAACGCGTATATTGTCGACAAAGTCGAGAACATTGCTGGTGATTTCTTCGCTGCGCTCGCCCAGTGGCGCCAGGAGCAGGCTTTGCAGTACAGGTTCGAGCTGGTTGTGCACGCCAAAGCCTTTCAGCACTGAAAAGCTGAGCGCCAGGAAGGGGACGATGGACAGCAGTGTGGTGTACACCAGGCTCATGGCGTGCAGATTGGTATTGCCACGCGTCAGATCCTTGATGACGGCAAAACCAATTCTGGCTATCCGAATACCGAGGCGACCCGGTCCCGGCAGTTTGGACAGGTTGGGGTGCCACAGCCATTCCTGTGCCTGGGAAAGCCAGTTTTTCGGGGTGGAGTCAGTCACGTGTCCCTTTCCTCTGAATGCTTGCGTTGAGTATCACAGGAAACCCGCGTAACTGACAACCGCACCTCCGGTCAGAGTTCGTCGTATCCCAGGGTGGGTCGCAGCCAGCGCTCTGCGGTCGTCAGATCCCAGCCTTTGCGCTCAGCATAGTCGTCAACCTGGTCGCGGTCGATCTTGCCCAAGCCAAAGTACCGACTCTCCGGATGCGCAAAATACCAGCCACTGACCGCGGAAGCGGGCCACATGGCGAAACTGTCGGTCAGCGAGCAACCGGTGGCCTGTTCGGCATCGAGCAGTTGGAACAAGGTGGCTTTTTCACTGTGCTCCGGGCAGGCCGGATAACCGGGTGCGGGGCGAATGCCCTGATACTTTTCGGCGATGATGGCCTCGTTATCCAGCTGTTCATCACCAACATACCCCCAGAGCTCTTTGCGCACCTTCTCGTGCAACACCTCGGCAAAGGCTTCTGCAAAGCGGTCGGCCAGCGCCTTGATCATGATGGCGTTGTAGTCATCGTGCTCGGCTTCATAGGCTTTGGCGCGTTCGTCGGCGCCGTGGCAGGTGACCACAAAGGCACCCATATAATCGTGTACGCCACTGTCTTTTGGCGCTACGAAGTCGGCCAGCGACCGGAAGGCTCGACCGTCCGGACGTTCGGCTTGTTGACGCAGGTGATTCAGGGTTACCAGTGGTTGTTGACGCTCTTCATCGGCATAGATTTCAGTTTGATCATTCGCTATGCCGGCGGCCGGGTAAAGCCCGACCACACCGTTGCATTGTAACCAGCCTTCGTCGACGATTCGGTCGAGCATGGCGGTGGCGTCTTTAAACAATTTGCTGGCTTCTACCCCAACGACTTTATCGGTCAGAATTTTCGGGTATTTGCCGTGCAGTTCCCAGGTTTTGAAAAAGGGTGTCCAGTCGAACCGTTCTTTGATTTCCGCCAGAGGGTAATCGGTGAAGGTACGGTTGCCAAGGAACGACGGTGTTGTTGGCTGGTAATCTGCCCAGTTAGGCTGATAAGCGTTGGCACGGGCAAACGCCAGGCTGGCAAATTCCTTCTGGCCGCGTTTGCGGGCATTGCCTTCGCGCAACTGCTGGTAGGAATCGCGCAGTTCGCTGACGTAGGCGTCCTTGTTCGATGACAACAATTGACTCACGACGGGAACGGACTTGGACGCATCCAGAACGTGCACCACCGGGGCTGAATACTGTGGCTCAACTTTCACTGCGGTGTGAATTTTCGACGTCGTGGCGCCGCCGATTAGCAAGGGTTTGTTCATGCCGCGCTGTTCCATCATTTGCGCGACGGTCACCATTTCGTCCAGCGAGGGTGTGATCAGGCCGGAGAGTCCAATAACGTCGGCGTTGTGCTTCTCCGCCGCATCGAGGATGTCTTCCGCCGGCACCATGACGCCAAGATCAATCACTTCGTAGTTGTTGCACGACAGCACCACACCAACGATGTTTTTGCCAATGTCATGCACGTCGCCTTTAACCGTGGCCATGATGATCACGCCGTTGTTTTCGGCTTCTCGACCTGAGAGACGTTTTTCTTCTTCAATGTAAGGCAGCAAATAGGCCACGGCTTTTTTCATTACCCGAGCGCTTTTTACCACCTGTGGCAAGAACATCTTGCCGGCCCCGAACAGATCGCCCACCACGTTCATGCCCACCATCAACGGGCCTTCGATCACCTCGATGGGTTTGTCGGCTTGCTGGCGCGCTTCTTCGGCATCGGCTTCAATGAATTCGGTGATGCCCTTGACCAGGGCATGGGTAATGCGGTCTTGCAGGTCGCCTTCACGCCATTTCAGCTTGTCGCTTTCTTTCGCATCTGCGGTCTGGCCTTTAACGCTTTCGGCGAAATCGACCAGACGTTCGGCGGCATCGTCGCGGCGGTTCAATACAACGTCTTCAACGCGCTCGAGCAAGTCTTTGGGGATGTCGTCGTAAATGGTCAGCATGCCGGCGTTGACAATGCCCATGTCCATGCCGTGTTTGATGGCGTGGTACAGGAACACCGAGTGCATGGCTTCCCGCACCGTATTGTTGCCGCGAAACGAGAACGACATGTTCGAGACACCGCCGGAGATCTTAGCGCCGGGCAGGTTTTCTTTGATCCAGGTGGTGGCGTTGAAAAAATCGACACAGTAGTTGTCGTGTTCGGGAATGCCGGTTGCCACCGGAAAAATATTCGGGTCGAAGACGATGTCCTGCGGATTGAACTTGACCACATCGACCAGGATGTCGTAGGACCGTTTGCAGATGTCGATTCGGCGCTGGTAGGTATCGGCCTGGCCTTTTTCATCGAACGCCATGACGACTACGGCCGCACCGTAGAGTTTGATGCGACGAGCCTGTTGAATGAAGACGTCTTCGCCTTCTTTTAACGAAATGGAATTGACGATCGCCTTGCCCTGAACGCATTTCAGACCCGCTTCGATGATGCTCCATTTTGAAGAGTCGATCATGAACGGTACCCGGGCGACATCCGGTTCAGCGGCCAGCAGATTCAGGTAACGAACCATGGCCGCTTCGCCATCGAGCATGGCGTCGTCCATGTTGATGTCGATGATCTGGGCGCCGTCGTCGACCTGGGTGCGGGCGATGTCGACGGCCTCCTCGTATTGCTCTTCCTGAATCAGCCGCGCGAACTTGGCAGAGCCGGCGACATTGGAGCGCTCGCCCACATTCACGAAGCCGGTGGTTTCATTGACGACCAGTGGCTCCAGGCCACAGAGAACCATGTCGGGCAGGGCGGGTTGCTTAGACTTCATCGCCAACCTCCGCGGCCAGATCGCGCAGCGGGCGCGGTGAGTATTCATCGGCCAGCTTTCTCAACTGGGCAATGTGTTGCGGTGTTGTGCCGCAGCAGCCACCGATAATATTGACGTGGCCTTCGCTCAGAAAGGGACGTACCTGTTCCGCCATTTGCTCGGCGGACTGATCGTATTCGCCAAACTCGTTGGGCAGCCCCGCATTGGGGTGGGCTGAAATCAGGCAGGTGGCGTGTTTGTCGAGTGCTTTGATGTGCGGCAGCATATCTTTAGCGCCCAGAGCGCAATTCAAACCGATACTGAACAGTTCACCGTGTTCCAGCGATACCCAAAAGGCCTCAGGCGTCTGGCCCGACAAGGTACGGCCACTGGCATCGGTAATGGTGCCAGAGACCATCAGCGGAATGTCCAGATCGCGTTCCTGTTTCAGTTCAAGCACCGCGAAGACAGCGGCTTTGGCGTTGAGCGTATCGAATACCGTTTCGACCATGATCAGATCGACACCGCCCTCGATCAGCGCAATGGACGCTTCCTTATAGGCCTGAACCAGATCGTCGAAAGAGACCAGGCGCTTGCCCGGGTCGTTGACGTCGGGCGACATCGAAGCAGTTCGGTTGGTGGGGCCCAGGCAACCGATGACGTAGCGTTTCTGTTCCGGTGTCTTCTTTGACCACTTGTCGGCGCTGCGCCGGGCACACTGGGCCGCCGCGTAGTTGATGTCGTATACCGCGTGTTCCAGGTGATAGTCGGCCTGGGCGACGGTCGTGGCACTGAACGCATTGGTGCAGGCGAAGTCGGCACCGATCTCGAAGAAGGAGTCGTGAATTTCCTCGATGATGTCGGGGCGAGTCAGCGACAATAGGTCGTTGTTGCCTTTGAGCGGGCTCGGGTGGTCTTCGAAGTGCCCTTTACGGAAGTCGGCTTCCTCGAGTGGGTACCCCTGGATGGAGGTGCCCATGGCACCGTCCAGTACCATGATGCGGTCTTGGAGCGTACGGCGGAGTTCGTCCGCGACTGAGCGAGTCATTGTCTCTTCCAGTTCAGTTGGCTGTGTCAGAAGGCGTGAGTGGGTTGTTTGATCCGTAAATAATGACGGTCCGTCACGGAGGGACCACCCCTGCCTTGAAGAAGGTGCCCTATGAAACACCAAACAGGGTCTTTTTTCAATCTATATCAAAAAATATTGATATAGTGATTATACCGTTATCTTGTGTCGTCTGACGGATGGTGGTGTGCGCCGTGTCTGATTCCAGGCCACCGACGAAGGCTTGAGTTCGGTGTGATCAGGATTTCTGCTCCAGGTTCAATGGGTCACCTTGAATTCACCGGTTGCCGGCCACATCTGTATAACCAAGTAAAACACTCAGGTATTCAGTTGGCGGACAAAGTTCGATAGAATAGCCGCCCATTCAACATTCCCGATTAATCGTCCAACTACGGAGTCTGTGGCATGGATATTCAGATGAACATTACCGATTCCGCCCAGAATTATCTGGCGGGTCTGCTGGCCAAGCAAAGCACGGACGGTGTCTCCGTTCGTATGTTTGTGACCCAGCCTGGCACCAAATTCGCTGAAACCTGCCTGGCTTACTGCCGTCCGGGTGAAGAGAAGGAAAACGACGAAGTCATCGAGCTGACGCAGTTCCGGGTTTATCTGGAAAAGAACAGCTTGCCGTACCTCGATGAAGCCGTGGTCGACTACGCCGAAGACAAAATGGGCGGTCAACTGACCATTAAGGCACCCAATGCCAAGATGCCCAAGGTGAATGCCGACAGCCCGCTGCAGGACCAGGTGAATTACGTTCTGTTTACCGAAATTAACCCGGGGCTGGCGTCACACGGGGGCGAAGTCAGCCTTGAAGAACTGACGCCCGAAGACGTTGCAGTGCTGAAGTTCGGCGGTGGCTGCCAGGGGTGCTCGGCGGTCGACATTACGTTGAAAAACGGCGTCGAAGCCACCTTGCTCGAAAAAGTACCGGGTTTGAAGGGCATTCGGGATGTCACCGACCATACGGTGACCGAAAACGCCTACTACCAGTAAGGTGGGCCAGTAGTAAGATCGATAGGCTCCCGGCTGATGTCGCTGCCGGGCAGAGTCACTTGCGGTATTTTTGCTGGTCTTTCAGGGTGTCGTAGGCCTGTTGAATCCGCCCGAATTCGACAGCGTCACCGCCCTTGTCCGGATGATGAGCGTTGGCCAGTTGCCGGTAGCGGGTCTTTACGTCAGAAAAGCTGGCGTAAGGCCCCAGGCCCAGGGTGGCCAGTGCATCCGGCGCTTGCTCTTCGCCCAGTAAGCGGCGCCAGAACCCTTGCAACAACTGCTCTACACTGTGCCCGTCTTCCTTTGTCAAATTGCTGAAATCCAGATAATAAGCCGCCAGCGATGGATTCGGGTTGATCGCCTTGCCTTGACCACCGGTAACGTCCAGCCACTGAATGCGCAAAGGGCTGATTGACAGTCGCCGGGATAGCTGGTGGTTATCCTGCTGCAGGCGGTACAACAGGTGCATCAGTACAAAATGGTGCTGAAACAGGAGTAGCGGGTCACCCAGGTTGGGCTTGGGAAACAGCGCAGGATAGTGCCGGTCCAGAGCCTGGATCAGTTCGTACTCCGACATTCCGGCTGGCGCCTCCGTCAGCAGTGTGTCTACCGCCTCCATCAGGCCGGGTGGCAGATTGACATCACGCATTGTTCGCCAGTCCTAGATCGGTAATTAGCTCGTGTTGTTCGCCAGGCGGCAACTGCCTGCTGTCATCGGCGGCGTTGGCCGCTTCCAGGCACAGCATGGACCGGTAGTCGTCGTCATTGAAGTTCGACAGGGTTTGGCTTTTGGCGATCCAGGGGTTCCAGACCACCAGAGACCGACTGCCTTCGCGCCTGATGAATCGGCGCACCTTGCCCGGTTCGTCCAGCATGACGGGCTGCCCCTCATCCAATACAATTCGGTCAATTTCCTGATCCACTGCAAACCGCTCTGGCCACGACTGACGTGTTCCGGTCAGTTTGTCGAGATAGGGGTAGCCGGTCAATCCCGTCAGACGAACGCTGGCAGGCGACGTAATCGGAAGGTAGCTGTGCAGCGCCTGGCTGAGGGTGAACGGGCTGTCGCCGAGGTTGGTGGTAATCAGCCTGAGGGTCAGGGAGGCGGCGACCGTTACTACCAGCTCAACCCTTGCCCGGTGGGCAAAGCCAGGCTCTGTCCCCGCAGTGTCGTGCCAGAGGCGCAGTTGGCTGATCCTGGCGTCATCGCGCACAACCTCCCAGTCCCATAACGCTGTTCTGACCAGTCCGTGAGACGGATAGGCTGCGCCGTCCGGGTGGGGGCCAAACCAGGGCCAGCAGACCGGAATGCCGCCGCGTATGGCCTGGCCAGGCTGGTAAGTCTCGGCGTCGGACACCCAAAGCAGGTCATCCTGACCGTGCGGCCTAAACGAAGTCATGTGGGCGCCTTGGAGGTAGAGCGTGGCGACTGCGCATTCATTGACCACGCACAGGCGTTGTAGCCCGCCAGGTGTGGTTTCTAGCGTGATTCGGTGGCTTGTTTGTCGGGTTTCAGGCTGGTTCACAATGGCGTTCCTGCGGGGCGGTTGGCGGATGCAAAGCGCCGCAGCATACTGTCGCGGGCCTGTTGTGGCCAGTCATCGGGGACGATAAACCAGTGCCCGTCTTGAGGCTCGCCGGGCAATCGGCCCAGCCACTGTGCCGGTGCCGGGTGCTTGCGAGCCTCCTCTGGGCCCGGGTGCTGAGATAACCACTGGCTCTTGTTGATCCAGCGACCGCCCAAACCCTGTTGCCGGGCCTGGGTTTCCGTCAGCCAGGGGCGGATCAGTGCATTCGGGGCGATCAGCGGCCAGGGCGACGCATTGTTTCTATCGTCGAAAGGGACAAAACCACGACCCGTTACCCAACCCAGGGAATGATCGGGCACTGGCAAGTGCCCGGGCCAGGCACCTTCCCGGGCTGCGCGCTCCGGTAAGGTCAACTGGTGCGACAGCAGTCGTTGTGATTTTACGGTCATGAAGTCTTTAAAACCGGATCCGATCCAGCGGCATTCGGGGGCGATACCTGCACCAGCGGGAATCAGCAGGTAAAACTTGAGAGCCAGCTCCAGGTGCAGAATTTGCCCCTGGCGGCGGTCTTCCAGCAACAGGTCGAGTTCGCCGAGGGTTCGTGTGGCGCCGCGTATGATGCAATTGCTCGCCAGAATCCGGTAATCCGCCGAGGTGCTGAACAGCGCCTGTACCAGGGCCTCGAAATAATGGCCCAGCTTACCGTGCCGGGCTTGTTCGAGTGCGTCGCCAAGGCTGGCAATGATCGGGTCAATCAGGTCGGTGGTGAAGGCATCGCCGGGATGCCAGCTCAGTTCGGGCGCAGGCAGCAGGGCAGGAGCCTGAAGGATCCACTTCAAATCCTGTCGCAATTGCGTGCTGACGGCTTCGTCCATGCGCTTCCCTTCTGGTATGCTTCGGAACCCTGGACGATAACCGAAGCGACCTGAATGACCAAACCCGAACACACCCAATCCTTCGATCGGATTGGCATTGTTGGCCGACTCGACAGCGACAGCGTGGTTCACTCTGTCCGCCGGCTGACGCACTTGCTGAGCGAGTTGGACCGGGCCTGTCGCATCGACTTGCCGTTGGCGGAGGCCATACCGGGGTTGAATTGTGAAGCCCTTGACCGACCGGGCCTGGGCCAGTGGGCCGATCTGATCATCGTGGTCGGCGGCGACGGTACCTTGCTTGGTGCTGCTCGTGACCTGGCAGAATTCAATGTGCCTTTGCTCGGCATCAACCGCGGCCGTCTTGGCTTTCTGACCGACATTATGCCAGTGGAGATGGAGCAGAAAGTGCGGGATGTGTTTTCTGGCCGCTACGTCATTGAAAACCGCTTTTTGCTGCAGGCGAGCATTATCCGGAACGGCAGGGAACTGGAAACGGGCCGGGCGCTGAATGATGTAGTGCTGCACTCTGGTCAGAGCATCCGCATGATCGAATTCGAGCTCTACATTAATGGTCAGTTTGTCTACAGCCAGCGCTCCGATGGCCTGATCGTATCGACCCCAACCGGCTCTACCGCCTACGCGCTCTCAGCGGGCGGGCCTCTGGTGCACCCGAGCCTCGACACCATGATTCTGGTACCTATGTTTCCGCACAGCCTGAATAACCGGCCCCTGGTGGTCGGTGCCGACGCCAAGCTGAGCATTCAACTGGGCGAAGACCACGGGTTCGAACCGCAAATCAGCTTCGATGCCCAGCATCACATCGCCATCGCGCCGGGCGATGAACTGCGCATCAGCCGGTTCCCGCAGGCGTTGCGGCTGTTGCACCCGGAAGATCACAACTATTATGAGATTTGCCGCACCAAACTGGGCTGGGGCAACCGTCTCGAAGACTAACCGTTAGGAATGCCGCCCTTATGTCTGGTCGCTTTGACCGCACATGAGGACACAGCAGGGTGGAAGAGGGTGAACCTATGAATTTTGATGCCGTCGCCGGGAGCTTGTCTCCCGAAGTGTACAGCCGGCTTAAAGAAGCCGTTGAACTTGGTAAATGGCCCAATGGCGTGGCGCTGACTATAGAGCAAAAGGCCCTGTGTCTGGAGGCCTGCCTGAAATATGAAATCAGTAATGGCGTGCCCGAAGAGGCTCGCACTGGCTACATTGATCGGCCCGAGTCGGTTAAGCGCAAGGCGGAAAAGCTGAATGATATCCAGGTGATCAACTTGCCCGGCGCCGGAGACACCTTGCAATGAATCTCGATCTGTTTAGCGAGTCCAGCGATAACGCGACTGAGCTCGGTCGCGGCGGGCTGGAAAAAATGCTCAGCGATGCCACCTCTCCGGTGCATTACCGGTTGCGGCTCGGTAACCACGAGATCGACATGAACGCGCGAATTGGCTCGCCCATTCGGCTTGAGTATCTGGGTGAAATTCGCTGCGTTTATTGCGACAAGGTGACCAATAAGAGCTTCGGCCAGGGATATTGCTACGAACATTTCACGACGCTGGCGCAATGCGACAGCTGCATGATGAGCCCGGAAAAATGCCACTTCGATCAGGGCACCTGTCGCGAACCGGAATGGGCAGAAGTGACCTGCATGCAATCGCATTACGTCTACCTGGCCAACGCCAGCGGCATCAAGGTGGGCATTACCCGCGGCGGCCAGGTGCCGACGCGCTGGATCGACCAGGGTGCGACCCAGGCGATGATCATTGCCCGGGTTACCTCGCGCAAACTGGCCGGCTTGTTGGAAGTGGTCTTTAAGCAGCATGTCGCCGATAAAACCAATTGGCGCACCATGTTGAAAGGCACCTCGGAGCCGCTGGATCTGCCCGCACTGCGTGACCAGCTGGTGACCGAGTGTCGCCCGGAACTGGATGCCCTGATCGCAGACCATGGCTTACAGGCCATTCAGTTGATCAACCACGCCGAGGTGCGTTCGCTGGATTACCCGGTAGACCAGTACCCCGAAAAAGTCAGCAGCCTGACGCTCGACAAGCAACCGGTTGTAGAAGGTACCTTGCTGGGCATCAAGGGCCAGTATTGGATTCTTGATACCGGCGTGATCAACATTCGTCGCCACACCGGCTACCAGGTGGTGTTGCGTTAACGACTGGCTGTCGGGCTTTTACCAGAGCCTGTTATCTGGCCATTGCATTGGCCGTTACGCACGGCCTTTCCGACCCGACCCTAGAAGGGCAAAAGTGAGACACTGATGAGAACACAGGATCCGAAAACCATTTACCTCAGGGAGTACCAGCAACCGGCTTTCTGGGTAGAACACATTAGTCTGACCGTGAGCCTCTTTGATGGCTACACCGAAGTCTCGTCAGAACTGACCCTGAAAAAGAACTCGACGGTCGTCAGTCGCGAACTGGTGCTAAACGGCATTGATCAGGATATTCAGTCCCTGCAGTTGGATGAAAAACAACTGAGCAGTGCCGACTATCACTATGCGGAGGGCGTACTCACTCTCAATTGCGATTCGGATGAAGCCATTTTCCGTGCCGTCACGCGCATTGATCCGCAGAACAACACCTCGCTCGAAGGCTTATACCAGTCGGGTTCAATGTATTGCACCCAATGTGAGGCGGAAGGCTTTCGCAAAATCACCTTTTACCCTGATCGCCCCGATGTCATGGCCACCTTTACCACACGCATCGAAGCCGACGCCAGCAAGTTTCCGGTGTTGTTATCCAACGGTAATCCGATAGACAGCGGTACCCTGGAAGGCGGGAGACACTTTGCCGTCTGGGAGGACCCCTTTCCGAAACCGAGCTATCTTTTTGCGCTGGTCGCTGGCGACCTGAGCAGCAAGGATGACCGGTTCACGACCCGCAGCGGTCGCGACGTCACGTTGAGAATTTTTGTTGAACCGCAGAATGCACACAAGGTCGATTTTGCGCTCGACTCCCTGAAAAAAGCCATGCAATGGGACGAAGCAGTCTATGGGCGGGAATACGATCTGGATCTGTTCATGATCGTCGCCTCCGACTTCTTCAACATGGGCGCGATGGAAAACAAAGGCCTGAATATTTTCAACAGTGCGGCTGTGCTCGCCTCGCCCGACACCTCGAACGATCAGCGCTTTGAACGCATTGAAGGTATTGTCGCGCACGAGTATTTCCACAACTGGAGTGGCAACCGCGTCACCTGCCGCGACTGGTTTCAGCTGTCGCTGAAAGAAGGGTTTACCGTTTTTCGTGATACCGAGTTCAGCTCCGACATGCATGATCGTGCGGTGAAACGAATAGAAACCGTCGCCGGTCTGCGGGCTGTTCAGTTCCCTGAAGACAACGGCCCGATGGCGCACCCGGTTCGGCCCGATTCATACATTGAAATTAATAATTTCTACACCGCCACCGTGTATGAAAAGGGCGCCGAAGTTGTGCGCATGATTCACACCCTGGTTGGACCAGACGATTTTCGACGCGGTTCGGATCTGTACTTTGAACGCTTTGACGGCCAGGCAGTAACCACCGACGATTTCGTGGCCTGCATGGAGCAGGTGTCCGGTCTGGATTTGACTCAGTTTAAGCGCTGGTACACCCAGGCGGGTACACCCCGGTTGTCGGTGACCGACGACTACGATGCGGACAGCCAAACTTATCGGCTGTCTTTTCACCAGTCGTGTCCGGCAACACCCGGACAGACCGATAAACTCCCCTTTGTGATTCCGGTCAAACTGGGTCTGTTGGGTGCCGATGGCAACGATTTGCCCATTCACACCAGCGCCAATTACAACGCCGGCACCGAGGTGCTGACTCTCGCCGATGAAACGACTGAGGTCGTCTTTACCGGTGTATCAGAACGGCCTGTCCCCAGTTTGCTGAGGGATTTTTCAGCCCCGGTGAAGTTGTCGTTTGGTTACAGCGACGAGCAACTGGCGTTCCTGGCTGCCAACGATGCCAACGGCTTCAACCGCTGGGACGCCTTGCAGCAACTGTACCTCCGCGCCATTCTGAGCATGGCGACGGAGCACCGTGCGGGTCGCTCTATGACACCGCCTTCGGTGTTGGTGGAAACCGTGGCCAATGTAGCGGGCGACGCCTCTCTGTCACACGCCATTCGCGCCAGCATGCTGACCTTGCCAGGCTACGCCATTCTCAAAGACGCCGTCGACGTCGTCTACATTGACGACCTGATCGCCGCGCGCAAGCACCTGGTCAAGACACTCGCCACCCGCTACCGGGACATCTGGCGGTCTCTGACCGAGAAGCTGAGCAGCGATGCACCCTATGAATTCAATGCCGAAGAATCCGGTCGTCGTCAGTTGCAGGGCCTGAGCCTCTGGTACTGGTTAAAGGCCGGCGACCAGGCTGCGTTCGATTTCGCCGCAGAACTGTACGCCAGTGCCACCAACCAGACCGATCGCAGCAACGCCCTGCGAGCGGTTCTGGCGGGCGATGCCGAGGCCTTGCAACAGTCGTTGCTGAGCGATTTTTACGAGCACTGGCAGTCGGATACCCAGATGGTAGAGCAATGGCTGACCATGCAAGCGGGAACGCCTGGCATGACGGTCACGGGCATTGAAACGCTGATGCAACACCCGGCCTTTGACATCAAGAACCCGAACAAGGTGCGCAGTGTCATTGTTGGCTTTGCGATGAACACCGAGTCGTTTCACGATGCCAGGGGAGAGGGGTATGCCTTGCTTGCGAAGGTGGTTCAGCAGTTGAATGCCCTGAATCCGCAACTGGCCGCCAGACTGGTAACGCTGTTGTCAGACTGGAAGCGCTACGATGCAGACCGCGGCAAGATGATGGCGTCAGCCCTGGAGACCATTCTGGCCACCGAATCACTGTCATCGAACGTCTTTGAAATGGCTCAGCGGGCTCTGAAAGACTAAGTAGGGCGCATAACTGCTTGAAATACAACACAAAGTATTGACAGCGGGTTCGGCGCCAGTAGAATACGCAGCGGTGTCAGACGGGAGTCCGGCACCGATTTGGGGCTATAGCTCAGCTGGGAGAGCGCCTGCATGGCATGCAGGAGGTCTGCGGTTCGATCCCGCATAGCTCCACCAAATTTAAAAAACCGGCCCTTGTGGCCGGTTTTTTTATGGTCGCTTTTTATTGCGGTGTCAGCGGCTCTAGAATAATCTCAATACGCCGGTTCCGCTGTCGACTGGCGTCATCTGTCTCTTCTACCTGCGGCTGAGTATCGGCAACACCGGTTGCACTCAGACGTTGCGGGTCTATGCCCAGTTCCGTAAGGCGGCGCACGGCGGCGCTGGCTCGGGCTGAGCTCAACTCCCAGTTGGTTGGGTAGAGGCTTCTCATTGTGACCACGGGCAAGCTGTCGCTGTGACCGACTACCCGGATGTTGTATTGCTCAAAACTTTCTATGGCTTCAGCGACGTCTTCGAGTACCGCAACGGACTGGCTGTTTAACTGAGCTGAACCCGAATCAAACAGGATGGCCTCCGGCAACTGGATCACGGTGGATCCATCGTCCCGTTGCTCAATCGACTGAGTGCGGTTGTCGCTCAATGCCGCCAGTTGTTGCTCCAGCGCATCGATGGCCTGTTGTTCACGCTGCAGGCGACTCTCCAGGTCTTCTACTTCTTCTTCCCGACCGGTCAGGGCGGTATTTGCGGCCTGCAATTGCTGTTGGTAGCGTTCGTTGAGGCGAATTTGCTGTACCAGCTGCTCTCTCAACTCACGGTTTTCCTGAGCCTGCGCATCGGCTTCCGATTCCAGCCTCGCCAGTTCCCGTTGACGACTGGATGCCGCCTCCAGTCGCTGCTGGGATTGCTGTTGCGTGGCAACCAGGCTGGAGTATTCCTCGGTCACCTCGTTTAGCCGAGCTTGCAGCTCCGCTACGATGTCCGACAGGTCCGTCTGCTGGCTTGTGAACTGACCCAGACGTTGTTCGAGCTGTCGGTTGGTTTCGGATAGGGTTTGCAGGCGGGTGCGGGCAGCGAGCAGGTCTTCAGTTTGACTGTTGACTTGCTGTTCCAGTGTTTTGGTTGAGCTGGTGAGTTGCTGGTTGTCCCATAGCACGTAAGCCGTAAACAGCGCGAGCAGCAGGGCGGCAGTCAATGCCCAGAGAGTCGATCTTGGCATGGCATTTTCCTATGTCAGTGATGTGTCAAGCATGACCCAAAACCCGGGCGAGTGTCGACACTCTTTCGCCACCAATCACCTTCAGGGCATCGCAGTGGTTGCCTTGTAGTTGAAGAACCGTCAGCTAGTCGGTCATGACGTCCAATATACGTGCGTTTGCGCAGCCACTGGTCAATACTGCTAAGGTTATTGTCCGTGTTCCAGCCCCGCCGGGATAACACCCGAACGCTGGTATCGACACCTACAAATAAAAACAATGGAAACGAGATGAACAATACCAAACAAGAACGCCACTATCAGACACCCTTGCAGGAACTGGCGCGCCATGTGCGAGAGCGGGGCGATGACGCCTATCTGCACCAGCCGGTTAACCGGCGATTGACTGTGTGGACCTGGCGGCAGGTTGATGAGGACGCGCGCAAGGTTGCCAATGGCCTGAAATCCCTTGGGTTGAGCCCGGGCGACCGGGTTGCCATTTTTGCCAAAAACAGTGCCGAATGGTTTATTGCCGACTGGGCCATCATGATGGCCGGCATGGTCAGTGTGCCCATTTATGCGACAGCGGGTGAATCAACGCTGCAATACATACTCGATCACAGCGAAGCCAAGGCGATCTTCGTTGGCAAGCTGGACGACAAAACCGCGGGGTCTCAGGTATTTGATGGTTCTATTCCCCGAATCGGGTTTCCCTACGATACAGTCGAGCACGATATCCGCTGGCAGGACTGGATAAGTCAGCAAACGCCAATAGCGGAGGTAGCCGAGGCGGGTCTCGAGGACATTATGTCCATTGTTTATACCTCGGGCAGTACCGGTAACCCGAAAGGCGTGGTCCTGAAGTTTGGTCAGTACGCTGCCGCAGCGACGGCCAATCGAAGCGTGATCAATTTGCGGCCAGATGATCGCACGGTATCGTATTTGCCACTGGCTCATATAACCGAGCGTACCGTGATACAGGGCACGTCTCTCTATGCCGGAGGCCCCGTCTATTTTGTTGAATCGCTCGATACGTTTGTCGACGATTTGAAAGTAGCACAGCCGACGGCCTTCTTGTCGGTGCCGCGGCTTTGGGTGCGCTTTCAGGCTGGGGTGCATGAGAAAATGCCGGAACAAAAGCTCCAAAAATTGTTAGGTATTCCGCTGCTTGGCAAACTCGTTGCGAAGAAAATTCGTCAGGGGTTGGGCTTGAATTCGGTGCGTATTTTTGGATCGGGTTCGGCGCCCATATCACCCAGCACTTTGCACTGGTACTACCGGCTGGGCATTCCCATCTGTGAAGCCTGGGGCATGACGGAAACGGCTGGCTTGTCGACCACCAATATGCCGTTTCGAAAAGACCGGCTGGGCACCATCGGGGTGCCCATTGATTGCCTCGATATTCGCCTCAGCGAGCAGGGCGAGATGCAGGTTCGTGGCGACACCGTCTTCGAATCCTACTACAAAAACCCGGAAGCGACGGCCGATTCATTTGAAGACGGCTGGTTTAAAACCGGCGACAAGGCCATTAAAAACCCGGATGGATCCTACACCATCGTGGGGCGGTTGAAAGAAGAATTCAAAACCGCCAAGGGCAAGTATGTTGCCCCGGTTCCCATAGAAAGTCAGCTGGCGGGCAATCCTGACATCGAACAGGTTTGTCTGATGGGCAGTGGACGCACGCAACCGGTGGCTGTGGTGGTAATGGCCGAGCATTTGCGCAAGTCTGACCGGGAACCACTGAGGGCTTCGCTGCAGCATACGTTGTCGGCCGTTAATGCCGGACTGGAATCACACCAGCGCCTCGATGGCATTCTGGTGGCGGATGATCTATGGAGCATAGAAAACGGTCTGCTAACGCCAACATTGAAGCTGAAGCGAGCCGACCTTGAGCGTCAGTATCAGGATCGTCTGGCGAACGTGTCGGCCGGTAAAGTGTTTTGGGAGGACGAGACCGTGACCGGTTAGTACGACCTTTTTCCGCGTCTTAACGAACACAATCATCAATAAGCCCGATCATCGATCGGGCTTATTTATTTGCTTCGCCAGAGCGTGACGGTCAAGCGCCAAGTTGAGGCTTTCGGGCAAAGCGTGCATCAATGTGGGGCTTTATTAACCGGGTAGATACCCAGGCAGGGTAGGTTCTGGGCAGGCAAGCTTATTGCATAATCGGTCATGGCAATCGCTTTATTGTCGGCCTTGCGGAATCAATTTCAGCACAGGAGTCGAGTATGTCAGAACAACAACACTGGTTGATCAAACCCGAAAATTACCGGGCGCTGCAGAATATTCGCAAACGCATTCGCGCCATTTACGGTGATGACATTCGCATCACGTCGACGCAGGATCTGGCGATTCTGACCCGCTATCGCAACGATAAGGATGCAAAACTGAATGCATTATTGTCGGAATTTGAGGCGCGTACGCCGTTCGAGCTGAGTGACTGGGAAAAACCAGCCGTGCATGCACACGGTCAGTCACAGCGAGTGTATCGCGGGCAGGTGGTTGCGTAAGCCTAGCCAAGCAGTAGATAAATCAGCCAGGCCAGGCCGTAGAGAGGAATCTGGTGAATCATGTAGAAACCAAGGCTGTGTCGGCTGAGCCAGATAAAGGGGCCGCTGGTCGGCAGAAATGGCAATTGTCTGATGCCAAAAAAACGCTGATGACCGAGGTAAATGCCAATATAAACCATGCCCAGCCAGGGAATCAGGCGCGTAAGATCCATGGTTCCGTCTGGCAGATTCAACGGGGCGCGTAATGCCTGATACAAGGGAGCCAGATTGAACCAGTCGGTCAGGTTGAACAGGGCGATGATGGTGATACCCGCTAGCAGGGCAAGGCGCGGAGTAAAAAGCAATGGCAGTGCCAGCAAGCTGGCGACGGCGATAAAGTGAAGCACACCAAACCAGATCCAGTTGCCGGGATAGAAAAAAAAGGTAGCAACACTGAAGGTCAATGCCCCGGCCAGTATTCTGGCTTCCCGTACCCAGAAAGCCCGCCAGCGGATGCCATGAGCGTTCGCCAATACCAGGCTGGCCCCCACGCTGAGAAAGAACAGGGTAACAATGATGCTGCGAAAGATAGCCCAAAAGGGCGCTTTTGCATCGAAGCTCAAGTAGCCAAAGACACTCAGATCGTAGCCAAAATGAAACACGGCCATTAACACCAGTGCCAGGGCACGCATCTGGTCGATGCTGATCAGCCGGCGTTCATGAGTCTGCGCCCAGGCGGGTTGATCTGTCTCAGAGATCGTGGTCAAAACGGGCTGGCCCCCAAGTCAGACAGGTCTACACCATTGACTGGGAGGTAGATGATCTGATGGTGGGGGCGGCTTCCATTCCAGGCGAGTTGCTGGGTAATCAGCGTCTGGTCTGTGCGCCACTGGGTTTTCAGAATGATGGCATCCCGCTGCAGCGCATCAGACCAGTTGTCTGGCGGGTTATTGGCCGATCCTGCCGGCTGTAGAACCTGTTGTTGAGCCGGTTCGCCATACTGCTGGGTGATCAGAGCGCGAACCGTCTCGAATTGGTCGAGCCAGGTACTCGTTGGGCTTCCCGGGGCAACGCTGAAGATAAATCGACCGGTTTCCAGCCGGCCGTCTTCAAACTGATAGATCAAGCGTGTGCGGTGGATGCCCGGTAAACTGGCCTCGTAGATGAGGTAATCGCGTTCTGTCAGCGGGGTCAGGTTAGGGCGCTGTTCCAGGTCGCGAACCGCCATGGCGTTCTGCCCCCAATTGGCAACGCCGAAATCTTCGGCGCTGGCCAGCGGAGTGACGATCAGCAGCCCGAGGGCCAACCAGGCCTGACTGAGCAGTCGCATGGGATTAGCTCCGCTCGAAACGGTCGAGCAGTTCGTCACCACTCAATTCGTCAAAATCTGCCGTATCCAGGTCATCGAGTGGTTCTGACTTCGGATATTGAGCGGATTTCGGGTCGACGGTACTCTCGACGGTTGGCTTGACCGGAGGCTGCCCCGCGCTGGTGTCTTTGCCTCTGTTTTCTTCCAGAAACTTCGCATAGGCCGACTTGCTGCGGTTCTTGTGCTTGGCCAAACGGTTTTTGCTGGGGATCTTGCCCTTGTCGCCTTTGCTGATAAAGGTTTTCTTGGACCCGGTTTTAATGCCGAGCCGGTCCTTCAGCGAACGACTCTTTTTTCTGCGTGACATGCTTTTCCCATCGAATTGGGTTGAATGTGCCCCTATTATAGACCCTTACTGGCGAATCTAAATGCACAGAACAGGGTAATTCATGGAATACAGAGAATTAGGCCGCTCCAGCATCAAGGTGTCGAGCATTGCACTGGGTACAATGACCTGGGGGCAGCAGAATACCGAAGCCGAAGCGCACGAGCAGATGGATTACGCGCTGGAGCGTGACATCAATTTTTTTGACGCCGCCGAAATGTATCCGGTCCCTCCCAAGGCTGAGACCTATGGCCGAACCGAAGAATACATCGGCACCTGGTTTAAGCAGCGAGGCAAACGTGACCGGGTTGTGCTGGCCACCAAGGCCATCTCACGGGGAGATTTCGACTACATTCGCGGCGGCCCCACTTTATCGCGGGAACACATCAAACAAGCCTGTGAAGCCAGCTTACGCCGATTGCAGACTGACTACATCGACCTGTATCAACTGCACTGGCCTGATCGCAGCACCAACTTCTTTGGCAAGCTTGGGTTTCAGGGGCTGGATGCAAACGAAGCGGCTGTGAGTATCGAAGAAAGCCTGTCCGCCCTGAACGAACTGGTGCAGGAAGGCAAAGTACGGCGCATTGGTGTTTCCAATGAAACGCCCTGGGGTGTGGCTGAGTATTTGCGCTTGAGCGAGCGTGCGGGGCTGCCGCGTATCGACAGCATTCAAAACCCCTATAATCTGCTCAACCGCAGTTTTGAAGTGGGCCTGGCTGAATTCGCCTGTCGCGAGCAGGTCGGTTTGCTGGCCTATTCGCCGCTGGCGTTTGGTATGCTGGCGGGCAAGTATCTGGATGGCCAGCGTCCTGAAGGTGCCCGCCTGACCTTGTTTGAGCGTTTTCAGCGCTATAACAACGCCCAGGGCTTTGCAGCAACAGCCGACTACGTACAGGTTGCGCGTGACCACGGCCTTGACCCGGCCCAGATGGCGCTCGCCTACGTGACCAGCCGTCAATTTGTAACCAGTAATATCATCGGTGCGACCAGCATGGCGCAGTTAAAGAGCAACATCGACAGTGAAAGTCTGGTGTTGTCGGACCCGGTGCTGGCGGATATTGAAGCCGTGCATCAGCGTCAGCCTAACCCCTGTCCCTGAACTGACAGAAACCCGGTGAGGTAACACGCCCGTCACCGGGGTCTCTGAAAGGTGCGTAGGGTTGTTTATTCAATCGCTGATGATTTTCAGCCCAATACCGGAAGGGGCATGCCGAACAACCCGCATCATCACAACAGGTGCGGGCATGGGCAGGCCCTGAACCTGGCTTCGTACCTGCGTTCCCAGATTGAAGTGCTGCTTCTGGGCCGGAGTCAGCTCTACAAAGGTGCCTCCGTCCGAGATGTTCCAGGTCTTTGCTTCGGTGCGATAACCGTCCCGCGTCACCAGTTCGATGGTCACTTCCAGTGGTGTTCGCGGGTGTCCCCGCTGATCCCGACTCACCACTGATCCCTTAGTTGACGCAGCGCTGTAAAGCGGTCTTGCCTGGTGTCAGTACTGAAACCCTTATCATTGAGCGCCTGCGACAGGGTGTCGTCTTCGAGCCGGAAAAACAAATTGATGTCGGCTTCATCGGCCAGGGTCGTCGTCAGGCGGGTATCCGGTGTTTGCTGGTCGCTGATGGCCTTCATGGCTTCGGCGGGTGGGTGGCCAGGCAGGATACTGAGTGTAAAGGCCAAATTGGTTGGCAGGTAATCGTGCCCGGGGTAAATTCGCGTTTCCGGATGGGCTCGTTGGCGAAGTTGCTCAATGCTGTGAAACAGGGTGTCGGTATCGCCGGAACGGGTATTGCCAACACCGGCATTGAACAGGGTGTCGCCACAAATAAGCGCGGGCTCAGGCTCGGTCAGATAAAACACCCCGTGCCCGGGCGTATGGCCGGGGGAGGCCCAGAATTGCGCGGTGGACTGGCCGAGTGTTAACTCGTCGCCATCGGCCAGCCACTGATCGGCCTGAAAGCGGCCCTGACAGGAAGACGGAGCCCGAACCCGGGCGCCGGTCTTGGCCTTCAGCTCGTCCAGATGCCGGATATGATCGCCGTGTTCGTGGGTGATCCATATATCGGTAATGCGCAACCCCTGATCTTCAGCCAGGGTGAGCAAGTGGTCGGCGTCGTAAGGATCGACTGCCGCTGTGGCCTGACTGTGCTCGCACACCACCAGGTGATTGTAGTTCTGTAAAGAGTTTGGAACGAAGGTTCGAATGACTCTCATGATATACTCGTCAGCATTATTTCTATTAACCCTATGCAAAATTCCCGTTTGAAACAATGATGCTGTCGTGGAATGCTCGGCAGGATAGGCCAGACCCATGCCAGCTGGTAGTGCCTTTACCGGCGGGGCAGGTCACAGCGCAACCATCATACCAGGAGGAACCGTTCCAGATGCCAGCCGTGATGTCGGTTATTTCACCCGCCAAAAAACTGGATTTCGAGACTGCAGCCCCCGTCGACACCCTAACCGAAGGGCGCTTTAATCAGGAGGCTGCTGAACTGGTCGATCTGCTGAGGACCTGCACCGTTGGTGACTTGCAGGGCCTGATGTCACTGAGCGAATCACTGGCCAGCCTGAATGTGGATCGGTTCAGCCGTTGGCAGTTGCCTATGGATCCTGCCCAGAGCAAACCGGCGCTTTTTGCGTTTATCGGGGATGTCTATCAGGGTCTGGAGGCGGCAACACTGACAGCGTCACAGATTGACCAGGCGCAAGAGCAAGTGCGTATTCTGTCGGGTTTGTATGGTGTATTGCGACCCCTTGACCGTATTCTGCCTTATCGGCTGGAAATGGGGACCCGGTTGTCCAACCCGCGTGGGCGATCCCTCTACGACTGGTGGGGCGACACCCTGACCGATGCGCTGGCGGACGATGTTCGTAAAGCCGGTGCCAAAACACTGGTCAACCTGGCGTCAAACGAATACTTTAAAGCGGTAAGGCCGAAACGGTTGCCGGTTCCGGTAGTGACACCGGAATTTCGGGATCTGAAAAACGGGCAGTACAAAATCATCTCGTTCTATGCCAAAAAAGCACGAGGCCTGATGGTCAGGTACATGCTCGACCAGACCATCGACTCGGTTGAAGACCTTAAGGCGTTTGACTGGGCGGGTTACCGTTTTGATGCTGAGCGGTCCACGGCCAGTCGCTGGCAATTCTTGCGCGACGAGGCCCCGGGTGTCAGTTGACCCGGGCGTTAATACTCAATTCACCACAGGATTCAGGAGTGTGTCATGTTGACGGCTATTCGCGGTTTATGGGTAGGCAGTGCAGCCTTGTTACTGGCTGGTTGCGCCCAGTTTTCACCCCAGCAAATTCAGTTTCAACCTTCGCTTGAGGCCAACAGTATTCCATCCGGTACGGGTGCCTCGGTCTATGTGTTTGCCGAAGACCGTCGCTCCAGTAATCAGATAGGCGTGCGTGGCGGGGCCTATTCAGACAGCAGTGTGATTTCAGCGCGGGGCGATCTGCGGGCAGACCTGCAGCAGCTCTCGGAACAGGTCATGGAGCGAGCGGGTTACCAACTCGTCGAAATGAATGCGGATGTAGAGCTGACCTTTGCCCTTGAAGAGCTGACCTATCAGGTTACCAGCATTGATGCAGCCCGTAAGGAAGCCACGGGCGCAGCACGATTCTCAGTGCAGGCGGTTGCTGACGGGGCTGTCTATTCCAACAGCTTTCGGGCTCAGCGCATGATTGAAACCTTGCGGTACCCAAGCGAGGAAGAAAATGCCGAGTTAATGAACTACGTTTTCGATGCTGCTCTTGAGCGGATGTACTCTGATCCGGGTCTTGAGTCCTTTCTTAACCAGCGATAAACCCGATTTGAACACTCAGGCCGCTCGGCGCGGCCTGAGTGTTCAGCCGGTTTTATCGAGATCGTGCTCTTCAAAGTAGGCCGCCATGAAATCAACAAAGGCGCGGCTTTTTGCTGAAAGGTAGCGATTCTCCGGGTACACCACATGAATGGTGCGACTGGGGAAGATGATTTCCGGAAGCAGATGCACCATTTTCCCGCTCGCCAGTTCGTCACGCACCATATAATAGGGCAGGGCCGTGATGCCCATGTCGTTCATGGTCGCTTCGCACAACGTATCGAGATCGTTCACGGTAAAACGCCGGTCCTTGTTTTGCAGGCCAGCTTCCTTCAGAAACCGTTTGATCCAGCGCGGTTCGGCAAAGTCGATCCCCGAGACCATCAGGATATGGTGCTCGTAGAGGTCACCGAGCTTCTTCGGATGGCCGTGTTCATCGAGGTATTTGCGGGTGCCGGTGAGGATGACTTTCTGCTTGGCCACGGGCCGGGCTACCAGGCGGCTGTCTTGCAGTGACCCAAGGTGAATGGCCAGGTCAATCCCTTCACGCACCAGATCAAGCCCCTTGTCGGCCAGAATCAGATCGAAATTCACATTGGGGTACTGTTCCAGAAATTTGGAGAAGATCTTCATCAGCATCGACCGGCCAAAGGTCGGTGTGGCCGTGATCCGCAGGGTGCCGCGGGGTGAGGTCTCCAGGTCTTTAACCATATGCTCGGCTTCTTCGAGGTCTTCGAGAATGCGGCTGCAGCGATTAAAGAAAAGCTGACCAGCCTCAGTAGGGCTGACCGAGCGTGTGGTCCGGTTCAGTAACCGGACACCGAGTTTGTCTTCCAGTAAGCTGATCTGCTTGCTCACCGCCGAGGGTGTCAGGCCCAGTTGATGGGCGGCGTTGGTGAAGTTGTTGGCTTTCACGACGGTGGTAAAAATGATCAGTGAGTCGAGTCGCGCCATGGCATTACCCTGCTTGGTTTCATGAAACGGTGTCAAAACGCCTTATTAGCGAGCTGAAACTGATAATAATCGGACTCTATCAATAATCCAACTGTATTGATGATTAAATTTTGATAATCGTTTGGCATTTTTCCGGCCGCGGTTACACGGGCTTGCAAACCGTTACCCAATGATTCAATTATCGGGCGCAAGTCGTTAAAGATCTCTGGATTCAGGCCGCTAACGCCCTTGAGCCGCCGTATACATTCACCGCGTTACCGAAATGCAGGGGAACATTATGAACAGCGCCATTGGTCAATGGAGTCCGCTACCGCAATCATTGCCGACCCAGAACCGGCCATCACAAGAGGGTAATCCGTCTGCCCGTGCCGGCTTTGACGGCCCTGGGCGAGGTGTTGGCCAGGGGCTGACGACGGCACCGGGCCAGAATCGCGGTGTTGAACGTGCGGACCAGGCGGCTTCGGCGTCGGGCAAGGCATTTGATGTCGATGGTCTGGTCAAAAACCTGTGGAGCTTTATGCAAGGGCGGCTGGCACAGGCTGAGGCCTCGGGTGCCTCCGACGCTGAGATGGAAAAAATGTGGCAGGCGGCTGAAAAGGGCCTGAAACAGGGGTTTGGTGAAGCGCGTGATGCGCTCCAGGCCATGAACAAGATGAACGATGGCCTGGAGGCCAAAATCGACAGTGCCTATCAGGGGTTGGCCGATATTCTGGAATCCCGCGATCTGTCGGCGAAAGCTCCGGTGGCCGAGACGCCAGACAATGAAACGGTTGCCACGGAAAACCGGCGCATCAGCGTTTACCAGTATCAGGAGCAATCGTTCTCTCTCAACCTGAAAACCCTAGAGGGCGACTCGATTCGTATTCAGGTTCGGAACACCGAAGAGTCCGGGGCCGACTTTCAGCGCAATCAGAGTGGTGAATCGCTGAGCTGGGGGCGCACCAACAGCAATGATTTTCAGCTGGTGATTGAAGGCGACTTGAACGAAACCGAGCGAGCCGATCTGAACGCCTTACTGGCCGATGTTAACGAACTGGCTAACGAGTTTTATGACGGTGACATGGCGCTGGCCTGGGAGCAGGCGCAAGCGCTGAGCATTGACGGAACCAGCCTGGCTTCGATGGATCTGCGCATGCGGGAAGTGGAAGCCAAGGGCGTTGCAGCCTATCAGTCTGCCAGCTCGGAAGCTCAGTTGCCGCGGGGCTTGGAGTCGTTGCGCGACTACGCCCGTGACATGCTGGCAGCCCAGCAAGAGTGGCTAGACCGTTTTAACAGCCGGGATGCTCTGCCCGACACGATGAAAAACCACCCGCTGAACGATGGTCGTCTTGAAGCCTTTACCCGTTCGTTACTCGGTGGCGAGTGAACTGGCCCGGTGACCCCTGATTCATAGGTCATCACGACCGGTTCACAAAAACCGGTCGCGGTTGCTGGTATTGACTGTCTGTGGTTCTACAATGGGGGCTTATTCATTGATTGGAGCCAGATGTGTTGAACCTGACGTTGTATACAACCGATGGCTGTCACCTCTGTGATTATGCCGAGACTGTTCTGCAGGAGGTGTTGCAGGCGGAACCGGAACTGCGTTGGTCAAACGTGGACATTGCCAGTCAGGATGAACTGATCGAGCGGTATGGCATTCGAATTCCGGTGATCAGGCTTGAAGGCGCTGATTACGACCTTGGCTGGCCATTTTCCGCTGACGATGTCATCCACTACCTCGCTCAATGCAAAACTGAGGTCAACACCTAGATAACCGTGGGCGCAAGTCGCTTCAGGCAGACGGATGAGTCGGTCAGATATCGTGTTAATGCTCAGGATGGGCCAAGACGTGCGGGGTGTCGGGCGTTATACTGGTCGCTTCAGTGTTTGTTTTATTTCCCGATGGAGTTGTAGATGGTCGTTAGAACCTGCTCGCTGGTGGTCGTCGCTGCCACTGTACTGGCCGGGTGTGCCAGCTTGCCCACCCCCCGCAGTGAAGCCATTCACTATGCCCTGACCACCGATGCCAGCCTGCGCGAGCTGGCCAGCCAGTGCCAGTCGCTCAGTCCCCAACTTGCATCCCAGGCAACCCAGACGCAACGCGACTGGTGGCGTCGCAACGGTGCTGCCGTCAGTGCAGCCGATTATGGGCTGTTGCAGTTGAACTGGGATCAGCAAACAGCGCCGATTGAAGATCAGCGTGCCTATCTGTCGATGCAACTCATTGAAATGGTGCAGTCAGACGCCAGCGAGCAGGTGAGCGACTGGCTGGACGACCGCCCTGAGCGCAATTGCGGGCGCGAATTGACAGCTTTTCAGGACGGTGCGCGGGACCTGAGTCGCAATTCCGATCATTTTGAAACGCTGGTGACTTTACAAAATGACGAAAAACAGCAAATGGCCGATGTGGATCAGGCGAGGGTTATCAATGCCCGCTATCGCCGCTACGGCCGGTCTCTGTTTGTGGTCGAGCAAAAACTTCAGGCACAGGGGTGTAACCAGCCTCAGGTTTCCATTCTGCGCAACGAATGGCCGCTGGAAGTCTATGATGCCGTGTGCAGCGACAGCAGTTATGTGCTGATGCAATGTGAGTGGGGCCGTTGCGATACGCTTCGATGAATCACTAATGCCGTATGAAGGCGATCGTTCACAGCGCACAATGCCGTGGCGAGCAATACTTGGGGTAACAGTCGGTGCGTTGCTTCTCACTGCGTTAACGTTTGGGTTCCGGGCGCACTATCTGGGCTGGTTTGGTGAGTCGGTCACTGATGTCGCAGCCTGGGGTGGTGACTGGCAGGCATGGCTCGATGAGCAGCCACTGGAGCACCCGGCCCTGGTCCATCTGATGCCCGAAGGGTGTCTGTGCCGGTTTTTCACCGGCCAGCATGCCGCTGACCTCAGCAACCGCGCCGGGGCGTTGGGCTACCACCGCTACCAGGCAGGTGAAGCATTTTTACGTCCCGACCTGGCGGCCCCCCTGGCACCCGCGTATTTTCCCGATTCACCCGGTCCAATGTTGGCTCTGACCGATGCTGATGGTCAGATCCGTTATCTCGGCCCCTACAGCGATGGCTTGCGGTGCACTGCAGCCAACAGTCTGGTGGATGACTGGTTACCCTTGTCTCGCGCAGGCCGGGTCTTGCAGGTGGATGCCAACAGTTGCCGGTGTGCCAGCTTCGTGGCCGGTAGGTAATTATCGTTTTTTAGCTCTAGCTCTACTAAACTGAGCCGATACATCAAACAGGTTGTTGAAAAAGGCATGAGGCCTTTTTCAGAACACGAGAAGCGAAAATCACGACGTCCGCTACTCTAACAATATCAATGGCGCCACAGTCGTCGATATGGCCGGAACATCCTTGTTTCGGTAGTGGGCGACCGAAATTCTACGAATTTCAACAGCTTGCTAATTTTTAATCGCAGTCAATGAGCCGGGAGAGTCGGATGGCGGGTGTACTCAGCAGTGTCGATAGTCGCACCAACCTGGTTGGGCAAAACCGTCTTGAGATTCTGATGTTTCGCCTGAATGGGCAGCAGACTTACGCGATCAACGTGTTCAAGGTTCAAGAAGTGATGGCGTTGCCCAAAGTCACTCGCATGCCTCAGCGTCATCGGGCCGTAATTGGTGTCGTGTACCTGCGCGGCCGCGCCATTCCGGTCATGGACCTGAGTCTTGCCATTGGCATGCGGGCTACCCCGGAAACTGAAGACTCGACCATCATTGTCACCGAGTACAACAGCACGGTTCAGGCGTTCCTGGTCGGCCAGATTGATCGTATCGTCAACCTGAACTGGGAGGAGATTCTCCCGCCGCCGTCCGGGGCTGGGCGCCATCACTATTTAACCGCCATTACCCACCACGAAGACCGCATTGTCGAAATCATTGATGTGGAGAAGGTGCTGGCTGAAATTGCACCGATGGATGCTCGCCTGCCCGATGAAATCATGCAGGGCGACTTTGTCGCCAAAGCTCAGGGTCGTGAAATCGTCATGGTCGACGATTCCCACACGGCGCTGACCCAGGCATCGTCAACCTTCGAATCATTGGGGTTGATTGTGCACCGGGCGATGGATGGTGTAGAGGGTCTGGCTCTGTTGCGCCGGTTGGCGGATGAATCTGACACGCCGTTGGAAAAGCGGCTGCTGATGCTGGTAACCGATGCCGAAATGCCACGCATGGACGGCTATCGGATGACCACTGAAATTCGCAGCGACCCGAAGCTGAAAAATCTTTATATCGCACTGCACACTTCTCTGAGTGGGCAATTCAACAAGGCCATGGTGGAAAAAGTCGGCTGTGATGCCTTTTTGTCGAAGTTTCACCCGGAACAACTGGCCAACCTGGTGAAGGAGCGCATCGAAGCACTGGAAGACTGAGGCCGTCTCTGCTCCAATAGCCGATTCAATGTCGGGGAGCAGGGTGCATGTCATATCAGGTGTCAGTCAGGGAGCTTTGGATTTATCCGGTCAAGTCATTGGCCGGCCTTCAGGTAAATTCCCTCAGTTTTGATAACAACGGCCCGGTCGGGGATCGTCGCTGGATGCTGGTCGACGAGCGTGGCCGTTTTGTGACCCAGCGCAGTCAGATGTCGATGGCGCTGTATCGTCTGGCTCAGGTTGACGGCCGCATTCAGATTACCTCACCCAGGGGGCGCACCCTCCTGTTGCCTGTCCCAGAATCGTCGCAGGTATATCCGGAAATCACGGTCACCGTCTGGAAGGACGAACTGATCGGCTATGAAGTAGACACCACAGCGTCGGAGTGGTTTTCCGAACAGCTGGGTATGTCCGTGCGACTGGTTTGGCTGGGCGACGCCAGTGAGCGTCGGGTTCCCGACGCGCAGGCCAGTGATGACGAGCGCGTGGGCTTTGCCGATGGGTATCCGTTACTGGTGTGCAATCAGGCCAGTCTAGACGGGCTGGTTGACACTACGGGTCTGGACCTCGAACAGCGCCGTTTCAGGCCCAATGTGGTGGTCGACGGTCTACCGGCGGGTCAGGAGCTCGCACTCGGCGAATGGCACTTTGGCGCCGGCAAACTGGCCTTGCTGAAGGTGTGCGAACGCTGCAACATTCCAGCGGTTGATCCGGAGACCGGAGCCTATGAAAAAGCGACAGCGGCACTGCTGAAATCAGCCTGTCGCTTCGACGGCCGCACCGTCTTTGGCGTCAATGCGGTAGCCCGGGGCCTGACCGGGCTGCGCATGGGGGATACTGGAGATTGGGTTTCGAACTAGTCGTCGAGATCCGCGACCTGATCCGGTTGCAGCCATTGCGCCAGTGTCCAGTCGATCTGGTCCCGGTTGGCATAGATCTGGGCGTAGGTCAGCACCGATTTGACATAGCCCCTGGTTTCGTCGAAGGGGATTGATTCGATCCAGACGCTCAGATCACTGGGGTAACGCTCTTTCCACCGGTCAACCCGGGAAGGGCCGGCGTTATAGGCAGCCGTTGCGTAGACCGGATTGTCGTATCGGGCCATCATACGAGCCAGGTAACGGGTGCCAAGATCCAGATTGATCGACGGTTCCGTGATGTCAGAGTCGGCGGTCAGCCCCAAACCGTCGGTGTCTGATAAATGCTGGGCGGTGTAGGGCATCAATTGCATTAACCCCATGGCACCTGCCGACGACACTGCCCGGCTCATATAGCCGCTCTCCTGACGAATAACTCCGTAAATCCAATAGGGCGGCACCTGATGCTGCTCCGAGACCTGCGTAACAAGGTCGTTCCAGGGCGTTGGATAGCGCAAATCCAACTCGTCAAAGCGGCCGCTCCAGCCGACGGTTTGCGACGCCTTATGATACCACTGCCATTCGGCCGCCAGGTGAGCAGCGGCAAAATGTTGCTCGGCCGACAGGGGTCTTACTTCCAGGTTCCATTCAATTTGCGCGCGTTCGAGATCACCCGCCATAAACAGCAGGCGAGCGCGCTGCAATGCCGGGCGTTGGGATAGCGCCTGTTCAATACCATTAAGCCGCAGGCTGTTCGCCGGGTTCAGGGCGGCAGGCCGACCCAGATGGCTGGCGGCCAAAAACCCATAGTAGGAGCGTTGTTGTGCGACCGCTTCAAAGCGCGTTCGGGCGCCCGCCTTTTCGTCGCTGTGATAGAGCGCTTCAGCAGACCAGTACTGCCACTGGTCGCGGTATTTGAGGGAATCGGGCAATGCATCGTACAGACCCAGCACCCCTGGCCAGTCGTTTCTGACCAGTGCCAGCTGCAACCGCCAGTGTTGCACCTCGTTCGACTGACGTCCCGGGTCGGCTATGGCCAGCCAATAGTCGGCCTGCGGGAGTGCCAGTTTTGCCATGGCAATGCCCAGATGTTCTGACACCTCCCGCACTTGCGCCTGGGTGAAAGAGGGCGTGCTGCGAATCAGGGCAACCCAGAGGTTCGATGTGCTCTCGGGCTTCAGGTAGGCCATACGGTCTACTGCGGCCAGTGCCAGCTCACGATGCCAGGCTTTATCCGGGTGGTAGAGTTGGGAGGCAATGCGCGTCGGGTCGTTGTAGACCTCAACCAGCCAGTCACCGCGCGCTTGCCAGCCAGGGTCGGTGTAGCGGGTATTCAAGTACTGGATCAGGCCGCCGCTGCGCGCGGAAAACGCCAGCAACTGGCGCTGCCAGACCAGTTCATTGAACTCGTCGAGCTCGGTCAGGCGGTCCAGGAAGGGGCTGCAAGCATCGGCCAGGCCGCGACCAACGAGCCAGGTTGATTTGATTTCCTCAATTGGGATGGTTTCCCCCAGTGCTTCCCTTGCGCGCAATGGCTGGCAATCGGCTCCCGCACTGCCACTGGCGGCCAGATAATTCAGGTAAGGGGACCAGGCTTCACGCCGAGCCAGCTCATTCGACCAGGCGCTGCGGGTTGTCCAGGCGGCTGGCTGATGCTCCGGCGTTGTCAGAAAAGCCTGAAACCAGGCTGCATCGGTACGTTCAAGGTTGTGCTCTACCCAGTGAGTGGCCAGATGAGGGTAGAGGGGATGATCTTTGCGGTCTTGCAATTGTTCGAAGGTAAAGGCGTTGTTCTCGATCTGATGCAGCCAGTCAGCGTAGTCACGGGCGACGTCAGCGAGCTCGGTTTCGGCGTAGAGGTGAGTTCCGTAAGCCAGACTGAATCCAACAATCAGTATGCAATAAAACCGGTTTCGCATGCGATCAATAGCCTTTACAGAGGATGTGTCGGATAGGGCCTGCAAGTAATAATGCCTATCGCTAAAGGCTAACCAAACCCATGGGTAACGCAAGGTGTGGAGTGTAAAGGGCGGGGAGAGCGTCAAGAAAAACCCCGGTCAGTGCCGGGGTTGGGTGTGTCGTTTAATCAGGCGTCGGTCTCGCGCACTCTGACTTTACGCCGTGAGGATGGCAATAACCGGCCCAGTCTCTGCTTCAGGTTTCCGCCAAAGTCTCTCGCCCGTTCAATCAGTATTAGCATGGCGGGCGTGAAGATCAACGTCAGAATGGTCGCAAAGATCAGCCCCCCGGCAATGGTGGTCGACAATTGAGTCCACCATTGTGACGACGGTGCACCAACCGACCATTGGCGGTCGAACAGATCGATGGTTAGCTGGTACACCATCGGCAGCAGACCCAGAATAGTGGTGATGGTAGTCAGCAACACCGGGCGTAAACGCTGGGCGCAGGTTGTCAGCGCTGCGTCGATGGGCGGTACACCCTGAGAGCGGATCAGATTGTAGGTATCAATCAGAACGATGTTGTTGTTCACCACGATGCCCGCCAGGGCAATAATCCCGACTCCGCTCATCACCACACCAAAGCTTGAGCCGGTGATGATGATTCCGACCATCACGCCTACTGTCGACAATAGAATGGCGGTTAGAATCAACGCCGTTTGCATGAAGCTGTTGAACTGGGTAACCAGGATGATGATCATGATGAAGATGGCGACACCAAAGGCATTGCCAAGGAACGTCATGGTTTCAGCCTGTTCCTGCTGGTCACCGACAAAGCGGTAAGACACCACCGAAGGCAACTCGCCCGACGCGTAAGCCGCTTCGAGTTGTTCCTCGATGGCAGCGATCGCAAGATCGACCCGCTCACCGGGGTTGACGTTGGCTTCAACATTCAGGGTCAGCTTGCCATCGGTGCGGAAAATGTCGCCCTGCTTGTTCTGGGCCGAGCGCTCAATGAAGTTGCTGATGGGAACTTGCTCGCCCCGGGATGTGACGGTTAACCGGTCGATCTGATCCAGTTCGCGACCGTCGAAGGGGTAGCGAATGCGGATGTCGACTTCGTCATCGGCATCACTGGGCCGGTAGCTGCCTACATTCAGGCCGTTGGTGATCATTTGAATCGAGGAGCCTACCGTGCCAAGGTCAACGCCGAACCGGCTAGCCTGCTCGCGGTCGACCTGTACCAGCCATTCAAGGCCGGGCAGGGGACGGTTGTCGCTGACGTCCTGAATCTGCTCATTCTGTCGTATCTGATTGACCACCTGATCGACCGTGGCGTACAGCGCTTCCAAATTGTCTGAAAAGAACTGAAGTTGAATGTCGATACCGGTGGTCGGCCCCATCTGCGCCTGCTGGGTTTCAACCACGATACCGGGAATGTCCGAAGCGGCTTCCATAGCCTGGTTCATGACTGTCTCGGAGCCCGGGCGCAGAGTCCAGTCAACGAACTCCAGCATCAGCACGCCAATGGCGTCTTCCGGGTAATCGCGCAGGGGCAGGGCGGTCACCTTGGACGTCACCGTCTTGATCGCATCCTGCTCAACCAGTCGTTCCTCTACCTGGCGAACCAGCGCATTGCGTTCCTGCAGCGACAGGTTGCCACGCGCCCGCACGACCAGGCTGCCGAAATCGGAATCGACCTCGGGGAAGAATTCAACATTGGTGGAGCGCGCCGAGAACAGCATCACGATGACAGCAATGATGATTCCAATGAGTAACAGGGCGAGCCAGGGGCGAACCAGCAAGGGCTTCAGAAAACGAATATAAACGCCGAGACCACCGCGAATGTCGTCCAGTTTGCCATGGTCAATGGCGTCCATGGCCAGGCGTTTGCTTTCAGAGACCCGGGCCGGCTTGCCAAAGAGGGTGCCAAACGCAGGCACCGCGATCAGCGCCATGACCAGCGATGCGGTCAGGGTGATCAGTACTGTTTTGGGCAAATAACCCATGAATTCACCGGCAATGCCAGGCCAGAACAGCAGCGGCATGAAAACGGCCAGCGTTGTGGCGGTAGAGGCCGTGATAGGCCAGGCCATGCGGGTGGCGGCTTCGCGGTAGGCACTGCGACGGTGAGCGCCTTCTGCCATGCGCCGATCAGCATACTCGGTCACCACAATGGCGCCATCAACCAGCATGCCCACACTGAGAATGAGGGCGAACAACACAACAATGTTCAGCGTGATGCCCAGCATGTTCAGCACCAGAATGGCCGCCAGAAAGCTGGACGGAATGGCCAGGCCAACCAGAATCGCGCTGCGTACACCCAGCGCCCATACGATCACCACAAACACCAGCAGGGTGGCCAGTAGAACCGAATTGAACAGGTCATCCAGCTGCTGGATGATCATCACCGACTGATCCTGGGTGTAGTTGACCTGAATGCCTTCCGGCCAGTTGGGTCGCACTTCGTCAATGACCGATTTGACCTGGTCGATGGTTTCAATGATGTTCTCGCCGGCTCGCTTGGTCACTTCCAGTGTAACGGCAGGCTGGCCGTTGACCCGGGAGATGTTATCGGCGTCCTTATAGGTACGCTGCCCCACAGCAATGTCACGGAAGCGCACCACGGTGTCACCGTCTACCTTGACCGGCAAGTTGAGGATGTCATCTTCAGTTTCGATCAGACCCGGCACCTTGACCGAAAAACGACCGGCACCGGTATCAAGGTTGCCGGCAGCAATCAACTGGTTATTGCGGCTGACCAGTTGCGCCAGTTCACCGTGGGAAATGTTGTAACTGGCCATCAGGGCCGGATCGATGATGATTTCAGCGACTTCCTCTCGCTTGCCGCTGATGGGGGATTCAAGCACACCCCGAACCGCTTCAATCCGGTCTTTCAGGTCTTCTGCCACGGTAAAGAGGATGCGCTCATCGACATCTCCCGACAGCGACACGTTGATCACCGGAAACAGCGACAGGTTGATCTCCTGCACGGAAGGCTCGTCGGCTTCGCCGGGCAAGTTGTTCTTGGCTTTGTCGACGCGGTCGCGCACATCGGTCAGCGCCTCGTCGATGTCGACGCCGATGTCGAATTCAAGGGTCAGGGTGGCTCGGCCTTCACTGGCGGTACTCACCAGTTCTTTCATGCCTTCCAGACCCTGAAGTTCCTGTTCAAGCGGGCGCACCAGCAGGCGGTCGGCGTCTTCCGGCGAAATACCTTCCAGGCCCGTGCCCACATACACATAGGGAATGGTGACGTCGGGCTGGGCCTCTTTCGGAATGGTTTGCAACGCAACCAGCCCGGCGATAAAGATCAGGGCAAAGAACAGCAGAACGGTCCGAACCCGGTTCAGCGCTGCGTGGATGATGCTGAGCATGGTGTTCTCCTGTTACAGGCCCGCAGCCAGATTGTCTTCCTGCTCGACCATAATCGGGTCGACTTCTTCGCCGGTATTGACAAAGCCCTGGCCAACCACGATTAACCGGGCCTGGTCCGGAATGCCAGATACCCAGACACCGCCGGTATCTGAGCGAATGATGGTCAGCTCACTGAATTGTACGGTGTCGTTTTCGGCGAGGGTTTTCACGCCCAATTTGCCGGCTTCATTAATGTTGAGCAGAGCCGGGCTGATGTAGTGAGCCGGCACCTGGTCAAGCTGAACGACAGCGGTTGCGGTGGCACCTGCCACTTGCTTGGGGCTGTCTTCAACCACAATTTCGACTTCAAAGGTACGGGTTGCCGGGTTGGCAACGGCACCGATGTAATCAATGGTTCCACTCATGGTCTCGCCGGTCAGCAAGCTCACGCTGGCCTGCTGGCCAAGACGCAGCGGGCCAACATCGGCTTCGGGAACATTACCGATGACTTTCAGTTCCGAGAAATCATAGAGCTCAGCGATGGCATCGCCCGGGCGGACATAAGTGCCAATCTCGATTGCGCTGCTGTCCATCACGCCGGCAAAGGGCGCCCGGATTGAGGTGTTGGCCAGTGAGCGTTCCAGTGAGTCGAGCTCGGCTCGTGCCTGTTCGTACTGGGTCAGGGCGGCAGCGGCCTGAGCCCGGTTTTGCAGCCCTTCATTGCGCAGACGCTGGGCGCCTTCGTACTCAAGCCGTGTTTGCTCCTGATAGGCTCTTGCCTGGCGTAACCGGGCCTCGAGATCCTGAGGGTCGAGCCGGGCGATGACTTCATTCGCCGCTACCCGGTCGCCCTTGGATTTGAGTACTTCAATGACACGCCCTGTTGCTTCACTGGTAACCGACACAGATCTGGCTGGTTGTGTTACGCCATTGAGTTCCAGGGTGCGGCGCACCGATGATTCGTTCAGCACGGTTGCCTGCACTTTGGGCACCAGGCTGCGCTCTGCCGGTGTTTCTTCTGGTGTTTCGGCCGCTACCTCGTCACTGTTGCCGGTATAAAGCCAGGCCCCCGCGCCAATCACCATCAGAACTGCGATAATAGGGCCGGTTGGAATATGTTTTGCCACGAATGTATACCTCTGGGAAAATCTCGCCCACCATAGAAGAGTGCGTAATGCCCGGACAGTGCCAAAAGTAAGTCGGCACTGCCTGGGGCGCTACTCTACGTCCCTACTGCTAATAAGGATCATGAATGAGTCTGGTTGTGTTTGACCGCGTCACCTTTGCGCTGGGCGCTGCGCCGTTGCTTGACGAGGCATCGCTTATTATAGAGCCAGGTGAGCGTCTTTGTCTGGTAGGCAAGAACGGTGCCGGAAAATCGACGCTGTTGAGTTTGCTGAATGGGCAGCGCACCCCCGATGATGGCCAGATACGGGTTCGCCAGGGCGTCACCCTGGCGCAGTTGCAACAAGACCTGCCCGAAGGAGATGACCGGCTGGTCAGTGACGTTGTGCTTGAAGGCCTGGGTGAGCTGGGGCGTGCGCTCGCAGCTTACGATCATGAAAGCCTGCAGCCCGAACCGAATTTGTCGCGGCTGGAATCATTGCAACACACGATTGAGCTCGGTGATGGCTGGCAAATACACGCAACCCTGGCTGCCGTACTGACCCGGCTGAAACTGGATGGCGACGTTGCTTTCAAAACACTCTCCGGCGGCTGGCGCCGGCGCGTGTTGCTGGCCAGGGCGCTGATCAGCCGACCCGATATTCTGATTCTCGACGAACCGACGAACCACCTTGATATCGCCATGGTGGAATGGCTTGAAGGTTTCCTGCTCGATTATCCGGGCGCCATTGTCTTCGTGTCGCACGACCGGCGGTTTATCGATCGGGTGGCTACCCGCATTGTCGAGCTGGATCGGGGGCACCTGAATACCTTTCCGGCCCCCTACGATGCCTATCTGGAAGCCAAGGATGCCCGTTTGGCCGAAGAAGAGATTCATCGACGTCACATGGATAAAAAGCTGGCAGATGAAGAAGTTTGGATCCGCCAGGGCATCAAGGCGCGCCGTACCCGTAACGAAGGCCGGGTTAGGGCCTTGCAGGCGCTGCGCAAGGAGGTCAGCCAGCGGCGTGGCCAGACCGGTCAGAGCGACTTTGAAATCGAAGCGGCCGATCGCAGTGGCAAACAGGTTGTCGTACTTGAGCATGTCACGTTTGGCTACGGTGATAACCTGCTGATCGACAAGTTTACGGGCCTGATCAATCGCGGTGATCGCATCGCCTTGCTTGGCCCGAATGGGATCGGCAAAAGCACCCTGATCCAGTTGATGCTACAGCAGATCGAGCCGACCCGGGGCGTGGTCGAGCAGGGCACGAAGCTGGAAGTGGCCTATTTCGATCAGGCCCGGGCACGAATGGACCCGGAGAAAACGGTGATGGACGCCGTTGCAGAGGGTCGTGAATTTCTGGAGTTGGGTGGACGCCGGCGTCACGTCATCAGCTACCTGGAAGACTTTCTGTTCGCTCCGGAACGGGCCCGAATGAAGGTGAAGCAATTGTCGGGTGGGGAAACCAATCGTCTGTTGCTGGCGCGGTTGTTCAGCCAGCCGGCCAACTTTCTGGTGCTCGATGAGCCGACCAATGATCTGGACATAGAAACGCTGGAAATGCTGGTTGACCGGCTCAGTGAATTTGATGGGACTTTGTTGCTGGTCAGTCACGACCGGTATTTCATCGATCAGCTGGCGACCCGAACCTGGGCGTTTGAAGGCAATGGAGCCCTGCGTCAATACGCCGGGGGTTATGAAGACTGGAAGATGCAGGGCGGCCAGTGGCCGGATACCAGCCAGCAGACTCCAAAGGCCGCGCCCGGGCAGAAGGAAAAAGAGCCGGCCTCTGCGCCAGCCAAACCAGCGTCTAAGCCGGCCAAAAAGCTGTCATTCAAGGAGCAGCGGGAGTTTGATCAGTTACCGGCCGACATTGAAGCGCTGGAACAGGAGATTGCCCGATTGGAACATGAGCTCAACCAACCCGGGTTTTATGAGCAACCTTCCGGCAAAACCCAGCCGGTATTAGACGCATTGACCAGGGCTCAGCAGACTCTTGAAACACGATTCGAACGCTGGGCTGAACTGGAAGAAAAACAGGGCTAAAAAAACAGGCATGGCCGGCAGGGCAATTGCCGGTCACAGCACCTTATCTGCATCGTGATGGAAACAGGACGCAGCCAATGAGTATTCGATACGAGTTTAATTTCCCCGAAGACGGGACCCAACTGGTCGTCGAGACACAGGCATCGCGGGACAGGGAGCCCGATACCAGCGCCCGTAAAAACGCAGCCTGGACCCGGCTGGACTATTGTCAGTGCTCGAATTGTCCGTTGTCCAAGAAGGACGTTGAATATTGTCCGGCAGCGGTTGATATGCAGCCTATTGTTGAAGATTTTCGCAGCCTGCCAGGGTTCAAGAAAGCCGACATTATCGTGACCACCCAGGAGCGGCAGTATCGAAAAAGTACGGGGCTGGAAGAAGGGCTGCGATCACTGATGGGCCTGGTCATGGCCAACAGCCAATGCCCGATTCTGAAAAACCTGAAGCCCATGGCCTTTACCCATTTACCCTTTGCCACACAGGAGGAATTCATCTTCCGTGCCGTAGGTACCTATTTACTGAGGCAGTACTACAAGAGCCATGATGGGCAGGAAGGCGACTGGGATCTTGAGGGTCTTGTCTCGCTGAACCGGGAGCTGCAGATGGTTAATCAGGCCTTGTGGCAGAGAGTTCATACGGCCTGTGAAGGCGATTCGAACCTGAAAGCCCTGCTTAGCTTTTTTACGCTATCCTCCAGCGTGTCCTATTCACTGGAGAGCCAATTGCTCAAGTTGCGACCGGCGTTTATGGCAGACACGGGCAGTCTGCAACCATTTGAACAGAGGGAGTGAATCGGCATGTTTGCCAACCTAGCAATCATTGGCGCCATCCTGGTATTGGCGGGTGCCTTTATGTGGCTGAAGCCATCACCGAGGGATCGTCACCTCAATACACTGCGCACCGCGGCTATTTCGGCCGGGTTTAAGCTCGACAGCATTCGCATTCCGGATACCAGCATTGAAGGGCGACTGGCTGACAAGTCGTCGTTGATCACCCTATACCGGTTATTGCACCGGTTCGAGAAAGGTAAGGCACCGCGCTTTACCGTGCAACGTACCACCGGCGTCTCCAGTGCCTTTTTGCCTGATGGCTGGAAATGGGCCGATGAGCATCGCCCCAGTGAGGCCGTTACACAGGATTTACACGACGTGCTGGTTGGTCTGCCCGACCAGTATTTGGTACTGGATGCTCAACCGGACGGCGTGGGGCTGGTCTGGGATGAGCGGGGCAATGCTTCGGCATTACCCGCGATTCGGGAAACGCTGGAGCGCCTGATCGCACAACTCTCTGCCTGAGCGCAATAATCTTCCTTTCTGTCCGGGTCGCCGGCGTTGCCGGTTGACATCCTGTCGCCAGTGTCTATCGTATGAACCACAATCAAACAGTCGTTTGAAACTTGTGTTTGATTCAGGCAATCAGACCCGGTATTCAAACAGGGTAGACCGCGATACGGGTGGGTGTTTGGCCCTATTCGAGACAATAAACGGAGAGCTTCCATGATTTATCAGGGTAAAGGCATAACCGTCGAGGCATTGCAGAACGGCGCCGCCGAACTCATCTTCGATTTGCAGGCTGAGTCGGTCAACAAGTTCGACCAGGCTACGCTGAAAGAACTGGCTGAGGCGACCCAAGCCATCGCCGCCAGCGATGCCAAAGGGGTGTTGGTCAGCAGTGCAAAAGACAGCTTTATCGTCGGTGCGGACATTACTGAATTTCTGGAATGGTTCGATAAAGACGAAGAAGGCATCATCAGCGACATTCTGGCCGCCAACGACATTTTCAGCGCCTTTGAAGACCTGGCGATGCCCACTGTGGTAGCCATTAACGGTATGGCGCTGGGCGGTGGTTTCGAAATGTGTCTGGCGGCCGACTACAGGGTCATGTCAACCAAGGCAAAAGTGGGCCTTCCCGAAGTCAAACTCGGTATCTACCCGGGCTTTGGCGGTACGGTTCGGTTGTCGCGCGTCATTGGAGCCGATAACGCCATCGAATGGATCGCTTCAGGCAGCGAAAAACGCCCCGATGCCGCCTTGTCGGATGGCGCTGTGGACGTGGTGAGCGAGCCTGACGCCCTGCACGATACGGCCCTGGCACTGCTCGAACGCCTGATGTCTGGCGAAGTGGATTATCAGAACCGCCGTCAGGCCAAGCAAGGCAAGCTGCAACTGAACAACATCGAAAGCATGATGGTGTTTGAAACCGCCAAAGGCTTTATCGCAGGCAAGGCGGGTCGTCATTATCCGGCCCCGGTTGAAGCGGTAAAAACCATTCAGAAGCACGCCAATTTTGACCGCGACAAAGCCATCGCCATTGAAGCGAAAGGCTTTGCCAAAATGGCCAAGACACCGGTTGCCAAGAATCTGATTGGTCTGTTTTTGAACGATCAGAAAATCAAGAAAATCGCCAAAGATCACATCAAACAGTCGAAAGACGTCAGCAAAGCGGGCGTGCTGGGTGCGGGCATCATGGGCGGTGGCATCGCCTACCAAAGTGCCAGCAAAGGCACCCCGATCATGATGAAAGACATTGCCGAGTCGGGTCTGCAGCTGGGTCTCGATGAAGCCGCCAAATTGCTCAGCAAGCAGGTCGAGCGCAAGAAGCTGGACGTGCGCGGTATGGCAGACACCCTGAATCGCATTCGTCCGACATTGTCGTACGGTGATTTTGGCGATGTTGACGTCGTTGTCGAAGCGGTTGTCGAGAACGTCAAGGTGAAGAAAGCCGTGCTTGCCGAAGCCGAAGGTCAATTGCGCGACGACGCCATTCTGGCTTCGAACACCTCTACTATTTCCATCACCGAACTGGCCACGGCTCTGAAAAAACCGGAGCAGTTCTGTGGCATGCACTTCTTTAACCCGGTGCATCGTATGCCACTGGTTGAAGTCATTCGTGGCGAAAAGACCAGCGATGAAACCATCGCAACCGTGGTCGCCTATGCACAGAAAATGGGCAAGACGCCCATTGTTGTTAACGACTGCCCGGGCTTTCTGGTAAACCGCATACTGTTCCCGTACTTCGGCGGCTTCGCCATGATGCTGCGTGACGGCGCCAACTTTGAAAACGTCGACAAAGTCATGGAAAAATTTGGCTGGCCGATGGGCCCGGCGTATTTGATGGACGTGGTCGGTATCGATACCGGCGTTCATGCCCAGGCCGTTATGGCCGACGGCTTCCCCGAGCGCATGAAGCAGGATTTCAAATCGGCCATGGATGTCATGTACGCCGAAGAGCGCTTTGGTCAGAAAAACGGCGTTGGTTTCTACCGTTATGAAACCGACAAGAAAGGCAAGCCGAAGAAAGTATCCGATGAAAAAGCCCACGAACTGGTCGCCAGTGTGCGCACGTCCGAAAGCGAATTGTCAGAAGAAGACATCATCAACCGCCTGATGATTCCGATGTGTCTGGAGACGGTGCGTTGCCTGGAAGATGGCATCGTCAATACCGCTGCCGAAGCCGACATGGGTCTGGTCTATGGCATCGGTTTCCCGCCGTTCCGCGGCGGTGCCTTGCAGTACATCGATGACATCGGTGTCGCAGCCTTTGTTGAGCTATGTGATCGCTACAAGGAACTTGGCAAGCTTTATGAGCCGACCGACAAACTGCGCGATATGGCTAAAAACGGCCAGACCTTTTACGGTTAAGACGGGAGAACAGCAACCATGACTATTCGAGACAATGACGCAGTAATCGTCGACTTTGCACGCACCCCCATGGGTCGTAGCAAGGGTGGCAGCCACCGTTTTACCCGTGCTGAAAACCTGAGCGCCGATCTGGTAAACGGTTTGCTGGCTCGCAATGAAGCCCTGAACCCGGCCGATATTGACGACATTATCTGGGGCTGTGTGAACCAGACCAAAGAACAGGGCTGGAACGTCGCCCGCATGATGCAATTGCTGACCGATATTCCACACACGGTACCGGCGCAAACCGTCAGCCGTTTGTGCGGTTCATCCATGTCGGCGCTGCACATCGCAACGGCGAACATTCAGTCGGATAACGGTGACATTTATGTCATCGGGGGTGTTGAGCACATGGGTCACGTCGACATGATGCACGGTGTCGACCCCAACCCCATGCTGTCGCAAAAGGCAGCAAAGGCCTCGGGCATGATGGGCCTTACCGCCGAGCTGTTGTCAAAAATGCACGGCATCGGTCGTGAACAGCAGGATCAGTTTGGTCTGCGTTCGCACGTGAAAGCCCATGAAGCCACTCAGGCTGGCAACTTCGACAATGAGATCATTGCCCGAACTGCACACGATGCCAACGGCAACCCGTATCTGATGAAGCACGACGAAACCATCCGCCCGGAGACGACGCTGGAAGGTCTGGCATCATTGCGTCCGGCCTTTGATCCGAAAGCCGGAACCGTAACCGCCGGTACCTCAAGCCAGATCACTGACGGTGCTTCGGCGATGGTGGTCATGTCATACCGCAAAGCCAAGGCGTTGGGTCTTAAGCCTCGAGCCGTGGTGCGCGGCATGAGTCTGGCGGGCGTTGATCCGTCTATCATGGGGTACGGCCCGGTGCCGGCGACCAAGAAGGTGCTCAAGAAACTGGGCATGACCATTGAAGATATCGACTACGTCGAGCTCAATGAAGCCTTTGCCGCTCAGGCCTTGCCGGTGCTGAAAGACCTGAAATTGCTGGAGAAAATGGACGACAAGGTCAACCTGCACGGTGGCGCCATCGCCCTGGGTCACCCATTCGGCTGTTCCGGCGCGCGCATCACCGGCACGCTGTTGAATGTAATGGAGCAGAACGATGGTCAGTTTGGTCTGTCGACCATGTGCATCGGTCTGGGGCAGGGCATCAGTACCGTTATTGAGCGTGTCTGATACCGCTGCACGCTGATTCAAGCTGGTTAACGCCAGTTCGAACAACGAAAGTTGTTTGTTAATAAGCCGGCCTGGTGATCACCGGGCCGGCTTTTTTATGGGTGATTGCTGGTGAAGTCAGGAGCCTGGACGGTCACCGGGCACACCCAGCACATCGACAACGCCAGACCGGATCAGTTCACTGACAGACGGATACCACATGCTCTGATGAGGCGTTTCCATGATTCGCGTCAGAAAGGCTTCGTCCACATTCGCCCGGCGAAACAGGTTCAAGTCTCTTTGCTGCTCTTCTTCCGGGTTCTGCTTCATCAGAAACTCCATGACCGGAGATTTTTGAGCATAGCGATGGAAGCCAAGGCGGGCATCCGGTTCAAGATAGCGTGTTTGGCCGGCAATAAAGACCAGGGTGCAGGCTGAGGCGCAATCGCCGTAGGCCGAGGTGCTCAGGCCGAATTCGTTAACCAGCCGGACCAGTCCACGGGCCTCGGCGACCAAGCCACCGCGGCTTTGCAAGCGCAAATGCACGACGCTGTCTTCCTGCTCGAGCAGGGTACTGAGTGCTTGAGTGACACCAAAATCAATGTAACCATCCAGCCTGATGTGATCTTTTTGGTTTGACAGTGTCAAATCAAAGCTGGGCAGCACATCGTCATCCGGCGCATTGCCTCTGAGCACATTGGCGGCGACGGCGAACAGTAAGGCAAAACACGCCAGACCCACCAAGGCGGTAACAGTGGGGATGACCAGCCAGTGAAGCCGATTGTCTTGCCAGGGTCTGTTAGTCATAAGACTCCGCAGAGGTGATGGGTATGGCGTAAACCGGTCGATCTGCCCTGGCCGGTCTGTATTCACAGCGTGTGACGTCGCAGTGGCAGGTGGTGATTAGCGAAAATCCGGCCCTGACCTGGAAGCAGTGCCAGGGTGCATTGCATTGGAAATATAGAAAGGAAGTGGCCGATTCGCAAGGCGTGAGCGTTACCGTGCGAGGTCGTTGCTTGATTTGCCTAACCTTACTTATAGGAGCGCCTCATGAAATCCTTAACCGCAGGCATTTACCGGCACTACAAGGGGAACCGCTACCGCGTTATTGGCGTAAGCCGGCACAGCGAAACCAATGAGCAGCTTGTCGTATACCAGTGCCTGTATGGTGACTACAGCCTCTGGGTGCGGCCACTGGATATGTTTACCGAGCTGGTGCGGATTGACGGCGAAGACATTCCCCGTTTTGAGCGGGTTCAGTCTCTGGATGAGGCCGACTGGCTGTCGCTGGCGGCTGAAGTGTCTTCGCCGATAGCTGAATCGTAGAGTCCGGAAATTAACTGGGAAATTTTCTTAATCTGCTGCGGTTTGTCGTTCAAGTGAATGTCGCTGTGGATCAGCAGGTCTTTCGCATGTTTATAGAACGACGAGGCCGCAGAAAGGTCGTGCTGGTCACGGGCTTCCAGACCCTGGCGTTTATAGGCCTCCACCTCGAGCATCAGGCTGTTTCGGGTGAGGCGGGCCAGATATTCATGGCATTCCATCTCGGAGATCAGCCCCCGTCCATTGAGGGCTCTAACCCACTTCATGGCCCGGCCAAAGTGTCGTTTCATTAAATTGATTTGCCGGTCACTGGACGGTATTTCAGGCTGGTGGGCTTTCTCGCCCAGGCTACTGATGTCATCAGCCAGCGATTGGTAATAGGCCACATCCCGCTGGGAGTCCTGATTCGAGGGGTCGATGGCCAGCAGGCTTTCGGCTTCTTCCAACAGGTTTTGCTGGATCAGGTGCAGCAGGTCGGGATCCCGGTCGTAGACCATCAGGGTGGAGAACAATTCCTCATACTGCGTTTGCTGGGACCGAAGCTGGCGAAGGCGGGCTTTAATCGCCTGAGCTTCCTGTTCTTTCTGGGTTGCAACCCGGCTCATGTAAAGGCCGCCGATGATCAGACCAACCATCGAAATCATGAATAAAATGGCAAATAACGACACTCTGGTACGCTCCTGAATGGGACTCCGTGATCGAACAACCACGGTTAATGAGACTATCCAGCCTGTACGCTGTGCCCGGGTTCGTGCATAGTACGGCGCTGAATGGTCGCCGGGGATTGCATTGCAAGCCCTGCACGTACCGGTTCCTCGCTGCGCAGCGGCGACTTGACCTCAAGGGGTCAAACAGTTTATACGTCTGCGCCGCTTGCGTTCCCCGGGGTTCGTAAGCTAAGTATATAAAAGGAAGCAACAGGCGGAATTATAGCGCATGGGTAAATCTCTGGTCATTGTCGAATCACCAGCAAAAGCCAAAACGATCAACAAATATCTGGGAAATGACTTCATCGTCAAGTCCTCGGTAGGTCACATCCGTGATCTGCCCACCAGTGGCCAGGCCAAACCGGTAGACGCCAAGGCGCGTGCGCGTCAGGCAGCCGAAACACGCAAATTATCGCCCGAAAAGAAAGCGATCCATAAAAAAAAGAAGGCCAAGGAACAATTAATCGCGCGCATGGGCATCGACCCCGATAACGGTTGGACAGCCCAGTATCAGGTGCTGCCCGGCAAGGAGAAAGTGGTCGACGAATTGCGACGCCTGGCCAAGACAGCCGATACCGTCTACCTCGCGACGGATTTGGACCGCGAGGGGGAGGCGATTGCCTGGCATTTGCAGGAAAGCATCGGTCTTGCCCCTGAAAAGTACCGTCGGGTGGTGTTTAACGAAATCACCAAGAAAGCCATCAACGAAGCCTTCGACCGCCCGGGAGAGCTCGACCTTAATCGGGTCAATGCACAACAGGCACGTCGATTCCTGGATCGGGTTGTGGGCTTTATGGTGTCGCCACTGCTGTGGGCCAAGGTAGCCCGGGGCCTGAGTGCGGGCCGGGTTCAGTCGGTAGCGGTTCGGCTGATTGTCGAGCGCGAGCGCGAGATTCGTGCGTTCAACCCGGAAGAATTCTGGGACTTGCACGTTCAGACGCGCGCCAAAAACGACGCTGAAGTCCGCTTTGAAGTTGCCCGTTATCTGGGCGACAAATACCGGCCGGTCAATAAAAGCCAGAGTGATGAACATGTCGAGCGGCTGCGCGATGCGGCATTGCGCATCACTGACCGTGAAGACAAGCCCACGTCATCCAAGGCGGCGCCTCCTTTTATTACCTCGACGCTGCAGCAGGCGGCCAGCACACGACTCGGCTACACCGTCAAGAAAACCATGACCATGGCCCAGCGGCTCTATGAGGCCGGTCACATCACCTATATGCGTACCGACTCGACCAACCTGAGCCAGGAAGCCGTTGCCTCGGCGCGTGATTACATCGCCGACCAGTACGGTGATCGGTATCTGCCTGAGAAGCCGGTCACCTACGGCAGCCGGGAAGGGGCCCAGGAGGCGCACGAAGCGATTCGGCCGTCCTATGTTGCCCGCAAGAGCGCCGACCTCTCCGACATGGAACGCGACGCTCAGCGGCTCTATGAACTGATCTGGCAGCGCTTCGTGGCCTGTCAGATGGTACCGGCCAAGTACAAGAGCACCGTACTGACGGTCGCTACCGGCGATTATGAGCTCAAGGCTAAGGGTCGGGTACTGGTATTCGACGGCTACACCCGGGTCATGACCCAGGTCGCCAAGGGCGATGACGCCATTGAACTGCCAGACCTGAAAGTGAATGACGAGCTGGCGCTGGTGGCTCTGGAGCCACGCCAGCACTTCACCAAGCCGCCGGCACGCTTTACGGAAGCCTCGCTGGTCAAGGAGTTGGAAAAGCAGGGGATTGGCCGGCCATCGACCTACGCCTCCATTATTTCGACGATTCAGGATCGCGGCTACGTAAGGCTGGTCAGTCGCCGATTTTTCGCTGAAAAAATTGGCGATATCGTGACCGATCGGCTGACCGAATCGTTCAAGGATCTGATGCAGTATCAGTTCACCGCGCGTCTGGAAGAGTATTTGGATGACATTGCCACCGGTGAACGCACCTGGAAGCAGGTACTCGACAGCTTCTACGACGACTTTACCCGCCAGTTGGACCAGGCAGAGTCCGACGAAGACGGCATGCGCGCTAACGAGCCGACGCCAACGGACATCGAGTGTCCGAAATGCGGGCGCCCGATGATGATTCGTACCGGTACCACCGGCGTGTTTCTCGGCTGTTCCGGCTACAGCCTGCCACCCAAGGAGCGTTGCAAGGGCACCCTGAACCTGATTCCCGGCGAGGAAGTGCTCGATCTGGAAGACGACGATGAGGCCGAAGCCCAGGCGTTGCGCCACAAAGAGCGCTGCGACAAGTGCGGCACGGCCATGGACAGCTACCTGATCGATGAAGGCCGCAAACTGCACATCTGCGGTAACAACCCGGATTGCACCGGCTTCAAGGTCGAGAAGGGTCAGTACAAGATCAAAGGCTACGACGGCCCGACGCTCGAGTGCGATAAATGCGGTGCCGAAATGCAGCTCAAGAGCGGCCGTTTCGGCAAATACTTCGGTTGCACCAATGACGAGTGCAAGAATACCCGTAAGCTGCTGCGCAACGGCGAAGCGGCACCACCGAAGATGGATCCGATTCCGATGCCGGAATTGAAGTGCCTGAAGGTGGACGACACCTACGTGTTGCGTGATGGCGCTGCGGGTTTATTTCTGGCGGCCAGTCAGTTCCCGAAAAACCGGGAAACCAGGCCACCATTGGTGAAGGAGTTGGTGGCACATGCCGATGAGTTGCCGGAGAAGTACCTGTACCTGACCAAAGCGCCCAAGAAAGATGAGGAAGGTCGGCCCACGGTCATCCGTTTCAGTCGTAAGACGAAAGAACAGTATGTCATGACGGAAAATGAGGATGGCAAGGCGTCTGGTTGGAAGGCTTATTATCAGGGTAAACGTTGGGTGGTTGAGGAGAAAGCTGGGAAATCGGCCAAGGCTTAAGGTACTGATCTCCTTTCCATAAAAAAACCGGCAATTGCCGGTTTTTTTATCGCTGCGTTCCAGTGAAGGAACACTCAGCTTTTGGGGAAGTCCCGCTGGGTGTGGCCCTTGTAGAGCTGGCGGGGCCGTCCGATGCGGTAGCTGCCGCTGATCATCTCTTTCCAGTGGGCGATCCAGCCCGGGGTACGGCCTACGGCAAACAGAACGGTAAACATGTCGTTCGGGATACCGAGCGCCTTGAAGATGATGCCTGAATAGAAATCGACGTTGGGGTAGAGCTTCTTCTCAACGAAGTAAGGGTCTTCCAGCGCGATTTTTTCCAGACGCATGGCGATCTTCAGCAGCGGATCGTTGTTGATGCCCAACTCACCCAGCACTTCGTCGCACGTAGCTTTCATCACCTTGGCGCGGGGGTCGTAGTTCTTATAGACCCGATGGCCAAAGCCCATCAGACGGAACGGATCGTCCTTGTCTTTGGCACGCTTGATGTACTCTTCGATGTTGGCCTCATCGCCAATCTCTTCGAGCATGTTCAGCACCGCTTCGTTGGCGCCGCCGTGTGCCGGGCCCCAGAGTGCGGCAATGCCAGCGGCAATGCAGGCGAACGGGTTGGCACCGGATGAGCCGGCCAGACGCACCGTTGACGTTGAGGCGTTCTGCTCGTGATCGGCATGGAGCGTGAAGATCTTGTCCATGGCCCGCGCCAGCACCGGGTTTACGGTGTATTCCTCGGCCGGTGTGCTGAACATCATGTGCAGAAAGTTGCCCCCGTAGGACAGATCGTTCCGCGGATACATGAACGGCTGACCCATGGAATACTTGTAGGTCATGGCCGCCAGCGTCGGCATTTTGGAGATCAGGCGGTGTGCGGCGACTTCACGATGGTGATCGTTACTGATGTCGAGCGAATCGTGATAGAAGGCGGACAAGGCACCCACAACGCCAACCATGATCGCCATGGGGTGGGAATCACGGCGGAACCCCTGGAAGAATTCATGCATCTGTTCATGCACCATGGTGTGGTGCATGATGATGTTCTTGAACTCGCCTTTCTGGGTGTTATCCGGCAGCTCGCCGTACAACAGCAGATAGCAGACATCCAGATAGTCGGCATTTTCAGCCAACTGATCGATAGGGTAGCCCCGGTGCAGTAAGACACCTTTATCACCGTCTATGTAGGTGATTTCAGATTCGCAGGATGCGGTTGAGACAAAGCCCGGGTCATAGGTAAACAGGCCGTGAGCGGTCAGTGACCGCACGTCTACAACATCTTGACCCAGAGTGCCGGAGTAAATCGGCAATTCAATCGGGTCGCGTCCTTCGATGACCAACTTGGCAGTCTTGTCAGTCATGAGGCCTCCTCTTCAAAGCAGTGTTGGGCGCCAGGGTATCGGCGCAGGATGGGGTGAACTCGTGTTGGGCCTGAAGGGCAGGCCCCGTGCAGCGTGCAATGCCAGCTAATAAATGCTTTCAAAACAACGCCGGATGATACAGTTGTGACTCAGAGTTTAAAATCGGGGCCAACTATAGAGCCTTGGTTAGGATTGTCAATTTGACTTCAGTCTTACGGTTTGAACGCAAAAATCGATGCCTCCCCCTAAAGTCGAAGTGGAAACCTTTTGTCAATCGATACAATAGCGTCCTCTAATGAATCCCGGATCAGGCGGGCTGATCACGGGCGTGTTCATTTGTAATTGTGTTCGACGGTCTCTATAATTCCGCCGCATTTCGGGGTTGGGCTGAATTGCCCAACAACTCCAAACACCCCGGTTCAGGGGTCCGCACCATAAGAAGAGTGTACTGCCGTGAAAGATCACCGACCGAAAAACCTCGATCTGGCGACGATCCGTCAGCCGATCACCGCCATAGCGTCGATTCTGCACCGAATCACCGGCGTCATGCTGTTTGTCGCCGTGGGCTTTCTAGTCTGGGCCTTAAGTCTGAGCCTCGAGTCCCGTCAGGGGTTTGACCAGACCGTTGCCGTTATGACCCACCCACTCGCCAAGCTGATTACCTGGGGCATTTTGTCTCTGGTTATCTACCACCTCTTTGCCGGCATCAAGCACCTGATTATGGACGCCGGTTTCGCTGAAACGAAGGAAGGGGGGCCGCTGGCGGCCAAAATCACCCTGGTCCTGACTGTCGTTGTGATCGTATTGATGGGGATTTGGGTATGGTAAAAAGTGTGACGAATCTAACCCGCAGTGGCCTCTCTGACTGGCTGGTGCAACGTGTCTCAGCAGTGCTGCTGGCGCTCTATACACTCTTCATCCTCGGAGTTTTCTTCGCCAATCCGGATTTGGATTACGACGAATGGGAACACCTTTTCTCCCTGTTCTGGGTCAAACTGTTCACACTGGCCACCTTGCTGGCACTGGTCGGCCATATCTGGATCGGCATGTGGACCGTCGCGACCGACTATCTGAAAAACACCTGGGTTCGCTTCTTCTTTCTCTGTGTGATTGCGGTAACCGCCTTTGTGTATCTGGTTACCGGCGTTACCGCTGTATGGGGTGTATAAAGCATGGCTAACATCAAGACAATGACATACGACGCCATCGTGGTCGGTGGCGGTGGTTCTGGCCTGCGGGCAGCGTTGCAGCTGGCCGAGTCCGGTTTGAACACGGCGGTAATTTCCAAGGTTTTTCCAACCCGTTCTCACACGGTATCGGCCCAGGGTGGCATTACCTGCGCCATCGCCAGTGCCGATCCCGATGACGACTGGCGCTGGCACATGTATGACACCGTCAAAGGTTCCGATTATATCGGTGACCAGGACGCGATTGAATACATGTGTTCGGTAGGTCCCCAGGCTGTGTTCGAACTCGATCACATGGGGCTGCCGTTCTCGCGCTTTGAAAATGGCCGTATTTACCAGCGGCCCTTTGGCGGTCAGTCCAAAAACTTTGGCGAAGGCGGCCAGGCGGCCCGTACCTGTGCGGCGGCCGACCGTACCGGTCATGCGCTGTTGCACACGCTGTATCAGGGTAACTTGAAAGCCGGTACCAGCTTCCTGAACGAATGGTATGCCGTTGATCTGGTCACCAATGACAGCAACGCTGTTGTCGGCGTGGTGGCGATTGATATCGAAACCGGTGAAACCGTTCATATTCAGTCCAAGGCCACGGTGCTGGCCACCGGCGGTGCAGGGCGCATCTATGCCTCCACCACAAACGCTCTGATCAATACCGGCGACGGCATTGGCATGGCGCTGCGCGCGGGCTTCCCGGTGCAGGATATGGAAATGTGGCAGTTCCACCCAACAGGTATTTACGGCGCCGGTACTCTGGTAACCGAGGGATGCCGGGGTGAGGGTGGCTACCTGATCAATAAAGACGGCGAGCGGTTTATGGAACGCTATGCACCGAACGCCAAAGACCTGGCCGGTCGTGACGTTGTCGCGCGGTCAATGATTCTGGAATTGCTGGAAGGACGCGGGGGCGGTCCGGAAGGCGATCACGTCTTCCTGAAGCTCGACCACCTGGGTGAAGAGCTTCTGCAAAGCCGTCTGCCTGGCATTGTTGAACTGTCCAAGACCTTTGCTCACGTTGACCCGGCCAAAGAGCCGATTCCGGTTGTGCCAACCTGCCACTACATGATGGGTGGCATTCCGACCAACATCGGCGGCCAGGCCCTGATGGTCGATGCCGAAGGCAAAGACCAGGTAATCGACGGTCTCTACGCCTGTGGCGAAGCCGCCTGTGTGTCGGTTCACGGGGCCAACCGTCTGGGCGGCAACTCGCTGTTGGACCTGGTGGTCTTCGGACGTTCTGCGGGTATGCAGATCGAGAAAACCCTGCGTGAAGGCTTTGAAACCAGTGCGGCGACTCAGGCAGATATCGAGCGTGCCATGGCACGACTGGATGCACTGGAAAATGGCAAGGGCACCGAAAAAGTGGCTGACGTCAAAAAAGACCTGCAAAACTGCATGCAACTTCACTTCGGCGTGTTCCGCGAAGGCAAGAGCATGGGCGAAGGCCTGGCCAAGCTGGCTGAGATTCGCGAGCGCGTGGCCAATATTGGTCTCGACGACAAGAGCCGTGCCTTCAACACGGCACGCATTGAAGCGCTCGAACTGGCCAACCTGCTGGAAGTCGCCGAGGCAACGGCGGTGTCGGCCGAACAGCGGACCGAGAGCCGCGGTGCACATGCCCGTGAAGATTACCAGGAACGCGACGACGAAAACTGGTTGTGCCACTCCATCTTCAAGCCAGGCGAGAAAGTGATCAGCAAACGGGCGGTGAACTTCACACCGAAAACCGTTGATACCTTCCAGCCTAAAATCCGGACTTATTAGGAGCGTTAAATGAAAGTCAGCCTGTATCGCTACAATCCGGAAACCGACAAGAAGCCCTACATGCAGGATTACGACATCAATGTCCCTGCAGACAAGGATCTGATGGTTCTCGATGTTCTGAATCTGGTTAAAGAGCAGGACCCTTCCGTGTCCTATCGTCGCTCCTGTCGTGAGGGTGTATGCGGCTCGGACGGTTTGAACATCAACGGCAAGAATGGCCTGGGCTGCATTACGCCCCTGTCCGAAGTGAAGGGTGGCCGTGACAAGCTGGTCGTGCGCCCCTTGCCGGGCCTGCCGGTCATTCGTGACCTGGTCGTCGACATGAGTGTCTTCTACAAGCAGTACGAGAAAATCAAGCCGTTCCTGATCAACGATCAGCCGGCACCGGCCATTGAGCGGCTGCAAAGCCCGGAAGACCGGGAAAAGCTCGACGGCCTCTACGAGTGCATTCTGTGTGCTTGCTGTTCTACCTCCTGTCCGTCGTTCTGGTGGAACCCGGACAAATTTGTCGGGCCGGCTGGTTTGCTGCAAGCTTACCGCTTCTTGGCCGACAGCCGAGATACCGCCACCGCAGATCGTTTGGCCGAACTGGACGATCCGTTCAGTGTCTTCCGTTGCCGTGGTATCATGAACTGTGTCAGTGTGTGCCCCAAAGGGTTGAACCCAACGCGTGCGATTGGTCATATCCGGTCTATGCTGTTGGCTAACGCGACCTGATCACGGTTTAGAGGCGATTACGTTAAGTGATGGCTAAGTAGCAGCCGCTTCACTCTGCGGTTGAACCCCGGTATCGACAGATACCGGGGCGTTTTGCGATCTGCTGGTTGTTTTTCGGGTCGGCCGGGCGCATTTGAGTGATGAAAATTGAGCCGATGTCTTCTGGCATCATTATTCTCCGCGGTATTGAACAAACAGGGTTCAAGCAATGCAAAACGGCACCATGGAGGAACTTTGGTCTACATCCCATCTATCGGGCGGTAACCAAGCCTACCTTGATGAAATGTTCGAAGCCTATCTGGCTGACCCCAATTCCGTCACCGAGCAATGGCGCGCGGTGTTCGACAAACTCCCCAACATTAACGATAAAGTCACGACCGACACGCCTCATGCGCCGGTTCGCGATCATTTCCTGCTTCTCGGCAAATCCCGCAACGTAGCGGCCAATACTTTGGCTCCCAGCATTGTTACCGAGCACGAGCGCAAGCAGGTGCAGGTGCACCAGTTGGCTACGGCCTACCGGTTCCGGGGCCATCAGAAAGCCAAGCTGGATCCGCTCGGCATCGCCGTTCGCGGTGACGTTCCGGACCTGGAATTGCAATACCACGGGCTTTCTGCGGCCGATGAAGACACCATCTTTCAGTGTGGCAACCTCTATATTGGCAAGTCAGAGGCACCGCTGAAAGACATTGTCCATGCGTTGGAACAGACCTACTGCTCATCCATTGGCACCGAATTCACCCATATTGTCGACACCGCAGAGCGCCGCTGGATCGAACAGCGCATCGAGTCGGTTCGCTCCAAGCCGGACTACTCACCGCAAGCGCGCAAGCACATTCTTGAGCGGTTGACGGCGTCGGAAGGGCTGGAAAAATTCCTCGGTTCCAAGTACCCGGGTACCAAACGGTTCGGGCTTGAAGGCGGCGAAACACTGATCCCGCTGATGGACGAGCTGATTCAACGCAGCGGCAGCTACGGCGCCAAGGAAATTGTGATCGGCATGGCCCACCGGGGCCGTTTGAACATGCTGGTCAATATTCTGGGCAAGAACCCGTCTGAACTGTTCCAGGAATTTGAAGGCAAGTCGTTCCTTGATCAGGGGTCCGGTGATGTTAAGTACCACCAGGGCTTTTCGTCTAACGTGATGACCGAGGGCGGCGAAGTGCATCTGGCGCTGGCCTTTAATCCGTCTCACCTGGAGATTGTGTCTCCGGTGGTAGAAGGGTCGGTTCGTGCTCGTCAGGATCGCCGCAAGGACAACACCAGAGATCAGGTAGTACCGGTCAACATCCACGGTGACGCCGCTTTTGCAGGCCAGGGCGTGGTGATGGAGACCTTCCAGATGTCCCAGACCCGGGCGTTCAATACCGGTGGGACTGTTCATATTATCATCAACAACCAGGTCGGTTTCACCACGTCGAAGCGCGAGGATGCGCGTTCGACCGAATACTGCACCGACATCGCCAAGATGGTTCAGGCACCGATCCTGCACGTCAATGGCGATGATCCCGAAGCGGTGGTGTTTGCGACCCAGGTGGCCGTAGATTACCGCCAGCAGTTCAAGAAAGACGTCGTGATCGACCTGGTTTGTTACCGTCGCCGCGGCCACAACGAGGCCGACGAGCCGGCGATGACCCAGCCGATGATGTACCAGGCAATTCGCAGCCGTAAAACGTCGCTGGCACTGTACATCGAATCCCTGATTGAGCAGGAAGTCATTACTGAAGCAGATGCCAAGGCCATGGCCGATGAATACCGGGATCTGCTCGACAACGGCGAGCATGTGGTCAAGTCGCTGGTCAAAGAGCCAAACAAGACGCTGTTTGTTGACTGGTCACCCTACCTGAACCAGCCGGTCGTTGATGACTACGACTCCAGCTACCCGTTGAAAGACCTGCAGGATCTGGCCAATCAGATGAACACGCTGCCGGAAGGCTTTCCGCTGCAGCGCCAGGTCAACAAGATTCTGGAAGATCGGGTCAAAATGGCCAAGGGTGCCTTGCCCATTAACTGGGGTATGGCTGAAATGCTGGCCTACGCAACTCTGCTCAAAGACGGGCATCCGGTACGGATGACCGGGCAGGACTCCGGTCGAGGTACTTTCGTTCACCGTCACGCGGTATTGCACAATCAGAAAGACGGCAGCACCTATACGCCGTTGGCCCATTTGTCGGACGATCAGCCAAGCTTTGAAGTGTTCGATTCGTTTCTGTCTGAAGAAGCGGTGGTAGCCTTCGAATACGGTTATTCAACCACAACGCCGAACTCGCTGGTGATCTGGGAAGCCCAGTTTGGCGACTTCGCCAATGGTGCCCAGGTGGTGATCGACCAGTTCATTACCTCCGGTGAGCACAAATGGGGGCGTCTCTGTGGTCTGGTGATGCTGTTGCCACATGGCTATGAAGGGCAGGGGCCTGAGCACTCATCCGCTCGCCTCGAGCGCTTCCTGCAAATGTGCGCCGAGCAGAATATTCAGGTATGCATGCCAACCACGCCGGCTCAGGTTTTCCACATGCTGCGTCGTCAGGCACGCCGGAACCTGCGCAAGCCGCTGGTTGTGATGTCGCCGAAGAGCCTGTTGCGTCACAAAGACGCGGTTTCCAGCCTGGAAGAGCTGGCCAATGGCAGCTTCCAGACGGTGCTGCCGGAAGCCGACAACAGTATTGATCCGAAGAAAGTGACCCGGGTTGTGCTGTGCTCCGGCAAGGTTTACTACGACCTGACCGAGAAGCGTGCCAAGGAATCTGCCGATCACGTTGCCATCATCCGGATCGAGCAGCTGTACCCCTTCCCGGAAGACCGGTTGTACGAAATCCTGCTGGCCTACCCCAAGCTCAAAGAGGTGATCTGGAGTCAGGAGGAGCCCATGAACCAGGGCGCCTGGTATTCCAGCCAGCACCACATGCGCAAGGCGCTGCACCGGGTCAACCCGAAACTGTACCTGAGCTATGCCGGACGCGAAGCATCGGCGTCACCGGCAGCCGGGTATATGGCATTGCACCTTGAACAGCTTGAAAAATTCCTTAATGAAGCAATTTTGCTTGATCAATGATCGACGGCTAACCGACTAAGGACCCATTACATGGCTACAGAAATTAAAGCTCCCCAGTTTCCAGAGTCCGTCGCTGACGGCACCGTTGCCACTTGGCACAAACAGCCGGGTGAGGCTGTTTCGCGTGATGAGCTGATCGTCGACATTGAGACTGACAAAGTCGTACTGGAAGTCGTTGCACCGGCCGACGGCGCGATCAAGGAAATCACCAAGAACGAAGGCGACACCGTTGAAAGCCAGGAAGTGATTGGCTATTTCGAAGCCGGCGCTGGCGGTGGTGATACCGACTCGAAAGAAAAAGACACTGCCAAGAAAGAGGAATCAAAAGACGACTCGAAAAAAGAAGAGGCGTCGTCTTCAAAGACTGGCCAGGGGGATGCGGATGCGGCCATGAGCCCGGCCGCCCGCCGTCTGGCCGACGATCATAATCTCACAGCCCAGGACATCACCGGCACGGGTAAAGGCGGACGGATTACCAAGGAAGATGTGGTTAATGCCGTCGAAAGCAACTCCAAGTCGAGCCCGGCTGAAGCACCATCGAACAGCATGCCTGGCATGATGCCGCAAAGCCAGAGCACGTCGTCTGCGGGTGTTGCAACGCAGCCGGGCGAGCGTTCTGAAAAGCGTGTTCCGATGACCCGGTTGCGCAAGCGGGTGGCCGAGCGGTTGCTGGAAGCGAAAAACAGCACCGCCATGCTGACGACGTTCAACGAAGTCAACATGAAGCCCATCATGGATCTGCGCGCCAAGTACAAAGAAGAATTCCAAAACGCCCACAACGGTACGCGCCTTGGATTCATGTCCTTCTTCGTTAAGGCGGCAACTGAAGCATTGCGCCGCTTCCCGGACGTCAATGCGTCTATTGATGGCGACGACATTGTGTATCACGGCTACTACGATATCGGTGTGGCCGTCTCCAGTGACCGGGGTCTGGTTGTACCGGTTTTGCGCGATACAGAGCAGATGAGTCTCGCGACCATCGAGAGCACGATTCGTGATTTTGGTTCGCGTGCACAGTCCGGCAAGCTGGGCCTGGAAGACATGCAAGGGGGTACTTTTACCATTACCAACGGGGGTGTGTTTGGTTCCCTGTTGTCGACCCCCATTCTGAATCCGCCACAAACGGCCATTTTGGGTATGCACAAGATTCAGGAACGTCCTATGGCGGTGAACGGTGAAGTGAAGGTTCTGCCGATGATGTACCTGGCGTTGTCCTATGACCACCGACTGATTGATGGCAAAGAAGCCGTGCAGTATCTGGTTGCCATTAAAGACATGCTGGAAGATCCGGCGCGTATTCTGCTCGAGCTGTAATGCCAGCCTTCGGTCAACGAACAGCGCGTTAGGGAACAGGATTAGAAAGGGCAGCAGTGATGCTGCTGCCATCGCTAACAGTTAATAGAAGGGTCAGAGAATATGGCACAACAATTTGATGTAGTGGTTATCGGTTCAGGACCGGGTGGCTATGTCGCGGCCATCAAGGCTGCGCAACTGGGTCTGAAAACAGCCATCGTCGAAAAGTGGCTGACCAAAGATGAAAAGCCGTCCTACGGTGGTACCTGCCTGAACGTCGGTTGCATTCCGTCGAAGGCCTTGCTCGAATCGTCTGAGAAGTTTCACGAAGCACAGCACGATTTTGAACTCCATGGTATTGGCCTGAAAGACCTCAAGGTCGACGTCAAGGCCATGGTCAAGCGCAAGGAAGACATCGTTGGCAAACTGACCGGCGGTGTTGCCGGTTTGCTTAAAGGCAACGGCGTTACCACCTTCGAAGGCAAGGGGATGCTCAAGGCCAACAAGGTTGTGGAAGTGACCTTGCACGATGGCAAAACAGAAACGCTGGAAGGCAAGAACGTCATTCTCGCGACGGGCTCCATCCCGATTGAGATTCCACCAACGCCAACCAACGGCGACACCATTGTCGATTCTGAAGGTGCGCTGGAATTTTCATCTGTGCCCAAGCGTTTGGGCGTTATTGGTGCCGGTGTGATTGGTCTGGAGCTGGGCTCAGTCTGGAAGCGTCTGGGTTCCGAAGTGGTTGTTCTGGAAGCCATGGATACGTTCCTGCCAGCTGCCGATCAGGCCATTGCCAAAGATGCCTTCAAGTTTTTCACCAAGAAAGCCGGTCTCGACGTTCGCCTGGGCGCGCGCGTTACTGGCTCTGAGGTGAAGAAGAACAAGGTTGAAGTCACCTTTGAAGACAGCGAAGGCGAGAAGAAAGAAACGTTCGACAAATTGATTGTGGCGGTAGGCCGTCGGCCTTACACCGAAGGCTGCCTCGACAAGGGTTGCGGCGTTTCTCTCGACGAGCGAGGCTTTGTTCAGGTGGATGACCAGTGCCGTTCCACCGTGCCGGGCGTTTATGCCATTGGTGACGTGGTGCGTGGCCCGATGCTGGCTCACAAAGGCTCGGAAGAGGGGATCATGGTGGCAGAGATCATCGCCGGCCATAATGCCGAGATGAATTATGACACCATTCCGAATGTCATCTACACGCACCCTGAAATTGCCTGGGTGGGCAAGACTGAAGAGCAACTGAAATCAGATGGCGCCGACTACAAAGTGGGTTCTTTCTCCATGGCGGCCATCGGCCGTGCCATGGCGCAAAATGCCACCGACGGCCAGGTCAAAATCATCGCCGATGCGAAGACCGACCGTATTCTGGGCATGCACATCTTCGCGTCGGGCGCGTCAGAAATGATCGCTCAGGGCGTGATCGCGATGGAGTTTGCCTCCAGCGCTGAAGACTTGCAGCTGACCTGCTTCGCTCACCCGACTAACTCGGAAGCGGTGCACGAAGCAGCATTGGCTGTAGATAATATGGCAATTCACAAGGTCAATCGCAAAAAGCGTTGATTATAGAAAGTTACCGGGAGATTGCTCCCGGTTTCTTTATTCGCTAATCAGAGTGCCTTGCGGGTGAAACCCACTAGAACAAAAAATTCTCCCAAACACTCGAGTTCACAGAACGGAAAGAACGATGAACCTACACGAGTATCAATCGAAGCAGCTGTTCAAAGAGTACGGTCTGCCAGTATCCGATGGCTATGCCTGTGATACGCCTGATGAAGCGGTTGCTGCCGCCACGAAAATCGGGGGTAACATGTGGGTGGTCAAGGCTCAGGTGCACGCGGGTGGCCGGGGCAAGGCTGGCGGCGTAAAGCTGGTCAAAACCGATGACGAGATTCGCGCCTTCGCCGAAAAGTGGCTGGGTCAGAATCTGGTTACCTTCCAGACCGATGAAAAAGGCCAGCCAGTCAGCAAGATTCTGGTTGAAACCTGCACCGACATTGCCAACGAACTGTACCTCAGTGCCGTTGTCGACCGTGGTAGCCGTCGCGTCGTATTCATGGCATCGACCGAAGGTGGCATGGACATCGAAACCGTCGCCGAAGAAACGCCCGAGAAAATTCTGCGCGTTGTTGTCGATCCTCTGGTCGGCGCTCAGCCTTTCCAGGCGCGTGACGTGGCATTCCAGCTCGGCCTGAAGGGCGAGCAGGTCAAGCAGTTCACCAAGATTTTCCTGGGTCTGGCGAAGTTGTTCGTCGATAAAGACCTGGCGCTGATCGAAGTGAACCCGCTGGTCATCACCGACGAAGGCAACCTGCACTGCCTCGATGCCAAAATTGGCGTCGACAGCAATGCCCTGTTCCGTCAGAAGCAAATCTCCGACATGCGTGACCCTTCCCAGGAAGACGAGCGTGAAGCGCAAGCCTCTGCCTGGGAACTGAACTACGTTGCCCTGGACGGCAACATTGGTTGCATGGTTAACGGTGCTGGCCTGGCAATGGGCACCATGGACATCGTGAAACTGCACGGTGGCCAGCCTGCCAACTTCCTCGACGTAGGCGGTGGCGCGACCAAAGAGCGCGTAGCTGAAGCGTTCAAGATCATCCTGTCCGATACCTCGGTCAAGGCGGTTCTGGTCAACATCTTTGGCGGCATTGTCCGTTGCGACATGATTGCTGAAGGCATCATCGGCGCGGTTGAAGAAGTCGGCGTGAAAGTACCGGTTGTTGTTCGTCTTGAAGGCAATAACGCTGAACTGGGTACACAGAAATTGGCCGAAAGTGGCCTGAACATCATAGCGGCCACTTCGCTGACTGACGCTGCCGAGAAAGTGGTACAAGCAGCCGGAGGTGCAGCATGAGCGTATTGATCGATAAGAACACCAAGGTAATCTGCCAGGGCTTTACCGGTTCACAGGGCACCTTCCACAGTGAACAGGCGATTGAGTACGGCACGCAAATGGTTGGTGGTGTATCGCCGGGCAAAGGCGGCACGACGCACCTGGGTCTGCCTGTATTCAACACGGCCCGTGAAGCCGTAGAAGCAACGGGCGCCACAGCGTCGGTCATCTACGTACCTGCACCGTTCTGCCTAGACGCCATTATCGAAGCGGCCGACAGCGGTGTTGAGCTGGTGGTGTGTATTACTGAAGGCATCCCGACGCTGGACATGCTGGTTGCCAAAGAATACGTCGACCGCAAAGGCGTGCGCATGATCGGCCCCAACTGCCCGGGCGTGATCACACCGGGAGAATGCAAAATCGGCATCATGCCTGGCCACATTCACAAGCCAGGAAAGGTGGGCATCGTATCGCGTTCCGGTACTCTGACCTATGAAGCCGTTAAGCAGACGACTGACCATGGCTTTGGCCAGTCCACCTGTGTGGGCATCGGTGGAGACCCAATTCCGGGTTCAAACTTCATCGACATTCTGGAAATGTTCGAGAAAGACCCGGCAACTGAAGCCATCGTAATGATTGGTGAAATCGGCGGTACGGCCGAAGAAGAAGCCGCCGCTTACATCAAAGCGAACGTTTCCAAGCCGGTTGTCTCCTACATTGCCGGTGTGACGGCCCCTGCGGGCAAGCGCATGGGCCATGCGGGCGCCATCATTGCCGGTGGCAAGGGCACGGCTGACGAGAAGTTTGCTGCCCTGGAAGACGCCGGTGTGAAAACCGTTCGTTCTCTGGCGCAGATTGGTGACGCTTTGAAAGAAGTCACCGGCTGGTAAGCCTGGCGATCGCAATCTGATGCGACGTTCTGATAAAGGCAGCTGAGGCTGCCTTTTTTATTGGGTGAGAATAAGTCGGCAGTCAGGCCGGGGCCGTTAAGCTAGACTCTGTCGATACACAGGACACGACATTTAAGGATAGGCAGGACATGTTACATCTCTTTGATTGGCTGGCGTTGCTGGTGTTTTTCACCAGTTGGGTGGTCTATACCCGCTATGCGTCCCGCGAGGCTAAACGCAGGCACAGTTTATCGTCGATCATGCATCATTTTCGGGTGGACTGGATGCATCGGTTGTTACGCCGTGAGAACCGGGTGGCCGATATGTCTGCGGTGGGCAATCTGGAGCGCAACTCCGCGTTCTTTGCTTCCAGTTGTCTGTTTGTGGTGGCGGGTCTGATAACCGTGCTGGCCGCCTCGGAACAGGTTGTGAGGCTGCTGAACGACATTTCCTTTGTACAGCCCGGAACCAAGGCGCTGTGGGAAGCCAAAGTAGGGGTGCTGGTGGCGATCTACGTTTATGCCTTTCTCAGCTTTACCTGGAGTATGCGACAATTTGGTTTTCTGTCGGTGATGATCGGGTCGGCACCGACGCCAAGCGAGACCATCGCCGATTCCGTGAAGAAAGATTTCTCCGTTCACACGGCCAAAGTAATGGACCTGGCAGGCAAGCAGTTCAATCTGGGTTTGCGGGCGGTTTACTTCAGCCTGGCCGTCATCGGGTGGTTCCTGGGGCCGCTCTGGTTCGTGGTACTGACCAGCGTGATCATTGGTGTGCTGTATCGTCGAGAATTTCGCAGTACAACGCTTAAGGAGCTGGTAAGGGCCCGTGGCCTGGACCCTAAGCAGGACATAGCCCCGGGCAGGAAGGTAGAAGAGTAACCGGGCCAGCCTCTCGCAAAACGAGAGCCTGGCCGAATTGGCTTTATAGGCCGGGTATCGACGAGCCAGCAGGATTGGCGCGTTGATCCTGAATCGCCTCACGCAAAGGGATGCGCATTAGCAAGATGCCTCCGGCTATGAAATAGAGCATGATCACCAACAGAGCCTGGTGCCGGCCAACAGCGTCGGAAATGGGGCCAAAGGTCATGCCAATAATGATGGCAAAGCGCCCGAAAGTCCCCCACAGCCCAAACAGCAAGGCCGAATCCTGAGGGTTTGCCAGCAAGCCGACGACGGCCCGGCTGGCACTCTGGGTTGCCCCCATGGCACTGCCTGCGATAAACGCCACAACGACAAAGAGCGTGGACGCGGATAAACCGGTTAGCAAGACCAGCACATCCAGGTAATAGATGCCCAGCAATCCCATCAGCCACCAGCCCAGGGTCAGCACCAGGGTGTTTTTGGAGCCCAGCGTGTCTTCAATAAAGCCAAAGCCGATCGCCCCGATCATTGAGGCGATTTGCAAGGTTGCGCCGATGATCAGCAGCTCGGTGCCTCGAATGCCTATCTCTTCCTGGGCGTAGATGCCAAAGAATTTGACCACAACGGAAACGCCGGCCATATAAACCATAAAGGCGATAAAAAAGCGAAACAGCACCGGGTAGTCAGCGATGATGCTGCGCATGGCCAGAAGCCGGGCCCCCGCCGCTCTGATCAGGACCGACATCCGGGCATGTTCAAACTCTGGCAGTGGCTCCGCCCGTTCCTTAACGAACAGAAAGGTGGGCAGGGCGCCTAGCCCGTAAAAGAGGGCCACGACAATCATAGCCAACTGGTTCTGGTCGATATAAAGCGCAAGATTCGAATCGGCGCTTTCGGTCACGACCACGATAATAATCAGCAAGCTCAGCAAGCCTCCGATATAGCCGATACCCCAGCCAATCCCGGAAATACGGCCCATATTGTCCTTGCTTGCCAGTTCGGTCAGAAAGCTGGCAATGAAGCTCTCCGACAGCATCCAGGCGGTGTTACTGCAAATCAGAAACGCCATGCCGAGCCAGACTGATCCGGGTTCAACAAAATACAACCCTCCGGTAGCCAGCACGGATACCCAGGTGCACCAGGCCAGGTACCGCTTTTTGCGGCCGCTGTAGTCGCATATTACGCCCACCAGCGGTGCCAGAATGATGGCCAGACCGGTTGAAATGGCCACGCTGGCCGCCCAGAACGTGTTTTTCAAATGGTCAAGTTCGGGCGGAACAATGTAGGAGATGAAAAAAGCACTGTAGATAAAGCTGACTACGACCGTGGTGTAGCTGCTGTTGGCGAAGTCATACATGGCCCAGCCAAAGATCTCGCGCTTGCGAACCGGAGCGTGGGGAGTGGGTGTCGACATCCTGGAGGTGCTTCCTTGTTATTGGACAGGCGGTTGTCACAGGCTCGACGGGTGTTATTGGGCACGCCAGCGAACCTGCCGGATTCAGGGTCAAGTGTGCACCAGTGCTGGCGGTGAGGAAAGTCCGGGGTGGTAAATGATAGGGGCAGCGCTTGAAATGCATCACAAGGCCCATAAATAGGGAGAACCATTGTCTAAGTCTTTGATTTGAGGTGAATTCCATGTCTGAAACCCAACAAGAAACGCTCAGCTTTCAGACAGAAGTCAAGCAACTTCTGCATTTGATGATCCACTCCCTGTACTCCAACAAGGAGATATTCCTGCGCGAGCTGATCTCCAATGCGTCTGATGCCTGCGACAAGTTGCGATTCCAGGCGTTGAAGGATGATGCTCTGCTTGCTGAAGACAGTGATCTGACTATTCGGGTCGAGTATGACAAAGAAGCCGGCACGGTTACGCTGACCGACAACGGCATTGGTATGACCCGTGACGACGTTATCGCTAATCTGGGGACCATCGCCAAATCCGGCACGGCTGATTTCCTGAAAAACCTGACCGGTGACGAACGTAAGGACAGTCAGTTGATCGGGCAGTTCGGGGTCGGGTTCTATTCGTCGTTTATTGTTGCCAGCGCGGTTGATGTCTATACCCGTCGTGCCGGCACTTCCCCCGACGCCGGTGTTCACTGGCGCAGTGAAGGCGAGGGTGAGTTCAGCCTCGCCGACGTAACACTGCCGCAGCGCGGCACCCGCATTGTGTTGCACCTCAAACCGGAAGAAACCGAGTTTGCCGACGGCTGGCGCCTGCGCAACCTGATCCGCAAGTACTCGGATCACATCGCCATTCCGGTGCAGATGCTGAAAGAAAACTATGAATCGGAAGACGACGATAACGCGGAAGAGAAAGCGATCGAATGGGAAACAGTAAACAGTGCCAAGGCCCTGTGGACCCGGCCACGCAGTGAGATCTCTGACGATGAGTACAAAGAGCTCTACCGCCACATTTCGCACGATTTCGGCGATCCGCTAAGCTGGAGCCACAATAAGGTTGAGGGCAAGCTGGACTACACCAGCCTGCTTTATATCCCTAAAAAAGCGCCCTATGACATCTGGAATCGCGAGCGTATTCGTGGACTCAAGCTGTATGTTCAGCGTGTTTTCATCATGGATGACGTCGAACAGTTTCTGCCGATGTATCTGCGCTTTGCCAAGGGGATTGTCGACTCCAACGATCTGCCATTGAACGTCAGCCGCGAAATCCTGCAGAGCGACGACGCCATCGATAGCATGCGCTCGGCGCTGACCAAACGGGTTCTGGACATGCTGGCCAAGCTCGCCAAAAAAGACCCCGACGGGTACCAGACGTTCTGGGACGAATTTGGCCAGGTATTGAAGGAAGGGCCGGCGGAAGACGCCGCCAATAACGACAAGATTGCCAAATTGTTGCGCTTTGCCACGACCCATACCGGCGAAGCCGCCCAGACCCAATCGCTGGACGACTACGTCAGCCGGATGCAGGAAGGGCAGGATAAGATTTATTACGTGGCCGCCGACAGTCACCTGACCGCCAGAAACAGCCCGCACCTGGAAGTGTTCCGCAAGAAAGGCATCGAAGTGCTGCTGATGAGCGACCGGATCGATGAGTGGCTGATGGGTTACCTGCGTGAATTCGACGGCAAGTCGCTGGTCGATGTTGCGCGCGGAGGTCTTGATCTAAGCGGTGTTGAAACCGAGGAAGAAAAAGAAGCCCAGCAAAAAGCCAACGACGACCACAAGCCGCTGCTGGAGCGTCTGAAAACACTGCTCGCCGACGATGTGGAAGAGGTTCGCATGACGCACCGGCTGGTTGAATCTCCGGCTTGCATCGTGGTTGGCGATAACGACATGGGTGCCCAGATGCGCCGTATCATGGAAGCTGCGGGTCAGGCCGTGCCTGAAACCAAGCCGATTTTCGAGCTGAATCCGGAGCATCCACTGGTGCAGCGGCTTGAGCAAGAAGCCAGTGAAGACCGCTTTGCCGATTTGGCCAATATTCTGCTTGAGCAGGCACGATTGGCCGAAGGCTCTCATCCCAAAGACGCGGCCGGTTTTGTAGGACGATTGAACAAGCTGCTGTTGGATCTTTCCCGCTAGGCAGTGCGCCTTAGCCCCACAGGCCGGCGTAGGATTCAAATTCTGTGCCCAAAACCCGCAACGGGCCACACTGTGGCCCGTTGCTTGGTGTCGGCACCGGTAGAATTCAGTACAATGCCGGTAATTTCAATTCTGGAGTAATGAAATGACCTTCAAGAACTGGCTCGCAGCCTGTGCCGTATTAATGCCGTTAGCCGCCCAGGCGGGTGGTTCGCTGGACATCGCTCTGTCCAACACCTCGGTCAGGCTGGAACATGAGGCAGTCCGCGTAGGCTCCGGTGCTCACATCACCACCGGCCTTGCCTACAGCGAAGACAATCAGGCTTATGCATTCAGTGCCGGTTTTAATGCGGTTGATGCCACCATGGCGAATCGTGAACTTATTGGTGGCATTGGCTTCAAAGGTTTTCTGTTCGATGCCGGTGAACCGGGCTTTGCTCTGGGTGTGGGTGGCTTTTTGCGCTGGCAACCCGATTTCATGAACGGCCTGGGCACCGAAGCACAGCTGTATTACGCGCCCGACATTCTCAGTTTTGGTGACGTGGTTGCCTTCCAGGAGGTGATCGCGCGGGTTACCTACAAAGTGCTGCCTCAGGCGCGCGTCTTTGTCGGTTGGCATGACATCGCCGGTTACTATTACGACACCTCTGGTGGCCCAAGCCGCGTAGACAACACCTTCAACCTCGGTTTCCGGATGAATTACTGAGCCATGAACCGTCGTGGTCTGACCAACGCCTTGCTTTACCAGGCGAGGTTGATGCTGGCATTGGCGGAGCAGGAGGCCGTCCCGGCGCAACGTCAGGCCTGCGCCTCTTCTTTTGAAGTGCTGGCTCACCGTGCCTGGGTTGCCGCTCTGTGTGAAACAGCCGAGTCTTATGGCGTGTCTCTGGCGCCAGAGACTCCCTTGAGTGACCTGTTGGACACCTGGCGTGAAAGACGCTCTGATGCCTGGGAACTGAATGCGGTGCAATCAGGCCTCGGCCAGCCCGGTCACTGGATGCAACAACTGCATCGCAATCTGACCCATTGGTCGACGGGTGTGATACCCGAAGGCGTCAAAAAAACCGACCCAAACCGCATTGCGCTGGTGTCCGACGATAACCAAGAACCTACAAATCATTACCGCAGAATTCTGAATGAGCTGCAACAATGGGTCGACGACGTGAGAGCGCAAAGCGACCACAGTTAACGAACCGGTTTGGCTAACCCCCTGGGCCGTAGCGGCTGAAGTCAGGTTCTGCCTATTGTTGAAACTAAGGGCTATATGTACTGGGAAATTATCGAGCTGGCAAACGGCGAAGTGGCATTGCGCCGGGCCGATTCCAATGACGATCCGTTGCTGGTCATCCGGTTTTCGGATGAAGCCAAGGAGCGCCTGAAAGAGCAGCGCCTGGATGTTGCCCGCGCTATGATTTCAGCTGGCGTGCAGGTGGCTACAGAAATCGAGTCCGGCGAAGAAACGGATGACATGGACGACGACGAGATGATCGTCCACTAGCTTTACCCGAACAAGGGCGGCAAGAGCCGCCCGTCTTGGTCATCGCGGGTGTATTGCACCCACCTGTTACTCGCTTGTAGTCTGTCTACCTCCCAAGGTTCCTTTATCCCGTGCACTTCGCTACTGGTACTCTCGATACCAACGCCTGACCGCGGCTACGTATTGTTGAGTTTCTGGGTAGGGTGGAATGCCCTGGTAGCGAGCCACAGCAGTTTCTCCAGCATTGTAGGCCGCCAGTGCCAGATCAAGATCGCGATAGCGCTGCATCAGATACTTGAGATGGGCGGTACCGGCGTGAATGTTCTCTCTCGGGTCGGTGATGTTGCGCACACGATACTGGGCTGCCGTGGCCGGCATCAACTGCATCAGACCCATGGCGCCTTTGTGCGACCGCGCATTGACCTGAAAATTGGACTCCTGTCGGATAACCGCACGAATGAGATTGGCGTCCAGCTGATACTGACTGGCGGCCGTGTTGATGTGTTGTTCGATCTCGGCCCTGCCCCGAAGTCCATCCGGGTCTCTGAGCCGCTGACCGGCATCGCGCGCATCCAAACCACTGTGTTCCAGAACGTAACCGGGCAAGGAAACTGGCCGGTTGGTGACAACGCGTTCGCCGGAGGGCGTCAGATAAATATACAGATCGGCTGCGGCGGCAGACAATGATGTCAGCAAACAGATCGCCAGTGTCAGGAGCCAGCCGTTTGGCAAGGCAATCGGGCGCACGATCCGTCTGTTCAGTCTGGGTTGACGCAAGGGTTACTGCTCCCGCGTTATTCGTCGTCGAAATAGAAGGCGTCGTGGCCGACCAGTGATGTCAGTATAGTCAACCGAGCCGCATTGTCCTGGCTACCAAGATCCGATGCGCTGATGCGCTTTTGCTCACACAGCCAGCGTAACCCGTCGGCGGGCAGGTTGGTTTCTATGGCTTCGCCATCCACAAAGAGCGTTCCGGGTTGATAGGCGAGTCTGACCGAGGCATTGCGTATCAGTGGTTGCCGTTGTAGCTGGCGCGCAATATCGGCTTTGCTCAGTGAGGGCTCTTCAAGCGGGGCGTCACCGTATTTGGGCTGGGTCATGTAGCTGCCGAACCACCTCGCCATGGCATCCCGGTCCTGTACCAGCCTTTGCAGCATGCTTTGAATGCGGTCTACATCGGCGGGAGTAATGCGATGACTGTCGTCTCGCGCGTCCAGATCTGCATCCTGGTAGCGGTCAAAATCCGAACTGGTATTGGCAAGGAACTGGGCGAAGTCTACCAATGTTTCAGCTTGGCTGGGTGCGCGAAAGCCAATGGAGTAGGTGATACAGTCTTTGCTCAGGGCTTCTCCCCAGTGCGCGATCCCCGGTGGCACGTAGAGCATATCGCCCGGTTTCAGTACCCAGCGCTCCTGTTCGTCAAAATGGGCGAGTATGCTCAAATCGGTATCGTCACGGCGATCATCAGCTTCGGTACAGGATTGGCCGATGCGCCATTCCCGTTCTCCTTCAACCTGAATCAGAAACACATCGTAGTGATCAAAATGCGGGCCGACACCGCCGCCGGGCACCGCATAGGAGACCATGATGTCATCCATCCGCCAGGCGGGTATAAAACTGAACGCATCAAACAGCGCCGCTATCTCGGGCACCCAGTGATCGACGGCCTGAACCAACAGCGTCCAGTCTTTTTCAGGCAATTGGGCGAAATCATCTTCGAAGAAGGGGCCGTGACGCAATGTCCAGTCGTTGGCTGTCACCAGGCGCGATTCCACCTCCGGTTCGGTAGCCAGACCAGCCAGCTCATCGCCACTGATTCCGGGCAGACCATCGGGGAAGGCCTTGCGCACCAGGTAGGGCGTTTTTTGCCAGTATTGGCTCAGAAATTCCTGGCCACTGAGGCCGCCGAGCATATCCATGAGGGTCACCTGAGTCGGAGTAGTATGGAGCAGCAACTGCACGGTCAGTTTTGCAGCAAACCAGCGATAGTACAAGGCGGGTGAGTCGGGCAGATCTGCGTCTGCCCGACCGGGTGACATCAGATCGAGTCGATGCCGTTGGCCTGCTCGGCAGCATTGCCCAGATAAGTGGCCGGTGTCAGCGCCAGCAAGGCTTCTTTGGCACTTTGTGGCAGGTCGAGCTGGTTCACAAAATCCTGCATCATGGGCTCAGTAATGGCCTTGCCGCGGGTGAAGGCTTTCAGTTTTTCATAAGGTTCTTCAATGCCGTAGCGACGCATAACCGTCTGGATAGCCTCGGCCATGACTTCCCAGGCCTGGTTTAGATCCTGGTTCAGTCGGTCCGGGTTGGCTTCCAGTTTGCTAATGCCTTTCTGTGTTGCCTGGTAGGCGATGAGGCTGTGCGCCAGGCCCACACCCATGGAGCGCAGCACGGTTGAGTCGGTTAAGTCTCGCTGCCAGCGGGAAATTGGCAGTTTGGCCGTCAGATGGGCCAGAATCGCATTCGCCAGGCCCAGATTGCCTTCTGAGTTCTCGAAGTCGATTGGGTTGACCTTGTGCGGCATGGTTGAACTGCCGACTTCACCGGCGATAGTACGCTGCTTGAAGTAACCCAGTGAAATATAACCCCAGATGTCCCGGTCGAAATCGATCAGAATGGTGTTATAGCGGGCGATGGCATCAAAGAGTTCCGCCATGTAATCGTGCGGTTCGATCTGGGTGGTATAGGGGTTGAGTGTCAAACCCAGTGACTGGATAAAGGCATCGGCGTTGGCGGCCCAGTCGATGTCCGGGTAGGCCGACAGGTGGGCATTGTAATTGCCAACGGCGCCATTGATTTTCCCCAGGTACTCTACTGACTCGATCTGGCGGATCTGACGACCCAGACGGTAGGCGACGTTCGCCATTTCCTTGCCCAGGGTGGTGGGTGAGGCAGTCTGGCCATGTGTACGGCTGAGCATGGGCTGGTCAGCGTGGTTTTTTGCCAGGGCAGCTATGTCGTTATGAATTGCGCGCATCTGCGGCAACAGTACGTCGACAATGCCGGTTTTCAGCATCAGTGCATGTGACAGGTTGTTGATGTCTTCCGAGGTGCAGGCGAAGTGGACAAATTCAGTCACCTGGCTGAGTTCGTCCAGTTCACTCAACCGGGTTTTCAGGAAGTACTCGATCGCTTTGACATCGTGGTTGGTGGTGCGCTCAATGGCCTTGATGGCTTCGGCATCGGCCAGAGAGAACTGATTTACGATGGCATCCAGAAAAGCATTGGCCTCGGCTGAAAAAGGCGCCAACTCGGCAATGTCAGCGTGACTGGCCAGTTGCTGCAGCCAGCGAACTTCGACTGTGACCCGGGCTTTGATCAGGCCATATTCGCTGAAAATAGACCGAAACGCTTCGGTTTTGGAGCCATATCGGCCATCGATAGGGGAGATCGCGGTGAGCGCGTTTAATTCCATGGTGCCTGGTTCCCGTCAGTACATGCGTGAAGGCGGGCGATTATACCGGTCAGCCGCCAGACAGGCCAATGCTTCGGTCGCGAATGCTCAGGCTGGCTGCATCGCTTTGAGGCTGCCACCCATCGCTCTTCTGTTGCTAACTCCGAAACCAGCACTTAAAGATGCCGATTGGTTTGTCTATATTCTGGCAAGCAGCTGCTCAGCGGTATCATGCAGTTTTGAACGCTTCACAACGATATGCCAGCGCCGGCCGCCCAGTTGATGCCATAGGTGGGCGCTGCGTATGCCAAACAACAGGGCCGCGCGGACCTGTTCGGCGACGTTCGGGTTTTGCAGGTAGGAAGGGTTGCCCATAACCCGGATGCGAAAATCCAGTTTGCTGACACTTTGCTGGTAGCTGTTGGCGACGGCGGCGATGACCGATTCATGCAGCGGATCATCGAAATAGGCGCACTGATCAACCGCCCGCGTTAGATGCTGGCTGAGCGACTCCATCAGATCATCCCTTGCTGTGAGCTTTTTCTGGGCATGCAAAATGCCCATCGCATAACGCAGTACATCCGGTGACATGCCCTTGCCACGCTTCGCCAAGACTTCCTTAAGCCCCTCAAGTCCGGTTTTTACCCCTGCTATGCCGCCGTAAACGGCTTCAACCGAGCTCGGGTTCAGGTTGAGCACAGTGCGGATACTTTGCTCGAGTCGCGGGCGTTCCAGGTTGCCCTGGCGAGCCAGCTGCTCGACCATCAGAGCGGACTGGAATACGCCAGCCAGTGCCATAACCTGATTGCTAAACTGATTCATTAACTTCCTTAATGCTTTTATATCAAAGGGTTAAGTAGCATTGTTGATGTTAAATGTGACTCATAGACCCTGCCTGATCCCTGGGGATTCGGCTGTGACAGTTCACCAGGTGCGTTCGATAACGCCACCACCGAGGCAGACTTCGCCATCGTAGAATACAGCGGATTGTCCGGGGGTAATCGCCCGTTGAGGCTGTTCAAACGTAACCCGGTAGCCGTCGTCGGTAGCGGTTACCTGACAGGCTTGGTCCGGTTGCCGGTAGCGGTGCTTGCACATCAGACTGGCTGGCAGCGCAGGGGCTCCACCGGCCACCCAGTAGACCGAAGAGAGGGCCAGCTCCTGAGTGTAGAGCGCTGGATTGTCCGTTCCCTGCACGACGGTCAGTACGTTACGCTCCAGGTCTTTGGCAGCGACAAACCAGGGCGCTTCGGGATGGTTGCGGGTACCGCCAATGCCCAGCCCCTGGCGCTGGCCGATGGTGTAGTACATCAGCCCCTGATGTTCTCCGATCACTTCGCCACTGTCCGTTTCTATCGTTCCCGGGCGAGCAGGCAAGTATTGCTTCAGAAAGTCACTGAAGCGGCGCTCACCAATAAAACAGATACCGGTGCTGTCTTTCTTGCGGGCTGTCGCCAACTGGTACTTTTCGGCAATACGGCGTACTTCCGGTTTTTCGAGCTCACCGACCGGAAACAGGGTTTTGGCAAATTCTTCGTGGCCGACAGCGTGCAGGAAATAGGACTGGTCTTTGTTGGTATCCAGGCCGCGCAGCAGTTGGGTGCCCTGATCTGTGGTGCGGGTTCGGGTGTAGTGCCCGGTGGCGATTTTGTCGGCGCCTAGCGTCAGGGCGTAGTCGAGAAAGGCTTTGAACTTGATCTCCCGGTTACACAGGATATCCGGGTTGGGGGTTCTTCCAGCCTGGTATTCTTCCAGAAAATGTTCAAATACGTGATCCCAGTATTCGGCCGCAAAATTAGCCTTGTGCAGGTGGATGCCCAGCCGGTCGCTGACGGCCTGAGCATCGGCAAGGTCTTCCTTGGCGGTGCAGTATTCAGTGCCGTCGTCTTCATCCCAGTTTTTCATGAACAGGCCTTCGACCTGGTAACCGGCCTCCAGCAGCAACGCCGCCGTTACAGAAGAGTCGACACCGCCGGACATGCCGACGATGACTTTGGTTGAGGCAGCTGAAGTCATGGGGTTAAAGGCTCCCGGGGGCAATCATGGGGTGAATGAGTGACAGTGGATACCGCTGTCCGGCCTGGTAATCGGCCAGTGCCTGACTGACCAGCGCGCTGCGCAGCGGGTAGTGACCGGCAAGCAGTTGATCCAGCGGCAGCCAGTCCACGGCCAGAATATCGGTGTCGCGCGGGCTGTTTTCAACCCATTCGGGCTGATCGGCTGTGAAGCAAACGCGCAAATAATGAATGCCGGTGGTGGGGTGCACGGATTGGTAGATGCCAACCAGCGCGGTCAGACGCACCTGGTACTGAGTTTCTTCGAGCGTTTCCCGGCGCGCGGCATCCAGAAGAGACTCTCCTGGTTCGACATGACCGGCAGGCTGGTTCCATCCGATTATACCGTTATCAATTTCATTGACCATCAATATGCGCTGGTTTTCTTCTACAATAACGGCTGTTGTGAGGTGGGGCATTTCAGGTGCAGCAGCCATGGTGTCTCCTGTAGCGGCAGGGTAAGTGAGGGCGTTTGTCAGCGCCGCGGTGTTGCAACGAACAGGAACAAGGTACGCTTTAGTGTCTGGACACTGTTCGTATCCGTCACAAGTCTTTTGCATTCAAGCCAGAGCGTTGGCAGCCTACTGGACGTAAAATGGATCATAACAAGAGCGTTACACTGACGTCTGCTGCGCTCATACGCGAACCGAGATTAAGGAACCCGGCATGATCATCAAACCCAAAGTACGTGGTTTTATTTGCACCACCGCACACCCAACGGGCTGTGCCCTGCATGTTCAGGAGCAGATCGACTATGTAAAAGCCCATCCGCCCGCTGCTGAAGGCCCCAAGAATGTGTTGGTGATTGGCGCTTCAACCGGCTATGGCCTGGCGTCGCGCATTGTCTCTGGCTTTGGCTTCAAGGCCAACACCCTGGGGGTCATGTTCGAAAAAGAACCGACTGAGCGCCGCACTGCCTCGGCGGGTTGGTACAACACCCGAGCCTACGAGAAAGCGGCAACCGAGGCTGGATTGTACGCTAAAACCTTTAATGCCGATGCGTTCAGTCACGAATGCAAGGCGGAAGTGATCGAAGAGATCAAAGCGTCGATGGGCAAGGTGGACCTGGTGGTCTACAGCCTGGCCTCACCGCGCCGCAAAGACCCCGATACCGGCGACGTCTATATGTCGACGCTTAAACCGATCGGCGAGGCGGTGACCCGAAAGAGCTTGAATACCGATACCCGTGAGGTGTCCGAGGTTACCCTGGAGCCGGCGAATGACGATGAAATCGCCAATACCATCAAGGTAATGGGCGGGCAGGACTGGGAATTGTGGCTAAAGGCACTGGCCGACGCCGATGTATTGGCCGAGGGTGTCAAGACAACGGCCTACACCTACATCGGCCGCGAGCTCACGTTCCCTATTTATGGCGAAGCCACCATTGGCCGCGCCAAGGAAGACCTGGATCGCGCAGCAGCGGCCATTGACCAGTCACTGAAATCCAGCCTGGGTGGCAGTGCACGTGTTTCTGTTCTGAAGGCGCTGGTTACCCAGTCCAGCTCTGCTATCCCGGTCATGCCGTTGTACATCTCTTTGCTGTACCGGGTAATGAAAGAGCAGGGCACGCACGAAGGTTGCATTGAGCAGATCAACACGCTGCTGACGGGCGAACTTTACTCGGGGAAAGATGAGCTCACGCTGGATGAGCATAGCCGTGTTCGCGTGGACCTGAAAGAACTGACCGACGAGGTGCAGAATCGGGTAGAGGAGTTGTGGCACCAGGTAACAACGGAAAATCTTACCAAGTTGTCCGACTTCGAGGGCTACCAGAAGGAGTTTTTCCGCCTGTTCGGCTTCGGCTACGACCAGGTGGATTACGACCAGGACGTTGACCCGGTCGTTTAACCCCCTGTGTTCCTGAAGATGAGGCGCCTGCTGGGCGCCTTTTTTTAGTCTTGACACTTATACCGTTATCTAAAATGCGATCAATGTCGATTTCCCGAAACTCCCCGCTTGCCAGATCATCAAGCGCACAATGACCGATTTTCCAGCGAATCAGCCTTAGCGTCGGGTAGCCTATATGGGCTGTCATCCGGCGTACCTGGCGGTTTCGTCCTTCGGTGATGACCAGTTGTAACCATTGGGTCGGTATGTCTTTGCGCTCTCTGATCGGGGGTTGCCTTGGCCACAACGCGTCTGGCTCATCGATGAGTTCGACCTGTGCGGGCTGTGTCATGCCGTCTTTTAGTTTTACGCCCTGGCGTAGCGGTGCAAGATCGGCTTCCGAGGGTATACCTTCCACCTGAACCAGGTAGGTTTTTTCAACCTTGTTGGCCGGGTGGGCCAACTGATGTATGACGGCACCATCATCGCTGAGCAATAGCAGACCTTCGGAATCGAAATCCAGGCGACCGGCAGCGTACACCCCGGGAATCGGGATAAAATCAGCCAGGGTACTGCGGGGGAGCCCGGAACGTTCGTCGGTAAACTGGCACAGCACCTGAAACGGTTTGTTAAACATGATTAGGGTGGTCATTGCGAGTGTTCTGGGCCTTTGAGAGGTGTTATCCGTGCAACCCGGCGTGCAACGCATGGTACCAAAGTCACATTCGTTGATGCTGTAAGTAGACAAACGATTCCGTTATACTCCGCCGCCGTTGAAACCATAATACACAGATGGAGTGAACCATGGGATATCAGAAAATTGAAGTGCCGGCCGGCGAGAAAATCACGGTCGACGCCAAAGGTACCCTGACTGTACCCAACAACCCTATTATCCCGTTCATCGAAGGCGATGGCATCGGCATTGACGTAACCCCGCCGATGATCGCTGTGATCGATGCTGCGGTTGCCAAGGCGTACGGCAGCGAGCGCAAAATCAGCTGGATGGAAGTTTACGCGGGTGAAAAAGCCACCACCATCTACGACGCAGATACTTGGCTGCCAACGGAAACGCTGGATGCCTTCCGCGAGTTCAAAGTGGGGATCAAAGGCCCGCTGACCACACCCGTAGGCGGCGGTATTCGCTCACTGAACGTTGCCATCCGTCAGGAACTCGATTTGTTTGTGTGCCAGCGTCCGGTGCAGTGGTTTACCGGTGTACCTAGCCCGGTAAAAGCCCCTGGCGACGTCGACATGGTGATCTTCCGTGAAAACTCCGAAGACATCTATGCCGGTGTTGAATGGAAAGCAGGCAGCCCTGAAGCTGAGAAAGTCATCAAGTTTTTGCGCGAAGAAATGGGCGTCACCAAGATTCGCTTCCCTGAAATGTGTGGTATTGGTGTCAAGCCAGTGTCGGAAGAGGGTACCAAGCGTCTGGTGCGCCAGGCACTGCAGTACACCGTCGATAACGACCGCGACAGCCTGACTCTGGTACACAAGGGCAACATCATGAAGTTCACCGAAGGTGCCTTCAAAGATTGGGGTTACGAGCTGGCCAAAGAAGAGTTTGGTGCCGAGTTGCTCGACGGCGGCCCCTGGATGCAGTTCAAGAACCCCAAAACCGGCAAGAACATCGTGGTTAAAGACGTCATCGCCGATGCCATGTTGCAACAGATTCTGTTGCGTCCGGCCGATTATGACGTTATTGCCACACTGAACCTGAACGGCGACTACCTGTCCGATGCCCTGGCGGCGGAAGTAGGCGGCATTGGTATCGCACCAGGCGCCAACCTCTCTGACGACGTGGCCGTGTTTGAAGCCACACACGGTACCGCGCCGAAGTATGCCGGTCAGGACAAGGTTAACCCGGGTTCACTGATTTTGTCTGGCGAGATGATGCTGCGTCATATGGGCTGGATCGAAGCGGCTGATCTGGTGCTGAAAGGCATGGCCGATGCCATTGCTTCCAAGCGCGTAACCTATGACTTCGAGCGTCTGATGGACGGTGCTACGCTGGTGAAAGCCTCTGAGTTTGGGCAAGAAATCATCAAGCAGATGGATAGCTGAGCCTAGCGCGACGCCGCGAGGTCTGTGAGTAGACCTCGCACTTTCAAAAAAGCCTGGCAATAGCCAGGCTTTTTTTATGCTTCAATGGACGTTGACTGTCTGTTCCAGCCAGATCGATTCAGTCAGGGTGATCGCTGGTTGCGCGCTCCTTGGTAGTCTGGGCTGTTTCAGTAGATTGGGCAGGGGAAGCAGCTGTTTGCGCACCAGGCTCAGGTAATGCACGAATGTTAACAGCATGAATGCCTCGATCGGCCTTGACGGTGTCGAATTCCACCGGTTGCCCGGCCTTGAGTGTCTTGTAGCCTTCCATCTGAATGGAGGAGAAATGGGCAAACAGGTCTTCTTCATGTTCGTCACAAACGACGAAACCAAAACCTTTTGCATTGTTGAACCACTTTACTTTCCCTACGGGCATAACGGACTCCTTACGACCACGTTAAATTACAACTTGAAATCGACCAGGCCCACTTGCTTGACCGGGTCAACCCTTGTTCACAATGACACCTAGGTAGAGATGGACAGCCACTCATTGGCAGGTGTTGTTCAGTCTCCGGCCAACCTCTTCCCTGAGTCTCGTGAGAGACTTGTTGGTTTGAACCGTTCTACCCACCGAGTTGCATTTCGAGGTAGCGATATGCAATGCTCTGTCCGGTTCACACCCAACCCGTCCACAGCCAGACGTTACACGCCTTGCAGGGGAAATACCGACGACTCGTTGGCATCCCCGAAGGTTATTCACTAACCTTACCTGCGTTCTGTGAGCGGTTGTATTCAACAGCCACGATACATCGACTACTAGTACTACCAGGCCCCATCGACCACCGAATCGAGCTGTACAGTATTTATACAGATCTAACGGTTAGGCTATGGTTGGTTGTTGAACCATTGAAGTCAAGCACCAACTCGCTGAGTTATGAAGCAGCGCACGTTGTGTTCACCTGATGTTACTGAAAATACGCCCGGTTCAGCACGGCTACGGTATCTTTAACACTGTTCGGTTGCTTGAGCCCGACGCTGCGACGCGCATAATTGGGCCAACAGGAAAACATCCTGTCGTTGAGTCATTGGAAAACCACCGGGTCAGCCCCACCGTATAATCTGAATGAGTTTGAACATCGACCTATGACCATTACTACTACTGGAAAGCCAGACCTGTACGACGCCGGAATGAAGAGAATTCACGCTGGCACCCCAAGGCTGGGGCCTGACGAGCCCGAGCAGGGAGACGATTATGGCGTCGCCACCCGGACTCAGGATCCGGAGCTTAAGCAACCCCCTCTTTACCGGGTGATTTTGCTGAACGACGACTACACCCCCATGGAGTTTGTGGTGCACATTCTCGAGAACTTTTTTTACATGTCCCGGGAAAAGGCGACACAAGTCATGTTAGCGGTGCACACGCAAGGCAAAGGTGTGTGCGGCGTCTATACTAGAGATATCGCGGAAACCAAGGCAGCCATGGTTAACCAGTATTCCAGGGACAATGAACACCCCCTGGTGTGTGAGGTAGAAAAGGCAGATGACCAGTGATCAGCAAGAGGGTTATATACCATGCTAAGTAAAGATCTCGAATTGACGCTGAATAATGCGTTCAAAGATGCGCGGGGCAAGCGGCATGAGTTCATGACCGTGGAGCACCTGTTGCTGGCGTTGCTGGACAATCATGCTGCAGCCGAAGTGCTGACGGCCTGTGCTGCCGACATTCCGCAACTGCGTCGCGACCTGACGGAATTCATTGATTCCACGACCCCCCTGATTCCGATCGACGATGAAGACCGTGAAACCCAGCCAACCCTGGGCTTCCAGCGGGTCTTGCAGCGTGCTGTCTTCCACGTTCAGTCGTCCGGCAAAAAAGAGGTAACTGGTGCCAACGTGCTGGTGGCCATTTTCTCCGAGCAGGAAAGCCAGGCGGTGTTCTTCCTCAAACAGCAAAGCATCTCTCGCATCGATGTGGTCAATTTTATTGCCCATGGCATCTCCAAGGTGCAAAGCGAGAATGCCCAGCCGAATGAAGATTTTAACGCCGATCAGCAAGAAGAGGGTGGTGGCGATGGTGTTCAGGGCAGTGCTCTGGAGAGCTTTGCCTCAAACCTGAATGAATTGGCCCGCAAGGGGCAGATCGACCCGCTGGTAGGGCGTGAGCACGAAGTTGAGCGCGTTATCCAAATCCTCTCGCGCCGGCGCAAGAATAATCCGCTGCTGGTCGGAGAAACCGGGGTGGGAAAAACCGCCATCGCTGAGGGCCTGGCAAAGCGTATTATCGACAACGATGTACCTGAAATTATGGAAGGGGCTCAAGTCTTTTCCCTGGATCTGGGCGCTTTGCTCGCCGGTACCAAGTACCGGGGAGATTTTGAAAAACGCCTGAAAACGCTATTGGCTGAGTTGAAGAAGAAGGAAAAGTCGATTTTGTTTATCGACGAGATCCACACCATCATCGGTGCCGGGGCGGCGTCTGGCGGCGTTATGGATGCGTCCAATCTGCTCAAGCCGATGCTCAGTTCCGGTGAACTCAGATGCATGGGCTCTACGACATTCCAGGAATTTCGTGGCATTTTCGAGAAAGACAGCGCTCTGACGCGCCGCTTTCAGAAAATTGATGTCAATGAGCCGTCGGTCGATGAAACCTATCGCATCCTGAAGGGGCTGAAGTCGCGTTTTGAGGAGCATCACCACCTCAAGTACACCGATAAATCCCTGAAAGCCGCTGCAGAGCTGTCGGCCCGCTACATCACTGACCGCCACCTGCCAGACAAGGCCATTGATGTCATCGATGAAGCGGGTGCGGCCCAGCGGCTGCTACCAGCCAGCAGACGCAAGAAGTCGATTAACGTCAGTGATGTCGAGAAGGTCATCGCCTCTATTGCCCGCATTCCGGAAAAAAGTGTCAGCCGTAACGACAAGGAAGTGCTGGAGCATCTGGAGCGTAACCTGAAGATGACCGTCTTCGGACAGGAGCAGGCCATTGAGCAACTGGCTGCGTCGATCAAACTGGCCCGTGCCGGTCTGAAATCGGTCGACAAGCCAATTGGCTCCTTCCTGTTTGCTGGCCCGACCGGGGTGGGCAAAACAGAGGTGTCGAAGCAGCTAGCCGATTCTCTGGGTATTGAGCTGTTGCGCTTTGATATGTCGGAGTACATGGAGCGCCACACCGCTTCGCGTCTGATCGGGGCTCCTCCGGGCTACGTCGGGTTCGATCAGGGTGGTTTGCTGACCGATGGGGTGTCCAAGCACCCGCATTGTGTGCTGCTGCTCGATGAAATTGAAAAAGCACACCCGGATGTTTTCAACCTGCTGCTGCAGGTTATGGACCACGGCACCCTGACCGACAACAACGGGCGCAAGGCGGACTTCCGCAATGTTATTCTGATCATGACCAGCAATGCCGGCGCGCAGGAAATCAACCGCCGCTCCATGGGCTTCCTGGAGCAGGACAACAGCACCGATGGCATGGAAATGATTCGTAAGCAGTTTACACCGGAGTTCCGCAACCGTTTGGACGCCATCGTTCAGTTCAAGTCGCTGCCGATCGCGGTGGTTACCAGCATTGTCGATAAGTTCCTGACCGAGCTGCAGGCTCAGTTGGATGACAAGCGCGTCATGATGGAAGTGGATGATGAGGTTCGCGCCTGGCTCGCCGAGAAAGGGTACGACGAACACATGGGCGCCCGGCCGATGAGCCGCCTGATTCAGGAGAAGGTGAAGCGGCCGTTGGCCGACATGATTCTCTTCGGCCCGCTGTCTCGTGGCGGTACCGTCTATGTGCACATCCGTAACGATGAGCTGACGCTGGAAGTCGAGGAGGAAGCAGAAACGGTCTGACGTGTAAGAACGTTAGGGTTATTAAAAAGGCACCTCCGGGTGCCTTTTTTTGTTGTTCTGAGGCGTGTGCAGAACGCACAGACAAAAAAACACCCGGAGGGTGTTCTTTTATACTGGGTCTGGCGGTTGTTTCAGGTCGCGTGACCCAAACTGCATGCGTTAGCGGGCGCGGTAAACGATACGACCTTTGGTCAGGTCGTAAGGTGTCAGTTCGACCTTGACCTTGTCGCCCGTCAGGATGCGAATGTAGTTTTTACGCATTTTCCCTGAAATATGGGCAGTAATGACATGGCCATTTTCGAGTTTGACCCGGAACATGGTGTTGGGAAGGGTATCGAGAATCTCGCCTTCCATTTCAATAACGTCTTCTTTTGCCATATATGCTTGTACACACCTTTGATTAAGACCGCTGAGGCTGACTACTGGGTGTCAACCTCATGTAAGTATGGGAACCGGCGGGCATTCTGCCTGAATTTCCGGCATTTATCAAAAAACTGGGCAAATTCAGGTATTTGGCTGGAAAATCGGTACCGTGGACGTCAGGGTCGGGCAATCAATCACTCAATACCAATGGCGTCGATCAGGTGATCATCGAGCAGCCGCCAGTGCCGGTTGATCAGCACTTCCAGCGGCCGGTAATCGGCCTTGTAGGTCATTTGCGCTGATCCCGGTACCCAATAGCCCAGATACAGGAAGGGCAGGTTCAGAGTTTCGCACAGCTGTATCTGAGTCAGGATGCTGAACACCCCCAGCCCGCGCTGACTTTGAACGGGGTCAAAAAAGGTGTAAGTGGCTGACAATCCGGTTTCCATGCGGTCGGTAAAGGCGACCGCCACGACCTGATCGTTCTGTCTGAATTCAAGAATGAACGCAAGATCGGGCCGGCTGACCAGAAATTCGCGATAGCTGTCTTCCGAAGGTGGGTACATGTCGCCCTGGTAATGCCGGTGACTGATGTAAGCCTCGTACAGGCGATAATGCTCGGCTTTGTACTGACAGGGCAGTCGGCGCACGCTGAGGTCCTGATTTTTAGTCAGAATACGCCGGAAACGACGCTTCCAGTGAAACTGAGCGACCCGCACCCGTGATGGCATACAGGCCCCGCAAGCTTCGCAATCGGGCCGGTAGAGGTGGTGACCACTGCGCCGGAAACCCAGGTGCATCATCTGTTCATAGAGGGGCAGGGAAAAGTGCAGATCCGGATCGAGAAACAGGGTCCGTGCCTGCTGTCCGTCCAGATAGCTGCAATTGTGCTCACCGGTTCGGTACAGCTTGATGGTGTCTTCCTGTTGCTCGGACTCAGGTTTCATCGGCAACATCCCGGACAATGTCAGTTAGTGGTTCAGCCAAACTGCCCCGGTAAATGCGATTTGAGACCGCCTGGTTCAGGGCGACCGCATCGGGAAACGACAGTTGGCGACGTTGTCGGGGCAATTGTTGCTCGAACCAACGTCGCTCAACCTCCCGGGCACCGAGACTGGCCAGGTGGTCATTATAGACCTGGCAATCGATCAGGCGTAGTGATTGCAGCAGAGCGGCTTCCTGCAGCGCCAGCAAAGCCAGCTTGGAGCCGTTGGTACGCCGCGAGAACATACTTTCGCCGAAAAAAACGCCATCGATGCCTACACCGTACAGGCCTCCGATCAGATCGTCATCACACCACACCTCGATCGAATGAGCCCAGCCCAACTGATGCAGTTCGGTATAGGCGTCGCGCATCGACGTGCTGATCCAAGTACCCGGCTGACGGGCCCTGGGAGCCTGGCAAGCCGCTATTACCCGGGTGAAGGCGCCGTTGACGGTGATCGTCGGCGGCGTCTGGCGGTAAGCTTTGCGAAAACTGCGCGACAGGTGCATTTCGCCCGGTAACAGCACCATGCGCGGCTCGGGAGACCACCACAGAATGGGCTCACCGTCGCTGTACCAGGGAAATATGCCCCGCTCGTAAGCGGTCAGTAGCCACTCGGGTGTCAGCGCGCCGCCCGCCGCCAGCAAGCCTGGCGGATTGGCCAGAGCCTCGGTGGTCGGTGGAAAGCAGGCGTTCTGTTCAGCTTCCAGCCAGCTTAGTTGTGGCATAAAAATGCTCGGTGTATCAATAAGTTGGGCTTCATACTGTGGTATCTTAGTGCTCTTTGGCGTGGACTGCCACGCCCGGACGAATCAGCGTATCCTCGGGCTGGGCTGAACGGCTGTCGGGTGCTTTCTGTGCCCGGGGTGCTTCGGCTAGAATGCGAGCCTGCATCGATAGGCCGGGCAGGGACCTTACGCCCAACCATGACCGACACACTAGACAGGTAACTTCGATTTGACGCAAAAGAACGCTTCGGCACGCAAGGAACTCTCACGAGCGCGTGACGACCACAGAGTTCTGGATGTAAAACAGCGCTTGCTGCACGAGGGCAGTTTACTGCTGTCTTTGGCGGTGGGCGTCTATCTGCTGATTGCTCTGGCCTCTCACCATCCGTCCGATCCGGGCTGGGCCTATTCCGGTGCGGGCGAGGGCGTTCGCAACATGGCGGGTACGGCTGGGGCCTACCTGTCATCATTGCTGTTCAGTCTGGTCGGTGGTCTGGCCTATGGCTTGCCGGCCATTTTCCTGTTTAGGGCCTGGGCAACGTTTCGCGATCGCAAGGCCGGGCTGCACTGGAACCCGCTGTTGATCGCCATCCGAACATTGGGCTGGGCGCTCTTTGTCTGTGTCAGCAGCGCCCTGGCAACGGTGCATATTGCCAGCAATCAAACCGCAAGTGCCGGCGGCTGGCTGGGCATTGAACTTTCGGAGTGGATATTCCCAATTCTGGGCATGACCGGTACGACCCTGTTGCTGGTCGTTCTGTGGTTCATCTCGCTGACGCTGGCCATGAATGTCTCCTGGTTGCGGTTGATGGAGCGCATAGGCCGATTGCTGTTTTCCGGCGTCACCGCGATGCGTGACAGCCTGCAGTCGCGCCGCCGCCGTAAGGCGGAAAAAGCCCAGGTCAGGCAGGTGGTGGAAACCCGTAAGGCCAATCTCGACATTCAGATCAAGAAACAGTCGAAGCGCAAGCCGCCTCAGATCAAGCCGTTGCAACCCAAAGTCACAGAGCCCAGCGAACGCGTGCAGAAAGAGCAACAGCAACCGCTGTTTACCGGGGGGGACTCCAATACCCCGTTGCCGGCTCTGAGCCTGCTGACTTCTGGCGAGCACGACACCAATAATGGCTACAGCCAGGAAGCGCTGGAAGCCATGTCACGTATGCTGGAAATCAAACTTAAAGACTTCAATGTCGATGCCGAGGTGACCGAGGTCGCCCCCGGCCCGGTGATTACCCGGTTTGAGATTCAACCTGCCGCCGGCATCAAGGTATCGAAAATATCAAACCTGGCAAAAGATCTGGCGCGGTCGATGGCGCTGGTCAGTGTTCGGGTGGTAGAGATCATTCCCGGCAAAACGACCGTGGGTATCGAGATCCCTAATGAAAAACGCGACATTGTGCGGCTGAGCGATGTTCTGCAGTCAAGCGCTTATGATAAAGCCAAATCAGCGCTGACGCTGGCCCTGGGCCATGACATCGGCGGTGCACCCGTTGTCGCCGATCTGGGCAAGATGCCGCATTTGCTGGTCGCCGGTACCACCGGCTCCGGTAAGTCGGTCGGTGTGAACTCCATGCTGTGCAGTCTACTGTTCAAGGCCACACCGGAGGAGGTCAGGTTAATTCTGGTCGACCCCAAGATGCTGGAATTGTCGGTTTATGAGGGCATTCCCCATTTGCTCACGCCGGTGATCACCGATATGAAAGACGCGGCCAATGGCCTGCGCTGGTGTGTTGCCGAGATGGAACGTCGCTACAAATTGATGTCGAAGGTTGGGGTGCGCAACATCGCCGGGTTCAACAAGAAGGTTGAAGATGCCCGGCGCGACGGTGAACCATTGCTCGACCCGCTCTATGAGCCCTTTGACACGCTTGATCCGCACGCACCAACACCGGAACTGGAAACTCTGCCGTTTATTGTCGTGGTGGTCGATGAATTCGCCGACATGATGATGATTGTCGGTAAGAAGGTGGAAGAACTGATCGCCCGGCTGGCGCAAAAAGCCAGGGCGGCGGGTATTCACCTGATTCTCGCCACCCAGCGGCCCTCGGTGGACGTGATTACCGGTCTGATCAAGGCCAACATTCCCACCCGCATAGCGTTTCAGGTGTCTTCCAAGATCGATTCCCGGACCATTCTGGACCAGGGCGGCGCCGAGCAGCTGCTGGGCCACGGCGATATGTTGTATCTGCCGCCGGGCACCGGTTTGCCGGTTCGGGTGCACGGTGCCTTTGTCGACGACGATGAAGTTCACCGTGTGGTGGCCGAATGGAAGAAGCGAGGTCAGCCCGACTACATCGAGGAAATTCTGGCCGGCGGCGAAGCAGACCTGCCGGGCGTTCCCTCACTGGACGATGGTGAAGACAACCCCGAAAGCGACCCGCTGTTTGATGAGGCAGTGGCCTTTGTTACCCAGAGTCGCAAAGCCTCGATTTCTTCAGTACAGCGTAAATTACGCATTGGCTACAACCGGGCCGCTCGCCTGGTTGATACGATGGAGGCCGCCGGTATTGTCAGCTCGGCTGGCCACAACGGCAGCCGGGAAGTACTGGCACCACCCCCGCCGGCGGGGTAACTGGCTAATTTTTTAGAGGCCTGTACAAAGCTAATGGCTCAGGAGAGCGATTCATGTTGAATTTTTTTGCCCGGTCCGGGGTTGCGGTGCTGCTCAGTTGGGCCGCCATTGCACCTCAGGTACACGCTGATGACGCTGCCCGACAGCGCCTGATCGATCTGCTGCAGTCGACGGAAACCCTGCAGGCAGAGTTTCGTCAGGAAACCTACGCCGATGGCGAGCTGCGTGGCGACCAGGCTGAGGGCATTATGAAGATTGCGCGCCCGCTCAAGTTTGTCTGGGAGGTCTCCTCGCCTTATGAACAGTCGGTCATTTCCGATGGCGAAACACTCTGGGTTCATGACCCGGACCTGCTGCAGGCGACCTACCAGCCGGTTACCAATCAATTGCAGGAATCGCCGGCGATGATCCTCAGTCAGCCCGAATCCACGCTGAGAACCTCCTACGATGTCACAGAGGCGGCGAACGAGAGCCTGACGGCCTATCGCCTTTACCCTCTGGATGAAGACGCTGTCTTCGAGGACATGACGCTGCTGTTTGAAAACGGCCGCATCAGCGAACTTCGGCTCAGTGACAACCTGGGGCAGGACACCCGTATCACCTTCAGCAACGTTGAAACCAACCTGACGCTGGATGCTGCGGACTTTGAGTTTACCCCGCCTGAGGGCACCGACGTCTTCGAACAGATGTAACCCTCATGACCGACCTGTTCAGCGCAACCGAGTCCAACCCCTTCGCACCTCTGGCGGAGCGGATGCGACCCAAAACCCTGGCTGGCTACATCGGCCAGTCGCATATTCTGGGGCAGGGGCAGCCCCTGCGCCGGGCCATTGAGCAGGATCAACTGCATTCGATGATTTTCTGGGGCCCGCCCGGCGTTGGAAAAACCACCCTGGCGCGGTTGCTGGCGCATTCAACGTCGTCGCGGTTCGAGGCGCTGTCGGCGGTTCAGTCTGGCGTTAAGGACATCAAAGCTGCGGCTGAACGGGCGTTGCAAGCGAAGGCAGAAGGGCGGCGCACCCTGCTGTTCGTCGACGAAGTGCATCGCTTCAACAAAGCCCAGCAGGATGCCTTTCTGCCTTACGTTGAAGACGGCACCTTCATTTTTGTGGGGGCAACCACCGAAAACCCCAGCTTTGAACTCAATGCCGCACTGCTGTCTCGCGCCCGGGTCTATCCGCTCAAGCCTGTCTCGCTGGACGATATGGCCGCCTTGCTAGACCAGGCCCGAGCACAAGACAGCGCGGTCGCAAAGCTGGCCATTGATGACGACGTTAAGCAACGGCTATTTGCCCTGGCCGATGGTGATGCCCGCCGTTTCTACAATTTGCTTGAGTTATCGGCGGATCTCTACGCCGATGAACCAGACGGTTTGACTCTGGAGCGTTTGTCGCAGTTAACCCAGGGCCAGACCCGCCGGTTCGACAAGGGCGGCGATGCGTTTTACGACCAGATATCGGCCATGCACAAGAGTGTTCGCGGCTCTTCGCCGGATGGCGCGCTGTACTGGCTGTGCCGCATGCTCGACGGCGGCTGCGATCCGCTTTATATCGCGCGCCGACTGGTACGTATGGCCAGTGAAGACATCGGCAATGCCGACCCGCGCGCCCTGACCCTGGCTATGGATGCCTGGCAGGTACAGGAACGCCTGGGCAGCCCGGAAGGGGAGTTGAGTCTGGCTCAGGCCGTGGTCTATCTGGCGTGTGCACCCAAAAGCAACGCCGTCTACAAGGCGTTTAACGAGGTGATGGCCCGGGTTCAGTCCGATCAGAGCCATGAAGTGCCGGTGCATTTGCGCAACGCGCCCACAGCGCTGATGAAAGAGCTGGGCTACGGCCACGATTACCGCTACGCCCACGACGAACCCCATGCCTACGCCGCCGGAGAGCACTATCTGCCCGAAGCGCTGGTTGATCAGCGCTTTTATCAGCCAGTGGATCGCGGGCTGGAGAAGAAAATTGCCGAGAAACTGGCCTTTTTGCGTGATCTGGATGAACAGCATCGGCAATAATGCGGGTACCGTGAGATCAGCAGGGAGTGTGAATGCATGTCGATACCCTTTAGCCACTGGTTGGCCATCGCCTTGGGCGGCAGTCTGGGCGCCATGGGCAGATTCTGGGTGGTTACCTTCTTTAACCGTCTACACGGTAGCCATTTCCCGCTAGGTACCTTTACCGTTAATGCGGTTGGCAGCTTTGTGATGGGGCTGGTCTTTGTGGTGCTGATGCTGCGCTTCACCGGAACCGATACACTCTGGCAACGGTTGCTGCTGGTCGGCATACTCGGGGCCTTTACCACCTTTTCCAGTTTTGCTCTTGAGAATCTGGTGTTGCTGCAACAGCAGCAGTACTGGATGGCACTCGGTTATACCCTCGCCAGTATCCTAACCTGCCTGGCCGCCGCAGCGCTGGGCTTTGGGGTGGGTAAGCTGGTATTCTAGGCGCCCGCCGAATGGGAATCAGAACATGCGTTTCCCAATGGCGATCTACTAACTCCCAATCGACTCTAATAGGACAGAAACGCCCATGCTGGACATAAAACGGCTGAGACAGGACATCACCACGCTTGCTGATCAACTTCGGGTGAAACACTACGAACTCGATGTGTCGGCTTTCGAGTCCCTGGAGTCGAGCCGCAAGTCCGTTCAGGTCGAGACCGAGCAGCTGCAGGCAGAGCGCAAGAAAGCGTCAAAGCAGATCGGCCAGCTGGTCGGGCAGGGCATGTCGGTCGACGAGGCCAAGGCTCAGGTACAGAAGACACTGGATACCATTGCCGAGCAACTGGGTGCCAAAGAAGCCGACCTGAAGCAGATTCAGGCGCAACTGGACGACCTGCTGCTGGGCATTCCTAATGTGCCGGATACTGCCGTGCCCGAAGGCAAGAGCGAAGACGAGAACGAAGAAGTCTCGCGCTGGGGCACACCACCTGCCTTCGACTTCGAAGTTAAAGATCATGTCGATCTCGGAGCCGTCTCCGGTGGCCTGGATTTCGAACGCGCCGCCAAACTGACCGGCAGCCGTTTCTCAGTGATGAGTGGCGGCATTGCCCGGCTGCACCGCGCGCTGGCTCAATTCATGCTCGACACCCACGTTCAGGAGCACGGCTATCTGGAAACTCAGGTGCCCTTCATCGTAAACCAGGAGTCTTTGCTGGGAACCGGCCAATTGCCGAAGTTCGAAGAAGATCTCTTCAAGCTGAACACCGATCACGCCAGCGATTATTACCTGATTCCTACCTCGGAAGTGCCACTGACCAATTTGGTGCGCGATGAGATCCTCAGTGACGCCGAATTGCCGCTCAAATTTGCGTCTCACACTTCTTGCTTTCGCTCAGAGGCTGGCAGCTACGGGCGAGACATCCGTGGCATGATTCGTCAGCATCAGTTCGAGAAAGTCGAGCTGGTACACATCGTGCGCCCTGAAGAATCGATGGACGCGCTGGAGGCGCTCGTAGGCCATGCAGAGAGCATTCTGCAACGTCTTGAATTGCCTTACCGCAAGGTGCTGTTGTGCGGTGGCGACCTGGGCTTCGGCGCCGCCAAAACCTACGATCTGGAAGTCTGGCTGCCTGCTCAGGAGGCCTACCGGGAAATCTCCTCATGTTCGAACATGACTGATTTCCAGGCCCGCCGCATGCAGGCCCGCTACCGCAACCCGGAAACCAACAAGACCGAGCTGGTACACACCCTCAACGGCTCGGGCCTGGCAGTCGGCCGGACTCTGGTCGCGGTATTGGAGAACTACCAGACAGCGGAAGGGCGTATTCGGGTGCCAGAGGCACTGAAACCCTATATGGCTGGTCTGGAATTGATCTGATCGGTTGACACTTAGCCACCTCGAAATGGCGGGTTGCTTGGTCTCGGGTGCCAGATAGCCGTGCCAGCCACCGGGTTGACCTCTCCGGGGTCGGCGTGAACCCATCCTTGGGGCCTAGACCGCAGCATCCCTGCTGCGGACTACCCCGGACAGGTCAACCCGGTAGCCAGCACTTGGTTTGGCAGCACCAAAAAACCTTTGAAACTCTTTTAAACCGGAGTAATGCCTTCCCGGTAACATTTGACTGACCCAACGGCGGGTCTCACTGGCAATGAGTTGTCTGTGCCCGCCGTAAAGGGCTCGGCACAGCTCTCAATGTCGGGTTCACAGTTTAGGAGTGGTCATGCAATATTTTCCTTTGTTCCATAAGTTATCCGATAAGACCATTCTGGTGGTTGGCGGTGGGGATATTGCAGCGCGCAAAATTCACCTGCTGCAGCGCTCCGGGTGTCGAATTCAGGTTGTGGCTCCGTCGATCCTGCCGGTTATTGCCAATAACCCCAATTGCCACTGTGAATGGCGGGTTTTTGACCCGGCTGACATCGATGGCAAGGCGCTGGTTGTCAGTGCCACGGATATCGAGGCAGTGAACCAGCGTGTCTCCGCCGAGTCTCGGGCTCGGGGTGTGTTGGTCAACGTGGTCGATTCCCCTGAACTGTGCGATGTGATTTTCCCTTCTCTGGTCGATCGCGACCCGCTGATCATCGCCATTACCTCCAGTGGCCAGGCACCGGTGCTGGCACGCTCGGTGCGGGCGAAACTGGAGAGTACGATTCCAGCAAGTTATGGCCACCTGGCACAATTGGCATCTCGCTTTCGCAATGCCGTTAAGAAACGCTTTACCAGCCTCGATGACCGGCGGTACTTCTGGGAGAAGGTGCTGGGTGGCACGGTCGCCGAGCATGTCTATGCCGGGCGGATGGAGCAGGCTGAGCATCAGCTAAAAGCGATGATTGATGCCCCTGGCGATGAGCAGCATGGCGAAGTCTACCTGGTTGGGGCAGGGCCCGGTGATCCCGATCTGCTGACCTTCAAGGCGCTGCGGCTGATGCAGCAGGCCGATGTGGTGCTTTATGACCGGCTGGTCTCAGACGCAATTATGGACCTCGTGCGACGGGATGCTGAACGACTTTATGTGGGTAAGCAGCGGTCCGAGCACGCGGTACCGCAACAGGAAATCAATCAGCGTTTGGTGGATCTTGCCCGTGAGGGCAAGAAAGTTCTGCGACTGAAAGGCGGTGACCCCTTTATCTTTGGCCGGGGCGGTGAAGAGATCGACTTGCTGGCCGAGCATGGCATTCCGTTTCAGGTGGTGCCGGGTATTACCGCGGCTTCAGGCTGCTCAACCTATACCGGCATTCCGCTCACTCACAGAGACTATGCCCAGTCGGTGCGCTTTGTCACCGGGCACTTGAAGGATGGCAGCCTGAATTTGCCCTGGAGTGAGCTGGCGAGCCCGCAGCAGACCGTGGTGTTTTACATGGGGTTGATGGGGCTGGAGAAGATCTGCAACAAGCTGATTCAGCACGGTCGCTCGGCTGACACGCCGATCGCACTGGTACAGAAGGGCACAACACCGGAGCAGCGGCTCTGGGTCGGTACCCTGGCAACCTTGCCGGACCTGGTGCGTGAAGACCCGCCTCAAGCGCCTACGCTGATCATTGTGGGCGAGGTGGTGTCGTTGCACGAGCGTCTGAATTGGGTGGGCTCTACGGTTACTGTCAATCAGGCATGATGGCTTATCGGTCATGCCCGCCAGTTTGACTGGCAGGCATCGCGGTCGCCACAGCTGATTTCAGGGTTCTTGAGCCGATTTGATCAGTGCGACAGGAAGACTGCAGCAGAGACTGAAGCGATGCCGCTGATCAGCGGGGCCAGACCGTAGCCGGCAGACGATACCGGTAGCAAACCCAAAATGGCTGCGCCCAGTACGGCAATGGCAGCCGACACCAGTGTAATGCCTATGAAGAAGACGGCACCCATCAGTATTTTCAACTGTTGGGCGTTTAAATGCAGGGGTAGGGGTTCGGTCATGTCTACAGCCTCCGAGCGTCGCTTTGAATCACAGTATTGGTACTGCGCTCACTTTTGGTGCGATATCGGTGGTTTTTAAAGTAATAACCCCCGATACGGGGGTTATCTCAAGATACGTGCCACTTTTATCACTCAGCTAACAGGCTTAAGGCGACTTTGATGGTTAGAGAGTGACCGACCGCTGGTGCCAGAGCCTTTCCGCTTTCTCGCGGGCTTGCGGGAGTGATGTCTCATCAGCCACCATCAGTACCAGCGCCATGGTGTCCAGAATGGCGGCCAGGCTGTAGTCCGACTCAGACTCACCGGCCCATGTTGACTGCAACAGCGCCATCGAAGGCTCGTCCGGGCGAACCGCCCGCTGTGGCAGTCGCCTGGGTACTTCAATGTGTTCCGGGTGCTGCGGGCATTGAACCAGCACTGTGGTATCCGAATCCGGTCTGACTTCGAATTCGCCACTGTCACCTTTGAGAACGACGTTATGGTTATCACCCAGTAAGCCTGCCGTGTCGTGGTGCAGGGCTTTATAACTGGGATGAAACATGCCCTGCACCGTAACCCGTGCGCCGGTCGGGTTCAGGTTGCGAACCAGGGTGTTGACCGGTGAGCGTAACCCCAATTCCCGTTTCATATCGATGATGTGCGACAGAGTGGGGGCAAAGCTGACCAGGGGGCAGTAGACCATAGCGTGGTCCTGGCTCAGACTGGCCGCATCCTGCCACGAAGCCGCAACGGGAATGCCCAGCGCGTCACACACCTGGCGTGCATACTGGCGCCCGGCCGTGTGTTCGCCACCCCCGTGCATAAAAACCGGGTAGCCACCCTGTGCCAGTGCCTTGGCCGCCAATACGTACCAGGAGGGTTGGCGGCGTTTCCCGGCGTAGGCGGGCCAGTCAATCTGAATGGGATGGCCGGGCCATTGCTCGAGTTCATCGCGGACCGCCTGAGCCATGCCGGCCAGCTCTTCCGACGTTTCTTCCTTGACGCGCATGAGCATCAGCAGGGCACCCAGCTGCGCCTGGGTTTCGCGCTGATGCCAGATCTCCTGCATGGCAAAGTGGGCTTCTTCACGGCTCAGCGATCGGCTGCCGTTCTTGCCCCGGCCCAGGGCGCGGATCAGGTCGGCAAACTTCAGGGTATCGGTCATGGTTTATCCAGCAGTGGCAATAAATGGGTCACAGGCAGTTTTTGGGCTTGGGCAAACCGGCCAGCAGGGCCAGCATGCGGGCCGGGCTTTCGCCGAAGCGTTGCATCAGGAAGATGCTATTGCCAACGTCGGCGCCAAACCTGGCTTTCAGATGCTTGACCAGAGGGCGCATGGCGGGCGACAGGTCGTATTCAAAGTAAAATTCACGCAGTGATTCAACAATGGCCATATCCTGGTCGGTCAGCGACAGCCCCTGCTGGCTGGCTATGTCGAGGCACCAGTCAGGCGTCCAGCACGTTGCATCGAGCAGAAAGCCAAGATGGTCAGTTTCTGGGCTGGCCGTCTGTGTTCGTTCATTCATCGCGTTCACTCAGGTTTTCTGTGGTGTTGAATGGGTGTCAGGGGCTGGCATTACCAGGTCAGTTGCGGTTGATGTTCGGCGATCAGATCGGCCCATTCCTGATCGCTGATGACCGCCCAGTCCGGGTGGCACTGGCCACCCAACGCATCGGTATCGGCCTGGCGGATGCAGCCGCGGGCTGGCGTCGGGTTAGGCTGCCACATCATCGGGCGGGCATCTTCGCGCAACAAAATCACGTCACCGGCTTGCAGCCAGAGTTCAAAGAGTTCCCGTTGTGCCTCGCCCGGTACGGCCGTCAGCGTCAGCAGGGCCATCAGAAAACCTCCACATAGCGGGCATGCCGCAGCCAGTAAGCCAACTGAGCCAGTGAGCAGGCCTGAATGTCATCCCGGTGAATGTCCTGTCCCAGCACCCGGTGTTGATGATTGGCGCAGTAAAACAGGGCTTCGCTGCCGTACATTGGCAGTGCACTCAGTTGCTTGTTCAGGCTCTTACTTTCACTGGGCGCTTGTCCCTCGGCCAGCCAGCCAAGACCCTGATCAAAAAAAACCACCGCATGGTCACGGTCGAACAACGCAAGGCTCATCACCGCTTCCAGTATTTCCTCACTCTGCCGGCCCTGGTAAGGCGGGCGGGTAATCAGCACCAGGGTGTCAAAGTGGTCTGAGCCTGGCTCCATTGTTGAATCGAGGGTCGTATTCATCGAAAACTCACTACCTTGTCGGTTTCACCATAGCCCAGTGCCCACTGGCCCAAACCCGCCAGCTGAAAGGGCTCTCTGACGGTAGATACAGGGCTTTGATAGCGTTGGGCTTCGGTGTCATTCAGTAACCCACGGTTGGCCGAGGCCGCAATGCACAGCAATAACTCGCAGCCGGATTCAGCGGCGAAGTCGAGCCAGGCTTGTTTCAGGTCGACTTCATCGGAGGCCGGAGACTGAGTCATCAACCCGACATAGACGGCATCCATATAGAAGAACACGCGCTCAATCCGGTCTCCCCGGGCAAGGCAAGCTCGGGCGAAGGCGAGGGCATCCCGGTGGCTCACATGGTGCCAGGGTGCCTGATAAAGGTTCAGTTGAATGTTCATGGGCGCATCATATCACACACAAAAAAGGCCGCTGTAAGCGGCCTTTGTCTTCCAGTCGGTTCGCCCCGGTCAGTCGTCGGACAGAGCGCCGACCAGCACCAGCAGGTGAACAAAGAGGTTGTAGATGTCGAGGTACAGTGACACCGTCGCGCGAACGTAGTTGGTTTCACCACCGTTCACAATGCGGCTTGTGTCAAACAGGATCAGCAGCGACATCAGCAATACCACGCCGGCAGAAATGGCCAGGCTCAGTGCAGGAATCGCCAGAAACAGGTTAGCCAGAATCGCGACCAGCGCGACAATCATACCAACCATGACGAAGCCGCCCAGGAAGCTGAAGTCTTTCTTCGTGGTTACGGCATAAGCCGACAGACCGAAGGTGACCAGTGCCGTGCCACCCAACGCTTGCGCGACGATGGACGGGCCATTGGCCAGCGCCAGGTAAGCGGTCAGCATGGGGCCCAGGCTGGCACCCATCAGGCCTGCGAAGGCGAAGGTCCAGACAATGCCCATGCTCGAGTTGTACGCGCGTGGCAGTACAAACCAGACGATGCCGATAGCAGCCAGCATCATGATCAGCGCACCACCCTGGGGCATTCCGACGGCCATGGCGATCATTGCCGTAACGGCACTGAACACCAGTGTCATCGACAACAGCAGATAGGTATTTCGTAGTACTTTATTGGTCGCCAGCGCCGATTCCGAACGCGACGTGACGGTACCTTGATAGTCAGCCATGGGCAAACCTCCATAATGTGAACCCGAGTCAATAGTATAGGCCGGATGCCGTTTTTCAAGCGATATCGGTTGCCAGCACGCCAGCTATACCTGCCGTTGACAGTACAGGATACGCCCCTGAGTGTCAGCTTCGATCGGTGTTTTTACACCCCGGGCGCTGCGTGAACTGCGAGTGAAGATCTATACCTGTCCGACCGGATGAAAAAGGCCTGCAAACCGGCCATAAGTCATGTATATTCTTGTTTTAAACGGGCGTTTTAAACAATCGCACGAAACCATAAACGCCAATCGTTAACGAGTAACCAGTGACTGGGGTTGTCGTCAGCCTCGCCTTTGCCATATCCGAGACCGAACCATGAGCCAAGCCGATACCGTCACCCGCATTCTGGACTCAGCCGAAGAACTCTTCGCTGAGAAAGGGTTTGCCGAAACCTCCTTAAGAATGATCACCACCCGTGCCAAGGTTAACCTGGCCGCAGTGAACTACCATTTCGGCTCGAAGAAAGACCTGATTCAGGCTGTTTTTGCGCGCTTTCTGAGCCCCTTTTGCAGCAAACTGGATAAAGAGCTGACCGTCATGGCGGCAGCGGTCCCGGAACCCAGCCTCCACGATGTGCTCGATGTGCTCGCCCGAACCATGCTGACCGGTGTTCACTCCACGGTTGGCACTCGCAAGCTGTCGGTGTTCATGCGCCTGTTAGGCTTGGCGTATACCCAGGCTCAGGGTCATTTGCGTCGTTTTCTGAAAGAGCACTATCACCAGACTTACAGCCGCTTCATCTTGTATCTGCGCGCGGCCCACCCGGAACTCTCGCCCCGCGAAATATTCTGGCGCATTCATTTCGCCATCGGCGCCTGCGTGTTCACCATGTCGAGCATTGAAGTGCTGCGAGACATGTCGATGGCCGATACCGGCGAAGACTCAGGCGTCGAAGATGTCATGAATCAGTTGATTCCGTTTTTAGCGGCTGCACTTGAGCGCTAGTCCTTTTCTGGACTAATGGGGGTTGCGCGACCATTGGTCCTCCGCTTTCGAAGTGTCTCCGACTGGGTCAGCCGCACGTCCGTTGAGCATTCTATCATGGTTTCCAGCAGGGCTTCGTCGTAGGGCTCATTGGCCACCAGGTTGAAGGTTTCCTTGGTGACTTGAAGGGAGTTCTGGCTGCGAGACAGAATGCCACGCGCCAGCACGGTGGCGACCGACTCCAGTTCATCACCAGGTATCAGCCGATGCACCAGCCCCAGTCGGGTTGCCGTGTAGGCATCCATGATTTCGCCGGTCAGCGAGTAATATTTGGCGGCGCGCTCGCCGAGAGCCTTGGTCAGGTAAGGGCTGCTGAGCGCAGGAACCTGGCCGAACAGCGACTCGGTAATGCAGAAGGACGTTTTCTCGCTGGCCAGTACCATATCGCAACAACTGGCTATGCCGACCGCCACTGCATTCACATCGCCGCGCACCGTTAATAGAACCGGTACCGGGAACTGGTACAGGGTTTCCAGCAGACGAGACATCTGTTCGGCGTCCTGTTGGTGTTCGGCACGGCCTACGCCTTCGCGGCGCTTCAGCCATTGCCGGTCTGGCCCGCTGCAAAAATGTGCCCCCTTGCCACTGAGCCAAATCAGCTTGAGTGATGCATCGTCGGCCAGATCATCCAGTGCCGTGACCAGGGTACAAATCATTTCATCGTCGTAGGCATTGCCCGTTTCGGGCTTGTTGAGAATAACCCGGGCCAGCCCATCTTCCAGACGCTCGATCAGTACGGTTTCCTTCATGGCTTTTGTTGTTCTTTTTTAGCGAAGGGTCATTTCACACTAAACCAGAAAGCCAAAGGCCGCCACTCACTGACGGCCTTTATTTCTGTATGTTTTGTGTATAGGGCAGGGTCTGCCGGGTCAGACGGTACCCGGCGGGGCGCACAGAATCATCCGCACACCGACCGGCTGCAATTCGACATCATCCCAGGCCTGGCGCTGCATTTCGGCCTGCATTTCGGCTTTCACCACATCCTGTTCATTCACCAGCGGGTTAACGCTGGCCAGGTAACGCGTGCGTTCGATCTTGGCGTCACTGGCGGCCTCGTGTTCGCGTCGGGCATCCGCTACCGAAACATCGAATTGTGCCTTGGCGTGGCCCAGGCCAACGTCGTAAATGGGCGGTATACGTTCTTTGGCCGATTGAATCAGTTTGCGCACCATCTTGACCGGCAACGTTTTGATCTGAGGGGCGAGCGACGCTTCCGTCAGCGCCGACGACAGATCGGCGGTACCACCTTCCAGGGTGAGGGTGCGCAGCAGGTTGTGGTTCAGGTATGGTTTGAGCGCGTGGGCAAGCCGTGGCGGAATGGCAATTTGCCATTGAACTTCCAGCAACACCTGGCCGGCGGGTACCTGTTTGGTCTCAAGCAGGGCAACACTGGCCTGACCGAGCTGGGTGCCGGACAGGATATCCAACAGCCCCACGATCAATGGGTGCTCCCAGGAGACAAAGAGCACATCCTCACGCGCCATGGCCCGTTGACGGTCAAAGGTTATGACCGCACCGCCTTCCGGAATGCCGGGAATAACCGGAATCATCATGTTGTCTGACGGTATTAGCTCGAAAATGCCGTCATCCAGCGTCTCAAAATGCAGGTTGAGCAGATTGGCAGCCATTTCCACAACGTTTTCCGCTGTGTTCTGCTCCAGCTCGGCGACCTGAATGGTGAGTTTGTCTGCTTCGGGTTGCCGGCAGGAATTCAGTTCCAGCATGACGTCGCGGCCGGATTCAAGTTCCCGGTTCAATTCATCCAGCGATTGCCGGACTTCCGTCGTCAGGGCACTGTCATCCGGATTGGCGAACCAGATGTCAGCAAAGCGCTCGTGGATGGCACCGGCGGCCGGCTGCAGCGTTTCGATACAACCAAGCACGTCGTGATACCAGCGCAGGCGTACGGCATCGGGGCCGTCAGGCAAAAAGGGCAGGTGGATGTGAATCGTCTGGTCTTGCCCGATGCGGTCCAGCCGGCCGATGCGCTGTTCGAGTACGTCCGGGTGGTGAGGCAGGTCCCACAGTACCAGATGGTGACTGAACTGAAAGTTGCGGCCTTCACCGCCAATTTCAGAGCACACCAGAATCTGGGCACCGTCTTCATCGTTGGCGAAGTGAGCAGCGGCGCGATCACGTTCGATCAGGTTCAGCCCTTCATGAAAGGCGGTTGATTCCAGGCCGTGGTCATGCCAGAGATGGTGCGACAGTTCCTGGGCAACCTCTGCGGTCTGGGTGATCAGCAATACTTTCTCAGTCCGGTTGGCTTTCAGCCAGTCAACCAGCCACTGCTGACGCTGAGCTTCAGATTCTGCCGGGTGGGTATGCACCTCACGCGGGAAAAAGCCGGAGACACCACGCCGGGTGTTGCGGTAAACAACGCGGCCCGGTCCATGACGGTCCAGTACATCGGCTAGGGCGCGTCGGCTGTCGTTATGCCACTCAATACCCAGTGAAGCCAGTCGGTCGAGCAGGGCGTCGTCGATGTCGTCGTTGTACAGAGCAGTTGCAACCGAAGACAGTTCAATAAAGTGGGACTCATCGGCCTGGTAATCTTCAAAACGGGTAAAGCGCGAAGCATCAAGCAATTGCAGCCGCTGAAAATGCGCTTCCTGGCCCAATTGCTCCGGCGTGGCCGTCAATAACAGCAAATGGGGAGTTTTTCGGGCGAGCGCCACCCAGCTTTCGGTGTCATCCAGGCCTTCAGCGTCATCGAGCGACAGATGATGCGCCTCGTCAACTACCAAGACATCCCATTCCTGGGCAGTAATCCAGGGCATTTCTTCGATGTCGTTCAATAACCGGTGCGGGATCAGATGCACCTGACCCATGCCAAAATCGTGGTCTTCCGACTGATAGAACTCACAGTGCAGGGAGAAACGGCGCACCAGTTCAACCAGCCACTGTGCCTGAAGAGCATCGGGCACGGCAATCAGTACCCGACTGGCCCGGCCTTGCTGCAACAGGCGGTTGATGATCAACCCGGCTTCTATGGTTTTACCCAGCCCCACTTCATCGGACAACAGGGCACGAACCCGGGTGCGTTCAGTCGCCTGTTTTGCCACATACAGCTGATGCGGTAGTAAAGCGGAACGAGTCCCGAGCAGGCCGTTCAAGTGCGCCGACCAGATGGCCTGATGCCCGGCATTGAGGGCTGCACGAAAATTGAACCAGTTGGGGTGATCGGTCTGGCCGGTCATCAGCCGGGTCAGCGGGCTGTTTCTGTCCAGCGTATCGGCCAGTTCGGTTTCCGGTACCATTTCGCCATCGAGCGTTTCGTACACATGGAGCCCGTTGAGATCGTGCACCGCCTTAACTTCCGCCTTGCGCTGATCGCGACGCTGGAATTCCTCGCCCCGCTCGAAGCGGATGCGGGTCAGGGGAGGTTGGCGCAACGCATAGCAGCGCTCATCATCGACGGCAGGGAAATAGAGAGTGACGGTGCGCGCATCGGTACCTTGAACCATCCCGAGCCCAAGCTCGGGCTCACCATCAGCCAGCCAGCGCTGGCCCTGTATAAAGTCTGACATGGCGTCCTCGTATCCCCAAAAGGGCCGCTATTCTACGGAATCTGTCGAGTCTTGAAAGAGATAACCGCGAATTGGCGTGATTCGATGCCTATCAGTCTAGTAAAACAACGTCTGTTTGTCGGATTCACCGGAGCGATAGCCTGGTTCGATGGTCATAAGAGTGCAAAATCATGCATTTGGGGCTTGCCAGTTGGCCCCTATGCCCCATTATTAGGGGTACATTAATCAAGGTATTTTCGCTGTATGACTCTTAATGCGCACACCGCTTTCGACGCCATCGAATCCCGCACCATCGACTCACTGAATGTGACGCTGGAACATTACCGGCATCGCGCGACCGGGGCCGACCATTTTCACATCAGTTCCGATAACCCGGAAAACGTCTTTATGGTGGCGTTGCGCACCATGCCAAAAGATTCTTCCGGGGTCGCTCACATTCTTGAGCACACGGCTTTGTGTGGCAGCGAACAGTTCCCGGTGCGTGATCCGTTTTTCATGATGACGCGGCGTTCGCTGAATACCTTTATGAACGCAATGACCAGCAGTGACTGGACGGCTTATCCGTTTGCCAGTGAGAACGATCAGGATTATGAAAACCTGCTCAGCGTCTATCTGGATGCGGTATTTTTTTCCAACCTCAACGAACTCGACTTTCTGCAGGAAGGGCACCGCCTGGAGTTCACTGAGCCCGATAACCCGGCTTCACCGCTGACGTTTAAGGGGGTGGTGTTCAATGAAATGAAGGGCGCCATGAGTTCGCCGGTCAGTCAGTTGTATCAGGCGGCCAAACACTACCTGTTTCCCAACAATACCTATCACTTCAACAGTGGCGGCGACCCGGAGGCGATTCCGGATCTGACTTACGAAGACCTCAAAGCCTTCTATAAAACGCATTACCACCCCAGCAACGCGACCTTTTTTACCTTTGGCAACCGCCCGGCTGTAGACGTTCAAAAGCGGGTCCACGACCAGGCGTTGCACCGGTTTGAAGCCCTGGATCACAAGCTTTCCGTGCCGCTGGAACGTCGCTACAACTCGGTTTTGCGGGTTGAGAATGCCTATGCTGCCGAACCCGGTGATCTTAGCGGCAAGACACACCATGTTATGGGCTGGTTACTGGGCGAATCGACCGATTTGCTGGGGCAGCTGGAAGCCCACTTGCTGAGCGATGTGTTGCTCGATAACAGCTCGTCACCGTTACGTAAGGCACTGGAACAGACCGACATCGGCAGCAACCCGTCGCCGATGTGCGGCCTTGAAGACTCGAACCGGGAAATGATGTTTCTCTGTGGTCTGGAAGGCAGTGAGCCAGAGAAAGCCGCCGATTTTGAACGTCTGGTGATCGAAACGCTTGAGCAGGTAGAACAAACCGGTGTGCCCTATGAAGACGTGGAAGCCATGCTGCATCAGCTGGAACTGTCGCAGCGCGAGATCACCGGCGACAGCGCGCCCTATGGTCTGCAACTGATCTTCTCGGTCATTGGGGCGGCCACGCATGGCGGTTCGGTGATGGAGTCGCTCGACATTGACCCGACTCTGGCCATTCTGCGCGAACGCAGCCAGGACCCGGCTTATATTCCAGGCCTGATTCGCAAGCTGTTGCTTGATAACGTCCATCGGGTGCGACTGACTCTGCGCCCCGATGCAGAACTTCACCAGCGTCAGCTCGATAACGAAGCGGCCCGCCTGGCCCGCATTCAGGCGAGTCTGACCGATGAAGAAAAACAGCGCCTGGTCGAGCAGGCCAGCAAGTTGAAGGCCCGACAGGAACAGGAAGACGATGTCGGCCTGTTGCCCAAGGTAACGCTGGCCGACGTTAAGCCCGATGTAAAACGCATCGCCCCGGTGGCCAGCGATGACATCACGCGTTATACCGCCGGTACCAATGGCATTGCCTATGAACAGTGGTTTGTACCGCTGCCAGCCTTAACCGCCGACGAACTGGCACTGCTACCGGTCTATACCGCCTTGCTCACCGAGATTGGTGCCGGCGATAAGGATTACCTGGCCATGCAGCAATGGCAGGCCGCCCGCACAGGCAGCGTCAGTTTTTACAGTCAGTTCCGTAACCCGCTGGAAAGCGCCGATGAGGTCGCCGGCTATGTGGTGCTCTCCGGCAGGGCTCTGGTGCGCCATCTCGATGAACTGACCCAGATACTGACTCAGCATTGGTCGGCGCCGCGTTTCGATGAAAGCGCTCGCGTCTTTGATTTGCTCAAACAACTGAGTGCACGGCGTCAGCAAAGCGTGACCGGTCAGGGCCATATGCTGGCCATGCAGACCAGCAGCGCCTTCCATACCCGCGCCAGTGCGCTGACCTACGATATGGGCGGCTTACCCGCCATTCGTCGGGTGAAAGGCTGGGTCGATGCGTTTTCTGATGACCAGGCAGCCCTGAATGAGTGGCTGGCCAGCATTAGCAGCTTGCACCAGAAAATTCAGCAACAGCGTTCTCATGCGGTGCTGATCGCTGAACCCGGCGAACTGGACTCGCTTACCGAAGTACTGAGAGAGCAGGGGTTGCAAAACCGGGAATCTAACCTTGAACCAACCACCCAGGCAGCCGACTGGCTGATGCCCAAACAGAACACCGCCTGGAGCGTCAACACGCAGGTGAATTTCTGTTCAGCGGCCTACAGAACCGTGATGCCGGGTCATGAAGATTCAGCACCGTTGACGGTTCTCGGCGGCGTACTGCGCGATAACTTCCTGCACCGGACGATCCGCGAGCAGGGCGGAGCCTACGGTGGTGGGGCGTCGCACGACAGCAACACCGGCACCTTCCGCTTTTACTCCTACCGCGACCCGAGGATTGAGGGCACGCTGGACGATTTCCGCGCCAGTCTCGATTGGGTAACCGGGCAGGGCGTTAACCAGGAGCAGGTCGAATCCTCGATTCTGGGTGTCATCAGCTCAATGGATAAGCCCGGTTCACCGGCCGGTGAAGCCAAGCAAGCCTTTCAGAACCGACTTTTCGGACGCTCCGATGAGTTCCGCAAAGCCTATCGTGAGGCCTTGCTGGGCGTAACAGCGGCCGATGTGAAGCGCGTTGCCGAGACGTACTTTGATGAGGCCAACGCTTCAAAAGCCGTGGTTACCGATCGCAAGCATGCCGATGAGCTGGCCGGAAAGGGCTTTGAGGTAGAGTCGCTGGGTTAGGCGACGGCGACACACGTAAGCCGTAGGGTAACAGAGCCGCCGTAAGGCGGCTTTTCGTTGTTTACACAATCACAGTGCCAGATGGCCCAGGGTCAAATCCAGATCCAGCCAGACCGGGGCATGATCCGAAGGCTTTTCCAGACCCCGGGTCTCGTAATCGATGCCAGCGCCGGTAATTAGCGGTACCAGCGGCTGGGAGACCATAATGTGGTCGATGCGCAGGCCGCGCTTGGGGTCGTCCTCGAAGCCGCGTGAGCGGTAATCGAACCAGCTGAAGCGGTCGTTGGTGTCTGGGTACAGGTGGCGGTAGCTGTCAGTCAGGCCCCAGGTGCGCAGCTTCTCGAACCACGCCCTTTCCTCCGGCTGGAAAGCCGATTTGCCTTCGCGCAGCCAACGCTGGGCGTTTTTCTCACCAATGCCGATGTCTTCATCGACCGGTGCGATGTTGAAATCGCCCAGGATGACCAGCAGGTCGTCGGGCTTGGCTTCGGTTTCCAGCCATTGCGTCAGATCGGCATAGAACTTCCGTTTGGCGGGCCATTTGGTTTCGTGGCCGACATTTTCGCCCTGAGGGAAATAACCGTTGATAACCGTCAGATGCCGACCGTCATTGAGCGGGTGATGGGTAATGATCAGGCGTTTTTGATCGTCTTCGGAGTCGCCATCAAACCCCCGTTGAACCGTTTGAGGCGGTTCTGCGGTCAGGGTGGCAACGCCATAGTGGCCTTTCTGGCCATGGGTCACCGACCCAAAACCGGAAGCCGCTTCAACCGCCGGGTGCGGGTACATATCGTCGTGTACCTTGATCTCCTGCAGACAGAGGATATCCGGCTTTTGCCGGTCGCGCAGTGCTTCCAGTTGATGAAGTCTGGCACGTATGCCATTGATATTGAACGATATGATGCGCATGGCTGCCCTGTTCCCGATGAGTTCCTGAATTCGTGAAATCGCCTGTTTAACCTATAACGGCGATCAATCGCACGCTATTATTCCCCCTCAACCGTCGTATTGAAACCCCGGATCAGGATGCCCCCATGGCTCAGCTCTATTTTTACTATTCAGCAATGAATGCTGGAAAATCCACCTCCTTGCTGCAATCGGAATACAACTACCGGGAACGTGGCATGATTACGCGCCTGCTGACGGCGCAAATTGATCAGCGCTATGGGGCAGGGCGCATCAGTTCGCGCATTGGTCTGGAAAAGGCCGCTGACACCTTTACCGAGACGACCGATTTGAAAGCCTGGTACGCCGCATTTGAGGGTCATACCGATTGCATACTGGTCGATGAAGCCCAGTTTCTGACCACGGAGCAGGTTAACCAGCTCTCCGATCTGGTGGATGAAGCCGGAGTGCCCGTACTGTGTTACGGCATTCGTTCCGACTTTCTGGGCAACCTGTTCCCAGGATCAGCCCGCTTGCTGGCACTGGCCGATAAACTGAATGAACTGAAAACGGTTTGCCACTGCGGGCGAAAAGCCATCATGGTGGCCAGGCTGGATGAGCAGGGGCAAGCAATCAGCGAGGGGGATCAGGTTGAGATTGGCGGCAACGACCGTTATGTATCGATGTGCCGAAAACACTACAAAGAGGCGGTTAAACCTGCCTGGTCAGGTTTCATTTCATCTACACTGTAGTCAATTAAACCTGTGGAGCCCGCAGTATTAATGGCTCTTCGGGAATTAAATCAAATTCCTGGTCATTAATAGCCTGAACTTCGACGTCGACCCGAACCTCGGTCTCCACAAACAAAGATCCAAACTGTTCGTGCCTGAGGCGGGGGTTCATCCAGTCCTCCAGCTCTTCGGGTCGCAGAACCAGAGGAAACGACTTGGCGTGAACATCGAGAAACGCCGGGTGCGGGGGCAGGGTGATCACACCCACTGACACCTTGGGGTTACCTTCAGCGTCCAGCCAGTGCTTGCACAGGGCACCAAGCAGCATCAGCTCACCGGGCCTATGGATCCAGTGGCGTTGTTTGGACTGGGGTCTGGGCAAGTGTTGCTGTTCTTCAGCCGACAAGTCGGAATAAAGCCGGCCACCGGCGTAGCGTGGCTGCCACTCATAGAATCCATCGGTAATAACCACCGCCCGGTAACTTCTGGGCGCCATCTGGTGCAGAGGGGACTTCAGAATCTGGCTCGAGCGGCAGTTGAAGGTGTTCCAGCGCGTATCTGGCAGCAGGGTGTCGGGGTCCAGTTTCAGCCACCAGGTGGCCGCCATCAGCCGTGGCCCCAGCTTTGTTGGCACCAGGGCCAGCACGTCATCGGTTGGCCGGCATTCGCGTTTGTTAAGAACCGAGCGGATTTCCGCCTCCGAATAACCGGCCAGCCCCAGTAAAGGGTCGAGCAGCGGGAAGTCGGAGACGTTATTGATGGCGCCGCACATCGTTTCACCTCAATTGTTGCAGTGGTGTCTGGTTTTTAGCGTCCCGGTGTCCGGTTAACCAGCGACTGCAACACATCATAGCCCACAACTTCGGGAACATAGCGGTACAGAGTGCCGTGTTCGGTTGGGTTGAGCATCAGCACTGTATCGGCCAGATTGGGCTTCTTCGGTTTTGGGGGGCGCACCCGCCCTTTCTGAATGGGGGCTCTAACCGGTGGTTTGACTTCAGACAGGAGCGCAAAGTCGAAGACAGAGCCATCGTTGAGCGTAATCCAGCAGTAGTAATTGGGGCGAGCGACTGAATCCGCTGACTGATAGGCTTCGATGATCGCATTGGCCGACACATTGCTGACCAGATGCTTGCCGCGACGCACCAGGTTGCCCAGGGTGACTTCATGTTCAAATCCCGCTTCGGTCAGAGCGCTACTGGCGGCCAGGCATATCTCTGGCGCGTTGCGCAACGGGTCTTTTGAGGTAAAGGTCAGGGCATTTCTGGCCGCAACGCCCAACACCATGCAACGTTTCAGCTCGGCCGTCTGCAGCGATTCGCCGTCGTATGACAACGCCTTGTGGGGCAGATTGTTGTCAGCAGACTTTTGCTCAGCGTTCAGAATCAGCTCGCGGTAATTGATGGACTTGTTCAAGCGGTCGTTCAAACAGTAACTCCTGGTTGGTCGGTCATCCCGGTGCGGGCTGGCGAGTATAGCAGTCCGGGCCGGGTTCCCCTAAGCGCATGTCAAGGCAAGAGGGAGTCGTTTTCTGGTAACAGAGCTTTATAGGTAGACCACTGGCGGTTGAAATCGTTGCATCGACAAGCACATGGGTAGTACCAGCCAAACAATATTGGGAGCGTATTTTGGACATCAAAACGTTTGAAGATCTGATCGACTGGAGTCGTGAGTTGCACCAACACCTGAGCCGTTGCATGAAAGACAGTGCCCGGTCTCAGCCTGACGATAAGGCCAGGGCCTTGCTCGAATACCTGGCCGATCACGAAAAAGCACTGGAACAGATGGTGGGTCGTTTTGAGCAGGAAACGGATCAAAAGGCATTGAATACCCATGTCTACGATTATCTGTCGAACGGACAGGTCAGGTCACACAGAACCTGTACCGTGCCGTATGCCGAGCTCGACTATGAAGCCATCTGTCGTGAGGTTTTCGATTATCACACCCAACTGATCAATCTGTACCACAGCCTGATTGGCAAAGCCGAAACGGCCACATCGCGCGAGTTGATGATGTCGCTTCTCGAACTGGAAGAGCATGAAGCCATGCGACTGGCCAAACAACTTGATACCGGCCGCGCACTTTAAATGAGCGTTTGCTTCGGAGGCCGAGTCGCGTCAGTAAATGGCCCATTGTGCGCAACATACCCCTTGGCGTGCCCCATTCGTGGGACCGCCCGGTCGGGTTAATCAGGCCTATCCCGCCCAGAGCTCAGCTCGCTCGGGCCGTTTGCGAACAAACGCCCCCGAGCCATATTAGTCATGTTGATCACGGCGGGGTGCTTCAGTTTTCGCTCTGGCGTAATCGCAAAGTAGGTTTCCCGAATGTCTGAAATCCGGCCCACCAGGACCGCGCCATAGGTTTCGCGTACCTCCGGCAAGATGGCAGACGGAACCGGGAATAGGGCAGTTCCGGCTTCTCCTACCGCTTTCATCAATGCGCTGTCGTCAAATTCCGCGATCATCCTCGGGTGCAGGTTGCGACGCTCGAACCAGTCGTCGAGGTGCCGGCGGACGGTGCTGTTAACCGTGGGCAGCAAACAGGGTGCATCCTGCAGGGAATTCGGAAAATCGTCCTGATAGCGGCGGGCCAGGGCAGGGCTCGCCACCATGCTGATATCGGATACTCCCAGCCGGTGGCTGAAGGCTTTGACATTCAGCCCGGTAGGCACCGCTTGGTCGCTGATGATCACATCCAGTCGATGCACAGCCAGATCGCCCAGCAAGGTATGCAAATCCCCCTGGATACACCGAACAACGGGAGCCTGGTCGCCATGCATCGCTGCCGCCAAGGTCCGAAAGGCGATGAGCTTGGGGATCGAACCGAGGATGCCGACATTGAGCGTATCGGCGCGCTGGTGATCGGACGACTGAATAACATGCGCCAACTCCGTTCCTAGCCGGAAAATCTCGTCCGCATATTGTTTGATGTACCGACCCGTCGCCGTCAGTGCAAGACCTCGTCCGGCGCGTTCAAAAAGAGCACTGCCCACTGTTTGCTCAAGCAGCTTGATCTGTCCGCTGATGGTCTGGGGCGTCAGGTGCAGTGCCTCGGCCGCCCTCGTCACACTGCCTTCCTGGGCGACTGTCCAAAAATACAGTAAATGGCTGTAGTTGAGATGCTGCATTTGACTGGGCTCCCAGTTATTGATATTCGGAAAAAACGTAGTGTGAGTTAGATATTATCGACTTGTTCGTATCCAGTTTAGTCGTATCGTTGGCTGGTAAGCCAGTAAAGGCAACTGCGTCAGGCTTACCACGGCTATTCTGCCGCTTTGTTGAAGGAGACGGACTATGAGCAAACCTGTCAGTGATGTCCTTGTCATCGGTGCTTCCCCGGCTGGAGCCGCATTGTTTTATCAGCTTGCAAGGTTCACCAACCTGTCTTCCATCCGCTTGCTGGATGCCAGCGACCTCGGCCGAACCTCCCTGGCCGATGGCTGGTCGAGCCAGGCATTGCAGTACGGCTATGTGGATACAACCTGCACGCTGGCCCAGGCTAGAAACTGGCACCGGTCGGCTTCTATGGTGACCAACTATGCTTTGCGCCACAGCGATGCCGGCCGCATGCTGGTGAAGTGCCCTAAAATGGCTGTTGCCTTTGGCGAATCGAATACACAGTGGCTTAGAGAGCGATTTGAGACATTCAAACCACATTTTCCGATGTTGGAATGGTGGGAGAGATCCGACATCGCCGAGTTGGAACCGCACGTGGTCTTGTCGTCCGAAGGAGGGCTGCGCCCTGAACCGATGGCGGCGATCGGCACGACCAATCAGTTCACTCTGGTCAATACGAAAGCACTGGTGGCCTCCTTATTAGACGATGCCATCAATTCCTACGACAAAACGGTCAGCCTGCAAGGCAATACCCGTGTTTTGCACATTGAGCCTCACACGGTCGGCTATCGTGTGCGTACGGATAAAGGCGATTTTCTGACCCGCTACCTGGTAGGCACGGCTGGCCTAGCCAGCCTTGAACTTGCCCAGGGGCTGGGCCTTGGCGCCGATTTGGCGATCGAACCAATGAACACCGTGGAATTCAGGGCACACGGCATGGTACGCGGCCGGGTGCTGACCGCCTACACACCTGACACACCAGCCACTATCCTGTCTGCGGAACCGGATATGGAAGCCCCTGGCAAAATGCGCATCAGGATAACCGAGGCCGCAAAAGACCAGGCTCCGGGCCGTCCTGTGGCTCTCGATAAAGATATCCTGAACCAGGCGCAGGGCTTAATACCCACCCTGTCATTATCTCATGTGAGCCGGGTTCAACCTCCGTTTGAGCCTATCTCGTATGTCCTGGATTCACGCACCGGTCAGCAACTGGAGGAGGGCATTACCGTGAGTGACGACGGCGTTCGATTCCACATCCAGTCATCTGTCCATGTGACGTCCTGTCTATCAGGCGCTTATCTGGATCTGTGTGCCATTCAGGAAAAATTGGGGTGCTCCCTGGACGACGTCCGTCTGAAAGCACAATTAATGACAGACCCCCGGACCATCTACCGCGGTCGCGCAGCCTGAGTAACACGGCGGTCGCTACGTTCAGCCACCCAAGTCAGTACCTGGTTGATCGCAGCCGCCGCCAAGAACTGGGTGATGCCTACCAGCATGCGCTGACATGAGGGTAGGCGTCACATAGCAACGATGCTGAACGTGCCTGTATTACTAGGTTGGAAATTAGAAGGTATTGGGTGGCTGGATGAAGACTCACTATTTCCTGTAATCTTTATTACAGGAAATAGTGAGTTGCTTGAATATAAAGCCCTTGAATAAGCTTTTCTACACCAACTATCCGTTATCGCCATTATAGTTCTACGTCTGTATCACGATGCCTAACATCGTCACCTGTCCATTCATTTAATGCCCCAGCGGAACAACTGACCAGCATTACCTCGGGTTATACGAATGAACAGGCCAGTGGTGATCAGTGGCGAATTTTTGTACTGCCGGGGTTGAGCGACCCATACCGAATACTGTTTGCCGAGCGTCAGGATGTCAGGGGAGAACTGGTTACCAAGATCGCATTTCGAAGCCTATTGCCGGAGCTGCTGGGCGCGCCGTTACTGGCACTGCTATTGTGGCTTGCGATAGGTTACGGACTAAAGCCGCTGGAAATCCTGGCGGAAAACATTCGCGACCGGAACCCACGGTCATTGACCCCCCTGCCTGAAGCCAACTTGCCCACTGAATTGGATACCATTCAACAGGCGATCAATGTCCTCCTGGCACAACTAAAGGACATGCGTGAACGGGAACAGCATTTCATTGCGGATGCGGCTCACGAGCTGCGCACCCCTATGTCAGTGTTGAGTTTGCACACCCAGAATGCGCTGGCCAGCAACGATGAAACGGACCGTCATGCATCTCTGGTGGCTTTGAAAGCGGGCATCGAACGCACAACCCGGGTTGTGTCTCAGCTTTTGACGCTGGCGCGTCTCGAACCGGACGGCCCGGTAGAAAAGACAGTGACTGACCCTCTGGCCGTTAGCCGACAGGTACTTGCCGAGCTGGCGCCACTCGCCTGGCAGCAGGGCACTGAACTGCTTTTACGAAACGAAGAAAGTACCGGGTGGTCCCTGGCTCTAGAGCCCGGCAGTCTGGATATTTTGCTGCAGAATCTGGTTGGTAACGCCCTGCAACATGCCGGGCCAGGAGGCAAGGTCGAGGTGCTTTGGCAAGCGGAAACAGGTGGTCTGGAGCTAACGATTCAGGATAATGGGCCCGGTGTGAGCGATGCTGACAAACACTTGCTGTTTCAACGCTTCTACCGGGGTGGCGGGGAACATTCAGGCGCTGGACTGGGTTTGGCCATTGTTGCCCGCATTGTTGAGCGACACCAGGGCAAGTTGAGGCTGTCTGACACAGACAATGGCGGATTAACCGTCACGGTCTTCTGGCCGGAGTGACCAGACAAGGGCGTGTCTGTGATGACGCTAGGTCGAGCCGGGCACGCTGTTACGACCCGTTGTCTATGCGTTCTAAAAGAAAGCCCTAAGCTGATTATCCCTGTTTTTTGGAACCCAGTTTCAAACCGATGGCCTGAATGGCATCCCCCTCCATTTGGCGAATGGTCAGACGCAAGCTGCCCAATCGAATTCTGTCCCCTTCAACAGCGTGTTTGCCAAGACGCAACTGCAGAAGCTCGGCTACCGTCATCGACTGTTCTGTTGGCTCAGCGTCAATACCATAGGACTTCACCAGATCATCGACCAGTGCCTCGGGCCGGATCACGAATTCGCCATAGAAATTCTGAGCCGTCAACATGCCTTGTTGTTTTTGCCCACTGAACTGTTTTGCCACGTCATCAACGTCTTCCGTGTGCAGCAGCATCCAGACCCGGTCTCCCACCTTGAACCGTAGGGCACCGTCAACATCCATCGGGCGCTTGTCCCGAATCAGGGCAACACATTGAGGGTTGGCGCTGTCGTTCTGGTTGGCGTTAAAAAATGGCGACAACACCGGTGCATTGGGCTGTACGACGAATTCATCGACTTCCAGGGACAGGTCGGCTTCGTTGAGCAAGGCGTGGCGGTTAACCGGGGCCGGTGGTGCCGGAATCAGGACATTCAGCAAACGCGCGACAATGGGTACTGTCGTTCCCTGTATTAACAACGATACCAGCACCACGGCGAAGGCAATGTCGAACAGTAACTGGGAGTTTTCCAGGCCCGACATGACCGGGTAAACCGCCAGAATAATCGGCACGGCGCCGCGCAAGCCCACCCAACTGATGTACCAGCGCTCCTGCCAGCGAAACCGGAACGGCAGCAGGCAGAGAACGACGGCCAGTGGCCTGGCGAACAGGATTAAAAACGCAGCAATGGAAACAGCGGCCAGCGCGTTGTCGAGCATGTTGGCCGGGCTAACCAGCAGTCCAAGAATCAGGAACATCCCTGCCTGAGACAGCCAGGCAAGCCCGTCCATAATTTGTGAAACCGACTCCGGTGGCTTGGTTTTGGCATTTCCGACGACTAATCCAAGCAAGTAGACGGCCAGAAAGCCGCTGCCGCCGAGGCGGTTGACGCCAGCAAAGACGACGAGGCCAAAGGATACGATCAGGATCGCATACAGGCCCTCGGCCAGGTGCAATCGTTTCAGCAAGGCGACCAGTAGCCACCCGCCGAGCACACCAATGGCGCCACCCAGCAGAAATTGAAGCAAAACAAGTTGCAGCAGGGAGCCAACCGAGAACTGGGCCGAACCGGTCAGCAACTCGATCATGATCACCACCAGCAGAATCGCCATCGGGTCGTTGGCACCCGATTCGATCTCAAGCGTCCCCCCTACCCGTTCATTCAGCCGAATGCCGCTGTTGCGCAACAGATTGAACACCGCAGCCGCATCGGTAGAACCGACAATGGCGCCCAGCAAGAGGCCATAACGCATATCAACCCCGAGCAACCAGGTTGCGAATAAGCCTACCCCGGTGGCGGTCAGGATCACACCGGCCGTGGCCAGCGTAACCGAAGGCCAGAGTGCCGCCCGGAAGGTGCTGCGCTTGGTGCGCATACCGCCATCCAGCAAGATGACCGATAGCGCCAGGTTGCCGACCAGAAAGGCCAGATCGAAATTATCAAAGGGAATACCGCCCAGGCCGTCTTCACCGGCGAGCATTCCGACACCCAGAAACAACAGCAGGAACGGCAACCCGAGCCGCACCGTCAGTGAGCTGGCAATGATGCCAATCAGCAGCAGCAAGCCTGCAACTAACAAAAAGGTATTGGTGTCGACCATCGCAGCCGTGGTTTCCTTAGAGTGTTGGTGAATGAGGCGGGCGCGAACCCTGTTTTTTCTGCCGAGAATCGGCCGATTGTGCCTGTCGCTGGTTTAATCAGAGCTCATTATCAGGGATGCGTCCAGCCCCGACAGCAGGCTATGTAGCCGATTGGGCGAAAAAATAAGTCGTCGCTGGTTTGCCCAAATGAATCTGGTTCCAGACCAGGTCTTCAATAAAGCGTTCCTTCAGCATCTGCGCCTTGTGTTGGTCCGGGTCTCGCTGGTACCACTGAAAAGCAATACGGCACGCGGTCGCCAGGCTTCGGTCGCTGCGGGCTGCGGTCAGGTACTGGTCAGCGCTGGCTATAAGATCGATTTCAGTCCAGTTGGCCAGCGTCTGTTCCAGGTCGGTCTTCAGAGTCGCCTGAGCATGGGCTTCAAGATCGGCGACCAGAGCTGGCAATGCGTCTACCAGGGCATCACTTAACGTGGCAAAGCGCCCCGCCCTAGCCAGTTGTTTTAACCAGTGATGAGCCTGAGTGGTAAGCGTCAGGTTAACTGGCGATTGCGCCAGACGTTTTTCTCGCCGGCGACGGCGGCGCGCTGACAGCGTTTTTCGCAACCGGTCCCAGTCTGGGCGGTCGAGGTTTTGCTCAAGCAGGGTTTGCAGTGCGTCGCAGTCGGGGTGCGTCGGTGACTGAACATAGCGGCACTGATGCAGGCGCTCGGTCAGATGAGCCAACCCCTGCTGATGAACGGGGTGTGCATCATCGAGCAACCAGCCAGGCTGGGAGAGCTGATACTCAAGCCAGTCGAGCGTATCGAACCAGTCGTCAGGCGTGATGTGAAAGCGTGGACGGGGCATATTATCTACACGGTAGATTCTATTGCGTCAGTATCGCGACTTTCACCTGAGGGTACAACCCCCTGGCCTGCCGGCCTTGATTCAGATCAACCCCAGCTCCAATGCTTTCAATACCGCCCGGGTACGATCCCGGACATTCAACTTGGCGAGGATATTGGACACGTGATTCTTGATGGTGCCTTCGGATTTGAAGATGGCCCGTGAAATCTCCTTGTTGCTGTAGCCACCGGCCATCAGCCGGACAATTTCGATTTCGCGCTGCGTCAGGGGTTCCTGTATCGGGTCTCGCTCTACCTTGCTTTGGGTTTGCAACTCGGTAAAGCCTTTGAGCACCCGTTCGGTGACAGCGGGCTGAATGAGCGTTTCACCACGATGCACGGCATCGATTGCCTCGACCAGGCTCTCCAGTGAGACATCCTTGAGCAGAAACCCGCGAGCCCCGGCTCGAATGGCACTGAGCACCAGTTCATGGTCATCGAAGGTGGTGAGGATGATGACCGGTATGGTACTGCCCTGCGTGGTCAGGGTTTTGAGGGTTTCAATGCCGTCCAGACGCGGCATTCGAATATCCATCAGGATCACATCGGGGGTGAGTGTTTCGAGGGCTTCCAGCGCTTCCACACCATCGCTGGCCTCGCCCAGAATGTCGATATGTCCGGCCAGCTGCAGCAGTGATTTGATGCCTTCACGCACCAGGGTCTGGTCATCAACCAGCATAACGTTGACTGACTCGTTCATAGCGACTCCATAACAGGGATGGTGATATTAAGTTTGAAGCCAGCACCCGAGGCGACATCCAGCTTGCCCTTGAGCGCTTCAATGCGCTCGCGCATACCTCTTAGCCCGGCGCCCTCGCGCCAGTCGAGCTGGCAGCCGCCGTTGTCGGTAATGGTAAGCACAACGTCATTAACGCCGTGCTGCAGGTCAATGTTCATCTCGCTGGCATTCCCGTGTTTCAGGGTATTGGTTACCGCCTCCTGGATGCAGCGAAACAGGGCCTCCGCTACTTCAATGTCGGCGACGCTGATGTTGTCGTCCATGCGCAAGTTGATTTGCAGCCGGGGAATCTGAGAGATCAGTGCTTCGAGCGCCTCTTTCAGACGAATGCTGGAATCGCCGCGCATTTCATGCACGGTGTTGCGCACATCGGTCAGTAACAGGCGCGACAGCTGGTGGGTTTCCTCAATGCGGGTGCGGGTTTCCCCTTCGGTGGTATGGGTGAGGTACTGCAGCTTGAGAATCAGGGCGGTCAGGTGGTGGCCGAGGCCGTCGTGCAGGTCCCGGGCGATGCGGATACGCTCGGTCTGTTTGGCCGATTCCTCCAGCAAGGCTTGGGTAGCCAGCAACTCCCGGTTCAGGATGGTGATCTGGTCGCGTGCTTCCTGCTCCTGAATCACCCGTTGGCTCATCAGTAGCGCGAACACATGGAAGGCAGCGCCCAGAGCCGTCCAGATAATGGCATCGGGCTCACCCCAGATAAAGGCCAGATCGATCAGCACCAGTACCAGCACGGTCAAATAGGAGAAGGTTCTGGACATCAGAAACGGCAGTTGCGCCGCCAGGGAAACGCTTAGAATGGCGATAACCCCGGATTCAGCCACAAAACGAATGCCCAGCACCGCCAGGAACTGCACGGCAAAGGACAGTTGCCGGATGCGAGTGTCCATGCGCTGGTACTGTTGCTCTCGGGTGGTGTAGAAGAATCCGACGATAAAGAGCAGTAACAGAGCCACAATAACAAACAGCCGAATCTGCCCGGACTCGGTATTCGCCGGCGCGTTACTCAGGGTGAGATAGCAGACAATTGCCCAGGCGATATAGCCCATAACGCCTTCCAGCGATTGCGTCAGCCGGTGCACCGGTAAGCCATGTCGGGATGTGAATCGGTTCATGGGGCTAGTGTATCCTGTGTTCCGCGCTGCGCCCATATCCGAAGGTCACCTTGTCAGCTCCGGTGCGGGACGCGCATACTTTGATGATTGAAACCCCATTCTGGTCAGTTAACCTTGAAGCCTGAGGAGATCCTCTGTTGAACGCCCCCTACCCGGCCCCCACCCCGGTGTTCGATAACCTGTCTGAAATGGGCAATCCGTTTCGGGACAGAGTGGAGCCCGGTGATGTTCTGGAAAAAGCAGCCCGAATTGAGGCGTCCCAATTGCAGGCCGACCTGCAACGATCCACGGAATTTCTGTATAGCTATCGCGGTAGCCCGGATACCTTTGCCAGCTATCGCCGTGAAATTGAGCGCTTTGTTCAATGGTGCTGGCTGATACAGGGGCTGAGGCTGGCCGAGGTGCGGCGTCAGCACATTGAGCAGTTCATTGAATTTTGCCAGAACCCGCCCCGCCACTGGATTGGCACCAAAAGCGTCGCCCGGTTTATCAACGCGGGCGGTGAGCGCGTCATCAACTCGGAGTGGCGTCCTTTCGTCGCCAAGGTGTCCAAACGTGATCACAAACTGGGCGTCTCCGCAGACCCCAAATCCTATGTGCTGAGTCAGGGTGCCCTGCAGGCGATTTTCTCGGTCTTGAGCACCTATTTTAATTATCTGATTCAGGAAGAACACGTTGAGCTCAATCCAGTTGCCCAGATTCGCCAAAAGGGCAAGTTTCTGCGCAAGCGTCAGGGCGCGCAGGCGATCCGCCGCTTGTCAGAAGCCCAGTGGCATGAGGTGCTGAATGCCATGGATCAGGCCATGCCGGAAGACCCGCCCCGCTTCGAACGCGCACTGTTCATCATGAGCTGCCTTTTCGGCATGTATTTGCGCATATCGGAACTGGCCGAATCGGACCGCTGGCAGCCCAGCATGGGCGATTTCCGGCAAGACAGTCAGGGAAACTGGTGGTTTACCACAGTTGGTAAAGGCAACAAGGAGCGCGATATTTCGGTCTCCGACGCCATGCTGGATGCCTTGCGCCGGTTTCGGGGCTTTCTGGGCATGACGCCACTGCCACTGCCGGGCGAATCGAGCCCGCTGATCCCGAAAATTCGCGGCAAAGGCGGCATCAGCAGCACCCGGCAGATCCGCTTTATCGTTCAGGACAGTTTCGACCGCGCCATCGATCGCCTCAGAGCCCAGGGTGAACCCGAAGAGGCCGATGCCCTGCAGGCGGCCACCGTGCACTGGCTGCGCCACACCGGTATTTCAGAAGACGTTAAAATGCGGCCCCGTGAGCACGTGCGCGATGACGCAGGCCACGGCTCCAGCGCCATCACCGACCGCTATATCGATGTGGAACGCCAGGCTCGGCACAACTCGGCCCGGGGCAAGAAAATCAGCCCGGTTTAATCGTCTTCACGGTCTTTGCCAATGATTCGGGCCGGAGAACGCATGGTGACGAATTCTTCTGCCGCTGTTGGATGAATCCCGATGGTGTGGTCGAAATCATCCTTGGTGGCGCCCGCAGTCATCGCTACCGCTAGCCCCTGAATGATCTCCCCGGCACTCTCGCCCACCATGTGAGCCCCGATCACCTTACGCGAGTCGCAGTCGACCAGCAGCTTCATCAGCGTGCGTTCCGGGTTACCGGAGAGGGTGTTTTTCATCGCCTTGAAGTTGGCCTGGTAGACTTCGACCCGTTCGTACCGCTTTGCCGCCTGGGCTTCGGTCATGCCCACCGTGCCGATCGGGGGCTGGCAAAACACCGCGGTGGGTATGAGATCGTAGTCGACGGGCCGTGGCGTGGATTCGCCAAAGAGGTAATCTGCGACGTACATCCCTTCTGCCAGCGCTACCGGCGTCAGTTGGACCCGGCCAATGACGTCACCGAGCGCAAAAATGTGCGGCACGTTGGTCTGGTAATGATCGTTCACCTCCAGGTGTCCTTTGGGGGCGGCCTCGACCCCGGCCTTGTCGATGTCCAGCCCGTCCAGCAAGGGTCGGCGCCCGATGGCGCTGACGACCAGGTCGGTTTCTCGAGCGCTGCCATCCGACATGGTGACTCTGAACCGGCCTGATTCCAGTGCTTCGACCTTGGCGATATCACGATTGTAGAGCAACTGAATGCCCGCCTGTTCCAGTTCGCTGGAAACAAATTCGCGAATGTCGTCATCAAACCCGCGCAAGACCGGCTCGCCCCGATACAACAAGTGGGTTTTGGCACCCAGACCATTGAAGATGCCGGCAAACTCGACCGCAATGTAGCCCCCGCCGATGACGATCACGTCCTTGGGAAAGGTCTCCAGATAGAAGACTTCATTGGAACTGATAATGTGTTCGGCACCTTCGACATCCGGCATGACCGGCCAGCTGCCAGTTGCGATCAAAACATGGGCGGCGCTGATTTCGCGGTTGTCGACCGCTACCCGGTGATCATCGATAAAACGACCATGACCGTGGATGATGTCTACCCCGGCGCGGCTTAACAAACCATCATAAACCCCATTTAATCGTTTGATTTCATTGGTTTTATTGTCTCGCAAGCGAGCCCATTCAAAATCCGGCTTTTTATCTACCGTGTAGCCAAAACCAGCCGAATCCTTAAAAGCCTGAGAGAATTCAGAGGCATAGACAAAGAGTTTCTTCGGCACACAGCCGACGTTAACGCAGGTACCACCCAGGTAACGGGATTCGATAATGGCGACTCTCGCGCCTTTTGTGGCCGCCATGCGCGCCGCCCGCACACCGCCGGAGCCAGCGCCAATAACAACGAGGTCGTAATCGTAAGATGGATTGGTCATAGTCATTCCCGGTTAAAACGTGAAAAACCCCGGCTAAACCGGGGTTTCTGAAATAATGAACGGCAAGAAGCGAGTTGGAGCTCTTAAGTTAAAGCTCGCAGCTCGAAACTAAAGGCTCAACACCCTTCAAGCAGCCTGTTCTATGTAATTGGGGTTGGCTCTGAACAGTACAACCTCAGTCAGGTCGTTGCCCATTTTGATGTCGGCGAAGCGCTCGTAACCGAGACTTTCATAGAATGTCAGGTAGCGGGTGTTGCCCGTGTCGAGAAATACACCGATAGACTGAGCATCATCACTGACCTGTTGATGCACGGCTTCCATCAGCAGGCGTCCGAGGCCCTGCTTCTGAAATTCGGGGTGGATACCGATAAGGCTAACAGTGCGATGCGCCTTGTTGGGCAAACTGCTTTGAACGTCGTTGAAATACTGGATATACCGGCGGGTTCCTTCAAACCCGGCGGTCAGGGTCATTTTAAGCCGCCACAGGAATTGGCGAGATATGTCCATCTTCAGCTCAACGTCACTGACGAAGGCTACGCCAAGTACCCGGCGATCCTGCTTGTGAACCACGCCCAGTACCGTTTCGCCCCGCTCGAAATGGAGGCGAATCAGCTCCCGTATGGTGGCTCGGATGCGTTGCTTGTAACCCGGTCGACTGCTGTCGAGCAGGTACTTGAAGGTAGGTTCGTCTTTGTAGGAATGGTATAACAGCGACCGAGCCTGGCGACTGCAGCGTTCATCCAGTGCCATGAGTTCAACGTCGTTTAGATCAATAGTCGCCATACGGACTCCATACCCTCTGAGTTATTATGCTTTTATTATTGACCATGGTAATGGTCTCTGTCCGGTATCTTGCCAGCATTTTGTCGACGATGAAATGATCCAGATCAGCGACTGAAACTGGCCTGTACCGAGACTTGGCCTGCACGATCAGTCGCCTCAAGCGTAAGCTGAGGCGCGTTAATGCCCCTGGCTTCCAGGGCACCCAGCCAGCGCATGAGATTGGTAAAGCGCACGCTATCGACCCGCACCCGGATTTGTTCACCGTCCGGTTCAAAGCTCTGGATGACCACACCGAAACGGTTTGCCTGATTGCGTACCTCGGCATTCAGAGACCCCCCTGCTGCTGGCCCTTGAGCGCTGTTTCCCGCAGTGGCCATGGCCAACGGCGCCCGCTCGACCAGTTGCCGGAAGGTCTCTTCAGCGGCTCTCAGGTCTGACCGGGTTGATTCGCGCCAGTTAAGAGTTGGGCCGATGATCCCGAACCAGAGCACCAGTAAAGCACCAGTGACCAGCAACACCGACAAAGCACGGCGATCACGCGTGGGCAAGCCTTGCCAGCGCAGGGCCAGGGGTTCAAGCAGAGTGGTTGTCTGAAGTGTCATGATTGTACCTCCCGGGTGGCCCGGTAACGGCCACGAACGGCATCCCGATCCTGACTGGCTGAATATTCGACCCGGTAGCCGGCTTGTTCTAGGCGACGTTTTAACTGTTCAAATTCGCCAAAGGCGTCAGACTCAGCGTCGCCGTTACGGATGACAGTAAACAGCATTTCCCGCCGACTGGCCTGATAGCGAAAATCTTCCAGTAACAGGCCGGAATCGAGTGTACCGAGGGCATCCATGGCGGCAAGTACCGAACCGCCGTTGGCGTCATCGGGCTGCTGCATGGCTTGAATCCGGTTCTCCAGCTCACGCACCATCAGTGGTTGCTGAATGCGTTTGTTCTGCCCGAATACCTGCTTGAACACGGTTTCACTGGCGGTCCAGGTCGAAGCGGCCTCGGCCTTATCCTGCCAGCCCTGGCTGATGGTGAGGCCGGTCCAGACGGCCAGGGCAAACCCGGCAGCCAGCGCCGTCGGTACCCAGTAGGCAGTGTGACTGCTGGATTTACGCAGTGCGAATGGCCCTGTCATCAGGTTTCCCTGATAACGGCTATCGGCAACGGTTTCATCCCACTCCGTCAAGTCAGTCTCTGGCTTAACCTGCCAGTTGACGTCATCGCCCGCGGCTTCGAGCTCTGTTTTCAAGGTGCGCCCGAGGTCGTCGGCACTGCGGCTGGTCAGAGTGATTTGCAGGGCAGACTCGTCCAGCCCCTGGCTGCGCTTCCACAAGTCGAACCACTGCGAGAACCCATTCGGGTGGATCTGGTGTAATTCCCAACCGGCGCGGCACAGTACCCGGCCGGGGGTAACGTCGATGCTGACATCCTGGGTTTCCGGCTTGCTGACCTGGCAATAGCCGGCATCGAAAGCCTGTACCAGCGTGAAGCCCCCTTCTGCCAGCGTTTCTTGCAGTTCGCGCAGGCGCTGGGTTTCAATCACCACCACGGGCAAGCTGCCCTGATTGGGTCGGGCCAGTGGAACAATGTGCAAGCTGTCGATGTCCTGGGCCAGCTGTTCTTCAGCGGCGAAGCGCAACACAGCCTCGGGAATACGCCGCGCACCACTGGGTACGGAGACCTGCAGTGCGGTAAAACCCTGATGCGGCAGATACACTCGGGTAGAGACCGCATCGAGGTTCAGATTCTGACGTTCCAGTTGTACGTCGTCCCAACGGCCTTCATGAACCTCGGTAGAATCAGACCAGCGCCAGCGCAGGCGGGTGGGGTCTTGCCAGAAAATCGAAATCTGCACGTTCATGAATACTCCTGCGCAATCATAGGGGGTCGTCCTTGGTGGTATCGCCCGGTGTCCGGTTGGCTTCAGTGCTGGCCTGGGATCGGAGCACAACACGCGCGGTGTCGTCGTCACGCAATAGCTGGCTGCTCTGGGTCAGGGTTCGGCCATCGAGCGTAACTTCAGCAAATAAGGTGAACCAGTCGGACGCAACGGTCAGTTGGTCGTTTAACAGGGGGACCGGCTGTTCGTCTTCCTCTACCTGAAACACAGCCTGATTCAACAGATCATCAACCGATTCATAGGGTTCTTCCTTTCGTTCCTGAACAAAGGTATCGACATCGCCTTCACTGAGATAAGGGGCAATGGTCATCAGTACCTCGGCCGGCGCCGTGTTAATGTTCAACTCGGTTTGCGGTGGCAAGGCGGCCACAAAAGGCTGCAAAACAGCGAGCACGTCCCGGTCTACCGATTTTAGCAACAGCAGCTCAGTGGTGTCCGCCATTGGCTGAAAAGAGGGTGTATAGGGCGGCTCCTGGTCGCTGTAGTTGAATTCGGCGCCACTGTCCGAATCGAACCAGTCGCTCAATTCGTCGGCAATGGTTTCTTCGAGACCCAGGGTTAACAGCAGCCGCTTCAATCCCGTCTGCGCGCCTTCCGGATTGGCGGCTCCGGGATGCAGTGAATTCAGGTTAAACCGGCCCTGCAAGTCATTTATCTCGAGGGAGATCACCCATTGCTCCACAGGAAACGGGGCAATAGGCTGGTTCCAGAGTTCGCCCAAATGGTCGGTTTCATTGTCTTGTAAGTCCAATACCAGGCCGACCTTCGCAATATCTTCAGCGCTGTCAAGATAGGCAAGCGCCTGACCTAGAAACAATGATTGAGAAGCACGTTCACGTTGTACAACTTGTTCATATTGCAAACGTGCACCAATGACAGACAAAATGGCGAATACAAGCAATATTTGAATCAGTGCAAAGCCACGTTCAGTTCTCATCGGAAGCCTCCGATGCCTGGCGACTTTGGGGAACCCTGACCGTCCGGCTCACTGAATCGTCTTCTCCGGTTTGCAGTTCGAATCTAACAGCCAGCAATCGTGGTACCGTATCATCGTTTAGCAGACCCTCGGCAGGCCAGGTGTTCAGCCAACTTCGCTGCCCTTCAATTTCAGCGAAAAATTGCCATTGCAATGACTGTACAGGTCGCATCATCATCTGGTGCTGCCATTCTAGACGGCCGTCGTCGTCCAGGTGTTGGCGCTGGCTGCGAATTAGGCAGAAGTACCGTTCACTGCGCTGAATCTGCTGACCCTCATTCGGTTCTGGACACAGTTCACTGCCCTGCTCTGCCAGTTGGTAACTGACGCGCTGTAGCGTAGACCGTTCCATGTCCACAAAACGGCTAAGTGTCCAGCCGTTTCGAGTCAGATACAGGGCGTCCAAATCGAGCAGCATGGCTTCCTGATAATCACCAAAAGGGTCCCGAACCGGACGATCCGGCACCCATTGGTGTAAATCATTCACCATAGTGCGCACGACTCGGGTCAGTTGGGAATAATATTCGTTTTGGACAACCAAGGTGTCTTGAGTCAGGCGCGATGCCTGAACCAGATAGAAAGTGCCTACGGCCAAAATGGCAGATATGGCCATGGCAATCAGTAGTTCAATCAGAGTGAAACCAGATTGGCAGGCACGCTTAATCACGGCGTTGCTCCGAGCACAGCAATCAGAGTATCAGCCGACCCTTCAACCCCATTAGGGGGAAAAGCGTCTAACTTAACTCTTCGCAAGAAAGGACCCAGCAGTTCCATATCAACCGCTGTAACTGTCACTTCAACGCGCCAGGACTTATTGTTAAAACTGATCTGTTCGGTTTGTGTTCCTGGATCAGGTAGCTCAGCCAGTCGCAGCTGATCAAGAACTATGCCGTTTACCCATCTTGCCTGAGTTTTTTCCTGGATCTGGCGCGCTGCCGAAAGGTTCTGGATATTGGCAAGCGTGACCGACCCTGCCACTACTGCAAATATTGCCAGCGCGACCATGACTTCAATCAGTGTAAAACCGCGTTCAGCGTTCATCGCGCAGTACCTCAGGCCGGTTAAACCCATCGGCCCTTACCCGAACCTCGTCGTTAATACTGCTGGTCAGGCTCAGCGTCAGATCATAAGCCGGGGTATAGTCTTCATAGGGCAGCAGGATAACGTGCGGCTCCAGAGCAAACTGCTCGGTTGGTAGCGCCTGATTGAGTTCAACCCACTGGTTTTCGAGCGTCAGACCCAATTGGATATCATCTGAAACGCCCCAGGCTTTCTCGTCTTCATACAGCGACCAGACGACCTCCGGTTCGCTGAGCATCTCGTCGCCTTCGCGCCATTCCAACTGATAAACACCATCCTGAACAAAGATCAGGCCGCGCTCGCGGTTACTCAGCAACACCTGATCCTGAATACGTTCCATTCGGTAGGCGTACTGACCGGCAGCTTGTTCCAGCTCCTGAACCGGGTCGTTGCCGGTCACCGCCAGTCTAACCGCGCCCGCCGCTATGCCGATGATGACAATCACCACCATCAGTTCGAGCAGCGAAAACCCTCGGGTTCCCTGGCTGCTGTGTGAGCGACGGATGGGTTTCATTCCGTATCGTTGGACGAAATATCCTGGTTCAGATCGTCGCCGCCTGGCTGCCCGTCTGCACCGTAGGAAATCACCTCGAAATTATTGTTGTTGTCATTGATGTAGGCGTACTCACTGCCCCAAGGGTCAGTGGGTGTCTGACGCAAGTATGGACCACGCCAGTTACGGGGTTCCGGATTACCGGATGGCTTAGTCACCAGTGCATCGAGCCCCTGGTCGGTCGACGGATAGTGCGAATTGTGCAGGCGGTAGGTCTCAAGCGCGTTCTCGATGGTCTTGATGTCCGTCTTGGCACCGGTAACCCGGGCTTCATCACCCCGACCGGTTACGTTGGGGACGACCAGGCCAAACAGGACGCCGAGAATAACCAGCACCACCATCAGTTCGATCAGCGTAAAGCCCTGTTGGTTAACCGGGCCCTGCTTGTGTGTATTCGGTTTGCGTTTCATCATTGTGTCCTAACCTACAAAGCTGTTCATTTCCATTATGGGCAGTACGATCGCCAGTACAATGATCAGTACAATGCCCCCCATCAACAACACCATCAAGGGTTCGAAGAGCCCCAGAATGGTGGCGATGAGTTCCTTGACCTGCTGGTCCTCGGCATCGGCTGTGCGCTGCAACATGCTGTCCAGTTCACCACTGGCTTCGCCACTGGCGATCATGTGCAACATCATTGGCCGAAAGTGGCCGGCGTCAGCCAGGGCCTTGCCCAGACTGCCGCCTTCCGACACGCGTAACGCGGCTTCCTTTACGCGTGCCTGAATTTCAAGATTGGTAACGACTTCGGACGAGATGCGCATGGCCTCGACCAGCGGTACTCCCGAGCCGGACAGTATGGCCACCGTGCTGATAAAACGGGCGGTATTGAAGCCACGCGAGACCCGGCCGATCAGCGGCAGACGCAACAGTACTCTGTGGGTCATCCGGCGCCGGCGCGGAGCCCGGTTCCAGAGCATCAGCGCAATCACCATCGCCACGATTACCAGGCACGACACCAGCCACCAGCTCTGTATCCACTCGCTGGCTGCTAGCAACGCCCGCGTCGGCCCGGGCAACGCTTCACCGGTCGAGGAGAATACCCCTACGATGTCGGGCACCACAGAATTGAGCAGGAATACGACAATGCCGACCGCGACCAGTGTCAGAAAGGCCGGGTAAATGGACGACATCTGAACCTGTTTGCGGGTGCGTTGCTGGTCTTCCATATAGTCGGCCAGGCGCAGCATAACCCGGTCTAGGTGGCCACTGTGCTCGCCGGCATCGACCGTTGCCCGGTAGAGCGGCGGAAAGGCCCTCGGAAAATCTTCCAGCGCTTTTGCCAGACTGTACCCTTCCATGACCCGGGCGCGAACACCGAGCATCAGACTGCGAACCCGGGCCCGTTCGGACTGCTCCGCAACGGCCCGGATGCACTCCTCCAATGGCATGCCAGAGGCGACCAGTGTCGACAATTGCCGGGTCAGCAAGGCCAGATCGGCCACGGAGACCGATGGCCCCCCGAAAAGGCCTGCAGACCGGGACTGACGTCGCTGAGTCATCTCGACATCGACCGGAAACCAGCCTTTGTCGCGCAATTGCTGGCGCACCTGTCGACTGCTGTCGGCTTCAATCACACCTTTACGGCGTTTACCTTTGGCATCGAGCGCCGCGTATTCAAAAGCCGCCATACTCAGTAGCTCCGATACACGCGCAGAACTTCCTCAACGGTGGTGAGACCCTTCAGTACCTTGTCTTTTCCATCTTGCAATATGCTCGGCGACAGCGTCCGGGCGTGGCGCTCCAGGTCAATGTCACCGGCGCGGTCATGAACCAGCTGGCGCAAACCTTCGTCTACCCGAATAAACTCATAGAGACCCAGCCGCCCGCGATAGCCCGTGCTTTTACAGGCAGAACACCCGGAGGCATGGTAAATGGTGGGCTTGTCAGTGGTCGAAATGCCCAAAAATTCGCATTCCGCTTCATCGGGCTGGTAAGGCGTTTTGCAATCCGGACACAGGGTACGGACCAACCGCTGGGAAACCAGGCCAATCAGACTCGAGGCCAGCAAAAAGGGTTCGATGCCCATGTCCTGCAAGCGGGTGACGGCCCCGGTCGCACTGTTGGTGTGCAGGGTCGATAACACCAGGTGACCGGTTAGGCTGGCCTGGACGGCAATGTCGGCGGTTTCATAGTCGCGAATCTCACCGATCATCACGACATCCGGGTCCTGACGCAGAATGGCGCGCAACCCCCGGGCGAAGGTCATATCGACCTTGGTGTTTACCTGGGTTTGGCCAACCCCGGGCAGACTGTATTCAATGGGGTCTTCCACCGTCATGATGTTGCGGCTGTGACTGTTCAGTGACTGCAGGGCAGCGTAGAGCGTCGTGGTTTTGCCGGAGCCTGTCGGTCCGGTAACCAGAATAATGCCATGCGGACGTTGAATCAGATCGGTGATGGTTTTCAAATCGCGCGGGTTCAATCCGAGCTGGTTGACGTCCAGACGCCCTGCTTGCTTGTCGAGCAAACGCAACACCACGCGTTCACCGTGGTTGGAGGGAATGGTCGACACCCGCAAGTCCACTTCCCGGCCCGCAACACGCAGCGCAATACGCCCATCCTGGGGTACCCGTTTTTCGGCGATGTCTAGCCGTGACATGACTTTTATACGAGAGACCAGCAAGGGCGCCAGTGCCCGCTTGGGCTGTACCACTTCACGCAACACACCATCGACCCGAAACCGAATCGACAGGCGTTTTTCATAGGTTTCAATGTGAATGTCTGACGCCTGCTCGCGTATGGCTTCAGACAGAATGGCGTTGATCAGGCGAATGATGGGGGCATCGTCTTCCTGCTCCATCAGATCTTCAGTCTCCGGCACAGAGTCGGCCAGAGAGCTGAGATCCATGGTGTCACCAAGCCCTTCCACCATCTGCATCGCATCGTCAGAATCGGTGTGGTACGCACGGTTCAGGTAGTCGGAAAATTCCTGTTCGTTCACCTGCATGTGCGGGAAGACGCCCTGCATCAGGCGCTGAGCCTCCTGCAAGGCATTCAGATTCACATCCGGCCGGTACAACAGGCGTGGGCCATCTGCGTGGTCGTAGTCGATCACCACGCCATGGCGTTTGGCGAATGTGAATGGCAGGCGTCGTTCCGTAACGCCCTGGGGTACCGCATTCATTGCTGTGTCCTGTACTGAAGTCCGTTGTGTGCTGGCATCTTCGCAAGCGTCTTGCCTGCCCGATGCGTGAGTCCTGCCTTAACGACGGACGGTAACCATTTGAATTTGCGGAAGAATATCATTCATTCCGGGGGTATCAACCTACCCATCGTTGAATCAGTGTGATCAAGTTCTCATAGGTCACCGGTTTGGTCATAAAATCGTCCATTCCGGCAGCCAGACAGGCCCGTTCCTGTTCCGGCGTGTCTTCCCCGGTCAACGCGATGATCGGCAAATGGGTTCCGGTGCCCATCTCCCTTTGCCGGATGATTCGGGTCGCCTCCAGCCCATCCATGCGCGGCATCAAACAATCCATAATCACCAGGTTGTAAGGTGGATCCTGAATGGCCTGTTGCGACGCTTCGAGACCGTTCACGCAGGTATCGACCTGCGCGCCCATACGGCCCAGCAACCGCACCACCACTTTCTGGTTTACCATGTTGTCTTCCGCCAGCAACACGCGCACCTGATCACACCGGTACTCTGCTGCCGTGTCGACTCGGGTTGCCTCATGGGATTGCCGCAGCATTTGCAACAGCTCATCCCGGGCAGCCGGTTTCTCTATAAACCGGAAGCCAAGCTCCAGATCCGCCAGCAAGCCGCGCTGCAACTGGGACGCATAGAGGAATACAGTGGTCTGTGGTGCTTCGGTTTGCAACCGGCTTTTTAGTAGCTTTACCTGTTCCAGATAACTTTGGGCGCGGGCGTCCTCGACGGGCAGGTTAATCAGGATAAAGTCAGTCGGCTGTATCGAATCACCTTCAAGCAGTCGTTCCAGCGTCCAGGTAGATACGGTCATTTCCCAGCTGTAAAACTCGGCGCTGAGCGCACGCTCGGTAACCGGGCTCAGATCGACCAGCGTAATGGACCGGCCGGCCATGTACTTGGCCGGTCTGAAGGAGCTTGCCTGCTGGGAGCTGGCCTGAATGGGCAGCGAGACCACGATCTTTCTCAGATCCTGTTTCGACGATACGGTCAGCTTGGCATTCATCGATTTGAACTGAGCCGCAGCAACCATCAGGGTCAACTGATCAGAGACGTCTTCGTCTTCGGGCAGGGTGTTCATGTTTCGGTTAATGGCAGCGCGCAGGTCCTCGTCACTGACCTCGGTGTTAATGAAATAGAAAGACAGCAGCAGGTTGTCTTCACCCTGCTCGGTATCCCCGTCCATGGCAATGCGAACCGTAATTTCACCCTCTTCCGCGCTGTCGAGCGTAAAGTCCAGCAGGCGGCGAAAGGCATTCGACAGCCACTGCGGGTCGAGCTCTATGCGTTCGGGTACGGAGGGGTGATACAGATAAGCCAGCTCCAGCCCATGTTCATGCGCCTTGCTGCCCATATCGGACAGAGCGTGCTCCAGCGTCTTGCGCAGGTTGAATACGATTGACTGAGGCACCCGGGACTGGTCCCGCTGTTCGATAAAGGCTTCGAGATCAGTCACCAGATCCAGAATAGACCGGCCACTGCGACGGGCAATACTGAGCATGCCCTGGTGTTCCGTCGACTGTTCGTCATGACTGAGCATGCCCAGCACGCCCAGCAGCCCACTCAGAGGCGTTTTTACCCGGTGCAGTAGCTGATTGACAAAGCGCCGATTGGTGGTGGCCTGCAATACATTCTCTTCACGGGCTTCTTCGAGCGCTTTGAGGCGCATCTTGAGCTCGTGGTTATGCGTCAGAAAACTCCAAACCAGCTCAGAAACCCGACCGGCTGTACTCACCAGGTAGAAATAAACGGCAATAAAGGCAATGCCAACCCAGACATGGCCGGATGACTCTGCTCGGATCAGGTAATAAAGACCAATAGGCAGCAATAGCACGGCGAGATACACACGAACCGTGCGGCCATAGAGGGAGTACACAAAGGTGCCGCCCGCTGCGACCGACAGGGTGTACAACAAACCCAGCAAAGCAATCGGGTGTTCGGGCCCGTCCAGACGGTAAACCAGATAGGCCGTCCAGACGGCAGCGTGCAGAAAACCCGAAAGAATAAAGGTATCTCGCCAGCGAGCGGGGCCGCGGGCATACCAGTCGGAAAACTGGGCGATCATGATAAAACGCCAGGCTGCCATAATGACCAGCGCCAGGCCAAAAACATAACTGGCATTGGGCGTAGGTCCAACGGCCAGCCACTGCCATTCCAGCAGCAGAAACACCACAAAATGCAGGACGGCACTGGGCAGTCCCTGTCGACTCAGAGTTTCATCGATTCGCTTGAGAATGGCGCGATCTTTCTGGGCTTTGTGCTGTGGCGTAAAAAACCAACTCATAGATAGTCATCCGACGCCGCTGCGTCCTGCAAAGACCGCCACTATACCCTCTGTTGGCCCGCCGCCCAACCGTGAGGAGGCCAATTACTGCCTGGAATCCGTGTCAGGCATCGGGAGTTCCTGACACTTAATTGGTTGCCAACTCTGAAACTTGAAATAAAAAAACCCGGCAGCGCCGGGTTTCTGAATCACAATTAACCAATGCCTCAGAGCGCTTTTTCGAACTCGGGCAAAGCATCAAACAAGTCGGCAACGAGGCCGTAATCGGCTACCTGGAAGATAGGCGCGTCTTCATCCTTGTTGATGGCGACAATCACCTTACTGTCTTTCATGCCGGCCAAATGCTGAATCTGACCGGAAATGCCGACGGCGATGTACAGTTCCGGCGCTACGATTTTACCGGTCTGGCCAACCTGCATGTCGTTCGGCACGAACCCGGCATCCACCGCGGCGCGCGAAGCGCCGACGGCCGCGTCGAGTTTATCGGCCAGGGTGTACAGCAGTTTGAAGTTGTCGCCGTTTTGCATGCCACGACCACCGGAGACCACGATGCGGGCAGCGGTCAGTTCAGGGCGATCCGACTTGGCCAGATCTTCACCGACAAAGGCGCTGATGCCCTTGTCGTGGCCGCCAGTTACCGCTTCAACGGATGCAGAACCATTCAGTTCGCAAGCGTCAAAGGCGGTACCGCGCACGGTGATCACCTTGATGCTGTCGCTCGATTGCACGGTGGCAATGGCGTTACCTGCATAGATGGGGCGCTTGAAGGTATCGGCCGATTCCACGCTGAGAATGTCTGAAATCTGCTCAACATCGAGCAGAGCAGCCAGACGCGGCATCATGTTTTTGCCGTTGGTCGTTGCCGGGGCCAATATGTGGCTGTAGGACTTGCCCAATTCAGCCACCAGGTCGGCCAGGTTCTCGGCCAACTGATGGCCGTATGCCGCATCGTCGGCAAACAGAACTTTGCTGACACCGGACAGTTTGGCGGCTTCATCAGCCACGGACTGAGCACCGGAGCCGGCGACCAGAACGTCGATGTCTCCACCGATTTTGGCAGCAGCCGTGACCACGTGGGACGTTACCGGAGCCAGCGATGCATTATCGTGTTCAGCTATGATCAGAATACTCATGACAGCACCTTCGCTTCGTTTTTCAGTTTATCGACCAACTCGGCAACCGAGCCAACGGTAATGCCCCCTTTGCGCTCGGCAGGTGGCTCTACACTGAGCACTTTAACGCTGTTGCTGAGCGTGACGCCGTAATCCGCTGCGGTTTTCTTGTCGAGCGGCTTGCGCTTGGCTTTCATGATGTCCGGCAGCTTGGCATAGCGCGGCTCGTTCAGGCGCAAGTCGGTGGTGATGATGGCTGGTAAATTCAGAGACAGGGTCTGCAGACCCCCGTCGATTTCACGGGTTACCTGAGCCTTGTCGCCGTCTATCAACAGTTGGCTGGCAAAGGTGCCCTGGGCCATGCCGGTCAGTGCGGCAAGCATCTGGCCCGTCTGGTTGTTGTCGCTGTCGATGGACTGCTTGCCCAGCAACACCAGGCCTGGTTGCTCTTCGTCAACAATTGCCTTGAGCAGCTTGGCCACGCCCAATGAGCTGGGGGCTTCGTCAGTGGTGATCAGAATGCCGCGGTCAGCGCCCAACGCCATGGCCTTGCGGATTTGCTCTTCGGCCTTGGCTTCACCGATCGACACGACCACGATTTCGGTGGCGGTGCCCTGCTCTTTCAGTCGCACGGCTTCTTCGACGGCAATTTCGCAGAACGGATTCATATCCATTTTCACGTTGGCCAGATCCACATCGCTGTTGTCTGGCTTGACGCGGACTTTAACGTTGTAGTCCACAACACGCTTTACCGGAACCAGAATTTTCATAGTGGTCTCGTGTCCTCATGGTCAGATGACCGTCGAATTGGCGGTCGAAGTTTGGGGTTGGCGGCTCACCGTCAGGGCACTGCCCTGGCAACCACGCACGGCGGACATTTAATCCGTTTTAAACGAAAATTTCAAACAGTTGTTTTAATTTTTCCGGCTGAGCAGGTAAACTCGGTGCCAAATCGTGGTGGCGCCGCGGTTCTGTCTTTTCTCCTACGGTGACTTTATAGACTCTCTATGGCGCCTAACCCGGTCATTACAATCGTATGCGAGTCACAGGAGGCGCGGCCGTATTCCGGTTTCGCCATCCTGCTACCGTAAAGCCCAGTTGTCGGGCCGTTCGCCCCGATAATTCGTTCAGGAGGTCCCTATGGAACGCGAATCCATGGAATTTGACGTAGTAGTTGTCGGCGCGGGTCCGGCCGGTCTGTCTGCAGCCATCCGGCTGATGCAAGGTGCGGCCGAGGCTGGACAGGAATTATCCGTCTGTGTCGTGGAAAAGGGATCCGAAGTGGGAGCCCATATTCTCTCTGGTGCCGTCTTCGAGCCACGCGCCCTGAATGAACTGATTCCCGACTGGAAAGACAAGGGTGCCCCCCTGAACACCGCCGTGACTGGCGATGACATCTATATGCTGCGCAATGAAAAAGCGGGCATCAAGGTCCCCAACCTCTTTGTGCCTGCAACCATGCACAACGAAGGTAACTACATCATCAGTCTCGGCAACCTCTGCCGTTGGCTGGCTGAACAGGCCGAAGGCCTGGGCGTTGAGATTTTCCCCGGCTTTGCCGCTGCCGACGTTTTATATGGCGAAGACGGTTCCGTCCAGGGCATCATCACCGGTGACATGGGTGTCGCCGCTGACGGTTCAGAAAAAGACGGCTACATGCCGGGCATGGAATTGCGTGCCAAAACCACCCTATTTGCCGAAGGCGCACGCGGCCATCTGGGCAAAAACCTGATCCGCACCTTCAAGCTCGATGCCGGTAAAGACCCACAACATTATGGGCTGGGCATTAAGGAGCTGTGGGACGTCGACCCCTCGGTTCACCAGCCGGGCAAGGTGGTTCACACCGCAGGCTGGCCGCTCGCAGAGCACGGGGCTCATGGTGGTTCCTTCATGTACCACATCGAGAACAACCAGGTGGTACTGGGCCTGATCACCGATCTTGGCTACCAGAATCCTTACCTCAGCCCGTTCGATGAATTCCAGCGCATGAAGCACCATCCGCTGTTTGCCAACACCCTGAAAAACGGCAAGCGCGTCTCATACGGTGCCCGAGCCATTGCCAAGGGCGGCTTGCAAAGTCTGCCGACAATGCATTTCCCGGGTGGTTTGCTGATCGGTTGCGATGCCGGCACCCTGAACTTTGCCAAGATCAAAGGCAGCCACACCGCGATGAAATCCGGCATGGTGGCCGCTGAAGTCATTCTGGAGCGAGCTAAAGGCGACTGGCAGGCGGGTCAGGATCTGGCGGAATACGCCACGGCGTTTGAGCAATCCTGGGCGTATCAGGAGCTGCACCAGCAGCGGAATTTTGGCCCCGCGCAGCACAAGTTCGGTAATGTGCTCGGCTCGGCCTATGCCTTTATCGACATCAACCTGTTCCGCGGCAAATTGCCCTGGACTATGCAGGACACGACACCAGATTATGCGCAGACGAAACTGGCCAGTGACTGCCCGCAACCGAGCTACCCCAAGCCGGATGGCGTGCTGAGCTTCGACAAGCTGAGCTCGGTGTTTCTGTCGAACACCAATCACGAGGAAGACCAGCCGGTACACCTGAAACTGACCGATCCGTCCATCCCGATCGCCAGCAACCTGCCGAAATACGCAGAACCCGCCCAGCGATACTGCCCAGCCGGGGTATACGAAGTGATTGAGGATGAAGCAGGCGAAAAACGGTTTCAGATCAATGCGCAGAATTGCGTGCATTGCAAAACCTGTGACATCAAAGATCCGGCCCAGAATATCAACTGGGTAACGCCAGAAGGTGCGGGTGGCCCCACCTACCCGAATATGTAAGCTAGGGTCAGACCGGGCACTGACTGACGGTTCAGAGGCTCGGGTTATTGTTCTTCCAACTCAAGTTTCGGAGTTAGCATCCATCTTAGTGCCAGGTTCCAGGTAGGTATACCTGGTGCCTGGTACGGACTCCTGGCACTAAGTACAACTGAACTCCGAAACTTAACCTCCTAGCCTTCCAATTCAGCCAGTAAGAATCGTGTCCCGCCACTGCTTAGCCAAAGCTTACCCTGATCGTCGGGCGCCGCTGTTTCCAGCGCGCTGGTCTGCCATTGGTACATCACATTCTGGTGAATGCGTGCGGGCAGGTTTCGCCGCCACTGCATGACCGGTTCACCGGATGGGTCGTTTATATCCAGAGGGTGCGCTGCGTCGAGTGGCTGCTGCTCGCCCAGGTTGTTGGTCACGATCCAGGTATCGTCAATGCGCTCGGCTGACACCGCGACGAAGGGCGTGGCCTCGACTCGAATGCCGACTTTCTCGACCGGCGTCACCAGAAAGTAGTCTTCCCCTTCCCGCTTTATGATGGATGCAAATAATTTGACCATGGCAGGTCGGCCAATGGGGGACCCCTGGTACGACCACTGACCGGACCGATGAATCACCATATCCAGATCGCCACAGAAGTCCGGGTTCCACTGCTCTACCGGTGGGAAGCGTTGGTCGCCTATCTGTTGCAGCAAGTCATCCAGTCTCATCAGGGCTCTCCTCGGGTTCCGGCCTGCTCGGCCAGGCGGGTCAAAAAGCGTTTGAAACCACGCCGGTCCTGAACCAGTTCCAGGTACATGGGATTGTTTCTCAGTGACACCATGCCATCGGCCAGCAACCAGACCAGGGTGTAGAGATAGCGCAGGTCATCGTCGTCCTGATGGGATTCCACACCCCATTGCTGGCGCGCCAGTTCGGTAAACTGCTCCACATGGTTGCGACGCAGGCGTTGCCATTGCTGGAACCGCTCCAAACAACAGTCACTGGCATTTAAATGACTTTCGAGTCGAAGAAAAAGTCCATAATTATCAATGGATTGCAGTCGATAGTTAAGAAACTCTCTCATCAAATGCGCGATGCCCAGTTGCGGCGATTCACGGCACTGTTTGAACAAGGGGCTTAGCCCCAGCTCGTCATTCAACAGCAACGCAGCGTAGACATCGTCCTTGCCACTGAAATAGTGGTAGAAAACAGACCGACTGATGGCGGCGGTTTGAATCAGGCGGGTGACGGACACCTGCTCTTCACCAACCAGCATAAAGAGGTTCAGTGCAGAGCTTAGAATGGCTACTTCGGTGGGGTGCTGGTCGGATACGCTGGCTATCGGCCTGAACATGGTCTAGCTCGTCAGTCGCGGAAAAGCAGGCCGCGCTATTCCCTGCTTACAGGTCAACAGCGCTGTCACCTTACATGGTGTGCGTGGGTTTTTCGGAATTGAGTGCGCCGGCCAGATACGTTTCGATCTTGTCTTTGGCCAACTCGTTCTTCTTGCTGAATTGAACCCCGATGCCGGTCGCCCGGTTGCCTTGAGCACCCCGGGGGGTGACCCAGATAACCTTACCGGCTACCGGAATCTTTTCCGGCTCTTCCATCAGGTTCAGCAACAGAAAGACATCGTCACCCAGGTTGAACTTCTTGTTGGTGGCGATGAACAAACCACCGTTTTTTACAAAAGGCATATAGGCCGCGTACAGCACCGCCTTGTCTTTCATGGTTAGCGACAAGATGCCATTGCGTGGGCCACCGAGTTTTGGATTCATGCGTTTCCTGTCATTTCCAGCCAGCGAGCGGACAATTGTTCGCTCCACATCTGTTGATTCAGGTTCGCCTGCTGCTGCAGACCCTGTTTTAACTGCACAATATAGTCTCTAAACCGAAAAAGCGACACCGCTGGCAGCCCCTTCAACGCCTGGACGAGATCTTCATCACGCTCCGGCACCGGCGCGGACTGCTGGTTCAACCGGCGAATGGCCGTGTCGACCCACAGCAGAGCCTGGTTTAACAGCGTCTCGGGGTCCTGTTGCTGAATGAATAATGCCAGTGCTGTGAAGTTACGTTCCTGCAGAAAGCAACTGACTTGCCGGTCCCACTGCTCGATGGCTTCATCGGTGACCAGTGCGGCGGCCAGGGGCGCGCCGTCGGCCATGGCCAGGCGTTGTTCGGGGCGTTCTATGCCGTTATCCGTCAGCCACTGCCGGGCGTCTGCAGAGCTCGGTTGCTCCAGCTTGTACAGCCGGCAACGGGACCGAACCGTCGGCAGCATGCGCGACAACGAGGTGCTTTCCAGTAGCAGATAGGTATTGGGCGTCGGTTCTTCGAGCATTTTCAGCACGGCGTTGGCCGCTGCCGTGTTCATTTTTTCACTGTGCGTCAGCCGAATGACTTTGTTCCCGCCCTGCTGGGGGGTTTCATGCATAAAATCGGCAATGCCCCGAATCTGGTCCACCTTGATGGTGAGGCTCTTGCCTTCAGGCTCCAGAACCCGGCTGTCCGGATGGGCCCCGGCCTTAACCAGCAGGCAAGACTTGCACTGGCCGCACGGCTCTATGCCGGGCTGCTTACACAATAAGCCGCGGCGCAAATAGTCGCCCAGCAATGACAGTCCATCCCCTACCCGCCCGACCAGCATCAGCGCATGGGGCAGTCGTTGCCCGGCAACGCTCGTGTTGATCTGGCTGACAATGTCCCGGGTCCAGACGGGCAGTCCATTCATGAGTATCGGGCCTCCAGAGCCTGAATCAGCGCAGCGCTGACCGATTCGATGGAACCGGTGGCATCCAGCCTGACAAAGCGTTGCGGGTCTTCCTGACAGCGGCGTTCATAGCCGGCCCGGCAGCGCTCAAAGAAGGCAATGTCTTCGGTCTCAATACGGTCGAGTTCACCACGCTGCCGGGCGCGGGCAAGGCCCACCTCGGCCGGGCAATCGAGCCACAGGGTCAGGTCAGGCCGGAACCCTTCAAGTACCCGGCGTTCCAGGTCCACGATGTGATCCCAGGGTATGCCACGTCCGCCCCCCTGATAAGCATAACTGGCGTCGGTAAACCGGTCGCTGACCACCCACTGGCCTTGGGACAAAGCGGGCAGAATGGCGGCACTGAGGTGCTGCCGTCGGGCGGCAAACACCAGCAGCAGCTCGGTCCAGACATCGACGGGTTCTTCATGGTGGGCCAGCAAGACCCCGCGAATTTGCTCGGCCATAACGGTACCGCCCGGTTCGCGCGTGACCATGGGCTGCCCAAAACGTTCAGTAACCCAACTGGCCAGTACATCCCGCTGGGTAGACTTGCCGGCGCCTTCCAGGCCTTCGATTGAAATGAATTGAGGGTTCACGACCCGCCTCCCTGCTCTTCAGGTGGTGGTGCAGAGCGGTAGTCGTCTCGTCGTTGAAAACGCTGATACTGTCGCACCGCCTGATTATGCTCTTCATAGGTGTCGGAGAACTGATGGGTGCCATCGCCACGGGCGACAAAGAACAGCGTTGTTCCCTCGGCGGGGTCAACCGCGGCCTCTAGCGCCCCGCGACCGGGGTTGGCGATTGGCGTTGGCGGCAAGCCACTGCGAGTATAGGTATTGTAGGGCGTATCCTGACGCAGGTGACTGCGGGTCAGGTTGCCACTAAAGTCCTCACCCAGGCCATAAATCACGGTTGGGTCGGTTTGCAGCCGCATGTTCTGGGCCAGTCGCCGGGAGAAGACACCGGCTATCTCTGGCCGTTCAAAGGCGGCACCGGTTTCACGTTCAATAATGGACGCCAGAATCAGCGCCTCGTAAGGGGTATCTACCTGAGTGGATTCAGAGCGATTTTCCCAGGCACGGGAAAGCTCCTGCTGCATACGTTGATGCGCCTGCCTGAGGATATCCACGTCAGCAGTACCTCGTTCAAACAGGTAGGTATCCGGGAAGAACCAACCTTCGGGATGCTGCTGGTCGATGTTCAGCGCTTCCAGTACCGACGCAGTATCGGTGTCCGTGAGGGTATGATTCACGGCCTCGTTAGCGGCCAGTGCAACCAGGAACTGCCGGAAGGTCCACCCTTCGATAAACTGCACGCTGTACTGGATTTTCCGCCCTTCGATCATCCGGTTTACCGCATCGCTGCTGGTATCGGCGGGGCTTACCCGGTATTCGCCCCGCTGAATCGCGGTTTGCTCCTGATACCTCAGCCAAAGCTCATGTGCCCGGGCATACTGAATCCAGCCTTTGGTTTCGAAATCACTCAGTACACGTCTGAGCGAGGCACCTGAAGGCACCGTATAGGTTTGCTCGACGGTCAGCGCCATGGGGGAATCGATACGATCCTTGAGGTAGAACGCGGCGCCAAAACCCGCACCAAACATCAACAGTACCGCGATAGCTATCAGTCGTTTAATCAAGATTCAATCCAATCCGGTGTTGTAGGGAGGCCAGTTCAGTCGGGTCTGCCAAGGGTAGCGGAACGTCATTGAAATGAGTAACCCGTACCAGCCCCATCAGGGCGTTGCCAATCAACAGCGCTTCACAACTGGCCAGGTCATCTGGCCTGATCTCTGCGATACCCAGCGCATGGTTACCACTGCCTAGCCAGCGTCTGCGAATAATGCCATTCACACCCGCTCGTTTCAGCCCTGGCGTTAACCATTGTCCGTCGTGGCGATAAAAGAGATTGCTCATGCTGCCTTCTACCACCCAGCCCTGATCGTCGCACAGCAGTGCTTCATCTGCCTGACGGCTTCGCGCCGCTTGCCTGGCCAGTACGGAATCCAGACGGTTCAGGTGCTTGATGCCTGCCAGAGCGGCGTTGACCGATGCCGGAATGGGCGAGGTCACTAACCGGGCTCCTGATTCATACCAGGAGGCCGGACGGTAGTCGAACACTTGCAAAAGTCGGTCGGTTTGCTGGGTTGCCGGGTCGTAATCGTAGCCTCGCCCTGCCGCGTGCCTGCCCAGCGTGATTTTCAGCACCGCTGGCGATTTAACCGTCTTTAACAGGGTATCAATGTCTGTCTGCAGGGTTCGCTGATCCCGCCCGGTCCAGACAAGATCCAAACGAGCTGCGCCTTCCTGCAATCGTTGCAGATGATCGCTTGCAAACCGAAGCCCCTGCCGGGTTACCAGGCAGGTTTCAAACAGGCCATCACCAAACGCCAGCATCCGGCTGGGCAGTGAGAGTTGGTCGGTCGGTTGGCTGTTTAGCAGGCAGGCTAGCATGGGATTCAGGCGCATTGAATGAGCCCGTCAGTGTACCCGATCCCGGACGAGGCGCCCAGTTCGACCAGGGATAAACAAGCAGCGGAACAAGGTGTGCTGACCGCCACGGCCAACGCACTCTGTTCCGCTTTTGGACCTTACACCTTGCTGAAGATCAGGGTGCCATTGGTACCGCCAAAGCCAAATGAATTCGACAAGGCGTGGTTTATCGCCATCTTACGGGCGGTGTTTGGCACGTAGTCCAAATCACAGCCTTCACTCGGCGTCTCCAGGTTGATGGTCGGCGGTGCCACCTGGTCGCGAATGGCCAGCACCGAGAAGATCGCCTCAACCGCACCGGCGGCACCCAAAAGGTGTCCGATCATCGACTTGGTTGAACTCATGACAATCTTGTCGGCATCGGCGCCATAAAGCGTTTTGGCGGCCTGACTTTCGGCTTTGTCGCCGGCTGGCGTCGAGGTGCCATGAGCATTGATGTAATTCACATCAACGGGGTTCAACTTCGCATCCTGCACCGCATTGCGCATGGAGGCGCAGGCCCCGGCACCAGTCTCTGGTGGTGACGTCATGTGATAGGCATCACCGCTCATGCCAAACCCAGTGAGTTCGGCATAAATGGTCGCGCCCCGGGCCTTGGCGTGCTCATACTCTTCAAGCACCATCACACCGGCACCATCGCCCAGCACAAAGCCATCGCGGTCTTTATCCCAGGGACGACTCGCCCGGGTAGGATCGTCGTTTCGGGTCGACAGCGCGCGGGCAGCACCAAAACCGGCAATACCCAGAGGCGTAGAGGCCATTTCGGCACCGCCGGCTACCATCACATCGGCATCGCCATAGGCAATGGTTCGCCCTGCATAACCGATGTTGTGCGTACCGGTGGTGCAAGCCGTGGTGATGGCAATGTTAGGCCCTTTGAAGCCGTAATCGATCGACAGATAACCGGCGATCATGTTGATGATGGCTGAGGGTACAAAGAACGGCGAAACCCGGCGTGGCCCGGATTTATTCAGCGCATCGTGATTGCGTTCAATGGTATCGAGACCGCCGATCCCGGCGCCGATGGCCAGGCCAATGCGATGGGCATTGCTTTCGGTGGCTTCAATGCCCGAATCACGAATGGCTTCGATGGCGGCTGCATAGCCGTACTGAATGAAGCCATCCATTTTCTTGGTGTCTTTGGGGTTGATGTAGGCGGCCGGATCAAACCCCTTCACCATGCAGGCAAAATTCGTAGTGAACTTCTCGGTATCGAATTTTTCAATGGTGGAAGCCCCGCTCTTACCTGCCAGAATTCCGGTCCAGGTAGAGGTAACATCGTTACCCAGTGGGCTGAGGCAACCCAGACCGGTCACAACGACTCTTCGACGTGACATAGTGTTCTCCAAATAAAAAGCCGTACTGTCTGACGACAATACGGCTTGAATCCAGAGCGGTATAGCCGGATGGCTACCGCACTTAGCCCAGGTGGGCGTTGATGTAGTCGATCGCGTCCTGAACAGTACCCAGCTTCTCAGACTCTTCGTCCGGAATCTCGGTTTCAAACTCTTCTTCCAGAGCCATCACCAGGTTTACGGTGTCCAGAGAGTCAGCACCCAGGTCGTCTACGAAAGACGCCTGTGCAGTTACGTCTTCTTCTTTCGCGCCCAGCTGTTCACAGACGATTTTCTTTACACGATCTTCAATGTTGCTCATTACGAACACTCCCTACTTGGAATTGCACTTCAAGGTGCGATTTAGTGTATTAAACGTTATTCGTTACCGGCAAGTCAAAACTGGCCGGTCAACCCATGTACATGCCACCGTTCACGTGCAATGTTTCACCCGTGATGTACGACGCCTGGTCACTGACCAGAAACGCTACGGCAGCGGCAATTTCGTTCGGATCACCCATACGACCCAGCGGGATTTGCTTGAGCAGTGTTTCCCGTGTGGCCTCTGGTAGCTCATGAGTCATATCGGTCTGAATAAAACCCGGTGCCACCGAATTCACGGTGATATTACGCGAACCGACCTCTCGCGCCAATGATCGGGTCAACCCTTCGAGCCCGGCTTTGGCCGCGCAATAGTTTGCCTGACCCGCGTTGCCCATGGAAGCGACCACCGACGAAACATTCACAATACGACCAAAACGGGCCCGCGTCATCGATTTGATCACGGCCTTGCTCATACGATAGGCCGAAGACAGGTTGGTGTCGATCACCGAGTCCCACTCTGCTTCTTTCATGCGCAGGAAGAGATTGTCTTTGGTGATACCGGCGTTATTGATGAGCACTTCGGGAGTGGCGTCGGCTGCTTTCAGGTCCGCCATCAGCTGGTCGATAGACTCCGGACTGGTCACGTCAAGCGTGTAGCCTCGTCCTTCGATACCAGCGGTTTGCAATCGCTCGGAGATAGCCTGTGCACCCGATTCAGACGTTGCGGTTCCGGCAATACGATAGCCCTGACGGCCAAGTGTTTCGGCAATGGCGGCGCCAATGCCTCGGCTGGCGCCCGTAATCAAAACCCACTTGTGATCACTCATGCGTTACTCCCTATGCGTTCCTGAAAAGCTGCCAACGACCCAAGGGCCGACAAGGTCAGCGTTTTCTCAATGCGCTTGTTCAAGCCGGATAGTACCTTACCGGGACCGCATTCAACGGTCTCACTAACGCCAAGACGGACCAGTTCAGTGACCGATTGCGACCACAATACCGGACGATACAGTTGTTCAACGAGGTTCTGCTTTAGCGCAACGGCGTTGCTTTCGGCCGCGGCCGAAACGTTTTGAATGATTGGCAGCTCTGCGTTTTGCCAGTTGAGCGTGTCCAGATGACTGGAAAGCTGTGCCGCAGCGTCTTTCATCAATGAGCAATGCGAGGGTACAGAGACCGGCAGCGGCATCGCCCGTTTGGCGCCTGCGGCTTTGAGCGTCTCTATGGCACGCTCTACGGCGGCAACAGAGCCGGCGATAACCACCTGACCCGGAGTGTTGAAATTAACCGCTTCAACGACGTCACCCTGAGCCGCTGCGGCACAGCCATCAATAACGGCCTGATCGTCGAGACCCAGAATGGCCGCCATGCTGCCCTGCCCTGCGGGTACGGCGGCTTGCATCAGCTGACCCCGTTTCTCGACCAGCACAGCAGCGTCCGCCAGCGGTAATACGCCAGCGGCGACCAGCGCGGAATATTCCCCCAGGCTATGACCCGCCAGATAGTCAGGCCGGGCGCCACCCTCAGCTTGCCATAAACGCCACAAGGCGATGCTGGCCGTGAGCAGTGCCGGTTGCGTCTTTTCGGTCTTGTTCAATTCTTCGGTGGGCCCTTCACTGACCAGCGCCCACAGGTCGTAACCCAAAGCGTTGGAGGCTTCTGCGAAAGTTTCCTGAATCAACGGGTACTGCTCAGCCAGATCCGACAACATGCCGACCTGCTGGGATCCCTGACCCGGAAAAACGAAGGCGAGTTTTTGGCTCATGCAATACGTTCCTGTTGTTGTGGAGACTCAGCCTGGCGGCCCGACCCAAGGGGTCTGACTCGCTGAATATCCCAGTGGCGTGCATTATGGTCGCAACAACCGCTCAGTAAAGGCGAACCCTGTTAAAACATTTATGAATTCCGGGAACAGCAAAAGCGGCATTATTGACGCACGAAATCAGATAAAGGCTGGCAACCCTCATGTCCCGGTGACCGCACGCGCCGGCAATGCATCGAGCTGAGCCTGAATCGAGAGGCACCAGGCACCTTCACTGGCCTCTATGGCCCGGTTCAACGCAGCCTGAAAAGCAGCTCCGGTAGCGTCGCCATGGCTTTTAATCAGAGTCATGTCAGTACCCGCGAGAAGCGCCCCATTGCTACGTCTGGGATCGAGCTGTCGCATCACCGGCCTCAGCCAATGCCGCAACAATCGCCCAAGTATTTTTCCCGTCACATCCCGGCTTAACGCCTGCCGTATGGCGCCCAGAGTAAGATCCAGCGTACCTTCGGCCGCCTTGATAACCGCATTCCCGGTAAAGCCGTCGGTAATCACCAGATCCAGGTCTCCGCGAAAGACATCGCCTGCCTCAACAAAACCACGGTAGTCAACATCGGGCCAGCGCGCCAGTTGCTCCGCCGCCTGGCGAATGGAGTGCGGCCCCTTATTGGGCTCCACGCCGAGATTGAGCAGTGCCAGCCGAGGTTTTCGGCCCAGTTGCCCCGAGGCAATGGCCACTCCTACGGCCGCAAAACCGAGCAATTGTTTCGCCGTGGCCGAAAACGAAGCGCCCAGATCAAGCATCAGCATCGCGTCTTTGGAAGTAGGCACCCAACTGACCAGAACTGGCCGATCCAGAGCCGTGTGAACACGGCCGTGACGATGCAGTAAGGCCATTAAAATGCCGGTGTGTTCAGATGAAACCACCGCATCGAACCGTTGTTGGCTCAACTGAGAAACCGCCTGCTCTATGCTGCTGCCGTAGTCGTTACGTAATAACCGGCCGGGGTTCAAATTGGAAGGCAAAGCACCGGTGCAGGATTCAAAGCGAAGATTCGCTGGCAGGGTTGGCATGGCAGTCTGGCGATTGGAGGTGCCGAATAGAATGCCGCTGTGCTGGGGGTGGGTCTGAAAAAAACGAATAGAGGCAGGAAGCAAATGGGAGGGGCCGAAATCCCCTCCCTCTAGATCAATGGCCAGAACAGCCATTGAGTGTTACTCGACGTCCGCTTCAGCGACGACCTTACGACCTTTGTAAAAGCCATCTGGAGAGACGTGATGACGACGGTGAGTTTCACCGCTGGTAGGATCAACCGACAAAGCGGTTGTCGTCAATGCATCGTGCGAGCGACGCATTCCGCGACGTGAACGGGTCTTCTTGCTTTTCTGAACTGCCATGGCCGGGGCCTCCTAAATAGGACACTTAAAATATCAGTAACGGGCGCTGTGCGCATGGCCCGGTTGCAGGCCACCCATCACTGTGAAACTGTCAGGATCTCTTCAGAGATTCCAGTACCTTAAACGGATTGTCTTTCACCGGTGTTTCTTCAACCCCGGCGTCATCCGGTTTAAATTCAGTCTGTATCTGACACTCGCCTTCGTCATGCATCGCATGCATTGGCAAGCACAGTAACAACTCGTCTTCGACCAGTTCCGCGACCACCAGAGGTTCGTCTGGCAGCAACATCAGCGGGTCGATATCTGCAGGCAACGCTTTTGCCATTTCATCGTTGTACACCACGGCCATGGTAAAGTGACCGTCGAGTGCCACCGATACTGGCTGCAAGCACCGCTGACATTCGAGTACAACCTTCCCAGACACATCGCCTGTGACCATGCGGCGCTGCTCGGCGTCACGATTAAAGTTTAAAGCGGCTTTAAACTCGGCATCCCGACTGAGCACCACATCCGTCAGACGTGACAACCGGGTTGACGGCACAACACCCTCAAGATTCTGGGGGCCTTGATCTGCCAACTTATAGGCATCAACGCGTTCTGGGAGCTCGGATTTCGACATAGGCGCGGTATGATACGGATGAGACCGTTCAAGTCAAAGGCTTTTTGGCTCAAATGGCTGATAAACAGTAGGCTGTGAGGCATTGGCTACCCAATTCACACAAACCACCCCGACCTTTAAGGAGCACAACCATGTTGCCACCGGTATTGCTGGCCTCAACCTCACCGTATCGGGCGGAACGACTGGCCAGCCTGAACGTGCCCTTCGAACAGGCCAAACCTGATATGGACGAGACGCCTCTGCCTGGTGAGTCGCCTTTTGATCTGTCGCTTCGCCTGGCTCGGGGCAAGGCCCGCAGCCTGGTGGATTCCTACCCGGGCTATCTGATCATTGGCAGTGATCAGACCGCTGCCGATGACCGGGGCACCCTGCTGAGCAAACCCGGCAATCTGGCCCGTGCGGTCGATCAGCTGACACGGTGTTCAGGCACGTCCCTGACGTTCTACAGTGGCGTCGCACTCGCCGGCTACTCCGACGAAGCCTGGGTCGTCACGACTGACGTCATTTTCCGGGATCTGACCCGGGCGGAAATTGACCGTTACCTCGACCAGGAGCGCCCGTTCGATTGCGCGGGCAGCTTCAAGGTTGAAGCGCTGGGGATTACCCTGTTTCAGTCAGTCCGCAGCGACGACCCCAACGCCCTGATCGGATTACCGCTGATTTCACTGGCGGCCAAGCTTCGCGAGGCAGGGTTTACCCTGCCCTGATAGCCTTGCCCGCCACTCAGCGCAGCTCGATGGACTCGGTAGCTCCCAGCTTGACCAGGGTTTCAGCGACCGAAACGCCAAGGTTGCGGGCAAACTGCTGCAGCGGTGAAGGTCTTAGTGTGAAATCAACGGTATTGGGGTACCCCAGTTCGCGGGCCAGTTCAGAGGTCGATTTCAGTCCGTCGACCAGGCCTAGCTCCAGCGCTTGGGTGCCTGTCCAGACCAGTCCGGAGAACAACTTGTCGTTGTCAGTGACCAGCCGGTCACCACGACCCTCTTTAACATCGCTGATGAACTGTTGGTGCACGTTATCCAGCAAGGCTTCAAACAAGGCCCGCTCTTCGGGATCAACCGGCTGAAACGGGTCCAGAAAGGTTTTGTGTTCACCAGAGGCGAACGAGCGACGTTCGATGCCCACCTTCTCGATCAGTTCTTCAAAACCAAAACTGGCGGCTGTCACACCGATTGAGCCCACCAGGCTGGAACCGTTGGCATAGATGTTCTCAGCGGCCGAGGCAATGTAATAGGCCCCGCTGGCACCGGTATCGGCAATAACCGCATGTATCGGTATGTCTTCATGCAATGATCGCAGGCGCTGAATTTCGTCGTAAACATAGGCCGATTGTACCGGGCTGCCACCGCCACTGTTGATGCGGACAATAACGGCCCGGGTATCCTCATGATCCATGGCATTGCGCAACGATGTTACGATTGCATCGGCATTGGCCGGCTCACTCTGTGAGATCAAGCCACGCACATCGACAATGGCCGTGTGCCCGCCCGTTTTTTCCGGAACCCCGACACCAATGTCACTGTTGCTGATAAACAGCCACAACAGTGCAAACAGGTAAATAAAGGTGAGCAACTTGAACACGATGCCCCAGCGCCGTTGTTTCTTCAGCTCGGCGGTATTGGCCATCACCACCTTTTCGATTAGCTGCCACTCTTTGCGGGAGCCAGCCCAGGAATCATCAGACGATTCCTGCTGCGGAGTTTTTCCAAACATTCAATCAGTTTCCTGTCAGTGACTGGGAGGTCTGTGTTATGTGTTAGTTGAGATCGCGCGTTTTATTGGCCAGAGCGGTCAGCAGACGCTCCAGCGCTGGATCAAGTGGTGCCGTCAGGGTCAGCAGTTCGCCCGTCACGGGGTGCGGCACGGTCAGTTGTGCTGCATGCAGAAACAGCCGGCCCAGCCCTAAATCCCGGGCGACCGCTTCAGCCCGGCTGGACTGGTACTTGGAATCACCCAGAATTGGATGACCCGCATACTGGGTATGTACCCGAATCTGATGCGTTCGGCCTGTCACCGGCTGCGCTTCCACCCAACTGCAGCGTTCAAAGGCTTTCAGCAGCCTGAACCGGGTCTGGGAGGGCTTTCCATCCGGCGCGACGCTGACCATACGCTCGCCGCCCTGAGCCTCGTTTTTGCGCAAAGGTACATCAACAAAGCGCTGCTCTTCAGGCCAGTGCCCGTGCACCAGACACCAATACACCTTTTTTACGTCTGTTTTATGCCTGAAAACGTCTTGCAGCGCTTTCAGGGCGGAGCGTTTCTTGGCGATCAGTACCACACCTGAAGTATCCCGGTCGAGCCGGTGAACCAGTTCAACAAATTTCAATTCTGGCCGGATGATCCGATACGACTCAATCAGCCCCAATGAAATACCCGACCCACCGTGAACAGCCAGGCCATGAGGTTTGTTGAGGGCAACCAGCACATCATCCTCATACAGGATGGCTTTATCAAGCTGGTGGCGCAGTGCCTGGCTCGGAACCGCCGTATTGACCGGCTTTTCAGCAATGCGGACCGGAGGGATACGCACCGTATCCCCGCCTTCAAGGCGATACTCAGGCTTCACCCGCTTGCCATTAACCCGGACCTCACCCTTGCGCAACACCCGGTAAACCCGGCTCTTGGGCACTGACTTCCAATGACCGATCAAAAAGTTATCGATGCGCTGACCGGCCCGGTCTTCTTCAACTTCATAAAGTTCGACGTTTGCCACAATGCCCTGCTTTGCCAATACCGGTGCCCGGCTTAAATATCGCTACCTTTATTGCCTTGTAGCAAGCAACTTGCTGTAACAGCACTAACGGTAATGAGGTGCTTGCCATGGAAAGGCAAGTTACCGGTGTTATTGTACCAGCAGTCGCTCCATGAAAGGAGGCTTCGCGACGCTACCGGGCGGGCCATACCGCCCGCTCCGCATAGTGATTGTTCAACCGGGAGTCTACTGCTACACTGTATCTCGCTGGGATTCTGATCATCCTACCGCCCAGAGACCACACAGGCGGCAAGGGGCAGACCCCCCAACCTGTTGCGCCGACGTTACGTGCAACTCAAGAATCGGTTGGGCAGCAAGTACAGTTTGAAACAGCGTATGACGATGGGGTCATATGGAAGAAAGCACTTCACCACAAACGCGCAAGTGCTTCTAAATAGAGCAGGCATCCCCATAAGACTCTGTCCGTTTCCCCATTGTTAATGGAAAACACCGATCCACTGTGCTGGCGTTGTCGCCTGCACCGACCTGTGTGTTACCGATTTCTATCGGTGTTCGCCCGCCTGTATCCCTGCCCTTGCTGCTCTGTCACCCATGCTTTACTACAGAGTATCGTTCCTCAATGAAAAGAATGTTAATCAATGCAACCCAGTCAGAAGAATTGAGGGTTGCCCTGGTCGATGGCCAGAAACTCTATGACCTGGATATTGAAACTGGCTTTCGCGAGCAAAAGAAAGCCAACATCTACAAAGGCAAAATCACCCGCGTAGAACCCAGCCTTGAAGCAGCTTTTGTCGATTTTGGCGCCGAACGCCACGGCTTTCTCCCTCTGAAAGAAATCGCCCGCGAATACTTTGTCGATGCCAACATGTCCTCTCGTGCGAACATCCGCGAGCTGGTCAAAGAAGGCACCGAAGTCATTGTGCAGGTCGACAAGGAAGAGCGCGGCAATAAGGGCGCTGCTCTGACTACTATGGTCAGCCTGGCCGGTCGTTATCTGGTACTGATGCCCAACAACCCGCGCGCTGGTGGTATCTCGCGTCGCATTGAAGGTGATGAGCGCGCCCAGATTCGTGAAGCCCTGCAGGGTGTGACCATTCCCGATGGCATGGGCTGCATTGTCCGTACTGCCGGTATTGGTCGCAGTGCCGAAGAATTGCAATGGGACCTCGACTACCTGATCCAACTGTGGGATTCCATCAAACAAGCGTCCGAAGGCCGTTCTGCACCCTTCCTGATCCTGCAGGAAAGCAACGTCATTCTGCGTGCGATCCGCGATTACCTGCGTCAGGACATCGGCGAAGTATTAATCGACAGCAAAGATGCCTACCAGTACGCACTGGATTTCGTGCAGAAAGTGATGCCGAATTATCAGAGCAAACTGAAGCTCTACGAAGACCCGGTGCCGCTGTTCAACCGCTACCAGATTGAAGCGCAGATCGAAAGCGCCTTTCAGCGCGAAGTAAAGCTGCCCAGTGGCGGCTCGATCGTTATCGACCCGACCGAAGCTCTGGTCTCGATCGACATCAACTCAAGTCGCTCGACCAAAGGCGTTGATATCGAAGAAACGGCCTTCCACACCAATCTGGAAGCGGCCGAAGAAATTGCCCGTCAGTTGCGCTTGCGTGACATGGGCGGCCTGGTGGTGATCGACTTCATCGACATGAACCAGTCTAAGCATCAGCGTGAAGTGGAAGCGCGCATCAAGGATGCTACCTCCCCCGACCGTGCCCGTGTTCAGGTAGGCCGACTGTCCCGTTTTGGTCTGCTGGAAATGTCCCGGCAAAGACTGCGTCCTTCACTGGGCGAAACCAGCGGTATTGTGTGCCCACGTTGTAATGGCCACGGCATTATTCGCGATGTGAAATCACTGTCACTGGCCATACTGCGACTGATCGAAGAAGAATCACTGAAAGAGCGCACCGCTCAGATTCGTGCCATTGTACCGTTGACCGTGGCTACCTTCCTGTTGAATGAAAAACGGGAAGCCATCTTCGATGTCGAGCGTCGTCAGAAAGTTCACGTTCTGATTGTGCCCAACACGCAAATGGAAACTCCGCACTATGAAGTCGTGCGTCTGCGTGACGATGACGAAACGCTGGTCAACGCCGAGCCCAGCTACGCCCTGAAACTGGAAGAAAAACCGTCTGAAACCGAAACGGTTCTGGAAGCGCAAACCAAGCCCCAGGAAGCCGCCATTTCCAGCCTGCAGGTAACGCCGCGTGCGCCGGTACCGCCGTCTGCACCGGAAGCCAGCAGCGAAGCTCCGGCCAAGCCTGCCCGCGCGGCCGCAGAATCAACGGTGGAAAAGCGCCGCACTGAGGGCAAAGGTCTGTTTTCCCGACTGGGTGGCTGGGTAAGCCAGTTGCTGGGATCCGACGATGAAGCCCAAAAACAGGAAAAGCCAGCGACCGAACGCAAACCGGACAACCGTTCGCGCCAGCGCGATGACAACCGCGGCAACCGTCGCAGCCCTAACCGGAACAACCGCAACCGTAATCGTGATAGCAGCCGGGAGTCGGGTCGAGATAACACTCGCGACAGTAATCGTGACAGTGGCACCAGCAACCGGGATTCGAACCGTGACGGTGCTTCGCGAGGCAATAGCCGCAATGCGGGTCGTGGATCGCGTGACCGTGATGCGGTGGCAACACCTGACGCCAGCACAAAAGAAACCAAGCAACCGGTAAAAGACTCTGCTCCATCGGCACAAAACGGGGCAGATTCGACCGAGAACCAGAATGATCGCCGGCCGCGCCAGCCGCAAATGAAGCGTCGTGAAGAACGAGACGACAGCACCGGACGCGTGCCTCTGGCCGAAGTCGGCAAGAACCGTCAGGTTCGGGGCATCAGCAAAAACGCCAGCAAGCGGCCCAACCCGGAAAAACCCGGTGAAATCATCAGCGACATCCAAACCGTCATTGAGATGATCAGCACCAAGTCGGCTGATGATGCGCGTGCCGCTGCTAAGGTAAGAGCCGATGAAGCGGCTGCGTCGACTGAGTCGACGGCTGAGACGACACCCAACACTGATGCACCGCAGACCGATGCCACCCCCAGCGCGGTCGAGTCAAATGACAAGGTACACAGCGAGCCGTCCAAGCTGGAAGAGTCGCCCAACCCCCGGGTTGAGCACGAAGTGATCAACACAGAAGATAACGCGGCAACCTCGCAACCGGTCGATCAGGATGAACCCTCCGATTCTGCCCCTGCAACGTCACCTTCATCAGAGTCAGACGTTAAACCAGCCGCTGCCGAAACCAGAGTTGTTGAAAACGTCGACACACCTGCGGAAAACACTGAGTCTGAAACACACAGCGATACCGTAGAAGCAAAGGCAACCACTGCGGCAACCGTGGAAGAAACGTCAGCCTCTGAGCCTACTGAAACATCGACTGAAACCGCGCCAGAAGTGCCGGAGCCTGTTAATCGGGTTGAATCTGAATCCGGCGAAACGCCCGCACCGGCGCAAGCAGTTGCGGAAGAGCCTCAGCAGAGCGCTTCGGTACAGTCCGCCGAGACCCCGGAAACTGAGCAAACCACCGCTCAGGATGGCGAAGAAGACGTCGCCAAGCCAGCCGGCCGGGCACCGAACGATCCTCGTGAAGTGCGTCGTCGCAAGATGGCTGAACAGCAAGACAAGTAACCCTTGTCTTACCCATAAAAAAACCGGCTTCGGCCGGTTTTTTTATGGGTGTTTCCTGAAAAGGCTTCAGGTCCAAAAACGTGGTTCGGGTTCGAGCAGAACCTGGAATCGTTCAAACACGGCATCCTGAACATGGGCTTGCCAATCCAGTATGGATGACGCTGCTGCCCGATTTGGGTTGACCAGCACCAGGGCCTGGCGTTCGTAACAGCCCACGCCATCGTCATTGTGTCGTCCGCGCAGCCCACACTGATCGATCAACCAGCCAGCGGCCAGTTTCCAGCCTTCTGGTTGTTCATAAACCACCAAATCATCGTGTTGAACCAACAACGCTTCATATTGCTCGAAAGAAATAACGGGGTTTTTGAAAAAGCTGCCTGCATTCGGAAGGTGGTTGGGGTCTGGCAGGCGTGACTGTCGAATCGCAATAACCGCTTCCATCACGTCCTGTGCAGTCAGATCAGGCTTCGTTGCCAATGCTTGCAACGGGCCGTAGGACAATTTCGGCACAAAAGTTCGATTCAACTCTAGCTCGACCGCCGTAATGATGAATCGATTCTCCATTTGTTTGAACACACTGTCCCGATAACCAAACTGACAGGCCTCCCGGGTGAAATATCGCCAGCGCTCCTCGAGAATATCGTAGGCCTCAACCCGGTACAGACAGTCCGCCAGTTCAACACCATAGGCGCCAATATTCTGAACCGGCGCAGCCCCAACGGTACCTGGAATCAGCGCCAGGTTTTCAATACCGGAACCGCCCTGTGCCACCAGATCAACGACGGTCTGATGCCAGGACTCCCCTGCCCCCAGACGCCAGCGCTGGCGGTCAGATTCAGTCTCAACCCGAGTCTTACCGCGAATGGCGACCTTGACCGTCAGTCCGCTGACCTGCTCGTTCAGCACCAAGTTGCTTCCGCCACCCAGAGCTCGAATGGCCATACCCCGGGCGCTTGCCCAGCGCACCAGCGCCGGCAAATCCCGGGGGTCGGTGAGTTCTGCGCACCAGGCAGCCGTTGACGGAACAGCCAGGGTATTGGCGGCTGAGAGGTCTACCTGAGGCAGTGGATCGATCGTCATCGTGTGGCAGTCTGCAGGTGCGTCAACAAACCCTGGCTGGCTTGTTCACACAGGTCCAGCACCGTTGCAAAACCCTCGTCGCCACCAAAATAGGGGTCGGGAACGTCCCGCAGTTCGGTAACCGCCGCAAAATCCAAAAATAATGCCACGGTTGCCCGATGGGACTCGGGGGCCATTGCGTTCAGGTTGCTTAAATTATCGGAATCCATCGCCAGAATGTAATCAAACCGATGAAAGTCTTCAGGGGTGACTTGTCGGGCTCTCAGGTGATCCAGTTTGTAGCCTCGCGCGCGCGCCGCAGCCTGACTTCTCGGATCGGGTGCTTTGCCAAGGTGATAGGCCGCCGTGCCAGCTGAATCGACCTCGACGTCTGCTGCCAGTGGCGAGTCAGCCAGCCGGGCTTCAAACACCGCCTGGGCCGTAGGAGAGCGGCAAATATTACCCAGGCATACGAATAGGACCGATGTCGATGTTGGCTGAGTGTCTGTCATGGGATCTCCTTGCTAAACAGGGCGCGCACCGCTTCCAGGTCTTCCCGGGTGTCGACACCGGCCGGAACCGGTTGCGCAGCCGGCGCTGCAACAATACAGGCGCCATGCTCCATAAACCGCAGTTGCTCGAGTTTTTCCAGTTGCTCCAGCGGGCTTTCTGGCCAGTCAATAAAGGCATCCAGTGCGCTCTTGCGATAGGCGTACAAACCAATGTGCCGTTTCCAGACGCCTTCTGGTGACGTCTGGGTGTTGTCCCGATCAAACGGAATACCGGCCCGGCTGAAGTACATGACTTCACCGTCTTGCCGTTGCACCAGTTTTACCGCATTGGGATTGGTGACCATGGCCAGGCTGGCAACCGGCTCGTAGAGCGTAGCAACCTGAGCCTGGGGATTTTGCTCCAGTAATTGGGCGACCTGCAAGACGTTGTCAACAGGCATGAGCGGTTCATCGCCCTGCACATTGACGATGATGTCATCGGGATTCAACCCCAGTTGCTCAGCCGCCTCCTGCAACCGGTCGGTTCCTGAAGGATGATCGGCCCGGGTCATCACAACGCTGAACCCGGCCTGCGAGACGACATGCCGTATTTTCTCGTCATCGGTGGCGACCACAATCTGGTCGGCGCCACAGGACTGCACCGCCATGGCCACTCGAACCACCATGGGCTGCCCGGCAATATCGAGCAAGGGTTTACCTGGTAATCGGCTGGAGCTGTAGCGGGCCGGTATCATGATTATGGTTGCCATCTTTAGACGCTCCTGAGGGCAGATTCTATGGAGTCCAGCAAGTCAGCCGGTAATTCGGGTTCTAGCCTGACAACGTAACAATGGTCTGGCCAGGGCCTGGCCAATTTAACCGCGTCTTTTTCCGTCAATACCAGGGGTAGCCCAGCATCAGCCAACCAGTCTGGCGGGACGGGTCTATGATCGCCAGGGGAATGAGTGGCCTGCAGACGAAACCCCTGCTCTGCCAATTGCTGATAAAAACTTTGCGGGTAACCGATGCCGGCACAGGCACGGATTTCAGCGTTTTTGGCCAGGGAATGGCCCTGTTCGTTGACGGGCCATTGGGGATTGAGTGCCAGCACCGCATCAACGTCAAGGTCGGCTGGTCGCTGCCCTTTGGCTACCCGCCATTGGACCGTGGTTAGTCGATCAGCGGGTTCACGCAATGGCCCGGCTGGCAGCATTTTGCCGTTACCGAGGCCTCGCACACCATCGATCATGACCAGCTCAAGATCACGGCCCATCCGGTAATGCTGCAAGCCATCATCACTGACGACCACGTCCAGCGCGTGGTGTTTAACCAGATGTCGCACCGCCCGGTCGCGATCGGGGTCTACAACCACAGGGCAGCCCAATTGCTGTGCCAGGGTTTTGGGTTCATCACCACACTGGCGAGCATCGGTGTCAGTGGTTACGAGAAGCGGATAATGATGGCTGTGTCCGCCATAACCGCGCGACACGATACCACAACGCATCCCCCGCTCATGAAGTGAGGACACCAGAGCCTGAATGGCTGGCGACTTACCGGTGCCGCCAACTGTCAGGTTACCCACGACCAAAACGGGCACTCCATAATGGCCTTTATGGCGCTGATGAAACCGGCGCCGGGCAATCAACCCGGCCAGCCAGCTTAGAGGCAGTAGCAGCCGGGCTACCAGCGTGAGTGGTTTAACGTACCAGAAGTTCATTCGCTACTTGCCGGCGCCATCGGTCAGGGGCTTTCCGGTACCTGGGTCGCGTAGCTGACCCGATAGAACCCCATTTGACCCACAGCATCCAGCACGTAGACCATCGCCTGGTGCGGTGCCTGGGCATCGCCGGTAATGATGACGGTGGTATCCCGGCTGCTGCCTGCCATTTCGGCCAGCGCCTGCTTGAGGGATTCGGTATCAGAGCGCAGCAAGGGCGTGTTATTCACCGCGTACTGGCCCTGGGCATCGACCTGAATTTCAATCGGTCGTTCATCACCGAGCACGGCCTCACTGCTGCTCTCAGGCAGATCGATCTGCAACTGGGTTTCACGCGTGAAGGTGGTCGATACCATAAAAAAAATCAGCAGGAGGAACACAACGTCAATCAGTGGCGTTAGATTGACTTGCGCTTCTTCCTGGCGGCTGCGTCTGAATCGCATGGGCGGCTCCCGTCAGCTCGACTTGGCATCGGAATGAATGGCATCAACCAGTTTGGCGCTGTCCTGTTCCATGATAACCAGCAGATCATCCACCCGGCGGGTCAGCGCACGGTGAAAAATAACCGCGGGTATGGCTACGCTCAAGCCAGCGGCAGTGGTAATCAGTGCCTGGGATATACCGCCGGCCAGTACGCCTGTGTTGCCACTGCCCTGAACCATGATGGCGGTAAATACTTCGATCATGCCCAATACTGTGCCCAACAAACCCAACAGAGGTGCGATCGCGGCAATGGTGCCCAGGGTGCTCAGAAACTTTTCCATTTCATGGGCGACATGATTGCCTGCTTCCTGAATGGCGTCCTTCATGGCTTCACGGCCATGCTTGGACGCCGTTAATCCGGACGACAAAATATAGCCAAAGAGACTGCCGCTTTTAAGCTCCTTGATCTTGGCCGAATCCAGTTCGTGGTTCTTGATCCACATCCAGACTTTTGGCAACTGATCTTTGGGCATTACCTTGGCCAGGCGTAACGCCCAAAACCGTTCGACCGTAATGGCAATGGCGACGATGGAACACAACACAATGGGGACCATCAACCACCCACCGGCTTTAATAATTTCAAACACTTAGCGTACCTCCATAGACTCCGGCGTAATTTACCATACTGTTTCCGTCAGAACATGGCTTTAAAACAGGTTGTGAAATAATTCTCATTTAAGCCAGCGCTTCCGAAAGGCGGAGCGGTAATCGTTCAATTGCATTCGCCCGTCTTTGACGGTCAACCTTAAGGTTCCCAGGTCCGCCGTATTGTGCAGCGTTCGGCCATGGCGTCGGGTGTATGCCACCAGATCGGCATTGGGCCAGCGTGGCAGGTGCCGGTCTCCAGAACTGACCAGCAGCAAAGCCTCTGGGCTGGCATCCAAAAAAGCAGAAGCACTGCTGGTTCGACTGCCATGGTGACCAACAACAATGGCCGCGGCTGGAAATAACTCCGGGCGCGCCTGCAGTAACCAGTACTCTACCATTCGACTGGCGTCACCCGTGATCAGCACTGCTCCGGCAGACGTTGGAACCCAGATTACGCAGGAGGTGTCATTGCTGCTGGCCTGCAACGCCAGCGGGACCGGAATCAATTCAAACGGCAGCGAATTTTGCCGGGCACCCATGCGATGGCAATTGCGCCAGCCGGGCCGCCCACTCAGCTGAGCCAGCCGATCAGGATTACCAGACACCCGGCTGGCCCCGGGCCATTCCCGCACGGCCCAATAAGCCCCCCCGGCATGGTCGGCATCAGCGTGACTGACCAGAAGCCCGGCAGGCTGGATGGACTCACGCCGATACCAGGGTGCCAGACGCTGCCGGGCAACGCTGCTGCCATCCTGCCACTGACCCGCCAGGTCATAGAGCCAGGTTTGGTCTGGCCACTGCAACACCATGGCCTGACCATGGCCAACATCCAGCAATGTCATTTGAAAGGTGTCGATGTCAGATCTGGAGGAAGCCATGACCATGGCAACTACCACCAGTAATGGCGTGGCAATCCAGCGTACCGGTCGTTCCACGGTCTGGCTCAGCAACCACCACAGCAATAGGGAGACCAGACCGATTTGCCACCAGGTCCAGGCCGGAGCCGACTGATACCAGGGTGACACCCACTCAAGCAACGCAAGGGCAAAGCCAACCACCCACTCATAACCACTGACCCAGGCAATGCCAGGGGACAACAGTATAAAGAGTGACCATGGCAGCAGGAGCAAGGTCACCATCGGTATCATCAGGGCATTGATGAGCAGCGACAAGGGATGCCAGACAAACCCCATCGCCGCGGTAATGGGAATCATCAACAGCGTCAGTGCGGCTTGCAGCTTAAGTGCCAGCCAGACGGTTGAATGATCGCGTTGCGACCAACGCTCGGCGAGACGAACGATGATCGCCACCAGTAAAAAGCTCAGCCATGCCCCAGTACTGAGCCAGGCCTGAGGTCGAAAGAGCGTAATGACGACCGCTGCACACGCCAGCACATCGAGCGCAGTGAAGCGTCGCCCAACACTCAGGGCGAGCAGTGGAATAGCCAGCATGACCCAGGCCCGCAAAGCGGGAAATCCAAACCCGGTCAGGCCAACAAAAGCCCCGCACAGCAATGCCACCCAAGCCAGTTGCAGGTAAAAGCTCCGGTTAAGCGGTATGCCGGGCAGGAGCAACAAAGCACGACCCAGCAGCACCCCCCAGGCGGCAACCATGCCCACATGCATGCCACTGACGACCATCAGATGTTTCAACTGAGTCTGCTCAAACAGGTCGCCCAGATGAGCGGGCAAACTGGAAGACCACCCCAGACTGAGCGCAGACCAGATGGCCTGCGCATCTGCGCTCAAAAACTGTGGCGACGCCCGGTCATGCAGTCGCACAGGCACACTCGGCTGTCGCGTTACGGTGTGAATCTCCCGCAAGCTGCCCAGCGCATCGATGCGTTCACTGAAATAGTAGCGCGTCGCATTAAACTGACCGGGTATCAGCGCGCCGACGGGTTTTCTGAGTCGGAAATTGCCCCGAACGCAGTCACCCGCGTGCAGGATTCGCCCGGCATCGGCGGTGAACCGCAACTGACGTAACGCCAGTTCGGCCGGCTGGTCGGTCACCGTCGCGACGGCGGATTGATAATCCTCGAATACCCGAGCCGGTTGAGACAGGCAAACGGCCAGTTCCGCAGTCTTGTGTTGCCACTGAGGAGGTAATAGGAAGCGCGCTTCATATTCCAGCCGCAACAACAAGGTGGCCGTAAAAACCAACAGTAGTAAAGCCAGGGAGGGCCGAAACCAGAGAGTGACCAACACGACCAGTGCGACCAATCCGCTGGCCCAGCCAACACCGGTGTAAAACCACAGTAAGGGCAGGCCTATACTCAGCACTGCCAGGCTGGTCATACCCTTGACCATATAGAGCTGGCTCCTTTAAACAGGCAAACTGTCCGCCTACCTCAAGTGTTAATCGTTTATGCCCCGGCGTACCCTGCAAAAATGGCTGCCCCACCCAGATCACATTGGACAGTTGCCCGCCCTGCACCGGTTCGGGCACTGGTTGCATGAACCCGGGATCTGGCACCTCAACCGGCGCAGTGTCGCCCGGGCCTTCGCTATTGGTCTGTTCGTGGCGCTGTTGCCGATACCCGGCCAAATGCCACTGGCCGCCCTGGCTGCGATTTTCTTTACCGCGAATTTGCCCATTGCACTGGCGTTGGTGTGGCTGAGTAATCCGTTCACCATGCCAGTGATATTTTATGGCACCTACTGGCTGGGCGCACAGTTATCCGGCCGATCTGTGATCGCGTTCGAAACAATTCAGCAAAACGGATGGGGGTCGACTCTGCTGTTGGACCTGTACTGGCCAACCTTTCTGGGTGGGGTTTTGTGCGGACTGGTATTGGCGCCGCTGGGGTATTTTCTGATCAGCGGCCTTTACCACTGGCGAATGCGCTTGAACCGCCGTCGCCGCAACCGGTTACGGCAACAGCGACGGGGTGAATGACGGGTCGTTAGGCAGTCAACAACTCCAGGCGTCCGCGTTTCAGCACGTATTGTTTCGGCATTTGCCGGGCCCAATCCTGATTGTGGGTCACCACAATAAAACTCGAATCCATATCCCGGTTCAATTCCATGATCAACTCATGAACCTGCTCTGAGGTCGAATCATCCAGGTTGCCCGTAGGTTCGTCCATTAACACCACAGGTGGGTGATTAATTAGGGCACGGGCGATCGCGACGCGCTGGCGTTCACCACCGGACAGTTCAGCCGGGCGATGCCGCGCCCTGTCTTTCAGGCCAACCCGTTCCAGCAATTGCATCGCCCTCGGTTCACTCTCTGACGCCTTCATGCCCCCTATCACCTGTGGCAACAGGATATTCTCCAGCGCGGTAAACTCGGGCAACAGATGATGAAACTGAAACACGAAGCCCATGTGCTGGTTGCGCAGCAGGGCCCGTCGACGATCGCTCAGACTGGACATGGCCTGGTCGGCCATATACACCTCACCGACACTCGGAGAATCGAGCCCGGCCAGCAAATTAAGCAAGGTCGTCTTCCCGGAACCGCTACTGCCAACGATGCTGACCAGCTCTCCGGGGTCGATGGTGAAATTGATGTCGTGCAACACCTCGACCTGCTCGGGGCCCATTTTAAAAAAACGACCGACGGATTCGCACCGCAACACATCACGATTCATAACGCAGGGCCTCCGCCGGTGAGATTCGAGACGCCCGCCAGGCCGGGTAAAGCGTTGCCAGTACGCTGATGACGAAGGTCGCCCCCGCAATCAACCGTACGTCAGACCACTTCAATTCAGACGGTATATAGCTGATAAAATACACTTCGGCATTGAGGAACTGAATGTTCAGCACTTGCTCGAACCAGGCAATGATGTCGGCCACAGACCAGGCACCCACGACCCCCAGAATAACCCCCAGGGAGATACCGATCAGCCCGATGGCCGTGCCCTGAACAATGAATATTCCCATGATCTGACCGGTGCGCGCGCCCAGCGTTCTCAGAATGGCAATTTCACCCTGTTTGTCTGTCACCATCATGACCAGGCTCGACACAATGTTAAACACGGCAACGGCGACGATCATGAACAGCAGTAAACCGACCATGCGTTTTTCCATCTGAATCGCCTGGAACAGGTTGCCTTGCGTTCGGCTCCAGTCACTGACCAGATAGCGGCCAGCAAGCTCACGCCCGGCCTCGACGCCGATCCGTCGGGCATCGAACAGGTCGTCCACTTTCAAGTGAACACCATCGACGGCATCGCCATAGCGCAGTATCCGACCCAGATCGGTCATGTGAACCACAGCTAGATTGGCGTCTAGCTCCGCGCCTACGGAAAAAGTACCGACCACTTCAAAGCGTTTGAACCGGGGAGTAACTCCGGCCAGGTTGACCGTTACTTCAGGCACCATCATGGTAACCCGGTCGCCAACGCCGACGCCGAGCGTGCGCGCCATAATGTCACCCAGCACGATGCCAAAACCGCCCTCGACCAGCGGGTCGAGTGAGCCGGATACCATGTGATTAGGCAGAATGGACACGTCAGCCAGGGTAGACGGATCAACGCCATTGATCAGCGCGCCCTTGGTTTGGGAGCGCCCTACCAGCATGCCCTGGCTTTCTGTATAAGGGCTGGCACCCAGCACTTGCGGATGTTCTGTGACCGTGTTCACGACGGATTGCCAGTCGGTCATTTCACCCGGTTGCGACAGGGTCGCGTGGGGTACCATGCCGAGAATGCGATTGCGCAATTCACGATCGAAGCCATTCATCACCGACAGCACGATGATCAATACCATCACCCCCAGGGTCAGGCCGATCATCGAGACGCCGGAAATGAAGGAAATAAAGTGGTTTCTGCGGCGGGCACGCAAATAACGCAAACCGACCAAAAGCGGGATATGATTCAGCATGGCGGGCATTAAACCACCCTGCCCTGAGCGTGCCAAGATCATTTTGGGTACACTCTGGCTGCAGACAGGGGCTTTTCGTCTTCGTTACACTCATTAACACAATGAGCGTCGGGCAACCTGCCACCAAACACCGCCTTCTCAAAGGAGCGCATTATGGACACAGATCGCCGGGAATTCTTTCGGGTCGCCGATACCGCCTACGTTACCGCTGCGGCGTATAATCCGGAGCGCCCTGCCATTGCTGATTACTTTCCTCAACTGCACCAGGTCGCGGTGCTGAAAGAATTTGAAAACGTGGACGCCCAGTTCAATGAGTTTCTGGAACGCATCAAAGACCCGGCCACACGCAAACTGATGGACCTGTTCAACACCAAACTGACCCTGATGACCCGCTACCTGCACATTCAGACCACACAGACTGAACACCTCCAGGCACAGCCGATCGACATCAGTGAAGGCGGCTGCCAGTGCTGGCTCGAGGGTGCCCACCCGGTCGGGGAGGATCTCGCCCTGGCGTTGATTTTCTCCCCCAGTTATCTATCGCTGTTCTGCCATGCCCGGGTGGCGGAGGCCATTACCGACGGCTCGGGAACGCGGGTGCACCTTGAGTTCCAGGAGTTGAGTGAGACTCAGCGCCAGTCATTAACCCGGCACTTGTTCAAAGTTCAGGCCCAAAGCCGCGGCTCATAACTCCCGCTTGCTGTAACGGAACGTTATTGGTTGCGTTACACACAAGCAAAAACCAACAACTGCCTGTATACTGCCTGCCCTTTTTATTTCAGGCGTGACGAATAATCTATGAGCCAACGCTACCTGCCCGCTGAATGGAATCCGCAGGATGCCATTCTTATCACCTGGCCCCACCCCGACAGTGACTGGGCTGACGCTCTGTCCGATGCTGAAGACGTTTATCTGGATCTGCTGAGTTCACTCAGCCACACCCAGGATGTCGTCATTCAGGTACATGCCAGCATTGATACAGACCGGCTCAAAGTCATGTTCGAACGCGATGGCATTAATCAGGCCCGGTGCCATCTGGTATTGGTCGATGGCGATGACACCTGGGCCCGCGACCATGGTCCCATTACCGTGCTCGAAAACGAACAGCCTCTGCTGCTGGATTTCACCTTCAACGGCTGGGGTGAAAAATTCGACGCCCGCAACGACAACGCCCTAAACCAGTCTATGGCCGACAAGGGTCTCTTTGCGGCGCCCATGAAAACTGTTGACTGGGTACTGGAAGGTGGCAGCATTGAATCGGACGGCCAGGGCACCCTGCTTAGCACCACGGCCTGCCTGATGAACCCGAATCGAAACGGTGACCAGCCGCGCTCGGCGGTCGAGACGAAGCTGAAAACCTGGTTTGGGGTACAGCAGATACTCTGGCTGGATAACGGTGCGCTCGCCGGAGACGACACCGACGCTCATATCGACACCCTGGCCCGCTTTGCGCCCGAACATACTCTGGTGTTTCAGGGGTGCCAGGATGAAACCGATGCGCACTTTGAGGCACTCAGTGCCATGAAACGCGAGCTGGAGACGTTCACCAATGCGGACGGCAAGCCGTACCGGCTGATTGAACTGCCCTGGCCCGATGCTCAATTCAGTCAGGATGGCCAGCGTCTGCCGGCAACGTACGCCAATTTCCTGGTTGCCAATCAGCTTTTGCTGGTACCCACCTACGGCGTCCCCCAGGATGGCGCTGCACTGGAACGCCTGGCTGATGCCTTCCCCGGGCACCGGGTTGTGGGTTTGGCCAGTCGGGCACTGATCGAACAGGGTGGCAGCCTGCACTGCATTACCATGCAGCTGCCCAAAGGGACGTTGTCGCAATCATTGCTCGATTCACAGGATCTGTAAGCTGCACCTCCCACTAACGCGGTGCGGGGGGCTCCACTTCCCAACGATAATCCGGCAGTGACTGACGAACCAGGCTGCCGTATCGCTTGTCGATCAGGCGGCGGTCCATAAACCAGAGCGTGCCACTGTCAGATTCGTTGCGAATCAATCGGCCACAGGCTTGAACCAGCCGAATAATGGCAGTCGGCAAGCTGACCTGGGCGAAGGGGTTCGACCCCCGCTGTTCCAGCCACAGAGACAGAGTTGATAGAATCGGATCATCGGGTGTCGCAAACGGCAGTTTGGCAATCATCAGGTGCGTCAGGTAGTTACCCGGCAAGTCCACTCCTTCGGCCAGACTGGCCAGCCCGAACAGCGTAGAGCCCTGCCCGCTTTCAAGCCGCTCCCGGTGATGATTGATCAGAGCGTTTTTGGGCAATGCATCCTGCAACGTCACGCGTTCCTGCCAGTCGGCGCTGAGCCCCCGATACACCTCATTCATTTGCTGACGCGACGAAAACAACACCAGATTCCCGGTCGAGGTTGGCAGGTATTCCTGCACCGCTTCAATCATTGCTGTGGTGTGCGCTTCGCGCAGGCCACCATCGCAGGCAATCGCCGGTACGCGCGCGATCACGCGCGATTGGTAATCAAAGGGGCTCGACACTTGTAAATACCCGGTGTGGTCTGGCAAACCGGCCTGGAGGGCGAAGCGATTAAAATCACCCGCGATGGTCAACGTCGCTGAGGTCACAATGGCCCCGAAACACCGGTTCCAGATATGCTGTCGCAGTATTGACTGGGCGGAAACCGGACTGGCGTTCAGCACCAAATCCTGATAATCCGGCAAGTCGATGTTGTCGAACCAGCGCGCCGTCGGTGGTGCCTCTGCCTTGTCTTCCTGAAGCCAGGAAACCACCAGATCGCGCGCCGGCTCGGCGCGCCCCATCCATCGACCCAGCAACGGCAGGGTTTGTTCCAGTCGCCCCTTCTCATCCACATCCTGAGAAGCAGACAGGCGTTTGCGAACCGACTCGTCCAGGCGCAACAGGGCCGTGCACAGTTGCTTCAGCGGCTGCTCCAGCGGGGCCAGTAACGCCTGGGTCTGGGCCAGCCAGTCCGGATCATGAACCGTCAGGGTCGACAAATGCCCGTCGAGCCGCTGACGAACTGGCGCCAGCGCTCCCCAGGCGTCGGTCAGACACAGATGGGCATCACCGATGGCGGCTTCCACCTGATCCAGCAGCCGCTCTTCCGAGTCACCGTAGGCCAGCTCCAGCCTGACCTTGGGCAGTTGCTTGCGCCAGCCCTCTATCTGATTCAGCGTCTGCTTGAACGGCAGCTGACTGGCAAAGTGGGAAAGCCCCTTGTCCGGCAGGTGATGCCCTTCATCGAACACATAGATGGTCTGGGCCGGTGCCGGCAGAATCACACCCCCTCCCAGTGCCAGGTCAGCCATCACCAGATCGTGATTGGCAATGATGACGTCAGCGTCCTCCAGTTCCTTGCGGGTTTCATAGAAAGGGCAATTCTGAAAATGCGGACAACGCCGGTTCAGGCATTCCCGGTGCGTTGAGGTCACCGGACGCCAGAGCTCATCGTCGAGGCGGTCGGGCCACTGGTCCCGGTCACCACTCCACTGCCCACGTCCAAACTGGTCCAGCATGTCGGTATAGACCTGCAAGGCGGCCTCATCCTCTGCCATCGTCTCTTCAAACAATGACAAGGCAGTCACCGCGCCTTCCTGCATCTGGATGCTTTGCTCAAGGCGTTGCAAGCACAAGTAGCGCCCGCGGCCTTTGGCCAAAACGGCATTAAAGCTCAAACCGCTGGAAGCCAGAATGTCAGGAATGTCTTTTTGAACCACCTGCTCCTGCAGGGCCACAGTGGCCGTGGCAATAACCAGCCGTTTATCGAAATGCTGTGCGATCGGGATGGCGCTGAGGGCATAGCCAATGGTTTTCCCGGTACCGGTTCCTGCCTCAACCACCGCTATGGGCGCTGCACTCTGACGCTCGCCATCAGCCGAGAGCTCAACCTGCGACAAGGTGCGGGCAATGTGTGCCAGCATGTGCTTCTGACCGCTGCGCGCCTTTAGGTCACGGGCGGTGAGGTACTCGCTGTAGGCAGTCTGAATGGTGTTTTTCAGTTCAGGGGAGAGCATGGGCAGGTTTAGCTTCTCGCGGTCAACGGCTACAATGGCAGCCCAATTCAATAGGGACACTGTTATGCAACAGCGTGCTGTATCTGTTCAAGACCTGGCCGTCGGTAACGACCAGCCGTTTACTCTGTTTGGTGGCATCAACGTCATTGAAAGTCGCGACCTGGCGATGACCATGGCCGAACACTACGTCAAGATCACTGAAGACCTGGGCATTCCCTACGTGTTCAAGGCCAGCTTCGACAAAGCCAATCGCAGTTCAATTGCAGGGTTTCGCGGCCCGGGCCTGGACGAAGGGTTGAAGATACTGCAGGAGATCAAACAAACTTTCAACGTGCCGGTGATCACCGACGTCCACGAGCCCTACCAGTGCCAGCCGGCTGCCGATGTCGCTGATGTCATCCAACTGCCTGCGTTCTTGTCCCGCCAGACTGATTTGGTGATGGCGATGGCCAAAACCGGCGCCGTCATCAACATCAAAAAAGCCCAGTTTCTAGCGCCTCACGAAATGGCCCACATTCTGCGCAAATGCGAAGAAGCGGGCAACGACAAACTGATTCTCTGTGAGCGCGGCACCTCGTTTGGCTACAACAACCTGGTGGTCGATATGCTTGGTTTTGGCATCATGAAACAAACCGGTTACCCGGTCATTTTTGACGTCACCCACGCTCTGCAGAAACCCGGAGGCCGCTCCGACTCGGCCGACGGACGCCGGGCCCAGGTAACGGACCTGGCTCGGGCCGGCATGTCGCAGAAAATTGCGGGGCTGTTTCTGGAATCTCACCCCGACCCGGACCAGGCCAAGTGCGACGGTCCCAGTGCCCTGCCACTGGAACAATTAAAGCCGTTTCTGGCACAAATGAAGGCGCTGGATGACTTTATCAAAGCTCAGCCTGACCTGGTGACCGGCTAACGCGCCCATGCGTTCGCCTGCTTTCAGCGGTCTGAAGGGTCGCGCCGACGTTCAAAATGAGCGTCGGCCGCCAGGGTGTAGGCCTGCTGATAAAGCCCCTGGGCGTTCAGCACAAGATCCGCCACACATCGGGCAACCCCCTGCCCGCCCTTAACGGTCAATACCACATTGGCCCGCTCCAGCACGAGGCTGTAAGCGTCTGCCGGTGCCAGGCTACAGCCACACCAGGCCATTACCTCCAGATCCACCAGATCATCACCAACAAAGGCGATTTCATTGGGTGCCAGCCCCAACTCCTCCGCCAGCGCCTGCAACCGCTGCAGTTTATTGCGACACCCAACAAAGGCATGTTTGACGCCCAGATCGTTCAAACGGGTACGAAGCGCGGGGCTGTCTTTAGCCGATACGACAGCGACGTCAATGCCAACATCGGGGAGCACCTTTAATGCCACCCCATCCCGGACGTGAAAAACCTTCTGGGATTCGCCATCGGGTCCATAGTACAAACGCCCGTCGGTTAGCACGCCATCAACATCGAAAGCAACCAGGCGGATATCTCTTAATAAGACAGTATGCTCTTCATTCATTGACACGCTCCCCGGTTACCCAAACAGATCAAAACTCGGACCGCTGCCCTGGCTCGCCGCCGGGGAATCATCGAGCCAGTAGGCAGGCTTGGAAAAGGTTTGCTCTATTTGCCGTGCCAACTTGGGCGTCAATGCTTTTTTCCCAGCGCACAGCCGCTCGGCCTGTGCCGGTTCGATGCCGAGGCAATAGGCAAAGTCTTCGGCTGTAATCGCATTTTCATCGAGTAGCTGGGTCAGTTTCTGATGCTGTGAATTCATGTCCGGCTCCCACCATTAAAAAAGGCCGCTTAGGCGGCCTTTGCAATACTCAGTATAGCCGACCCCATGCGTCTGGCGCAGAGGTCGGACGCCTACCTCCGTTACTGGGACAAGGCGCCACTGATACGGACGTCGGCAGAGGTCCGCAGTGCATTGAAGAAACTCTGATAGTCGGCCTGGCCGGTACGCTGCGCCAGATAGTTACCAACTGACTGGCGAACATCGTCACTAACCTCGCCTTCTGTTACCGACAACACAGCAACCAGATATACGGTTTCACCAGCGGTATATCGCTCGACAGTCAGACCATCGGCAGCCGGGCGCGGCAACTCAAAGCTGAACTGTACCAGGCTTGAGGGCAAATCGCTGTTATCTCGATCGATCACGGTAGGCGAAGCCCAACGCTCATCTGTAACCACACCAGCCGATCTCACCTGTTCCAGGTCATCGGTCGCGGCCTGTTCAGCCAATTCGGTTGCCTGTTCATTGGTCACGATGTCAACAATCCGGGCTCGTACTGCGTCCAGTGGTTGCACTTGCTCCGGCTCGTAAGCCTCCAGCTGCATAACCGCCAGGCCGCCGTTCTCCAGACGAACAACATCGCTGATCAGATTTTTGTCCACTACAGATTCAGAAAAGGCCGCGGTCACGAATGACGCAGAAGCCGCAATGCCAGAGGTGCTGTTACGGTTTATCCAGTCGGAGGTCTGAACCGCGGTATTGAACGTTTCGGCAACCTCTTCAATGCGGTCACTCTGGAACGCAATATCCGCCATCTCTGTTTCGAGCAAACCAAATTCTTCACGCGCCTTACGCTCGCGCACGGCTTGCTCCAGGTCGTCACGAACGCTTTCCAGTGGCTCAACATCGGCCTGCTCAAGCGTTTCGAGCCGAATCAAGTGCACGCCAAACTCGGTTTGTACCGGGTCGCTCACATCACCGACAGTCTGCAGTTGTTGACCCGCCTCGTAAAATTCATCGACATAAAGGCCTTCACTTAACTCGCCCAGGAATCCACCGTCGAGCGAGCTGCCCGGGTCATCAGACAACTCTTCGGCCAGGTCAGCAAAGGACTCACCAGCGTCCAGACGTGCCTGGGCTGCTTCAGCCGCCGCCATGGGATCATCACCCTCGGCAAAAAGAATATGTGACACTTCGCGTAACGTGTCTGATTCAGCCTCAGCGACATAGCGATTGTATTGGGACTCTATGTCCGATTCGGTCACCACCATGTCGGGGATCAAATCACTCTGATTAAGAACAACGTAACGAACCTGAACCTGCTCCGGGTTCAAAAACTGGTCACTGTTGGCTTCGTAATAAGCCTGAATATCCTGTTCGGTAACGTCGACCTGATCCAGAAAGTCTTCGGCGTTATAACGGCGATAAGTCACTTCCCGGCGCTGGCTTTCCAAGGCGGCAGAGCGTTCAACATCGCGCTCCAGTTCAAAGGCAGAACGTACCAGGCCCGCTTGCATTTGCTCCAGCCGTATCTGGCTGCTCAACTGGCTGCGAAACGTAGTGGGAGTAAAGCCGTTTATTGCGATATACCGGCGAAAGGCTTCTTCATCGAATCGGCCATTCGACTGAAACGCACCAATCGTCAGAATGTTTTGATTAACTTCTTCTTCGCTGACGGCCAGATCCAGATCAACACTCGCCTGTCGTTGAATTTCTTCATTAACCAGAGCGTTGACGACTGACTGACGGATAAACGACGAGTTCAACAATTCAGGGGTCGCATTTTCACCCAGTTGCTGTATCAGTTGCTGTTGGCGTTCCTGGACCAGTCGCTGTACCTGCACATCACTGATGCCCTCACCATTGACTTCAATCGGGTCGGAACTGTTTACAATGCCGACGATGGATTCGGCACCAAAAAAAGCAAAGGCAACGACGATAACGGCGACGATGACCTTCCCCGTCACTCCCTTGGCTGCATTACGGAAAAACTGGAGCATTTAGCTTCCCACCCCGTCTGGACACTACGGATATTCAGATAAAAAAAAAGCGCATCAGGGCTGACACGCTGTCGGTTCAAACCGGGTTCTGGTGAGAGCCTGATGCTCCCACCCGAGACCCTTCAATCAGTTTACGGCGTCTTTCAGCGCTTTACCGGCCTTGAAGCTCGGTACTTTGGCCGCTTTGATTTCGATCGGCTGGCCAGTTTGAGGGTTACGACCGGTACGGGCCGCACGCTCTTTAACGCCAAAGGTACCGAAACCTACCAGTACGACCTGATCACCGCTTTTCAGCGTGTCAGTCACAGAGTCAATCATTGCATCCAGTGCACGGCCAGCAGCCGCTTTTGGAATGTCAGCCGCAGCCGCTACAGCATCAATCAGTTCAGACTTGTTCACACTTTTCCCCTTTAACTTCGTTGTGATGCAGTTTTATGTCCCTGGCAATGCCTGGGGTGCTAAACCCGGGGCATTGCGCTTACTAAAGCACCCTGCACCTGTTTTGTTATTTGTTTGTGCTTTTCAGCCCGTGCATTCGATTCATGTCGAACCCACTTTATACCAGCCTCAAAATTCCACTGTCAAGCGGTTCTAGTGAGTGCTGAGGCTAGATGATGTCTGGTTCTCAGAGCGAGTCTTGGCCATTTCCGCTTCCACCTGGGCATCGGTCAGTGGCGTAGGATTGCGCTCCAAGGCTACATTTAACACATCATCTATCCATTCAACAGGACGAATATCCAGCTCTTTCTTGATATTGTCCGGTATCTCCTTCAAATCCCTGACATTTTCCTTGGGAATGATAACGGTTTTAATACCTCCACGGCGAGCCGCCAGAAGCTTTTCTTTCAAGCCGCCAATGGGCAACACCTGCCCGCGCAGGGTTATTTCACCGGTCATGGCGACATCAGCCCGAACCGGAATGCGAGTCAGCACTGAAACCAAAGCAGTAGCCATGCCAATACCTGCGGACGGTCCGTCCTTTGGAGTAGCCCCTTCGGGAACGTGCACATGGATGTCACGGTTCTCTATAAAGTTGGGCATGATACCCAGGCTTTGAGCCCGGCTACGAACCACGGTCATGGCCGCCTGGATGGATTCTTTCATGACATCCCCCAGCGAGCCGGTCTGTACAGTTCGGCCCTTGCCGGGCACCGAGGTGGCCTCAAGGTTCAGTAACTCGCCACCCACTGATGTCCAGGCAAGTCCGGTGACCATACCGACCTGATTCTCCTTGTCGGCCAACCCAAACTTGTATTTGTGGACACCGGAATACTCTTCCAGATTATCATGGTCGATGGTTGTCGTTCTGGTTTCTTTCTCCAGCACGTTGGCCATGACAACCTTACGAGCTACCTTGGCTATTTCCCGCTCAAGTCCACGAACCCCAGCTTCCCGGCTGTAATAGCGAATCAGATCACTGATCGCACCGGTGGTCAGGTTAAGTTCGTTTGCTTTCAGTCCGTTGGCTTTCAACTGCTTGGGCAACAGATATTTTTCGGCAATCGCCACTTTTTCATCTTCGGTGTAACCCGGAATGCGAATGATCTCCATCCGATCCAGCAACGGACCGGGGATGTTCATCGAGTTGGCGGTACAGATGAACATCACATCCGACAGGTCATAATCCACTTCGAGATAATGGTCGTTGAACGTGTGATTCTGTTCCGGATCAAGAATCTCCAGCAAGGCAGAGGCCGGGTCACCCCGGTGATCCATACCCATCTTGTCGATCTCGTCGAGTAAGAAAAGCGGGTTGCGCACACCTACCTTGCTCAGTTTCTGAACAACCTTGCCAGGCATGGAGCCAATGTAAGTGCGGCGGTGACCACGCATTTCCGATTCATCCCGAACCCCACCGAGTGCCATACGGACAAATTTACGGTTTGTTGCGCGCGCGATCGACTGACCCAGAGAGGTTTTACCCACCCCAGGCGGACCTACCAAACACAACACCGGTCCTTTGACTTTCTTGACGCGCTGCTGCACGGCCAGGTATTCGAGGATCCGTTTCTTAACCTCATCGAGACCATAGTGGTCTTCTTCCAGAACTTCCTGAGCGCGCTTCAGATCATGCCGCACCCGCGACTTCTTGGACCAGGGTACGCTGATCATCCAGTCGAGGTAATTGCGCACGACCGAGGATTCCGCCGACATCGGCGACATCATTTTCAGTTTGTTCAGTTCAGCTTTGGCTTTTTCAAGCGCCTCTTTAGGCATGCCAGCGTTATCGATCTTGCCACTCAGCTCTTCAATTTCATTGGGGTTACTTTCATCCAGGTCACCCAGTTCTTTTTGAATCGCCTTCATTTGCTCGTTCAGATAATACTCGCGCTGGGATTTCTCCATCTGCTTTTTTACCCGACCGCGAATACGCTTTTCGACTTGCAGCAAGTCGATCTCGGTCTCCAGAACCGACAACAGATGTTCGATCCGGTCGCGATCAGCCGACAACTCCAACACCTGCTGTTTCTCATCTATCTTCAACGACAGATGCGCAGCTATGGTATCCGCAAGACGACCCGGCTCCTCAATACTGTTCAAAGAGGTAATCACTTCTGAGGGAACTTTCTTGCTCAGCTGTACGTATTTGTCGAACTGGGACATCAGCAGCCGAACCAGAGACTCGCTCTCGCGCTCACTGAGCTGCCCGCCGGTCATCAGCGTCGCGTGCCCCTTTATGTACTCCTCACCCTCTTCCAGCTCGTCAATGCTAACGCGATCAACGCCTTCAACGAGCACCTTCACCGTGCCATCTGGCAATCGCAACAATTGCAGCACGGTCGCCAGGGTACCAACGTGATAGAGATCGCCCTGATCAGGCTCATCATCAGAAGCATTGCGCTGGGCGACCAGCAGTATTTTCTTGCCATCGTCCATGGCAGCCTGGAGAGCCGCTATGGACTTCTCACGACCAACAAACAATGGAATGACCATGTGCGGATAAACGACCACGTCACGCAATGGAAGCAGCGGTAATACAATAGGATCGCCTGCCGGGGAGTCAGAATGCTCCATGGGAACCTCGGAAACTGTTCAGATTTGAATTGATAATGGCGCCTGGGCCCGTCAAATCAAGAGCTTAGGGCAATAAAACTTTTACCTGCCCGGTTGCGACACAGAGGCGCCAACACCGTCGTCGCGGAATAAAAAACGGGCCCTAGGGCCCGCTTTCTGATCAGTCGTGCTGACCACCCGCTGTTTTCTTGCTGTCTTGTGTTTCATAGATCAGCAGGGGTTCGGATTCCCCCTTAATGACACTCTCTTCAATGACCACTTTCGAGACTCCGGTCTCCGAGGGAATCTGATACATGGTGTCGAGCAGCACGTTTTCCAGAATAGACCGTAAGCCCCGGGCGCCGGTTTTACGTTCCATAGCCTTGTGGGCAACGGCCTTGAGCGCACTGATGCGAAAATCCAGTTCGACACCTTCCATATCAAACAGCTTCTGGTATTGCTTCACCAGGGAGTTCTTGGGCTCGGTCAGAATCTGAATCAGAGCGTCTTCATCCAGTTCGGTCAGGGTGGCAACCACCGGCAAACGACCAATAAATTCCGGAATCAGACCGTATTTGACCAGATCTTCCGGCTCAACATCGGCGATGGTTTCACCCAGATTCCGGTTTTCGTCCTTGGACTTCATGGTAGCGCTGAAGCCAATACCGCCTTTTTCAGATCGGTTGCGAATAACCTTCTCCAGACCCGCAAAAGCACCACCGCAGATAAACAGAATGTTGCCAGTGTCGACCTGTAGAAACTCCTGCTGGGGGTGTTTGCGTCCGCCCTGCGGCGGTACCGATGCTACGGTCCCCTCAATCAGTTTCAACAAGGCTTGCTGCACACCCTCACCAGAGACGTCCCGGGTAATTGAGGGGTTGTCGGACTTCCTGGAGATTTTGTCGATCTCATCGATGTAGACAATGCCGCGCTGGGCCTTGTCCACGTCGTAATCGCACTTTTGCAGCAGTTTCTGAATGATGTTCTCGACATCCTCACCCACATAACCGGCTTCAGTCAGGGTGGTGGCGTCAGCAATGGTGAACGGTACGTTCAACATGCGGGCCAGAGTTTCGGCCAACAGTGTTTTACCACTGCCTGTCGGGCCGATTAGAAGAATGTTGGACTTGCTCAGCTCAACGTCATCGTTGTGCTCGCCGTACTGCAGCCGTTTGTAGTGATTGTAAACGGCGACCGAGAGCACCATTTTTGCGCGCGACTGGCCAATGACGTATTCGTCCAGCGTTTCACGGATTTCCGCGGGAGTCGGCAGTTTACTGCTTTCGTGCTTGGGACCATTGTCCTGCAGCTCTTCGCGAATGATGTCATTACACAGATCGACACACTCATCGCAAATGAACACCGAAGGCCCGGCAATCAGCTTACGGACTTCATGCTGGCTCTTTCCGCAGAAAGAGCAATACAGCAACTTACCGTCTTCGCCTTTTCCGGTTCTATCGTCGGCCATTCAACTACTCCATTGGTAACGGTTGCTCGATTAAAGATGAAACCACAGCCCCGATAATGCAAGTTTTTTCAGGGAAACCACTGTGGTTGTTTGGTAAACGTGATCAACCGATTGATTTTACAGGTATTTTAGCGATTTCATCACAGTCAGCCAGTATTGCGGCTCTGCATGACCTTATCGACCAGGCCGTAGTTGACGGCGTCGTCTGCCTTCATGAAGTTATCGCGATCAGTGTCTTTCTCGACAACCTCAAGCGGCTGACCGGTATGATACGCCATGATGTCGTTCAAACGCTGTTTCATTTCCAGAATTTCACGCGCGTGGATCTCGATGTCTGACGCCTGCCCCTGGAAACCGCCCAGTGGCTGATGAATCATCATGCGCGAATTGGGCAGACAGAAGCGCTTGCCCTTGGCTCCGGCTGTCAGTAACAGCGCACCCATGCTGGCCGCCTGCCCGATGCACATGGTGCTCACGTCGGGCTTGATGAACTGCATAGTATCGTAAATAGCCATGCCAGCGGTGACCGAACCCCCCGGCGAATTGATGTATAGCGAAATGTCCTTGTCCGGATTCTCGCTTTCCAGAAACAGTAACTGCGCCACAATCAGGTTGGCCATATGGTCTTCAATCTGACCGACCAGGAAGATCACGTTCTCTTTCAGCAGTCGCGAATAGATATCGTAAGACCGTTCACCCCGAGCCGACTGCTCAACGACCATAGGTACCAGACCGCTGGCGTTCATGATATCGGGTGCGGACCCGTTGGCATCAAACTTTGACATTGACTCGACTCCTGGTATTCAAAAAACAAAAAAGTTGGCACCCCCAAGGAAGCGCCAACTCTCATTGCTGCCTCATGCTGCCGACATCAGAGCCGGCACTGGCATTCAGCCTTGTGCCGCCGCCTTGTTCTTAACAGCGTCCTGGTAACTTACGGTGGATTCGTTCACCTTGGATTTACTCAGGATATAGTCGATTGCTGCGTTTTCAACAACCACAGCACGAACTTGGTTCAAAAGTTCACGATTGCTGTAGTAATAGTCAATAACCTGCTGCGGCTCCTGGTATACGGAAGCCTGGTCTTCGATGTAGGCACGCACCTCAGCGTCGTCTGCTTTCAGTTCACCGCTGTTGATCACTTCGTTCATCAGCAGGCCAACTTTTACGCGACGCTCAGCTTGTTCCTGAAACAGCTCCTTGGGCAGGCTGGACGGGTCCATCTGGGCGCCACCACCGAACTGTTGAACGGCTTGCTGCTGCAAACGACCAATCTCTTCATCAACCAGCGCTGAAGGTACGTCGAGGCTGTTGTCTTCGACCAACTTCTCGATGACATCGTTCTTCAGCTTGGCCTGGAGTGCGTTACGAGCTTCGCGCTCCATGTTCTGGCGAACTTCAACTTTGAAGCTTTCAAGGTCGGTACCCTTGGTGCCGAAGGCTTCAAAGAAGGCTTCATCCAACTCGGGCAGCTCGGCTTCAGCCACTTCCTTCAGCGTGATATCGAACACAGCTGCTTTGCCAGCCAGTTCCTTGTTGCCGTATTCTTCAGGAAAAGTGACATCAACCGCTTTGGTTTCACCGGCTTTCATGCCGACGATGCCGTCTTCAAAGCCGGGGATCATCGATTTTGAGCCCAGAATCAGGGTCTGATCTTCCGCACTGCCGCCATCAAACGCTTCACCGTCTACCTTGCCCACAAAATCGATTTTGACCTGATCGGTATCGGCCGCGGCACGATCGACAACTTTATATTCAGCACGCTGCTTGCGCAGATTGGCCAGCATGTCCTCAATATCGGTATCGGTTATCTCTGCGGACTGCTTGTCGAACTCATAACCGTCGAACGCAGCCAGCGTTACCTCAGGGAACACTTCAAAGATGGCGACAAACTCAACGTCCTGGCCCGCTTTGTCCTGAGTGAATTCAATGCGCGGAGAACCGGCAGGCGTCAGCTTTTCTTCGGTCAGGGCTTTTGCGTAATTATTTTGTACAACTTCTTGCAGCACTTCGGCGCGAATGCCATCACCAAAACGCTGCTTAACCACGGAAACAGGCACTTTACCCGGACGGAAACCGTCGATGCGCACGCGGCGAGCTGTTTGCTTCAGCTTTTCACTGACCGCATTATCCACTTCACTGGCGGGGACACCCACCTTCAGACGGCGTTCCAGACCGGTAGTCGCTTCGACAGACACTTGCATGAGGCTTCCTCTTGCTCTTTTATAAGGTAATGACCGGTAAACTAAGCCCGATCTGTACATTGGGTTAATTCGGGGGCGGTTAATGTAGGGGTGATGGGGGTACTATTCAAGCCCAGTCAACGGTATCCGGCCGCCCGGCTGATAAATCATGATTCAACCAATGATTGAATCCACCGGGAAGCAAGACGCCGCCCGATTTTTTTAGCGCACATACAAAAAAAGCCGGAGACCGGCCTTTTCTGAAATAATAAGTGGGGTGGACGATGGGACTCGAACCCACGACGACTGGAATCACAATCCAGGGCTCTACCAACTGAGCTACGCCCACCACAAATTATCGTTACGAGACTGGTACGCCCGGCAGGACTTGAACCTGCAACCACTCGCTTAGAAGGCGAGTGCTCTATCCGGTTGAGCTACGGGCGCGTAATCCCAAAAGGTCACGCTACCAGAGCGGCGAAACCGCCTGCCCACCGAGACGACACCTTACTAAATTAATGGTCGGAGCAGAGGGATTCGAACCCCCGACCCTCTGGTCCCAAACCAGATGCGCTACCAGGCTGCGCTATGCTCCGATCAGTACGTCTCGTCAACGTGGGGCGCATATTACTGACGGGCTGGGGTGCCGTCAAACACTTTTTTAAAAAAATTCAGGAAAAACAAGACGATAGACCCTTTTCCAGTGAATTCGATCAATCTTTGAACTGAGTGTGTTTCCTTGCCCGACCCAGACGGGCATGCGAAAATCCGCAAAACTTCCAAGGAACCTCTCCATGCCCGCAAACATACTGGACGGTAAGGCGACGGCGAGCCGCGTGCGCGCCCGCGTCGCCGAAGAAGTCACCGCCCTGACCAGCCAGGGGATTCGGCCCCCGGGCCTGGCTGTCATTCTGGTCGGCACTGACCCGGCCTCCGAAGTCTATGTCGGCAGCAAGCGCCGCGCCTGCGATGAAGTTGGCTTCAAATCAGTCAGTTACGATCTACCAGCATCGACCAAAGAAGCTCAGTTGCTGGCGCTGATCGACGACTTGAATGACGATGCCTCCATTGATGGCATTCTGGTCCAGCTACCACTGCCCGAGCATATTAATGCCGATACCGTGGTCGAGCGCATCCGCCCGGATAAAGACGTCGATGGTTTTCATCCGTTCAACGCCGGGCGGCTGGTTCAACGCCGGCCCATGCTCGAAAGCTGCACTCCAAAAGGCATTATGACCCTGCTGCGCGAAACCGGGGTGGACCTGCGTGGCCAGGAAGCGTTGGTCGTTGGCGCCTCGAATCATGTCGGTCGGCCTATGGTGCTCGAATTACTGCTGGCCGGCTGCACAACAACCTGCGCCCATCGGTTCACGGTCGATCTTGAAAAACACGTACGTCGCGCCGATATCCTCGTGGCCGCTGTTGGTCGACCCGGCCTGATCAGGGGCGATTGGATCAAAGAAGGCGCCATTGTGATCGATGTGGGCATCAGCCGCACCGACGATGGCAAACTGACTGGCGATGTGGATTTTGAACTGGCCTCTGAGAAAGCAGCCTGGATAACCCCAGTCCCTGGCGGTGTCGGTCCGATGACGGTAGCCACTCTGATGGAAAACACCTTGATAGCAACCAAACGGTTGCACCTTAATCTCACGCAATAACCCGAGGACAACCTGTGAACGTATTGCTAACTACCAATCTGGGCGATATTACCCTGACCCTGAACACTGAAAAAGCGCCCAATACCAGCGCCAACTTCGCTGAATACGTGAATGCCGGCTTTTACGATGGCCTGATCTTTCACCGGGTGATCAACGGCTTTATGGTACAGGGCGGCGGCTTTGAACCTGGCATGAAACAGCGCTCTACCCGCGCGCCCATCGACAACGAGGCCAACAACGGTCTTAAGAACACCGTCGGCACCATTGCCATGGCCCGCACCGCTGATCCGCACTCGGCCACGGCCCAGTTTTTCATCAACATTGCTGACAACAGCTTTCTGGATTTCAAATCGGAAAGCACCGATGGTTGGGGTTATGCCGTCTTTGGCGAGGTAACCGACGGCATGGACGTCGTAAACCGGATCAAAGCGGTACCAACAACTTTCAAGGCTGGCCATCAGGATGTGCCGACTGAAGACGTCATCATCGAAAAAGCCGTTATTCTGGAATGATTGGATGATACACCACCGCCGTGCCGTTCTGATTTCAGATCTGCACCTGAGCGAATCCCGCCCGGACCTGGTCCGGGCCTTTTATGCCTTTCTGGACGACGTTGCCAGCCAGGAGGAAGCCCTGTTCATCCTGGGGGATTTCTTCGAATACTGGGTCGGTGACGACGCCACTACCTCCCTGCATGACGAGATAGCTAGACGGCTGCATCAACTGTCTGAAACCACAGCGGTCTATTTGATGGTCGGTAACCGAGACTTTGCCCTCGGCTATCACTATGCCAAACGCTGCAATGCGACCTTGCTTCCAGACCCGACCCCGGTTCAATTTGGCACACAGACCTGGCTGTTAAGCCATGGCGATCGGCTGTGCACCGATGATCGCGGTTATCAGCGGTACCGGGCCATCATTCAGTCTTCCGCCGTGCTGGGCACCCTGCGCAGACTGCCTCTGGCCTGGCGGCTAGCGTTGGCCGAACGACTGCGCAAGGCCAGCAAAGACCGAAACAGAACGGCTGCGCCCCACTACATCGATGTGAATCAAAAAGCTGTGAAGCGAGCGCTGAAAGGCACCCGGCACGCCGGGCTGATCCATGGTCATACCCATATGGCCGACTGGCATAGGATCTCGGACGATAATGAACCAGACCGTGAACGCCTGGTAATGGGTGATTGGGATAAACTGGGTTGGTATTTGAAATTCGAGCAGAATTGCAAAACACTCAACCGGTTCAGTATTGCCCAATTAGCGTTCGGGCAAGACTGACGGTCATGCCTGCACCGGCACACCACTGTGAAACCGAAAGGTCTCATCCGGCGACTCGATCAAGCTGGCTTCCAACTCCCGAAAAGCCGCAACTCGATCCGTAATATCCGTCTCTGAATACTGCCGTGCCAGTGTCAGATAGTCTTTATAGTGTCGTGCCTCGCTTTTTAACAACGAGAAATAGAAACGACCCAGCACGTCATCGCCCCGGCGGTACAATTCCGGCACCAGCGCTGCGAATCGCTCGCAGGACCGAGCTTCAACAAAAGCCCCCAGTATCAATCGATCAACCAGCTTTTCCGGCTCGCTCTTGCGAATCAGCTCGTGTAAGGCACCGGCATAGCGGCCCGCTGTAAGGTGTGTGTATTGAATTCCACGATCATCCATCAACTTGAGCACCTGATCGAAATGCACCAGCTCCTCACGTGCCAGCTTACTCATTTTCGACAGTAGCTCACGGCGATCGACGTATTTGTACATCATCGACATGGCCGCCGAAGCCGCTTTTTTTTCACACTGAGCGTGGTCGACCAGCAGCACCGTCAGGTTGTCCAGGGCCTTCTCAACCCAGGCTTGCGGAGTTCGGTTGCCGAGAAAATCAGGGATGTCCCCCAATACGGTCTTTGGATCGGGGGCTTCTGTGGCCAATTCGGGGCTAACAGCGTCTTGAATCACGCAAACTCCAACATGAATGATAAACGTCAGGCCAAACAGCCTGTTTGAGGGCCAGGAATTATACTGATTCCCGGTGCACTCGACTATTAGCAAAACTCGTCAATGTAGATAACGGTATAAACTGGTTTGAGAGCCGGGAATAACTAGAATGGCGGCCCGAATCCTGAACTGGACTGGTCATGCCTTTCCCTTTTGCGCCCGAACAGTATGAAACACAGCTGACCGAGAAGGTTGAGCGCCTGAAAACGCTGTTTGATGGCATCACCCTACCCGAGCCCGAGGTGTTTCGGTCTGAACCCAGCCACTACCGCATGCGGGCCGAATTCAAGTTCTGGCACGAAGGAGACGACTCCTGGTACGCCATGTTTGACCCGGCCGACCCCAAAGTCCCGGTTCGGGTTGACCAGTTCCCGGTCGCCAGCAAACTGCTTAACCGCCTGATGACAGAAGTGCGCAACAGCGTGCTGGAAGACCCACAGCTGCGGGAACGGTTGTTTCAGGTCGAGTTCATTACCACCCAGCAAGGCGACGCTCTGATCACCCTCATCTATCACAAGGCGCTGGACGATGCCTGGGAAGCTCGCGGGCGGCACTGGCAGGAACAATGGGGCTTCCCGGTCATTGGTCGGGCACGCAAGCAGCGCTTGGTTCTGTCGCGCGACTATGTGAACGAAACCCTGACCATTCAGGGGCAGGATTTTCATTTCAGGCAATATGAAAACTCCTTCACCCAGCCCAATGCCGGCGTCTGCGAGCAGATGGTAGGCTGGGCCAAACACCACACAACCGGCTGTGAAGGAGACTTGCTGGAGTTGTATTGCGGCAATGGCAATTTCTCCATTCCGCTCGCTACCAACTTCAACCGCGCACTCGCTACGGAAATTTCCCGGGTATCGGTACAAAGTGCCCAGCACAACATAGAAGCCAACGGCGTCGATAACCTGACCATCGCCCGGATGTCGAGTGAAGACTTCGCCAACGCCTGGCTCGGGCGTACCGAATCGCGTCGCCTGCGCGAATGGGCGGTATCGGACTACGATTTCAAGACCTTGCTGGTCGACCCGCCCCGGGCCGGTCTCGATGACGACACCCTGGACCTGGCGCGCCATTTCGAGCGCATTGTTTACATTTCCTGTAACCCAGACACACTCGCTGCCAACGTGCGGGCGCTGGGCTCCGATTACCGCATTGAGGCCGCTGCTGTCTTTGACCAGTTCCCTTACACACACCACATGGAAGCGGGCCTGGTGCTGGTTAAAACCTGATGATTGAGGATCTGACTCAGTTAACGCTCAGCCGGGTACCACCGGCCCCGGACTTGCAAGCTTACAACGCGGCCGATGAGCTGGTATTGCAGAGGCTGCAGACTTACGACGGCCCTGCTGGCCCGATGCTGCTGGTCAACGACGGTTTTGGCGCACTGGCGACGGCCCTGGCTTCGACCAGCCCGGACTGGTGGAACGACAGCGCCATGGCCGGTGAAGCCTTGAAGCTGAACGTCAGCGCCAACCAGGCCAGTACACCCCGTCTTATTGAATCCAGTGCTGACCTGAAGGACCACTACGCGCTGGTGATTTTGCACGCCCCCAAATCGCTGACGCTTTTTGAGTGGCAATTGAGCCAGATCGCCGGGCGCCTCGCCGAAGGCGGGCAATGCTGGGTAGCCGTTATGGTCAAACACCTGAGCCGTGGTCACCAGAAGCTCATGCAGCGGTATTTTGGACAGATCAATCCGGGATTGGCGGCTAAAAAGGCCCGGTGTGTCACGCTGACGGACCCGCTTATTCAGGGCTCGACAGAATTGGCCCATGACTATGTCGCCGGCCAGGTTAACCTGGTATCCCTGCCAGGCTGCTTCAGTGAAGCCCGACCCGACCCGGGCGCCCTGGCCTTCCTGGCTGAATTCGACCAGTTACCGGCGGTCGACCGGTTTGTGGATCTGGGCTGCGGCAATGGCGTTCTGGCGCTGAATTATCTGCACAGGCATCCGCACAGCCAGGCCATTCTGATCGACGAGAGCCGACAGGCCACTGCATCAGCCACAGCCAGTGCAGCCCGTAACGGACGGCAGGTTGACCTCTATCACAACAATGGCCTGAGTGGCCTTGGCCTAACCGATTTACCGCTTATTCTGTGCAATCCGCCGTTTCATCAGAGCACTACTCTTACCACTGATATCGCCCACACCCTGTTCGAACAGGCAGCAGACGCTCTAGCGGACAGCGGCGAATTCTGGGTGGTTGGCAACCGGCACCTCAATTATCACAAGACCCTGACCCGCTGGTTCAGCCAGGTCACCCCGGTCAGCCAGCACCCGAAGTTTGTCGTCTTCAGGTGCACGGGCCCCAAGCCATAACCTGGGCCCCAGTTCAATGCGTACCGGGCGCTGACATTACCCTTTGTGGTGAAAGTGCCAGCACTGATGCGGCCGTGAGCGTTTGAAATCGAATGGAATCGACACTTGAGTCACGTCTTTTACGTCATACAACGCCAGTAATTCCGGATCCAGCTTGAACTTGCGGAAGTTATTGGAAAATATCAGCACACCGTCGCTGGCCAATGAGTTCATGGCCGCACGGATCAGGCCCGGGTGATCCCGCTGTATGTCCAGGGTATCCGTCATGCGGGCCGAATTACTGAACGTCGGCGGGTCCATGAAAATCAGATCAAAGGTCTCGTTGTTTTCCTCAATCCAGGTCATGCAGTCGGCCTGGATAAAGCGATGATGGCCCGAAACCTGACCGCCATTGTGGCGTAAATTGTCTTTCGCCCAGTTCAGGTAAGTCCGTGACAGATCCACACTGGTTGTACTGCTGGCACCACCGATCAGGGCATGGGCCGTCGCCGCGCCGGTATAGCTGAACAAATTCAGGAAGCGTTTGCCCTGGGTATGCTGTTGAATCCAGAGCCGTGTCGGCCGGTGATCCAGAAAGACCCCGGTATCGAGATAATCCCTCAGGTTAATCTGCAGATTCACGCCGTGCTCGGCAATGGTGAAGACGTCACCCGCACTGTCTTTTCGTTCGTACTGCTGTTTGCCACGCTGACGCTGGCGCTGCTTGAGCACGGTACGCTCGGCGGGAATCCCGGTGACGTCGCCCAGTACCGCCAGGGCGTGCATCAGGCGTTGCCGGGCTTTCTCCTCGGGTATTTCCTTGGGCGGTGCGTATTCCTGAACGTGCAAACTGTCGCCGTAACAGTCGATGGCGATGGCAAATTCAGGAAGATCAGCGTCATACAAGCGGTAGGCTTCTATGTTTTCCTTTTTGAGCCACTTTTGCCGCAATTTCAGGTTTTTTAACAACCGATTACGCAAGGCGTCATCCTGCGCCACCTGCTGACTGGGCTGATGCGCGGTGCGGTCTCCGACTGGAAATACATAGAGGTGAGTCTCTATCGGGCCATTAAAAAACCGCAGTTTTTCGGCAGCACGCAGCCTCGTTTCCCGCGCCAGAACGGTATCGGACGTCAGCAATGCCACCGTCCAGTCCGCCAACTCGGCCTGAGCCAGGTTACCCAGTTTCAGGTACAGCGACAGCAACTCCGGTTTGTTACCCAGACGTTCGCCATAGGGCGGATTGGTCACTACCAGACCGGGCTTGAGTGCCAGATGCGTGGGCCGCGTCCATTCAGCCAATGGCTTGTGATAACAGCGTGTCTGGCGACTTAGGCCAAGCCGCTCCAGGGTTTCATTGGCACGGGCAACAACACCGCCATCGGCATCGTATCCCAGTACCGGCACCATGGCGGCTTCACCGTCCTGGCGCCTGGCGCGCGCTTCACCCAGCAGGGTGTTCCAGGCTGCCCGGTCATGCCCGAGCCAACCCTCAAAGCCAAACCTGGGCCGCAACAACCCCGGAGCAAAGTCGGCGGCGATCATCGCCGCTTCGATGACAAGGGTGCCCGAACCGCACAACGGATCGATAAAGCTTTCTCCGGCCCGTGCTCGCTCCGGCCAACCAGTGGCCAACAGTAATGCCGCCGCCAGGTTCTCCTTCAACGGGGCCGGGCCGGTCGCCCGTCGGTAGCCACGCCGGTGTAGCGAATCGCCCGACAGATCCAGCGCCAGATCAATGCGTTTGCGCCCTATGAGCACAACTACGCTGATGTCCGGTGCATCCCGGTCCACATCCGGGCGCACGCCATGGCGCTCGCGCATTTGGTCGACAATAAAATCCTTAACCTTCTGTCCGCCATACCGGGAGTCATCGATTCCCGGCAAGTGCCCCTGAAAGTCAACCCTGAGCGTGCCAGAGGGCCGCACATGCTGGTCCCAGTCGATACTGTCAACCAATGCCTTGAGCCCGTCCATGCTCATCTCGTCCGTCTGCCCCAGTGGCAAATATATACGGTTGGCGAGCCGGCTCCAGAGGCACAGGCGATAGGCTTCCAGCAACGGAGCGTCAAGCGCCATGCCCCGAGCCCAGTCGCGCGGGACCACGCCGGTAAGATCGGTAATTTCCCGCTTGAGCAAGGCATGAAAACCGTTGGGACAGGTGATCCAGATTTCGTTGTGCGGCGTTTGAACAGCGTCTGAAGGCATGGTTAGACAAAATCTCTATAAAAAAACGAAAATGACTGCCGGGAGTTTATTAAAACCCGCGAACAGGGTTAGATGGCTCGCCTCACAACACCGATTCCAGAGCAGTGCTGCAATTACAACCACCATTTTATGACATCGAGCACTTAAAACGAGGTTTTTTAGACTGAATTGGTCATCGACACCGGTGGCCATCTTTCGATACAACAGTACCAGAAGGATAGTCGTATTAAGAGCTTCACAGCGCTCGGCTCGGAAGGCCGGGTTTATTCCCATGGACTGAAAGAGAGGTCTATTTATGAAGCGACAAAAACGTGACCCGCTAGGACGTGCTTATCAAAAAGGCTACATGGCTGGTCTTGAGGGTAGATCCAAAAGTTTATGTCCCGACGGCAAACCCGAGGTCCATCAGGAGTGGATGAACGGGTGGCGCGAAGGACGATCCGATCAGTGGGATGGTTTCACAGGCGTACGCGGTGTACACCGTATCAACGAAGTACTGATGCCCCACTGACTCTTGTCATCCAACATTCACTACCCTTGACTCAAAAGCCGGCCATTCTGCCGGCTTTTTTGTGCCCTTTTCCGCCCCTTGGCGAACGTTCGGGTCGCTCCCTCCCCTTTCACAACCACACTCAGCCCTATTCAGCCCGAGACAAAGAAGCCTGCACACAGTCCCGAACCAGGCCAGGCCCCTGGTAAATGAAACCACTGTAGATCTGAACCAGATCGGCGCCGGCATCCCACTTTTTCCGGGCATCGGCCGCAGAGCAGATACCACCAACGCCGATAATAGGCACCTGCGCTGGCAGTATCTCTCGCAGTTGCCTCAGCACCCGAGTCGATGACTCGAGCAAGGGGGCACCACTCAAGCCGCCACTTTCCTCTGCATGAGGGTGGCCCGCAACGGCTTCGCGTTCCAGGGTGGTATTGGTCGCTACCACACCATCAATGCCGGATTCCGCCAGTGCCCGGGCCACACTCTGCACTTCCTCGGAGGTCATATCCGGAGCGATCTTGATCAACAGGGGCTTGAAACCATGAATCACCGTCAAGCGATGCTGCCGTTCCTTGAGCCCGGCCAGCAAACGCGTCAGGGCCTCACCAAACTGAAGATTGCGCAACCCGGGGGTATTCGGTGACGACACGTTCACCACCACGTAGTCCGCATGGGCGTATACCTTGTCGAGGCACGTGAGGTAATCGCTCAGAGCGTCGTCTTCCGGGGTGTCCTTGTTCTTACCGATATTGATGCCGATCACACCGCGGTATTGGCTGCGTTTAACGCGCTCTACCAGGTAGTCGACACCTTTGTTGTTGAAGCCCATCCGGTTGATGATTGCCTGATGCTCGGGCAACCGAAACAATCGCGGATGCGGATTACCGGGTTGCGGCCGCGGTGTTACCGTGCCCACTTCAACAAAGCCAAAGCCGAGGGTCCCCAGCGCATCCAGATAATCGGCATTTTTGTCGAGCCCGGCGGCCAAACCGACCGGATTCTCGAAATCGATGCCCCACAACCTTGTCCGCCGGCCTTCCGGTTTCTTGCTGAACGCGCCCAATACCCCCAGCCGCTGCAAGGCACCTAACCCATCGAGACTGAGGTCGTGGGAGGTTTCCGGACTGAGGGTAAACAAGGCACGGCGGATCAGGTTATACATGGGCAGGCTCCGTTTTGGACGGCGCGGAGTATAGCACCCGCTCAGCCCAGACTTAAGAGCCGCCAACAGGCTTCAATCAGGCAATACGTTTAACGGATACCAGTTTGTTGGCATCGTCAAATTCGATGCGAAAACTGCCGTGTATGCCGCTGCGGGTGACGAAGCGCTGCAGGATACTGGACGGGAAACGAACACGCCGACCATCACGCGCTTCGCACACCACCTGTGAAACTTGTCCTTTGTAATGTCGCAGATAGTCATCTGCTGAAATGTACAAATCCACAATGAGGTGCTGCGCCATGCAGAACGGGTCTCCGGGGTGTCAGGATCGGTGAAGGGTGTTCAGACAGTGATTATGCTGACTTTCAATGCGCACACAAGCTGGCCTTTAACAAAAAAGGCTCCCGGGGGAGCCTTTTTCTAACAACCTTCTACTTAGGCTTATTACGTCAGAGTTCTGGCATCGTCGCCTGTGACAGATCCAGCAGTTCGCGAATCGCAACACTGTACATGCTGAACTCGGGTTCATTGACGGCCCGAATTTCACTCATCATCCGTAACCAGCGCTCGACCAGAATGGTATTGCGTTCCAGCCATTCTGTGACCACCGGCTCCAGCTCACTGCCCTTCTCCATTTGCGCAAAGAGACCCTGAGTAATGCGTCGTTGCTGCCATTCCAGGTCGTCCCGGAAGGATTCCCGGGCCATGGCCTGCCAGTGCGTATTGACACTGAGGCTGTTGACCTGGTCGGCAAAGTTATCCAGTTCCAGCGCATCGCCGACCCGGAAGTAACCCTGGGCAACCAACATGGGGTCGCGCTCCTGGGTCTGTGCCACGGCGATGACGCCCAGGGTCGTGTACAGTATTTCAGACGCACAGACACGCCGTGCCACGTCGGCCGGAATCCCCTGCTCTTCCAGTGCTGCGGCTTCTTTCAGCCAGTTCTCTTTTTGCTCTTCAGGCAACAGCGTTTCCAGCGCATCGATCATCCGTTCTACCGGCTCCCGATACAAACTGATGACGTTGCTGATGTCTATTCCGGTGCGGTAATTCTTTACCAGCCAGCGGCTGGCGCGCCGGACCATGCGGGCGGTGCGTAACATCAGCTGGCTTTGCAGCTCGCACGGAATCTGATGATCCAGAATTTCAATCTGATCCCATAGCCCATGCAACCCGAAGATATCCCGCGCTGCAACGTATGCTTTGGCCGCTTCCACGGGTGATGCGCCGGTGCTTTCCTGAAGCCGGTTGAAGTAGGCGATGCCCATGTAGTTGAAGATGTCGTTGGCAACCTGGGTGGCGACGATTTCCGACTTCAACCGGTGCTGGCGCATCGGCCCTTCGAACTTCTTGAGCATTTTTTCCGGAAATACGGTTGTTACCGCGTCTTCCAGGTAGGCATCTTCAGCGACATTTTCGCGAATCAGCTGCTCTTTCAGATCCCCTTTCACGTAAGAAATCAGCACAGACAACTCAGGTCGCGTCAGACCCAGGCCGCGCGTCTTGCGCTCTGTAATGTCGTCGTCCGAGGGCAAAAACTCGAGCGAGCGATTCAGCTTTCCAGCGGCTTCCATCGAATTGATCAGACGGCGATATTCTTCCACACGCCGGCTCGACTCGGTGAACGCCAGACCCAACGCCTGGGTTTGACGATAGTTGTTGCGCAAGACCAGACGGGATACATCCTCGGTCTGCTTGAACAGCCATTCATTACGCTGCTTGACGGTCAGGTCACCATTGGCGACCAGATCGTCTAGCAGAATCTTCATGTTGACTTCGTGGTCAGAACAATCGACACCGCCGGCATTGTCGATAAAATCGGTAAAGCAGCGTCCGCCGTTCAGGTTGAACTCCACCCGTCCCAGCTGACTGAAGCCCAGGTTGCCCCCTTCCCCAATCACCTTGCAGCGTAACTCGTTGCCATTGACCCGTAACGCATCGTTGGCCTTGTCGCCGATGTCAGTATGATTTTCGTGGCTGGCTTTGACGTAAGTGCCGATACCGCCATTCCACAACAGATCCACCGGCGCCCTGAGCATGGCACTGATCAGATCGTTCGGTGATATCTTTGACTTGCTGATGCCAAACACCGCTTTCATTTCCTTCGAAACCGGAATCGACTTGGCGGTGCGGCTGAAAATGCCGCCCCCTTTGGAAATCAGCGACGCATCATAGTCTTCCCAGCTCGAACGCGGCAGGTCAAACAACCGTTGCCGCTCGGCGAAACTCGCCGCGGCATCGGGTTCCGGGTCCACAAAAATATGCAGGTGGTTGAAGGCACCCACCAGTTTCAGCGTTTGCGAACGCAGCAGGCCATTGCCAAAGACATCGCCAGCCATATCGCCAATGCCAACCACGCTGATGGGGTCTTTCTGGACATCCAGACCCAGTTCACGAAAGTGGCGTTGTACGCTGACCCAGGCACCCCGGGCAGTGATCCCCATTTTTTTGTGGTCATACCCATTACTGCCGCCTGAGGCAAAGGCATCCCCCAGCCAGAAGTCGTATTCGTCGGCGACCGCATTGGCAATGTCAGAGAAGGTTGCGGTGCCTTTGTCGGCGGCGACAACCAAATAGGGGTCGTCTTCGTCGTAGCGCACGACGTTCTCGGGCGCGATCAACTCACCTTCTTTGAGGTTGTCGGTGACATCCAGCAACGCCCGAATAAAGGTTTTGTAGCAGGCAATGCCTTCGCGCATAAAGGCTTCGCGATCACCGTCCAATGGGAGTTGTTTGGCAACGAATCCACCTTTGGCACCCACGGGCACAATAACCGCGTTCTTAACCTGCTGTGCCTTGACCAGCCCCAGTACTTCGGTACGGAAATCTTCAATTCGATCGGACCAGCGCAGTCCACCACGGGCCACCTTGCCACCGCGTAAATGCACACCTTCGACGCGCGGTGAGTAGACAAAGATTTCAAACATCGGCCTCGGCAAGGGAATACCGCTGATTTTAGCCGGGTTCAGTTTGAAGCTGATGTAATCCTTGCGGCGACCGGGTTCATCTTCCTGATAGAAGTTGGTGCGCAAAGTCGCTTTCATCAGCTCAACGTAGCGCCGCATGATGCGGTCTTCGTTGATGTTATTGACGCTCTCCAGTGACTGCTCAATGCCCTGCAACCACTTGTCGACCTGCGATTTGCCTTTTTGTTTGGCCGGGCTGAACCGGGCCGAAAACAGCTCGGCCAGCATGTCGGTAATTTCGGTGTATTTGATCAGGGTGTCGGCGATGTATTCCTGTGACAGGCCAAAGCGCAGCTGCTTCATGTAATGCGCATAGGCACGTAACATGGCGACTTCGCGCCAGGTTAAGCGGGCGCGCAATATCAGCTGGTTGTAGGCGTCGTTTTCAGCCCGGCCATTCCAGATATTGATAAAGGCCCGGGAGAACTCATCGCGGTATTTGGCCGGATCAAGGTCCGGATCGGGCTCGTACAGCAGGGAGAAATCGTAGATCCAGGTGCAGCTGTCTTCCCCGTAATTGATCTCATAGGGATATTCGTCGATGACCTTTAGCCCCAGGTTCTCCAAAACCGGAATCAGGTCAGACAGCAGCAATGCCGAGCCTTTGTTGAAGATTTTCAGTTTCAGCTCACTGCCCGTGGGCTCCATCGAACGATAAAAGCTGAGCGTGATGGGGTCGGCATTGGTCGCGTTGAGCGATTCCATGCGCTGGATATCAGCCACCGCCACCCGGGCGCTGTATTGCTCGCGATAGCTGGCCGGAAAGGCCTCAACATAACGCTGGTGAAAACGCATGCCCTTTTCTTCACCAAACGACTCGATCAACGCCTGTTGCAGTTCATCCGTCCAGCGACGGGCGATCTGAACGATGCGTTTTTCCAAAAGCTCGGTCGGTAATTCTTCGTCAATCGGATGGCTCAGTTTGAACACAAACCGTGTTCGTGCCAGTACGGATTCACTGAAAAAGGTGGTGAAATCAGACCCTTCGACATCGAACTGTTCAACCAGCAGGTCGTGCACTTGCTGCCGCAGTTGCGAATTGAAGATATCGCGCGGCATATAGACGATGGCGTTCAGGAACTTGCCATAGATATCCTTGCGCAACAGCAACCGGATGCGCTTGCGTTCCTGAATGGCCAGTACGTCCAGCGTCATGCTCAACAGGGTATCGACCGACGCCTGAATCAGTTCATCGCGCGGGAAGGTAAAGAGAATGGAAGCCAGCTCCTTGTAATTGTGGCCACCCTCGGCAAACCCGCTCTTTTCCAGAACCAACTCAATTTTACGACGCACAACAGGGATATTGACCGGTGCCTCGTTGTAAACGGTCGAAGTGTAGAGCCCCAGAAAACGGCGCCCGCCAACCACCTCACCCTGGTCATTAAAGTGTTTGACCAGCACATAGTCCGAATAGGCCGGGCGGTGAACATTGGCCCGGTGACCGGATTTGGAGAAAATCAGCAGTTCTTTCTCAAAGACATGAGAACGGCGGTGCTCGGACATTCCGGCAATGGTCTCATCACGGCGTTTTGGGCTCTTCTTGAACAACCCAAGCGCACTGCCTTCAACCTGCTTAACCGTATCACCCTCGACAACGTATTCATCATAGGCCAGGAAGGTGAAGTGGTTATTGGCCAGCCACTTCATGAACACCTTGCCTTCATCGAGCTCCGAGGCGTCTACCGGGTATTTCAGGGTGTTGAAATCGCTGATGGCATCCCGGGTTTTCTGCAGAATGGCGGTGTAATCGTCAACAACCCGCTCAACATCCTGGACCACGGAGCGAATTTCGCTCTCGATACGATCGCGCTCACTGGCGATGGTGGTGCGGTCTACCTCAATCAGCAGCAGCAATTCCTGGGCACCCTTACCCGAAAAACCGTCAAATTGACCGCTTTTGTTGCGCGATACAGCCAGGCTGGCGTGAAAAATGGTATGAATATTGGCACCCAGACGGTTCAGGGTGAGTCGAACAGAGTCGATAATAAATGGCAAATCCGAATGCAAAATGGACACGATGGTATGCGGCGACTGCCACTCGTGCTCTTCGACATTGGGGTTGAATACATTGACCAGGCCATGCTGTGCTTTCCCGCCCTGCAAGGTGCGCCACATTGAAACCACCAGACCGGCCAAGTCGGTCATTTCATAGGAAAGCAGGTCTTGCATTGACGCATGCTTGAACAGGGCATGAATCAGCGTCTTCAGGTTATCACTGTGCTCTTTCGGGAAATGGGGCTGAAGGCGGGCATGCAAGCTTTCAAGCAACTCACTTCGCTGATGAGACATGGTTTGCGTCATTGTTGGCCTCTGTTTTTCTTTTTTAATGTCCGGCAATGTCAGGCATTGCTCACTGTTGATTTACAGGTAGTATGGGTTGTGCTGTATCTGAATGATGATTCCAAGTGCTCGTTTGATACTAGTTGAACCGGGCGTATTCTCTAGTAATCGACACCCCCTTTCATCCTGCCGGCCACCGTTTTGCGGGGCTTTGTCGCATTGCAGGATGCAGGGTCGCATTTATGAAATCTATTTGATAATACTGAAGTGAGAGACTGTATCATGTCCGGCAAGACAGGTTCGACTGCTAATGACACTGAAAATCGTGCCCGCAAACCGCGATGGTCGAAGTTACTGATTAGCCTGCTGGCTGGGCTGGTGGGTGTGCAGAGCGACAAAAATCGCGTCAGCGATTTTTCATCAGGCAGTATCTGGCCCTTCATCATCGGTGGCATCCTGTTCACCGTGCTGTTTGTATTCAGCCTGATTGGGCTGGTTACCTTGCTGGCACCTTAAGCAGACTGCCAGCGAGCCCCCTGCTAAAAAGGCCCTTTGCAGGGCCTTAGCGGCATTACCTTGTGACCTTGTGCAGAGTCAAGGTGCTGTCAGGTTGCGGTTGCAACCCAATAAACCGCTGCAACCACAACGGTCGTGACAATAATAACTGCCGCGATGGCATCCGCCTGAGCATCTGTCATGCCTGATTTCTTGGTTGTTGCCATAATTAAATTCCCCTTTTTGTTCTTTTTGTGAGCATGTTTTCAGTGTGGCAGCATCCATTGTTCTGGTATGCCGAAGACAGGGTATTAACATTCTATCATGCTGCTGTTGCAGCCCATCGACCCTAGGCGACCATTCCGGGGAAACGTTGTTCCCGGGCCCTGGCTAGCGCTTTTGGACCAGAATGCTATTTACGCGAGCCATTTAATCGTCTATTGGACGGCGGTTCAAGCCGTCTCATATAACGGTATAGCATAAAATTATGAAATATAAATTGTTTATGGAATAAGAGGCTTTCTCTATAGTGTAAGCCAACACCCTCATTGGATAGGCGGACTGCATGTACCTGTACGATTCGTTCGACCAGAAAGTGGTCGATGAACGCGTTGCCCAGTTTAGAGAGCAAACTGAGCGCTACCTCGATGGCAAAATCGCCGAAGACGAGTTCCTGCCGCTGCGCCTGCAAAATGGCCTGTATATCCAGCGCCATGCACCAATGCTGCGCATCGCCATTCCTTACGGTTTGCTGTCTTCCAGACAGCTCTATCGCCTGGCCGACCTGACTGAACAGTACGATAAAGGCTATGCCCATTTCACCACGCGCCAGAACGTCCAGTTCAACTGGCCCGCACTGGAAGACGTGCCCGACATACTGGCGGGCCTGGCCGAGGTGCAGATGCACGCCATTCAAACGTCGGGCAACTGCATTCGCAACACAACCACCGACCAGTTCGCCGGTGTGTTGCGAGATGAAATTGCCGACCCGCGCCCCTGGTGCGAGCTGATTCGCCAATGGTCGACCCTGCACCCAGAATTCGCCTTTCTGCCGCGCAAGTTTAAGATTGCCGTCAATGCCAGCCCGGACTCAGACCGGGCAGCTGTCCGGTTTCACGACATTGGTCTGGAACTGGTGCGAGACGAAGCCGGTGTTATCGGGTTTCGCGTGTTTGTCGGTGGTGGCCTCGGCCGTACGCCGCTGGTGGGCCAAAACGTCCGCGATTACCTGCCAGCCAGGCATTTGCTGACTTACCTCGATGCCATCCTGCGGGTCTACAACCTGAACGGCCGGCGCGACAACAAATTCAAGGCGCGGATTAAGATTCTGGTGAAAGCGCTGGGCGTAGACGCCTTTCGTGATCGGGTTGAGGCTGAATGGGCCCACCTGAAAGACGGCCCGGGCACTCTGACCGAGGCTGAAATCGAGCGCGTGGGCAAGCACTTCATCGACCCGGATTACGCCGAACTGAGTGATGCCGACGCTGTGCTGGCCGAACAGAAAGACGCCCACCCGGGCTTCGGCCGCTGGCTGGAACGCAATGTCACTGGCCACAAAAAACCGGGCTACGCAGCCGTTACCCTGTCACTCAAGAAGGTGGGCTATGCCCCGGGCGACTGCACCTCGAGCCAAATGCGCGCGGCGGCACAACTGGCCGATGCATTTTCACTGGGCGGTTTGCGCGTTAGCCACGAACAAAACCTGATCCTGGCCGATGTGCGTCAGGATCAGCTGTTCGAACTCTGGGAAGCTGCCAAACAACATGGCTTCGCCACCCCAACCATTGGCACCCTGACCGACGTGATCTGCTGCCCCGGTGGCGACTACTGCGCTCTGGCCAACGCCAAATCCATCCCGATTGCCGAAGCGATCCAGGCTCAGTTTGATGATCTGGATTATCTGTTTGATCTGGGCGACATCGACCTGAACATTTCCGGCTGCATGAACGCCTGTGGTCACCACCACATTGGTAATATCGGCATTCTCGGTGTGGATAAAAAAGGCGAAGAGTTCTACCAGGTATCGCTCGGTGGCGACTCCGGGCTGAATGCCCGGGTTGGCAAGATCCTCGGGCCGTCGTTCAAGGCCGACGAAGTGCCCGCCGTGGTCGACAAGGTCATTCAGGTCTATGTTGACCACCGTCGGCCCGACGAAGCCTTTATCGATACCGTTGACCGAATTGGCATCGAGCCGTTCAAGGAGCGTGTTTATGCAAAATCTCATTAAAGACGGCCAGCGCCAGGACGACCCCTGGACACTCGTTGAAGACGACGCGCCCCTGCCGGCCCAAGGCCCGATGATTCTACCTTTGGCTCTCTACCTGGCTCAAAAGGCCGAATGGGATGCTTCCGATCGCGACATCGGTGTCTGGCTGAACGATGAACAGATGGCAGAAGACGTGACTGGCAGCCTGGACAACCTGGCACTGATTGCACTGCGCTTTCCCAAGTTCGCCGATGGTCGGGGCTTCTCCAAAGCCCGCCTGCTGCGCGAACGCTATGGCTATTCCGGTGAGCTTCGGGCCATTGGCGACTTTTTGCCGGATCAGGTGTTTTATATGGGTCGTTGCGGCATCAACGCCTTTGCCTGCCGAACCGACGACGAAGCGTCGGTCGCACTGGCACTGCTGACTCCGTTCAGTGTTCGCTACCAGAGCGGAACCGACAGCACTCCTTTATTCGAACGTCGCTGACGCGCTTTCCCGACCTCACGCCAGCGTCCCCCGAACAGGCCCTCTCAGCAGGGCCTATTTTTACCCTGCCAGCCAGAAAACCAGCCCATCACTGCTGCAAAGACACCAACTCGATCACAAAAAAGTTGACGACACCCGAATCACTGTATATAAATACAGTTACTGTATAGGTGAACAGTAACCAGGAGGCCGTCATGTCCGCAACCGCACAGATCACTCAGACCGAAACCGACCGTCACACTCCCGTCTGGCGCAACCGGGCAACGCGGCCACAGCCACATCACGCCCGGCCCGCTGCTGACGCGCTGACAATGAGCACCCTGACGGAAGTCTTCTGCCAGGCAGAAGGGCTGCGGCAATTGCAGCTGCTGGTCCCGGTTCTGGCGCAACTAAGCCAGAAGAAACAATGGATAACCTTTATCGCCCCGCCCTGCCTGCCGAATGAACGCGCGCTGGCCCGTGCTGGCGTTGATACCCGCAAGGTTCAGATCATTCATACCCGCACCATCAGAGATTACTGGAAGACACTGGACGACGTCCTGCACAACGGACAGAGCAGCGCCGTATTGTGCTGGCCCCCGCAAGGCGAATACAACGATGCCAGGCGCGCACAGATGAAACAGACGGGTGACAGCAGTGATACGCTGGTGTTCGTCTTTCGGCCGTTCGGCACAACGCGCTCCGAGGCCGTTAACGACACCGACAAGGCAGCAACGCCCAACGATGAGCGCCAACTGGCCCTGGCATTCTGACACCACTGACGAACTTAATGCAGTTTATGAAGACTGTGGATTGAAAAGGATATGCAGAAGGACTAGCAAAGGCTGAAGGTTAGTAAGCGCTATGGCTGAAACTGGTGCCCGGAGCCGGAATCGAACCGGCACGGCCGCAATGGCCGAGGGATTTTAAGTCCCTTGTGTCTACCAATTTCACCATCCGGGCGAATCGAGGACTGTCTCGGTGCGGTCACGATGCCGCGGATACTGCAGAACCCTGCCTAGGGCTATTTAGCCACTTCCGAGTGAGGAAATGGAGGCTGGAGTCGGAATCGAACCGGCGTACACGGAGTTGCAGTCCGCTGCATGACCACTCTGCCATCCAGCCTTTACAGGCTTGCCTGTGTATACAGGCATTTTAACTTGGAGCGGGAAACGAGATTCAACTGGCCGGCATTCCGGTCGTGACCCTCGGGTCGCGCTTCAATTGGAGCGGGAAACGAGATTCGAACTCGCGACCCCAACCTTGGCAAGGTTGTGCTCTACCACTGAGCTATTCCCGCTTTACTGCTTCGTTCATCTGGTGCTGGAAATACAGCCCCAACCCCAATCAACGAGCGCGCATTCTAAGCATTCGTTTATGGGGCGTCAATTATTTTTCTTTACAATTTAGGCACTTAGCTTACTTTTACGCCGCGACACCACCCTGGCTCAGATGAGCGTTCAGGCCTTGGGTCGCAATTCCGGCCAGGCGGCTCGCAAGTAGACGATCATCGACCAGAGAGTCAATACGGCGGATACCTGAAGTGCCAGCAGGCCCAGATTGGCCAGCCACTCTGCCGAGAGCGCCGTGCGCATGGCAGGATCCTGAGTCAGCAGGATAACGATGGCAACCATTTGCAACGTGGTTTTAACCTTGCCCAGCATGTTTACCGCAACACTGGCACGCTTGCCCAGCTCTGCCATCCATTCACGCAATGCGGAAATAACGATTTCCCGGCCAATAATCACAACCGCCGGCACGGTCATCCAGATGCTGCTGTGACTTTCGACCAGCACCACAAGCGCAGCCGCGACGATAAGTTTATCGGCTACCGGGTCGAGGAAGGCACCGAAGGGGGTCATTTGGCCCAATTTGCGAGCCAGGTAGCCGTCGACCCAATCCGTTATGGCTGCGGCCGTGAAAATGACCGCGGCTAGCAGAAACGACCAACTTTGCGGCAGGTAATAGACGACAACGACGACAGGAATCATCAGAATCCTGAACAACGTTAAGATATTCGGTATGTTCATAGCCTTCCTTTAATGGTGCGGACCAGCAAGGTCCGCTTTGCGTCCAACGGGCGGAAGGATTCCAGCTTTGTTCCACACTGTAAACCATTGCATGGCCCGGACGGGTACTTTTTTCACAGTCGGTTGATGCTGCCCGATGCCGGGTCAACGGCTGTGCAAAAATTCGTAGATCGATTCTGCCAGCGCCCGGGACACCCCTTTCACCCGGGCTATTTCCTCCTGACTGGCGGCCTTGACGCCCTGTGCACTGCCAAAATGACGAATCAGCGCTTTGCGACGCCCCGGACCCACATTGGGAATGTCATCCAGTAGCGACCCGACTCTGGCCTTGCTACGCCGGGCCCGGTGGCTGGTAATAGCAAAGCGGTGCGCTTCATCCCGAATATGCTGAATAAGGTGCAGGGCCGGGGCGTGGTTTGGTAACTGAACCACCTGATCCGGTGTTTCAAAAAACAGAGTTTCCAGCCCTGGCTTGCGGGTTTCCCCCTTGGCAACGCCCAGCAGGGGAATAGCCACACCCAGCTCATCCATGACCTCTCTTGCCATTTTCATCTGGCCTTTGCCGCCGTCAACAATCAACAGATCGGGCAATCTGGCTTCTTCCTTTTGCAAACGACTGTAGCGCCGCTCAATCGCCTGGGACATGGCGGCATAGTCATCACCGGCAGTCACCCCTTCAATGTTGAACTTGCGATACAGGCTCTTGTTTGGGCCGTTCTGATCGAAAACAACGCAGGATGCTGTGGTGGCTTCACCGGAACTGTGAGAAATGTCAAAACACTCGATGCGCTCTGGCATTTCCTCCAGCTCCAGCGCCAACTGCAAGGCCTCGAAACGCTGCACAACCTGCTGGCGATGGCTGATGCGTTGCTGCAGTTGTTCCCGGGCATTGGTTTGAGCCAGCTCCAGCCATCGGGCATTACGACCGCGTACTGAACTGCTCAGCGTAATCTTGCGGCCAAAATGTTCGCACAGCGCCGCTTCAAGCCAGTCTTTGTCAGTCACCGGAACATTCAGTACCACGCTCTGCGGGCAATCATCGTGAGTACGGCCAAAATAATACTGACCGAGAAAACTGAGCATGATGGTGGCCGGCTCCTCTTCAATGCCGGGTTTGGGAAAGTAGCTTTGGCTGCCGAGCAGACGACCCTGACGAATCATCAGATAATGCACACAGAGGCCAAGGTCGCCGGATTCCAGCGCAAAGACATCGACATCCCCCCGGTCACTGGAGACGTACTGCTGCTCCTGAACTTTGCGTAACACCAGCAACTGGTCACGTACTTCGGCGGCGTTTTCAAAATCCAGTTCGGCTGCCGAGGTGTCCATTTCCAGTTCCAGGGTCTGAATCAAGGTTTGATTCTTACCCTGCAGGAAAGCCCGGGTTTTCTCCAGGTCGGCCTGATACTCCTCTTCACTGACAAACCCGACACAGGGCGCCTTGCAGCGTTTGATCTGATATTGCAAACAGGGACGTTGCCGGTTGGTGAAGACGCTGTCCTTGCACTGGCGAACCTTAAACGCTTTCTGCAAAATCGCCAGAGATTCGCGCACTGCACTGGCATTGGGAAAAGGGCCAAAATACTCGGACTTGCCGCGTCGAGCACCCCGATGAACATAGAGCCCGGGCGATTCATGCTCGGTCGTCAGACGGATATAGGGGTAGGATTTGTCGTCTATCAGCAAAATGTTATAAGGCGGTTTGTGCTGCTTGATCAGGGTTTGTTCAAGCAGCAGGGCCTCGGTTTCGCTGTGGGTGACGGTGGTATCGATGCGCTGTATACGCGCCACCAGCGCCAGGGTCTTGTTGGTTAACCCGCGGCTGCGAAAATAGCTCGATACCCGGTTTTTCAGGTTCTTGGCTTTGCCCACATAAAGCAGCTGGCCGTCGGTGTCGTACATGCGGTACACACCGGGCCGGGCTGTCAGATGTTTGAGGTAGGCTTTGTGGTCAAAGGGGTGCGTTGTCTCTGGCATAGCCAGGATTATACCATCTCGTTGGGTTCCAGGATGCCATGACGAATGGCCAGATGCGTCAGCTCCACATCACTGGAGATACTGAGCTTGTCGAAAATCCGATAGCGATAGGTGTTCACCGTCTTAGGGCTCAGGCATAGCTTATCGGAGATTTCCTGAACCTTCTTGCAAGAGCAGATCATCGTGGCGATCTGCATTTCCCGGTCAGACAGCTCCGAGAAAGGTGACCCCCCTGCCCCTACGTTTTGCAGCGCCAGTTTTTGAGCCACATTGGGGGCCAGATATTTCTGCCCGGCAACCACAGTGCGCACGGCCAGAACCATCTCTTCGGACGAGGCGCCTTTGGTCAGGTAGCCAGCCGCACCGGCCTGCAACAGGCGCGCAGGAAACGGATCGTCGCCACAGGCAGTCACAGCAATGATACGAATATCCGGAAACTGACGATGAATCTTGCGGGTGGCTTCAATGCCGCCGATGCCGGGCATGCGCACATCCATCATGATGACATCCGGCTCATGCTCTTTGGCAAGACGAATGGCATCTTCGCCGCTGGCGCCTTCTTTGATGACCTCAATGCCATCAGCGTCGCCCAGCAACCGGACCAGTCCCATCCGCACTAGATCATGATCGTCTACCACGATTACCTGGATCACGCACCCACCTCAACCGTTAACTATACTTCTCATCCTGAGGTTTTGTCCGTCCTGGGAAAAAGATACTGTCGAATGGCTCTGAAGGCCTGTGACAGCAGAGAGGAACCGGCATTGGCGCAAAATACAGACCACTGGAATGCCAATTCACCCACAGTGGCCCATGATACGGCTCAACCCCATCGGAGAAAAGCACTATGTCACTTTTTCGTCAACCCACGGCCTCCGGGTTAACGACATTACTGCTGCAATCACTACAAATGCGATTCCGCATACGCCGCCAGTCGACTCCGCGCAACGCCCTCAAGCGTAATGGAGCCACCGTGCTCGAACCCCTTGAACCGCTCACTCATGTAGGTCAGCCCTGAACTGGTTGGCCCCAGGTAGGGGGTATCAATCTGAGCGAGGTTGCCCAGACACACGACCTTAGTACCCTGCCCGGCCCGGGTGATGATGGTCTTGATCTGGTGCGGGGTAAGATTCTGGGCTTCGTCGACAATCATGAAACTTTGCTGGAAGCTGCGTCCACGAACAAAATTCAAGCTCTTGAATTGAATGGGCACCTTGGCCCCCACGAAATCCTGACTGCTGCCCGGATCAAAATCTTCTGCATGCAGCGCTTCGAGGTTATCGGTAAAAGCGCCCAGCCAGGGCTGCATTTTCTCTGTCTCGGTTCCCGGTAAAAAGCCGATGTCTTCGTCCAGCCCACGTGTACTGCGTGTCGCGATGATGCGCTTGTACTGCTTGGTTTCCATCGTCTGTTCAAGGGCACAGGCCAGCGCCAGCATGGTTTTTCCACTACCGGCAGCCCCATTCAGCGCGACCAGATCGATTTCGGGATCGAACAACAGGTACATGGCCATGGCCTGAAACAAATCGCGCGGGACCATCCCCCAGGCTTTCTGACGCATCAGCACCCCGGTGTTGAGCATCTCTATCGACACCTGAGCCTCTTCCACCCGGTGAATACGACCAACAAACTCTTTCTGGTCGTAAAAAAACTGATTGGCATAAAACGGTTCGTTCAGTACTTCCGCCAACACCGTCTTATCGATCACATGGTAACGTTCACCTCGAATGTTTTGGGGAGCAACGGCTTCAATCTGCTCCCAGAAACTGCCCTCCAGAGCATGGTAGCCAGTGGTGAGGCTGTCTATATCGGAAATCAGCTGGTCGTTATGGTAGTCCTCGGATTGCAGGCCGCTGCCTCTGGCCTTGAGCCGCATATTGATGTCTTTGGTAACCAGCACCACCTCCGCTTCCTGATGCTGGGCTTGCAGCGCCAGCAAATCGTTAATGATGCGGTTGTCGTTGCTGTGTGCCGGCAGGATAGACGCCGAGGGATCTCTGGGCATCATGATGCTCAGCGTGCCCACACTTTGCTGGGTGTGCTGGCGTTCAATACCGACACCCTCCATGATTTGCTGGGGCGTAGCCCCCCCTAGAATAGCGTCGATGGTACGCACCGACTGACGAGCATCAGCCGCCAGTGCCGTGCTGCCAACTTTGAGTTTATCGAGCTCTTCCAGCACCACCATGGGCACCAGAACCTGGTGTTCTTCAAAGTTAAAAACCGCATTGGGGTCGTGGATCAGGACGTTGGTATCTAGGGCGTAGATTTTCGGGTTGGAACCTTCACGAGCAGATGCGTGCATAACTTCTCCTGGCCGGGACAGCGGAGCAAGCAGGGTTGCTCCAGCGCGGCAGCCATTCGGGTGACCTGGCTGCCCAGACAATATCTGACTGAACAAACGACTTCCCGGCGGGCCTCAACACCCGGCAACCAAGCCTGGTCTGGAGGCACCGGACCGGTTTGAGCGAGCAAGTTCTCCTTTCTGTTGGCACCGTTTCAGAATAGGTGACCCGAGTCTGGTTGTCTCCCCCCTTTTGCTCAACGAATGAAAAGATCTGGACGCCTAGCCGTCAAACTCATGGTCTTCAGCGGCGAAAGCCACACAGATACTGCCCGGACCAACATTCAGCCCGCCAGTCAGCCCCATCACACAACTGAGTACGGTCACACCCTTGCTGGCAGCCGTACTTTGCAATGCCTTAAAGCCCTCATGGCTTTCCAGACCAGAAAGGTCGCCGGCAATCGACACCACCACATATGGCGTCAACAAGCCGTGCTCTAGCTGGCGAATGGCGTAGCGCAGCAACCGGTCGACGCTGGCGTCAAACCCCCTCCCCTTGGCAACCGGAAACGTATCATCGCCCCGCGCAGACAGTATTGGCACGATATCAAGCGATTTAGCCACCAGAGCCGTGAGCATGCCAACGCTTTCATCGCCTTTCTTGCGTGCCCGCTCACGAATGTAATACACATCCGGAGCGACCAGATAGGCATAGATTCGCTGGCGCATGGCATCGGCCAGTTTGAGAATCTCGTTCTTCGCTTTACCGCGCTCTATCATGTCGCTGGTGAATGCAGCCAACACACCTTGCCCACAAAACAGGGTTCCCGAGTTCATGACCCTCATACCAAAATTTCCGTCGCGCCCGGCCGCTTCTCGAACATCGTGGTAACTGCGCAAAATGGCGTGTGAAGCCTTGGTGGCATTGTCGTATATGGGGCTGCGTTTCCGGCTGACGGTTTGCACCAATGCGAAATCGTACTCGGTCACCAGCTCATCCAGAAACAGCCGTTCAATTTCTTCACTGCTGTAGGGGATGGATTCGGCATCATGGTTACGACCAAGCCTGTCCTGGGCATAGAAGTCGGTCAGTTTTTGAGCATCTTTAACATCCGTGTAGGTCTGATCGTCAACCCGAATGGCGATAGGCAACAATTTAATGTTGCGGTCATCGATAAAACCAGGCGGCAAATCGCAGGCCGCATCGATAACGAGAACGGTGCTCATGGTTCACTCCTGATGTGGATTTTTTATTATTGAGTGCGCTGAACTGTCAACGGTTAAAGATGGTGCGCTGCTTTTGTAAACCCGGTCAACTTTCAGTGTTCGGCGGGTGTCGGATCTGTCCGCTTTTTACCCGGTAACCGATTCAATACAGAAGAAATTTCACTAAACCTGCCCTATGGCAGGACTTTCAGCTCAATATCGCTAGAATAGCGCCGGCTTATTTACGAAGAAGTGAACCCCTTGCAGCGTCTGGAACTCCCCTACACAGCGACCGCCCGCCCTTACTTTGCGACCCTGGCAAATGAAACCGGGGCCATCTGGTTTCATTCCGGCAATCCCGTGCGGGAAGGCCACCGCTGGGAGTGGTGTTCGGCCTGGCCGGAAACCCGATACCGGATGCTCGATAATCAGCAGGTTGAGTGTGAGCAACAGGGTCAGACAACACTGATTGACACCCCTGATTTTTTGAGCTGGCTGGCCGAACGCCAGCCCAACCCAGGCACCGGCTGTGACCTGCCCTTTTCGTCTGGCCTGGCCGGACATCTCAACTACGAGGCCGGATATGGGCTGCACGGCCTGACCAGCCGCCACCCTAGCCCTACCTGTTTGGCCAGTATCGACCGCTATGAGTGGAACCTGGTGTTAGATCATCAGCAACGGCGAGCGTTTTTGTGCGTGTCAGAGCACTTGCCCGATTCGCTGAGACAGCGGGTTTTGGGATGGTATGAGACCGTTCGAAGACGCCCTCCAACCCCTGAAGCCCCGCCCCCTATTGAACCCCTCGCCTGGCGCTCGGGCATGAGCCGAGAAACCTATCAGCAGCACTTCGACGCACTGAAGGAATACATTCTCGCGGGCGACATTTACCAGGCCAATCTTACCCGCCCCTGGTACGCAGACATAGCGCCCGGGGTTTCCGACTGGTCGGTTTACAGCCACCTGATCGACCGGATTCAGGCCCCTTACGCCGTTTACCATCGCGCCGCTGATCACACTCTGATGAGTGTGTCACCCGAGCGTTTTATCACCATCGACCAGGGTCACATTACAACGCAACCGATCAAAGGCACACGCCCCAGAGGGGCATCGCCGGAGGAAGACCAGCGCTTGTCGCAGGCGCTGGCACACAGCGAAAAAGACCGGGCTGAAAACCTGATGATTGTCGACTTGCTGCGCAACGACATTTCCCGCAATGCCCGGGTAGGCAGTGTGAAAGTACCGGAGCTGTGCAAGCCGGTCGCATTCAGCAACGTGCATCATCTGGTCAGCACCATCACCGCAGACCTGGCAACGGGCTCAACGGCACTGGACGTGTTGCGCGACGCCTTTCCCGGCGGTTCCATTACCGGCGCGCCAAAGCGCCGGGCAATGGAGATCATCGATGAACTGGAAGTGTGCGCACGCGGCCCCTATTGCGGCACCGCATTCTGGCTCAGTGACAGCGGGGCCTTTGACAGCAACATCCTGATTCGATCGCTCCTGAGAACACCTGGCCAATTGATGTGCTCAGGTGGCGGTGGCATCGTTGCCGACAGTAACGCCGACGCTGAATACGAGGAAAGCGCCACCAAGGTGGCGCACATTCTTAATGCGCTGGGGACGGTTTCAGGCAGGTAAAACCCGATTGCTCGCCTGCAAAAAGGCCGCTTTCAGGTTGTCGTAGCCGGTCACAGCCGGAAACTGCGGGAACTCGGCAATCACATTAGCGGGTGCATTAAACAGAATGCCCGCATCGGCCTCGCCCAGCATGGTGGTGTCGTTGTAGGAGTCGCCCGCGGCGATGCACCGGAAATTCAGCCCATGAAACGCCTTGATCGAGGCTCGCTTCGGATCGGGCTGACGTAAGACGTAATCCAGTACCTTGCCCTGGCCGTCGACTTCAAGCCGATGACAGAACAACGTCGGGTAACCCAGCTGGCGCATCAGCGGGGCCGCGAATTCGTAAAAGGTGTCCGACAGAATAACGACCTGAAACCGCTCACGCAGCCAATCAACAAACTCCCTGGCTCCGGGCAGCGGTTCAAGCTCTGCGATCACCGCCTGAATCTCGTTCAGACCCAGATTATGATCGTCCAGTATCTGCAAGCGTTGCTTCATCAGTACATCGTAATCCGGAATATCCCGGGTAGTGGCTTTAAGGGCATCTATACCGGTTTTTTCCGCAAAGGCAATCCAGATTTCAGGGATCAAAACCCCTTCCAGGTCAAGGCAGGCTAATTCCACGGTTGGCTCATCCTAATGGTGGTATACATTGCAGCGGTTAACGGTACTGGGCTGGCAAAAAGAAGGCAACGCCATTAAGTGAATCGCAGTATTGCCAGATAAGCCACAGCAACCGGCATTCCTGTCTATTGATCAAAAAATGTTCCACAGCTAACGCTCCACGTGGAACCGTTCCACGGAAGCTCACACGACTGCCAACGCTTTGTCCCGGCGCATAGATCCATCTACATAACCTTATGAGATGCGGTTATTTAACGAAACCCGCGCAAGCTGGTAGAGTCGCCGCTTCACCGTGACTGCCGTGCCTTATCATGAATCTGACCGAACTGAATCTGGAACTTTCCGGGTTGTCGCCCCGCGACATCCTCAAACGTGCGCTCGACACACACGAACACATCGCCTTGTCGTTCAGCGGCGCGGAAGACGTTGTGCTGGTTCACATGCTAAGCAAGCTGACCCAATCACCCCGGGTATTTACCCTGGATACCGGCCGCCTGCATCCGGAGACTTATCGGTTTATCGATCAGGTCCGCAATCACTACGATCTGCCAATTGAGCTCTACTCACCGCAAGCAGAACCGCTGCAAACCCTGGTGCGTGAAAAGGGCCTATTCAGTTTTTATCAGGATGGGCACCAGGAGTGCTGCGGCATTCGGAAAATCGAGCCGCTGGAGCGCGCACTCAGTGGTCTGGATGCCTGGATCACCGGACAACGAAAAGACCAAAGCCCCAGCACCCGGGCTGAAGTCCCCAATGTACAGCGCGACGACCGCTTCACCGGCCGCGCCGAGCATCTGTACAAATACAATCCACTGGCAAACTGGACATCGGCGGAAGTCTGGAACTACATCAGAATGATGGAGATTCCCTTCAACAGCCTGCATGAACGCGGTTTCATCAGCATTGGATGTGAGCCCTGTACACGTCCGGTACTGCCAGGGCAGCACGAACGCGAAGGTCGCTGGTGGTGGGAAGAAGCCACTCAGAAAGAATGCGGTTTACACGCCGGCGGAAAACCCGGCGCAATGCCTTTTACCAGCTGATTGACAGCGGCCGGTCGCTGAGCCAGCTAGTAGGTTGGCAACTGGGTGTGTTGAAACAACTCATCCAGTTCATGTCGGCTTGTTGTCGCCATCGCCTCGTCAACAACCGACTTGTTCAGGTGGGGCGCAAAGCGCTCGATGAACCGGTACATAAAGCCGCGAATAAAAGTGCCCTTGCGGATGCCTATTTTGGTGACGCTGGCTTCAAACAAGTGGCTGGCGTCCAAACTGACCAGGTCGCGGTCCTGCTCGGGATCGATGGCCATATGCGCCAGAATACCGACCCCCAGCCCCAATCTGACGTAGGTTTTGATCACATCGGCATCGGCGGCGGTAAAGACGACTTTGGGCGTCAGGCCACGTTCCAGGAAGGCTTCATCCAGTTTCGACCGGCCGGTAAAGCCAAAAACGTAAGTAACAATCGGAAAGGCCGCCACGTCTTCAAGCGTGATTTGCGAGCGCTTTGCCAGCGGGTGTTCCCTTGGGACAACGATGGAGCGATTCCAGCGGTAGCATGGCATCATCACCAGGTCCGAGAAGTGCTCCATTCCCTCGGTCGCAATGGCCAGATCAACGGTTCCGTCAGCCGCCATCTCGGCAATCTGCACGGGCGTTCCCTGATGCATGTGTAACGATACGTCGGGAAAGTCGCGAATAAAGCTATCAATAACCTGCGGCAAGGCGTACCGCGCCTGAGTGTGGGTCGTGGCCAGGCTCAGACTGCCTTGGCGATCGTCGCTGTGCTCCTGCGCGATCTGCTTGATCGAGTCGACCTTGCGCAAAATCTCACCGGCGACCTTCAACACAGCCTCTCCGGCTGGCGTAATGCGGGTCAGATGCTTGCCGGAGCGGGCAAAAATTTCAATGCCGAGTTCATCTTCAAGGAGCCTGATCTGCTTGCTGATACCTGGCTGTGAGGTATAGAGTACCTGTGCCGTTGCCGATACGTTTAAATCGTGATGAGCTACTTCCCAGATGTATCTCAATTGCTGCAACTTCATAGTGCTCCCCTTTGCCAGTTCGGTGCCGTTCCAGAACGATCGCCCGGCACTTTTTTTGTTGTCGGTCTGTACTCGACAGCGACCGCTACCCAGGTCGCTGCATGTCACTACGCATACGGCACAATTTCTATCAGGTTATATAAAGATGATCAATTATTCATTTTTAGCATAATCTTTTTATCGGCCCTTGATCAGGCCATTACTCCCACCTTCGCCTAATCCTCAACCCCAAAACATATTCCCGTAGTTCTGCAACCGATACTCCAGTATTAGGCGGTTAACCGCTGACACATCACACCGGGCATAGATGTCATCGCGTTCCCGACCATCCAGGGTCAAATCCAGAAACACGGTGTGGACCTGCAATTCGGTGTTGTACCGCGAAGAACGCTGGTCAAAGTTCGCCTGCAGCAACTCGCGGCCAAGTTGCCCCACTACTCGTTGCCGGCAGATCTCCACGGCCAGCTGCACACTGACTTGCGCCCGTCCGACAGGTACAGCTGGCTTACCCGTCATACGATCCCAGACAGTTCGCCGATACTCACCTTCGCCCGCTGCCATCTCCTCCAGTGCGATTCCCATTGCAGCAACAAACGCAATGATCACGACGAAACCACCGAGCAATCCGGAGAATGGCTTTTGGTTTTTCTTACTCTTTGAACGAGAGACCACCAAACTGTATCCTTTTCTTTACGGGTTGTATTTTATTCTTTACTTACTTATCATTCCTGAAGGTTCAGGCCAACCCCGACGGGGCTTACAAGCGTTAGCGGCCTGGCGACACCCAATATGAATTGAGCCATTAACGAGAGCCCTAGCGTTATCATGCAAGCATTAGCGAACTTAAACGTAGAAAGCCAGGAAATTCTGCTCACACCAGATGCCCTGAAAGCCGACATTCCGGTCACTGAACAAGCCGCTGCCGTTATCAATGCCGGTCGCGATGCCGTACGCGCCATACTGGATAGAACCGATCCGCGCATCATCGTGGTCATCGGTCCCTGCTCAATACACGATCCGGTGCTGGCCATTGACTACGCCAAGCGCCTCAAGGCATTGAGCGATGAAGTCAGCGAATCCATGCTGATTGTGATGCGGGTTTACTTCGAAAAACCCCGCACAACCACTGGCTGGAAAGGTCTGATCAATGACCCGTACCTGAACGACTCCTTTAAAATTGAAGACGGTCTTCACATTGGTCGCAGGTTGCTGATGGACATCGCCCACCTCGGTCTGCCGACAGCCACAGAAGCACTCGACCCGATTTCACCGCAGTACCTGCAAGACCTGATCAGTTGGTCTGCTGTGGGCGCTCGAACGACAGAAAGCCAGACACACCGAGAAATGGCCAGTGGCCTGTCTTCCGCCGTTGGTTTCAAGAACGGCACCGACGGCAGCCTTGATGTAGCCATCAATGCGCTCAAGTCCGTGTCGTCACCACACCGGTTCCTGGGTATCAATCAGGAAGGCCAGGTCGCCATCATCCACACCAAGGGCAACGCTTACGGGCATGTTGTATTACGCGGCGGTAACGGCAAGCCAAATTACGACTCGGTCAGCGTTGCCCAGTGTGAAGCCACGCTGCGCAAGGCGGGTGTACCGACGAACATCATGGTCGACTGCTCGCACGCAAACTCCAATAAAGACCATGCGCTGCAGCCCCTGGTTGCCGACAACGTTGCCAACCAGATTCTTGAGGGCAATCAGTCGATCATTGGCTTAATGATTGAAAGCAACCTGGAAGAGGGAAACCAGAGCATTCCGGACGACCTGTCACAGCTCAAGCCGGGTGTCTCCGTAACCGATGCCTGCATTGGCTGGTCTGCTACCGAGCATTTACTGCGATCCATGCATGCCAAGCTTAAGGATGTACTGCCGGGTCGAACAGGCGCCTGACGGAACCCATCACCGGTGTCTGGATTCGATCAATCCGGACACCGGTTAGCATCATGACTCATGGTGTCCTTCCTGCACAACCGGCTTATGGGTCGGACTGATCGAGGCTATTAACGCCAGCCAATCCCGTGCACCCGCACCCGTAATAGCTCGTTTCGGATCTAACCCAAAGCGCCCTAGACCAGAATCAGCCTGATGTGATGAAAGAACCCAGTAAAGACGGGATTCCACGGCTTTTAAACGGGGCTTCATCAGCTCCCGATCATAGCCGCGCCAGCGTCCAAACCAACCCTGGCGGCGCAGCAGCTGCCAGAACAGCGTCGCGGGCTCCGCCTCTTCCCGCCCTTCTTTTCGATGCCAGCGCCGTAAACCAAGCCTGACTCTGTGCCAGGCTTTGACGCCCGGAATCCAGAACACCCGGCGCGGCCAAACCGGCGATGCGTTCAACAAGACAACATTGGCCTGGTACTGCTTTACAGCTGCATGCTGCAACACCATCTCACAGCCGAAACCCTGACTAACCAGCGTCGGTAGCTGTGATGTTTTCTCCTCAATAAATCGGATAACAGGCGGCAGATCAAATTCAGCCATCGCATCGAGTGTATTGAGGGAGGGGCGCTGATTGCGGGAAGACAAACCATGGCCGCGCCAGTCCATAAGCCAGACATCATACCCCGCCCTTACCAGCGCACCGGCCACACCACCCACTCCATAGTCGAGCCATTGCCAGTGGTTGGAGAAGGCATCATGCACCAGCAAAACCGGGTGACCCCGCGACACCTGTTCTGAATGCAGCCGAACCAGCGCAATCTCCACCGTATTGTCGGTACTGGTATTGGGTTTCAGCGAATAGACATCTTCATAAATGCCTTCTTTGTACTCCGCGCTCAGCAGAGCAACCGGGAAGTATTGACTGCTACTTTTCAAACCAGAGAATCCTTTACAGCGACCACAGGCTGTATATAATCACAGCTACTGTATATAAAAACAGGGCGACATTATGTTTAAACTGACGGCTCGTCAACAACAAGTTCTCGACCTCGTAAAAGACCACATGCTGGAAACGGGCTACCCCCCTACCCGTGCGGAAATCGCCAGCCAACTGGGCTTCCGCTCTCCCAACGCCGCCGAAGAACACCTCAAGGCGCTGGCCCGCAAAGGCGCCATCGAGATCATCCCTGGCGCATCGCGCGGCATTCGCCTTCCCGAGGAACCCGAGTCCGGCTTGCCGGTAGTCGGGCGGGTTGCTGCAGGTGAACCCATACTGGCACAGGAACAGATAGAAGAATTCCTGAGCCTTCCCTCTACCCTGTTCAGCCCCAAGGCAGATTTTTTATTGCAGGTTCAGGGCTTGAGCATGAAAAACATGGGCATTCTCGAAGACGATCTTATCGCGGTTCACAAAACCGACCAGGTCCGCAATGGCGATGTTGTTGTGGCCCGAGTAGGCGATGAAGTCACCGTCAAACGCTATGAACGTGATGGACAGACTGTCACGCTCTACCCGGAAAATGAAGACTTCGAGCCCATCCGGGTTGATCTAACCCAGCAGGATTTCGCCATTGAAGGCCTCTACGTAGGCGTGATCCGGCGTTCTCTGCACTGAGCAAGCCCGGCGGTAAAGAACTGGTTAACCCCTAGTCACAAGGGGTTGCCAGTTCAAGCCATAACGGAGTCTTACCCGCAGCTTTCTCTATAATAGCCATCATGTCGCGATGCGCATCCTGCTCTTCAGGTGTTGGTTGAACGCGCTTGAGAGGCTGGTTGGAGGCAATGACCGCACTGGCGTCAAAACTGACCTGCTCCGAACTCTTTTCTTCTTCATCGTCCAGAATCAACGCAGTCTGACCACCCGTCATCAACAAATAGACGTCAGCCAGAATTTCCGAATCGAGCAAGGCGCCGTGCAAGGTACGGTGTGAATTGTCGATGCCATAGCGTTTGCACAAGGCATCCAGTGACGCCTTGGCACCCGGGTGTTTTTCGCGTGCCAGCTTCAGCGTATCGAGTACGCCACAGACAGCATTAAGTTGCCCAAACTGAGAGAAGCCCTCATCAGCAAGCCGGTTGAACTCCATCTGCAGAAAGCCCATGTCGAAGGCTGAATTGTGAATGACCAGTTCGGCTCCATGAACGTAGTCCCAAAACTCCTGGGCAATGTCACGAAATTTGGGGGCATCCTTTACTTTGTCGTTATCAATACCATGGACCGCAACCACCTCGTCGGGAATGTCGCGCTCGGGGTTTATATAGTAATGAAAGTGACGACCGGTTAGCTTGCGATCCACCAGTTCGACACACCCGACTTCCACGATGCGATCTCCTTTATTGGGGCTTAAACCCGTGGTTTCCGTATCCAGAACAATCTGTCTCATGCTGTCAAAATTCTCATCGTGAAATAGGTTGAAACACACCACCACCGCGGCGCAGCCTCACTCAGGCACGCACACTGCGATCGTCAATCCCCAGATTGGCCAGTGCGTCGGCCCGCTCGTTCCCCGGATGGCCCGCATGACCCTTTACCCAGTGCCAGCTCACCCGGTGGCGAGCGATGCTGTCGTCTAGCCGCTGCCATAAATCCCGGTTCTTGACGTCTTTTTTGGCCGATGTCTTCCAGCCATTCTTCTTCCAGCCATGTATCCATTCGGTAATGCCTTTGCGCACGTACTGCGAGTCGGTGTAAATGTCGACCTGGCATGTGCGTTTCAGGGCTTCCAGGCCAGCAATGGCGGCCATCAGTTCCATTCGGTTATTGGTTGTCTGGTCTTCACCGCCATAGAGTTCCTTGTGTTTCTGTCCGTATTGCATCAATACACCCCAGCCACCCGGGCCAGGGTTACCCCGGCAAGCACCGTCGGTGTAAAGCACCACAGCCTGGCCAGATTGTTCACTATTGCTCATGTTGTTTCCTGATGGTTCGACCGGCCAACCCGGATTCGAGTATGGGCTTGGCGCGCCAGCGGGCACGGCCATTGATTCGTCCCGGTACCTGTTTGCACCCGACCAATAGATAGACCGAGCCAGTGACGGGCAACAACGATTTTTGCAGCCGGCCAAAGAACCTCAACTTTGAGAGCCAGGCTGGCCGGGAGAAGGGTGACATAAACCCGTGTTTTTCGGAGCGCTCCAGTTCAAAATTCAGCAACTGCATCCAGTCCGAAACCCGATTGCTGCTGATGAACCGACTGCGCCAGAGACCGGAACGAGCCCGGCTGAACAAGGCACGAAGACCCCAGGTGGAATAAGGGTTAAAGCCAACGATCACCAGTATGCCACCCGGTCTTAGGGTCTGAGCCGCTTCACGTACTGCCTGGTATGGGTTATCGCACTGATCCAGAGTGTGATGCATGATCAGTGCATCGAGACTCTCCGGTTCAAACGGCAAGGCTTCGGCATCGCCCCGAACACTCGGACAAGGCGCCCGATTATCGAGCTGCGTCATTAACACACCACAACCATACAGACGGGGCTCAAACAGCGGCCTGTGATAGCCGGAATCCAGCTGAACCAGGTGCGTGCCAAAGCGGCCAGCCAGAGCCCGGGCGACCAATTGTCGTTCGACTTCGATCAAACGACTGCCCATAGGCGTGTTGTACCAGTCATGCAGGGCTGATTCCTGGACGGCTACGGACGGAGGCCCCGCTCGAAGCCACTGTTTGAATCTGAAACCTATCCGTTTAGCCAAAATGCCCTCATTAACGTCAGCGCACGTCAGAATATGTCATAAAGCGCCGAAATAGGATCCCCTGACCAATGCTCAGTGTCACAAAGCGGCTTGATCACTTCACCCTTACTATGCCTTAACTTGCCCCTGCACCCCATAGCAACATAGAATTATCGCTCAACTGGAATCCAGCATCAAAAAAGAAACGACTCATACATGGCATCCAAACGACTATTGATACCGCTGGCCGTCGCAGGCTTTGTCACCAGCGGATGCAGTACCTTGCCTGCACTCTCGTCTTTTTCCCAGACCACCGCAGAGCCGAATCCGGAGGCCAGCGCTGACGTCAGCGAGCAGGTTCTGGTTGAAAGCGAATTGGATACCGCCCTGGATGAAGCCGCTCAACCCGAACCCGAGGCAATCTTTGATCCACTGCTCGCTGACCTGACGGCAACCGAGTATCTGTTTGATACTGAGCCGGACCTGAGCGCTGAAACCCTGCGCGCGCGCGCGGTTTACGACCCTTATGCCCAATACCCGGAAGATCTGTATCAAACCTTGCGTCGTGGCTTTGAATTTGATCTGGCACTGGAAGACCCCCGCATCACCTCGCAATTACGCTGGTATGCCAGCCACCAGAGCTATTTCAACCGCGTCAGCGAACGCGCAGGTCGCTATATGTTCCACATTGTCGCGGAACTGCAGGCTCGGGACATGCCGCTCGACCTGGCTTTGCTGCCCATTGTTGAAAGTGCGTTCGATCCGTTCGCTTATTCTCACGGCAGCGCCGCTGGCATGTGGCAGTTCATACCTTCGACCGGGCGCATGTTCGGGCTCAAGCAGGACTGGTGGTACGACGGTCGCCGAGATGTGGTCGAGTCGACCCGGGCTGCCATGGAATACCTCGATCAACTCAACGACATGTTTGATGGTGATTGGCTGCTGGCCCTGGCCGCCTACAACTCAGGCCCTGGCACCGTTATGCGCGCCATGCGTCGCAACCGGGCCGAAGGCAAACCAACGGACTTCTGGAACCTGGATTTACCCCGGGAAACCGAGGCCTATGTCCCCAAGATGTTCGCACTGGCAAAACTGATTCACTCGCCGGAAACCTATGGTATTGAACTGCCCTTGCTCGATACAGAGCCGTTCTTTGAGATCGTTGATGTCGGCAGCCAGATTGACCTTGCACAAGCCGCAACGATGGCCGATATGGACCTGAGCGATTTGTACTTGCTGAATCCGGGCTTCAACCAGTGGGCAACCAACCCTGAAGGACCGCACCGGTTGCTGGTACATGCGGATAAAGCCGCCGGTTTCCGGGAGCGCCTTGCCGACCTGCCGCTCGACTCACGCATGGCCTGGCAACGCTACACCATCGAACCCGGTGATTCATTGCTGACCATTGCCCGTGACTTCGGGGTGACTGTCGCCATCATCCAGGAAGCGAATGATTTAAATGGCAGTATGATTCGTGCGGGCGACGCCCTGATGATCCCCACCGCTTCGGCCAGCAGCACTGCTTATTCGATGAGTGCAGAACAGCGACTCGAGCGGCGACAAAATGCGTCAGGCAGCTCAGACACCCGACGCGTCGATTATGTGGTTCAGCCAGGGGACAGTTTCTGGGATATTTCCAGAGAGTTTGACGTCACGGTTCAAAGCCTCGCCCGGTGGAACAACATGGCCCCACGCGACGTTATTCGCCCCGGACAAACACTGGCCGTGTGGGTCAGTAACGATGCCGTGGCATCAACCAGTGCCTCAGTCAGCTCATCGGTTAGGAACGGACGTGAAGTCGTACGTAAAGTCGGTTATGTCGTGCGGGCGGGCGACTCGCTGTACCGCATCGCCAATCGCTTTAACGTGCGTATTGCCGATATTCAGAACTGGAACACCATCGGTCAGGAATACTTGCAGCCCGGACAGCGCCTGACGCTCTATGTCGACGTCACCCGGCTTCAATAATCGATAACGCTGGTGTTTCCAGCCACCGGGGCAGAGCCAACCGACTCTGCCCCGCCGCGTCACCGCCCACGATTACCATCTGCCATTACTGGCTCAGGGAATATAGCGCTGAGATAATGACTCAACAGCCCCCTGAAGAGACGAGGAAAACGCCTTTTTCAGACGCTGATCCACCCCCACCTGAGGCACCCAGGTAACCGAAACCACATCAGCGCTGCGCGCTTTGGCCAGCAGGTAGGCGTCGCTGGTTTCCAGCTGATCGACCAACCCCAGTTCGCGAGCATCCTCCGCCAACCAGAAATCGCCTTCAGTGACCGCCGCCAGATCGAGCTGCGGGCGGTAGCGCCCTACCAACTCTTTAAAACGTTCATGTATGGCCTTGAGATCGTCCAGCAGCTTCTGACGGCCCTCCTCCGTTTTCTCACCCATCAGTGTCATCGGCGCTTTGTGCTTACCCGCCGTCAACACCTCCACATCAACCTGATGCCGTTGCAGCAGCTTATGAATGTTGGGCACCTGTGCCAGCACACCTATGGAGCCGACTACTGCAAAGGGAGCCGCTATGATTCGGTCCGCAATGCACGCCATCATGTAACCGCCACTGGCAGCCACTTTGTCGACACATACCGTCAGTGACAAACCAGCGTCTTTCAGGCGCACCAACTGCGATGCCGCCAGGCCGTAGCCAGACACAGCCCCTCCGGGGCTTTCGAGCACCACCACGACCTCATCACTGGCACTGGCTACCTGAATTATCGCTGTGACCTCGCGGCGTAAACTGTCTACCTGAGACGCCTGCATATCGCCTTTAAAACGCAGCACCCAGACCTGATCTGCCGTTTTCCCGGCAGTGGCCTTCTGGTCGGCCTTTTGAGCTTTCTGGTGTGCCTTGTAGGTTTTCTTCGACATGACAACCTGTCGAACCCGATCGGCACCTGTAGCCAGGCGGTCGTTCAGTTTTTCGACCTGCAACCGACCCCCGGATTTTTTGGATCCACCGCTGTTTCCCTGCGATGCGCGAGCTACCGCGATCAGCCCGATCACCAGAATAACGACCAGGGTGATGGTTTTTAATATAAATGCACCGTATTCAGCCCACACAATTCTCTCCTTTTCATCAGTTAAACTTACGTTTCAAACAATCGTTTGATTTTGAACCATCAGCTCTCTACAATCCAGGCATTGACAATTCAGCCACCCCTTAACGGAGAGCAGACCATGGCTTCGACCGCAGACATGTTCAACAACATCGAGTCCCAATTCAACGCTGACGCCGCCTCGGGCCTGGATGTTGTGTTTCAATTCAACATCGACGACAGCGAGACCTACCACCTGATCGTAAAAGACAGCCAGTGCCAGCTGGTATCCGGAGAGCATCAGGACCCTTCCGTCACCCTGATCATGGATGAAGAGACGTTGAAAGAAATCGTTTCAGGCGATTTGAATGGCATGCAGGCATTTATGGCAGGTCGGTTGCGTACCGAAGGCGACATGATGCTGGCAACCCGCCTGTCGGACCTGTTTTCTCTGTAATTTAGCGCAAACCAGTGGTGCTCAGTCTGAAAACCACTGACCCAGCGCGTCGCGAGCCGGTTCATTGACCGGTCTCGCGACCAGTCCCTGAGCACCCAGCACCACTTCAAACAAGCCGTTATCAACCATGGGCAGATACACACTGCTTCCAAACCGTGCGTTGATCCAGGGCAACCAATCGCTCACCTCACTCGCCGACCAGAGCGCATCCGCACGCAAATCGATAACGCTTCTTGGCGCGTTCAGTTCCCGTTCAACGGACTGATAACGCCCACTGATCCGATCCAGCCGATACACCGGCTCCATACCGAACACCACCAGCGGCCCTGACCAGGTAAGCACTCTGGCATCCAACTGCCATTCATCGCCATTCAACACCAGGGTGCGTTGCTGTTGGTCCTGATTGGTCTCCAGACTGACCTCATAGATCTGCTCGCCCTGCTGACTGAACGACAGGGTTGCGATGGCCATTTCCCGGGTAAAGGCGCGATAAGCCGCCAGATCAACAACAAAGAGGCCGATGATGATCAGGCCGGCCAGGCAAGCGAGGCCCAGGGAGCCTCGAACGAAGCCACGTACCCAGCCACGCCGCACCAGGAGACGCAAGGCAATGTAAGCCAGTACCAGGCCGGGCAGCACCAGCACAGCAAACAGTGGCCATTGCGTCATCAGTGTCATGGTATTGGACTACACCGACAGCGCAGCCAGGCTGTGTTTGGCGAGTTTGAGGATATCTTCATTGGCTGAATCGCTGAGCAAGCCTTCAAGGAAGAACTCCAGACTCGACAAGGCATCGGCCAGCGACTCCAACTGCCCCGGATCGACCATGGTGCCGGATTCTTCAAGATCCCGGCTGATGTAGTTAATGGCACGCTGAATCAGGTTGGCAGCGGTAGTGCTGTTCAGGAAAACAAAGGCCCCTTTTACGCCATGGAGCGTAGGCACGACATTCGACAAATGCAGTCGGTCACCCTGGGAGTCCATGTACGCAGTAATGGCTCTTTTGGCCAGTGCCAGGCCAGCCTCTGCTTCATCGATCAGGACAACCCGGGCATCGTGCAACTGCGCCAAGGCGGCCTTGTTGTCGCCACTGCCCTCCAACTGGCGCTGACCCTGCAAAATGCGGGACAAAGCGCTTTCCGCGTATAAGACCGCATCGGCAATGGTCAGCAGCTGCTCGTTGGAGGGGGCTGCGTTGTCAGCCCAGCCTGCAATCACTTTCGCTTGCTGTTTCAACACGTTCGCCGGACTTTGCAGACCCAGCATGACGTACACATCGGCCACCTTGGTCATGCGCTCTTGCAAGGTACGCGCTGAAAAGCCGCTGTCACCGCGCGCCGCCTGATCAACCGTATCCTTAATGACCGAAATGTCCTCTTTCAGGGCGTCGGATACACTCGACAGGACACTGCGGCCGGGACTGAACAGGATTTGTCGCTGCTCTTCGAGCATGTCATCGCTCTGCCCCAGGGTGGGCAGGTTGTAAAACTTGGCGACCTGACGCGCCCTGAGGCTTTCGGCCGGATTCATGGCAAGCAGAAACAAGAATTCTTTCATCAGCGCGAGCGAAGGTTGCTTGCTCAGCGATTTGGGGGCGTGGCTGATCAGGTCTTTCAGATGGCGATCGAGCTGCGCAAACAGCATCTTTCGAGGCCCGGTCATCAGTGCACTGCGGTTGGCCATGGATTCCAGAGCGCCCGAAGCGACCCACCACAGCGGCGCGCAAGGAGCGTTAGCCAGCAGCTGATCAATCCGGTTTAACGCCAGACCCATGTATTTGAAGGCACCGACGGTGCGCTCGCCCCGCAACAGGTGCAACAAACCAGCCTGGTACATATGGCGAAATTTCTTGAGCTGACGAACTTTCTGAGGTGAAAACTCGAAGACTTTGTTATCTGCCGGTTTGCCGGGTTTGAACGAGAACTGAAAGAAGTGCCCCTCTCCCAGCAAGGTCACGCCCCGAGCCCGCCGAAGCTGATTGATGGTGGGCAACAGGACCGCAGGTATGGCTTTTTGACCGAGGCTCAAAAACTCCAGATAACGGCTCAGCACTACCAGGCCGCCGCTCATGGCGTCCAGTTTGACGCGCACATCGTCGCTATCGACTGAATCGCCCGTGGGAATAGCGTTTATCAGCGCATTAAACTCGTCGCACAGGGCGATGGCGCCCTCCTCCTCCAGAACCTGGAAGATGCCCCGCATTTGTCCAATCAGATCCTGTGATTGTTGTAATTGCACCAGATCGCTCGTGTCCGAGCTAAAACTCTCAAGTGCAGACTGCGCTTGCTGCAGCGTGGCTTCAAGCTCGGTCTTGATCGCTTCCTTAGATGTGGCTGTACTCATCGTTCACTAACCTTGTTGCGGGACTCACGTACGGGACGTGATCAACAACCGCCTGCTGCCTTGGCGGCGACTCCGATGGGTGGCGTTACTGTCCGCCGGCCCTGGCCAATCATCATACCGTTGATCAGCCCGATTGCGCAGTGAACCACAGTGAACCAGCGAATAACGCATCCCTGCTGCCAGTATACCCAGCAACCACCCATTGCATCAGTGTTCCACACTCAATTTGTTAATAAAAGCACATATTTAGCGTCGATTTCTTAGGTTTTGTCTTAACGGGCAAGGGTTTCATGGCAACAAGCGGAGGAATCGGCTTCCCGATTGGCGACCTGTTATTGTTGTTTTCCTACAATCGGCTTGAATTTCCTGCAGAAACGGGTACTTTGGGCGCGCTTTGCGCGACCCGTACAGGCCACAACAGGGTTGTTGCGATACCGCTTTCACATTACCCGAAGAGCCTCTGATGAACACCTCGCTTAGTCAGTCCTTTGTTAAGAACTTCCTGGGGCACAGCCCCAACTGGTATAAAAAGACCATTGTCGCTTTCCTGGTCATCAACCCCATTCTTTTTTTCAGTCTGGGAGACAGCGGGCCCCTAATCGTTGGCTGGATGCTGATTGGTCAGTTCATTTTCACCCTGGCCATGGCATTAAAGTGCTATCCACTGCAACCTGGCGGCTTGCTGGCCATTGAAGCCGTTGTCATCGGCCTGACCAGCCCGGAAGTCGTTTACCACGAAGCGGTGACCAACTTCCCGGTGATCATGCTGTTGATGTTCATGGTGGCCGGCATCTACTTCATGAAAGACTTGCTGCTGTTCATTTTCACCAAGCTGCTACTGGGCATTCGTTCCAAAACCCTGCTTTCTCTGATGTTTTGTGGCGCAGCGGCCTTCCTGTCCGCTTTTCTAGACGCGCTGACTGTCACCGCCGTACTGATCAGCGTCGCGGTTGGTTTCTATTCTGTCTACCATAAAGTCGCCTCTGGAAAGCATTTCCACCACGATCACGACCACAATATGGACGAAGGGGTAGAAGACCTTCACCGGGAAGATCTCGACTCCTTCCGGGGTTTTCTGCGCTCCCTGCTGATGCATGGTGCCGTCGGTACCGCGCTGGGCGGTGTCTGTACCTTGGTGGGTGAACCGCAAAACCTGTTGATTGCGCGCATTGCGGGCTGGGACTTTGCCGAGTTTTTTATCAGAATGGCTCCGGTAAGCATGCCCGTGCTGTTCGCGGGCCTGACCACCTGTGTCCTGCTTGAGAAGCTCAAGTGGTTCGGATACGGCTCCAAACTGCCCCAGGTTGTGCGCAGCATTCTGGAAGACTATGAAGAGCACCAACAGGCCAAACGCACCCGAAAAGACGTCGCCAAGCTGATCGTCCAGGGCGTGGTCGCCATCTGGCTGATACTGGGCCTGGCGTTCCATCTTGCTGAGGTAGGCCTGATCGGCCTGAGCGTTATCGTACTGTTAACAGCGTTCAACGGCATTACCGACGAACACAACATCGGCAAGGCATTTGAAGAAGCACTGCCTTTCACCGCCTTGCTGGTGGTTTTCTTTACCATTGTTGGCGTCATTCACAGTCAGCACCTGTTCGCACCCATCATCGCCTGGGTGCTCAGTCTCCCTATGGACATCCAGCCCGGCATGTTCTTTATAGCGAACGGCTTATTGTCCGCAATCAGCGACAATGTATTCGTGGCCACGGTATACATCAACGAAGTGAAACTGGCACTTGAAGCCGGTGACATCAGCCGCGACCAGTTCAACCTACTGACGGTGGCGATCAACACCGGTACTAACCTACCATCGGTTGCCACGCCCAACGGTCAGGCCGCTTTCCTATTCCTGCTGACGTCAGCCATCTCGCCGCTGGTGCGGCTGTCATACGGTCGGATGGTTGTGATGGCCTTCCCTTATGCCGTGGTTATGGCGACTTTTGGTTATATTGGCGTCACATATTGGCTATGATGCGCACCTGAACGTTCTGGCGGGCGCTAACCGGAGTGCCGCCCGCCAGCCTGTCTGACGCCGCCACCGGAGAAGAACTTGAGCTACCCACACCGCTTCAGCGTAGCCCCCATGATGGACTGGACGACCAGTGAGTGCCGTCAGTTCCACCGGCTGCTGACGCGCCGTGCCCTGCTTTATACCGAAATGGTTACAACGGGCGCGCTCATTCATGGTCAAAGCGACCGTTTTCTGGCCTATACCGAATCTGAACACCCGCTGGCCCTGCAACTGGGCGGTTCCGATGCACATGATCTGGCCACCTGCGCCAAAATGGCTGAGCAATGGGGCTATGATGAAGTCAACTTAAACGCAGGCTGCCCTTCCGACCGAGTCCAGAATGGCATGATCGGCGCCATACTCATGGCGCACGGCGCTCTGGTCCGCGACGGCCTCAAAGCGATGCGCGACGCGGTATCCCTGCCCATCACGCTGAAACATCGCATTGGCATCGACGATTTCGACAGCTACGAATTCCTGCGCGACTTTGTCGGCATCACCGCTGAGTCCGGCTGCGACACCTACATAGTCCATGCACGCAAGGCCATTCTCAGCGGCCTCAGCCCCAAGGAAAACCGGGAAATACCCCCGCTCGACTACGAGCGGGTCAGGCAGTTGAAAGCCGATTTCCCTGCCCTGAACATCATCATCAATGGCGGCCTAAAGGATCATGCCGCCTGCCTCTCACTGCTCGATGAAGGTCTCGATGGCGTCATGCTTGGACGAGAGGCCTACCAGAACCCATTGATTCTGCAATCTGTGGACCCAACCTACTATGGACAGGCTACGGTCCTGCAAACCCAGTCAGAGCTGGTCTCTGCGTACGTTCAATGGGTCGAACATCATCTGCAGCAAGGCAAACCATTGAAATATGCCTTGAGGCATACTCTGGGTTTATTTCAAGGCCAGCCGGGTGCACGGCGTTTCCGCCGAGTCTTGAGTGAAGGTATGCACAAACCCGGTGCCAGCCTGGAATTGCTGGAGCGGGCACTGTCTGAAGTTGAATTGCTTGATGCTGAACCCCTGGAACACGTCTGACGGGGCTACCAGCATTTATCCCAGCCACCATCACTGGCCCCCGGGGTCAGCAAAAAGAGAGTTGACATGAGCAAACTTGAACAGCTGAAAGAATACACCGTCATCGTCGCAGATACCGGCGAACTCGAGTCCATCAAGAAGTTCAAACCCCAGGACGCGACCACCAACCCCTCGCTGGTTTTAAAAGCCGTAGAAAGCGGTCTCTACGACGACCTGATCAAGCGCTGCATGGCTAACGCCAGCAATTTTGACGATGGTATCGACCGGCTGATCACCTCGATCGGTCAGGAAATTCTTCAGGAAGTGCCTGGCTACGTATCCACAGAAGTGGATGCGCGCCTGTCGTTCGATACCGAGGCCACTCTCGCCAAAGCCCATCGACTGATTGAACTGTACGAAGAAGCAGGTTGGAGCCGTGACCGCATTCTGATCAAGATCGCCAGCACCTGGGAAGGCATTCAGGCTGCCCGCGTCCTGGAAAAAGAAGGCATTCATTGCAACATGACCCTCTTGTTCAGCATGGAACAGGCCCAGGCGTGCGCCGATGCCGGTGCCACGCTGATTTCTCCTTTTGTCGGTCGCATTATGGACTGGTACAAAAAAGACACGGGCCAGACTTATACCGGTGAAAACGACCCCGGCGTCATCAGTGTTCGCGAGATCTTCAAGCATTATAAAGAACACGGTTACCCAACCATTGTGATGGGTGCCAGCTTCCGCAACACCGGAGAAATTGAAGCTCTGGCCGGTTGCGATCGCCTGACCATCAGCCCCGCCTTGCTGGAAGAGCTGAGTAACGACAGCGGTGAACTGAAACAGGCCCTGGTTGCACCCGCGGCGACGGGCAAACAGCCGGAAGCGATCGGGGAATCTGATTTCCGCCTGGGCATGAACAACAACCCGATGGCGACCGAGAAGCTCGCGGAAGGCATTCGCAAGTTCATTGAAGACCAAATCAAGATGGAAGGCATCATCAAGGCCCACTCAGCCTGATAACTCCTGCGGGCCCTCCCGGGCCCGTTTTCCTGTCCTATTAAGACCCCCTCCTGCGCACAACCTAATCCCGCCATTCGGCCCTGACATGAATACCTTGGCAACCCTAGCCACATCCATTATGCTGAAGATCAGGCTGTAGATAACGGTATAAATATGAATGAAAAACAACTCTTTGATGAGTTTGAGCGATTGCGACGCTCCATTTCTGCCTTTTCCCGTTCGGTTCATCAGTACGACAGCGCGCACTGGATTGCGCCCTGGAACGGAGCCGTACGCGCGCCCGACCTCGAGGATTTGCTGCTGGACCTCTGGTATCAGGACGATCAGGACGGCCGGGAAACCCGCGTCTACCCGGGGCTGATTGCCCTGAACCGCGAACAGATAACGCTTGCGGCTGAAGTGAATATCGCCAAAGACCGGTTTCGCAATCGGGTACAGGCGATAAAAACAGCCGATTCCGTTCACTGGCGTGAGCTACAAGGTCAACTAGCCCGTCGTTACAAAGGTCTGAACGATGCTCTGGGTCGAGAAGGCCTGACCCGCTTGCACCTGAAGCAGGTTTTTCGGCACATTCCTCTGGTGGTAAAGCGCCCAGATCGAGTTGGCTTTAGTTGGTACACCAGCGGGCGATCCATCCAGAAAATCACCAAAAAAGAGGCCTGGGAGCGGTTGATCAAACTCAATACCGAATCGGCACACATTCGCATCCAGATGGAACGCCTGGCTTCACTGCCGGACGCCGAACCTCTGGCCCGCGTGCAAAAACAGGCACCGGTATTGCGTGCCAATCTGGTCTTTGCCGATGGCCGCCGCAAATCACTCAATGTCTCGCTGCCACTCCTGTTTCCCAGCCAGGGCGTCAATGAGCTGCCCGACTTCTCAATCCCCACGGCCACCCCACCCGGAGAACGCCAGCGCCTGGTTCGCAGCGACAACCGGCTCGAAGACGACGCCTTTCTGCCCTCCATCCGCGTTCATCGCTATGTGCAGCCCAAACGTGGGGTTTACTGAATGCAGCAATAAAAAAAGCAGCCCTGAGGCTGCTTTTTGAAACGGTCACACTCAGTGACACCTTTCAGAAAATACGGTTCAAGCCGTTCAGTGCCGCCACCCGATAGGCTTCGGCCATTGTCGGGTAATTGAACGTATGTTCGATGAAATACTGAATGTTATTGCCACCATTCTTTTGGGCCATGATGGCCTGACCAATGTGCAGAATTTCAGCAGCCTGGTCACCGAAGCAATGGATACCCAGCAGTTCGAGCGTATCCCGGTGGAACAATAACTTCAGCATCCCGACGTCTTCACCGGTGATCTGAGCACGGGCCGTGTCTTTGAAATAGGCTTTGCCCACTTCATAGGGCACCTTTGCCTGCGTCAGTTCGCGCTCGGTTTTGCCCACGGACGAGATTTCCGGAATGGTATAAATACCAGTGGGCACATCGTTTATGTGCCGGTAGGTATTGTTATCAACGATCACACCAGAGGCACTGCGACCCTGATCGTACGCTGCGCTGGCAAGACTCGGCCAGCCAATAACGTCACCAACGGCATAAATGTGCGGCACCGACGTCCGGTAAAATTCATCCACCTCCAGCTGCCCCCGCCTGTTGGCAGTAAGGCCTGCCGCTGGCATGTTCAGTTTGTCGGTGTTACCAGAACGTCCGTTGGCCCACATGAAGGCGTCGGCCTTGATCTTCTTGCCAGAAGCCAATGTCAGTACAATATGGTCATCGAAACCATCGACACTGACAAATTCCTCATTGTGCCGAACCAATACACCGTGGCCGCGCAAGTGATAACTCAGGCCATCGGAAATTTCGTCGTCCATAAAGGCCAGCAGGCGATCACCCGGGTTGATCAGATCTACCTTGCAACCCAGACCGTTGAAAATAGAGGCATACTCACTGCCAATAACACCCGCGCCATAAATCACCAGATGCCGGGGTGTTTCTGAGGAGTCGAGAATGGTATCGCTGTCGAACAGCCGGGGATGGCTAAAATCGACTTCAGGTGGCCGGTATGGCCGCGAACCGGTGGCTACAATGATTTCGCGGGCTGACAGAATATCGGCCTGATCGTCTGAGCGATCCACCTTGATGGTATGCGGATCGATAAAGCTGGCAACACCGTAATAGAGATCGACGCCGTTGCGGCTGTAGAAACGGGCTCTCATTGACACTTGCTTATCAATAACCCGGTGTGCCGATTCTCTAACCTGACTGTACGACAACCATTTTTGTTCGGATATATGCCGGAACATCGGGCTGCGATTAAATTGCATGACCTGATTAACCGCATGACGCAGTGCCTTGGAAGGTATCGTGCCCTGGTGTGTGCAGTTGCCCCCCACCAGATGGCGCAGGTCGACAACGGCCACCTTCTTACCCGCTTTGGCAGCGTTCATAGCCGCGCTCTCACCGGCAGGTCCACTGCCGATGATCACCAGATCGTATTGTGCTTCCGACATGCTTACTCCTTAGAAACTGTCTGTGCGAGGTGATAACCGATCACCTTCATTACCGGGTTGCGTCGACACCCAGATCAGACAGGGCCTTTTGCCGGGCCGCTTTACGAGCCGACTTGATCTCAGTATCACACTTGCCTTTATCGCCCCCGCAAACGTCACACTCGGCTTCCATACCCACGGCAGCCATGCCACCACAAGAGCCTTTGATCGGCTGACGCCCAAAGATCACGCCCACCGCCATTGCTGCAATCACCAGCAGCATGAATACAAACACAGCGAAAAAGGTCGCCATAAGCACCTCCAATAAGGCCAATACCGATTGCCGGTAAAAAATTCGATCCAGATCCGGTACAGGCCAGGTTTACTGCAGTTTAGTTGCTTTGCTCAAACAATGCGTCGAATCGCTCTGACAGGGTTTCCGTATTCCCTTCCCCGTTACGCTGAATCAGGTAAACCGCGAGATCCTTATCGCTGGCTAGCGCCATGGCCGCCTCGGCGCCCAGTACCATAAAGGCGGTAGCGTAAGCATCGCTCAATACACTTCGCTCACCAAGAACAGTCGCGCTGACCAGATCATGTCGAATAGGATACCCGCTTTGCGGATCCAGGGTGTGGGAGTAGCGCATCCCGTCCTGTTCGAAAAAATTCCGGTAGTCTCCACTGGTCGCCATGGAACCTTCAGACACTTCCAGTACTTTGTATACCGAGCGGCGTTCGCTGTCTGGTGATTCTATGGCAACACGCCAGGCTTCACCTTTTGGCTTGGTGCCTGCGAAACGCATCTCTCCACCGATTTCCACCAGATAGTTATTGATGCCTCTGGCTTCCAGCATGTCAGCCACCTGATCGACCGCAAACCCTTTCGCAATGGCCGACAAATCCAACTCTCGTGGCTCCGTTTTCCGCAGTTTGCTGGCGGCACTATCGACCTCAATGGCTTGCCAGCCCACCATGGCCATTGCCGCTTCAATGTCTTCTTCAGACGGCACCTGGTCCGTGGTTTCCTTGGGACCAAAGCCCCATAGATTAACCAGTGGCCCGATGGTCGGGTCAAAGGCGCCATTACTGGCTTCAGCAACCTCAAGTGCCAGACTGACCACCTCGGCCGTCATCGGCGAGACGGCAACCCAGCTATTAACAGGCGCTTCATTGAAACGAGATACATCAGAACGCGGCAAATAAGTGGACATGGCGACGTTTACTTCGTCTATGGCCGTTCTTACTTCCCCGTCAAGCGCCCGGGCTTCGGACTCTTTGGCAACAATACTGACGGCATAACTGGTTCCCATGGAGTAGCCGCTGAGCTTACGAACCTCGGCTGCGCCCCAACCAGAACAGCCCGAGAGCAGCCATGCCATCAGGCACAGCCACACTGCAGGCTTATTAAAGGCACAAAACATCAATTCTCCAATTGCAGAGCCTGGCTTAGCCGCCAAAGTCGTCAAGCAGGATGTTGTCGCGTTCTACACCCAGATCTTCGAGCATCTTGATGCAGGCTGCGTTCATCATCGGAGGTCCACACATGTAGTACTCGACGTCTTCCGGCGCCTCATGATCTTTCAGATACTGCTCGTAAAGTACGTTATGAATAAAGCCCGTATGGCCCGTCCAGTTGTCTTCCGGCAGCGCATCCGACAGGGCCAGGTGCCACTCGAAATTGTCGTTCTCTTCGGCCAGTTTATCGTACTCTTCCGAATAGAAGGTTTCACGCAAGCTACGGGCTCCGTACCAGAAACTGATCTTGCGCTTCGAATTCAAACGCTTCAGCTGGTCGAAAATATGGGACCGCATGGGTGCCATACCGGCACCACCACCAATAAACACCATTTCCGCATCGGTATCCTTGGCGAAAAACTCGCCAAACGGTCCAAACACGGTGATCTTGTCACCCGGCTTCAGACTGAAGACGTATGAAGACATGATGCCCGGCGGATAACTCGTTCCCGGCGGTGGAGAGGCGATGCGGATATTGAACTTGACGATGCCCTTCTCTTCCGGGTAATTCGCCATCGAATAGGCCCGAATGGTGGTCTCATTCACCTTGGAAGAGTATTGCCAGACATTGAACTTATCCCAGTCTGAACGGAACCGTTCTTCAATATCGAAGTCCTTGTAGTGCACTTCATGCGGCGGCGCTTCCAATTGGACGTAACCGCCGGCCCGGAAATCGACGTTCTCACCTTCCGGCAGGCGAAGCGTCAGCTCTTTGATGAAGGTGGCTACGTTCGGGTTGGATTCAACCGTACACTCCCAGCGCTTTACACCGAAGAACTCAGGCTCGACTTCAATTTTCATGTCCTGCTTCACAGCTACCTGGCAAGCCAGGCGCCAGCCTTCACGCAGCTCACCCTTAGTAAAGTGCTGCTCTTCGGTTGGCAGGGCGGCGCCACCGCCGTCAAGTACTTTGCACTTGCACTGAGCGCAGGTACCGCCGCCACCGCAGGCTGAAGACAGGAAAATACCATCATTAGCCAGGGTACCCAGCAGCTTGCTTCCGGCCGGCACGGTAATGGCCTTGTCGGCATCTTCGTTTATTTCGATGGTTACATCACCGCTGCTCACCAGCTTGGAGCGGGCCGACAGAATAACGCCGACCAGCAACAGCACGATTACGGTGAACAGAACAACACCGAGTATAATTTCTGTAGTCATCTGTTCATTCCTTACCGGTTACAGGGAAACGCCCGAGAACGACATAAAGCCGAGAGACATCAGACCAACGGTGACGAAGGTAATACCCAGGCCACGCAAACCCGCTGGGACGTCACTGTATTTCAGCTTCTCCCGAATACCCGCCAGTGCGAGGATCGCAAGCGCCCAGCCCACACCGGCCCCAATGCCATAGACGACCGATTCGCTGAACGTGTAGTCACGCTCTACCATGAACAATGATGCACCCAGGATGGCGCAGTTCACGGTGATCAGTGGTAAAAACACGCCCAGGGCGTTGTAAAGAGCCGGGAAATACTTATCGAGCACCATTTCCAGAATCTGAACAATGGCCGCAATAACACCAATGTAGCTCAGGTAACCCAGGAAGCTCAGATCGGCATCAGGAAAGCCCGCCCAGGCCAGCGCACCTTCGCGTAACACGAAGTTAAATAACAGGTTGTTGACCGGCACTGTAATGGTTTGTACGACGATAACCGCAATACCAAGACCAATCGCCGCAGACACTTTCTTGGACAACGCCAGGAAAGTACACATACCCAGAAAGAAGGCCAAGGCCATGTTTTCAACAAATACCGCGCGTATAAAGAGGCTGATCAATGCTTCCATTACATGGCCTCCTTCTTGACGTGTGCTTTCATGGTAAATTCATTTTCCTCAACCTGATCCTTGTAAACCGTACGCAGGATCCAGATAAAACCACCAATAATAAAGAACGCACTGGGCGGCAGTAGCAGCAAGCCGTTTGGAATGTACCAGCCTCCGTTGTTTACCGTGGCCAGAATTTCCACACCGAACAAGCTACCGGCTCCGAGAAACTCACGAATGACCGCAACAAACAGCAACACAACACTGTAGCCCAGTCCATTACCAACACCATCGATGAAACTCATGCCCGGCGGGTTCTGCATGGCAAAGGCTTCCGCACGCCCCATCACAATGCAGTTGGTGATAATCAGACCAATAAAAACGGACAGCTGCTTCGACATCTCGAAAGCATAGGCTTTCAAGATCTGATCAACCACGATTACCAGCGAGGCAATAATGGTCATCTGCACAATAATCCGGATGCTGCTCGGAATCTGATTGCGAATCATCGAGATAAAGAGGTTGGAAAACGCCGTGACCGACGTCAGTGCAATACACATCACAATGGTGACGTTCACACTGGTGGTCACCGCGAGTGCAGAGCAAATCCCCAGGATTTGCAGGGCAATGGGATTGTTGGCAAAAATAGGTGCCAGTAATACCTTCCGTGTCTCAGACATGATCAGGCTTCTCCCGCTTCAAGTTTGGTAAGAAAAGGCTTGAACCCACGTTCGCCCAGCCAGTATTGAATCAGGCTGGTAACACCGCGACTGGTCAGCGTTGCGCCGCTAAGGCCATCGACCATGTGCGTCGCTTCCATTTCATTGCTGCGGTTGACCGAGCCTTTCTTAACGGCCAACTCAACACTGCCCTGACCGCCATAAACCTCTTTTCCGATGAACTGCTCTTTCCAGTTAGGGTTATCCACTTCGCCACCCAGTCCCGGAGTTTCAGCATGTTCATAGAACCCGAACCCACGCACCGTGTTGAGATCGCTGTCCAGGGCGATAAAGCCCCACAAAGTTGACCACAGGCCATAGCCGCGTACCGGAAGAATCAGGGTCTGCAACTGTCCTTCACTGTCATTGATCAGGTACACCTCAGTGTACTGCTCGCGACGCTTGATACCGGCAATGTCTTCAGAGGCCGGAATGGCTTCGGACAGCGCAGGGTCCCGAATAGCATCTCGTGGCTCGAACGTCTCGGTATCGAACTCGTCTGAGAACTCACCGGTTTCCAGGTTGATCAGGCGAGTATTCACCTGTTCGAACTGTTCCTGAACAGAGACACCATCCTGCAACAGACCAGCCGCTGCCAGGATGTTGCGACGCAAGTCCAACTGACGGTTTTCCTGCTGCACCGGTCTTAAGGCTACAGCAGCAGTAGAAACAACGATTGCGCAGGCCAGACAGACCAGCAAGGCAACCTTGAGAACATTGGTGATGGAGTCTTTGTTACTGGACACGAGCAAGCCTCCGTTTGATGTTTCGCTCAACCACGAAATAATCGATGGTCGGTGCAAAAATATTAGCGAACAAGATAGCCAGCATGATGCCTTCCGGGAAGGCCGGATTAACGACGCGAATCAATACCGTCATTACGCCGATCAGTATGCCGAACCAGATTTTCCCGGTATTAGTCATGGAGCTAGAAACCGGATCGGTGGCCATGAACATCATGCCGAAGGCAAAACCGCCAATCACCAGATGCCAGTACCAGGGCAGACCGAACATGGGGTTGGAGTCAGACCCGATCAGATTGAACAGGCTCGACAACAAGATCATGCCCACCAGCGTACCCAGTACAATCCGCCAGCTGGCAATACCCATTATCAGCAATACGGCGCCACCAAGCAGAATCATTAGTGTTGAAACTTCACCGACCGAGCCCTGCTGAATACCCAGGAAGGCGTCTAGCCAGGTAAGGCTACCCAGCATGCCATCTACCAGGCCGTCGCTGAACGCGAAGCTCAGTGCCGTTGCGCCCGAAAACCCATCAACGGCTGTCCATACGGCATCGCCAGACATGCTTGCCGGGTAAGCAAAGTACAGGAAGGCACGTCCGGTCAGTGCCGGGTTAAGGAAGTTCTTGCCTGTGCCACCGAAGATTTCCTTGCCGACCACCACGCCGAAGGTAATACCCAGCGCGACCGCCCACAATGGCAACGTCGGTGGGCAAATCAGGGCGAATAGCACCGACGTCACGAAGAAGCCTTCGTTGACTTCGTGGCCACGCACCATAGCGAAGGTGACTTCCCAGAAGCCGCCCACAATAAACGTAACCGCATAAATGGGGACAAAATAGGCCGCCCCGTAGATCAGGTTATCCCAGATGCTCGACGGATCATGACCCGCAAAGAGGCTGATCAGCGCTTCGCGCCAGCCATCGTTGACAGCCATGCCAGCTTCAATGGCGGTATTGGCCTGGAAGCCAAGGTTCCACATCCCCCAGAACATGGCTGGGAAGGTGCACAGCCAAACGGTGATCATGATGCGTTTCAGGTCCATACCATCACGCACGTGAGACGTGGTGCGGGTAACGGAGTTGGGCATATAGAAAATGGTATCGACCGCTTCATAAAGCGCATACCACTTTTCATACTTGCCGCCTTTTTCAAACAGCGGCGCCATATTGTCTAGCGTTGTACGTAAACCCATGCCTTACCCCTCCAGCTCGATGCGAGTCAGATTTTCCCGCAGGATCGGGCCATATTCATACTTGCCAGCACACACATAGGTGCACAGCGCCAGATCTTCTTCATCCAGCTCCAATGCACCCAGCTTTTCCGCCGAATCCAGATCGCCCACAATCAGCGCACGCAGCAGCTGAGTTGGCAGAATATCCAGAGGCATCACCTTCTCATACTGTCCCACCGGAACCATTGCCCGTTCAGAGCCATTAGTGGTGGTATTGAAATCGAAGGTTTTTCCGCGCATCAGCTTGGACAAATAAATGTTCAGTATCGAATGGCGGTTTTTACCGGCATGCAGGTAATGCAAAATCGGGCGTGCGCGACCTTCGGCCAACACACTGACCTGAGTGTGATAGCGACCGAGATAGGCGGCTTCTTCAAGCCCACCACGACCCCCAAATACCGAGCCGGAAATCAGCCGGTTCTCACCGTCTTTCAACTCATCACGGGTCAATTCGACCAGGGATGCGCCCAGACGTGTCCGAACCAGGCGGGGTTCTTTCACTTGAGGACCGGCCAGCGCGACGATACGGTCGGTTGGCACTACACCGGTCACAATCAATTTGGCCAGGGCAATCACTTCCTGATAACCAATTGTCCATACAACTTTGCCAGCGTGCACAGGTTCGAGGAAGTGGATATGAGTACCTGCATTGCCAGCCGGGTGGACACCGCCGAATTCTTCAACGGAAACCCCTTCAGCCGTAGGAATCTGACTGCCCGGCGCCTTGCAAACCCACACCTTGCCTTGAGTGAGCTTTGTCAGCAGTGTCAGGCCCTGAGTAAAAGCGTCGGTATCGGTCGCAATCACTGCTGCCGGATCAGCCGCCAGTGGGTTGGTATCCATCGCCTGTACAAATATGGCTGTCGGCTCGGAATCGATGGCGGGCACCTTGGAATACGGCCGCGTCCGAAAGGCGGTCCAGGCCCCAGATTTTACCAGGGTTTCGCGCAACGATTCTGTGCTCAGAGAGCTGAATTGATCTGCTGGAGTTGCCTCGAACTGCTCATGGTCGTCGCCATCCAGCTCGATGACCAGAGACTGGAACAGGCGGCGCGCGCCACGATTGATGGCCTTAACCAGGCCGGAGGCTGGGGCCGTATAGACAACCCCTTCGTTTTTCTTGTCGGTGAAGACGGCCTGACCCAGCTTGACCCGGTCACCCTCCTTTACCAACATGGTCGGTTTCATCCCATTGTAGTCGTAACCGACCAAAGCCACTGTGTTGACCGGCTGACCATCCGAAATTTCCTGACGCGGAGCGCCGGAAATGGGCAAGTCGAGCCCTTTCTTGATCGTTATCATAGTGTGCTCTGTCCAATGCTTTGCTCCGTTATACCGGGTTCACACGGCCCCCGGGTAACGACGCAAACCAAATATTGCTTTCAGGCTGGCCAAATCCGAACCGCTTAATGCCTAAAACGACACAATGTCGGCACGACGGCAAACCCACCCCAAAAAATCGTGCGTAAGTATAAAGATCAGTGGTTTGGATGGCTACCATAGTGTGAGATTCCTTTTTTGCCGACTTCCCGTAAAACCGGGCCTGACAGGCTGATTGGCTCGCTACAGCGCTGGGCGCTGCCAGCCAAGTCTGCTAGCATTCGCGCCCTGTTCCGACTGACTTGATAACCCTAGCCCATGTACAACCCTTCGCTGAATATCCCCCTGAAGCCCGGTGATCACCGTCACATTGGCCAGATCAACGGTGCGGCCACGGGCTGGTACCTCGCTCACGTCATGAAGCAGCACGACGGTACTCTGCTGCTCATCGCCGATACACCGGCCGATGTCGACCGGCTGGCGCTGGAGCTGAACGTATTCAAGGGCACAGACAACTGGGACATTCTGGTATTTCCAGACTGGGAAACCCTGCCTTACGATAACTTTTCACCGCACGAAGACATCATTTCGGATCGACTCAGCGTGCTCAATGCGCTGGCAAAGAACCCCAGGGTGATCTGCATTGCCAGTGCCGCCAACCTCAGCCACCGTCTGGCGCCGAAAGAAGCCATTATCGGCACGGCCTTTGACTGGCATCTAGGACAGACCATCGACATCGCCCAGCAGCGCCGGCAACTGGAATCAGCGGGTTACAGGGCCACCGATACCGTATACCAGCACGGCGAGTTTGCTGTCAGGGGCTCGATTCTCGACATTTTCCCAATGGGTTCCGAACAGCCGGTTCGCGTCGACCTGTTCGACGAAGACATCGAGTCAATCCGGTACTTCGATCCGGAAACCCAGCGTTCCGGCGAGCCCATCCCGCGCATCACGTTGCTGCCGGGTCGGGAAGTACCGCTGACAGAGACCGGCATTGCCCGGTTCCGGCAAGCCTTCCGGGAGCGCTTTGCAGCCGATTTCTCCCGCTGTCGCACTTATACCGAGGTCAGCGAAGGCATTGCTCCCGGTGGCATCGAGTATTTCTTGCCCCTGTTTTACGAGCGAACCGATTCTTTTTGGGATTACCTGCCCGAGCAGGCCCTGGTCGCCCACCAGACAACCCTGGTCGGTCAACTTGACCACTTCTGGCAGGAAGTTGAGAGCCGGTACGAAAACCGCCGCCACGACATTACGCAACCCATACTGACACCGAGGGAGCTGTTTACGCCGAGTGACGAAGTGTTCACCCGGCTCAACCAATTCCGGCGGCTGTCGCTCAGCACATCCCCGGTCCGCGAACAAAGCGGGCATCTGAACCTGAGCACCGAGTCGCCGGCTGACTACCCAGTGGATCACCGCGCACAGGAACCCTTGAACCGCCTGGAATGTTTTCTCAAGGAAACCGGTCACCGGGTACTGTTTTGTGCCGAGTCACTGGGCAGGCGCGAAGCGCTCAAAGAACTGCTTGGGCGCATACGGATTAAGCCGGAACCCTTCGACACGGTATCCGGGTTTCTGGACCAGTCCGATTCAGCCGTTGGCCTGACCGTCGCGCCGCTGGGCCAGGGCCTGGTACTGACCGATGCCGGCATCACCCTGATCAGCGAGCCACAGTTATTCGGTGACTACGTCGTTCAGAAAAAACGCAGAGACCGTGCTCAGTCCGATCAATCCGATCAGGTTATTCGCAACCTAACCGAACTGAACCCAGGCAGCGCCGTCGTTCACCTCGATCACGGCGTTGGCCGCTACCAGGGCCTGGAAACGCTCGAGCTGGACGGACAAGCCCAGGAATTTCTGAAACTCAGCTATGCCGAAGGCAGCCACCTGTACGTACCGGTCAGCAACCTGCACATGATCAGCCGGTATTCCGGGGCCGATACCGACAGCGCGCCGCTGCACAAGCTGGGGCATGACCGCTGGAGCAAAACCAAGCACAAAGCCGCCGAAAAGATTCGCGATACAGCCGCAGAACTACTGGCTCTGTATGCCACACGTGAAGCCCGCCGGGGGCATGCTTTCCCGTTCGACGAAACCGAGTACGCCCAGTTCAGTGCCGGTTTCGGGTTCGAACCGACAGACGATCAGGCCGATGCCATCGACGCCGTCATCAAAGACATGCGTCGCCCCCAGCCGATGGACCGCCTGGTCTGCGGCGATGTCGGCTTCGGCAAGACCGAAGTCGCCATGCGCGCAGCTTTCATTGCCGCCAACGCCGGGCGCCAGGTCGCCATACTGGTACCAACCACCCTGCTTGCCCAGCAACATTACGAGAACTTCAACGATCGTTTTGCCAACTGGCCGGTGCGGGTCGAGGTGCTCAGCCGCTTTCGCAACACGGGCGACACCAAATCGGTAATCGATGGCATCACAGACGGCAAGGTCGATGTTGTGGTCGGCACCCATAAGTTGCTGCAAAAAGACATCCGCTTCAAGGACCTGGGGTTGCTGATTATCGATGAAGAACATCGCTTCGGCGTTACCCAGAAAGAGCGCATAAAAGCCTTGCGGGCCAACGTTGACATCCTGACTCTGACGGCAACCCCCATTCCGCGTACCCTGAATATGTCGATGTCCGGGGTGCGGGATCTCAGCATCATTGCCACTCCTCCGGCACGACGTCTGTCGGTGAAAACCTTCGTGCGCGAGCGCGACGACGCCCAGGTAAAGGAAGCTTTACTGCGCGAGATCCTCCGCGGTGGTCAGGTTTATTACCTGTACAATGAAGTCAGTACCATTGAGAGAACCGCCCAGGCGTTGCGTGAGCTGGTGCCGGAAGCCCGTATTGTGACCGCCCATGGTCAGATGCCGGAACGCCAGCTTGAACGCATCATGTCAGACTTTTACCACAAACGGTTCAACGTTCTGCTGTGTACCACCATTATTGAAACCGGTATCGATGTCCCCACCGCCAACACCATTCTGATCGAGCGGGCCGACCGGTTCGGGCTGGCTCAGTTGCATCAGTTACGAGGTCGGGTTGGCCGGTCTCACCACCAGGCCTATGCGTACATGATGACACCTCCCTGGAAAACGCTGACCAAGGATGCGCAGAAGCGACTGGAAGCCATTGGCGAAGCGCAGGACCTGGGCGCCGGCTTTACACTGGCCACCCATGACCTGGAAATTCGCGGTGCCGGGGAATTGCTGGGTGAGGAACAAAGCGGCCACATCGAAGGCATCGGCTTCTCGCTGTACATGGACATGCTGAACAAGGCCGTCAAAGCCATCCAGAGAGGCGAGACGTTCAACCCGGAAGATTTGGACAACCCCGGTGTCGAGGTCAACCTGCGTATACCGGCCCTGATCCCGGCCGACTACATTGGCGACATCAATACTCGCCTCACCCTCTACAAACGCATCGCGTCCAGTGAAAATGCCGATCAGTTGCGCGACTTACAGATAGAGATGATTGACCGTTTTGGTCTGTTACCGGAGCCGGTAGCCCACCTATTTAAAGTGACTGAATTGCGTCAGAAGCTCGAACCACTCGGCGTGCAGCGCATTGATATCGGTTTGTCCGGCGGCACCATTGAGTTCAGCAAAAACACCACGATTGATCCATTCACCCTGGTCCAGTTGATTCAGTCGCAGCCACACCGTTTCAAATTGAAAAATGGCACCATGCTGCATGTCATCACCGAAAGCCCGACGCCTGCGTCAAGGTTTGACACGGTTGAAGAAATCATCACACTGGTCAGCAGGAAACCCCAATGAGACATGCCATGACGCTTCGAACGACTTGCATTACCTTGCTGGCCGGCCTGATTTCCCTGCCCGCCGCTGCTGAATTCGAGGGCAGCTGGTTTCAGGTGGAAGTGCTGATCTTCGAACACACGGGCAGTCGCCCTGAAAACCCGGAACGCTGGCCAACCTATCCCAGCCTGGAGCGGCGCTCTCCGGTCTTGGCAATCTCCGACAGCCATGAGCAATCAGAAGTCTCCGGCGGCGTGGACGGCGATGTTGAACAATTACCCATTCCGTTCAGGCCTCTGAGCGAACCCGAGTGGACCCTGGCAGAGGAAAAAGCAGCTCTGGAAAGCAGCCGTAACTACCGGGTACTGTATCACCAGAGTTGGGTACAGCCAGTTCCGGGACGAAACGACATAGTCCCGATTCGCATCGATGCCGGTGATGTCTATGGCAGCCAGCATGAACTGCAGGGCTACCTGGACCTTTACGTTGAACGCTACCTGCACCTTAATACCGACCTGCAACTGGTCCGGTACACTCAGACCGATAACCCGTTTCGACTCATCGACGACAATGCCATCACTGGCTCGAGTGACGAATCATTGCCCTTCAGCGGGCTGAGTCTCGACCAGGAAGCCAGCGCCCTGGGCAGCAACGTCTTCGATACTGACATCATCACGTCAAACAATAATCAGTATTTTGTCGCCACCGAAAGCATCGAGATGAAGCAGCGACGGCGCATGCGCAGCTCCGAATTGCACTACATTGACAATCCGGAACTGGGCCTGCTGATTTACATTGTGCCGCTCGAATTCGACGCGCCGGAAGGCGAAGCACCCTGACCAACGCGTTGTACACCCGTGATCTGATCATAAAAAAGCCAGCAATTGCTGGCTTTTTTATGCGATGTTGGATCCGCAGATCGATTTAACAGACGCTTGGCTATTCCGTATAGAAACGATTGACGGCCGTCTCAACGATGCGCTTTACCCGCTCCATGCCAGCGGCCAGGTTCTCGTCAATCTCTTTGATGGTGATAACCCCTTCACCCTTGCCTGCTGCCGGGTTCACCACCACCGACAAACTGGCGTAGCGTAGCTTCAGCTCCCGGGCAAGCGCTGCCTCTGGCATGCCAGTCATGCCCACCAGATCACAGCCATCCTGTTCCATGCGGAATATCTCGGCAACCGTCTCCAGTCTCGGCCCCTGGGTCGCACCATAGACGCCACCGTTAATAACCGGTTCGGACACTTCCTTGGCGGATTTGAGCAGCAATTGACGCAAGCTTTCCGTGTAGGGGTAACTGAAATCAACATGGGTCACTCCGGAAAGCTCGCCTTCAAAGATGGTCGATTCGCGGCCGTGGGTATAGTCGATAATCTGCACGGGCACGACCAGCGCCTGGCTGGTCATATTGCGGGTAATGCCGCCCACCGCGTTAATGGCGATCACATCGGTCGCATAGAGATTTTGCAGCGCCCACAAATTGGCGCGATAGTTTACCTGGTGCGGTGGGACACGGTGCGGATGCCCGTGCCGGGCCAGAAACAAAACCCGGTAGCCATTGAGTTCGCCTTCCAGTATGGGGGCCGACGGTGAGCCATAAGGCGTCTGTACATCGTGTGCGTTGGAAATGGTAAGCCCCGGTAACTGCGTCAGACCGGTTCCGCCTATGATTGCCAGTGTATCAGACATACCCTACCTCGTTTCCATTGACTGAAGCCGCTGACTGCGCCGGGCTACCGGTGTGACCAGACGGACTGGGCGATTCAGAGGGTGGTATCGACCGGATGGTATGAACCCGCACCTCTTCAATAATCCTGGTCTCCCCGCCTGGACTCGAACCAGGATTTAAGCCTTAGGAGGGCCTCGTTCTATCCAGTTGAACTACGGGGAGAATCCAACCCATTGTAACGGCCCTCGCCAAACATGGAAACCCGTTTGCGAACAGAGACTTACCGCTGTTCACCTGCCGCCGGTGCGTATTCAATAGGGTCACTAACCCGGTATACTCCGTACATACAACTCAATGGAGCCCGACCAATGACCTCAGAGACCGATCTGGATGCCCTGGCCGACTGGCTGGAGGACGACCACCGCAGCGAGGATTGTCTCGACATTCACGGCCTGCACGGTTATCTCACTGCGCTGGTCATCGCTCAGGAGCCCCTGTCGGACGACTGGCTCAACGACACCCTCGGCCAGCCTTTGTCCGACTTGCCGGAAGCCGAAGCGCAGCAGTTTGCTGATAGCTGCGTAACACTCTACCGGGAAATTTCAGACGAGCTCTACTCAGACGATCAGGTCGCACTCAGTTTCGAGCCGGACATAGACTGGGAAGACTCAGACATGCAGGCCTGGGCGGTGGGTTTTATGGAAGTAGTCTTCGCCCTGCCCGACCGGTTTACTCACACCAGTGAAGACGATCTGGCCACCTTGCTGTTACCGATCGAAGTGGCCTCAGGTCTTTTTACCGACGAAGCTGACTATAGGCCGTTGTACCGCAACAAGGCCTTACTCAGCCAGATGTTTAATGACATACCGGATATTTTGACCGATCTGTATCTGTTACTAAACAGCCCTGCCTAGCTGCCGCTACCACCCCGGCAATCGGGAGATGCCGGGGCTTCACCCTGCCACTCGTCAGGCGCATAGGCATGAATAGCCAGTGCATGAACGGGCCCGGCCAGTTCTTCCTGAAGCAACTGGTAGACTTTCTGGTGACGCTGAACTGCCCGCACGCCTGCAAATGCCTCGCTGACAATTTCCACCCGGAAGTGGGTTTCGCTGTTTTCGGGCACCGAGTGTTTATGACTCTCGTTATCGACACTCAGGTGATGGGGCGACAGCGCCGCCAATTTACTCTTGATCGCAAGTGCAACAGACATGATTGGGCTCGCTTAGTTTGGCGTAAAAAAAGGGTTTGTCGCAAACAAGATCGGGATGAAAAAGACGGATTCAAGAGGCTCGGCTGTGGGTCAAACTCAAGAACGTTTCAACTGATCCTGATATTCCATCAGCGCCGTGGTTTCATAAGTCATCTGCAGCAAACGGGCATCTTCACCAGCCCGATGATGGCTGAGCGCATGCTCGGACCGGATGCGCAGTTTGGTGTCATCCCACACTGAAAGTTGAAACTCCGTGAGTATGCGCGGCAGAGTTTCCAGCCGAAAGGTCATGGTCCTGCGGGCACAATAATACAACAGTGCCAGCCACCCGGAATCGAAACCCCAGCCGTCGCTGTACAAAATCTGCCCTTCCAGCATTTCATTCAGATGATCGGCAATGCTATCGACACCCAGACCGTCCCGAACCAGTTGCTCCCGGGTAATCCCATGCAACTGCGCAGCTTTGTCGTCCCAATGATCCCAGTCTGATTCAGGTCGAACCAGCCAGGACATCGCTTCACCGGATTCCGTTGCCACCCCTATTTCGATCGGATAACTGCCTCGCCCAAATCCAGAGGCTTCAATGTCGATAATGCCTGGCAATAACATCGGTGTGGGTTTCTCTCTCCATACGGTGGCGTTGGGGCCTGGCGTGCAAGCCCCTGTTGCGAGTGGATCCTGGCATCTTCAGATGCGGACAACACGCGCCCGGAACGGGCGACCGTCAGGATGCGGAAAAGGTGCGCTCAATCAACCCGGGCGTTAACACCTGAGGCAACAATTGCACCGGTCCACCGTTACCGGGGAAGTAAGCATAGAGAGGAACGCCCTGGCGGTCAAAGCGTTCGATCAGTGCATCGACTTCAGGCGATGGGTTGGTCCAGTCGGCTTTCATCAGCTGAACCCCCTGCTGTTTGACCAGCGCTTCGAACCGATCGCCCGACAAAGCCACTCGCTCATTAGCCTTGCAGGTGATGCACCAGGCGGCCGTAACGTCCAAAAAGACGGGTTGACCCAGCATCTGGTAACTGTCGAGCATGGCGGCATCGTAAGGCTGCCAGATGTCGACCTGCTGGCGCTGATCGAAGACCATCACAAAAGCGATCGCCACAAACGCAACCCGAAGGCCACGTTTGAGAAAGCGAGCAAACAGCCCGTTGCCGGAGGTCACAGCCAGCGCTGGCCAAATTGCCATGGTCAGCAGAATCAGGCCGATGCCCACTGACAACAGCACCGTTGTGCCCTGAATTTCAATCAATACCCAAAGCAGCCAGAGCACCGTGGCGAACAATGGAAACGCCATCAATTGACGGAAAACGTTCATCCAGGCACCCGGCTTCGGCAGTCGGCTCGCCAAGCCCGGCAGGTAGGTAATTGCCAGTATGGGCAAGGCCATACCGAAACCCATGGTGGCGAAAATCAGCAAACCCACTGCGGGCGGTTGCAACAGGGCAAACCCGATTGCCGACCCCATAAAAGGCGCTGTGCAAGGGGTAGCCACCAACGTCGCCAGAACGCCAGTAAAGAAAGTACCGGAGGCACCGGGTTTTTGAGTCAGGGTCTGCCCGGCTCCCATTAACCGCTGGCCAACTTCAACGTAACCGGCCATCGCCAATGCCAGCACGTAGAACAGCATGATCAAGCCGGCAACAAATATCGGCGACTGCAACTGAAAGCCCCAGCCCACCCAGGTTCCAAACTGCCGCAACAACAACAAAACAGCTGCAACAGCCATAAAACTGAGCACCACTCCCAGGGTGTAGATCCAGCCATGCAGGCGCGAATGGTGGGTGTCTTGTCCCCATTGGGCCAGGTGCATTGCCTTGAGTGACAGCACCGGAAACACACAGGGCATGAGATTGAGGACCATGCCTCCAAGCAAAGCAAATACCAGCGCCAGCGCCAGCGACAGACTGGCGACATCGGAGCCGGTCTGCCCTTCGGTATCAAAAGCGCTGCGAGCAGGGGCGAAACCGGCTGCAGTGGTGGAGGTGGCTGCGCCTGAAACCGGTGTAGCCATGGCCTCGCCATTAATATCGAACACCCGGGTTTGGGGTGGGTAACACAAGCCAGCATCGGCGCAGCCCTGATAAACAACCTCTATTACACCCTGGTCGGCCAATACCGCGTACTCTGCCGTCATGGTGTCGTAATAGACCGGCATGATTTCCTTGAACGTATCGTCGTACTTTTCCAACACATTGAAAGAAAGCTGGCCTTCACCGACTTCAGCACCATCACGGGTATTTACCCGGTGCTGATCCCGGTACAGATAGTATTCATCGGCGATGTCCCAGTGCAAATTCAACTGGTCGCCGTTGCGTTCAACGGTTAACTCGAAGGCTTCGTCCACCGGTAAAAACTCCGATGCAACGGCGTTGCCCAGTGTTGCCATGCATACCAGCATGAAAAAACCGAGCATTGAAATTCTGGTCAGGTGCTTAATCATCGGGTAGTAACCTTGAACCTTTTTGCAATTAACAGTGTTTAGGGGTGACCAGCGTACCAGACACACTCATGCCCGCATCACATAGTAAAAAAGGGACTTCCAGCTGCACCAGCCAGCTTTCGGCATCTTTACCTTTGAGCATGGCAATAGTGGCCAGACTGCCGGCCATAATACAGTGGTCGGCAATTACGGTAACAGCGCGTGGTGCATCCGTAACCGGCCAACCGGTGTGCGGGTTCAGAATATGACTGTAACGCACCCCCTCGTGGGTAAACCCCCGCTCGTAATCTCCGCTGCTGGCCAGACCACCCTGGTTCAGCGCAACGCTGGCCATGGCCTGACCGGTACCTAGCGGGTCTCTTACTCCCAACATCCAGGGGCGGTCACCTGGCTGTGGTCCAGTTACAGCAATGTCGCCGGCCAGGTTGGCCATGCCGCAGCATCCGGCTTCGGCCATCAGAGCCACCAAGCGATCGGCGGCAAACTCTTTCACGATGCCACCGAAATCGAGCTCCATCCCGGGTTCCAGTCGCAACTGTTCACCGTCCCACTCAACCCGATCCCAACCGACAGCGGCCTGGGCCGCGGCTATCTCGGCCGGGTCGGGGATGCGTTGTTGCCTGAAGTCCCAGGCCCGCCGAAGAGCACCGGCCGTGACATCAAAAACGCCGTCACTGAGCCGGTAACAATGGTCGGCATAATTCAGTAGCCCTGCGCACTCTGCATCGACAAACTGAACAGCGCCCGCCTTCCTGTTCATATCACTAACCAGGCTGTCTGGCCGGTAACGGGAATAACGCTGTTCCAACCTGACAACTTCGTCCTTAAGTCGCTCCAGCAAACCATCCGGAGCACCAAAAACGGCCAGGTCACAGGGGCCACCCATGCCCTTAAAATGGCACAGTCCGGGCCCTGGCTCAGGTTCTGTCATAACCAAATGCCTGTGTTCATTACTCGACAGCAGTTGAGGTATCGGCTCCTCCGACTTGCCGGTATGAGCCGGTCAAAAACGGAAATCCAAACCCGTAGTCAGCCTCCAAAAGGCTGGCAATCCCGGTGTTTCATCATCGAAGTTAAACCCGTATGAGGGGTTCGCAGCGTAACGTTCGCCGGTGATGGTCCAGGAATAATTTCTAAAATCCGTTTTTAATGCCAGCCCCATGCTCAGCGCCCCATAATTCGATAACCGGGGATCACTGGAATAATAGGTGGTTGTATCGGCTGTGTAGTAAGGGTCTGAGACACCATGATCGGGTATTTCGTAGAAATAGGCCTGAGTCTGCTGGTAGTAACGCAGCGACGGTATCAGCTGGAAATCAACTTCATTGCGCACAAACCAGTCCCAGCCGGGTGCGTAGTTCTGATACCAGGACAGATCGGTTGTTGTCGACCAGATATCCCAGCTGTCAGCCAGAAAACGGAAATCCAGATGCAAGGCGCCATCAATGCCCGGGAAATACTTGCGACCACCCGCCGAGAGCGTTACCAGGGTTCGGCTGTCCGGGCGAATATCGTAAGGAACCTCTGCCCCGGCCCGCTCGCGGTAGGGGTCTGACATGTAGCCGGAACGATGCGTCACACTGACACCCGCCTGAACCACGGTGTTCATATCAATGATCTGGCTGATCCCTTCAAAGATGGATGCCTGCCATTTGGTCTGGTCTTTGGCGGCGAAACGTCCCGGTGTGTTTGCCTGCTGATCGGCCGGATCGGAATAATCCTGGGTGGGGTCCAGGAAATCATACCCTAGCGTCGCCCCGCCACTGAGCGTTGTCATTTGATCATTGATTTGCAGGGAACCATCGATACCGGAACTCAATGCCAGATAATCCTGTTCAACGGATATACCAGCCTGTGCGCCTATATCAGCTTGCGACCAGTAATAGCGGCCCGTCCCATATAAATCGAAACGACGCTCAATGGATGCGCCAGCCATATACACCCGGGTGACGTCCTCGTCATCCAGATAGGTGTAGACCGGCGAGGCACCCGACATGGTTTCGAAGCTGCCTTCGACATCCCAGCTCATGTTGGAGCCATAAGGCATCATCAGGTAAAACTGATGTACCTGAATGGTGTAACGCTCCTGGGCGCCACCGTCGGTGCGGCTTTCTGGGGAATCATCTTCGGTGTAATAGGTGTACTGATACCCTGCTTCGGACTCTGCCGGGGCGGCAGCTTGTGCCATGGATACCAACCCGGGAATGGCCAATGCACTGCGGGCCAACTGCTTTACTGCTTCAGACATCCGTTATCCTCAATTACAACCGCAACCACCACCGGCAGCGGCACCGCCACCCGATGACGCTTCTTTTGAAAAATACACATGGCCGTTCAGTGTCGATTCGAGCCGGTTCGGAGACCAACTCATTTCTTCTTTAGCCAGCACACCGCGCTCCCAGGGTTGAACTGTCGTACAGCCGCCCAGTGCAACGAGGCAGAGCATCACCAACCCACTCGCTTTTGCTGCCTTTACCAAAGTTATGTATGTCATCTGCACTATCCGTTTACCGCAAGCAGTGCGCCCCAGGGCACACTGCCAAAGGATGATTTTTGTTAGCCGAGTATCGGCAGATCTGCGTCAACGTCAATCGGGAAACGTTGCGAAAAGGCATGGTTCTGAATATTACCAGCTGCCCGCAGCTGCCGGTGCAGGTGAGCGGGTGTCATCCGGATACCACTGCTGTTCGAGGCCGTTGGCACAAGTCGGCCACCCTGAACCTGGACATTGCGCGGCCCGACCAGTGCATCCGTCGCATTAACCACGCTGCCTCCGGCCACGTCACGCCCCAGCAACACATAGCTTGTCACGGCCCAGTGATCTTTGCCATTACCGCCGTTGAACCAGGGCGTACGACCGAAGTCCGATCCCAAAATAACGGTTGTCTTATCCGTAATATTGTAGACATCCATCGCCTGCCACAGGTAATGCAAGTCGACCAGGACATCCCGTATTCTCGGAAACTGATTATTGTCATGGTTGTTGTGCGTATCGAACCCACCGAATCCGATTTGCATGGATGAGGCCATGCCCGCATCCATCGCCGCGGCTCCAATGCGCATCTGCCGTTGGCGGTTATTCCGGGCTCGATCATCCAGGGCTTTCTGGGGAGTACCATCGGGTGGCGAGGCTAACTGGGCGGCAACACCAGAGAAAGCAACACCTTCGTCGCGCACCATATACAACTGGCTCTTCAAACGCACCCGTCTGGGCAGTGTTTCTTTTTCGGCCAGCACTTGCCGACGCTGATCCTTCGCCTGTTCGATCAGTGAATCCAGGCCATTTTGCAGATAATTGCCTTCCGGGTTGGCCAGTGCGTTAAATACACCCACATCACTGGCGCTGGACCGTGCGACCAGTCCAGCCGTTTCGTTGTTGCCACCGCCGTTAGTGATATAGGCCAAAGGCATTTCCGCCCCCTTGGCCGCAGCGTACAAGGCACTGAAATCAGGGTAGGACGTATCCATGCTGCCGGTATCCGCAAAGCGGGTGCCGGTATCGTGGCCGTTGGTACGATTATCTACCCCATTTAGCACACGTGCGTGCTGGGCATACAGGCAGAAAAAGGCGTCATAAACAAAGAGGTTAGCAGCCATATTGGTGTTATTACGCACCAGGCCACTAAAGAACCCTGGGGAATCGGCGACCAGGGTGTCAAAATTAACGGTATTGATCGACCCTTCCAGAATGGCGGCGGCGTTACTGCGTATGGTTGCCGCATTAGTGGATTTTTGCGTTTCCCAGCTAAAGCCAGCTTCAGTGTTCGCGGTCAGCACATCGCCCGCGATGTTACCGGCTAGCATCCGCTGAATCATCTCGATAGGCAGACCCGTATTCTCACTACCCTCGTCGTCGTCATTAAAGGTACCAATGTAAGGCGCATAGCGCATGTCTTCATCGATACCGGTTTCCAACGCGACATCCACGGCGCGGCGAATGGCCCCTTCACTGTATCGATTGACAGGCGAGCCACCTTCCCTTGCACCCGGGTCAATGGTCTGACGCAACCGGTTACCTTTAGGATCACAGAGGGAGGTTGGATCCCAGCCTCCGCCCAGATGCAGAAATACGAAATACCGGTTTACGGGAGTCGATTCAGCATAAGCCCGTTGCGTCATGACCATTGGACTGCATACGGCCATTCCGGTTGCACTGAGTGTCTTAATAAAATCACGGCGTTTCATCTGGGTGACCCTTATCCGTAAATAAAGCGATAGTCGTTCATCAGATACACCAGCACGGCAAACCAGGCGTGCTCGGCGTCACTCAGTCCGTTACAACCAGACTGAATCCCCTCATTTACAACGGTGCTGAATAATTCAAACGCGATGTCTACATCTTCACTGTTGAGTTCAACCTCTTCATGCAGCAAAGCCAGATAGAGTGACTGAATCGTCGTGCGAATGGCCATGGCTTCGGCGCGCCGGTTGATGCCCGATTCGCTCACCAGATCGGTTGACGTCTCCACCAAACGGAAGAGGTTTCGTTCCGAACGCGGCTGATCGAATTCGTTTTGCACCACATCGCAAGACTCTTCAACCGACATGGCTTGCGTCAGTGTTGCAATAATTCCACTGGCTGATTCGGCGTCTTCCAATACTTCGCGCGAATCCTTGCCGCCCATAAAGCGACGACCGGTGCGGGAATAGAGATTCACAGTACCATTGTTCCGCCAGCCCCCAGAATTGATGGCACGCAGCTTTTGATTCAGCAAATGAGCCGGAATCAGGCGCGCAGTACCCAGGCTGTCGTATTCATCAGACATACCCGGCTGATACAAACCACGGGCACGGTAATAACCACTCTTGGTAATGGCATACACCAGCTCTTTGATGTCGTAACCGGCCGCTGAGAACTCGGATGCAGCATTGGTAATCAATCGGGCTTGCTGGGCGTAGGCATCACGATAGGCCTGAGGTGAATCAGGATTCGGGGCACCCATAATTGGCTGACCGATCAACCCCCTAACAACTATCTGGCTGATACCCCGGGCATAGGCCGCATCTTGCGCAATGGTTTCACCCAGCCACTGAACTTCGCGACCGTTGTAGTTGTTACTAGTGCTGAATTGATCGAAACCAGCACCCAGCTGCGACCAGCCGACTTCGACGCCTGGCGTCAACGGCACTTCGCCCTGGTCCAGGACCTGCAGTTCTTCATCGGTCTGATACACACCATCGAGACGGAAATGGCTGAAGGCTTCCGCAACCGGATCCATGATCTTGTGGCACACCACGCAGTCGGAATTGGTCTTGGTCGGATCACTCACCCCGACAGAGGTATTAGACGCCTCATCCAGCTCCAGTGCAGCCACGTCGCGGTTACCTTCGATTGCCAATAAATCCTTGCCACCAAAGAACCAGTAGACCATGCGAGCACGATGGCGATGGCGGTTGGTGTCCATTGCAGTGAACTTGTTCAGGAAGACCAGATCCGTCAGAACGCCTGAGTGCGGAATACCGGAATTCTTAACATTGCCACCCACATCGTTGTAGTAAAGCTGTACCGCCCGGATATCACGCGGATCATAAGGAAAGGCTTCCATAACGTACTGGGCAGTGAGATTCCCATTGGTGCGCGTTGAGTTACCGTTGGTATCGCGACCGACCAGATCAGCGACATCCAAATAATTGTTCAGCGATTCGACATTCGGCCAGGTTTCCCACTCAGGTTCCGGCAATACCGGTAAAGCGCCGTTATTGGCACTGGCATCGGGGTCAACCGCACGGATGTTGGGCCGGTCGGTATCGCCGGCAAAGGCATACCAGGAGAAGGCGTTGGCAACCGTGTATTTGCCGCTGACCAGCTCACGGAAATCCCGGTTATTGCGGGCCAGGTATTCGACGAACATCAGGGGCTTGCGTGACAGGGCTTCATCTGAAAAATGGCGCAGATAAGCAGAGCTTAACGGAAAATCAGCCATATCGTCGTTGTCGGGATCAAGCACCCGGTCATACCAGTCCATTGCATCAAAAATGTCTTGGTTGTCGTTATCGTTCACATCCCGGTTATAGACTTCACCCGGGTTTCCGCCATTGGAGCGACGGTACTGATCGGTCTGGAAGCTGTCATTAAAGACATCTTTCAACCGCTCATAGAAGTAGTCTTCTTCCATGAACCCGGCTACCACTTCACGTTCGCCTTCCAGACTTTCTGAAAAACGGGTGACCTCTTCGGGTTCAGGCAGGCGACCGGCCAGCTCAAACGCTAACTTGTAGACCGCCTCGCGCGGTGTCAGTGTTGCTACACCGGGAATGGCCCGATCGACACTGCCTCTGGTGGATTCATTGAAGGCGACATAGACATACTCGGCAACATCTTGTGCATTCTGACCACGCAACGGGTTGGACGCACTGGGCATGTCCTTTTTAATCTTGGAAATCAGCGACTCGGTACTGCCACAGGAGGCACAGCCAACCAGTGGGCCGCCAGAGCCCCCCGCGCCACTGCCGCCATGACAGGAGGCGCATTCTTTGGCGTATAGGGACTTGCCGGCCTCGTTCAGGGACCGGGCAGCGGTATCATCACCGTCGAAATCCTGGGCGCAGCCGACCAGCATGGTCAGCAGACCGGCCAGAGCCAATCCACCCAATCGCCGGACCCACCCGGAAACATCACTGTTTGATTGCTGTAATTCCATAATTGTTCGCTCCACCCAGCCGAGGGCTATTGGTAATTCGGCGAACATAGCAATAAAGTCGAAGACGCAAGCGGAACGACTTCACACTCTCTTTACAAATTGCAGTATATGTGATCTCTGTCACACTCTTAAATTTGATCCCCCACTGCAAGAGTGACCCTGTACGTCGCTTATTGCCGCGTTCCCGTCACTAGTCAGGGCATTGCGGGAAAACCGGGTTGGAGGTGGACTCGGCCCGAACTATACTGAAGGCTGAAACTCAAGAGGAAACACGAATGTCCCTGGCAACCGGCCTGCTGCAATGGCAGTGGTGGCATCCACTGGTTTATACCCTGATTCTAACCCACTTCACCATCATCGCTGTTACCGTCTTTCTGCACCGGCATTCAGCGCACAGAGCGCTGCAATTGCACCCAATCGTGAAACACGCTTTTCGGTTCTGGCTATGGCTAACCACCTCAATCAAAACAAAGGAGTGGACGGCTATCCACCGGCGCCATCACGCGACCTGTGAAACCGAACAGGATCCTCACAGTCCGCAAGTGCTGGGCATTAAAAAAGTGCTGCTGGAAGGCTCCGAGCTTTACAAGCAAGCCGCCGACCCCGCGACACTGTCGCGCTATGGCAATGGCACACCGGACGACTGGCTGGAGCGCAAGGTATACAGTCACCCTGTCGGCAATTACCTGGGCATCGCCCTGATGGCTGGCATCAATATCGCCCTGTTCGGCCCCATCGGCTTGACCATCTGGGCCGTGCAAATGCTGTGGATTCCAATCTGGGCTGCCGGTGTCATCAATGGCTTGGCGCACTACTGGGGCTACCGGAACTTTGAAAGCCCCGATGCCGCGCGCAATCTGGTGCCCATCGCCGCCTTCATCGGCGGTGAAGAGTTGCACAACAATCACCACACCTACCCCAACTCCGCCCGGCTCTCTTCGCGCTGGTATGAATTCGACATTGGCTGGCTATACATCCGAACCTTTCAGTTGCTGGGCCTGGCGTGGGACATTCGCCGTGGTCCGGTGGTACACAAGGTGGCCAGCAAATCCCTGATCGACGCCGATACCGCTCTGGCTGCGGCCAACGACCGCTTTCGCATCATGGCCCAGTTCAAGCGGCAGGTGCTGCGTCGCACCATTCGAAGTGACCGCCGCATCAAGGCATCGGCCGGGGCGCATTACCGTGGTCTGGTGCAGTGGCTGTCGCAAAACCAGGAACACTGGGATGACGCACGGCACGACTGGATGAACACTTTCTTTGAAAAACACCCGGAACTGCGCACGCTGCACAGCCTGAAAGAAGAGCTCAATCACATCTGGTCATTGCGCACCCGCTCGAAAGAGGAATTAATGGCAGCATTCAAAGCCTGGTGCGAAAAAGCCGATGCAGCCGGTGTAGAAGCGCTCTCGGAGTTCTCCGCCATGTTGCGTCAATACACCTTGAAGCCGGCCGCGATTGGCGCCCGATGACCGATACCAACGCCCTGCTGCATGTACTGGAAGGCTTGCGCTTACGCCGCATGACAGCCACTTACAAGGTCGTGGCCGAAGCCATTGGCCTCACCCCGCCAGGGCAAATTCAGGCGCTGGCGGCCTTGCTTGAAGCAATACAGGAAGACGATGCCTGCCTGGAGCGGCCGCAGCGGGCCGCCCTGGTCATACAGAACGGCAAAGATCCGATTCCACGCCCCGGTTTTTTTCAACAACTCACGGCCCTCGGCGTCTATCAGGGCAATGACCGGGGTGCGGAAGCCGCCATGTGGCATCAAAATGAAATAGAGCGCTTGTACGGGCTTGGGCCGGAGGGTTAAGCTGGTAAGTCTTTCACCCAACGGGCCGGGTTACCCGCCACCAGGGTCCTCGCTGGAACCGATTCCCGAACCACCGAGCCTGCCGCCACTACCGCGCCATCACCAAGGGTAACGCCCGGTAAAATGACCGTCCGACCACCCACCCATACGTTTCGCCCCAGGGTAATGGGGCGGGCAAATTCATCGCCGCGAGCGCGTTCTTCAGCATCGAGCGGATGCGACACCGTATAAAAGTGAACGCTGGGCCCAATCAGGCTGCCTTCGCCGATGTCGATCCAGGCGCTGTCGAGCAACACGCACCCGAAATTCAGATACACCCGGTCCGCCAGCCGTATCTGAGTGCCGTAATCGACCTGTATGCCCGGTTCGATAAAGGTGTGTTGACCGCAGGCCTCAAACAGGGCCGTCAGTCGCTTCAGGTTGCCAGGGGTGGGCGCATGCGCAAACCGGGCGCAACGCTCCCTGGCCTGAAAGCGTAACTGCCGAAGCTCAGGGTCAAGCGGGTTAAATACGGCACCGCTGCGCATCTTATCCAGTTCAGTCATTGGGTCTCCTTGAGCCCGGTGGTGTCACTCTGCTGCGTTACTCTTTACAATCCCCGCAGATCTTTCGCCCTGGTTCCTCGTTCACGTACCCGAGGGCCCCGGGCCAGAGTCGCCTTTCAAGTTGACTGACAGGATATCCGCCATGACCACCCCCGTCTTGTATCACAATCCGCGTTGTTCCAAATCCCGTGAAGCCAAAGCCTTGCTTGACGAAGCGGGCATCGATTACCAGGTCAGACTGTATCTCACCGACCCCCTGTCGGTCGCGGAACTGAAAACCCTGCTGAAACAATTGGGTCTCTCTGCCGCCGATGTACTGCGTCGCAAGGAAGCCGATGCAAAGGCGGCCGGCCTCGACAGCAACAGCAGCGATGAACAGATACTGGATGCCATGGCCCGGTTCCCAAAATTGCTGGAGCGACCCATTCTGGTAACCGGCAAAGGGGCTCGTATTGGCCGCCCACCCGAAGCCATTCGGGAGATTCTGTAAGTGCCCTATTTGCTGATTCTGTATTACAGCCGCCACGGCAGCCTGGCGCAACTGGCTGAAGCCATCGCCTCCGGCGTCGATGAAGTGGCTGGCATCGAGTCGCGACTGCGGACCGTGCCGGCGGTGCGCGCCGATCATGAAGTAACGGGCAGCGACATTCCTGACGATGGCCCCTTGTTCTGCACACTCGACGATCTCGCCAACTGTCACGGTCTGGCACTCGGCTCACCCGGTCGCTTTGGCAATATGGCCGCGTCTCTGAAATACTTTCTCGAACAAAGCTCCTCACTCTGGGTATCGGGCAAACTGGTGGGCAAACCCGCCGGCGTATTTACAAGCACCACGACCCCGCATGGCGGTCAGGAGTCTACCCTGTTGTCGATGATGATCCCCCTGCTGCACCATGGCATGATCATCACCGGGCTGCCATTCACCGAAAAGTCCCTGCACGACGGCTTTCAGGGGGGGACACCCTATGGCAGCTCCCACGTAGCCGGGCCCTCACACCGGCCATTAACCGATGAGGTTCGCCAACTGGCCAGACACCAGGGCAAACGACTGGCTCAACTTGCACTGAAGGTAGGTACTGATGACGAATGAAAAAGGCCAGACGGTTAACCTGAATCGTCGTCTGCGCACCAGCTACTGGCTAATGTTACTGAGCATCTATGCCGGGGCCTTCCTGTATGGACCCGCCTTTGGCAGCATGCCGGTGGGTGAATGGATTGCCTCCTGCCTGGTGGTCGGTTTCTTTGTCAGCCTGCCCTTGCTGCTGGTTGTTTTGGTCGCCCTGCGCCCTACCCCGGGCGGTGTCAGCTGGATGAGCTTTTTGCTGTTGGGTTACCTCATCTACGGCATTGTGCTGATCTTCTCACCCCGGGGTCTGCTCGGTGGCTTGCTGCTCACGGGTACCACGCTCGCCACCTTCATGTATGCCGTTGCCTGGTTACGCCCACTCAAGAAAGCGGCCAAAGCACGCGCGAAAAGCGAACCGTCGCGCTAACCGGCGGCAAACACCTTGCTGCGCACTACCTTGCGATAGGCGCCCGGTGTCAGTGACAGTTTTTGCCGGAAAATCTTGCCGAAATAAGCCGGGTTGCGGTAACCACTGAGCTCGGCGACTTCGGCCACCGTTAGGTTGCTGTCGCGCAGCAATTCACGGGCATGCTCCAGACGCAGACGTTGCACATACTCCATCGGGCTCTCGCCGGTCGCCTGGGTGAACCGGCGACTGAAATTTCGCGCGGATTGATCAAGCAGGCCCGCCAAAGCATCTACGGTAATCTCCTCCGCCAGATGCTGTCGAACCCAAGCCTGCACTAGGCTGACCCCCTCATCGTGATGAATGGCCCCGCCCGGTTCAAAATACGGCGTTGAAAAGGTGCGTTTCAGCTCATGCATGAACTGGCGTTCCACCAGGGCCAGCGCTTCCTCCCCGAAAGTCTGTTCAATCAGAAACAATACCAGGTCAGTCTGGGCATTGATCGAGCCAGCACAATAGATCCCGTCTTCATGGGTTACGAAATGATGCCCCTCGAAGCGGATAGCAGGGTAACGGCGAGCAAAGCGTTCCAGGTAATACCAGTGCGTTGTCGCCACACGCCCAGCCAGCAACCCGGCTTCGGCCAAATGCCCGACGCCGGTTCCGGTCGCAGCCAGTCGCGCCCCGGCCTGATATTGTTTAGCCAGCCAGCGCTGCAGCGGCTGACTGTCCTGCAGCACCGGCCACGGGGTTCCCCACAAGGGGGGCACAAACACAAGGTCAGCCTGGTCGGCCTGTTCAAAGTCGGTATCCGGCACGATGCGCAGGCCACCGGTCAGTACCGTTGTCGTCGCCTCGCCCACCACTTGCAGCGTCAGGTTATCCTGACGCCGGTGACGAACCCGGTGGCGACTGGCGGCGTAAAACATCTCCATCGGCAGTGCCAGCCCCGTCATTAAGGCCTGTTCGCAAACGGCAAAGGCTATTTTCATGACAAACAGCTCTCAATACGCGAATTATGGCTTATAAGTTACATCATTCGGCATAATTGTAATACCTTAGCGTTGAAACAGGCACTATAGTCATGCGCACTGACTTTTAAGTGAATGAATCACAGGCGCTTAACCATGAGAAAACTTCCCGTCATCACCGGATTTGGAGGCATCAACCCTGCAGGTCGGGTGTCCCTTCATCACGCTTATCGCCGCATGGTGCACGAAGCACTCGATGACCAGAAGATGGCGGCCACCTGGCAGGACCTGTCGCGTCTGATGAAGCTCGACCCGGCCAGTACCGATCATCAGGCATTGCTCGACGGCACTCTGATCCGCCGCATCAACCCCGCCAGTCACTTCGACCCGGATGCTGTGCCCACGCACCGCAAAGCCACCTTGAAGCACCCCGATGGTCTGCACTTTCAGCTCAAACGATCCCAACTGCCGAAGCCCCTGCCGGCTGGCTGGCAGGTTACGGATGCCAGTGCCGACCCGGTTGAGGTTCAGGTCGATCAGTCGATGGCGGTGTTGCTGCCGGAGACCTATCAGTCCAAAGTCTCGTCGGCAGGCATACTGCCTGAAGGCTTTAACCCGGCTGACTACTACAACGCAGCACACCACCCGCGCGGGCTGCAAATGGCAGTTTATGGCGCATCCGATGCAATACGGTCGCTGGGCATGCCCTGGCAGTCGGTGCTCGATCGCATTCGACCGGATCAGGTCTCGGTGTATGCCGGTTCTTCCATTTCGCAAATGGACCAGGCCGGTCTGAAAGGCCTGTATCAGTCGCCGTTAACCGGCAATCGCATCACCTCCAAAATGATGCCACTGTCGATGCCGGAAATGACGGCCGACTTCATCAACAGCTACATACTCAACAGTGTTGGCAATACCGGTTCCAACGCAGGTGCCTGTGCCACCTTTTTATACAACCTGCGCCAGGGTATCTCTGATATTGAAGCGGGCAAGTGCCGCGTTGCCATCGTGGGCAATTCAGAGGCACCGGTCGTCCCCGAGATCATGGAAGGCTTTCGCATCATGGGCGCGCTGGCCGAAGACGAACAGCTCAGGCAGCTCGATAACAGCGATGCCACTGACAACCGCCGCGCCTGCCGGCCATTCTCGTCCAATGCCGGCTTTACCATGGCCGAGTCCAGCCAGTTCGTGGTGCTGATGGACGACGAACTGGCACTGGAAACCGGTGCCACCGTCTATGGCAGCGTCGCCGATGTCTTCGTCAACGCCGATGCCAACAAGAAGTCCATTTCCGGGCCCGGCGTCGGCAACTACATCACTTTGGCTAAGGCCACCTCCCTGGCCCGAGCCATTCTCGGCGATGCCGGGCTACAGCGCACCTTTGTGATGGCACACGGCACTGGCACGCCCCAAAACCGCGTCACCGAATCCCATATCTTTAACGAAGTCGCCAAAACCTTCGGCATCGAACACTGGGCCGTCTCGGCCATCAAATCCTACGTTGGCCATTCACTGGGCCCGGCGGCTGGTGATCAGCTCACTGCGGCACTGGGTGTCTGGGCGGAAGGCTGGATACCCGGCATTCGCACCATTGATCACATTGCTGACGACGTGAACCAATCGCATCTGAATATTCTGATGAACCACCATTACGCCGGACACCAGGGCGCCGACATGCTGGGCACCCTGATCAACTCAAAAGGCTTTGGCGGCAACAATGCCAGCGCGCTGATCCTGTCGCCAGCCAGCACCCTGTCGCTGATGACCGAACGCCATGGCGCACGGGCCGTTACAGAATGGCAACACCGCAACGAAGCGGTGAGCGAGGCACAGCAACAGTACGATGCCGACACCCGGGAACATGGCTTGAAAGTGATGTATTCGTTCGGAGAGTCGGTCATGTCAGACAAGGACCTTTCATTCGGTCGCGACAGCCTGACACTGAGTCAGTTCAAAAACGCGATTGAATTGCCCACCACAAATCCCTTCACCCGATAAACCAGAGCCCCTGAGCGCTGCCACCCTAACCGGCTGCAGCGCTCAAATTCCCCGCGAGACTGAGGTATACTGCGCGCCGAATTTAGCCAGCCCCAACACGACACCATGAGCCGTTCCCGTTTCGACAAATTCAAGACCGTCCTGCAACAGCGCCAGCCCGATATGGCGCTGGTGACCGACCAGGTGCACAAGGCGCAAAACATCTCCGCCATGTTGCGCACGGCCGATGCTGTCGGCATCACCACCGTGCACATGGTGCAACCAGCCAGGGGCCGACTGGTATATCATCATACCGCCGGCGGCAGTTCCCGCTTTGTCACCTCCATTGGCCACCCCAGCATTGAAGCGGCGCTGCAGGCAGCCCGCGACCAGGGCTTAACACTCTACGCCGCCCAGTGGTCTGAGCGAGCCATCAGCTACCGCGACGCCGATTACACCCAGCCTTTCGCCCTGGTCATGGGTGCCGAAAAATACGGGCTGAGCGAGACCGCCAGCGCCGCCGCTGACGTGCACCTGACCATACCGATGATGGGCATGGTGGAGAGCTACAATGTGTCAGTCGCGGCCGCCATCATTCTCCAGGAGGCGCTGCATCAACGGCAGGCAGCAGGGCACTACCAGCGCCCGGTGGTTGAAGATGAAGACTATCACCGCACCCTGTTTCGTTGGGCACAACCCAAAATGGCGCGCTATTGTGACCAGAGAGGGCTACCCTACCCGGAACTGGATGAAGATGGCGACATGATCCCGCCTACCGATGCAGCCTACCGGGGACGCGCATGACCACGAGCAACGACCAACCTGTACTGAGCCGCGAAGCACGCAAGAAAGTGATCGACCGCACCAACTGGATTTGCGTTGCCGTCGATGCCATCGCCTTCGTGATCAAGATCGTGGTCGGTGTCAGCGTCAAGTCACCGGCCCTGATTGCCGATGCCATGCACAGCCTCAGCGACCTGGCCGCCGATGTACCACTGATTATTCTGGCCAAGGTGTCCCATCACGATGCCGATGCCGAGCACCCCTATGGGCACGCCCGGTTCGAAACGCTGGGTACCGTTATGCTCGGCGGCTTATTGTTGGCGGTGGCCGCTGGCATCGCCTACGAAAGCATTCATTTGTTTTTTGAAGATAGCCGTCCGGAACCAAGCCTCGCCGCTCTGGTGACCATTCTGATTGCCCTGGCACTCAAGGAAGGACTGTTTCATTACGCTCTGTTTCAATCGCGCCGGGCACGCTCGCCCCTGCTTGAGGCCAATGCCTGGCATGCCCGCTCCGACAGTCTTTCCTCACTGGTGGTACTGGTGGGCGTTGTTGCCACACTGCTGGGTTACCCAACGGTGGAAATCATTGCCGCTGTTGTCGTTGCCGGTTTGATTGGGCATATGGGCATCAGTCTTACCTGGAATGCCCTGCAGGAGCTGGTCGACCGGGGCGTCGACCCGGAACAGCAACAGGCCTTCAAGCAGGTGCTGGCCTCGGTGCCCGGGGTGAAAGACGTTCATATGCTGCGCACCCGCATGATGGGGCCGAGCGTCTTTATTGACGCCCATATTCAGGTGGGCGGGTATTTGAGTGTATCGGAGGGGCATCAGATAAACGAGTGGGCCTTGCGGTCTATCAAGGAGCAGTTCAGCCATGTCACGGACGTTACCCTGCACATTGACCACGAGCAGGAATTGCCCGACGTAACGCCTGCGCCACTGGCCCCGTTACGCCCGGCGATCGAGAACCTGTTGTTCGAGCGCGGCATACGCGGTTATGAACAGCTGATCATTCACTATCACCAGCAAAAAACGACGCTGGAACTGACGGTACTACCCGATCAACCCACCGACGGTTGGCAGGCGACGTTTGGCGCCATTGTGCGGGAAGTCCCCTGGGTGGATGCCATCACCCTCAGTACGCGGGTCTGTGTTATCGATCAATCAGAACGCTGATGCTGCTGCGGGTCAGGGGGTTGCCCTGGGGGCCGAGCACCTCAACCGTCCAGAGGCCATTCCATTCGGGCACCAGCTCTTTGCTGGAATAAACCCGCCAGCGTGGCCCCTCTACCTGAAAGGTAACGTCCGCCATTATTTGCCCCTCGAACCGCCAGCGGTGTGTCACTTCGGTTCCGGCCATGTCCACCAGTTCGGTGAAGAAGAACAGCGGGGTAATGTTGCTGGCTGTCGTCAGATGATCGACCGGTTCCCGGTCCGTGATGCCCCGGGTGAAATGGCTTCTGGCGACATCGGCCATGGCCGTGCCCGCGATACCCAATGCCAGCACTGCCACCATCAATTTTTTGGTTATTGTCATTCCCAACTCCCGCTTCGTCGTCACTGGGATAGCACCTCAGTGTCGGTCAGTTATCCGCAACCTGCCCCGCTATGGGCGGCAACGGCGGCACCACCTCTGCGTTCTGCGCCCGGTGGCGCAACAGATGGTCCATCAGCACAATGGCCATCATGGCCTCGGCGATGGGCACGGCGCGTATGCCCACACAGGGATCATGCCGCCCCTTGGTGATCATTTCAATTGGCTCGCCACTGCGGGTTATGCTTTTGCCGGGTACGGTAATGCTGGATGTCGGTTTCAGCGCAATGTGCGCCTCAATCGCCTGCCCGGTCGAGATACCGCCAACAATGCCGCCTGCATGATTGCTCAGAAACCCTTGTGGCGACAACTCATCGCGATGATGACTGCCTTTCTGGTTGACCACCTCAAATCCATCGCCGATCTCGACGCCTTTTACCGCATTGATGCTCATTAGGGCGTGGGCAAGATCGGCATCGAGTCGGTCAAAAATGGGTTCACCCAAGCCTGGCATCAAACCGGTAGCACGCACGCTGATGCGAGCACCAATGGAATCACCCTCTTTGCGCAGGGCCTGCATGTAGGCTTCCATTTCCGGCACTTTGTCCGGGTCCGGACAGAAGAAGGGGTTGGTTTCAACCGCGTCCCAGTCAATCCGCTCCGCCCGAATCGGGCCAAGCTGGCTCAGATAGCCCTGAATCTGTATACCTCGTAATGCCAGATACTGCTTAGCAATGGCCCCGGCGGCAACGCGCATGGCCGTCTCCCGCGCTGAGCTGCGACCACCGCCTCGATAATCCCGAAAGCCGTATTTCTGGTCGTAGCCATAGTCGGCATGGGCCGGCCGGTAGGTGTTCATGATGTCGCTGTAATCGTTGCTGCGCTGATTGGTGTTTTCAATCATCAGGCCGATAGGCGTTCCCGTGGTACGGCCCTCAAACACACCGCTTAGAATGCGCACCGCATCGTCTTCCCGTCGCTGAGTGGTGTAGCGACTGGTGCCGGGCTTGCGCCGATCCAGATCGCGTTGCAGTACGGCTTCATTCAGCTCCAGCCCGGGTGGGCAGCCATCGACAATGGCGCCCAGAGCCGGGCCATGGCTTTCACCAAAAGTTGTGACGGTAAAGAGGGTGCCAAAGGTGTTTCCAGACATGAGCGTGTATCACTCCATAAAAACAGGCCGGTTACCGGGCCATAAAAAAGTGGGGCTGCAGTTGCTGACAACAGGACACGCGGTCAGCGTCATGCGGGCTTGCCCCCGGGTGTTTTAGTTGCCGGCAGTGATCAGGCAAAATGCATCCTGAGTTCAGCCGCTGAGACCAGAAAAACGCCGTGCCCGCCCCGCTCAAAATCGGGCCAGTGCAGGTCCATATCCGGGTAAGCGGTCGTCAGGGCGCCAAAGCTGTTGCCAACCTCACAGACCAGCCAGCCTTCGTCAGTGAGGTATTGAGGCGCTTCGCGCAGAATCCGATGCACCAACTCAAGGCCATCATGGCCGGCCGCCAGGCCGAGACGCGGCTCGTGATGAAACTCGGCCGGCATGGTCGCCAAATCGTCTTCATCGACGTACGGCGGATTGGCGACTATCAAATCGTATTGTTCGCCTTCCAGTGTGGCAAACAGATCGCCCTGAAGAACCCGCACCTGGTACCCCAGGTCTTTTTGATCCACGTTATCGACCGCAATGGAAACGGCGGCATCACTGAGATCACTCAGGTCAACACGGGCATCCGGGAAAGCACGCGCCATCGCAATACCAATGCACCCACTGCCGGTGCACAGATCCAGAATGCGGGTTGGTGAATGCGACAACCAGGGCGAAAAGCGGGCCTCTATCAGCTCGGCAATGGGCGACCGGGGAATCAGCACATCTGGCGTGACCCTAAACGGCTCGCCACAAAACCAGGCTTCTTCGAGCAGATAAGCCGTTGGAATCCGCTCGAGACAGCGCCTGCCAATCAGTGTCCAGAGCAGTCGGCGCTCTCGTGGAAGCAGGGTAGCCGACAACACCTCTGGCGGTGCATCCCAGTCGAGATCCAGCGCCCGCATGCACAGGAACACCGACTCATCCCAGCCAGAGTCGAATCCGTGTCCGAAAAAGACCTGGTGGGCGTCCATGGCGCTGGCGGCAAACCGCACCCAGTCGCCCAGGCAGGTGAAGTGTTCGATGCAGTCGGTTTGGTCGTCGGTACTGGATAAGTTGACCGCGCTGTCGATAAAAGCCATTGAAATTGAGGTTCCGAACGGTGACAAGTAACGCACAGTATACCCTGAGCCGGCCGATAACTTTAACCGGTCTTCAGCATTGGTTGACCGGATGCCGGCATGGCCGGTCAGGCAGGCAGTGAGAAGGTGGCCGTTTGAGTCGGCGCTCCGAGCTCCGGGTCGGTCTCACCGATACCCGCGAACTGCACCGCATAGCCGTTGCGGGCCGCCACCCCGCGGGACCACTGCATGAACTTCTGCCGGTCCCACTCGAACTTGTGATCAGGCTCCCGAAACTCGCCGGGCGCCAGGCCCAACAAGGGGTTGTACTCCCGGTTTGGCGTGGTCATGATCAGGCGATGCGGTCGCATCTGCCCAAACACGGTCTGCTCCACCCGGGACAGATCGTTCGGTTTCACGTGCTCAATGGTTTCCACCATGGCCGCCATGTCAAAACCGGTCAGCGCCGGATGCGGTTCTGCGTAGGAACCGGCGACCAGCCTGAGCCGACCACTGGCCAGGCTGTCGGCGAACATATTTCGCGCCACTGCCAACCCCACACCGGAGGATTCCAGACCAACAATGTGTGAAAACTGCGGATCGTTGATCAACCGGACCAACAATGAACCGGAACCGCACCCCAGATCCAGCACCCGCCGTGCACCGCTTTGCCGGATACGCTGGTAGACGCTGTCGAGCCGTTCTTCATGCAAAGGCGAGGTTCCGGGTATTGCACTGGAAAGGCCGGCTAACTTCACGTTTCACTCACTCCCGGAGATTCAGGTTTCTGGGCGCCTGGGGGCGCGATGGTAAACAGGTGAGCTAAAGACGCGAACGCACCCATCTGGCCAGCGGCTGTGGGGTTTCCATGTGCGCATGATGCCCTCCGGGAAACCGAGCGACGCTGAGGTTCGGTACGCAAGCCAGCCGGCCGTCGAGCACTGACCCCGCCGCACCAAGCGGGCTGTCATCGAACAGGGCCAGATCCAGTGGGCATTCTATACGACGCAACAGCCCCTGTACCTGATTTTCCGTCATGCGCCAGGCACTGTCCTGACGTAGCCGCCGATCATACCGATGGAACCAGCCGCGGTCATTCAACCCCACGCCCCGGCTTGACAGAACCCGGGCACTGGCCGGTGACAGGGGAAACCGGCCACCCACCCGAACCTGCCACAAGGCATCGGTTGTCGAATAGTAGCGGCGTCCTCCCGGGCTATCCCGTCGTTGCTGATAGCTGCGCTGCATCCGGTCCAGATTGCCTTCATCGGACTCGCTCAGCGGGCCGAGCGCATCCAGGCAGATCAATCGCTCGATCCGGGAATCCACTACTGCCAGCATCTGCGCCAGAATGGCCCCCAGCGAATGCCCGAGCAACGTATAGGTGTCCCAGTTCAGTTCATCCATGACATGCCCCAGTACCGGCAACCACTGGGTAATGGACCACCCCTCGGCCATAGCCAGAGCTGACGAGTTGCCATGGCCGGGCAGGTCCAGCGCCCAGATTTCGACATCCGGCATGGCGGCCGACAGCGGTTTGAAACTGAAAGCGTTATCCAGGAAGCCGTGCAACGCCAGCACAGGTTGCCCCTGCCCCATCACGACACCCTGTACCTGCCCGCCCAGCAGGGAAATGGATTTCATATCAGGCAGCCTGGTGGGAATGCAGTCGATGAATGAGAGACAGCACCTCGGTGGCGGTTTCATCCGGGTGTTCCAGCGGGAACATATGACTGCCCGGCAAACGCGACCCAACCAGATTCAGCTTGTGCTTCATGCGCAGATACTGATGTTTGCGCACGGTATCGGTATCCCGTCCGAGAATAACGCCACCAGGCACCTGCAACTGACCGGGCTGCACCCAGAGGGTGTGTGGAACAGTGCGGAAAATGGCCAGCTCGACAGGTACTTCATACGATAATTCTACGCTTCCATCGGCACCGATGCGGGTCGCACAGGCCATATAGTCCCGGATGCAATCGGGATGAAAATGCCTGAAAAGACCTCGAGACTGAAAGTAAGCCAGGGCGTCATCAGCGCTGGGCCATGTGCGCCGCCGGTGTTTTGACCGGCCGGCCGGCGTCAGGTTGTCAATCAGACCCAGCGCCTTGACGCTACGCACCACCCAGCTTTCGAACCGGCTGAACAGCGGCACATCGAGCATGATGATGCTGGAGAACAAGTCGGGGCGCTCTAACGCCGCCATGATGGTCAGGCCGCCCCCCAGAGAATGGCCGAGGCCAACTACCGGCCGGTCGCACTGCCGCTCGATGCTGTCGATCAGTTGCCGCTTCAGGTGTGGCCAGTTGTTGGTCACTGGATACTCCGGGTCGTGACCGATCAGTGGCAGCGTCTTCAGTTCCACATGTGGCGCCAGGCCATCGAGCATGCGACGGTAACTTGCTGAGGGAAAGCCATTGGCGTGTGCAAAATGGAGTTGGGGTTTCATAACAACCAAGAATCAACAGAACATCGACCAATCTACCCGAGTCATCCGGCAAATTCAAACGCTCGTTTGAACCCCTACTTTACCCAGAGCAGTTCAGCGCCGCCGGGCAGGAAGTCGGATACATCCAGGCAGGCAAGATTGGCGGTGCTTAGCGCCACGCCGCCCGGCAATCCGGTCAGTTGGCTCGCCAGTGAACTGAGCAGTGGGTTGTGCGCGACCAGCAATAGCCGCTGTGGTTTTATTGTCTCCAGCCAGGCCATAAGTGCCGCCACCGAGCTGTCGGGCGTCAGCCCGTCATACAGGTGATAAGCCTGCTGACCGGTCGCCGACAACACCAGTTCCGCCGTTTGGCGAGCTCGAAGATAAGGGCTGCAGTAAACCGCATCGACGGGTGCCAGTTCCGCAGCAACCCGGTTAACAGCTTTGGTTCCGGCCGACACCAGCGCTCGTGATGCATCATCGGACGCCCGGCCATAGGGCTCGGCTTCTCCGTGGCGCAGTAAATACAGAATCATGCAGCCTCGTCGAACTCGCTTTGCGGGTCATCCGGCCAGTCCCGAAATGGAAAGGGCTTGTCATTGCTGATGAAGGTGAGGTAATCGAGCAACTGCTTTTGGTAGAGCGCCAGACGGCGGCAAAACGTCGCCAGTTGCGGGTTGGGATCGTCGTCAAACCAGGCCAGCACCCACTGCACAATGGCCAGCACACCGGTAACCAGCAGACTGATGCGCAGGACGATCCAGAACAGAATCATGCACAGCGCCCGGATAACCTGATGTTCCTTTTCTTCCCGATTTAACGATGCCATCAGATACCCGCCCCCATGAATTCAACGTCCTGTGCCAGATCACCCGCCATCAGTTGGCCGGCGACCGCGGCTATCGGTTTGTCTTCATAAATAATGGCATAAAGCCCGCTGGCCAGCGGCATGTAGATCCCCATTTCACCGGCTTTTTCATGCACCATGCGCAGGGTGTTAATGCCCTCAGCAGTCTCGCCCACTCGTTTGATCGCCTGTTTCAGCGAGTCACCCTCGCCAATATAGTAGCCGACCCGATAATTGCGACTGAGTTTGGAACTGCAGGTAACAATAAGATCACCGACACCGGCCAGACCCAGAAAGGTCATCGGGTTGGCACCCAGGCGCACCGCAAACCGCGACATCTCGGCCAGCGAGCGGGTAATAATGGCGGCTCGCGTGTTTTCTGCCATCCCCAGCGCAGACGCCAGGCCGGTAATGATCGCATAGATGTTTTTCAGCGCACCGGCCAGCTCGACACCGTAGATATCGGGGTTGCCATACACCCGAAAATACTGGCTGCTCAGCATGGTTTGAACCCGGGCGCGCAGCGGTTGACTATAGGACGCAATCACCGTGGCGGAGATCTGGTGATCGGCAATTTCTTTGGCCAGGTTTGGCCCACTGATGCACCCGATATCGTGCGCCGGTGCCAGATCATGCAGGATCTGACTCATCAGGCGGAAGCTGCCGGGTTCAATGCCCTTGGTCAAACTGACCAGGGCTGTGTGAGGCTGCAACAGCGGCACAGCCTGCTCCACCACCGAGCGAAAGGCCTTGCTGGGAACTGCAACAAAGACACAGTCGGCATCCGATACGGCTTCGTTCAGATCCAGCACTGGGGTCAGGTTGGCACTGAGCGCATACCCCGGCAAGTAACGGCTGTTCTCACCCTGGGTGCGGATGTCCTCCGCCTGTTTCTCACTGCGCATCCACAATCTGACGCGGTGACCATTGGTGGCGGCAATGTTGGCAATGGCAGTGCCAAAACTGCCACCGCCGAGGACGGCAATCGTCTGTGGCGACCCTTCATTGGCGTGTGTCACAAAAATGGTTCTCCCTAAACAAAGACGCGCAACGGGTTAGCGTCGCGCGTTCAAGACCTTTTGTACACCGCTGACCGGCCATTACCGGTAATCAGTGCGGCTGGTTTTCCATACACTCAACCAATTCCCGGAAGGTTTGCCGGTTCTGGTCGTTCAGTGACATCAGAATTTTATGCGCTTCCAGCACCCGTTCGTGGGCCGACCACTCATCGAGCGGTTCCTGGCTTTGCTCGCTCAGGGCATCCTGAGCTTCGACATCGGCATTGGGGACAATCACGAACACTCTGTCCCGGAACCCCATGGTATCGACGATCCGGGTGATATCGGCTTTGCTGGAAATCAGAGTTGGCACATGGCCCATCACTGGCGTTGCCAGACGGGAAATTTTTGCCAGAAGTCCGAGACTGGTGCTGTCGATGCCTTCGGCATCGCTAAGATCAACAATCACAGACGTGAAGGCGGGATCTTCAACCATATTTTTCAGGCAGGTATCGAGTGTCGTGCACAACGTCATGCGCACGTCTCCTGTCAACTTAATGACATAAGAGCCCGACTTGTTCGCCATTAAAACGCGACCGGTACTCATCTATTATCCGACCTACTTAACCCTTTCAACCGTAAGGACTGTAATGTCGTCTGAGGCAGACCGGGTTTTCCCCTCGCTCGTCATCTGCGTCAAAACGTGCTGCATAGTATGGGTTGGGTCAGCGCCTAACTCAAGCAAATGCGCCTCCTTTTCTTGCAAAGATACGTCAGCCAGCAACTCGAGAAAGCCATCGGACACGACGGAAAGTCGCTCGAATCCGTCCAGTTTCTGACGCCTGTTTTCAAACATCGCATCGTCGAACAGGCCCACTGCGAGACTTTCAGGTTCGATGGCCCGGCAGACCTCTCGGGTACAGAGTACTGGCGCCGGAAAATGCGCCGCCGAAGCGTAGTCGAGGGTGTTATCTTCCGTATCAATCACCCCATAGAACATGGTGGCGTGCTTGCCGGTCTGGGTGCGAATCAACTCCAGATTGATCTGTCGCAGAACCTGGGCCGGAATCAGTACCACGTCGGACGCATCGTTCTCCATTTCATCACGCAGCCGGTCTATCTGATTCTTGATCAACAAGGTGATCAGGGCGGAACTGGCGCCATGCCCCGACACGTCGGCCATGTAGAACACCAGCTTACCGGGTATGACCTGAAAATAGTCGACCAGGTCACCGCTTAAGTAGTTGGAGGGCACCATCTGGTGGCTGATGCGATAGTGATCGTGAGTCAGGGCAAATTCAGGCAGCAACCGCTGCTGCACGGCTCTGCCCGCTTGCAGATCGAGCTTGAGCCGATCCACGTGGTCCTGCAATTCCTGATTGCGGGATTCCAGCTCAACACGGTAGCGGTAGTTCTCCTTGACCAAAAAGGAACGCTCGAGCGCGCGTTCAACCGAATGCTCAAGCACACCCAGATCGACGATGGGCTTCATCAGGTAATCGCTAGCACCGAGGCGCAGGGCCTCGACCACATCGGTCATGACACCGGCACCCGATACAACAATGACCGGCACTTCGTCGGTCAGCTCCATAATGCGGCGTAACAGTGACAAACCATCCATAACCGGCATGCGCAGGTCACAAATGATCAGATCCGGCGACTTCTTCTCGTACAAGGCCAGCGCTTGCTGGCCATTTTCGGCTTCCAGCACGTTATAACCGCTGTCTTCCAGGTAGGCGACAATCGAGTCCCGGATGGCTTGTTCGTCATCAACAACCAAAAGTGTGGCATCTGTGAGTGGCATCTTGTTGACTTCCCCAGGGTAGTGCAGGCAACTTAACGGGGTGGGTCAGCGAACGCAACCACTGAATGGCGTGGTGATCCCGAACAGCTTGTCCAAACCGACGCACGACCAGACCGGGACAGAGAGGTGACTATGAGCACAGCGGACAAAGATTACGGCGAAAAGCGCGATTTCATACGCATGACCCTTAACGCGGAAGCCCTGATACACCTGGCCGATCAAACCCCGCCCCTGACCGCCCAGTGCACCGACCTGAGCGCAACCGGCATCAGCCTGGTGGCCGCACAGCCGCTGGCAAAAGGAACCGAGGTGGGAGTAACGATCGAATCACCCAACGAACAGTTTCGCTCTCTGGATGCCAGGGCCCGGGTCCTGCGATGCGATGCGAGGGATGATCAGAGCTATCAGTTGGGCATGGAAATACTCAGCCTGCGATAACCGCCTGTCGTCGGTTCGGGGTAGCTTAGAACGACTCGTCAATAAAGGCGTCGTCCGGGTCTTCTGCTCCCCCGAAACCGCCCTCGTCAACAAAGTCTTCGTCTGAAGTTGATGAGCCAACCGGCTCATCCAGAAAGCTGTCGGACACGTTTTTGCCATCAGACACATCGTAATTGCGTTTCGACAAGTAAGCCTCGCGCAGCACCAGATACCCGTCTCCGCTCATCAGCCGATCAGACCCCAGCAGGTCAGCACGGGTTTGTAGACCGTCCAGTGTTGCCATTCCGCTGCGCTCAACCAGGTTGAAATCGGAGTACTGCAACGGGCTCAGCCAGATATCGCCCAGAAAGCCGGAACTGTCGCGCACGCTGGAAGGTCCAAGCAGGGGCAAAACCAGATAAGGCCCTGGGCCCAGGCCCCAGACCCCCAGTGTTTGCCCAAAGTCTTCGACTTTACGTTCGATCCCGATGTGACGCGCGACGTCGAATACCCCCAGCAAGCCCACCGTAGAGTTGATCACAAAACGTCCGGTTGAGGAGCCGGTTGCACGCCATTTACCCTGCAACAGATTATTGGTCGCGTTACGTACTTCACCAATGTTCTGAAAGAAGTTGCGCACACCCCGCTCCATCGGGTCGGGTGTCACGGTCTGGTAGGTCACCGACAGCGGTCTCAATACGGCCTGGTCAAGGCCGTCGTTGACCCGGTATATGACCCGGTTGGTCGTCTCGAAGGGGTCATGACTCTGAGCCGCAGCCAGCGGTGTCAATGCTACAAGAGAGAGGCTGGCAGCGATTCGAATAGCCTGGATCAGAGTCAAGGGGTGTCCTTATGCGGTATGTCGGGTGTCGCTCATCCATTGCGCCAGGGCTTGCTCTGCCCGGCTTTGTGAGCGTGCCGGGGCTGGCTTCTCAATTGGCGCCATCTTCGGTTGTGCCTTGGGGCGTTCTGCTTCGGAAACGGGTTCCGGAGTTTTAGCCGATTGCATCAGCAATTGCTCAAACGGACTTGGCTGGGTACGCAACTGCTTTTCCAGATGTTTTACCCGGTGACCCACACCAATGGCGCCCTGCCCCATCATTTTGACTTCCTGACGCAATGCCTGATGCGTTTGCTCCAGTCGGGCTTCCAGCTGACGCAATCTCCGCCCGTGGCGCCAATGTACCAGAGCCAGTAGGATGATCAAACCGCAAATAACCAGCGTTGGCCCTAGTGAAAACCCCTGTGCGACCCAAAGTTCTGCGAATGCCATGCTATGTTACCCTCTGTCCAGTCAGACTCTTGACGTTTCAGAGGGTTATGCACAAGTTGCGCCATCACGCCTGGTCGGTCAGCCTGCGACGCTCAGAGATCGGCTATTTCCGCCCACTCGCGCTCGGTCAGCAGTTTTTCAATTTCAATAAGAATCAGCAGTTCATCGTTCTTATGGCAGACGCCCTGTATGTAACGGGCACTCTCGTTACTGCCAACGTTGGGGGCGGTTTCGATTTCTGACTGCCGCAGGTAAACCACTTCGGCCACCGCATCGACCATAATCCCGACGACCTGATCCTCAGATTCCAGAATCACAATGCGGGTGTTGTCGGTCACGTCGGCCGGTGCCAGACCAAAGCGCTCACGGGTGTCCACCACAGTGACCACGTTGCCGCGCAGGTTGATAATGCCGATCACATAACTGGGCGCACCGGGTACCGGCGCTATTTCGGAGTAACGCAGTACTTCACGTACTTGCATCACATTAATGCCGTATGTCTCCTCGCCCAGACGGAAGGTCACCCATTGCAGAATCGGGTCGTTTCCGGTCTTCGCTGTTTGCGCTGTCATAGCTCACCCTCATAAATGCTGTTGCGACTGCGTTTCGTCACTATAGTGTACCCCAGTTGCCCGTCCAGCGCCTGATTCCGATTCGCCGCAAAGCCCCGGTCGGATCAGGCACTGCGAGCCTTGAATGCGGTTCTGGCGAATTCGTGTAAATCCACCAGGGCACACATCCGATCTATGATGGTGCCGGCAAGCCAGGGACGGCTGGTGCGGGCACTGCGCCATTTGACGGCGTCGGGCTCCAGTGAAATTGAGCCTTCGATCTGATGACAGCCAAAGGCCCAGTCTGAGCCGTAGACGCCAACGCCAAAGGCCAGCTCTTCAACACTATCCGGGCGATACCGCTCCGGCATCACCAGTCGCGCGGTATCCACCACCCTCAGGTTGCGTCCGTTTTGCACGGGCAACAGCCCCAAAAACCACTCGGGCTGATCGAACAGCGGAGTCAGATCCCGGTCCAGAGGGTGAATGTTGCCCAGCAAGATCAGTGGTACGGCCAGTTTCAGACCATCGACCACAAAGACCAGGCAATCAAACCGCTGCTGTGCCCACACCGGCCGCCCATTATCGAGCCAGCGACTGAGGTCGTTGTTATCCGACTCCGATTCCGGAGCAGTGATTGCCGCAGAAGCAGGCTCCGCAATCTCAATTGAAGGGACATCGTCCGTCAGGGGTTCGACCTGTGCTGATTCCACCGTCGGTGGCGACGCTTCCCGAATGCCTAGCTCTGGGAGTTGAATGTCCACCTGTTCGGTTACTGGCGCAGAGGTCACCAGCGGTGGTGCCACATCGACCTCTGGCGCTGTAACCGGTGGGTCAACGACCGGTACTGGCACTGTCGGTTTCGCCAGCGCCTCGGGTTCCGGATCAGGATCGGGCCAACGAGCGTCGTCTGCCTCCGTCGCGGTATGCAACATCGCATCCAAATAATTGGCCAGTGCCACGTCGGTAGCCGATACTTTTATGTCGGTCGTTCGCGTCGTCTTTACCATGCCAGGCCCCCGTTACCCCTGGCTTTCAAGCCAGCAGAGGGCACACGGCGACGGGCTGTATCAAAACAGAGACTCATCACCTTACCCCAACGCCATCAGCGACTTCAGCAAGGACTGATAGGCCCGGGCGCCCCTGGAATCCGGCGCTAACTGGTTGATACCAACCCCTTCCCGGCTGGCATCGCGCAGCCGGGTATCTACGGGAATGGCGGATTGCCAGATATGCCCCTCATGCTGCTCACGCAGCGTTCGCAACGCCTTAAGCGACGCCTGGGTCCGCCGATCGAACATCGTCGGAATCACCAGGTAGTCGAGGGTTCGTTTTTGCGAAGCCGTGACCATGGCGATGGTATGCACCATGCGCTCCAGCCCCTTGATGGCCAGAAATTCGGTTTGCACCGGCACCAGCAAGCGTTTGCAAGCCGCCAGGGAGTTAATCAGCAAGACGCCGAGAATCGGCGGTGTATCGATGATGGCGTAGTCAAAATCGTCCCACAGGTGCGCCAGCGTCTTGGACACGACCAGGCCCATGCCATCTTGCTGGCTGACGTTACGCTCCAAGGTGGCCAGTGCGGTTGAGGCTGGCAGCAGGAATAAACCGGGTTGGGAGGTTTCAATTAACAGCTGGCCTGGCAGGTCTTCGGGCACCTTGCCCTTGTTCGCAAACAAGTTGAAGGCGCTGTTGTCCATATCGTCCGGGTTATGGCCAAAATAGCTGGTCAGAGACCCTTGGGGGTCGAGGTCAAATATCAGTACCCGCTTGCCTTTTTCGGCCAGCATGGCGCCCAGAGAAACCACTGTTGTGGTTTTTCCAACACCCCCTTTTTGATTGGCTACCGACCAAACGTGCATGACAACTCCTCAACCTATTTGCTCAAACTGGCCTATCAATTAGCCGGATCATCATTCACCGGTGCAGCAGTTGGCGGCACCAGAACATTGGACGTATTCAGCCGGGTAATGACGATGCTCACCCGGCGGTTGCGCTCTGCCCGCGCTGCATTGGTTTCATCAAAGCGCGGCTGATATTGGCCAAACCCCAGTGCTGACAACCGCTCAGGGGCGACCCCGCCCTGCTCCAGGTATTCAACGACACTGACCGCCCGCAACGCCGAAAGGCCCCAGTTGCTCAGCTCGTCGTTTCCCGTGGGCGACGAGTCGGTATACCCTTCAACCGCCACCGGGTTTCGCAACGGCGCCAGAACCTTGGCCACTTCGTACAAAACCGCTTCAGCGCTGGCTGTTATATCGGCCGATCCGGGAGAAAATAAAACCGGCTCTTCCAAATTTATCGCCAGCCAGTTTTCCGTGCCACTGACGCTGATCAGCTGATCCTGAATCAGTTGCTGAAACTGCTCGTCAACTTGCTGCCGCACCTGCAGCAAGGTCGATTCCTGCTGGTAGGTTTCCGTATCAGACACGTCTTCTCGGGTCGACGGTATCGGCTCTGGCCGGAACAGGGGGTTGAACACATCGGGGCCCTGCGGGGTCGCGTTCAATTCAATCGGGTCGACGCTGCTCGGTCGCACATCGAATATCTGCAACAGGTTCTGGCTAACCGCCTGAAATTTGGACTCGTCTATTGATGAGATGGCATACAGAAACACAAAGAACGCAAACAGCAGTGTCAGGAAATCGGCGTAGGAAATCATCCAGCGGTGCGTCTGGGCGCCCTGAAACCGGGTACGACGACGGTGACGTCTCACGGCCGGTATTCCTTCAGCCGGCGCTCAAGCACCCGTGGGTTTTCACTATCGGCAATGGCCAGAATACCGTCCAGCACCATGTCTTCGAAGCCAAAACGGGCCTCGGCCATACTTCTCAAACGCGCTGCAACGGGCAGAAAGAACAGATTGGCCAGCCCCACTCCATAGATCGTGGCGACAAAAGCGGTGGCAATACCGGCGCCGAGTGCGGCTGTATCTTCAATCTGGGTCATCACCTGTATTAGCCCCAACACCGCCCCAATGATCCCCATGGTGGGTGCGTAGCCACCCAGAGAATCAAACAAATGAGCAGCCCGGAGGGTACGACTCTCGCGACTGTCCATCGACACCTCCAGGCTGTGACGGATTTTTGTCACGCTTTCGCCATCGACCAGCAACTGCAAGCCAAGGCGGACAAAGTCGTCCTGTTCACGGTTTGAATCCGCTTCCAGTGACAAAAGTCCCTGGCGCCGGGCAATCTGGCACCAGCGAACAAGCTTTGCCTCTGTTGCTTCTGTTTGCCATTGAGCGTGACTGAAAATACCGGGAAAGAGGCGCCAGGCCAGGCGCCAGGTGGCAAAATCGGACTGAATCATGCCCGCCGCCAGCGTCCCGCCCAAAACGATTAGGGCTGCCGGGATATTGGTCAGCGAACCTGCTTGTCCGCCTTCCAGCAGATGACCGCCAAACACGGCGATCCAGGCCAGAATAAGGCCAGCCAGCGCTATCATCTCTACCCCTTTTGTCTGATTGGCGGACGGTATTTGCCCTTTTACATCCATTGCGGAACATAAAGCAATGCCCGCGCCAAGTATCAAATCTGCTCGGCGGAAGAGGAAATTGAACCGGTCAGGTCAGAACCTCGACCAGGCGCCGCGCAACGTCGGACAGTGGAATGATTTCATCGGCCAGGTTCGCCTTGACGACAGCAGAAGGCATGCCGTCAATTACGCAGGTACTGGACTCCTGAGCCCAGACCACCCCGTTGGCCTGCTTGATCAGACGCGCCCCTTCACGACCGTCAGCCCCCATACCGGTCAGTACGACCGCCAGCACATTAGCACCGTAAGACTTAACGGCGCTGCCGAAGGTCACGTCGACCGAGGGCTTGTAATTGAGGCGCTCATCGCCTTCAAATATTTTGATCCGTCCCTTGCCATTCAGCATCATCTGCATACCACCCGGCCCTAGCAGGGCTTCTCCGGGGCGCAGTGAATCGCCATCTTTGGCCTCGCGGATGCTGAGCGGACACTGGCGGTTCAGCCGCTCCGCAAAAGCACCGGTAAAGGTTCCGGGCATGTGCTGAATCATGAGAATGGGCGCGGGAAAATTCGCGGGTATGTGCGTCAGAATCTTTTGCAGTGCCACCGGGCCACCGGTCGAGGTTCCCAGCATTACCAGATCAAAACGCTGGGTGTACCGCTTGCGGGCACTCGGCCTGACCGGAGGCGCAGGCGTGGGAGCAGGCGCCGGCCTGGACAGTGTTGACGCTGGCACCCGGTGGCGCCGGGCTTGTCCAGCCATGGCCAGAATTTTTTCGCACAAGGCTCGTTTAAGCGCGTTGGGACCGCCTCCGACGTCTTCGTAGCTCTTGGGCAGAAAATCAACCGCGCCAGCATCAAGCGCGTCGAGGGTGACACGGGCACCGGCCTGAGTCAGTGACGAGAACATCAGAATCGGGGTCGGCTGCTTCGCCATGATTTCGCGAACCGCTGAAATACCATCCATCAGCGGCATTTCGTAATCCATGGTCACAACATCGGGCTTCAGGCGGACGGTCTTGTCGACAGCTTCACGGCCATTGGTCGCTTCACCTATGACATTCAATTCGGGGTGGGAATTGATCAATCCGCGAATGCGGGTTCGGAAAAAGCTGGAATCGTCTACGATCAGCACCGAAATGGGCATTTACTTCTCCCTGGAAGGAAGTGTGTCCTGGCGGGCGCCCTGGCATTCCGAGCGGGGTTCCGCCTCTCTTGTTGTATTGGGTTGAGGGTGCGCGGCCGGGGACGAGCCTGCCGTCAGCGCCCCCACTCTACCGCTCGACCATGCATCATGCCAGACACCCCCAACTCAGGGCCGAGCGTAGGCCTTGAGCAAACCGGGTACATCCAGAATCAGGGCGATGCGGCCATCGCCGGTAATGGTCGCACCGGACATGCCTTCTGTACCCTGCAACATCTGCCCCAGGGGTTTGATCACGACCTCTTCCTGACCAACCAGCTGGTCCACCACAAACCCGACTTTCTGGGTGCCGACCGTCACCACAACAACATGCCCGGCCTCTTCGCCCTCGGGCATCGATTCCCGGGTGAGCCAGCGTTTAAGATAGTACAGTGGGATGGGCTTGCCACGAACCATCACCACTTCTTTACCGTCGACAACGTTGGTACGGGTCAGATCGAGATGGAAAATTTCGTTAACGTTAACCAGAGGCAGTGCAAAGGCCTGGTCGCCCAACATCACCATCAGTGTTGGCATGATCGCCAGCGTCAGCGGTACTTTGATGGAAATGACGGTACCGACGCCCATCTGCGAGTCGATGTCGATCGACCCGTTCAACTGGGTAATTTTGGTTTTCACCACGTCCATGCCGACACCCCGGCCGGAGACGTCAGAAATCTCGGTCTTGGTACTGAAGCCCGGGGCAAAAATCAAATTAAAGCATTCGGCATTACTGAGACGGTCGGCGGCTTCCTGATCCATAACGCCACGTTTAACGGCAATTCCGCGGAGTTTAGCCGGGTCCATCCCGCCGCCGTCGTCGCGAATGATCAGCAGGATATGGTCGCCCTCCTGCTCGGCCGACAATACGACCTTGCCGGTGCGGGGTTTTCCGGCGGCTTCACGGACTTCCGGCGTTTCGATACCGTGATCCACCGAGTTGCGTACCAGGTGAACCAGCGGGTCAGCCAGGGCATCCACGAGATTTTTATCGAGGTCGGTTTCTTCGCCGATCAGCTCCAGCACAATGTCTTTTTTCAGGCTGCGAGCCAGATCCCGTACAACGCGGGGGAAGCGCCCGAATACCTTCTTGATCGGTTGCATGCGTGTCTTCATGACCGACGCCTGCAAATCGGCCGTCACCACATTCAGGTTACCAACGGCTTTTTGCAAGGTCTCGTCATCCAGCTCGACTCCCAACCGAACCAGACGGTTACGCACCAGCACCAGTTCGCCCACCATGTTCATGATGTCATCCAGGCGTTTGGTATCAACCCGAACGGTTGTGTCCTGGGCGTTGGCCCGTTCCGGCGCGGCCGGTGCTGGCTCTGCCTTCGCGGGACGGGGCGCCTCGGCTTTAGCCGCCGGTGCAGCTGGTGCAGGCGCCTTCTTTGCGGGCTCGGTTTTGGCGGGCTCGGGTTTCACAGGTTCAGCGCCGGCAGGCTCAGTAGCCTCTGCTTTGTCGACCGGCGTCTTAGCACTGGCTGCGGCGTCGTCAGCGGGCTGGGCCGCCTTTGGAATCGCCTCTACCTTGAATTGGCCTTTGCCGTGAAGTTGATCCAGCAAGGCTTCAAATTCATCATCTGAGATTTCATCGTTGTTTGCCGGGGTACCCGCTGACGTCTCCGCTTCAGGCTTTTCAGGCGGCTCAGGAGGCTGTGCGGCAGGCTCGTCTGCGGCAACTGCGGCCGTGCCATCGGCATTGAATTTGCCTTTGCCATGCAGTTGATCGAGCAGTGCCTCAAATTCGTCGTCGGAAATCTCATCGCCATTACCACCGGCCGACTCGGCCGCTGGCTCGGTTGGCGACACGGGCTGGGTCTCCGTGCTGCCTTTGCCGGCCTCCAGAGCATCGAGCAAGGCTTCGAACTCATCGTCGGTAATGTCGTCGCCCGCCGCCGGTTCTGCCGACTGGGCCAGTGCTTCGGGCGCCGGTGACTCTTCATCGACTGCACCGATCTGTTCACCCGGTACCTGCGGTGCGGCATACCGATGAAGCAACTCAACCAATTCCGGATCGGCCGGCTCGGGGGCAGCGCCACTGCTGACCTGGGCAAACATGTCGTTGACGGAATCGAGCGCTTTTAACACGGCGTCCATCAGGTCGGCATCGATGGTTCTGTGCCCGTTGCGCAACGTATCAAAGACGTTTTCAGCCGCGTGACAGCAGTCGACCAGTGCATTGAGTTGCAAAAAGCCGGCGCCGCCTTTAACCGTATGAAAACCCCGAAAAATCGAATTGAGCAGATCCCGGTCGTCCGGGCTCTTTTCGAGGTCAATCAGCTGTTCAGACAACTGCTCCAGAATCTCTCCGGCTTCGACCAGAAAGTCCTGTAATATCTCTTCATCCGCTTCGAAGCCCATTGGCGTGCTCCTTAAAACCCAAGACTGGACAGCAGATCATCAACATCGTCCTGATTGGCAACGACGTCTTCTGCAGCTTTGTTGATCTGTGGGCCTTCGCCCTTGAGCCTGTCGTTCTCCTTCTCAGGTTCCCCATCCCTTACTATGCCGGTAATCTCTTCTACCTGGCTGGCCATAAACACCAGATCGACCAGGCTGGCTTCAACTTCTTTGACCAGGCCAGTCACCCGATTAATCACCTGCCCCGTCAGATCCTGAAAATCCTGAGCCATGAGGATGTCAGACAAATGCTGGTAGACACTCTGTGACTGGTCTGAGACCTGATCAAAAAAAGCGTCCACTTCCCAATACAAAGATCGAAACTCGTCGGCGCTCAAATCCCGGTCGACCAGTCTTTTCCACTCTGTTTTCAGCCGAGTCGCCTCAGACGTCAGCCCCGCGACGACCGGCATGCTCTCTTCAACCAAATCAAGGGTTGTGTTCGCGGCCTTTTCCGTCAGCTTAATCACGTACTCAAGCCGGTCGGTTGCATCGGTCATCTCCGACAAGGCCTCAACGCGTTCACTAGGGTCGGAGTCGATGTGAAAATTGGTGATGGCGCTGTGCAAAGCCCGCGTTAAGCGACCCACTTCCTGATACAAGCCGCGATCGCGGGCATCCTGCATCTCTTGTAGGGTCTCGAGCGCTGATTCGACTTCACCCGCTTCAATTCGACGATGCAACTCAGCCGCTTTCTCTTTCAATACCGCTGAAAACTCATTGTCACCGCTGCCCGCCTGACGGGCATGCTGCAAGGTCACCAGCGTTGCGGCCGCTTCATCCATATGGCCATGCTCGACCTGACTTAACAGTACGGGCGCCAGTTCTTTCAGGGCATTTTGGAAATCGAGCGCTATCGGTTTGCGTGCATCAGCCATGGTGGCCTCTTTTGACTACTGGAACGATTACTGACTTAACCGTCGACACGTTCAAAGATTTTTTCGATTTTTTCTTTCAGCGCAGCCGCCGTGAATGGCTTGACGACGTAGCCGTTAACACCGGCCTGGGCAGCCGCTACAATCTGATCCCGCTTGGCCTCTGCGGTCACCATTAATACCGGCGTTCCCTTGAGGCGTTCGTCGGCCCGAATCTTTTTCAACAGATCAATACCGGTCATACCCGGCATGTTCCAGTCGGTCACCACGAAATCAAAATCGCCGTTCTGCAACATCGGCCAGGCCGTATTGCCGTCATCCGCCTCGTGGGTATTGCTAAAGCCCAGATCTCGCAGCAGGTTCTTGACAATGCGACGCATTGTCGAGAAATCGTCCACTACCAGAATTTTCATATTCTTGTTCAAGATGACCTCCTAAAGCCTCTCCCGAATGGTACCGTCCCAGACATAATAGACTCTGACATCCGGCAATCCAGTCCTGTAACCTTAAGTACGGTGCATTACCGCCCTACCGGTCACTGACCTGCTCCCAAAACTGTCTGACAACCAGCCGCTGTCTGCCCAAGGTGACAAGGCAACGGAGCAACACCCATGACACGCTGGTCGGACACGCTCTCCAGGTTCAAAGATGATTGAACATCCGGGCCACTGACGCCGCTCCAGAAGGACCCAACTGGATAGGTTATCGACCGGTGATCACAATAGTTTAGGGGGGAAGTTGCCGAACCTGCGTATGAATTCGTCGCTAGTTTACCCCATCGTGAGGGTGGGTAAAGCGCGGTGTGGCTTTCTAAGCCAAGTTGAGCCGCTGCAACAGGCGCGGCGAGTAACCCGGAAAGGCGCGTCAAATTTGGGACGTGTCGGCTTGCCAGTCCCGAAGTTTGGACCGTAACCGCAACGCCGCCTGACTGTGAATCTGACTAACGCGGCTTTCACTGACACCCAGTACCGCGCCGATCTCCTTGAGGTTCAGTTCTTCATCGTAATACAAAGAGAGCACCAGTTGTTCGCGTTCGGGCAATTGTTTGATGGCCTCTGCCAGATGCTGGTTGAGCTGGTCGTGTTCGACATCCATTGCCGGCAGCGGCGTTTGGCTGTGATTGGCCTGATAGTCCTGCAAATCGCCGTTGCCTTGTTCCATCAGTTCTTCGAAGCTGAACAGGCGCGAGCCGTGAGTGTCTTTGAGCAAGCCGTAATAATCGTCGAGGCTCATGCCCAGCGAGGTTGCCACCTCCTGGTCCTGCGCATCCCGGCCCTCACGCATTTCAATCTCGCGAATTGCATCGGCAATTCTTCGCGAATTGCGGTGTACACTGCGGGGAATCCAGTCACCTTTGCGCACTTCATCGAGCATGGCGCCGCGAATGCGAATGCCCGCGTAGGTCTCGAAACTGGCCCCTTTGGCGTTATCGTAGTTCTGGGCCGCCTCGAACAGACCGATCATTCCGGATTGAACCAGGTCATCCAGTTGCACGCTGTCTGGTAACCGCGCCAGCAAGTGGTGCGCGATGCGTTTGACCAGAACGGCGTGATCCTCGACCAGTCGATTGTAATCAACCTTTTTTTCGGTTTGATACATAGTGTACTGCTGCACCGACATCTCAGGCGACTCCCGCTCCGTTGACGAGTCGCTCAACAAAAAACTCCAGATTCCCTCTGGGAGTGCTGGGCAATGGCCAGGTGGCCACTTTCTGGGCAATCGACCGGTAAGCTACCGACGCTTTTGAACGCGGGTAAGCTTCGATTACCGCCTTTTGCCGCTGAACCGCCTTGCGCACCGATTCATCCATCGGTACCGACCCCACATACTGCAGAGTGACATCTAAAAAGCGGTCCGTCACTTTAGACAATTTGTTAAACAGGTTTTGCCCTTCCGACGGCGTACGCACCATGTTAGCCACGACGCGGAAGCGGTCGACCTGGCAATCCCGGTTAAGCACCTTGATCAGAGCATACGCATCGGTGACCGAGGTTGGTTCATCGGTCACGACAATAATCGCCTCCTGGGCGGCCCGTACGAAGTTGGTGACCGTCTTGGAGATACCCGCCGCCGTATCGACGATCAGCACATCCATCTGATCACCAAGTTCACTGAAAGCGGCAATGATACCGGCATGCTCACGCTCACCGAGATTGGCCATTTTCTGGGTTCCGGACGAAGCCGGGATGATCTTCACCCCACCCGGGCCAGGCACGAGTATGTCCCGCAATTCGGCGTTGCCATTGAGTACATCGCTGATGTTACGACCAGCGGAGATGCCCAGCAGAATGTCAATGTTGGCCAGACCCAGATCGGCATCCAGCAACACGACACGTTTGCCAAGCTCAGCCAGGGCGACCGCCAGGTTGACCGACATATTGCTCTTGCCAACACCACCTTTACCGCCGGTGACGGCAATCACTTGAATAGGATTCAAACCACTCATTCGATTCTGTTTCTCCAGTCTTGCCACAGTATAGGCAATTAGCGTCACTTTGTCGGTGCTTGTGTTCAGACCAGGCCGTTAGCGCCAGCGACGATGCTCAACCCCGGTGGTCAACTGGCGTATGCCAGTTTGGTTTTAGTCTCACTTAAGCCTTTGACCAGCCGCTTTACCAGCGAAACAGGATCACCCAGGGCGATATCAGCCGGGATGTTCTGTCCGTCGGTGGTGTACCACAGCGGCCAACGATGCCTGAGGATAGCGTCAAAAATTCCGCCAAAACAGGGGGCTTCGTCGAGCTTGGTGACGACAACGCCATCAATCCGCCGCCCCGGGAAGCCGTTAATGTATTGGCTAATGCCATCGGCATGCGCCGTCGCGGGCAATACCATCACGGTCTGAAGCCGCTGATCCAGACCCGTATCGATCACCTGTTTCCGCCAATGAGCCAGTGCCTCGCGACTGCCGCTGGAGTCAATCAGCACCAGATTACGATCGGACAGACCGGCCAGCACCTCAGTCAGCGACTCGTCCTCTTGCAGACCCACAAAATGCACGCCCAGTATCCGGGCGATGTTGGCCAGCGCATCCTGGGCGCCCATCTGAAAAAAGTCGGTGCTGACAATGGCAATGCCCGCGCTTCCATGGTGTTTGACATAGCGGGCCGCCAGCTTGGCCAGCGTCGTGGTTTTGCCCGCACCGGTGGGACCGCAAAGCGCAATATGGCCACCCTGTACAACCGGGTCAAATACCGGCGCGGTCATACCCGCTGCCAGGCGTCCCATTACCCGGCGCCAGTTGATATCCAGGCTGGTTTCGCTATCAAACTGACGCAGCAGCGAACGTTGCACCGGAGCACTCAGCCCCAGGGTCTGCAACCGGGCTTCGAGCCGCTCTCGCTGTGGCGACATCGCCGAGGGTGTTACCGACTGCAGATGTTCGGTTTGCTGTATCAGCAACTGGCGCAGGCTATCGATCTCTTCGCGCATGACCCGCACCCATTGTTTGTCGTCTGCACTGCGCTCACCGGCTGCCTCGCGCCGCGCCTGATGATCCGCGCCCCAGCGCTCAACAGGCACTGGCTCGGGCTGCTCGGGTCTGGTGGCCGCGGGCACAGGTCTGCTCAGTGCCGATGCAGCGGCCTGGGTACGCTCCGGGGAAACGGGGGCCGGTGCGGCTTCAGTACCGGCAAAGGCAGCCCGTGTCTGGGGTGCCAGCGCTTCCAGCAAATGTTGCATCGACGCCGGGTCCAGTTTGCTGGAACCGTTGCGCTCGCCAGATGCTTTGATGATGGCTTGAGGGTCAGCGGCGGTTGGCTGGCTGGCCTGATACTCCGCCAGTTCGGCTTCGTCGACTCCGGCTACGATCTCCAACCCGCTGGCCAGCTTCTTATTCGATAAAATGACCGCACCCGGCCCCAGGGCTGCGCCTATCTGCTTCAGACCAACCTGCATGCTGGGCACCACAAAGCGTTTAACTTTCATCGACGATTCCTCACTGGCCACCTACAGACGCAACAATGGTAATGTGTTTGTTGTCCGGAATTTCCTGAAAACTCAGGACTTTAAGATTGGGAACACCATGGCGTACAAAACGCGCCAGAAGCATTCGAACCGATGCCGAGACCAGCAACACGGCTGGTTTGCCCTCCTGCTCCAGGCGTGAAACGGTTTCCTGTAGCGATTGCTGCAACCGTTCAGCCATGCCTGGTTCTAGCGACACCCCGTCAAGATTCCCATCATTTCCGGCTTGTTGAACTGTCTTCTGCAACAACTGTTCCAACGAGCGATCTAACGTGATAACGGGTATCTCTCTGTCGTTCCCGACGATGCCCTGCACGATCAGCCGGGACAACCCCATCCGGGCGGCGTTGGTCAATTGGCCGATATCCTGGGTCTTGGGCTGCAAATTCGTCAGCGATTCAGCAATGCTGCGCAAATCACGAACCGGTACCTGCTCTATCAGCAGGTTCTGCAGTACCTTCAGTAACTGGCTCAGCGAGACCGTGTTCGGAACCAGCTCTTCGGCCAGCTTCGGCGATTTCTTCGACAGCAGGTCGAGCATTTGCTGGGCTTCTTCATGGCCAAGCAACTCATAGGCGTGTTGTTGCAACAAATGATTGACGTGTGTGGCCACCACGGTACTGGCGTCAACCACGGTGTAGCCCAGCGTCTGTGCACGCTCTTTCTGGGTAGCTTCAATCCAGATGGCTTCCAGTCCGAAGGCCGGATCTGTCGTTTTGGCGCCCTCCAGCGGTCCGAATACCTGACCCGGGTTGATGGCCAACTCCCGGTCGGGATACACCTCGGCTTCGGCGATGCCGACCCCCATCAGCGTCAGCCGATAGGCATTGGGCATTAGATCCAGGTTGTCGCGAATATGAATCGATGGCACCAGAAACCCCAGTTCCTGAGACAGTTTCTTGCGAATCCCCTTAATCCGCCCCAGCAATTGCCCCCCCTGGGAGCGGTCAACCATCGGAATCAGCCGGTACCCGACTTCCAAACCGACGATATCGACCGGTTGCACATCATCCCAGCTCAGCTCCCGGGTTTCGCTTTCGCTGGCAATCGCCGGCGCTTCCGTACCCGCCAATTCACCTTTCAGTGGCTTCCCAGCCGGCCCGGTTTTTCCGGGTCCTTTGGAAGGCTTGTCGGGCATGCCGGGAAAGAAGTTCTCCCCATCGGCCTGTTTTTGACGAAAGACAATGAACAAGGCACCAAGCCCTGCCAAAAACGCCAGCGTCAGAAACACGGTGTGCGGCATGCCCGGCAAAATACCCATGACGAACATCATAAAGGCCGCAATGCCCAACGCCTTGGGCGTGGAAAACATTTGCGCCATGATTTGGTCGCCCATCTCCTGGCTGTTGCTGTTGCGCGTCACCATAATGGCGGCCGCGACCGACAGCAGCAGCGACGGTATTTGAGCAACCAGGCCATCGCCGATCGTTAACAGGGCATAGACTTGCAGTGCCTGACCGAAATCCAGGTCATGCTGCATCATGCCGATGGCGAGCCCGCCGAAAATGTTGATCGCCAAAATCAGGATGCCGGCAATGGCATCACCACGAACGAATTTGGAGGCACCGTCCATCGAGCCATAGAAATCGGCTTCCTGCGCAATTTCCGAACGCCGGGTCTTGGCGGTTTCGGCATCAATCAGGCCGGCGTTTAAATCCGCATCGATGGCCATTTGCTTGCCCGGCATCGCATCGAGAGTAAACCGCGCGCTGACTTCAGAGACACGGCCCGCGCCCTTGGTCACCACAACGAAGTTGATGATCATCAGAATGGCGAACACGATAAAGCCGACCGCGTAATTACCCCCAATCAGCACTTCACCGAAGGCCTCAATCACCTTCCCCGCTGCATCGCCACCTTCATGGCCATAGAGCAATACAACCCGGGTAGACGCGACATTCAAGGCCAGTCGCAGCAAGGTGGCAACCAGAATGATCGAAGGAAAAACGGCGAAATCGAGGGGTCGCAATACGTATATAGCAACCAGCAAAACAACGATGGACAGCGCAATATTGAAGGTGAAAAAAGCGTCGAGCAATATGGGCGGCACGGGCAGCGTCATCAGCCCCAGCACCATCAGCATCATAAATGGGATGCCGAGCACCCGTTGTGTCATCATTTTGGCATTGCTGCGCGTGCTGGTCAGAACCGCGCCACGGTCCAGAGAGCGGACCTGTGTACCAAAACCTTTGATGTTATCGAATAGGGCCATCTGTCAATTTTCAGGCGAATGCAGGGAGTTACAGGAGGTATCGCAAGGATTGGGCCAAAGACGCCCATTCAGGACCGAAACTAGTCGTCGGCTTTTAGATCATCAGGAATATCGACCGACGGTTTGCGTTCAGGTTTGGGCGCCCGGCCTTTCTTCCATTGGTCGGTCTGGAAGACAAACGCAAGAACCTGGGCAACGGCCACATAAAGCCCTTCCGGTATTTCCTGACCGATCTCGGTATGGTGATAGATAGACCGGGCCAACGCCGGCATTTCGAGAACCGGTATCTTATACTCACCGGCAATTTCCCGAATTTTCAGAGCGGTTTCATCAACCCCTTTTGCCAGCAACATGGGCGCGGGCATGCCTTGTGGGTCGTATTTGAGTGCGACCGCGTAGTGAGTCGGGTTGGTGATCACCACATCGGCATCCGGAACGTCGGCCATCATGCGTCGGTTTGCCATTTCACGCTGCAGCTGCCTGATTTTGCTTTTAACTTCCGGTTTGCCTTCGGTATTTTTGTACTCCTCCTTAACTTCCTGCATCGTCATTTTCAGCTTTTTGGTGTGACTGTAAATCTGAAACGGAATGTCGACGATCGCGATGATGATGGTGCTGCAGCAGATCAGCAAAAATGTCCACGCCAACACAATGGCAGCATGTTGCACTGACGGTATGGTGGGTTCAAAGACCATACTGATGAAATCGTCTTTCAGACCAACCAGCACCAGCACCGCCACACTGCCAACGATCAGTACTTTGCCCCAGCCTTTCAACAGTTCCACCAGAGCGTTCATTGAAAACATGCGTTTGAGGCCCGACAGAGGGTTCAGGCGGCTGCCTTTGGGGGCGATGGCTTTGGTTGAAAAATTCCAGCCACCCAACCCAATCGGGCCAAAAAAGGCGGCGACCAGCAACAACAGAAACAGCGGCAGCAAAGACCACATGGCCTCAACAAACGAAATTTCCAGATACCCCAAAGCGACCCTGGTATCCCAGCTTGCGTTAGGGTCAAAACTGAAGCTGAACTTCATAATGTCCAGCAAGTTACCCGCCATGGCCGGCCCGAAAATCAACAGGCCCACCGCGGCCGCCACCAGAATGGCAGAAGTGTTCAGCTCTTTCGAGCGGGCAATGTTGCCCTCCTCCGCGGCTTTTTCCTTTTTTCGCGCCGTGGGTTCTTCTGTTTTTTCCTGGGAGCTGTCTTCTTCAGCCATAGGAAGGCTTCTCCTGCATTACCCGGTCACACTCACTGGAGTTCCACCGGCTTACCCTCTCAGGCTTGTTGAAGAATCTGCATCATAAAGTCGAGATGCACATCGAGCAGTTGCTGCACCATCGGCAAGGCCACCCAATAACTGGCCCAGACGATGACCAACCCGGCCAGCATGGTCACCGGGAAACCCAGAGCAAAGACATTTAGCTGAGGTGCAGCACGCGTCATCACACCAAAGGTCAGGTTCACCAATAGCAAGGCTGCAATGGCCGGCAATGCCAACATCAGTGATGCTTCAAACAGCCAGGCACCGAACTGGGCCACCGACATGAACACACTCTGACTAAAGGCCGACTCGCTAACCGGCATCAGGAAAAAAGACTCCGCCAACACTTCAAGCACGATCAGGTGGCCGTTAATCGACAGAAACACCAGCGTCACCAGCACCTGATACCACTGGCTTAACACCGCAACCGATACACCATTGGCCGGGTCGACCATGGACGCAAACCCCAGACCCATTTGCATCGAAATGGTTTGCCCTGCCAACACGAACACCTGAAGAATCGTGAGCACAACGAACCCCAGGGTGAGTCCGATCAACAGTTGCATCGCGATGATCACCAGGCTTTGCAAACCGGTTACTTCAATGACTGGCATTGGGGGTAAAACCGGATAGAGCGCGACCGTCATGGCAAAGGCCAACCCCAGCCGGATGCGCGCAGGCACGACCTGGGCGCCGAAGATGGGAACAATCATAAAAAAAGCGCCAATGCGGAAAAACGGCCAGAAAAAATCGCTGACCCAGCTCGCAACTTGCGCGTCGGTAATGACCAAGGCTCTGCCTCTACCCAATCAGAATGGGAATGTTGTAGATAAGCGTATTGGTGAAATCCACCACCATGCCAACGATCCAGGGGCCAGCAAAAATCATCATCATCAGCGTGACCAGCAGACGCGGCAGAAAACTCAGCGTCTGTTCGTTGATCTGAGTCGCCGCCTGAAAGGTGGCAACCACAAGGCCTACCACCAAACTCGGAACGATCAGTATCGACACAATGGCGACCACAATGAACAGAGCTTCGGAAAACAAATCGGCGATGTTAATGGCATCCATCGGATGACTCCCTACGCAAAGCTGCCAGCGACTGAACCCATGATCATGGCCCAGCCATCCACCAGAACAAACAACATGATTTTAAACGGCAAGGATATGATGATGGGTGACAACATCATCATGCCCATGGCCATCAGCACAGAAGCGACCACCAAATCGATGATCAGAAACGGAATAAACAGCAGAAATCCAATTTGAAACGCCGTCTTGAGTTCACTGGTCACAAAGGCCGGAACCAAAACATTCAGCGGAGTGTCCTGCGGCGTTTCAATTTCGTTTTCCATGTCCGCCAGTCGAATAAACATGGCAATGTCCGTTTCCCGCGTTTGTGCCAGCATGAAAGTTTTCATCGGGGCTACGGCTTCATCGATGGCTTCAAGCGGCAGGATTTCTTCGTTGATGTAGGGCTGAATGGCGTTTTCATTCACCTCGTTCAATACCGGCGTCATGATAAAGAACGTCAGAAACAGAGCCAGGCCAATCAACATCTGGTTCGATGGTGTTTGCTGCAAGCCGATGGCCTGTCGCAGAATCGCGAAAACAACGATGATGCGGGTAAAGCTGGTCATCATCATCAACGCGGCGGGAATAAAGGTCAGCGCTGTCATCAGCGCCAGAATTTGCAGGGTTACCGAATAGGTCTGACCACCGTCAGCATCGCTCGTCAGAGTAATGGCGGGTATCCCGCGGGCCTGGGCAACAGCGCCCAGTAGCAGCATCGCAGTCAACGCGATGCGAGCAAGACAGCGGTTACGACTGGGTGTCCGAATCGCCTGCGGTTTTTTGAGTGTTTTTTCTGTGTTTGGCCAGAGGGTCACTGTCCAGTCCTTTCAATAAGCCTTTCATTCGATCGGCGAATGGACTGGGTTGCATCGCGTCTGTCAGATCGAGCGGGCCATCGAAGCGGTGCAACGTTGAGATGGATTGTGCGGTTACCCCGATCAGCAGGGTTTCATCAGCCGCCTTGACCAACATCAACTTTTCGCGCGTACCCAAAGGCATCACTGACAGTACTTTGATGTGGCGGTTATTGAAGCCTGAGCCGCCAGCCATTCGTCGTACTAACCAGCCACACGCAAAGATGAGGCCAACAATGAACAGCAGGGTTAAACCCAGGCGCATATAGTCACCACCCCCGCCAGGCACAGCGGAACCGGCGCTGGCAAGCACCCGGTTGACAGGCAGCAGCAGAAGCCCGCCGGTGGCCGTTGCACCGGCAGACGTCAAAGTTTTGTTGGCAGCGTCAAAGAACGGGAAGCTCATCGTAACCGCTGTATCCGTTCCTGCTGACTGACAACATCAGTCAGTCGAATACCAAACTTTTCATTCACCATCACCACTTCGCCATGCGCGATCAGGGTTCCGTTAACCAGAACATCCAGCGGTTCACCCGCCAGTCGATCCAGCTCAATCACACTCCCCTGGTTCAGTTGCAGCAGGTTTCGAATGGGAATCTGGGTGTTGCCAACCTCCATGGAAATCACCACGGGAATGTCGAGAATCACGTCCAGATTTGGCGAATCGCCAGGAGAACCGACCGATGTGGCCGCACCGAATTCCTCAAGCGGGGCCCGGGTAGGGTCACTCTGGGCGTCATCATCGTCATCGCGCTCGTCATCACCGGATTCCGACATGGCGGCAGCCCATTCATCCGCCAGCGCCTGATCGTCCTGATTGCTTTCTTCGCCAGCGTCTGTTTCGTCTTCCGGTGGCAGGTCATTATCACTCATCGTTACTCTCCTCTTTCACCGTCTGGCTGATCGCCTCGACCGCATATTCTTCACGTTTGCGCCGTCGCTGCCCCAACAAGCGGGATTTCAGGTCACCCACATCGCGTTTGGCCATGGGTGACGGGCGTATCACTTTTAACGCCAGATTTTCACCGGACTGACCCAGCGTGCATTCAAACAACGGCACCTTGTTCGCCGCCAGCGTCAGGGTTTCCGGCAAATCGATGGGAATGATGTCCCCGGCTTCCAGATCAACCAGGTCGCGCAGCTTGATATCGCGCTCGACTACCGTGGCGTTGATGGGTACCTTGGCGCGCAGAATGTCGTGACGCAGGGAATCGACCCAGCGATCATCAATTTCATCGACATCGCTTTGCACACCGGCATCGAGCACTTCGCGTACCGGTTCAATCATTGAATAAGGCATGGTGACATGCAGGTCGCCACCGCCTCCATCCAGCTCTACGTGAAAGGTGCTGACCACCACCACTTCGCTTGGGGAAACGATGTTGGCCATCGCCGGGTTCACTTCGGAAGAAACGTATTCGAAGTCCACATCAAGTACGGCGCCCCAGGCCTCTTTCATATCCTGAAAGACCTGCGACAACACCATTTGAACCACGCGAATCTCGGTCGGGGTAAACTCGCGACCTTCAATCTTGGCATGGCGGCCATCACCACCAAAGAAATTGTCGACCAGTTTGAACACCAGTTTGGCGTCCAGAATAAACAGCGCTGTTCCGCGCAGTGGCCGCACTTTAACCAGGTTCAAGCTGGTCGGAACATACAGCGTATGCACGTATTCGCCAAACTTGAGTATTTGTATGCCGCCGGTCGCAACGTCGGCACTGCGACGCAGGAAGTTGAACATGCTGATGCGGGTGTAGCGGGCAAAACGCTCGTTGATCATTTCCAGCGTAGGCATACGACCGCGCACAATGCGGTCCTGACTGGTTAAATCGTAGGATTTAACGCCATTGGCGTCGCCGGTGTCTTCCTCTTCAACGGCACCGTCATCGATGCCGTGGAGCAACGCATCAATTTCGTCTTGTGACAGTAAGTCCTGCACGGTAGCCCCTATTGCATGACAAAGCTGCGAAACAACACGGTTTCAAAACCGGGCCGACCGAGCTTTTCTTCTATCGTTGCCTGGACCGTTGCTGTTAGCGACGCGACCAGCTGTTCTTTGCCTTCTACCGTCTTCAGTGTTTCAAAATCCTGTTCTGCCAGTGTTTGCAACAAGTTGTTGCGTAACAGTGGCATGTGCATGTTGGCAGTATCGATCGCCTCACCATCGCGAGACACCAGCGACAACTCCAACTGCAAGAAGCGGGTTCGGCCTGCTTCGTTGAAATTGACCACAAAGGCCGGCTGCATGGCCAGGTAGTTGGCCGGGCCAGTGTTCATGGCCGCGTTCATCTCTTCTTCCGACATCTCCGTTTCACCCTCAGGGTCGTCGGCCCCCGGGCTCAACAGGAACAGCGTGCCACCGACCGATAGGCCTGCCACCACCAACACACCGACCAGGATCAGCAGCATCATTTTCAGTTTCTTTTTGCCCGAGCCCGTCGCTTCCTCGACATCTGCTTGCTGTTCTTCCGCCATGCGTTACGTCCAAATTCCTGGTAGGTCGGCAGCCCTGTCGGGACACCTTCGTTTAATTGATACTCGCTTGCAGTGTCCGGGTGTCAAAACCGCCTGTGTCTCTGCTTTGGCTAGCAAGGGTTGCGCCAAGAGTCAGATCTGCTCAGCACTGGCACCCGGGCGATACTGCCAACAGTCTAGTCGGGTCAGACGAAATGGTCGACCAGTCCCTGCCCCCAGGCTACGCTGGTGACTGACTCACCGGTACCTTCGTCATCACCCGTTGCCAAGCCGTGGGTGTCGCCGCTTTCGTCGCTACCCTGTTCGCTGCCTGCTTGCTGATGCCCGGACGATTCCTCCCGGATATCGAGTTTCGCCAGCGACAAACCCTGTTGTTCCAGGAATTCACGCAACCGGACACTTTGACTTTCCAGAGCCTCGCGAACCTGTGGGCTCTGCACAACGATCTGCACCTGAGTCTGATCATTCTGAACCGTAATTCGGACATCCATCATGCCAAGCTCAGGCGGGTCAAGGCGAATCGTGGCTTGCTGTATATCACCCCTGACCATCAAGGCCAGCCGTTCACCCAATTGCCGGCCCGCTTCCCCGGCCAGCACCGGTTGTTGCAAGCTACGCTGTATGACCGCATTAGCGGCATCAGCCTTCTCGGGAATCGGTTGCCCGCCCAGCAGTGGCTGCCTCGCCTCATCGGCCACAGCTGCTGCCAGCGGGGTCAGACGAGCCGCTGCCAATGAATCTGAATGGTCAGGGCCGGTTCCACCCGTCTGCAACAACTTACTGAACAGAGTATCGGCGGTAGGAGCCGGCTTGTCGCCAACCAGAGCCGTCTCCTGGGCTAACAGCGTATTTTCGGGGCGCGATTGGTCAAAAGTCGATGGCAGACTGCCCCCGGCCGCCGTATTGAGAACGGCCCTGACACGCTCGGCGATTGAGGTTACCAGTTGCGACAACCCGCCTTGCCCGTCATTCAGTGCCTGAGACCATTGCTGCAATGTTTCGAGCATGGTGCGATCACGCGGTGCCGTTCCAGCGGAAGTGCTGCCGATCAGGGGAAAGCCTGTGTTCATAAGTTCGGGGGTATCGGCCTCTTGCGACAAGGCAGCGAGTTCGCCCTTGGCCAAAGCTAGCGACGCATCCCCTGCCAACTGAGCGACTTGCTGGTACCACTGGTTTACATCAGCCTCCAGTGACGCCAGCGAATCACCCATTGCCTGAACGGTCAGCAGCGCTTCAGGCCCGAGATCAGCCAGAGCTTCAGCGCTCATGGCAACCGTTGGCGGCTCAGCAACCCAGGTCTGCAGGGTGTTAATAAAGTCCGCAGCGGCCTCATCGGTCAAACCCAACCGGCCAACCAGCAATTCAGTAAGCGGACCCGTCTCACCCTCGGGCGCGTCTTGCTCAAGCTCAAGCAGATCCTCCAGCGTTGCCGTCAGCCCTTCCAGGGTATCTGCCAGATTGTCCAGCGCCAACTCCGACTCGCCAAGCTGCCCGGTATCGCTTTGCCGCTGCGGCAATAATTGGCCAGAGAGCCCACTGGGTATGGTTTCAGAAGAGCGGTACGAGGCGAGCCTGGGTGCCGCTGATGCAGAGCCTTCTGATCGATGGGTATACTCGCTAAAAACGCTTTGAAAGCCCCGCTCAGACAAGGCTGGTGCCTTGGCATCCGCATCGGCGACGACGGCTTCCCGGGTACTGCTGACGGCAAACTGAGACGACAATAACTGCATGGTGCCCTTTCCGACATAGGAGGTGTTCTGGATCAATTGCAAAGCCCGGGCCATTCAGGCCAAAAGCAAGTTACATCGAGCAAACAGGGGGTGAGATTGAAAGACTATCGGGGCTGCTATTTCGACCAGTTACCAACGCCCCAGCAAAGAGACCGGTCTAAACAGCGACTTTTCAAAAAAGGTTTTACTGAAATGATTCACATTGCAGTATCCAACGGCGGTGTCTACCGACAGGCCTGACCGAATCTGCAGGTGACCATTCTACAGGTAAGAATCGCGCATCAGTTGCTCGACCTGATTCAGCTCGACTTCGATCCGGTCAACCAGGCCTTTGGATCCCTGGGTCCGACCGGAGCGAGCCAGATCTTCAAGCTCCCGACACAGGCTGGACAATTGCTTGGCCCCGACATTAAGCGTACTGCCTTTGAAGCTGTGCGCAGACTGACGAATGTCTTCCGCGACACCAGAATCTACAGTGCGCACCAGTTCACGGACGCGAATCCGGGCGTCGTTTAGAAAAGTGTGAATCAAATCCGGAAAATCGTCTTCAAGCAGTGTCTGCAACTCACCCAATATGGTTACATCCAGATGATCGTCTATCTGAATTGGGGTTTCGGAATCAGACATGGCAGCCTCGCGTTGGGTGTTTGAGTTGTGCACCGTCCCTGGGGCTCCGTAAATCGGTTACTGGCCTTCATAATAGGCGTTATCGGCTGAGTTTTACAGCCGGACAGTCACGCCGTCTGACCCGTTAACGGGAATGAGCCAAAAACCTCTGCGCAAATGCTCAGTTTCGAGGCCAGCGGACGATGGCCCTGACCGACCGACCGCCGTCGAGATAGGTCAGTTCGTCGCTTAATTGCCGGATCAGGGTGATACCACGCCCGCTGTAATCCCATTGAGCGCTGGGTTGCGGGTCGGACTCTGGTTGTTCGTCTCCGAAGTCGGCAAAGGGGAACCCGCTTCCGGTATCCGTGACCTCCATGATCAGCTCGCCGCCAATCTCCAGCGGCCGATGGGTCAGCGTGAGCCGGACACTCCCATCCGACAGCGATGCCAGCGCCTGTTCGCGCTGCAAATAATACTGCCCGAAGCCCTGGGGGCCTGTCTTCAATCCGGAATCCAGTTCCAGCACGCCGTGTTCCAGCGCATTGCTGAACAATTCAGCCAGCAGGGTGTAAAGCTGACCTCCCAACGGCCGCAGCCCTTCCACTTCCATCAACAGATTCATGACCAGCGGCAAGGGGTTAAATGCCGCCAGGCTCTGCTCGTGCAGCGCCAGGCTCAGGGTCCAGTTGACCGGGCCGCCTATAGAACCCTTGCTCGATTCGTAGGTGGTCATGCCGATGTCTTCGATATCGACCATTTTGGCCGTTACCAGGGTGATGTCATCGTCCCGGTCGCTGCCGCCCATAAAGTGGTCGACCTGATCGAGAATCGCCTGAAAAATCCGGTCCGGGTGGTCGGTGCGCGCAAACACCTGATTGAGCCGCTCTTCACCAAACATCTCGTCAGCCGGGTTTCGGCTTTCGATAATGCCGTCTGACCACAAAAACACCCGATCGCCATTGTGCATCACCACATCCAGACTGTGTGGATCGAACTCATAGGGGTCGAGCACGCCCAGCGGCAAGTGCGCACTGGCGAACCGCTCAACCTGTCCGCTCTGCCCACGGTAGAGGTACACATCGGGCACTCCGCCAACCCAGACCCGGGCCGACTTGTTGTGAAAATTCAGCTCCACCATGGCACCGCAACAGAATACCCCGACCGGCAGTATTTTACGCAGCTTGCTGTTTACCTCGCGCAACACCTCTTCCATCGAAAAACCCTTGGAGGTCATTCCATAGAAAATTTCCGCCAGCGGCATTGCACCAATGGCTGCGGGCAACCCATGGCCGGTGAAGTCGCCCAGAAACAGCAACATGCCACCATCGGGTTTGCGTTCGGCCAGAACGGTATCGCCATTAAACACCGCCATCGGCGACAGGGAGTGCTGAATATTAGGCAGATTCAAGCAACCGGAGTGTGCCACGTTGTCAAAAACGGTTTTGGCGACCTGTTGTTCCAGCAGCATTTGGCGGTTATGGCGTTGCAGTTGCGCGTGCATGGCCCGCATTCGACTGAAGGCGTTGATTTTTGCCTTGAGGATGACCCGGTTGTAGGGCTTCGACATAAAGTCGTCGCCGCCGCTGTCGAGGCACTCGGCCAGGGATTCGGCATCCTGCAGGGAGGTGAGAAAGATGATGGGGACCAGGTCGTTCTCTGCCAGGGCTTTGATCGCACGGCTGGCTTCAAGACCGTTCATGACCGGCATCAGGGCGTCCATCAAAACGATGTCGGGCGCGTGCTGTTTGAACTGTTCGACGGCTTCACGGCCATCGGTCGCCAGCAAAACTTCATGCCCTTCTCGCCTTACGATGGCCTGAAGGATCATGCGGTCGGACTGATTGTCATCTGCGATCAGTATCCGCAGCCCCTGCCCTGGAGGTTGCGCAGTCGGATGGGTGATCATTCGATCCTGAACAACTGTCCGAAATTGGAAATGGTCAGGATTTTTCGAACGTCCTCATTGCAATTGACAATGCGGATTTCCGAATGGTCGCCTCCGGCATGATCCCGAAGCAACAGCAACATGCCCAGCGCCGAGCTGTCCAGATAGGTGGCATCGCACATGTCGATGATATACACCTTGATATCCGGCGAGGCGTTCTCATAGATCTGGCGAAATTCCTGGTGCGAACTGAAATCAAACCGGCCGGTAATCTTGATGGTCATTTCGCGCCCGTTGTCGCTGGGAATTGCCGACACTGTCATAGTAAATCCTCTGTGGTGTATTGGGCTCTGGGATGGCCGCCCTGTGTTATTGTAGACGGCTTCAAAGAGGATAGCGCCTCCCGACAATCTGGCCCGCTGTCAGTTACTTTACTGGTTGCAAGGGCGGGCTGGCAAGCCGTACCCGGGTTATCGGCCCGGTCCTGAGCGCTGCGCCATTTGCCCGACCAACTCATCCAGTACTTTTTGCTCTTGTTTGTCTGCCTCAATCGCTTCCTGCAGCGAGAGTTTGTCGACCAGCTGGCCAATACTCTTGCGTCGCTGATACAGTTTTTGCCATTGCATCAGCACTTGTTGCTCTTGGCGTTGCCATTGCTTTATGACCCCTTCCTGCTGACCGATCACGCCACCCAACTGATCGATAAAACCCTGGGTACGACGCCATTGCACTATAGACAACCCTGCGCTCCCCTGAGTTTCCAGGTAGCCAAGGTATTCACCCCGATACCCTTCCAATTCAGTCAGTTGAGCCTGCTCCTGCTCCAGGCGCTGACGCGTTTGGGCCAGTGCCTGGGCTGCCTGGTCTTCCCGTTGCCGGGCCAGCTTCTCGATCAATTGCATGCGCTGCGAACGTTTCATGGCGTACTGCCTGCCTGGTTCATGGTGCGATCATTGCGCGACATTTACGGGGCGCGTTGCGGCCGAGCCAAAGGCCGGCCTTTTTTCATCGCTGAGGGAGCTGGCGCAGTCTGGCCGGGTGTCAGCGATTGCAATTGGGCGACGCTTTCCTGATACCGCACTTGTTCGTTTAACCCCTGCTGCAAAAACCCCCGAACGACCGGAAACAGTTGTATTGCTTCATCGATGTCTTTGTCCGACCCCGAATTGTAGGCACCAATGGCGATCAAATCCCGATTCTGGTGGTATCGCGCCCAAACTTGCTTGAGCGTTTGCGCCTGTTTCATGTGAGCCGCGGATACGACTTGCGGCATCGCCCGACTGATGCTCTGCTCGATATCGATGGCCGGGTAATGGCCCTCTTCCGCCAGGCGCCGGTTCAACACAAAATGGCCATCCAGGATGGCGCGGGAAGCATCGGCAACCGGATCTTGCTGGTCATCGCCCTCGGTCAGCACAGTATAGAAAGCTGTGATCGATCCGCCACCGGCCTCGGCATTACCGGCCCGCTCCACCAATTGTGGTATGCGCGCAAAGACCGAAGGCGGGTACCCTTTGGTGGCTGGTGGTTCGCCGATGGCCAGCGCGATTTCGCGCTGGGCCTGTGCATATCGGGTCAGGGAATCCATCAGCATCAGAACGTTCTTGCCCTGGGCCCTGAAAAACTCGGCAATACTGGTAGTGTACTGAGCCGCACGCAATCGCAACAGGGGCGCGTCATCGGCCGGTGATGCCACCACAACGGCACGGGCCAGCCCCTCGTCACCAAGAATGTCTTCGATGAACTCCTTGACCTCCCGGCCACGTTCGCCGATCAGCCCGACCACGATAATGTCAGCCGTGGTAAAGCGGGTCATCATGCCCAGCAGCATCGACTTGCCCACACCCGACCCCGCAAACAAGCCCAGGCGTTGGCCCCGACCCACCGTCAGTAAGGCGTTGATGGCACGAATGCCGACGTCGAGCGGCTCGCGAATGGGTTGTCGGTGCAAGGGGTTAATCACCACCCCGTTCAGGCTTTGCTCCACCCGGCAACTGAGTGGCCCTTTGCCATCGATCGGCTCGCCAAAGCCGTTGACGACCCGGCCCAGCAATTCATCGCCAATCACCAATTCACTGGCGCTTTCCAGCGGCACCACCCGGGCACCGGATCGCAGCCCTGAAATGGGTTGCACCGGCATCAAAAAGGCCTTGTCGTCCTGAAAACCCACCACTTCGGCTTCGATCCGGTTTTGCCGGTCGATCACCAGACACCGCTCCCCCACAGTGGCGTTCAGGCCAATGGCCTCCAGCGTGAGCCCCACCATTCGGGTCAGTTTGCCTTCAACAATCACCGGACTGCGCTCGGGGATCCAACGCTGACAGTCCTGGAGAAACAGGCCCAGGTTTTTACTCATGGCTCGTTACCATCAGGTTCCAAGGGTTGCTGCTGATCGGGTGATTCATCGTCTCCGGATGCTTCGCTCTGTTCAGCTTGGGGCACCTTGTCTTCCGACTGCACGTCTGCTCCGGCCGTATCCGGCTCTTTCGAGGCCTGCTGTTTCGGCTCGGTACCGGCCTCTTTGACTGCATCCAATTCGTTTGCTGCAGGCTCTGAGGAGTCTTCGACACTGGCGTTAACATCATCGACTGCACACCCGGGCATGTCGTCCTGCACGCGCGCGCTGTCAACTGCTTCGTGCGGCTCGGCACCGGCCTCTTTGACCGCATCCAATCCGCTTGCTGCAGGTTCTGAGGAGTCTGCGACACTGGCGTCAACATCATCGATGGCTGACTCAGGCCGGTCGTCCTGCACGTGTGCACTGTCAACCCCTTCGTCCGGCTCATTATCCGCCTCGACGTCCTGCGGCGTGCTGTCGCCTGACCCATCAGCTTCGGGTTCCGTCGGGTCGTCAGCGGCGAACCCTGCGTCGTCTTCAGGCTGGGTTTCGCCCGTCGGCGCAGCTTCGTCCAACGCCGCTCCGGTCGGCTGCTCGGCATCCGGCTCCGCGGGCGGCAAGGGCCAGGGTGACTCCATGGCAGCCAGTTGCTCGCTCAGCCCGGCATGTGCCAGCAAGTTGCTAACCTGCTGGCGATAGCGATGTTCAAGGGTGTAATCCACATAGCTGAAGCGGGTTCGAATCACACAACCACCACGGCTGATTGAGGGTGTGGGCACCAGGTTCCAGTGCGGCTCGGCAATGGGTTCCACGTATGCCGCATCATCGGGGTTGATTTCTAGCGTGAAGCGCTCGTCAGCGTTAGGCAGCGCCTGCACGGCGGCATGCACCAGGCCCTGAATGTGTTCCGGTTTCAGTGTCAGTTCGGCATCGATTACGTTACGGGCAATTCGCGCCGCGAGCGCAACCAGGCCCGTTTCGAGATCATCGGTTTGTTGTCCCAGCACGGCTTTGATCTGATCAAACAACTCGCTCAGCGGTGCCAACTCGGCGTTGATGCGCTCCGTTTCTGCTTGCTGAGCAGACAGCATACCGGCTTTATGGCCCGCACTCAGGCCCTCCTGCTCACCGCTGTCATATCCCGCCTTGTAACCTTCCGTCTGGCCGGTAGCCTGACCCTGCTTCATGCCCTGTTCGAAGCCGGATTCAAAGCCTTCGTTGTAAGCGTCTTCGTGGATCTGGCGAATGTCTTCTGCCGTCGGAGGGCTCAGGCTCTCCGGCTGGACGTCTTCGACGGTGCTGGTATCGGCCTGTCGACCTTTGGGTTGGGGTACCGGCTTACCCTGGGCATCCCAGCGTGGCAGTTGATAGGGTTCTACGTTGGGGGCATCCTGTCCGGACGATGCGTAACCCGTCGCGCCTTTTTTGGGCGATCCCGCAGCGCTTCTGGTTGGCCCACCGGCATTATTTGGCATCATCGTGACAGGCCTTCTGGTACCGCCAGGAGAACGACGCTTGGGTTGCTCCGCTCATAACCGGGCGTCATACCATTGCATCGCCTGCGGAGCCACCCAGTACGATCTCTCCGGAGTCGGCCATTCGCCGGGCGATGTTGAGAATTTCCTTTTGCGCCGATTCGACATCGGTCAAACGTACTGGCCCCATGGCGTCCATATCGTCTTTGAGTATCTCCGCTGCCCGCTTGGACATATTGCCGAGAATTTTCTCCTGCAAATTCTGGTCGGCACCACGCAAAGCAACCTTGAGTGTGTCGGTGGCGATTTCTCGCAGCAAGGTTTGAATGCCCCGATCGTCGACTTCGGACAAGTTGTCGAACACGAACATAAGATCGGCAATCTCGGTCGCCAGGTCTTCGTCGACCTCCTTGATGCCGTCCATGATCTCGGCCTCGACGCCGGATTCCAGAAAGTTCATGATCTCCGCCGCCGTCTTCACGCCACCCAGAGACTGGGCCTGGGTGCCTGCACTGGACGAGAATTGCTTCTCGAGGATGGAGTTCAGTTCCGACAGTGCCGCCGGCTGCACTGTCTCCAGCGCCGCTACGCGCATGATGATATCGAGCCGGACTTTTTCACTGAACTGGGCCAGAATTTCAGACGACTGATCCGGGTCTAGGTAAGCAATCACAATGGCCTGAATCTGGGGGTGTTCGTTGCGAATGATGTCGGCCACGGCCCGGGCTTCCATCCATTTCAGGGTATCCAGGCCAGTGGTATTGCCACCGAGCAAAATACGGTCGATCAGACCCGAGGCTTTGTCGGAACCCAGTGCCTGGGTCAGCATGTTACGGATGTAATCATTGGCGCCGATGCCGAGACTGGTCTGACCGCCCACTTCTTCGAGGAAGAGCCTGACCGATCCTTCCAGTTGCTGCTGACGGACTTCAGACAAACCCGACATCGCTGTACCGACCCGCTGCACTTCTTTGGGCCCTAGGTGTTTGAGCACTTCGGCGGCGTCGGCTTCACCGACACTCATCAGCAGAATGGCGGCCCGGTTAAGCCAGGGAATGCCATCCAGGGCGCGCTCGGCGTCTTCTTTACTATTCTGCTTGGGTACCGGCAGATTCGGGTTCTGTTCAGTCATTGCTCATAATCCAGCGTTTCAGCACCAGCGCGACCCGACCCGGGTCTTCTGCTATCAAGCCGCGCAGGGCATCCAGTTGCCGTTCAAAACTTTCGGACGGGCCCGGCAATTGATACTCGTCGACCGTGCTCAGGGTGACTTTGTCGTCGGTGATGGAGTCTTCGTCCATATCCAGTGAGGCCAGCATGTCATCCTCCCCTTCCTGCTCGGCTTCTCCCCGGTTCATCAGGTTCCTCAGTGCCGGACGCAAGATGCCAAACACCAGTATCAGGACGAACAGGCCTGCCAGAATCTGCTTGGCGATGTCCCAGAACCAGGGTTGAGTGTACCACTGAGGCACCTCTACGGCGTCATCAGTCCCCATAAAGCTGGAGTTGATCACGTTAATACTGTCGCCCCGGGCCGGGTCATAGCCTACGGCATCCTGAACCAGCAAGCGCAACTGTTGCAATTGTGCTTCAGTCCATGGCTCGCGAGCGGCTTCACCGGTCTCCGGATCAGTACGCATCACGTCATCTACCACAACAGCAACGGTCAGGCGGCGTACTCGCCCCTGCTGGAACTGAGTGTAGCTGAGGGTTCGGTCAACTTCATAATTACGGGTCGCCTCACTACGGCTTGACGTGGGAGGTTGCACCGGCTGCCCGTCTCCATCCAGTTCCTCGGGAGCCTCGGCCAGGCCCGGCGGCTGATTGTTGAGTGCGCCGGGGATGTCACCCTCGGCCTCACCGGTGCGTTCTTCGTCGATGGTTTGTTCACTGCGCAAGGCGATCAGATCGGGGTTGTATAATTCTTCAGCCTGCTCCACTCGCGTAAAATCGATGTCGGCCGACACCTCAGCACGAAACTGCTGATTCCCCACAACCGGGCTGAGAATGGAGTTGATGGCATTGACCATGCGGTCTTCAACGCGCTGGGTGTAGGCAAACTGCCGGTCGGTCAATTCTTCGGCGGCGGTCTGGGTATCGTCAGACAACAGCCGACCACGCTGGTCAACAATGGATACATTGGACGGTTGCAGTTCGGGAATTGAACCGGCTACCAGGTTGCGAATGGCTTTGACGGAATCCCGATCCATTTCAGCGCCGGCATAGAGGTCGGCAAAGACTGACGCGGTTGGTTGTCGCTGGTCGCGAACAAAGACAGAACGCTCTGGAATTGCCAGGTGAACCCGGGCGGTGCGAACCTGATTGATCGAGGAAATGGTGCGCGCCAGCTCGCCTTCCAGACTGCGCAGATAGCGAGTGTTTTCCATGAACTGACTGGTGCCGAGTGGCTGATCCTGATCGAGCAGCTCATACCCGACCGTCTGATCATCCGACAGCCCAGCCCCGGCTATTGCCAGGCGGGCCTGGTGCAAATCGCCCTGCCGAACCAGAATAACGCCGCTGGCCGGGTCGATGTCAAAATCCACTGCATTGGCCTGCAATACTTCAATCACATCGGCCGCGGCATAACTGTTGGTGCTGTTCATCAACGGTCGGTAGGTTTCTTTCTGCGACCAAAGCACGACGGCCAGACCCAAGGCAATGCTGGCCGCCAGCCCGATCAGCAAACCGAACTGACGCATCATGCCCAACTTATTGAAACCCTGCACCAGTGGATGCAACCGGCTGGTTGCTGAAGTGTCCGCTTCAACCATGTCCGAGCGTTCGGTCGCTGTCATACCGCGACCTTCGCCACGCGAGCGACTTGGCAAAGCACTGTCATCCTGTTGCGATTGGCCGCCCATGGCCGTTCCAGTGGCAGCGGGTACGTTTTCAGTCATGCTCTATCCTGTTGGTTAGCCTGACTCCAGTAACCGGAGTCCGTCATCATGCGTCCAGACAACAACGCGATTCAGATCGGCATGTTCATGATTTCTTTGTAGGCTTCGACCATCTTGTTACGTACTTCGGTCATCGCCTGAAAAGAAACACTGGATTTCTGTAAGGCGATCATCACCTCGGGCAGGTCGACCGACGGATCACCCATTTCGTATCGGGTTACAATGCCACTGGCCGCTTGCTGATTACCATTTACCGTATCAATAGCCGATTTGAACATGTCGCCAAAGGACGGCACATCCTCGGCTGGCGGTGTACTTTGCAACGCATTGATGCCTTGTGGTGCCAGGCTATCCTGCACCCGAGCGGTCGGGTTCGCCTGCTCACGAGCCTGCTGTAACTGGCTGGCAAAGCCCGGCCCGTCTGGCCGGTTGGCGGTATTGGCAGGCGGGTTCATCTGCTCGCGAATGGACCGCATCTGGCCCAGTACGTTCTGAATATCGAGACGATGATCGGACATCTGTATTCCCCTCAAACACTCCGGCCATCAGGAGCGTCAAAAAAACCGGTGATTCGGGTCGATTCGGGCTGGGGGCGACAAAATACAGTCGCTTTACGCTCGAAATGACCACTGACAAGGGATACAGAGCAAAGGATGGGCCAATCTTTGCCGCTTGGGGCAGAAGACCGACAACACGTAACGATTACTCAGGTTTCGGAACTTACTAAGTGGCCCTGGCCCGCATCGGCCACCGGAGTTGCCCCTGCGGGGTCGGGCGGAATGCCGCCCACTCAATCCGTCCATGGAGCCTCGACCGCATGTTATGAATCCCATCCATGGGATTCACCCTTTGGGCTCGCTGCGCTCAGCTAAAACGCTCCTGGCGTTTTAGTCCATGTTGCGGACTTCCCCGCGGAGGCAACACCGGCAGCCGACGCTCACAGTGTAACCCTCCCGAGAATTGAGTTTTTTAACCATCAGACACAAAAAAGCCGGCTTCTCAGCCGGCTCTTTTGTGGTGATTTTTGTCGGGCATGCAGGATTGGATCCGGCCGGCGTTCCGGCTGCGGCTCGAGCCACCCCACGATTTTCTTTACCTGTAGGCACAAAAAAGCCGACTTCACAGCCGGCTCTTTTGTGGTGTTTTTGGTCGGGCATGCAGGATTTGAACCTGCGACCCTCGCCACCCCATGACGATGCGCTACCAGACTGCGCTAATGCCCGAAAACGTCGCGAATAATACGCTAAGCAGTTGAAAAATCAAACCTTTTTGACGATTAATCGTCAGAAAGCAACTTTAATACAGCTTCGAGTTCGCGAATCATATCCTGTATCAGGGCTTGATGCTGATGCTGCATGACTTCGCCCTCTTCCGGATCGGACAGTTTTTGCCGGGCGCCACCAATGGTAAAGCCATCTTCATAGAGAAGGTGGCGAATCTGGCGGATCAGCACGACATCGTCTCGTTGGTAATAACGACGATTACCCCGACGCTTTACCGGACTGAGCTGCGGAAACTCCTGTTCCCAATAACGCAGGACATGTGGTTTGACGGCACACAGTTCACTGACCTCACCGATGGTGAAGTATCGCTTCCCTGGGATAGGAGGCAATTCATTATTCTGGCTCGGTTCCAGCATATGCCTCGACTTTTACCTTAAGCTTCTGACCGGGACGGAATGTCACCACCCTGCGCGCTGAAATCGGGATTTCCTCTCCCGTCTTCGGATTCCTGCCAGGGCGCTGACGCTTGTCTCGGAGATCAAAATTACCGAACCCCGAGAGCTTAACCTGTTCGTTATGCACTAACGAGTCGCGAATCTCCTCGAAGAAGATTTCGACCATTTCCTTTGCTTCACGTTTGTTAAGGCCAAGCTCTTCGTACAAGCGCTCTGCCATCTCAGCCTTGGTCAGGGCCATTCTCAGTTCCTCAGCGCAGCATCGAACCTCGTCTGCAAGGTGTTGATGATCGAATCCATCAAACTGTTTACTTCTTCATCAGTAAGAGTGCGCGAAGGATTCTGCCAGGTCAAGCCCAGAGCCACGCTTTTTCGTTGCGAATCAATGCCTTTGCCACGATAGATATCAAAGAGGGTCAAGCTTTCCAGGTCCTCTCCGGCCATTTCGCGAACACTGTTCATCAGGTCTGCAACCGGCGTTTCTTCATCAACAACGACGGCCAGGTCACGGGTACTGCCGGGGTAACGTGACAGGGCTGTAAAAGCAGGCAGTTGCGTTTTGAAAATCCGGTCGAGCCGCAGCTCAAACAAAAAAGTCGGTTGCTTGATATCCAGTTGCCGGGCCAGGCTCGGGTGCAGGGCGCCAATGTAGCCGACCAGCTTGCCATTTCGCTCAATACGAGCGCTTTGGCCCGGGTGCAATGCCGTGTGGCGGCCTGGCAGAAAATCAAATTCTACCCCTTTCACCAGCGACAACACCTGCTCGACATCGCCTTTGACATCAAAAAAGTCGAGGGCTTCACCGTTTTCATACCAGGCTTCAGGCAACCGGCTGCCAGTCGCAATGCCAGATACCATCGCGATCTGCTCTGTCCCCTTCGAGGTTTCCCGGAACCGCAAGCCCGTTTCAAACAGGCGAACCCGGTCTTGCTGGCGTTTGAGGTTATGCGTCAGAGCGCGGGCCAGGCCGGGCCAAAGAGATACCCGCATCACAGCCATGTCGGCCGAAATGGGGTTGGCCAGTTCAATGGCCGCTTCTTTGGGAAACATGGCTTGCTGCAATGCTGGCTCGACAAAACTGTAGGTAATGGCCTCCTGGTAGCCCAACGCGGCCAACCGATCAGCGATCGCGGCGGTCGTAACGCGCTGTTCTGGCTTGCCCCGGGGTCCCAAAGCGGCTTTGGGCTGAGTTACCGGCAAGCGGTTGTAGCCGTATATTCGGGCAATTTCCTCGACCAGATCGGCCTCGATAGCCATATCAAAACGCCAGCTCGGCGCCACCACCTGCCACTCACCGGCGGCGGTTTCCTGAACGGCAAAGCCCAGCCCAGCCAATATGCGGCGAATCTCTTCACCGGCTATTTCCAGCCCCAGCGCTGATTTGACATAGTCAGCACGTAACGCAATGGTGGCGGGCACCGGAACATTGGCCTTTACTTCATGAATCTGAGTCGGGCCGGGTTCTGCGCCGCAGATGTCCACCAGCAAACGAGTGGCTCGCTCAACGGCGATCTCCTGTAAGGCCGGGTCTACGCCACGTTCGAAGCGGTGACTGGCATCCGTGTGCAGGCCAAAACCACGAGCCTTGCCGGCTATTTCAATGGGCGCAAAGAAGGCACTTTCCAGAAAGACCCGGCGGGTTTCCCGGGAGACACCGCTCTGCTCGCCGCCCATAACACCGGCCATTGCCAGGGGGCCCGCAGCATCCGCAATCATCAAAACATCATTACTAAGTGTCAGAGTCTGGCCATCCAGCAGCTCCAGGGTTTCCTGGTCCTGTGCCCGGCGCACCGTGATACCCTCTTTCAGCCGATCGAGGTCGAAACCATGCATTGGCTGTCCCAATTCAAGCATCACGTAGTTAGTGACATCGACCACCGGGTCAATCGAACGAATGCCCGAGCGGCGCAATCGCTCTACCATCCACAGTGGCGACGGGGCTGCGACGTTGACGTTATTCAGTACACGCCCAACGTACCGCGGACAACCTACCGGGTCTTCAAGGCTAACCGGGAAGGTATCCTGATGCGTGGCCGCGACCGGTTCAATCGCCGGGGCGGTTTGGGTCAGGTCATTCAATACCGCCACTTCGCGGGCCAGGCCCGCAATGCTCAGGCAGTCTGCCCGGTTCGGGGTCAGGTCGATTTCGATGCTCAGGTCATCCAGATTCAGCAGTGTGCGCACATCCTGCCCGACCGGAGCCGAATCAGCCAACTCAAGAATGCCGTCGTGGTCGTCTGACAAGCCAAGCTCTTTCTCGCTGCACAACATGCCCTGGCTTTCGACATCCCGAAGTTTGGCTTTTTTGATCTTGAAGTTGCCTGGCAACACAGCGCCGACTTGCGCCAGTGCGACCTTGATACCGGCGCGGGCATTGGGAGCCCCACAGACGATCTGTACCGATTCGGTGCCGGTATCAACGCGGCACACCTGCAGTTTATCGGCATTGGGGTGCGGCTCGCAGGCCGTAATATGGGCGACAATCACGCCGGAAAACGCTTCGGCGACTGGCTCGGCACCGTCGACTTCCAGACCGGCCATGGTGATTTGATCCATCAGTGCCTGTGCACTGAGATCGGGGTTCACCCATTCCCGTAACCACTGTTCGCTGATTTTCATAAACTGTTAACCATCCTGACTTTTTGACGGGCCACCGGGGTTCAGTTGAACTGGCGCAGAAATTTAAGGTCGTTCTCAAAGAACAGTCGCAGGTCGTTGACGCCGTAGCGCAACATCGCCAACCGCTCGACCCCCATGCCAAATGCAAACCCCTTGTAGGTGGTGCTGTCGATGTTCGAGGCGGCCAGCACATTCGGGTGTACCATGCCGCAGCCCATCACTTCCAGCCAACCGGTGTGGCTGCACACGCGGCAGCCCTCGCCCCGGCACATCACGCACTCGATATCGACTTCGGCCGATGGCTCTGTGAATGGGAAATAGGAGGGACGAAAACGAACCGCCAGTTCCTTTTCAAAAAATACCCGCAAAAACTCTTCCACCGTGCCTTTCAGATCGGCAAAGCTGACGTCGGTATCGATCATCAGCCCTTCCATCTGGTGGAACATGGGGGTGTGGGTCAAATCCGAGTCACAGCGGTAGACTCTGCCCGGGCATATCACCCGAAAAGGCGGCTCACCGGCTTCCATGGTCCGCACCTGCACCGGTGACGTGTGAGTACGCAGCAAAGTGGTGGCGTCGAAATAGAAGGTATCGTGCATGGCACGCGCCGGGTGGTGCGATGGAATATTGAGCGCTTCGAAATTGTGATAATCGTCTTCAATTTCCGGGCCGACGGCAACATCGTATCCAATGGCGGTGAAGAAGGACTCCATGCGACGCAGCGTCTGGGTGACCGGGTGCAATCCACCCTTGCCCTGGCGACGACCCGGCTGGGTTACATCCACCTTCTCTTCAGCCAGGCGCTGGCTCAGTGCAGCCTCTTCCAGTTCGGCCTTGCGCGCGGCAATGGCGTCTGCCACGGCCGTCTTGACCTCGTTGATTTTGGCACCGGCGGCCGGGCGCTCCTCGGCGGACAAGGCTCCCAAGCCTTTCAACTGGGCAGTAATTTCGCCTTTCTTACCCAAAAACCGGACCCTGAGGTCATCCAGTTCCTGAGTTTCCTTGGCATGGCGAACCGCGTCGAGCGCGCGGTCATGCAGTTGAGCTAGGGTTTCCATGGACTGTCGAGACTCCCGTCGGAAATAGGCTGTAAAAAGCCTTTACTATAAAGATGAGATTAAAATAAGCAACTGAAAAACAAGGCTTTTTAGACCTGAAGCTCAGATGTACCGGGGTATCTGAAGGCCGCCTCACGACCCCGATTCAGAGGCTGCCTTGCTCAATAAACAGGCTGTCAGCAAAGGCGCGCTCACAGTAGTGACACTTCAGTTTGACGGCATCATCGGCAACCAATACCCGGAAACGGGTATCGACCGGCTCATTATGGGTAATGCAATTGGTGTTGGGGCACGCAAAGACACCGACAAAGCGCTCTGGCAGGCCAATCGGAAATTTACGAACGACCCGATAATCCTCAATGATGTTAACTGTCGCCCGGGGGGCGAATAGAGCCATCTCGGCAGCATCGCTCTCGGTAAAGCGCCACTCATCGATCTTGATCAGGTCTTTCAGGCCACCCCCGTGGCTGGGCAGGTTCAGACCGACGGTCAGGCGAACCTCAGCGTTCTTCAGCTGCAGACGCCCAATAATCGTCAGCCCCTTTCCGGCCGGAATGTGATCGATCACCGTGCCGGACTGAATGGCCTCAACCAGCATTTTATCCCGGTTCATCGCAGACATCTCATCGACCTCCCGGAAATGGCAATTCAATGGCTTCGTTCATGACACCGGACAGCAGCGCCTGGCGTGCATAGACGCCGTTTTCGGCTTGCTGGAAATAGTAGGCAAAGGGCGTCCGGTCGACACTCGGGTGTATTTCATCAACTCTGGGCAGAGGGTGCATGACCCGCAAGTTGGACCGTGCGTGGCTCAGCATATCGGCCTTGAGAATAAACTGAGAGGCAATATGAGTGTACTCGGTTGGATCCAGCCGTTCTTTTTGCACCCGGGTCATGTACAGCACATCCACCATGGGAATCACTTCTTCCAAAGATTCTACGCGGCTGAAGCGAATACCCATCGCGGTCAAATTGTCTTCAATGTACGCCGGCATCGCGAGCGCATCGGGGGATACGAAATAAAAGGTGGGGTTGAAATGCCCCAGCGCCTGAGCCAGTGAATGCACCGTTCGGCCGTACTTGAGGTCACCTACCAGGGCCACCGAGAGGCCATCGAGACGGCCCTGGCATTCTGCGATCGAGACCAGATCGAGCAAGGTTTGGGTTGGGTGCTGGTTTGCGCCGTCGCCCCCGTTGATGACCGGCACACCAGCCACTTCAGCCGCTAACCTGGCCGACCCTTCCTGAGGGTGCCGCATGATGATGGCATCGGCATAGGAAGCAATCATTTGAATGCTGTCGGAAAGGGTTTCGCCTTTTTTGGCTGAGGTATTGCCGCTGTCGGAAAAACCGATCAACGTGCCGCCCAAGCGCTGCACCGCCGTTTCAAATGACAGACGGGTACGGGTAGAGGCTTCAAAAAAACAGCTGGCGATCAGTCGGTCTTTCAACAGGGGCAACGGCCCGGAGTGTTTGAGCTCGGCCGAACGATTAACGATGAATTCAAGGTCGGTGCGCGACAGATCTCCAATGGAAATCACGTCTCGACGATACAGAGGGTTACTCATGAACCTGCCCAAGCAAGATTTGGCGCATTATAAAGCAAGGGAGCCTCTGAACAACTCCCGCCCGCATGTTATTCAACATAACCCCTCCCCGAAACTCCTTGAAAACAGCCTGGGAAACCTTGTGATCGACTTCACAACAGCGTTCGAAAGGTGTTACCAGACGCCACCCGGGGTATACCCTAGATATACTTGAACGATGGTTGTTTTTTCCGATCGGATAGCTTGCTATTTTTTGTCTTGCCCGCTGTAACGGCACCACAAAAACGACCAACAACCGATAAGGAAAGACGATGTTGAAAAAAGGAATCATCACACTGGGACTGGCCTTTAGTTGCCTGCTGCCACTGGCACACGCCGAGGAAGCCCCCACCGAAACAGCAGCCGCAGAATCCGTAGTACTGTACGTTGACATCAACAATGACTCTGCCGAAAAACTGGCTGATCTGCTGGACGGTGTCGGCCTGGTAAGAGCCGAAGCCATTGTTGCCTACCGCGATGAGTTCGGCCCCTTTATTGCCCCTGAAGATCTGATGAACGTTCAGGGCATTGGACCGGCCACCCTCGAGAAAAACCGGGATCGTATTCAAGTAGGCATGACCGACGAATAACCACCGAATCAGGGATGGCAACACCGCCAGGGAACCGGCACAGACAGGCGTAGGGCCCGCAACACGCGGAACACAGGGAAGACGGCAGGAAGCCGACACAGAGCAAGGAGGCAACGAACAGGGAGGTTCACAGGGAAGATTCTATCTGCACAGGGAAGCAGGCTAAGTAAGATAAGCTGGCAAGGAAGCGAGCTCAGGGACGGCATGAGCCAGGGACGGATGAAGCAGGGAAGAAACGGTCAGGGACGGCATTATCAGGGAGGATCAGCAAGGATGGCCAAAACCGGTTACGGGAAGCGGTCGTCGTTATAGGACGGGAAACCTGAGGGAGCGAGGTTCACTTTGCCAGGGAATAGGTACACCAGGAAGGTGTGACCTGAGCGGCATTCCACAACAACCGGAACATCTGATCAATGTTCCGGTTTTTTTGTGCCTGGAAGTATGTATTTGATTGCCAGGAGGTGAAACCTCGGTTCCCCATAAACTGAAAAAGCAGCCCGTAGGCTGCTTTCGCTTTGAGTTGGGGCGGGAATAAACGCCGGGAGCGTTTAACGACGAGCTAGCGCCTTAAGGGGCCAACACAAGGATGTGATGGATCGCAACGAGATGGAATCTCGGTTCCCATAAACAGAAAAAGCAGCCTTTAGGCTGCTTTCGCTTTGATTTGGAGCGGGAAACGAGATTCGAACTCGCGACCCCAACCTTGGCAAGGTTGTGCTCTACCACTGAGCTATTCCCGCGCTTTTTTGTCTCAAGAGCACCAGTGCTCTCAAAACAGAAAATAGATGGTATCCCGTAGGGGACTCGAACCCCTGTTACCGCCGTGAAAGGGCGGTGTCCTAGGCCACTAGACGAACGGGACACAGGCACTCAGCTGGTTGCTGAAAGCGGGGCAAATAATACCAACTCATCATTTGAAATCAAGGATTTTCGGTTATAAATCAACGCCCTACCCCTGTGCTTAAGTATTACTTGCCTCAAACGTCTTCTGTTCATGACGCGAATACAGCGTCTCCCAGCGCTCGCATTGCGGGCAATACCACAACAGGGTGGTTGACTGGAAACCGCAGTGGGTACACTGGTATTGATCCGAGAGCCGCAGCTTGATCCGCTTCAGAGATTCAATCAGTACTGAGCGGGCGCGATCGCCGATGTCCTGACGTTGCTCGATCCAGCGCTGCATCAATTCAAAGGAGGCACCGGAGTGCACAATTTGCTCGAATTCGTTTTGCCATTGCAGGGCCCTGGGATCGTTCGGCCCAACCAGATCGAGCAATTCACTTAGAATGCGATGACTGGGGTGGCGCTGATACAGCGTTTCCAGATACTTGCGAAAATTCGCCTCGCCGCCGGTTAAACGGCTAAGTCGTTTTAACGCCGGGAGGATCACATCGATGCGTCGCACATCCCGGTCGAGACCATCACGCAACCACCGGATCGCCCGGTGATAGTTACCCTGAGTGGTATCCAGTTCGGCACTGACCAGGTAGGTTCTGGCACTGTCGGAAACCCGGCGAGCTTCTTTCAACGCCTGACGTGCCTCGGCCGTCTGACCTTCGTGGCTTAACTTGATCGCCAGTTCGCAATAGAAGTTTGCCAACCGGATGCTGCCGGACCCTGCCTGGCCGTATTTCTGCACCAGTTCGATCGCGCGCTCCCACTCCTGCTCGCGCTCCAGCACTGCAAGCCACAGGCGAAATGCCCGGGCTGAATCGAGCATACCATCGCCCACGATCATCGATTCGAGTATGGATTCAGCGTGACCGAGAAAGCCACCGGAGAAAAAATCCTGCGCCAGCTCTACCCTCACTCTGCTCGTATCCGATTCGGATAAATCGGCTTCAAGCATGGCCTCATGCACGCGAATGGCACGGTCGATCTGGCCTCGCTTTCGAAACAGCTCACCCAATGCCAGGTGGATCTCAAGGGTATCTTCGTCAACGGCCAGCCGTTCCAGCAACACATCGAGCTCACGATCCGGCTGAGCTGACAACGGCTCAAACGGATCCAGCTGAAAGCGGGGACCAGACATGGGGTTAACCAGGCGCTGAATGGCCTGTTTCAACAGGGATATCATGTTCTACTTCCGGGCTGCCTTGCGGCCAGCAAGACGTCCAAATACCAGACCGATCAGTATGCCCAGGAATACGGCCAGCACCAGCCAGACAAAGAGGGGCAGCGCGGGGGTCATCCAACCCAGGAATGTCAGGGCAACGCTTTGGTTGTTACCAAAGGCCAATAGCCAGGACATCACTAACAGAACCAGCAGAATAATGAGTCGGAGTGATCGGGCGATCATGGTTAACGCAAGCCTCCCGGCTTAGGGATGGGGTACAGGGTAATGGGTTAGTCGCTTTCGATGGCTATGTTGACCGATTCGCGCAATTCCTTACCCGGCTTGAAATGAGGCACGTATTTGCCTTCCAGAGTAACGGATTCGCCTGTTTTGGGATTGCGCCCTACGCGGGGCGACCGGTAATGCAGAGAAAAGCTTCCAAACCCGCGAATTTCAATGCGCTCCCCATCCGCCAGACTTTCAGCCATATGATCGAGCATTGTCTTGATGGCGAGCTCGACATCCTTGACTGACAGCTGATTCTGACGGTCGACGATGCGTTCAATTAACTCGGATTTGGTCATCTTCGAACCTCCCCGGTCGGGTCTTCCTTTACGGTCAATATTTAGACTAATTCACCCTTTGAGATAACACAAGTGTTTATTTTTTAACGTTTTTTTACGGCTCATCCTAATTCGAGCGGGCTCCCGGCAACCACGTCACCGGCTACGCCCTCCCTTTTTATTCAAACCTTCTTTTTCACAGGCACAAAAAAACCGGCACTGGGCCGGTTTTTTTAGACAGCGCGAGTTATTAGTCGCCCTGCTCCATTTTCTGCTTGATCAGATCACCAATGGTGGTCGGACCAGAGGCTTCAACGGTCTTCTCTTTCAGGTCGCGAACCGCAACTTTCTCGTCCTGGACGTCTTTCGACTTCACAGACAGAGTAATTGCACGGTTCTTGCGGTCAACGCTGATGATCTTGGCTTCAACTGAATCGCCTTCTTTCAGCACGTTGCGCGCGTCTTCAACCTTGTCACGAGAAATTTCGGAGGCTTTCAATGTGCCTTCGACTTCGCCAGACAGGGTGATGATAGCGGCCTTGGCATCCACTTCCTTGACCGTACCGGTCACGATAGCGCCCTTGTCGTTTTCGCTGACGTATTCGGCAAACGGATCGCTGTCCAATTGCTTGATACCCAGAGAAATGCGCTCACGCTCAGGGTCGATCGACAGAATGGTGGTTTCCAGCTCGTCACCTTTCTTGTACTTGCGTACGGCATCTTCACCGGATTCGTTCCAGCTGATGTCAGACAGGTGAACCAGGCCGTCAATGCCGCCTTCCAGACCAATGAAGATACCGAAATCGGTGATCGACTTGATCTTGCCGGAGACTTTATCGCCCTTGTTGTAGTTGTTGGAGAAGTCTTCCCATGGGTTTACAACCGTTTGCTTGATACCCAGAGAAATACGACGACGCTCTTCATCGATGTCGAGAATCATGACTTCGATGTCGTCACCAACAGAAACCACCTTGGACGGGTGAATGTTCTTGTTGGTCCAATCCATTTCAGAAACGTGTACCAGACCTTCAACGCCTTCTTCCAGCTCGGCAAAGCAGCCGTAGTCGGTCAGGTTGGTTACGCGTGCCTTAACAACAGACTCTTCCGGGTAACGGCCCTTGATGTCGACCCAGGGATCTTCACCCAGTTGCTTCAGGCCCAGAGATACCCGGTTACGCTCACGGTCGAACTTCAGTACTTTAACGTCGATCTCGTCACCCACCTGAACGATCTCGCTCGGGTGCTTGATGCGCTTCCACGCCATATCGGTAATGTGCAGCAGGCCATCGACGCCGCCCAGATCTACGAAAGCACCGTAGTCGGTCAGGTTCTTGACGATACCCTTCACAACCTGGCCTTCCTGCAGGCTGGCCAGCAGTTCTTCACGCTCGGCGCTGTTGGAAGCTTCCAGTACGGCACGACGGGATACGACGACGTTGTTACGACGACGGTCCAGTTTGATAACTTTAAAGTCCAGCTCTTTGCCTTCCAGGTGAGCGGTATCGCGCACCGGACGGATGTCGACCAGTGAACCAGGCAGGAAAGCGCGTACAGAGCTGATATCGACGGTAAAGCCACCTTTGACCTTACCGTTGATGATACCTTTGACTACTTCTTCCGCTTCGTAAGCTTTTTCCAGCTCAGACCAGGCTTCTGAACGCTTGGCTTTCTCACGCGACAGGCGTGTGTCACCAAAACCGTCTTCTACCGCTTCCAGAGCAACTTTAACTTCGTCGCCCACGGCCACTTCCAGTTCACCTTCTTCGCTCAAAAACTGTGAGCGAGGGATAACACCTTCAGATTTCAGGCCAGCATGTACAGTTACCCAGTCAGAGTCGATGGCGACAACGACACCGGTAACAATGGAGCCTGGCTCCATTTCAATGGTCTTTAAGCTTTCTTCAAAAAGTTCGGCGAAAGATTCAGTCATTCGATTAAATGTCCCAATGATTAACGGCCTGAGGTGTGAGGAGTGCGACTCTCTCGTAAATACAGACCTTTCCGCACGCCAGCCCGCACGGGTCAACCCAACATATCCTGGAGCCGCTTTGCTGGAACTGCGGTCTGCCAGGGTCTTTGCTACGTCCAATTCCGGTTCGAAAACCAAGTTGAAAATAGCGGAAATCAGGAGCGCGTATTATACGGATTAAGCGCCCGGAACCAAGGGGTACAACCCTTTTTTTGGTCTGATCCGGGTTAAATTCGCCCTATTCCCTGTAAATTCTCGTTGATAAGCCGATTCTGCGGTCTCAAAGACTCACCAGACCGCGGTCTGCTGCCTGCTGCAGAACGCGTTCGAGGACCGCCTCAATACTCAGGCTAGTCGTGTCGATAACCAGAGCGTCTTCAGCCGGTTTCAGCGGGGCAACGGCGCGATTTCTGTCGCGCTCATCCCGCTCGTTGATGTCTTGCAAGACCTGATCGTACTCTACAACGCTTCCGCCCTGCTCCAATTGCAGCACCCGCCGACGGGCCCGTTCGTCGCTGGTGGCGGTGAGGTATACCTTGAGCGGTGCATCGGTAAAGACAACCGTGCCCATATCGCGGCCATCGGCGATTAGCCCGGGCTCGGTACGAAAGGCGCGCTGCCGGCGCAACAGCGCATCTCGGACCCTTGAAAAGGCAGCCACCCGGGAGGCATTTGAGCCCACTTCTTCGGTACGAATTTGCCGGGTCACGTCGTCACCTTCCAATAGAATTGTGACGGCGGCACCGTCTTCCTGCTGAAAACGAATGTCCAGGTGTTCGGCAATCACGGCCAGGGCGGATTCATTATCAAAATCAACCCCATGGTTCATCGCTGCCAAGGCAGCCAAACGGTACAGGGCACCTGAGTCCAGGTAGTGCCAGCCCAGGTGTTTGGCCAGAAGGCCGCTGACGGTGCCCTTTCCAACGCCACCAGGCCCATCCAGGGTGATGACGGGAGCTTTGGATAACATAATCAATCCTCTACGGTCACCGAATAGCCAAGTGCCAGTGCATGCTCGGCAAAATCCGGATAGGCGCCTAACACGCGCCCTGAATTTCGAATAATGATGGGTCGCAGCGCCGTCTGCGCAGCGACCACATAGGCCAGTGCCACTCGGTGGTCACCGCCGCAATCAACAATACCGCCGTCCAGAGGACGATCGCTCCGGCCCCGGATGATGACGGCATCTCCTTTCAATTCTATGTCGGCACCCAGGGTGGTCAGTCCTTCTACCATGGTTTTCAGCCGGTCGGTTTCTTTGTATCGCAATTCGCGAACACCGCTGAACCGTGAGATCCCTTCTGCCTGGGTCGCCAGAACAAAGAGCAACGGATACTCATCGATCAGTAACCCGGCAACGTCCGCTGCACCCTCGGTCGCGACAAGCGGCGCGTAGTTTACCTGAAGATCCGCCACAGGCTCACCCCCGAGGTCACGATAGTTGGTCAGTTCGATGCGGGCGCCCATGCGGCCCATCACGTCAAGCAACCCGACGCGACTCAGGTTGACACCGACCCCAGACATAGTGACTTCGGAACCGGGAACCAGGCTTGCCGCCGCCAGGTGCACGGCTGCCAGGGAAAAATCACCGGGGATGTCGCTCTGAAAACCAGCCCATTGACGCGCAGGCGCTAATTCAATGACCCCTGCCTCAGCGTGAATCGGACAACCCAGCCGAGCCAATAACACTTCGGTATGGTTCCGGCTGGGGCCTGCCTCCTGTAAACGCATCGAAACACCGGAACACAGCCCGGCAAACAGCAGCGCCGTTTTTACCTGGGCACTGGCCATCGGCAGTTGATAGTCGAGCGGTTTCAGCGCTTCGGCAGGATGAATAACAATGGGCGCCGTCTTTCGTGGCGACAGGTCAATGCGAGCACCCATCGACTGCAAAGGCTGTTGAATTCGATCCATCGGCCGGTGGCTCAGCGAGGCATCACCAATCAGTTCACTGCTGAACGACTGGGCACTGAGCACACCCGCCATCAGCCGCATCGAGGTGGCGGAATTCCCCATATACAAGGGGCTGTCCGCTGCTTTTAGCCCCTGTCGACCCACACCGGTCACCTGCACACAACCGGTATCGTCGGCCTCGATACCAACGCCCAGCTTGCGCAGGGCTTCCAGGGTAGTACGGTTGTCGTGGCCGTTACCAAAGCCCCTGAGTTCACTCTGGCCTTCAGCTAAAGCAGCCAGAATGACAGCACGGTGGGAAATGGAGCGATCACCGGGCACGGCCACTGCGCCGGCCAGACCCGCGCGAACCGGCGCCGCAATCAGATTCTTGCGAATGTCATCGGTATGGCGCTGACGGCTGCTGAGAATTTCAGTGAAATAGTCCCGGGCGGACTTGGCTCGACCGAACACCGATTTGAGCGTTGCGCCCTCACGGTGCTCGATGGCGTCGGCCAGAACAGTAAGATCGGATTGGAATCGACGCAGGATATTGAGCGTCGCCTCACGGTTTGCCAGGAACACGTCGTGCCACATAGTGGGATCCGAAGCGGCAATGCGAGTGAAGTCCCGAAAACCACCGGCGGCATACCGGAATATCTCCCGGTTTTCGGATTCCCGGGCCAGCGTATCGACCAGCGAAAACGCAAGCAGATGCGGCAGGTGGCTGGTAGCGGCAAGCACTTCATCGTGACGCGACACCGACATGGTCACCACATCCGCACCTACCGACTGCCACAGACGGGTCAATAACTGGACCGCCTCCGCTGACGAGGTTGGCAGGGGTGTCAGTATCAACAGATGATGGTCAAACAAGTCGGATTTGGCAGCGGCCAGGCCGGAACGTTCGGCCCCGGCAATGGGGTGGCCCGGCACGAACCCTGCGGGCAGCTGTCCCAGCGCGTCGCGGGCGGCATCAACGACGGCCCCCTTAACACTGCCGACATCAGAGATAACAGTATCGGCACTGAGCCAGGGTTTCAGTTGGGTCAGCACAGGCCCCATGGCCAGCACTGGCACAGCCAGAATCACGGCATCAAAGGTGGTATTCAAATCGGGAAAGGAAACAGCTTCATCCACTATGCCCATGGCCCTGGCTTTGTCGGCGACGCCCGGCTGGGCGTCCAGCCCAATCACCGTCGCCGCTTGCGACAGACAGAGGGCTTTGGCAAAGGAGGCGCCAATCATCCCCAGGCCAACCATCAGTACCCGAGGCTTCGCTGCGGGTGTCGTCATGGCGCTGCCCTCAGCCACAGACCACCTGTGCAGCTCATAGTGTCTCCTCTATTTCCCTGCAGAGCGACCAACACACGAACACCAGCCCACCGCTCAAACATTGCCAGTGAATTATAAAACCGCCTTGGGGTATGACCCGAGCACCTTGACTTCAACCGCCTTTTCACGAATCTCAGCCAGGGCCCGCTGAACGTTCTCGTTACCCAGGTGGCCGGAAAAATCGATAAAGAACACGTAGGTCCAATTACCCGAAGGCGATGGCCGGGTTTCCAGCCGGGTCATATCAACGTTGTGGTCATTAAAGGGCCGAAGCAAATGGTAGAGCGCCCCCGGCTCGTTACGCATAGAGACGACGATGGACGTTTTGTCTTCACCGGAAGTGCCTACGTCTTCGGTGCCAATGATCAGGAACCGGGTCGAGTTGTCGGGGGAGTCTTCAATCTTTTGCTCAATGATGTCCAGGTCGTAAAGACTGGCCGCCATTTCACCGGCAATGGCCGCCGAATTCCACTCGCCGTGCACTCGACGTGCGGCCTCGGCATTGCTGTTGACGGCGATGCGTTCTGCCATCGGCATGTGGGCATCAAGCCATTTGCGGCACTGCGCCAGTGATTGCTGGTGGCTGTATATGCGTGAAATTTTACCGCGCTGGGTATTGGGCCCAACCATCAGGTGATGATGAATGCGCAGCTCAACTTCACCGCAGATTTTCAGATTTGAGTTAATGAAGGTATCCAGGGTGTGGTTTACCACACCTTCCGTTGAGTTTTCGACCGGTACCACACCATACTTGCAGGCGCCGGCTTCGACTTCACGGAAAACCTCATCGATGGCAGGCATGGGCTTGGATTGCACCCACTGGCCAAAATGCTTCAGCGTTGCCTGCTGCGTGAAGGTGCCTTCCGGACCGAGGTAGGCCACTTCAAGCGGCTTCTCAAGCGCCAGGCACGCCGACATAATTTCGCGAAACAACCGCGCCATGTCTTCATTACCCAGCGGGCCCTGATTGCGCTCCATCACCCGGGTTAGCACCTGGGCTTCACGCTCGGGGCGATAAAAAACGGCATTGTCCGGATCGGCCTTGAGTTTCACATCGGCCACTTTTAACGCGCAATGCGCCCGGGCAGAAATCCGCTCCAGAATTTCCAGATCGAGACGGTCAATGACCTCGCGCAACTGCGCCAGATCGAGCGAATCGATTTCATCAGCTTGGGGGGGACGTTGCTCAGCCATGACGTTGCTCGAACTCCTTCATGTAAGAGACCAGCGCTTCAACGCCCGCCAGCGGCATGGCGTTGTAGATGCTGGCGCGCATACCACCCACACTGCGATGGCCCTGCAAATTGTAAAGCCCGGCTTCCTGAGCGCCCGCCAGGAAGGTGTCGTTCAATCGCTCATCCGCCAATATAAAGGGTACATTCATGCGCGAACGGTGTGGTGTCGATATCGGGTTGGAATAGAAACCGCTGTCATCGATGACCCGATACAGCAAGCCGGATTTCTCGGCATTCAATCGCTCAAATGCCTCGACGCCGCCCTGGCTCTCGAGCCATTCGAACACCAGATTCGCCAGGTAGATGGCGAAGGTCGGCGGTGTGTTAACCATCGACCCGTTCTCGGCCTGAGCCTGATAGTCGAGCAAGGAGGGGGTACCCGGCAACGCCTTGCCCAATAGCGAGCGGCGCACGATAACCAGCGTCAGACCGGCCGGGCCAATGTTCTTCTGGGCGCCAGCGTAAATCAGATCGAAGTCGTTAACGTCAATGGTTTTCGACAAAATGCAGGACGACATGTCCGCGACCAGCGGCACAGAACCCGAGTCCGGCACGTAATCGAACTCAACACCGCCAATGGTTTCATTGGGGGTGTAATGCAAATAGGCTGCATCGGGGCTTGCGTTGAATTCATCGGCGCGCACGGCCCGAAGATAGTTTTCGGTTTTTGTTGATGCCAGCACCCGGGCCTCACCGTAACGGGCGGCTTCCTTGATGGCTTTGACCGACCAGGTCCCGGTATCCAGAAATTCGGCTGCACCACCACGCCCCATCAGGTTCATGGGCACACAGGAAAACTGCAAGGTGGCACCACCTTGCACAAACAGCACGGCAAAGTCGTCGGATACGCCCAGCAAACGCCGCAAGCGGGCTTCAGCCGACGCCAGCACACCGACAAACTCGTCAGACCGGTGCGACAATTCCATCACCGACATGCCGGTGCCCTGCCACTCCATCAATTCCTGTTGCGCCCGCTGCATCACGGCATCGGGCAACATCGCAGGCCCAGAACAAAAATTGTATCCCCGGGTCATCGCTCGCGTTCCTGGTCTGATTAATCATGCCGCCTAACCGACGGCGTTACTCACTGTTACTGTGGATCTTCGGGATCCGCATCGTCCGCAATGTCTTCCGCATCATCCGGATCATTGCCAACCGGCTCGCCCGGCAAGGCGGCTACGATCTCTGAATCCGGCGTTTCGGCGACGTCGAGAACCGACTCGTCTTCAGCCGGCTCTTCAATACGTTCGATACTGACCAGGTGCTCGTCATCGGCCAGACGAATCAGAGTAACGCCCTGGGTGTTACGGCTGAGTACGGAAATGCCTTCAACCGAGGTGCGCACCAGCGTGCCCTGGTCGCTGATCAACATGACTTCATCGCCATCAAAGACCTGCTTCGCGCCCACCAGTGCCCCATTGCGTTCGCTGGTAACCATGGCGATCACACCCTGGGTACCGCGGCCCTTGGTCGGGAATTCACTGATGTCCGTGCGCTTGCCATAACCACGCTCAGAAGCCGTGATGATGGTGCCACCCGCCTGTGGAATGATGAGTGAAATAACAGACTGGCCAGCACCCAGACGAATGCCGCGCACACCGCGCGCGGTGCGGCCCATAGCACGAACATGATCTTCACTGAAACGGACCACCTTGCCCGCATCCGACAACAGCATGACTTCTTTCTTGCCATCGGTCAGTGCGACCCCAACCAGGCGGTCACCCTCGTCCAGGGACAAAGCGATCAAACCGGCTGAGCGCGGCCGCGAGAACGCATCCAGTGTCGTCTTCTTAACGGTACCACTGGCGGTCGCCATGAAGATGAAGTGATCGGCATCGTAATTACGAATAGGCAGAATAGCCGTCACCCGCTCATCAGGCTCCAGCGGCAACAAATTCACCATCGGTCGGCCGCGAGCGTTGCGGCTGGCCTGCGGAATCTCAAAGACACGCAGCCAATACACCTTACCCCGGTTGCTGAAACACAACACGGTGTCGTGGGTGTTGGCGACCAGCAAATGCTCAATAAAGTCGTCGTCTTTGAGGGCAGACGCCGAACGGCCTTTACCGCCACGACGCTGTGCTTCGTAATCCGTCAGTGGCTGCGTCTTGGCGTAACCGCCGTGGGAAATGGTGACCACCATGTCTTCTTCGGTGATCAGATCTTCCATCGACAAATCGAGCCGGCTGGCGATGATTTCGGATTTCCGCTCGTCACCGTACTGGGCTTTCACTTCCAGCAATTCTTCGTGAATGACTTCCATCAGGCGCTCGTAGCTGTCGAGAATGCGCAGCAGTTCGCCAATGGTGTCGATAATCTGCTTGTACTCGCCAATCAGCTTCTCGTGTTCCAGACCGGTCAGCTTCTGCAGACGCATGTCGAGAATCTGCTGAGCCTGTTCGGGCGACAAATGGTAGCGGTTGTCGTGCACACCGAATTGCTCGTCGAGGTCCTCGGGGCGGGAAATATCGGAACCGGCACGCTCCAGCATGGCCGATACCTCACCCAGTTCCCAACTTTGCGAGAGCATCCGTTCTTTGGCTTCCGCACCGGTGGCAGAACCGCGAATCAGTTCGATCATCCGGTCGATATTGGCCAGAGCAATCGCCAGACCTTCCAGAATATGACCACGTTGCCGGGCTTTGCGCAGTTCAAAAATCGTCCGGCGCGTCACCACTTCACGGCGGTGACGAATAAAGGCTTCCAGCAGCTCTTTCAGGTTCAGAATGCGCGGCTGGCCGTCGACCAGCGCCACGGTGTTGATACCAAATACAGTTTCCAGCTGGGTTTGGGCGTAGAGGTTGTTCAGCACCACATCGCCGGATTCGCCACGTTTCAGATCGATGGCGATGCGCAAGCCGTCTTTGTCGGACTCGTCGCGCAGTTCAGAAATGCCTTCAATCTTCTTCTCTTTTACCAGGTCGGCAATCTTCTCGATCAGCCGAGCCTTGTTCACCTGGTAGGGAATTTCATGAACGATGATGCTTTCGCGGCTGGTTTTCGGGTCAACAACGACTTCAGCGCGAGCCCGAATATAAATGCGCCCGCGACCGGTGCGGTAGGCTTCAACGATGCCCTTGCGACCGTTAATGATGGCGCCGGTCGGGAAATCCGGACCCGTGATGTATTCCATCAGGTCATCGACCGTCAGTTCCGGGTTTTCCATCAGCGCGAGGCAACCCGCAATCACTTCACTGATGTTGTGTGGCGGTATATTGGTCGCCATACCCACCGCGATGCCCGATGAACCGTTAATCAGCAGGTTCGGCACGCGGGTCGGCAGTACTTCGGGGATCAGTTCGGTGCCGTCGTAGTTTTCAACGAAATCGACGGTTTCTTTTTCCAGGTCGGCCAGTAAGTCGTGCGCCAGCCGCTCCATCCGGATTTCGGTGTAACGCATGGCGGCGGCCGAGTCGCCGTCGACCGAGCCAAAGTTACCCTGACCATCGACCAGGGTGTAGCGCATGGCAAAGTCCTGCGCCATCCGCACGATGGTGTCGTAGACAGCAGAGTCACCATGGGGGTGATACTTACCAATAACGTCACCGACCACACGGGCGGATTTTTTGTAGGGTTTGTTCCAGTCATTACCCAACACGCTCATGGCAAAGAGCACGCGGCGGTGCACTGGTTTCAGGCCATCACGTACATCGGGCAATGCCCGCCCGACAATCACGCTCATCGCGTAGTCGAGGTAAGACTGTTTCAGTTCCTCTTCGATATTGACGTTGAGGATTTCTTTGGCTAGCTCACCCATGCGGTACCGTATCCTTTATGTTCAGTCAGTCGCTCTGCTGCGGCCTGAAGCCGGTGCCTGAGCGGCGTAAAACAGGGCGAAATCATACCACAAATCAATGAGATAGATAGCCATCCACCGGGCAGAGAGGCTGGTGGCCAGCCGCTGTGCAGGCTCGGATTCTGGCCACCTACCAGCCGCCCACTGGTGATCGAACGCCCAAGCCACTAGAATGCCGCCTTAATCTGACTCATCAGACAGGTCCCGGTCGTTGTCGATAGCACGCAACCACACAGGCAACCGGGTCACCCGAGTCGAAAACACATCGAACATCGCTAAACAGGCAGACCCTCATGCAAACAGTCGACACCCTCATCCACGCCCGCTGGATCATTCCCGTTAACCCGGCCCGCGACGTTCTGGTCGATCACAGCCTGGCGGTCAAAGACGGCAAGATCGCCGCCATACTCCCCACCGCAGACGCCAACGCCCAGTACCAGGCAACCGACACGCTGGACTTGGGTGAGCAGGCGCTGATACCCGGTTTTATCAATGCCCACGGCCACGCCGCCATGTCGCTGTTTCGAGGCCTCGGCGACGACCTGGAGTTGATGACCTGGCTCAACGACCACATCTGGCCAGCGGAAGGCGCCTGGGTGGGTGAAGACTTCGTGGGTGACGGCACCGAACTGGCGATCGCCGAGATGATTCGCTCCGGCACCACCACCTTTGCTGACAACTACTTCTTTCCGGATTCGGCCGCACAGCGCGTCGAAAAAGCCGGGGTGCGCGCCCAGTTCTCGTTCTCTGTGATCGACTTCCCGACCAATTGGGCCAAGACACCGGATGAGCACATCGATCTGGGCATGGAGCTGGTTTCCAAATATAAGGACAGCAAACTGGTCAAAATGATGTTCGGCCCGCACGCGCCCTACACCTGCTCCGATGAGCCATTGACCCGCATTCGTGATTTGGCCAAAGAACACCAGCTAATGATTCAGATGCACGTGCACGAAACCCAGACTGAAGTCGACGGCGAAATAGAAAAACGCGGCAACCGCCCGGTACGTCGTCTGCGCGAACTCGGCCTACTGACCGATCAGTTCCAGGCCGTCCACATGACCGCCCTGAATGAAGACGACATTACCGACATCGCTGAGACCGGCGCACACATCATTCACTGCCCCGAATCCAACCTGAAGCTCGCCAGTGGTTTCTGCCCGGTCGATGCGCTGCAGAAACGCGGCGTGAACGTGGCGCTGGGCACCGATGGCGCGGCCAGCAACAACGACCTCGACATGATGAGCGAGATGCGCACTGCCGCCATTCTGGCCAAGGCCGTCAGCCAGAGCGCTACCGCCCTGCCCGCCTATGAGGCGCTGGCCATGGCTACTCTGAACGGCGCCAAAGCCATGGGCTGGGATCAGGACATCGGCAGCCTGGAAGTTGGCAAAGAAGCTGACATCACCGCCATTCGTCTCGATGATCTGGAAAGCCAACCCATTTACGACCCGGTCTCACACATCGTGTATGCCTCCAGCCGCGATCAGGTCACCAATGTCTGGGTCAGTGGCAAGCGCCTGCTCAACGATCGCGTGCTGACGACGCTCGACAAGGACGCTATCATGGCCAACGCTCGTCAATGGCGTGATCGCATCGCTGCCGGCAAATAAACACGCCAGCGGCCTCGCTCCGTGCTGCGCCTTTCCAGGTTCAGCAGCACGGAAGGACGCTCGCGATCACCCCGCCGGATGGCTCCAGAAACCTGATGCAGGAAACACCGTGACGCACAACGTTGACCCGTCTGAAATCGCCAAATTCGAATCCCTGGCCAGTCGCTGGTGGGATCCGGACTCTGAATTCAAGCCACTGCACGCCATGAACCCGGTGCGCGCCGGCTACATCGACGAATACCTGAACATTGCCGACAAAACCGTCCTGGACATCGGCTGCGGTGGCGGCATTTTGACTGAAGCGCTGGCTCAGCGTGGCGCCCGGGTTACTGGCATCGACATGACCGACGCACCCTTGAAAGTCGCGCGCTTACACGCACTCGACAGCGGCCTTGAAGGTATCGACTACCGGCAAATAACCGCCGAAGCCCTGGCCGAGGAAGCCCCGGGCCAGTTCGACGTCATCACCTGCATGGAAATGCTGGAACACGTGCCCGACCCGACTTCGATCATGGCGGCCATTCAACGCCTGCTCAGGCCAGGCGGTTATGCGTTTTTCTCAACCATCAACCGCAACCCGAAAGCCTGGGTAATGGCGATAGTGGGTGCCGAATACGTGCTGCGACTGCTGCCCAAAGGCACTCATGACTATAAAAAACTGATTCGCCCCTCGGAATTAAAGCGCTGGGCGGAACAGCACGAATTGAAAGCGCTCGATCTGCGCGGCATCCACTACAACCCGCTTAGCAATCGTTTCAGCCTGAACACCGATGTGTCCGTCAATTACCTGATGGCCTGCCGCAAAACGGAAGCCTCATGACGGCTCGCAAAGGCCTACTGTTTGATCTCGACGGCACCCTGCTCGATTCCGCACCGGCCTTTATGGCGGCTATGGATGCCTATGCGGATCAGGTCGGGTTACCACGGCTGACCGAACACCGCGAGCATTTCGCCTCGGCCGGTGCCCGGGCAGCTATTCGCGAGATTCATCAGATGACGCCCGAGCACCCTCAGTTCAATCAGCGGCGGGCTGACTTTCTGGCCCTGTTTCTGGACACACCGGTTACCCTGAACAGCTGGTACCCGGGCATCCGCGACTGGCTGCTGGAGCTCGACCGCGAAGGCATTCCCTGGGGCATCGTGACCAATAAACCACGGCCCCATACCGAAAAGGTCCTGGCGGAACTGCTCGAACTGGAACCACCTGCCCTGGTGTGCCAGGGCGATCTGCCGACCATCAAGCCCGACCCGGCCATGCTCTGGGCCGCCAGCGACCAGCTCGGACTGGCACCGGAGCACTGCCTCTATGCCGGTGATCATGAGCGCGATGTTCAGGCTGGTCAGGCTGCCAGAATGCACACCCTGGCCTGCACCTTTGGCTATCTGCACGAGGAAGACCAGCCAGATCGCTGGGGTGCTCACGGCCTGGTGCACACCCCGCTTGAACTAAAACACACAGCAACCCAATGGCTGACACAGACATGACGCAACCGGAACCCGGCACACCGCTCTCTCGCACCGACCTCACTCTGGATCTCTTGCACCAGGCCCAAACCAGCGATGCGCTGGCCGGCCAGGTGATCGTTGTCACCGGAGCCGGTGACGGCATAGGCAAGGCCGCTGCCCTGGATTTTGCACGGGCCGGCGCCCAGGTGGTGCTGATTGGCCGCACCCAGGAAAAACTCGAAGCGGTGTACGATCAGATTGAAGCCACGACCCCGACCGAACCGATCATCCTGCCGCTCGACCTGAATGAACTGACCACCGAGTCGGCACAGGAATTGGCCCACGGCATTGAACAAACTTACGGCCGGCTCGATGGCCTGCTGCTCAACGCTTCGTTGCTCGGCGATAAAATGTCCATCACCCAGTACCCGCCCAAAGTCTGGAACTCGGTGATGAACGTTAATCTCAACAGCGCCTTCCATATGACACAGGCGCTGTTACCGTTGCTCGAAGCCGGTCCGAACGGCCGCATTATCTACACCACGTCGAGTGTGGGTCGTGAAGGCCGAGCCTATTGGGGTGCCTACGCCGTATCCAAATTCGCCACCGAAGGGCTGATGCAAACCCTGGCGGATGAACTGCAGAACACGTCCCGCGTGCGAGTGCACTGCATCAACCCAGGCGGCACGCGCACTGACATGCGTGCCAAGGCCTACCCCGGCGAAGACCCCCAAACCGTGCCGGCACCAGAGGTGCACATGCCGCTGTACCGTTACTTGCTCAGCCCGCTCAGCCAGCCTTTCAATGGCATATCCTGGGACGCCCGGGATTTTCTGACTCAATAATTGGCTTAACGCGTCTGGTAGGCCGGGGCCTACCAGACGCGACAAAATCCCGCCGCTGCCGCTAATCCAAATAGCGGCAACTCTTGTCCGATCCGCCAACGTACTGACGCGAACCACCTCAACCCCTTGTTTTATAAAGGTTTTTAAACTTGGCACACTAATCGCTTACCTAGCGTTAACTCCTGTAACCGGCAACGACATCATGCCCAGCAGCTTCAGCCAAACGCCAACCTGGCAAGAACGCAAGACCGTCAAATCAACAAAAGCCGGCTTATCAGCGATCGATACGCCAACCGCGGACCAGCTCAAGGATTTCCGGCTGCATTTGATGATGCACCTGCAAACCTCACTGGATACCGAGCAGTTGTTGCGTACCTTCTTCACCGAAGTTCAACATCTGATTCCGCTGACCGGTTGCGACTACCTCAACGGCGATGCCGGTCTTTCCCTGCATATGGGCACACCGGGTCGACACCGATGCAACTACCAGCTCAGCCTGAATGACGAGCAATACGGCGAGATCACCTTTACGCACCGACTGCGCCTGGCCGAGCAAGACCTGGCCTTGCTTGAATCGATCATGGACACCCTGATCTACCCATTGCGCAACAGCCTAACGCACCGCAAGGCCATTGCCACCGCCATGATCGACCCGCTGACCGGGCTCAGTAATCGCGGTGCCATGGCCATCACTCTGAACCGTGAGATCGATCGCAGCCGCCGCCTGGAGCAAGACATGAGCGTGCTGATGATTGACATCGACCACTTCAAACAGCTGAACGACCGCTATGGTCACCTGGCTGGCGATGATGTGCTACGCAACGTCGCCCGGGCACTGGAAGACTGCGTTCGCGCCTGCGATGCCTGTTTCCGGTTTGGAGGGGAAGAGTTTCTGGTGCTGCTGTCGAATTCCAACCTGCCGCTGGCGCGTCAGGTCGCCGAGCGTATCCGGCAAACGATTCAGACCGTCTGCCGCTCGCCGGATCCGAAAAAGCCAATCACCGTCAGTGTTGGTCTGGCGCACTATGAAAACGAGAACGACTGGCCCGAGCTGGTCACCCGGGCCGACAAGGCCCTGTATCAGGCCAAGGCCGCTGGCCGTAACCGGGTAGTCGCCAGCTACGTGCGCAACCATGAGGGCGAGTGGGTCTGAGACGTTCTTTTTAAGCCGTTTTATTTACGGCGAATGGCCCCACTCTTGCGCCGCGGCGCTGTGACTGAGCGGCGCGTCCGCTGATTGGCGACTTTACGTCGGTTAGGATCGTTCTTGCCCTGGACAATTGATTTCCAGGGGGCCGGCTCAAGCTCCACCAACCTGGCCAACTTATCGATCTCACTTTTTGGCAACTCTTTCCAGGTACCGGCCCGTACGTCGGAATCCAGAAACACCGAGCCGTAACGAACCCGCTTCAAACGCGACACTTTCAGGTCCTGACTTTCCCAGAGCCGGCGAACTTCGCGATTGCGACCTTCCATGATCACCACATGAAACCAGGTATTGGCGCCACTGCCCCCAAACTCCTGAATGTCCGTAAATCGCGCCGGGCCATCTTCCAGCTCAACGCCTTCGTGCATGCGTTGGACGTGCTCGGGTTTTACCTCACCCAGCACCCGCACGGCATATTCACGGTCGATCTGACTGGAGGGATGCATCAGGCGGTTGGCCAGCTCACCATCGTTGGTGAACAGCAACAGACCGGAGGTATTCAAATCAAGACGTCCGACCACGATCCAGCGCTCACCGGGCAGCTCCGGCAGACGGTCGAACACCGTAGGGCGGCCGTCCGGGTCGCGGCGGGTACAAACCTCGCCCTCTGGTTTGTTGTAGACCAGTACTCGCCGGGCCCGGAGGTCTTCGACCTTTACCGGCCGACCGTCCAGTTCCAGGGTGTCGTTCAGTCCTACCCGGTCGCCCAGGGATACTGCTTCACCATTCACTTTCACCCGGCCTTCCTCTATGGCTTTTTCCATATCGCGGCGAGATCCCTTGCCCGCCTTGGCCAGTACTTTCTGAATGCGTTCAGTGCTCATGATCATCGTCTCCGCCCGACTGGTCGCTCTCACGACCGTCCAGCAAGGCTTGTTGTTGTGCCAGTTTTTCCTGAATGATGCGCCATTGCTCTGCTTCGCTCAGCGCCTCTTCGTCCTGTCGTGCTTGTGTCTGTGGTGCTTGTTCCTGAGCTGATTGGTCGGGGCCCGGTGCTTCAGACTCAGGCCTGTCGCTTGCCTGATCGTCAGCCCCGGCTTCACTGACTGCCTCCGGTTGCCCCTCTGGCGATGCCTCATCAGCATCGCTCAGATCCAGATCCGGATGGTCGTGCCCCGCCCGCTGGGCTTCGAACGCCTGCTCAATGGCATCGTTGACGGCATCCATTTCCGACAGCTCATCGTCGAGCTGTTCGTCAATGAAGGTATTGCCGGTCTTACCGCTGCGCTCGCCCTCACGCAGCTTGTCGACCATGGTGCTGAAACTGATTTCTGCCTGGTCGTCCACGGCACCAACCGAGCGGTCGTCATCCCCTTCCAGACCCAATTGCGGATTAATGTCATCAAGGTCCCGAATCTCACCCAGACTAGGCAACTGATCCAGACTGGTCAGCCCGAAATGGTCAAGGAACTGACGGGTGGTGGCGTACATGGCGGGCCGTCCAGGCACATCACGGTGCCCGACCACGCGCACCCATTCACGCTCCAGCAGAGTTCTTACAATCTGCGTGCTGACTGACACGCCGCGCACGTCCTCGATCTCGCCGCGGGTAATCGGCTGGCGATAGGCGATCAGCGCAATGGTCTCCAGCAACGCTCGCGAGTACCGCTGTGGCCGCTCTTCCCACAAGCGGCTGACCCAGGGTCCGACCGAATGGCGCGTTTGAAACCGGAAGCCGCTGGCGACTTCGACCAGCTCGACACCACCACCTTGATAGTCGGCCATCAACTCCGCCATCAGGGAGCGCAGGCTGCTGCGGTGCGGCCGTTCATAGGGTTCAAACAGAGCGGCTAGTTGCGCAATGGACAAAGCCGTGCCAGCGGCAAACAAGGCCCCTTCAATGATCTGCTTGACTTCCTCGGGCGCATGACCGCCGTAGGGGTCACCCGACTCCAGCTCCGGGTCTGTGTCATCGTCTTCGTCGACGAGTTCCGCCCCTGGCAGTGCCGGATCATCCAGTTGCTGGTCATCATGCGCCGCAGGGTCTGAATCCGGCTGACTGGTTGTTTCATCAGACGCCGCTGCGGGTTCCGTACCCTGGTCGTCCGCCGCCTGCAGGGTGTTTGCGGAACCGTCGGCCCCATCGGTATGAGCCCCGGTGGACACCTCGGGTCCGGTGTGATCGTTATGTTCGTCCGTCATTCACTGCGAGCCTTGATGTGGATAGGCGCAAAGGCCTCATTCTGAACCAGGTCGATCAGGGATTCCTTGGTCAGTTCCATAATCGCCAGAAATGTCACCACCACGCCCAAGCGACCTTCGGCCGCGTCAAACAGGGTGATGAACGGTACGAAGGCAGTGCCGTTCAGTTTTTCCAGCACATCTGCCATGCGTTGCCGGGTAGACAACGTTTCACGCTGAATCTCATGCTCCTCGAACATGTCGGCCCGCGCCAGCACGTCCTTAAGCGCCAGCAATATCTCGCGCATATCAACATCCGGGTGAATGCGCGGTCGCTGGTATTCGGGCTGGTGTTCGTCGGTCGTGTAGATATCGCGTCCGACCCGGGGCAGTTCGTCTAGGTTTTCCGCCGCCGTTTTAAACTGTTCGTATTCCTGCAAGCGGCGAATCAGCTCGGCCCGGGGGTCCTCTTCCTCCTCGTCATCGGCATCGCTGGAGCGCGGTAGCAGCATCCGGCTTTTGATTTCGGCCAGCATGGCGGCCATCACCAGGTACTCGGCGGCCAGTTCAAGCTGCATGCTATGCATCAGCTCAACGTATTGCATGTACTGCTCGGTGATCTGAAATACGTTGATGTTGAGGATATCGAGGTTTTGCTTTTTGATCAGGTACAGCAACAAATCCAGCGGGCCTTCAAAGGCATCCAGAAAGACTTCCAACGCATCGGGCGGAATGTACAAATCCATGGGGATTTGCGTCATCGCCTCGCCATCGATAATGGCAAACGGCATTTCCGACTGTTCTGACTGGGCGCGCTCGCGCAAGCGCTGCAATGCCCGTTCTTTGGGCGTTGCGCCAACCTCGACCACCGGGGCTTCCGAGGGCGTGAACAGTGCGCCAGGCGCAATCGGCCCAGCTATACTGCTGTCATCCCCGGCGGTGTTCAGTTCGCCGTTGTCGTTCGGACTAGCCATTGCGCCTTGCCATCCTGAGTCGGAGGTTAACCGGTCTGGTCATGGTCAGACCCGGAAGGGTTCCACATCGCCCGCCCCTTCGCGCACGATGGTGACGGTATCTTCCAGAAAGCTGACGATGCTGGATTCCTCGAAGCCGCAAAACCCACCGTCAATCACCAGGTCCAGCTCGTGCTGAAGAATATCGCGGATTTCATAGGGGTCGCTCTGGGGCTCATCTTCGCCGGGCAGAATCAGCGTTGTACTCATCATCGGCTCACCCAGTTCCTCCAGCAACGCAGCGGCAATGCGGTTTCCCAGCACCCGCAGGCCAATGGTACGACGCTTCGGGTGCATCATTCTGCGCGGGACTTCACGGGTAGCGTCAAGCAAGAAGGTAATCGGGCCTGGCGTATTGTTCTTGATCAGCCGGAAAGCGACATTATCGACTTTGGCAAAGGTGGAGAGTTCGGAAAGATCGCGACACACCAGCGTCATGGGGTGAGAGTCGTCAATACGACGTATCCGGCGAATGGTATCCAGCGCCTTTTTGTCTTCCATATGACAGCCGAGTGCGTAGGCACTGTCGGTCGGATAGGCAATCACCCCGCCCTCACGAACTATGGCCGCAGCCTGCTTTATCAGCCGTGGCTGGGGGTTTTCCGGATGTATTGCAAAAAACTGGCTCATATTGGCTCCCGCCAAGAGGGATTGTCAGAAGTTTGTACAACAGGCGCACTTTAGCACTAATGCGGGTCGATGCGGAACCGTTTGCAGGGTCAAACGGAAAGACACACCATCACCTAGCTGTTCAACAGGCTGTCCACCAATTTTGGCCCCAAAGACGGCCATTGCGGGTAGAAACCCAGCCTTGCCCAGGGCACCTCGGGCTGATGAAAATCGCTACCACCACCGATCAGGATATCGCGTTCACAGCAATGGTCGACCAACCGTTGGCGCATAGCCGGCGGCATCGCCGGGCAGCTGACTTCCACAGCCTGTCCGCCGGCGGCGGTAAAGTCATCCAGCAACTGCTCCAGCTTACGCCAGGTCAGCTTGTACCGGTGAGGGTGAGCCAACACCGCCCAACCACCGTTATCAACGATATCTGCCACGGCCTGCTCCAGCTCCGGCCAGGACTGCTTTACATCGCCCACTTTGCCGTTCCCCAACCAACGCTTGAAGGCCTGGGCACTGTCTTTTGCCTGGCCGGTATCGACCAGATAACGCGCTATGTGCGGGCGACCCAGGGTGGCGCCATCGGCCTGGGCGCGAATGGCAGCTTCATCGAGCGTCAGCCCTTCACGCCGCAACACAAACAACAACCGTTCAAACCGGGATTCGCGAGCCTGGTCATAGCGGGCCTCAACGGTTTGCCAGGCGGGTGACATCACATCCATACCAATGCCAACGATATGCACAGACCGCTTCATCCAGACAGTCGACAGTTCAGCCCCGGACCAGAGTCGTAGCGTGTCAGACAAGGTGCCGTGCTCGCGCAGCCAGCGGTAGCCTGCGGCGGTGTCGTGGTCGGTCAACACCAGGTGTTCCAGCTGGCGCTCCAGCGCAAGGTCATAGACGCCCTGAGCCGACAGGGTTCCATCCGAAAAGGTGCTGTGGCAGTGCATTTCCCAAGTGTGGGCAATGTTGGTCATAGTATCCTTAATTGTCAGGATTCAGGCTGGTGCCGTATGATGCCTGATTTGTGGACGTTTGTCGGCCACCCCCTGTCTGAGGAGAATGAACCATGTGGTTTTCCATCGTCTGTGAAGACGTTCCCGATAGCCTGGCACGCCGCCAGAGTGTGCGTGCTGAGCACCTCAAGCGGCTCGAGTCACTGAAGGACGCGGGGCGGTTGCTCATTGCCGGTCCCAATCCTGCCGTTGAGGCGAACGATCCGGGTGACGCTGGCTTCACCGGCTCGCTGATCATTGCCGAGTTTGATTCGCTGGCCGATGCCCGTGCCTGGGCCGAAGCCGACCCTTATGTCGACGCTGGTGTTTATGCCGAAGTCAGCATCAAACCGTTTAAAAAAGTATTACCTTAACGCAACGTAAGGGGCCTGTTTTGTAATGGCCCTCCGGGTGTAAACTGTTCCGACAGTATATCCATCTGTTTATTAGCCATTTTTATTAACCAACTTCGATATCATGGGAACTGAATTAATGACTGTGCTCTCCAAAACCCGCCTGATCCTCGGTCTGACTCTGGTGCTGATGTTCAGTGGTACTGCCAGTAGCGCTACCTTGTGGCTTATCGATGAGCTTTGGGTCAATGTCCGAACGGGAGCCGGCGATCAGTTCCGAATTTTGAAGACCATTCCATCGGGCACCCGAATGGAAACCCTGCAGGACGAGCCGCAAAATGGCTATTACAACGTGCGCACCGAAGAAGGTATTGAAGGCTGGATTCCGGAGCGTTTTGTGCAGGAAGAACCGACCGCTGAGCTTCAACTGGAAGCTCTGGTGGCAGAGCGAGACCGTTTGCAGGAACAGGTCACAGAGCTCGACGAGCGCTACACCAGTCTGCTGGCCGACCGGGGCGATGTCACCGGTGAGCTGGACACGCTGCGCTCGGAAAACCAGCGTCTGACGACCGAACTGCGCGAGATCACCCAAATCAGCGAAGATGCCATTAACCTCGACCAGCGTAATCAGCAGCTTTCGGAGGAAAACGCCAGCCTGCGCAATGAACTCGATGTCGCCCGGCAAAACCTGGCTAACACCCGCGAAACCCGGGAAAGCCGCATGCTGATCGCCGGCGGCAGCCTGATCGTCATTGGCCTGATCATGGGCGTACTGCTACCGAAAGTTCGCAGCAAGCGCCGCGATAGCTGGGCTTGAGTTAGAGGTATTGGCCCGCATCGGATGCCGGGTAGGCTCCTGTGGGGTCGGCGTAGATCCTTCCATGGAGCCTAGACCGCAGCGTCCTTGCTGCGGACTACCCCACAGAAGCCTACCCGGCATCCGCCGCTAGTCTTCTGCGGCTCATCCAACTTCTAATATAGCGTTAAGCCAACTATGCATCCGTCCGGATTCATCTACCTTATGTGATCCTGGGCGGAATGATACACTGCAACAAATTCGAACGAGTGGTCCCATGGCCTGGTCCAGCACGCCTATTACCAAACCCCATACCCTGTCCAACCTGGCCGATTTGCTGAGCCAGGGGTTGCTTGGGTCTATGTCCCGGTTCAGCCATTTCCAGATTGTTGAATGGTGCGCGCGCTTTGGTGACGATTTCGATCACCAGACTGACGATCAGATACCAGCCACCCCGGAGCTTGCGCTGGATATCGCCGACGATGTTGTGGTTCAGTGGGAGCTGCATCTGGCAACCCAGTATACGCTGGAAGATCTGCAACGCTTTTCGATGGACGACGTGGTACTGCCCAAGCAGTATTTCGAGAACTGGCTGAACCAACTGCTGGATTTGCCAGTATCGCACTGACCACCGGGGATAACCGAAATGAATAACCTCAGCGCTGACCCGGACGCTGGCGCAGACGACACAGAGCAAGCCGCCATGCAACGCCCTGACCTGGTGTTCACAGACGCTGGTTCTCCGCGCTCTACTTACTTCGACGACTTCTATTTCTCGACCGACAACGGTTACGCTGAGACCGATTACGTCTTTCTGCAAGGCAACAACCTGGCACAGCGTTTTGCCCAACTGGCTGAGCACAGTCACTTTACCGTCGCTGAAACGGGCTTCGGCACCGGACTGAGTGCTCTGGCTACCTGGGATTTGTTTGAACAAGCCGCCCCTGCCAGTGCCCGATTAACCTTTATCAGTACCGAACGCTACCCCTTGTCGAAACACCAGATTCAGCAGGCCTTGCAGGCCTGGCCTACGCTATCGGCAAGGGTCGAGCGCCTGGTTGCTGAATACCCGCCCCGCTTGCCGGGTTTTCATGCCGTGGAGTTGAGCGATCGGGTCGATTTATTGCTGCTATTTGGCGACGCCCAGGACACCCTGAACGATCTGAATGCCCGGGTAGACGCCTGGTTTCTCGATGGCTTCACACCCAGCCGCAACCCGGACATGTGGCAACCGCCCCTCTTTCAATCAATGGCCCGGTTAAGCCATACCGACACGTCCTTTGCGACGTTCACCTCGGCCAGCCAGGTCCGCAACGGTCTTAGGGGTGCCGGTTTCACCGTTTCCCGGCGGCCCGGGTTCGGCAAGAAGCGTGAAATGCTGCAGGGTCGTTTTGCCGGTATTGTGGGGCCGCCTAAGCCGGGCCTGTGGCCGCAAAACGAATGGCATTGGCCCGCTGCCCCGGCATACGCCAGCAATCGCACGGCCATTGTAGTCGGCGCCGGGCTGGCCGGTGCCCATACCGCCCGGGAGCTGGCCTGTCGTGGTTGGCAGGTGACGGTACTGGAACAGGCGGGTGAGGTAGCTTCGGGTGCATCGGGCAACCAGCAGGGCGCTATTTATGCCCGACTGTCTCACGACGACACGCCGGTGAACCGTTTTTATACCACGGCCCTGCATCTGGCGCAGCGACGCCTGGCGGCCTTGCCAGCGAGCGTGCCGCACCAGCCATGCGGCCTGCTGCAATTGAACCAGGGCAGCAAGGAGGCCCGGCGCTTCAATCACCTGCACCAGCGAAACCCCTTTGCCGGGGAGTTGGCGGAGTGTGTCAGCCAGCCTTTAGCCAGTGAACTGGCGGGCGCAGCCCTGCCCTGCGAGGCGCTGTATTTTCCGGGTGGTGGCTGGGTTCAGCCGCCAGCGCTGGTGCAACACCGGTTGGATCACCCGCTTATTCAGGTACGTACCCATCATCGAGTCACCGCGTTGCACCAGGGTGAAGACGGCCACTGGCAGGTTCATTGCGAGACCGTCGGCGGCGAGCAAACCCTGGTCGCCTCCCAGGTCATTCTGTGCAACGCCTTTCACGCGCAGTCACTGGCACAGAGCCAGTATTTGCCACTGAAACCCATTGGTGGCCAGGTGACTCGCATTGAATCGACCCCGGCCCTTGCGGGAGTGAAAGCGGTGATCTGCTCAGACCGCTATCTGGTACCGGCCTATGATGGAGCCCACAGTCTGGGCGCCAGCTTCCACGTCGGTCAAACCGGGCCAGCCCTGAATCAGCAGGACGATATCGACAATCTGAACAACGCCCACCAACGATTGCCGGGTCTGATCAGTGGCCGAGAAGCGATTCGTGATGCCCGCGCCGGCCAACGCTGCGCCTCACCCGACTACTTTCCACAAGTAGGCCCCCTGGTCGATGCCGAAGGCTTTACCCTGGCCTACCAAACCGGCCTGACCAAACGGCTGACCCACCGTTTGCCGGAGCCGCCATACTACCAGGGCTTGTGGGCCAACCTTGCCCATGGTTCCAAAGGCCTGTGCTCGATACCACTGGCGTCGCGCGCTCTGGCTGCCTGGATCAATGGCGAGCCCCTGCCTGTCGCCCAGAGCGTGGCTAATCACCTAAACCCGAACCGCTTTATCATTCGCCGACTGATACGAGGACAACGATGAGCCGCTACCGACCGCCGCGTCCGCGCAGCAGCCCTTACATAACGCCCGAAGGTGAAGCCAGAATGCGCGCCGAGCTGCATGAACTGTGGCATGTGGAGCGCCCGCTGGTAACACAGGAGGTGTCAGACGCGGCCAAACAAGGGGATCGATCTGAAAACGCCGAATACATTTACGGCAAAAAGCGATTGCGACAGATCGATAGCCGGGTGCGCTTTTTAACCAAGCGGCTGGAATCGTTGCAGGTGGTGGCCACGCTGCCCGATGACCAGAGCCGTATCTACTTTGGTGCCTGGGTACGGGTGGTCGATGACGATGAGGTCCCCAGGGTAATGCGCCTGGTTGGCCCGGATGAGTTCGATCTTGACCCACGCTACATCAGCATCGACTCACCGATGGCACGGGCCCTGCTGAAAAAAACCATTGACGATGAAATTCGGGTGCAAACACCAGCCGGTGAGACCGAATACTGGGTGACGCACGTCAGCTATCTGGCTCCTCCTCAAGGGGAGGCTTAGGCAGCGCCTTGCTGCTGTCGGGCAGTGGCAGGGCTTCGCGCAAGGCACGCATGCTGCGGATAATCTCATCAGCGGCCAGGTAGGAATAACCCAGGCTTTTGCGCATTTCCCGCGCTTTCAGCCCAGCTTCAAGCCAGGGGTCGACTTTTTTCACGTCAGGTTTCCCAAAATGTTTGAGGAAAGTTTAGCCAACAATAGCCACGGTTGCGAAGTTTTAAAGAGACCGCCTTCCACCTGGGACGCTATACATTCAGACCGCCCTCCCCTCTAGCGTGGCAAGCTGCTAAAATACGCGACCCTTTTCGCGACCGGACCCAAAATGAGCCGCCTTTTCGTAGACAATCTGACTGTACTCGATTTCAGCTATTTTCACTCAACCCGGGGTGTGGTGGGCGAAAGCTGGATTGTTGACGTCGAGCTGGTGGGCGATCTCAACGACGAAGGCATGGTGTTCGACTTCGGCCACGTCAAGAAACTGCTTAAGGCCGCGCTTGATTCAGGCATGGATCACACCCTGGTGCTGCCAGCAAAACTACCCGGGTTGACGCTGCAGGAAACCGATAACGGAGAACGCATTCAGGCGGAATTCCGTAACGCCCGTGGCGAACGCCGGTTTTACTATGAATCGCCACGTGAAGCGGTTTATCTGGTGGAAACCGACGACATCAGCATCGACTCCGTGCGGCCCACGCTGGAAGCGCACCTCAATACCCTGGTGCCCGATAACGTCTCTCAGGTCGTGTTGCGCCTGCGCAGCGAACTGATCGACGGCCCCTTTTATCACTATTCGCACGGCCTGAAAAAACACCAGGGTGACTGTCAGCGTATCTGCCACGGGCACCGGTCGCGCATCGAAATTTTTCGCAATGGTCAGCGTGATACCGAAGTCGAGCGAGACTGGGCGGAACGCTTTCAGGATATCTATCTGGTCACCGAAGAAGATATCGTGCACAGCCAGCCCGTAGAGTCGGACCTGGTCCATATCGGTTACGACGCCGAGCAGGGCCGATTTGATGTCTGGTTACCAGAGGCAAGCACCGAAATCCTCAAAACCGACACCACGGTTGAGCTGATCGCCGCGCACCTGGCTAACAGCCTGGCGGCGGAATACCCGCGCGACCGGTGGCGCGTGCGCGCCTTTGAAGGCGTGATGAAGGGCGCTATCTCCGAATCCGGCTCATGACCCCATGACGCCGCGGTGTTACACTGGCGCCACGGCTATCCATTCAATGATTCACTCAAGAGAGCTTCGGAACCGCAGATGACGCTGACTGTTTACAACACCCTGTCCGGCAAGAAAGAACCCTTTGTACCGCTCGACCCGACCAGAGTGACGTTTTACGCCTGCGGCCCTACCGTCTACAACTACATTCACGTTGGCAATGGCCGTTCGGCCGTCGTGTTCGACTTGCTGTACCGGCTACTGAAAACCCAGTTTTCGAACGTCATTTTCGCCCGTAACCTGACGGACATTGACGACAAGATCAACGCCAGCGCCAAAGCCGAAGGCGTCGATATCAAGGCCTTTGCTGACATGTACGCCACGGCCTATCAGGAAGACATGGCAGCACTGGGCAATCTCGACCCCACGCTGCAACCGCGCGCGACTGAACACATCCCGCAGATCATCGACATCATTGAGCGACTGATCGACCGCGATCATGCCTACGCGGCCGAAGGCCATGTTTTGTTCGCCGTCGACTCCATGAAAGACTACGGACAGCTGTCGCGTCGCAACATCGACGACATGCTGGCTGGCGCCCGGGTCGACGTCGCCACCTACAAGCGCCACCCAATGGATTTCGTGCTGTGGAAGCCCTCCAGTGACGACCTGCCGGGTTGGGACAGCCCCTGGGGTCGGGGTCGCCCCGGCTGGCACATTGAATGCACGGCCATGATCATGGCGCATCTGGGCGATACCATCGATATACACGGCGGCGGCAGCGATCTGATTTTCCCGCACCACGAGAATGAAATGGCCCAGGGTCTGTGCTGCGTGCCGGACAGCCAGGGCTATGCCCGTTATTGGGTGCACAATGCGATGCTCGACGTCGAAGGCGAGAAGATGTCCAAATCGCTGGGCAATTTCACGGTGTTGCGAGACGTACTGAACGAGCACCCCGGTGAGGTGGTTCGACTGACACTGTTGTCGGCACATTACCGTTCGAACCTGAATTGGTCGGAACAATTACTGAGCCAGAGCCGCCAAACGCTGGATCGGCTCTACACGGTGTTGCGCGACAGTCAGGATATCGTGGCAGTTGAGCCTGCCGACCTGTCCTCACTGGAAGCGGTTCAGGCGCTGCTGGATGACCTGAACACGCCCAGGGCCATTGCTGCACTTTATGAATTGACCGGTCAGTTCTTCAAGACGACCGACAACGCCGAGCGCGCCCGGCTGAAAGGCGAGTTAATCGCCATTACCGGCGTTCTGGGTATTGCCCAGCAAGACCCCATGACCTGGTTTCATGGCCAGCAGCAAGACGGCCTGCAACCCGAGGCGATTGAAGCTTTGATTCAGCAACGGCAGGACGCCAAAAAGGCCAAAGACTTCGCCCGGGCCGATGCCATCAGAGAGGAATTGAAGCAGGCGGGCATTCTCATTCAGGACACCCGTGAAGGCACACAATGGTCTCGCGAGGCCTGAGCCCGGCGGAGCCTGCATCGTGCTGAAATGGCCGCTGATCGCTCTGGTGAAATTCTACCGACTGGCCATCAGCCCCCTTCTCGGGCCACGTTGCCGGTATTACCCGACCTGCTCCGAATACGCCCTGATCGCTTTGCAGCACTACGGCGCGTTGAAAGGCAGTTGGCTGGCCGTAAAACGCATTGCCCGCTGCCACCCGGGGTGTGAAGGCGGCATCGACCCAGTACCGGGCGTGCCATTACCAGACTATGATGAGCCGCCAGCGGATGATACCCATCCGCAAGATACCAAACAGAAAACGGACTGCAGCCACGAGGGCCACCGCAATGATGATCGATAAACAAATGCTGAATATTCTGGTCTGCCCGGTCACCAAGGCGCCGCTGCAAATAGACCGGGAAAAGGAAGAGCTGATTTCAACCGCCGCCAAACTCGCCTACCCCATTCGCGACGGCATTCCTGTCATGCTGGAAGACGAAGCCCGGGCGTTGAATCAGGAAGAGTATGAACATTGGTTGTCTAAGAAGAGTTCTTTGGCATAGTTGGCAGTGAGCATTCCCGGAGGCTTACTTTATGCGGCCTCCTTTACTACAGTGGCGAACCGGACTGCCTGGCACATTTACTGAAGGCACGCCGTGAGCTCTTCCCTGGGGGCTCGGAGACCACATCCATGCGGTCAAACGGCCCTCAGTAGATGCACCAGGCATTCCTTGGAAAACTCGTGGTTGCATCAAAAGACTAGCTAGCGAATACCCGCAATAGCCCCATCCACATCCATGCCAATTTCCCGCATCCTGGCCAGCTTGTAACGCAAGGTCCTGGCTGAAATGCCCAACTTGTCCGCCGCCCGGTTTTTACGCCCCTGCGTGACCCGCAACGCGTCCAGAATAATCTCGAACTCACGATGCTTCAGGTCAACCTGCATGGATTCATGCACAGCCGCTTCCGGTTCATCAGACTCACTGGCGTGCTCGGCGATGCTAGACGACATTGCCTCTGATTGATGCGCCATGGCCTGCTGCCGGGCCGGTTCAAAATCGATCAGGTGTTCGCCTTCCAATCCGAGGTCCTGAGCGGTCACCCATTGGCCGGACTGCAAAATCAACGCTCGCTGCAAGGCGTTATCGAGCTCACGAATATTGCCGGGCCAGTCGTAAGCCAGTATGCGGGCTCGGGCAGAATCGTCGAGCATGACACGTGGTTTGTGCATTTTTTTGGCGTGCTTGGTGAGCAGGTGGTTGGCCAGCGGTATCAGATCGCCCCGCCGTGCGCGCAATGGCTGCCACTGCAGCGGGAAGACGTTTAACCGGTAGTAGAGGTCTTCGCGGAATCGACCGGCCTGCACTTCGCGCATCAGGTCGCGGTTGGTGGTCGCCAGTACCCGAACATCGAGCTCAACCACTTTGCGACCACCGATGCGTTCGACTTCGCGCTCCTGCAATACGCGCAACAGTTTCGCCTGCAAGCCCATGTCCATTTCGGAAATTTCGTCCAGCAACAGCGTGCCACCGTTAGCTTGTTCAAACTTGCCGGGCTGGCTGGCAATGGCCCCGGTAAAAGCGCCTTTTTCATGCCCAAACAATGTCGCTTCCAGCATGTTTTCCGGAATGGCGGCGCAGTTGATGGCAACAAACGGTTGCTGCGCCCGGGGCGAGTGCTGGTGAATGTACCGGGCCAGCACCTCCTTACCCGTCCCGCTTTCGCCGCTTATCAGGGTGGTGCTGTCCGTTACCGCCACTTTACGCGCGAGCATCAGCACCTGCTGGCTTGAGGTTTCATTGGCGATGGGCTCATCGATGGCGGTATTGGGCTGGCTGCCATGGCGCTCCAGCAGTTCAATCAATTGCTCGGGCTGAAAAGGTTTGACCAGGTAATCAACGGCCCCCGCATGCAAGGCAGACACCGCTTTTTCGACCGTGGCGTAGGCGGTCACCAGCAGAAACGGAACCTGGGGCTGGTGTTGGCGCACGTAGGCCAGCAATTCATGGCCATCCATGCCCGGCATGTTTACGTCGCTGACAATGAAGTCGACCTGGTTTTCGTTGAGCCGTACGATGGCCGCTTCACCACAGTCGGCCTCAATGACCTCGTAATCAGACAACTTCAGTGTATCGCTGACCGCCTCTCTCAAACTGGCATCGTCTTCAACAATGAGTACTCGCATGCATTTCTCCTCATATCTGACGGCGATTTGCCGCGCGCCAGGTCACGCTGGCGATTAGCCTTTAACCGGAAAAGTCAGGGCAACCTGTGTGCCCTCTCCCGGCCGACTGTTGATGTGGAACTCACCCTGGTGTGCCCGGGTGACGGCCATGACCACCGGCAAACCCAGGCCAGTACCATGGCTTTTCGTTGTGAAAAACGGTTCGGTGACCTGGTTAAGGGTCGCCTCATCCATGCCCGGACCGTTGTCCGAAATGGTCAGTAACAGTCGGCCAGCTTCCTCGCGGGCAGTGATGGAAATAGCAGGGTTGGACCGTATCGCTTCGAAGGCGTTGGTGACCAGGTTACTCAAGGCACTGACCAGCGCATCTTTCTGGCATTGCAGCTCGGCACCATGACTCAGGTCTCTCCACTCCAGGGCGTCCGGGTGCTGCTGAATCAGCACCGAGAGGTTGTCCTGCATGGCCAAATACAAGTCGGCTACGGTGACTTTATGAATCAGCTTGCACTCGCCCTTCACGAATACCAGCATATCCTGCACCTGCTGTTCGAGGTGGTGTAACCGCCCTAGCAATTTATCGACAAACTGCTCGCGCACCGGCTGACTCACCCGGGGATTCTTGAGGTTCGAGGCATATAACATGGCGGCTGACAGCGGAGTGCGAATCTGATGCGCGAGTGAGGCGACCATGCGCCCCATCGCCGACAGTCGTTCGTGGCGCGACAGCTGCGCCTGCAGGGCACGGGTTTCCGTCTGGTCGGTGAGCAGTATCAGTTGGCCGGCGTTATCGAGCGCACAGGTTTCAATGCTGACCAGGCGTCCGTCGACCAGTGAAATCTCATGGCCGTCGTCCTGGCGGGGCTTGAAGGCGTTACGGATGATGCGAACCCAGGGCTCGCCGATCAATCGGGGGTTAGCTTCGTTGCGCAACAACGCCTCGGCAGCCGGGTTGATCCGGCCAATACGACCGGTATTGTCGATAACAATGACCCCGGCCGGCAGCAGATTCAGCAAACTTTCCAACTGATCGGCCAGGCGCTCTTTTTCCGACAGCTCCTGCATGCGTTGTTCACTGACGGTCGCCAGCTCACCACTGAGCTCGACAACACGGCTTTCCAGCATCTGGTAGCTTTCGGTCAGTTGCTCGGAAACCTGGTTAAAGGTTGCAAACGCCTGCTTTAGATCAGCAAGCGATTGCTCGGACATGTCGGCCGAGCCTTGCTGCTGATTCAGATTGTCAAATTGTGGCACACCCATGCCGTCTCCCAGTGACCATTTATTGGCGCTTTATAGGGGTTTAGCAAGAGGGGTGCCAATTTGAGCTGCGAGCCACGAGCTGTTAGCTGTTAGCTCGAAGCTCGAAGGTCGAAGCTCGAAGCTCAAAAACTCTAAACTGATTCACGCTTGTTGATTTTGTATTTGCGCATCTTTTCAACCAGGGTGGTTCGGCGAATGTGGAGCTTTTCAGCCGCGCGCGCCACCACGCCCTGAGCGTCATCGAGTGCCTGCTGGATCAGGTTGCGCTCAAGCTCAGTCAGGTACTCTTTCAGGTCCAGCCCATTTACCGGCAGCAATGCAGCCTGCTCGGAATGGGAGATACTGAACGATTCCGACTCTGGCAAAGCCGGCAATGGCAGAACCGACTCGTCATCATCGTCAACATGCCGGTATTTCAGGGGGAGCTCCTGAACCCCCACCACACCGTAGGGGTGCATGATTGCGAGCCGTTCAACCAGATTTGCCATCTCACGAACGTTGCCGGGCCAGTCATGTCGTACCAGCGACATCACCGCCGCGGAGTTAAAGCGAATCGAGCCTCGTTTCTCGTTCTCCAGCCGGGCAATCAACTCGTTGAGCAATACAGGAACATCTTCGGAACGTTCGCGCAGTGGTGGCATTTCGATCGGGAAAACATTCAGCCGGTAATAGAGGTCTTCCCGAAAGGTATTCTCCTCAATCATCTGCTCAAGGTTACGGTGCGTCGCCGCTATGACCCGAATATCGCAGTTAAACGTCTTGTTGCCACCGACCCGTTCAAAGGTTCGCTCCTGCAACACCCGCAACAGCTTCACCTGCATGTTCAACGGCAAGTCCCCAATTTCATCGAGAAACAGAGTGCCGCCCTCGGCCATTTCAAAGCGGCCGGCCCGGGAAGTAATGGCCCCGGTAAAAGCGCCCTTTTCGTGACCAAACAGTTCGCTTTCAATCAACTCAGCCGGAATGGCCCCGCAGTTGACCGGTACGAAAGGCTTGTGACGACGGTGGGAGTTGTAATGCAGGTTACGCGCAACCACTTCTTTACCGGTGCCGCTTTCCCCCTGAATCATGACCGTGACCTCTTTGTCAGCCACCTGAGTCATCATTTCGCGAACTTGCTGCACGCCTCGGCTCGTGCCGACCAGCGAGCGGAACAAATTCACTTCCCGACGCTGGCCCCGGCCACGCGTCAGATCAAACTGCTCGCGGTACATCTGGGCGCGGTGCAGGGTATCGAGCAATTTGTTGTAAGTCGGAGGCATCGACAGCCGGGCAATAACCCGGTGACGCAAGCTGTCGTCGAGCAATTCAAACTCTGGGTGTTCAGACATCAGAATGACGGGCAAGCCTTCATCCCAATCCGCAACAGCCTGAACCATTCGAGCCAGCGACAGCTGGGTTGAACCCACCACGACTGCCACCAGTTCATCGGTTCCACCCAATTCAGCAACAGCCTGCTCCTGCCAGTTGTCGCTGCCCAGGGTAACGTTAACCTCACCCAAAAAATCCAGAATAACCTTAATGTCCCGACGACGTTGATCATCATCGTCTACTACCAGGAGCTTAATTTCACGCCACATTGGGAACATTTCCTCACATCAAAACAGCTGAGATGGCACCAGGCCCGACATTCCACGTCAGGAATTTGACTGTATTGAAACAGTAAAGACCGAGACTCACGCCCTGTCAAACTCACGGCGGTTCCGGAGAAAACGCGCCAAAAACCCGATAATGCCTTTATTTTCAGTGGCTTACCATAGAAAAACACTGAGTTCCATGCAGCAGCACACAGAATGTAACAGAGGATTACCGAATTCAGGATGGAAACCGACAGGAACACGCGTCTATAAGCGCTCAAGAGTGGCCAACGCCCCGCAGCCGGGACCGATGACCTTTGGTAATTTCAGTATTAACCCGACAGGGCCATGGCAACCCTAGCCGGAGGCAGGGCCGGCAATTATCCGGCGTTGTTGCCGCAATTCTGTCGCCTGAGCGGTACGGCTTTGCTGCAGCTCCGACAGGCTTGCCAGCACAGACACATAGAGTTCGAGCAGACATTCGATGCGACGCTTCAGAGCAGAACTTGCCAGGCCGGCGTTCAGTACCTGATCATTGATAATCGTCAGGATATCGTTGACGGCATCGTCCCAGCGCTCCAGTTCATCCAGCGATTGCATGTCCTGCAGCTCAAAGCCCTGAACAATCAGATCATTGGTCTGAGCCAGCAGGGTATCTTCCGACACCCTGAAGGGCCGATTGGATGTGGTTTGCGCCATCGCCATGTTATTCACCTGGCCGGTTCTGAGCCAGGGTTTCATCGCGTATGGCATCCCATGACGATTTGATCTGCGAGAGTAATCCGGCTACTTCGTCCAGAATCGCCTCATCATTGCGCGCATTGGCTTCAAACAGGCGACGCAGCATGTAGTCGTACAACCGCTCAAGGTTCAGCGCCAACTCGCCGGTATCGGTGTTCAGGCTGTCCTGCAGTCCACCGACAATGTCGATCGCAGAGTTAATCATTCTGGATTTCTTGTCGTACTCCTTACGAGCCATATGCCCCTTGGCGGTGGATATCCGGGCAAGCGCACCTTCGAAAAGCAGTTGAATCAGCTTATGGGGGTCGGCGTCCATGATGGAGGTTTCAGTACTGACCGACTGGTACTGCTTAATCCCCTGTGCGTACATAGCGTTTCCTCTCAGACCACTGGATGTTTTTTTCACCACAGCCTCCCCGGTAAACATTGATCTGCCTTGCCCCGGGAGAGCATCTGGATACTCCCCACGTGGCTCCGCGCGCATCACTGATCGCCGAACAAGCTTAATCCATGTAGCGGCACTGTGCTGGAATTGTTGAGTGTTTTTTTGAGACGCGACACCGGCTATCGAGCAGCGGCGGATTACGGTCAGTGTAAAACTGGCACAGCCTTGGCAATACCTCTGTCAATGAACGAAAAAACGGCCAGTCTCTCGCCAAACCGGAGAGTCATTGCCGCTTTTTCACGACCGGCGGCCACATTTTGACCGCCAGACACTGGCAGCGGCCTGGCCGCTCACCCATAAAGGTGCGTTATGAGACACTCATCGCAGGCGCTGGCGACACCGGGGCAGACATCGGCTCTGTCGACGGCGACACCAACCGACACCCTGGCTGAACTGGATCAACAGGCGCGGCACTATTACGAGCTGAGCCTAAGCGACCGGGTGAGCAATGAGCACACGGCCCAGTACCGAGGTCAGGCTCGGGCGATCGCCCAACAGTTGCTTGACCGTCAGTCCAATTATTCGCCGGCACTCAACCTGCTGGGACGTATTGCCCTGGACGAGGGCTTTTACGAACGGGCCGAGCACTACCTGCAATTTGCCCTGAACCAAACGCCGAACGATGCCGGCTGCTGGTATTCTCTGGGTCACGTAAAGCTGGCTACGGGTCACTACGACGACGCTCTCGCCCATTTCAGCCGCAGTCTGGAGCTGGCGCCCGGAGAAACCCGGGCAGCCACCTCACTGGTATACACCTTTGCGCGTCAGGGCAACGTGGTGCAGGCGTTTAACGGCTACCGCCAACTGTTTCAGCTACACCCCAACGACGCGCACATCCGCGCCAAGCTGTTTGAAGTGTCCCGCCATATTCAGGCCGACAGCTACCAGCCTGCGTTGGCAGACGACGTCGTTCGCTGGCTGAAACTCGACAAAGTCGATCACGATGGCCTGGCACCGCTCACCGCCTCGCTGCTGCGGCACAAGTATCAGCTTGACGACCCCAATGCCGTCGTAGACCTGCAGGATCTTGCCCGGGACGATATGCTCGGTCTCGCACTGAATACGCTGTACTTCAGCCAGGCAGAGCTGGAGGACTTTCTGATTCAGGTACGCAAGCAGGTATTGCTCAATTGCCTTGCCCAGCAATTCTCTGACCCGGCGCTGTTGCGCCTGGCTGCGGCGTTTGTGGTGCAGGGGATCCACAATGAACACGTTTGGGCGCAGGATGACGAGGAGCAATCTCTGCTTAACGCCTTGCGGGAGTTACTGGATACCGCACTGTCTACCCCCGAGCCACAACCAGCCGACCTGACCAGCGCCTTGCTGATGTATGGCATGTACGAGCCACTGCACCAGGTAGCACACAGTGAACAGCTCGCTCGCATAGCCTTGAACCGCTGGCCAAGTTATGTCCGGCCAATCATTCGCCGCTGCGTTATTGAACTGCAAGATGAACTGACACTGGCCAAAGACATTGAACAGCTAACGCCGATCCGAGATAGCATTTCTCGCGAAGTGCGTCAGCAATATGAAGAAAACCCCTACCCGCGCTGGCTGCATTTGGGCTACAACACCCCAACCAATTACGGTCGGGCGCTTGAAGCTGAACTGGAAGGCTTCAGGGCGCCGCAGTTCTTCAACATGGGGACGATAAAAATCCTGGTGGCCGGCTCAGGAACGGGCCGGCATGCCCTGCATGTAGCCCGCTATTTTCGCAACGTAGAAGTAACCGCCGTTGATCTCAGCGCGCGCAGCCTGGCCTACTCAAAGCGTATGGCCGAGCGCTATGGCATCCACAATGTTCGCTTTCTGCAAGCCGACATTCTTGAACTGGACCAGCTGGACGAGCGCTTTCATGTGATTGAATGTTCTGGGGTACTGCACCACATGAGCGAGCCGGAACAAGGGCTAAAAGCACTGCAACGCCGGCTGGAAGCCAATGGCCTGTTGAAAATCGGACTCTACAGTGAACGCGCCCGAAGAATCGTCAGCCAGGCTCAGGGGCAGATAGCGCGTCTGGGGTATACCGCCCGTCAGGCAGACATCCGACGCTTTCGCGAGCACCTGCTGCAAAAACGGTTGGAGGGAGACTACAGCGCCCTGCTAAAAAGCCGCGATTTTTACTCCACCAGCGGCTGCCGGGATCTGCTGTTTCACGTTCAAGAGCATTGCTACTCGCCCGCCCGTATCAAAAGCCTGCTCGATCAGAATGCGCTCAAATTTCTGGGGTTTGTGTTGTCGCCCGAGGCCCGACGGACGTTCCTGGCCAGCGTGAACAACCAGCGCCCTGCCCTGACCAACCTGAACGACTGGGAGGCGTTTGAGAAATCCCATCCGGACACCTTCGCCAGTATGTTGCAATTTTATGTGCAGGCGCAGGATTGAGAATCAGCAGCCCGCACGGATGCGGGCTCGCTGCAACGGCCATCAATTACTTTGCTGAGGTTCCGGGCTTGCTTCCGGCTCGGCTTCGGCCATGTGAATGGTGTGAGTCGGAAAGGCAAATTCGGCCCCATGGCCTTCAACAATATCGATGATTTTCAGCAGGATATCCTGTTTGATTTCATGAAATTCTTTCCACACCACCGTCTTGGTAAAGGTGTAGATGAAGAACTCAATCGATGAAGCGGCAAACTTATTCAGGTGCACCATCAGCAACTGATCCTGATCAATCGCTTCGTGCTCTTTCAACATGGCTTCCACGTCGGCAACAATGGCAGCCACTTTTCCAGCGTCGCAATAACGCACCCCAATGTTCTCGTTGATCCGGCGATTGAACATCCGCGACGGGTTCTCAACCGTGATGTTGGCAAAGGTGGCATTGGGCACATAAATGGGTCGCTTGTCGAAGGTTCTGATGCGAGTCAGACGCCAGCCGATATTCTCAACGGTCCCCTCAATCTCCTGGTCCGGCGACCGGACCCAGTCGCCTACCCGAAAAGGCTGATCCAGGTAGATCATCAGGCCACCAAAGAAGTTGGCCAGTAAATCCTTGGCGGCAAAACCCACAGCGATACCGCCAATACCGCCAAACGCCAGCACACCGGATACGCTGAACCCGAGACTCTGCAGTACTACCAGTGCTGAGGTGATCAGCACAGAAAGCCGCATCAGCTTGCCAAGTGCGGAGGCCGTCGTGGCATCCATGGGCTTTGAAGCGTGGTTCGGGTCCTGAACCATTTCTTCGCCCTTGCGGATGAAACTGACCATAAACCAGGCAAACACCAGCACAAAAGTCACCGACCGTACCGGGTCGACAAAATCGAAAATGGGCTCGTTAGAGACTCGACGAACCACATCCGTCGCCAGCAACAGGCCATTCAACCAGATGAAAAGCCTAACCGGCTTGCGCGCCGCGCCAATCAGCAGATCATCCCAGAAGGTGTTTGTCCTCTTTGCCGATTTTTCCAGCTTGTCGAAGACCTTCTTGGTAGCATAACTGACCAGTGTGGTCAGTAACACAATCACAAATACCTGAATGATCCAGGTATGCTCCTTACCGATATTCAACGCGCTGGTCACCCAACTGACCAGTGTTTCCATGTCCATCTGACGTCAGACCTCTAAACCGAATATTGATTAAAACCGGCCCGATAAGACGAGCCCGCCACAGGCATCGCAATGTACCGGCTAAACGTATAAAAGTGTAGGTTGGGATAAAATGGGCCGTGCCCGGCGTCCGACAGGCCCCTAGGCGGCGGCTTTGCGAACCGTTGGCAGCCAGCCTGTCATCAGCTTGATCCAGGCATAGGCTGAAATTGAGCCGAACAAAATGACGGTGGACATCTCGAAACCGGAGTCAACCAGCAAAACGATCAGCCCCAACTGAACGGCATACCCGCTGAGCAGGGCGCACCAGCGGCAAAATACGGAGGAACGCGACCATTCGTACCAGCAGACCAGTGGCACAAACAGAAAGGCGACGCCCCATTGGCAAGCCTGAAAGAAAGAGACTAGTGAGAAAGATTCAATCATATGGGCATTCTAACGCCTTTAGGCCCGCCATTACAGGCCTCCAGACGATTTTTAACGTTAACTGACGCACAGTTCAGCCATTAACAGGGCCTATTGACTCATTGGCACTTCCAAATTGTGACGAAAGTCACCATTAGAATCTCCCGGCTCAGCAGTCGGATAAGTACCAGTCAATGACCGGGTGAGTGCAGGCTCACCAGAACCGCCGAGGCATGATAATATTGCCGGAAACAGACATGAGCGCTGCAAAGCGGATTCAACCGGCAAATTACGTGAGCCTCTGATGAAATGGCATTTTGGACACAAGCTCGCCCTGATCATGACCATGCTGGTCTTACTGGCGTCGTGCATTCTTGGCTATACGCTGGTGTACCGACAATTTTCAATGATGCAGACTCAGTTTGTAGACACCGGGAACAGCCTGTCATCGCAGCTGGCGGCCGCCTCGGTTGAGCTTGTGTTCACTGAAGACCAGCTCAGCCTCGCCAGCCTGGTATTTTCACTCAGCGACCAACCCTCTGTCGTCGCCGCCAGCGTGGTAAACCGGGATGGCGACGTGCTGGCAGAAGCCGGATCTTCACTGCCTGCCGTGAATGCAGACCAGGCTTATCGCAGCCAGGGTCAGGTTGAAACCAACGAAGAAACGGTGTGGTTCTATTCTCCTGTTGTGTTCCGGGGTGTCAGCGGCGGTGCTGCCTGGGTAGGTCTCGACCGGTCCGAGATGATTGCCGGTCAGCGTTCAATTGTTCGTTCCGGTATCGTCGTCGTCCTTCTGCTGGTGTTATCCATTACGCTTATCGCGATTCGTCTGGGCCAATCGCTGGCCAAGCCGGTACGCGACCTGATAGAGGGGACACGCGCCATCGAGTCTGGCCACTATGGCTTTCGAATTCGTGGCCAGCACCAGGGAGAATTCAGCGACCTGACCCAATCGTTTAACCACATGTCAGCCGAACTGGAACAGAAACAACGGGTTGAACAGTTGTTCTCCCGCTTTGTCAGCGACCCGGTCGCTGCCCGCTACATGGCTCAGGATAATGTCGAACTGGCCCGGGAAGGCAAACGCGTCGATGCCAGCATTCTCTTTGTCGACCTGGTGGGTTATACCGCGTTCAGCGAGGGGCGCCACCCGGAGGAGACCGCCGAAGTGCTCAATCTCTACTTCACCGAGTTCGCCAACACCTGCCACGAATTCCACGGCAACGTCGATAAATACATCGGCGATTGCGCAATGCTCGTGTTTGGCTGCCCGCAATCGGACCCCGAACATCGCTTCCACGCCATGGAGTGCGCCCTGCAAATTCGCGATCGAATCACGGCCATGAACCAGCAGCGCGCTCAGGCCAATCAACCCTGCCTTACGATTCGCGTCGGGGTGAGCGGCGGCACGGTACTGGCGGGTTTGCTCGGCTCTCATGAACGAATGCAATATACGGTCATTGGTGAGCCCGCTAATCTGGCTTCCCGCCTCTGTGACCTGGCAGATTCAGGCCAGGTGGTTACCGACGGAAATTTCTATTCGATGCTCAATCAACGGCATCCCTTGCTTACCCATTCCAATGAATGGCACCAGATCAAGGGTTTGCAAAGCAGTGTGAACGTGTTGACCGTTGATGCCTGGGCCGACGATCCAGCCAAAATAGCCCGCGATGATGCCGGAGCAGATTCTGTTGCCGAGCCAAGTACCGGGGAGTCACAGTCATGATCCGCCTGTTTCTGATGGTAAGCGTCGCCCTGCTGCTGGCCGGCTGCGCGCAGTTTTACGCACAGCAAAGCAATGTCAACGAACAAGTCGATGCCTGGGTTGAAAACCACCAGTACGATAAAGCCCTGTCGACCATTAATGCCATGGACCCCGATCACGAGACGTACCAAGAACTGCGCCAGCGTTCGAGCGTTATTGAACAAAGACGATCCGACTACATCGACGAACAGCTCGACAGCGCCAGCCGCCACGAAGCCGATAACGACTGGGCAGGTGCTATTGCGGTACTGGACGCGGCCCTGGCCAATCTGCCGGAAGCGCCGGAATTGCTGTCTCAGCGCCGCGAATACGATCAACGTCGTCTGAACAGTATCAACCGCAGTGAAAATGCCATTCTGCTGGCCCGGGCCCGTTACTTGCTGGCCATTCGCGACAGCGAAGAGAACCTGCTAAAAGCAACGCCCAATAACTTTTTTACCCAGCAACGCTACCGAACCTTTCAACAAGAGCTGAAAACCACTTCACGGCAACTCTATGCCTCCGGCCGGCAAGCGTTGTATGAAAACGACTCGTTTCGTGCGGTGCAGGCGTTAAGCCTGTCGAACCGGCTGTCGCCCAATGAGTTGAGCCAGGAATTACTGAACAGCATTCAGCAGGCCCAGCAGACGGAACGCCAGGAAGCCAGAACCCAGGAGGCGGCTGTCGCTGAACAGCAGTGGCCGCAACTGGAAGAAGCCTTTGCGTTGAGCCTGTCCCTGAACGACCTGACGGGCGCAAGACGCCTGCTCAATGAAATGACGGAACTCGACCCTGAAAAATCGGAGCCGATGCGTGACGAGCTGAATACCCGCCTGGCCAGCGAATCCGCCCTGCTCAAGGAACGGGGTGAATTACTCTACAGCCAGGGTTTTCTGGGCGAGGCGCTGGATGTATGGGAAGAAGCCCTGACTCTGACGCCCAATGACACCGAGCTGCAAGCCAATGCCGAGCGGGCCAGAACCTTCCTGACGAATTTGGATCGCTGGTCAAACTAGTGGTTCAACGGGCTTTAACCTGAACCTCCCCACAACGACTGCACCGAAACCGTGTGACCAGTTTTCCAGCTTTCACATCGAACTGAGGCTGATTATCGACCTCCCAGCGGTGATGGCCATGCCTGCACAGGGTAGTAGCTTTGGCTTTTTTCTTTCGCGCCTGCTTGCGAGCGGCGTCCAGCGAGCGAATATCGGCCATGACTGGCTCCTCGAATTTTACCCGCCCAGCTTATCAAAAAGCCGGCCGTTTCCGGTATACTGCGCGCCCACAACGAAATGCGAACCCGATTCAGGTCCTCTATGCTCGATGCCAAAGCCCTCGCCCAGCTTCAATCTCTAAAAAGTGACATCAAGTCCACTACGCCCGAACCTCTGGTCATGCGCGGCACTATTAAGGGGACCGGCCGCAGTTTCGGCTTCGTGATCGCTGCCGACGCCACCGAATATTTTCTACCGCCCGATACCATGGCCAAAGTGTTCCCGGGCGATGAAGTCGAGTTCACTGTTGCGGAAACCGCTGAAGGCAAGGTCATTGCCGACCTGGTCACGCTGGTGTCGTCACCACTGACCGAGTTTATGGGCCGCTATGTCGTACGCGGCAAAGCCCAGGGTGTTGAACCCGAAGTCATCGGCCATGCCAAATGGCTATTTGTACCACCCAAAAAGACCGCCGACGCCGCCAATGGCCAATGGGTGAAAGCGAGGGTAACCCGCCACCCCTGGGAAACCGGCAAAGCCCAGGCTGAAGTGATCAATGTCATCGGCAGTGAAGAAGAGCCCGGTACCTGGCACGCCATTGCCATTGAAAAACACCAGTTACCCGGCGACTTCTCAGCCGAAGCACTGGCGGCTGCAGAGGCGCTTGATGAAAGCCTCATCGATGCAGCCAGCGAGGGTCGAAGCGACTTGCGCGACATCCCCTTTGTCACCATCGACAATGCCTCCACCAAAGACATGGACGATGCCCTCTACGCCGAAGAAACCGACGATGGCTGGCTATTACGCGTTGCCATTGCCGATCCGGCTGCCTGGTTCACGACCGACTCTCCCCTTGAAGTTGAAGCACGGCAACGCCTGACCACCACCTACCTGCCTGGCCGCCCGATCAGCATGCTGCCCGAACGCCTGGCCAACGATCTGTGTTCACTGACCCCCAATGCGGACCGGTTGGCACTGGTGTTTCACATCCGCGTCGCCACCGATGGCTGCCTCAGCAAACTGGCCATCACCCCGTCGGTGATACGCAGCAGTGCCAAACTGAACTATCAGGAAGTCAGCGAATGGCTCGACGGCACCGCCCCAATTCCGGCTGCTCACTGGCACCTGGAAACGCTCAAACAATGCTGCAAAGCCCTGTTCGACTGGCGCAAGAGCAACGCCCTGATCATGCAGGAACGGCCCGACTACCGGGTGAAAGTCGATGAGCAATTGAACGTCACCGGTGTGGTCAAAGAAGAACGCAACACCGCCAACAGCCTCGTCGAAGAGAGCATGCTCGCGGTCAATCGCATTGCCGCCGCCTGGCTGTCCGAAGACAGCGCCCTGTTTATGACCCACGCCGGTTTTCGGCCTGACCGAGAAGAAGAACTCAAGGGCCTGTTGCGGGAGTTCGCCAACGACGTCGCCGATACCGATGGCCATGAGCCGGAAGGCTTCAAGTCTATTTTGCGCGCTGCTCGCACGGTCGAAAACTTCCCGTTGCTGAGCGTACTGCTAAAGCGACTGGAGCGCGGAGCCTGGTCCAACACCACAGCGCCCCACTTTGGCCTCGGTTTCGACCACTACACCACCGTCACCAGCCCAATCCGCAAATATACGGACCTCGTCCTGCATCGGCTGATTCACGCCAAATTGGCGGGCCAGCCTTTCACTCTGCCCGCCGGGCTGACCGACGACCTCAACGAGCGTCTCGGCAACAACCGCAAAGCCGCCAACGAAGTTGAAAACCGCCTGCGTCTGGACTGGCTTAGCCAGCAACCTGAGCAGACCTGGCAAGCCACCGTTGTCCATATCAACTCAGGCGGCATCATCGCCCAACTCGATGACAACGGAGCTGCCGGCTTTATCGACCTGCGCGGACAAAAGAAAAAACTGAGCTATGACCCGTTGCGCATGATGATGAAGGGTGAAGACAAGAGCTTTATGCTGAACCAGCCGCTGGCAGTAACCATCGCCAAAATTGAGGGTGATAAGCTCGAATTGAGTCTGGTGGAAGAAAGCCAGCCAGACCCTGGCGTCTCGAATTAACACCAATCAACCCTTGCCGTCGGCAATTCATGGTATTCGACCGCTGAAATAACCAAAGGAGTGCCAGGTACGCCTGGCACCGGGGTAGTGACGACCGACGCGCGCGATTACACAATGGATTTCGGACTCAGGCCAGCCACCCTACTATTCACCTCATGAATACAGGGTATAAGGTACCATTACTTAACTTTTGTGCTGTTTTTCACTAAACTGCGCCTCGCTTATGCTCAGCCAGTCCCGGTTGTTGACGCATGCGTCCGGTGTTTCAGGCAACCCGTTGCCCTGCCGGCTCAGCCGCGCCGCAACCCCTTCACTGTTGGAGAATTAACCGTGCTAGAAGCCTATCGTAAACATGTCGAAGAGCGTGCCGCTCTTGGCATCCCCGCCAAGCCGCTGACCGCCGACCAGGTAACCGCGCTGGTGGAGCTGCTGAAAAATCCGCCTGCGGGCGAAGAAGCCTTCATCAAAGATCTCATCGTCAACCGGGTACCACCCGGCGTTGACGAAGCGGCCTATGTAAAAGCCGCTTTTCTCTCGGCCATCGCCAAAGGCGAAGCCGAGTGCCCGCTGATCGACGCTGCAGAAGCCGTGCAACTGCTTGGCACCATGCAGGGTGGTTACAACATCGAAACCCTGGTTGGCCTGCTGACCGACGACAAATTGGCTGAAGCCGCCGCTGAAGAGCTGAAACACACCCTGCTGGTGTTCGATGCCTTTCACGATGTCGACGAACTGGCCAAAGCCGGCAACGCCGCTGCCAAGAGCGTCATGCAATCCTGGGCCGATGCCGAGTGGTTCCTGAACAAGCCCGACGTCCCTGAAAAACTGACTCTGACCGTGTTCAAAGTCACCGGTGAAACCAACACCGATGACCTGTCACCGGCACAGGACGCCTGGTCGCGCCCGGATATCCCGCTGCACGCCCTGGCCATGTACAAAATGAGCCGCGACGGCCTGACACCCGACAAAGACGGCGAAATCGGCCCGATTCAGCAAATTGAAAAGCTGAAAGAAAAGGGCCACTCCATTGCTCTGGTGGGCGATGTGGTCGGTACCGGTTCTTCGCGTAAGTCGGCCACCAACTCCGTGCTGTGGCACACCGGCGAAGACATGCCGTTCGTACCAAACAAACGCACTGGTGGCTTCGTACTGGGCAACAAGATCGCCCCCATCTTCTTCAACACCATGGAAGATTCCGGTGCTCTGCCAATTGAAGTGGACGTCAACGAACTGAACATGGGCGATGTAATCGACGTGTATCCGTTCGCCGGCAAAGTTGAGCGCGATGGCAAGGTAGTTGCCGAATTCGAACTGAACACCCAGGTGCTGCTCGACGAAGTACGCGCCGGTGGCCGTATTCCGCTGATCATCGGCCGTGGTCTGACCGACCGTGCCCGTGAAGCCATGGGTCTGGAACCCAGCACTGTCTTCCGTCGCCCGGGCGCGGTAGCCGACAGCAAAGCCGGTTACACCCTGGCCCAGAAGATGGTCGGCAAGGCCTGTGGTTTGGAAGGCGTTCGCCCGAACCAGTACTGCGAACCCAAGATGACCACCGTTGGCTCACAGGACACCACCGGCCCGATGACCCGCGATGAGCTGAAAGACCTGGCGTGCCTGGGCTTCTCGTCCGACCTGGTGATGCAGTCGTTCTGCCACACAGCGGCCTACCCAAAACCGGTCGACATCGAGACCCAGCACACCCTGCCCGACTTCATTAAGAACCGTGGCGGTGTCTCCCTGCGTCCGGGTGACGGCATTATCCACTCCTGGCTGAACCGCATGTTGCTGCCCGATACCGTCGGTACCGGTGGCGACTCCCACACCCGCTTCCCGATGGGCATATCCTTCCCGGCCGGTTCTGGCCTGGTTGCGTTTGCTGCGGCCACTGGCGTTATGCCGCTGGACATGCCGGAATCGGTTCTGGTGCGCTTCAAGGGCAAGCGTCAGCCTGGCATCACCCTGCGCGACCTGGTGCATGCGATTCCTTACGCTGCCATCAAAGAAGGCCACCTGACCGTTGAGAAGAAAGGTAAGAAGAACGTCTTCTCCGGCCGGATTCTGGAAATTGAAGGCCTGGAAGAACTGACCGTTGAGCAGGCATTTGAGCTGTCTGACGCTTCAGCAGAACGCTCCGCCGCTGGTTGCACCATCACCCTGGGTGAAGACTCAGTGGCTGAATACCTGCGTTCCAACGTCGTTATGCTGCGCTGGATGATCTCCAACGGTTACGGCGATGCCCGTACCCTGGAGCGCCGCGCCAAGGCCATGGAAGAGTGGCTGGCCAACCCGAGCCTGATGCGTGCCGACAAAGATGCCGAGTACCACACCGTCATCGAAATCGACATGGATGAGATCAAGGAGCCGATTCTCTGCGCCCCGAACGATCCGGACGATGCCCGTACCCTGTCTGACGTCGCTGGCGAGAAAATCGACGAAGTCTTCATCGGCTCGTGCATGACCAACATCGGTCACTTCCGCGCCGCCGGCAAGCTGCTCGACGCCCACAACGCGCCGATCTCCACCCGTCTGTGGGTTTCCCCGCCGACGAAGATGGACCAGGCCCAGTTGATGGAAGAAGGCTACTACAACATCTTCGGCCGCGCCGGTGCCCGCACCGAAATGCCGGGTTGTTCACTGTGCATGGGTAACCAGGCACGGGTAGCGGCCAAGTCAACCGTGGTTTCCACTTCAACGCGGAACTTCCCGAACCGCCTGGGCGATGGTGCCAATGTGTACCTGGCCTCTGCCGAACTGGCCGCCATTGCCGCCCTGAACGGCAAACTGCCAACACCAGCCGAGTACCTGGAAATCGCCAACAAGATCGACAGCATGTCAGCGGATATTTACCGCTACCTGAACTTCGACAAGATGGAAGATTTCATCAAAGCTGCCGATTCGGTGATTGCTACTTCAGCGGCTTAATTGGCCGAGTGAAACGAAAAAACCCGCCTCAGCGGGTTTTTTTATGGCTAAGATTCAGAGGTCTGATTCCAGCACTGCCCTTTCCACCCTTCTCTCAACCATCGAGGGTCTACGTTAGGGCGAAAACGGCAGCGGTTACTGCTTACCAGTAATACCCGCCGCCAAAATCTCAAACTGCTGACTTAAGAAATCCTCAGTTGTTTTTAACTGGGCCACGATCTGGTCGTTGAACAAAAATTTGGCTTTCAGGCGCTTCTCCTGGGCTTCCAAACGCGCATCGAGACGCTCTCTGTCTTCGGTGATCCCTTCCATATCCCGCTCCAGAGCTTTCTCGCGACCAGTAATCAGCCCACTGCTGTCCAGAAAACTTTTCATGGTTTTATCCAAGCGGGCGAAAATGCCTTCGATCAGCGACACACTGCCACGGTCGCCGGTGCCTGAGCCTTCGACCCGGAGTACAAGGCCTGCTGCAGGGTCTTTGGTTCCAACTGCGTCTTTACCCTTAACACCCTGGGTAGAAGTGGTAAAACCAAAAACATCGATTGCCCCTGCGTCTATTTCAGAGACGCGAACCGTCGACTCAGCACCTTTGCTAACTGAGAAAATACCGAATGTCGAGGTGTCCGGATCATACTGAACGTCGACAGCCTTATTGTTACCCGCCAGTGTTGCGTCTGCGTTAATCGCTCGTTTCAGCTCAGCGGCCAGAGCATTGCCAGTCGTATACACACCGCTATTCAGGGTGATTTCACCCGATGTCTGACCGTCGATAACCACTTTTAGGTTGTCATTCGTCCCATCGATCGTCACCGGACTCGTGAAATCAGCGCCGGTGCCACCCAACAAATACCCATTGGTGGCGCCTTCATTGCCCTCACGGGCAGTCAGCAGCTGACCCCTACCCGTTGCTTCGACTCCATTGATGGTGCCCTTCACATCCTGGCCACGCGCGGGTTCTGATTCAGCACCGGTATTCAATGAAAACCCCAACTGAGCCGCTGCTGTCAGATTGACGGCATCAAACTGAACCTGGGTATCGTTGCCAAAACTGACGACAAAACGACCATTTCCGTCGTCGTTCTGCTCGTAACTGACGTTGGCCTGGCTATCAAACCCCTGGTAATTCCCAACAGCCAGGCCAAAGCCATCGGCACCGTTGATCAATGGTCCCTGATCGGACAGCCCCAGCGAACCAGCACCCGCAGTCTCGGAAAGCTCAATCATGGCACTGGCACCGTAGGTGGCCAGCGTCGGCTCTCCGTTTTTGGACAACGTCTCAAAATAGAGCTGACCGCTGCTGTCCAACCGAGCCTTCACATCGCCCGCCTGAAATTCCCCGCCACCACCAGCCTGCGACAAACCAGTATCCAGCGCCTGCTGGATAACAGCCAGATTAGAGACTCCATCATTGGAGCCCGTGGTGCCATCGCCATCGACGGTCACATCAATTTCCACACCGTCAACCGTTAAACGGAACGTCGCCGGGCTGGCACCAAAATCCACGCCGGTCGACAAATCCACACTGCCCGACGCTGTTGTCGCACCCATTCCGTCTTTGGTGATCACCAGGTTTTGACCTGAACCGGTAGCGTTCGTCGTCAACACCAGGCCATCACTATCCAGCGAAGCAGTAATAACGCCGGCACCCAGGGCTCCATCAATCGCGTTTTGGATATTACCAAGGGTATTGCCTTCCGTTTCCGCATTCACATTAACGGTGTAATCGGCACCATTGAGCGAAAACTGGATCTGCGATGGGTCACTGGCAAAATCGACGTTGGTGCCCAGAACACGGCTACCTTTGGTGGTTTCAGCACCGGCAGCACCTGCAACGACATTGGCATCCGCGTTAATCTGATCCTGAATTGCCTGGGCCAGCGCCTCACCCGTTTCATACGTACCTGCGGGGACTGTAATAGCACCGCTGGATACCGATGACTGGCGGTTACTGTAACTAAGAGAGAATTCAGCAGGATCTGCCAGGGTGACGCCACTACTGCTCAGCCCTGCTTGTACGCCGAGCGGGTCGGTACCAGAGGCAGTAATATTACTGATCTCAATGGATTGCGCGCCGGCATCAGGCTCGGTACGGAACACCAATCGATTCGCACTGTTAAACTCAGCCCTAACAAAGCCGGTTAACCCCGCCCCATTCAATTCAGATTGAATGTAGGCCAGCACATCATCACGATCACGCTCTGTCGTGACTTCACCACTGGTGTTGAGCACATCACTCCAGTCCTCATCCAGCGTAATGGTTACAGGTGAGGGAGCACCGGTGCCGGTGACTGCCAAATCGAAACTCAGTGTATTGGTGCTGAAATCAATACCTTCATCAGGGTTGACAGCTTGGGTACCCGGGAGGGTAGAGGCAGCGAAACTGGCATCATTCAGGCCACTGAAATTTTGTCCGGCAACCTGGCCAGTGCCAGCAGGCGCCAACCCCAGGGTAGCGGCCAGTGTGGGGTCAACTGACGATATGTTAACGGTTGAGGCTGACCCAAAGCGGGATGAAGTAATCGCGAGGCTTTGAGTGGCTGCGTCAAAATTGACAGTCGCAGATTGACCGGAATCCACGAACGCCGTATTGATGGCTGATTGAAGCATCAGCGACAGTTCGTCGCCATTGGCATAATTGCCCTGCTCGAGTACGACGGTACGTTCCGTACCATTTAACTGCAGCTTGAATTCATCGTTACTGCCGCCAATGACCAGGTCGCTACCAAAACCCAGGGCATCGGAACTCAAACCCTGCCATTTGGCCTGGGTTGCCGCCTTTTCGATAAACACATCGTACTGGCCAGGCTTGGTTTCGCCACTTTGGGTGACATACCGAATTTGGCTATCGGAGACTTCCTGTTGGCGAGCAAGCAGACCCGCCATCGCATCGGCACTGGCATTTAATGCCGCCTCGAACTTGGTGCGGTTGAACTGGAACTGGAAATTCTGAGTCTGGTCCGTCTCCAGGCCAACATCGGCCAGGCTTCGGAAATTGGCACCCGTCAGGTTGTCGACAATAGCGTTCAATCCGCTGCGCAACTGACTGTAGGTGCTGCGCAGCGTAGAATCACCCAGCAGCAGACCACCCTGATTGGTATCAGGATCGAATTTATTGACCTCATCATAGACAAACTTGAATTCGTTGAAGGCCTCAACGAAGGCCTCCATCTTATCCGCCACATCGCCGGTGTTGCGGTTGACGTTGAGGTTGATGCTACCCGTCGTTTCCTGGTTGACATTAATCGTAACGCCACGAATCACTTCGCTCACCTGGTTACTGGCTGAGGTAATCTCCAAACCATTGACCCGCAATTGGGCATCTTCGCCGCGCTGGGTTTCACGCAGGTTGCTGTCAGGGTCGTTCTGAGCAGCATTGTAGGCCAGTGACTGTATGCCAGCATCGCCAGTAGCGACGATCTCCATGCTCGATTTTTCACCGGTCTTATCGCTCGACATCAGCAAACGGTAGCCGGAGCCATCGAATACAAGACTCGCCGTAACGCCCTCTACGTTTTTGTTGATGGTGTCTCGTAAACCAGACAAGGTGTTGTTTTCTGAGGTGATATCAATACTGAAAGACGCCAGATCGGCATTCTTCTCAAATCCGGAATAGTCACCGGTCACATCGTCGTATGACGTCGTGCCGAAATTAAACGTCAGCGTGCCGGTTCCAACCGTGTCACTCACGGATGTATAGGCTTTACTGGCTAACGTATGGGCGCTCGCGACCTGATCGACCGCAACACGGTAATTGCCAGGCTCGGCGGTGGAATTGGTGGTAGCGGTGAGGGCTGAATCGTCACTGCTGGTTGCCGTGGTGCCCCGAATAAGATTGTTACTGGAAAGCGCAGTAGCGGCGCTTTGCACTTTATCAAGCGCGCTGCGAACTTCGCCATAAGCAGTGATTTTGGCTTCAACCTCGGCTTCTTTGCGATCGAGACGCAATTCAGTCGGTGCGCGTTCGGCCTCAATGATGCTCTCGACCAACTCGCTGGTCAGCAAGCCCGATCCGATACCAAGAGACTCAATACTCGCCATGATTCACCCACTCATTCAAATGTTCAGAACCTGCAAACAGAAAAACAGGATACTCAAGGTATCGGCTAAAATCGCCAACCCTTGATACCCTGTTTGTAAGTTTCTGTAGCGGCGCGCTGCGAGCTTGGAGCTGCGAGTTTGGAGCTATGAGCTAAAAATCTTTAACTCAAAACTAACAGCTCGCAGCTAACAGCTTTCCCTTCAAACCTGCGCCGAAAACAGCAATAACGGCTCTTCTTCATTCAATTTCTGGGCCAACGATACGGCTTCTTCGTTGGGAATTTGCCGAATCAACTCATCAGTCTGTTTGTCGTAAACCCGAATGATGGTTAAGCCTGCGTCTTCATCCAACTGGAAGTTCAGCTTTCGCTCCGTGTTTTGAACGTAATCGTTCAGCGTTGCCACGGCCTGCTCTAACTCCTCAGCGCCTGAAGCTTTGGCCGGGCCCTGCCCTGCCATGTCTTCCTGTGCTTTGGTGTAGAGGCCGACAGGCGACAAAGCGTTCTTGCCGTCTGCCTGTTTCACAACCTCTGCCGGTAACCTGTTGCCGCTTTCGCCCTGGGGCTGTTGCGGCTTTGCCGTTACCGAACGGCTTTCAGGTGTGGAAGGCCGAGCATTCAGTGCCGCGTTATAGCCACTAAAATCACTCATCTTTAAACCTCCGGTCACACTCAGTTAATCAGAGTGGGTCGCCTCCCTTCTGGTGCCTTACTCCGGTTAGGAGGGGAACCAGGGCTGGGAGCCGACCCGGCTACCGGATTAACCCAGCAGTGACAACACCTGCTGCGGCCGCTGGTTGGCCTGGGCCAGAATCGAGATACCGGCCTGCTGCAGTACCTGAGTACGAGACAGCTCAGCGGTTTCAGCCGCGAAGTCCGCATCCCGGATTCGAGAGTTGGCTGCTGTCAGGTTCTCAGCGGTGATCGCCAGGTTGCTAACCGTAGACTCAAAGCGGTTCTGCAGAGCACCGAGTTCAGCACGCTGGCTAGCTACAGTTTGCAGAGCGTTATCAATTGCAGTAATCGCAGCCTGAGCACCTTCAAAGGTTGAGATATCAACATCTTTAAGGAACTGTCCGTCTTCACCACCACCGTATGAGCCAAGTCGCAAACCCAGGTCCTCTACAGCCGAAGCCCCATTGGTGCCAGCTTCAATGCTAATTTCACTAGCAGACTCAAGAGAGACCGTGCCATAGGTTGTCTCATAGACAAATGCTTCAGCGTCTGCTTCTGCGGTAAGCCCTCTTGATGCTTGCATCTCATCAAAACGTGCCTCACCAATCCCATCAACCGCAGAATCCAAACCAAATAGAGCACCAATATTCGGGCCTTTCTGGGTGTCATCGCTGACGTCTTCAGCACCCACTGTGTTGTTATCAATGGCGACGGATATATTACGGCCATCTGCTGCCGTTAGCGTCAAAGAGACGCCATTATCGACCGCTGTTACACCTGTCTTTCCTGATGCAGCATTAATTGCTTCAACAGTATCAGCTTTTGCCTTATCCAGATCTACATTGCCTGTTCCATCGTCTTGAAGAGACAAAATACCCAGGCTAATGCCGTTGATGAATAACTCAGCGCTATCGCCAACGGCATAGCGATCACCATTCACATTAGATCCATCTCCACCGGTAACCTCAGTTGCATTGGTTTCAGCGGTCACACCTGTTGCATCAGACACGGCGTTTATTGCAGCGGAGATTGCAATGGCACTTTTGGATTTGTCAGAGGAAACAATCGTCGCGCCGGTTGATGACGTCGTTGCGCTAGCAGTGTCAGCTGACTCAATAGCCGCACCGATAGAGACACCGTTTATCGCGAGATCACCAGCACCCAGTCCTTTTTGCACCCCTCCAGATACAGTTACAGACTCATTAGCGCCGGTAAATACCTCAGCAGCCGTAGCTGAAGAGTCAGTGACCGTTACAGTAGCTTCTTTGCCATCTGTGGACACGAACCTGATATCACCAGCCAAAAAGGCTGTATCGGTACCATCAGCAGTCACGGTTGTACCGTCAACGGTTACATCCAGTTCTGAAGTCGCAGCGCTTGACGCGAAAGTAACCTCATCGGCGCTATAGTTACGAATGCTGGCACTGATGTTCCCATCACTATCCAAAGAGGCCGAAATTTCAATATCAGCCGCACTGAAGTCTGCAGCGTTCAGCTTGTCGACCAGTGCAGCGTTGTCGTCACCGGCTTCCAGGGCAATCGCAACGCCACCAACAGTGATCGTGTCAGCCGCCGTTGCTGCAGTGAGATCAAGGGTCGCATCAATCTGCTCCCATGCCTGAATGTTTGCTCCTGCGGCATTGAGCTGGGTTGAGATGTCGCTCAAGGTGTCACCAGCAGTTGTCGCCGCTGCATAGGTCACACCATCTTGTTCGACTGCTAACGTTAAGGCAGCAGTTATTGGTGCTGTAGCGGTACCAACAGTGTTGGTTAAAGTACCACCTAGCCCCAGTGCGGTTCCTGAAGTATCTCCAGTGGTTTCAGAAGACACAATCGCTGCAGTCCCACGCCCGAATGTACCGGCCTTCAAGCCAGCATTTTCCAAATTGCCCAGGCCAGTGCCGTCACCACCATCGATTTGGATCTGCTGAGTATCCCCACGAGCGACCAGTGTGTAGCCACCCTCGACTGTGTTACTGAAAACAGTAGCATCGTTGGGGTCTTCAGTTAGACCACCCATCAAACCTGTTGCCTGATTGAACGTTGTTTCATCAAGTGTCGTTAAATCGTCGGTATCGATGGACAAAGTAATGTTCCGACCATCTTCCGCCACAAGCTGAATGCCATCTGCATCTGTTTCACCAGATACAGCAATCACACCTGTTTGCTCCGAAACAGCGTTAATCGCCTGGGCTACAGAGGCTCTCGTTGATGCTGTATCTGTAGAAGTAGTGAAGTCAATACTTACGCCGTTTAGTGTAAACGAACCACTACCAGCGGTGCCGGTCATCGAGGAGCCTGCTGCCAAGTTTTCATTGGCGAATGCTTCCACACCGGTTTGATCGCTGAATTTATTAATAGCAGCTGCTTTTGCAATAGCAGATGCCCCAGCATTAGCAAAAGAAGCGGTATCATCGCCAGCTTGTGAGGCGGTTATCGAGACACCATTTAGAGTCAAATCACCGTTAGAAATAGCGCGGTCAGATCCAATGGCACTTACACCAACTTGATCGGATGCGCCGAGGCGACCCGCTGTCAATTCACCAATCTGAACATCAACCGTCTGGCCAGCGTTAGCACCGATCTGGAACGTGCCATTAAAGTTACCATCGAACAGGTTACGACCGTTAAAGTTGGTCTCATCGGCTGTACGGGTAATCTCGGCAACCAGAGCACTCACTTCCTGCTGCAGGGCCACACGGTCTTCATCAGAGTTAGTGGCGTTGGCTGACTGAACCGCCAGTTCACGAACCCGCTGCAGGTTATCGGTCATTGAACCCAATGCACCTTCAGCCGTTTGTGCCAGTGAAATACCGTCACCGGCGTTTCGGATAGCCTGGTTCAGACCCCGGGTCTGAGACTCGAATTTGGTAGAAATCGCAAGACCGGCTGCGTCGTCTTTGGCGCTGTTGATACGCAGACCAGAAGACAGGCGCTCCAGGGCCGTGCTGTTCGCGCTCTGAGAGCTGTTCAGGTTACGCTGAGCATTCAGCGAAGCAATGTTGGTGTTAATAATCTGGGGCATGATTCTCTCTCCTACGCTGTCCCGGAGGCCGGATGGCTCTGACCGTCAGCGATGTTCGCTCATTTACAATTGTGTTAACGGCGGTGGTAGAGAAATCTTTTAGAGTTTTTTGGAATAAAAAGTGTAGTTTTTAGTATTTAGACGTGGGCTGCGAGCAAAAGAAGATGTTGCTACGACTTTCCAGCAACGTTAGAGCTTGCCGACGTCTTTATACCGGCCGGCTTTAGCTCTGCTTCGGGCTGCATTGGGCTGTTGCACGAGGGTATCGAGGATCGAGAGGCTTTCATTTTCGAACAGGGCACGGTTTTCCCTGACGACAGCTTGAACTTCGTTTAGCAGGGCTTCGGCGCGGGTTTTAGATAGGGTTTGCAGGGCTTCGACCAGCGCTTCCTGCCAGGCTGGGAGTGCGACGGCTAGGCGGTCGGGCTGTTCGAGTATCGCCTGAAGCCGTGTCACCAGGATGTGTTGTGCCACCGATACCTCCAGGATATGAAGCCACAAGGGCCTGATTTCGCCCCTGCATCAGAACTAAGCAGGGTTGGGAGTGACTGACATAGAGCATAACGGAACGACAAGACTCTATGCCAGCAGCTTGTCGATCTCCGTTTAGATAAAGTCGAACAGACTGAGTCGACTTGTCTGCGCAAAGCTCTGCTGCGCTGCCTGCAGAATGAAGCTCTCCATCTGCAACCGGCTGACCGCTTCGGCGAAATCGAGGTCTTCTATGCCGGATTTGATGTCTTTTGCGGCCAGTTTGTTGTCGGCATGCTGATTCATCACGCTTTCAGAGGTATTCATACGGGCGCCAATACGCGCTCGGACCTGGGAAACATTCTCAATGGTTTTGTCGAGATTGTTGAGCGTTTGACTGATGTTAGCGTCATAAACCTCATCAAAACCGGTGCCCGGAGGGTAGTTCTCCAGCGCAAACAAGAACTTTTCGAAGGTCGTAAGCACGCCCTGTTTGTTGCTGGATTCGATGATGAACTGATCACCCGCGTTTGGGTTGCCGGTGATGTTAACCGAGACGCCGCCTACCTGAATGGGTGAACCAGGGTTATAGGTCACGTTTTGCAGGCCTTCGAGCACCCGGCCATCGGATTTGCGGCGTACGGTGAAGTTTTGCTCTGGAGGATCGACATCGAGCGGGTTTTCGAAGCTGATGACGGCATCCTCCGGGTAGAAGGCATCGAGCTTTTCCTGATCCAGCGTGATGCCCGCCGAAACAATGCCCGGTGGGTTGCCGGTGTTTTGCGGATTGGCATAGCTGGTAAAGCTGGTTTTGTCGGACGGAATGTCCATAAATACGTCTTTACCGGAGTCGCTGGAGGCCAGGGTAATGGTCTGGCTAACCTGCAGGAAGCGCACACCTTCGTCGCCCTGATAGCCATAGCCACCGCCCGGATTCTCAACAAAAGGCTGAGTGTTGCCTGAAAAACCGGCAAACAGGTATTCACCGCTGCCGTCTTTGCTGTTCATCAGGTCGTACATCTCTTCCACGCGCTCATGTATCTCAGCGGCGATGGCTTGCCTGTCTGACCCGGTGAGTACACCCGCGTTACCGGCCTTGACGGCCAGTTCACGGATGCGGGCGACGCTGTCTTCCACAGCACCAAGCACACCCTCTTCTTGCTCCAGGCGGGCATCGAGCAAGGTAATGTTGCGCTCGTACTGGTCCATGAGCGCGATTTCCTGGTTCAGCTGCAATACGCGCGAGGCCCCTACCGGGTCATCGGCAGGGGTTAATATGCGTTTGCCTGTGCTGATCTGCTCTTGCGTTTTGTTCAGGTTGGTCTGCAGTTGCAGCATGTCGTTGACCGGCCGCTGGTAGATCCAGTAGGTAGACAGACGATCACTCATGATTTCACCCTCGTATTCATCGGAAAGCCCCTAACAAGGCATCAAAGGTTTCCTGTGCGATACTGATGACCCGGGCATTGGCGTTGTAGGCAAGCTGGAACTCAATCAGCCGGGCGGCCTCTTCGTCGAGGTTAACGCCTCTTACGGAATTCAGAGATTCCTCAGTGGAGGCCAGCACACCTTCAGCAGCGTCGGTCTGTATCTGAGCCTGGCGGGTTTTAGTACCCACCTGCTCCACTGCTTGGCTGTAGGCTTCGGTAAAGGTCATGCCGCCATCGCGGTTGTTGACGGTGTCGGTGGTTTCCAGGCCGACCAGATCGAGCACGTTGCGGTTGTCGCTGACACCGCCCTCGTTCCAGTTAATGGTGAATTCGTCTCCGGTTTCCGGGCGACCGCCAATCTCGAACTGAAAGCCCTGATAGGTGGACTTGGCTTCCGGGGTGCCAGTGAAAATGGCCCCCGCTTCAGGCCGGGTTTCCAGAGAAATGCCGTCGGCCATGGTGACATCGACCTGGCCACCCACGTTAACGCCCACCGTATCGTCATTCCCGGTGCCTTCCACCTTCATGAAGACTTGATACTCAAGTTCACCCCGGGCCGTAATTCGAGCCTGAACCCGGCCCGGGCTGTCGAGCAGCGCACCGATTTTGGCTTCTACCTCAGCTTTAACGTCATCTGAGGTAGCGTGGTTGCCTTCGAGCGTGATGCGTCCGGTTCGTCCATCGGGCAGATACATCTCGTAGGTATAGGGGCCGCCTTCACTGAAATCGAAGCCGGTCAGGTTATTGAGCTGGCCACGGGTATTGCCGGCAACCGGTTCTACTGGCCAACGTTCGCCCGTGCTGATTTCGAAGGTATCGCCGGGGTCGATGGCGCCGTTGGATGGCAAAGAACCGGGAATTGGCGGCGTCCCGACAATCACATCCTGAGGTTTGTCGCCGCGCATTTCGATAAAAATGTCTTCGCCGTTTTCCTGGGTGATCGTCAGCGTGTCGCCATCGCTTTTAGCGCGAATGCCGGCTTGTTGCAGGTCGTAATGCGCATTGATGCGGTCGGCCAGGAAGTTCGGGTTCATTTCTTCCGGCAGCTCTTCCGGGTACCCGTCCATATAGATGTTCTGGTTGGGGCCCAGGTCATTTTCGGTAAGATTAAACCCGTTTACCCAGACCTCAAACGGGTTGTCTGGGTCATAGGGAGTCCCGGAGTTGGTAAAGTTGGCAATCTGCACTTCGCTGTAGGCGCGCGCGGTGACGCCGTCGACCCGGTTCAATTCACCGGCAATCTCGGCTGCGCTGGCGCCACGCGGGGTAATCAGCGTCTCGTCTTGCGTCACTTCACCGGTGTTTGGGTCGGTTCTGGAGAACACAAAGCGTTCGGAATTGATGCCATTGTAGGGCGCTACGGTTGCAGGGCCATCCAACGCCAATGCGGGGTTCTCCGGTAAGCGCGGCCGCCAGCTACTGACAATAGTCTCGCCGGGGTCGTCCGTGAACAAGGTATTGGTGACGCCCGGCACGTACTCGATGTTCTCCAGCGGCGGGTCGAGTGAGACCGGATTACCGGGGTCGCTGTTGTCGTACACGGAGTATCGGGTTGGGCTTTCGAATACGATCACCAAGGGTGGCGACAGTTGTCCGTCGGCCGAAAATATGTTGCTGTCGCGACTCAGCATGGTGCCCTGGTTGATCTCACCGGTCCCCTGATTGCCAACCCCGGTACCCGCTCGCATGGGGTAGGAGAAGGCCAGCTCGGCGGGTTCATCAATCAGCCAGTCGAGTTGGGCAGGCGCGCCGCGCAGCGGATTGATGGTGAATTCATCCCCTTCTTTGAAGTTACCGCCTTCCAGTTGAACGCGCAGGCCATCGAATTCAATCGAGTCCGGGAAGTCGCCGGTCAGAGAGCCACTGGCTACTTCAGCCCCGTCGCTTTTACGAATGACTTCATAGCGCGAATTGCCGGGGCCGGTCAGGCTTAGGGTGTAATCACTCGTGGTCAGTTCCCGGGTGTCTTCAAAGAAAACGCTGAGCACCTGGTTCCTGGGCAGGACATTATCGCTACTGCCCTGGGCCCGGCCAATGGAGGCGAGTTCCGGATCATTCATATCCTGAAAGGCGTTCTGGCCAAAGTTACCGTTCAAGTCGATGCCAAGTTTGTGCTGGTTATTAAATTCCTGCGCGAAACTGACGGCAATGCGGCCCAGATTGTTCAGCGCCGGGTCAAGTGCGTCTGAACGGAAGTTCAACAAGCCGGCGAGCTGCCCCCCGGAAATATCAGCGGTAATGTCATTGCGCTCAATTGGGCTTACAAATCGAATACCATAGCGTTGGGGGTCTTCGGTACCCGGCACGGCTTCAATGCGGTTGGCCTGGTTGGCCAGCACCAGTGCTTGACCATTACCAATGGAAATATTGAACTGGTCGTTATCGACAGTCACGTCAATGTCCATATATTCAGACAACTGTCGAACCATTTCGTCTCGCTTGTCGATCAGATCGTTAGGCGGCTGGGCGCTGGCGCTGCCGCGTGCACTGACGATCTCGTTGTTCAACGTGGCAATGCCAGCCGCGAGCGAATTCACCTGCCCGGCCATGGCCTGCATCTGGCTGTTCAGGGTTTCGTTCTGATCGGTCAGGTATTTGTGAATGGTCTTGAACCGGTCGACCAGCCCCTGGGATTCACCCAGCACCACATCCCGTGCCGGCACATAGGCCGGGTTATCCGCGCCACCCTGCAAGCTGGCGAAAAACCGGTCCAATTGTGGCTGCAGGCCGGTGCGTTCATCGGCCAGGATGCGATCCACCTGCTCAATGTTGACCTTGTAGGCATTCAGTTGCTGAAATACGCTGGTGTCGGTGCGTTGCTGGGCAATCATGAACTGATCGGTAATGCGCCGTACCGACTGAATATCCACGCCCTGACCCACAAAACCAAAGCCTCGAAACAGGGGGCTGTTGGTATCGAGCACCACTTCCTGGCGCGAATAACCCGGCGTGCTGGCATTGGAAATGTTATGGCCGGTTACCCGAAGGGCTTCCTGTTGCGCTTTAAGACCGGTAATTGCCGTGTTCAGCAGACTCATTCTGTAGCCTCCGGCTTACGCCTGACCCGAGCTGAGAGCAGCATCGGTCGTGGACAGGCTGTTGGCAATGCGCAGAATTTTATCGGCATAGTCCGGATCGGTGGCGTAGCCGGCAGACTGTAACGAGCGAACGAACTGCTCAGAATCGGATGCCTGATCCAGTGCAGCTTGATAACGCGGGTTGGTGCTTAAAAAGTCGACGTAATCGTTGAACGACTGGGACGGGTCTTCATAGGCGCGAAAGGCATCACGAATTGAAATCCGATTGCCTTCAACGTATTCGTGCGTCTGTGTATCGGCCACCGCACCCTGCCAGCGCTGGTCAGCCTTTATGCCAAAGAAATTGAAGCTGTTGGCACCCTGGTCGTCCTTAATCATCGCCCTGCCCCAGCCGGTTTCGAGCGCAGCCTGGGCCACCAATATGCGCGGCTCCACGCCCAATCGCTGGGCGGCTTGTTCGGCATGAGGTAAGAGGGACTCAATAAAGGCTTCTGGGGATTCAAACGCCGACAGTTTATCCAGCTCAGGGTTCGTCAAATCGACACTGGATGTCGGCTCTGTTGTGTCCAGCCCCGCCGGGTCACGGCGCGCGGGTGTAACCGGCAACTCAGGGCGCATGCTGTCGTTCAATGGCTTGACATCAATGTTATGAAAGTCAGCCGGACGCTGGGGCAAATTGGCCGACATCTGCTCAAACATCACTTCCGCCAGCCCATAGCCGCCGGTTTCTGCCAGGTGCAGACTGAGTTGCTGGTCGTGCATGTCGCGGTAGAATTTGGTTTCGTTACTGCTTAACAGGTCAGAGGCCATAACATCGGTGGCATCGCGCATGCTTTTCAGCATCATGTTGATGAACATGGATTCAAATTGCTGGGCAACACCTTTCAGAGCGGCCGCATCGTCTTTACGGGCCAGCGATTTCAGACTGTTTAGGCCATTGAGATCGTTGTAGTTAAAGGCTGCGTCGATTTGTGAAGCCATGATTTGCCGCTCTATGGGTTAAACGTTGCCGGTTCACCGAGGCGAACCGTTACACTCAGTTGTGCACTCAAGATATGTGCCAGAGTCAGATAACGATCAATTCAGCCTTCAACGCCCCGGCTGATTTTAACGCCTCCAGAATCGCCATCAGATCACCTGGCGCCGCGCCCACCTGGTTCACTGCATTCACAATGTCATTCAGGGTAACGGTACCGCCGAACAGGAACATCCGGTTATCACCTTCGTCGATATTAATGTCGGTATCGGGTACGACAACGGTTTCACCATCGTTGAAGCCTTCCGGCTGACTAACTTGCAAGGCGTTGTCGATGGTAACAGTCAGGTTGCCATGGGTAATGGCAACGGGGTCAATGCGGACGTGCTGGCCCACAACGATCGTACCGGTGCGGCTGTTGATAATGACCTTGGCGGACTCTTCGCCGGGGGTGACTTCCAGGTTTTCCAGTACGCTGATGAAACTGACGCGTTGGTTGGGGTCACGCGGGGCGGTTACCCGAACCGAAGCAGCGTCAACGGCAGAGGCTGCGCCGGGGCCAAGCAGGTCGTTGATGGTTTCCGACATGCGCCGGGCCGTGGTGAAATCGGGCCGGTGCAGGTTGAACGTCAGATAATCGCCTTGCGAAAAGGTACTGTTCACACCGCGCTCAACGATGGCGCCATTGGGGATGCGCCCGGCGCTGGTGACATTCACCTGAATGGACGAGCCATCCAACCCTTCAGCGCCAAAGCCACTGACGACAAGGTTACCCTGAGCGACAGCGTAGGTCTGACCGTCCGGGCCGCGCAGCGGTGTCAGCAGCAGGCTGCCGCCGCGCAGGCTGTCGGCATTGCCGATACTGGAGACGGTGATGTCAATTTCCTGACCGGGCTTGGAGAACGGCGGCAAGGTGGCATGCACACTGACGGCAGCAACGTTCCGCAACCGCGGGTCTTCCCCTTCGGGTATGGTGATGCCGAACTGTTCCATCATGTTGCGGAAGGTCTGATTGGTGAAGGGGGCTCTGTCACCCGTACCACCCAGGCCAACGACCAGGCCGTAGCCCACCAGTTGGTTGTTGCGAACACCCTGCACCCCAGCCAGATCTTTAATCCGGTCGGCGTACGCCAGGCTGCCCAGCAGCAGTAGAACCAGTGTGATCGTGAAGCGTTTCATGGTGTCACCTTGTTGGCGGTTTAGGGCGTGCGTTGATGAATTAGCAAGTTGCGGGCCATTCAATGGCCCGCTTAGCGCATGGGTTGTTAAAACGGAAACAATGGAGAATTAAAGAACCGGGTCAGCCAACCGGGCTGACTCGCACTGGCCAGTCCGCCGGCGCCGCTGTAGGAAATGCGGGCATCGGCCAATTTCTGGCTGGAGACGGTGTTGTCCAGGTTAATGTCTTCCGGTCGCAGCATGCCCTGAATGCGAATGAACTCGGCCCCGGTGTTTAGGGTGATCCATTTCTCGCCGCGAACGCGCAGTACGCCGTTTGGCAGTACTTCCGACACGGTCACCGAGATGTTGCCGCTCAGACTGTTGCTCTGGTCCGCATCGCCCCGGCCCGAGAAGTTGCGCTCTCCCTGTATAGTGGCGCTCAGCGCTTCAATCGGCGCTCCTCCGGCGATAACCGGTGCGTTCAGGCCTGCTTCGCTGGATTTGGACGATGAGCTCTGGGAAGACTTGCTGCCCTGAGTTTCTTCATCCAACACAACGGTGATGATATCGCCAGTGCGCATGGCTTTCTTGTCGCCATAGAGCGACATGCCATAAGCATCGTTGAACAGAGACCCATCGTTACTCGGCGGTGGTTCCAGTGAATCTGACGGAACCGGCGCGAAATCCGGGTCCCCGGGTTTGGGCGAATCGCTGAGGGCAGTGACTTGCATAGTGCCGCATCCCGCCAGTGTGAGGGTGACGAATACGACCAAAAAACTCGGTACGCTGTGTATGTTCATGCTGTGCCCCTTTCGTTTATCAAGGCTATGCCACATCAGGTGTTACAGGTTCTGGTTAATGAAGCCCAACATCTGGTCGGCTGTGCTGACCACTTTGGAGTTCATCTCGTAGGCGCGCTGGGTTGAAATCATATCGACCATCTCTTCAACAATGGTGACGTTGGAAGTTTCCAGCGCCCCCTGAATGATGGCGCCAAACCCGTCCAGACTGGGTACACCCACCTGCGGCTGGCCACTGGCGGCCGTTTCCAGATAAAGGTTGTTGCCGATGGCTTGCAACCCCGCCGGGTTAACAAAGTCGACCACGTCGATCTGCCCGATCTCGAACGGAATGTTGTCATTCTCCGAAACGGCAGTAACGATGCCGTCGTTACCCACGGTGATGGTTTTGGTTTGCTCGGGCACCTGAATGTTGGGTTCCAGCAAGTAGCCATTCGCCGTTACGATGTCGCCATCGGCATTCAGGTGGAAGGTGCCATCCCGGGTGTAGGAAATATTGCCATCCGGCATCAGCACCTGGAAAAAACCGCGACCGTTAATCGCCATATCCAGCGGTTGTTCGGTCATGTTCAGGTCACCCTGAGTAAACATTTTTTGCGTGCCAACGGTGCGCACACCGGTACCCAGCTGCAGCCCCGAGGGGAGCTGGGTGTTTTGGGCACTCTGCCCGCCCGGCTGCCGCTGTACCTGGTAAATCAGGTCTTCAAACACCGCCCGTTCCTTCTTGAAACCGGTGGTACTGGCGTTGGCCATGTTATTCGAGATAGTGGCCAGAGCGATGTCCTGCGCCTCCAACCCGGTTTTACCTACCCATAATGCCTTGTGCATGACTTACTCTCCTGCCGGGCCCGATCAGTTCAGGCGCAACAATTGTTCAGCGGCCTGGGACACATCGTCCGATGCCTTCATCATTTTGATCTGCATTTCATATTGGCGGTTAATGGCCAGTATGTTGGTCAGTTCCGCGACGGCATTAACGTTGCTGCCCTCCACAAACCCAGAGACCACTCGCAATGCCGGGTCGCCTTCCAATACCGCTTCACCCTCTCTCGGGCGAAACAGGCCATCGGTGCCTTTTTCAAAATTTTGCAGATCGGGATTGACCACTTTTAACGCATCAATCACCAGCATTTCGTTGGGGCCGCCACCCGCGGGGCGAATTGAGATAGTACCGTCGCCGGCGATCTCCAGCTTTTCATAAGGCGGTAAAACAATAGGGCCACCGTTACCCAGAACCGGCTGACCCACACCGTTGATCAGTTCACCCAGGGGAGTTACCGCCAGGTCGCCGCGCCGCGTATAGGCTTCGTTGCCTTCGGCATCGAGCACGGATAAAAAGCCGTCACCGCCCACGGCAACATCGAGTTCGTTGCCGGTTTCAATCAGCGGACCGTCGTTGAAATCGGTCGCGGGTCGCTCGGTCATCGAATAGGCGCGGGTCGGGAAATGCTCACCGTATACCGGCATTGCCCGGGCCTGCGCCCAGTCGGCCCGAAAGCCGGTGGTTGAGGCGTTGGCCAGGTTATTGGAGTGTGACGTTTGCGCCATCATGTTGTTCTTGGCGCCGGTCATTGCAATGTAGAGGGCACGATCCATACCGGACTCCTGCTGCCGCTTTAATAGACTGTACAGAGGGTATAGCGAAAGGTGTGCCAGGTTTGCTTGAACGGACGCAGGACAGAAAAGACGCGGAACCCAGGGGACGCAGAACAGGGAAAGACGTGATACAGGAAAGGACGGACTAAAAAAACGACGGCCAAACGGCAAGCTTTGGCCTGAATTGCCGGTTTGCGGAAGCGGCACTGAGCAATGCTCAACGCCGCTTCCGTTTTAAGTCACGAACCGTTTATCGTAGATTAATGATCGTCTGAGTCACGGCGTTGGCCGTCTCAATCGTCTTCGCACTGGCCTGGTAATTCCGCTGTGCGATGATCAGATGCACCAGCTGCTCGGAGAGATCCACCGTTGAATCTTCCAGGGCCGCTGATTGCAAATTGCCCAGCAAACCGGTCCCTGGTTCACCAATGGTCGCATCACCGGAGGCGAAGCTTTCTTTCCATTCGGTGTTACCAACCGGATCGAGCCCCTCATTGTTGGCAAAACTGGCCAATGCCACCTGCCCGAGCACCTGCGCTTCGCCGTTGGTGTAACGGGCGAAAATGATGCCATCGTCCCCCACTTCAAGATCCTGCAGCCGGCCACTGGCGTAACCATCTTGCTGGAAATCATAGCGGGCGAATGGACCACCGTACTGAGTCGTGCCATCGAACGAAATCGCGAAGTTCGAGTTGACGTTCGGGTCAGGGATCGGCAATCGACCACCCTGCGCCTCAGGCAAGCCAACATAGGCACCGGTCGGTTCTCCGGTTTCCGGGTCGATCGGGCTCCAGTTGGAGATCAGGAACTCGCCCGTGTTTTCCTCATCGATGGTGCCATCCGGATTAAAGAACAGCTGGAAAGATGCCATGCTTGGTTCGGTGTTTTCCGGAAATGGCAAACTGGTATCCGGGTCACCAACATTCTCCCCATCAATCTGGGCATAAACCGTCCAGGAGTTGAGCGCATTGGGCCGGTTTTCATCACCCGGATTCTTGACGTAAAACAACTGCAGCTGGTGCTGGTTGCCAATGGAATCGTAAATTGGCAGAGACGCAACTTCGTTGTAGGTTGAGGTATCATCCGGGTTGAAAGCGTTAATGGTGTAGTCTTCAAAACTGCTGTCGGTCAAACCATTGAACAGGCCAGTGACCCGAGGGTCTGGCTCGATCATGGTGTAGCCTTCGTTCAGAATGATGTCGACAAAACCACCAATCTTGGCGTTTACCTCCGCATCAGGCTCGCCGCCAAGGACGACCGGTGCGGTGCCCTGAAAACCCTGAACCGTTAAGGTGTCATTGTCATTGGGCGAGTCAATGGAAACCGATACATCAATACCGGTTGAAGACGTAATAACGATGTCCCCCGTGTCATCATCGAGCGCAGCGGTGATACTGTTCAACGATGATTGCTGATACTGGTTTATCTCATCAACCATGTCCTGATAAGAGTTAGCCGTAATCCGCTGACCGTTGATGATGATGTCCATATCTCCGGAATTGCCGTAGTTTTCAGCCAGCAGGCGAACCTGGGTTTCAGCTTCTGCATCTACGCCAGCTTCTTCACTGAGTAAAGCGGCAATCTCAGCAGCAGTGGCCCCTTCCGGAATGGTAATGGGCGTTCGCTCATCAGCCTCTTCATTGAACAGCACCAGTGATTGTTCCGGGTAGCCATTGGTGATCGCGGCTTCACCCACTTCCAGGTAATTGGCGTCGAATGAATCAACCTGCAACAGGGCGTAGAGTTGCTCAACGTCCAGATCATCGCCCGGTGCCAGAATGTTGGTGACCGACACGATGGCCGCCTCACCTTCCTGAATGGCGACAAACTGCAGCTTCTTGTTGTCATTCTCATCGCGCACGACTTCAGCCTGAACGCCGATGTAATCTTCTTCAGGAACGGCGGCCAACTCACGGTTAATAGCCGCTGCGAGCTGATCGACCGACAGAATGGTTTCATCCAGGCTAATGACGACAGAGCCGGACCGGTTATCTTCATCCGGCGCGGGCACGGTCAGGTTAACTCTAAAGCTGTGGCTGCGGTCAACCGGTTCGGTACCAACCGTTTTGGTGCTGCTGGCGAAGCCCAGCGCATCAATTGATTCACCGGTCGCAGGGTCGGCGACATCAATGTCTATCGGAAATTCACCAATATCGGTGCGCTCGAGCGAGAGGCGACCGTTCACATGTGAGGCACTCACTTCACCTGCCAGCCCCGGTGTGGTTTGAATCTGGGTATTAATCTGATCAATCAGTTCGTTGTAGCTGGCATAGCTGCCCGGCGGAATGGTAATGGTCAATGGAGCGCCGCCATCCACAATGACATCGAGCTGGTTGTTAAAGGGCGTGTCCGGCTCACCCAGTACGCGGGTTGGCGCTGGTGAAGAAGACACCGCCATACCCACGGTGTTCATGTTGATGGACGACGTTGTAGTACCCGCATTGTGAACAATACTGATGTCTTCCGGCCCAATGCCAACCGCTGTACCTGTGCTTAATACCAGCCGGTTGGTGGCACCGTCCACATTGGCATTGATGGTGTTGGCACCCAGCGCACCGTTAACCGCTGTTTCTATTGCCGTCGCAAAGGCCGCCTGGTTGGCATACCCGCCAGCGGGAACCGTCATGGTCACGGCACTGCTCAGGGAGCCCACGTTAATATTAAAGGCAATATCGTTACCCGCATCGGCGTTGGCAAACGGGTCGGTATTATCGAGTGTGTTCAGGGTTGTACCACTGGTCAGGGTGGTATTGGTGCCAGGAATGAAGTTGTTGTACTCAAGCTCCATCTGGTCGTTACCCTGGATATTGGCGGCCTGGCCGGGATCAGACGTCAGGTCAATAAAGCCACCCGCGGTAAAGAGCTCGGTACCGGCGACCGGTGAGGTAACGGTCGGAGTTGCAAAGTTCATCCAGCCTGCGTTCAGCAAGGTGCCGGTTGAGTTAACCAGGCCAACAAATGAAGTCCCATCGGTGGCATAGGGTCCATTAGTTTCAAAGGTAATCGTGCCTGCCGGGTTCTCGACCGCCCGGATCTTGCCCGCCAGATCGGAATCCGATTGAATGCTGCCATTAAGAGCGGAGACCATATCGGCCACGCTGTTGTAGGTAGCCGTGTCTCTGAACGGCTGCAGATTCGCGGTAAGGGGAGCAGTGCCACCATTGATGTTGGGGCCCTGAATGGTGACATCGAATGTCCAGGAGGCTTCAACGGCGCTGGGCGTCCAGGGCAGGCCAACACCAACCGGGTCACCCTGGTACGTTGCCGCACTGCCTGCCGTCGTCGGAAAGCCAACGGTGGACAGGGTTGAATTGGTATCGACCAGTGAACCGGTCTGCGCTGCACCAATGGCCAGCCCGTTGGTGCGGGTTATGGTCCCATCCTGTTGCAATACCTGCGCACCGGCTGGTACGTTCACACGCGAATCCACATCGTGAGTGCCGCGCGGAGGCTGGTTACCGGTATCGACTTCAAGGTCTGTCAGCACCCCATTCACAATACCGTTTTCATCAACGCCAAAGCCTTGCAACTTGGCTCCGGTGTTGCCGGTAATAAACCCTTGTTTGTCGACACCAAAAATACCGGACCGGGTATAGGTGACAGAGCCGTTCGGGTACTCCATTACGAAGAAACCGTTGCCATCAACCGCCAGGTCCAGTGCCGAGTTGGTTTGACTGATATTGCCCTGATCAAACTTTTGCCCGATGTTGCTGACGCGCACACCGGCACCGGCTTTATCCTGACCGTAGCCGAGGAAGGAGTTGGTGTAGGCATCACCAAATTCGGTACGACTGCTTTTGAAGCCCGTCGTACTGGCGTTGGCAATGTTGTTGCCGGTGACTTGAAGGTCTTTGTTCGCGGCGGCGATGCCGCTCAGGCCAGTACCAAAACTCATGGGTTGCTCCTCGCACTGCGCTGTTCAAATCCGGGATGATGCCATCACCGGTAACGGTTCCTGATGTCTTGCTCGGTCGCTTTATTTACCAGCGCCGATCAGTACACCTGATTAATCTGTTTCACATCAGCCATGGTAATGTTGCCGCCACCGGCCAGGTTCAGCTGCAGGTCACTGTCCTGCCCCAGGGTGACGGAGTCGACCCGTGCGCTGGTATGTGTACCCAGAGCCTGCTGTTCACCGGCCACATTGCCGACCACGCTGAACCGGTAAACACCGGCATCGTGCGGAATGATGTTGCCGTCGTCATCGGTCGGAAATTTGTCGTAGTCAATATCGGCCATTTCACCGTTGACCTCGAGGTTGGCCCCATCCCATTTGAAACTCAGTTCGCCCGCCGGCTGATTACCCAGCGCAACCGACTCAATCATCTCGCCTTCACTATTGGTGATTTGCAGCATCATACCGCTGGCGCCGGAAGGCACATCGGCCATGCCAAATACCAGCTCACCATGGCGCAACAAACTCTCCTGATTGCCTTCAATGGTGACGGCACCACCGACCAGAGAGCTGGCTTGCAATGCCTGAGAAGATTTGTAGGAGTTCGATAACGACTCGAACCCCTTGCTCATGTTCTGAATACCTTCGACCTGGGAAAACTGCGCCAGCTGGGCGACAAACTCCGCATTGGCCTGAGGTTCAAGCGGGTTCTGGTTATTCAACTGAGCGATCATCAGCTTCAGAAAATCATCTTTTCCCAGCTCGTTGGACGTATTTTCCTTGGGCTTCTTCTGAGCAATGTCGTATTGGCTCAGCGCCCCGGCACCGGTTACGTCGTTCATGTCAGCCATGATGATTCCTCTTGTGAGCCTTCTGGCCGCGGCTATGGTTGATCGGGTTCATCTCGTTTACTGCCCCATCGTCAGCGTTTTCTGCAGCATGGTTTTGGCCGTGTTGAACACCTCTACGTTGACGGTAAAGCTGCGTTGGGCGGAAATCATGTCGGCCATTTCCTCTACCACGTTGACGTTCGGGTAGTAGACATACCCCTGCTCATCCGCAAACGGATGGGTGGGGTCGTAACGGATGTCGAGCGGATCCTGTTTTTCAACAATGGCGCGAACGTTAACGCCCTGTCCCACATCGTGATCCAGATCCACATCGGACCAGTCGCGGTCGATACCGGCCTGTTGCAGCACCTGAAAAATCGGTTTGCGCGCCCGGTAGGTGTCTTCCTCACTGGAGCTAACACTCTGGGCGTTGGCCAGGTTACTGGCTGTGGTATTCAGCCGGATGGACTGGGCATTCATGCCGGTGCCGGCGATATTAATTATGTTCGACAGTGACATGGTTATTGCCCCTTGATCGCGTTGGTCAGGCCTTTGAATTTACGATTCAGAAAATCAAAACTGGCGTTGTACGACATCGCATTCTTGGTGAACTCGGCGTTTTCAACGTTTGAATCCACGGTATTGCCGTCAATCGAGGGCTGATAAGGGTTACGATAGAACAGCTCGGCATCACCACCCGACTTGCCGGGAATGTGGTTGGCCTGGGTCCGGTTAACTTCAAGGTTCTGGGTACGCTGAACTTCGCCGCTCAGTATGGCCTTGAAATCAATGTCACGGGCCTTGAACCCCGGAGTATCTGCATTGGCCAGGTTATTGGCCAGCACCTCAGAACGCCGGGCACGCACCAGCAAAGCGTCGTCATGAATACCCAGTGAATTGTTAAAGCCCAGTGCCGCCATGATGGAACCTCATTGCCGTTTTTCTGAATTCACAGAAGGTATTGCAATGGGAATGCCAAGTTATTAAATCCTTATAAATCAGTAGGTTATGGACACAAGAGAATGGCACAGCGGCAAAGCGGCAAGCCTTGACCGATGAAGCGGAGAAGGTGGACAGAAGCCGGATGAGGGTAGCTTGGTTGAACTGGTGTTATTCGGACTGGCGTGGGGTAAGGCCTGAAAAGCCCTCCTACCCAGCCCTCATGCATGAGACGAGGGCGAAGAGTTGGAGAGAGGGGGATGGCGCAGCTGTCTCTACGTGCGACTTCGATCAGGTTGCGGCACCACCGGGCAGAACGATGGTCTTTCACGCCCACCTGACCAGCAACTCATCGCTTACGGTAAATAATGCCAGGCCGGCAATGCACCATCTCATAGAGGTCGTTCAGGCCGTTGACGGCCTCCGAGGCCCCAACCAGTAGATAGCCGCCCGGATTCAGAGTGGCGTGAATCCGGGAGAGAATGTCGCGCTTGAGGTCTGCGGTAAAGTAGATCAACACATTGCGGCAGAAAACGATGTCGAATTTGCCGAGCAAGGCGTAGCTGTCCTGCAGGTTAAGAGAACGGTATTCAACCCGCTGGGCAATGCCTGGCTTGACCTTCCAGCGCCCATTGGGGGCTTCGACAAAGTGTTTCTTCAGTCGCTCCGGATCCAGGCCGCGGCCAATGGCCAGCATGGCGTATTCGGCCGACTTGGCGGCATCCAGTACCGAGGCGGAAATGTCGGTCGCGACGATTTTCTCGCCACCGCTGACCAACCGGTTCCGCGCCTTGTATTCTTCGATCATCATGGAGATTGAATAAGGCTCTTGCCCTGTTGAGCAGGCAGCCGACCAGATTCGCAACGGACGGGCGCCGCGTTGCTGGTAGAACTCTGGCAACAGTTTTTCTTCCAGAATCCGGAACGGGTGTATATCGCGAAACCAGAGGGTTTCATTGGTGGTCATAGCGTCAATAACCTCAGCGCGCAACTTTTGGCCACCGGGTCGCTGAATCGCGGTCACCAGATCTTGCAGATTGGTGATGTCGGCTTGCTGCAGTATTTTCCGCAGTCGGCTCGACACCAGATACTGCTTGCTGGCACCCAGACATATGCCACTGTGCTTTTCCAGGTAGTCACAAAATGCCTGGTACCCTTTTTCAACGTCGACCATTAATCCCTGTACTCCTGGCCCCTGGGCACTGAGTTTGCTGACCTGTCAGCCTGATTTTGTCCTTACTCGTCCGACCGGGCGAGAAGAGCCTGATTGCCTGTTGTTTCATGCCTCTCCTTCGATCGCTGGCAAATTACCACCCAGGTTGGTGATCCGTTCTATCACCAGTTGGGCCAGCATATCAGGCTGGAACTTGGCCAGAAAATCGTTGGCACCCACTTTTTGCACCATCGCCTTATTAAAGACGCCACTCAGCGAGGTGTGCAATACGATGTAAGCCTCTTTGAGTTGGGCGTGGTTGCGGATTTCATGAGTCAGGGTGTAGCCATCCATTTCCGGCATTTCGATATCAGAGATAATAATCGGGTAGCGCTCAGTCGGTTGCACGCCTTCGTCAATCAGGGCCAACAAGTGATTCAACGCTTCACGCCCGTCGTTGAGCGCTACGACCGTCAAACCGATTTTCTCCAGGGTGCGTTGAATTTGCTTGCGTGCAATCTTGGAGTCATCAACGATCAGCACTTGTCTCGACACGGCACTGGCGGCGACTTCAGGGGTCAGCAAGTCTTCATTGAAGTCTTCCTGCATGGGCGTGACATCCGCCAGAATCTTCTCGACATCGATGATTTCGACCAGCTTGTTATCGTATTTGGTCACCGCGGTCAGAAAATGATCGTGGCCAGTGCCTTTGGGTGGTGGCTGCACATCTTCCCAGTTGATGTTGATGATGCGCTCCACTCCCTGAACCAGGAAGCCCTGACTCTTCATATTGTATTCAGTGATGATGGTGAACTTGTCTTCAATATGTTCTATCGGCGCATTGCCTGTGGCCACGCTCAGGTCGAGAATGGGGATGGTGCCGCCGCGAATATGGGCAACGCCCTTCACCACCTTGCTGGACTGCGGCATCTGAGTCAGCTTGGGGCACTGGAGCACTTCTTTGACTTTAAAAACATTAATGCCATAAATTTGATCGCCATTGAGGCGGAACAGCAGCAGTTCCAGGCGGTTTTGCCCGACCAACTGCGTACGCTGGTTCACACTGTCCAGAACACCGGCCATAGGATTCTCCACTGATAATACTGTTAACTGCCGGACACCGAGTCCGACTCCCGCCGCGAATCCACGACAGTCGGTACAGCCTTTGTAGAAAGGTCGGCACAGCCCTTGCAGAAGGACTGTAGCACAGGCGCTGCCCGAACCCTTTCGTCAATTTACTGGCGAATGCACCAGCGGCATTTTCAGCCTACTGGCAACGAATTGCCAGCAAGCGTCCTGTAATCGGTGACTTTTCACCAAGCATAGTCGGCAATCGTCCAAGGACAACTGCATGATCAGACATTTATACCTATCGGCGGATGTTTCAGAAGGTTTAACCGGGCAAGACCGGTCAGACCTGGCGTCTCGCGCTGTTGGTAAACCGGGCATCACAATCGCCGGAGTGATCCTGACCATAGCCAGCCTGGCTTGTACGGCCAATGCGACTGAAACGATCAATCTGACGGCGGGCCAGCAGATTACCCAGGTCTTGGAACAATCGCTACTGGAGCGCGTCAGGAACGATCACCCGAACGTTCCCGACGAACAGATATTAACAACCATTACCGTTAACGATGCCACGGCCAATCTGGCACCCTGCCCCGCTCCCTTGCAGGTCGATTGGCGTGGCAGTTCGTTATCCAACCGACTGACCCCCCGAGTTGCCTGCGAAAGTCTGGGCTGGCAGGTCTATATTCCAGTTGGGCTGACGGTGAATGTTCCTGTGGTCGTGACCGCGCGCAGCCTGTCGCGCGGCCAGCGCCTGTCGCCGGCTGATATGAGCCTGGCGATGACGGATGTCTCCTCGCTCCGCCATGGACACTATAGCAGCGCAGCCGAACTGAGCGGGTACGAAGTGGCCCGTAACCTGACGCAGGGCACGGTGATCACGCCCTATGTGGCCAAACCGCCGGTGATGATCGAGCGGGGAGACCGCGTTATCATATACGCCACGGGGGCCGGCCTTTCGGTACAGACGGAGGGTGAGGCACTCAGAGAAGGGTCCCAGGGGCAACAGATTCCCGTCAGAAACCTGTCATCCCGGCAAACCATTCATGCCTATGTGAAATCGAAAGGCGTGGTCGAGATCCATACCCAGTGAGGGCGACGCCACCGACTGGCTGGTTTTTAACCAATTTGATACAGTGATTGAAGAAAAAGCTGACTTTTTTCACAAAATTCACTCAAGTTTCTGAAGCCAGGGCCGCTACCCCCTTCAGGAAAAACCAACTTCACATGAGGTGAGCACAATGGCCATTAATCTGAACGGCCTTTCATCGGGACAAACCGGGTCTGCAAAGAGCCGCGAAAGCGACAACGCTGCGTCGACCAAAAAAGCTGGCACAGAAAGTGCTGGAGCTGTAAACAAGAGTGATAGCGGCAAGAACACAGACGATGTGGTCAAGCTGTCGGATCGCGCTGAGGTATTGCGCACCGTCAACAACAAGGTGCAGCAATTGCCAGACATCGACCAGGAAAAGGTCGATCGCATTCGAACCGCCATTCAAAACGGTGATTACTCTATCGACTATAATAAGCTGGCGGCCGCCTTTCGACGCTTCGAGTCGGGCCTTTGATCGTTTAAGGGTTCAGGCAGTCGCCGGGTTAACCGCGGGGACAGGACCATGAATACCGAAACGCTCAACGCCCTGCAGGCGGCGCTCGCCAGGGCGCTCGATGCCAGCCATGCATTTGAACCACTCCTTGCCGATGAACACCAGGCCTTGAAAACCGGTGATCTGACGTTGCTGTCCGCTGTTCTCGATCGAAAGTCCTCCCTGACTGACACCCTGCTCACCGCCTCGGAAGCCCTGCTCGCCTGGTGCTCCAACCAGGGTATCGAGCCCGACTACCCGGCTTTTCACGCCTGGTGCGAACAACAGCTGGACGCCGCGCAACAAGCCCCGCTGCTGACCCAATGGCAAACACTGAAAGCGAGCCTGGACGAAAATAGCCGCTCTACCGCTGTGAACCGGCAAATGCTGGCCTCCCTGTCGGCGCGGAATCAGGCGCGCCTGACTCTGTTGAAAAACCTGGTCGGTGCTACCGACACCTATTCCGCTTCGGGTACCCAATCGCTCAATGATGGCCAGCGTCGCTGGGTCGATCAGGTCTAGGGCAGCGCCGTCTATGTTTATTGATCAAATGACCCTGTTCATCATCGCGGAGATTGCCGTGGTGTATGTGGTCATCACGATCTTCCTCTTTTACCGGCAACGGCTTTACCATGTGCTCGTCGCCATACTCAAAGAGATGCGCTGGGAGAAATTGCGCCGACAGCAGGAGAAACAACAGGAAATCGCAGCCTTGCGGGCTCAGAACCGCAAGCTAACCCAGGATTTCAAATCGGCACAAGTGGCGGCGGACAGCGCCGGCAAGACCATCCCGGAGCAACTCAAACACCACCTGAACACCCTGGAAGCCGAATTGACGGAAGCCGGGAACGACCTGCATCGCACCCCTGAACCGGACGAACCGGCCCATATTCACTGGCTTCGCCGTCGTATTCTGGACCTGGAACAAAAGCTACTCGCCGGCGAGATCGACGATGAGGAGTGGGCACACCAGGCGCACCAGGTATTAAAAGACAGCGGCCTTGAACCCGCCCGCGAGGCGCGTCAGGAAGGAGCCGACTCGGAACTGGGCAAAGACCAGCTCACCCGGGACTTGAAACAGTACGAAGCCCAGTATGCCGCTGCTCGCGACCGGATCCGGCTGCTCGAGCAGGAAATGAACACCCTCAAGTCCATTAACACGGCCAGCCCAAGCAATTTTGAGCGCCCGCAAAAAGGCACGTACGCCGATGAGATCTACAAGCTTAAGTGCGACAAGTACGACATGCAGGAGACGATTAACCAGCTGTCGCTGAAATTGCAGCAAATCGACCCGGATGGCGACGAGTACGCCAACCAGCAAGCGGAGTTGATTCAGGCGCTGAACCGCTATGTCAAAGAGGCTGATGTCAGCGTCAACCTGATGGAGAAGGAACTGGAAGCCGCCAACCATGAGAATGAAGAACTCGAAACCGAGGTTCACGGCCTGAAAAATCGCCTGAAAGACCTGCAAGTAGGCGGCCCCAAAGCGGTGAACCCGGATCATGTCAAAAAGCTGACCTCCAACTCCTCCAGCCAGGCAGAGTCAGTCGCCAGCCTGCGCGATGCACTGGAACAACTGCGGTCAGGCAACGATCCGGAGCGCGCCATGCAGGTTCAGGACGATGAAATCAGCCGGCTGGAATTGCTGGTGCGGGATTCAGAATCGTGCGTTGCCATGCTGGAAATGGAGTTGCAGCAAGCCCAGCAAGCGCTGGAGGAGCTCAATGCACAGCCGGTCGATACCGGAGCACCCGAAGCCGAGAGTTCTCAAGCCGCCACCTCAGAGGAGTTCGAGACGCTCAGCGCTCAGATTCAACTCAGCCTGGATACCTTGCGCAACCTTGTGGACGACCTGCGTGAAGGAGCCGACACCGACGACATACTCCCGGCTCAGGAAAAGGAAATCGATCAACTGCAAGCCCTGCTTCGCTCCACTGAGACGCTGGTTGCCGAACTGAGCACCCGCACCGAGCAGGTCAATGCCCGGGATACCCGGGCAGAAAGCAACGAAGACATTGAAGAGATGGAAACCCTGGTCAAACAATTCATGTCTGACTCGCAAACCATGCTGCAACGCATCAAAGAACTGGAACAGAACCAGCGCGACGACGACCCGGCTTCCGTTAAGGCAGGTTAGATGGTTGCCGCATTCCCACCCAGGTCACGCCTCCTACCTTAGGAGGAGGGCCGCCGCTCCAGCGCTAAACTCCCACCTGAAAGTGCTACACTGCCCGTCAATAAAAACGACAACAACGACGCTGTGAATGCCATGACGGATACCCTTCAAGTTCTGATCGCCGACGACCATCCGCTGTTCCGCAATGCGCTGTCTGAAGCCCTGTCGAACACCGGAACCGCGGTTACGATTCAGCAAACCGACACCCTACAATCGACACTGTTCCACCTGGAAAATAACACCACCGACCTGCTGTTGCTTGATTTAAAAATGCCCGGTAGCGAAGGCTTACTCGGCCTGATTCAGATACGAACCCGCTTTCCGGAGGTTGCTGTGGCGGTCATCACCGCCAATGAGGCCAGCAGAACCGTAGCGCACGTAAAGGCTGCGGGCGCACTCGGGTATCTGCCCAAATCGCTGTCTCTCGAACAACTGGTAGATGCATTGCGAGCGCTGATCAGCGGCAAGGGGTATTTCCCCGCCAACCACCAGGCCGACAGTCACACCATCGATGAAGACATCGACGCCATCACCAAACTCGCCAGCCTGACCCCCAAGCAGCAACATGTGCTGGCGCTGATTGCCCGTGGGTACCTGAACAAACAAATTGCCTACGAGCTGAGCGTGAAGGAAACCACCATCAAAACGCACGTTTCCGAAATATTCCGCAAGCTCAATCTGTATAACCGCACCCAGGCCGCCATGTATAACCAGTATTTGGAAGTGCCTGAGTAGGTGACCTACCTACTCAGTTTCGGAGTTCGTTGCAGAAACGAGCGTCGGGTGCTGGGTGAGCCCTTGTGGGGAAGTTCGCAACATGGAGGTTGCGGTCTGGGCCGAGACGTCGGACCGTCATGGACAAATTCACGCCGACCCTACAAGGGCACGCCCTGTGCCCGGCGCGGATCAATGCCCCCCCCCCAACGGACCCGAACTCCGAAACGTGGATAAACTATCGCAACAAAGACGCCAGCAAAGCCCGCAATTGCAGTGGCCGAACTGGTTTTTTCAATAAGCGATAGCCCCGCTTCTCGATCACCTGGCGCACTTCTTCCGTGTAATCCGCGGTGATCATAATCACCGGCACGTCGGCCAGACCCTGATTGTGCCAGGCTTCCAGCACGCTTAGCCCGGTTAACGTCTGGTCCAGATGGTAATCCATGACGATCAGGTCCGGCTTTTGTTCAAGGGCCATGTCCCAGGCCTGTTCGGGCTGGCTGGCCACCGAAACACTGAAGCCCCACTCGGCCAGCAGACTGTTCATGCCTTCCACAATCTGCACTTCATTATCGACACAGAGAATGTGATACCCCTGGTGGGAACCGGCCGCCGGTACCGCTGCTTTACCGGTCGCTATGCCGGCAGACGCCAGCGGCAATTCAATGCCGAACATACTGCCCCGCCCAAGCTCACTGCGCACCGTGACCGGGTGTTCGAGTAATACGGACAAACGCCGAACAATGGCCAGGCCCAAGCCCAGACCGCGCTCTTCACTCTGGGTGTCTGGCAGTCGATGAAACTCCTCAAACACTTCCGATTGTTGCTTCTCGGTCAGGCCCGGGCCGGTATCCCAGACTTCAATGCGACACCAGGCTCCGTGTCGCCGCACGCCCAGAGTGACCCGGCCACGCTGACTGTAGCGCAAGGCGTTGCTGAGCAGATTTTGCAGCATGCGCCGCAACAACCGGGCATCGCTGAGCACCCAGAGCGAGGTTCTAACAAAGGTCAGGTGAATGCCCCGGTCTCGCGCCAGCACGTCAAACTCCTCGTGAAGCGAGGCCAGCACGCTGGCCAGAGAAATGGTTTCCGGGTTCGGGTGAATGATGTGCGAATCGAGCTTGGAAATTTCCAGCAATTCGCCCAGCAAGTTGTCGGCAGAGTGCAGGGAACGCTCGATCTGCTCAGCCAGGCCAAGCAGTTCCGGCGTCTGGTCCAGGCGTCGCAGCTTGGCTTGCAGGCTCGCGGCAAACAGGGCAGCTGAATTCAGCGGCTGCACCAAATCGTGCCCGGCGGCGGCCAGGAATCGGGTTTTATTGGTGTTGGCTTTTTCCAGTTCGGTGTTGGTCAACTGCAGTGCCTCGGTGCGTTCAGAAACTTTTTCTTCCAGCATATCGTTGCTACGGCGCAATTGATCTTCAATACGACGGCGGTCGGTAATGTCCGAATAGACCGTGATGTAACCGCCGTCTGGCATCGGGTTCCCCTGAATTTCCAGGTAACTGCCATCCGGCCGCTTGCGCTCAATCCGATAGGACGATCCTGCCTTGAGGTGGCCCAGACGTCGTTCAACCAACTCACCAAGATCCCCGTCCCCCAGTTCGCCTTTCATTGCGTTGTGCCGAAGCAACGCCTCCACGGGCTGCCCCGCTTGCAGCATGCCCTCAGGGTACCGGAACATGCGCTGATACTCCTGGTTCCAGGCCACGATGTTCAAATCACGATCGACAATGCTAATGCCCTGGCTGATCGACTGCAGCGCCGAGTTGAGCAAGTCACGGTTGAACTTCAGCACCTGGGAGGCTTCATCCACCATGGTCGATAAATGCCGCCACTGCCCTGTCATCGGTTGGTCGAAGCGCTCAAACAACAAACGGGTCGCGGGAGCCCCCAATACCGATGACAGAGAACGCTCTGCCTGGTAAAGCAAATCGTCATCGGCGGTATGATCGGTCAGCAAACGGCCATTGAGCGGGTTGGTGTAGCGCGAGAACAATCGGTGCAATTTATCGGCGCCCATAAAACGCCCCAGCAACAGGTGCAGATCACCAATCGACACGGTTCGACTGGCGTTTTGCAGCAAGCCCGAATCGGACCGGTTGGCGTGCACAAACAGCGAGGCCTGCATCCGGTCTTTCAGGGTTTCCCGGCCAAAGGCAGAGCCGAGCAGCAGCCCCAGTACGTTCATCGCCAGGCTCCAGGCGGTGCCGTGCACGATGGGGTCGAGTCCCTCAACACCCATCAACGCCTGAGGCCGCAGAAAGCTCAGGCCAAACAGGCCGTTCATTAGGGTATCGGGCATCAAACCGGCGCGAATCAGCAATGGAATCAGCAAGGTATAGAACCAAACCGCCGACCCAAGCCCCAGCCCCCAGAGCACGCCTTTGCGGTTCATCGCTGTCCAGTACAGGCCCAAAAATAACGCCGGAGCAAACTGGGCCACCGCAACAAAGGAGACCAGACCAATCGCCACCAACCCTTCAAAGGCGACGATCAGCCGGTAATAGAAAAAGGCGGCAAGCACGATGAGCATGATGCCCAAACGCCGCAACCAGACGACGCGGCGGCCCAGATTGGGCGCATCGGCCGACCACCAGCCAAGACGAATCAGCCCGGGCAGAAGGATCTCATTCGAGAGCATGGTGCTGAGCGCAATGTTGGCCACAATCACCATCGACGTCGCCGCCGACAAACCGCCGATAAAGGCCAGCACCACCAGATCATCCCGCCCCATCATCATCGGCAGAATCAGCGTCATGTATTCCAGTTGCTCCGGGTTGGTCGAAAAGTACTCATACCCGACCAGCACCATGGGCAGCACAAAAAGGTTAATCAGCACCAGGTAGAGTGGGAATATCCAGCGTGCCATGCGCAGGTCGCGCTGATCGCGGTATTCCACAACCGCCACATGAAATTGCCGTGGCAGAGCAATGATGGCGACAACGCCCAGCATGACCTGGGTTGTGTAAATATAAGGACTGCTGAAATCGGTCATAATCGACCAGATCTCCGGTGTATTCACCGCCGTTTTAACCACCTCGGCAAAGCCACCACCAACGGCATAGACCGCCCAGTACCCCAGCACCAGAAAGGCAAAGAGTTTGA